>Ga0153933_1000001_pt1 | contig 1170318 bp, 1067 predicted proteins | sample TSNJ017MetaG_FD_102275 | JGI IMG/M metagenome (GOLD analysis project Ga0153933, IMG submission 102275) | Attine ant fungus gardens microbial communities from New Jersey, USA - TSNJ017 MetaG | ecosystem: Host-associated > Fungi > Mycelium > Unclassified | place: USA: New Jersey, Wharton State...
GCATCGGCATGGCCTGATCACGGCCGAGGCCAGCGCCGATGCCTCGCGCTGGCAGCGATTCGAACACGCGCATCCCAACGATCTATGGCAGATGGATTTCAAGGGCTGCATCGAGCTCGACCATGGCCGGCGCTGCCTGCCTCTGACGGTGGTCGACGATCACTCGCGCTTCGATCTGGCGCTCGATGCCTGCGGGCGCACGCCCACGCGGGTGGTGCGCGAGCACTTGCGCGCGGTGTTTCGCCGCTACGGGCTGCCGCTGCGCATCAACGCCGACAACGGGCCGCCGTGGGGGAGTCCATCGAAACCGGGCCAGTTGACCGAGTTGGCGGTCTGGCTGATCCGGCTGGGGATCCGGATTTCGTACAGCCGCCCGAGGCACCCGCAGACGAACGGCAAGGACGAGCGGTTTCATCGGACGCTGAAAGCCGAACTGCTGGCGGGACGGCACTTCAGGGATCTGAAGAGTGCGCAGCGGGCCTTCGATGCGTGGCGTCGCGTGTATAACCACGAGCGCCCGCACCAGGCGCTGGGCATGGCCACGCCGATTTCACGTTATCGCCCGAGTGCGCGCGCGTATCCGGAACGGCTGGCGCCCATCGAGTACGGCGAGGCCGACGCGGTCGTTCGCGTAGGCGCCGACGGCGAGGTGCGCTTTGGCGGGCGACGTTTCAAGGTGTCGAATGCGCTGGCGAATCTGCACATTGCCTTCAGGCCGTGTGCAGGGATCGACGGTGGTTACGATATGTACTTCGCTCATCACCGAATCGATACGATCAGCTTGAAGGGAAGCGGTGAAGGGAGTTGAATGTGTTACCTATGTCCTGACACAGGTGTTACCTATGTCTCCGGTCTATACACAGCGGCAAAGAAAGTGACCCCCGCCCCGGGGAGGGGCGAGCTAATAGACCGACGCGAATACAAGCTCAACGAAATAAGAACAACCCCGCGCCGCCGCGCCAGCGAAACCCCTCACTTAGCGAGCGCCCGCCGCTTCATCTCCAACTGCGTAATAAGCCGCTGAAGCGTATTCTCTGCCGACCCCGGCATCGAAATGAACTTGAACCCGAGCGTGAACCGCCGATCGCCCTTGGGCGTCAGCGACTCCCGATGCGATACGAGCATGATATCGAGCGTCACCTTCCCCGTCGCGGTGAAGTGCAATTCAGCATCCTGAATCACGACGCCCATCTCCATATCCGCAACCCGCTCATCCGACGTGCGCAACGCAACGCCGCCCAGCGACAAATCATGCACTTCGAAGCGAAACCGATCCCCATCCGGCAACGTTCCGCTGCAAATATACGGATCAAGCACCGGCGCTTCCACACGGAAATACTCGCGACGCTGCATGTAGTACAGCACCGGCGGAAACTCCGCTTCGAACGCAGGCCGGCCATCGAACACAGTCTCGCGCGGCGTCGCCGTCGTGAATTCGACCCGCACGCCCTCAGGCGCAGCATGGAAAATCAGCTTCTGCGCACGCAGCAGATCGCGATTCTGCTCCGCCACGCCGCCCCAGTCGAAAGTGAATCGATGTGACGTCACATCGACATCCAGCAGGCGCGTGACGATCTGCGCGTCGCCATATTGCGCCGTCAGAAAGTCGCCGCGATTCGCCAGATTGCGCAGCGATACGCCGATCTCCAGCGGATTCCGACGCCCGAAATCCACTTCGTGGTCGCAGTCGTCATCGGCAAAGTCATGCTTGTGATTGGTGTTCATGGTGCTGGCCGTGTTCATGTTTTCTCCCCGCATCGCCCGCCTCTCGACGCCACGCGGCGAGCCGCCCGCCTCGCTACGGTACTTGTCGTCCACGAGTTAGCGGCATGCCTCACGAAAAGTTTAGGGGCCGTCACGTAAATCTTGTGTGGGGAGGCGTGCGTTCAGACGTAAAACGTTTGCACCATTCAGGGCGCCGTCAAACGATCTGCTTCATGATCGAAATCAGCTTCTTCGCGTACTGCGGATCCGTCGCATAGCCCGCCTTCTGCATGCCATGCGCAAAGCCCGCCACATCGCGCGACGCTTCCACCACCGGCGCATAACGCGGATTGTTCTTGATGAAACTCGCGTAATCGGTCAACGCTTCTTCATACGAGTCATAAGCGCGGAACCGCTCCACGACCTTCTTCGGCTGGCCGTTGACGTATTCCGTCGTCACCGCGCTGACGGTCTTGCCCGTCCAGCTGCTCGTCGCCTTGATGCCGAAAATATTGTGGCTCGTCGCGCCATTCGCCTGCCTGATCTCGCGCTTGCCCCAGCCGGACTCCAGCGCCGCCTGCCCGATGATGAACCGCGCCGGAATGCCCGTCGCCGCGCTCGCCGCCTGCGCCGGTGCAGCCAGCCGCTCGACGAACGCGTTCACCTTGTCCGAACCGTTGCCGCGCACCGGCGGCTCCAGCGCACTCGCCGCCGTGTAGCCGCGTCCATCGCCGAGCGATGCGCCGTTCTTGTTCGCCTGCGCCGCCGCATAAGCCTTCGCCATCGCGTTCATCGCGGCGATGTTGCCCGCGTTCGCTTCGATGTCGCCGCCGCTGCCGCCGCCCGATAACGCGTTCATCGCATTCATCGCGCCGGCGCTGCCCATGCCGCCCGCATCCGCCTTGCCGCCCGCGTTGCGCATGAGCTGCTTGAGCATCATGTCCGCCACGCCAATGCCCTTCGACGACATCTGCTGCGACAACTGCTGATCCAGCATCGCGGTGAACGACTTCGAATCGTTCGATTCGAACGGGCTGTCCGATGGCGTCGCGTCGCGCATGCTCTTCAGCATCATCTGCGTGAAGACGGCGTCGAATTGCTGCGCGGCCGCCTTCAGTCCTTTCTGCGGATCGGCATTTGCCTGCGCCCGCAGCGCGTCGAAGCCCTGCGTGTCGAGCGCGAAACGGTTCGACAGGTTCGACAATCCGCTCGTATCGGTCGATGCCAGCGCCGTGCTGGCGATACCGCTCGTATTCGAGTTCATGTGCCGTCCTCCTTAGATGATCTCGAGGTCGGCGCGCAACGCGCCCGCCGCCTTCATCGACTGAAGGATCGAGATCAGGTCTGCGGGCGTCGCGCCGAGTGCGTTGAGCCCCTTCACGACATCCGCGAGATTGGCGCCCGCCGCCAGCACCTTGAGCGCGCCGCTATCCTGCTTGAGCTGAATCTGCGATTGCTTCGCCGCCACCGTCTGCCCATTCGACAGCGCGTTCGGCTGACTCACCGCCGTCTGCGTATTGATGACCACCGACAGGTTGCCGTGCGCAACCGCGCAGTTCTGCAGCGTCACCATCTGATTCATCACGATGGAGCCGGTGCGCGCGTTGAGAATCACCTTGGCGGCGGCCTGCGCCGGACGCACGTCGATGTTCTGCAGTTGCGCCATGAACGACACCTGTTCGGCGGCGTCCGCCGGCGCGCGAAGCTGGATCGTGCGGCCATCGAGCGCGAGCGCCGTGCCCGTGCCGAACTGGTTGTTGACCGCCGCAACGACGCGCTGCGTCGTGTCGAAGTCCATCTCGCGCAATTCCATCTGCATCACGCCGCCCTGCTGCTGAAGCGCCGTCGGCACCGCGCGCTCGACGATCGCGCCGCCCGAAATGCGGCCCACCGCAAGCTGGTTGACCTGCACCTTGCTGCCGTTCGCGCTCGCGCCCGCGCCGCCGACGACGAGATTGCCCTGCGCCATCGCATAAACCTGGCCGTCCGCGCCCTTCAGCGGCGCCATCAGCAGCGTGCCGCCGCGCAGGCTCTTCGCATTGCCGAGCGATGACACCGTCACGTCGATCGCTTCGCCGGGACGCGAGAACGGCGGCAGCGTCGCCGTCACCATCACGGCGGCGACGTTTTTCAACTGCATGTTCTGCGTCGTCGCCGGATTCACGGTGATGCCGAGATTGCCAAGCATGTTGGTCAAACTCTGCGTCGTGAACGGCGTCTGCATGGTCTGGTCGCCGGTGCCGTCGAGACCGACGACGAGGCCGTAGCCGATCAGCGGGTTGTCACGCACGCCCTGGAACGAGACGAGATCCTTGAGGCGCTCGGCGTGCGCGTGCTGCGCCGAGCCAATGGCCACCAGCGCGGCCGCGAGCGAGAACGAAAGAAAACGAAGAAGCGGAGTCATGATCAGAACGGCGCGACGTTGAGGAAGAAGCGCTGCAGCCAGCTCATGTTCTGCGCTTCGTCGATATAGCCCTTCGCCGAGTATTCGATCTTGGCGTCGGCGATTTGCGTGGAGTAGACGGTGTTGCTGCCCGAGATCGTCGTCGGATTGACGACGCCCGAGAAGCGCACGAATTCGTTGCCCTGATTGATGAGCATCTGCTTTTCGCCGCTGACCATCAGGTTTCCGTTCGGCAGCACTTCGGTCACGGTGACGGTCAGCGTGCCGTTGAACGTGTTGGCCGCACTCGCGCCGCCCGCTGCGGTGAACTTGTTCGCGCCGGTGGCAGACAAGGTCGTATTGTTGAAGAGACCGCCGAAGATGCCCGGCGTCGTCGGCAGCGCGAAGGAGCCGGAGCCGCCACGGTTGGTGTTCGCCGCCGACGACTTCGTCGCATTCACGTTTTCCGAGATCACGATCGTCAGGATGTCGCCGACATTGCGCGGCCGCTGGTCTTCGAAAAGCGGCCGGCCCGCGTAGCCCGCGTTGTAAATCGCGCCGGGCGAGCGCGTGCCGCCCGGAGGCTGCGGCGGACGAGCGGTCATCGGTTGCTGGATGATCGGCTCTTTCGGCACGAGGCCGCACGACGCAAGCGCCGCAATGAGCACCGCGATCGAAGCACGCGCGAGGATTGGAGTAGGCGACATCTTGATAACTCGGTTGAAGCGAAAGATGTGTCAGTGTGACGCCATCTTCGTAAATCAATCCGTCGAATAGAGGGTTAAACCTGCATTTGCGAGAGCGTCTGCAGCATTTGGTCGGACGTCGTCACGGCCTTGCTGTTGATTTCGTACGCGCGTTGCGTCTGGATCATGTTGACCAGTTCCTGCACGACGTTCACGTTCGACGCTTCCACATAGCCTTGTTGCAGCGAGCCCGCGCCGTTCAAACCCGGCTGCGACACGTTCGGCGCGCCCGAGCTGCCCGTTTCCGAGAACAGGTTTTCGCCGCGCGCTTCGAGACCGGCCGGGTTGATGAACGTGGCAAGCTGGATCGCGCCGACGTTCGTCGCGGCGGTGGTGCCCGGCTGGGTGATCGACACCGTGCCGTCCGAGCCGATGGTGATCGACGTCGCGTTCTGCGGAATCGTGATCGCCGGGTTCAGCTGATAGCCGCTCGACGTCACGAGCTGGCCTTGCGCGTTCGTCTGGAACGAGCCGTCGCGCGTGTATGAAGTGGTGCCGTCGGGCATCGTCACCTGAAAGAAGCCCTGGCCGTTGATGGCGACGTCCTTCGAGTTGCCCGTCTGCTGCAAATTGCCCTGCGTATAGAGACGCTCGGTTGCGACTTGCTGCACGCCGGTGCCGAGCTGAATGCCCGATGCGAGTTCGGTTTGCTGCGTCGAATTCGCGCCCGGCTGGCGGGTCGTCTGATACAGCAGGTCTTCGAACACGGCGCGCGAACCCTTGAAGCCGTTGGTGGCCACGTTCGCGAGGTTGTTCGAGATCACATCCATTTGCGCTTGTTGCGCATTCATGCCGGTCGCGGCGATATAGAGAGAGCGATTCATGTTCGATTCCTGGATTTACTTTGCCGCTTAGGAGAAGTTGAGCAGCTTGTTAGCCGACTGTTCGTTCTGGTCCGCCGATTCCATCAGCTTCGTTTGCATCTGGAACTGGCGCGCGTTGGTGATCATCGAGACCATCGCGGAGACCGGGTTCACGTTGCTGCCTTCCAGCGCGCCGCCGACCACGACGACGTTCGGGTCCGCCTCGGCGGGGTCGCCGCTTGCCGTGCGATAGAGGCCGTCGTCGCCGCGTGTGAGCGTCGCCGCATCGGGATTGACGAGCTTCAGTTGATCGACGGTCGCGATCGCGGTCGGCGGATCGCCCGGAATCAGCGCGGAAATCGTGCCGTCCTTGCCGATGGTGACTTCAGCGCCCGGCGGCACCGACAGCGGACCGCCGTTGCCGAGCACCGGCAGGTTGTTCGCCGTCACGAGCTGGCCGTTCTGATCCACGTGCAGATTGCCGGCGCGCGTGTACGCCTCGCCGCCGTCCGCCGTTTGCACGGACAGCCAGCCCGGCCCCTGCACGGCGACGTCGAGCGGATTGCCGGTCTGCTGGATGGGGCCGGCGGAGTAATCCGCGGTCGGCGTCGACGACAGCACGAAGGTGCGCGTCGTGCCATCGGCGGACTGGTTCTCGAACGACATCGGCACCTGACGGAAGGCCGCAAGCTGCGCCTTGAAACCCGTGGTCGATGCGTTCGCGAGGTTGTTCGCCACGACGGCTTGCTGCTCGAGCGACTGGCTTGCGCCGGTCATCGCGGTATAGATCAGACGGTCCATGAATCGCTTCCTTCTCTTCCTGTGCGTGCGGACGGTGCTTACAGATTGATCAGCGTCTGGTCGACGGTCTGCTGCGTCTTGATCGTCTGCGCGTTCGCCTGATAGTTGCGCTGCGCGGTGATCAGATTCACCAGCTCGCTCGTCAGGTCGACGTTCGAGTTTTCCACCGCGCCGCCTTGCAGCGTGCCGTGGTTCGTCGAGCCCGGCACCGAGACTTGCGCCGCGCCCGAAGCCGCCGTCTGCGCGTACACGTTGCCGCCCATGTTCTGCAGGCCGTTCTGGTTGTTGAAGTTCGCAATCGCGATCTGGCCGAGCGCCTTCGTTTCGCCGTTCGAGTAGTTACCCGTCAGCATGCCGTCGGTGCCGACCGTGAAGCCCGTCAGTTCGCCGGTGCTATTGCCGTCCTGATGCAGATTCGTGAGGCCGCTCTTCGCGCCGTATTGCGTCGTGCCGGCGAGGCTGAGCGTCAACGATTGCGTCGCGCCGGGCGTCGGATCCGCGCCGTTCGGAATCGTGAAGGTGAAGCTCTTGCCGCTGGTCATGTTGCCCGACGCATCGAAGCTCACCGCGCCGAGATCGGTTTTCTGCGAGACCGGATCTCCATAGCCCGCGAACGCTTCCCACGTGTTCGTGCCGGTCTTCGTGAAGTAGACGGAGACCTTCTGCGTGCCGCCGAGCGAGTCGTACGCATCCACCGAAGTCGATGCGTTGTACGTGTTGCCGTTGGCCGGATCGAAGTCGGCGGCGGCCTTCACGGCGTCCTGCGAGTTCAGGTTGAACGCAGCGGTGATGGTCTTGGTCGCGGTCGGCGCGATGTTCGCGGTCGGCACGGTCAGCGGCACCGTGCTCGCGCTGTTGACGACGCCGCCCGAATCGGCCGCGTAGCCCATCAGTTGCAGGCCCGCCGAATTGACGATGTTGCCGCTGTTGTCCAGATGGAACACGCCGTTACGCGAGTACACGACCGAGCCGTTGTTCGACAGCTGATAGAAACCGTTGCCGTTGATCGCGACGTCGAGCGCCTGGTTGGTCGTCGTGATCGTGCCTTGCGAGAACTGCTGCTGCACTTCCGAGAGGCGCGTGCCGATGCCGATCTGGTTCGACACGGCCGTGGCCATCGAACTGGCGTACATGTCGGCGAACTGCGCGGAGCCCTGCTTGAAGCCGACGGTATTCGCGTTCGCGATGTTGTTGCCGATCACATCGAGATCGCTCGAGGCGGCGCCCAGACCGCTCAGTGCTTGTTGGTAGCTCATGTTTTATCTCTCAGCCGGGCGCATCCCGGCAGCAAAGGAAGTTGGAATCAAAGAATCGAAGCGACGCTGGTCAGCGCAACCGTCGAGCCGTTCGCGAGCTTGAGGCCCGGCGCGCCGCCCGACATCTGCACGACGCTCTGCACTTGCGAAGCGGAGAGCGTCGCCGCGGTAGCCTGCTGGCCGTTGATCGTGCCTTGCGCGGTGATCGTGTAGCTGCCGTCGGCGAGCTTCGCGCCCTTCGAATCGACCGGCGTCCAGCCCGACACCGGAACCACGCCCGCGCCTTGCGCACCGAGATCCAGCGTGTTGACGATGTTCCCCGACTTGTCCTTCACGACGATCTGCAGGTCGCTGACATCTTTCGCGAGTTGCACGCCGAAGCTCGAGGACGCCCCGCTCGATACCGTCAGCGCATTGCCCGGCGCGAGCACGTTGGAGCCGATCAGCAACGCCGCCTGCGTCGACTGGCCGGCGGACAGTTGCGTCGCGAGGGAACTCAACGACGTATTCAACTGGCCGATGCCCGACACCGTGTTGATCTGCGCGAGCTGCGAAGTCATCTGCGAGCTGTCGGCGGGATTGGTCGGGTCCTGGTTCTTCAACTGCGTCACGAGCAGCGTGAGAAACGTGTTCTGCAGATCGGAGGCGGACGTGCCGCTCGTGCTGCTCGTCGAGCTGGACGCGCTCGATGCGCCGTTCATGGTGTCGAGCAGCGTCTGCGACACGGGGGTGCCGTTGCTGCCGATCGTGGTATTGGTCGTCACGGGTTATTCCTCAGGTTCCGGTTCAGGTTCCGATGGTCAGTGTCTTGAGCATCAATTGCTTGGCAGTGTTCAGCGTTTCGACGTTCGCCTGATAGGAACGCGACGCGGAAATCATGTTGACCATCTCCTGCACCGGGTCGACGTTCGGCAGCGTCACGTAGCCGTCCGCGTTCGCCGCCGGATTGCTCGGGTCGTAGCTGGTTTTCATGGGGCTCGGATCGTCGATGACGCCCGTTACCTGGACGCCGCCGACCTGCTGGCCGGAGCCGCTCTTCGCGCCGCCGAGCGGATCGACGGCGAACACGACCTGCTTCGCCTTGTACGGCTGGCCGTCCGGTCCGGTCGTGCTGTCCGCGTTCGCGAGATTCGACGCGGTGACGTTCAGGCGCTGCGCCTGAGCCGACATCGCCGAACCGGCGACGCTGAATATGTTCATCAATGAAGGCATGATTCCTTGACCTTTCTTAACTGCGCTTAACTGTTGGACGTGATCGCGGACAGCATCGACTTGATCTGCGAGCTGAGCACCGTCATGCCGGCTTCGAAGTGCAGCGCGTTGTCCGCGAACTGCACGCGCTCGGCGTCGAGATCGACGGTGTTGCCGTCGAGCGATGGCTGGCTCGGCACGCGATACGCGAGGCGGCCATAGTCGTCGCTCGGACCGCCCGATGCGGTGAGCGTCGATGTGCCGGACAGGTGTCCCTTCGCGGTCACGGCCATCGACGCGCCGCTGCTGACGGATACCGGCTGCGCCATCTTCAGCGTCGATGCGTTCGACGCTCCCGCTGCGCCGCGGCCCTGCTTGAGCGCGCCGGCGAGCGCGGTCGAGAAGTCCACGTCGCGCGACTTGTAGCCGGGCGTGTCGGCGTTCGCGATATTCGACGACAGCAGTTCCTGCCGGTACGCGCGCACATCGAGCGCTTCGCGGCCGAACGCGAATTCCTTATCGAGCTTGTCTAGCATTCCCCGGGTTCCCCAAGTTCGTGGTGTCGCACACGCCCGCCGCACCGCGCGGGCCTTTTTGCATGACACGCATCTTAGGAGCGGCGCGCAATGACTGATCCGATGAATAACCGGGAAACGCGGCCTCTATTCGAGGCTTGAGCGTGACGCGGGCTATCTAGAATCTGGGTCGTGGTGAGAGGCGGATGAATTTCGCGCTCACGAATCGAGCCGAACAATGTGTCTGCGCCTGGCGCGGCGAGCAAGGGAGAGAGTGATGAGCAGGTCCGCCGGGCATCCGTCGAAAGCAGCCGCGACGCGCGCAGCGTCTTTTGTGCGCCGCGCGTTGCGATGCGTGACCGGCGCGTCGCTGCTCGTGGGCGTCGTCGCGGGCGCGGTTGCGCAGCAGAGCGACGGCTTCATCGCGATTCCCGGCAACGCGGAGACGAATCCGTCGGCGGTCGCGGAGATGGCGAAGAGCCTTCCTGCCGCGAAGCCTGCCGCTGTTTCATCTGTCTCCACTGTCTCCAGCGCTCCCGCTGTTTCTAATGTTTCCACGGCTGCGCCCGCGCCTTATCTTGCGCCTGCGCCCGGCTACCGCGCCGCGACCAAAGCCGCCGATGCCGCCATGCGTCACGCCGCGCTCGCGCTTGACGCCCGCGCCGACGCTGCCGACGACGCAATGGACGAAGCCAGCGGACTGATCGTCATTCCCGGCGCGGGCGTTGCGAAGCCGGCGCCTGCTGCCGCTGCGGTCAAGCCGGCTGCCGCGTCTGCATCGGCGCCGCGCGATGTCGTTCCGGTCGTCGTCACGCGCGATGACGCCGCCGCGTCGCCCGCGGCCGGCGCACGGCCGATCGCGGCGGGCGTGGCATCGCCGGTCAAGCGCGCGAACTACACGCCGTCCGTCACCGATGCTCCTGCTCTGAAGCGAGCGAGCTTTACGCCGTCGCCCGCCGCCTCCTCAGCCTCCACCGCTCCCGCGACGATGCAGGACGGCGAATCCATCCGCGCCGCGGCGTTCGCCTTCCTTCAGCAACAAGCCGCTGGCTTGCCCGGCAAAATCGACATCACGGTGACGCCCGTCTTTCCGCGCGGCCTCGCCGCCTGCACGGCGCTCGATCCGTTCATGCCGACGGGCGCGCGCCTCTGGGGCCGCGTAACGGTCGGCGTGCGCTGCGTCGGCGAGCGGCCGTGGACGCTGTATGTCCAGGCGCGGGTGTCGATCAATGCGACTTACTACGTCGCCGCCCGCGCCGTTGCGCCGGGAGAAGTGCTCGGCAACGCCGACCTCGTCGCCCGCGACGGCGATCTGACCGCGATGCCGCAAGCCGTCGTCACCGATCCGTCGCAGGCGGTCGGCGCGGTGACGCTGTCACGCGTACCGGCGGGACTGCCGCTGCGCACCGACATGCTGCGCGCCGCAAGCGCGGTGGCGATCGGGCAGACGGTTCGCGTCGTCACCGCCGGCTCCGGCTTCTCGATTTCCGCCGAAGGCAGTGCCATGAGCAACGCCGCCCCCGGCCAGCAAGTTCGCGTAAAAACCGCCGGCGGCCAGATCGTGACCGGCGTCGTCAAGGATGCCCAGACGGTGGAGATCCGCATGTGACAGGCGGCGGCCGACCATTCCCGACCCGACCATCACCGTCCGAAGAATTGATTACCGAATGTTTCATTTTGTTGCATTTAGGCAGAAGCCCCGCCCCATAAGGCTTTCCGGGCGATGATGCCGTCGAACGTGTGCTGCGCCACAGAGGCAGGGTAAAGTTTCCGAGACCCACCGCCGATAAAGGACTCAACACGTTCGGGAATGGACATCGTGAAAATCGAATCGAAAAGCAACACCACTCTAGCGAGCCTGCAAGAAGGCTCACAACGCGCATCGCAGAGCGATGCGAAGACTGCCGCAACCACCGCGCCGGCGAACGGCGTGAAAGCGGACACGGCATCGCCGGTGAGTCTGTCGACGTTGTCGTCGGACTTGCGCGCGTCGAACGGCTCGGACATCGATACGGCGAAAGTCGAATCGATCAAGGCCGCGATCCGCGACGGCAGCCTGAAGATCGACACCAGCAAGATCGCCGACGGCATTTTGAGCACCGCCCGCGACCTGCTGCAAACGAGAACCCCGCCGACCGGCGGCTGAAGCGCAACGGCCCGGGCTCGCCCGGAGCACGACGTGGACGGCGCCGGGCGGCTTTGACGAACCCGCGTTTTAGCGAGCTGCAATGAGAGACGCCCTGCTTGCCACTGTCATCGAAGAAGTCGCCGCCGTTCAGGCGTTCGAATCCCTCCTCGCCCACGAGGAAAAAGCGCTGATCGCCGCGCAGCCGCTCGGCGCGCTGCCGGAGATCATCGAGCAAAAGACCGCGCTCACGGAACGCATCGGCGTACTCGAGAAGCAGCGGGACACGCAGCTCAACGCGCTCGGCCTTCCCGGCGGATTCATCGGCATGGAAGCCGCCGCCGAGGGCGATGCGCCGCTCGCCGAACAATGGGCGCTGCTGTGCGCCGCCGCCCGCCGTGCGAAGCAGGGCAACAACAACAACGGCGTGCTGATCCGCACCCGCATGGAATACAACCGCAAGGCGCTCGCGGCGTTGCAGGTCGCGCCGTCGAGAAGCGGGTTCTATGGTCCGGACGGGCGCGTGCCTGGCGCGTAATCCGCCGTTCTGTCTTTTCTTCGCGGCGCATGACTTCACCGGTCATGCGCCGTTTCTCTTGCCCCGCCTCTTATCCATCGATTAACCCGGTTTTCCGCGGCCTAATCCGCCGATGGCCGCTCGACGCCTTCCGCAATAATCGCTTCCATCACAGAAAGCGAGCACGAAGCGGAGCAAGCGGTGGCGGAAGAAAGCGATCTCGAAAAAACCGAATCAGCCACTCCCAAGCGCCTGGAAAAGGCGCGGGAGGAAGGCCAGGTTGCGCGCTCGCGGGAACTCGCATCGTTTGCGTTGCTCGCGGCGGGCTTTTTCGGCGTATGGGGCCTGTCGGGCCCGATCAGCGGACATTTGCAGTCGATTCTGCGCGGCGCGTTCACGTTCAATCACGAGACCGTGCTCGACACGCGCCAGATGATGATCGGCGCGGCCAACGCCAGCAAGGAAGGCATGCTCGCCGTGCTGCCGGTGCTCGCGCTGACGGCCGTCGCCGCGCTCGCCGCGCCGATGGCCCTCGGCGGCTGGCTCATCACGACGAAGCCGCTCGCGCCGAACTTCGGACGCCTCAACCCGATCAGCGGGCTCGGCAAGATGTTCTCGTCGCAGGGTCCGATTCAGCTCGGCATGTCGATTCTGAAGACGCTCGTCGTCGGCGGCATGGCGGGTTCGGCGATGTGGACTCGCAAGGCCGAAGTGCTGGGCCTTCTCACGAAGCCGCTCGGCCTCGCGCTCGCCGATGTGATGCATCTGATCCTCGTGTGCTGCGGCATGGCGATCGGCGGGCTGTTTCTCGTCGCGGTCGTCGATGTGCCGTATCAGATGTGGTCACATGCGAAGAAGCTGCGCATGAGCAAGGAAGAAGTGAAGCGCGAGCACAAGGAAAACGAAGGCGATCCGCACATCAAGGGCAAGATTCGCCAGCAGCAGCGTGCGGCTGCGCGTCGCCGGATGATGCAGGCGATCCCGACCGCCGATGTCATCGTCACGAACCCGACGCACTTCGCGGTCGCGCTCAAGTATGCCGACGGCGAGATGCGCGCGCCGAAGGTGGTCGCGAAGGGCGTGAATCTCGTCGCGGCGCGCATCCGCGAACTGGGCCGCGAACATAACGTGCCGCTGCTCGAAGCGCCGCCGCTTGCGCGGGCGCTGTATCACAACGTCGAGATCAACCGCGAGATTCCGGGCGCGCTGTACGGCGCGGTCGCGCAAGTGCTGGCGTGGGTGTATCAGCTCAAGCGCTACAAGGAAGACGGCGGCACAAAGCCGGACCGTCCCACCGATCTCGACGTGCCGAAGGAACTGGACAAAGGCGGCGTATCCGACGCCGACGCCGATCAGGAAGCCGCTGAAGCGCTTTCCGGCGACAACTCATCACAAGGAGCCGCAGCATGAACGCGCGCGCTGGATTTTTCGCGAAACGCCCCGACGCGCTCGGCACGCAGAACCTTCGGGCGCTGGCCGGCCCGATCCTGATCTGCATGATCCTCGGCATGATGATTCTGCCGTTGCCGGCGTTTCTGCTGGATCTGCTGTTCACCTTCAACATCGCGCTGTCGGTGATGGTGCTGCTCGTCAGCATGTACACGCAGAAGCCGCTCGATTTCGCGGCCTTCCCGAGCGTGCTGCTGTTCTCGACGCTGCTGCGCCTGTCGCTCAACGTCGCGTCGACGCGTATCGTGCTGCTGGAGGGTCACACCGGCCCGGACGCGGCGGGTCAGGTGATCGAATCGTTCGGGCACTTCCTCGTCGGCGGGAACTTCGCGGTCGGTATCGTCGTGTTCGTGATCCTGATGATCATCAACTTCATGGTCATCACGAAGGGCGCCGGACGTATCGCGGAAGTCGGCGCGCGCTTTGCGCTGGACGCGATGCCCGGCAAGCAGATGGCCATCGACGCCGACCTGAACGCCGGCCTCATCAACGAAGAAGTCGCGAAGAAGCGCCGCACGGCGGTGGCGCAGGAGTCCGAGTTCTACGGTTCGATGGACGGTGCGTCGAAGTTCGTGCGCGGCGACGCGATCGCGGGCTTGCTGATCATGGTGATCAACATCGTCGGCGGGCTGATCGTCGGCATGCTTCAGCACGACATGGACTTCGCGCACGCGGCGACGAACTACACGCTGCTGACCATCGGCGACGGCCTCGTCGCGCAGATTCCGTCGCTCATCATCTCGACGGCGGCGGGCGTAATCGTGTCGCGCGTCGCGACGGACGAGGACATCGGCACGCAGCTGACCGGACAGTTGTTCCAGAACCCGCGCGTGCTGATGATCACCGGCGTGATTATCGGCATCATGGGCCTGATTCCGGGCATGCCGCACTTCGCGTTTCTGCTGCTCGGCGGCGGCCTCGTCTATGCCGCCCGTTCGATGAACAAGCGCGCGGAAGCGAAGAAGAAATCCGGCGTCATCACCGATGTCACGCCGATCGCCGCCGCCGCAGCCGCGTCCGCCGAAGGCGCAGAGGCGAGCTGGGAGGATGTCGCGCTCATCGATCCGCTGGGGCTGGAAGTGGGTTATCGGCTGATTCCGCTCGTCGATCGCAACGCGGATGGCGAACTGCTCAAGCGCATCAAGGGCATTCGCAAGAAGTTTGCGCAAGAAATCGGCTTTCTGCCGCCCGTCATTCATATTCGCGACAACCTCGAGTTGCGTCCGAATGGGTATCGCATTGCGCTGAAGGGCGTGGAAGTGGGCGTCGGCGAGGCGTTCCCGGGCCAATGGCTCGCAATCAATCCGGGCCAGGTATCGGCGACGCTGCCGGGCACGCAGACTACCGATCCGGCGTTCGGCCTGCCGGCGGTATGGATCGACACGGCGATGCGCGAGCAGGCGCAGGTCTTCGGCTATACGGTCGTCGATGCGAGCACGGTGGTCGCGACGCATCTGAATCACCTTGTCGTAACGCACTCGGCGGAACTGCTCGGGCGACAGGAAGTGCAGGCGCTGCTGGAACGCATCGGCAAGGACACGCCTTCGCTCACCGACGACCTCGTGCCGAAGACGCTGTCGCTCACGACGCTGCAGAAGGTGTTGCAGAACCTGCTCGACGAAAGCGTGCCGATACGCGACATGCGCACGATTCTGGATGCGTTGCAGGAGCATGCGCCGCGCATTTCGGACCCGTACGAACTGACGGCGGCGGTGCGACTCGCGCTGGGCCGTGCGATCACGCAGCAGTGGTATCCGGGCAGCAACGATTTGCAGGTGATGGGCCTCGATCCGACGCTGGAGCGCGTGTTGTCGCAGGCGCTATCGACGGGGCCGAATCCGGGCCTGGAGCCGGGGCTTGCTCAAACGCTGATGACATCGACGCAGAACGCGATGTTGCGCCAGCAGAATCTGGGACTGCCGCCAGTGCTGCTGGTGCAGCATTCGTTGCGAGCGATGCTTGCGCGCTTCCTGCGCCGGAGTCTGCCGCAGTTGAAGGTGATTTCTTATGCGGAAGTGCCGGATACGCGGAATGTGAAGGTGGTTAATTTGATTGGGGGGTGACGGATATATCGGCGCTCGTCTCTGGGTAGTATCGAGACCGCCGAATGGGCGCTTGAAGCGCCCGGCCCAACCTGTTCAAGCGTCAGCAGGCGGTGAAACACGGGATATCAAACCCCATGTTCCCCTCAACACTCCACAATATTCACCGCCAACCCACCCCGCGACGTCTCCTTATACTTCGTCTTCATGTCCGCGCCGGTTTCACGCATCGTCTTGATGACCGAATCCAGCGAAACATAGTGAGACCCATCCCCGCGCATCGCCATGCGCGCCGCGTTCACGGCCTTCACCGATCCCATCGCGTTGCGTTCGATGCACGGAATCTGCACCATGCCGCCGACCGGATCGCAGGTCAGCCCGAGGTTGTGCTCCATGCCGATTTCCGCCGCGTTCTCCACTTGCGCCGGGGTGCCGCCGAGCACCGCCGCGAGCGCGCCCGCCGCCATCGAGCATGCGACGCCCACTTCGCCCTGGCATCCCACTTCCGCACCGGAGATCGACGCGTTCATCTTGTACAGAATGCCAATGGCCGCCGCCGTCAGCAAGAAGTCGATCACGCCCTGCTCGTTCGAGCCCGGCACGAAGCGATCGTAGTAATGCAGCACCGCCGGAATGATCCCCGCCGCACCGTTCGTCGGCGCGGTGACGACACGTCCGCCCACCGCGTTCTCCTCATTCACGGCGATCGCGTAGAGGTTGATCCAGTCGATCATCGACAGCGGATCGCGCAACGCCTGCTCCGGCTTGCCCGCCAGCGCGCGATACAACTGCGGCGCGCGGCGCTTCACCTGAAACGGTCCCGGCAAGTTGCCATCCGCTTCCGGATTGCCGATACCGCACCCACGCGCGACGCAATCCTGCATCACGTCCCAGATGCGCAGCAAGCCCGCGCGAATCTCGTCCTCGCTGCGCCAGATGCGCTCGTTCTCCCACATCAGCTGCGCAATCGACTTGCCGAATTCCGCGCACATCTTCATCAGCTCGTCGCCGGTATGAAACGGATACGGCAACTGCTCGTGCGCCGTCAGCACCGCCGTGTTCGCCGCGCCTGCCGTCACCACGAAGCCGCCGCCCACCGACAGATACGTCGCATCGCGCAAGGGCTGGCCGCTCGCATCGAATGCATGCAGCTTCATGCCGTTCGGATGCTCGGGCAACGCCTGCCGATAGAACGCGATGTTCTCCTTCAACGAGAACGGAATGTCGTGCGTGCCGAGCAAGGCGAGCGTCTTCGACGCGCGGACCGCTTCGAGACGCGGCACGATGGTGCTGGCATCGACGGTATCGGGGGCGTCGCCCATCAGGCCGAGCATCACGCCGCGATCCGTGCCGTGGCCCTTGCCCGTCGCGCCGAGCGATCCGTACAACTCGCACTTCACCGATGCCACCGCGCCGAGCAGCCCGTCGCGTTCCAGCCCTTGTGCGAACATCAGCGCGGCGCGCATCGGTCCGACGGTGTGTGAGCTCGAAGGTCCGATGCCGATTTTGAAGAGATCGAAAACGCTGACTGCCATGACTGCCCCTGCGAAAGAAATTAGCGCGCCGGCAGCGGCAGACAGACCGCGAGCCACGCGGGAGGCGTGGGCGCGAGCCGCAATGCCACCGGCGCATAGCGGCCGTCGAGACGCGCCGCCAGATGAAAGAGTTCCGCCGCGTTCTTCGGGTCCCACTGCCCCGATGAACCCGGCAAGCCGGCCTCGCGACGCTTCGCATCGAAAGGTACGGTGGAGCGCACGAATTCCTCGTGCGTTCGGGTGCCGATCGCATACGGCGTGAGCCAGTTGAGCGCATCGGCGAGCGTCGCGCCGGTCGCCGCGCGTTCCGGCAGCCAGTTGCGGTTGTGACGCCGCGCCGCAAGCGCCGCCGTCACGAGCGGCTGCAAATCGTAGGTGACGTAATGCAGCGCGTCGCGTTCGGAGAAATCGACCGTCGATCCATCCGGCGCGATGTTGTCGCCAATATGCTCGACAAAAAGCCGCTGCGCTTCGTTGATCATCTTGCGATCGTCGATGGTGAACGCGCCCATCGCCACCAGCTTCACGCGATGACTCTGCCAGTTGTTCCGATACGTCCCGGTGAGCGGACGCGGCTGCTTGTCGATATCGGTGATATAGCCCGTCACCATCTTCGCGATGAACGCGTTCGCCGCGTTGCGCGTCTTGACCGGCAGCGCGCTCGCCGTCAGGTCGTACGCGAGAATCAGCGATTCGAAGTTGGTCTCGTCGATCGGATTGAAGCTCGGCTGGTAAGTCGTCGTCCACGCGAAGAGGAAGCGATCGACCAGACGCAGATACCGTTCGTTGCCCGTGGCGCGCCACGCGAGCGCCGCATCGCGCATGAGGCCGAGATCGCCGGCAGCCTCGACGCTTTCATCGTGAATGCCTTCGTGCGGCAGCGTGCCTTCGGTGTGCAGGGTGGCGCGCGGCTTCGGCTGATCGTCGACGTGAGATTGCACCGCTTTCACGAGCGCCTTCACGCCCGGATCGGCGTGCGTGCGCTCGCTCGTCTGCATGGCGGGCGCGGCGCAGAAGTTCATCGCCGCGTATGCGCCTGGCGCGATCATCAGCGCGGAGAGCACGCTCAGCGCCGCCAGCGTTGCGTGCGTCGTCCGGAAACGGCTTGCCTCGTTCACCCTTCGCACCTTCAGCGCCATATGCACTCCCTGATTGCTTTGGTCAGGGGTGAGATGTTAGCCGTTCCCGAACGCGCCGCAAGTTCACCCGACAATGCTTTACGCTTGCGGGCGGCTCGCGGCTTTCACGCTCACGCGTCGGCGTACTCCGAAATCGGCACGCACGAGCACATCAGATTGCGATCGCCATACGCGTTGTCCGCGCGACCGACCGGCGACCAGTACTTGCGCGTCACGAGCGACTTCACCGGATACGCAGCCTGTTCACGCGTGTACGCATGATTCCACTCGTCGGCGGTGACGACCGCGGCCGTGTGCGGCGCGTTCTTCAGCACGTTGTCTTCGCGATCGGCGCGGCCTTCCTCGACCGCGCGAATCTCTTCGCGAATGGCGATCATCGCGTCGATGAAACGGTCCAGCTCTTCCTTCGACTCCGATTCCGTCGGCTCGACCATCAGCGTGCCGGGGACGGGGAAGCTCATCGTCGGCGCGTGGAAGCCATAGTCGATCAGGCGCTTCGCCACGTCTTCCACGGAGATGCCGCTCGCTTCCTTGATCGGCCGCACGTCGAGAATGCACTCGTGCGCGACCAGCCCGCCGGGGCCGCTATACAGCACCGGATAATGCGGCGCGAGGCGCTTTGCGACATAGTTCGCCGCGAGGATCGCGCTCTCGGTGGCGGCGGTGAGGCCCGTTGCGCCCATCATCGCGATGTACATCCACGAGATCGGCAGAATGGCGGCCGAGCCATACGGCGCCGACGATACCGCGCCGATGCCCGCTTCGTCGCGCTTGTAACCGGTGGAGGTCTGATTCGGCAGGAACTTCGCGAGATGCGCGCCGACCGCGACCGGACCGACGCCCGGTCCGCCGCCGCCGTGCGGAATGCAGAACGTCTTGTGCAAGTTCAGATGGGAAACATCGCCGCCGAACTGGCCCGGCGCGCAGAGGCCGACCATCGCGTTCATGTTCGCGCCGTCGACATACACCTGGCCGCCGTGCTGATGCACGATGTCGCAGATCTCGCGCACGTTGCGCTCGAACACGCCGTGCGTCGACGGATACGTGATCATGATCGCCGCGAGGTTCGCCGAATGCTTCTCGGCCTTCGCCTTGAGGTCTTCGATATCGACGTTGCCGTTCGCATCGCACGCGACGACGACGACCTGCATGCCCGCCATCTGCGCCGATGCGGGATTCGTGCCGTGCGCGGACGCCGGAATCAGGCACACATTGCGATGCCCTTCGCCGCGCGACTCGTGATACGCATGAATGATGAGCAGGCCCGCGTACTCGCCCTGCGATCCCGCGTTCGGTTGCAGCGACACCGCCGCGTAACCCGTGCACGCGACGAGCATCTGTTCGAGCTGATCGATCATCGTGCGATAACCGAGCGTCTGTTCGGCAGGCGCGAACGGATGAATCTGCGCGAACTCGAGCCACGTCACCGGCAGCATCTCGGACGTCGCGTTGAGCTTCATCGTGCAGGAGCCGAGCGGAATCATCGTGCGGTCGAGCGCGAGGTCCTTGTCGGCAAGGCTGCGCAAATAGCGCAGCATTTCGTGTTCGGAGTGATGGCGGTTGAAGACCGGATGCGTGAGGTAATCGCTGGTGCGCTTCAGTTCGGCGGGGAGCGAGTCCTTCAGCGCCGCGTCGAGGGCGTCGATATCGAACGTTTCGGTCTTGCCCGCGACTTCCGCGAACAAGGCGAAGAGCTTCAGCAGGTCGTCGCGCGTGGTGGTTTCATCGAGCGATACGCCCACTTGCGTGGCGCTCACGTGGCGCAGGTTGATATGCGCGGCGTGGGCGGCCTGATGCAGCGCGATGGTGTTCGCGCCGCTGTCGATGGTGACCGTATCGAAGAACGTTTCGTTGGCGATTGCATAGCCGAGCTTCGCGACGCCCGCCGCGAATATCGACGCGACGCGGTTCACGCGCAGCGCAATCGCCTTGAGTCCTTGCGGGCCGTGATAGACCGCGTACATGCTCGCCATGATCGCGAGCAGCGCCTGCGCCGTGCAGACGTTCGATGTCGCCTTCTCGCGGCGAATGTGCTGTTCGCGCGTTTGCAGCGCGAGACGCAGTGCGGAATTGCCTTGCGCGTCGACGGTCACGCCGACGAGACGCCCCGGCATCTGGCGCTTGAACTCGTCGCGCACGGCCATATACGCCGCGTGCGGACCGCCGAAGCCGACCGGCACGCCGAAACGCTGCGTATTGCCAATCGCCACGTCCGCGCCCCACTCGCCCGGCGGCGTGATGAGCGTCAGCGCAAGCAGATCCGCCGACGCGACGACATGCCCGCCCGCCGCGTGAATCGCTTCGGCCAGCGCGCGGTAGTCGCGCACGTCGCCGTTCGAGCCGGGATATTGCAGCAGCACGCCGAATGCGTTGGCGCTCGCGGCGTCGGCCGCAGGGCCGACCAGAACGTCGATGCCCGCCGGCTTCGCGCGCGTCTTCACCACTTCGATGGTCTGCGGCAGCACGTCGTCGGCGACATAGAACACGTTCGACTTCGGCTTGCCGATGCGTTGCAGCAGCGTCATCGCTTCGGCGGCGGCGGTGGCTTCATCCAGCAGCGATGCGTTCGCCATCGCGAGGCCCGTCAGGTCCATCACCATCTGCTGGAAATTGAGCAGCGCCTCGAGACGGCCTTGCGAAATCTCGGGCTGATACGGCGTGTACGCGGTGTACCACGCCGGATTTTCGAGGACGTTGCGCAGGATCACGGCCGGCGTGTGCGTGCCGTAGTAACCCTGGCCGATGAAGGTTCGAAACACCAGATTCTCGTCCGCGAGCTTGCGCAGCGACGCGAGCGCTTCCGCTTCGCTCTTCGGCTGCGTGAACGCGCCGAGCGGCAACGTCTCTTTGCGGCGGATCGTTTCGGGAATCACCGCGTCGATGAAGGCCGCGCGCGACGCGAAGCCGAGCGCGCCGAGCATTGCGCGCTGGTCGGCGTCGTCGGGGCCGATGTGCCGGCTAGCGAATGCATCGTGGCATTCGAGCGCGGCGAGTGACAAAGAGGTGCGGTTCATCAGGCGATCCGGGTGTTCGAGCTTCATGTGAATTCCTGCGAAAGCGGCCTCTTTCGTGAAACCGCTCTCGTCTGATAGAGGGTTATTCGCCGATCGACTTGCCGTAGCCTTCGGCGTCGAGCAGCTTGTCGAGACCCGCGTCGCTCGCGGGCTTGATCTTGAACAGCCAGCTTTCGTACGGCGCGCCGTTCACCTGATCGGGCGATGCCGTCAGCGCGTCGTTGGCCGCGACCACTTCGCCCGAGACCGGCGCGTAGATATCGGAGGCCGCTTTCACCGATTCGATGACCGCGATGGCGTCGCCCGCCGCCACCGACTTGCCCGCCGCCGGCAGTTCGACGAACACGATGTCGCCGAGCGCTTCCTGCGCGTGATCGGTGATGCCGACGGTCAGCGTGCCGTCAGATTCCGTGCGGACCCATTCGTGCGATTCGGTGTATTTCAGATCGGCCGGGATGCTCATTGGATGCTCCTTGCGTGGTTCGTTCGTTCGTGAAGTTTTGACTGGAGAAACGCGCGCGTCCGGCTTACCGGGGTTCGACGAGAACCTTGCCGCTGCGCACGAACGGAAGTTTTACCACGCGCGCGGGGACTTGCTTGTCGCGGATGACAACCTGCACCGTATCGCCGGGCGCGACGGCCGTCGGCACGCGAGCGAACGCAACCGACTCCTGCATCGACGGCGAGAACGTGCCGCTCGTGATTTCGCCGTCGCCGTGCGGCGTCACGACTTTTTGATGCGCGCGCAGCACGCCGCCCGCACGGCCGTTTTCCTTGATGAGCACGAGGCCGACGAAACTCGCCTTCGCGCCGTTCGCCTCCAGCGCCGCACGGCCGACGAAGTCACGCGGCGTTTTCAGATCGACGGTCCAGGCGAGGCCCGCGTCGAGCGGCGACACGGTTTCGTCCATGTCCTGGCCGTAGAGGTTCATGCCGGCTTCGAGCCGCAGCGTGTCGCGCGCGCCAAGTCCGGCCGGCTTCACGCCCGCTGCGACCAGCGCGTTCCAGAGCGCTTCGACGTGCGTCGCGGGAACGACGATTTCGAAGCCGTCCTCACCGGTATAGCCGGTCCGCGCGAGCATCAGTTCGCCGTAGTTGGTGGAGGGAAACGTGACCGCGTTGAACGGCTTGATGTCCTGGGTCGCGGCGCGCGTGTCCGGCAGCACTTGCCAGACCTTCTCGCGCGCGTTCGGCCCTTGCACGGCGATGATGCCGAGGTCGCCGCGCGGCGTGATCGACAGGTTGAAGCCGCCTTCGGCGTTCAGCTGACCGAACCACGCGATGTCCTTGTCCGCCGTGCTCGCGTTGACGACCACGCGGAAGTTCGTTTCGGAGAAGTAGTAGACGATGAGATCGTCGATCACGCCGCCGTCGCTCTTGAGCAGACACGAGTAGAGCGCACGGCCGGGCGTCGTCAGCTTGTCGACGTTATTGGCGATCGCGTAGCGGAAGAAATCGCGGACGGCGTCGCCCTGGAAATCGACGACGCGCATGTGAGAGACGTCGAACATGCCGGCGTCGGTGCGCACGGCGCGGTGTTCGTCGATCTGCGAACCGTAGTTGACGGGCATGTCCCAGCCGCCGAAATCGACCATGCGCGCGTTGAGCGCGAGGTGAGCGGCATGCAGGGGCGTGTGTTGGAGTGCAGTCATCGGGGCCTCGGTTCGCGAAACAAGAAAGGCCACGCAGCGCGGTTTGCCTGTGGAATGCCGCTTCGCTCGCCGCCCGATGCGGCATACGAAGCGCAACCCACGATGCAGTTGCGATGCGTGACCCCTCTGTCCTCGGTACCTGAGAGATTGCGCGGACTTCGGCGTGTGCCGATGGTCCCTCGCGCGCCCCTTCGGTGGGCAACTGGCTTTTCGTTCGACGAAGCCGTTGCCGCTCTCCAGAGTACGGAGGATTCGATCCTCCGACGCGGCCGGTCCTTTTGCCTGAGAGTTTGCGGGTGTGCCCCTTCGGCGGCGCGGCGTTCGCGGTGCGTTTGCACGACGACGGCCACGCGCTCTCCCGACGCGTGCGGCAGAATTTACGCGACGGAAATGGGGTTGTCAAACGGATTCGGAGACGGGCGATGGTGTGTGATCGGGCGGTGTGATTCCGCGCGATTCTTTACGTTCGGGGCGGTGCCGTCTCAGGAATTTCCCTCCCCTCACCCCCGCGCAAACTCCACCCTTCTCCCTTCCCGCTCGCTCTGCAACGCCAGCTCGATAACCGTCATCGTATCCACCGCATCCTGCGGCGTGACCGGAAACGGCTTGCCATCCAGCACCGACGCCGCCAGCGCACGATAGAACTCCACATACGCGCCATCGCGCGTGGCGAATTCGTGGCGCAGATCGTGGTCGCCATCCACTTCGCGCAGCAATCCCGGCGGATTCTTGCCGAAGCCCGCATCGCCGGGGCGCAGTCCGGAGCGCAACTGATCTTCCTGCACGTCGAGGCCGGTCTTCACATAGCTGCCGCGCGTGCCGTGGATCGTGAAACGCGGCGGCTCCAGCGCAGCGAGCGCGCTCGCATGCAGGACCACTTCCTTGTCCGCATAGCCGAGCACGAGATGCACGTAATCCGGTGCGTGCGCGTGATCGCGATGCGCCTTCACGAAAGCCGTCACCGTCTGCGGCACGCCGAAAAGCGCGAGCGCCTGATCGATCAGATGCGGTCCCAGATCGAACAGCAAGCCGCCGCCGCGCGCCGCTTCCTCGCGCCAGCGTTGCGGCACTTTGGGACGGAATCGATCGAAATGGGATTCGTAATGCGTGATGCGCCCGAGCCGCCCGCTCTCGATCAGCGCGCGCGCCGTCATGAAGTCGCCGTCCCAACGACGGTTGTGAAACGGCGCGAACAGCAAGCCGCGCTCGGCGGCAAGATCGGCGAGCGCGCGGGCATCCGCTGCGCTGAGCGTCACCGGCTTGTCGACGACCACGTGCTTGCCCGCCGACAGCGCGCGGCGCGCGAGGTCGAAGTGCGTATCGTTGGGCGTGGCGATGACGATGCACGCGATGTCGTCGATGGCGACGAGCGCATCGAAGTCGGCGACGATCTGCGCGTCGGGATAATCGGCCTGCGCGCGCTCCGCCTGGCTCGTCGCGATGGCCGTCACGCTCGCGCGGCCGCAATGCTCGATGACGGGAGCGTGGAACGTGGCGCCGGCGAGGCCATAGCCCATCAGGCCGACTTTCAGTGCTGAACTCATTGTGGGCATCATCCTGTTCGTATCGAACAGATATTGTGGCACGCGGCCAAACGGCGGCAACCGGAAAGCGAACGAGGGCCAAAACCCGCCGCGTTTTATCGTGTTAACATCGCGCTCTCGAATTTGCCGCGCGCATGAACAGTGTGCCGCCAGGCAAATGCTCGCAGTCCATTAGCGGCGGTGTTTTTTACCGGTTGCCGCTCGCCTCACTCTCCAAAGTCCAGAACGATGTCCGCAGGTCTCAACGCCGCACAAAGCGAAGCGGTGCGCTATCTCGATGGTCCCTGTCTCGTGCTCGCCGGCGCAGGCAGCGGCAAGACACGCGTGATCACGCAGAAGATCGCGCATCTGATCGAAGGCCGTGGCTTCGAGCCGAAGCACATCGCCGCGCTGACCTTCACGAACAAGGCCGCGCTCGAAATGCGCGAGCGGACCGCCAAGCTCCTCGAAGGCAAGACGCTGACGACGCCCGGCAAGGAAGGCCGCAAGGTGCCGGTCAATCAGTTGACCATCTGCACGTTCCACTCGCTCGGCGTGCAGATCATGCGGCAGGAAGCGGAGCACGTCGGGCTGAAGCCGCAGTTCTCGATCATGGATTCCGACGACTGCTTCGGCATGGTTCAGGAACAGCTCGGCACCACGGACAAAGGACTCATCCGCAAGGTGCAGTCGATCATCTCGCTGTGGAAGAACGCGATGGTCTCTCCCGATCAGGCAGCCGTGCTCGCGAACAACGAGGACGAGCATCAGGCGGCGATCGTGTATCGCAGCTATGCCGCGACGCTGCACGCGTATCAGGCGCTCGATTTCGACGATCTGATCCTGCGCCCCGCACAGCTTTTCGCGGAGAACGAGCAGGTGCGCGACAAGTGGCAGAACCGCTTGCGCTATCTGCTGATCGACGAGTATCAGGACACCAACGCCTGCCAGTACGAATTGCTGAAACAGCTCGCCGGGCCGCGGGCGGCGTTCACCGCCGTCGGCGACGACGATCAGGCTATCTACGGCTGGCGCGGCGCCACGCTCGAGAATCTCGCGCAGTTGAGCAAGGACTTTCCGAAGCTGCACATCGTCAAGCTGGAGCAGAACTATCGCTCGACGGTGCGCATCCTGACGGCGGCGAACAACGTCATCGCCAACAATCCGAAGCTCTTCGAGAAGAAGCTGTGGTCCGAGCACGGCATGGGCGACACGATCACCGTCACCGGCTGCAACGACGAGGAGCACGAGGCCGAATCCGTCGTGTTCCGGCTCTCGGCGCACAAGTTCGAGCGGCGCGCGGCGTTCCGCGACTACGCCATTCTGTATCGCGGAAATTTTCAGGCGCGCATCTTCGAGCAGGTGCTCCGGCGCGAGCGCATCCCGTATGTGCTGTCGGGCGGGCAGTCGTTCTTCGATCGCGCGGAGATCAAGGACATCATCGCGTATTTGCGGCTGATCGCGAATCCGGACGACGATCCCGCCTTCATCCGCGCCATCACGACACCCCGGCGCGGCGTCGGCAACACGACGCTCGAAGCGCTCGGTGCGTTCGCGGGCGCAGCGAAGGTGTCGCTGTTCGAGGCGGTGTTCATGGGCGGCATCGAGGCGCGGCTGTCGGCGCGGCAAGTCGAGCCGCTGCGCACCTTCTGCGAATGGATACGCCGGCTTTCGGACCGCGCCGCGCGCGATCCGGCGACCGAAGTGCTCGACGACATGATGGAAGCCATCCACTACGAAGCCTATCTCTACGATGCCTTCGACGAGCGGCAGGCGCAATCGAAGTGGCAGAACGTGCTTGAATTCTGCGAATGGCTGAAGCGCAAGGGCACGAAGCCGGAGGCATCGCCGGAAAGCGAGCAGACCGGCTACGACACCGCGGATGGTCTCGCCGACGAGGGCAAGAATCTGCTCGGGCTGATCCAGACCGTCGCGCTGATGTCGATGCTCGAAGGCAAGGACGAAGACCCCGACGCGGTGCGGCTTTCGACGGTCCATGCGTCGAAGGGCCTGGAGTATCCGCACGTGTTTCTGGTGGGCGTCGAGGAAGGCATCATGCCGCATCGCGGAAGCGCGGACGACGACAGTCCGGTCGACGATGCGCGCATCGAGGAAGAGCGCCGGCTGATGTACGTGGCGATCACGCGGGCGCAGCGCAGCCTGCATCTGAACTGGTGCAAGAAGCGCAAGCGCGCGCGGGAGACGGTGGTGTGCGAGCCGTCGCGCTTCATTCCGGAGATGCTACTCGACGACGCGCCTCCGCCGACGGCGGAAGAAGCGCCGATGTCGCCGAAGGACCGGATGGCGATGCTGAAGGCGATGTTGCAGAAGAACTAATGACCTTCTGCATTCGATAAAAAGCCCTGCGACGCTTCAAGCGTGCGCAGGGCTTTTCGTTGCGACGCCGGACGACAGCAGCCGGCTCACGATACTGCTAGCCGCGACGTTACTTCGACGCGTTCACCATGTAATCGACGGCGGCTTTCACGTCTGCGTCCGGTGCGTTGGATCCGCCCTTGGGCGGCATCGCGCCCTTGCCGTGGAGCGCGTAGTTGTACACCGTTTCCATCGGCTCCTTGAGGCGCGGCGCCCAGGCGGCTTTGTCGCCGAACTTGGGCGCGTTCAGCACGCCTGCCGCGTGACACGCCTGACAGACCTGTTCGTAGAGCGCCTTGCCCGCCTGAGAGGCGTCCGCGCTTTGCGCACCCGCAGCCGGCGCGGATGCGGTTTGCGGCACCGATGCGAGCGCCGCAAGTGCGGCTGCGGCCTGTGCGTTGTCGGTCGCGCCCGATGCTCCGGACGGAGCAGACGCCGCAGCCGATGCACCCGCCGCCGCTCCCGATGCAGGTTGCGGCGGTTCCGCGAACTTCGCGCCAGCGTTGTTCGCCATGTAGACGACGGCGCGCGCGATCTCGAAGTCACTGTAATCGTCGGGACTGGCGCCGCCGCGCGGAGGCATCGCGCCTTTGCCGTTGAGCGCGTTGTGCAGCAGTGTGTCGTAGCCTTCGCTGATGCGCGGGGCCCATGCGCCGGCATCGCCGACTTTGGGTGCGCCGGCTGTGCCTGTCGCGTGACAGGCGGAGCAGACGGCTTTGAACACTTCTTCGCCGGTTTTGTAGACCCGGGGGGCGTTGGCGTCGCGGATATCGACTTTCGCGGCGGGCGCGACGCGCTCTTGCACGGAAGCGTCGATGTTGGTGCCGGCGCCGGTGCGCGTCGAGGTATCGACGTAAACGGCGAGCAGGATGATGATGGCGACCGGGATGCCGAACCCCGCGATGACCGCCGCGATGAGTTGGCCGGGTGTCCTGATCGGAGCTCCGTGGGGTGCTTCGCTCATGCTTGTCTCGTCTCCCGTTTTTTGATTGAGTCGGTTCAGACAGCGTGACGGCTACCGCTTCGCCCTTGCGTCGTCAAAGGCACGGTCGATTATAGACGGAACGTTTAACGGAAGGCGGCAGGGCGGCGAGGCGGGTGACGGGCGTTTACCCGCAGTTCGGTGGCGCTGGATTCTGCGCTGAACCGCTCGCCGTGGACGGATGTCCGGAAAACAGGTATCCTCTCGGATTCGCATGAGTCTTGCCGTCGCCTTTCGGCACCCCGCAAGCAAGGCTCCCGCCGATGCGCCCGTAGCTCAATGGATAGAGTACTGCCCTCCGAAGGCAGGGGTTGCTGGTTCGATCCCAGCCGGGCGCACCATCATCATCGCTGAAGCACAGGTCGATCGCTTCAAGCGCGCTTCCTGAATCAGAGCTTCGTACTACCGCTCGCTTCTACGCTCAAACAGTCGGGCCGAGACTCAACGCGGATGCGCCAATTTGCCGTTGCTTGGCCAAATGTCGCCAAAAGGCGGGCAGAATCCAGACGGCATCAAACGAAAAAAACAAGGGTCGCCCCCGACTGCCGACTACGGCATCTTGGCGGCGGGACGTGCATCGCATTCCCCTGGCGCTTTTTGCAACTTGCTTACCACTACCGTAATCGACAGTCGCCCGGACTAACTTCACGCTACCTGAGCTTCGACAATCGCGGCGTCCAGAGCAGTCTGCTGCCTGAATCATCTGTCGCGCTAAGCCGGGCCTGACTCAATCTCGCGTGAAACAACGAGGCTTGCTCGATACTCAGCCGTGGCCGCGGTCCTCGTCCATGAAAGATTGAGGCTCATTTCCTCGTAGATCAGCCAAGCCCACGCGGCAAGAACTCATTCCGCGGATATGCGTTGCTGACGTGCGTTTCCGCTACGGAACACCGAGATATCACGCTAATTTCAGAAGACGACGAGTCCCCGCGCCATCCCCCGCCGCCAATCGCGCCAAACACCACGTCATCGCCGACCAAGCGTCAACCAACCAGCGCCAAAAGTTTGCATCTCTAACGGTGCGCGGGGCCGCAGGAACGAAGCGACATTGCACCGTCCCCGCAATTCAGCCCCCTCAAGCCTCCACCCCCGTCCACTCCTGCTCCCGCAACTTGGCCCGCAGCCTCGCCACCGCCTGGCTATGCAACTGGCAAACGCGCGACTCGCTGACTTCCATCACCGCGCCGATCTCCCGCAGATTCAGCCCGCGTTCGTAATACAAGCTCATCAGCAGCTTCTCCCGCTCCGGCAGCCGATCGATAGCCTCGATCAACGCGCCACGCAGGCTGTCATCGAGCAACGCGGACAGCGGGTCCGACCGATCCACACAATGTCGATCCAGGAACGGTTCGTCATCCGCCGAGCGGTCGAAGTCTTCGTAATAGATCAACTGGCTGCCGTGCAAGTCCTGCAGCATCGACTGATACTCGTCGAGCGGCAGCTTCATATGCTCGGCGATCTCCGTCTCGCTCGCCGAACGGCCAAGGCTCTGCTCGACCTTGTGCACCGCCGATTCCACTTCGCGCGATGTCTTGCGCATGCTGCGCGGCAGCCAGTCGTTTGCGCGCAGTTCATCGAGCATCGCGCCGCGAATGCGCTGGCTCGCATACGTCTCGAACTGCGCACCCTGATCTTCCTTGTAACGGCTCGCCGCATCCATCAGGCCGATCATGCCGGCCTGAATCAGATCGTCGAGGTCGACGCTCGCCGGCATCTTGGCGACGAGCTGCAGCCCCAGCCGGCGAACCAGCGGCGCATAGCGCGTCAACACGTCGGACTGCGAGAGTTTGCCTTGGGCGTTGTACATCTGGGTCACCTTTGTCTTGATCACATCGACGCCGTGCTGCTCAATGCATGGCCGGGAAACATCGACGCTCTTCGCGCCACTTCCCGCCCGCCCTTGTCAGACTCGCCATCCAAAAACTGCATTTCGTTTTCAACTTCAGCATCACGCGCAGCCGGCGTGGAACGCATCGGCCAGTGCAGAAGCTCCGCCGCAATCTGGCGATAGTCGCGCGCCGCAGCCGTAGCCGGAAACGCCTCCACCACCGAACGCGACAGCTCCCTCGCCCGAGTAATGCGCGCATCCTCGGACACATACCCCGCCTGCACGAGCGCCACCGCCAGATACCGGCTCGCCACGCCCGACAGGTTGTCGAACGCGACCGCCGCATCGGCCGGGTTCTGCACGTGATTGATCAGCACGCGGAACTGGCCGATTGCATGCGCGTAGTGCAGACGCTTCATGCACGCATACGCCTCGGTGATCGCCGGCGCAGCCGCCCGCGTGACGATCAGGAAGTCATGCGCCTGCGCCGCGAGCGACGACAGCGCGCCATGCCGATCCAGTTGCGTATCGATCAGCACGATGTCCGCCGGTCCGTCGAGCAGCGCGCGGCATTGCGCGGCGTCGTGACTGACGCGCTCCTCGCGGGGCGCGGCGATCAGCGAGAAGCCGAGCGGCGTGCGCGTGACGACTTCCTGCAACGCGTGGCGGCCGGACATCACCGCACTCATCGCCTGCGATCCGGAAAGCCCCGCCATGCGGCTCACCGATGTTCCGTTCTGCCGCTCGTCGATGACGAGCACATCCTTGCCATGCACGGCCAGCGCCGCGCCGAGATTCACCACCGCCGACGTGCAACCGATGCCCGCCGGTCCGCCCGCGACCGCCACCACGCGCGAGCCTGCGCGCGTCAGGAGCCGTCTCAGGCCTTCAGCCTGGTCGAGGACGAGCTTATCCAAAGCGAACCTCATGGAGTTCAGCCGCGGCACGCGCGGACAATGCGGACAACAGCGCCGGCACTTCCTCGTCCTGCGGCACGAACGGCGAACCGTCGCGCGGAATGCAGAACGCGCTCTTGATCAGGAAACGCTTGGTCGCCACGTACAGGTTTTCCGGCACCTTCTGTCCGGTCGATACGTAATGCACCGGCAGCTTGTAGCGGATGACCGTATCGAGCACGCCGCCGAGGTTCGTCGCTTCATCGAGCTTGGTCAGGATGCAGCCCGCGAGCGGCGGCTGATCGGCCGCGCTCTTGTAGGCCTGCACGACTTCGTTGAGCGTGTCGCCGTGGCTCGTCGCGTTCAGCAGCAACAGGCGCTGCACCGGATGACCCGCGCCGCACAGCATCGAAATCTGATCGGACACGGTGCGATCGCGCTGGCTCATGCCGATCGTGTCGATCAGCACGATGTGCTTGTTGCGCAACTCCGAAAGCGCGAGTTGGAGATCGGCCGCGTCCTTCACCGCGTGCACCGAAACGCCGAGAATCTTGCCGAAGATGCGCAACTGCTCGTGCGCGCCGATCCGGTAGCTGTCCGTCGTCAGCAGCGCGACCTTGCTTGCGCCGAAGCGCATCACGCAGCGCGCGGCGAGCTTCGCGGTGGTCGTCGTCTTGCCGACGCCTGTCGGGCCCATCAGCGCGAACACCCCGCCACGTTCCATCAGCGCGTCTTCGCTCGCCATCACCGGCAGGTTCGATTCGAGCACTTGCTGCACCCATTCGAGCGCGTGCTCGGCGTTTTCCATTTCCGGCAAGTTGTCGACGATCATGCGCACGAGTTGCGCGGAGAAGCCGGCGGCGAACAGGTGCTTGGTCAGCGCGGCGTTGCTCGGCATGCGGCGCTGGCGATCGCCCCACAGCAGGCCGGAGAACTGTTCTTCCATCATCGAGCGCATCGACGACAGCTCGTTCATCACCGTATCGTTGACGACCTGCTCCATGCGCGCACGAATCGCCTCGGTGACGACAGCCGCCGCATTCGCGGGCAAGCCTTCGAACGCACCTTCAGCCGATGCCGGCGATGCTTGTGGCGCGCTTGCGTTGATCTTCTGCGCGGCGCGACGTGCGGCGACTTGCGCGGCTTCGCGTGCCCACTCGGGCGTGTCGACCTTCGGTTGCGCGGCCTGGCGCAGCGGGTAGTTCGCCGTCTCCGGCTTGTCGGCGGCTTGCGCTTTCGGCGCCACCGGCACGCCCATGCCGCGTGCAATTGCCGACGATGCCGTCAGCGGACGATTCGACGGCGTCGCGGCCTGCTCGGCGATGCGTCGCGCATGCTCGATCAGCCACGGATTCGAATCGGCCATCGTGCGGGATGCTTCGTCGGCGGGTGCTTCGTCGGCTGCGTCGGCATCGGCGTCGGGCTTCGCGCCGAACACGGACGAGAACACATCGCCGCTCGCATACGGATTCGGTGCGGCGTGCTTTGCCGCAGCGGCTGCTGCCTGCGCCAGCGCGGCGCGCGGCGTGGCGCTCGCGAACGTCGCGGGCGCGGCCAGCTCTTGCGCTTTCGGCGAGATCGACGCGATATCGCTATCCGCGCAACCGGCGATCTCCACGGAACCATCGTCCAGCGTACGGTTCGACAGCACGATTGCATCGGGGCCAAGCGCTTCCCGAACCTGTCGCAGTGCGTCGCGGCTGTTCGCGCCAATGAATTTACGGATGTTCAAACTTGCCCCCGATGAGGAATGACTGCGATCTTTGCGAGGCGGGCGTCGCCGGATGTTTCGACGTGTCCGCTTTCAGTGAAGCCATTATTGCGAAGAAGCGCCTGCGTCTATCGCTGGATAAGGGGTGTGAAAAAGGGGTATTTCGGCTGATGGAGCAGATCGCGGTAAAGATTCGGCTCGCCGTGCCGACCACGGCGTAAGCTATAGGGCGCTTTTCTGCCAACTAGAACCGACAGGAGACTTTTACGCATGGCGTCCGATGTTTCCCCCGCTTCCACTCAAACCACCGGCGCGCGTCTCGTCGTCGATGCGCTCGTGCAACACGGCGTCGAGCGCGTGTTCTGCGTGCCCGGCGAGAGCTTTCTCGCCGTGCTCGATTCGCTGCACGACGAAACTGAACAGATTCAGACCATCGTGTGCCGCCACGAGGCGGGCGCGGCGAACATGGCCGAAGCGGTCGGCAAGCTGACCGGCCGGCCCGGCGTCGCGATCGTCACGCGCGGGCCGGGCGCGACGCACGCATCCATCGGCGTGCACACCGCGTATCAGGATTCGACGCCGATGATCCTGCTCATCGGCCAATGCGCGCGCGACCACATGGATCGCGAGGCGTTTCAGGAGATCGACTATCGGCGCATGTTCGGGCAGATGGCGAAGTGGGTCGCGCAGATCGACGATCCGCGCCGCGTGCCTGAATACATGAGTCATGCGTTCCACGTCGCGACGGCGGGGCGTCCGGGGCCGGTCGTGCTCGCGCTGCCCGAGGACATGCTGACCGAAGCCTGCGATGCAGCGCCCGCCGCGCCGCGTTATCAGCGTGTGGCGGCATCGCCCGCGCCGGCGCAGATGGAACGGCTGCGCGACCTGCTCGCCCATGCGAAGAAGCCGTTCGTGATCGCGGGCGGCAGCGGCTGGACGGAAGCTGCCACGCAGGACTTCGCGCGCTTCATCGAGCGATGGCAGTTGCCGGCCGGCTGTGCGTTCCGCTTCCAGGACACGCTGAACAACGAGCATCCGAACTATGCGGGCGATGTCGGCCTCGGCATCAATCCGGCGCTCGCTGCCCGCGTCCGCGACGCCGATGTCCTCTTCGTGCTCGGCCCGCGCATGGGCGAATCGACGACGGGCGGCTACACGCTGCTCGATATCCCGAAGACGAAGCAGACGCTCATCCACGTGCATCAGGGCGCGGAAGAGCTCGGGCGCGTCTATAGCGCGGATTTGCCGATCGTGTCGGGCATGCCGGAAATCGCGTCGATGCTCGCGGCGCTCGAACCGCCCGCCGCAATCGCATGGACGGGAGCCGCCGAGGCCGCGCACGCCGCGTATCTCGAATGGCGCAAGCCCAGGCCGATGATGGGCGATGTCCAGCTCGGCGAAATCATGCGCGCGCTCGCCGAACGGCTGCCCGCCGATGCCATTCTCACAAACGGCGCGGGGAATTACGCGACGTGGCTGCATCGGCACTATTCGTATCGGCACTTCCGCTCGCAGGTCGCACCGACGAGCGGCGCGATGGGCTACGGCGTGCCCGCCGCCATCGCCGCTAAATCGCTCTATCCGGATCGCACGGTGATCGCCTTCGCCGGCGACGGCTGCTTCATGATGGCGAGCCACGAAATCGCCACCGCGATGCAGTATCGGCTGGCGGTGATTTTCGTCGTCGTGAACAACGCGCAATACGGCACGATCCGCATGCATCAGGAGCGGCACTATCCGCATCGCGTGCATGGGACGGGGCTGACCAATCCGGATTTCGTTGCGTATGCGCGCGCGTTCGGGGCGCATGGGGAACGCGTGGAGACGACGGACCAGTTCATGCCCGCGTTCGATCGCGCCGTGGAGTCCGGGCTGCCCGCGGTCATCGAAATCCGCATTCCACAGGATCAGAGCACGCCGGCGGCGACGCTGGAGCAGGTTCGTCAGCAAGGCAAGCGTTGACCGCCAGCTTTCGATTTGCTTGCTCTTAACTCCCGGTGGCAGTAGAGTAATCCGCTCCAAATTACTGGGGGTTAGCGATGCTCAAGATTCTTGCGGTTGCATTGGCGCTGGGCTTCTCCGGTGCGGCGTTCGCGAAAGCAGACTGCACGGCGCATCCGAAAGGCGAGTGGATGAAGGAATCGGATGCGAAGGCCAAGATCGAGTCGCAGGGCTACAAGATCCGCAAGTTTAAGGTCGATGGCAACTGCTACGAAATCTACGGTCGCGACAAGGACGGCAAGAAAGTCGAGATTTACTACGACACCAAAACGCTCGATGTCGTGAAGTCCGAAGTCGACTGAGCACGCTGTTTGTCATGTCGATGCGCGTAAAGGTCTGGGACATCTGGGTCCGGCTGACGCACTGGGCGGTCGCGGGCATCGTTGTGTGGAATCTTTTCGGGCCGACGGATTTCACGCATCGGCTGCTCGGGTACATCGCGGCGGGACTCGTGGTCGCGCGCATCGTGTGGGGGTTCATCGGCTCGGCGAATGCGCGCTTCACGGCGTGGTGGCCGACACCGGCGCGTCTGCGCGAATATTTCCGCTCCCTTGCGGCGGGCCGGCCGCTGCACCATCAATCGCACAATCCGCTCGGCGGCTTGATGGCGCTCTTCCTGTGGCTTCTGATTCTCGCGCTCGGCGTGTCGGGATGGCTCATGCGGCTCGATACCTTCTGGGGCGAAGACTGGCCGCAGCAGATTCATACGTGGCTTTCTCTCGTCATCGAGATCTTCGCTTGCGTGCATATCGCCGCGGCCGTGCTGATGACCGTCTGGACGCGTGAGGAACTTATCCGCGCGATGGTGACGGGGTATAAGCGGGTCAATAAGCCGTTGGAATAGCCGTTTGGCGGCGCGGTCAGCATTTGCCCGCAAAATTCAAACGGCCACCTCAAAGCAAAACGGCCCGGTCGCTTGCGCGAACCGGGCCGTTCCAACTCTTAAAGCGAAAGCCTAAGCCTTACTTGCCGCCAACGCTCTGCAGCGTCGTCCACTTGCCGCCGACGACCTTGTACAGCGTGATGCCGCCGTTCTTCAGGTCGCCCTTGGCGTCATACGACAGATGCTTCGCCGTCACGCCTTGCATGTCGGTCTTCGCGAGCATCGGCAGGTACTTTGCCGGGTCCGTCGAGTTGGCCGCCTTCATTGCGGTGAACATGGCCATTGCGCCGTCATACGCGTACGGCGAGTACGTCTGCACTTCTTCGTTGAAGCGCTTCTTGTACTTCGCTTCGTATGCCGCGCCGCCCGGCATTTCGTTCATCGGCAGGCCAGCCAGCGATGCCACCGTGCCGTCGGCCGCGTCACCCGCGATCTTCAGGAACGTGTCGGTCTTGACCATTTCGCCGGCCATCAGCGGTGCGCGGAAGCCGAGCGTCTTCATCTGCTTGGCCATCGGGGCGGCTTGCGAATCGGCGCCGCCGTAGTAGACGAGGTCCGGGTTCGTCGCCTTGATCTTCGTCAGAATCGCCTTGAAGTCGACAGCCTTGTCGTTCGTGAACTCGCGATCGACGATCGCGCCGCCCGCCGACTTCGCCGCCTTCTCGAACTGGTCGGCGAGACCCTGGCCGTAGGCCGTGCGGTCATCGACGATGGCGATCTTCTTGACCTTCAGGTTCTTCACCGCGAACTCGCCCGCGACCGAACCTTGCTGCGTGTCCGACGTCATCATGCGGAACGTGGTCTTGAAGCCCTGCGTCGTGTATTCCGGCGCGGTGGCCATCGCGATTTGCGGAATGCCCGCGTTCGCGTAGATGCGCGAAGCCGGAATGGTCGTGCCCGAGTTGAAGTGACCGAGCATGCCCTTGATGCCGTCATCGACCAGCTTCTGCGCGACGGTCGTGCCCGTGCGCGGGTCGGCCTGATCGTCCGCCGAATCCAGCACGATGCGAACCGGCTTGCCGCCGATCACCGGCTTCGCCGCGTTGAAGTCTTCGACGGCCAGCGTGATGCCGTTCTGGAAGTCCTTGCCGTAGTGCGCTTGCGCGCCGGTCATCGGACCCGCGAAACCGACCTTCACGTCTTCGACTTGCTGTGCAACTGCCGTCCCCGCCAGCGACAGGCCAGCGAGCGTCAGGGCTGCTGCCAGCTTGTTCATCGTGTACTTCATAGCTTCTCCTAGTACCAGTGTGGATGGCAGCTTCTGCCGGGATCGCCGTGCTGGCTGCCGTTTGTTTGAATTTGTTGAATCGAGCGCCGCGAAAGTCTCAACCGATCGTCATCAAATTCGCATTGCCGCCCGCCGCCGCTGTGTTCACGCTCACCGAGCGTTCCGTCAGCAGACGTTCGAGCGCGTAGTCTTCGCCGTCGTGGCCCGCGTGGGCGAAGGTACCCGCCGCCACGCCCTGCACCGATACGATCGGTCCCGGACGCTTGGCGATTTCCTTCACGAGCGACAGCAGTTCATCGCTGTCGCCCTCGAACAGCACGGCATCGAAGCCGGCTGCAGGATCTTTCCTCACTGCTGCATGGCCCTTCAGCGACGCCGGCAGCGACGCCACCAGCTGCTCGCCCGCCGGCCCCGCGAAGAGCGCCTTGTTGCCCGTCGCCAGCACGGCAGCCAGCTGCGCGCGTGCGCCGCTGTCCGTCGACGCCACGCACAGCACCGTGCCGCGCGCGCTCAACGTGTACGTGTTGCGCTCGCCCGTCGGACCGGCCAGCACCGCCGTCGCGCCCGCCAGCACGTGCTGCAGATAGCCGTCGCAACGCGCGGCGGTCTGCGGATCGCGCTCGCCGATGGCCCAGTCGCGCAATGCGGTCAGGGCGGCGGCAGGCGTATCGGCGGAAGCGACCTGATCGACGACGAGCGTGCTCGCCAGCGACTTCGGCAGGCCGGTCGGACGCTTCGCCAGCAGGCGCTGCAGATACAGTGCGCCGCCCGCTTTCGGACCCGTGCCCGACAAGCCTTCGCCGCCGAACGGCTGCACGCCGACGACCGCGCCGATCACGTTGCGGTTCACGTAGATGTTGCCCACGTGCGCCCGCGAGATCACATGCGCGATGGTTTCGTCGATGCGCGTATGGATGCCGAGCGTCAGGCCGTAACCCGTCGTACGAATTTGGTCGAGCAGTTTATCAAGAGACGCGCGGCGATAACGCACGACATGCAGCACCGGCCCGAAGACTTCGCGCTTCAACTCGTCGATGCTTTCCAGTTCGATCAGCGTCGGCGGCACGAACGTGCCTTGCGCACAGCCTTCCGGCAGCGGCAGTTGCACGACCTTGCGGCCCTTCTCGCGCATCGAGGCGATGTGCGCGTCGATGCTGCGCTTCGCGTCGGCATCGATGACCGGGCCGACATCCGCCGACAGCCGGTCCGGATTGCCCACCGCGAGTTGCTTCATTGCGCCGGTCAGCATTTCGAGCGTGCGATCGGCGACATCGTCCTGCAGGCAGAGCACGCGCAGCGCGGAGCAGCGTTGACCGGCGGAATCGAACGATGACTGCATCACGTCCGCGACGACCTGTTCCGCGAGCGCCGACGAATCGACGATCATCGCGTTCTGGCCGCCCGTTTCAGCGATCAGAGGAATCGGACGGCCTTCCGGATCGAGCCGCTCCGACAGCGTCTTGTTGATGAGGCGCGCCACTTCGGTCGAGCCGGTGAACATGACGGCGCGCGTACGGGCATCGGAAACGAGCGCCGCGCCGACGGTTTCGCCGTCGCCCGGCAGCAGTTGCACCGCGCCCGCTGGCACGCCGGCTTCGCGCAAAAGGCGCACGGCTTGCGCGGCGATCAGCGGCGTCTGTTCCGCCGGCTTCGCGAGGACCGGATTGCCCGCCGCGAGCGCCGCCGCCACTTGACCCATGAAGATCGCGAGCGGGAAGTTCCACGGGCTGATGCAGACCACCGGGCCGAGCGGGCGATGCGTGTCGTTAGAGAACTCCGCGCGGATTTGCGAAGCGTAGTAACGCAGGAAATCGACGGCTTCGCGAATTTCAGCAATCGCGTTCGGCAACGACTTCCCGGCCTCGCGGATGATGAGGCCCATCAGCGTATGCATCTGCGCTTCGAGCAGATCGGCGGCGCGCGAGAGGCAGTCGGCGCGGTCTTCGACGGGCGTCGCCTGCCAGATCGGCGCGGCAGCCACCGCGTTCGCGAGCGCGGCGCTCACTTGTTCCGGCGACGCTTCGATCACCGTCCCGACCACATCGCGATGATCGGCCGGATTGCGGATATCGCGGGCGACGCCGTTGGCGGGCGAACCGCCTTCGAGCATCGGCGCGGCCTGCCACGGATGGTTGCCGCTCGCCAGCAGCGCCGACGACAGCGACGCCAGCCGATGCTCGTTCGACAGATCGAGGCCCATCGAGTTGAGGCGCTCGTTGCCGTAAAGGTGACGCGGCAGCGGAATCTTCGCGTGCGGCGCGCCGAGCGGCACGATCTTCTGCGCTTCGTCGATCGGGTCCTGCACGAGATCCTTCACCGGAATCGATTCATCCGCGATCCGGTTCACGAACGACGTGTTCGCGCCGTTTTCGAGCAGACGCCGCACGAGATACGCGAGCAGCGTTTCATGCGTGCCGACCGGCGCGTACACGCGGCACGGACGGTTCAGCTTGTCGCGGCCTGCGACTTCTTCGTAGAGCGGCTCGCCCATGCCGTGCAGGCACTGGAACTCGTACTGGCCGGGATAGTAGTTCTGGCCCGCCAGGTGATAGATGGCCGACAGCGTGAACGCGTTGTGCGTCGCGAATTGCGGATACACCGCGTCGGGCGCGGCGAGGAGCTTCTTCGCGCACGCGAGATACGAGATGTCCGTGTAGATCTTGCGCGTATAGACCGGATAGCCTTCGAGGCCGTCCACTTGTGCGCGCTTGATTTCGGTATCCCAGTACGCGCCCTTCACGAGACGAATCATCAAACGATGACGGCTGCGGCGCGCGAGATCGATCAGATAGTCGATCACGAACGGGCAGCGCTTCTGATAACCCTGCACCACGAAGCCGATGCCGTTCCAGCCCGCGAGTTCGGGATCGAAGCACAGGGCTTCGAGCAGATCCAGAGACAGTTCCAGACGATCCGCCTCTTCAGCGTCGATGTTCAGCCCGATGTCATAGCGGCGCGCGAGTTGCGCCAGCGCGCGCACGCGCGGCAGCAGTTCGGTCATCGTGCGCTCCTGCTGCGAGCGCGAGTAACGCGGGTGCAGTGCGGAGAGCTTGATCGAGATGCCGGGGCCTTCGTAAATGCCGCGCCCGCCCGCCGCCTTGCCGATGGCGTGAATCGCCTGCTCGTAGGAGGCGTAGTAGCGCTGTGCGTCTTCCTCGGTCGTCGCGGCTTCGCCGAGCATGTCGTACGAGTAGCGGAAACCGCGCGCTTCGAATTTGCGGCTGTTCGCGAGCGCTTCGGAGATCGTCTCGCCGGTGACGAACTGCTCGCCCATCAGGCGCATCGCCATGTCGACGCCCTTACGGATCAGCGGCTCGCCGCCCTTGCCGATCATGCGCGTCAGCGCCGACGACAGGCCCGCTTCGCTGTTCGTCGTGACGAGCTTGCCGGTGATCATCAGGCCCCACGTCGCCGCGTTCACGAACAGCGACGGCGCCTGGCCCATGTGCGAACGCCAGTCGCCCTTGCTGATCTTGTCGCGGATGAGCGCGTCGCGCGTCGCGCGATCGGGAATGCGCAGCAGCGCTTCGGCAAGGCACATAAGCGCCACGCCTTCCTGACTCGACAGCGAGAACTCGTGGATCAGCCCTTCGACGCCGCCGCCCGTGCTCTTCGCACGCAGCGCCTCGACGAGCTTCGTCGCGAGCTTTTCGGTTTCTGCCGCGACGTTCGCGGGCAAGCGCGCCTGACCGATCAGGAACGGCACGCACTCCGGCTCCGGCCGCCGATACGCCGCCGTGATCGCCGCGCGCAGCACCGATTGCGGCTGCACGTTCTGCGCGAAGTCGAGGAACGGATGCGGCGCGCCGTCTTCATCGGTGTCGACGGTGGCTGCGTCGGTCATGTCGGATGCGCCGTTCACGCCCGACAATTCCGGCGGAAGCTGGCCGTGCTCGATACGTTCGAGATAGGCGAAGATCGCCTGCTTGATGAGCCAGTGCGGGGTGCGTTCCAGCCGGGTCGCGGCGTCTTTCAGCCGGGACCGCAGCAAATCGTCGACTTTCACGCCAAGGGTTGTGCTCGCCATATTTCCTTCGTTTGCCGGTCGTGCCTACCCGGCGAAAGACTAAAAAGTTGGCGAATCGTACCCCGCTGATTTAAAAGGTGCAACCGGCGTTTTAGACGGGGTTGCACCACCGTCGAACCCTTGACGAGCAAGGCTTTGCGCGGTGAAACGCGTCGCTGGCGGAAGGCGGAATTCGCCTAGTACTTTCCCTAACTCAAGTTTTTTGGGATAAAGCCCTAAGTAAATGCATCTCCGCAGCCGATATAACGACCGAGGCCCGCCGCCGGCGCGGCTTGAGGCTACGGGGAGAAGAGCAGCATGAGCACTTGGATGTGGATTGTCGGCGTCTGGATCGTTTTCGCGGCCTGCGTCGTGTTGTTCATTCGTGGCGCTTCGCCGCGCACGGATGCAGTCGATGAATCGCGCGACGAGGTGGCGCCCGCGCCGAACGACCGGTCGCGCGTGAACGGAGTGTGATCGCGCTCAGACGTCGAGCGGATCGACTTCGACGTTCCAGCGCAACACGCCTTTGAGCGTGCGCAGGATGGGTTGCCACGCGCGCAACGCGGACTGCAGCGCGCCCCGCGATCCGCTTTCCAGCAGCAGCTGGGCGCGATGCAAGTTGAACACCTTCACGATCGTGAGCGGCACCGGATCGTAGACCGTCACGCGATCCGCGCCCGGCAAAGGCGCGAACGCCGCGGCGGCATCTTCGAGAAAAGCGATGGCCGCCTCGAGCGTGCGGCCTTCGGCGCGCAGCATCGCCTGATAGACGAACGGCGGCAGGCGGGCGTCGCGCCGCTCCGCGAGCGTCGCGTTGGCGAAGCCGACATAGTCTTGCCGGGATAAGGCCAGATACAGCGCGTGACGTGGATAGCGCGTCTGAATCAGCACTTCGCCCGGCAGACCGGCGCGGCCGGCGCGGCCGCTGACTTGCGTGAGCTGGGCGAAAAGCCGCTCGCTTGCGCGGAAGTCGTGGGAAAACAGCGCGGTGTCCGCGTTCAGCACGCCGACCAGCGTCACGCGGCGGAAGTCGTGTCCCTTCGCGATCATCTGCGTGCCGACGAGGATATCGACTTCGCCGGCGTGGACGTCCGAGAAAAGCGCCTGCGCGCTGCCTTTGCGGCGCGTACTGTCGGCGTCGATACGCAACACCCGCGCGCCCGGCACCACGCTCGCGAGCGTTTCCTCGACGCGCTGCGTGCCGCGTCCCATCGGCGCGATATCGACGTTGCCGCACTCCGGACACGACTTCGGAATCCGCGATTCCCAGCCGCAATGGTGGCAACGCAGCGCGCGCTCGGGCTTGTGGAGCACGGCGTACGCGCTGCAGCGCGGACAGCCCGCGACCCAGCCGCACGCTTCGCAAGACAGGATCGGCGCATAGCCGCGACGATTCAGGAAGACGAGGCTTTGCTCGCCGCGCTCGAGCCGCGATTGCAACGCGCTGATGAGCGGCCCCGACAGTCCATCGACGGAAGCGCGCCCGCGCCGGTGTTCCTCTTCGAGATCGACGAGCCGCACCGCCGGCAGCACGGCCTCGGCGACGGCGCGGCGCGTGAGCGTCAGGCGCGTGTAGCGGCCCTGCTCGGCCTGCCACCAGGTTTCGAGCGATGGCGTCGCGGACCCGAGCACCACCGGAATATCCAGTTGCTTCGCGCGATAGACCGCGAGATCGCGCGCCGAATAGCGGAGCCCTTCTTGCTGCTTGTACGCGGGGTCGTGTTCTTCATCGACGACGATCATCGCAAGTTGCGGCGCCGACGCGAGAATCGCGAGCCGCGTGCCGAGCACGATGCGCGCGCTGCCGGTATGCGCCGCTAGCCAGTTCCGCGCGCGCTCGCCTTCGGCCAGGCCGCTGTGCATCGTCACGATGGAACCTTCGGCGAGCGCGGCGAAGCGCGAACGGAACGCCGCTTCGAACTGCGGCGTCAGGTTGATTTCCGGCACGAGGACGAGCGCTTGCGCGTCTGGCCGCGCGGCGAGCAATTCGGCGAGCGCGTGGAGATACACCTCCGTCTTGCCGCTGCCCGTTACGCCGTGCAGCAGGAACGGCGCGAAGCCTTGCGCGCCAGCGATCGCTTCGACCGCTTCGCGTTGTTCATCGGTGAGTTGGGGCAGCTGCGCTGCGCCCATCGGGGACGCTTGCGGCGGCGGCGTTTCAGGCGCTGCACGGTCGATCCAGCCGCGCTCGAGCCACTCGTCCAGGATCGCGGCTGCTTTCGGATGTAGCGCGCGTGCATCCGATAAACCGAGGGACGTTTCTGTTGTCAGGGCGTCGGCGAGGCGGCGAAGCGCCGTTGCGCGTGCGGGCAGCGCGTCGTGCATTTCGGCGCGACCGGACGGCAGCAGAACGAAGCGCGGTTCGACCGCCAGAAGCCGCTCCCAGCGCGATGCATCGCGCAAGGCTTGCGGCAGCGCGGGCAATGCGACTTCGCCGAGGCCGCGCTGGTAGTACTCCGCCGCGAAGCCAGCCAGCGCGATCCATTGCATCGAGAGTGGCGGGCAGTCGACGCAGATTCTGCTGACGCTGCGCAGCTTGCTGGCCGGTACGTCGCTCGTGGACGCGATTTCGCAGATCAGCCCGACGACCTCGCGCCTTCCGAATGGCACGAGCACGAGCATGCCGGGAGCCGGTTCGTGCGGTAGCGCGTATCGATAGTCGAACAGCACGGGCATCGGCTGGTCGACGGCGACGCGCACGAATACGTCGGTCATTGCGCGGCGCGCTCGTCGGCCGCCGCCGCGAGGCCGTCCGACGGCCGCGCAAGCCCGGACGGGACGAAGTTAAAGTGGAACGTCAGAAACGCCCGTAAGTAAGCGATTTTTTTTGGTTTTGCAGTGCTTTCCACAGGCCTGTGGATAACTTTGTTGAGAAGTGGGCTGTGCTTCGCCGGAATCAATGTCACGGATCGCTTATGTGCGTCTGCCCACATTTCGGACAAAACTCAGTAAAGTTGTTTTAAAACAGCCACTTGCTTCACGAATAGAGCCGATTTATGGACGGCCCCGGCTCATATGTCTGATGGCGCGACGCAACGAACAAAATGTGCATAAGTCGATCTTGACATCCCGGCAGGCCGTGAAGGGCGGGCGTTACGGATGACGCTGCACCGCAGCATCGTCCGGTCGGAAATCACGCGGCGCGCATCGCGCGGCTGTGCTTGTGGACTTCGTCGACCAGTTCGGCGACGTGATCCGGCGGCGTGAATTGCGAGATGCCGTGGCCGAGATTGAAAACATGGCCCGGAAAATTCCCGAAACTGTCGAGCACGCCGCGCGCTTCGGCGCGAATTGCCTCGGGCGGCGCGAAGAGCACGGCCGGATCGATGTTGCCCTGAAGCGCCACGCGGCCGCCGACACGCTTGCGCGCGACGCCGAGGTTCACCGTCCAGTCGAGGCCGACTGCGTCCACGCCCGTTGCGGCGATCTCTTCGAGCCACAGCCCGCCGCCCTTCGTGAAGGTGATGACCGGCACGCGTTCGCCGTCGTGCTCGCGCTTCAGCCCCGCGACGACCTTCGCGATGTAGTCGAGCGAGAAGCGCTGGTAAGCGCCATCGGCGAGTGCACCGCCCCAGGTGTCGAAGATCATCACCGCTTGCGCGCCCGCTTCGATCTGCGCATTCAGATACGCGGTCACCGCTTGCGCGTTCACGTCCAGAATGCGATGCATCAGATCGGGCCGCGCGTAAGCCATCGACTTCACCGTTCGATGATCGTCCGAGCCGCCGCCTTCGACCATATAGCAGGCGAGCGTCCACGGACTGCCGGAGAAGCCGATCAGCGGCACTTTCTGGCGGCCTTGCGCGTCCGTCAGCGCGCGGCGAATCTGGCTCACGGCATCGGTGACGTAGCGCAGCGTGGCGTCGATGTCCGGCACGGCGAGGCGCTTCACGTCGTCTTCCGTACGCACGGTGCGCTCGAAGCGCGGGCCTTCGCCCTGCACGAAGTTCAAGCCGAGGCCCATCGCGTCGGGGACCGTCAGGATGTCCGAAAACAGAATGGCGGCGTCGAACGGGAAGCGTTCGAGCGGTTGCAGCGTCACTTCGGTGGCGAAATCCGCGTTCTTCGCGAGTCCCAGGAAACTGCCGGCGCGCGCCCGCGTCGCGTTGTACTCGGGCAGGTAGCGGCCAGCCTGGCGCATCAGCCAGATCGGCGTGTAGTCGGTCGGCTGGCGCAGCAGCGCACGCAGGAAGGTGTCGTTGAGAAGAGTCTGTGCCACGTCGCTCGGTGCTGAAGCCAGAAGAGAATCGCCCATTCTACCGGACGGGCTGCCCGTTTCCGCAGCAGCGCGGCGGCAAATCCGCGCGGACCGGCGTCTTTTCGAGATGATTCTCAGACGACCGCGTGCTCGCTATCATCGATGGCCGCCTCGTCGTCACAACAACAATCAGGAGCATCGATGAAACGCACGTTCTTCAGTCTCGCCGCGGGTGCAGTCGCGTGGTCGGTTTTCGCATCGGGCGTCGCGTCCGCCCAGACGGTTCAGGCGGGCAGCGTCGCGCAAGCCGCGCCCGCGTCCGCACCGGTCGCCTCGCGACTCGATGATGTCCTCGCGCGCCACACGATGCGCGTCTGCACGACCGGCGATTACAAGCCGTACTCGTTCCTCAAGCCGGATGGGCAGTTCGAAGGCATCGACATCGACCTCGCGGACAGCCTCGCGAAGTCGCTCGGCGCGAAGGCCGAGTACGTGAAGACGTCGTGGTCGAACCTGATGAACGATTTCATCGCGAAATGCGATATCGCCGTCGGCGGCGTGTCGACGACGCTTGACCGGCAGAAGCGCGCGTTCTTCACCGCGCCGTACATGGAGGACGGGAAGACGCCGATCGTGCGTTGCGCCGACGTCGACAAGTATCAGACCGTCGCGGCGATCGACCAGCCGGGCGTGCGGACCATCGTCAATCCCGGCGGCACGAACGAGCGCTTCGCCAAGCAGTTCTTTTCACACTCGCAGTTGATCGAGTACCCGGACAACGTGACGATCTTCAAGCAGATCCTCGACGGCCACGCCGACGTGATGGTCACCGATGCCTCCGAAACGCTGCTGCAACAGAAGCTCAATCCCGGCCTGTGCTCGGTGCACCCTGACAAGCCGTTTCAGTTCGGCGAGAAGGCGTATCTGCTGCCGCGCGGGGATGTCGCGTGGCAGCAGTACGTCGATCAGTGGCTGCATCTAACGCGGTCGACGGGCGAGTTTCAGGCTGTCGTCGACAAGTGGCTCAAGTAGCCTTTCACCGCTCCGCGCGCAGCAACGCGCCTGCGCGTTCGCCAATTTTCTGCAGCCAGCCGAGCGCCGCGTCGGACTGCGTATGCAGGCGCGCGAATCCGTGCGTCATGTCCCTGGCGTCGATGACTTCGACGGGACCGCCGTTCGTTTCGAGGAAGCGTTTGAGCTCGAAAGCGTCGTCGTAGAGCGGATCGTAGGCGGCCGCGACGATCAGCGCGCGCGCCGGCGTGCGCTCGAACGGCTCGGCGAGGGGAAAGGCGCGGACGTCGTGATCGCCGGGCGTGACGCCGGACAGGAACTGCGTCCAGTACCACTTCATCTCGTCGTTTGTGAGTCCGGGACCGTTTGCATTCGCGATGCAACTCGGACTCTCGAATTGCCGCCGCATGACCGGATAAAGCAGCAGTTGCAAGCCGACGAGACCCGCCACGCGCTCGTTCGCGCCGCGCGCCGCGACGACCGCCAGGTGCGCGCCCGCGCTGTCGCCGCCGACGCCCAGCCGATCCGTCGCGAAGCCCAGCCGCGAGCGATGCTCCGCGAACCAGATCAGCGCGTCGAGCGCGTCGTCGCAAGGCGCGGGAAACGGATGCTCGGGCGCGAGACGGTAACCGACGCTCGCCACCGCGCACTGTGCGTCGAGCGCAAGGCGGGCGACGAGCGCGTCGTGCGTGTCGATATCGCCGACGACCCAGCCTCCGCCATGAAAATAGACGAGCAGCGGCAGCGGACCACTCGTCGCACGCGGCTTATAAATGCGCGCTGCCAGCGTCCGTTCTTGTAAAACAATGTCAATGTTCTCGACGGTCACAGCGTTGTCACGTTCGCGTGCATACGCCTGCGCCACGGCCTTGAACCGCTCACGTATCGCGGGTGCGCCGGCGTCCGGTGCGAGCGGCGGGAACGCCTCGGCGACATCGTGGTAATAGCGGTGCAAAGCTGCGTCAATGGTCATGCGAGTCTCCAATAGAATTGGTTATGGGAATCGAACGAGTGTGTAGGCTTTTTCTAATCGATTTCTTCCGCGCACACGTGCTATTTTTCTGAGGATTTGAAATTTAGCGCGTGGGTCAAAAAGCGGTATTTTGACGCGTAAGTGCGGCGACAGAATAAATCGGCGGAATAAGCGAGAATATTTGCAAGACAAAAGGTGGATTCGCGCGAGATTGTTTATCGGCGCCTTGTCCGGCGCGGGTTACAACCTGAAACACTTTGTTACGCCGATCCAGATTCAATTCGCCCACAATCTGTTCAAACGGTTTCAACACGGATGGATTCGAACGCGCAGTGCAAATGCCGTGCGTTTTGGGTAGTCGGCGAAGGTCGACGCTCTTCCAGGGACATCGGTGTTGGGATCGTTCTTCGATTTAAAAATCGAAGTCTCCCACAGTTGGTCTCCTCGCGCTAACCCCGTAGCGTGTGGTTTTTAGCGGGCTCCAGGCCCGCTTTTTTTTCGCCTGAACAAACGTTTGCGATTGTCGCGCGGACGTTTGTCCCATGACAGAAGGGAGCGCCCACGCGCTCCCTTTGTCGTTTCCCCCGTCCTCCGCCCAACCGCTTATGCGGTCTTGGACTCCGCCAGCTTCAGTTCGTCGATCATGCGTGCCCGCATCACGAACTTCTGCGCTTTCCCGGTGACCGTCATCGGCAGTTCATCGACGAAGCGGATATATCGCGGGATCTTGTAATGGGCAATTTGTCCTTGGCAAAATGCGCGAATATCTTCTTCGCTCGCCTGTTCGCCGGGGCGCACGACGATCCACGCGCACACTTCCTCGCCATATTTTTCGTCGGGCACGCCGAAGACCTGCACCGACTGAATCTTCGGGTGACGAAACAGAAACTCTTCGATTTCGCGCGGATACACATTCTCGCCGCCGCGTATGACCATGTCCTTCAACCGGCCGACGATGTTGCAGTAGCCTTCGGCGTCGATGGTCGCGAGGTCGCCGGTATGCATCCATCCGTCGATGATTGCTTCGCGCGTCTTTTCGTCTTCGCCCCAGTAGCCTTTCATCACCGAATATCCGCGCGTGCAGAGCTCGCCGGTCTCGCCGACCGGCACGATCTCTCCGAGCGGATCGACGATCTTCACCTCCAGATGCGGCTGAATGCGCCCGACGGTCGTCGTGCGCTTGTCGAGCGGGTCGGTCGTCGAGCTTTGGAACGACACGGGACTCGTCTCCGTCATGCCGTACGCGATCGTGATTTCGGCGAGATGCATCGTTGAAACGACGCGCTTCATCGTCTCGATCGGACACGGCGAACCCGCCATGATGCCCGTACGCAGGCGGCTGAGATCGTATTTCGCGAAGTCTGGATGATCCAGTTCCGCGATGAACATCGTCGGCACGCCGTGCAGCGCGGTGCAGCGTTCTTCGTGGACGGCGGCGAGCGTCGCGGCCGGATCGAACGCTTCGCCCGGGAAGATCATCGCCGCGCCGGTCGAGACGCACGCCAGCACCGCTAGCACCATGCCGAAGCAGTGATACAGCGGCACCGGAATGCACAAGGAATCTTCCTCGGTCAGCCGCATCGCCATCGCGATGTATCGCGCATTGTTGACGATATTCCGATGCGTCAGCGTCGCGCCCTTCGGATTGCCGGTCGTCCCGCTCGTGAACTGGATGTTGATCGCGTCGTCCGGAGCGAGCTTCGCTTCGAGCGCGTCGAGGTTCGCCGTGTCGACGGCGGCACGGCCTTTCGCCATCACGTCTTCGAAGTTCAGCATGCCGGGCGTGACGGCGGCGCCCATGCGGATGACGGCGCGCAGTTCAGGCAACCGCGCCGCATGCAGCGCGTTGGGCTCGGCGCCGGCGAGTTCAGGCGCGAGCGTCTGAAGCATTTCCAGATATTTCGACGACTTGAACTGCTCCGCCGCGACGATCGCTTTGCAGCCGACCTTGTTCAGCGCGTACTGGAGTTCGGCCAGCCGATAAGCCGGATTGATATTGACAAGGACAGCGCCCATGCGCGCCGTCGCAAACTGCGTCAGCAGCCACTCCACGCGATTCGGCGACCAGATGCCGACGCGATCGCCCGCTTTCAGTCCGAGCGCGAGCAGGCCGCTCGCGAGCACATCGACTTCATGCGCGAACTCACGCCACGTCCAGCGGATGCCCTGCTCGCGGAAGACAACAGCCGGCCGGTCCGGAAAACGCGCGACTGTGTCCAGAAGAAAACGCGATACGGTCGCGTCGCTCAAGGGGATATCGGTCGCGCCGCGGACATAGGAAAGCCCGTCGCGCGGTTCGATCTGCGCGCCGGCCTGCGTCGGTTCAGTTGCCATCGATGGTCTCCGCCCGAATGAAGGCTGATTGGAAGGCCATTGTGCCCGCCGGTCGCGCGTGACGGCATTGAGTGTTACCCGCAGCGCATGGCGACCGGCCATGCTGCGCTGACGACGCGCGTAAAAAAAGCAGCCCGAAGGCTGCTTTCTCTGACTGCTTTCGAAGCGTGACTGCTTAGTGCTTCGCGTGCGCCTTGCGCAGACGCTGAATTGCTGCAATCTGAGCTGCGGCGTACGCCAGTTCCGCTTGCGCGGTGGCGTATTCGAGTTCGGAAGTGTTGTTCTGCAACGCTTCCTCGGCGCGCTTTTTCGCTTGCTCGGCCTTCGCTTCGTCGAGATCGGCGCCGCGGATAGCGGTATCCGCGAGCACGGTCACGATGCCCGGCTGAATCTCGAGAATCCCGCCGGCGACGAACACGAACTCTTCCGAGCCGTCTTCCGCCTCGATGCGAACCGCGCCCGGACGAATGCGCGTGATGAGCGGCGTGTGACCCGGCAGAATGCCCAGCTCACCCGATTCGCCCGGCAGCGCGACGAACTTCGCCTGGCCCGAGAAGATTTGCTCTTCCGCGCTAACGACGTCTACTTTGATGGTTGCCATTTATGTCGACTCCAAGCCGAGGGTCAGTGTCATCCGTGGACGTCAGCACGCGTGTGAAAACGCGGCTGGCGTCCGCCCGAAAAACCCGACCTTACTGGATCTTCTTGGCCTTTTCGAAGGCTTCGTCGATCGTGCCGACCATGTAGAACGCCTGCTCCGGCAGATGATCGCACTCGCCTTCGACGATCATCTTGAAGCCGCGAATGGTTTCCTTCAGCGGCACGTACTTGCCCGGCGAGCCCGTGAACACTTCAGCAACGTGGAACGGCTGCGACAGGAAACGCTGGATCTTGCGAGCGCGCGCGACCGACAGCTTGTCTTCCGGCGACAGTTCGTCCATGCCCAGAATCGCGATAATGTCGCGCAGTTCCTTGTAGCGCTGCAGCGTCTGCTGAACGCCGCGCGTGATCGAATAGTGCTCTTCGCCGATCACGTTCGGGTCGATTTGGCGCGAGGTCGAATCGAGCGGGTCCACAGCGGGGTAGATACCGAGCGATGCGATGTCACGCGACAACACGACGGTTGCGTCCAGGTGGCCGAAGGTCGTAGCCGGCGACGGGTCGGTCAAGTCGTCCGCAGGGACGTACACGGCCTGAACCGACGTGATCGAGCCCGTCTTCGTCGACGTGATGCGCTCTTGCAGCTTGCCCATTTCTTCAGCCAGCGTCGGCTGATAGCCCACTGCCGAAGGCATACGGCCGAGCAGTGCGGACACTTCCGTACCCGCCAGCGTGAAACGGTAGATGTTGTCGACGAAGAACAGCACGTCGAGGCCTTCGTCACGGAAGTGCTCGGCCATCGTCAGGCCGGTCAGCGCGACGCGCAGACGGTTGCCCGGCGGCTCGTTCATCTGGCCGTACACCAGCGCGACCTTGTCCAGAACGTTCGAGTCCTTCATTTCGTGATAGAAGTCGTTCCCTTCACGGGTACGCTCACCCACACCCGCGAACACGGAGTAACCGCCGTGTTCCTTCGCGATGTTGTTGATGAGTTCCATCATGTTCACGGTCTTGCCCACGCCTGCACCGCCGAACAGACCCACCTTGCCGCCCTTTGCGAACGGGCAGATCAGGTCGATAACCTTGATGCCCGTTTCGAGCAGTTCGGTCGACGGCGACAGTTCGTCGAACGACGGCGCAGCCTGGTGGATCGAGCGCAGATTCGCGCTTTCGATCGGGCCTGCTTCGTCGATCGGACGGCCGAGCACGTCCATGATGCGGCCGAGCGTCGGCTTGCCGACCGGCACGCTGATGGGCTTGCCGGTGTTCTTGACCATCGTGCCGCGGCGCAAGCCGTCCGATGCACCCAGACAGATGGTGCGAACCACGCCGTCGCCCAGCTGCTGCTGGACTTCGAGCGTCAGCTCGGTGCCTTCCAGAATGAGCGCGTCGTAGATTCTCGGCATTTGCGCACGCGGGAATTCCACGTCGATAACGGCGCCGATGCACTGTACGATCTTGCCTTCTACCAAAGCAGTAGTACTCATCGCATTTCCTTTAGATACTGTGTTCTTTCACGCGGTCAAGCTCAGACCGCAGCGGCGCCGCCGACGATTTCCGACAATTCTTTCGTAATCGCGGCCTGGCGGCTCTTGTTGTAGACGAGCTGCAGTTCGTTGATCACGGTCTTCGCGTTGTCGGACGCGGCCTTCATCGCGACCATGCGCGCCGACTGTTCCGACGCCATGTTTTCCGCGACCGCCTGATACACGAGCGCTTCGACGTAGCGCACGAGCAGGTCGTCCACCACGGTCTGAGCGTCCGGCTCGTAGATGTAATCCCACGACGTCTTCGGCGTCTCGCCGTCCGCGCTCTTCTGGTTGAGGTCATCAACCGACAGCGGCAGCAATTGCTCGATCACCGCTTCCTGCTTCATCGTGTTGACGAAGCGCGTGTACGCCAGGTACACGGCGTTGATCTTGCCTTCCGAATACAGGTCGAGCTGCACCTTGATCGCGCCGATCAGCTTTTCCAGATGCGGCGTATCGCCCAGTTGCGTGACTTGCGACACGACCTTGGCGCGCAGCCGGTTCAGGAAGCCGAGCCCCTTGCCGCCAATAGCCGACGCCTCGACGGACACGCCGCTCTGGTCCAGCTCTTTGATCTTGGCCAGCGACGCACGCAGGATGTTCGTGTTCATGCCGCCGCACAGACCCTTGTCGGTCGTGACGAGGATCAGGCCGGCCGTCTTCGCGCCCTCGTTCGTCACCATGAACGGGTGACGATACTCGGGATTCGCTGCGCTCATATGCGCGGCGATTGCGCGGACCTTGTCGGCATACGGACGGGCGGAACGCATGCGCTCCTGGGCGCGGCGCATCTTGGATGCGGCGACCATTTCCATCGCTTTCGTGATCTTGCGCGTGTTTTGCACGCTCTTGATCTTGCCGCGAATTTCCTTCATTCCAGCCATTGCTTACTCCTTGATCGAAGCCGCGCGGCGCTTTCACACCGCGCGTTGCTCCTCTGTCCCGATCAATAAGCGCCCGACTTCTTGAAGTCCTTCAGCGCGGCATGCAGTGCGCCTTCGTCGTCCTTCGACAAGTCTTTGTTGTCTTCGATGCGCTTAATCAGATCGGCATGGCTCGTCTTCAGGTATTCGCGCAGGCCCTTTTCGAACGGCAGGACTTGCGAGACTTCCAGATCGTCGAGATAGCCGTTGTTGGCCGCGAACAGCGCCACCGACAGTTCCCACACCTGCAGCGGCTGATACTGCGGCTGCTTCAGCAGTTCCGTCACGCGTCGGCCGCGCTCCAGCTGCTTGCGGGTGGCTTCGTCGAGGTCCGACGCGAACTGAGCGAACGCCGCCAGTTCACGATACTGCGCGAGGTCGGTACGGATACCGCCCGACAGCTTCTTCACGACCTTGGTCTGAGCCGCACCGCCGACGCGCGACACCGACACGCCCGCGTTGATCGCAGGGCGGATACCGGCGTTGAACAGGTCGGTTTCCAGGAAGATCTGGCCATCGGTAATCGAAATCACGTTCGTCGGAACGAACGCGGTCACGTCGCCGGCCTGGGTTTCGATGACCGGCAGCGCCGTCAGCGAACCGCTCTTGCCCTTCACTTCGCCGTTGGTGAACTTCTCGACGTACTCTTCCGAGACGCGAGCAGCACGCTCGAGCAGACGCGAGTGCAGATAGAACACGTCACCCGGATACGCTTCACGGCCCGGCGGACGGCGCAGCAGCAGCGAAATCTGACGATACGCCCACGCTTGCTTGGTCAAGTCGTCATAGACGATCAACGCGTCCTGGCCGCGGTCGCGGAAGTACTCGCCCATCGTGCAGCCGGCGTACGGTGCGAGGTACTGCATCGCAGCCGATTCCGAAGCCGAAGCCGCCACGACGATGGTGTACGCCATCGCGCCGGTTTCTTCCAGCTTGCGCACCACGTTCATGATCGACGATGCCTTCTGGCCGATCGCAACGTAGATACAGAAAAGGTCCTTGCCCTTCTGGTTGATGATCGCGTCGACAGCGACGGCGCTCTTGCCGCACTGACGGTCGCCGATGATCAGCTCGCGCTGGCCACGGCCGATCGGCACCATTGCGTCGATCGACTTGAGACCCGTCTGCACCGGCTGCGACACCGACTTACGCCAGATCACGCCCGGGGCGATCTTTTCGATCGCGTCGGTCATCTTCGCGTTGACCGGACCCTTGCCGTCGATGGGATTGCCCAGTGCATCGACCACGCGGCCGATCAGCTCCGGACCCACCGGCACTTCGAGAATGCGGCCCGTCGTCTTGACGATGTCGCCTTCCGTGATGTGCTCGTACTGACCGAGAATAACGGCGCCGACCGAGTCGCGCTCGAGGTTCAGCGCGAGGCCGAAGGTGTTGCCCGGGAATTCGAGCATTTCGCCCTGCATCACGTCCGACAGGCCGTGGATACGCACGATACCGTCGGTCACGGAGATCACGGTGCCCTGGTTGCGAACGTCCGCGCTCGCTTCAAGGCCCTGGATCCGGCTCTTGATCAGCTCGCTGATCTCAGAGGGATTGAGTTGCATTATTCGCTCCTGATAGTCAATTCTGTTGCGTGCCAGCTAAGGCGCTTCCGGGAAGCGTCAGGCGGTCAGAGCCGTCTGCATGCTGGCGAGGCGCGCGCGGACCGAGGTATCGAGCACTTCGTCGCCGACCGTCACGCGAACGCCGCCGATCAGCGACTGATCGATTTCGACGATCGGCTTCAGCTTGCGCTCGAACTTGCGTTCGAGGCTTGCGACCAAGTCGTTCAACTGTGCGCCTTCGAGGGGGAACGCGCTGACGATATGCGCGTCGGCCGCACCTTCACGGGCGTTCTTCAGCTCGTCGAACTGGACGGCGATTTCCGGCAGCAGCGGCAGACGATGATTCTCCACCAGCATGCGCACGAAATTCTTCGCCTGAGCACTGCTCTGAGCCAGCGGCGACTTCACCGCGGCGAGCAGCAAGTCCGTGATCTGCTCGCGGCTGACCTTCGGGCTCGAGGCGACCGTTTCCACTTCGGGCAGACGCGCAACCTGTGCCAGCTCCTCGACGAATGTGGACCAGACCGCGAGATCGCCGGTTTCGGCCACGCGGAACAGCGCTTCTGCGTAAGGACGAGCGATGGTTGCAAGTTCGGCCATGATCAGAGCTCGGTTTTGAGTTGATTCAGCAGATCGGCGTGAGCCTTCTGATCGACTTCGCGCTTCAGAATTTGCTCGGCGCCCTTGACGGCCAGCGCGGCGACTTCGGCGCGCAGTGTTTCGCGAGCCTTGACGACTTGCTGGTCGGCGTCCGCCTTGGCTTGCGCGACGATGCGCGCAGCTTCCGCGTGAGCGTTGGCCTTGATTTCGTCGGCGACGGCAGCGGCCCGCTTTTCGGCGTCAGCGATACGTTGCTGACCGTCGTTGCGTGCCTGGGCAAGTTCCTGGTCGACGCGCTTGTGCGCAGCTTCGAGTTCAGCCTTGCCCTTGTCGGCGGCGGCGAGGCCGTCGGCAATCTTTTTCGAGCGCTCGTCGAGGGCGTTGATCAACGGCGGCCACACGAACTTCATCGTGAACCACGCGAGGATCAGAAACACGACCATTTGCGCAAACAGGGTTGCGTTGAGATTCACGGTGTTTCCTTAAACGTTGCTTTTCGGGAGAGTGAAACGGTTAAAAGGCGCTAACCGGCTGTTGTGCTCGATCAGCGCCTCACCGTTCCGCTTTGCGTCGTGTCCAAAAGATCAGACGCACACTTCCGAGTAACCTCAGCCGAGACGTGCGAGCAGCGGGTTCGCGAACGCAAACAGCATTGCCACACCAACGCCGATCAGGAACGCCGCGTCGATCAGACCAGCCAACAGGAACATCTTGGTCTGCAGCGGGTTCATCAGTTCAGGCTGACGAGCGCAAGCCTCGATGTACTTGCCGCCCATCAGACCGATACCGATACAGGCGCCGATTGCACCCAGGCCGATGATGATGCCGATACCGACGGCGGTCAGACCCTGGATGTTGGCGATGAAAGCTTGCATGATCACTCCTTTGATTAAAGACTTTGGAACTTGATTTATAAAAATTGAAACTTAGAACCGTTGGCGATTCCGAACTGCCGCAATGCCGCGTTAATGCGTGTCATGAGCCTGGCCGATATACACCAGCGTCAGCATCATGAAGATGAAAGCCTGCAGAAACACGATCAGGATGTGGAAAATCGCCCAGACCGTACCCGCGACCACGTGGCCGATAAAGCCAAGTACAGAGGCGTCCGCGCCGAAATGCCACATGCTGCCGAGCAATGCGATAAGCAGGAACAGCAGTTCGCCCGCGTACATGTTGCCGAACAGCCGCATGCCGAGCGACACAGTCTTGGCCACGAACTCGATGATGTTCAGCGCAAGGTTCGGAATCCACAAGACCGGATGCGCGCCGAACGGAGCGGACAGCAGTTCGTGCACGAAGCCGCCGGCGCCCTTGATCTTGAAGTTGTAGTAGATCATCAGAATGAACACGCCCAGCGCAATGCCGATGGTGCCGTTGAGGTCGGCCGTCGGAACGATGCGGTGATGGGGCACGACGTTCTCGAGACCCAGCCAGCCGATCACGCGGCCAGGCAAGTCCACGGGGATGAAGTCGAGCGAGTTCATCAGGGCGACCCAGACGAACACGGTCAGTGCGAGCGGAGCGATGAAGCGGCGGTTGCCGTGGATCATCGACTTCGACTGGTCTTCCACCATTTCCACGAGCATTTCGATGGCGCACTGGAAGCGGCCGGGAACACCGGACGTTGCCTTACGCGCCGCGAGGCCGAGGATGATGATTGTCAAGAGGCCACACAGAATGGACCAGAACAGCGTGTCCAGATTCCAGACGTGGATGTCGAAAATCGACGTCTGGTGGTGCGTGGAAAGATTCTGCAAGTGGTGCGCAATGTACTCGGACGGATCCAGAGCGTGCGTTCCTTCGCTAGCTGCCATATCGTTAAAGCCACCCAAATTGTCAAAAATCTTTCGACGCCTGCCGCTCCGAGCCGCCGCTTCGCGTTGCGGCTCCAGGGCGGAAGGCCCGTGTGCGGAACACGCTCCGCACATATGTATGCTAGTGGCAGCTCTGCCGTCCCGCACTTACCTGGGAGGTCATCGCCGCACGTTGCTGCGTCACCGCAGAGCCATTGCGATCCAGTACGCCTTCAACGCGACGATGTACGTGACGAGCAGCGGCAGCCACAGCGCACTCTTGTACCAGAACGCGACCGCGACGAACATAGCAATCGTCGCTCCCATCTTGACCGCTTCGCCGATCATCCAGCTCATGATCGTCTCGGCGCCTGTCTTCGCTTGCAGGCGCGCCGCAAACAAGGCGGCGGGCAGCCAGCAGATCGCTCCTCCCAGAAAGGCGGACAGCGCAGCATCTCCCGGCGGCTTGTAAAACAGCCACCACAGTAGCGTCGCACCCAGGGACAAAACCATTTGCGCTGCCACGACCTTGAACGGCGTGACACGCGATGGACGACTCACTTCGGGTCCAAACAGCTCTTCTGCCTGATCCCGCGTGAGCGGAACGATATTGTTATCTTGCGCTTCGGCCTCCCACGAGTCGTCCGACGAACTGCGTGGCTGGTTCCCGGTGGCGTTGGTGTCGCCGGTTGAGCGAGCGCTGACTTGCATGTTTCGTTCGCGCATTTGCTTCGCGTTTTGCTCGAGACTTGCGCGGTGTGCTCTCGCGCCGTCTCCGAGCCCTCAACCGAGAGAACCGAGAGTCCGGAAAATCACCCTGCGCTTTCGACGCGCTTTCGAGGTGGCCTAGCTGTTAAATCCGGGCGATTGTAAGCGATTGTTGTCACGGATTCAATAGTTTAGGTGTGTCAAAAGCCAAGCAGACGGAGCTTAAAAATTGGTCTCGAAAGCGAGATTTTTCTTGTGACTGCAAGCAGATTTTCAGAATTGAGCCGATGCGCGCGAGCCATCAGACAAGCGCCCATCCGATCACTGCAGCGGCGATCCAGAATGGAATCGAGACGACGTGGAAACGCATCCACATGGCCTTTTCGCCGGACAGGCGAACCGCGATGAGATTCGCAAGCGAACCGATCGCCACGCCGAAGCCGCCGACGCTCACGCCGAATGCAAGCGCCCGCCAATCCTTCGAGAACTCGGCGAGCACGATCGCAGCGGGTACGTTGCTGATGCCTTGCGACAGCACCGCGCCGGCAGCAAACGCGCGCGCAGGTGACTGAATGCCGATATGCGCGATCGCGCCGTGAACCGAGGGCAACGCTGCCGCGCTGCGCAGCACGATGAACATCAGCACGAAGATGAGCAGCAGCAGCCAGTCGATCTTGAGCACGATTTCCCGCCGCCATAACAGGAATCCGACGGCGACCGCCGCAAGTCCCGGCCCCGCATGATGCGCGTCCGCGAGCGCGACGAACGCCGCAAACGCCACTGCGCTGACGCCGCACAGCACGCGGTCCACGGAATGCGCTTCGACATCGCCCGAAAGGTCGAGCGGCGTGGCGCGGAACATCACGAACGTGACCGCTGCGAGCAGCGCCATCAGCGCCGCGCATAGCGGCAAGAGCGCCCAGACGAACGCGCCGAACGGAACGCCGCTCGTCTGCCAGAGGAACAGATTCTGAGGATTCCCAAGCGGCGTCAGAATCGACCCGGCGTTCACTGCTAGCGCGATCACGATCACGAGCCGTTTCATCGGCAGCGGCGCGAGCTTGTTCAGCGACAGCGCGAGCGGCACGACGGCGAATAGCGCGACATCGTTCGTCAGCACGGTCGACAAAGCAGCCGCCAGCGCGACGAGAAACAGCGCAAGCCCGCGCTCGCCGTGGATGTGATGCACGAGCCGATGCGCGGCCCACATCAGGAATCCTGAATATTCGATCGCCTTGGTCACGATGAGCAAGCCCGCCAGCGTGAGCACCGTCTGCCAGTCGACGAGACCCGGCAGCGACATCCACGGACGAGGCCGCGCCAATTGCAACAGCACGAGCGCCGCAACCAGTATCGCGAGAACCGGCTCTTTGCAGACGGCTCTCCAGACGCGCGTCAGCACATCGGGCTGAACGCCCTTCGCGTTGTATTCGGACAAGGTCGGCCGTGCGGTCAGACGGCCGGCGCCGGCGTTTCGACGTTGCTGCCGCGCAGCTTCGTCAGAATGCCTTCCAGCGCGTCCAGGTTGCCGAAGTCGATCGTGACCTTCCCACGGCCCCTGCCGCCCAGCTTGATCTTGACGCTGGCCGCAAGCAGGTCCGACAGTTCTTCTTCGAGGCGTCGCGTATCGCGGCCGCCGTCGTTGGCGGGACGCGCCTTGGTGGCAGGCGCCTGCTTCAACGTCGCCGCGACGAGGCGCTCGGTTTCGCGCACCGACAAACGCCGGTTCACGACGTGATTCGCCAATTGAATCTGCGTGGCGGCATCGACGGCGAGCAGCGCGCGCGCGTGGCCCATGTCGAGATCGCCCGCGAGCAGCATCGTTTGCACAGGGGTGGCGAGATTCAACAAGCGCAGCAGATTCGATACCGCGCTGCGCGAGCGGCCAACAGCTTCCGCTGCCTGCTCGTGCGTGAACGTGAACTCGTCGAGCAGACGTTGAATGCCCTGCGCCTCTTCCAGCGGGTTCAGGTCCTCTCGCTGAATGTTCTCGATCAGCGCCATCGCCGCGGCGGCCTGATCGGGCACGTTCTTCACAAGCACGGGCACTTCTTCGAGCCCGGCCAGGCGCGCGGCGCGAAACCGCCGCTCGCCCGCAATGATTTCATACTGTTGATCGCCGACCGAGCGCACGAGAATCGGCTGCATCAGGCCCTGCGCGCGGATGCTGGCCGCTAGCTCCTGCAGCGCGCCTTCGTCCATGCGCGTGCGAGGCTGATACTTGCCGGCTTGCAGCTTGTCGAGCGACAAAACTGTCGGCGTGCCCTCACCGCGCACGGCTTCCGTGATATCCACGCTACCGCCGAGCAATGCGTCCAGGCCGCGGCCAAGACCCTTCTTCTTCATCACAGCGCTCATTTCGGTTCCTCCGTCGGCGTTTCCTGCCGCATCGAATGGGGTTGCAGCGCGCGGACGCGCTCGATCATCTCAGTGCCGAACTGGATATACGCCTGGGCGCCGCGTGAAGACTTGTCGAACACGACGCCCGGCAGCCCGTAACTCGGCGCCTCGGCAAGGCGCACATTGCGCGGAATCACGACATCGAAGACTTTGTCGCCGAAATGCGACTTCAACTGATCGGACACTTGTTGCTGCAGCGTGATTCGCGGGTCGAACATCACGCGCAGCAAACCGATTACCTTGAGGTCGCGGTTCAAGTTGGCGTGAATTTGCTTAATTGTGTTGACGAGGTCCGACAGGCCTTCCAGCGCAAAGTACTCGCATTGCATCGGGATGACGACGCCGTGCGCGGCGCACAGCGCGTTCAACGTGAGCAGCGAGAGCGCCGGCGGGCAATCGATAAGCACGAAGTCATAGTCGTCTTCTATGTCGACAATGGCGGAGCGAAGAATGCGCTCGCGGTTCTCCATCGAAACCAATTCAACTTCGGCGCCGGCCAGTTCACGGTTTGCCGGGAGGACGTCGTATCCGACCGCATCGGGCCGCACGCGCGCTTCGCGCAGAGTCACGCCATCGACGAGCACTTCGTACACGGTACTCTCGCATGCGGCTTTGTCGACGCCGCTGCCCATCGTCGCGTTACCCTGCGGGTCGAGGTCGATCAACAAAACGCGCTGTCCGAGCCCGGCGAGACTGGCCGCGAGATTGACCGCAGTCGTCGTCTTTCCAACGCCGCCCTTCTGATTTGCGACGCAGAAGATTTTTGCCATCGTTAGTGTCCTCGTTTCTTCGCTGTCAGAAGATCAGCATGGCTGAGTCGTTGCGGGCGCTCAGGCATCGAAGGCGACTTCGATGAGGTGCCGTTCAGCGTCGAGCATCGGCACCATCAATCGTTCGACGCCCACGACGGTCGCACCGGCGGGCAAGCGCGAGATTTCCGCGTCCGGCCGGATGCCTTTCATCGCGAGAATGCGACCGTTCTCGGCAACTAGATGACGCGCAAGTGTAACGAAATCCGCGAGCTCTGCGAATGCGCGCGACACAATTGCGTCGAATTTTTCCGGTACTTCGACGCCCGGCGACAGACTCTCCACACGGCCAGTGACGACGGAAATGTTAGACAGTCCCAGATGCGCCTTCGCCTGCGATTGAAACGCGGTCTTTTTGTGAACGATATCGTTCAGCGTAACGCGGACCTGCGGCAGCGCGATCGCGATCACGATGCCCGGCAATCCGCCGCCCGAACCGACATCCAGTAACGTCGAAGCACCGCGCGTCTGGATCGCCGGGACGATGGCCAGCGAATCCAGAATGTGCTGAATCAGCATCTGCTTCGGATCGCGGATTGCCGTCAGGTTGTAGACGGCGTTCCACTTTCCTAGCAGCGCAACGTAATCGAGCAATTGCTGCTTCTGCCCTGCCGACAGCGCGACGCCCAGTTGCGCAGCGCCATCGTCCAACATCGTTGCCAGGTCGGTCATTGGACCGCCGTTGTGGTTGCTGCGGAACCATCGGCTTGCTTGCCGCGTCGTCCGAGGCCACGCTTGAGATGCACCATGAGAAGCGAAATTGCCGCTGGCGTGATGCCCGAGATTCGCGATGCCTGCCCGATCGTCTCCGGCCTATGCTGCGACAGCTTCTGTCGCGCTTCGAAGGAAAGGCCGCGCACCTCGCTATAGTCGATGCCCTCGGGCAAGCGGGTGTTTTCCTGCGCGCCGTTGCGGACAATTTCGTCCGCTTGGCGATCGATATAGCCCTGATACTTCATGCCAATTTCAATCTGTTCCTTGATCTGCGCGAGCAGCACAGGATCGTCGGCCAGCGGTGCGTCTGGTCCGCACTGCCCGGCGCGCAGCGCGCAAATACCGTCGTACGAAACGCCGGGACGACGCAACAGATCGGCCAAGCTGTATTCATGGTCGATTGGTTTGCCCAGCAACGCCGTCGCTTCTTCCGCGGCGAGCGTCTTGGGGTTGACCCAAGTCGAACGGAGTCGTTCTGTTTCACGTGAAACAGCGTCGCGCTTGCGATTGAATTCGTCCCAGCGAAGATCATCGATAACACCCAATTCGCGCCCGACTTCAGTCAGACGCATGTCAGCGTTATCTTCACGCAGCGAAAGTCGATATTCCGCGCGGCTGGTGAACATGCGATACGGCTCGGAAACGCCGCGCGTCACGAGGTCATCCACCAAAACGCCGAGATAAGCCTGATCGCGACGCGGCGACCACGCGTCCCTGCCCTGAACCTGCAAGCCCGCGTTAATACCCGCCAACAATCCTTGCGCAGCCGCTTCCTCGTAGCCGGTTGTCCCGTTGATCTGCCCGGCAAAGAACAGCCCACTGATCGCCTTCGTTTCAAGCGACGCCTTCAGCGCGCGGGGGTCGAAGTAATCGTATTCGATCGCGTAGCCGGGGCGCAGGATATGAGCATGCTCAAGTCCCCGCATGGAGCGAACGAGATTCAATTGAACGTCAAACGGCAAACTCGTAGAGATACCGTTGGGGTAGAACTCATTCGTTGTCAGCCCTTCCGGCTCGAGGAAGATCTGATGCGCATCCTTCGACGCAAATCGGTGAATCTTGTCTTCGATTGACGGACAATAGCGCGGCCCAACACCCTCGATGACACCGGTGTACATCGGCGAACGATCCAGCCCCGAACGGATGATGTCGTGCGTTTGCGCGTTGGTATGCGTCACCCAGCACGGCACTTGCCGCGGATGCTGCTCGACGCGCCCGAGAAACGAGAACACGGGAATCGGATCGAGATCGCCCGGTTGCTCTTCCAACTGCGAAAAATCGACGGTGCGGCCGTCAATTCTGGGTGGCGTGCCGGTCTTCAATCGGCCTTGCGGGAGCTTTAGCTCCTTCAGACGCGCCGATAAAGACACGGCAGCGGGATCGCCCGCGCGTCCACCGACGTAGTTATTGAGGCCAACGTGAATCTTCCCGTCGAGGAAAGTACCGGCTGTCAGCACCACGGCACGCGCACGAAAGCGCAAGCCGACCTGCGTGACTGCACCGACGACGCGATCGCCCTCCACGATCAGATCGTCGACCGCTTGCTGGAACAGCCAGATGTTCGGCTGGTTTTCGAGCCGATGGCGAATGGCCTGTTTATAGAGCAGCCGGTCCGCCTGCGCACGCGTGGCCCGCACTGCCGGTCCCTTGGACGAGTTAAGTATCCGAAACTGGATGCCCGATTCGTCCGTTGCGGCCGCCATAGCGCCGCCGAGCGCGTCGACTTCCTTAACGAGATGGCCTTTGCCGATGCCGCCGATCGACGGATTGCAACTCATCTGCCCGAGCGTTTCGATATTGTGCGTCAGAAGCAGTGTCTTGCAGCCCATTCGTGCGGATGCGAGGGCCGCCTCGGTGCCAGCGTGACCGCCGCCAACGACGATCACGTCAAATTCTGTGGGATAAAGCATTGGGTTTTCGTGTGCGAACGACACGGACCTGGAGATGGAATATCGCAGAATTATATCGGTTTCCGCTACGGCTCGAATCGCGTCGCTTGGTTGGCGCGAAAAAAATGGCGTGTTTCACGTGAAACACGCCACTCTGTTCCGCCCATCAGACCGTTCAAACTGCCTTTTTCGCTAGCCCCAGATAGGTCTCGATGACTTGCGGATTATGCTGAAGCTCTTCCGCCTTGCCTTCGAGCGCAACTTCGCCTGTTTCCAGCACATAGCCATAGTCAGAGATTTGCAGCGCGGCTCGGGCATTCTGTTCGATTAGAAGCGTCGCCACCCCTGTTTGCCGCAGCGCGCTAATGATGTGAAATATCTCCTTAACGATCAGCGGTGCGAGGCCCAAGCTCGGCTCATCAAGCATAAGCAGTTGCGGCTTGCCCATCAGCGCTCGCCCAACGGCCAACATCTGCCTCTCACCACCAGAGAGCGTCCCGGCCGCCTGCTTCCGGCGCTCCCTGAGACGCGGAAATAATTCGAAGACGTGATCGAGCTGGTCGAGAAAGTTTCGCTCCCCGGCCCGCTTCCGTCGATAGGCGCCCAACACGAGATTGTCCTCAACCGCCATCGACGAGAAAAGCTCGCGCTTCTCCGGTACGAGGCACATGCCACGCGCGACGCGACGCTCGATAGCCAGCGCCGACACATCTTCACCGACGTACTGAACCTTCCCTTTCGCGTGCCCTGTCTGCGGCAGCGCCCCCATGATGGCGTTGAGCAGCGTCGATTTCCCCGCCCCATTCGGCCCGATGACCGATACGATCTGCCCCGCCCCCACTGTGAGCTTGGCGCCGTGCAACGCTTCAACTTTCCCGTAACGCACGGACAAGCCGCTGACTTCCAGAATCGGTCCGTTCATCATTCCACCCCGCCCAAATACGCTTCGAGAACCGCTGGATTCTTTTGCACTTCCTTAGGCAAGCCCTCCGCGATCTTCGTCCCGAACTCCATCACGACGAGCCGATCCGTCAGGTTCATTACGAAATCCATGTCGTGTTCAACCAGCAGAATGCTCATACCCTCGGCGCGCAGTTTACGGAGCAAGTCTGCGAGTTGCTGCTTTTCCTGATAACGCAGGCCCGCAGCCGGTTCATCGAGAAGCAACAGCGTCGGATCACAGCAAAGCGCGCGCGCGATTTCAAGAATGCGCTGCTGACCGAGCGCGAGGCTTCCCGCCTCGCTGTAAAGATGCTTCTCCAGTCCGACGCGCACGATCTGCCTCGCGGCCTCGGCCATTAGCCGAGCTTCTTCCGCCGCATTGAGACGAGCGATGCTTCGCCACACGCCGGTCTTCCCGCGCAGATGCGCGCCGATCGCAACGTTCTCGAGCACGGTCATCCCCGGCAGCATCTTGACGTGCTGAAACGTCCGCCCGATGCCGCGCTTCACGATCTGACGCGACGTCAGCTTATCGATGCGTTCGCCGTGAAAAGTGATCGCACCGCTCGTGGCCTGAAGAACACCCGTCACGAGGTTGAAGGTCGTCGACTTGCCTGCGCCGTTCGGACCGATCAGCCCAATGATCTCCCCCGCTTTGACATCGAAACTGACGTCGTTCACGGCAACCAGGCCGCCGAACTGCTTGCGCGCCTTATCGACGGTCAAAAGCGGCTCCCCTGCGACAGGTTTGCTGCGCTGCGGCAACGCCTCACCGTGCTCCGGTACATGCGCTCGCGGACCGCGCGGGAAAAGCCGCGCGACGAAGGGCCAAACGCCCTGCCGCGCGTATTGGAGCAGCAGCACCATCACGACGCCGAACACGATGATCTCGAAATTCCCGTTTGCGCCAAGCAGCTTCGGTAGCAGCGTCTGCAGATAGTCCTGCAAAACGGTGAGGATCGTCGCTCCGAGAATCGCACCCCAGACATGCGAAACGCCGCCTACCACGGCCATAAACAGGAATTCGATGCCGTGGTTCAGCCCGAACGGCGTCGGGTTCACCGCGCGCTGCAGGTGCGCATAAAGAAAGCCGGAAATCGCCGCAAGTACCGCTGCATAGATAAAGATCACAACGCGCATCCACGCCGTGTTCACGCCCATCGCCTCGGCCATGATGCCGCCGCCGCGAAGCGCGCGAATCGCGCGGCCAGGCCGACTATTAAGCAAATTCTGAACAGAGATCACAGCGAGCAGCACCACGACCCAGATCAGGTAGTAGATGCTTCGCCCCGATTCAAGCTGCCAGCCGAAAAGATTGAGCACCGGAATGCCGTTGATGCCGTCGTATTTGCCCAGCAGCTCCATGTTGCCGAACAGATAGAACAGCGACAGCCCCCACGCGATGGTCCCGAGCGGCAGGAAGTGGCCGGATAGCCGCATCGTGATCAGCCCGAGCAGCAGCGCGATGAACGCCGTGAGCACCACGCCCGCGATCAACGCGATCCAGGGCGAGACGCCGAATCGCGTCGTCAGGAACGCGGTGGCGTACGCGCCGACGCCCACGAACGCCGCCTGCCCGAAGCTCGTCATGCCGCCGATGCCCGTCAGCAGCACCAGCCCGATCGCCACGATCGAATAAAGCCCGATGTAGTTGAGCAGCGTGATCCAGTACTCCGGCACGGCGACCGCGCCAGGCAGCACGGGCAAAGCGAAGACCACGACGAGAAACAGCCACAAAAATCCGTATCGATGCAGGAATGTCATCCGATTACTCCTCGTCTTCGTCCGAATGCGGGCTCGCCAGGCTTCGCCACAGCAGCACCGGAATGATCAGCGTGAAGACGATGACCTCTTTGTAAGCACTCGCCCAGAACGACGAATACGACTCGAGCAAGCCGACCAGCAGCGACCCCGCCGCCGCGAGCGGATAACTCACCAGGCCGCCGACGATCGCGCCGACGAATCCCTTCAGACCGATCAGGAAGCCCGAGTCGTAGTAGATGGTCGTAATCGGCGCGACGAGCACGCCGCACAGCGCGCCGAGGCCCGCCGCCAGCGTGAAGGCCAGCCGCCCAGCCTGGGTAGTGCCGATGCCGACGAGCCGTGCTCCCAGCCGATTCACCGACGTTGCCCGCAGCGCCTTGCCGGAGATCGAGCGATCGAAGTAGAAGTACAGCGCCGCGATCAGCACGACGGCCGTGCCCACGACCCACAGGCTTTGCCCGGAAATCGACACGCTGCCGATGTTGAAGTTGGCGTCCGAAAACGCCGTCGTGCGCGAGCCTTCCGCGCCGAACATGACGAGCCCGAGGCCGACCATCGCGAAGTGCACCGCCACCGCGACGATCAGCAGCAGCAGCGTGCTCGCCTCCGCGATTGGCTCATACGCGAGCCGGTAGACGAAAGGTCCCATCGGCACGACGATCAGCAGCGTCAGCGCGATCTGCGCGATCATCGGCAGCGGCTGCGCGAACACGGCTTGCGTGATGCCCCACACAGCGACCGGAAACAGCAGATACTTGCCCGCGAGCACGGCAAGCAGGCGGCCGATCTGGTGATAGCGCCCGGGATGCCGCGCGATCGATACGCTCTCGGCGATGAAACAACCCACGCCCATCGCGATCAGCAGAAAGCACGTCGCGGGCAGCTTCTGCGTCTGAAGCGCGGCGAGCGTGAGCGCGCCATACGCGACGAATTCGCCTTGCGGAATAAAAATGACGCGTGTCACGGAGAACACGAGCACCAGGGCGAGCGCGAGCAAGGCGTAGATCGCTCCCGTCGTGATGCCGTCTTGCGCGAGAATCGCCGCAATCGATAAGTCCATACTTCCTCTTGTGAGCTACCTGAAATCTGCGGACCGTCAGAGTCCGTGGAACATGGGAAAAGCGGCGCACCATCGGCGCGCCGCTTCCCTATCTTGAAAATAAGAGACGGGGACGCTCAAGAATCGCTGCGTCCCGCGTCGGTCAGTCGTTCAGCAGCTTCCACTTGCCGTCGACGATCTGCACCATCACGCGCGCGCGGTCGTCGAAGCCGTTGTGATCGCTCGGCGTCGTGTTCATGATGCCGTGCGCGACCGGCAGATCCTTCAGGCTCTCGAGCGCGGCGCGCAGCGCTTCGCGGAATTCGGGCGTGCCGGGCTGCGCCTTCTTCAGCGCCTCGGGGATCGCGCGTGCGAGCATCTGACCGGCATCCCATGCGTGACCGCCGAAGGTCGACAGCGAACCCGCGCCATTGGCCTTCTCGTACGCGTCCTTGTAGGCCGCCGACGACTTCTTCACCGGATTGCTGTCCGGCAGTTGCTCGGTCACGAGCACCGGACCGGCAGGAAGAATCTCACCTTCGCAGTCCTTGCCGCACACGCGCAGGAAGTCGTTGTTCGCCACGCCGTGCGTCTGATAGACCTTGCCCTTGTAGCCGCGCTCCTTCAACGCCTTCGCCGGCAACGCCGACGGCGTGCCCGCGCCCGCGATCAGCACCGCATCCGGGTTCGCGCCCATCGTCTTCAGCACTTGCCCCGTGACGGACGTATCCGTGCGGTTATAGCGTTCGTTCGTGACGATCTTCAGCTTGTGCGCCGAGGCTGCCGCGTTGAAGACGTTGTACCAGCCGTCGCCGTACGCATCCGCGAAGCCGATGAAACCCACGGTTCTCACGCCGTGCTTCTCCATGTAGCCGGCGATCGCATCGGCCATGAGCGCGTCGTTTTGCGGCGTCTTGAACACCCACGCGCGCTTGCTATCCATCGGCGCGATGATCGCGGCGGAGGCGGCCATCGAGATCATCGGTGTCTTCGCGCTCGATGCCGCATCGATCATCGCGAGCGAATTCGGCGTGACGGTCGAGCCGATGATCGCGTCCACGTGATCCTCGTCGATCAGCTTGCGCGTGTTCTGCACGGCGCGGCTCGTGTCGGAGCCATCGTCGAGCACGATGTATTGCACCGACTTCCCGCCGATTTCCTTCGGTAACAGCGCGACGGTATTTTTCTCGGGAATCCCAAGCGATGCCGCCGGCCCCGTCGCCGATAACGTCACGCCGATCTTCACCTGTGCGAATACCGCACTCGTGCTGAAAACCGCGCTGCCGGCGATGGCAAGCGCGATGCTTTTGCTAACCCATGATTTCTTCGTTTTCATTGCTCGTCTCCAAACGCGACTGTGCTGCTGCGAGTATTTGTCGATGCGGCCTGCCAGAGGCGCACTCAATCTATTTACCGCGTTACACCATGCCTAGGCTCGTTTTCCCTGACCGTCGATGACAGTCGCCCAGTTCATCCGCGAGGCTTTGCGCCCTCTTCTTTCCACTTCCGCACAACAAAAAAGGCGCGTTCGTTGCAACGCGCCTTTGATGTCAGAATCGATTCACATATCGCTGTTCAGTTGGCCGACAATTTCCACTTGCCGCCGACGATCTCGACCATCACGCGCGCGCGCTGATCCAGCCCGGAGTGATCGTTCGCGCTCATGTTGAAGATGCCATGCGACGCAGGCAGATTCTTCGTCTCTTCGATGGCCGCGCGCAACGCCTCGCGGAACGCCGGCGTGCCCGGTTGGCCCTTCTTCAGCGCGATGGGTATTGCACGTTGAAGAATGAGGCCCGCGTCCCATGCGTGACCGCCGAACGTCGACACCGAACCCGCGCCGTACGCGCCTTCATACGCCTTCTTATAAGTGAGCGCCGCCTGCTTCACCGGATTGCTGTCAGGCAACTGCTCGGCCACGAGCAACGGACCCGCTGGCAAGAACGTGTTCTCGCAGTCCTTTCCGCATACGCGGAGAAAGTCGTTATTGGCGACGCCGTGCGTCTGATAGAGCTTGCCCTTGTATCCGCGCTCCTTGAGCGTTTTCTGCGGCAGCGCGGCCGGCGTACCCGCTCCGGCGATCAACACCGCGTCAGCGTTCTGCGACATCATCTTCAGGACCTGTCCGGTCACCGAAGCATCGTTGCGCGCAAAGCGCTCGTTCGCGACGACCTTCACCTTCGCCAGATCCGCCGCCTTCGAGAATTCCTTGAACCAGCTCTCGCCATACGCATCCGAGAAGCCGATGAAGGCGACCGTCTTCACGCCATGATTGGCCATGTGCTGTGCGATGGCCGTCGCCATGAGGATGTCGTTCTGCGGCGTCTTGAAGACCCACGCGCGCTTGCTGTCCATCGGTTCGACGATGCTGGCCGCGGCGGCCATCGAGATCATCGGGGTGCTGGTCTCGGCGGCGATGTCGATCATCGCGAGCGAATTGGGGACGACGGTGGAACCGATGAGCGCATCGACGTGATCTTCGCTCGTGAGCTTGCGCGCGTTCTTGACGGCTTGCGTGGAATCAGTGGCGTCGTCGAGCACGATGTATTGCACCTTTTGCCCCGCGACTTCCTTCGGCAATAACGCGAAGGTGTTTTTCTCCGGAATACCGAGCGATGCGGCCGGGCCTGTCGCCGATACCGTGACGCCTATTTTCACGTCTGCCCAAACTTGCGTGCTTATAACCGCTGCCATTCCCGCAATCGCCATAGCGACCGCTTTACCGCGCAATGCCCACTTCATTGATTTGCACCCCGTAAATCGTCAGTTCGAATTGAAGTCTTGCCGGATGATTCTTTGCTTCGAAGCCCGCGGATTTATTTATGTCGCGAATCGCCGACCAGCGGGTCGGGAAATGCAGTTTAGCGGAGGCAAGCGCCGCCCAGCAAGCGTTTTGAAGGGCTTGCGGCAGGCTCCGTGAGGCGTAGCGCACGCCCCGCCATGCTGTTGGATGTCCCGCCTGAATTATCTGTCTGGTGAATCGCGCGATCGCGATACGTATTATCGGCGGACAAATAAAAAAGCGCTGTTGGAGTCATCCAACAGCGCTTCCGATTTGGGCACTTTGTGCCTCATGTCTCCTCGTTCTCCACCTCAAAAATTCGGGTGCAACAGAACTAGACGCATAGTAATGTCGTGACCGTTTAGCGACAACCTAGCATTTACCCTAGTGGTGCATGCAAGCACCTCAAAGGGGCGCGTTAATTGCCGTTAATCAAGCCTTCGCATTGGCATAGTCCTTTCGGTATTCCAACTAAATTGCCTCAGCCCTGCAACGGCCGAATCCGCGCGACGATCTCCCCCACGATGCCGCGGCGAAACGCCAGCACGCACGCAATGAAGATCACCCCCGTCACGATCGTCACCGATTCGCCGAGCGACTGGAACCACGCAACGCCCGTGAGATTCGCGATGCCCGTGCCGATATCGCCGAGCCGGTCTTCCAGCGCCACGATGATCGCAGCGCCCAGCAGCGGCCCGAACATCGTGCTCATGCCGCCGACTAGCGTCATCAGCACGACGAGGCCGGACATGGTCCAGTAGGCATCGCCGAGTGTTTCGAAGCCGAGCACGAGCGTCTTCGTCGCGCCCGCGAGACCCGCGAGCCCTGCCGACAGCACGAACGCAAGCAGCTTGTAGCGCGCGGTGTCGTAGCCGAGCGATATGGCGCGCGGCTCGTTCTCCTTGATCGCGATCAGCACCTGCCCGAACGGCGAATGCACGATGCGCACGATGAGCGCAAACGCGAGCAGCATCACCAGCAGCACGACGTAGTAGAGCGTAACGTCGTTGCTCAGGCTCACGATGCCGAACAGCTTGCCGCGCGGCACGCCTTGCAGCCCGTCTTCGCCGTGCGTGAACGGCGCTTGCAGGAACACGAAGTAGACCATCTGCGCGAGCGCGAGCGTGACCATCGCGAAGTAGATACCCTGACGGCGAATTGCCAGCAGGCCGACGACCAGACCCAGCAGCGTCGCGACCGCCGTGCCGGCAAGCACGCCCAGCTCCGGCGTGAGGCCGAGCGTCTGGATCGCGTACCCGGCCGTGTAGCCTGCGCTCGCCAGGAACATCGCGTGCCCGAACGAGAGCAGTCCCGTGTAGCCGATCAGCAGATTGAACGCCGCCGCGAACAGCGCGAAGCACAGCACTTTCATCATGAAGACCGGATACACGCCCGCGAACGGCGCGATGACCAGGGCGATCAGCAAGAGGACGTATAGCGCTTTTCTCTGCATCATTTTTCCTTGCCGAAGAGCCCTGCCGGACGCACGAGCAGCACGAGCGCCATGATGACGAAGACGACCGTCGCGGACGCTTCCGGATAGAACACGCGCGTGAAGCCTTCGATCACGCCGAGCAGCAGGCCCGTGAGAATCGAGCCCATGATCGACCCCATTCCGCCGATCACGACGACGGCGAACACGGTGATGATCATCGACTGCCCCATCAGCGGCGATACCTGGATGACCGGCGCGGCCAGCACGCCCGCGAATGCCGCCAGCGCGACGCCGAAGCCGTACGTCAGCGTGATCATCAGCGGCACGTTGACGCCGAACGCCTCGACGAGCTTCGGGTTCTCCGTGCCCGCGCGCAAGTAGGCGCCGATGCGCGTCTTCTCGATGACGAACCACGTCGCGAAGCACACGATCAGCGACGCGACCACGACCCACGCGCGATAGTTCGGCAGGAACATGAAGCCGAGATTCGTCGCACCGGACAAAAGCGATGGCACGTCATACGGCTGCCCCGATGAACCATAGATGGAGCGGAACACGCCTTCGATCACGAGCGTGAGTCCGAAAGTGAGCAGCAAGCCGTAGAGATGGTCGAGCTTGTAGAGCCAGCGCAGCATCGAACGTTCGATGAAGACGCCGAGCACGCCGACGATGACGGGCGCGAGCACGAGCATCGCCCAATAGGGAACGTTGAAGTACGAGTAGCCCATCCACGCGAGCATCGCGCCCAGCATGAAGAGCGCGCCATGCGCGAAGTTGATGACGTTGAGCAAGCCGAAGATCACCGCGAGCCCGAGACTCAGGATCGCGTAGAACGATCCGTTCACCAGTCCGAGCAGCAGCTGGCTCATCATGGCGGCGAGCGGTATGCCGAATATTTCCATTGAACCTGCCGTCAGAATCGTTGTGGCGACGGGCAGCCCTCGAGCCGCCCGCCACGTCTCTCCACCGCGAGCTTACTTCCAGGCCGCGCAGCGCGATTCAGCCTTGGTGGCGAACGCCTGCTCGCCCGGAATCGTCGCCGTGATCTTGTAGTAGTCCCACGGTTCTTTGGATTCCGAAGGTTTCTTCACTTCCATCAGGTACATGTCGTGGATCATCGAACCGTCCTGGCGGATGTAGCCCTTCGCATAGAAGTCGTCGATCTTCGCCTTCTTCAGTTCGCCCATCACCTTGTCGCTGTCGGTGCCGCCTGCTGCCTGCACCGCCTTCAGATACGTCGTGACGGCGGAATAGTCGGCGGCCTGAAGGCTCGTCGGCATCTTCTTCATCTTCGAAAAATAGCGCTTCGCCCACTCGCGCGTCTTCTCGTCCTTGTTCCAGTACCAGCTATCCGTCGCGACGAGACCTTGCGTCGTTTCCAGTCCGAGGCTGTGAATGTCCGTCAGGAAGATGAGCAGCGCGGCGATCTTCATCGACTTGGTGATGCCGAATTCCTTCGCCGCCTTGATCGAATTGATCGTGTCGCCGCCCGCGTTCGCGAGGCCGAGCACTTGCGCCTTCGATCCCTGCGCCTGCAGCAGGAACGACGAGAAATCCGACGCCGACAGCGGATGCCGCACGGTCCCGAGCACCTGCCCGCCGTTGGCCTTCACGACATCCGACGTGTTCTTTTCCAGCGCCTTGCCGAACGCGTAGTCGGCGGTCAGGAAGTACCACGACTTGCCGCCCTGCTTCGTCACGGCCGAGCCGGTGCCCTTCGCGAGCGCCATCGTGTCGTACGCGTAGTGGACGGTGTACGGCGAGCACTGTTCGTTCGTGAGGTTGTCCGCGCCCGCGCCGATGTTGATGTACGGCACCTTCTTCTCGGCCGCCACTTGCGCGGTGGACAGCGCGGTGGCCGAATTGGTCCCGCCGATGATCGCGTTCACGCCGTCACGGTCGATCCACTCGCGTGCCCGCGATGCCGCGATATCCGCCTTGTTCTGGTGATCGGCATAGACGAGTTCGATCGGCTTGCCGTTGACCTTGCCGCCGAAATCGGCGATCGCCATGCGGATGGCTTCGAGGCCGCCTTGTCCGTCGATATCGGCGTAAAGCCCCGACAAGTCCGTGACGAAGCCGATCTTGACGCTGTTGGCGTCAGCAGCCTGCGCGCCGCTGCTCATCAGCGCCACACTCGCCGCCGCAGCCGCAAAGCAAAGAGAAGAGAGGCGCGCGAGGGTCTTCTTTTTCATTCCAGTCTCCGTGAGTTTTGGTTCTTGCTGTCAAGCTGGCGTTACGCGTGTTGCTGTCACACCCCGAGCAGTTCATGCAGCACGGGCATCTTCGCTTCGAGTTCCCCCGCGCCGAAATGCTCGACGATGTTTCCATGCTCCATCACATAGAAGCGATCCGCGAGCGGCGCCGCGAAGCGAAAATTCTGTTCGACCATCACGATCGTGTACCCGCGCGACTTCAGCATGAGGATCATGCGCGCGAGTGTCTGTACGATGACGGGCGCAAGTCCCTCCGATATCTCATCGAGCAGAAGCAGATTCGCGCCGGTGCGAAGAATGCGTGCGACAGCGAGCATCTGTTGCTCGCCGCCCGAGAGGCGCGTGCCCTGGCTCGCGCGCCGCTCCTTGAGGTTCGGGAACATCGAATAGAGTTCGTCGAGCGGCATTGCCTCTTTCGCATTGCCGACGAGCGGCGGCAACAGCAGATTCTCTTCGCACGACAGGCTGGAGAAGATGCCGCGCTCTTCCGGACAATAGCCGATGCCGTAATGCGCGATCTTGTGCGTCGGCAGCCCGATGGTCTCGCGTCCGCCGACGCGGATCGACCCGGTGCGCCGGCCGGTCAGGCCCATGATCGCGCGAAGCGTCGTGGTGCGGCCCGCGCCGTTGCGCCCGAGCAGCGTGACCACTTCGCCGCGATTCACCTTGAGATCGACGCCATGCAGAATGTGCGATTCCCCGTACCACGCCTGCAGTCCCGCGATTTCCAGCGCAGGCGCATTGCCCGCCGCGCCGTTCGCCTCGCGCGAGCGGCGCTCTTCCACGATCGTGCTCATGCGTGCGCTCCGGTGAGCGCCGCATCGGCGCTGCCCATGTAGGCTTCCATCACGAGCGGATTCTTCGATACTTCCGCGTAGTTCCCTTCGGCGAGCACTTCTCCGCGCTGCAAGACGGTGATGGTGTCGGAGATGCCGGCGATTACGTTCATGTTGTGCTCGACCATCAGAATGGTGCGCCCCGCCGATACCTTCTTGATGAGCGCCGTCACGCGATCGACGTCTTCGTGTCCCATGCCTTGCGTCGGTTCGTCGAGCAGCATGAGTTCGGGTTCCATCGAAAGCGTCGTCGCGATTTCGAGCGCGCGCTTGCGTCCGTAGGAAAGCTCGACGGTCTTCGTATCGGCGAAATCGGTGAGGCCCACTTGCGTGAGCAGGTCCATGGCGCGATCGTTCAGCGCATCGAGCGAACGTTCGCTGCGCCAGAACTGAAACGACGTGCCGAGTTGCCGCTGCAAGCCGATACGCACGTTCTGCATCACGGTCAGATGCGGGAACACGGCGGAAATCTGAAACGAACGAATGATGCCGCGCCGCGCGATATGGGCCGGCCGTTCGCGCGTGATGTCGGCGCCGTTGAAGACGATCTGGCCCGCCGTGGGTTCGAGGAACTTGGTGAGCAGATTGAAGCAGGTGGTCTTGCCTGCGCCGTTCGGTCCGATGAGCGCATGGATCGAGCCGCGGCGCACGCGCAGGTTCACGCCATTCACGGCGGTGAAGCCTTTGAATTCCTTGGTGAGCCCTCGCGTTTCCAGAATGGTATCGCCGAGAATCATGTCCCCTTCCATGCGAAGTGAGGCGCTAAACGATCGGTTCGCCTGCGCCTTATTGTTCTTTACGCGCGCACCCGAACGTTGCTTCGATTCCGGTACGGTTCGCTTCGTGCTGCCGTTGCATCGATATTGCGTGCTGCACAAAGCGGGCACGAGGTAAGCCGAGCATCACTCTGATCCGGGGCCATTGTCGCGCCAATGATGCAGCGCAATCATTGGGATTTGCACTAACTCATGCGGCGCGCAAAGTGGCCGCCGATGCACGCAATCAGGGCACGCTGCGTGCTGCGGCGAACATCATGCGAGTGCCGACGCGATCACTTCTTGCGTCTGCAACGCGCCGCGGTCTTCGCGGATCATCTCGCTCGCGCGCTCCGCGATCATCAACGTGGGCGAATTGGTGTTGCCCGATGTGATGACCGGCATCACCGATGCATCGACCACGCGCAAGCCACGCACGCCTAACACGCGCAAGCGGCTATCGACGACCGCGGCGGGATCGTTGTCCGCACCCATGCGGCATGTGCCGACCGGATGAAAGATCGTCGTGCCGATCTGCCCCGCTGCTTCGACGAGTTCTTCCTGCGTCTGAAACTGAATGCCCGGCAGAATCTCTTCGGGCGCATGACGCGATAACGCCGGCGCGCTCACGATGCGCCGCGTGAGCCGGAGCGAATTGACGGCCACTTCGCGATCGCGCTCGGTCGACAGATAATTCGGCGCGATCAAAGGCGCGGCATGCGTATCCGGCGATTCGATATGCACGCTGCCGCGTGACGTTGGCCGCAGATTGCAGACCGACGCCGTGAATGCGTTGAACGGATGCAACGGTTCACCGAAGCGTTCGAGCGATAAGGGCTGCACGTGATATTCGACATCGGGCCGCCTTATCGAAGCATCATCGGGATTCGACTTCGCGAATGCGCCGAGTTGCGATGGCGCCATCGACATCGGGCCGCTTCGCATCAACGCGTATTGCATGCCGATGAACAGCTTGCCCCACCATCGCGCGGACAAGGTATTGAGCGTGCGTGCGCCGTTCACCTTGTACGCCATGCGCAATTGCAAGTGATCCTGCAGGTTTTCGCCGACGCCGCGCAGATGACGCACGACATCGATGCCGAGCCGCTGCAGGCGTGCGCCATTACCGATACCCGATAGTTCGAGAATCTGCGGTGAATTGACCGCGCCCGCGCTCAGGATGACTTCGCAACGCGCCCGCGCGATGAAATCGGCATCGCCGCCGCGATACGCCACGCCGACGCAACGTGCGCCTTCGAACACGAGCTTTTGCGTGTGCGCGCCGGTGATCGTCGTCAGGTTGGGACGCTTCATCGCTTCGCGCAGAAATGCCTTTGCCGCATTCCAGCGGATGCCGCCGCGCTGGTTCACATCGAAGTAGCCGACGCCGGTGTTGTCGCCGCGATTGAAGTCATCGGTGGCGGGGATGCCGGTCTGTTGCGCAGCCTGTGAGAACGTTTCGAGAATCTTCCACTTCAGGCGCTGTTTCTCCACGCGCCATTCGCCGCCCTTGCCGTGCCATTCGCTGGCGCCGCCGTAGTGGTCCTCGCTGCGCTTGAAAATCGGAAGCACCGAGTCCCAGGACCAGTTCGAATCGCCGGTGATGTGCGCCCAGTCGTCATAGTCTTCGCGCTGGCCGCGCATGTAGATCATGCCGTTGATCGACGAGCATCCGCCCAGAACTTTTCCTCTCGGGTATGACAACGCCCGGCCGTTCAGGCCCGGCTCGCTCTGCGTCTTATAGAGCCAATCCGTTCTGGGGTTGCCTATGCAGTACAGGTAGCCTACCGGGATGTGAATCCAGTGGTAATCGTCCTTGCCGCCTGCTTCGAGCAGCAACACGTTTATCGCCGGGTCTTGCGTCAGGCGGTTTGCCAGCACGCAGCCGGCTGTGCCTGCGCCAACGATGATGTAGTCGTAGCTGCCTTCTTCCTTGCGCTCGTTCATTGCGTTGTCTCCTTTCTTTGCTTTGCCGTCTTCGATGCGGCTTTTGTGTTGGTGTTACTTCTTAGCGCCGAATGCTCCGCCGATTCGCTGCGTAGTCGACCGCATAAGCGATCACTCTCCACGCGCTTCATTCGCTCGATCGTCTACGAAGACTAGTGCGAGGTTTCTTCCGAATCCAATGAGTTCTGTTCAACTGCGATATAAGTAGCGCTAATATCACGCATGGACTACATCCTCCTGCGCGCTTTTCTCACTGTCGCCCGCGAAGGCAATCTCACGCGGGCCGCCGCCCAGCTGCACCTCACGCAGCCAGCCGTCAGCCTGCAGATCAAGAACCTTCAGGAGATGCTCGGGGTTGTTCTCTTCACACGCACGTCGCACGGACTGCTGCTCACACGCGACGGCGAAGCGCTTCTTCCCCACGCCGAGCGCGCCATCGCCGCCGCGTCCGAGGTTCAGCGGGCCGCTGCCGCGCTGCGTCATGAAGTAAGCGGCACGCTTCGTATCGGGACCATTCTCGATCCGGAATTTCTGCGGCTCGGCGGATTCTTGCGGCAGTTCGTCGAAACGTATCCGCGTATCGAAACAGCACTTCGGCATGGCATGTCCGGATGGGTGCTCGAACGCATAAGAACACGCGATCTCGATGTCGGCTATTACATCGGCGATCCGGCCATCGACGGCGCGCGCGACGGCGAACGCTTTCATGTCGTGCGCCTTACGCCGTTCTCCTATCACGTGCTCGCGCCCGCCGGATGGCACAACCGCGTCAACAAAGGCAAACGCAGCTGGGCCGCCCTCGCGAGGCTGCCGTGGATCTGGACGCCGCCTGAATCCGCGCATAACCGGCTGCTGTCGAGCGTCTTTCGCGAAGCCGGCGCGATGCCCGTGAAAGTCGCCGAAGTCGACCAGGAGCCCTCGATGCTCGATCTCGTGAAGTCCGGCATCGGGCTGTCGCTGGCGCGCGATTCCATCGCGCTCGCGCAGGCACACGCGCACGCACTCACCATCGTCGATGGCGTCACCGTGCCGACGCAGCTATCGTTCGTCGCGCTTGCCGAACGTCGCGAGGAACCGGCGATTGCAGCTGCGCTGAAACTCATCGACGCTCAATGGTCCGTGTAACGCCAGATTCACGATAAGACTGGTACGCTGAGCGACGCCCCACCACCGGAGAGTTCCTTCATGGCACGCAACATCGAAATCAAGGCACGCGCGCATCGGTTCGACGAACTGCGCGAGCGCGCATCCGCGCTTGCCCCCGATGCGCCGCTCGTCTTTCGCCAGCAGGATTTCTTCTACGACGTGCCGACCGGCCGCCTCAAGCTGCGCCAGTTCGACGACGGCACGCCGTCCGAGCTGATCTTCTATCAGCGCGACGATCGCGATGGCCCGAAAGTCTCCTACTACTCCCGCAGTCCGGTGACGAACGCCGAAGCCATGCACGCGCTGCTCGCGCAGGCACTGACGACGCGCGGCATCGTCTCAAAGGAGCGGCATGTGTATCTGGTCGGACGCACGCGCATTCATCTTGACCGGGTGGACGGGCTCGGCGATTTCGTCGAACTGGAAGTGGTGCTCGGCCAGGACGACGACGAAGCCGGCGGCCATCAGGAAGCGCACGACATGTTCGCGCGCCTCGGTGTGGCGCAAGCGGACCTGGTGCCGCTCGCGTACGTGGACTTACTGAATCCCGCTCAGGCCGCGTCGCCGGAAAGGTGATCGAGCGGCAACGGGCCGTTGCGCTTGAACGTCGTCAGAACGATGTTCGAGCGCACGCTGTCCACGCCTGGCACGCGCATCAGCTTCTTCATCACGAAGCCCGACAGCGCGTTCAGATCCGGCGCGACGATGCGCAGCAGATAATCCGCATCGCCGACGGTCGCGTGACATTCGAGCACCTCGGGCAACGCGTCGATCTCCTGCTGAAACTGTTCGATGACGGTGTCGCCGTGATGCTTGAGCTTCAGGCTCGTGAACGCCGTCACGCCGAGGCCGAGTTTCTCGGGGCGCAACATCACGCGATAGCCCTCGATCACGCCCGTCGCTTCGAGCCGCTGCAAGCGCCGCCCGATCTGCGACGGCGATAGCGGCACTTGCTCCGCGAGCTGCTGATGGGTGGCGCGCCCGAAGCGCTGAAGGACATCGAGCAGGGCAAGGTCGAAATGATCGAGTTCCAGCATGATGCGAATGTGCGCGAAAGCGGAAGGAGATGCGACTTTAGCGCATCGCCCGGATGAGCGACGCGCCGCACGATCTTCCGGGCGCGGATTAACACCGGCTTACAGCGCCCGACAAGGTAACAGGCGTATTACGAACTGTGACATCGACGCGAGCCGTTGGACGTCCGATGCGCGGCCGAATCGCACTATTGCAAGGCGATCCGAAAGCAGACGTAAGCGGAATCCCGGCGTATCTTTCAGTGATGAAGGCCAATTTTGAACCGCTCGTAAACTGCGTGAACGGTGCAAGATACCGCCTTTCGGACGCGGGTCGGCGTGCGGGTTCGAAGCGGTACAATCAGCAGCGCACAAGGCCCGAAGACGGCAATCGCCCGCGCCGCTCGAACTCAAGCCGCGCGGCGCCGCATGAGAAGTAACGGTTTTGATCCGGCCGACCCCGCGCTATCCCGCCGCATTGCGCGGACCAGAGCGCCGGATCGACTTCAACCCATTGTACTGAGCGACTTCATGCGAATCCTCCTGATCGAAGACGACCGCCCCATCGCGCGCGGCATTCAAAGCAGCCTCGAGCAATCCGGTTTCACCGTCGACATGGTGCACGACGGCATCTTCGCCGAGCAGGCGCTCGCGCAGAACCGCCACGAACTCGTCATTCTCGATCTGGGCTTGCCCGGTATCGACGGCATGACGCTGCTCTCGCGCTTTCGCCAGGGCAATCGCCATACGCCGGTCATCATTCTCACGGCCCGCGACGAACTGCACGACCGCGTGCAAGGCCTCAACAGCGGCGCCGACGACTACATGCTGAAGCCGTTCGAGCCGCAAGAACTCGAAGCGCGCATTCGCGCCGTGATGCGCCGCAGTGGTCCGCACGGCGACGTGCCGCGTCCCGAAGTCACGCTGGGCGGCCTGCGCCTGTCCGGCGTCGATCGCCGCATCTTCAACGACGAGCGTCCGCTCGAACTGTCGCCGCGCGAATTCGCAGTTCTTGAAATGCTGCTGCTGCGTCACGGCCGTGTCGTCAGCAAGGCGCAACTGCAGGATCATCTGACGCACTTCGGCGGCGATCTCGGCGATACCGCTATCGAAGTGTATGTGCATCGCGTGCGCAAGAAGCTCGAGAACACGCGCGTGGAAATCGTGACGGTGCGCGGCTTCGGTTATCTGCTTCAGGAGATCCGGCAGGCGGCGTGATGCATCGGCCACTCTCGCCCTAGAACGCTTTGCGACTTCCCACCCGGCGCGCGGGCGATCAGCGTTTCGCCCGCGAAGACTGGCTCGATCTGGCGCGATCGACGCCCACCCGACCTCCCGCCCCGCCGAGCCTGCGGCGCACCCTGCTGCGCCGTCTCGCCGCGCCGCTGTCGCTGCTCGCGCTGATGTCCGGCCTCATGGCGTACTGGCTCGCGTGGCAGTACACGCAGCACGTCGTCGATCGTTCGCTCGCCGATCTCGCCACCGCCATCTCGAAGCAAATCCAGCTCGCGGGCGTCGATGCGCCCGTCACCGTCCCGCCGCTCGCCCAGGCGATGTTCTCCGATCCCGTCGAACAGCTCGTCTACCGCATCAGCACGGGCGACGAGGAAATCGCCGGCGACCCGGACCTTCCGCTTACCGGCACCTCCGTGCGGCGCATCCATTACGCGTACGTCTTCGAGACGCACTATCAGGGCACCAGCGTTCGCGCGGCGCAAGTGCGCGTGCCGCAGCAGACCGGCAATCCGATCGTCGTGGAAGTGGCGCAGCGCGTGGGGTCGCGGTATCGCATCGCGGTGGAGTTTCTCTTCGCGATCATGATGCCGCTGCTGCTTCTCCTGCTGGCCGGCTGGGTGATCGTGTGGCGCGTCGTGAATCAGCAGTTGAACCCGCTCACCGATCTCGCCGACGCGCTGAACCGGCAGACGCACGTCTCGCTCGAACCGGTCGACGAATCCCATGTGCCGAGCGAAATCCGTCCGCTCACGAGCGCGATGAACGGCCTGCTCGTGCGCCTGCAGACGGCGCTCGATGCGCAGCGCAAATTCATCGCCGATGCCGCGCATCAGTTGCGCACGCCGCTCACGGCCGTGAAGCTGCACGCGGAGCAGGCGCTGAGTTCACGCGATCCCGCAAAGGCGGTCGAAGCGGTGAAGGAACTGCGGGCATCGGCGGATCGGGCGGTGCGGCTGTCGAATCAGTTGCTGTCGCTCGCGCGTGCGGAGCCGGGCGAACAGGCGGCGCGCTTCACGGACTTCGATCTCGCCGCGCTCGCGTTCGAAACCGGCGCGGAATGGGTGCCGCGCGCGTTGGCGGCGCGGGTCGATCTGGGTTTTCAGCGCATCGACGATCCTGAAAACGAGCACCCGATGACGATGCGCGGCAACGTCGTGCTCGTGCGCGAAGTGCTCGCCAATCTCATCGACAACGCGCTCAAGTACGTGCCGCCCGCGCGGTACGAAGGCGCGCGCATCACGCTGACGGTCGGCGACTGGCGCGATCCGAAAAACCCGGACGGCGCGCGTTTTGGCGAAGTGGTGATCGAGGACAACGGCCCCGGCGTCCCGGCCGATCAGCAGCCCGATCTGTTCAAGCGCTTCTTCCGTGGCGATGGTCAGAGCGTCGAAGGCGGCGCGGGACTCGGGCTTGCGATCGTGCACGACATCGTCGCGCTGCACGGCGGCACCGTGCATTACGAAGACGCGCCGGAAGGCGGCGCGCGCTTCATCGTACGGATGCCGCTGAAGGCGCAACACGTCGAAGCGCCCGCAACGGCCCCTGCGGAAAAATAAGCGAGGCGCTTACTTTTTCTTCTTGAGCGCGAGCATGGTGCCGCGGCACTTCTTCGCGCCGCAGCGGCACTCGTATTCTTTCTTGAGCTTCTTGGTGATGCGCCCTTCGATCACGAGCCCGTAGTCGTAATTGAGCTCTTCATCCGGCTCGATGTCGCGCAGCGCGTGGATGAACACACGGCCTTCGACTTCCTCGGCTTCGCAGTTCGGCGCGCACGAATGGTTGATGTACTTCGCGCTGTTGCCATCGATCTTGCCGTCGATCACGCGGCCATCGTCGAGTGCGAAATAGAAAGTGTGATTCGGTTCGTCCGGATTATGCGGATGACGGCGCAGCGCCTCTTTCCACGATATGCGCTCGCCTTTGTATTCCATCACCTTCTCGCCGGCGGCGATCGGCTTCACGGCAAACACGCCCTTGCCATGCACGCCCGAGCGGCGAACGGTGACCCTGCGTGAACTCATCGAACGAATCCCAAGTAACGAATTTCTGTGGAGGCTTCATGCCCGCTTCTTTCCGCACGATGAACGCTTGCGCGGGCCGGGGCATAAAAAAACGCGGTGGCCTCGAAGGCGCCGCGTTCAACGGTAACGACGGTATCGTACACTCCCGCGCGCCGGGTTCTCAACTCCGCCGTATCACCGCTGGCCGAACGAGATGTCACCGAACAAATGCTTCTGCTCGCGCGGTTGCGAGCGCCAGTACTGCGGCGGGGCGCTGACGGTCGCGCCGAGTTCGGCCGCCGCGTGCCACGGCCAGCGCGGATCGTAGAGCATGGCGCGCGCCATCGCAACGAAGTCGGCCTGGCCGCTCGCGATGATCTCTTCCGCGTGCTTCGCCTCGGTAATCAAACCGACCGCGATGGTCGTCACGCCGGTCGCTTCCTTGACGGCCTTGGCGAACGGCGTCTGATAGCCGGGTTCCAGCGGAATCTTCTGTTGCGGCGATACCCCGCCCGACGACACATCGATCCAGTCGACGCCACGCTTCTTCAGTTCCGATGCGAACGCAATCGTGTCTTCGATGCCCCATCCGCCTTCCACCCAGTCCGTCGCCGAGACGCGCACGCCGACGGGCTTGTCGTCGGGAAACGCGGCGCGCACGGCATCGAAGATTTCGAGCGGATAACGCATGCGGTTTTCGCGCGATCCGCCGTATTCGTCGGTGCGCTGATTCGCAATCGGCGATAGAAACTGATGCAGCAGATAACCGTGCGCCGCGTGAACCTCGAGCGCGTCGATGCCGAGCCGCGCGGCGCGCCTCGCCGATGCCGCGAAGGCTTCCTTCACACGCAGCAGTCCCGCCGTATCGAGCGCGAGCGGCGGGGTTTCGTCGGGCTTATGCGCAATCGCCGATGGCGCGTGCGTCATCCATCCGCCATCCGCGACCGAAATGAGCTGGCCGCCTTCCCACGGCTTGCGGCTCGATGCCTTGCGGCCCGCATGCGCGAGCTGCATCGTCACCGCGATGTTCGAATACTGGCGAATCGCCGCGAGCACCGGCCGCAGCGCCGCTTCGGTGACGTCGTCCCACAAGCCGAGGTCGCCCGGCGTGATGCGTCCATCCGGCTCGACGGCCGTGGCCTCGATGCATAGCATCCCCGCGCCGGACAGCGCCAGATGGCCGAGATGAATCATGTGCCATGCACTGGCTTCGCCGCGCTCGGCGGAATACTGGCACATCGGCGACACGACGATGCGATTGGGAAGCTGCAGACCGCGAAGGGTCCGGGGAGTGAACAGCGCGCTCATGTAGTAAGCCCGTCGCGAAGATGAGCGGTCGAGCATAGCACTGCCTTTTTATGCGTGCAGCGCCGGTACGTCAGCCCGATCGCGCAGCGCCGGGAAAGCGGTCGAGCCACTCGCCGAACATCGCGCGGGCGGCAGTCTCGAGCGCGGCGCCGTGCCGTGCGGTTGCATCGCGCAAGCCGGTGACGGTTGCACCGCCATGCGCGATATCGCCGGGATACGTGATCAGCCAGTTCTCGAATCGATCCGTCAGCACTTCTGCATGGCACTGCAGCGCGAGCACATGCTCGCCCCACGAGAACGCCTGATGAGCGCACGCTTCTGTCGATGCAAGCAGCGTCGCGCCTTCGGGAAGTTCGAACGTATCGCCGTGCCAGTGGAAGACGGGCACGTTATCGAGGTGGCGCAACGGCGACGCGCGCCCCGCTTCCGTCAGCGAAAGCGGCGACCAGCCGAGTTCCAGCCGCCCCGCCGAATACACGCGCGCGCCGAGCGCCCGCGCGATCAGTTGCGAGCCGAGACAGATGCCGATGGTGGGAAGCCCCGCTGCGATGCGCTTTTCGAGCATCGACAGCAGCGGAGCGAGATGGGGATACTGCGCGTCTTCATAGGCGCCGATCGGTCCGCCGAGCACGACGAGCAACGACGGGTCGAGCGGATTCGGCGCCGCGATGCGCCCGCGCCCGACGTCGAGATAACGCACGAGATGGCCCCGGTCGCCGAGCACCAGCTCCAGACTGCCGAGGTCTTCGAAATGGACGTGGCGAATCGCCAGGACTTCATGTTTCATCGGCGCTTCCAGGAGTCGACTGCGTGGCCTGGAACGAGAGCCAGGGACGAGCCGCGCCTCGCTGCGAGGCGCGACGGCACAGTCTAACCGACTCGCCGACGCCTCACAGCGCGGAATGCCACCGATATTGCCTGCCTAAGCTCAGGCGATCTGCGCGAAGACCTTCCAGACTTTCTTCTGCTGACCGAGATCGCCTTCTTCGTATACCGAACAATCGAGACGCAGGTCGGTGTCGGCCATGTCGATCTGAAGGAGCGCGCAGTGATGCGGGACCTTCTTCGGGTTCTTGCTGACCTCGAAGTGCGAGCACGAGAGACACATGCGGTGCGCGGGAATCTGCTGCGCCGCTTCGAGTTGACGAATCGTCTTCAGCAGCGAGCGATAGAACGCTGCCTGCTCGTCCTCGCGCAAGGTGCCGACTGCTTTCGAGAGAAAGTCCGGCCATTGCAGCGCCTTCTTCGCGGCAGTGCGGCCGCGGGCGGTCAGACGAACGGCCAGCGCGCGGCCATCGTCGATGGCGCGGCGCTTTTCGACGAGCCCCTTGCCTTCGAGCGTGCTGACGGCATCGCTCGTCGTCGCGGCGGTCAACGCGGTTTCACGCGCGATCTCGCCAAGGCGCATCGGCCCTTTACGCTGCATCAGCAGCACGAGAATCTCACCTTGGGTCGGCGTGAGCCCCGCTCCTTCCGCCCACTCCCAAGCCTGGCTGCGCATCGCGGTGCTCAGCCTCAGCAGGCCGTGGGTCACCCGCCCCGTCGCCTGCTCTCCGTAAACGCCTTCACTCATAATATTTCGCTTGTTTTCCGCTTTATGGGTTTCGACGGCATGTTCGCCTGCAACTGCGAACCCCTCGTCCCGAAAGCCGCCCCGACTCACTTTGCCCGTTCGTCGGGATAACTCCCGGTTCGTGGTCCCCGCCGTCTCAAAATTCAGGCGTACCAAGCCAATTCGCTTTGCCTGAAAGGGGACATTGCCACCCTCTTCGTTTTGCGCCTTCTTTTACCAGCCGTGGCGCTCTTTCGCCGACTATACCCCGCCGCCGGGAAAGTCGCCATTCTAAGCGACTGAGACGAAACGTACACCTTAATTATCCACGCAAAACTGTGGATAACCCGTGGAAAAGCGGCTTATTTCGTCGTGAGTGTATTTTCGGTAACCATCGGTACTGTACGGCAGACCACGTTCGGAGTCCGTTGCAGGCCTCCCGGCAAGGAAGCTGCGGCAAACCGCGCGATGTTCGGTCTATCGTTCGAGTAACCGACGGCAACACATTCGTTTCGTTACCGACTATTACTCAGGTATACGGACGCTGGATGCAAACCTTAAGGATGCCATTCGGCTTTACGCTAAATCGCGCGGCGAGCAATTGAATTGCCAGCGACATGCACGCGTTTCATACAGAGCGATGCCTCAAACAAAAAAGGCTGCCCGGAATCACTCGGGCAGCCTTCTTCGATTGTCGCTAAAGCGGGTAATGCGGCTACGGTCTCAAGCGCGCCATTGCAGGCATTGCTGGCGGACGGCTTCGTGCAAGGACTTCTCCTTGTCGAATACGCCGCGCAGCCACGACGCATCGTTGACGCCGCCGTGTGCGATATCCGCGACCTGCGCGAGCGCCGCTTGAGAACCGAGCACTTCGGCGTGCGGCGCGAGCACGTCGAGCGTCGCGAGGATGTCCTCGGCGATGGTGCGCCGCTCGCCCGTCTGCGGATGGATGCACGTCCCTTCCAGTCCGAAGCGGCACGCCTCGAAGCGGTTGAATGTATAGACGAGGTAATCGTCTTCTCTGGGCGTCAGCGGCTTGTCGAGCAACAGATAACGCGACAAGGTCTGAATGTAGCAAGCGATGGCTGCGGCGCGATCCACGGACAGCGGCGTGTCCATCACGCGAACTTCGATCGTGCCGAAACCCGGCTTGGGCCGAATGTCCCAGTAGAAGTCCTTCATGCTGTTGACGACGCCCGTGTTGACCATCTTCGAGAAGTACTCTTCGAAGCTGTCCCACGTAAGCACGAACGGCGCGCGTCCCGACAGCGGAAACGCAAACACGGAATTGAGCCGTGCCGAGTGAAAGCCCGTATCGACGCCCTGAATGTACGGCGACGAAGCCGACAGTGCGATGAAATGCGGGATGTAGCGCGACATCGCGTGCAGCAGGAACAACGCGCTGTTCGGGTCCGGGCAACCGATATGCACGTGCTGTCCGAACACCGTGAACTGCTTGGCGAGATAGCCGTACAGTTCGGAGATGTACTGAAAGCGCGGCGCGTCGTAGATCTGCCGATCACTCCATTGCTGGAACGCATGCGTGCCGCCGCCCGCGAGCCCGACGTTCAGTTGATCGGCGGCAGCGATGAGCGTGTCGCGAATCTTGCGCAGATCGGTGACGGCCTGCTCGTGCGTCGTGCAGATGCCCGTCGAAAGCTCGATCATGCTTTCGGTGATTTCCGGCGTGATGTTGCCGGGAATCTTTTCGTCCTTGATGAGCCGCATCAGGTCGGACGCGGCGCGTGTCAGATCATAGTCGTGCGTATTGACGACCTGGATCTCCAGTTCCACGCCGAACGTGAACGGCTCGGAGTTGATGAATGGTTCGAGTGCCATGACGCCTCTTGTTGATCAATGCATGAGCGGCCGCGCGCGCTTACTCGCGGCGCTCGCCAACCGCCGACAAACTACGGTAAACCACGAAGGGCGTCGCGATCTGCAGCACGACGATCGAGCACATGACGATCGCGCGCAAGGTCGGGTCGTAGTCGGGATAGAGCACGTACATGTCGTCGACGAGCAAGTACGCGAGCGCCGACATCGGCGTCAGCGCGACGCCGAGCGCCGCCCCCTGCTTCCAGTTCAGTCCGCTCGGCTTCGCGAAGATCATCACGCCGACGAGCTTGCCGATCACGCGCGCGACGATCAGCCCCAGCGCCGCCACTCCGCCCAGCGCGATATCGCGCCAGTGGAACGAAGTCAGTGTCAGCGCGAACAGAATGACGGTGAGAAGCCATCCCGCCGATCCGAAATGCGACGGCCACAACTGCGGCCGCTCGTCGGCATTCTTCACGATGATGCCCGCGGCGAGCAGCGCGAGGATCGTCGAGAGCTTGAAGATGTGCGCGACCGCGATCGCCAGCAGCACGAGGCCGAACAGCGCGACGAACGAATGCTCGTCGTTCGCGTTGAGACGCCGGTAAAGCAGGTTGCACGCGCGCGCCAGCAGAAAGGCCAGCACCAGCGAGCCGAGCAGCAAGTACAGCGGCTGAAGAATCGTCGCGAACGTGTTGCCGTAGATTTCCTGATGCAGCACGCCCGCCGCGAGCTTTTCGACGATCACCGCGTACATGCTGTTGAGCGCGGTCAGCGTCATGAGCCGCTGCGTGACCTGGCCTTCGGCGCGCAGTTCGGTTTTCAGCTGGATGACCATCGCGGGCGACGTGGCCATCGCGATCGCGGCGATGACGATCGAGGGCATCGTCGGCACGTTGGCGAGCATCAGCGCGATCAGCACGAGGATGAACGTCAGCGTCGATTCCGCGATGCTCGACAGAATCAGATAAGGATTGCGGCGGATCCAGCGAAGGTCGAGCCGTCCGCCGAGTTCGAAAAGCAGCAATCCGAGCGCGACATCGAGCAGCGGACGTGACAAGCCGCCCGCGCTGGCGTCGATGACGCCGAGACCGGCGTTGCCCGCGATGAGGCCGATGACCGCATAGCCCGTGATGCGCGGCAGCCGCCAGGCGCGCCACAGCAACTCTCCGGCGAGACCCGCCGTGACCAGCGCGAGACCGGCCCACAGGATGGCGTCGGGTTCGAGCGGCCACGCGGGAAGAAATGAAAATGCCGAATTCATCTTATGGGCTTCTCCTTCGTTGCTTCAGCAGAGGACACGCTCGGTCGCGCGGGGCCGCGCGTCACAGCGAGACTCGCGGGAGACGCCGACACGCGCTACCCGATAACGACTGAGCGTAGGTTCATTCAGGCCAAACGAACTTGACCGAACACGGCGTCACGGTTCAGCCGTGTACGACTTGATGACGCGTCCGGCTCGAGCTGACTGGCTTGCTCGCATCCTGGCTCTCGGAAAGCACTGCGATGCGCCGCGCGCAAGCGCTGGCCGAACTTGGTAAACGACGTTGCGGCTTGGTGATCGGATTGTCGTTCCGCAAGCATCGTTCCATTGAAGCGCTCGCCGGCTGACCGGCGCGACGCAGGAAGAAGCGCGATTGTGCCACACGCCGGACCCTGCGACCGAACTGCAATCCCATGATTCGTAAGAAGTAAAAGCGACTGCTGCCCGATTCGCGGTGGAAATTCCAACCGGTCGGGCTTCGGGTTTTCCGCTGCCGATGGCGTCGTCTTCAGGTGTTTACAGGTTTACTGTATGTATACGTAGTAGTAGTTAACAAGGCCCCGCCGCTTCTGTGGACAACTCGTGTTTACCGATACGGTTCAACGAGATGCGCGCCGAAGAACCGCGCGGTAAACGTGTTCGCGCCGCGCCGTTAACACGGAACAACTTTCGGCCGTCCGACCGGTGCCTGCGGCTTGTCCCGTTTACGTGCACAACGCGTTCACAGCTCTTCTCGGCGCAATTCGCCGGGTTATCCACAGCGTCACGAGGATAACTGCGGCGCGGAGATCGCTCCGTGACGTAACGCGCGCAGAAGGAATCGCGCCGGATCGACGGCTTCGGCCAGCTCGCGTTCGATCGGCCACGGCTCGCCTTCGATCTGCGATGCGATGAGTTCTGCCGCGAGCGTGGCCCATACGAGGCCACGCGAGCCGAACGCGAACGCGCCGTACAGCCCTTCGACGCGCGGCAAGTCGAGCGGCCATGCGCCGGACAGCCGTTGCGCGTCGCGGCGAGCGGCGGTTTCGTCGGCGAGTTGGCCGATCATCGGCATGCGATCGCTCGTCACGCAGCGAAACGCCACGCGTCCGTGCGACGCGGATACGTCCCGAAGCGCCGGCAGCATCCGGCCAACGCGCTCCACGTTCTCCTGGTGTCCGGCGTCGCGCAGGACGGGGTCGGTGTCGTCGATGTCGTAGGTCGCGCCGATCAACGTGCGGCCGTCGCTCAACGGCACCGCGTATCCCTCGCCGATGACCGGCACGCGCAGCCCATCGAGCGGGCCCGCGTCGAGCAGCGAAAGCTGGCCGCGCACGCCGCGCGTCGGCTCGCCGTGGAGGCCGGCGAGGCGTGCGGCATCGTGCGCGTTCGCTAGCACGACGACCGACGCTTTCGCGATCAGTGCGCCGCTTGCATCGCACGCCTGCCAGTCCCGTCCGTCGTGCTCGATGCGCGCCACTTCCGTGTTCATGCGCGCGGTGAGCGCATCGCCGGCGGCGGCCAGTTGCGCCGCGCAGACGGCGGCCGGCGAGATGGCGCCGCCCCGCGGAAAGAACCATCCGCCGCGTGCGACATCGACGCCCGCCACCCGCGATGCTTCGTCGCGCGTCATCGCGGTGACGTAATCGCGCGGATAGCCGAATCGTTCGATGGCGTCGGCGAGCGCGTCTGCATCGTCCGGCGTATCGGCGATTTGCAGCAGGCCCGCGCGGCTGCGCTGCAAGTCATAGCCGGCGGCCTCGAACGCAGACCATCGGCGCAGCGCGTGGAGAAAACCGGCGCGCGTCAGGCGGGCGGCGACGCTGTCGTCGCGCCAGACAATCGGGTGAAAGACGCCAGCCGGATTTCCCGATGCGTCCCGCGCGGGCGATGAGTGGCGGTCGATCAGCGTGACGCGCCATCCGCGAGACGCGAGCGCCGATGTCATCGCGCAGCCCGCGAGTCCCGCGCCGATCACGATCGCGTCGCGCGCCGGCGCGTTGCATGCAACCGGCGGATCGTGACGGCGCACCCGCCAGCGCGGTGCGAAGCGGCCCGTTATGCCGTCAGGCGTCGCGTGGCAATCGAATCCCGAACTTGCTAGCGTCTTGAGCAAAGCCGCTTTCGCAGGCTCGGGCGCCGAAGCGGATAGCGTCGCGGCATCGGCGGCGAAGCGCGCGAGCGTTTTGCACAGCTTGCGCGGATCGTCGTGTTGCGATGCATCGAAGTGGATGGCATCGGCGCGCAGCCACAGTTTCGACAGCAGGTCGTCTTCGTCTTCATCGCCGATGGCGAGCGTCAGCACGACGCGCCCGGCATCGAATTCCAGGCGATGCACGCCCGGCGTGCGCATCGGCAAGGCTTCGCCGAGTTCGGCTGAAAGCGCGTCGTCGTCTTCGCGGACGGTGAGCGGCGCGACCGCCACCAGATGCAGACGCTCGCTCCGCGCGCTGGATTCGCGCCACAGACGCCACACGGCGAGCAAGGCGCGGTGACTGCCGATACGCGCATCGGCCGCGAGGAAGGTGAAGATGCGCGTGTTCTTCCAGCGTGCGGGAAGATCGTGAAAGGCGAGAAGCGGCGAAGAGTGAGTCATGCGTCGAGCGGCGTGTTGGGGCAAACATGACACTGTATCCCCGGAAGTCGGAGCGGGCCGCACGCGATGGCCCGCGACCCGTCGGGGCGCGCCAAACCCAATACGGACAAGCGTTTTCACGCTAAACGTTGGCAAAAACCAACGCGCGTTCGCGACTCGAACGCGCACTCCGCGGGCGTGCGCCGGCGCGCGAAGATTGCGCGCCAAAAATCCGCCGGCAACCCCTGGTTACATAAGGGTAAATCTTTGAAACCCTTATCCTGATTGGGTTTGCGCTGCGCTATCATACGAAGCGCCGCGTTCGAAGGCGGCGCGAGACTTTGATGTAAGACAATGCAGACGAAGCGGTGCGAAACCGCGCCGCTTCGCCGGACGGGCAGGCCACAAGGCCGCCCCTACTCGACTGCAGGGCTTGCGCACGTATAATCGGCGCGTTCGCGCTGTTCGTGTCAACCTAAACTGATAAAGGAACCTTAATGAACAAACAGGAATTGATCGACGCCGTAGCCGCCCAAACTGGCGCAAGCAAGGCTCAAACCGGCGAAACGCTCGACACGTTGCTCGAAGTGATCAAGAAGGCTGTCTCGAAAGGTGACGCGGTTCAGTTGATCGGTTTCGGCAGCTTCGGTTCGGGAAAGCGCGCAGCGCGCACCGGCCGTAACCCGAAGACCGGCGAATCCATCAAGATTCCGGCAGCAAAGACGGTCAAGTTCACGGCTGGCAAGGCATTCAAAGACGCAGTCAACAAGAAGTAAGCTGTCTGCCGTGTGGCGCTTCCCGCTCAGTTGCGCAGCGCCTCGCAGCGCCTGTTGGTCAGGTTCTTCCGCATGTGCGGAGATAAGCTGGAGACCATGAGAATTTAGAAACCCGCCTTCGGCGGGTTTTTTTATTTGCTCAGTGCCGGTGATCGTCGCAATCGCAACCGGGGCCGTGGTCGTGGTCATCGTGGCCGCCGTGCTCATGCTCATGGTCATGATCGTGTTCTTCCACGTCCCACGCCGGGAACGGATCGCTGAAGCCTTGCCAGCCATCCGCTCCGAGCGCCCATTCTTCGTCGGTCAGCAGGCATGCGTCAAACCTGCGGTGCCACGCATCGGCATCCAGATCCAGGCCGATGAGCACCAGCTCCTGCCGCCTGTCGCCGATGCTGTTGTCGTCAGGATCGCCGAACCATTCCGCGACGATCTCCGCTTCCAGCTCGGGGTCATCGGTCGGCCATTCGCTGCGATCCTGCGCCGCCCACCACACGCCCGCCGGGCCGTGACGCAGCGTCCCGCCCGCCTGCGACAACGATCCGCCCACGACACTGCGCGTCGCGAGCCAGAAGAAGCCCTTCGCGCGCAGCACGCCGGGCCATTCCTGATGCAGCAGATTCCAGAGCCGTTCCGGATGAAACGGCCGGCGCGCGCGATACACATAGTGGCCGACGCCTGAATCGCCGGCATCGGATGTCTCGTCGCCGTTGAGAATCGAGAGCCAGCCGGGGGCGCTTGCCGTCGCATCGAAGTCGAAGCGGCCGGTGTCGATCAGCTCATCGCGCGGTGCATTGCCGAACTCAGTGCGAATCTGCACGGCGCGCGGATTGAGACCGCGCAGCACGCGCGCCACCTTGTCGAGTTCTGCTTCGCTGACGAGATCGGTCTTATTCAACACGATGACATCGCAGAATTCGATCTGCTCGACGAGCGTTTCGACGACCGTCTTGCCTTCGGCATGCGCTTCGTCGCCGATAGCGATGCCGCGTTCCGCCAGCGAATCCGCCGATGCGTAATCGCGCATGAAGCTCGACACATCGACGACGGTCACGAAGGTATCGAGACGCGCGCGGCCGGCGAGCGCGGACTCGTCGTCATCGGCGAAAGCGAGGTGCTCGGCGATGTCCATCGGATTATCGACGCCCGCCGATTCGATCACGATGGCATCGAAGCGTTGCTGGGCCGCGAGATCGACGATTGCCTGTTCCATGTCGTGCAGCGACTGGCCGGCGATCGTGCCGATGCGCACGTCCTGCTGATTGGCGAGCAACGCGTCGACGAGCGTGGACTTGCCCGCGCCGATGAAGCCCGAAAGCACGGTGACTGGCAGGGGTGTCTGGTTCATTGCGGGCGATCAGTGGAAGGGCTGCGGGGGCATCGAGACGCCTGGAAGCGACGATTCTGCATCAAAAATGCAGCGAAGGCGGCGCTTGCGGCCGCGGCCCGTCGACGCCCGGATTTACTTGGCGGCTTGCAGCAGCTTCCAGCGCCGCAGAATCTCGATGATCTGCGCCGAGTATTTGTCGCGCAGCGCAGGTGTTTCGGAATGGTAAGCACCGACCGCCTGCCACGAATTGCCATACTTGTTCATCTTCTGGCGCAGATGCCACGCGGCGACGTAGACGCTCTTGCACGGCTCCATCAGCGTGCCGCTCGAGATGCCATATTGGGACAGCGTGTTCAGGTGGATGGAGTTGATCTGCATCAGCCCGTAGTCCGTCGAGCCGTTGGCGTTCTTGTTGATGGCATCGGGCTTGTTGTGCGATTCCTGCCAGGCGATGGCGCGCAGTATGAGCGGATTCACCTTTTGATACTTCGCCGCTTCGTCGAAGCAGTCGGCATGCGCCGCGCCGGCCGCCAACATCGCGCCGAACGCCATCACAGTTAATCGCAGGAATCTCTTCATTGTCTATCTACCCCATCCGCCGATGCGGAACGTCATACCGCCGACGCGACGCATGCGCGCCGTCGCCAGAAACCCATGTTCGAGCCGGGCCGGTGTCGGGAAAACCCGTGTGCCGGGCACGTGCCGGCCAAGCCGAACCGCCCGTATGATACCGGCTGACGTTTGAGGCCATAAGTTAGCTAGCCGACATAGGTCGGACACAATGCGCGAAGCGGATCGGCCGCGACGATGGACGGTTGCCAATACGCAGCTAAACGTATGAATAATAAAGTGTTGTATACGCGTTACAATTCGGCTCCCGCGCAAATTCGACTGAGTCGACGGAAGCCGCCTGACGGTATATCGGCAAGTTTCTGGAATGCTTCAACGGCGGCGGGAATCACTCGGCACGCAGCCGGCTGCAGCCATTACGTCAGCGAATTGGAATAAATTCGTTACGCAAAGCTGCTATCGTCACATTTTTATAAATAATCGTGGTGGAGCGGACACGCTCGCACCTCGGTCGGCAGCGCCGTCGGAATCATTGGCGCCGCCTTAGCCGGTTAATTTTTGTAGGCCGGCTCAGACATCACATCCATGAGAAGACAACCTATGGCACTGCGTCGCCACGCGACGGCACTGCTGGCGGCGGGACTTATCGTCGCGCAAGCCGCGCACGCGCAAGTGACGTTGAATTTCGTCAACGCCGATATCGACCAGGTCGCGAAGGCGATCGGGGCTGCTACCGGCAAAACCATCATCGTCGATCCCCGTGTGAAGGGGCAGCTCAACCTCGTCTCCGAGAATCCGGTGCCCGAGGAGCAGGCGCTGAAGACGCTGCAGTCGTCGTTGCGCATGCAGGGCTTCTCGCTCGTGCAGGATCACGGCGTGTTGAAGGTCGTGCCCGAAGCCGACGCCAAGCTGCAAGGCGTGCCGACCTACGTCGGCAATGCGCCCGGCGCGCGCGGCGATCAGGTCATCACGCAGGTCTTCACGCTGCGCAACGAATCGGCGAACAACCTGCTGCCGGTGCTGCGCCCGCTGATCTCGCCGAATAACACGATCGCCGCCTATCCCGCGAACAACACGCTCGTCGTGACCGATTACGCCGATAACGTGCGGCGCATCGCCGGCATCATCGCGGGCATCGATACGGCGGCGGGCCGCGAAGTCGATGTCGTCTCGCTGAAGAACGCGAACGCGATCGACGTCGCCGAGCAGATGAACAAGCTGCTCGATCCCGGCACGATCGGCAGCACCGACGCGACGCTCAAAGTCACCGTCACGCCCGACGCGCGCACCAATTCGCTGATGTTCCGCGCGTCCAGCAGCGCGCGGCTCGCGGCTGCGAAGGCACTGGCGAAGAAACTGGATGCGCCCACGTCGGAGCCCGGCAACATGCACGTCGTCGCGCTGCGCAACGCCGACGCGACGCGTCTTGCCAAAACGCTGCGCGCGATGCTCGGCAAGGGCGGCGGCGGGTCGGACAACACTTCGGGCAGTTCGGGCTCGAATACGTCGAACTCGTTCGGACAAAGCGGGCTCGGCAACTCGTCCACCTCGACGGGCTCCGCCGGCATGCCGCCGCTGCCTGGCGGCATGAGCAGCAGCAGCAGTTCGGGCATGGGCAACAATCCGATGTCCGGCTCGGGCGGCAATCGCGACAGCAGCTTCTCGTCGAACAAGGAGAGCGAGAGCGGCAACGATACCGGCAGCGGCGGCGGCATGATCCAGGCCGATTCCGCGACGAATTCGCTGATCATCACGGCAGCGGACCCGGTTTATCGCAACTTGCGCTCGGTCATCGACCAGCTCGACGCGCGCCGCGCGCAGGTCTATATCGAAGCGCTGATCGTCGAGCTTTCCGCGACGACGGGCGCGAACCTCGGCATCCAGTGGCAAGGCCTGCTGCTCTCGAACGGCGGCAACAACGCGCTCTACGGCAGCTCGAGCTTCGGCTCCGGCAACACGAACATCTTCGATCTGACCGTGCAGGGCAATGCGATCGCGCAAAACCCCTCCGCCATCACGTCGACGACCGGCCTGCTCGCCAACGGCCTGAACATCGGCCTGCTGCATCGTTTCGGCAATTTGTTCGGTCTCGGCGGGCTGTTGCAGGCGCTGTCGACGTCGTCGGATGCGAACATCCTCTCCACGCCGAATCTGATCACGCTCGACAACGAGGAAGCGAAGATCGTCGTCGGCCAGAACGTGCCGGTGGTGACGGGCTCGTATGCCACGCCGACGGCGAACGCGGCCACGTCGGTGACGGCGTTCAACACGTTCGACCGGCGCGACGTCGGCGTGACGCTGCACGTGAAGCCGCAAATCACGGACGGCGGCGTGCTCAAGATGCAGATCTATCAGGAAGACTCGAGCGTCGATGCCTCGACCAAGACCGATCCGGGCGGCGTGACCATCAACACGCGCTCGGTGCAGTCGACCATTCTTGCCGACGACGGCGAAATCGTCGTGCTGGGCGGCCTGATGCAGGACCAGTACAACAACAACAACAGCAAGATTCCGCTGCTCGGCGACATTCCTTTTATCGGCAGCCTGTTCCGCAGCGAAAGCAAGACGCGCACGAAAACGAACCTGATGGTGTTCCTGCGTCCGGTCATCGTGCGCGACCAGTCCACGGCCACGCAGATCGCGAACTCGCGCTACGACTATTTGCGTCAGCAGCAATACGGATCGACCACGGATAACCGCCTCATCAAGGATCAGAACGTGCCGATGATGCCGCCGAAGCCGCTCGGTCCGAGCGAAGGCGGTGGCGCTCCGGCCCAGAATCTGCTCGACTGGAACAATCTGACGCGCGGCGTGCCGAGTTCGACGCTGCCGCAGGATCCGAACGCCGGCCCCGCGCCGCAGCCGTATCAGCAGGCGCCGCAGAGCACGTATCCGGCGCCCGCCAACGGCGCGACGAACGCGATGCCCGGCAACGCGGCGACCAACGCCATGCCGGGCAACGCGGCGACGAACAACTACGCGGTGCCGAACAATGCGCCGAGCGCGCGGCCGCTCGACAGCAGTCCGACAGGAGCCCGACCGTGAACACGGTGAACGCGGTAGTCGAAAGCACGAACCCCCTCGCCGATGCAGCAGCGCACGGGGCCGCCACGGCCGCGTCGCCGCTTGCCGCGCGGCTCGTGCCTTACGGCTTCGCGCGAAGCGGGCAGATTCTGCTCGCGCATCAGCACGCGGACAACATCGAAGTGTGGATCAGCGAGCGCACGAGCGATGCCGCCCTCGCGGAAGTCGCGCGCAATTTCGGCGCGCTGTCGATCGTGCGCAAGTCCGCCGACGAACTCGCCGCCGCGATCAACTCCGCTTACGCCCGCAACGACGGCAGCGCCGCGCAAGTGGTCGGCGAAGTGGAAGGCGAAGTCGATCTGTCGCGTCTGATGCAGGACATTCCGGAAGTCGAAGACCTGCTGGAATCCGAAGACGACGCGCCGATCATCCGCATGATCAACGCGCTGTTGACTCAGGCGGCGCGCGAACAGGCGTCGGATATTCATATCGAGCCGTTCGAGAACGCGTCGGTGGTGCGGTTTCGCGTCGACGGCACGTTGCGTGATGTCGTGCGTCCGAAGAAGGCGCTGCACGGCGCGCTGATCTCGCGGATCAAGATCATGGCGCAGCTCGATATCGCCGAGAAACGCTTGCCGCAGGATGGCCGCATCACGTTGCGCGTCGGCGGCCGTCCGGTCGATGTGCGCGTGTCCACGCTGCCGACGGGCCACGGCGAGCGCGCGGTGCTGCGTCTGCTCGAAAAAGACGCGCAACGCCTGAATCTCGAAACGCTCGGGATGGCGCGCGACACGCTCGTCAATTTCGACAAACTGATCGGCAAGCCGCACGGCATCGTGCTCGTGACCGGTCCGACCGGCTCCGGCAAGACGACCACGCTGTACGCGTCGATGTCGCGGCTCGAGACGACCACCACCAACATCATGACGGTGGAAGACCCCATCGAATACGACTTGTCGGGCATCGGTCAGACGCAGGTGAACGAGCGCATCGGCATGACGTTCGCGCGGGCGCTGCGCTCCATTCTTCGTCAGGATCCGGACATCATCATGATCGGGGAAATTCGCGACCTCGAAACCGCGCAGATCGCGGTGCAGGCGTCGCTGACCGGTCACCTGGTGCTCGCGACGCTGCACACGAACGATGCGGCGTCCGCCGTCACGCGTCTCACCGATATGGGCGTCGAACCGTATCTGCTGGCGTCCTCGCTGCTCGGCGTGCTCGCGCAGCGGCTCGTGCGCCAGCTGTGTCCGGTCTGCAAGGAAGAGCGCGAGGACGAGAACGGCGTGAAGCACTGGCATCCGGTCGGTTGCGACCGATGCGGCCAGTCCGGTTACGTAGGCCGTCGCGGCGTGTACGAACTGCTGCTGATCGACGACGAGATCCGCCCGCTGATCCATCGCAACGCCGCCGACGCCGAGATTCTCGCCGCCGGGCGCGCACAAGGCATGCGCACGCTGCGCGAGGACGGCAACCGCTGGCTGGCGGCGGGCGTGACATCGCTCGAAGAAGTGCTGCGCGTGACCGGTGGCGATTAAGGGCGGAGCGTAACGTATGCCAGCTTTCCGTTTCGAAGCGATCGACCACGCGGGCAAGACGCAGACCGGCGTTCTCGATGCCGACAGCGCCCGCGCCGCGCGCAGCCAGTTGCGCACGCAAGGACTGACGCCGCTGGTCGTCGAGGCCGCCGGCACGCGCACGCGCGGCGAGCGGCAGCAGCGCCTGTCGCTGGGGCGTCGGCTGTCGCAGCGCGAGCAGGCCATCCTGACGCGCCAGCTCGCGAGCCTGCTGATCGCCGGCCTGCCGCTCGGCGAAACGCTCGCGGTGCTGACGGAGCAATCGGAGCGCGATTACATCCGCGAACTGATGGCCGCGATTCGCGCCGAAGTGCTCGGCGGCCATTCTTTCGCCAACGCGCTGGCGCAGCATCCGAAGGACTTCCCGGAGATTTATCGCGCGCTGGTGGCGGCGGGCGAGCATACCGGCAAGCTCGGGCTCGTGCTGTCGCGTCTCGCCGATTACATCGAGCAGCGCAATGCGCTGAAGCAGAAGATCATTCTGGCATTTACGTATCCGGGCATCGTGACGATCATCGCGTTCGGCATCGTCACGTTCCTGTTGAGCTATGTCGTGCCGCAAGTGGTGAACGTGTTCGCCAGCACGAAGCAGGCGCTGCCGTTCCTCACCGTGATGATGATGGCGCTGTCCGCATTCGTGCGCAGTTACTGGTGGGCGGTGTTGATCGCCGTCGCGGTGTTTGCGTGGCTCGTGCGGCGCATTCTGTCGCGGCCCGGACCGCGCCTCGCGTTCGACCGCTGGCTGCTGACCGCGCCGCTCGTCGGCAAGCTGGTGCGCGGCTATAACACCGTGCGCTTCGCCAGCACGCTCGCCATTCTGACCGCCGCCGGCGTGCCGATCCTGCGTGCGTTGCAGGCCGCGGGCGAAACATTGAGCAACACGGCGATGCGCAATAACGTCGACGACGCCATCGTGCGCGTTCGCGAAGGCTCGTCGCTATCGCGCGCGCTCGGCAATACGAAGACGTTTCCGCCCGTGCTCGTGCATCTGATCCGCTCGGGCGAAGCGACCGGCGACGTCACCACGATGCTCGATCGCGCTTCCGAAGGCGAATCGCGCGAACTCGAACGCCGCACGATGTTCCTCACGAGCCTCCTCGAACCCTTGCTGATCCTGGCGATGGGCGGCGTGGTGCTGGTCATCGTGCTGGCGGTGATGCTGCCGATCATCGAACTGAATAATCTGGTGCAGTAATGAACGCCCTGCAAACCCGTCTGCTCACGCTTGCCGCCCTCGCGCTCTTTTGCGTGACGGTGACGTACTGGGTCGTCACGCTGACGTCGCGTCAGACCGCGCCGCTGCCCGCCGCCGCCGCGACGCGCACGCCATCGGTCGAGCAGGCCGCGACCATCTTCGGCGGGCAACTGGAGCGTCAGGCGAATTCCGACGTGCATCTGTTCGGCATCCTCGCGCTGCAGGGCGGCGCGGCGGCCATCGTCAGCTACGGCGGCGAACCGGCGCGCGCGGTGTCCCTCGGCAGCGCGCTCACGCAGGGCGTAAAGCTGTCGGAGGTGCGGCCGCGCTCGATCATCATCGAACGCAACGGCGCGAAGTCGGAAATCTTCCTGCCGCCGATGCCGCCCGGACCAACGATCTACGTGCGCTGATGCGCGCGTTGACTGCGGTCACGGCGCGGCGGGCGCGGATGGATAGAATGCCCGGCGGCTTCCATCATGTGTAAGCCGCTTGTCCTTTAATCAAAGCGGGCGCAAGCCCAGAATCAACCACGAGGTAGCACTCATGCAAATGTGGACTCAACGCCGCATGCAAATCACCCGGGCGCAGGCCCAGGGGCGTCGTCAACGCGGTTTCACGCTCATCGAAATCATGGTCGTGATCGCGATTCTCGGCATTCTCGCCGCGCTCATCGTGCCGAAGATCATGAGCCGTCCGGACGAAGCGCGCCGGGTCGCCGCGAAGCAGGACATCGGCACCGTCATGCAGGCGATGAAACTGTACCGGCTCGACAACGGCCGCTATCCGACGCAAGAGCAAGGCTTGCGCGCGCTGGTCGAAAAGCCGTCGACCGAGCCGGTGCCGAACAACTGGAAGGACGGCGGTTATCTGGAGCGTCTTCCGGCCGATCCGTGGGGCGGCCAGTATCAGTATCTGAATCCGGGCGTGCACGGCGAAATCGACGTGTTCAGCTACGGCGCGGACAACAAGGCGGGCGGCGACGGCAACGATGCCGACGTCGGCTCGTGGCAATAGCCATTGCGTAGTTGAGAGATCAGCGTGAACGGGCATCGAAAAGCGCGTCGTCAGGCAGGTTTCACGCTGCTGGAAATGCTCGTCGTGCTGGTGATCGCCGGCTTGCTCGTGTCGCTCGCGTCGCTGCAGCTCACGCGCAATCCGCGCACCGATCTGAACGAAGAGGCGCAGCGGCTTGCGCTGTTGTTCGAATCGGCGGGCGACGAAGCGCAAGTGCGCGCGCGTCCCATCGCTTGGCAGCCGACCGACGGCGGCTTTCGTTTCGACATCCGCACCGAGGACGGCTGGCGTCCGCTGCGCGACGACCTGCTGCGCGCGCGGCGCTGGGAGGGCGGCGTGACCGGCGTGACCATCCAGTTTCTGGATTCCGACAAGTCGGTGAGCCGCCTGATCTTCGGCACGGAAGCCATCGATACGCCGATGGAAATCACGCTCGTCTCGGCGGCGGGCCGCGCGACGATCATCGGCAGCGGCAACGGCCGCTTTCAGGTGCGGTGATGCACACGCGACGCCAAACCTCGGGCTTCACGATGATCGAAGTGCTCGTCGCGCTGGCGATCATCGCGGTGGCGCTCGCAGCGTCGCTGCGCGCGGTCGGCTCGCTCGCAACGGGCGAAGCGGACCTGCATCGGCGGCTGCTCGCGGGCTGGAGCGCGGACAACGAACTCGCGCAGCTTCGCCTGTCGCACGTGTTTCCGGATATCGGCTCGCGCTCGTTCGATTGCTCCCAGGGCAACCTGAAGCTCGTCTGCACGCAGCGCGTCACCGCGACGCCGAACCCGATTTTCCGGCGTGTCGAAATGTTCGTCTCGACGCCCGGCCGCTCGGGCAATCTCGCGCAAATGGTCACGGTGGTGGCGAATGAAACGAATCGCTCGCTCTGAGGCCCGGCGCAGCGGCCAGCGGCAGCGCGGTTTCACGCTGCTCGAAATGCTGATCGCGATTGCGATTCTCGCGGTCATCGCGGTGCTGTCGTGGCGCGGGCTCGATTCGATCATCCGCTCGCGTGCGACCATCACCAATTCGATGGAAGACGAGCGCGTGGTCGCGCAACTGTTCGACCAGATGCGCATCGACGCGCGCCAGGCCGCGACCGACGACGAAGCCGGCCAGCCCGCCGTGTCGCTCGGCAACGGCTCGCTGCAAATCGTGCGCGGCGTATTTGCGCCGAACACGGCGCCGCGCTTGCAGGTGGTGCGGTATCGGCTGTCGAGCGGGCGCATCGTGCGGTACGCGTCGCCGCCGCTCGAAAACGTCGGCGAAGTGCGGCGCGCGCTGTCATCGGGCGATACCGCCGATGGCTGGAGCGCCGTGCCGCTGATGGGCGGCGTCGGGTCGCTGGCGGCGCGCGTCTACATTCCGCAGAAAGGCTGGACGACGCGAATGGCCGACGTGCTCTCGCAGATCAACGACAACGACAACAACCTGAAGGTGCCGCAACTCGGCAATGCGCCGCTCGCGCGGGCGGTGTCGGGCATTCAGGTGGCGGTCGGCGCGCCGAATCTCAGCGTGCCGATCAAGCGCGTGTTTCTGGTCGGAGAGTGACGATGCGGACAGCGGGCGCAAGCGCAAAGCAACGTGGCGTCGCGATCATCAGCGCGCTGCTGGTCGTCGCGCTCTCCGCCATTCTGGTTTCGGGCATGTTGTGGCGGCAGCAGGTGCAGGTGCGGCGCATCGAGAATCAGCGGCTGCTCGCGCAGGCGCAGTGGATTTCGCGCAGCGCGCTCGACTGGACGCGGCTGATCCTTCGTTCGGAAGCGGATACCTCGCCGACGGTCACGTATCTCGGCGGCGTGTGGGGCGTGCCGATCGCGAAGACGAAGCTCTCCGATTTTCTCGGGCAGATCGGCGAAGTGCGCGCGCAGGAAGGCGCGCAGACGTTTCTGTCCGGCTCGATCGAGGATGCGCAGGCGAAATTCAACCTGCGCAATCTGGTCGCGACGCCCGCGCCTGGCGTGCTGACCATCAACGTGCAGCAGATTCAGTCGTTCCAGCGGCTGTTGACGCTGCTCGGCATCAACGGATCGCTGGCGAAGACGGTGGCCTTGCAGATGCGCGCGGGACTCGCGCGGTCCGCCACGCGCTTTCAGACGCAGACCGGCAACGGCACGAGCCTCGCGACATCGCCGGAACAGACGATGGCCGCGATCGCGCAGGGCGGCGGCGCGGCGGGCGGCGGCAACTTCACCGACGATCCCGGCCTGAAGGACGCCGACAGCAACGCGCCCGTCGCGCCGCTGCAAATGATCAGCGTGGATTCGCTCCTCGACGTGCCCGGCTTTTCGGCGGAAGCAGTGGCGAAGCTGCGCAAATTCGCGACCGTGCTGCCGACGACGACGCCCGTCAACATGAACACCGCGCCCGCCGAAGTGGTCGCGGCGGTGGTGGAAGGCATGAGCCTGTCGCAGGCGCAGGCGTTCGTCGCGCGCCGCGAGACGGTGTTCTTCCACGATGCCGGCAACGTGCAGCTCGCGCTGACCGGCGCGGGCGTGAAATCGACGTCGATCGACCCGAGCGAGCTCGACGTCACCACGCGCTATTTCGTGATTCACGGTCGCGTCGACCATGAGCGCGCGCAGCTCGAGCGCACGACGCTCGTCTACCGCGATCCGACGACGCACACCACGCGCATCGTCTATACGCGCGACGCGCTGTGATGACGATGTTTCTGACAAGAGGAAGTGGCCTTTGAGCACACTGATCGTTCTATTGCCGCCGCGCGATCCCGCGGTGCGCTCGCAGGAGTGGGACCTGCCGGACCTGCCGTTTCTGCTGCTCGACAAGCGCGGCGAGACGCAGCGCGCCGGCCGCGCCGCAGTCGGATTGCTGCCGCGCGCCAGCTTGACGGTACTGATCGTCGCCGCTCGCGATACCTTGCTGCTCGCCGCCGCCGTGCCGCCGCTCAAGGGGCCGCGGCTGCGTCAGGCGTTGCCGAACGTCGTCGAAGATCAATTGATTCAAGACCCGCAGACCTGCCACATCGCGGTCGATCCCGTCGCGCTCGCGGATGGCCGTCGCGTGGTCGCGGTCATCGATCGCGGATGGTTCCGCTTTGTCTGCGACGCGTTCGCGAGCGCGGGGCATCGCAATCTGAAAGCCGTGCCGGCGATGCGCTGCCTGCCCGTTCCGGTGGTCGAAGCGGTTGAAGGCGAAGCGTTCGCACACACGCCGTTCATCGCGGGATTGCTGGGCAAGGTGGTGTCGACTGCGCCCGCGCTGATCGGCGAGATCGAGGCGAGCGCGCCGTCGCCGGCTGCTCCGCGCGTCGAAATCGCCATTGCGCGCGGCGAAGGCGCGGCGCTCGGCGAAGGGCTGGCGCTTCCCGTCGATTCCATCGCGCCGACGCTCGCGGCGCTCGCCGGCGATCAGCCGGTTACGCTGTACTCGCTCGCCGATCTGCCCGGCGACGAGCCGCGCCTCGCGTCGTCGCGCAGCGCGGTGGCGCTCGCGGACGCGCAGCCGCTAGCGTTCGAAGCCTTCGCGCGGCAAGCGTTGGCGAGCCGCTTCGACCTCTGTCAGTTCGAATTCGCCGCGCAGCCGTGGCGGCTCGATCGCGCGACGATGCGGCGTCTGCGCGTACCGATCGCGCTCGTGGCGGCGTCGGTGATCGTGTCGATAGTCGGTATCAACGTGCAGTGGCTTCAGCTTGCGCGCCAGCGCGACGCGATCAGCGCGCAGATGACGGAACTGCTGCTCAACGCATTCCCGAAAACGACCGTCGTGCTCGATGCGCCCGATCAGATGTCGCGCAATCTCGACCGCTTGCGGGTGGCGTCGGGCGAGCTGTCGCCTTCGGATTTTCTTTCCCTCGCAGACGGCCTCGCGCGTTCGCTCGGGCCGGTGCCGGTTAATGGCATCGCGGGGCTGGACTATCGCGACCGGCATCTCGAAGTCACCTTCAAGCCGGAAACGAAGGTCGATCCCGACCTGACGAAGCGCCTCGCCGCGAACGGGCTGAACGGCGCGATCGACACCAATACCGGCAAATGGACCATCAGGAGCGGCCAATGAAAGCGGAACTCGGACGAACGCTTTCCGAATTCTGGGAAGGGCGCACGCCGCGCGAGAAGACCTTGCTCCTGTGGGGCGGCCTCGTGCTGGGCGTCGCGCTGATTTATCTCGTGCTGTGGGCGCCGGCTTTCGAAGGCCGCGAGCGCCTGCGCGAAACGCTGCCGGCGATGCAGCGCCAGCTCGCGACGATGACCGCGCAGGCCACCGAAGCGCGCGCCCTCGCGGGGAACGCCGAAAGCGTCACGCCGACGGGCGGCGCGCTGCGCGATGCGCTCGCCAAGTCGCTGGCGGACAACGGCATGCAGCCGACGCAGGTTCAGGTGATCGGCGCGGCGGTGCAGATCCAGTTGAAGAACGCATCGTTCCCGAACTGGACGATGTGGCTCGACGACGCACGCAAGCAGTTCAAGGTGCAGGTGTCGGAGGCGCACGTGACGGCGCTCAAGCCGGACGGCCAAGTGGATTTGAGCGCATCGCTGCAACCGGCCGGGGTCAAATGAGCTATTGGACTCGCAGAATCCGGCTAGCGCTGCCGGCGCTCGTGGTGATGGTGTTGTCGATTGCCGGAACGCTGCTCGTGATGCTGCCGGCTGCGTGGATCACGCCGCAGTTCGCGCGCGCGACGGGCGGCCATGTGAATCTCGTCGACCCGGCTGGCTCCCTGTGGCGCGGCTCCGCGACACTGATGCTCGCGGCGGGCGGCGACGGCGCGGGCGCGACGCTGTTGCCGGGGCGCATCGAATGGACCACGGCGTTCTGGCCGCTCTTCACGGGCCGCATTCACATGACGATGCGGCAGACCGAAGCGATGCCGGACCCCGTGACCGTCGACGCCACGATGCGGGGCGCGTCGCTTTCGCCGGGCGCGATGGCCGTGCCCGCGACGCTGCTCGCCGGACTCGGTGCGCCGTTCAATACGCTGAACTTCGATGGAACCGTGCGGCTTTCGTGGACCGAATTCCGTGTGCTCGGCAAAAACGCTTACGGCCAGTTCGTCGTCACGCTGGATGACATGGCTTCGCGCGTGTCGCGCGTAAGGCCGCTCGGGTCGTATCGGGTTGCGTTGCAGGCGCAGGGCGCATCGGCGGCGATCGATTTATCGACGACCAAGGGACCGCTTTTGCTGACGGGCAAAGGCATGCTCGCGGAGGGCGCGACTTCGTTCGAAGGCACAGCGAAGGCCGAGCCGCAGCAGCGCGAGAACCTCGCCGGCCTGTTAAACCTGCTGGGACGCCATACCGATCCGGATACGGTCGCGCTGACCTTCGCGCGGTACTAGCCGCCCGGCGCGCGTTTCTCCGCCGAGACCGCGACAGGCGCTTCGACGCCGCCCGTCTCGCGGTCCATCTGCCCGGCATCCCAGCCGCCGCCCAGTGCCTTCACCAGTCCGACCGACGACACCATTCGCTGCGCGGCGATGCTCGCGAGCTTTTGCTGGGCGGTGAACGCGGTCGTCTGCGCCGTCAGCACGTTGATGAACGCGACGGTGCCCGCCTTGTACTGATTGTTGATGATCGCGAGCGCCTGCTGCGCGGATTCGACCGCCTGCTGCTGCACGACGATCTCTTTCTCCAGAATCCGCAGTGACGCGAGGTTATCCTCGACGTCCTGGAACGCGGTCAGCACCGTCTGCCGGTACGTCGCGACGTTCTGATCGTAGGCGGCGCGGGCTGCGTCGGTGCGGGCGGCGCGCAGGCCGCCGTCGAAGATCGTCGCGGCGATATCCGGCCCGAGCGTCCAGAAACGCGACGGCGCGCGCAGCAATTGCGACAGCACCGAACTTTCGAAGCCGCCCTGAGCCGACAGCGTCAGCGACGGAAAATACGCCGCGATCTCAATGCCGATCTGCTCGTTCGCCGCCGCGGCCTTGCGCTCGGCGGATGCGATATCGGGCCGCCGCTCGAGAATCGCGGACGGCATTTCCGCCGGCACGGTGGGCGGCGTGGCGTCGAGCGGCATGGCGGGAAGCGAGAACGTCGATGCCGGCTCGCCGACCAGCACGGCTATCGCGTGCTCATACTGCGCGCGGGCGACGCCGTTATCGATTGCGGCGGCCTGCGCCGACTGCAACTGCGCTTGCGCCTGAATCACATCCGAGCGCGCGACGATGCCCTGCGCATACTGGTTTTGTGTGAGCTTGAGCGACTGCTGATAAGCGCCGACGGTCTCGTCGAGGAGCTTTTGCTGCGCGTCGAGCGAGCGCAACTGGAAGTACGTCTGCGCAAGCGTTGCCTGTGCGGAGAGGCGCGCGTTGGCTAGATCGGCGGCCGCGCCCTGCTGTCCCGCCTTCTGCGCATTCACCGTCCGGCCGATGCTGCCCCACAGGTCCGGCTCCCACGTTGCGTCGAGCGCGAGGCTGAACTGGTTGTTGATCGATCCCTGCTGGCCGAAGCTGGAACTGTTGGTCGAACGGTTGCCCGCGCCCGTCCCCGCACGCGATGCCGACGCCGACGCGCCGATTGTCGGGAAGTACGATGCCCTCGCCTCGCCGACCAGCGCCCGCGCCTGCCGATACGCAGCCGCGAATTGCGCGATGCTCTGGTTCGACTGGTTCAGACGCGCTTCGAGATCGTTCAGGGAGGCGTCGTTATAGATGGTCCACCATTCGCCGCGGTCGAACTGATCGGACGGCTGCGCGACTTTCCAGCCTTGAGGCGCTTCCTTGTAGCTGGCCGGCATTGGGGTGGCCGGACGCTGATAGTCGGGACCGACCGCGCATCCGGCGACGGCCATGGCGACTGCGGCAGCAACCGCAATGGCGCGCAGTTGCCGCGCAGTGCGATTGACGGTGCGAGGAGAAAACGAGGCGGAAGCGGCGGGGCGATACGGCATCTGCTTGTCAGTAATCCTGTCGGCGGCGTTTCATCCGGTGCGGCGAACGCGGTGAGCCGAGATGGTAACGGAACGCCCGCGCGGTCGGGCGCGGCGGGCGTCGGGCAGACATTAGCCTAACGGCTTCAGCGTAAGCCTGGTGTTACGCGGACAGACGTATGAGTTACGGCGCGTTACTTCAACGGCCCGTCGCGCCGCAGCTTCCCTGACACGGCGCGGCCGGTGGCGCGAGCAAGCGGCGCTCGGAAACGGTGGCCGAAGCCGCAGCCGCGCTTTTCCGTCGATGCCGATTCTCGAACCACCCCATCCCGAGCACCGCGAACGAGCCGCCCGGCAGCAAGAACACGATCAGATACAGCGCGAGCTTCCACGCATTCAGTTTCGACGGGACGAACTGACGGGAAGCTCGGGCGATCGTGCTGCTGACTTGGCCGAAACGTCGGCGGGCGGTGTTGGCGAGGCGGGTCATCGGATGGTCCTGACGTCGTGGTAGTGACGCGGCTGGAATCAAAACATGGTTTCGGGCGGCGCAAAGAGCGCGTGACGCGTTGCATCAAATAATATTGACTAAGCAACTACTTTTCAAGATACTGCTGTCTGCTTTTTTACGACTGTTGTATCGCGGCACGCCGCGCCCGACGTCACCACCGAATGGACAGCGAACCGCTCTACGATCCCGCCACGGTTAAGCTTGAAACCAGCCTCGGCTATTACCTCGCCAAGGCGCGCAACGTGCTGATGGCGCGGACGGATCAGGCGTTGAAGCCGCTCGGCCTGACCTCGCAGCAGATCGGCGTGATTCTCTGTCTGGCGTCCGGACGGGCACGCACGCCGCTGGAACTGTCGCGGGAGATGTCATACGACAGCGGCTCGATGACCCGCATGCTCGATCGGCTCGAAAAGAAAGGCTTCGTCCGGCGCACACGCAGCGATACCGACCGGCGCATCGTCGAACTGAAGCTGAGCGAGCGCGGGCACGAAGCCGCGGCGCGGCTTCCGGCGATCGGCGCGGCGGTGCTCAATGAGCAGCTGCAAGGTTTCAGCCGCGCGGAACTCGATTCGCTCATCGCGATGCTGGCGCGCGTGATCGATAACTCTCCAACCGACGCAAGCCCCGGCTGCACGCTCGATTAACGCAGCCACCACGCTTTAACGCTGCCTGTTTCGCTGTCTGGGCAGAGAATGACGCGGCACTTACTTTCAAAACGCCGGAGCAAGAACAAGAATGTCTACGACCGCAGCGACCGACCAGGCCAACGACGCCCGACCGCCCGCCCCGACGCCGCTCGCCGGCGGCATCCTCGCGTTGCTGACGATGGGCCTCGCGCTCGGCACGTTCATGGAAGTGCTCGATACGTCCATCGCCAACGTCGCGGTGCCGACGATTTCAGGCAGCCTTGGCGTCGCCACGAGCGAAGGCACGTGGGTCATCTCGTCGTACTCGGTGGCATCGGCGATTGCGGTGCCGCTGACGGGCTGGCTCGCTCGCCGCGTCGGCGAGGTCAAGCTGTTCACGATTTCCGTGCTGCTGTTCTCGGTCGCCTCGGCGCTCTGCGGCTTCGCGAACAGCTTCGAGTCGCTTATCGCCTTCCGGCTGCTGCAAGGCCTCGTCTCCGGTCCGATGGTCCCGCTGTCGCAGACCATCCTCATGCGCAGCTATCCGCCGGAAAAGCGCGGCCTCGCGCTCGGCTTATGGGCGATGACCGTCATCGTCGCGCCGATCTTCGGCCCCGTGATGGGCGGCTACATCACCGACAACTACACGTGGCCGTGGATCTTCTATATCAACGTGCCGATCGGCATCTTCTCGGCGGCCATCGCGTATTTCCTGCTGCGCGGCCACGAGACGAAGACGACGAAGCAGCGCATCGACGGCGTCGGGCTGACGCTGCTCGTGATCGGCGTCGCGAGTCTCCAGATGATGCTCGACCTCGGCAAGGACCGCGACTGGTTCAGTTCGACGTTCATCGTCACGCTGGCGATCGTCGCGGCCGTGTCGCTCGCGTTCATGTTCGTGTGGGAGATCACCGAGAAGGAGCCGGTCATCGACCTGTCGCTGTTCCGCGACCGCAACTTCGCGATGGGCGTGCTCATCACCTCGCTCGGCTTTCTCGCGTTCTTCGGTTCTGTCGTCGTGCTGCCACTCTGGTTGCAGACCGTCCTCGGCTACACGCCGTGGCTCGCCGGGCTGGCGACCGCGCCCGTCGGCATTCTGGCGCTCGTGCTGTCGCCGATGATCGGCCAGAACATGCATCGCATGAATCTGCGCGTGGTGGCGAGCTTCGCGTTCATCGTGTTCGCGCTCGTGTCGTACTGGAACTCGACGTTCACGCTCGACACGCCGTTCCACGACATCATCTATCCCCGGCTGGTGCAGGGCATCGGCGTGGCGTGCTTCTTCGTGCCGATGACGACCATCACGCTCTCCAGCGTGTCCGACGACCGGCTCGCGGGCGCGGCGGGGCTGTCTAATTTCCTGCGGACGTTGTCGGGGGCGATCGGCACGGCGGTCAGCACAACGTTCTGGGAGAACGACATGATCCGCCATCACGCGGTGCTGACGGAATCCGTCACCGCGTACTCGTCCACGACGACGGAATACACCAACGCGCTCTCCGGCCTCGGCTTGTCCGGGCAGGCGGTGGCGGCGCAACTGGATCGCGTGGTGACGGCTCAGGCGTACATGATGTCGACGAACGATTTCTTCCGCATTTCCTTCTATGCGTTCATCGTGCTGGCCGCGATGGTGTGGCTGACGCGTCCGAAGAAAGGCGCGTCAGCGTCGATGGGACACTGACGCGGCGCGCTTACTGCGGCGTCAGCGGCGCGACCGACTGGCCCGGCTGGCTGTCGAGATTGAGCGGCACGGGCTGCGGCGCAGGCGGCGTCTGCACCGCCTGCGGCGTCGACATCGCGGGGCGCGGCGCGCCGTTGCGCACGAAGTTCTTGAAGTCCGCGCCCGCCGCCCACGGATTTGGCTCGCAGCCGAGCGGGCTGTCGCAGTGCGCGGCGAAACCGATCGTCGCGGTGCCTTCGTTGCTCGGCGTCTTGGTGATCTGATACGCGAGCGCGCGCTTGCCGCTCGACGGTCCCGCCGTCTGGATGATGGCATCCGTGATGGCCTGCAGCTTGTACTCCGAGTGATTCGTCACCCAGACCTGCGCGCGCGCCCACCAGGCGTCGCATTCGAGCTTGCTCATGCAGGTGAGCGGCGCGGTGGCCTGCTCCATCGTCTGGCTGCTGACGTGCGTATCGGTAGCGCAGCCGGCAAGCAATACGAGCGACGCAGCCGCGCTTATCAGTTTGTGGTTCATCGCATATCCCCCGCGTCCCCGTTTGATCGATAAAGAGCCGATTTTCGACCAGCCACCGACGATGATGTTCGGCGCGTTGCCGTCTGTTTCAAATCGGGAACTTCTTTCCGGTCGCCCGAAGCGTTGCGGTAAGAAAACCTGCGCTTCTCAGACGTCGGCGCGCGTGAGCTTGTAGTCGCGATAAGCGGCGACGAACGCATCGAACGATTCGGTTTCGTTGCGCTCGATGGCGGCCTGCTCTTCCAGCGACTTCGCCGCGAGCGCCTGCATCTCGCGCTCTTCGTCCGCCGGCAGCGGATTGCGGCGATAGTGCTCCGCGTGCTGAAGGCTCACGTCGAGCGCGAACGCGTGGAAGGATTGCTGCTTGTCGCGCATCGTCTGGAGGACGCGGGCAGACGGCGTGAGTGACGCATCTTCAATGCGCGGACGAAGCGCCTGGAGCGCGCGCACGTGATCGCCGGTGCCGATGAGCTTGTCCAGCGTCGCCGCGACCGGTTCGATGGCATCGAACAGTTCATTCGCCCATTGCTGCATGGACACCGGCGCGCCGTCGCGTTGAAGCGTGAGACCGGGCTTGCGCCCTTCCTTGGTGATCGCGCTGAAGTTGTCGTTCGCTTCGATACTCTCCTCGCGCGGCATCAGCGGGCTGTCTTCGAGTGCGCAATAAAGCAAATACGCGTCCAGAAAACGCGCCGTTTCCAGCGAGATGCCGGCGGGTGCGAAAGGATCGATGTCGAGGCAACGCACCTCGATGTACTGCACGCCGCGCTCGGCCAGCGCATGCAGCGGCCGCTCGCCGGATCGCGTGATGCGTTTCGGGCGGATCGTCGAGTAGAACTCGTTTTCGATCTGCAGCACGTTGGTGTTGATCTGCACCCACTCGCCGTCTTGCTGCGTGCCGATGGCCTCGTATGGCGCATACGGCTGGCTGACGGCTTTGGCGAGCACGTCGAGATAGGCGTCGAGGTTGTCGTAGCTCGGCAGCAAATCCGCTTGCGCGGGATTGTTCGTGTAGCCGAGGTCGCTCATGCGCAGGCTGGTCGCGTGTGGCAAGTAGAACGTGTCGGCGTCGAACGCTTCGAGCGAATGCGGTTTCCCTTCGACGAAGCGCTTGTCCAGCGCCGGCGACGCTCCGAACAGATACATCAGCAGCCAGCTCGTGCGCCGGAAGTTGCGGATCAGCGCGAAGTAACGCTGCGAGCGGTAGTCCTGCTCCGTCAGCGTGATCGCCGGTTCGAGCGCCTGCCACGCGCGCCAGACGTGGTCGTCGAGCGAATAGTTGTAGTGGATGCCCGCGATGCACTGCATCGTGCGGCCGTAGCGCAGCGACAGTCCCTGCCGGTAGACGTGCTTCAGCTTGCCGATGTTCGACGTGCCGTACTGGCCGATCGGAATCTGATCGTCCGGCGGCAGCGCGTTGGGCATCGAGTTGTTCCACAGCAGCTCGTCGCCGAGATGGGCGTAGACGAAGCGATGGATCGAATCGAGCCGCTCGATGGCGCGCGCAGCGTCTGCTTCGGCGGGCGTGATCAGCTCGACGAGCGCCTCGGAGTAGTCGGTCGTGATGAGCGGATGCGTCAGCGGCGATCCAAGGGCGCGCGGATGCGGCGTCATGGCGAGTTCGCCCTTGGGCGTCACGCGCAGGCTTTCTTTCTCGATGCCGCGCAAGCCTTGGCGCAGAGCATCGGCGTGCGGGCCGGACGCAAGCGCGGCAAGCCTGCGCTGATACGCGCCGGCTGCGGGGTGAGCGGAATTCTTATTTGCCATCGAAGCGTTGTGCGAGGAGCGCGAGGGGCTCGCGCCCGGTCATATTTTCGGGTAGCGGGCACTTTAACATTTCGATGTTGCGCGTGCTTGAGGTGACAACAGGCCTGGCTGTGCGCCGTTTGCACGTCCGTCTCGCAGTCTTTTCGCGACAAGAAAACGCCCGCGCGTCTCGGCGACGGCGGGCGCGTATCCGCTACGGCTCGTCAGGCGATTTCGCCGGTTTCCTTATGCGTGCGCTCGGTGTCGAGCAGCGTTTCCTTGCGCGCCAGTCCCCACCGATAGCCGGCGATCGCACCGTCCTTCCCGATCACGCGATGACACGGAATCGCCAGCGCCACCGGGTTCGATGCACATGCGTTCGCCACCGCCCGCACCGCGCCCGGCGATCCGACCGCCGCCGCGATCTCCGTGTAGCTGCGCGTCTGCCCGTACGGAATGCGCATCAGCGCGTCCCACACCCGCTGTTGAAACGCGGTTGCGCCGATGTCGAGCGGCAAATCGAAACGTTCGCGCGTGCCTTGGAGATACGCACGGATCTGCGCGACGAACGGCGCGAGACGCGCGGCGTCCTCGATGCGCGCGGCGTGCGCGAAATCCGCCGCAAGCTGGCCGATGAGGGCGTCACGGTCATCGCCGAAAGCGATCTTGCAGACGCCCTTGTCCGTCGCCGCGATCAGCACGACGCCGAGCGGCGTATCGGCGGTGACGTAGCGCACCGTGAGTCCCGCGCCCTTGCGCCGATAAGCCGATGGCGTCATGCCGAGTTCCGTCGCCGCCGCTTCGTACAGCCGGGAAGGCGAGAAGCCCGCGTCGTGCGTCGCGCGAGTCACGTCGCGGCCGCGTTGCAGCGCGTCGCGCAGCACGCCGGCACGCTGCGCCGCCTGAAACTGCCGCGGCGAAATGCCGACGATCCGCGTGAACAGCCTTTGCAGATGGAACGGGCTGACGTGCACGGCGTCGCTCAGCTGCGCGAGCGTCATGCGCTGCTGCGGATCGGCGTCGAGCGCCTTGCACGCGCGTTCGACGATCGCGAGTTCGCGCGGCAGGCTCGTCGGCTGACAGCGTTTGCACGGACGATACCCGGCGGCGGAGGCTTCGTCGGTCGTCGTAAAGAACGAGACGTTCTCGCGACGCGGCGCCCGCGACGCGCACGACGGCCGGCAAAACACGCCCGTGGTGCGCACGGCGAAGAAGAACGCGCCGTCGGCGCGGGCGTCGCGCTCGGCGACGGCTTGCCAGCGGCTTTCGTCTGACTGATAGGGAAGGTCGATGCGGGCGGTATTCATGAGAACCTCGGCGGCTTTTGGGTACGCGTCCACTGTATTGCCGCGCCGAAGAGGTTACGCGCCGTTTCTTGCGCTGTCATCGTGCGATTCGTCCAGCGCGTCACAAAAAGTGACGCACAGATACCACACATCGACGCCATAGGGGTTTTTACTAGAAAAACTATTGCGTCGCATCAACACGCTGTGTATGATTGGAACTGTCTCCTCCATGTCTCCTCCTGATATGGATTCAACCCGCCGACCAGGCGGGTTTTTTTTCGCCTGTCGCTTTTACGGCGCGTGTAGCGCCGGCGTAAAAAAACCGGGCGCGCGGCCCGGTTTGCTCCTCGGCGATTCGCCTTACAGCACGTAGCGCGACAAATCCTCGTCCTGCGCCACTTCGCCCAACGCACGATCGACGTAAGCCGCATCGATCTTCACCGGCTGGCCCGTGTGGTTGCCCGCCGCGAACGACACTTCTTCCAGCAGCTTTTCGATGACCGTATAAAGCCGCCGCGCCCCGATGTTCTCCGTCTTTTCGTTGACCGAGTACGCGATTTCGGCAAGCCGGCGGATGCCGTCGTCGGCAAAATCGAGTTCGACCTCTTCAGTAGCGAGCAGCGCCTTGTACTGCTTGACGAGGCTGGCATCAGTCGAATTCAGGATCGATTCGAAGTCCTGCACCGAAAGCGAATCGAGTTCGACGCGGATCGGGAAACGGCCCTGCAATTCGGGAATCAGGTCGCTCGGCTTCGCGAGATGGAACGCGCCGCTCGCGATGAACAGAATGTGATCCGTCTTGATCATCCCGTACTTGGTGTTGATCGTCGTGCCTTCGACGAGCGGCAGCAAATCCCGCTGCACGCCCGCACGCGACACTTCCGCCCCGCCGACTTCGCTGCGCGACGCGATCTTGTCGATTTCATCCAGAAACACGATGCCGTTCTGCTCGACATTCTGAACCGCCCGGCTCTTGACCTCTTCGTCGTTGAGCAACTTGCCGGCTTCCTCGTCGGTCAGGAGTTTGAGCGCTTCCTTGACCTTCACTTTCCGACGCGTCTTCTTGCCGCCGCCGATGTTCGCGAACATCGAGCGAATCTGCTCGGTCATGTCCTCCATGCCCGGCGGCCCCATGATGTCCATGCCGGCTTGCGGCATTTCCACGTCGAGCTCGATCTCCTTGTCGTCCAGCGCGCCTTCGCGCAGGCGCTTGCGGAAGGTCTGACGCGTCGTGTTGTCGCCTTCGCTCGTGGTTTCCGCCGCGCCGAAACCGACCGGCCGCGCCGTCGGCAACAGAATGTCGAGGATGCGGTCTTCGGCGCGATCCTCGGCCTTCGTGCGAACCTTCTTCATTTCCGATTCACGCGTCTGCTTCACGGAAATCTCGATCAGATCGCGCACGATACTGTCGACATCGCGGCCAACGTAGCCGACTTCGGTGAACTTGGTCGCTTCGATCTTGATGAACGGCGCGTCCGCGAGTTTCGCGAGACGCCGCGCAATTTCAGTCTTGCCGACGCCCGTCGGCCCGATCATCAGAATGTTCTTCGGCGTGATTTCCTGACGCAGCGGCTCCGCGACCTGCTGACGGCGCCAGCGGTTGCGCAGCGCGACGGCGACGGCTTTCTTCGCGCGTCCCTGCCCGATGATGTGTTTGTCGAGTTCGGAGACGATTTCAGAGGGAGTCATGGTGGTCATCGCGGGGTCCTTTATTCGATCGTCTCGATGACGCGATTGTGATTGGTATAGATGCACATATCGCCGGCGATCGTCAGCGCTTTCTCGACGATATCGCGCGGCGCGAGTTCGGTGTTTTCCGCGAGCGCCTGCGCGGCGGCCTGGGCGTAGGCGCCGCCGGAACCGATCGCGCAGATGCCGTTTTCGGGATCGAGCACGTCGCCGTTGCCGGTGATGACGAGCGTCGCGTCCTTGTCCGCGGTGATGAGCATGGCTTCGAGCCGGCGCAGCATGCGGTCGGTGCGCCAGTCCTTGGCGAGTTCGACGGCGGCGCGCGTGAGATTGCCTTGGTGCTTTTCGAGCTTGGCTTCGAAGCGGTCGAGCAGCGAGAACGCGTCGGCGGTGCCGCCGGCGAATCCGACCAGCACCTTGCCGCCATAGATGCGGCGCACTTTTCTGGCGCCGCCCTTCATGACGATGTTGCCGAGCGTCACCTGACCATCGCCGCCCAACGCGACTTTGCCGCCGCGCCGCACGGAAACGATGGTCGTGCCGTGAAATTGTTCCATGTGCGTTCCTTAAGAAAACAGAAGAACGCGGGCGGCTTCGCGAAGACTGTCGAGCCGCCACGCAGTCGAGAATTCGATGGAGTGCACGGCGCGGGGTTCCGCCGGCCGTTGAGGCGAAAGGCGTACGGCGCCGCGCGCGCGCCTTGTGTTGAGCAGGCGCGTTTTGTTTATCTTAGGGCGTGGCGCGATTTATCAAGTGTGCGAGCGCAGCGTGACGACGGCGCCGGATAAGCAAAAGGCACACGTCGATCGTGTGCCTTTTCAGATGGCTGCGGGATGAACAGCCATTTCTTGCGGCGGCGATTCCCCCGTCGCGGGGCGACCCCGCGATCTCGCCGCATGCGGCGCGCGCTTCAGTCGCCGAAGAGCTTCTGGCGCAGTTCGCGCCGTTCTTGCGCTTCGAGCGAGAGCGTGGCGGTCGGACGCGCGATCAGGCGCGGAATGCCGATCGGCTCGCCCGTTTCCTCGCACCAGCCGTAATCGCCGGATTCGATGCGCGCGAGCGATTGCTGCACCTTCTTCAGAAGCTTGCGCTCACGGTCGCGCGTGCGCAGTTCCAGTGCATGCTCTTCCTCGATGGTTGCGCGGTCCGCCGGATCCGGCACGATCACCGTTTCCCGCAGATTTTCCGTCGTCTGGCCGGCATTCTTAAGAATGTCCGCTTGCAACTGCTCGAGCCGGTTCTTGAAGAAGGCGAGTTGTTCCTCGTTCATGTAGTCCTTCTCGCTCATCTTCAGGATTTCGGCTTCGGTCAAGAGTTTCGTTGTCATCTGCTTGCTTCTTCAATGTAGGGCGATGTCTTCGCGACGCCCGCACTTGCGTTACCCGCATGCCTGCAGCGTTTTGGCATCACGCGACACTCGATGCGGGGCCGAACTCCTCTGGAAACCGATATTGGATGCTGCTCCGTAGCTGCACTCCGGCAACTCGCGGCCCGCCTGGCGCTCCGCCTGACCGGCCCTCCCCGGCCAGTCGAGACATCGTCCCTCGGGACATCCCTTCTTCTGAAACCCGACGGTAAAGCGCTTGCGACGCGCGCCGATCGGATCTGCCCTTCTCCAGTGGGGCTGTATTGTAACTGAACCGCAATTTCCGACTAAACCTACGGAAAACCCTGTCAAAAATTGTCGGAATCTCAAAAATATAACGCCTGAACGTGCAAAAAGCGATGTCCGTTCGTGGGGGTGATTACACATCGCGAAAGAAAAGCATCACGAAAAACGCCGCACGCGAAAATTCACGGCGGCGTTTCATCGTTTCATACGTTGCGCCGTGAGGCGCTGTCGCACGTGCAAGCCAGATGCGTGCCGGACACGCATCCATTGCGCATTACTTTACGAGACAGGCGTCGAGGCCGTCGGTGATGAGGTCCTTCGGCAGTTCGATACCGATGAACACCATCTTGCTGTTCTTCTTCTCGACCGGCAACCACTTGCCCGCGAGGTCGCTACCCATCATCTGATGGACGCCCTGAAACACGACCTTGCGATCCACGCCCTTCATATACAGCACGCCCTTGTAGCGCAGAAGCCGTTCGCCGTAGATCTGCAGAATGCCGCCGAGGAAGTCTTCGAGACGGTTCGGATCGAACGGCTTGTCGCTGCGATACACGAACGACTTGATCTTGTCATCGTGATGCGCGTGATGATGATGGTGATGCTCGTGATCGTGGCTGTGATCGTGACCGCAAGTCTCATGGTCGTGATCGTGGTCATGCGCGTGATCGTGGTCATGCGCGTGATCGTCTTCCGCGAGGAAGTCCGGATCGATTTCCAGCTTCGAGTTCAGATTGAAGCCGCGCAAATCGAAGATTTCCTTGATGTCCGCTTCGCCGAAATTGACGACCTTGATCGCGGCGCGCGGGTTCATGTGCAGCAGGCGATGCTTTAGCGCCTCGAGCGCGTCTGCGTCGACGAGATCGGACTTCGTGACAAACAGGCGATCCGCGAAGCCGACCTGGCGCTGAACCACTTCCTGCTGATCGAGCTGCGTGTTCGCGTGCTTGGCATCGACGAGCGTGATGATCGCGTCGAGCAGGAATTCGTCGGCGACGGTGTTATCCATGAAGAACGTCTGCGCTACCGGGCCCGGATTCGCGAGGCCGGTGGTCTCGATCACCACGCGGTCGAAGTCGAGCGTGCCGGCCTTCTTGCGGTTCGCCAGGTCTTCGAGCGCACGCGCCAGATCGCCGCGAATCGTGCAGCAGATGCAGCCGTTGCTCATCTGAATGATCTGCTCGTTCGTGTCCTGCACGAGAATTTCGTTGTCGATGTTCTCTTCGCCGAACTCGTTCTCGATCACGGCGATCTTCATGCCGTGCTTCTCGTTCAGAATGCGCTTAAGCAGCGTCGTCTTTCCGCTGCCGAGGAAGCCGGTCAGGATGGTTACGGGAATCATGGTGTCGCCTGTTTCCTTGTCAGTGTTCGGGAATCGCGTCGAATCGCCTATTGGAACATATTCGTCAAGCCGATGCTGCGCCTGCCATCGCGCTCAAATAAGGCCGTTCACGCGATTTGCAACAGCAGCCCTTTCAGGTACTCGCCTTCGGGAAACGCCGTCAGCAGCGGATGATCGACGCCCGCGCCCAGCCGTTTGAGGATGCGCGCATCGACGCGGGCATCGGCGGCGGCGCCCGCGACGATCTTCTGAAACAGCTCCGAATCGATCGCGCCGGAGCACGAATACGTGAAGAGCAGGCCGCCCGGACGCAGCAGCTTGAAGCCGCTCAGGTTGATGTCCTTGTACGCCCGCGCGGCCCGATCGACGGTTTCGCGCGACGGCGCGAACTTCGGCGGATCGAGCACGATCAGGTCGAAGCGCTGGCCTTCGTCGTAGAGACGGCGCAGCGTCTTGAAGGCGTCGGCGTCGAGCCATTCGGCTTTGTCCGCATCGAAGCCGTTGGCCTTCACGTTCTCCCGCGCCAGCGCGAGCGCTTCGCCCGATGAATCGACCGAGACCACGCGCGTCGCCCCGCCCTTCAGCGCGGCCAGCGAGAAACCGCCCGTGTAGCAGAAGCAGTTGAGCACTTCGCGGCCTTGCGCGTTCTGCTGCACGAGCACGCGGTTATCGCGCTGGTCGACGTAGAAGCCTGTCTTGTGGCCGTTGCGCACGTCGACGTGATAACGCACTCCGCATTCGTTCGTGATGAGCGTCTCGGGCGGCGGCTCGCCGGCGAGCACACCGGTGATTTGCTCGAGCCCTTCCTTCTGGCGGATCGATACGTCCGAGCGCTCATAGACGTTCGGGCAGCCGGTCGCCGCGATGAGCGCCTGCACGATCGCGTCCTTCCACGCTTCGACGCCCGTCGCCATGAACTGGCAGACGAGTTGCGAATGCGCGCCCTGATCCGCGACGTAGTAATCGACGATCAACCCCGGCAAGCCGTCCGCTTCGCCGAAGACGAGACGCGTCGCGCCGGTATCGCGAATCATCGATTGCCGATGCGCGACCGCGCGCTGCACGCGCCGCTTGAAGAAAGCGTGATCGACGGGCTCGGCTTCGTCGAAGGTCCAGACGCGCGCACGAATCTGCGAATGCGGACTGTACGATGCCCGCGCGAGAAAACGGCCGTCGGCGGCGCGCACGGTGACGGTCGCGCCAGGCGCGGGATTGCCGTCGACGCGCGCGATGGCGTTCGCGTAAATCCACGGATGGCGGCGGACGAGCGACTTGTCCTTCGCCGGTTTGAGCGTGATGGTATTCATTGCGTAGATAGGAGCGCGCGAGGCGCGCTCGAAGTTAGTCGCGCTTCTTTGCGCGCGGATGCGCCGAGTCGTAGACGCGGGCGAGATGCTGGAAATCGAGCGACGTATAAACCTGCGTCGCGGTGATGCTCGCATGGCCGAGCAGCTCCTGCACCGCGCGCAGATCGCCGCTCGACTGCAGCACGTGCGTGGCGAACGAATGGCGCAGCACGTGCGGATGAACGTTCGTCGGGATGCCGGCCATCAACGCGATGCGCTTGACGCGCTCGCGCACGACGCCCGGCGACATACGATTGCCGCGCACGGACAGAAATAGCGGATGCGGATCGAGCCTGATGAACTGATCGCGGACCTCGATCCACGCGCGCAGTGCGTCGATCCCCTTGCGGCCGACCGGCACCGAACGCCGGCGACCGCCCTTGCCGAGCACGGTCACTTCCTCGTGCGCGAGATCGAGCCAGCCCGCCGACCGATAACCGTCTTTCTCCACGAACTGGACATCCAGCCCGACGAGCTCCGCGAGCCGCAATCCCGACGAATAGAAGAGTTCGAGGATCGCGTGGTCGCGCAGCGCTTCGGGCGTGCCGGCTTGCGGCGCGTCCATCAGCGTCATGGCGTCATCGACGGAAAGCGCCTTCGGCAGCGTCTTCTCGCGCTTGGGCGCGCGCACGGTCGCGACCGGATTTGCGGGCATCGGGACACGCTCGGCGAGCCATCGATAGAACGCGCGCCAGGCCGACAACCGATGCGCAATCGAGCGCGACGACAGTCCCGCCGCGTGCGCCCGAACGACCGCGCCGCGCATGTCCGCCGCGACCAGCGTTTCGAGCGGGCGGCCTTTCGCGATCGCGCGAAGTTCGCCGAGTTCGTAGGTGTAGCCGCGCAGCGTGTGTTCGGAGAGACGCCGCTCGTGTTCGAGCATCGCCAGATAGGCGGCGATCGGATCGCCTCGCGCGTTGTCGGCGGCGTCGGTCATGAGTGGCTCAGTTGGGCAGCAGACGGCTCAGCGCCGCGCTGGCCAGCACGCCGATCTGCGTGAGGAAATCGGTGGCCATGCCGTCGTGGAAACGGCGCGCATCGGGCGATCCCATCACGAGCAGGCCGAACGCGGGCGCATCCGGACCGGCTTGCGGATCGCGCAACGCGAGTAGCGCAACCGACTGAACGCCGCGCTCGGCGGACGCGCCGCCCGCCGCGCCGCTCGTCGCCGATGCCGAATTCGCCGCGCCCAGCCACTGCGCCGCCGCGAAACCGCTGTTCGCGCCGCAGTAAGGCGCATCCAGACTATGCGCGAAAATGCGCACTTCCTCGCCGACGTGACGCGCGAAATCGGCCTGGCGGTACGCTTCATCGACATCCCACACGCGCAGTGCGGCGTGCGGCACATCGAAGACTTCGCACAGGCCGCCGCTGATGGTGGCGGGCAACGCGTACGGATCGCGCTGACCGATCACGCGCGTGGTCCAGCGGTTGAACTTCGTCGAAATGCTGTCGTTTTCGTGGCCGTAGCGCAGCAGTTCGGCGAGACGCCGTTCCAGTTGCTTGTTCTTGTCGCGCAGCATTTCCATCTGCCGTTCCTGCAGCGATACAGCGGCCTTGCCATGCGGATTCGACAGCCGGATGGTGCCGAGCAGTTCAGCGTGCTCGACGAAAAAATCGGGGTTCTCGATTAGATAGTCGGCGACTTCGCGTGGATTCATGTTTGCCTGATACAGATAGATGCGTGGTCCGGCTCAGCCGATGCCGGGAAGCTCGATTTCACCTTCGAACACCGTCGTCGCGGGGCCGGCCATGAAGAGCGCGGCGGATTCGTCGCGCGCGCCGTCCCAGCGGATCGTCAACGTGCCGCCGTGCGTTTCGACGCGCACCGGCGAATCGAGCAGACCGCGGCGGATGCCTGCCGCCACCGCCGCGCACGCGCCGGTGCCGCACGCGAGCGTTTCGCCCGCGCCGCGCTCGTAGACGCGCAGCTTGACCGAATGGCGATCGACGATCTGCATGAAGCCCGCGTTGACGCGCTTCGGAAAGCGCGCGTGACGCTCGACGAGCGGGCCTTCCGTCAGCACGGGATACGCTTCGACATCCTCCACGACCTGCACCGCGTGCGGATTGCCCATCGACACGGCGGAGATCCAGCGCGTTTCGCCGGCCACGTCGATCGGCCAGAGCGTGTCCTTGCCCTCGCGGCGGCCTTCGAGACCGTGCGCGTCGAACGGCACGTCGGGCGGATCGAATACCGGCGTGCTCATATCGACGATGACTTCACCGTCTTCCTGCATCGTCAGCGTGATGACGCCTTTCTGCACCTGCACGCGAATGGTCGACGCGTCGGTGAGGCCGCGATCGCGCACGAACTTCACGAAGCAGCGCGCGCCATTGCCGCAATGCTCGACTTCGCCGCCATCGCAATTGAAGATGCGATATTTGAAATCGACGCCGTCGATAGTCGGCTTTTCGACGAGCAGCAACTGGTCCGCGCCCACGCCGAAATGACGGTCGGCCAGCGCGCGCACTTGCGCGGGGCTCGGATCGAGCGTCTGCGAGTAGCCGTCGAGCACGACGAAGTCGTTGCCCGCGCCCTGCATCTTGGTGAACTTGAGTTTCATGGCCGCTATTGTATGTGAGCGATGCCGCGCCGTTCGACGCCGTGCCGGCGCTCAATAAAAGCCGGGCTCGCCGGGCGGCCGCGTCTTGAAACGCTTGTGAACCCAGTAATACTGCTCCGGAATGCGCGGAATCTGCTCTTCGAGGAATTCGTTCATGCGGCGCGCGTCCGCGACGTCGTCGCCGGTCGGGTAGTTCTGCCACGGCTCGAATACCTTCAGCCGATAACCCTTGTAGTTCGGCAACACTTCGCCGATGAACGGCACGACTTGCGCCTTGCCCGTTTTCGCGAGACGGCCGACGGCGGTGAGCGTACACGTCGGTATGCCGAAGAACGGCACGAACGTCGAATTGCGCATGCCGTAATCCATGTCAGCGCCGAGCATCACGGGCTTGCGGTCGCGCAGCCAGCGCAGCACGACGCGCGCGCTGTCCGCGCGGCTCGCCATGTCGGCGCCGAAGCGCGCGCGCTGCGCTTTCGCTACCGCTTCGATCTGCGGATTCGAAAATGGCTGATAAAGCGACCCGCACCGCCGATGCAGCGAGTAGTTCAGAAAGATCGATCCCGCCTCGATGCCGACGAAGTGCAGGCCGAGGAACAAGGTCGGCGGCAGATCGGGATCGGTGAGGTCGATGGCGCTATCGACTTCGACCAGCTTTTCGAGCTTCTTCGCGGAGCCGAACCATTGCACGCTGCGCTCGACGTAGCTGCGGATAGCGTGGCGGAAATGCTTCTGCGCGACTTCCTCGCGGCGCTCGGGCGTCCATTCGGGGAAGCAGAGTTTCAGATTCGTATGCACGATGCGCCGGCGGCGGCTCGGAATCTGATAGAGCAGCCAGCCGAGGCCGTCGCCGAAACGGGCCGTGATGCCATAAGGAATGATCGCCAGAAACTTGAGAAAGCCAATGGCAAGCGATACACCGATGCGCCCTAGCATGACGTGCCCCAGCGAACAGAGGGGCGGCAGCGTGGAGCGGAATATTGACGCGGGGCGAATGACAACAAGCGTTCGGCTCTGTGAAAACACGGGAAACCGGTATAATAAGACCTTCGCCGAGTTAATGGACAACTTGCGGGGCGAAGCCGGCCGAAGCCTGATCAAATCGGGCAGAAGCCGGAGAAAGGACATCCGCTAAAGCGTCGCCGCTTCAGACTCCAAACGAAGTCGGCTACGTGAATCTCAACCGTACTCAATTGGAGTCTGAAGCGTGTCAAACGACTATCTCTTTACTTCCGAATCCGTTTCCGAAGGCCACCCGGACAAGGTCGCCGACCAAATCTCCGACGCCATCCTCGACGCCATCCTGTCGCAGGACAAATACTCGCGCGTCGCAGCGGAAACGCTCTGCAACACGGGTCTCGTCGTTCTCGCGGGCGAAATCACGACCAACGCCAACGTCGATTACATCCAGATCGCGCGCGACACCATCAAGCGCATCGGCTACGACAACACCGATTACGGCATCGACTATCGCGGCTGCGCGGTGCTCGTCGCTTATGACAAGCAATCGCCGGACATCGCGCAAGGCGTGAACAAGGCGCACGACGACAACCTCGATCAAGGCGCGGGCGACCAGGGCCTGATGTTCGGCTACGCATGCGACGAAACGCCCGAACTCATGCCGCTGCCGATCCACCTTTCGCACCGTCTGGTCGAGCGCCAGGCGAACCTGCGCCGCGATGGCCGTCTGCCCTGGCTGCGTCCGGATGCGAAGTCGCAAGTCACCGTGCGTTATGTCGACGGCAAGCCGCACTCCATCGATACCGTCGTGCTGTCCACGCAGCACTCGCCGGACATCGACCTTACGCAACTGCGCGAGGCGGTGATCGAAGAAGTCATCAAGCCGACGCTGCCGAAGGAACTCATCAAGGGCGACATCAAGTTCCTGGTGAACCCGACGGGCCGGTTCGTGATCGGCGGTCCGCAAGGCGATTGCGGTCTGACGGGCCGCAAGATCATTGTCGATACGTACGGCGGCGCGGCTCCGCACGGCGGCGGCGCATTCTCGGGCAAGGACCCGTCGAAGGTCGACCGCTCGGCGGCTTACGCGGGCCGCTATGTGGCAAAGAACATCGTCGCGGCGGGGCTGGCTTCGCGTGCGCTCATCCAGGTGTCGTACGCGATCGGCGTCGCGCGCCCGACTTCGGTCATGGTCAACACGTTCGGCACCGGCCGCGTGTCGGATGCGGAGATCACCAAGCTCGTGCTGGAACACTTCGACCTGCGTCCGAAGGGCATCATCCAGATGCTGGACCTGCTGCGCCCGATCTACGAAAAGTCGGCGGCTTATGGCCACTTCGGCCGCGAAGAGCCGGAATTCTCGTGGGAAGCCACGGACAAGGCGCTCGTGCTGGCTGAAGCAGCAGGCACCGAACCGGTCGCGCGCGTGGCCTGAAGCTGGCGCGGGGCTCACAATAAAAAACCGGCAGGCGTTGCGCCTGCCGGTTTTTTTTTGCCGTTCGTAAAGCCGCGTACGGCTTTCAGCGCACCGCGAAGTCGTACCAGCCGGCGCTGCTCGCCGATACGCGACGCGGCCGCCGGCTCGTCAGCGTAGTGCTCTTCGGCTTGGGCGTCGGAGCGCGCAGTTGCATCGGGCGCCGCAGCAGCGTCTTCAGTGAAACGCTGCGCGAAGCCGCGCGCACGCGGATGCTGAAGAAGAATCCGCGAAACCAGGAGCGGATGCCGTCGACAGGATGCACGGTCCGGATTTGCTCCGCGAGCGCCTGCGTGCGCGCAGAATGATGGCGCAACGCGCGGATCACGCCGCGCCGGGCGGGCCGCGCGGCGCTCGATGCGACGCGTCGAAGGCCAGTAGCGATACGTTGGGTCATGTCGGCAGAAGGTCCGTTTGCGTAGTCGAGGTCGATCGCAAACGTGACGATAGTTGTCTCAGATTAGTGTTCAAGGCTTCGATTCAACCTTGGATGCGAAGTTGCACCGAATCGATGCAGTCAATGTACAAGAGCTTTATTACTGCGTTAAGTCCACGTTTTCCCTGCCGAATAGTGAAGCGAACGCTTCAAATGGCGAATGAAAGGCCCGACTGCACGGGCTGTCGCGCTGCGTCCGACTTACAATGTTCGTATTCGCCCCAATTTCGGGTATTGCGCTGGCGGCATGAGGCGATGCGCTCGCCGCGCTTAGGCTGAACGAACATGTTTGAACAAACGTCGCTGAAATCGAAGAAAGAGCAAGTGCAGGAGTTGCGCGAGACGGGCTTCGTCATCGTGAACGGGCTCGTGCCCGACGCGCGTTGCGACCAGATGCGCGAAGTTGCGCAACGGCAGCTGGCCGAAGCCGCCGCGCCATTGGAATACGAAGCCGACCTGCGGTATCCCGGCGCGCCGCAATCCAGGCATGCGCCGGGCGGGCAAACCGTGCGACGTCTGCTCGACGCGTACGCGCGCCACGCGTTTTTCGCGGAATTTGCGACGTCGCCGGAAGTGCGCGGCTGGATGGAGCTTTATTTTGGCGAGACGCCGTACCTTTCGCGCGCGCATCACAACTGCGTAATGACGAAGCACCCCGCGTACGGCAGCCTGACGGGATGGCATCGGGATGTCCGTTACTGGGCGTTCGAGCGCGACGACCTGGTGTCCGCGTGGGTCGCGCTCGGCGACGAAACCGTCGATAACGGCGCGCTCTGGTTCGTGCCGCGCTCGCATCGGCTGGCGTTCACGTCGGATCGTTTCGACGAGGCGAAGTTTTTCCGCGCGGACCTGCCGGAGAACACCGCGCTGATTCGCACGGCGTTTTCGCCGGCGCTCAAAAAGGGCGATGTCGTGTTCTTTCACTGCAACACGCTGCACTCGGCGGGCAAGAACCTGACCGAGCAGGTGAAGTTCTCGCTCGTCTACACGTATCGCGGCGCGAGCAACGCTCCGCTGCCGGGCACGCGCTCGGCGTCGAAGCCGGAAGTCGCGCTGATCTGACGCGCCGGTTTCAGCGCTTCGACGGCAACGCGAGGCCGATCAGGCCCGCCAGCGACGCGACGATACCGCCCGCGATCAGCCAGATCGTCTTGTTCGTCGGCGAGCCGGTGAAGAATCGCGATACATCGTTGCTCAGCGAATGGAACGACTGGCCGCCGAAGTAAAGCAGCACCACGCCGCCGATCAGCAACGCAACAGAAATCGCCCGGGTCATACGTGTCCTCGTTCTTTTCGGGATGGGGCGCGCCAGCTTACAAGGCGCGCCCGAACGCGTCCAGTCACGCGGCGACGGGCACGCGCGTCAGTGGTTGAATCTGACGCAACAGGTCCGCCTGGACGCCCGGATGATCGGCGGCGCTCGTCCATACGCCCACGTTGAACTTGACGCCCGTATCGGTGTAATCCGTGACGGCGATCCACGGCGCCGACGCGCCTTCCTGAACGATGCGCGGATCCTGAGCCACCATCCGGCGCAGTTCGGCGAGCACGCGCTCGACGTCCTGTCCATGCTGCACGAGGAAGTTCAGCACGACGCGGCGGCGTTCGTTCGCGCTGTAGTTCGTCACCGGATTCGCCCAGATGATGCTGTTGGGCACATACATGACGATGCCGTCGGCTTTCGTGAGACGCGTCGTGAAGAGGCCAATTTCGTTGACCGTTCCCGCCGTCACGCCGATGCCCTCGATGTAATCGCCCACACGGAAGGGCCGCAGCAGCAGAAGCATCAGCCCCGCCGCGATGTTTTGCAGCGTGCCCTGCAGCGCCAGGCCGATGGCCAGTCCCGCCGCGCCCAGCACCGTCAGAATGCTCGCCGCCGCGATGCCGAACTTGCCGAGCGCGGCGACGATCGCGACGACGCGTATCGCCCACATCGCGAGGCTCGCGAGCACGGGCGTAAGCGTCGCGTCGACATTCGTGCGACTCAGCGTGCGCCGCAGCGCGTTCGAGACGGCGTTCGAAATCCACCAGCCGATAGCGACGATCAGAATCGCCATCAGGATATTGACGCCGTAAGTCAGCCCGAGCGTGAGCATGAAATCGTAGGCGGGACGCAGTTTGTCGATTGGGTCCACGAGACTCTCCTTAATTGCATGTGAATGATTCCCGGATGGCGGGACGGCCGCAGCGCCACGCTCGCGCCCGCGCCGTTTGGCTTACCATTGTCGGTTTTGACCGGACCCACGAGCGTATCGCAAGGTTCCGGACATCGGCCACTTACGCTTGTCAAAGTTAGTTCAATTCCGCAACCCGCAAAGGAAATCCGTCATGGCTTACGAAGCAGCTTCAGAGCGCTACACGCAGATGCAATACCGCACATGCGGCAAGAGCGGACTGAAACTGCCGGCGTTGTCGCTGGGTCTCTGGCACAACTTCGGCGACACGACGCCGCTCTCGACGCAGCGCGAAATCCTGCGCGCAGCGTTCGACCACGGCATCACGCACTTCGATCTCGCGAATAACTACGGCCCGCCGTACGGCAGCGCGGAGTCGAACTTCGGCCGCCTGTTCAAGGACGACTTCCGGCCGTATCGCGACGAACTGCTGATTTCGTCGAAAGCCGGCTGGGACATGTGGCCCGGTCCGTACGGCCAGGGCGGCGGATCGCGCAAGTACGTGCTCGCGAGCCTCGATCAGAGCCTGAAGCGCATGGGCCTCGATTACGTCGATATTTTCTATTCGCATCGTTTCGATGCCGACACGCCGCTCGAAGAAACCGCAGGCGCCCTGGCGACGGCCGTGCATTCGGGCAAGGCGCTGTATGTTGGGATTTCGTCGTATTCGGCCGCGAAAACGCGCGAAATGGCGAAGCTGCTGGCCGAGCACAAGGTGCCGCTGCTGATCCATCAGCCGTCGTACAACATGCTCAATCGCTGGATCGAGCACGAACTGCTCGACACGCTCGACGATGTCGGCGCGGGCAGCATTGCGTTCACGCCGCTCGCGCAAGGACTGCTGACGAGCAAGTATCTGAACGGCGTGCCGCAGGATGCGCGCGTCAACAAACCGGGCGGCGGATCGCTGAAGCAGGAACATCTGAGCGATGCGAACCTCGCCCATGTCCGCAAGCTCAACGAACTGGCTCAGCGGCGCGGTCAGAGCCTCGCTCAGATGGCGCTCGCGTGGGCGTTGCGCGACGGGCGCGTGACGTCGGTGCTGATCGGCGCGAGCCGTGCGGAACAGGTCGTCGAGAACGTCGGCGCGTTGAAGAACCTCAAGTTCAGCGCGGAAGAACTGGCGGAAATCGACCAGCACGCGCAGGAAGGCGGCATCAACCTGTGGGAAAAGCCGTCGACGGATCAGCGAGTCTGAACGGCGACGCTGCCGCCTTCTGCCGGAAGGGTATTTCGGGATAGGCGCGGCGTCGGTTGCTATGATGCGTGCTCCCGGCCGTTTATTGCCGATCAGCAATGAATGGGCATGTGGCCGATCCGGCGGAGTTGTGCTTCGTCGCCGCAGCCGTGCCACGAGCGGCCTCGGGACGCGCATCGGCTATCAGGTTAAAATAGCCGATTGCGCCTCTGAAAATGCGCGGCCGTCGAAGGCAGACAGCATGGAATCGCGGACCGTCGAGCCATTCGATTCGTCCTTTCGCGCAGCATCGAGCGTAGCGCCCTTCTGACGTCCAGCCCGTGAGCGTCACCGTTTTCGCCTAGTCCAAGAAGCCATGAGCAACCTTAACTCTCAAACCGTTCTGAGCGTCCACCACTGGACCGACACGCTTTTCAGTTTCACCTGCACCCGCGACGCCTCGTTCCGCTTTGAGAACGGCCAGTTCACGATGGTGGGCCTCGAAGTCGACGGCAAGCCGCTTCTGCGCGCCTACAGCCTCGCGAGCGCGAACTACGAAGAGCATCTGGAATTCTTGAGCATCAAGGTGCCGGACGGCCCGCTGACTTCGCGCCTTCAGCATTTGAAAGTGGGCGATTCCGTGCTGATCGGCAAGAAGCCGACGGGCACGCTCGTCGCGGACAACCTGCTGCCGGGCAAGACGCTGTGGCTGCTGTCGACCGGCACCGGGCTCGCGCCGTTCATGTCGATCATCAAGGACCCCGACGTCTACGACCGCTTCGACAAGATCGTGCTTACGCACACCTGCCGTTTCGTCGACGAGCTCGCGTACAAGGACTTCATCACCGAGCACTTGCCGGCGCACGAGCATATCGGCGAGATCGTCTCGGAAAAGCTCGTGTACTACCCGACGGTGACGCGCGAAGAGTTCGCGAACCGCGGCCGCATTACGGATCTGATTGAAACGAAGAAGCTGTTCGCGGATATCGGCGTGGAGCCGTTCTCGATCGAAAACGACCGCGTGATGCTTTGCGGCAGCCCGCACATGCTGCGCGACACGCGCCAGTTGCTCGACTCGATGGGCTTCCAGGAAGGCAGCAACAACCATCCGGGGCATTACGTCGTGGAGAAGGCGTTCGTCGGCTGATCGGCTGCGACGTCTCAGTGCAATACAGAAACCGGAGCTTCGCGCTCCGGTTTTTTTTCGCCCCAGGCATCTGCTTGTTACAAGTCGTGTAGGGCTAGTTCCTACAGATCACATGCGCTGATGCTGCGAAACGACATGAGGTATATCGCCGCAACCTTGCCGCGCGTGCGATTGATCATAATTTTGAGATATGATGCAATTACCTTGAGCGAAGCCGAATGCGTGCTTCGCCGCCTTCGATGTTACAGAGTGTAAATTTCGTTACGCCCGCTCGTGAGTTCGCCGAGGACGTAGCGCCAGTTGCGCTCAAAGCGAGGAAAGAATGAACACGTTGGCTTCGTCGACGCACGATGAGCGCCCAACGCCCCGCGCGGGTTTGCACGGGGCTTCGTCGGCGCACTCGCCGTTCTCCGCGCTTTTCGAAGCCACGTTGCGCAGCGATCGCGAGCTGCAATTGCTGAGTGAGCGCGTCCGCGATCTGAGTGCGAGACTTGCTGCCGCCGACGAGCACGCCCGCCGCAGCATCGCCCGAGATCTGCACGATGAAACCGGCGCGATACTGACAGCCGCCAATCTGGCGATCGCCCGCGCGGAATATTTCCTCCCGACCGATGCCCCCGCCGTTTGCGTGGAAGCGCTCCGTCAGGCGCGAGAATGCCTGATGGAGGCCGCGGACACGAGCCATCGCATCGTGGAGCGTTTGCACGAACCTGCCTTGGCCGACGGGCTGTGCGCTACGCTTCGCCGATTGATCGACGGTTTTCGAACGGCGTCTTCGCTCCGTGTCGATTTATCTTGTTCAGTTGAAAACAGCGTTCCCGCCGACGCAGCCCTGGCGCTTTATCGCATCGCGCAGGAAGCCCTCTCGAACGTCGCACGCCACGCGAAAGCGACGCACGCGAGCGTAACGCTCACCGCCGATATGGACGCGCTGACGCTCGTCGTCGAAGACGATGGCGTCGGCATGACGCTCGCCGCGCGTCGCAAAAAGGGGCGCTTCGGGATCGAGGGCATGCGCGAGCGGTGCGAGGCGCTAGGTGGCGCCTTGTTGATTGCTTCGTCGAAAGCGGGCGGCACGTCTGTACGCGCGCGCCTGCCGTGGACCGTCGCGCCGCGTCCGCTGCCGCGCTCCGTCAACGCCTGAACCTGTCGATGACGCTCAAAGTCCTGCTCGCAGACGACCACGCCATCGTGCGGCGCGGTGTCGCGCAATTGCTGCTGGAGCGCGGGATTGCATCGGAAGTCCGCGAAGCGGCGACGGGCGCGGACGCGCTCGCCCTGGCGGCGCGCGAGCCTTACGACGTCGTGCTGCTCGACATCTCCCTGCCGGACATCACCGGTCTCGACGTGCTCAAACGCCTCAAGCGCCTGAAGCATGCGGTTCCGGTGCTCATGTTCTCGATGTATCGGGAAGACCAGTATGCGGTGCGTGCGCTGAAGGCCGGCGCGTCGGGGTATATGTCGAAAACCGCCGATCCCGCGCAAATGGTTCGCGCGGTTCAGCAAGTCGCCGCCGGGCGGAAGTACATCAGCCCCGAAATGGCGGAAGCGCTCGCCAACTACGTCTCGCTCGATACGGAGCGGCAGCCGCACGAAACGCTTTCCGACCGCGAGTTTCAGACGCTTTGCATGCTTGCATCGGGTAAGCGGCTGACGGACATCGCGCACGCGCTCTCGCTGTCGGTCAAGACGGTCAGCGTTTATCGCGCGCGTCTCCTCGACAAGATGAAGCTCGCGAACAACGCTGAACTGACGTACTACGTGATGAGCAACCGGCTCGTCGACATGAATCCGGCTATTGCGGCTTGAGGGGCGGTTTGGCTGGCGAGCGTGAATCGTAAGTCGCTCTTCAAGAACGAATCCACGCTGCCGCCCGACTCACATCCGCCGCACCTTAACCTTCCGCCCCTTGAGTTTCCCGGCACTCAGCTTACGCACGGCATCGTCCGCGACGCCGCGCTCCACTGCGACGTAAGTCACCATATCCATCACGTTGATCTTGCCGATCTGCTCGCCTTTGAAGCCCGCTTCGCCGGTGAGCGCGCCGAGCACGTCGCCGGGGCGGATCTTGTCCTTGCGGCCGCCGAGAATCTGCAGCGTCGCCATCGGCGGCTTCAGGTGCCCGGGTTCCGCCGATGTCAGTTCCGCGAGCGGATGCCACTCCACTTCCGCCCGCTGCGCCTCTTCGATTGCACCGACGCGCCCCATCTCCTCCATGCTCGCCAGCGACAGCGCCCAGCCTTCCTCGCCCGCGCGCCCGGTTCGGCCGATGCGATGCACGTGTACCTCGGGGTCCGGCGTCACATCGACGTTGATGACCGCCTCCAGTTGCGCGATGTCGAGCCCGCGCGCGGCGACATCCGTTGCGACGAGCACAGAGCAACTTCGGTTGGCGAACTGCACGAGCACCTGATCGCGTTCGCGCTGTTCGAGCTCGCCATGCAGCGTGAGCGCCTCGAAGCCCTGCGCGAGCAGCACGTCGAGCAGATCGCGGCATTGCTGCTTCGTGTTGCAGAACGCAAGCGTGCTGACCGGGCGATAGTGATCGAGCAGCAAACCGACCGCGTGCAACCGTTGGTCTTCCTCGACCTGATAGAAGCGCTGCTTGATCTTCGCGTTGCTGTGTTGCTCGGTGAGCTTGATCTCCCGCGGATTGCGCAGGAACTGCTGACTCAGTTTGACGATGCCTTCCGGATACGTCGCCGAGAACAGCAGCGTCTGCCGATCCTTCGGACATTGCCGCGCCACCGATGCGATATCGTCGAAGAAGCCCATGTCGAGCATGCGATCGGCTTCATCGAGGACGAGCGTGCGGACTGCATCGAGCGAAAGCGTCTCTCGCTGCAGATGGTCCATGATGCGCCCGGGCGTCCCCACGACGATATGCGCGCCGTGTTCGAGGCTCGCGACTTGTGGACGCATCGGCGTGCCGCCGCACAGCGTCAGCACTTTGATGTTTTCTTCTGCACGCGCGAGGCGGCGGATTTCCTGCGTGACCTGATCGGCGAGTTCACGCGTCGGGCACAGCACGATGGCTTGCACCGCGAACTGGCCGACGTCGAGCCGCGCCAGCAGCGGCAACGTGAAGGCGGCGGTCTTGCCGCTGCCCGTCTTGGCCTGCGCGATGAGGTCGTGGCCCGCGAGCGCGTGCGGCAGGCTCGCGGCCTGAATCGGCGTCATCGACGTGTAGCCGAGTTGTTGGAGATTCGCCTGCATCGCGGGCGAGAGCGGCAGGCTGGCGAAGGAAGTATCGGTCGTCATGGTGTCAACGCTTGCCGTTGGGCGGGATTTCGGTGACTTGCTCGTACGTGGTTTCGCCATCCTTTGTCTGGCGGCGGGTTACGTAGTTGCGCGCGCCGCACATCGGGCAGCGAAAGAGCAGGCCTTGGCCTTCGTTGTGAATGTTGACGTCAGAGAGCTTCCAGTCTGCGCCGCAGGACTGGTTTCGGCAGGTGAACATGATGGGGTCGCGTGGCGCGATGGAGTGGGTTAAAGCGAGAGTGTACGCGGGTGGCGATGCGGGGCGGTCATCAGAGCGGCCGCGGGCGTCCTCTGAAGACTTGATCGCGATGCCATGCGACGAACGAATGCGACGGATGATGCTCCCGTTGCACCGGAGCGTTCAGTTGGCCGCCGTGGTGTCTCAAAAGTATCTGCTCGAATTGCCTGCTGCCGTGGGCTTCCTCGGAGACGAGCACGCGCCGGTCGTCGGCGAGCGTGAACGCGCCCATATCGAACAGCTTGTGATGCAGGCAGCACAGCGCGATGCCGTTCTCGACCGTGTCGGGGCCTTCGAACTGGAACCACTTGATGTGCGCTGCTTCGAGGCCGACGGTGCGGTTGCAGATGCGCATGTCCAGATCGCACAGCGCGCAGCGATATTCATAGGCGCGCAGGACGTTGTCGCGGAAGTAGGCGTTTCGGCGCGTCCTGGCGGGTTCTCTTGAGTCCAGCGATGTGAGCGATTCCGGCGCGAGGCCAACGGCGTCGAGGATGTCGTCGTGGATGCTATCGGCGAAATGCGCGTTGAGCAGCATGTGCGCGACGGCGCCGATTGCTCGCGGGTCGGCGTCGAACGCACGTTGCACGTCGTCGGAGAAGCGGCCGACGGCATCCAGTTTTCGCAGTTGCGTCTTGGTAAGAGCCGCATTCGACGCGATACGGTGCGTCGCGTCCTGCGTCTGAACCTGCCAGACGTCGTCGCTCTGCAGGCGCAAGAATGGCATCTCGGGGTAAAGCGTGCGCCGCCACGGGCCGAACTCGCGGAGTAGTTCGTTCAGCTTGCTTTCGTACTGAACGAACGGAACTTCGCGCACGCCGCGACCGTATAGGCCGAGCGCCAGGAGCGCGAGCAGAGGCTTATGAGGCGCACGTTCGTCGCCACGCTGCCAGACCTTCAACGCATGGAAGCGTTGAAGGATGCTGAACGGACTAACTTCTTGCATGTTGCGTTCGAGGCGCGAGAGGAGAAGTTACCCCTCAAACATCAATATTCCCCGCCCTCAACGCATTACTCTCGATAAACGCCCGACGCGGCTCGACATCATCGCCCATGAGCGTAGTGAAGATGCCATCCGCAGCAATCGCATCTTCGATCTGCACGCGCAGCAACCGCCGCACATTCGGATCCATCGTCGTTTCCCAGAGCTGCTCGGGATTCATCTCACCCAAGCCCTTATACCGCTGCTTCGAGACGTTGCGTTCCGCATCCGCGATCAGCCATTTCATCGCGCTCTTGAAATCGGACACCGCCATCGACCGCTCGCCGCGCTTGATCACCGCGCCTTCGCCGATCAAGCCCTTGAACGTATCAGCCGTCGATACGAGTTGCTTGTAATCCGCCGTCAGTTGAAGGTCCTCATCGAGCACAGAGACCTTCACGTTGCCGTGATGACGCCGCTTGATATGCAGCGAGCGCACCTCGCGCACCTGATCGTAAGCTGCTTCGACGCTGACTTCCGGCTTCAGCGGATCGGCACGCAGCCGTTCCTCCAGCCGCTTCGCCGATGCCTCCGCCTGTTCTTGGGACGACAGATCGATCACCACACCATCCATCACCGCTTCGAGCGCGGCCGCATCGTAGATGCGGCTCAACCGATCCACCACCGCTTGCGCCAGCAAATACGCGCGCGCGAGTTCACCGAGCGCATCGCCGCTGATGCCTTCCGCGCCTTCGCTCGGAATCAGTTCCGATCCGTTCAGCGCCAACTTCAGCATATGCTGGTTGAGCTCGTGCGCGTCCTTCATATACCGCTCGTCCTTGCCCGCCTTGATCTTGTACAGCGGCGGCTGCGCGATATAGATATAGCCGCGCTCGACGATCTCCGGCATCTGCCGGTAGAAGAACGTCAGCAGCAGCGTGCGGATGTGCGCGCCGTCCACGTCCGCGTCCGTCATGATGATGATGCGGTGATAGCGCAGCTTGTCGAGGTTGTAGTCGTCCTTGCCGATGCCACAGCCCAGCGCCGTCACCAGCGTCACGATCTGCTCCGACGAAATCAGCTTGTCGAAGCGCGCCTTCTCCACGTTCAACACCTTGCCGCGCAACGGCAAAATCGCCTGGAACTTGCGGTCGCGGCCCTGCTTCGCCGACCCGCCCGCCGAGTCACCCTCGACGATATAAATCTCCGACTTCGCCGGATCCTTCTCCTGGCAATCCGCGAGCTTGCCCGGCAAACCAATGCCATCCAGTACGCCCTTGCGTCGCGTCATCTCGCGGGCCTTGCGGGCAGCATCGCGCGCTCGCGCGGCATCGACGATCTTGCTCGTGATGATCTTCGCGTCGTTCGGCGTTTCCTGCAGGTAATCTTCCAGCGCCTTCGCGACGATTTCCTCCACCGGCGCGCGCACTTCCGACGACACCAGCTTGTCCTTCGTCTGCGAGCTGAACTTCGGCTCGGGCACCTTCACCGACAGCACGCACGACAACCCCTCGCGCATGTCGTCGCCGGTCGTCTCGACCTTCGCCTTCTTCGCGATCTCGTTGTCCACGATGTACTTGTTGATGACGCGCGTCATCGCGGCGCGCAGGCCGGTCAGGTGCGTCCCGCCATCGCGCTGCGGAATGTTGTTCGTGAAGCAGAGCACGCTTTCGTTGAAGCTGTCGTTCCACTGCATCGCCACTTCGACCGACACGTTGTCGCGCTCGCCCGTCGAATAAAATACGTTCGGATGCAGCACCTGCTTCTGCTTGTTGATGTATTCGACGAAGCCCTTCACGCCGCCCGCGAACGCGAAATCGTCTTCCTTGCCCGTACGCAGATCCGTCAGGCGGATACGCACGCCGTTATTCAGGAACGACAGCTCGCGCATGCGCTTGGCGAGAATGTCGTAGTGGAATTCGACATTGCCGAAGATGGTCGCGTCTGCCAGAAAGTGCACTTCGGTGCCGCGGTTTTCGGTTTCGCCGACAACGGGCATCGGCGAATATTGCACGCCGTCTTCCTCGACGATCTCACGGTTCTGCACGACGCCGCGCGAGAACTCCATGAAGTGCTTCTTGCCATCGCGACGCACCGTGAGGCGCAGCCATTCGGACAGCGCGTTCACGCACGACACGCCCACGCCATGCAGGCCGCCTGACACCTTGTAGCTGTTCTGGTCGAACTTGCCGCCGGCATGCAGTTCCGTCATTACGATTTCAGCGGCGCTGCGCTTCGGATCGTGCTTGTCGTCGCGCTTCAGGCCCGTGGGCACGCCGCGGCCGTTGTCCGTTACGGAGATGGAGTTGTCCGCGTGAATCGTCACGTGGATGTCGTCGCAATAGCCCGCGAGCGCCTCGTCGATGGAGTTGTCCAGCACTTCGAAGACGAGGTGATGCAGACCGGTGCCATCCGACGTATCGCCGATATACATGCCAGGGCGCTTGCGCACGGCTTCCAGACCTTCGAGGATCTGAATGGACGATGCGCCGTAGCTGTTGTCGGGCTGCGAATTTGTGTTTTCAGTCATGGATTTCTTCCGGTTCTGCGTCACTGCTTCGGTTACTGCTCGAACTTTTCAAAACACCTTAAAAACGCCAAAGGGGCGCGCCGCCCCTTGGAGTGTCCTCGGTATCCGCGTGCGTCAGATGCGCATCGGCATCACCACGTACTTGAATTCCTCGTTCTCGGGAATCGTGATGAGCGCACTGGAATTGGCGTCGCCAAGCGCGACTTGCAGCGTGTCGACCTTCAGATTCGCGAGCACGTCGAGCAGGTACGTGACGTTGAATCCGATATCGACGGTATCGCCCTGATAGGCGATCTCGAGTTCTTCCTGCGCCTCTTCCTGATCCGCGTTGGTCGACATGATCTTGAGCTGGCCCGGCTCGATGAGGCAGCGCACGCCCTTGAACTTGTCGGAGGTCAGAATGGCCGCGCGCTGCAGCGAACGCTGCAATTCTTCGCGGCCGATTTCGAACGTGTTCTTGTGCGACTTCGGAATGACGCGCTGGAAGTCGGGGAACTTGCCTTCGACCAGCTTCGACACCAGTTCCACCTGACCGAAGGTGAACTTGACCTGCGTCGCGGCGATATCGATCTTGAGCGTGTCGTCGATGTCTTCCAGCAAACGCTGCAGTTCCAGAATGGTCTTGCGCGGGATGATGACTTCCTGACGCGGGAACGCGCCGCCGTCGATTTTCATCGACGAGAATGCGAGGCGGTGGCCATCCGTTGCGACTGCCATGAGCTGGTCGCCATCCACCACGAGCAGCATGCCGTTCAGGTAGTAGCGGATGTCCTGCTGGGCCATCGCGAAATACACCATGCCGAGCAACTGGCGGAACGTCTTCTGGGGAACCGACAGGCTCGCGCCGAAGTCAGTAGCCTGGTTGACCGTGGGAAATTCGTCTGCGGCGAGCGTCTGCAGCGCAAACCGGCTCTTGCCTGAGCGCACCGTGAGGCGCTTGTCGGACAGGTCGAGCGCGACTTCGCCCGGGGGCATCGCACGCAGGATGTCGAGCAGCTTGCGCGCGGCGACGGTGGTCGCGACCTGATCGCCGCCGACGCCGAAATCCGCGCGGGTGGTGATCTGAAGTTCGAGGTCGGTCGAGAGGAACGACACATCCCCGCCGTTCTTGGTGATGAGCAGATTCGCGAGGATAGGCAACGTGTGGCGGCGTTCTACGATACCGCTCACGGTTTGCAGCGGCCTTAGAAGATTATCTCGTTCGGTCTTGACCAGTTGCATAGAGTTCCTTCATTGATGTGACGGCCTGTCCCGCGGTTCGCCACCGCTGCTTCTCACTGCACCGCCGGACAACCTCGTAACACGCGTTGCCGGCCCCCCGCCGGTCACTCGCGAGCTTGCGCTTGAGAACCGCCCGGGCCACGGACGGCAAACCTGTATTGTGCCTTAAAACGGAACCACTCCCTAGAAATAGGGGCGTTTTCGCCAATAAACAGGTCCGCGGCGCGTGCTTTTGAAGGCGTGCGTTCTTCAGGCGTGGATCGCCCGGGCTCAGCCCTTGAGCGTCTGCTCGAGCACGTGCAGTTCGTGATTCAGTTGGGCGTCGTTTCCGCGCTCGGCGGCGATCTTGCGCACCGCGTGCAGCACCGTCGTGTGATCGCGACCGCCGAACAGTTCGCCGATTTCCGGCAGGCTTTTCTGCGTCAGTTCCTTCGCCAGATACATCGCGATCTGGCGCGGGCGCGCGATATTGGCCGGCCGCTTCTTCGAATACATGTCGGCGACCTTGATGTTGTAGAAATCGGCGACGGTCTTCTGGATGTTCTCCACCGAGATCTGCCGGTTCTGCACCGTCAACAGGTCTTTCAGCGCTTCGCGCGTCAGCTCGATGGTGATTTCGCGGCCGTGGAACTTCGAATACGCGAGGATCTTGCGCAGCGCGCCTTCGAGCTCGCGCACGTTCGAGCGCAGATGCTTGGCGACGAAGAACGCCACGTCTTCCGACAGGCTCACGCCTTCGGAGAACGCCTTGCGCATCAGGATCGCGACGCGCATTTCCAGTTCCGGCGGCTCGATCGCGACCGTCAGCCCGGAGTCGAAGCGGGAAATCAGGCGATCGTCGATGCCGGAGATTTCCTTCGGATACGTATCGCTCGTGATGATGACCTGCGCCTTGTTGGCGACCAGCGCCTCGAATGCGTAGAAAAACTCTTCCTGCGTGCGCGACTTGCCCGAGAAGAACTGAATATCGTCGATGAGCAGCAGATCGAGCGAGTGGTAGTAACGCTTGAAGTCGTCGAACGCCTTGCGCTGATACGCCTTCACCACGTCGGACACGTACTGCTCCGCGTGGATGTAGCGGATGCGCGCGCCGGCCTTGTCCATCAACAACTGATTGCCGATAGCGTGAATCAGGTGCGTCTTGCCGAGGCCCACGCCGCCGTACAGGAAGAGCGGGTTGTACGAGATGCCGGGGTTGTCGGCGACCTGAATGGCCGCCGCGCGTGCGAGCTGGTTCGCCTTACCGGTCACGAAGTTGTCGAACGTGAGGACCGGATTGAGCTTCGAGCGCTCGAACGCGGAATCGTTTTCACTGCCCGCCGATGCCGCGCCGCCCGGCCGCCACGTGCGCCGGCCAGCGGCGGCTTCGTTGGCGTCGAGGCTCGGGAGGTCGAGGTCGGCCTGGTCTTCGTGCATCGACTGCGCCTGCTGCGCGGCCTCGGCCGCGAGCGCATTGACGTGCGCGGCGGCGTTCGCGTGCGCGACGACGGTCGGCGCCTGCTGGGCCGGCGATGGCGCGGACGGCGCCGGCGGACGGGGCGCGGCCACGCTCGGACGCGGCGCCGCATTCGGGCCGCCGCCGATCGCACTGCGCGCGGTGGCTTTCGGATCGAGAACGAACTGGACGTCGATGGGTGCGCTGAAGAACTCGCGCGCCGCATCGGCGATGCGGCCCGAGAACTGGCTCTTCACCCAGTCGAGCTTGAAGCGGTTGGGAGCGGCGATGCGCAGGGTGCTCGCGTCGGCATCGAAGTCGACCGGGGTTAGCGGCTTGATCCACGTGACGTACTGCTGGGGCGTGAGCTCGCGCTCCAGCAATGCGGAACAATGTTCCCAGAAATCGTTCATCGAATGCGGTCGTTATGGTTGCTGCGCGCACCTGCGGCCATGCTTGCCCAAGATTGCGGCAAGTCCCGGCACGGCCAAGCAGGCATGCTCCGGAGGCTTACGCCGCAAGGGTTTGCGGGCGAACGGCGGGCCGAAGCAGCGGGCGGATATTTGGGAGTAAGGCGAGATTCTAACGCCAAACCAGCACGACGCGCGAGTTATCCACAGGGTCAAATCAGCGCGACCAAGAGCCGTTCGAGACGGTCGATGGGGCGTTAATCGGCGCTAAAGTATTGACGGTCAATAGGAAAACGGTTTAAATAGCGGGTTCCGCGAAAACAGAATTCCTGGAACCTCCGGCCATCGCGCTTGCAGTGACCACACTGGAGCCAAGCCCGCGCGGTCAATCAACTCAAGTGAGAGCACCATGAAACGTACTTACCAACCTTCCGTGACGCGCCGCAAGCGCACCCATGGCTTCCGCGTTCGCATGAAGACCGCTGGCGGCCGCAAGGTCATCAACGCTCGCCGCGCGAAGGGCCGCAAGCGCCTGGCAGTCTAATAGAGACGGTGCTGCTCGCAGCCGGGTCGCGTCCGGAACCGGACGCAGCGCAGGATGGCGAGCCGCATGCCGAGCGCCGCACAGAAGTCTTGAAACAGGACATCGTTCAGTTGCCGGCGCACGCCGCGTTCCCCAAGGCCGCAAGGCTGCTGAAAACGGATGAATTCTCATCCGTTTTTCGTTTGCGCCCCTGGCGGCGCTCGCCGCACTTCGTTCTGTACGGCAAGCCCACGGGCGGCGAGGCGCGGCTGGGTCTCGTCATCGGCAAGAAGCAGGCGCCGCGCGCCGTCACGCGTAACCTGATCAAGCGGCTCGCGCGCGAGGCGTTTCGTCTGCGACGCGAACAGCTACGCGGATTCGACATTCTCGTGCGGCTGCACGCGAAGATCGACCGCAAGGCGATGCCGAGCGCCAGTTCGCCGCCGCTTCATGCGTTATGCCGCGGGGAACTGGAAGCATTGTTCGACCGTGCCGTGCGCGAAGCCGCGCGCCGTGCGGCGGAATCCGTGGCGGGGCCGCCGAGCGCGCCCGCCGTCGACGACTCATCCGGCCCTTCGGGGTCATGAAGCGCAGGCTTCGTCAGGTCCGGCCCTCATGGCGGACATGATGCGCGGCGCGCAGCTTATGCAAACGGCACTCATCGCGTTGTTGCGCTTCTACAAGGTTGCTGTGAGCCCTCTGCTCGGCAACCGGTGCCGCTTTTACCCTTCCTGTTCCGACTACGCGCGCGAGGCAATCCAGTATCATGGCGCCGCGCGTGGCACGTATCTGGCCGCGAGAAGGCTTTGCCGCTGCCATCCTTTCTCGGCAGGCGGCGTCGATCTCGTGCCGCCGCCCGCCGGACGCAACGACTATCCCGACCCGCACGATCCGCCACCGGCTGGCCCCGCGGCTCGGGAACCGGCGGCGGAAGCCGCTCAAAAAAAGCATTCACCACTAAACGGCGCCTGAGGCGCTTATCGATCGACACTGAGACAACGCATGGATATCAAACGCACCGTCCTATGGGTCATCTTCTTCGTGTCAGTTGTCATGCTGTTCGACAACTGGCAGCGCGACCACGGGCGCCCGTCGATGTTCTTCCCGAGCGCGACGCAGCCGGCCAAGACCGCCAGCAATCCGGCACCGGGCTCGGCCACGCCGGGCACGCAGCCGTCCGAACTGCCCAACGCGCCGGCCGGCGCCGCTCCTGGAACGGCCACGCCGCCCGCCACGGCGGCATCGCAACTGGTCAAGTTCACGACCGACGTGTACTCGGGTGAGATCGACACGCGCGGCGGCACGCTGTCGAAGCTGTCGCTCCTGAAGGAAGGCGACGGCAAGCAGCCCGACCTCTACATCACGCTGTTCGATCACACGCCGAACCACACCTATCTCGCGCGCACGGGCCTGCTCGGCGGCGACTTCCCGAATCACAACGATGTCTTCACGCCGGTGCCCGGCCAGACTTCGCTGTCGGGCGACGCCAAGACGCTGACGCTCGCGTTTGAATCGCCGGTGAAGGGTGGCGTGAAGGTCGTGAAGACTTACACGTTCACGCGCGGAAGCTATGTGATCAACGTCGATACGAAGATCGAGAACGTCGGCAGCACGCCGGTCACGCCGAAGCTGTATATGGAACTGGTGCGCGACAACACGCCGGTGGAAACGCCGCGCTTCTCGCACACGTTCATCGGGCCGGCGGTCTATACGGAAGCGAAGCACTTCCAGAAGATCGATTTCTCCGACATCGACAAGAACAAGGCCGACTTCGTGCCGTCCGCGAACAATGGCTGGATCGCGATGGTGCAGCATTACTTCGCGTCCGCGTGGATTCCGAAGGAAGGCGCGCAGCGCGACATCTACGTGCAGAAGATCGATCCGGTGCTGTACCGCGTCGGCGTGCAGCAGCCGGTGCCGACGATCGCGCCGGGACAGAGCGTGAACGTCGATGCCCGCCTCTTCGCCGGTCCGGAGGAAGAGCGCATGCTGGAAGGCATCGCGCCGGGACTGGAGCTGGTGAAGGACTACGGCATGGTGACGATCATCGCCAAGCCGCTGTTCTGGCTGCTGGAGAAGATTCACAGCTACGTCGGCAACTGGGGCTGGGCGATCGTGCTGCTGACGGTGCTGATCAAGGCGGTGTTCTTCCCGCTGTCGGCGGCGAGCTACAAGTCGATGGCGCGCATGAAGGAAATCACGCCGCGCATGCAGCAGATTCGCGAACGCTTCAAGAGCGATCCGCAGAAGATGAATGCGCAACTGATGGAGCTGTACAAGACGGAGAAGGTGAATCCGTTCGGCGGCTGCCTGCCGGTGGTCGTGCAGATTCCGGTGTTCATCTCGCTGTACTGGGTGCTGCTGTCGTCGGTGGAAATGCGCGGCGCGCCGTGGATCGGCTGGATTCACGATCTGTCGCAGCAGGACCCGTATTTCATCTTGCCGGTGCTGATGGCTGTCTCGATGTTCCTGCAGACGAAGCTGAACCCGACGCCGCCGGACCCCGTGCAGGCCAAGATGATGATGTTCATGCCGATCGCCTTCTCGGTCATGTTCTTCTTCTTCCCGGCGGGTCTCGTGCTGTACTACGTGGTGAACAACGTGCTGTCGATCGCGCAGCAGTACTACATCACGCGGATGATGGGTCAGCGCAAGAAGAAGGCAGCCTGATTCTGCTTTGATTCGAACGTTAAAACGCCCGGCCTGGCCGGGCGTTTTTGCGTCTGCGGGTCAGAGATCTATCGCAGCCGACGAAAGCTACCGCTTCATCGCCCCATAAAACTGATCGATGAGTTCCTCGAGCAGATACCGATGATGCGGCGATAGCGCCTCGATCTTCGACGCCAACTCCAGCGTCTCCTCCGATGCCGGATATTTCTCGTCGCGTGCAAGCGGCTTCGGCGTCGTTTGCGTGCTGCCGCTCGGCGGCGGGCCGTAGTGCAGCCAGTGCAGGTCGACCTTCAGCCAATCTGCGAGCGTCTGCAGCTTGTCGACGGTGGGAATCGAACGTCCGGTAAGCCACTTGTGCGCGGTCTGCGGCGAAACCGGGTCGCCCTGAAAGCGCAAATTGAACTTGTTCGAGAGATCAGTGGCGCCGCGCATTCTCTCGGGTGAGCGAGCCATCGAGAACTTGAGTCGTTCCGAGAAATCGGCTTTTTCTTGTGGTGTAGGCATGCTTTCGATTGTGCAAGGCAATCGCTGCCATGTAGTCAACCATGCGGGCGATATATGGCGAAGCTCGGACGGTTTTTATCTTATGCACGCTCTGACGGAGGTTGCCTGGAAGCAGGCATAAGCGAGCGGTAAGCCTCGTAGGACGTACCGCTCAGCTTCTCTCGGACCGCTAAATTCGCTCCATTCCGAAGCAAACGTGTATCTCGTTTAAGATAATGCAAGAATCATCCTAAGACGAGGAGGGTGAACCCGCGCGATACAATGCCGGCAGTCCACCATCACGTCCGGCAAGCCACTATGTTGAGCAACGACACCGACCCCATCGTCGCAATCGCCACCGCACCGGGGCGTGGAGGGATCGGCGTCGTGCGGCTGTCGTTCGGGCGGGCGGGAGAAGCTGCCGCCCAGCAAGCGATGCTCGCGCTATGCGGACAGGCACTCGCGCCGCGTCACGCCAGCTATGTGCCGTTCATCGACGGAAACGGAGAAGCGCTCGATCGCGGCATCGCGTTGTACTTCCCGGCGCCGCACTCATACACGGGCGAACACGTGCTGGAGTTGCAGGGTCACGGCGGTCCGATCGTGTTGCAGCTCGTGCTGCAGCGCGCGATCGAAGCGGGCCGCGGCTTCGGACTTCGGCTCGCCGAGCCGGGCGAATTCACCCGCCGCGCTTTCTTGAACGACAAGCTCGATCTGGCGCAGGCCGAAGCCGTCGCCGATCTGATCGAAGCGAGCACCGAAGCGGCTGCACGCTCGGCCGGCCGGTCGCTCGAGGGCGCGTTCTCGCGCGAGATTCACGCGCTCGTGGAAGACGTCATCACACTGCGGATGCTGGTCGAAGCCACGCTCGACTTCCCCGAAGAGGAAATCGACTTCCTGGAAGCCGCCGACGCACGCGGCAAGCTCGCCCACATCCGGCAGCGGCTAGACGTCGTGTTGAGCGAAGCACGGCAGGGCGCGCTGTTGCGCGAAGGCATGTCGGTGGTGCTCGCGGGACAACCGAACGTCGGCAAATCGTCGCTTTTGAATGCGCTCGCGGGCGCGGAACTGGCCATCGTCACGCCGATCGCGGGCACGACGCGCGACAAGGTCGCGCAGACCATCCAGGTCGAAGGCATTCCGCTTCATATCATCGATACGGCCGGGTTGCGCGAGACCGAGGACGAAGTGGAGCGTATCGGCATCGAGCGGACTTGGGGGGAAATCGAACGCGCCGACGTCGTGCTTCATCTGCTCGATGCGCGCGCCGCGATCACGCCCGAAGACAAGGTTATCGCCGCGCGATTTCCGCAAGGCGTGCCGGTCGTGCGCGTGTGGAACAAGACGGACCTCGAAGGCACGCCCGCCGGCGTAAGCGAGGGCGACGACCACGCTCGCGAAGTCAACCTGTCGGCGAAGACCGGTGACGGCATCGCGCTATTGCGAGGCGAGTTGCTGAAGATCGCGGGGTGGCAAGCGGGCGCGGAAAGCGTCTACCTTGCGCGCGAACGCCACTTGATCGCACTGCGGGAGGCGCGCGATCACCTCGCGCTCGCCGCCGGCCACGCGAATCAGCAGTCGCAGGTATTGGACCTTTTCGCGGAAGAACTGCGTCTCGCGCAAGACAGCCTCAACGCGATCACCGGCGAGTTCACATCGGACGATCTGCTGGGTGTTATTTTCAGCCGGTTCTGCATCGGCAAATGATTACGCGCCTTCGGGCTTCCCAAGTGCGCGCAGTTCCGCGCTGAGTTTCTCGACCTCATCCGGCCGTCCGTGGAAAGCGGCCGGCGTGTTCTGGAACATCTCGATGCGATACGCGCCGTCGCAAAGTGACAGCACGAGCGTCTGCACTGCGTTCAGCCGGTTATCGAGCGAGGCTGCCCCACGCGGCCACATTCCGGCGACGGCGCGCAGCAGTAGCGTCTGGCCCGCAGCCAGACGCCTCACCTCACGCACTTTCGCGACGAAGACCGGCGTCGGATGCGCGGCGAAAATCGGCGCGAGATGCGCCTCGATGCACGCGCGCCCATCGATTGCGCTGCCATCGAAGCCGATCAGGCTGCCGCGCTCCGTGAAGCGCGCGGCCATGCTTGCGGCGTCCTGGCGATTCCAGTCGCCGAGCAGGGCAAAGTAAAGTTGCCGGGCGCTCGCGGCCCAGTCGTCGACTTGATTCATGCGGCTTTCTTCCATGCGGCTGCAAAGACGCCCGCGCCCATCAGCAAGGCGCCGCCGGTCCGGTTGACCGCGCGCTGGACGGACGGCTTGCGGATGGCGCGCCGCGCGCCCGATGCGAGAAGCGCGTAACCCAGTGCGTTGGCGGCGGCGAGAGCGACGAACGTCGCCTCGAAGATGGCGATTTGCGAGACGCTGGCCGCATGTGGATCGATGAATTGCGGCACGAACGCGACGAAGAAGATGATGCTCTTCGGGTTGAGCGTGGTCACGGCGTAGGCGTGCGCCATGATGCGCCCGGTGTGCAGGTCGTTGCCGGTCGTGACGGCATCGGGATCGACGGCCGGTGCACGCCACAGCTTGAAGCCGAGATAGATCAGATACGCCGCGCCGATCCATTTGACGGCCGTGAACAGCTCAGCCGATGCCGCGAGCAGCACGCCGAGCCCGAGCATCGACGCGGTCATCGCGGTGAGATCGCCGAGCGCGACGCCGATCGTCGTCGCGAGCGCATATTTGCGGCCGTGACCGAGCGCGTACGATACGACCAGCAGGACGGTCGGTCCGGGAATCGCCACCAAAATCGCCGATGCGATGGCGAACGGCAGCCATTGAGCGAACGTCATGTTTCCTCCTGAGGTCTCCTGCTAGGAGAGTCGATTTATCCACGAACGGCGGCTCATGGCAATAGGCCGTTCGGCCAGCTTGCGCGCGTGAGGGCGCTCGGTTAGCTGAGTCGTTGCGCTCAAGCGGTTAAGTTAAGTGCGGCGCACAAAACCGCCTGCAGGGGAAAATGCCACAGAAAGCAGTCATTCGAAGTCAGTTTCTTTCGGGACCCAGCATTTAATCGCATTCGGTCATTCGAAGTCCCAGCAGCGAACAACCGAATAAGACATGCGACATTCCGCCGTGTTGCGCTCGCACACAACATGTGCTTGCAACTTTCTCGCTCTCGTCTAGCATCGTTTTTGCGGCCTTGCCGCTTTTAAATACATAGCTAATGTCGAATGGTTTCGTTTGGAGGCCGAGTACATGAAGAAATGCGCCAATGCTCTCTTCGTCGCGATGGGCTTGTTTGCTGTCGTTTCCACTGTGCAAGCCCAAGACAGCGTGGTTCAGGCTCAACAGACGTTCAAATTCCGGCCCGATTCATATGGCTGCCTGTCCAAAGACAAATTCGATTCAGCCGACAAGCACGCGAGAGCCGGCGAACATCAACAGATGCAGCAGTTCTTCGAAGGCTACGAGTGCATATCGACTCCGGTTAATTCGCATTTCCGGGTTTTACGCGTCGTCGGCCATGACATTGAATTCGTCAATGCCGCGAATAACGATACTCAAGGCATGTGGACCGCGGATCGGTTCATCGATCAATAAGCGGTTCTAATTCAATCACCGATTAGCCCGGCGATCTCGAATTCCGCCGGCTGTCGCGTCGTGCCCGATGCCGGTCGCTCGGGCTTCCATTTCCGCATCGTTTCGCCGCACAATGTCGGACTCGCTTGCGTCCGATGTGCGGTGCCTCGCTCCGCCGTGCCGCTCCCACTCAACTCATTCGCCGGGCGAAAGCATTGGCGTCATTGCTGCATGGCTCTCAAATCCACTATCTATAAGGCCGATCTTCAGATCGCCGACATGGATCGCCACTATTACGGCGATCATTCCCTGACCATCGCGCGTCATCCGTCCGAGACTGACGAACGCATGATGGTGCGTGTCGCGGCGTTCGGCCTGTTCGCCAGCGAGCGGCTCGAATTCTGCAAGGGCCTCTCCGATACCGACGAGCCCGATCTCTGGCAGAAGGATCTCACGGGCCAGATTCAGTTGTGGATCGAAGCCGGTCAACCGGACGAAAGGCGCATCGCGAAGGCGAGCGGGCGCTCGGAGCGCGTGGTGATCATCGCCTATGCGGGCAAGACCGCGGATATCTGGTGGCAAGGCGTGAAGGGCAAGGTTGAGCGCCTGCGCAATGTGACGGTGTGGTCGCTCACGGATGGCGTCGCTGACGCGCTTGGCAAGCTGGCCGAACGGACGATGCGGCTCCAGCTCATGGTGCAGGACGGAGAGGCATCGTTGGGAAGCGCGACGGTAGATCCGGTTGCTATCCGCTGGAACGTGCTGAAGGCGCCGGAAGCGTGAAGTCAGGCTTCGGGCGGTCCTTTTAGCTCGATCATATTGCCTTCGGGATCGAACACGTAGAGCGACGGGCCGAAGCCTTCGGCGCCATAGCGTCGCGCTTGTTCGCCTATGAGCGCGCCGTGTTGCTCGAAGTGAGTGCGCAGGGCGTTGGCGTCGAACGGCTCGACGCGCAGGCACAGGTGATCCATGTTGCGGCCGGCGCCGGGCTGCCCGTTTTCGGGGCGATCGATCGATGCGCCTTCAGCGAGTAGGTCGATGAGCGAACGGCCGGCGCGCATCTGCACGAGGCCGATATCGCGCTGCTCTTTCTCGATGGGGCAATGAAGGGCGGATCGGTAAAAGCGGATCATGTTGTCGAGATCGATGCAGCGGATCACGACGTGATCGATTTCGCGGATGGTGAAGTGCATGTTGGCGTTGGGCGATGATGTGAGGCGGTGAATGGGAAGGGTCTGGTGCGGAGGCAAGCGCTTTTGATTCGTGTGAGGAGGAGGATCGAACTCCCGACCTTCGCATTGCGAATACGAACAAGTCGGGGTTCCTTGAGATAGATCGATGTTGATTTAATATCATAAGTCGCTGTATTCAAAGGTTTTTGAAGCATCGCCCTTTCCGTTGATGTTGATCGATATACCTTCATTGCCGCATAATTTGGTTACACGGCGGTTACATGGGATCGCCGGCACACGAGGAGGCCTGGTGGCAAAGGTAAACTTCACTGCGGCACGGGTAGATGCACATCGCTGCGAACAGGGTAAGTCGCAGTCTTTTCTCTGGGACAGCAAAACTCCCGGACTGGGCTTGCGAGCCACACCGAGCGGAGCCAAGGCTTATATCTTTCAAGGGAAGATCCATGGCTCGACCTTGCGAATGACGATCGGCGATCCGAAAAGCTGGACGATCGCTCAAGCTCAGGAGCGTGCGCGAAGTCTCCAGACGCTTATTGACGGCGGCGTTGATCCGCGCGAGAAAGAGGCCGAGCAAAAGGTCGCCCATGAAGCTCGGCAGGCGGCGAAGCGCCGTCAGGACGTAACTGTCTGCGAAGCGTGGGAGCATTACCTAGAACATCTACGGACAAAGATCTCGCCCAAAACCAAAAAGCCGCGGTCGGAGCGCTACATCTTGGACCATATCAACCTCTCGTCGCCAGGCGGCGGTATTGCAAAACGCGGCGGCAAAGAAAAAATACGTGGGCCATTGGCTCCGCTCATGCCGCAACGGTTGACCGAGATAACGGCAACTTCCATGTCTCAGTGGCTCGAGGCCGAAATACCTCGAGGGCCAACGAACGCCGGTCATGCATTCGGCCTTTTCAAGGCATTCATTCGGTGGTGCGACACTCACGAAACGTATGCCGGCATCATCCCCCACGAGGCCTATGCTTCACCAAAGGTCAAGGGCATTCTTCCCCGTAGCGCCGCGAAGGATGACTGCCTTCAGCGCGAACAACTGCCTGTTTGGTTTAGCGCGGTACGTGGCATCGCGAATCCCGTAATCAGCGCATACCTTCAAGGACTGCTCATCACCGGTGCGCGTCGGGAAGAGCTGGCCACGCTGCGTTGGGAAGATGTGGACTTCCGCTGGCGCAGCCTGACCATGAACGACAAAGTTGAAGGCACTGGCGGCCGGACTATTCCGCTCACTCCTTATCTAGCCAGCCTATTGCGACATCTTCAGCGCCTAAACGAAATGCCGCCGAATAAACGTCAAGCCGCTCGCCTCGCTGAAAGAGGCGAACAGTGGGAACCATCGGAGTGGGTGTTCGCCAGTAAAACAGCATCGGACGGAAAGATTGCCGAACCTCGTCATGCCCACAATCGAGCATTGGAACCAACGGGCTTGCCGCATATATCGCTGCATGGCCTTCGCCGGTCATTCGGCACACTGTCAGAGTGGGTGGAGGTGCCGGTCGGCGTCGTCGCCCAAATTCAAGGACACAAACCGTCGGCAATCGCCGAAAAACACTATCGGCGACGGCCCCTCGACCTGCTACGCATGTGGCACGACAAGATCGAGGCTTGGATGCTTGAGCAGGCAAATATTAAGTTTGAGTTGAAGTGACGACACAAACGGGCTGCTCATCTACGGCCGACCGCGGCAGCAAAGCGATCGCAGCGACAGATGGGATAGAGGTCGTCGCGATCGCAAACCTATTCGCTCCAGGCTATGTGCCTCCTGGATTGAACGCAACCACCCACGTCGCCGCTTCCGGGATCAAGCAGATGGAATGCCGCGCCCAACCAAGGGGCTCCAGCGGTTTACCGCCACTGCTCGGTCAAAAAGCAGAGGATCGAACTCCTGACCGCGAAACGGTCACTGTCTGCTTGAATCGAGCAGCGAAGATGCCCTCAAAACTGCCCCCAACTTTGCTTCGCTACCCAAACTTATCCATCGATTCGTTCCAGGACTTTCTTCGTGCACGTCTCACCCGTCAGCCAATTCCAGACATGGATACAAATCTATAGCAGCACTCGGAAGTGACGCTTGTCCGCATCGGAAGACTTGAGGATGCGGTACTCCATGCCGCTGGCCACCGCGATCTGATGAGCGAAGTCCATCTTGGCCTGCACCACCGCGTCCTCGATCTGATTGTCGGCCTTTACTTCGACGATGACGTACTTCAGGCTGCCATCCGGCTCCTCGCGCTGGAAGATGAAGTCGGGGTAGTAGCTGCGCACGGTGCGCGAATCCGGGTCGATGTACTGGATGAAAAAGTCGGACTGGCCGTGGGTCAGCATTCCAGTGAAGTAGATTTTCTTCACCCGCTGTTCGCGCAGCAGATCCCAGAACAGCCAGTTTTCAGAGCCAGAGTCAAAGCAGTAGGTGTCGAGGTGAAAGCTCTTCGCGCGCTCCTCGCCCTTGATCTGCGCGTCATTCATCCTGACAATCTTGTCCTTGGCCGCCGACAGCTCGTAGTAGCCGTTCGGGGGCATCTTGATCAGATCGACTTCATGCTCCTCGGTTTGCTGCGATTCTTCGAGGTCGTAGAGCTGGCGGAACAGGCGCGGGATGATCTCGTCATACAGCAGCTCATTGAACTCGTTGGTTATCGCCACCAACTCGTCAGTGCCTTCCTTGGTCGAGTCCAGCAGTTCTTCAATGTCGAGTGGGCGTAGATTGAGGTAGCGGGACGCCTCCGCCACCAGCGTCATCCGTGAGAAGACGCGCTTTTCGCGGCGTTCGGTGAGGTCGAAAGTGCGACTGCCCGACGCGCGTGCGGCGTCGGCGGCGGTCAACCCCTCCTGCTGCGTTTCGATTAGCCGGTACTTCTCAACTAACTCTGCCCACTTCTCTCTGCTAGAACGTTCAGGGATCAGTTCCTGCCCAGGAACAAGCTGCTTTTCGCGCATCTGGTATTGCTTGCGTACGCGCACGAGCTTGATCTTGACCGGCGGCTCCACTACCCGTACTTCCACGCGCTCCTTGTCGCTGCCTGTCTTTTGTAGCTCGTCGACGCTGATGCGGAAGTTCTGTTGTAACTCGTCGTTCAGGGTATTGAGGTTGTCGTTCGAGAGGAAGACATGGCCGGTGTACTGGGCCTCGCCGATGGCGCGCAGGCAACGCATCGTGGCTTGCAGCACGAACACCTTAGACTTCGGCTCGCGGAACAGGCCAACGCCGAATAGCGAGCGGCAGTTCCAGCCCTCCCGCCCCTTGTTGACCAGCAGCACGAACTGCTTTTCCGAGCCTTCGGTGTCGAGCCGATTGAACTCGCGGATGTCGTCGTTGGTTGTAAGCTTGTCGTCACCCACGTTGACAAGAATGCGCGAGGTCGGTATGCCGTGCCTGATAAGCGCGCGCTCAACCGCCGGTTTCAGCTCGCTGGTCAGCTCGTCGATAGTAGCGGCGAAGAAGGCCAGCTTGGGCAGTAGACCTTCCGGGCGCAGTGTGCCGGACTCCTTCAGGAAAGCGTCGACGGCGATGTCCACGAACTCCTCAGTGCGGGTGTTGCTGTAGCCGTGCAGCAACACCTTCTTCAGGAAGCCCTTGTCGATAGCCTCCTTCAAGCCGTAGGCATACACCACCTCCGGCAACACCTCGCGCCCAACGTAGGGCGTACCCGTATAGTTGTAACAAGCCACCACGCGCGTGCCCGCCGCGTTTAGGCTGGCGGCGAGAATGTCAATGGTTGTACGCAGGCTGGTGTCCGTCTCCTTCGCACCGACGCCCATATCCTTGGCGAGCGCCTTGCCGAAGGCGTGATGGGCCTCGTCCACGTAAATGCCCAACTGCTCCAGACGGCGCAGCTTCTCGAACCGCTGGTTGGTGGTCAGTTCGCCCTCTTCTTCCGGCTGATCGAAGTTGTAGAGGTCGGCGGCATCGGCATAGACGCCGGTGGCGGCGAGCGTGTCGCCAGTAGCGCCAAACAGCTTGTCAATGGAAGTCTTTTCCTTGTGCTGGCGCTTGAGGATGATCTTCTGCGTGTTGGAGACGATGATGTTGAAGCGCGAGCGATCCAGCGTGTCCAGTGACGTGCCTGCTTCTTCAAGGTAGTGGAAACGCAGGTGCGCGGTTAGGAAGTTGACGTACTCCGGCGGCACCACGAGGGTCAGGTCGAACGCTTCGATCTCCTTCAGCGATTGCAGCACCGTCTTGTCCGGCGCGAACACCAAGGCGTTGTGACAGTAGCGGGAATCCTTCTCGAATTTGTTGCCCAGCAGGAATTCGTAGAAGATGCAGGTCGCCATCAAGATGGTTTTGCCAGTTCCCATCGTCAGCGCGAAGATGTAGTTCGGGTAGGCACGCGAGTTCTTGCGCATCTTCTCGAACAGCACCTTGTACGAGCTCAATTCCAGCTCGTCTGTCTCGCCGAACTGGAACATCTCCTGCCCAGCCGTTCCGAGGAAGGAACCGAACTTGCGGCCCTCGAACTTGCCGCTACGCTCGTACCATGTCTTAAAGATCGCCTCGACCTTATCGTTGCCCAGAAACTCTTTCAGGAAGACATAGGTCTCCAGCGCCTCGAACTGCGGCTGGCGAAGGAAAGCCTTCGGGTTGCGCTCCGGATTATTGAAGTCGAGGAACTTGCGCGTCAGCTCTTTGTAGTGCTGGCGAATCACTCCCCGGTTGTCCTTGTAGAACTGCCACAGAAAGCGGAAGAAGGCGAAATCCAGCGACGCGCCAGCCACCTTGCCGTTGGCCTTCACTGCCGTGCGCTTAGTCGCCATTGCTAACGCTCCCTTCCCAAGATTCCGAGAGCAGATCGGTGATCTTCACACGAATCGTCCCTGCGTCGTCTGGCACTGTGTATACACCCGTCACTAGGTCGTTCTTGCCCGGAATGTCCACCACCGCCGGTTGCAGCACAGCACCATCGTAATTCCAATCGATCAGAACGGATTCGACCAGCTCTTTCCAGTCCTCTACCGACTCCTTCTGGAGCGAAAGCTTCTGCAGCAGGTTCATCGGATAGAACTTCTCGATGACCAACTCGCCCCTCTTGAGGGACAGATTGGCCTGTGAGTCCCGCTTGAACTCCAGATCGGCCTTGTCGCGCAGAATGTCCAATACTTCCACGTCGATCTTGAAGGGCTTGGCCGCTAGTTCCAGTTGTGCTCGCAGATCAGGCTCGTGGCCCATGCATACGAGGGTGATCTTCTCGACTGGTCGGTTCGGGGCGTCGTTCTGCTTACGCTGCCACGCCTTGTAGTCGAAGCCAGCGATCAGTTCGCTCAGATCAGCTCGCGTGGTAATGCGGTTGACGGGCATGATCTTGACCATGCGACCATCCTTTTCGCCATCGAACACGGTGCTGAACTCCAGCTTCTGCACCTCCAGCGCCTCGATCAGCAGTTCCTTCGCTTGAACCGGGTTGCGGAACACGTCGTAGTGGTTGACGTTATAAAGCTCGAATCCGGTGAAGTGTTTAACTTCATCATCAAGTGACTGCTGCCGCAAGTCGTCGGCCACACTGATCAGTCGCTTTGTGGTGGTCTGGATTGCGCCGAGATTGATATCAGCGCCGATGAATCTACGACCGAGCTTCATTGCAACAGATTGGGTCGTACCGGACCCCATGAAACAGTCAAGTACCAAGCTGCCTTTCTTTGAAGCTGCCTCCATTACGCGCTCAACGATCCCCTCAGGCTTTTGAGTGGGATAGTTCATTGCCTCATCCGACCAAGAGACAACCGGCAAAAGATCGTCCCAGATGGACTGTACGGGGCGACCCTCCATTTCATCGAGGAATCGTTTTAGACGGGGAATTCCGTTCTGGGTGTAATAGATACGCCCTTCATCGTCGAGTCGCTTCATAGTGGTTTCAGGGCAGCGCCAGAATCCCTCTGCACCTTTCCAGCTATATCTATACCCACCGCCTGATAGGCCAGACGCAGAGAGGTTATCCGACATGAACTTTCTGCCTTGCTCATCGGTATAACGGTAATAACGCTCCACGTACCACTCTTCGTAGGCTGTTAGCGGCTGTTTCCAGATGAACTGCGACGTTCTGGAATAGAAGAAGATTGTGTCATGGATATTTCCAAAGCCAGACGAGTCGCTATGAGCAGAAGTTCTTTTCCAGATAATTTCTGAACGGTAGTTTTCCTGTCCGAATATCTCGTCAAGCATCAATTTCAGGTAGTGATTTTTGTGATGATCGACATGCAAAAAAAGCGAACCCTCGGGAGACAGCAGTTCTCGCAATAGGATAAGACGTTCGTACATGAACTGCAGGTATTCATCATTGTTCCAAATGTCGCTGTACTGCTTTTCCTCGAATGAATTTTGGTCGTTAGTGAACGACTTGCCCTTCGCTTGAATCTTCTTCTTGTATTCCGCCCTCGAGTCGAACGGCGGGTCGATGTAAACGAGATCAACCTTACCCCGGAATTCCTTCAGCAAATGACTCATTACCTGAAGGTTGTCACCCCAAAAAATCTTGTTGCGCCAGCCGTCCACCTCCTCGCCATGGACTTCCTTCAATTGTGCCGGATAATACTGCGTCGACGCGAACGGACGTTTACCTCGCCAGTCCAGCTTCGGATAGCCCTTGATCGGCTCGAACTCATACTTTGCGACGTCAGTCGCGCCACCGCCGGGCGTGGCAAATTGCAGGCTTTCCTGGGCAAGCGTTGTCTTTGTCATTAATCGATCTTCCTAAATTTCCAATTCTTGTTGTCGCAGTAGGCGCGCATGTCACAGTTCTGGCACAACTTGGTCGGTCGTGCGGCGATGCCATAGTCGTGCCGCTCGATGCGCGTCACAATGTCGTCGAAGCGGGCGATGGTCTTGCCAATAGCACGGTCGTCCTTGTCGAAGGACACGTAGGGGTTTCCGCCGTCCTCGCCGGTGTAATACAGGTGCATCCGGCTGACTTTCTGGCCTGTGCGCTCCTCGACCAAGTGCGCGTACACCTCTAACTGGTGCTGATACTGTCGGAGGCGATCGCGATCCTTCTCCATGTCGGGCTTCTTCTCCGACTTGAAGTCGATGATCTCGACCGTGTCCTGTTCGCCCCGGATCAGGTCAACGCTGCCTTTGAGGATATATTGATCCTTGACCAGCGAAATCTCGACCTCGGCTTCCTTGATGCGGTCCCAGTTGTCGCTCTCGCGCTGGTAGTAGCGCAGCACGTGCAGCAGCGCTGCCTGTTGCGAGGACGGCGCGAGGTACACACGCTCTTTCTTCGACAGCATGGCGTAGTTGGCCGAGAACCAACCTTCGATGGCTTCGCGGCTTAAGGTGCCCTCCTCGCCGCGGAGCACCGTCTTGTGGATGTCTTCGATGGTTTGATGCACCAGAGTACCGAACAGCATCGGGCTCTCACGGATGGGCGCGAACTCCAGTTCCTTGAAGAAGCGGTACTGCTCAGCGCAGTTCTCGAACACGGTAATGTGCGAGGTGAAGGAGTATTCACGCTTAAGGTTGATCTGCTTGACCGCCTCGAAAGTCAGCACCGAAAAATCTATGTCGCGCCAGCTCGGCAACTCGTAGAACAGGCGCTCGAAGTATTTGGACGGCGACTTGCCCATACCCCGTCCCTGCCGCTCCTGCGCAGCCAGCACCAGCAGGTTCTGGGCGCGGGAAAAGGCCGTGTAGAACAACCGCCAAAAGTCGAAATTCTTGATGCGGTCGAGCGGCTCGAATCGCTCCTTAGAAAGATAGCCTCCGTCTTCCAGCAGCACATCCAGTTCACCGTACTGCTTGCGGGGCACCGCCTCCAGCGAGCCGCAAACAACGACCGGGAACTCCAGCCCCTTCGACTGGTGGATGGTGAGGAAAGACACGCAGCCCTTGGGGGCGTACTCAGATTCGTCCTCGTATTCGCCGATGCCACCGTCCACCAGGAAGCGCAAGAACTGGTTGAACATGTCGCGGATGTTCTTTTCCAGCCACTCCGGGTTCAGCACGCTGACGAAATGCAGGTACTCGAACTTGGTAAGCAGCTTTGAAAAGGTGCCGAGGTTGCGCGCCGCGCGGCCCTTGTCCACACCCTGCACGGCCTCGTTAGCAAGGAAGCGCGAGAACAGCGGGAACTGAAGCAGTTGGTAGAACAGCCCCGAAAAGGCGTAGTCGGTGTTCTGCGTGAGCACGGCGTGCCGTTTGGCCAGCGGGCGCGCCCAGTCCAGCAGGGATTTGTTCTCCGGCTTGCGCAGCTCGGCGGCGAAGGCCGCGAAGCACTGATGGTCGTAGTAGTCCCAAATTTCCAACGTGACGCCTTCCGCCCACGCCCGTACCTTGGGAAATTGTGGGAACAGGAAAATCAGGGCGCCGATCATCAAGCGGATTTCCTCACGCTCGAAGAACATGTTCGAGCGAGGTGAGAACACGGGCACGCCCTCGGTTTCGAGGAAGCGGGCCAGGGCAACCACCTTGTCATTTTTGACTGAGCGGAACAGGAAAGCGACCTGATTCCAGTCCGATAACTGGCCCGATGCCTTCAGGCCGTTGAGGAAGGACAAAACCTCGGCATGCCAGTGGCTGGTTTCGTCTTTGTTATCGGTGGCGGCCAGCCGCACCGCCGTAGGCACGTCGGGAAAGTCGCCCTTGCGCGGCACGATCTGCTTAGCGAAGCGGAACACGCGCGCGCCGTCGTCCCACGTCTGTTCGCGCATCCATTCGTTGTAGAAGCGGATGATGTCCGGGTGCGAGCGGTAGTTGACGGTCAGTTTGACCTGCTTGCACCGCTCTTCGGGAAACAGCGATGGGAATTCCAGAATGTTGCGGATGGTCGCACCCCGGAACCGGTACAAGCCCTGGTCGTCGTCGCCCACGACGCACAGGTTGCGCTTCTCGCCCGCCAACAGCAGGAGGATGCGCTCCTGAATGGTGTTGGTGTCCTGGTACTCGTCCACCATCAAGTAGGTCAGCTTCTCGCGCAGCTGAGCCAGCACCTCCGAACGCTTTTCTAGCAGCTGCAGCGCCTCGTACTGAATGCCGGAGAAGTCGAGTGAGTTGTTCTCGTGCAGCAGCGCCTGATACTTGGCGAAGCATGCGGCCAGCGCACGGATTTCCACATCGGGGGCCGCCGCCAGCGCGGCGAAGTCGAGGGCTTCCTCACTGACCTTGTTGAGCCACTTGAGCAAGTTTTCCGACTGCGTCCAACGGCCCGACTGGTCATCGCCCATTACGAGCTGGGCATCGGGCAGCTCTCGAAAATCCTTAATGTGCTGGTACAGAAAGTATTGTTGATCGAACTGGTCGAATAGCGTGAAGCTGCGCTTGAGGCGCGTGAACTCGCGGAAGTCTTCCAGCAGCCGCAGGCAGATCGAATGGAACGTCCCCAAGTACATCTCGTTCAGGTTGAACCGGATGTCTAGCTCCGCCAGTCGGTTGGAGATACGGGTCGTGAGCTCGCGCGCTGCCTTGTCGGTGAAGGTGACGACGAAGAGGGATTCCGGCGCGACGCCCTTCTGCGTGATCAGGAAAACGATGCGCTCGACCAGGGTAAATGTCTTGCCCGAGCCCGGCCCGGCGATGATGAGGACCGGACCATCGGTGGCAAGGATGGCTTCGAGTTGCTGGGGGTTCGCCTTGGACTGGAGGGCGGTAGCGCTGGAGGTCATTCCACCTCCTCGTCGTCATCCACAATCGCCTTGCCGATGCGGCTGGCAATCCACTGATCCAGCTCACCCCGACGGAAGCGCCAAGTGCCGCCGAGCTTGAACGCCGGGAGCTTGCCGCTCGCTGCAAGGCGATAGACCGTGCGCTTGCCCGCCTTCAGGTAGGCGGCAACCTCGTCAATCGTGAGAATCTCGTCTGGGTGGTCGCTCATTGGCTTTCCCATGTCATTTGCACCGAGCTTGGTTTACTGTCATATTTTGTCATATTATTTCGCGATTGGGCAAAGTTGGGCACACTTGGCATCTAACGGATGCCTAACCGAGAGGGAGCGGCGGTGGCATCGAACTACGAGAAAATCTGCGAGGAAAATCGGGAGAGTTACGGCACCAAAGGTGCCCAGAAGTCCGGGAGGTTGGCAGCTGGGCTGTACGACGACCGCACGCACTTCATTTTCGAATTGCTGCAAAACGCCGAGGACGCCCTCGGTCGGCGCGGCGACCGGCACGGGCCGCGTAAGGTGGAGTTCACGCTGAACCCGACGCGCCTGGCGCTATCCCACTTCGGCAAGCCATTCGACGAGGGCGACGTCCGAAGCGTCTGCGACATCGCCGAGAGCACCAAAAACGAGTCCTCCATTGGCCGCTTCGGCCTCGGCTTCAAGTCTGTTTACACCGTCACCGATCTTCCGGAAATTCACTCGGGCGACGAGGACTTCGCCATCGAGAATTACGTCTTTCCCAAACGGTCGGAACGTTCGGCGCGCGCGGCGGACGAGACGCAGATAATCCTTCCCCTGAAATCGGAAGACAGGAACGCAACGAAGGACATCACGGCTGGGTTCCGCAACTTGGGACCGGGCGCCCTGCTGTTCCTGCGCCACATTGACGAAATCAACTGGAGCGTCGAGGGCGGCGCGTCCGGGTTCTACCTACGCAATACCCCCGAATCGCTCGGATCTCATGTCCAGCTCATCACGGTGATCGGCAAAGAGGATGATCTGCCCGAAGTCGATCAGAACTGGCTGGTTTTCCACCGCGACGTGTTTTCTGCCGAGCAGAGGAAGGTCGGGCGAGTGGAAATCGCCTTCTCGCTGATCGCGGCGGTAAAGGATGCCCCCAGTCGCTGGGCTGTGCAGCCGTTGGCCAAATCGCCGCTGGTGGTGTTCTTCCCGACCGTGGTTGAGAGCCACCTTGGCTTTCTCGTGCAGGGGCCGTACCGCACCACACCGAGCCGCGACAACATCCCGCCCGGCGAGCCGTGGAACCAGCATCTGGTCAAGGAGACGTCCAGCCTGCTGGTGGAAGCGATGCGCTGGATGCGGGACAAAGCGATGCTGGATGTCTCGGCTCTGCGCTGTCTGCCGCTCAACCGCGAGAAGTTCCCGAAAGACTCGCGCTTCGCGCCGATGTTCGATGCCGTCCGGACGGCATTCCAGGACGAGGCACTACTACCCACCTTCGACGGCAGGCACGTCACCGCCCATCAGGCAAAGCTAGCGCGCACGCAGGATCTGCGAACACTGTTGAGCCCGGAGCAGGGGGCGGCTCTGTTTGGCTCAGAGTTCACAGCCTGGCTGTCTGACGACATCACAGAGGTCAAGACACCCGAGATTCGCCAGTACCTGATGCGAGAGCTCGGGATCGATGAGATCACGCCGGCAAAATTGGTGCCGTGTCTGAGTAGGTCATTCCTTGAAGCACAACCCGACGAGTGGGTGTTACGGCTGTACGAATTCCTAAGCGGGCAGGAGAAGGCCTTGCGCCGTCACCTCGACACCGTTCCGCTCATTCGGCTCGACGACGGCACCCACGTTGTCGCCCGCGAGAACGGCAAGGCCAAAGCCTTCCTTCCCAGCGCCATCGCCACCAGCTTTCCGACCATGGGCCGCGCTGTTTGCGCGACATCCGATGTGCGGTTATTTCTGATTTCGCTGGGCATCACCGAACCTGACCCGGTGGATGACGTGATCTGGAATGTCCTGCCGAAGTACCAAGATCAAGAGGAAGAAGTGGATGTGGGCGACGATGCCTATGCCGCGGATATCGAACGCATCCGCTCGACATTCAAGGCTGATCTGACGGACACGCAGAAGGCAAAGCTCCGCGCCGCCTTGGGGGACACCACTTTTGTTATGGTTGTCAATACCGGCGACGACAAAGGCTATGTCGCCAAACCCGGCGACGTTTACATCGCAACCGACCGCCTGCAGCAGCTCTTCGCCGGTGTGCCCGACATCCTGATCGTCGATAACGAGTACGATTGTTTGCGCGGTGAAGACATCCGCGACCTGCTGGTGTGGTGTGGCGCAAGTCGCTACCTCATTCCGCAAGCGGCCTCGACGGGGCTGGCGCATTCCGAGAAGGCACGGATCCGCAGAGAAGCAGGACTTGAGCGTGCGAGTTGGGAAGACACGCCGGAAGACTTCACCCTCCGCGGGCTTACGCAGCTGCTGGAGTTCCTGCCCACGCTAAAACCCGAAAAGGCTGCGACCAGAGCGAAAGTGCTGTGGGAGGCGTTGGCCGACCTCGAGGGGCGCGGCACTACCGCCTTCTACGGCTCCTATAGATGGGGCTATTCCCACGAGACAAAGACCGCCCGATTTGACGCCAACTTCGTCAAGACGCTCAATCAGGTCGCTTGGGTGCCGAACGGCGATGGCGAGCTGGTTCCCCCCAGCCTCGTGGTATTCGACACCCTTGGCTGGAAACCCAACCCTTTCCTGCTGACGAAGATCGCCTTCAAGCCGCCGATGATCGATCAATTGGCCAAAGAGGCGGGTATCGATCCGGCGATTCTCGATCTGCTACGAAGAGACCCCGCTATCGTTGCCGAGCTGGCATCCCGATTGAGTACGAGTCCAGCACCAGAACTCGCACCATCGACAGCCCCCGAGCCGGAAGCCGACGAGACAGCCGACGACGATGTGTACGACGATGCAAAAGACCTGTACGGCGACGACATGCCTGACATCCCACCCGGTACGCCTGATCCCGATGGTGGCGACGGCGTTGGCAGTGGTGCTGGGCGCGGCGGCCAAGGCCGCACCGGTACGGGAGCGCCACGCAGCGGTAGCGAGGGCAACGGAGGCACGCACGGTGGCTCAGATACTCTCGGTGCTTCTGGCGGAAAAGGCAATGGAAATGCTGCTAGTCATGGAAAGAGGACACCCGGCCAGACAGGGGGGCGCCCCTTCATCTCCTACGTCGGCGCACATCCGGATGACGATGGGCCGGATCCCGATGGCCTCGATCAAACGACACGGATGCAGATCGAAGGACATGCGATAAACCTGATCGTTATGCTTGAGCCAGCACTTCGTCGCACGCCGGACGGCAATCCTGGTTTCGACCTCTACGAAGCCGACCCCAACGGTAAAGAAGTTCGATGGGTCGAAGTTAAGTCAATGACGGGTAGTCTAGAAGATCGGCCCGTAGGGCTGTCACACAGGCAATTCGATTATGCCCGGGAGAAAGGCGGTGCATACTGGCTCTACGTGGTCGAGCATGCGACCGACCCGACAAAGGCCCGTGTGCTCAGGATTCAAAATCCCGCTGGCCTTGCTCGGACGTTTACGTTCGACCGGGGCTGGCGTGAGATTGCTCGAACTGAGCTCCCACTGTACCCGGCCAAAGAAACCAAACCACACCCTCAGGGCCGGGGCGTTACCATTTAGTTAAGCAAGCGGACGCGGGTTCGGTTCCAGGTTCCCCACCGGTTATCGAAGAGCCGACCACTCCCGATTGATTTTTTATTCGCAGTCCCAAAATCGTCACGGATTCCACGTGGGCCTTCGCAAGCGAGACATGCTAAGGCCCGCCAATCCCATTTCTCGGGGGGCCTTCTATTCTCTGAAGGTGGTTGCGCACTGCTTGAGGTCATGTTTTTTGTTGGCGCCTTCCCGGCGACGGCACAGCGATAGGTGTGCTGCTACCGAACAACCCATGGCTCTCCGCACGCTCTCGGATCGAAGAATATTTCAACCACATATGACCTCCCCGAGCACGGCAGCAACCTGCCAGCTCCGCCCGCCCAACCCCGTGCTGGCGAACCTCTCCGGGAGCCGTGATGCCTACGTACCCTTCCCCTTTTGAATTTCTGATCACCTTCGCCGTTATCTTCGCTGCGGGCATGCTCACGTCGGTTTGCATGCGTCGATATGCCAACAAAGTCCGGACGGAGGCTGCGGCCCATGCATGACCACCATCCGTTTGGTCCGTTCGACGAAGAAGAGGAACTGTCGCACTCTGGCCCGCCCCGATCTGACTCAAGTGAATTCCCGCACTACCGTCCGGGCGCGGGCCTTGTTTATCCGTGCCCGCGTTGCCAGTCGCTGCTCACGGAACAACGTCACGTCGCACGGCGCATCGGTGGTGCAGTTGGCGCGGCGGCTGGTGCGACAAGCGCCGTCGCCATTGCGTTGTCTGGCGCGGAAGCCGGCGCCATGGCTGGCCTGATCGCAGGTCCGATCGGTGCGGCATGCGGCGGGGTGGCTGGCGCTATCCTCGCCGGGCTGATCGCCGGCGCCGCCGGTTGCGCGACCGGCGCGGCGTTTGGCGAAGCCTTGGACCAAAAGGTCTTCGACAACTGGCGGTGCCTTGCTTGCGGACGCACCTTCAGCGTTCAGCCACACTAACCACTTCACCGCCTCCCTTCATCCCCATCGCCCGGCTTCGGTCGGGCTTTATGCACTGTGTTTTTGAAAAGGAGTCTCCATGCATCTCGTTCAATCAATGGCTTATGTCGGCGAAACACCATGGCACGGCCTCGGAAACCAGCTTTTGCCGAAACAGTCGATAGAAGTCTGGGCAAAGCAGGCAGGCATGGGCTGGAACATCGAATCCGCCGAAGTACGCTTCGTGGCTGGTGTCACTGGCGCGACCGGCAGTCTCGGCGCCATCCATGCGTTTCCCGAACAGCGAGTGTTGTACCGCTCGGATACGAAAGCTCCCCTGTCGGTCGTCTCGTCCCGTTATCAAATCGTGCAGCCACGCGAGATTCTGGAGTTCTATCGCGACCTTACCGAGGTCGGGGGTTTCGAACTGGAGACCGCTGGTGTCCTCAAAGAAGGCAAGAAGCTCTGGGCGCTTGCACGCACCGGCCAGTCGGCCACGCTCAAGGGCCGGGACACGGTCAACGGCTATCTGCTGCTGGCCACGGCGTGCGATGGCAGCCTCGCCACCACGGCGCAGTTCACAAGTGTACGCGTCGTCTGCAACAACACGCTTGCCATTGCGCTCAGCGACGGCACGGGCACCGTGAAAGTCCCCCATCGCTCGCAGTTCGACGCCCAGGCCGTGAAGCGTCAGCTCGGTATCGCGGTCTCATCATGGGACGCCTTCATGGTTCGCATGAAGGCTCTCTCGGAGCGCAAGGTGTCGGATGCCGTGGCCGAAAAGTTCCTGCGGCGCGTGCTCACCTATTCTTCGACGAACACGGCCGAGCGTGACGCGGTGGCTGTCAACGAGCGCGCAATGAAGGCCGTCGGCCAGCTTTACGCAGGACAAGGCATGGGCGCTGGACTATCTTCCGCATCCGGCACCGCCTGGGGCCTGCTGAACGCCGTCACGGAATACTGCGACCACCATCGCCGCGCACGTAGCGAAGATCATCGCCGCGACGCCGCGTGGTTCGGCGCGGGCGCCACGCTCAAGCAGAAAGCGTGGGACGAAGCGATGAAGCTTGTCGCATAAACCGATGTCCTCAACACGTCATACACGCCCGGCCGGATTGCTCCCGCCGGGCGTTTCTCTTTTCAGGAGGTTCCGATGTCGTTGCCTGAAACCGCCGGGCGCAGTCGCAGGCGTCCTGCCCTGCGTCTCGTGGAAACGAAGGACATGCCGCGCGAGGACTGGCTCGCGGTCCGCAAATCCGGCATCGGAGGATCGGACGCTGCCGCTGCGGTCGGGTTGAATCCGTACATGAGCCCGCTGGAGTTGTGGCTCGTCAAGACCGGCCGCGACGCCAACCTGCCGAAACCTGATGCCGACGATACGAGCGAGCCAGTTTACTGGGGAACGCTGCTCGAACCGATCGTCGCGGCGTCCTACACGAAGCAAACCGGAAACCGTGTGCGGCGTGTCAATGCCGTGCTGCGACACCCCACGGTCCCTTTCATGCTCGCCAACATCGACCGCGAGGTGATAGGGACGCCCGGCGTGCAGATCCTGGAGTGCAAGACGGCGGGCGAATTCGGTGCACGGCTCTGGCGTAACGGGGTACCGGGATATGTGCAGATCCAGGTACAACATCAGCTAGCAGTTACCGGCAAGCAGGCCGCCCATGTCGCGGTCCTGATCTGCGGACAGAAACTCGAAGTCCACTGCGTCGAGCGTGATGACGAACTGATCGCGCGGCTCATTCCGCTCGAGGCGGCGTTCTGGCGGTACGTCGAAACGGATACACCGCCGCCTGCGGACGGCTCCGAATCGGCCGACCGCGCGCTGCGTTGCCTGTATCCCGGCAGTAGCGGCACGGTCGATTTCACCGACGACCGGCGGCTGTCATCCGTGTTTGCCGATCTCATCGCCATGCGTGCCGACATCGAACAGCGCGAGATGCAGGAAGCCGTGCTCAAGCAAACCATCCAGCAGGCGATGGGCGAAGCCGACCGGGCCATCTTTGAGACCGGCTCGGTTTCGTTCCGTCGTAGCCGCGATCGTTCCGGCGTCGACCTCAAGCGGCTGCTCGCCGATCACCCACAATTTGCCGCGCAGTACAGCATCACGAAACCCGGTTCGCGCCGGTTTCTCGTGTCCACCTGATTCCCTTTGCTGTTTCACTCCCTCTCTCTACCTACCTACACAGGAGAACTGCCATGCTCAAGGGTCTGGCGATCACGCCTCCCCTCATCGGCCGAATCTCAATCGGCCGCGTCGCCGAGAAGAACGGCAAGCGCCTGCCAGAGAAGGACGACCAGTTCACGATCACGACACAAGTCCAGAGCCGCGACGGATGGATGCTCCATCCGCTCAACGAATCGCTTCGCAAGGCTACCACCGGAAAGCTGCGCGCGATTCCGGTCCGGTTCCTGTTCAACGACCCCGATCTCAATTTGCGCGCCGAATATTCGCTGTTCGACCGCGACACGGGGCGACCCGTATGCGTCGGCAACGGCGAAACGTGCCGGCGTGCGGGCGATGCCGGAATCGAAGAGCTGCCCTGCCCGTCGCCGGACGGCTGCGCATTTGGTGGCGCCGGAATCTGCAAGCCATATGGGCGACTGAACGTCACAATCGGCGACGAGGACGAGCTGGGTTCATTCATCTTCCGCACGACCTCATACAACTCGATCCGTACACTCGCCGCGCGCCTGCGTTACTTCAGCGCAGTCTCGGGCAACCTGCTCGCGTGCCTGCCGCTCGAACTGAAACTGAGAGGCAAAAGCACCACGCAAAGCTACCGGTCCCCGATCTATTACGTGGATCTCAATGTGCGGTCGGGCAGCACTCTCGAAGATGCGTTGACGCAGGCGTGCGAACTGGACGCCCGGCGACGTTCGGCCGGGTTCGATCAGGCCGCGCTCGATGCGGCAGCGCGTGCCGGCTTTTCCAACGGGGCGTTCGAGGACAGCCCCGACGAGCGGGTGGCAGTCGCGGAGGAGTTCTACCCCGAGACTTCGGCCGACAATACGGACGCTGGTGCCGGCGCTGGTGAAATGACTGGCGAGGCGCAACCGCCGCGATCAAGCCTGCGCGACAAGCTAGAACGCAAGGCTGTGCTGCTCGGCGGAGCGGCGGCATGACAGCGACGTCCCGCTGGGCGTTTGCGCTCGCAGTTGGCGCAACGGGCACCGCGCTCAGTCTGTCGATTCTGGCGGGCTGGCAGCGCGGCGGCTCGTTGTCCGAGCGGGCCGTGTGGGTGGCAATCGGCATGGTACTCGTCACGAGCGCACACCTATTGCCGGCGCTGCTCCGGGATACCTCGTACATCATTCAAGGCATAGGTACCCTGTTATGGGGCACGTGTCTGGTGGCCGCATGCTTCGGACATGCGCAGTTCTTTGTTCTCGCGCAGCAGCATGCCGGAGAGCAACGGGCGTCGACGGTGCCAGTGACTTCGCTACCGTCTGCTGGTCGCAGTCTCACGACCGTCATGGCGGAACGCGTGAACGTTACAGCGCAACTCGGTGCGACGAATGCCCGTTACTGCGCCGGGAATTGCGCGACGCTGCAAGCCCGCCGCGTGACGCTCACCGCACGACTCGACGCGCTGAACGCTGAAGCGGATGAAGTACGGCGCGCGCAACTTGAACGCTACCGCACGACTGCCAGACGCGACGCGTTACTCGCCGACCCAGTCACGTCGCGACTCGCTGCGTTACTCGGCACCACCGTCTCCCGTGTCGACCTGCTTTCGGGGCTGATGTTGGCCGCCGTTCTCGAAGGGGTTGCCGGCCTGCTGTGGACGGTCGGGCTTCGGTCGCCCTTACCCGTCGCGACTGGAGCCATGCCACCGATAGTCAAGACGGTCACGGCAGTAACGGCGGCGACTGACGCGACACCGCCTGCCGTCGCGAAAGTCGCAGGCATGACTGCCGAGACGCAACGCGCCGTCGCGCCCGTCGCAGCGAGTCACGCCGATAAGACCGCTAGTCGCGAAGCGGTCACTGCGCACGACGACACGCCCGGCGCTCACGCATCACGCGACGACCCGGTGGTGCCGTTACCGGTTATCGATCCCGCAGATGCCGAACTGACGCGGCTGAACCGCGATGTTGCGGCCAAGCTGGTACGGCCGACCGTCGCGGATATTCGCCGTCACCTTGGATGTTCCCAGGCGCGCGCTATCACCCTGCGCCGTCAACTCGCCGAACGCAACGTAACTGCATAAAACGGGCTTTTCGGGCGCCGCCCTTTTTCCATCCCACTCATGCTTGCCCGCCTCCGGTTCCACCGGAGGCCCGTGCTCGCCCGTTACCCGGAGTCTTTGTGAATCTGCCATCCACCGTCCACGTCGGTCCGCGCTTCAGGCCAGGTCGGATCTTCGCGACACCCGCTGCACTGGAAGTCATCGCCAACGCGCGCGTACCGATATTCGACCTGCTCATCCGTCACGTTCGGGGCGACTGGGGCGACCTCTGTGAAGACGACCGCCAGCAGAACGAGTTGTCGGTCGACGCCGGGCTGCGCCTGCTGTCCTTCTACCGGCTGCCCGGTGGCGGCGCCGTCTGGATCATCACCGAATCGGATCGTTCGGCCACGACGATCCTGCTGCCCGACGAGTACTGACGTGCTGATCCGGAAATTCCATCACGCCCTCGGACTATCAGTGCTGGAGTCAGCAGTACGAGAATTTCAACGAGTTTGGCGACAGGAAAACTTCGAAGTATGGCGTGCCCGACATGCGGCTGAACTAAGGCAGCAGTCTCTCTTCACTTTTCAAGGAAACCACATCATGCGCAATTTCTTCACCGCCGTCGCGATCCTCGCACTCTCGACGTTCGCCTTCCAGGCCCACGCCCAGTTTCGCGCCAGCGATATCTGCAACATGAAACGCAGCCAGTCGGAGCGCGACCAGTGCCTCGAATACGGCCTCAGAGGCAGTATGCTCCGCGTGAAAGGCAACACCCAGCGGCTCCTCGACTCCAGGCATGTTCCCGAGCCGGAAAAGGAGAACAGCCTGAAATCCCACAAGAAGTGGACCAGCAAGCTCGAAAGCCATTGCTCAGATAACGCGTGCTACTACAATATGTCCAGCGACCGTAACAACGAGCTTGAACGGATCATGGTCCGGTACAACATCGCGCCGATGTAAGCCCCCGCGCGGTATCGAAGGAGGAGAGTGGGCGTTACGCCCACTCTCCTCGCTTGTACCACTTGTTTTTTTGCAATGGTAGGCCCCCGGTCATGAAGTGTGGCAGATGATCTGCCGAGCGCCAGTCAACGCTGGTGTTGCCAGACACAAGCGCGTCCAGCCTCGAGCAGCATCGCCATTTACAAAGAATGTCCGCCCGGCCGGCCTCTCTGCCATGGCTTGCCTGCACCGAGGCCTGCAAATCTAATCACGTGTCAATTACTACATCCGCATGGAGCTCAACCGGCTGCAGAACAGGATACTTTTGCCGGATCAAATCGTAAAGATTTGCCACACCCGGCGCCTGCACCGTCACGACAAGTGCAAACGATACATCCGGAGCAGATGCCGCCGGAACCGATCGGCTGACTGCTCGTGCATGATATTCCACGTCAAAAACTGGTGATGATAGTGACGTACCATCGGTGAATTCCCTGCTGCGGTGAAGCACCGTCTCCCACTTGTGGCCGGCGTCACGCATCTGGCGTTCTGCGGCCTTGTACTGTGACTTGATGCCGAAGAATTCGGTAGAAGTCTCATCGCCGATGCCCAACAAAGGCCTGAATGTGACGCCCATTCCGGACCGCGTGTAGTTGATAGCATGCTCCGGGTCCGTGTGCGCGCAAATGCAAAATGTCGCCTTGACCGTCACTTTTCCGGCGATCAAGACGTCAGGGAAAGGAATCGGACAGCGTCGAAACTCGCCTTTTGCGAGCGTCGCCTGGAATATGACTGTCGCAGAATCCGGGCCACATTCCAATAAAGCCATGGCATCCTCACGAAATCTACCCCATCCCACTTCCGCACGAGGAAGTCGGGTTCGGTGTTCGGCGTGATGGATCAGGAGAGCTTTGAGGGCAATCGACGAAAGATCGTAGCTCGTTGTCGCCGCGACTCCTGCGGCTGTGCGGAGAGTCAACGGTGAAGAGTAGCTTGTTCCAGCCACACCAACCACGCTTCCGAGAAGCGGATTGAAAACCTCGAACAATTCGTCGTCGCTGCCTCCGAACGCTAGGCCGTCCGGCTTGACATAACCCGGACTGCGCCCTGGACCAATACAGCTATATGGAGCCCGTTTCCATTTCTCGCCTGCGGAATTGGACGCGCCAACGGCAATGGCGTTAACCATATCCCCGGGAGGTTGAATGCGATCGGCCCCGGTTGCTTCTCCATCGTTACCAACTGCAACAGTCAGCAATATTCCATAATTGGCACACAACTGATCGAGCGTTGCGGTCCAAACGTGCACTTCGTCATCGTAGATGGGCATACGAGGGCCGAGGCTGAGGTTTGCGAACCGATGGCGGCCAGCTTCGAGGACGCCTTTGATTCGGAGCAGAACATCAAACAAGTCGGGGTCTCGGCCAGATGTCGGCGCCAGCACGCGAAAGTGATCGACGCCCATGAAGGGACGCTTGATCGGCGCCCCTACCTTCGGCCGACCAAACAGGAATGTTGAAGTCACCTCGCTGCCGTGCATCAGTAGTGCACCAGACGTATCGGATGTCTCCGGAAACGTATACTCAGTCGCCCAGTCCGACAGGTCAGCAGTTCCTAGGCCACCATCGAAAATGGCGACCCGTTCACTTGGGTGAAGCGGCCCACCAATTGGTAGTGCGAACGGAATCGCATTCATGGTCCGACGCACCATGTTTGGCACTGCGATTCGCAGTGCCGGCATAGTGCGCGCGACCCGAAGAAACGTGAATTGCGAGAGCGTCAGCAGTTGCGAAGATGTCGCAGTAACTGGAACAAAGGTCAGGCCGCCGACCCTGATCCTTCGTTTCAGGTCGACATCGGCACCGTACTGCATTGCAAATCTCTGGAAGCCAATGACGATGTCCTCCTCGTTGGCGCCGGCATGTAATGCGACTTCGAATGAGTGGCGGGCGTCGTCCGCCGGGAGCTCGCCACGCACTTTGTCTTCCGCGTCAAGCCAATTGATCGACTCGATTTCGACAAGTTGCTGACCGATGTAATCCGGCACGGTCGCTGCGGAGAGGAACGAAGCAAGCCTGTTGATACCATCTTCCCTTCCCGCAACGAGAATCGATGCCGTTGCGTGAGGCTTGCCTTCGAGCCGATCCTCCGAAGCTTTTCTTGGAATGATTGTCTTTTCCTTGCTGCCAACGTCGCGGAGGCCAGTGGCGGCAAGCAGTTTGGCAGGGTAGTAGCTGCGAGCAAGGAAAGTGGGGTGGAGCGTCATTTCAAAGACTGCCTCCCCTCGCGGCTTCGCGCTAGCTGGTACACCGCGAAGAGCGGTGGCAATGTTGTTTACCGGCTCAAGAAGCGCTGCTCGCACCTCGTCAAGCGTATAAGGCTTTTTCTTCGGGCCACCACCACGTACGATAGTTGCGCGGCCTGCAAGTTTTTCGCCGCCCCCCAAGAGCAGATTTTTGGTCGCCATCGCTTAATTCCCCGTTTCCTTTTTGAGTACCCTGCCAACAGTCGGATGCGATATGCCGAGTTGCTGTGCAATGTCTCTGTGAGACACACCCTCGGCAGCAAGCTTCTTGATCTTAATGTCGCGAAGGAATGTCGACCCGTGAGAACCGGCGGCGGCAGTCAATCCTTCTTCGGCCAGAACGTCTTCAAACGGTCGATCAGAGAGGACCGCTACCTTTCGGGCACTTTGCACATAACGTCGGAGGTCGGCGTACGACGATCCGGCGTACATGGCTGCAAGCTCCTTTGCTGCTGAAGCCGAAATATCCTCAGCCCGCAGAAACTGAGTAATTGCTGATTCAGACGGGAGGTCGAAATCGACCTGTAGATCGAATCGCCGCCAGACGGCGGGATCGAGAAGCTCCGGATGATTGGTTGCGGCCACCAGCAACGATGTCGACGGCCATTCGTCGATGGCTTGCAGCAGCACTGTGACCAATCGTTTCAGCTCTCCCACATCCCGGTCATCATCTCGGCGCTTAGCGATCGAGTCAAACTCATCCAGCAGAAGAACGCACGGAGATTCCCGCCCGTAGTCGATCACCGCTCGCACGTTCGCCCCGGTCTTGCCGAGCAGACTGCTCATCACGGTAGCGAGGTCCAGCGTCAAAAGGGGGAGGCCAAGTTCGCGCGCGAGCCATTGGCAGGCCATTGTCTTGCCAACGCCGGGCGGCCCCTTGAACAGCAACGCCTTCATGGGCTCAAGATTAGACAGGCGCAGCTTCGTCGCAAGCTTACGCTCGTCGATCACTCGTGCCAGCTTCGATTCAATCTCTGACGACCAGATTGGTTCGTAGTCGAGGATGACCGAAGCCTCTTCCTTGAGCAAGCTGCGGCGACTATCGGCATCCACTGGCTGGGCCACTGATCGTGTAGCTGACGACAATGAAGAGAGAGTTTCTGCGAGGACGATGGCGGCCTCCGGATCGCTCTTTTTCAGGCGACTAACCAGTCGCCTAGCGAGCAAGACGAAACTGGATGCGTTTCCTTGAACGCCTTGCTGGAACAGCAACGAAAGCTCTTTTTCGTCAATTTGAACCATACTCACCCGCTAGTTTCATATGTTGGTACACAGATGGTTACAAGTGTACCAGCTCATGTACCATCCGATCAAGCAGCCGTAGACGGCAATCAGATCCGGCCACAGGCGACACCTCACGGTGAAAAACATTGGAACACTGGCGAACGGCGTCCCGCTTTCATTTGCCTAGCTGATGGTGCCGGCAAACGCGCAGCTGCGTCTAGCCAACCGAGCGTTACAGCTCGACTTCATGTCTGAAACGAAGCCATGCTCAGAGTCGGCGTACTGCCGACGCTTGTGGCGGCACATCGTGGATGGGATCGGTCGCGCCGCGTGGGAACATAGCGTGACGAATCAAGCGTTGCGAGGGACGCTGTCTCGCACGGATCAAGGCGCCAGGGGGAGTCGTCCGGGTGGTAGGCAATAGCCACCGGGCTGGCGGGAGACAATGTCCCTTCATTTCACCCAGCGGCGTCCTGTCTCGCTCCATCGCTCGCCTGGCGCATCGAGCGGGAGACCGATCCATATACCAAGCTCCTACGATGGCCGCGGCACAGGTGCGGTGATGCTGTAAGATTTACACCCGCTGGAGACCTGAAAACCGAACTATTTGGCGTCGTACAATGTCCACACCAGTTACAAATCACCCAACACCAGCCGAGCTGAAGACGTGCTTCGACAAGGAGTTCGAGGCATTCGGAACCCAATGGCTCTTTGAACAACGCGCGCTCACCCTCCGCACTAAGCTGAAGGTATTGAGCTGGGTCACGTTTGCTGCCCCAATCGCGGTAGCTGCCGTCCTGACCACGCTCGACAACCCGAGGATCGCGCTGTATACGAAAATCGGGAGTGGACTGCTCAGCGGTGTCGTAGGGTTATTCGGTCTTGCGGCATTGGTCGGCAATTGGTCGGACGCGCTTGCAGAATCGCAGCGCTCCATGACTGCGAATTCCCGGCTTCTCGAAGACTGGAAAGAGATCAAGCAGCTAACCGACAACGACTTTGTTGTCGCATATAGCAAGCTTTTGGCCCAGAACATCGCGCAAGAGAACGTCGACAAGATTGCGGGTGTCTCGGATAAGGACAAACGCAGGTCGATGCGTAAGGCACTGCTGCAATATAAGCTCGCATGCGCGACATGCAACCAGACACCCTCGTCCATCAAGGGCGGGAGTTCGAAGTGTTCTACCTGTGGTGATTGTTAAAGGAAAGGAAACCAAAATGAGCAAGATCGGGGAACAATTTGTCGATGCGTGGTTGAGATTGCCCGAAGATGTCCGCGACGACATTGCAGACAAGATTGCAGCGCACAAGAGACGGGCAAAAAGCGAACTCGGGGTTATCTCGCTCGAGAAAATCAACGAGTGGAGGGTTGTGCGGGGAACTACGATGAACCTCGGCCCGGTGCCCGGCGGCTGTCCTTTCTGTGGCAAGTAACCGTCAAGTAAGCATCACGTGCCTTCTAGGTCACGCCAATACGAAAGCGTGGGAAGGCACGATCACGTCGCGATGTCCAAAGCACGATGACGTCGGAAGTGTTGAACAGTTTCAGCGCGAGTACCAGCCGGGTTGCTTGTCGCGTAGAGGATGAGAGTGTCAAAATCCCCTTAGCTCGTAATCACGCATGCAGAATCAGCACGCGGCCTTCCTGACTTCTTCTTTTTCGGCCTCTTTCCCATACCGATCGTGCGAATATGCTCCGAGCATCGGATCATCAGGTATTGCTGCGCCTTGGCGAGGTACAGCAAATTGATCTTTAGCGCCTGGCGCTTCTTCGTATCGCCCCGGTTGATCTGGCCAACGCCGATTCCGTGACCATGCGTCGCATATCCCGACTTCCGCTCGCTCGCATTACTGTTCCAGTAGCTCCCCTTGCCGTCCGTAACGACATCGCCCCAGTATTCACCGATCTGCTGCGCGATAAACGCGTCATGGTTGTGGTCCGGCGAGTAGAACAGGATGACGTGCAGATGCAGCCCGGCGTCCTCTCCCTGTTCGATTGCCCAGGCATAGTTCTCAATCCCCGACATCAGCTTATTAAAGCGTCTGGCTGCGAAGAAACGATTCCGATGTTCCTGAATAGTTTCAGGCGTTATCCTCCGACGAAATCCCGGCTTATAGCCCAACGTCAGCGATAGAATTAGCCAACGCGATCTGCCAGTCTCTGCGGAGAACATCGCGTTCTCCCGGGCCAACAGATTGCGTTCGTTCTTTTTTGTATTCAACAACCTCAAACGTGCTTGCTCTTTGAATTCTGGTGATCTGCAGCGCTCCCGAATCCGCTCGATCAACTCGTCGAATACGTCCATATACCGAACACCACCCACGCAGACAAGCTCATCCGGATTACCAAAGCAGAAAGGGGCCTCGCCAATCAGCTCGAGCTCCTCGCAGACCGCGTAAAATACCTCGACGCGCTGCGAATAGCGAAACCGTTGGGAATATTGCTCTAGCCAGTGATTCAACATCGAATAATACCGCTTCCCGAAATACAACTCATCAATCTTCCTCACCTTTGCATAACGGGTTGTGTATTCATGGAACCCCCCTTTCCTCCCCACCTCAATGTCGCTAACGAATTTCTCGATAACAAACAAGTGCATAGAAGCGTAGCCCTTGTGAATCTTTACTACTGTGCCATTTTTCTCATTGACTTGTTCGAGGTGAGTACGCTCGTTTAGACGGCCGATAACCTCCAGTGCATCTTGCTGGATTTTTTGCATGATATTCGACGATGATTATTTGTCGCGTGGAGTGCGATGATGGATTGATCCAGGTCTATTTCAAATCTGATTCCTGAGCTAGCTAACCACTCAGAAAGCCATTAATCAAAGACCTTGCCTTGTTGTCGTCGAACAGCTGAGCCATGCCCTACGATCGATAGCGCCTGGATTATGTCGCTCGTTCTGCGTGAGCGAGCTAGCGTGGACTCAATCGCCCTCTCCAGCGCATTCGCATCGAATCATCTACACGGTAATCGATGCGATGAGCGCTATACGAACTCGATGAGTACTGGATATCGCGACCTATATGGAGGCAATACCGGGAATACCAGATATCATGGATAGTCAGATATTTTAATATTTATGCTCCGGGAATAGTTACTCATGAAGCACTTCCGGCACCACTCCAAGTACACATACCTATAAAGTATTTCTTGTATTCCATAAGAAGCAAAAGTCGCCGTCCCCCAACAACCAAAGAAATCACGGCGATTCCGATTTACCACACCAAATAGATCATTGGCATTTCAACTGAACCCCGACATACATACTTACGCACGCTGTAAATTAGCGCCCGCCAGGCATGGCTACGTCAATGACTGGCAAAACAGAGTCCAATCTCGATCGCAGTTCCACCTCAGATGCGCCACAACTCCGGACGTACCCTTAGGCGCAATCCACCCATCCACGTGGGCGCGGACCAGGCCCACAATGACCACACGAAGATATTCTTTCAATGCACACTCGATCAGAGCCCCCTTTTTCTCCCAAAAAGGAGAAAAAGGCGATCTGTGGCGCGACACACTTCATATTTTTTGTTCTCAGGCTCGCAACCCGAGGAGGAATGCCGCGCCAACATAGCCCCTGCGGGTTGAAGGCTACTCAGTGACCCCGGCCCGCCACAAGGTCATCAACACCAAAATAGAACTTGTATCGCTTCAGCCCGGCAGTGCCGAAGGGGCGAGACTTAATCTCGATCGATTTCGGCTCCGTATTTGAACCCGCTTTGCCTGCCACCCTCTCCCTGATTGCGATATTGCCGCGCCCCTCCAACCAGCGGACAACCTGATCGAATTTTTCAGTCGTTTTCAGTCCATACCGGGAACAATCCGCACGCAGAACGTGATAAGGAACCCGGCAATTCGTAGCATCGTAATCTATCCCCCGCGGCTCCTTTAGCTCCCCACCATTGTTGGCCTCGAGTCTCCGTTTCAATCGTAGAAGAACATACTGCGCCATCTCCCGCATGGCGGCATCCGGATTGAACACCCTCCGGAATTCATTCAAATACCACTCGACCACTCGCATGGCGGAGTCGACAGTATCCTTCGGTATTTCGCATTCACGCTCGTCGTCATTTCGACTCTCACCTCCCAGCCTTCCATTCTCGAAAAAGTGGAATAGCGCAGCAAGACGCGCAACATGCTCGGCATACCGGTTTACGAACTCGCGCTCATAAACCAATTGCCCGCCATCCGCCGTCTCCACCTCTCGTTTATTAAAATCAGCCTCCCACTCCCGTTGGGCGGAAGAAGAGAAATAGAGCGTTTTCCGCCCCCGTTCACGTAAAGCCAGGTCGGAATGAGCATGGGACAGAAGCTTGTGAACACGGTCATTGAATAGTTCAGTCCAGTCCGTCAGTCGCCGCTTGGAAGTATCAATTGTTCTTTTGCCATATGGCGTGTCCGGTCTCGATAGAAGAACGCGGGACATAAACCCGATTCCCTTTGCCAGTTCGCCCTTACGCTCAAGGAAACGATCAAACACGATGGGCTGAACCATCAAGGAAATCGTCAATCGCGGATCTTCGACAAAAAAACTCTCTCGGGCGGTGCGACCGGCAACATCAATCGCCTTACCCTCCCATAGTTCATCGAGGCTCGACATGTCCGATTCATTACGGGCACTTAGAATGCCGGCGGCTTCATCCGAAAACAGGCCTGCAGAAGGCCAGTTTTCGGCGAGGCTTTGTTCGAGCTGGCGAATCGGCATCTTTGAATAAAAAACACGTTGCAGGCGGGGCGCTCGATACTCCGACTCTTCCCGGTTTAGCCTTGCGCGGTTCCGCTCAATTTCTTCCAATTCGGCTTTCGCGGTCTCGACTACATCGCTACCGCCTTTCGATTCACGAATAGTCAGCGTCCGTATCTGCCGCCGCCAAGCGCGCGCATCTTTTTCCAGCTCTTCGATATTTCGTCGCCGCTCCTTCGAGAAATATCCGTCACTTTCAATCTGCTTCGAATGTTGAGCCCGCTTGTCCCGGTCGTAATCCTCTATAGCAGACGTTACGGCACTGTCTGCCCGGGATTTACGCGCGCCCGTATCGGCAACGGCCAGCATGTAGAGCGAACAAACCGATTTCCCGCCGATCCCCCGATCTATCCAGATCAGGTCCTGACATGCGAGGGATACGGCCGACATTACGGCTTGCACGGCGATGGGCACCGCGACCTTATCGTTGGTGCAAATCTCGATAACAGCACCTTGAATCGTTTCTGGTAGCGCCCTCCATGGAAACGATTCGTCCTCGGGCTCGAACTCTGGGAACGTTGGCCTACTCCGGCGCTCGCCCGGCTGGCGCCCGTCCTCGACCGTGCCCCAAGAAGTACCAGCCGCCAATGGCAACTCGTCTATGTCAGCCGCAGTTGGTGAACTGACTGCGGCAGCTTCAGCCGTGCCGCCCTCGTTGTATTCAGCGAAACCGTTTTCGTTATTCATGTGCGGTCAGAACTGATGTGCGATTGCATAAAGCCGCGTGGAACGCGCTTCACCCACATGTCCGTTCGGAGCGTGGTCAAGCATTCCAATCTGCTCGCGGGGCGTCGTGCACCTTGCCGACTGCTTACTCGCCGCTCGCATCAAGCAAGGCTCTGATATCAGCCACCGGCCAGAGCAATCGGCGATTGGGGAGCTTCGTCGGCCGAATACCGTGATAGCTACCATCCGAGGAATAGCGCTTTCGGATCGACTGAGGCTCGATGGCCAGAATGGCCGCTAATTCTTCCGTGGATACATGATCCCGATTGGCCGGAATCGGCATTGGCCCCGTAACGGGTGGCACACGGTGATCCACCGGCCTAAGAACTGGGGCTCCTGACACGGGAGCACCCGGCTCCTGTCCCGCAAGCGCAGCATGGATCGCGCTGAGCGTTTCTTCTGCCCGACTGGCGTAATCAAGTACAGCTCGCGGGATCAAATCCGGCCGATCTCCTTGTGCCCTCCCGTCCGCAAGAACGTCATAGATCAGACGCATCCACTCCGTCTCAATACCGGAATCCACGCACCACTGAATGAAGTCGCAGGGCTCAAGCTGAGTCGGCGCGGCGTTGCCCTTCTCGGCATAGTCTTCGCAGTGCCACTCCCATGTCCTTATGATGTCACCAGCCTTGATCATTCGATCAATGACATCACCTTCGTACGGCCGATCATCAAGGCCGGTCGCCGTACGAGGCAGTCCTGTGCAGCCCGGCGGTGGGCGTAGGCCCGACAAAATCAAAGCGCCTTCTACCGGCGTCCAGGTTGGACGATCGAGATACTCTTTCAGGACGGCATAAAGCCGCCTTGCGGCGGCAAGGCGCTCTTGCGGCATGCTTGGCTCTGACAATCCCAGCTTCCTCTTACGATATGAATCTAGTCGAGCGATTCTATCGTTTTGGGCCAATACGCAAAAGCAACGAGGTGGCGTTGATCGACATGGGTTGACTAGGAGCCAATGTCGTTACATAGCGGTTACATGGACCGTAGAAACAGAAAAGGGTTACAGGCGAAATACCTGTAACCCTTTGATTTTATTGGTGGAGAGGAGGAGGATCGAACTCCCGACCTTCGCATTGCGAACGCGACGCTCTCCCAGCTGAGCTACCCCCCCAACGAAGCGAAATTGTACCACAGCCCTCTGCGCGCCAATCAAGCGCCCAAAGGCCCGAAGGCCCACAGAACCACGTTACTTCTGCGGCGCCCCTGCCAGCACCCACGCAACGACGGCCTTCACATCCCCGTCGTTCATCGCGGGATGCGAGGGCATCGGAATCGAACCCCACACGCCCGCGCCGCCGTCCTTCACCTTCTTCGCCAGCTTCGCAGACGCCTGCGCATCGCCCTTGTACTTTTGCGCGACCTGCTGAAACGATGGCCCCACCAGCTTGCGATCCACCGCATGACAGCCCATGCACGCATTGCTGCGCGCAATGGCGATCGCATTCGCCGTCGGCCCGGGCTGATCCGCCGCGAACGCCGACATCGACATCGACCCGCCCAAACACGACAACGCCACGACGAGCGCGCCGCTTGCAACCCTTGCTTCAAACATCGTCGACACCTATCACTTGCTCGAAGAACCGCCCGGATGCACGTCCGAGTTCTTGACCGGCGCGGGCGACTGCTGATCCAGCGGCCGCGCCGTCACCGACGAGTCCGGCACCGTACCCACCGTCGCATCGGCTGAAGACGACGTTGCAGCAGGCGCGCTCGCGCCCGATGCAGCCGCCGCTTCGAGCGCCTTCGCTTCATCCGGCTTGATGTACTGGAACACCTTCACGACCTGCTCGACGCCCGGCACGCGCGCGGTCACATCGGCGCCATGCGCGCCTTCATCCTGTGTGACCAGGCCCATCAGATAAACGACGCTGCGCTCGCACACCACCTTGTAGTAGTTCGCCGACAGGTCCTTCTCGCCGACCATCGCCGTCTTCACGCGGCCCTCGAGGTACGAATCGTTGGCGCGCGACGAGTACGAGCTCGCCGGCTGCACCGCCAGCTCATTGACGATGCCGCCCACGTTGTTGATATCGCGCACGACGGCTTCGGCGCGCTGCTTCGATGCTTCGTCGGGCACTTCACCCGTCAGCAGCACGCGACGGTTGAACACCGTTACGTTGACGTGCGCCTGATCCGACACGTTGTCCTTGATGCGCGAAAGCGCCTTCACCTGAATCTCGCGATCTTCGGTCTGCGCGCCCAGCGTACGGCGATCCGTGGCGATGAGCGTGCCGCCCGCAGCCGCCCCGACGACAGCAAGGGCACAGCCTTGCAGCGTCAGCGCGACGCCGGACAGCAGGCTCACCGTCAGCGTGGCATTCGCCAGCGCCGCCTTGACGCGTGTCTTCTTCATCAAATCCGTTCCCCTTTTAAATTCAGTCTTCGCCCAGCAGCATCGCGTCGATGCCGTCGCACAGGCAATGGATGGTCAGCAGATGGATTTCCTGGATGCGCGCGGTCCGCTCGGACGGCACGCACATATGAATGTCGGTATCGACGAGCACCTCGGACATCACGCCGCCGCCGTTGCCGGTCAGCGCGATCACGATCATCTCCCGCTCATGCGCTTCCTGAACCGCCGCGAGCACGTTGACCGAATTGCCCGATGTGCTAATTGCGAGCAACACGTCGCCCGCCTGGCCGAGCGCGCGCACCTGGTTCGAGAAGATCTGCTCGAACGCGTAGTCGTTGCCGATGGCGGTCAGTATCGATGAATCGGTCGTCAGCGCGATAGCCGGCAAGCCCGGACGCTCACGCTCGAAACGGCCAATCAGCGACGAGGCGAAGCGTTGTGCGTCGGCAGCCGAACCGCCATTGCCGCAGACGAGGATCTTCGAACCGTTGGCGAGCGCGCTGAAGAGCGTATCGACGGCGGCCGCGATCGGAACCGCGAGCGAATCCAGTGCTTCGAGTGTGAGCGCGGCGCTGTCGCGGAATTGCTGTTGGATGCGTTCGACTGACATCGACTCTCGGTTAATCGGCCGCGATGCGGCATTCGTTGCATGGGACAAGGACGCGAGGCGCGCGCCCGCATCGAGTGTGCGCAGTTTACCGCATGCACCATGCGGCCGACCGTGGCTCAGGACTCGTCGGCGCGAAAGGCGTCGCGAAGCCAGCGGATTCGGCCCGCATCGAAAGCGACGACATCGAAGCGGCATGCCGGCAACGCGCCGCGCCACGTCGTCAGATAGTGCTGCGCGGCACGCACGAGCCGCGTGCGCTTCGTCATGCCGACGCTCGCCGCCGCATCCGCGAAGCGCGCGCTTTTCCGCGCACGCACTTCGACGAAGATCAGCGCGCCGCGTTCATCGAGCATCACGAGATCGATCTCGCCGCCGCGGCATCGCACATTGCGCGCAACGAGGCGCATGCGCTGCCGTTGCAGATATTCGAGCGCGCGTGCTTCGAACGCATCGCCGAGCGTTTTGGACATGAGCTTCCCGCTAAAGTTGTTGTCCGCGCGCGTGGCAGAATGTGGTCCTTTACTTGCACGTCCGCGCACATGCTTCAGATCTCCGAATTAGCCGACGGGCAGCAATATCCGACGGGCGCGCTCTATGTCGTCGCAACGCCGATCGGCAATGCCGCTGATATCACCGTGCGCGCACTGCACGTGCTCGGTCTCGTCGATCGCATCGCGGCCGAAGACACGCGCAACACCGCGCAACTGCTCGCGCGGTATGGCATCGCGAAGCCGCTGATCGCAGTGCACGAGCACAACGAGCGCAGCGCGGCCGAGCGCGTCATCGAGCATTTGCGCAGCGGCGAGCGCCTCGCGTGCGTATCGGATGCGGGCACGCCGGGCATCTCCGATCCGGGCGCGCGCCTCGTCGATGCCGTTCGCGCAGCCGGCTTCCCGGTCATTCCACTGCCGGGCGCAAGCGCGGTCGTCACTGCGTTGAGCGCGGCCGGTGCGTGGGTCGCTGGCTTCACGTTCGTCGGCTTTCTGCCCGCCAAGGCGAAGCAACGCGCGGCGCAGCTTCGGACGCTCGCGAATCATCGGATGGCGCTGGTGTTCTATGAAGCGCCGCATCGCATCGTCGAGACGACGCGCGCGCTCGCAGAAGTGCTCGGCGGCGACCGGCAACTGCTCATCGCACGCGAGTTGACGAAGTTACATGAGAGCCTGCATCGCTGCACCCTAGCCGACGGGCCAACGTGGCTGGAAGGCGATGCGAACCGTCAGCGCGGCGAATTCGTGCTCGTCGTCGAAGGCGCGCCGGAACTCGAAGAAGCGGACGACGCGCACGATGCGCTGCTCGCCACGTTGCTAGAAGAACTATCGGTGAAGAGCGCGGCGCGCATTGCGTCGACGCTGACCGGAGCGTCGCGCAACATGCTCTACGATCGCGCGTTGCGGCTTAGCAAACAGCAGGAAGAAGAGTAGAAAAGCAAAGGGCCGTCGATGGACGGCCCTTGCTGTATCGAACGGACGATGAACGTTCAGTTCACGCTGTCGTCGGCGAGCGATTGGGACTGTTCGCGGGCGGCGCGCGCCTCCTGCTGCGTAAGTCCTTCGATCTTTACCTTCTGCGTTCCGACGCCGCGCATGCCGAGCGCCGACGCGGCCGCATACGACAGATCGATCACGCGATTGCCCACGTACGGACCGCGATCGTTGATCTTGACGACGACGGTCTTGTGATTCGACTCGTTCGTCACGCGCACCCACGACGCCAGCGGCAGCGTGCGGTGCGCGGCGGTCATCGCGTTCATGTTGAACTTCTCGCCGCTCGCGGTCTTGCGGCCGTGAAACAGCCGGCCATACCACGAAGCCTTGCCTTTTTGCTCGAAATTGCCGACGTCCGGCCCGGCCGTGATCGGTTCGGCGTCCGCCAGCGAACGGCCCTTGTCGGCATCCTGCGCCGGCAGTGCGTTCAGCCTGGAGTCGAAGGCGAGGGGCGTATCGGCAGGGCGGGCATTGCTCGTGCTGAAAGAACCTGCCGTCTGATGATAAGACGAAGCGGGCGTCGACGAGGCAAGATCGCCCGATCCCGGCGCGGCGCAACCGGCCAGCACGCCAACGGCTAACAGGCTTGCAATATGTCGAATGTATCGAACATCCATAGACGTGTTCCAACGGTAAGTGGCCGCCGCGCCGCGCTGTTGAGCGCGCGCAAGGCAGCCATAGGCTTCGCCGTGCATGACAGCGCGCCGTTCGATCAAGCGAACGGCGGACTGATGCCCGGATGCGGCGCAAGTTCGCCGCAAACGCCCGGTTATCGTTCACGTCTGGCGCAACCTGTCCCCGGCAGCCTGACCAGACCCCACATGCCGCCATCGAACGTGGCATCACACTCGTGCGCGTCTCACACGAGACAGCGCAGGAACGGCGGCGTAGGCCCCATCCAGCGTGACGGCGCAAAGGCCATCTGACGGACGCGCGGCGCCCGGCTGGACAAGACGTGTGCACCTACGAGAAGGTGCGTTGAGTTGCAGTTGCGAGGCTTTTGGCCCCTAACAGCGTACTGATGGTGATTGTAAAAAACGCACTGGCGTTTCAGCGATCACCCGTTGACGGCATGATGAAACCATGCACAAGTGAAGGCATTATACAAAAAAATCGGGGTTCAGTCCGCCGGACTGTGGCAATCGTCATTGATTCTGACTATGAGCGTAAGAATTTCCGTATTTTTCGCTAGTTAGCGGGTTTACACGCGCCTTCGTCGACGGCATCTCACCCCCGGTACAATGAGCGTTTTTACACGCGCGTCAGCCTCATCGACAGACCATGAAAGTCATTCTCGTTCCCGTGACGCCATTTCAGCAGAACTGCTCCATCGTCATCTGTGAAGCGACGCGGCGCGCCGCTGTCGTCGATCCGGGTGGGGACATCGAGCGGATCATCGCGGAAGTGGAGCAGCAGGGCGTCACCGTCGAGAAGATCCTGCTGACGCACGGCCATCTGGATCATTGCGGCGGGGCCAAGGCGCTGGCAGATCACTACGGAATACAGATAGAAGGGCCGCACAAGGAAGACGCGTTCTGGATCGATCAGTTGCCCGCTCAGACGCAACGGTTCGGATTCTCGAATGCCGAAGCGTTCACGCCCGAACGCTGGCTCGAGGATGGCGACACCGTTCACTTCGGCGATGAAGAGATGGACGTCTACTTCTGTCCCGGACATACGCCGGGGCACGTCGTGTTTTTCAGTCGCGCGCATCGGCTGGCCTTCGTCGGGGATGTGCTGTTCTCGGGCTCAATCGGCCGCACGGACTTTCCGCGCGGCAATCACGCGGATTTGATCCGCTCGATCCGCGAGAAGCTCTGGCCGCTCGGCGACGATGTCACGTTCGTGCCCGGGCACGGTCCGGCGTCGACTTTCGGAGAAGAGCGTCGTAGCAACCCGTTCGTCCGCGATGGAGTCGCAGCATGAACGCGATCCCCGAAATCTATGTCAGTACCGATGTCGAAGCCGACGGTCCCATCCCCGGCCCGCATTCGATGCTGAGTTTTGCATCAGCGGCCTACACGGCGGACAAGCAACTCATCGCTACGTTCTCCGCGAATCTCGAAACGCTGGAAGGCGCCGCGCCGCATCCCGTGCAGGCCGCCTGGTGGAAAACGCAGCCCGAAGCGTGGGCGGCATGCCGCGTCGACCTGCAAAAGCCGGAGGCCGCGCTCGTCAACTATGTGGAATGGGTCGAGGCGTTGCCGGGCAAGCCGGTGTTCGTCGCGTATCCGGCGGGCTTCGACTTTACCTATATGTTCTGGTACATGATGCGCTTTGCGGAGCGATGCCCGTTCTCGTGGTCCGCGCTGGATATCAAGACGCTGGCGTTCGCCATGACGGGCTTGCCGTATCGCAAAGCCATCAAGCCGCGCCTGCCAAAGCACTGGTTCGATGAATTGCCGCACACGCACGTCGCGCTTGATGACGCCATCGAGCAAGGCGCGCTGTTCTGCAATATGCTGGCGGAATTGCGGGCATCGCAAGAGGCGGCGGCAACGAGAACGTCGCAAAATACCGACGAAAATTCGACGTCGCCGGCAGGCGATAATGCGAAAGGTAAAAACGCGCCGTCTAGTCAGTGAGTAGGGGAAACTACCTCATTGCACTGGCGTTGCATTGCCTTTCTTTTCTGGCGCCTCTACTATGAGAGTCAAATCGCGACCGAACGGAGGCGCAGTTGACTCTCGATACATTCTCACAAAAAATCCTGCGTCTTCTGCAACTAGACGCCCGGCGCTCCGTTCAGGAAATTTCGGATCAGGTCGGCCTGTCCAGCACGCCTTGCTGGCGACGAATCAAGGACATGGAGCAGTCTGGCGTGATCCAGCGTTATACCGCGCTGCTGGATCGTGAGAAGCTCGGCCTGCATGTTTGCGCGCTCGCGCATATTCACCTGACGCGGCATACGGAAGGCGGCGTCGAACAATTCGAACGCGAAATCGCCACGTGCCCCGAAGTGACGGAGTGCTACAGCACGACCGGCGAATCGGATTACATCCTTAAGATAGTCGCGCCCGATATCAAGGCCTACGACGCTTTTCTGCACGACCGCATTTTCAAGATTCCGGCGGTGGCGCAGGTTCGTACGAGCGTCGTGTTGCGGGAAATCAAGTTCGATACGCAACTGCCGCTCTGATTCGATGGGGGCGCGTTAATCGGCGGCGTGTTTGACCGTTCTCTGCGCGGCCCGCGTCATCGACTGAGCCACGCGAATCTCGCGTGCGCCCAAGGTCTGCCTGAGCGCGTCGAGGTCGACGCTCGCAAGCCGCGATTCCGTGTCGCCCGACCTGGCAGGCGGCAACAGGATTTCGACATCGAAGCCGCGCTTCAGGTAATGCAGATTGAGTGCATCGACGGATAAGCCCGGTACGGCGAATGCCGCGCGCACGGCCTCCGCGACTGCCGAGCGCAGCGGATATTTGCCGGGCAGCGGATTCGCGGCATCGCTTTCGGGATCGACGTGAATCAGCGCGTCGATCACGCGGGGGTCCATGAGAATATGCGCCCTCGCGGATTCTGCAATGAAATGGCCTTCCGAAACGGTAATGAGCGGATCGACGAGAATATGCGCATCGACGATCGCGAGGTCGCCCATTTTCCGGGTGCGCAGATCATGCACATCACGAACGCCGGGCGTATCGAGCAACATGCTGCGTAAATCGGCGGTGGTGGCTTCATCAAGTGCGCGATCCGAGAGATCTTGCAGCGCATCCCAGGCAAAGCTCCAGCCCATTTTGCCGATCATGAAACCGACGAGCGCCGCCGCAATAGGATCGAGAATGCGAAAACCGGCGAGACTGCCGATGATGCCGAGCGCAACCACGAGCGAAGAAGCCGCATCCGAACGGGCGTGCCACGCATTCGCGACGAGCATTGCGGAACGGACGCGTTCAGCGGCGCGAAGCATATATCGGAAAAGCGCTTCCTTCGAAAGCAGCACGATAATGGCCACCGCCAGCGCGCTCGCGTGGACTGGCGGAATATCGTGAAGATGCATGATGCGCGTTCCGGCGCGCCATAACATTCCCGCGCCAACGACAATCAGCAATCCACCGAGGAAAAGGGAAGCAACGGTTTCATACCGGCTGTGACCGTAGTTGTGATCGATATCCGGAACGGCAGCGGCCTTCCGGTTCGCAATCAGCACGACAAAATCTGACACGATATCGGCCAGGGAATGCACGCCGTCGGCAATCAACGCCTGCGAGTGCGCAATTACACCCACGACTAGCTGGCCTGCGGTCAAGCCGCTATTAAGCAGGATACTTGTCCACGTAGTCCGGACGGCAACCGCCTGCTTTTCCGCCGCATCCGCCACTGAAAGTGACATGTAATCCACCTCGTGTCATCGAGGTTTGATTTTACCAGCGCGGCGCGATGCCAACGCGCCGCCTCCGACGCCGCGCTCGTTACGAATCAGCAGCTTATAACGTGGAGCTTACCCATGCAGCTAACGACGGATTCCGGCGTCGCAAAGAAAAAGGTCGCGCATTTGCGCGACCTTTTCTAGTTCTTACGTCTGACGCGGCTTATTTGCCGATCAGGAAAGTATCGCGATCCTGGCCCGCGATCCACTTCGGCGGCTTGCCACGGCCGGACCACGTGCTGCCGCTTTCCGGGTCGCGATATTTAGGCGCGACACCCGAACGGCCACGCGACGATGCCTTGGTGGATTTGCCGCCGCGCCCCCCGGCCAATTCCTGAAGCGTGATGCCATAATCAGCCATCTTCTGCTTGATCTCATTAAGCACTTCGGCGTATTCGCGCGACTTTGCTTCTTCGATCTGACGTTCGAGAGACTCGCGTTGTGCGAGGAGTTCCTTGTATGAAGGCATGGCAATTCCTTGAGTGGTGTGCTGTCTTGCGAGTCAGGCGCTCGCTCTGTCAGTTATCAGTATAGCCTCGGGTTGATGCGGAGATTAACACAGAACCGATTATGACGGAGCGTCGCATTGACATTAATGCGTTTAGATGTATTGGCTCGTAACATTTGCCGGATTGCGCGGCTTTCGAGCTATCGCTGATGCTTGAATTCTGGGACTTTGACGGACTCTTCTGATGTCATGGAATGAAAGTACCCATAGTCGCGGGTCAAGAAAATTCCCATCAAATGGCAACTTGTTAGCCAACCGCATTCCCGCCGGCCTTACATCGCACCCAAAGGCATATTCCGTCCTCGTGTTCACGTCTGACGCTCGAAGCAATCGATAACCGCTGCTTTTAAATCGTCCGTTGTGAGCTTGGATTTATCGAAGGTGAAACGATTGCGGATGCCACCACGAAGCAAATCGCAGCCGTAGCGATCAATCCCTAATAATTCCAGATTAGTGGGACGATGCGCATAGGCATCGAAAAAGGCGCATAACGAAGACTCCTCGGCGGCGGCAATCGGCTCCAGCGGATCGATGTCGTCGCCATCGAGCCAGCCCATCGCGCCGAAACCGCCAATGAAGCGCATTCGCTCGGGCTTCATTACCCAAAACGCGAAATCGCCCAGCTGAAGATATCGGTCGGCGTCCGGGTGGTATCGCAGATAGCGCTGCGCCAGTTCTTCGTGCTCACTTTCCGCCGCGGGCACGAACGTGCCGAGCAAGGTCAGCCGCTGGCCTTCCAGCACGTGACCATCCGTTGCGTGGGCGACGAGAAAACCGGCGCGGGCATCGGCGTGAAGATTGCGGGTGTGCTCGGCCAGACGGCTGATGAGCAGCATCGGCGCATGGCGCGCGGTCGGCGCGAACGGCAGCGCGGTCGGGTAGGGAAAGCCGCTCGGCTCGCGCGAATGCGTGGCGAGCGTGCCTTCCGATACGCGATGAATCAGGTGCAGCGGCGCTTGCGGCGGGATGTGCATGCGATGGCTTCCGAAATGAGCTTCCGAAAATGGTAATGCACCGCCCGCGAGCGTGTCTCCTGGCCGTTCGATAGAATCGTAAGCTTGCGCGCCGGACGGCATCATGTCCGGTTTTCCGGCGTCGCGCCATTGCAACCCCGGCACCTCGCCTCCTTTTCCAACGGCATTCCTGTGTCCGACTCGACTACCGCTTCTTCCGCCCGCGAGTCCAATCCGTCGCTCGCGCTGCATCGCAGCCTGCCTCCCGCGACTCGCCAGCGCGCCCGTTACGCGACGATGGCCGTCTTCTTCATCGCCGGAATGATGTACGCCTCGTGGGGCGTGCACGTTCCCACCGTGCGCGACAAGTTCGCGCTCAGCCCGGGCATGCTGTCGCTCGCGCTCTTCGCCGTCGCGGGCGGTTCGATTTTCGCGATGCTCACCACCGCGTCATGGATCGCCCGCGCCGGCACGCGCACGGCCTGCATGGCGAGCGGCGTCACGATGACCGTGTGCGGCGCGCTGATTCTCGTCGTGCCGAGTTTCTGGATGCTGCTGATCGTGCTCGCCGTGTTCGGCTGCGGCATGGCGACGCTCGACGTCGCGATGAACGCCGAAGCGAGCGCCGTCGAAGAAGCGCTCGCGCGGCCGATCATGTCGTCGCTGCACGGCATGTTCAGCATCGGCGGGATGGCGGGCGCGGCGATCGGCGGCGCGCTGATTGCGCATGGCTTCGCGCCGGCGGCGCATCTCGCGCTGGCGTCGGGGGCCAGCGTCGTCGTCTTGCTCGCGTCGATGCCCTCGGTGCTGCCTCACGTGCCGCATCACGAAGACCACGCGAAGGCGTCGTCGTCGAACCGCTGGCGCTCGGGCGCGTTGTGGGCGCTGGGCGGGCTCGCGCTGATCGCGTTGATCGCGGAAGGCGCGATGTACGACTGGGCCACCGTCTATATGCGCGATGTCGTCCTTGCCACGCATTCGCTTTCCAGCGCCGCCTACGCCGCGTTCTCGGGCGGCATGGCGGCCGGGCGCTTCGGCGGCGATGCGGTGCGTGCGCGTTTCGGCGCGCCGCAACTCGTCTTCAGCAGCGCGGGGCTCGCGTTCATCGGCATGGTGATGGCGCTTGTCTTTCCGAACGCCATCGTCACGATGACCGGCTTCACGCTGATGGGCCTCGGTCTCGCGAACATGATGCCCGTGCTGTTCGCGGCGGCTGCGCGCGTCGAAGGCGTGACGGCGGCAGAAGGCCTCGCGCAGGTCGCCGGCCTCGCGTATTTCGGCTTGCTGCTGGGGCCGGTGCTTATCGGCGGCGTGGCGCAGATCAGTTCGCTGCCGATCGGGCTGTGCATCGTCGCCGCGTGTTGCGCGGCGGTGGCGCTGATCGGCCCGCGCATCCTCAGGCGGCTGAAGATATAAAAAAACGCGCGGACCGTTCGGGTCCGCGCGTTCTTCAGGACGAGTGTCCTGCCGTGATTACATCTTGACCACGTCGAGCAGCGTCTTCTTGCCCTTCTTGTAGTCGTACAGCGAGATCACGCCGTGCTTCAGGTCGCCCTTCGAGTCGAAGCTCGTCTGGCCGATCACGCCTTTGTAGTCCGTGTTCGGCATCGCGGCGAGAATCTTCGCCGGGTCAGCCGAGTTGGCGCGCTTCATCGCGTCGACGATGATGTACACCGCGTCATACGTGAAAGGCGCGTAGATCTGGATCGGCTGGCCAAAGCGCTTCTGGAACTTGGCCGCGAAAGCCTGACCGCCTTCCATCTTTTCGAGCGCCATGCCTGCTTCCGAGCACACGACATTGTCGGTTGCATCGCCGGCCAGGTCAGCCAGCTTTTCCGTGCAGACGCCGTCACCCGCGAGCACCTTCGCGCGCAGGCCGAGCTGCTTCGCCTGCTTGGCGAACGGGCCGCCGGTCGCGTCCATGCCGCCGTACATCACGGCGTCGGGGTTTTCGCCCTTGATCTTCGTGAGAATGGCGCGGAAGTCGACGGCCTTGTCGTTCGTCGCGTCATGCGACACCACCTTCAGGCCCAGCGACTTGGCGGTCTTCTCGAACTCGTTCGCGAGACCCTGGCCGTAGGCGGTCGAATCGTCGACCACGGCGACCGTCTTCACCTTCAGGCTCTTCGCCGCGTAGTTGGCGAGCGCCGGGCCTTGCTGCGCATCGGTCGCGACGACGCGATACGTCGTCTTGAAGCCTTGCTGCGTGTAGGCCGGGTTCGTTGCCGACGGGGAAATCTGGACGATGCCCGCGTCGCTATAAATCTTCGATGCCGGGATGGACGTGCCGGAGTTCAGGTGACCGACGACCGCGACGACCTTGTCATCGACGAGCTTCTGCGCGACTTGCGTAGCGGTACGCGGGTCGGCTGCATCGTCTTGCGGGTCCAGTTGCAGCGTGATCTTCTGACCGCCGATCGTGAGACCCTTTGCGTTGATCTCTTCGACTGCCATCCGCGCGCCGTTTTCGTTGTCCTTGCCCAGGTGAGCGATACCGCCGGTCAGCGGTGCGACGTGACCGATCTTGACGACCTGGTCGGCTGCTGCGGACGTTGCCAACGTAGCGAACAGCACGGCTGCGGCGCTGATCGGCAACACTTTGTGAAGCTTGGTGTTCATGTAAGTCTCCAGTTTCGGTCCAAAACAACGACAACGTAATCGCCCTGTGCCCCGTCTTTCATCACGATCGCTCAGTCCCGTGGACGACCACGCCGGATGCATCGTCATGCACTTGGCAAGTCCTTCTGGCAGGCCGTTCGTGGCGGCCGCCATCCGCACTGCGCGCAAGTGTAGGGTTGTCAAATTAATTTAGGGAAGTTTTTTAAGATAGTGGTGTGACTACCGATTAACGGCTAGTTGAGAAGCCCGCGACTTTGTGGTGGCGATCTCGCTCGAAAGCACTGTCAGCGCGGGTTTCCGGGGCATCGCGCGGCCCGGCTTCACGCGTTCTTAAAGTTCGCTGCTCATGCGCCGATAATCCGCCGCCCTATCGCCATTAGCCAGTTTTAAAAGGCCGTTTTCACGATGCGTTTAGGTATGAGCCTCTAAAAATGGGCCAGCGTGTCAAAGCGTATGCCAGGGCACGCTCAGGCGACTGAAAGGGAAAGCTGGCACACTCACTCGCCTGCGTTTCTCACCAAGCAAACAAGGAGCTTCGACGTGACCGTTACCGTGACTTCCCGATGGATCGACATTCCCGCCGACGGCGGCAGCTTCCAGGGCTATCTCGCGCTGCCGAAGACCGGGACCGGACCTGCCGTCATCATCCTGCAGGAGATCTTCGGCGTGAATTCGCACATTCGCAGCGTCGCGGATCAATATGCAGTCGATGGTTATATCGCGCTCGCGCCCGATGTTTTCTGGCGCACGCAGCCGCGCGTCGAACTCGGCTATGAAGGCGCGGATCGCGACAAGGCGATGGAACTGCTGCAGAAGACCAATCTCGACTCAGCCGTCGCCGATGTAGGCGCAGCCGCCAGGGCGTTGCGCGCGCTGCCGGAGGTGAGCGGCAAAGTGGCTGCGATCGGCTACTGCTTCGGTGGACGCCTGGCGTATCTGGCCGCGGCGGAAGGCTCGGTGGACGTGGCGGTGGCTTACTACGGCGGCGGCATCCAGAATCAGCTCGACAAGGCCGATCAGGTCAAGGCGCCGATCCAGTTCCACTACGGCGAACTCGACGCCCATATTCCCGCCGATGCCGTCGACGCCGTGCGTCAGCGCTTCGCGGGCCGCGCGGATGCCGAAGTGCATGTGTACCCCGGCGCCGATCACGGCTTCAACTGCGGCGAGCGCGCGTCGTATAACGCAAAGGCATCAGCGTTCGCGCATGGACGCACGCTGGCGTTCCTCGGCGAACATCTGTAAGAACGCCTTGCGCTCGATGACGTCGCGGTGGCGACGTCATCGTCATATGAGCGCCGGCAGTCCCTCGACGAGCAGGAACGCGACGAGCACGCCGACGAGCGCGCCGAACGCTCGGAGCACGTTGTTCTTGAAGTGCGAAGCGCATGGAATGGCCCCGAGAAACAGCGCGCCCGCAAGCGCCATCGGGATGACCAGAATGAAATCGCCGATCGTGAAATACGTCATGGTGCGTCTCCCATCGTCCTGCTTTTTCGATGTCGATGCGCTTTTCGCAAGCGTCGCATCGACGATTCGAGTATAGGCTGCGGGAGACGGGTCGTCGGCGGGCGAGGGCGGGCCGGACGCGAACCCCGGCGCGTGCGGCCTTGCGCCACAAGGCACGCGCGGGGGCGCAATTAAGCAGACGCGGAAAAACCCTAGGTTTCCTAAGATTTCATTCGGCTTGCGCAGCGCGCTCGCGTCCATTGAGATAAGCGGCGGCCGCCAGCCCCACTAGCAGCAGCCCGCCGATCAAGCCGGCGACGCCCGGCCATCCGAACGCGGTCCAGAAATGCCCGCCGTACGATCCGATCAGGCTCGATCCAAGGTAATACGCGAGGAGATAGAGTGCCGCGGCCTGTCCTTTCGCCTGCGCGGCGAGCCGTCCGACCCAGCCGCTCGCCACCGAGTGCCCGGCGAAGAAGCCGAACGTCAGACACGCGATACCGCCGATGATCACCGGCAGCGACATCGACACCGTCAGCGCGATGCCGATCATCATCAGCAGCACGCTCGCCATCAGCACGCGGCCGCGTCCGAAGACATCGGCCATCTTGCCGGACCAGGGCGACGCGATCACGCCCGTCAAGTAGACGGTGAAGATCGCACCGATCTCCGTCTGGTTCAGGCTGAACGGCGCGCCAAGCAGCCGATACCCGACGTAGTTATAAAGCGTGACGAAGCTGCCCATCAGCACGAAGCCGGTGAGAAACAGAAACGGCAATCCACGATGCCGCAAATGCCCCGCAAGCGAGCGCCGATGATGATGAAACCCGACGCCGCGCCGTGGCTTGAATCGCCGTGACGGCGGCAGGAGCGAGCGAAACGCGAGCGTCGCGAGCAGCCCAAGCAGGCCGATTCCGCCGATCGCCACGCGCCAGCCGAAAAAGTCCGCAAGCACGCCGCTGATCACGCGCCCGGCCATGCCGCCGATCGCGGTCCCGCCGACATAAAGGCCCATCGCGAGGCCTAGTCCTTCGGGATGCACTTCCTCCGCGAGATAGGCCATCGCGACGGCCGGGACGCCGCCGAGCGCGAAGCCTTCGAGCGCGCGCACGATCAAGAGCGCGTGCCAGTTCGGCAGCAAGGCGGCGATCACCGTGAGCACCGACGACGCAAGCAGCGACAGCGTCATGAGCCGATGCCGGCTCCAGCTTTCGGACACGAATCCGGCGATGAAGATCGCGATAGCGAGCGCCGCTGTACTGACGGAAACCGCCAGCGCACTCACCGCCGGAGTGACGCCGAACGATCGCGTGAATTCGGGGAGCAGCGGCTGCACGCAGTAGAGCAGCGAGAACGTCGCGTAGCCGGCGAAGAGCAGCGCCAGCGACGCGCGCCAGTAAGCGCGCGAGCCGCGTTCGAGGTAGGCCGTTGCGTCGTCGGCTGGGGCACTCACGGGTAAGTCTCCGCTTAAAACATCAAACGCGTAACGATACGCCGTTCCCTAGGGTTTTGCCGGATGCAGCGGTGCATTTGCCATGCCGCCACACAGGACTGACGCTTGCGGTATCTGCGTCAGGCAACAATTCACGGCGAAGAGCATCGCATTCGCGCGCCGCCATGCGCTAAAGTAAGCGCACAATCGTTCATGAAAGCCGCGCAAGTCGCGCTTCCCGCAACAAAGACGCGGCGATTGTCGGTGCACGAGCCGTTGAAAGCCTGTGCGGGTGCAACACTTGGCCGGCGTATCATCTGTTGATCGCCGGCATGTAAACGGGGATTCATCATGCAAATCGGTTCGATTGTCCGCTCCGTGCATATTGCCGTGCCTCAGGGCGCGCGCGGCATCGTCATGCGCATTCTTGGCGACATGGCGATGGTCGCCTGGTACGCAGGCGAGCCCGGCGTCACTCAGTTGCTCAATACCGAGCCGTTCTTTCTCGAAGACCTGATCGATACGGGCGATGTCGTGCGCCCGTCGAACACGGTCGTCCATTGAGGATGCCGCGCGTCGGCTGACGAATCGTCGCGTGCCGGCCGCTGGAAGGCGCGGCACAATGTCGGGATGAACTCACTTCATTCCGACTCCGCCGACGCGTCCGCCGAAGACGCCCCTCCCTTCGCCGGCCTCACGCCCGAGCGCGTGCTCGACGCCGTCGATGGTCTGCTGATGCCCGCCGGCGCGCGCACCGACGGCCGCCTGTTGCCGCTCAATAGCTACGAGAACCGCGTGTATCAGGTCGGCGTCGAAGACGGCCCGCCGGTCATCGCGAAGTTTTATCGGCCGAATCGATGGTCGAACGAAGCCATTCTCGAGGAGCATGCGTTCGTCGCGAGCCTCGTCGCGCGTGAGATTCCGGCGGTGCCGGCGCGCGTCGTCGAAGGCACGACGCTGCACGAGTTCGACGGCTTTCGCTTCTCCGTCTTCGAGCGGCGCGGCGGGCGCGCGCCCGACCTCGACCGCCGCGACACGCTGGAATGGCTCGGGCGCTTCATCGGGCGCATTCACGCGGTCGGCGCGATCGAGCCGTATCGCGAGCGTCCGACGCTCGACATCCAGACGTTCGGCTACGAGCCGCGCGAGTTCCTGCTGACCCATCGCTTCGTCCCCGACGATGTTCGCGAGGCCTACGAGCGCGTCGTATCGATGGCGCTAGAAGGCGTCGCGCACTGTTTCGAGCGCGCCGGAGATATCGGCCAGTTGCGCATGCACGGCGATTGTCATCCGAGCAATGTGCTGTGGACCGACGCGGGCCCGCATTTCGTCGATTTCGACGACAGCCGCATGGGCCCCGCGATCCAGGACCTATGGCTGCTGCTGCCCGCCGGACGCGCGGAAGCATCGAGTGCGCTCGCCGATCTGCTCGCGGGCTATGAAGACTTCCGGGAGTTCGATCAGCGCGAACTGCATTTGATCGAAGCGCTGCGGACGCTGCGCCTGATTCATTACGCCGCCTGGCTCGCGCGCCGCTGGAACGATCCGGCTTTTCCCGCCGCATTCCCGTGGTTCAACACGCAGCGTTACTGGGAAGACCGCATTCTCGAATTGCGCGAGCAGGTTGGAGCGATGCAGGAAGGCCCGCTGTGGCCCGTCTGAAATTTTTCGTAAATAAAGCCGGTCGTCAGGCAACCGCAAAGGATTGTGCCAGGCGTGTATGCGTGTAATGATAACAATTCTCATTTGCCCGCCTATGGTCGATCGCCGCTTCTGATGCGCGATCGGGGCGCGGCTTTGCCTAGGAACCGTCCGATTCGGAGAGACGCTTGAACGCGCCTGATACCCTCAATTCCCAGCCGACAAGCGGCTCGGCCCAATATCGCCCGCATCAACGCCTGATCGATAATGCCGAGCAAGTCGCACGCAAGAACCGCTCGCGCCGCTCGACGTTTCTCAAGTGGCTACGCAAGGTTCACGGCTGGGTCGGTCTGTGGGGCGCGATTCTCGGCCTGCTTTTCGGCGTGACCGGCTTTCTGCTGAATCACCGCGCGCCGCCGCTGCGCATCTCGACCGGCGAGCCGCAGGTTTCGCAGATGCAGCTTGCGTTGCCGGCGGGCGGGTTCAAGTCGCCGCGCGACATGGGCGTGTGGGTCAAGCAGGAACTCAAGATCGACGGCAACCTCGGCCGCACGCGCCGCGAGCCGGCACACCCGGTTGGCTGGGGCGACAAGAGCACGATGCAGCCCGAGCAATGGTCGGCGATGGTCTCGACGCCGGGCAGCAGTGTGATGGCGGAGTACTGGGTCGGCAACAACTTCGTGTCGGTGAAGCGGACCGAAAACACCTTCCTCGCGATGATGACGAACCTGCACAAGGGCGTCGGCTTGAGCGTCGGCTGGGTGCTGCTCATCGATACGCTCGCCGGCAGCCTGATCCTGCTCTCGTTGACCGGCGTGCTGCTTTGGACCGAGCTGAACAAGCGCAAGACGGCCGGCGCGGCGATAGTCACCGTCTCGCTCATCGCGATGATCGTGTGCGGCTTGATGTAGGTCAGCGCCCCGCCGACGCGCGGCGCTTTCGCGGGTTATGCCGCGTCAGCCACAAATAGAGGCCGCTTCCGAGCACGACCACGGTCAACACATCCAAGGCGGCCCAGAAAATCCTGACCGGCATGCCGCCGAAATCGCCGAAATCCAGCGGCTGCGAGCCAAGCAGCACCTTCAGATACCACGGTAGTTCGCGCGAATCGGTGAGCGCGCCGTGGAGGCATCGACGAGCACGGGGCGAAGAATCCGCGTGGTCAGGATGCCGTCGCCGCGCATCCACACCGCATAGTGATGCGGGCTGCGACTGTTCGTTAGTCGGAACCTTCAGGTCTTTGTAATCAAACGCCGCAGGCTTCGCCGGTTCCAGCGACTTCGCGCGCCGCCTTTGCGCCCTCGACGCGCAGCAGTTCGGGCAGCGACACGCCGTTCTTCGCGGCGGTGACTTCCGCGAGGATCGACACGGCGATTTCCGGCGGCGTCCTGCTGCCGATATAAATGCCGACCGGCCCGTGCAGTCGCGCGAGTTCGGCGTCGTTGAGATCGAATTCCTTCAGGCGTTCTCGCCGCGCCGCGTTATTGCGACGCGATCCCAGCGCGCCCACGTAGAACGCGGGCGTCTTCAGCGCTTCCATCAAGGCGAGATCGTCGAGCTTCGGATCGTGCGTCAGCGCGATGACCGCAGAGCGCTCGTCGAGCTTCATGTCCATCACCGTGTCGTCGGGCATGGTCCGCACAATGGTCGTGCCCGGCACGTCCCATTCGTCCGTGTACTCGACGCGCGGATCGCACACCGTCACGTGGTAGTCCAGCCCGACCGCGATGCTGCACAGATAGCGCGACAACTGCCCCGCGCCGATTACCAGCATGCGATAACGCGGACCGTGGATGGTCAGCAGCGTCGCTCCGTCGAACGCGACGCCATCGGTGGCGCGGGCGGGTTCGAGCCGCGCCACGCCCGTCGCCATGTCCAGCGTGCGCGCGACGAGCCGCCCGCTCTCCACCGCCTCGCACAGTTCTGCGATACCGCTTTCGCGCGTGAGCGGTTCCAGGACGAGCTGAATCGTGCCGCCGCACGGCAGCCCGAAGCGATGCGCTTCTTCCGCGCTTATGCCGTACTTCACCGCTTCCGGCTTCGTCTGTTCGATGCCGCTTTGCCGCACGCGCTCGATCAGATCGTCCTCGATACAGCCGCCCGATACCGAGCCGACGACGTGTCCATCGTCGCGCACCGCGAGCATCGCGCCCTCCGGCCGCGGCGACGAACCCCACGTTTTAACGACCGTGACGAGCAGCACGCGCTTGCCCTGTTCGAGCCATTGCGCGCTGTGTTTCAGGACTTCGAGATCCACGCTGTCCATGATTTCTTCCCTTTCTCTTCCTTCTCTCCGCCGGCTTCATCAGCGGCGGATGCATCCTGTACTTCGTTCGATTCCTGCCCGCCTTGAAGCTGCGCGCCGAATCGCTTGAAGAATTCAGCTGCAATCTTACGCGCTGCGCCATCCACGAGGCGCGAGCCGATTTGCGCGAGCTTGCCGCCCACTTGCGCGTTCGCGCTGTAGGTCAGCTTCGTCGTGTCGGCTTCGTCGCCCGGCTCGAGGTTCACTTTCGCGTTGCCCTTGCTGAAGCCCGCCGCGCCGCCTTGCCCCTCGAAGACGATCGTGTAGGTGTGCGGCGCGTCGATGTCCGTCAGTTGCATGCGTCCCTTGAAGCGTGCCTTGACGGGGCCGACGGCGGCAGTCATCCCGACGGCATAGGCATTTTCACCGTCCGCTTCGATGCTGTCGCAGCCGGGGATGCAGGCCTTCAATATCGCCGTGTCGTTGAGCGCTTCCCACGCGCGCGTCTGCGGCACCGGCAACACGTGAGTTTCGGTCAGTTCCATCGCGTGTGTTCTCCATGCGTGCGGGCGCCGCGCGCGGATAGCGCGGTCAGTTCCCGTCCGACAGCGGCGAGGCTGTCGAGGTTATGAGCCGCGAGCATCGCATCGACGTGCGGCAGGATCGCGCGCACGCCTCGCGCGCGGGGCGTAAAGCCGGTGTATCGCAGAAGCGGATTGAGCCACACCAGCCGATGTGCGAACCGCCTGAGCCGCGCCATCTCCGCATCGAGCACGTCGATCGCTTCGTGGTCCAGTCCATCGGTGACGAGCAACACCGTCGCGCGGCCCGCGAGCACGCGGCGCGCCCATCGCCGGTTGAACTCCGCCAGCGCCGCGCCGATGCGCGTGCCGCCCGACCAGTCCGCGACCTGCTCGCCGAGCGTCGTAATCGCGGTATCGGGATCGCGCTCGCGCAGCGCACGCGTCGCGTTCGTCAGGCGCGTGCCGAACAGGAACACTTGCAGACGCTCGCGCGATTGCAGCAGCGCATGGCAGAAGTACAGCACGGCGCGGGAATACGCGCTCATCGAACCGGAAATGTCGAGCAGCAGAACGAGCGGCGGCCGGCGCTCCACCACCGCGCGATACTTCCACGCGGTCCAGTCGCCGCCCGCGCGAACAGCCTGACGCGCGCTCGCGCGCAGATCGGCGTGCGTGCCGCGCGATGCTGCCTTGAGCCTGCGCGTCGGCTCCGTCGCGAGCGGCACACGATGCGCGCGAATCCGATGCCGCAGCGCACGCCATTCGTCGGCGGTGAGGGTGTCGAAATCGCGATGGCTCAGGCGTTCTTGCGCACTGAAGCTCATGCGCGCATGAGTCTGTTCGGCCTCCGCTTCGGACGCTGGCGGGCTCTTCGCCTCGGAGCGCGCAGCCAGCGCATCGGCAAGACGGTTATTGCGCTTGGGCGGCGGCGCGCCGCTTTCCACCTTCGGCAGCAACAGCGCGCGCAGCTTGCCTTCCCAGTCCGGATCGCGCCAGAAAAGATCGAAGGCGGCATCGAAGATATCGCGCTCGTCGCTCGCGTGGACCAGAAGGCACGCGAGCGTCGCGCGCACGTCGTCGCGACGGCGCAAGTCGATGAACCGCAGCGCGTCGATTGCATCGACCGCTTGCGCCGGCGACATGCCGAGTCCCGCGCCCCGCAGCAGCCGCACGAAATGAACGACGTTGCGCGAGAGCGTCTCCATCGTCACGCCTTCGCGGCCGTCGACAAGCACTGTGCGAGCGTCGCTGCGTCCATACGCGCGAGATCGTCCTGATACTTGAGCAGCACGCCGAGCGTGTCCTGCACCGATTGCGGATCCAGCTCCGACACCGACAGCGCCGCGAGCGCACGGCACCAGTCGATGGTCTCCGCGACGCCGGGCGCCTTGAACAGGTCCATCGTCCTCAATTCGTGGACGAACGCGACGGCCCGCGCCTGCAACGCGCGGCTCGCTTCCGGGGCGCGCGCCGCGACGATCGCCAGTTCGACATCGCGCTCCGGATAGCCGATCCACTGATACAGGCAACGCCGTTTCAGCGCGTCGTGGACTTCGCGCGTGCGGTTCGACGTCATCACGACGAGCGGCGGCCTTGCCGCGCGCACCGTGCCGTACTCCGGAATCGACACCTGAAAGTCCGACAGCAGTTCGAGCAGAAACGCTTCGAACGGCTCGTCGGCGCGGTCGATTTCATCGATCAGCAGCACGCGGCGCGCGGCGGCGTTATCGGGATCGGGCAGCAGCGCCTGCAACAGCGGACGTTTCAGCAGAAACTCGCCGCGATACAGCGAATCGTTCGACGGCGTGTCGCCCGATGCCTCCGCGAGCCGCAGCGCCATGATCTGCCGCGGATAGTCCCACTCGTAAAGCGCGCTGGCCGTGTCGAGCCCTTCGTAGCATTGCAGGCGCAGAAGCGTCGTGCCGCAGATGCCCGCCGCCGCCTTCGCGAGTTCCGTCTTGCCGACGCCCGGTTCGCCTTCGAGGAACAGCGGCCGCTGCATCTTCAGGGCGAGAAAGAGAGCCGTCGCGAGCTCGCGGCTCGCGAAGTACTGATGCTCGCGCAGGCGCGCGAGCGTGTCGTCGATCGAATCGGGCTCGCTCTGCATCACGTTCCGAACGACATCGCGCGTTCGATCGCGCGGCCCGCCAGCACCGGAATCAGATGCGCGCGATACGCCGCGCTCGCGTGCATGTCGTCGTTGAGGCCATCGGCGGAAAGGGTCACGCTGCGCGCCGACGCCACCGAGAAGTCCTTCGACAACGCCGCTTCCAGTTCTTTCGCACGGAACGCGGACGGCGCCGCGCCCGTCACGCCGACGCGCACGCCGTCCGCATGCTTCGCGACGAACACGCCGACGAGCGCGAAGTGCGACGCGGGATTGCGAAACTTCTCGTAGCCCGCGCGCTCGGCCAGTGGAAACTCGACGGCGGTGATCAGTTCGTCCGGTTCGAGCGCGGTCTCGTACATGCCGATGAAGAAGTCGTCGGCGGCGATGCGGCGGCGGTCTGTCACGATCGTCGCGTTCAGTCCGAGCACGGCTGACGGATAGCACGCGGCGGGATCGTCGTTGGCGAGGGAACCGCCGATGGTCCCGCGTTCGCGAACCTGTCTGTCGCCGATGCGGCTCGCCAGATCGGCCAGGCCCGGCAGCGCCTGCTTCACATCGGCGTTCGACGCGACCTGCGCGTGGCACATCGCCCCGCCGATGGTCAACTTGCCGGCCTCGAGCGTGACGGTTTTCATCGACGCGATGCGCGTGACATCGACGAGCGCCGACGGCTGCGCAAGCCGCAGGCGCATGGTCGGCAACAGGCTCTGGCCGCCCGCGAGGAACTTGGCGTCGCTGTCGGCGGAAAGCGCGGCGACCGCTGCTTGCGCTTCGTTTGGCCGTTGATAGTCGAAGGTGTACATGGCGGTCATCCTCAAGCGGGTTGAGCGGCGTGCATCGCGGTCCATACGCGATGCGGCGTGGCTGGCATTTGCAAGTCCTTCACGCCGAGCGGCGCGAGCGCGTCGAGAATCGCGTTGATGACGGCGGGCGGCGAGCCGATTGCGCCTGCTTCGCCGCAGCCCTTCACGCCGAGCGGGTTATGCGTGCAGGGCGTGCCCTTCGCGGTCTCCACGTTGAAGCTCGGCAAGTCGATGGCGTGCGGCATCGCGTAGTCCATGAAGGAGCCGGAAAGCAACTGGCCGCTGTCCTTGTCGTACACGCAACGTTCGAGCATCGCCTGTCCGATGCCCTGGCCGAGCCCGCCGTGCACTTGTCCTTCGACGATCATCGGATTGATCACGTTGCCGAAGTCGTCGACGGCGGTGAACTTCTGGATGCGCGTCTCGCCGGTGTCGCGATCGACCTCCACTTCGCAGACATACGCGCCGGACGGATACGTGAAGTTGGTCGGATCGTAGAACGCGTTCTCGTTGAGGCCCGGCTCCATCGTTTCGAGCGGGAAGTTGTGCGGCACATAGGCGGCGAGCGATACGTCCGCGAACGTCTTCGTTCTGTCCGTGCCCGCGACACGGAACACGCCGTTGTTGAATTCGACGTCCTGCGGCGATGCTTCCAGCAGATGCGCGGCGATCTTCTTCGCCTTGGCTTCGATCTTGTCGAGCGCCTTCACGATGGCCGAACCGCCGACCGCCAGCGACCGCGATCCATACGTGCCCATGCCGAACGGAATGCGCCCGGTGTCGCCATGAATGATCTCGACGTTTTCGATCGCGATGCCGAGCCGGTCGGCCACGACCTGCGCGAAAGTGGTTTCGTGTCCCTGTCCGTGACTGTGCGAGCCGGTGAATACGGTGACGGAGCCGGTCGGATGCACGCGCACTTCGCCTGCTTCGAAGAGACCGGCGCGCGCCCCGAGCGCACCCGCGACATTCGACGGCGCAAGCCCGCACGCCTCGATGTAGCACGAATAGCCGATGCCGCGCAGCTTGCCCTGCTGCTTCGATTCCTCGCGGCGCTTCTCGAAACCCGCGACATCGGCCAGTTCCAGCGCGCGGTCGAGGATGGCGTCGTAATCGCCGGTGTCGTAGGTGAGACCGACCGGCGTCGCGTACGGAAATTCGCGGATGAAGTTGCGGCGGCGCAATTCCACCGGATCGATGTTCATCTCGCGCGCCGCCGTCTCGACGAGCCGCTCGACGACATACGTCGCTTCGGGACGGCCCGCGCCGCGGTAGGCATCGACGGGAACGGTGTTCGTGAAGACCGCCTTCACTTCGGCGTAGATCGCGGGCGTCGAGTACTGGCCGGCGAGCAGCGTCGCGTAGAGGATGGTCGGAATTGACGACGCGAACGTCGACAGATACGCGCCCATGTTGGCGGTCGTGTGAACGCGCATGCCGAGAAACTTGCCGTCCTTGTCGAGCGCGAGTTCGGCCTTGGTGACGTGATCGCGGCCGTGGGCGTCGGAGAGGAAGGCTTCGGAACGCTCCGCTGCCCACTTGATGGGACGCCCCACTTTCTTCGATGCCCACGTCAGCGCGACGTCCTCAGGATAAAGAAAGATCTTGGAGCCAAAGCCGCCGCCGACATCCGGCGCAATCACGCGCAGCTTCGATTCCGGCAGCGACAGCACGAAGGCCGCCATCAGCAATCGCTCGACGTGCGGATTCTGGTTCGCGACGTACACCGTATAGCTGTCGTCGTGCTTCGAGTAGCTCGCGTTGACGGCGCGCGGCTCGATGGCGTTCGGCACGAGGCGCTGATTGACGATATCGAGCGTCGTCACGTGCGCGGCCTGCGCGAAAGCGGCGTCGGTGCGCGCCTTGTCGCCGTGACCCCAGTTGTAGCAGACGTTGCCCGGCACGGCGTCGTGGACGAGCGGCTTGCCGGAATCGGCGGCGCTCGCGGTATCGACCACGGCGGGCAATTCTTCGTAGTCCACGGCGATCAGCTCGACCGCGTCTTTCGCTTCCTTCAGCGATTCCGCGACGACGAGCGCAACCTGATCGCCCACGTGCAGCGCCTTGTCGTGCGCGATGACGGGATGCGGCGGCTCGTGCATCGGCGAGCCATCGGTGCTGTGGATGAGCCATCCGCACGGCAGGCCGCCGACGTTGTCAGCCGCGAGGTCTTTGCCCGTAAAAATGGCGATGACGCCGGGCGACGCCTTCGCCGCGTCGATGTCGATCGAGCGGATGCGCGCGTGCGCGTGCGGCGAGCGAAGGAACACGCCGTAGCTTTGCTGCGGCAGGACGACGTCGTCGGTGTACTGGCCGGCGCCCGTCAGGAAGCGATAGTCTTCCTTGCGCTTGACGCCAGCGCCGATCAGTTTCTGTTGTTCAGGTGCGTTCATCGCGGTCTCCTGTCCAGGCGCGATTCATCGGTCAGAAAGGGACGTCGCGTCAGGCGCGCGCCTTCATGTTTTGTGCGCCTTCGAGGACCGCTTTCACGATGTTGTGATAGCCGGTGCAGCGGCACAGATTGCCGTCGAGCTGTTCGCGCACTTCGTCTTCGGAGAGATCGGGCGAATCGGCGGCGAGCGCGCTCGCGGTCATCACCATGCCCGGCGTGCAGAAGCCGCATTGCAGGCCGTGACATTCCTTGAACGCCGCCTGCATCGGATGAAGCTGGCCGTCTTTCGACATGCCTTCGATGGTCGTCACTTCGAGGCCATCGGCCTGAGCGGCGAGGATGTTGCAGGACTTGATCGCGCGGCCGTCGAGATGCACGGTGCACGCGCCGCACTGCGCCGTGTCGCAGCCGACGTGCGTGCCGGTAAGCCTGAGATTTTCGCGGAGAAACTGGACGAGCAGAAGATGCGGTTCGACGTTTGCGGTCACCGGTTTCCCGTTGACCGTCAGACTGATGCTGAGCGGCATTGCTGTCTCCTTATTGGCCGGAGTGGGCGCTCGTTTGCGCCTTTCCGGTCCCATGCACGATATTGCCGGGGGATGGACCCGCCTCACGCCGCTCGCGCCATGCACCTCATCACGTCCTGAACCTGGCTTGGGCTAAGCGTCCAGCTGGGAATTCGTGTTGTGTGTCACGGCGAGTAAAGCACAAATCGACGGGCCTCGCTATTAGGCGCACGCCCGTGCAATCGCCGGTTTCATCGCGGGGCCGGCGCCCTGAAATGCAAAACGCCGCCCCGTGGGGCGGCGTTGTTGATCGAGAGTGCGGGCGGTTCAGTGCGTGACGGTTTCGCGCTTCGGCACCGGCGCGCGCTCGGCCGCGCGGCCCAGCGCCGAACGATGGCGCGAGTAGACGAAGTAGATCACCAGGCCGATCAGCAGCCACACGACGAACGCGATCCACGTCGCCTTTGCCAGATTGAACATCAGGAACAGGCACGACGCCACCGCGAGAATCGGCACCACCGGCACGCCCGGGCAGCGGAATGCGCGCGGCAGGTCGGGATGCGTGCGACGCAGGATCAGCACGGCGATGGAGACCATCGAGAATGCCGCGAGCGTGCCGATGTTGATCAGCTCGGCCAGCACGTTGAGCGGCACCAGCGCGCCGATCAGCCCGAAGAAGATGCCGACGAGCCACGTCGTGAAGAACGGCGTCGCGTAACGCGGATGCACGCTCGACAGCTTCGCGGGCAACAGGCCGTCGCGCGACATCGCGTAGATGATGCGCGTCTGGCCGTAGCTCATCACCAGAATGACGGTGAGCATGCCGAGCACCGCGCCGAGATCGATGAAACCCGCGACCCAGTTTTGTCCGGCCACTTGCAGCGCGTACGACACCGGATGCGAGATGCTCGCGAACTGCGCCGCCGGCACGATGCCGGTCACGACCGCCGCCACCGCCACGTACAGCACCGCGCAGACGGCCAGCGACGAAATGATGCCGATGGGCAGATCGCGCTTCGGATTCTTCACTTCTTCCGCCGCCGACGACACCGAATCGAAGCCGATGAACGCGAAGAACATCACTGCCGCCGCGCCGAACACGCCCGACCAGCCATTCGGCATGAACGGATGCCAGTTCGCCGGCGTGACGTGGAACACGCCGACCGCGATCACCAGCAGGACGACCGTCACCTTGATCGCGACCATGATGTTGTTGATCCGCGTCGATTCCTTTACGCCGATCGACAGCAGCCACGTGATGACCATCATCACGAGGAACGCGGGCAGGTTGAAGTACGTGACGTGGCCGGGCAACGCGCCGGGCGCGGCGGTCAGCGCGGTCGGCAGGCTGATGCCGAACCCGGAAAGCAGCGATTGCAGATAGCCCGACCATCCGACTGACACTGCGGACGTGGCGAGCCCATACTCCAGCATCAGATCCCAGCCGATGATCCACGCCGCGAGCTCGCCGAGCGTCGCATAAGAGTAGGTGTAGATGGAGCCGGCGACGGGAATGGTCGATGAGAACTCGGCGTAGGCGAGGGCGGCGAAACAGCAGGCGATCGCGGCGACGAGGAACGACACCATGAGCGCCGGACCAGCTTGCACGGCGCCCGTGCCGGTGAGCACGAAGATGCCGGTGCCGATGATCGCTCCGATGCCGAGGAAGGTCAGATCGAGCGCACCGAGCGTTTTCTTGAGAGACGTGCTGTGCGCGCCAGCCAGCATGTGCTCGATGTTTTTCTTGCGGAACAACGACATTGCGGTAAGTCTCCTTTCGGCGCTAGCGTGCGCCTTCCTTCGGGAAAACCCGATATTTTAGCGGAGTCGAAGAGAATGCCCATCATTTGGGCGTCGTGCCCTTTTTCGGCGCGACTTTTAACGAATTTAGCGTGATTGAGATAAAACGGCGGCTGTGCTGCGGTGGTTTCGCGGGAGCGGCGGCGGTTATGCTGTGCCCAAGACATTCGAAGGAGACAAGGTATGGCGATTCGAATCGTGCGGTTCGGCTCACCGCGCGCGGACGGCGAAGGCTTGCGTATCGGCACGGTTCGCCGTCCGCCACGCGGCGTGCCGAAGTCCGAGTTCGCGAGCCGCGATTTTTATGACGTGTGGTATCCGAATCTGTCGCCGTCGGCGGAGTTGGTGGCTCAGGCGCTGCATGCGCAAAGCGACAAGGACTGGCGGGACTTCGTGAAGAAGTTCAAGGCGGCGATGGCGCAGCCGGACGCGAGCAAATCGCTGGATCTGCTGGCCGCGCTGTCGCATACGACAAATCTGTCGGTCGGGTGTTACTGCGAGAACGAGGCGCGATGCCATCGGTCCGTGCTGCGGGAATTGCTGGAGAAGAGGGGAGCGGAGGTGGTTTGAGGGAAACGGACGGTAAGCACCTGCGGGCGGTTTGGTCGGCGACGAAGTTGGACGATGGCGGGCAGTGCGGAAGCATGGTCTTGCCGCCTGTCGCGAGCAGTCGCTGGCTCGTACGGCCGGCGTCATCGAAGGATTTGTTGCTCAGCGTATTCGTGATCTGCTTCGCGACGCATTGAACAAGGATGCCGACGTTGGAGCGCGTTTCAATGCCATTTGCCGTCGCCGTTCCCTTCCAGAGTTCGTTGTACGAGCGCAGGTCAGCGTGGCTTCGTGTCGATGGGAACTGATGTCGCACGGTTGATCGACTCTGTTGTTTCCGCAGGACGGCGCTGCAAGCGATTGCCAAGCGCGATTCGAGGGGCGAGCAGGTTAGGACGGGCCTAGAAGTCTTGGCGTGGGGCGCCGATAAACAAAGTCCCGGGCACGATGTGCCGTCGAGCGGGACGGTTTCGCGCAGTCGAAGTGTGGAGACGCGCAGCAGAAAAGAAGAAAGGCCGGTTAGCTTTCGCTGAACCGGCCTTTCGAATTCTTTGGTGGGGCGTGAGTGACTCGAACACTCGACCTACGGATTAAGAGTCCGCTGCTCTACCAACTGAGCTAACGCCCCCAACAGAAGCGAAATTATAGCGGGAGTATTTCGAAAAGCGCAAGCGTCTATCGCAAAAAATTTACGCTCACGAACACCGCGCGGACCGCAGGGCAAAAGCCCCGAGCCGGTATCATGACGCGTCCCCCAACCGCACAAAGCCCAAAGAAATGGACGAAGCCGCCATCCGCGCGTTGCTCAACGACATCCTCGCGCCGTGGGTCCGTGAGTTGTCGCTCGCGCCCGAATCCATCGGCGATGATCGCGTCACCTTGCGTCTGCCGTACTCAGATCATTTGCGGCACGCGGGCGGCGTCATCTGCGGTCAGGTCTTCATGGCTGCCGCCGATACCGCGATGGTCGTCGCCATCTCGCACACGATGGGCGGCTTCTCGCCAATGACCACCGTCTCGCTCAACACCACGTTCATGCGTCCGGTCAAAACCGGCGACGTGCTGGTCACGGCGCGCGTCATGCGCCGGGGCCGCAATCTCGTGTTCGGCGAAATCGACATGCACGACGCCAACGGCGAACTCGCCGCCCACGCCACGACAACCTACGCACTCGTCAGCAAATAAATGTTCGATCAGGTCGTATTCGCCGGCGGCGGCAACCGCTGCTGGTGGCAAGCCGGTTTCTGGGACGTCATCCAGCCGGAATTGAAGCTCAAGCCGCGCATCATCGCGGGCATCTCGGCGGGCGCGGCCACCGCGTGCATGCTCTACACCAACGACGCGCGCTGGGTCATGAACTACTACGCGCAGGCCCTGCGCGGCAACACGAAGAACGCCTACTGGGGCAACCTGCTGCGCGGGCAGTCCGTCTTTCCGCACTACCGCATCTATCGGCAGGCACTGCTCGACATCTTCGCAGAGCGTTTCCATGAACTCGCTTCCGCGCCGGAGATTCGCATCGGCGTGTCGCATCTGCCGCGCTGGCTTGGCGCGCGCAGCGCCGTCGCGGCCGGGCTGATCGCGTACAACATCGAGAAGTACGTGCGCAAGACGCTGCATCCGACGCTCGGTCAGGCGCTCGGCTTCCATCCCGAGTTCGTGACGGCGCAGGAATGCGCGAGCATCGAAGACCTCGCGGATCTGATCCTGCAATCGTCGAGTACGCCGCCTTTCACGCCGATCCTCCGACGCAACGGCCGTCCCGTGCTCGATGGCGGCATGGTCGACAACGTGCCGGTCTCCGCGCTCGATGCATCGGCGGGAACGGTGCTCGTCATGGTCACGCGGCTTTATCCGCGCGAGCGCACGTTCGTCGTGCCGCACGGCGAGCAGCGGCGTCTCTACGTGCAGCCGTCGCGCAAGGTGCCGATCTCGAGCTGGGACTATACGAGCCCGTCCCAGATGCAGCATGCTTATGACCTGGGCCGCGCGGACGGCGAAGACTTTCTCGAGCGCCTTCCGCATCTGATGGATGCCGCATCGCACATTGCCTAGCCAGGCAAAAGGAGCGCGCCATGCCGAAGCAGCACACTTACGAACTCACCGTCGCATGGACGGGCAATCGCGGTTCCGGCACCTCCGCCTACGACGCCTACTCGCGCGACCACGTCGTGCGCGTCGCGGGCAAGGCCGCGATCGAGGCATCGAGCGATCCCGCTTTTCGCGGCGATCCCACGCGCCACAATCCGGAGGAACTGTTCGTGGCGTCGCTGTCGTCGTGTCACATGCTTTGGTATCTGCACTTGTGCGCGGTCAACAAGATCGTCGTGACCGGCTATGTCGACGGGGCCATCGGCATCATGCAGGAGGACGCGAACGGTAGCGGCCGTTTCGCCGATGTGCTGCTGCGCCCGCGCGTGACCATCGGCGCGGGCGGCGACACTGCGCTCGCGACGCGCCTGCACGAAGAGGCGCACCGCTTCTGCTTCATCGCGAACTCGGTGAATTTTCCGGTGCGCTGCGAGCCGTCGATCGACGTATCGACGGCCTGACGCATCGACCGCTCAGCGGCGGCGCGCGTGCTGCAGCGCTTCGGGATTCGACACGCTCGACGTATCGCCGGCATCGAAGGCGAGGATGTTGCTGAATGCCGCGCTGAAGTAAAGCTCGTAGCTCTCGCGCTCCACATAGCCGATGTGCGGCGTGCAGATCACGTTTTCCATGCGCAACAGGCCGTAGCCCTGCAGGATCGGCTCGCTCTCGTAGACATCGACCGCGACCATCCCCGGCCGGTTGTGATGCAGCGAGTTCAGCAGCGCGTTCTCTTCGAGCAGCTCGGCGCGGCTCGTGTTGACGAAGAGCGCGGTCGGCTTCATGCGCATCAGATCTTCCGTCCGGACGATGCCGCGCGTCTCGTCGTTCATACGCAGATGCACGGTGAGCACGTCGCTTTGCTCGAAGAGCGCCTCGCGGGTTTCCGCGACGGCGAAGCCATCCTTGCGCGCCGCCGCCAGCGAGTGCTCGCGGCCGTGCACGAGCACGTTCATGCCGAACGCCTTTCCGTAGCCCGCCACCAGCTGGCCGATCTTGCCGTAACCCCAGATGCCGAGCGTCTGCCCGCGCAGCACTTGCCCGAGGCCGAAGTTCGGCGGCAGCGCCGACGTCTTCAGCCCCGACTGCTGCCACGCGCCCTGCTTCAGATTCGCGACATATTGCGGAATGCGACGCTGCGCCGCCATGATCAGCGCCCACGTCAGTTCGGCCGGCGCGACCGGCGATCCCGTGCCTTCCAGCACGGCGATGCCGCGTTCCGTACATGCGTCGATATCGATATGTCCGCCGCCCGCGCGGCCCGTCTGGCTGATCATGCGCAGCTTCGGGCATTTATCGAGGAGTTGCGAACTGATGCGCGTGCGTTCGCGGATCAGCACGAGCGCATCGACTTCCGACAGTCTGCTAGCCAACTGTCCGAGCCCACGCACCGTGTTATTAAAGACTTTCACTTCGTGATCATCGAGAAGATGGAAGCAGTCGAGCTTCCTTACGGCGTCCTGGTAGTCGTCGAGAATGGCGATTTTCATGGGCATTGATTGGCTTTTTGTAGGCATCGAACATGCTGCATTTTTGGTCCGGCTTGCGAAATAGAGCGGATTAACTTCGGGTAATTACCAAGAAAGCCGCACTAAATCGCAGGAACTGTACTCTCACTGCGCGGCATCACAGCAGGGCTGCATGGCGGTGTTAAGCTTGATTTCCTCGTTTCCGAGCAAATAACCCGCTCGAGAAACAAGAAAATGCGGCGCCATTGCGGAAAACACGGTAATCCGCAAGGGGACAGGCCGCTTAGTATCTCTTTTAACAGTTTGTTCCTTAGCGACGCAAGCCGCCTGGCGCTGCGTCGCAGGGATCAGGCCCGATGACGCCGCAATCGGCAAAGGGAACCGTCTTTCGTGCGACGAATATCTTTTGAAGTGCACGGCGGTTCCGGTCGCAATGCCTCTCGCATGCAGCGTCAGGGCTCACGGTTTTCATTGCAGAAACGGAGACAACTCGATGAACCAGCCCGCAGTAGCCGAAGAAAATAAAAAAAACGTCGTCGACGTCCAGGCGCCGGCCTATGTCCGGCACCGACGATTGATCCAATGGGTTCAACGCGTCGCCGCGCTGACAAAACCCGATCGCGTCGTCTGGTGCGACGGCACGCAAGCCGAATATGACCGGCTCTGCGAACAGATGGTCGCCGCCGGCACGATGAAAAAGCTCAATCCCGCCAAACGCCCCAACTCCTTTCTGGCTTGCTCCGATCCCTCGGATGTTGCGCGCGTCGAAGACAGAACGTTTATCTGCTCGGAGCGCCCGGAAGATGCCGGCCCCACGAACAACTGGATCGACCCGCAGGAAATGCGCTCGACGCTCGACGGCCTCTTCGACGGCGCGATGCGCGGCCGCACGATGTACGTCGTGCCGTTCTCGATGGGCCCGCTCGGCTCGCCGATCGCGCATATCGGCGTGGAATTGTCGGATAGCCCGTACGTCGTCACGAACATGCGGATCATGACGCGCATGGGCCGCGAGGTGTTCGAAGTCCTCGGCGAGGAAGGCGAGTTCGTGCCCTGCGTGCATTCCGTCGGCGCGCCGCTCGCCGATGGGCGCAAGGACGTGCCGTGGCCGTGCAACGACACGAAGTACATCGTGCATTTTCCGAAGACGCGGGAAATCTGGAGCTTCGGCTCGGGCTACGGCGGCAACGCGCTGCTCGGCAAGAAGTGCTTCGCGCTGCGCATTGCGTCGACCATGGGCCGCGACGAAGGCTGGCTCGCCGAACACATGCTGATTCTCGGCGTCACGTCGCCCGAGGGGCGCAAGCACCACGTCGCGGCGGCGTTTCCGTCGGCGTGCGGCAAGACCAACTTCGCGATGCTGATCCCGCCGCAAGACCTGAACGGCTGGAAGGTGACGACGATCGGTGACGACATCGCGTGGATCAAGCCCGGCAAGGACGGCCGGCTGTACGCGATCAACCCGGAAGCCGGCTACTTCGGCGTCGCGCCGGGCACGAGCGAGAAGACCAACTTCAACGCGATGGCGACGCTCAGGGAAAACGTGATCTTTACGAACGTCGCGCTGACCGACGACGGCGACGTCTGGTGGGAAGGCATGACGGACACGCCGCCCGCGCATCTGATCGACTGGCAGGGCCGCGACTGGACGCCCGAGCTCGCGAAGGAGACCGGCGCGAAGGCCGCGCATCCGAACGCGCGTTTCACGGCGCCGGCATCGCAATGTCCGTCGATCGATCCGGACTGGGAGAACCCGGCGGGCGTGCCGATCGATGCGTTCATCTTCGGCGGACGCCGTTCGACGACCGTGCCGCTCGTCACCGAGGCGCGCGACTGGAAGGAAGGCGTCTACATGGCCGCGACGATGGGCTCCGAAACCACGGCCGCCGCCGCGGGGCAACAAGGCGTCGTGCGCCGCGATCCGTTCGCGATGCTGCCGTTCTGCGGCTACAACATGAGCGACTATTTCGGCCACTGGCTGAAGATCGGCGAACGCCTCGAAGCGCTCAACGCGAAGGCGCCGAAGTTCTTCTGCGTGAACTGGTTCCGCAAGGGCGACGACGGCAAGTTCGTGTGGCCGGGCTTTGGCGAAAACATGCGCGTGCTGAACTGGATGGTCGGTCGCATCGAAGGCACGGCGAGCGGCGAGGAACACGCGTTTGGCATTTCGCCGCGTTACGAGGACATCGACTGGGGCGGGCTGAACTTCACGCGCGACCAGTTCGAGCAGGTCATCTCGGTCAACGACGCCGCGTGGCGCGACGAACTCGCGCTGCACGACGAGCTGTTCACCCGTCTGCAGCAAGGGCTGCCGGACGCGCTGCCGGAAGCCAAGGCCGGCATGGAGAAGCGGCTCGCGGCCTGATTCGCGGCCGCTTCACATCGCCCGGCGGTCGACATCGCCGGGCAAAGTTCAAAACGGTGCAGGCGGGGAGTGTCTCTTTCCCCGCCGGCCGCCCTTCGCCCACGATTTTTTTCGAAAAGGCAACCGCCAACCGCAACTTCTGCACGATTTCCTCAGTCCTAGGATAATTCTGAATTGCCTTGCAGCAGAATTGATAGCCGCCTGGCGGCAGGAGTTGTCCCATGGATCATTTGCAGTCGATGAGAGTGTTCGTCCGCGTGGCCGATCTCGGCAGTTTTGCCAGGGCCGCGAGCGCGATGGATATCTCGAACGCGGTCGCGACGCGGCACGTCGCGGATCTCGAAAGCCGCCTCGGCACGCGCCTGCTCAATCGCACCACGCGCAGTCTGTCGCTCACGGAGTCGGGTCAGGTCTATCTCGAACGTGCGCGCCAGATTCTCGATGAACTCGAAGACGTCGAACAGATGGTCGTCGCGCGCAATCACGAGCCGCTTGGTTCGCTGCGCATCGTCGCGCCGGTCGTGTTCGGGCTGCACAATCTCGCGCCGGTATTGCAGACCTACGCGCAGCGCTATCCGAAAGTCATCCCCGATGTGACGCTCGTGGACCGCCAGGTCGATCTGGTGGAGGAAGGATTCGATGTCGGCATCGTTATCGCGCGGCAGGTGAAGAGCGCGAGCGTCGTCACGCGGCGGCTGACGACCGGCTGCATGACCGTCTGCGCGACGCCGGCGTATCTGGAGAAGCGCGGCACGCCGACGCGTCCCGAGCATCTGCTGGAACATCCGTGCCTTAGCCTGCCGTCCGAGTATTGGGGCGACGAACGCGTGTTTACCGGCCCCGAGGGCGAAGTGCGCGTGCGGCCGTCGAACGTGATCATCGCGAACAATACGGAGATGCTGCGGCAGTTTGCGCTGCTGGGCATGGGCATCGCGATTCTGCCGAGCTATCTGATCGGCAACGATACGAAGCGCGGCCAGCTCGTGCGCCTGCTGAGCGACTATCAGTTGCCGCAGGTCGAAATTAACGTCGCGTATCCGAGCCGGCGGCATTTGCCGGCGAAGGTGCGGACCTTCATCGATCACCTCGTCGAGCACTTCAGCCAGACGCCGAATCATCAGCTCGGCGAACAATGGATCCGCGACGGCATGGGCAAGCCCGTCGCGGCTGGCGCGCAGCCGCACTACGAATCCACCGATGAACCGCAAGCGCCGCCGCCCGCGCCGCGCTCGCGTTCGATCGATGGTGAACTGGGGCCGAAGCTGTCGAAGCCGTCGCGAACGAGAGGGCGCGTGCCGGCGGCATCGCCGTTCTGAGTGCTGCCGGAGTGGCAGCATGAGAAGGCCCGGGAGATTTCGTTTCCCGGGCTTTTTGCTTTTTAGCGAGCGTCGCGTTCTGCTGACGTAAAAAAGCCCGCGAATCGCTTCGCGGGCTGATGCTTCCTCATGTCGGCGTTTAGCGCGCCGGCGCGAGTTATCCCGCCTTTCGCGCCGCAGTCTTCTTGACGGCGGCCTTCTTCGCTGGCGCTTTCTTCGCCGCGACGGTCTTCGTCGCGGCTTTGGCGCGCGTCGTTTTCGCGGCTACGGCGACGTCGCTATCGCCTTCGTCGGCGTTATCGGTCTGCGGCTCGGCAGCGGCGCCGCGCTTGGCCGCCGTCTTCGCGCCCGGCTTGGCTTCCTTCTTTTCGAATTCGAAGCCGATCTTGCCGTCCGGCTGCTTGACGAGGAACGCCTTGAAGTTGCGCCCGGTCCGCGACGACTTGAAGTTCGTCAGCAAGTCCGTGCGGCCGCCGTTCAGGAGCTTTTCCATCTGCTCGCGCCCGATTTCCTGTTGCAGGATGACCTTGCCCGAGCGGAAATCGCACGTCTTCGGATTCGCGACGGAGTTCTCGCAGACATAGCTCATGCCGTGCTCGAATACGCGCGACTGACATTTCGGACACGCGCCGACCGGCGTCTGCTCCGAGAAGTCGGGCGGTTCACCATCTTCGCCGCCGGTGTCCTGGCCGAAGTCGAATTCGAGCTTGAAGTTCTTGATTTCGTCGTCGAAGGAAAGCTTCAAAATGGCCGAGAACGGACGTCCCATCTTGCTGCGGAAACCCGACAGCGGCCCGATGGTTTTTTCGCGCAGCAGTTCTTCCACTTCCGGAATTTCGAACTGACGTCCGCCCGGAATCTTCGAGATCGAGAACTCGCACTTCGTACACGCGAACCGGCGATAGTTTTCCTTCACCTGTGCGCCGCAATTCGGGCACGGGGTTTCGAGCGTCGCGTAATCGCCGGGAATAGTGTCGGAGTCGTACTCTTTCGCGCGCTTCACGATGGTCTGCGTCATGCGCGCGATTTCCTGCATGAACGCATCGCGATGCAGGTTGCCGCGCTCCATCTGCGACAGCTTGTGTTCCCACTGGCCGGTCAGTTCCGGCGCGGTCAGTTCCTCGACGCCCAGGCCGCGCAGCAGCGTCATCAACTGGAACGCCTTGGCCGTCGGGATCAGTTCGCGGCCCTCGCGGACCATGTACTTCTCGCCGAGCAACCCTTCGATGATCGCGGCGCGTGTCGCCGGCGTGCCGAGACCCTTCGCGGCCATCGCGTCGCGCAGTTCTTCGTCTTCGACGAGCTTGCCCGCACCTTCCATCGCCGACAGCAGCGACGCTTCGTTGTAGCGCGCGGGCGGCTTGGTCACGAGCGCCTGCGCGGCGACCTTGTCGACGTCCACCTTTTCGCCCTTCTGTACCGGCACGAGGTTGCCGTCTTCGCCCGCAGCCTCGCGGCCATAGACCTGGAGCCAGCCCGGTTCGACCAGCACCTTGCCTTCGGTCTTGAAGTGATGCCCCGCGACTTCGGTGATGCGCGTCGTCACCAGATATTCCGCAGCCGGGAAGAACACCGACAGGAAGCGCTTGACGACGAGGTCATACAGCTTCTGCTCCGGCTCCGACAGCGCCTTCGGCGCCTGCAGCGTCGGGATGATGGCGAAGTGATCGCTGATCTTCGAATTGTCGAAGATGCGCTTGTTCGGCTTGACCCAGCCCTTGTCGAGCACCTGCTTGGCGAACGGCAGGTAGTTGTTGCTCTCCTTCAGCATGGTCAGCGTGTCCTTGACCGTGCCGAGATAGTCTTCGGGCAGCGCACGGGCGTCGGTACGCGGGTAGGTCAGGACCTTGTGCTTTTCGTACAGCGCCTGCGCCAGGCCGAGCGTGTTCTTCGCCGAGAAGCCAAAGCGGCTGTTCGCTTCGCGCTGCAGGCTCGTCAGGTCGAAGAGCAGCGGCGACAGTTGCGTGGACGGCTTCGATTCCTCGGTGACGGTGCCGGACTTGCCACGGCACGCCGCCACCACCGATTCCGCAGCCGCGAGACTCCAGAGGCGCGAGTCGCGCTGCTCCGGATCGTTCTCGACGCGCTTGAATTTCGGGTCGTACCAGCGGCCCTCGTAGATGCCCTTCGCGGCCACGAACTCGGCGCGCACTTCCCAATAGTCGCGCGGCACGAAGCGGCGAATCTTCTCTTCGCGTTCGACGACGATCGACAACGTTGGCGTCTGAACGCGGCCAACGGTCGTCAGGAAGAAACCGCCGCCCTTGCTGTTGAACGCGGTCATCGCGCGCGTGCCGTTGATGCCGACGAGCCAGTCCGCTTCCGAGCGGCAGCGGGCGGCGTCGGCGAGCGGCTGCATGTCGGCGTCGCTGCGCAGATGCGCGAAGCCTTCGCGGATGGCGGCGGGCGTCATCGACTGGAGCCAGAGGCGCTGAACGGGCTGCTTCGCCTTCGCGTGCTGTGCGATCAGGCGGAAAATCAGCTCGCCCTCACGCCCCGCGTCGCATGCGTTGATGAGCCGGTCGATGTCCTTGCGTTTCAGCAGCTTCGTCAGGACCTTCAGCCGCGATTCGCTCTTCGCGATCGGGTTCAGGTCGAAATGCGGCGGAATGACGGGCAGGTTCGCGAAGCTCCATTTACCGCGCTTGACGTCGTATTCCTCGGGCGCGGCGATCTCCAGCAGGTGGCCGACCGCGGACGAGAGCACGTACTCGTCGCTCTCGTAGTACTCGTCATGCTTCGTGAAGCCGCCCAGCGCGCGCGCGATGTCGTTCGCGACGGAGGGCTTCTCAGCGATGATCAGGGCTTTGGACATGACTCAATATGGTTGTGGTCTGGCAGCGGCCCCGTTTGGACCGCATAACGACCGCTTTATAGCACAGGCTTTGCGCGATGCGCGCCGCGGCTGCGATTAGGACGCGCGGCGAAGCGGCGGTTTCCGACCGTTTCGACGCCCGTAATGCCCCGGTTTTGTCTACGCCGTAGCAAGCGCCGGGCGCAGCTTCGGCGCGCCTGCCATGTTGGGCAGCGCGGTCAGGTCGGTGAGCATCCGCTCGACGATCGACACCTGGGGCAGCACCGTGCCAAAGAAGCGCGTCGTGATCGAATCTTCGATCAGAATGGTCGGGAAATTTTCGACATCGAGGTCGTTGAAACGGTCCGCATGATTCTCGATATCGATCCACGCGAAGCAGATGTCCGGATGCGCGGCGGCGAGCCTGTCGAATCCTTCGCGATATTCCCGGCACGTTCCGCACCACTCCGCGCACAGGCATGCAACGAACAGCGTGCCGGGCTCGGCGACGCGCTCGGCGATCTGATCGGCATCGGTGTCGAGATTGAGCGCGGACATGGCGTTTGCAGAATCCTTCGTGGGGCAGGGCGTGACGGGCTAATTTCCCGCGAATGTAGCACGAGGCGACTTCACGAGCGTTCGAGCGCGGCGTAGCGGCCGCCAGGCAGCGCGGTCGCCACGCCCGCCAGTTCGAGCTGAAGCAGCGCCGCCTGAATCGCGGCCCCGTGCAGATCGGTCCGCGCAGCGAGAATTTCAAGCGTCGCCGGCGCGTGACCGAGCGCGGCGAGCACGCGTTCGGCGTCGGCTGACGGTTGAGCCTCGGGCAGCCGCGCCGACGCCCACGACGCGCTGGCCGGCCCGGGCTGCGTGTTCGCCGTGCGATTGCTCCCGCGTGTGCGCGCTGTCGGCAAGCCGAATTCTTCGAGCACGTCTTCGGGCGTCTCGACGAGCTTCGCCCCTTGCTTGATGAGGCGATGGCATCCCTGCGACAGCGGCGCGTGAATCGACCCCGGAATCGCAAAGACGTCCCGCCCCATTTCGTTGGCCAGCCGCGCGGTGATCAGCGATCCCGAGCGCATCGCCGCTTCCACGATCAGCACGCCGCCCGACAGACCCGCGATCAGCCGGTTGCGCTGCGGAAAGTTCGCCGACCGCGCGGGCGTGCCGAGCGGCCATTCCGACACGATCGCGCCGTCGCGGGCGATCTCATGCGCGAGCGTATGGTTCTGCGCCGGATAGACGAGATCCGCGCCCGTGCCGATGACGGCGATCGTTCCCCCGCGACCGTCGAGCGCCCCCCGATGCGCGGCGGCGTCGATGCCAAGCGCCATCCCCGACACGACCGCCAGCCCCGCGTCCGACAGCGACCGCGCGAAGCGGCGCGCGTCCTCCGCGCCTTGCGGCGAAGCGTGCCGGCTGCCGACGATCGCCACGGCGCGCGCCTGGAGCACGTCGAGCCGGCCTATCGCGTAGAGCAGCGGCGGCGGATCGGGCATCGTCAGCAGGGCTTGCGGATAGTCCGTGTCAGCGAGCGTGAGTATCCGGTTGCCGGGCTCGGACGCCCATTCGCGCACCCGTTCAATATAGTCATCGAAAGAGACACCTTCGATATCGCCGGGCGGCGCGACGACGGCTTTCGCCGCGTTTTCGTCAGCGACCTGTGCGATCGAGGCGAAACTTTCCGACAGCACTTCCAGCGGTCCGCCGAACGCGCCGAGCAGCGTGCGCAACGCCAGCGGACGCAGGCCCCTCGCATGCGCGAGGCGCAACCACGCGCGCAGTTCTTCGCCATCGGCATCGGACGGCGGCGCGGCGGTTTCGGGAGCTGCGGTATCGGACGGCAGGGTGGCGGTCGTCATGTTAAGATTTTTGATCCCGTACATATTAAGAATCGTCGCCCGGCCGCGCTTGCAGTCCGTAGCGACGCTGTCTGGCCGCTTGCCGGCGGCGTTGAATCCCTTGGATTCGCCCGCATATCTTCGGCATGCCGCCACCCATCCGCAACCTGGCCGAATGGCCGACTTCACACGCGTCGCGGCGCGCGTAGACAATCCGAATCATGGCTCTGCTCAACATACTCAACTACCCGGACAAGCGGCTGAACAAGGTGGCGAAGCCTGTCGCCGTGGTGGACGACCGCATTCGAAAGCTCGTCGCGGACATGGCCGAGACCATGTATGCCGCGCCCGGCGTCGGCCTCGCGGCGACGCAAGTGGACGTGCACGAGCGCGTGATCGTCATCGACGTGTCGGACACGCACGACCAGCTGATGGTGTTCATCAACCCGGAAATCGTCTGGGCGAGTGAAGTCAAGAAGGAGTGGGAAGAGGGCTGCCTGTCGGTGCCGGGCATCTACGATTTCGTCGAGCGTCCCGACAAGGTTCGCGTCAAGGCGCTGAACGAAAAGGGCGAGACCTTCGAACTGGATTGCGACGATCTACTCGCGGTCTGCATCCAGCACGAGATGGATCATCTGGCGGGGCACGTGTTCGTCGAATATCTGTCGTCGCTAAAGCAGACGCGCATTCGCGGCAAGATGAAGAAGCTGGAAAAGGCGCTCTGAGGCGCACCGGAATCACGTTTTTTGCAGGCACGCCTGAAGGTAGCTTTCATCGATGACTCAATCGCTGCGCGTCGTTTTCGCCGGCACGCCTGAATTCGCCGCCGCCGCGCTCGCCGCCATTCATGCGGCCGGCTTTCAGGTTCCGCTCGTCCTGACCCAGCCGGACCGGCCCGCCGGACGCGGCATGAAGCTGACCGCGAGCCCGGTCAAACGCTTCGCGCTCGAACACGGATTGGCGGTCGCGCAGCCGACATCGCTGCGGCGCGCGGGCAAGTATCCGCAGGAAGCGGCCGACGCCATCGACCTGCTTCGCGCCACGCCGCACGATGTCATGGTGGTGGCCGCTTACGGGCTGATTCTTCCGCAGGAAGTGCTCGACATTCCGCCGCGCGGCGCGATCAACATTCACGCCTCGTTGCTGCCGCGCTGGCGCGGAGCCGCGCCGATTCACCGCGCCATCGAAGCAGGCGACACCGAAACCGGCATTACGCTGATGCAGATGGACGCCGGCCTCGACACCGGCGCGATGATCCGCGAAGCGCGCACCAACATCGATCCCGACGACACCACCGCCACGCTGCACGACAGGCTCGCTGAAATGGGCGCGAATCTGATCGTCGCGGCATTGCGCGACCTCGAACGCGACGGCTCGCTTCCGTCGATACCCCAGCCCGACGACGGCACGACGTATGCCGAAAAGATCGCCAAGCACGAAGCGGCGCTCGACTGGCGCCGGCCGGCGGAGGCGCTCGTCCGGCAAGTGCGGGCCTTCGATCCGTTCCCGGGTGCGGTCGGAACGCTCGGCGATGCCGCCATCAAGATCTGGGCGGCCCAGCCGTTGAGCGGTGTGACGGGCGAGCCGGGCGTGATCGTGGACGTATCGCCGGAAGGGGTCGTCGTCGCGTGCGGCGACGGCGCGCTCAGGCTCACGCAGTTGCAGAAGCCCGGCGGCAAGCGTCTGCCGGTGCGCGAATTCCTCGCCGGCGCGCCTTTGTCGAAAGGACAGCGGTTCACCGTTCACGGCGACCAGCGCGGCTTAGAATAAAGAGATCGGTCACAAGCCCGTCTGGAGGCTTCTCATGCTTGGCATCACCGGTTTCGCCTTCTTTCTCGTCGCCGTCTTCCTGCTCAACGTCACGCCGGGACCGGATACCGCTTACATCGTCGGGCGCAGCGTCGCGCAGGGCCGGGGCGCGGGCATCGTCTCCGCCCTCGGCATCTCGGCGGGCTGCATCGTGCATACGCTCGCTTGCGCGTTCGGGCTGACGGCGATTCTCGCGGCATCCGCGACGGCGTTCACCGTCGTCAAGATCGCGGGCGCGATCTATTTGATCTATCTGGGCGTGCGGCTTATCTTCGCGAAACACGAGGACACGAGCGACGCCTCGAATGCCCAGGCCAGCGCGAAGTCCGCGCCCAAGTCGCTTCAGCAACTCTTCACGCAAGGCTTCGTCACCAACGTGCTGAATCCGAAGGTGGTGCTGTTCTTCGTCTCCTTCTTCCCGCAGTTCGTCGCCGCCGACAGCCAGCACAAGACGCTCGCGTTTCTCACGCTCGGCCTCGTGTTCATCGCGATGAGCACGGTCTGGAATAGCTTCGTCGCGTGGATCGCGGGCAGCGTCACCGAGCGGTTCTCCGGCAAGCCGGGCGTCAAGCGGTGGCTGGATCGCGGCGTCGGCGGTGCGTTCGTCGGCCTCGGCATCAAACTGGCGACATCGCACAGATAGTTGAATTATTCGCGCATGACCCTATCTAACATTTTGCTTACAATGGCTAGCCCGGTCGTCTAACCGGGCCCACCGCGCAAATGCGCATCGTATTAGGGAGAAGGAGCTCCGCATATGTTCAACTGGGTCAAAACCGCGATGCTGATGGCAGCGATCACGGCCCTTTTCGTCGTGATCGGCGGCATGATCGGCGGATCGAAGGGCATGATGATCGCGCTGCTCATCGCGCTCGGCATGAATTTTTTCTCGTACTGGTTCTCGGACAAGATGGTTCTGCGCATGTACAACGCGCAGGAAGTCGACGAAACCACTGCGCCGCAGTTTTATCGCATGGTGCGCGAGCTCGCCACGCGCGCTCAATTGCCGATGCCACGCGTCTATCTGATCAACGAAGACGCGCCGAACGCGTTCGCCACGGGGCGTAATCCCGAGCACGCGGCGGTGGCGGCGACCACTGGCATTCTGCGCGTGCTGTCCGAGCGCGAATTGCGCGGCGTGATGGCGCACGAACTGGCGCACGTGAAGCACCGCGACATTCTCATCTCGACGATCTCGGCGACGATGGCCGGCGCAATCTCCGCGCTCGCCAACTTCGCGATGTTCTTCGGCGGACGCGATGAAGAGGGCCGTCCTTCGAACCCGATCGCGAGCATCGCAGTGGCGATTCTCGCGCCGATCGCCGGTGCGTTGATCCAGATGGCGATTTCCCGCGCCCGCGAATTCGAAGCGGACCGCGGCGGCGCGCAGATTTCGGGCGATCCGCAGGCCCTCGCGAGCGCGCTGGAAAAGATCCACGCGTATGCGTCGGGGGTGCCGTTCCCGGCAGCCGAAGCGCATCCGGCCACGGCGCAGATGATGATCATGAATCCGCTGTCGGGCGGAAGCATTGCGAACTGGTTCTCGACGCACCCGGCGACCGAAGAGCGCGTCGCGCGGTTGATGGAGATGGCGCGCACCGGCCGGATGTAATCGACCGAGCGGCGGTTCGAAAGGCCGTCCCGAGTGATCGGGGCGGCTTTTTTTGTCTGGCGTCCATCCGTGATGCCCGTCCACGTTGCCCGCACGACCGGAGCCCGTTTCCTCGCACGTTACAATCCTCGTTTGCGCAAGCCTAACCACCCTACATGACCGACAAGCCTTCCCGGCGGCACGACGCCGCGCCTCAGCCGCCGCGCGGGCCGTCCCGCATGAGTGCGCCGCATCTCGCGCCCGATTCGCTCGCGTTCGCGCTCGATTGCGCGGCGCATGCCGTCGGCGCGGTGCGCGCGGGGTCGGCTCTGCCCGCCGCGATCCAGACGGTCGTCGCGTCGGGCGAGCATCCGGGGGCGCGCGGCGCGATTCAGGACATCGCGTATCGCACGATGCGCCGCCTGGCGCTCGCCGATGCGCTGCTGCACAAGCTCGTCCGCAAAGCGCCGCCGCCGCACGTCGGCAACGTTCTGACGTGCGCCTTCGCGCTGCTCACCGACGACCAGGCGCACGCCGCGTACGCGCCGTTCACCGTCGTCGATCAGGCCGTGAGCGCAATCGCCGCGCGTCGCGAATTCGCGTTCGCCAAGGGACTCGTGAACGCGGTGCTGCGCAACTTCCTGCGCGAACGCGACGCGCTCATCGACGAGGCGATCAAGAGCCCCGTCGCGCGGTGGAACTATCCGCAATGGTGGATCGACGCTGTCCGGCGCGCCCAGCCGCAGGCGTGGGAGCACATTCTGGAAGCGGGCAACGCGCAAGGCCCGCTCACACTGCGCGTGAACGCGCGGCACACGACTGTCGATGCTTACCTCGATCGCCTGAAGTCCGAGCACATCGACGCGCAAGCGGCCGGCCTGCACGCGGTGCGCCTGAAAACGCCGATGCCCGTCGATCGCATTCCCGGCTTCGCGCAAGGCGAAGTGTCCGTGCAGGACGCGGGCGCGCAACTCGCGGCCCAATGGCTCGACGCCCGTGACCGCATGCGCGTGCTCGATGCGTGCGCCGCGCCCGGCGGCAAGACCGGACACATCCTCGAACTCGCGCAAGTCGACCTCGTCGCGCTCGAAAGCGACGCCGACCGCGCAAGCCGCATCGGACAGAATCTCGAGCGCCTGAAACTCTCGGCCGATGTTCGCGTCGGCGATGCCGGCGACCCTTCGCCGTGGTTCGACGGCGCGCCCTTCGATCGCATTCTCGCGGACGTGCCGTGCTCGGCGTCGGGCATCGTGCGGCGCCATCCGGACATTCGCTGGCTGCGCAGGCCGTCGGATATCCCGGCGCTCGTCGACGAACAAAGACGAATTCTTTCGGCGCTGTGGCCGCTCGTCGCGAAGGGCGGCGAACTGCTTTACGTGACGTGCTCGATCTTTCCAGAGGAGGGCGAAGAGCAGGCCCGCTGGTTTGAAGCAACCCATGAAGATGCGGTACGATTGGACGCGCCGGGGCAACTGCTGCCGACGGCGGCGCGCGCGAGCGCGAGTGCGGTGCAAGCGTCACCGGACGAAACATCCATCGAACGCCACGGTCCGGGCGATGCAGAGGGCGGAAGCACGCCATCGAACCGGAACGCGGACGTCATCGCGGACCACGACGGATTCTTCTACGCGCGCTTTCAGAAACGGTGACGATAAAACGCATTTTTCCGCTTCGGCTCGCGGCCGTCATCTGGACTGCGCTGGCGCTCTGGCTGAGCTTCGCCGCAGTGCAACCCGCGCTCGCCGAAACGATCTCCGTGCAGCGCGCGTCGTTGCAGGCGGACAATACCGGCTGGAGTCTCGATGCGCATTTCGACTTCGATCTCAACAGCAGTCTCGAAGAAGCCGTGAATCGCAGCGTGCCGCTCTACTTCACCATCGACTTCGCGCTGTCGCGGCCGCGCTGGTACTGGTTCGACGAAGAGCCGGTCAACGTGTCGCAAAGCATCCGCCTGTCGTATCAACCGCTGACGAACGAATACCGCGTGTCGACGGGCGGCCTGCAGTTGCGCTTTGCATCGCTGAACGAAGCGTTGGCGGTCATCAAGCATGTCACGTCGTGGCATGTGATCGACCGCAATCAGGTGCATAGCGGAGAAACGTATAACGCATCGGTGCGAATGCAGCTCGACATCGCGCTGATGCCCAAGCCGTTCCAGATCGACGCGGTCAATAACCGCGACTGGAACCTTTCCTCGGACTGGAAGCGATTCACTTTTACGGCGGCGGAACGTGCGAAATAGATTTCGACGCGGCCGCACGGACATGAAGAGTCTTGTCGTTCGGCTGCTAGTTTCGACAGTTGCGCTCACGGCGGTTCTGCTGCTCGTGATGCTCGCGCTCGCGAGCGCGAACACGGAGTTCTTCGACCGCTATTACGGCTGGCTGTATGCCGCGAACGTGGTGGTCGCCTGCGTGTTCATGCTGATCGTCATCGGCCTTACGCTGATCATCGTGTCGCGCGTGAGGCAGGGGCGCTTCGGCACGCGGCTGCTTGCCAAGCTTGCGCTGATCTTCGCGCTCGTCGGCGTGCTGCCGGGCGCGATCATCTACGTGGTGTCGTATCAGTTCGTGTCGCGAAGCATCGAATCCTGGTTCGATGTGAACGTCGAGACTGCGCTCACGTCCGGCCTGACGCTCGGGCGCGGCATGCTCGAAACTTCGCTCGCCGATTTCAAGAACCGCGGCCGTCAGATGAGCGATCAGCTGGCGAGCGCCGATCCGTCGAGCCTCACGCTCTCGCTTCTGCGTCTGCGCGATCAATACGGCGTGCAGGATGCCGTCGTGTTCGAGCGTCCGCGCGATCAATACAACCGCGAGGACCTCAACGCGGGCGGCGGGTCGCTGCGCGTGCCCGGCTTGCGGACCATCGCGCAGGCGTCCGGCAACATCTATGCGCTGCTGCCGACGAACGAACCCAACGGCGCAATGCTGAAGGCGGCGCAGGATCGTCCGTTCGGCGCGATAGAAGGCGAGATAGACGGCGATCCGTCATCGAACGGGCCGAAGGGCGCGCTTCGTCTTCGCGTCATCACGAAGATTCCCGACCCGACGACGACCACGGAATTCCAGCACGTCGATCGCTTCCTGCAGATCGAACAGCCCGTGAGCCAGGAGCTCGCGCGCAATGCCGATGCGGTGCAGCGCGCGTATCGCGAGTATCAGGAGAAGCGGCTCGGGCGCACCGGCTTGCGGAAGATGTATATCGGCACACTGACGCTCGCGCTCTTCCTGGCGACCTTCATCGCGATGATGCTCGCGCTCGCGCTCGGCAATCAGCTTGCGCGGCCGTTGTTCCTGCTTGCGCAGGGCACGAAGGAAGTGGCCGAAGGCGATTACACGCCTAAACGCGAGATCAATTCGCGCGACGAGCTGGGCTTTCTCACGCAGTCTTTCAACGCGATGACGCGCCAGCTATCCGAAGCGCGGGCGGCGGTCGAGAACAACCGCATCGCGCTGGAACATTCGAAGGCGTATCTCGAAAGCATTCTCGCGAACCTGACGGCCGGCGTTTTCGTATTCGACCGGCAATTCCGGCTGACGACGGCCAATCGCGGCGCGGCGCGCATCTTCCGCCAGCCGTTCGGCGCGCTCATCAATCAGCCGCTCGACAGCATCGACGTGCTCGCCGATTTCGGCGCGATGGTGAAGAAAGCGTTCGCCGAGCGCGACGCGGCGGCGGTCGGCAGCGGTCATCCGGCGGGGGATCGCGGGCACTGGCAGCAGCAGGTCGCGGTGACGGTGCCGGGCGAGAACGATCCGCTGACCTTGCTCGTGCGCGGCACGCAATTGCTGGTAAGCACCGAAAGCGATACTGAAGACGCCGAAACGACCGGCTATGTCGTCGTGTTCGACGATATCTCGGACGTCATCTCCGCGCAGCGTTCCGTCGCATGGGGCGAAGTGGCGCGGCGTCTCGCGCACGAGATCAAGAATCCGCTCACGCCCATTCAGCTTTCCGCCGAGCGCCTGCAGATGAAGCTCGCGGACAAGCTCGCGCCGCAGGACGCGGACGTGCTCAAGCGCGCATCGACGACGATTGTCAATCAGGTTCAGGCGATGAAGCGCATGGTCGACGACTTCCGCGAGTACGCGCGCACGCCGCCCGCAGTGCTCGCGACACTTCAGTTGAACGATCTGGTCGGCGAAGTGCTGACGCTATACGGCATCGAGGAAGGCAAGAGCCCGATCAAGGTCGATCTCGCGAAACTGCCGGTCATACGCGGCGACGCGACGCAGATTCGTCAGGTCATCCATAACTTGCTGCAGAACGCGCAGGACGCCGTCGCCGACGTACCCGAGCCGCGCGTGCTGCTTGAAACGAGGACAGTAGAATATGGCGAACCGGATGCGTCGGGGCATGCGCGCGTTGCGGTTCGGCTCACGGTATCCGATAACGGCGCGGGCTTTCCGGCGCGCATTCTGTCGCGCGCTTTCGAGCCTTACGTGACGACGAAGGCGAAGGGCACGGGTCTGGGACTTGCAACGGTGAAGAAGATCGTCGACGAGCACGGCGCGCGCATCGACATTCGAAACCGGTCCAGGACGGGCGACGTCGTGGAAGGCGCGCAAGTCTCGATTCTGTTCCTTCAACTCGCGGACGAAACCGCCGCCGATGGTGCGACGCCTTCATCCGCGACCGCCGCGAAACACGGAACGACAAAAGCAACAGTGCAGACAAGGGCAGCTTAAATGGCAACCATCCTGGTGGTAGACGATGAAATGGGGATCCGGGAACTGCTCTCCGAGATCCTGAGCGACGAGGGCCACGTGGTGGACGTGGCCGAGAACGCGCAGCACGCGCGCGAGTACCGCCTGCAGCAGACACCCGACCTCGTCCTGCTCGACATCTGGATGCCCGACACCGACGGCGTCACGCTTCTGAAGGAGTGGGCCGCGCAGGGCAAGCTCACGATGCCGGTCATCATGATGTCGGGTCACGCGACCATCGACACGGCGGTCGAGGCGACGAAGATCGGCGCGCTCAACTTTCTGGAAAAGCCCATCGCGCTGCAGAAGCTGCTGAAGGCGGTCGAGCAAGGGCTGGCGCATGGCACGGCCGCGCCGGCCGCCGCCGCTGCGCTGAAGCCGGCGATGAACGCGGGTGTGTCGAACGTGCCGATCGCGGCTGCGTTGCCGAGCGCTTCCGCGCTGAACGCATCGTCCGGCGATGCCGGCGCGGGCGGCGCAGCGCCGGGTCAGGCGGGGCAGACGGCATCGATCTCGTTCGATATCCCGCTGCGCGATGCGCGCGATGCGTTCGAGCGCGCGTACTTCGAATATCACCTTGCGCGCGAGAACGGCAGCATGACGCGCGTCGCGGAAAAGACGGGGCTGGAGCGCACGCATTTGTATCGCAAGCTCAAGCAGCTGGGCGTCGATCTCGGAAAGAACAAGAACGAGGTTTGAGCCGCGCAGACAAGCCGATTCCGATGAAAGAAACAAAATCTTGGGAAAAGGGCTTGAGCAACACGCGGCGCTTTGCTATAGTTTCACCTCTTCGTTGGCCCGGTAGCTCAGTTGGTAGAGCAGCGGATTGAAAATCCGCGTGTCGATGGTTCGATTCCGTCCCAGGCCACCAGAATGCAAGAAGCCCGAGAGTTCATCGCTCTCGGGCTTTTTCATTTGCGGGTGCGTAAATTTAGCTAGTTGGCCGGTCGCGAGTGCATTGGCATCACGCGTCCGCCGCTCGGCGAACAATGTGCCGCCATGCTAAAATTCGCGCCGAATTAAGGACTTGCCTCGTCCTCGGACCGCAAGTCCTTTTCTTTTCGATGCTCCAAATCGCGCTCGAACGCCGCGCAAACGGGCGGCGAATGTTCCGCCGATCCGCTTATCGGAGTCATAAAGGGCGCGCGCGTTCGACCAAAGCCCGCCGGCCTATACTGGATTCTCACATTGCGGATGCCGGCCGTGCCGCCCGCGCGACGCGCCACGCTCATCTCATACACGGAGTTTTCACGGTGACTCGGATAGACGCGAAGGACAGCGCCCTCGTGCTGTTTTCCGGTGGCCAGGATTCGGCCACGTGCCTCGCCTGGGCGCTCGAACGCTATCGGACCGTCGAGACGCTCGGCTTCGATTACGGCCAGCGGCATCGCGTCGAACTGGAGTGCCGCAGCGGGTTCCGCGAAGAGGTCGTGAGCAAGTTTCCGCATTGGGCCGGCCGTCTGGGCGAGGATCACATGATCGACTTGTCCGTGCTGGGCGCGATCAGCGATACCGCGATGACCCGCGAGATCGAGATTCAGTCGACTGCAAACGGCTTGCCGAATACCTTCGTGCCGGGGCGCAATCTGCTGTTCATGACGATCGCCGCGGCGGTCGCGTATCGGCGCGGGCTGAAGGTGCTCGTCGGCGGCATGTGCGAGACGGATTTTTCCGGCTATCCCGATTGCCGGGACGACACGATGAAAGCGCTCCAAGTCGCGCTGAACCTCGGCATGGAAACGCGCTATGCGCTCGAAACGCCGCTGATGTGGCTCGATAAAGCCGATACTTGGCGTCTCGCGGAAACGCTGGGCGGCGCGACGCTCGTCGAGCTGATCCGCGTCGAAACGCATACCTGCTATGTCGGCGAGCGCGCCGAACTGCACGAATGGGGCTACGGCTGCGGCCAGTGCCCGGCATGCAAACTGCGCAAGCGTGGATACGAGGCGTATCGCGCGGGCGAGCAAGTCACCACCGAACCGGTTTAAGCAGTCATGACGTACGCAGTAAAGGAAATCTTCTACACGCTACAGGGCGAAGGCGCCAATGCCGGACGCCCCGCTGTGTTCTGCCGCTTCGCCGGCTGCAACCTCTGGTCGGGACGCGAGGAAGACCGCGCGGACGCGGTCTGCCGCTTCTGCGATACGGATTTCGTCGGCACCGATGGCGAGAACGGCGGCAAATACCGGACGCCGGCGGAACTCGTCGCGATGATCGCATCGCTTTGGCCCGAGGGTCAGGCGCACAGGTTCGTCGTCTGCACGGGCGGCGAGCCGATGCTGCAAATCGATCAGCCATTCGTCGACGCGCTGCACGAAGCGGGCTTCGAAATGGCGATCGAAACCAACGGTTCGATGCCGGTGCTCGACAGCATCGACTGGATCTGCGTGAGCCCGAAGGCTGACGCGCCGCTCGTCGTCACGAAGGGCAACGAGTTGAAAGTGGTGGTGCCGCAGGACAACCAGCGCCTTGCCGAGTACGAAACGCTCGACTTCGAGTATTTCCTCGTGCAGCCGATGGACGGCCCGTCCCGCGACATCAACACGAAGCTCGCGGTCGACTGGTGCAAGCGGCATCCGAAATGGCGCCTGTCGATGCAGACGCACAAATATCTGAATATCCCCTGATAGACGATCGAGCCGACGTGCAGACGATTACCCGAAAACTCGAATTCGATGCGGGCCACCGCATCCCCGACCACCGCAGCCAGTGCCGCAACCTGCATGGGCATCGTTACGTGCTCGAGATCACGTTGCAAGGCGACCTCGTCGATGTCGAAGGCGCGCCCGATCGCGGCATGGTGATGGACTTCGCCGACGTGAAGTCGCTGGCGATGGAGCACCTCGTCAACAAGTGGGATCACGCGTTCATCGTCTATGAAGGCGACGCAAAAGTGCGCGAATTCCTGCAGTCGCTGGCAGATCACAAGACCGTTGTCTTCGACCGCATTCCGACCGTCGAAAATATGGCGGCCGTGGCGTTCCGCATTCTGGCCGATGTGTACGACGCGCATTACGGCGTCAATCTGAAGCTCAAGCGCCTGCGCCTCTACGAGACGCCTAATTGCTGGGCCGACGTCGAACGCGAGGAAGCACGCGAACACGGTATGATCGCGCGGTGAGTCGCCCACGCAGGCGACCGCATCCTCCTGCATCCGGCCCACGCCGGTCGACAAGAAATGGAGCGCGAGCATGCCGTCATCCTTCCAGTCGTTCCTCGCATCGCGCGCACGCGCCTCACACGGAGCCGCGCGATGAGCACCTTCACCAATCCCCTCAAGCAACGCCTGAGCGAACCCGGTCCGCTGTTCGGCCTGTGGCTGTCGCTTTGCAGCGCCGATGCCGCCGAAGCGCTCGCGCACGCGGGCTTCGACTGGCTGTGCATCGACATGGAGCATTCGCCGAACGATAGCCGCGATGTCGTCGAGCAGCTTCGCGCGATCGCGGCGGCGCATCTGCCGACCGAGCCGATCGTGCGCGTGCCGTTCGCCGAAGGCTGGCTCGTCAAGCGCGTGCTCGATGCAGGCGCGCGCACGCTGATGTTCCCGAACGTGCAATCGGCCGACGACGCCGCGCGCGTCGTCCGGCTCACGCAATATCCGACCGAGGCGCAGCTCGACGGTCTGCGCGGCGTCGCGGGCGCGGTCCGCGCGGCGGCATACGGCATGCGGCGCGACTACGTGGCCGGCGCGAACGCGCAAGTGGCGACGATCGTGCAGATCGAATCGGTGGCGGCGCTCGAAGCCGTCGATGAGATTGCCGCTACGCCGGGCGTCGATTGCCTGTTCATCGGCCCGGCGGATCTGGCCGCGAGTCTCGGCCATCTCGGCGACGCGAAGCATCCGGACGTGCACGCGGCCATCGAACGAATCGCGGATGCGGCGAACCGCGCCGGTATCGCCAGCGGCATTTTCGCGCTGGACGTGGCGAGCGCGCGGCAATACGCGCAGGCGGGCATCAAGCTCGTGTCGATCGCAGCGGATGTCATGTGGCTGCTGAAGGCGACACGGCAGGCGTTGCAGGAGGCAAGAGCATGAAACGCGCATGGCGTGGCGGCGTGGCGGCGGCATCGGCGGCGCTGTGTCTGGTGTGCGGCGGCGCGCACGCGCAAGGCGCGCCGAGGGCGACGGACCTCGCGACGCAGAACGCTGTGGCGGACTACAACGCGGGCAATTTGGTCGCCGCGCGCTCGGAGTTTCGCCGCGCGGCGGAGAAGGGCAGCCGCCTCGCGGAATTCAATTACGCGATGATGCTGCTCAACGGGGAAGGCGGCCCCGCCGACGTCGACGAAGGCAAGAAGTGGCTGCGTCGCGCGGCGGACGCCAACATGACGCACGCGCAATACGTCTACGGCAAGATGTACGACGACGGCGAGTTCGTCGAAAAGGACCCGGCCGAGGCGCACCGATGGTTCCTGCGCGCCGCGAGTCAGGGACACGTGCAGGCCGAACTCGCGCTCGCAAACCAGTTTCTGGATGGACGCGGCACCGCGCGCGATAACACGCAGGCGTTCGCCTGGTACAAGAAAGCCGCGCAGGGCGGCGACATGACGGCGCAGTACGTCGCGGGCTCGTTCTACGAGCGCGGCGGCGACGGCGTCGAACGCAATCTCAACGTCGCGCGTGCGTACTACGCGGCGGCGGCCGCTCAGGGCGATCCGGCGGCCAAGCTGAAGTATCAGCAATTGAGCGCGGAGCTGGAGCGGCAGAAGCCGCAGTAAGCGGCTTTCGAGCGGCTCGGGTCAGCCCTGCATCAAGCGCTTCTGTCGCGCGACGCTCATGATGAGCCCGACTGCGACGCCGAGCGTCGTCAGCGCGGTGCCGCCATAGCTCATGAACGGAAGCGGCACGCCGACGACCGGCAGAATCCCGCTCACCATGCCGATATTGACGAACGCGTACGTGAAGAATGCGAGCGTCAGCGATCCGGCCAATAATCGACCGAAAAACGTTGCGCCGTTCGCCGCGATGAACAGGCCGCGCGCAATCAGCGCCATATAGAGAAAGAGCAGCACGAGTCCGCCCGCAAGCCCGAACTCCTCCGAGAACACGGCGAAGATGAAGTCCGTGTGCTTCTCGGGAATGAATTCGAGGTGCGCCTGCGTGCCCTTCAGCCAGCCTTTGCCGAGCGTGCCGCCGGAGCCGATGGCGATGACCGCCTGAATCGTGTGGAAGCCTTTGCCAAGCGGATCGGACGTCGGATCGAGCAGCGTGCAGACGCGATGCTTCTGATAATCGTGCAGCATCGGCCAGTTGACTTCCGGCTGGCAGATGCGGTCCTGAAACACCGCGATGCTCGCCACCACGATCACCGCCGCCGCGAGCACCGGCACGATCAGCTTGAAACTCAGCCCCGCGAAGTAGATGACGAACACGCCCGCCGCGAACACGAGCACCGCAGTGCCGAGGTCCGGCTGCTTCGCGATGAGGCCGACCGGCAGCATCAGAATCAGAAAGCCGACGATGTAGTCCCACCAGCGAATGTTGCCCTCGCGCCGCTGGTAGTACCACGCGAGCATCAGCGGCATGGCGATTTTCATGATCTCGGAAGGCTGAATCACGACACCGACGTTGAGCCAGCGTTTCGCGCCCTTGCGCGTCAGCCCGAACGCTGCGACGGCCACCAGCAGCGCCACGCCGACGGTGTAAAGCGGCACGGCGAAGCGCATCAGCGTGGGCGGCGGGATATTCGCGAGCACCCACATCAGGCCGAACGTCAGCATGATGTTGCGCAGCTGGTCTTCCACGCGTCCCGGCATGTCGAGACTTGCGCTGTACAGCGTGACGATACCGACGCACAGCAGCAAAAAAACGATCAGCGCGAGCGGACGATCGAAGCCCGCGAACATGCGCTTCGCACGCTCGATCCACGCGTGCTTGTCGAATTGCATATGCAGTTGCATGCCGATTTCCTTTATTCGTCGATGCCGCCGGTCGGCACAAAAGTGCGCACGCCGTCGTTTCCGGGACCGCGCGCCATCGTCGGTGCGGGTTCGGCCGGCGCGTTCTTCTGTCCGCGCTTGCGAGCGGGCGTAGGCGTCGCCGACGACGCAGGCAGCGCAGCCGATGGCGCCGACGCCGCTTTGGGCTTCGCGGCGGACGGCGAAGACGCCGCAACTGGCGGAGCGGAAGCCGCCTTGGCGACGGCCGGATTAGACGCCGCCGAAGGCGAAAACGCCGGCGACTGATTCGCGACCGATGCCGGCAACGCGGCCGCAGCCGGCGGTTGCGTGCCGCCGATCACGGGCAGTCCCGCATCTTCCGTTGCGGATGCGGCGGCGGCCACGGCGGCCGCTTCGGCACCCGGCTTCATTCGGTCGATCAGGTAATAGTCGAGCACCTTGCGCGCAATCGGGCCGGCTGATTCCGCGCCCCAGCCGCCGTTTTCGACGATCAGCGCGAGCGCGATCTTCGGCTGCTCGGCGGGTGCAAACGCGATGAACAGCGCGTGGTCGCGCAGGTGTTCAGCGGTCGCGTGGCCCCTGTAGTTCGCCCCTTGCAGCGAGTAAACCTGCGCAGTGCCGGTCTTGCCCGCCGCCAGATAAGGCGCGCCGGCGAACACCTTGGCCGCGGTGCCGTTGGTGATCACGCCTTCCATCGCGCGCTTGATGAAATCGACGTCTTGCTGGCGCACCGGAATCTTGTCGCTCGGATCGCGCACCACCGTCCGCTCCGCCTTGGTCAGGGGATTTTCGATATCGCGCACCAGGTGCGGTTTCATCACGATGCCGTTGTTTGCGAGAGTCGACGTGGCGTGCGCGAGTTGCAGAATCGTGAACGAGTTATAGCCCTGACCGATGCCGAGGCTGATCGTTTCGCCTTCGTACCAGCGCTGCTGCTCCGGCTTCTTGTACGCCTTACGCTTCCATTCCGTCGACGGCAGGATGCCGCGCGCCTCGCCCGCGATATCGATGCCGGTAATCTGCCCGAAGCCCCACGGTTTCATGAAGCCGGCCATCGCGTTCACGCCGAGATCGCGCGCCAGCATGTAGAAGTACGTGTCGTTCGACACGACGATCGCGCGGTTCATGTCGACCCAGCCCTGGCCCGAACGCACGTCGTTGCGGAAGGTGTGGCCGCCGAACGTGAAGTAGCCCGGATCCTGGAAGCCCCAGCCCGGCGTGCGCTTGTGGAGGGTGAGCGCAGCGAGCGCCATGAACGGCTTGTAGGTGGAGCCCGGCGGATACGTGCCGTGCAACGGACGGTTCAACAGCGGATGATCCGGCGAATTGTTGAGCGCGTCCCACGTCTGCTGGTCGATGCCATCGACGAAGGAATTCGGATCGAAGCTCGGCGCGGAGACGAACGCGAGGACGTCGCCGGTCGACGGCTCAATCGCGACGAGCGCGCCGCGCTTGCCCGCGAACGCCTGCTCGGCGACCTGCTGCAAACCGATATCGAGCGACAGCACGAGGTTGTTGCCCGGCGTCGCTTGCGTGCGCGACATCGTTCGCACCGGACGCCCGCCCGCCGTGACTTCCACTTCCTCGAAGCCGGTCAGGCCGTGCAGCTCCGTCTCGTAACTTTGCTCGACGCCGATCTTGCCGACGTAATCCGTGCCCTTGTAGTTGTTCGCGTCCAGACGCGGATCGTAGTGATCCGAGGCGGCGTCGTTGGCGTCGCTGGCGTCGTCGATGCGTTCCTGGTCGCGTTGAGAAATGCGGCCGATGTAGCCGATCACGTGCGCCGCCGTCGTCCCGAGCGGATATTGGCGGAACAGGCGGGCGCGAACTTCGACGCCCGGAAAGCGGAAGCGTTGCGCCGTGAAACGGGCGACTTCCTCGTCGGTCAGGCGCGTGCGGATCGGCAGGCTCTCGAAATTCTTCGAGTCTTCGAGCAGCTTCTTGAAACGCCGGCGGTCGCGCGAATCGACCGGAATGACTTGCGAGATGTTGTCGATGACTTCATCGAGCGTGCCGTTGATCTTCGACGGCGTGATTTCGAGCGTGTACGCCGAATAGTTCTTCGCGAGCACGATGCCGTTGCGATCGGTGATGATGCCGCGGTTCGGCACGATCGGCGCAACGGAGATGCGGTTTTCGTTCGCCTGCAGCGAATACTTGCTGAAGTGCCAGACTTGCAGATAGAGAAAGCGCAGGCCGATCAGTCCGAAGCAGACGAACACGAACAGCCCCGCCGCCGCGACGCGCAAGCGGAACTTCGACAACTGTTGCTCGGTGTTCTTGATTTCGGTCATGCAGGTTTCGCGAGGTTTTCGCGATGTATCGCGATTCAAGTGTAGTCCGCGCGCGGGCGTTCATGCGCCGCTCGACGCGCGGTGACGCTCAGATGGGGCGCGTGTCGTCGGGATCGGCTGCACGCCGTTGCGGCATCAGCAGCAGGAAACTCGCGATCGGCCAGAGCAGCGCTTCGACGAATCCGTTGATCAGATAGCTCCAGCCGGGAAACGCGGCGCCCGTCATCAGGCGGATCACGAACGGCACGAGATGCGCGCCGACCAGCAGCGGCGCGACGACGAGCATCTGCACGGGCAGCGACATCCACAACACGCGCCGGTGAATGGTGATCGCGCCGTAGGAGAGCAGCGTGTAGGCCAGCGCGTGCTCGCCGAGCAGGTTCGCGCTGTGGACGTCCATCAGTATGCCGAGCAGAAACGCGATGCCCATTCCGACCTTGCGCGGCTGCTGGACGTTCCAGAACAGCAGCACGAGCGCGACGAAGTCAGGCACGCCGACGAGGCGGCCCCAGGGCACCAGATTCAGCAGGAACGCCGCAGCGAGGCTGAACGTGATGAAGTACGGATTGACCGGCTGAAGGATGTATTGCGGGCGATTCATCGCGCGGCTCCCGATGAAGCGGGCTTCGGCGCGTGCGCTTTTCTGTTGCGTTGTGACGCCGCAGCACCGGATGCGGGCTTGGGTGCAGCGGGTTTCGCCGCAGGCGTTGCAGCCGGCGCCGCAGCGGACGCGCCGCTTGCCGCCGCCGCTGCCGCCGATGAAGCCGCCACCGCCGCCGATGCGCCGCTCGCCCCCGCTGCCGCAGCCGCCTTAGGCGCGGACTTCTTTTTGCCCTTGTTTTCCTTCGCTTCCTTTGCGGCCGCCGCGGCTTCGACTTCCACCGGATTCGGGGGCACGTTCAGGTTGTAGTGCAAAACGAGCAACTGGCGCGCGCCGCGCACCGCGGCGACCGGCACACATACGACGCGTGCGAATGCCGTATCCGCCTGCTTGTCGACGCGCAGCACCTTGGCGACCGCGAGCCCCGGCGGATAAACGCCGTCGAGTCCGCTCGTCACGAGTTGATCGCCGACTTGCACGTCCGCGCTGATCGGCACGAAACGCAGATCGAGCGTGTCGCCCTTCGGCGTGCCATAGATGACGCTGCGCAAACCCGTGCGCGCAATCTGCACGGGAACGGCCTGATCCTTGTCGGTGAGAAGCGAGACTTCGGATTGCAGCGGAAAGACGCGTGTGACCTGACCGATGACGCCTTCTTCATCGACGACCGGAGCGCCGTCCTGAATGCCATGCTGCGAACCTTTGCCGATCACGACCTTCTGCGTGAAAGGATCGCGGGTGTCGTATTGAATCTCGGCGGGCGTGGTTTGCGTCGTCGCGCGGCCCTGCAGGTTCAGGAGCGCTCGCAGATGCGCGTTTTCGATCGTCAATTGCGACGCATCGCCGGCCTTCACGGACAGTTCGAGGTTCTTGTCAGCGAGCTTGCGATTTTCGCTGCGCAGGCTTGCGCTGGTCACGGCAAGATCGGCCGCGCCCATGAAGATGTCCCGTGGCACGAGCGCCGCTCGCTGCAACGGGTAGAGCCCGGCGCCTAACATCCCGCGCACGATCTCGAGCGTACTGAAGCGGGCATCCGACACGAGCAGTGCAATGGCCAGCACCACGAAAAAGATCAGGCGCGCGAGCGCGGAAGGGCCTTGCTTGAACAGTGGCGGCGGACTGTATTCCATGGTCGGCGCCGAGGGCGTGAGCGGGGTGGATCGATGCTGCAGGCTTTGTCGCTGGTGGCGGGACCTGCCCTGCGCTATTTCGACAACGGCCCGGGCGGATGCCGGGCCGTGCGCGCGTTGCGTTACGCGGATGTTGTGAGTGTCGTCTCAGCGTCGCGTTGATTCAAGGACGCTGAAGACAAAGGTCACTCGTAGGAGAAGATGCTGCCCAGCTTGTCCATCCGCTCAAGCGCCATGCCCGAGCCGCGTACGACGCAAGTCAGCGGATCTTCAGCGACGAGCACCGGCAGGCCGGTTTCTTCCGCGAGCAAGCGGTCGAGGTCGCGCAGCAGTGCGCCGCCGCCAGTCAGCATCATGCCGCGTTCCGCGATGTCCGCGCCAAGTTCCGGCGGCGTCTGTTCCAGCGCGATCTTCACCGACGACACGATCTGGTTCAGCGGATCCGTCAGCGCTTCGAGGATTTCGTTGCTCGAAATGGTGAAGCTGCGCGGAATGCCTTCGGACAGATTGCGGCCCTTGACTTCCATTTCCTTCACTTCGGAGCCGGGGAACGCGGAGCCAATTTCCTTCTTGATGGCTTCGGCCGTTTGCTCGCCGATCAGCATGCCGTAGTTGCGGCGGATGTAGTTGACGATGGCTTCGTCGAACTTGTCGCCGCCGACGCGCACCGAACCCTTGTACACGATGCCGCCCAGCGAAATGACGCCGACTTCGGTCGTGCCGCCGCCGATGTCGACGACCATCGAGCCCGTTGCTTCCGAGACCGGCAGGCCCGCGCCGATTGCCGCGGCCATCGGCTCTTCGATCAGATAGACCTGCGATGCACCCGCGCCGTGTGCCGCTTCCTTGATGGCGCGGCGCTCGACCTGAGTGGAGCCGCACGGCACGCAGATGATGATGCGCGGCGACGGCGAGAACATGCGCGATTCGTGTGCAGTCTTGATGAACTGCTTGATCATCTGCTCCGTGACGGTGAAGTCGGCGATGACGCCGTCTTTCATCGGGCGGATGGCTTCGATGTTGCCCGGCACCTTGCCGAGCATCTGCTTTGCTTCCTTGCCGACAGCCTGAATGGTCTTCTTGCCGTTCGGGCCGCCTTCCTGGCGGATGGAGACGACTGACGGCTCGTCGAGGACGATGCCTTTGCCGCGCATGTAAATCAGCGTGTTGGCGGTACCAAGGTCAATCGCCAAGTCGTTGGAAAAATAGCTGCGCAAAAAGCCGAACATTCAAAAATCCTGTCTCGCTGGGTAGCCGTGCCTCGCTAGGAGCGCCGGGGACGGCAGCGGAAAAAATAACGGTTTGCCGGGACGGCGATAAGGCCCGCCGTGAGGACAAATCCGAGCAGAAATCTACCGCGGAATTGAACGTGTCACGCAAACGTTTCTCGCAAAGCATTGAAGCAAGGAGAAAGCCGCTGACAGGTCGATCCGGATGTGAGTCGAACGTGTAATGATACCTTATAATTTGGGGGTTTCTATAGGAAAAGGACGGCACTTTTTGCCATCCTTGGCCCCGTTTTGATGGCTTTCCGCCCGGACTGTAACTGTCTGTTGCAGCGAACGTTTTCGGCGTGTGAGTTGTTCATGTTTTTCTCCGGTGATCCCATGTCTCTGACCCTGACCGACGTAAAACGCATCGCGCATCTGGCGCGGCTCGAATTGCCCGACGACGAGGCCGAACCGACGCTTGCGCGGCTCAACGATTTCTTCGGGCTCGTCGAACAAATGCAGGCTGTGGATACCGCCGGCATCGAGCCGCTCGCGCATCCCATCGACGCGATCGAGGAAGTCGCGCTGCGATTGCGCGACGACGCAGTCTCAGAGCCAGTCGATCGCGAAGAGTTCCAGCGTTCCGCGCCCGCCGTGCAGGACGGGCTGTATCTGGTGCCGAAGGTGATCGAATAAGCATCGCTGGAACGCGCGTCGAACATCGATATTGCGCGCGGCCCGAAGCCGCCGCGCTCATCAGGGAACTGCAATGCATCAGAAAAGCTTGACCGAACTGCGCGCCGCGCTCGACTCGAAGGAAATCTCCGCCGTCGAGCTGGCTCAGTCGTATCTGCAACGCATCGAGGCCGCGAAGGACCTCAACGCGTTCATCGGCGTCGATCGCGAACTCACGCTCGAACAGGCGCGTGCCGCCGACGCGCTCATCGCGCAAGGGAGCGCAGGTGCGCTGACCGGCCTGCCGATCGCGCACAAGGACGTGTTCGTCACGCGCGGCTGGACGTCCACGGCCGGGTCCCACATGCTGGAGAACTACGCGAGCCCGTTCGATGCGACCGTCGTCGATCGCCTCAAGCGCGCCGGCATGGTGTGCCTTGGCAAGACCAATATGGACGAATTCGCGATGGGTTCGTCCAATGAGAATTCATACTTCGACGCGGTAAAAAATCCATGGGATGCGGGCGCGGTGCCGGGCGGCTCGTCGGGGGGCTCGGCGGCGGCGGTGGCCGCGCGTCTCGCGCCCGCCGCGACCGGCACGGACACGGGCGGCTCCATCCGCCAGCCGGCGTCGTTCACCGGCATCACCGGCATCAAGCCGACGTATGGACGCGTGTCCCGCTACGGGATGATTGCGTTCGCGTCGTCTCTGGATCAGGGCGGACCGATGGCGCAAAGCGCCGCCGACTGCGCGGTCCTGCTCAACGCGATGGCCGGCTTCGACGAGCGCGACTCGACCAGCCTGCAACGCGAGAACGAAGACTACACGCGCTATCTGGGCAAGAACTGGAGCGATGACGCGGCGAAGCCGCTCGCCGGCCTGCGCATCGGGCTGCCGAAGGAATACTTCGGCGCGGGCCTCGCCGACGACGTGCGCGCAAGCATCGAAGCCGCGCTGAAAGCCTACGAAACGCTCGGCGCGACGCTCGTCGACGTATCGCTGCCGAAGACCGAGCTTTCGATCCCGGTGTACTACGTCATCGCGCCGGCCGAGGCATCGTCGAATCTGTCGCGCTTCGACGGCGTGCGTTACGGGCATCGCGCCGCGCACTACACCGATCTGCTCGACATGTACAAGAAGTCGCGCGCCGAAGGCTTCGGGCCGGAAGTGAAGCGCCGGATTCTCGTCGGCACCTACGTGCTCTCGCACGGCTACTACGACGCTTACTATCTGCAGGCGCAGAAAATTCGCCGCATCATCGCGGGCGACTTTCAGGAAGCGTTCAGGCAGTGCGACGTCATCATGGGACCGGTGGCGCCGTCGGTCGCGTGGAACCTCGGCGAGAAGACCGACGATCCCGTGCAAATGTATCTCGCCGATATCTACACGCTGTCGGTCAGCCTCGCGGGTCTGCCTGGCATGAGCGTGCCGTGCGGCTTCGGCGCGGGCGCGAACGCGAATCGCCCGGTCGGCTTGCAGATTATCGGCAACTATTTCAACGAAGCCCGGATGCTCCAGGTCGCCGACGCGTTCCAGCGCGCGACCGACTGGCACCGCAAGGCACCATCGGCATCGGGAGTGTGAACATGCAGTGGGAAGTCGTCATCGGTCTGGAAACGCACGCGCAGTTGTCCACCGTCTCCAAGATTTTTTCCGGCGCACCGACGCAGTTCGGCGCGGCGCCGAACACGCAGGCATGCCCCGTCGATCTCGCGTTGCCCGGCGTGCTGCCCGTGATGAATCGCGGGGCGGTCGAGCGTGCGATCCGTTTCGGCCTTGCGATCGGCGCGCACATCGCGCCGCGCAGCATCTTTGCGCGCAAGAACTACTTCTATCCTGATCTGCCGAAGGGCTATCAGATCAGCCAGTACGAGATTCCGGTCGTGCAGGGCGGTCAGATCACGATTCAGGTTCCGGCGAACGAGAAGGCCGGCAAGGAAGCGTACGAGAAGACCGTCAACCTGACGCGTGCGCACCTCGAGGAGGACGCCGGGAAGTCGCTGCACGAGGACTTCGCAGGGATGACGGGCATCGACCTGAATCGCGCGGGCACGCCGCTGCTCGAGATCGTCACCGAGCCGGAAATGCGCAGCGCGGCCGAAGCGGTCGCGTATGCAAAGGCGCTGCATGGGCTGGTCGTATGGCTCGGCATCTGTGATGGCAACATGCAGGAAGGCTCGTTCCGCTGCGATGCGAACGTGTCGGTGCGCCCGGTCGGCCAGAAGGAGTTCGGCACGCGCGCCGAAATCAAGAACCTGAACTCGTTCCGCTTTCTCGAAGAGGCGATTCAGTACGAAGTGCGTCGCCAGATCGAGTTGATCGAAGATGGCGGCACCGTCGTGCAGGAAACGCGTCTGTACGATCCGGACAAGCGCGAAACGCGCTCGATGCGCAGCAAGGAAGACGCGCACGATTACCGCTATTTCCCCGATCCCGATCTGATGCCGCTCGTCATTGAATCGGCGTGGGTCGACAGCGTGAAGGGCGATATGCCCGAACTGCCCGCCGACATGCAGAAGCGTTTCGTCGAAACGTATGGCCTGACGCCGTACGACGCGGGCGTGCTGACTTCGTCGAAGGCGATGGCGGCTTACTTCGAGGCCGTGGTCGCGCGGGCGGGTGCGAATCAGGCGAAGATCGCGGCGAACTGGCTGATGGGCGATGTCTCCGCGCAGCTGAACCGCGAATCGCTCGATATCAGCGAGTCGCCGGTGTCGGCTGCGCAACTGGCGTTGATCCTGCAGCGTATCGCGGACGGCACGATCTCGAACAAGATCGCGAAGGACATCTTCCAGTCGATCTGGGAAGAAAAGGCGACGGACGAGGGCGCGGCGGACCGGATCATCGAGGCGAAGGGGCTGAAGCAGATTTCCGATACGGGTGCGCTCGAGGCGATCATCGACGAAGTGCTCGCCGCGAACCAGAAATCCGTGGACGAGTTCCGCGCAGGCAAGGAGAAGGCCTTCAATGCGCTGATCGGCCAGGCGATGAAGGCAACCAAGGGCAAGGCGAATCCGCAGCAGGTAAACGAGCTTTTGAAGAAGAAGTTGTCGTGAGCGTGTGAGGGAGGCGGTTTTGGCGGCACGCTGGAAGTGAGGTTGGCGCAGCGCTTGGGCCCGGAAGGGCTGGGCGCTGCCGTAGGGTATCGCAAGAGCTCAGTGACGATTAATCGGTTATCCTTAGCGATATTGGCAATTGTTTAACGCGACTACTGCACATAATAGTGCGGTTAGATACACCAATCGTCGAGTTCGAGATGCACATAACCGCGGCTGTCTTGCCGCGGCGACCTGAAATCGAATCACCATGCACTGGACGATACACAGGGCCAGCTACAGGCGTAGCGACCGGCCACCGTCTTCGCGTGCAGGCGCGTCGGTGCGCGTGAACGATCATCCCGCCCTGTCAGATCCTTCATCGTCTGCCGTCCTTATCGTTATCTGAATTGGGATGGCGGATAGGCTACGACAAGCCGAAGCGCTGCCCGCAAGCATCGACAAAATGTCACTGCTACAATTTCGCCGGTGCGGATGCGTCTTTCCTCCGACTATCGGCGGACGCTTGCTCAGGTGCGTGGGCGAAACCTGGCGCGCTTTCTGCGACGCCAGGCCATCCCATACCACTGAAAAGGCGAACAGAGACATGGCGAAAAACACCGACCTCGACGACTTTCGCGTCCCGTTCTTCGACGGCGGCAAGAAGCTCAAGCCATTCGATCTAGCATCCGTCGATCCCGCCGCGAAGCCCTTTTCCACCGGTACCAAAGACGGCGACCGCGCGCGTCTGGCCGAAATCGGCGCGCAACTCGACGACCTCCAGGAGCGATTGCATGCGCAGCGGCATCAACGGGTGCTGCTCGTTCTGCAAGGCATGGACACGAGCGGCAAGGACGGCACGGTCCGCGCGGTTTTCCACGACGTCGATCCGCTCGGCCTGCGCATCGTGCCGTTTCGCGCGCCGTCCGAACGCGAGGCCGCGCACGACTTCCTCTGGCGTGTCCACGCACAAGCGCCGATGGCCGGCGAATTCGCCATCTTCAATCGCAGTCACTACGAAGACGTCCTCGTGCCGCGCGTGCTGAAGCAAATCGACGCCGACGAATGCGAGCGGCGCTATCGCCATATCCGCGATTTCGAGGCGCTGATGGCGGACACGGGCACGACCATCGTCAAATGCTTCCTGCATATTTCGAAGGACGAACAGCGCGAGCGCCTGCAAGCGCGCATCGACGATCCGACGAAGCACTGGAAATTCGATCTCTCCGATCTGGAGGCGCGCAAGCTCTGGGACCATTACCAGCACGCGTATGCCGTCGCGCTCGGTGCGACATCGACGGACTATGCGCCGTGGTACGTCATTCCCGGCAATTCAAAGACGCGTCGCAATGTGATGGTTGCCGAACTGCTTCTGCGTACCATGCAGGGCATGAAGCTGGAATTCCCGCCGGCGAAGGAATCGCTGAAGGGCATCAAAGTCGAATAATCAGGACATCAATAAGAAGGAAGCATATGTTTCGCGTCATCACCGCTAATCTGAACGGCATTCGTTCGGCCGCCAAGAAAGGCTTCTTCGACTGGTTCGGCGAGCAAAAATCCGATGTCGTCTGCGTGCAGGAAATCAAATGCTCACAGGACGATCTGACACCGGAGTTTCTTGCGCCGCACGGCTTTCAGGGCTACTTTCAGCACGCGGTCAAGAAGGGCTACAGCGGCGCGGGCGTCTACACGCGCCATGAACCGGACGATGTAATCATCGGTTTCGGCAGTGAGGAATTCGATCCCGAAGGCCGCTACGTGGAAGCGCGCTTCGGCAAGCTGTCCGTTGTTTCGGTGTACGTGCCATCCGGTTCCAGCGGTGAGGAGCGTCAGCAGGCGAAGTATCGTTTCATGGACGAGTTCATGCCGCATCTGGCGAAACTGTCGAAGGAGCGCGAAGTCATCGTGTGCGGCGACGTGAACATCGTGCACAAGGAAATCGACATCAAGAACTGGAAGAGCAACCAGAAGAACTCCGGCTGCCTGCCCGAAGAGCGCGAGTGGCTCACGAAACTATTCGATGAAGTCGGCTACGTCGATGTTTTCCGCACGCTCGACACGCGTCCCGAACAGTACACGTGGTGGAGCAATCGCGGTCAGGCGTATGCGAAGAACGTCGGGTGGCGTATCGATTATCAGATCGCGACGAAGGAAGTCGCCGCCACCGCAAAGAGCACTTCCGTGTTCCGCGATATCAAGTTCAGCGATCACGCGCCGCTGACCGTCGATTACGACTGGAAACTCGCGAAGAAATAAGCGCGCTAGCGGCCCGTCTTCTTGAACCGGCCCATGCCCGCATAAGTCGGCAACTGATCGATGTTCTTGCCGATTGCCTTTGCATAAAGCGGCATCATGTCGGGCATGCGTTTCAGCAGATCCTGCCGGCGATCCGGGCCGTACGGATGCATCCAGATGAAGCCGTTGTCCGCGCGGCGCGTGGCCGAATCGACCTTGTTCCATAGCGTGACGGCGGCGCGCGGGTCGTAGCCTGCGCGCGACGCAATCTCGCTGCCGATCACATCGGCTTCGGTTTCGTCGGCGGGGGAGTAGCGCATGGCGAGCAATTGATCGCCGATGCCGAGCGGCGTCGAGCCGACATCCGCGAAGCCGAAAAGCTGCGGCATCGTGCCCGCGGTCAGTTGCGCGGCCTGCTGCCGCCCGAGCCGCTCGCGCGCATGTTCGCGCAGCGCGTGAGCAATCTCGTGGCCGACCATCATGCCGATTTCGTTGTCGTTCAGGCGCAGCTTCTCGATCAATCCGCTATACACGACGATCTTGCCGCCCGGCAGACAATACATGCGAATCTCGTTCGACTTAACGACGTGCGTTTCCCACTTCCACGCCTTGGAGCGGTCGTTCCACTTCAAGGCGAACGGGACCTCGTGATTCACGATATCGTGCACGCGCTTCGCGAGCGGGTTGTCATTGCCGAGCAGCAACTTGTTGCGATCAGCCTCGTGGATGATCTGCGCGTATTCGTCGGCGGACTGCGACTCGAGCGTCGCGGGGGGAATCAGGTTGCGAAACAGCGCCGTGTCGCCGAAGCGGACCTGGCTGTTCGGTGCGGTGTAGGCGGGCGGCGCGCGATCCTCGTCCTGTGCCCGCGCGACGAGCGGTGTCAGCGACGCAAGCGACGTGAGCGACGCCGCAGCCAGCACGCCGGTCAGCGCACGATTGGCGAATCTCCGCACCGTCATCGTTTTGATCTCCAGGGCGCGATCAACGGCAACAGTAACATGCCCGGAATCGACAGCGCGACGCAGACGAGGAAGTACTCGAACCAGCCCGTCTGCGCGACGATAAACCCGCTCGCCGACGCCGCCACCGTGCGCGGCACCGCCGCAAGGCTCGTAAAGAGCGCGAACTGCGTCGCGGTGTAGCGCGGGTCGGTCGTGCTCGCGATATAGGCGGTGAACGTTGCGAGCGTCAGGCCCGTCGCGAACGTCTCAAAGCCATACAGCACGCCGAGCGCGAGCGGCGAAGGCCCGATCTTCGCGAGCCATGCGAACCCGATGGTCGCGACAATCTGCAGCACGCCGAAAATCCACAGCCCGCGCGCAATGCCGATTTTGACGAGAAACACCCCGCCGACGATCCCGCCCGCGATGCTCGTCCAGAACGCGACCGTCTTCGCGATCACGCCGATCTGCTTCATCGTGAAGCCGACATCGAGGAAGAACTTGGTGGCGAGCGCGGTCGCCATCGTGTCGCCGAGCTTGTAGAGGAAGATGAAGCTGAGCACGAGTAGCGCGTTGCGCCAGCCATCGCGTGTCACGAACTCATGGAACGGCTCGATGATCGCGTCGCGCAAGTTCTTCGGCGGCGCGCCGTGAATCTCCGGTTCCTTGATGCACAACGTCATGATGATGCCGGGCAGCATGAACAGCGCCGTGACGATGAAAACCGTTTTCCACGGCAGGAAGCCGGCGAGAATCAGCGCCAGCGAGCCCGGCACGAGGCCCGCGACCTTGTACGCGTTCACGTGGACCGCGTTGCCGAGACCTTGCTCGGTATCGGCGAGCAATTCGCGCCGGTACGCGTCGATGGCGATATCCTGACTCGCGCTGAAGATCGCGAGCAACAGGGCGATGCCCGCCACCGTCCAAAGGTTCTGCGCAGGCGAAAAGAAGCCGAACGCGCCGATCGCGAGCGCCACGAGCACCTGCATGAACAGCATCCAGCCGCGCCGCCGGCCCGGCCGCCAGAACGGCAGGTGCGGAACGTAGCGGTCCATCAGCGGCGCCCAGACGAACTTCCACGTATAGGGAAGTCCGATCAGGGCGAACAGGCCGATCTGCTTGACGTCGATGTGCTCGGTCGTGAGCCACGCCTGGATCAGGTTGACGAGCGTGAAGAGCGGCAGGCCGGACGTGAAGCCGAGAACGACGCAAATCAGAATGCGCGTGTTCAGGAACGCGCGCCAGCCGGGATGATCTTCGTGAGCGGTAAGAGCGGGCGCCTCGTGTGGCGTGTCGGGCATGTCGATGATGAAAAGGCGTTGTCGATGCGATGAAGCCGGGACGAATCACCGGCGCTTCACGCGATAGACCGCAAGACTACCACGCCAGTTCGCGCCCCAACGGATGGACTGCCCGCCGTGCAGCACCACCCGATCCAGAATCTCGATGCCCACTTCGGGCGCGAGCGCCTCGAAATCCTTGATGGTCAACACACGCACGTTCGGCGTGTTATGCCATTGATACGGCAGTGCTTTCGACACCGGCATGCGCCCCTGAATGACCGCCAGCCGATGCGGCCAGTAGCCGAAGTTCGGAAACGAGACGATGCACTCGCGCCCGACGCGCACCGTTTCCCGCAGGATCGCGGCGGTCTGGTGAATCGTCTGCAGCGTCTGCGAGAGGATTGCGAAATCGAAGCTGTCGTCTTCGAAGAGGCGCAAGCCGTCCTCGAGATTCTGCTGGATCACGTTCACGCCTTTCTGTGCACACGCGAGCACGCCGGCGTCGTTGATCTCGATGCCGTAGCCGTGCACTTCCAGCTCTTCGCCGAGCAGCGAGAGCAGCGAGCCGTCGCCGCAGCCGAGATCGAGCACCGTCGAGCGCGGCTCCACCCAGCGCGCGATCGCGCGAAAGTCCGAGCGCAGCGCGAGAGAATCGAGAGTGTTCTGGTTCATGCGCCGACCTCCGTGGCAATGCGTTCGTAGTAGGCGCGCATCAGGTTGTGATAGCGCGCGTCGTCGAGCAGGAAGGCGTCGTGGCCGTGCGGCGCGTCGATTTCCGCGTAGCTCACCGTGCGCTTGTTGTCGAGCAGCGCCTTCACGATCTCGCGCGAGCGCGCGGGCGCGAAACGCCAGTCGGTCGTGAAACTCGCGATCAGATACTTCGCCTTCGTGCTGGCGAGCGTGCGGGTCAGATCGCCGTCGTGGGACTTTGCGGGATCGAAGTAATCGAGCGCGCGGGTGATGAGCAGGTAGGTGTTGGCATCGAAGTATTCGGCGAACTTGTCAGCCTGATAGCGCAGATACGACTCCACTTCGAACTCCACGTCGAAGTTGAAGTTGTACGCATCGAGCGCGCCTTCGGCACGGCGCAGCGCGCGGCCGAACTTGACGGCCATGTCGTCGTCCGAGAGATATGTGATGTGGCCGATCATCCGCGCGACACGCAGACCGCGGCGCGGCTTCACGCCATGCGCGTAATAGTCGCCGCCGTGGAAGTCGGGATCGGAGAGAATCGCCGAGCGCGCCGTTTCGTTGAACGCGATGTTCTGCGCCGACAGCTTCGGCGTCGATGCAATCACGATGCAGTGCCCGAGCCGCTCCGGATACATGATGCTCCAAGCGAGCGCCTGCATGCCGCCGAGACTGCCGCCCATGACGGCGGCGAATCGTTCGATGCCGAAGCGGTCGGCCACGCGCGCCTGCGCATGCACCCAGTCTTCGACGGTTACGACGGGAAAGCTCTTGCCATAGGGCTTGCCGGTTGTGCGGTCGATGCTCATCGGACCGGTCGAGCCGAAACATGAGCCGAAGTTGTTCACGCCGATCACGAAGAAGCGATTCGTATCGAGTGGCTTGCCGGGGCCGACCATGTTGTCCCACCAGCCGACGTTCTTCGGATCGTCCGCATAAACGCCCGCAACGTGATGCGATGCGTTGAGCGCGTGGCACACGAGCACCGCGTTCGAGCGGGCGGCGTTGAGCTCGCCATACGTTTCCACGACGAGTTCATAGTCGCCGAGCGAGCTGCCGCTCTGCAAGACGAGCGGCTCGGTGAAGTGCAAGGACTGGGGACTGACGATGCCGATCGATTCCATTCATTCCGCCTTTGACGAAGCGGCTAAACGGTGTCGGCTGTGCGCGGAACATGGGCGCGGCTGACGACCTCTTTAGCCGCATTTATAGTGAACCGCCGGGCTTTGGCCCTGGGTTCGCGCGCCCGCAATCTAGTCAGCAAATCGGCGCGTTGTTCAATTCAGATGAGCGGTGAGTATAGCGGAAAATGTCATAAAGCCGTCAATGGCGGCGGCACGCGCGATGCCCGTTCGGACCTCGAATGAACCGCCTAGGGCACCGGCTTTACGGCTTCGCAGCAGGCCGCCCTAGCGCCCGCCCGCGCAGGCCGAGCGCCAGCGCGCGAACCGACTGCACCGTGCGATCCACGTAATGCGGCCGCCCCGCGCCCGGCATGCGAGCGGACACAGCGCCGCTCGACGTTCGCGCCGCCGGCAGGTGCCCGACGATCCAGACCGTCCGAATGCCGAGCCGCCGATAGCTCTTGAGATGCCCACGCGTATCCTCGACGAGAATGGCGTCGGCCAGGCGCACGTGCGCGCGGCGCATCGCTCGGCGAAGCATCGGCGCATCGGGCTTGGCGCGCCAGCGGTCGCCTTCACGCATGTCCTCGATGGCGATCACGCGCTCGAACAGCTTCTCGATGCCCAGTTCCGCGAGCACCGCCCGCGCATACACGGACGGACCGTTGGTCAGCACGATCTTGCGGCCCGGCAATGCGTGCAGCATGCGCTTGATGCCGCGTTCGGCGCGCAGCATCGACGGAAGATCGGAGAACGTATGGACGACGTGCAGGAAGTCGGCGGGATCGACGCCGTGATGCTTCACGAGCCCGAGCAGCGCCGCGCCGTAACGCACCGTATAGCCGACGCGCAGCCGGTTCGCCTCGTCGATATCCACGCCGACGCGATCGATGATGTACTGCGTCATCGCGCGATTGATTGCCGGGAAGACCTGATGCGACGCGTGATGCAGCGTGTTGTCGAGGTCGAAGAGCCAGACGGGGCCGCGCGTTTTGGCGGGACGGCGGCGGGACGGGCGGCGCGAATGGAGGCGCATTGTCGGTGGCATCAAAAGAAACGCCCGCGTGGCAGCGGGCGTCGGTAGCGTCGATAGATAAGCGCGAGGCTCAGTGCGAGCGGATCATCGTGCCGAACGGCTGCTCGGTCAGAATCTCGAGCAGCACCGAATGCTCGATGCGCCCGTCGATGATGTGCACCGAGCGCACGCCGCTCTTTGCGGCATCGAGCGCCGACGAAATCTTCGGCAGCATACCGCCGGAGATGGTGCCGTCGGCGAAGAGGGCGTCGATTTCGCGCGCGGAGAGGTCGGTCAGCAGGTTGCCTTCCTTGTCCATCACGCCGGGAATGTTCGTCATCATGACGAGCTTTTCCGCGTTCAGCACGACGGCCAGCTTGCCCGCGACCAGATCCGCGTTGATGTTGTACGACAGGCCGTCTTCACCGAAGCCGATCGGCGAGATGACGGGAATGAACGCGTCGTCCTGCAGCGCCTTCACGACAGCCGGATTGATCGATTCCACTTCGCCCACTTGCCCGATGTCGATGAACTGGCCGGGGTTGTCGCGGTCCGGCATCATCAGCTTGCGCGCGTGGATCAGGCCGCCGTCCTTGCCGGTGAGCCCGACCGCCTGGCCGCCGAAATGATTGATGAGCGTGACGATGTCCTGCTGCACTTCGCCGCCGAGCACCCATTCGACGACTTCCATCGTCTCTTCGTCGGTGACGCGCATGCCCTGGATGAACGTGCCTTGCTTGCCGATCTTCTTGAGCGCCTGGTCGATTTGCGGGCCGCCGCCGTGGACGATGACCGGATTGATGCCGACCAGTTTCAGAAGAATTACGTCGCGCGCGAAGCCTTGCTTGAGGCGCTCCTCGGTCATTGCATTGCCGCCGTATTTGATCACGACCGTCTTGCCGTGATACTGACGGATGTAAGGCAGCGCCTCGGCCAGAATTTCAGCCTTCAGGGTAGGCGCGATCTGCGTGAGGTCGGGAAGGTCGGACATGGCGGCAGTCGAGGCGAAGAGCGTTTAAACACGCCGAATTGTACAGGACTGACGCAGCGCAACAGGATGGTTTTCCCGCGACGCCGCCACGCTTTCCGGCACGGCGTCCGGCGTGCAATCATCGGTGATGTTCTGGCTGTCATCAACACGTCATCATGACGAACATCGAATCCACACGCGAACCGGCCGTCGACGGCGCGCTCGTCTGCGCACAATGCGGCGCGCCGTTCCGATGCGGTTCGCTCGCGGGCGACGCCGCCTGCTGGTGCGCGGCGCTCCCCGCGCTGCCGCTCGATCGCCTGCTGCCCGGCGAGCCCTGTCTGTGCCGCGCGTGCCTCCTTGCGCTGATCGACAAGACGCGCGCCGCTGACTCCGATTAGCCGCGCCTGCGCCGCGCAAGTGCGACAAATCGCGCCATCGGCGGTTTCGGGGTGCGCGCAAGCGGGATAATGCCGCATGGAACACGAAACGCCGGCAGGCGCTTGCGCTGCGCGGCACGCAATCGACGGAACATGCACCGCATAACCAATACCGGACGCGTCAACCTGGGCCATCTTTTCTGGCTCCGCTCGCTCGCGATCATCGGCCAGTTGTCGACCATCGCCGTCGTGCAGATTTTCTACGGCGCGAAGCTCCCGTTGCCCGCAATGCTGCTCGTCATCATGCTCGAAATGCTTTTCAACGGGCTGACGTGGCTGCGCGTGACGCGGGCGCGGCCCGAGACGAATCTCGAGTTGTTCGGCCAGATGTGCGTGGATCTCGGCGCGCTCTCCGCGCTGCTCTTTCTTTCCGGCGGCGCGACGAATCCGTTCGTGACGCTGTATTTGCCGTCGCTCGCGATCGCCGCGGCCATCCTGCCGTGGACGATGATGACCTGCCTCGCGCTCTTCGCCGTCGCGTGCTACGCGCTGCTGAGCTACAACTACGTGCCGCTCAACATCGAGAATCCGGCCAATCTCTTCGATTATTTCCGCACCGGCCTGTGGGTCAACTTCATGGTGAGCGTCGGGCTGATCGGCTGGTTCGTGGCCCGCATGTCACGCGGACTGCGCCTGCGCGACGCCGCGCTCGCCGATGCCCAGCAGCGCCATTTGCGCGACGAACGCGCGGTCGCGCTCGGCGTGCAGGCGGCGACCGTCGCGCATGAGATGGGCACGCCGCTCTCCACTATCGCGATGCTTTCCGAAGAGCTTCGCGACGCCGCCGCGCACGACCGCAACCTTGCTCCGTATGCCGCCGATTTCGAACTGCTCGAGCAGCAGATGGGGCTGTGCACGTCGGCGCTCGCGCGTCTGCGCAGCCGCGCGAGCGGGCCATCGAGCCGGCAGGCGCTCGACGAATGGCTCGCGAGCTTCATCGAGCAATGGCGGCTGCGTCATCCGCACGTGAAGTTCAGACAGGTCGGCGAGACGCCGGCGGGCGTGTCGATCGACGATGCCGTCGCCGTCGGCCAGATTCTCACCATTCTTCTCGACAACGCCGCGCGTGCGAGCAACGAGTTCGTGTCGCTGCAAGCGGTGGCCGAGAAGATCGACGGCGCGCGCGTCGTGCGCTTCGAAGTGTGCGATCGCGGTCCCGGCATTCCGCCCGCGCTGCGCGCGTCGCTGGGCGCGGGCCCCGTCGACAGCACGCAGGGCGGGCATGGCGTCGGGCTCTATCTGGCGTTTGCGGCGGCGGCGCGGCTCGACGGGTCGATCGAACTGGTCGCGGACGAGCCACGCGGCACGCGCGCCGTGCTGCGGCTGCCGGATCGCGGGGCGGTCGCGGGATCGGGCCAGGCCGCGCGGACGGAATCGAGCGGCGCGACCTGAACCGCTTGCGGAAATTGAAACATTGCAAGGGACCGCACAAGCGCTGAAGCGCCGGTTGTGGTCAAAAAGGAGAAACCAAAATGAGCGACACCAACTTCCTGATTATCGACGACGACGAGGTTTTCGCGGGCATCCTGGCGCGCGGTCTGACACGGCGCGGCTACACCCCGCATCAGGCGCACAACGCCGACGAAGCGGTGAAGCTCGCCAATCAGCACAAGTTCGGGCAGATCACCGTCGATCTTCATCTCGGCAACGATTCCGGCCTGCGGCTCGTCGCGCCGCTGCGCGATCTGCAACCGGACGCGCGCATTCTCGTGCTGACGGGATACGCGAGCATCGCGACAGCGGTTCAGGCGGTGAAGGACGGCGCGGACAATTACCTCGCGAAGCCGGCAAACGTCGAATCGATTCTGGCGGCGCTGCATGAAGAAGCGAGCGAGCAGACGGCCGAGGAAGCGATCGAGAATCCGACGCTGCTGTCCGTCGCGCGGCTGGAATGGGAGCACATTCAGCGGGCGCTCGCGGAGAACAACGGCAATATTTCGGCGACGGCGCGCGCGCTCAACATGCATCGGCGGACGTTGCAGCGCAAGCTGGCCAAAAAGCCGGTGCGTCAGTAAGCGCTTTTGCTGATGCGCGCCGCGCGAGAAAGCGCGGCGCAAAAAAACCGCTCAAGCCGGGGAACGAGGGCGGTAATCGGAGAGTTGCAACGACTTCGTGCATATACATGGGGATACGCACACGGTCAGCATACGCGGCGCGCTCGAACCGTTACATACGACTTTTCCTAAAACTAAGACGGTTCCTAACTGCTTGCTCCTAGTCAGCTAGCTGGCGCGTCGGCTCGGAACGAGAGCGCGCGCTCTCCGCCGAATCCACCTCAAAATCCCCCATCGTCCCGTAAGCGGCGCGTAATTTCGCTTCGCTTGCCACTGCCCGACCCACTCCGTACACTCGCGCCTGTCCAAGATCGCCGAGAAGGAGCGTTGCCATGTCCGATTCATATTTCCCACGCTGGCCGGTCCAGCCGGATGCGCAAGGCGGCCGCGTCGTCGCGCCCGACGAACGGCTGCCCTGGCCGCAAATGATCGCGATGGGCGTGCAGCACGTCGTCGCGATGTTCGGCTCGACCGTCCTTGCGCCGCTGCTCATGGGCTTCGATCCGAATCTGTGCATCTTCATGTCGGGCATCGGCACGCTGCTGTTTTTCGTGCTCGTCGGCGGACGCGTGCCGAGTTATCTCGGTTCGAGCTTTGCGTTCATCGGTCTCGTGATCGCGATCACCGGCTACGGCGGGCACGGGCCGAACATGAATATCGCGGTCGCGCTCGGCGGGATCATCGCGTGCGGCGTGGCTTACGCGATCATCGGGCTGATCGTTGCGGCGGTCGGCACGAAATGGATCGAAACGCTGATGCCGCCGGTCGTCACCGGATCGATCGTCTGCGTGATCGGACTGAATCTCGCGCCGATCGCGGTCAAGGGCGTGAGCGGCAGCAACTTCGATTCGTGGATGGCGCTCGTCACCGTGTTGTGCGTGGGCGGCGTCGCGGTGTTCGCGCGGGGCATGGCGCAGCGGCTGCTGATTCTGATCGGCCTCGCGATCGCGTACATCGTCTATGCGGTGCTGACGAACGGCATGGGCATGGGCAAGCCGATCGACTTCTCGATCGTTTCCAACGCCGCCTGGTTCGGCCTGCCGCATTTCACGGCGCCGGTTTTCGATGCCCAGGCGATGACCCTGCTCGCGCCCATCGCGATCATCCTCGTTGCGGAAAATCTCGGCCACATTAAGGCGGTCGGCGCGATGACCGGACGCAGCCTCGACAAGTACATCGGCCGCGCGTTCATCGGCGATGGCCTCGCGACCATCGTGTCCGGCTTCGCGGGCGGCACGGGCGTGACGACTTACGCGGAGAACATCGGCGTGATGGCGGTCACGAAGATCTATTCGACGCTCGTTTTCGTGATCGCGGCGCTGTTCGCCATCGTGCTCGGCTTCTCGCCGAAGTTCGGCGCGGTCATTCAGACCATCCCGGGGCCGGTGCTCGGCGGCGTGTCGATCGTCGTGTTCGGGCTGATCGCGGTGACGGGCGCGCGCATCTGGGTCGTCAACAAGGTGGATTTCTCGGATAACCGCAATCTGATCGTCGCGGCTGTCACGCTCGTGCTCGGCGCGGGCGACTTCACGCTCAAGCTGGGCGGCTTCGCGCTCGGCGGCATCGGGACGGCGACGTTCGGCGCGATCATCTTCTACGCGCTGTTGCGCCGTCGCGGCGCGGGCGTCGTTTGAGCCGATGACGACAAGGAAGCCCGAGCCGCTCGGGCTTCCGGCGAATCACCCCGCCATTCCGCGCTTGCGGTTCACGATCGCCGTCTCGGACAGATCGAGCTCCCGCATCAGCTTGTTCAGCGTTTCGTCGTTGATCGCCTGTTCCGCGCGCAAACGCAGCAGCTCCGCGCGCTCGGCACGCAGCGCCGCCATCTTCAGCCGCGTTTCCACCATTTCGCTTCGTTTCGCCGCCGCGCGCGGCGCTTCGTCGTCGCCGAGCGATGCCAGCCGGCGCCGGTATATGCTCATCACGCGCGCGGTCGTATCGGCGCAACGGGCGGACGCCGCTTCGTCCATTTCTCCGATGAGCACGTCGTGCGTATTGTCGATGGCGCGGATCGCCGCTTGCGCCGCGCGCAGGCGCGCCATGCGTTCCTCGGCGGCGTGCGGATTGCGCTCTCGTTTCGTCCCGCGCAGCATGACCGGCAAGCCGACGACCGCCACCAGCAACGACACCAGAATCACCGACGACGCGATGAAAATCGCGAGATCGCGCCCGGCGAGCGGTGCGCCGTTGTCGAGCGTGACGGGCAGGGACAGCACGCCCGCGAGCGTCACCGCGCCGCGCACGCCGCCGATGGTCGTCATCCCAAGCGTGCGGATGCCGGGCGCGGCGCTTTCGAGTCCCGACTTCGCCGCGCTGCGGCTCGCGAACCAGCGCAGGCAATACACCCACAAGAAGCGCAGCGCATAGAGCGCGATGACCGTCGCGAGCACGTAGCCGATCAGCAGTCCCACGCGTGCGTTGCCGTCGTGATGCGCCTCGACCAGCGCCTGCCCGATGATGTGCGGCAACTGCAGCCCGAGCAGCAGGAACACCATGCCGTTGAAGACGAACTCGATCATCGCCCACGTGCTCGTCATGCGCACGCGCACCGCGCTCGGAATGCTGGCGCGCAGACTCTGGATGTTCATCATCATGCCCGCCGATACCGCCGCGAGAATCCCCGAGCAGCCCGCGCGCTCGGCGATCACATAGGCGGCGAACGGGATCAGCACGGTGAGGATGACGCCGGCGGCGGGGTCGTCGTCGTCGGAGAACTTGAGGATGCGCGCCGGGATCTCGGTAACGGCATAGCTGATCGCCGCGCCGATCACGAGCCCGCCCACCGCGATCACCACGAAGCTCACCGCCGCCTCGCGCAGCGAAAACATGCCGGTGAGCGCGGCGGCGATGGCGAACTTCAGCGCGACGAGACCCGATGCGTCGTTCATCAACGCTTCGCCTTCGAGGATATGCATCAGGTTCGCCGGAATGCGATTGCGCCCGGCGATGCCCGTCAGCGCAACCGCATCGGTTGGCGAGAGCACGGCCGCGAGCGCGAACGCGACGGGCAGCGGCATCTCCGGAATCAACCAGTGGAGGAAATAGCCGAGCGCGCCCACGGTGATGAACACGAGCCCGAGCGCGAGCATCAGGATCGCGCGGCGCTGCAGGTACAGCTCACGCTTCGGAATGCGCCAGCCGTCCGCGAACAGCAGCGGCGGAATGAACAGCAGCATGAACAGCTCGGGATCGAACGTGACGTGCAGCCCGAAGCCGGGCCACGCGAGCATCGCGCCGATGGCGATCTGAATCAGCGGAAGCGGCAGCTTGACGGGCAGCAGCGACAGACCGACGCCCGACAGCGCGACGATCATCAGCAGGATGAGGACGGTAAAGACTATTTCCATGCAGGCAATGGGAAATGCCGGATGCGCGGCGTCCGGTTTCCTTTCAAAGGACAGGGTGACGCAAAAGTGTAGCCGTTCACGCCGGCGACGGCATTTTGCGAGGCGCACCGGCGCGGTGCGTCGAAGTGCGGGATTCGCCTGCTGACGGTGCACGGGAGGCGAAAAACGCCGACAAATAGGATGGCATCGCGCGCATGGACATTGCTTTATCGACAGACCCCAAGACTCCGGGCTACTTAAGACTCCGGGCTTCATTACCGAGGGCTGTTCATGAAAGACACATCGAGCGGGACTGGCGCGGGGCCAGTGCGATGGATCGCGGTTGCGCGGGTTATGGCAGGGGCATCGACATGGTGATCGCCAACCCCGAAAAGACGACGATCTCCCCGCGCAGCTTCGAGCTGGGCGTGATGTCGGGACTCGACCGCTATTCCGTCGAGCACGGCGAGTGGACACTGTCGAGCGTGTTCCAGCCGGTCCTGAGCCTGTCGCACATGCGCGCGGTCGGCTATGAAGGGCTGCTGCGCGCGCACGATGCGCTGGATCGCCCGGTATCGCCCGTCGATGTCTTCGGACAGGCGGCGCGCGTCGGCGAAGCGTTGCAGATCGACCGGCTCGCGCAGGCGCTGCATCTCGAGAACTTCAAGATGCTCGGCGCGGAAACCGAATGGCTCTTTCTCAACGTGCATCCCGGCGCGCTGACCGAGCCGTATCACGCGGCGGCGCTGCTGGCTAACCTGAAGCGCCTGCATATCGAGCCGCGGCGCGTCGTGCTCGAAGTGCTGGAGCAGAGCGCCGAGGATATCGAGCGTCTCGCGCAGGCGGTGCAGCAGTTCCGCGATCACGGCTTTCTCATCGCACTCGATGATTTCGGCGCGGGTCATACGAACATCGAACGTATCTGGCAGCTCGATCCGGATATCGTCAAGCTCGATCGCGTGATGCTTTCGCACGCCGGACACAACGTGCATGCGCCGCTTTCCAAACGCACGGTCAAGCAGCGGCGCAACATGGAGGCGGTGCTGTCGGGCATCGTCTCGCTGCTGCACGAAGCAGGCAAGCTCGTGCTGATCGAAGGTGTCGAAACCGAGCACGAAGCGCAGCTTGCGCTCGCGAGCGGCGCGGACTTCGTTCAGGGCTTCTTCTTCGCGCGGCCGCATCCCGGTCTCGCCGATGGCGCGCACGCGCAGACCATCATCAGCGATCTCACCGAGCGGTATCGCCTGCAAACCGAAGCGCGCGAGCGGCGCGACGCGACGCGGCTGCAGCCCTACGTCCGCGCATTCGAACGCGCGGCGGAGCGGCTTGCAGCGGGCGAGCCACTCGATGAAGTGTGCTGGAATTTCCTGGCGCTCGATAACGCCGCACGCTGCTTCCTGCTCGATCAAAACGGCCGGCAGTCGGGCCGCAACGTCGTGCTGCGCGCGGACCGCGCGGCGCACGAGGCGCGCTTTCTGCCGCTCGTCGATGCGCAGGGCGCGAACTGGCTGCGCCGTCCTTACTTTCGCGCGGCGCTCGGCGATCCCGAGCGCGTACACGTGACGAAGCCGTATCTGTCGATCAACGAAGCGATGCCGTGCGTCACGCTGTCCGTCGAAACGCGCTCGGGCGGCAAGCGCTGCGTCCTGTGCGGCGACATAGACTGGCTGCCCGAGGACGACTGATCACTTCGCGACGACAACAGGAATCCCCTTCAGCGACGATGCGCCCTTCATCGTGTCGATGGCGGCGCGCACCGCATCGCCCGTCGCCGCTTCGATGCCGAGGCGCGCGACGATATCGCGCTCGCTGCGCTTGACCATCGCGAGATTCGCGAGCTTCACGTGACCGTAGCCGCGCACGCGCTCGAACAGCGCAGCAAGTGCCTGCAGGTCTTTCGCGTCGTGGGCGTCGAGTGTCGCGAGCGCGCGTTGCATCGTGATTTCGTAGTCGTTCGCCAACTGCCGTTCCATGCGGCGTTCCAGCGTCTTGCCGAACGGATCGAGCGCCGTGCCGCGCAGCGCCCGCATCTTCGACAATCCGCCGAACACGGGCCACATCCACTGGCCGAAGGTCTTTTTCTTCGGCACGCCGCCCCGTGAGAGAACCGGCGGCGCGAGGTTGAACTTCACCGTGTAGTCGTCGCCGGCCGTACCTTCGAATTGCGCAGCGAGCGCGGCGCGGAACGCCGGGTCCGCGTGCAGGCGCGCGACTTCGTACTCGTCCTTCACCGCGAGCAGCTTGTAGAACGTGATCGCGACGGCGCGCTGCACGTCTGCATTCGCGGATGCCTTGTCGACCAACGAACGATACCGCTGCACGTACTTAGCCCCGCCATACGCCAGCAGCCGTTCCTCGCGATCGCGGATGAGGTCCGCCAGCGGCATCCGGTCCATCGCGACGCGCTTCGGCTGCGCGGACGCCGCCAGCGAATCGAGCGCGTTCATGTCCACTGCCGCGAGCCGGCCGATCGCGAACGCCAGCTTGTTCGCCGATACCGCGACGTTGTTCAGTTCCAGCGCGCGCATCAACGCGCCGTGCGACACCGGCACGAGTCCGAGTTGCCACGCGAAGCCGAGCATCAGAATGTTCGCGCCGATGGTATCGCCGAGAAAGCGCGCCGCGAGCGATTGCGCATCGCAGGTGCGCAGCGCGTCGGCGGCGTTCGGTCCGGCGGCGTGGCGCATCTTGTCGATGAGCGCATCGGCGTGAAGATTCGCGTCGGGGTTCTGCACGAAAGTCGCGTTCGGGATCGCGTGCGTGTTCACGACGATCTTCGTGCGGTCGTGCCGCACCGTCTGCAACGCTTCGGGGCTCGCGCCGACGACCATATCGCAGGCGAGCAGCAGGTCGGCCTGCTGCGTGTCGATGCGAACCTGATTCAGAAGCGCATCGGTCGCGGCGAAGCGCACGAACGACAGCACCGATCCGCCTTTCTGCGCGAAGCCCATGAAATCGAGCACGGACGCGCTCTTACCCTCCAGATGCGCCGCCATGCTGATCAGCGCGCCGACCGTCACGACGCCCGTGCCGCCGACGCCCGTCACCAGAATGTCGTAGGGCGCTTGATCGAGATGGGCGTGCGGCATCGGCAGCGCATCGACGCGGCGAGCCAGTTCGGCGGGATCGAACGCATGGCCTTCGGCCTTCTTCAGCCTGGCGCCTTCGAGCGTGACGAAGCTCGGGCAAAAGCCGTTCACGCAGGAATAGTCCTTGTTGCAGGACGACTGATCGATGCGCCGCTTCCTACCCAGTTCCGTCTCCACCGGTTCGACGGAAAGACAATTGGATTGCACGCCGCAATCGCCGCAGCCTTCGCAGACGGCTTCGTTGATGAAAAGCCGCTTGTCCGGATCGGGAAACTCGCCTTTCTTGCGGCGGCGGCGCTTTTCGGCAGCGCAGGTTTGATCGTAGATGAGCACGGTCACGCCGGGCGTGTCGCGAAGACGGCGCTGGACGGCATCCAGTTCGCTGCGGTGATGGAACGTCGTGCCGTTCGGAAACTGATCGTGATGACCGTCGTACTTCTCGGGTTCGTCGCTGACCACGACGAGCAGCGCAATGCCTTCCGCTTCCACTTGCCGCGCGATCTGCGGCACGGAGATGCTGCCATCGACCGGCTGGCCGCCCGTCATCGCGACGGCATCGTTATAAAGAATCTTGTACGTGATGTTCGCTTTCGCGGCCACGGCCTGCCGGATCGCGAGAATGCCCGAATGAAAATAGGTGCCGTCGCCGAGGTTCTGGAAAACGTGCGGGGTCTTCGTGAACATCGCGTGCGACGCCCAGTCGACGCCTTCGCCGCCCATCTGAATGAGGCCGGTCGTGTCGCGCTCCATCCACGACGCCATGAAGTGACAGCCGATGCCCGCCTGTGCGACCGACCCTTCCGGCACTTTCGTCGACGTGTTGTGCGGGCAGCCCGAGCAGAAATAGGGCGTGCGTTTCACGGCATCGGCGATATTCGAGAGGATTTGCGGCGCGACGAGATCGACCACTTTTTCGCGCCGATCGAGCGCGGGCTTGTGGCGCGCGAGCCATTGCGCGAAGACGGGCAGCACGCGCGACGGCCGCAATTCGCCGAGCGCGGAAAGCAGCGGCGCGCCGTCCTGCGTCGCCTTGCCGATGACGGCAGGCCGCGCGCCCGACGTGCGGTTGTAGAGATGATCCTTGATCTGCTGCTCGATGACCGGGCCTTTCTCTTCGATCACGAGCACTTCCGAGAGCCCGTCGACAAACGCGTCGAGCCGCGTCGTCTCGAGCGGAAACGACAGCCCGACCTTGTAGATGCGCACGCCGGCGGCGTCGAGATCGTCGACGGTGAGTTCGAGGCGGCGCAGCGCTTCCATCAGATCGAGATGCGCCTTGCCGCACGTCACGATGCCGACGTTCGCACGCGGACTCGGCGCGATCCACTTGTCGATGCTGTTCGTTCGCGCGAAATGGCGCACCGCGTCGAGCTTGGCGTGCAGCCGCGCTTCGATGGTCAGGCTCGGCAGGTCGGGCCAGCGGTTGTGCAGGCCGCCGGCGGGCGCGGCGAAATCGTCGGGCGCTTTCCAAACGGTCTGCACTGCGTCGAGATCGACCGTCGAGCCGGATTCGACCGTCTCCGAAATCGCCTTGAAGCCGACCCACGCGCCGGAGAAGCGCGACAGCGCCCAGCCGTAAAGCCCGAATTCGAGCATGTCCGCGATGTTCGACGGATTCACCACCGGCATGTGCCACGCGATCATCGCCTGATCGCTTTGATGCGGCATCGACGACGACACGCAGCCGTGGTCATCGCCCGCGACGACGAGCACGCCGCCATGCGGCGACGAGCCGTACGCGTTGCCGTGCTTCAGCGCATCGCCGGCGCGGTCGACGCCCGGCCCCTTGCCGTACCACATCGCGAAGACGCCATCGACCGTGCGTTCCGGATCGCTTTCGACGCGCTGCGTGCCGAGCACGGCGGTGCCGCCGAGTTCCTCGTTGATCGCGGGAAGGAAGCGCACGTCATGCGACGCGAGCAGTTTCTTCGCTTTCCACAATTGCTGATCGACCATGCCGAGCGGCGAGCCGCGATAGCCGCTGACGAAACCCGCCGTGTTGAGGTTCGCGGCGCGATCGAGGGCGCGCTGCATCAGCACGAGGCGCACGAGCGCCTGCGTTCCCGTCAGAAAAATGCGCCCGCTCGTGGCGCTCAGGTTGTCGCTCAGCTGGTAGTCGGGAAGCGCGGGGACGTGAGGCGTGGAGAGAGCATCGGCGGGGACGCGTGCGTTCATGGGCGTGTCTCTTTTTTGGGATAGAGGCGATACGCCATTCTTGGCCGACGATATCGAAATGTTTTTGCGCACTCGCTTCAATCTCGCCCGCATGGAAACGTAACGAGATGATTTTCGAGATAAGCGAGGAAATTCTTCTCGAAACGGCGGCGCTACATGTAAACCCGGAGCCGGTTCCCATGCGTGCCCGCACCGTTTGGGACTAACCTGATCGGCTCGACCGATGACGGAAAAGGACGGCGATGAAGCTCTTCTATTGGCCGAAGACGCGCGCCTTTCGCGCGCTGTGGATGCTCGAAGAAATGCGCGTGCCGTATGAACTCGTGCGCGTGAATATCCGTGCGGGCGCGCAGAACGACAGCGCGTTCTGCCGCGTCAACCCGATGGCGAAGCTGCCCGCGCTCGAAGACGGCGCCGTGCGCGTGGCGGAATCCGGCGCGGTGCTGCTGTATCTCGCGGACCGTTATCCGCAATCGCAGCTAGGCGTGCCGCTCGCCGATCCGGCGCGCGGCCGTTTCCTGCAATGGATGTTCTTCACCGGCTCATGCCTCGAACCCGCCATGGCCGAGCGCATGACCGGCGCTCAGGGGAATACGGTGAGCTTCGGATGGGGCGATCTGGCGCGCGTCGAGCATGCGATCGAAAGCGCGCTCGAAGAGGGGGAATGGCTGCTCGGCGAGCAGTTCACGGCGGCGGACCTGCTTCTCGCGAGCACGCTGCAGATCGGCTTTCTCGCGCGGATCATCGAGCCGCAGGGCGTGCTGTTCGATTACGTCGAACGGGCGATCGCCCGCGACGGCTACGAGCGCGCCGCGAAAATCGATCGGCTGGAGGCGGAGCGGCTGGGCCTCAAGCCGCACGCGAAAGCGGCGGATTAGGGAAACGCACGCGGCTTCGGGATGCCCGCGCCGGCTTCGATGTCGGCGATTGCGCGCTCGCGCGCCAGCTTGACGGCATCGGCGGGATTGAAGAGGCCATCGTCGCCGCCGACGGTCGTCCACGCCTTCACGGCGTGGTCCAGATGGCGAATCTCGTACTCGGCGTCCCATTTCGGGCCTTGTAGCTCGATGGGTCTCACGTGAATCGAATAGACGCCGTAAAGGAAGACCTGTTCCGCCATGATGCCCCTCCGATGCCTTCCGCCTGCAGCACTGACCGTGCAGTTCTACAGTTCGATTTCCCCGAGGATGCGATGCGCCAGCGCCCGCGCTTCGTCGAGCGCCTCGTGTTCGTTTTCCGATGCGGCTTCGACTTCGTAGAGCGTCGCGTCGGCCGCTTCGCCGTCGTCGCGGGCGAGCGAAACGAGGCCCTGGAACTTGCCGCCATCGATGGCGCGCACGCCGATCGTCGCCGTGTAGATGCCCTTCGTGTACGTGGTGTCTTCCATGATCGATTCGCCTCGAGGCCGGAACGTCACTATCGAATTCATGCTAGCACGCGGTTATGGGAAGCGTATGACGGCCGCGTGGCGCTAGCGTTGCAGCAGTTCCTCGACTTCCGGAAGCGTCGGCGAATGCGCGCCCGAGTGACGGCACGCCGCCGCGCCCGCGGCGAGCGCGAACTTCAGGTGATCCGGCCAGCCACCGTGGCGCGACATCAGGCTGTAAAGCAGACCGCCGATGGACGCATCGCCGGCGCCGACCGTGTCGGCAACTTCCACGGCGGGCGGCCGGGCGCTGTAGCTTTGATCGCCCGCATAGAGCGTCGCTTCCGACGAGCCGCGCGTGACGAGCACGGTCGCCTGCGGATTCATCGCGCGGATGCGGGCGAGCGTGTCGTCTTCGGACAGGCCGCGAAAAAGCATGTGCAGGTCTTCGTCGGATACCTTGATGAGATCGGCCAGCGCCGCCATCTCGCGCAGGATCGGCTCGTAGCCGTGCTCCATCAGGTTGCGGTAGTTCGGATCAAAACTGATCTTCACGCCGTGCTCGCGCAGTTGCGCGGCGAGCCTCGCGAGCGTGCGGCCGAGCGGCTGGCGCACCAGACTGATGCAGCCGAAATGCGCCCACTTCACGCGCTCCATCCAGCCTTGCGGCAGCTTCGAAGGATCGAAGGCGAGGTCCGCGCCGTTCTCGCCCATGAAGTAATAGGTCGGCGGCTGCGTCTTGTGGACGATGGCGAGGAGCGGCGGCCGTTCCACGCGCTGCATGAAGCGCATGTCGAGCCCGGCGGCGGCGCTCGCTTGCCAAAGATCGTCGGAGAAGTTATCGACGCCGAGCGATCCGGCGCACGCGGTCGGCAGGCCGAGCCGCGCGACCGCGCGCGCGACGTTCCAGCCCGCGCCGCCCGGACGCGACAGCCAGCTCGATTCGCCCGTGCGGATCATGTCCGTGAGGATGTCGCCGGCGGAGACGAATTGCGGGAAAGAGGTTTGATCGGTCGGCATCGTTGTCACCGTGCGTTGTTCGGGGAGCCGAGCGCGTTCAGCACTTCGTAGCACGCGCCCATCGTGTGGTAGTCGGTCTTGCCGGCGGGACTTTTCTCGTCGCTGTACTTGCGGTTGTCGCACGCGAGGATGCGATACCACGCGCCGTACCGATGATCGACGAAGTGCGCCCAGCTATAGCGCCACAGTTCGTCGTAACAGTCCCAGAAGCGTTCGCTGCCGGTGCGCGCGCCGAGCAGCGCGGCGGCCGCGAAACTTTCGGCCTGCACCCAGAAGTACTTGTCGTGATCGCAGATGCTGTCGTCGGGGCCGAAGCCGTAGTAAAGGCCGCCGTGACGGTCGTCCCACGCGCGCGAAAAACCCGCATCGAACAGTTCGATGGCGCGGGAGCCAAGCCACGGCAGCGCGCGATGCCGCTCGAGGATCAGCAGCAGCTTCGCCCACTCGGTCTGGTGCCCCGGCTGAAAACCCCACGGACGAAAGATGTTCGAACTGTCCGATTCGTTGTAATGCCAGTCCACGGACCAGTCGCGATGGAAGTGCTCCCACACGAGCCCGTTCGACAGCCGCGCCTGCCGCAGCGTGATGTTGCCCGCGATCTTCTCCGCGCGATCCAGATAGAGCACGTGACCGGTCGCTTCGAAAGCGGCGAGCAGCGCTTCCGTCGCGTGCATGTTCGCGTTCTGGCCGCGATAGTCCGAAAGCCGCCAGTCGGGCGTGGCTTCGTCGGCGTAGAGGCCCGCGCTCGCGTCCCAGAAGCGGCGCTCCATCAGCGCGAAAGTCTCGTCGATCATCGGCCTGGCTTCGTCGATCCCCGCCATTGCCGCATGCGCGCACGCGAGCAGCACGAAGGCCAGGCCGTAGCAATGGCGCGTGCCGTCGAGCGTGCGCTTCTGCCCGTCGCGCCACTCGATCTCCCAGTCGTAGCCTTCGTGTTCGGCGTCCCAGTGCGCGTCGCGCAGGAAGCGCAAGGCGTGGCGCGCGTCGTCCAGATGACCGGCGTCGCCGAAATGCCGATACGCCATCGCGTAGTTTAAGACGAAGCGCGTGCTGCTGACGAGGTGGCGCGTCGTGCGGTCGTAGACCGTGCCGTCGTCCTTGAAGAAGTGAAAGAAGCCGCCGGACGGATCGCGGGCGACGGGCGCGTAGAACGCGAGCGTGTCGCGCACGTGGGAGAGCAGGAAGTCGCGGCTGCGGAAGTCGATGCGCTGATCGGCTGCCGGCTCGCTTGCACCGGCGATGGCGGGAGAGGCGGTCAGATTCATGGCGTGCGGATGTCCTCTTTCTGGCGCGAACTGGCGCGAGCGATGAATTCGACGCTCATCAGCGAATCGGTCTGGGCCAGCGGGTTCGGATGATCTTCGAGCAGCAACTCCACGCCCCGTCGCCCGAGCGCTTCCTTGTCGACGGCCACCGTCGAGAGCGGCGGCGTGCTGTGCGCGGCGGCGGGAATGTCGTCGAAACCGACGAACGCGATGTCTTCCGGCACGCGCAGACCGTGCGCGAGACAGACGCGCATCGCGGCGAGGGCCGCTGCATCGTTATAGGCGAAAACGGCGTCGGGCAACGGATTCGATCGCGCGCGCGCGTCGGCGATGAGGCGCTCCATGGCGTCGGCGGCGGCGAGATCGGCGGGCGGGCCGGCTTGCGCGTTGATTTCGAGCGTCGGGTCGAATAGCAGGCCGGCATCGAAATACGCCTTGCGATAGCCGAGCGCGCGCTGCGCGATGCTGTGATGGGCGAGCGATCCGCCGATGAACGCGATGCGCCTGCGGCCCGTCGCGAAGAGATGCGCCATCGCCAGCGACGCGCCTTTCGCGTTGTCGATGTTCACCGAGCGGAAGCCCGGCGCGCACAGGTCGATCAGCACGATGGGCCGCGCAAGCGTCTGCAAATGCGCGAGCAGTTCAGGCTCGACGAAGCCCGCCACCGCGATGGCGTCGGGCGCGTGCAGCCGCATTTGCTGCGCGAGATCCTGCGTCGGACCGGCCGTGAGCACGGACGGCACGAGGCGACGCTCGCGGCACGCCTCCTCGAAGCCGTGCAGCACTTGCGAGAAGAACGGGCTGACCGCGAAGTTATTGTGCTGACGATGCAGCAGAAACATGACGTGCCGAATGCGGGTGCGCAGTTGCGCGGAGTCGTAACCGAGCCGCTGCGCCACTTCGACGACGCGCACGCGCGTGGCCTCCGACAAGCCCGGCTGATTCTTGAGCGCGCGCGAAACCGTCCCGATCGAAACGCTTGCCGCGCGGGCGACGTCGCGGATGGTAGTGGCCATCGTGGTGTTCTCTGTCCTGGAGCCGAAGCGCGCTGTTTATCGCACGCAAAGGATTCGCTCGATTCGCCGGATTGTATAGTAAAAGATCGCGAAACCGCGCTATTCGTGGACTAGAGAAAACCAGTAAACGCCCGTCCTAAATGGCTTTGAAAGAATCTGTCTTGTTTAGTAAAAAGCGGGAAACAGCGCCGTGCGGTCTAGATAAGCACGACTTCGAACGGTCGCGTCAGGCGCGCCAATGTATGCGCTTCCAGTACCGGCGCACGCCCCGCCGTCGCGTCGGGTTCGAGCTGGCTCCTGAACGCCTGCACCGCCAGCAGCTTGCGAGCGTGCGTCGCATCGTCCAGCACGATACGGCGGGCGCGACTCCACGGCACGCGCGCGTCGTCGGGCGACGCCCAGTGCCATGCGCACAGCGGCACTTCGACGAACGGCAGGCCGAGCGCATCCGCCGCGAGACAGGCCGCGCGCCCAGCCGCTTCGTGGTCGGGATGCCCGTCGCAGCGCCAGGGCGCGAACACGATGTCATCGGACTGAAGACACTTCGAGAGACCGCCTAGCAAGCCCGGCTCGATCTGTTCCGCGGCGCCGTCTTGCAGGCCAAGCCGGGCGACCTGAACCTGCCGCAGCTTGAGCCGCTGCAGCGCCTCCCGGGTTTCGAGTGGACGCGCGGCGGCGAGCCGTTCCGGCGACCATTGAGTGGAATGCGGATGACTCGCGGTGCCGTCCGTGACCGCGACGATCAGCACGCTTCGGCTGAGTTTCGACAGTAGTGCGAGCAGTCCGCCGATGCCGAGCACTTCGTAGTCCGGATGCGGTGCGATGACCACGGCTCGTCCTCCGGACGGCACCAGTTCGGCAGGCGCGACTTCGGGCAGCGCGGCAAGACGCGGCCAGCCCTGCCACGTCGCTTCCGGCGTGCCGCTGCCGGACAGGACGCGCTCCGTCGCGCTATCGTCCGCGCGGCGCGTGATCGAATGGCGTGTCGTTACGCGTGGCATGGCGCGCTCCCGACTGCGGTGGCGGAACGCGCCGGGGCGGGCACATCGAGGCGGGATGCCGCAATGAGCGTCGAGTACGATCGATCGCCCGCGTCCCTGCCGGGATGACGCCGGTCGGGGCGATCGCAGGCAAAGGCGCGCCGCGCGAATGATGTCGCGCGATGTTCGGTCGACGAGGCAATCGGCATGATGCGAGGCATCCTCCAGAGCTATGTTCGATTGAGCGCGGTCGTCCGCGTGGATGGAGTCAAGTGTGGCAAGGGTTGTTCCCGAGCGACATTCGGCCGGAAGAAATAAGCCAAAGCGTCGGACGGCGTCAGGCGATCGCGCAGACCGCTGCCGATAAGCAGGTTTTTTTGCCTATGCCGTTTGGCCGAATCGACGGCGCAATACCGAAGCGCTCAAATGAGAAAAGGCCGCACACGGCGGCCTCGTTGGAGCGGAGGAAAGGGAAATGCTGCCTGGTTCAGCGGCGCGCGGGTGCGCCGACTTGCTTACTGTTGCGCCCCGGTTCGGCCATTGTCTTACGCGAACCCCAGCGTTGCGCGAGCACCGCGCAGACCATCAACTGAATCTGATGGAACAGCATCAGCGGCAGGACCACGGCGCCGACCGCGTGCGTGGCGAAGATGACCTTCGCCATCGGAATGCCCGAGGCAAGGCTCTTTTTCGAGCCGCAGAAGATGATGGTGATCTGATCGGCGCGGCTGAAGCCCAGGCGCTTCGCGGCGAACGCGGTGATCAGCAGCGCGACCGCGAGCAGCACGATGTTCACCACGACGAGACCGCCCAGCGCCGACAACGGGATCGAATGCCAGATGCCTTCGTTGACCGCTTCGCTGAACGCGACATAGACGACGAGCAGAATCGATCCCTGATCGACGAACTTGAGCATGGCCTTGTTGCGATCCACCCATTTGCCGATGGCCGGGCGCAGCAATTGACCGGCAACGAACGGCACCAGCAGTTGCAGCACGATATTGCCCACCGTGTGCCACGGCGAACCGGTTGCCCCGCCGTGATCGGTCACCAGCAGGCCGACCAGCGCAGGCGTGATGAAAATCCCAAGCAGGCTCGACGCCGATGCGCTGCACACGGCGGCCGGCACGTTGCCCTTGGCCATCGACGTGAAAGCGATCGACGACTGCACCGTCGAAGGCAAGGTGCACAGGAACAGGATGCCGCCATACAGCGCGGGCGTAACGAGCGGACTCAGCACGGGCCGCAGCGCAAGACCGAGCAGCGGGAACATGACGAAGGTGCTGAGCAGCACGATCAGGTGAAGCCGCCAATGCATCGCACCGGCGACGATGGCTTCACGCGACAGCTTCGCGCCATGCAGGAAAAACAGCAGCCCGATGGCGACGTTCGTAATCCAGTTGAACGCGACGGCGGCGCTGCCGCGGCACGGCAGCAGGCTTGCGATCGTGACGGTGCCGATCAGCGCCAGCGTGAAATTGTCAGGAAGATATTTTGGCCGTGCCATCAGGAATTCTCACACTCGGGCGATCGCCGGGCGGCGCATGCAGCCGTAACCCGCGTCGCGTCCGGGAAAACCATGATTTTGGCCCGCAGTCGATTGAATTGGCAAATTCATTTCATCGATCGATTGATTCTGTTTTCGCATGAAACGCCTGGACGTAGATTCAGTGCGAACGGTGGCCAGCAACATTCGGGCCGTCGTGGCGAGCGAATATCGCGTCGTATCATCCTAAGAAAGGAGCAAAGCGTTCAGTACGGCGAAGTGAAAAAACTTTGACGTAACATGGTGTTACAACCATCGAGACGGCCTAACACTTTTTGGCTCGACGGCTACGGCCGGGCGAAATAAATTGTGGATACTCCGGTCGACGAGACCGTGCATCGCTCGATGCGTGTCTCGCGTGCTCCAACGGCGGCCGGCGTCCCGCGTGATCGGATCGTGCTTTATGGCCGATGCGCGGTCGAAGACTCGTGTTGGATGCAGGCAGTTTCGACATGGCGCTCACTGGCATTCGCAAAACTACTCGGCTTCTGGCTTCCTCCGCGCTCGCTGCGCTGGCGGTTGCGGGTTCGTTCGCGCTCGCCGGTCCGCGCGTCGAGTGGGTGTCGCCGGCCACCTATGCGGATACGCCCGCCAACCGTCAGTCGCTTCGCTACACGCCGGTGTCCGCAAAGGACGGGCTCACGCCAGTCAGCGCCGAAGTGCGCCCGGTTCCTCAAGCCGAGCAGGCCGCGCCGTTCCGTGCCGCAGGGTCGATACGCGCGGACATCACGCGCTACAACCAGGAGCGCAGCGTGCCGCGCTCGCAAGGCCGCCCATCCGACGATGGCCGTGCCCCGGCCACTTCCAACTTCCGTAACTGATCACGGCGGCACAGGCGGCGATGGCCGCCATGCGTCGATTACGGCTCAAGCGCAGTTATCCAAAAATTATTGGCGCGTCCAGCGCGCGTGTCACGGTGACGTAATCTCGCCACAGTGACGCGTCACAATTCCTCCCAGACATTCCCCTCCTTTTTGCGCGCACGGACAATGCGGCCTTCGGCTGATTGCGTGCATCCAGTAGTTTCCAAACTCCTTTCATCGCGTTCTCAGGCCCGCCGGTTCAATGCTCCGGTGCGGCAAAACACGTCGCTGTAAGGCGTGACTGTGAGTGCGAGCCGGCGGCGTCATCGACGAATGCGCCACGGAGTAATGAAACCGCTATACCCGCGATAACCAGAAACATTTTTGACCGGATAAATGGTCCGTAAAGATGGTGCCGCTCCCCACGCGAGGCCCTCGCTCAGAAGCCAATCACGCCGGTCAGACGATGGCGATTAACGTCCCTCGCTCGCCACGCATTTAATTTTTGACAAAGACAGGAGAGTTCATGAAGCCAACCGTCAACCGTGCGACGCAGAAAACGGTAAAAGCAACGGTCAAGGCGACCGTCGTCGCAGCGATGATCGGCTTTTTCGCGGCAGGCGCCGCTCACGCGCAATCGAGCGTATCGCTCTACGGCCAGGTCGACGAATGGGTCGGCGCAACGAAGTTTCCGGGCAGCGACCGCGCCTGGAACGTGAGCGGCGGCGGCATGTCGACGTCGTACTGGGGCATGAAGGGTGCGGAAGACCTCGGCGGCGGCTACAAGGCGATCTTCACCCTCGAGAGCTTCTTCCGCGCGCAGAACGGCCGTTATGGCCGCTTCGACGGCGACACGTTCTTCGCCCGCAACTCGTACGTCGGCATTCAAGGTCCGATCGGCACGTTCACCGCGGGCCGCCTGACTACGCAGCTCTTCGTCTCGACGATTCTCTTCAACCCGTTCGTCGACTCGTACGTCTTCTCGCCGATGGTGTCGCACGTGTTCCTCGGCCAGGGCACGTTCCCGACCTATACGACGGATCAGGGCGTGACGGGCGATTCCGGCTGGAACAACGCCGTGCAGTACACGACGCCGGACTTCAACGGCCTGTCGGGCAGCGCGATGTACGCGTTCGGCAACAACGCGGGCGATGGCCGCTCGAAGAAGTGGAGCGCGCAGTTCCTGTACTTCCACGGCCCGTTTGCGGCGACCGGCGTGTATCAGTACGTCAACTTCAATGCGACGCCGGGCGATCTGCCCACGTCGAATGCGTTCGTCACGCCGGGCTTCAAGAGCCAGAGCGTCGCGCAACTGGGCGCGTCGTTCGACATGAAGTACGTCAAGTTCTTCGCCCAGTACATGTACACGAAGAACGACATCGAGCCGACTTCGTTCCACGTCAACACGGGGCAGGGCGGTGTGACGGTGCCGGTCGGCCCGGGCACGGTGATGGCGTCGTACGCGTACTCGCGCAGCAACGGCGGCCTCGACCAGACGCACAAGAGCTGGGCCGTCGGTTACGACTATCCGCTCTCGAAGCGCACCGATGTCTATGCGGCCTACCTGAACGACAAATACTCGGGCATCTCGTCGGGCGATACCTTCGGCGTCGGCGTCCGCGCGAAGTTCTGAAGCACGCCGGGCACATACGAAAACACCGCGTCGAGTACGCGGTGTTTTTTTGTCCGGACGACGAATGCGTCAGCGAATCGCGAGGCGCGCTTTCGTGTCGTCGTATTCGCGCTTGAGCCGCGCGACCAGTTCGGCCACGCTCGGCACATCGTTCATCAGGCCGACGCCCTGGCCCGCGCCCCAGATGTCCTTCCACGCTTTTGTCTTGCTCGAACCGTCGCCGAAGTTCATCGCGGTCTTATCGGACTCGGGGAGCGCGTCCGGGTCCAGCCCCGCATTCACGATGCTCTGGCGGATGTAATTGCCGTGCACGCCCGTGAACAGGTTCGTATAGACGATATCGGACGCGTTCGAATCGACGATCGCCTGCTTGTAGCTTTCGAGTGCGTGCGCCTCGCGGGTCGCGATGAAGCGCGTGCCCATGTAGGCGAGGTCCGCGCCCATCGCCTGAGCCGCGAGAATCGATCCGCCATTGGCGATGGAACCCGACAGCACGATCGGCCCGTCGAACATGCGCCGCACTTCGCCGACGAGCGCAAACGGCGAAGTCGTGCCCGCGTGCCCGCCCGCGCCCGCCGCGACGAGAATCAGTCCGTCGACGCCGGCTTCCAGCGCCTTCTGTGCGTGACGCAGATTGATGACGTCGTGCAGCACGATTCCGCCGTAGGAATGCACCGCGTCGATCATCTCCTTGACGGGCGCACGCAGGCTCGTGATGAAGATCGGCACCTTATGCTCGACGCACACGCGCATGTCGTGTTCGAGCCGCGCGTTCGACTGATGCACGATCTGATTCACCGCGACCGGCCCGATGACGGCATCGGGATTCGCCGCCCGGTATTCCGCGAGCGACGCCTGAATCTGCGTGAGCCATTCGTCGAGCAATTCGGCCGGCCGCGCGTTCAACGCGGGAAACGATCCGACGATGCCCGCCTTGCATTGCGCGAGCACGAGTTCGGGATAACTGACGATGAACATCGGCGAGCCGATGACCGGCAACGCGAGGTTTTGCAGGACGGCTGGAAGTGCCATGCGCGAGTCTCCAGATTGATGTTCTTGCGGCCCTCGAAGCGGCGCCTATAAGCATGCACCGGCGCGCCGCCTGAGAACGATCGTTCGATTATAGGCACGACGCGTCTCGGAGCGATCCGCAAATTCCGAGGATTTCTTCGGTTTCGGGGCAAAGGCGGCCATCGACGTGAAGCAGTTCTGACGCCACGCCTACAATGAGTCGAACCTCACAACAAGAACACACCATGTCTTTCGCCGATTACGAGCCGTTCCGGACCGAAGGCGCCGATGCGGGCGTCGTCATTGCAGGCGTGAAGGGCGGCGACGGTCCGCCGCTTCTGCTGCTGCACGGCCACCCGCAAACGCACGAGATCTGGCACAAGTGCGCCGATGTTCTCGCGCGCCACTTCACCGTCATCGCGACGGATCTGCGCGGTTATGGCGCATCGGGCAAGCCCGAGAGCGACGAGCATCACACGCCGTACTCGAAGCGCGCAATGGCCGCCGATCAGATCGCGGTGATGCGTCACTTCGGCTTCGAACGATTCCTCGTCTGTGCGCACGATCGCGGCGCAAGAGTCGCGCATCGCATGGCGATGGACTTTCCCGATGCCGTCGATCGCCTGATGCTGCTCGACATCGCGCCGACGCTCGCCATGTACGAAAGGACGGACCGTGAATTCGCGACCGCCTACTTTCACTGGTTCTTGCTGATCCAGCCGTCGCCGCTGCCGGAGTTTCTGATCGGCGGCAATCCGAATGCGTATATCGATCGCGTGATGGGCAATCGTCACGCCGGCCTCGCCCCGTTCGCGCCGCATGCGTTGCAGGCGTATCGCGATGCCCTGGCGCAGCCCGGCGCCATCTACGCGATGTGCGAGGACTATCGCGCGTCGGCGAGCATCGACCTGGAGCACGATCGCGCCGACCTCGAACGCGGCGCGAGGGTCGCGTGTCCGCTGCGCGTCTTGTGGGGTAAGGAAGGCGTGATCGAGCGATGCTTCGACGCGCTCGAAGAATGGCGGCGCGTCGCCCGCGATGTGAGCGGCCAGGCGTTGCCGTGCGGCCATTACATCCCCGAGGAACAGCCCAACATGCTGATCGACGAGATGCTCGCGTTCTTCAAAGCGGACGCGTCGTGATGAGAAACCGGTAAAGAAGACGGCCAGTCATCCGGTCTTTAGCTGACCGTTAAACTTCTGTAGGGAAAGCACCGATGCACGCGTAATAGCGTCGGGTTAGCATGGTCTCGACGTTGATCACGTCTATGTTCGCCGCTTGCCGTAGCTGACAAGCGGCTTTCTTTTTTTGTGCTTCAACTCGCCGATACGATACCGGCGCTGACCGTCACCGCGCCCGCCTTCGCCAGTTCCCCGACGACTTTCTCGATCAACGCACGCCGCTCGCTGGGCGCGGCGAGCGCATCCGCGGCGGCGCGCATGACGCGGGCGTTCGACGTCATCGCGAGAAGCGCGTCGAAGCTCATCGCGCGCACTTCCATCAGCTTGAAGACGATCAGCACCTTCAGCGCGTTCTTTGCGTTGCGCGCGGGATCAGCTTGCAGGTAGTCGAGCCGCGACGACGCGACGTCGAGCGCACGCGCGACATCGCTGAACGGCGCGCCGTGGCCGGGAATCACGATATCGATATCGAGCCGCACGATCAGATCGAGCACCGCACGTTCTTCCGCGAAGCCGCTCTCGCCCTCCAGTTCCGGAAAGATCACGCCGAAGCCGTTTTCCCACAATGCGTCGGCGCTGATGAGCACGCGCGCGTCGGCGCAATAGAGCATCAGTGAATGCGGATCGTGGCCGGGCGCGCCGAGCACGGACCACGGCAGGCCGCCGAGCACGAGCGTCGCGCCGTTTTCGATGACGCCCGTGAAGCCAAAGCGCTCGCAGTTCTGCCCCGTCGCGTCGAAAGTCAGCGCGTCCCGGTTCCAGTCGCGAACCGCTTCGGCTTCGCCCGATGGAATCAGCGTGCCGCAGCCGTAGGCCGCCTGAAGCAGCGCGTTGCCGCCACAGTGATCCGAATGCAGATGCGTGTTCACGATCAGATCGAGCTTGCGCGCGCCCAGCTTCCGTTGCACCAGCGCGAGCGTTTGCGGCGCGTGCGAGCCGTAGCCCGTATCGACGAGCGCGGTGCTGTCGTCGCTCGTGAACAGCACGTTGTTCGACGAGAGCCAGCCGCGCTCGAAAACGGTCATCGAGTCGGGCAGCGTCTTCATGCCGGCATCACGACGATGGTCGCCGTCGCCTTCATCACCGTGTCGCCCGCCTGATTCGTCGCACCGCCCGCGAGCTTAACGAGATCGCCGCGCAAGCTCGCTTTCCACTTCGCTTCGATGACCTGCCAGCGCATCGTGATGACATCGTTGGCTTTCACCGCGCGCGTCAGCCTGATGCCGAAATCCAGCCCCAGCGGCTGCGCGTATCGGGAGAAATGCGTGGCGATCATCGCCATCAGATGCGCGGTCGGCTGCGTGCCTGACGCGATCAGCGCGCCGAAGCGGCTCGCCCGCGCGTAGGCTTCGTCGTGATGCAGCGGATTGCGATCGTCGACGAGCGTCGCGAAATGGCGGATCGAATCGGGCGGCAGCGAAAGCGTCGCTTCGAACGATTCGCCGATCATCACGACACGCGCACCCTGCCGACGGCTTTCGACGCGATCGAGCACGGCGTGCTTTGCGTCGTCGTCATACGCGGACCACGCGGCGATCTCGTCGATGGTGCGAAAGCAGCCATCGCAGAAGCCGGTCTCCGCGTTCATGCGGCAGACATCGACGCAAGGCGACGCCACGCCGTTCATGACGACGCCGTCTCGCGCAATGCGACATCGACGACCGGCGCGCCCGTCAGTTCAACCAGCTCGCGCGGCGACAGATTGAACACCGCATGCGGATGGCCGGCTGCGGCCCACAGACTGTCGAGCGCGAGAAGGTCTTCGTCGATCAGCGTGACCGGCTCGACCGCGTGACCGATCGGGCAAACGCCGCCGATCGCATAGCCCGTTTTCTCGCGCACGAACTTCGCGTCCGCGCGGGCCAGTACGCCCACGCGCGCCGCGACCTTCTTCTCGTCCACGCGATTCGCGCCGCTCGCGATCACCAGCACGGGCGCGTCGTCCTCGCGGCGTCGGAAGAGAATGGACTTGGCGATCTGCGCGATGGCGCAGCCAAGGCCGGCTGCCGCTTCCGCCGATGTCTTGCCGGTCTCCGGCAGCATCACGACCGGATGCGGATGACCGCGTTCCTTCAGCAGCAGCGCCACGCGGCGCGCGGAATCGGGCAGGGCGTCGAGTTCTGTCGGTTCGATCATCGTTGTTGTCCTTTCATGCACATGCTTCCACGCCGCCCCTCTTCGCGAGCAGCGCCTTGCCCGCACGCGATGCGCTCGGCTTGCCGATCGCTCGCGAAATGAAGTCGCCGATGTCCACGAGTTCGTCCAGGTTCACGCCGGTTTCGATCCCGAGTCCGTTCATCAGATACACGACGTCCTCGGTCGCGACGTTGCCGGTCGCGCCTTTTGCATACGGACAGCCGCCGAGCCCCGCGACCGACGCATGAAAAATCTCGATGCCTTCCAGCAGCGCCGCATAGATGTTGCCGATGGCCTGGCCGTAGGTATCGTGAAAATGCCCGGAGAGCCGTTCGCGCGGAAACACCTTCGACGCCGCCGCGATCACTTCGCGCGTGCGCGTGGGCGTGGCGACGCCGATGGTATCGGCGATGTCGATTTCATCGCAGCCGAGCGCCTTCATGCGCTCGACGACATCGACCACGGATTCGACGCTTACTTCGCCCTGATACGGGCAGCCGAGCGCGCAAGAAATGCTGGCGCGCAGACGCATGCCCGCGTCCTTCGCCGCTTTCGCGACTGGCTCGAACCGCGCGATGCTTTCCGCGATGCTGCAATTGATGTTCTTCTGCGAGAACGCTTCGCTCGCCGCGCCGAAGATCACGATCTCGTCGGCCTTCGCTTCGAGCGCGCCTTCGAAGCCGCGCATGTTCGGCGTGAGCACGGAGTAGATCGTGCCCGGCCTGCGCTCGATGCCGGCGAGCAGCGCGGCGGCGTCGGCCATTTGCGGCACCCATTTCGGCGATACGAACGAGGTCGACTCCACGTTGACGATGCCCGCGCGCGCGAGGCGGTTCACCAGTTCGATTTTCGTTTCCGTGGGCACGAACGTCTTTTCGTTTTGCAGGCCATCGCGCGGCCCGACTTCGACGATCTTTACTCTGGATGGAATCATGCTTGTCTCCTTCGAATGTTTTTGGCTCGCGCTCAATAGCCGCGCTTGAAATCCACCACGCCGCTTATCGTCTCGCCACGTGCGAGTGCTCGAATCTTCGCGGCAATCTGCACGATGCTCTCTTCGCGCAGCGTTTCCGCCGCTATGTGCGGCGTCACGCCGATGCGCGGATGCCGCCAGAACGGATGCTCCTTCGGCAGCGGTTCGACATGGAACACATCGAGCATCGCGCCGGCGAGCTGGCCGCTGTCGAGTGCATCGATGAGATCGGCATCGACGAGATGCGGACCGCGCGCCACGTTCACCAGATAGGCGCCGCGCGCGAGCTTGCCGAACGCGCGCGCGTTCAGGATGCCTTCGGTGTCCGGCGTATGCGGCAGCAGATTGATGATGACGCGCGTGCCGTTGAGGAACGCGTCGAGCTGATCGCGGCCCGCGTACATCGCGACGCCTTCGATGTCCTTCGCCGTGCGGCTATAGCCTCGCACGGGCACGCCAAGCCGCCGAAGACCCTGCGCCACTTCGGCGCCGAGCACGCCGAGGCCCAGCACGCCGACCGTGAAATCCTTGCGCGCATGTTGCGTGAGCTTTTCCCAGCGGCCTTCGCGTTGCAGCGCTTCGTACTCGTCGAAGCGGCGCATGTAGCGCAGCACCGCATAGGTCGCGTATTCGACCATCTGCTGCGCCATTCCCGTGTCTTCGAGACGCACGAGCTTCGCGTTGGGCGGCAGCGTGCCGGGTTCCTTGCGCTCGACATCGAGGATGGCGTCGACGCCCGCGCCGAGATTGAACACGGCCTTGAGATCCGGCCGGTTCGCGAACAACTCGCGCGGCGCGCGCCAGACGATCGCGTAATCGGCGGGCGCGGTATCGCCCGGTTCCCATGCGCGAAGGTCGGCGTCGGGCAACTCGCGGGCGAAGCCGCGCAGCCATGATTCGATGTCGGTGTTCTGTTCGTAGAAGATGATTTTCATGCGGCTCATTTGGCGAAGAGCTGGCCGATGTCGTTGAATGCCTTGAACTCCAGCGCGTTGCCGCATGGGTCGAGGAAGAACATGGTCGCTTGTTCGCCGGGTTGGCCCTTGAAGCGGACATGCGGCTCGATGATGAACTTCGTCCCGACGCCCTTCAGACGCTCGGCGAGCGCGTGCCAGTCGCTCATCGCGAGCACGACGCCGAAATGGCGCACGGGAACGTCGTCGCCATCGACGGCGTTCCGCGCGGCCGGCCGCGCCTCGTCCGGCGAAAGATGCGCGACCAGTTGATGACCGAAGAAGTCGAAGTCGACCCACTCGGGCGAACTGCGGCCTTCCGGGCAACCGAGCAGTTCGCCATAGAACGCGCGCGCGTTATCGAGGCTCGTGACGGGAAAGGCAAGATGGAACGGTTGCAGCGTGCGCTGCGTTCGCGAATGATCCGCGTGCTCGAAGCGGTCGGCGGATTCGTCGGGCAGATCGGACATACGGCCTCCGTGTGATGTTTTGGGACATTCTACGTGCGGATACAGGCGGCGTTCGCATCGCGCATATGGAAATGACGATTGAATCGTTCGCGCATGGGATGCATCACGGGACAATGGCGCATGGACAGAACGCTGCGGGCGGAACACGCATGAACACGATCGACGAACCCTTCAGGCGGCCGATGCTCGTCACCGTGCCGGGGCTGCATGGCAGCGAGGGCGCGCATTGGCAAAGCTGGCTGGAGCGGCAGTACGTGGAGGCGGCGCGCGTCGAGCAGGCGGATTGGGATGCGCCGCATCTCGATACGTGGGCGAGCGCGGTGGAAACGCGGCTCGATGAAATGCGCCGGCCTGTCGTGCTGGCCGCGCACAGCTTCGGCTGTCTCGCGACGGCGCATGCGCTGTTGCGTGGAAGCCTCGGGACGAAGGTCGTCGGCGTGCTATTCGTCGCGCCCGCGAGTCCGGCGAAGTTTCGCCTCGCCGGGCGCTTCGAGCCGATGCGGCTTGCGGTGCCGTCGATCCTCGTCGGCAGCGAAACCGATCCGTGGATGCCGCTCGACGACGCACGCGATCTCGCCCGTGACTTGGGCAGCGCGTTCGTCAATCTGGGCGATGCCGGGCATATCAACACGTCGGCGGGCTATGGGCCGTGGCCGCACGCGAAGTATCTCGTCGATACGCTCGCGCACTGGGCGCCGCCTGCGGAATTCGGCGCGGAAGACCTGTTCCTGCGCGAACACGCGTATGGATGACGTGCGCCGCCCACCGTCCGATACACTCGATGGCCGCCTTCGCGCGGCCTTTCGCGTCTTTATTGCAACCGTTCTTTCGGGGAGTCACATGGCGGCATTCAGGAAGCTCGCGCTCGCGGCGGGCGCGGCGTGGTGCATGGCGGCGGGCATCGCGCACGCGGAAACCACCTTGCTCAACGTGTCCTACGACGTGACGCGCGAGCTGTACAAGGATATCGACGCGGCCTTCGTCGCCGATTACAAGAAGCGCACGGGCGAGACGGTGTCGGTGCGGCAGTCGCACGGGGCATCGAGCGCGCAGGCGTTGTCGGTAATGCAGGGTCTTCAGGCCGATGTCGTCACGATGAACCAGCCGAACGATATCGATCTGCTCGCCGAGCGCGGCCAGCTCGTGCCCGCAAACTGGCGCACGCGCCTGCCGAACGGCAGTTCACCCTATACGACGACGATGGTCTTCCTCGTGCGCAAGGGCAACCCGAAGAACATCAAGGACTGGAGCGATCTGGCGCGGCCCGGCGTGCAGGCGATCATCGCGAATCCGAAGACATCGGGCAATGGCCGCTATACGTATCTCGCCGCGTGGGGATACAAGAAGCGGCAGGGCGCGACCGATGCACAGGCGCAGGACTTCGAGAAGGCCATTTTCAGGAACGTGCCCGTGCTCGATACCGGCGGACGCGGCGCGACGACGACGTTCACGCAGCGCGGCATCGGCGACGTGCTGGTGACGTTCGAGAACGAGGTCGGGTTGATTGAAAGCGGCGCGGGCGCGAAGGATTTCGATGCGGTGTATCCGTCGGCGAGCTTGCTGGCGGAGCCGCCGGTCTCCATCGTCGACAAGGTGGTGGACAAGCGCGGCACGCGCAAGGAGGCGCAGGCTTATCTCGAGTTCCTCTATACGCCGCAGGCTCAGGAGATCATCGCGCAGCATCACTTGCGTCCGCGTAATGCGGAAGTGCTCGCGAAGCATGCGAGCGAGTTCAAGCCGCTGAAAACCTTTACCGTCGATGAGATGTTCGGGAGCTGGCAGAAGGCGCAGCAGACGCATTTCGCCGATGGTGGGACGTTCGATCAGGTGGTGGTGGACCGGAAGTGATCCTTGCGGGGCTTGCATCCGATATGCGAGCCCCGCAGCACTTATCCGGCGCTCACGTCCCCGCCGCCTCTGCGCGCATCCCCAGACGCTCGATTAGCTTCCTGTCCGCTTCTGCCTGCGGGTTACTGGTCGTGAGCAACTGATCGCCATAGAAAATCGAATTCGCGCCCGCCGCAAAACAAAGCGCCTGCAACGCCTCATCCATCTGCTCGCGCCCCGCGGACAGCCGCACCATCGCCTTCGGCATCGTGATACGCGCAACCGCGATCGTCCGCACGAATTCGAACGGATCGAGCGCCTCCGTGCCAGTCAACGGCGTGCCCGCCACCTGCACGAGATTGTTGATCGGCACCGACTCCGGATACGGCTCCATGTTCGCCAGTTGCGAGATCAGTCCCGCCCGCTCGCGGCGCGATTCGCCCATCCCGACGATCCCCCCGCAGCACACGTTGATGCCCGCATCGCGCACATGCTCGAGCGTATCGAGCCGGTCCTGATACGTGCGCGTGGAAATGATCTGGCCGTAAAACTCCGGCGACGTATCGAGGTTATGGTTGTAGTAGTCCAGCCCCGCATCGCGCAGGCTGTGCGCCTGATGCGCCTCCAGCATGCCGAGCGTCACGCACGTTTCCATGCCCATCGCCTTGACGCCGCGAATCATTTGCTTGATCGGCTCGAGATGCCGATCCTTCGGATTGCGCCATGCCGCGCCCATGCAAAAGCGCGTCGCGCCGTTGGCCTTCGCGGTTTCGGCGGCCTTCAGCACCGCATCGACTTCCATCAGCTTGTCGGCCTTCACGCCCGTTTCGTGATGCACCGACTGCGGACAGTACGCGCAATCCTCCTCGCAGCCGCCCGTCTTGATCGACAGCAACGTGGACAACTGCACAGCATTCGGATCGAAATGTTCGCGATGCACCGTCTGCGCGCGATACAGCAAATCGTTGAACGGCAAGTCGTAGAGCGCGACGACATCCGCGACGCGCCAGCGCGCGGGCGTCGGCACGTTCACAGGCGTTGCGGCTTCGGCAGTAATGGTCTGCGTCATATGAGTTCAGTCCTTGAGTTGGAGCCGGTCGAGCAGAAGGCGCGCGTCGAGATGATCGGCGGCGCGCGACGCATCGGCCGGTGCGAGATGAGGAATGACGCCGATGAGCGGCGCATCGATGAGTTGTTCAAGCGTCCGAATGTTTTCGTCGGGATACAGCATGTTTGGATCGACGCGGTTTGCGACCCAGCCCGCGAGCGTCAGCCCGCGCGATGCAATCGCTTCCACGGTCAGCAGCGCATGGCTGATGCAGCCGAGCCGCATGCCGACGACGAGCACCACCGGCACGTTCAGCGCGACGGCGAGATCGGCGGTGTCGTGCGTATCGTCGAGCGGCACGCGAAAGCCGCCGACGCCTTCCACCACGACGATATCCGCCTGCGTCACCGCAAAGCGATGCGCCTCCACGATGCGCCCGATATCCAGCGCGATGCCTTCGCGCGCTGCCGCGATGTGCGGCGCAATCGGCTCGCGCATCATGAACGGCGTGCGAATCCCGGGCGGCAGCGCGACGTTGGCGGCGGCGTCGAGCTGATCGGCGTCGTCGTTATGCAGCACGCCGTCGCGTTCGGCCGCGCCCGAGGCGATCGGCTTCATCGCGGCGGCGCGCAGGCCCGCGCGAGCAAAGCCGTGCAACAGCGCGGCAGAAACGAAGGTCTTGCCGATCTCCGTATCGGTTCCGGCAACGAATAAGGATAAAGCGGTCATAGCGTAGTCAGAGCGTGATCGAGGCGTGCGAGGTCATCATCGGTATGCGCGGCCGAAAGCGAAATGCGCAGACGCGACGTGCCCGAAGGCACCGTCGGCGGACGGATCGCCGGCACCCACAGCCCTTGCGCATCGAGCGCGGCAGCGAGCGCGACGGTTTCATCGTTGCCGCCGATGACGAGCGGCTGCACCGCAGTCCGCGATTCGACCGGCAGCCAGCGCGTACGTTTCAGCATCGCGCGCGTCGATTCGATGAGCGAAGCCAGATGCGCGCGCCGCTGATCGCCTTCGTCGCTGGCAATGATCCTGACGCTCGCCGATACCGCATGCGCGACCGCCGGCGGCGACGCCGTCGTGAAAATATAGGGCCGCGCGCGCTGCACGAGCCATTCGATCACGGTCGCGTCCGCGCACACGAACGCGCCCGCGACGCCCGCCGCCTTGCCGAGCGTGCCGACATAAACGAGGTGCGGCGAGCGCAGCGCACAAGCGCTAAGCGCGCCACGTCCTTGCGGGCCGAGCACGCCGAAGCCGTGCGCGTCGTCGACGACGAGCCACGCGCCATACTTCTCCGCCACGTCGACGAGGCGCGCGAGCGGCGCGATATCGCCGTCCATGCTGAACACCGAATCGGTGACGATCAGCTTGGTCGCGGTTTCATCGCGCGACGCGTCGAGCATGGCGTCGAGCGCGTCGATGTCCGCATGCGGATAAATCTGCGTCTGCGCGCGGGAAAGCCTCACGCCGTCGATCAGCGACGCGTGATTCAGCGCATCCGAGAAGACGAGCGTGCCGCGACCGGCAAGCGTCGTCAGCACGGCAAGGTTCGCCATGTAGCCGGTGCTGAAGTAGAGCGCGCGCGGATCGTCGACGAAGCCGCCCGAGAACGCGGCCAGATCGTCTTCGAGCTGCGCGTGCGCGCGGGAATGGCCGCCGAGCAGATGCGATCCGCCGCTGCCCGCGCCATACCGCGACGCGCCTTCCGCCAGCGCCGCGCGAATCGCTTCGTGGGCGGCGAGGCCGAGATAGTCGTTGCTCGCGAAGCCGATCATCGCGCGGCCATCGACCGTCATGTGCGCGGAATTCGCTCCGTCGATGGTGCGTCGGCGACGGCGCAGGCCGCGTGCGTCGATATCGGCGAGACCTTGTTTCAGAGCGTCGAAGAGCGCGTCGGACGAGCGCGTCATGCGGCCTCCGCGAGCGTCGCGTCGAGCGTTTCGCGCGTGCGTGCGGCGAGCAGCGCGAGTTCGTCGTCCGTCAGGATGTACGGCGGCATCATGTACACGGTCTTGCCGATCGGGCGCATCAGCAGTTCGCGCTGCAACGCGTTGGCGAAGAAGCGGCGCGAGAACGTCTTGTCGTCGATATCGACATCGAACGCGAAAATCGTCCCGCGCTCGCGCAGATTGCGCACGCGATCATGCTTCGCAAGCGGCTGCAACGCTTGCCGCAGCAACGCGGATTTGCGCCGGTTCTCCGCAAGCACGTTCGCGCTGTCGAACAGATCGAGCGTCGCCAGCGCCGCGCGGCATGCGAGCGGGTTGCCCGTGTACGAATGCGAATGCAGGAAGCCGCGCGTCACGTCGTCGTCGTAAAAGGCGGCGTAGATGTCGTCGCGCGTGAGGACGATCGAAAGCGGCAAGTAACCGCCGCTGATGCCCTTCGACAGGCACACGAAGTCCGGCCACACGGCCGCCTGCTCGCAGGCGAAGAACGTGCCCGTGCGCCCGCAGCCGACCGCGATTTCATCGGCGATCAGGTGCACGCGGAATTCGTCGCAGAGCGCGCGCAGGCGGGTGAGATACGACGCGTCGTACATCGCCATGCCCGCCGCGCATTGGACGAGCGGCTCGACGATCACGGCGGCAAGCTGCGCCGCGCGTGCTTCGAAGAGCGCGCGCATCGCAGCGATGGCTTCGTCGACGCCCGCCGCAGCCGGCGATGCGACCACATGCGCGTGACGGATCAGCGGATCGTAGGCGTCCTTGAACAGCGCGACATCCGTCACGCCGAGCGCGCCGATGGTCTCGCCGTGATAGCTGTTCGCAAGACACGCGAACTCGCGCTTCTCGCTTTGCCCGCGATTGCGCCAATAGTGAAAGCTCATCTTAAGCGCGATTTCCACCGCCGACGCGCCGTCGGACGCGAAGAACGCGTGGCCGAGCGTGTGCTGCGTGAGCGCGGAAAGACGCTCGGACAGTTCGACGGCGGGCGCATGCGTGCAGCCCGCGAGCATCGCGTGTTCGAGCGTGTCGAGCTGATCCTTCAGCGCGCGGTTGATATCGCCGTTTGCGTGGCCAAAGAGGTTAACCCACCACGAACTGATGGCGTCGAGGTAGCGATGGCCTTCGTGGTCGTAGAGCCACGCGCCCTTGCCGCGCGCGATCGGCACGAGCGGCACGCGCTCGTGATGCTTCATCTGGGTACACGGATGCCACACGGCGGCGAGCGAGCGCGCGACCCAGTCTTGATTCGCTTCTGTGTTCAAAAACGGCTCCCAGGCCCGCGCGTGACGCGAGCCGGTACATCGGTCAGGCCGTAGGGCCTGCGCATTTCGAGGAAAACGCGCGAGACATCGCGCGCTCCAATTATCCCGAAAATGAGCGCGCGCTTCCCTTTTCGACGGACATTTGCGGCGAGCGGACGCGCCCATCAAATGAGCGGCAACGCGCTATCGCGCGCATCTTCGCCGATCCTGATGCGTACGCGAAAGATCGCGGCGCAAGATGCAAAAACGCCGGCGCGCGGGCCGGCGTCTGTTTGAAGCCTGAGTGCCGAGCGTTCAGCGCGATGCGGTCTGCGTTTCCGCGCCGGCGCCCTTCCAAACAACGGCGTCATCGACCGCGTAGAGCCGGCACGGATCGGCGCTTTGCTTCTGGCATCCCGCGATGGCGACGGACATCGGATCGTCGCCGCCTTCGGCCCACGACCACGCGCCCGAATCGGATACGGCGAACGCCCGGCTCGAATACTGGTTCAGGAAATTGCGATACCCGGCGCGCCCGTTCTCGTCGACGAACGGCACCGACTGCACCGCATCGAGATTCGCATAGCCGGAAGCCTGCGGCGCACGCGGCTCGGCGACCTGATACTGCACCGACGTCGGCATGCCGATCTGCGCGAGGAACGCCTTTACGCGCGGCCACCAGACCTGCACGCCGTCGCGATCGCCGACGAGCCGGTGGGCGTCGCTCTTGTAGGAACCGAAGTCCAGCATGTCGGCATGCGCGCCGTGCGCGACGAACGCGCTGTACATCTGCGCGGAGAGGTCGCCTTGCCAGACCGAGTCGTTGTCGCCATAGAGCCACAGCGACGGCAGGCGCACGTGTTCGCCGTAGGCGCCGAAGGCACTGACGAGATTTTTCTGCCAGCCCGCGCATTCGTCCTGACGCAGCCCGCCCGAGAAGTTGATGAGGCCGCGCACGCCTGGCGCGGCGATGGCATCGCGTGCGCCGTAGGCCATCGTCGTCAGGCCGCCGTGCGACGTGCCGGCCACGACGATATGCGTCTTGTCGACGTACGGCTGCTGGCTCATGTAGGCGACGGTTGCGGCGACGTCGCGCGCCTGCCCGAAGCCGTTTGCCTCGACGTTGCAGCCGTGGCCCGTGTAGTCGCCGCCCGAACCCGCGAAGCCGCGACGATTCGGCACCACGACGACATAGCCGTGACGCACGAACTCACGCGCGAGCGCGATGGGGCGATTGCGCGGCTGCGCGTGCGCGTTGCCGGGGAGCTTGCCGTGATTGAAGACGATCATCGGGAACGGGCCCGCGCCGTCCGGTTTGAAGACAGTGGTTTCGAGCGCGATGTCGTCTTCCGGCACGCCGATGACAGTCTCGTTCAGACCGTTGGCGACGACAGGCAGGCTGGGATCGAGCGCATCGGGAATCTTGCCGAAGACCGGGGCCGACAGCCCCTCGGACTGACGCACGCCGCCGATCGGTTCGGCGCGGGCGGCGGACGTGACGAACGCCGTCGCCAGCGAGCACACCATGCTGCATCCGACCAACCAGTTTGTGATCGCCATCCGTGAACTCCGACTGCATCCCATCGATGTTGATGCGGCGTGGCCCGGACACTGCGCTGATCGAAGTCACAAACCTGTCGCGCTGCTCGCGGGGAGCAGTATCGATTACTGGTTTCGGGAGTCCTGCCTCGGCGAGGCACGACGAATGGCTTCGAATAGGCGTTGAAACGGGGCGCCGCTCTCTGCCAGGCGCGGAACTGACAATGCGCTGGCGTAAAGAGAGGTTACCCGTTCAAAATTGCACTGCACAATAAAGGAAACCCCGTAACAGCTTAATCTGGAAGGGATATTTAAGGAAATTAATACCGTCTTTATCGGCGGTTGTATTAAGAAAGCATTTACTTTTCTTTTTGTTCACCGTCGATATAAATCCAGCGGCCGCTAGCATTTCGCCTGAACCGGCTCGCCTCGTGCAGCCGATGCGCGCGCCCGTCCACCTTGTAGCGCGCCACGAACTCGACCTCCTCGTGATCCGCGTCGATCAGCGAATGGCGTTTGATCTGCAAGCCAAGCCAGCGCGTGCTGGTGCCGGAGGCATCGAGATCGGGCGGGCAGGTCGCGTCGTCCCATGTGGCGCGCAGATAGGACGTGTCGCCGAGCACGTAGGCGGTGTAGCGCGAGCGCATCAGTTCCATCGCGTTGGCGGGCGCCGCGTGACCGTCGATGAAACGCCCGCAGCACTCGGCATAACGCGGCGGGCGCGCATTCGGCTTCGCCGCCGGCGATGCCCCGCCGCAAGGACACTCCACCGGCTTCAAGCGTCGACTCCCGGCATCGCGACGTGCCCCGGCTGGCTGCGCACGCGATCGAGCCACGCGCGGATGCCCGGATAGCGCGACAGGTCGAGACCGGCTTCGTCGGCGACATGCGTGTATGCGAAAAGCGCGATATCCGCGACCGTATAACGCTCGCCCACGAGAAAGCTGCGCGTCGCGAGATGCTGCTCCATCACGTCGAGCGCGCGATACGAACCGGCGGTCTTCTCGGGCAGACGCGGATCGTCGGGCTGCTTCAGGAACTGGCGGATAAAGCGCGCGACCGCCACATATGGCTCGTGGCTGTACTGCTCGAAGAACATCCATTGCAGCACTTGCGCGCGTTGCAGGCGATCGTCCGGCATGAGCGGCGTGCCGTCGGCGAGATAGCAGAGAATGGCGTCGGATTCGGAGAGCGTCGTCGTCTCGTCGATGCACAGCACCGGCACCTTGCCGTTCGGATTGAGCTTGCGGAACGCATCCGTGCGGGTTGCGCCGTGCATCATGTCGACTTCATGCCAGACGTACGGCAGCTTCAGTTGTTCGAGCGCGAGACGCACCTTGTAGCAGTTGCCGGATGCCGAGACGCCATGCACGTGATAGGTCATTCTTTGCGCTCCCTTTCGAGTCGGATTACCAGTCGAGTTGCGTGCCGTCGTACTGAATGAAGCGGCCGTTGAAGTCGTCGCGCAACGCACGCGCTGCCGCGATCACGGCGCGCATGCCGGTGACGCTGCGCGCCACGTCGATTGCCGCCGACGGTCCGCCCATCTCCGTGCGCACCCAGCCGGGATGCAGCGCGATGCACGCTGAATGCCGCGATTCGATCGACGCCACCTTGATCGCGGAATTGAGCGCCGCCTTGCTCGCGCGATACAGCCAGCCGGTCGCCCCGTTCGTCTCGCTGATGCTGCCCATCTTGCTCGACACGACCGCGAGCACGCCATGCGCGGCGTCGGTGAGCGGCAGCAACAGCGGGATGAGCTGCATCGGTCCGCGCACGTTGGTGTGCATCACATCGTCGAAGTCCTCGTTGCTCGGCGCTTCGACGCCTTCCGTGCGCGGGCCGTACACGCCCGACACGATGATCGCGACGTCGAGCCGCTCCTCTTCCAGTTGCCACCCGAGCGCGGCGATCTGCTCCGGCTGCGTGACATCGAGCGAGAAGGTCTGCGCGCCGAGCGCGTCGAGTGACGAAAGCGCGGCTTTGTCGCGGGCGGTGGCGAGCACGCGCCAGCCGTCGCGGCAGTATTCACGCGCGAACTCGTGGCCGATGCCGCGCGATGCGCCGATGATCAGAGCGGTTCTCATGTCGTCGTTCCTGTTGGCTTCAAATGAGTTCGACGCCCATTGCCGTCGCTTCCCCGCCGCCGATGCACAAAGAGGCGACGCCGCGCTTCAACCCGCGCGAGCGCAACGCGCCGATCAGCGTGACGAGAATCCGCGCTCCTGAAGCGCCGATCGGATGCCCCAGCGCGCACGCGCCGCCGTTCACGTTCACCTTGTCGTGAGGCAGGTCGTGTTCGCGCATGGCGGCCATCGTCACGACGGCGAATGCCTCGTTGATCTCGTACAGGTCGACATCGCCCGCGCGCCAGCCGTTCTTGTCGAAGAGCCGGGCGATCGCGCCGACAGGCGCGGTCGTGAACAGCGCCGGCTGCTGCGCGAACGTGCTATGTCCGGCGACGCGCGCAATCGGCGTCACGCCGAGGCGTTTCGCGGTCGATTCGCGCATCATCACGAGCGCCGCCGCGCCATCCGATATCGACGACGAATTCGCCGCCGTCACGGTGCCGTCCTTCGCGAACGCCGGCTTCAGCGACGGAATCTTCTCGATGTTCGCCTTGAACGGCTGCTCGTCGCGCGCAATTCGCGACTCGCCTTTTTTGTCCTGCACGGTGACCGGCGCGATTTCCCATTCGAACGATCCATCCTCGTTCGCGCGTTTCGCGCGGCGCAGCGATTCCACCGCGAACGCATCCTGCGATTCGCGCGAGAACGCATACGACGACGCGCACTGTTCCGCGAACGTGCCCATCAGACGGCCCTTTTCGTAGGCGTCTTCGAGGCCGTCGAGGAACATGTGATCCATCACCTGGCCGTGCCCCATGCGCATGCCGCCGCGCGCCTTCGGCAGCAGATAGGGCGCGTTGGTCATGCTTTCCATGCCGCCCGCGACGATGACTTCCGCCGAGCCGGCGAGCAGCATGTCGTGCGCGAACATCGCGGCGCGCATGCCGGAGCCGCACATCTTGTTGATCGTCGTGCAGCCGGTGGACAGCGGCAAGCCCGCGCCGAGCGCTGCCTGACGCGCGGGCGCCTGGCCCTGGCCTGCAGGCAGCACGCAGCCCATGATCGCTTCGTCGGTCCGCTCCGGCGTCAGGCCCGCGCGTTCGACCGCCGCGCGGATCGCCGCCGCGCCGAGTTGCGGCGCGGTCAATGCAGCGAAATCGCCCTGAAACGCGGCCATCGGCGTGCGCGCAGCCGAGACGATGACGACCGCATCGCGTTGTGTCTCACTCATGTTTTAGCTCCTTGATGACGCCCTGAATGACGGCGGGAACATCGCCGAGCCGCGCCGCATCGGACGCGATCACGTCGTTCTCCGCTGCGTGTGCGCCGTCGCGCGTCAACGCGGCGAGGCACGATTGATACGTCGCGTCCACGGCTTCCTGCGAACTGATCATCATGCCCATGTTGCGCAGACGGCCATCGTGAACGCCGTAGGTCCAGCCGTGAATCGTCAGTTCCTGACCGCGCGCCCAGGCATCGCCGACGACGGTCGTGCGGCACACGTTCAGCGTCTGCTCGATCGTGTTCAGTTCCACGAGCCGGCGATGCCGCGCTTCGCCCATCGGCCATTCGTCGAGCAGCGCGGCGTGCTTCTCGCGCACGTCCTCGACGTGACGCAGCCAGTTGTCCGCGAGGCCGACGCGCCGTCCGACGAGCGCCGCGCCTACGCCCGAGCAGCCGTAATGGCCGACGACCATGATGTGCTTCACCTTCAGCAGATCGACGGCGAACTGGATCACCGACAGCGCGTTGAGGTCCGAGTGCACGACCACGTTCGCGATATTGCGATGCACGAACACTTCGCCCGGCGGCAAGCCGATGATCTGGTTCGCCGGCACGCGCGAATCGGAGCAGCCGATCCACAGATATTCCGGCGCCTGCTGATGCGCGAGCCGCTCGAAGAATTCCGCGTCCTCGGCGAGCTTGCGCGTGACCCAGCTCTGGTTGTTGTCGAAGAGATGGGCGAGGGGATGAGCGGCTTCGTTGTTTCGGTCAGTCATGTTCATTTGCTGTGTTGCATGTTTCAAGAATGCGCCGCACTTGCACTTCAGGCGGCGCGCGCGGAGGCCTTCTCAAACCGGTCCGGATAACGGACGCAGAATCGGATGGCTCCGTCGTAGGGGAAAAAATCGGCGAGTTCGCCTTGCAGCAATTGCTCCTTGTGACGCTGCCAGAGCGCCGGGTCGAAGAAATCCGCGTGATGACGCATGAAGGCTTCGCGCACGCGCGGATCGCCGAGCAGGAACGTGCCGTACGTTTCGGGAAAGATGTCGTGCGGCCCGACGGTATACCACGGCTCGCCCGACAGCTCCTCTTCCTCGTTGCGCGGCGGCGGCACGCGGCGCACGTTGCAATCGGTCAGATACTCGATCTCGTCGTAATCGTAAAACACGACGCGACCGTGCCGCGTCACGCCGAAGTTCTTGTACAGCATATCGCCGGGGAAAATGTTCGCCTGGATCAACTGCTTGATCGCATCGCCGAATTCCTTGATGCCGTGATCGATGTCATCCGCATTGCCGTTCTGCAGGAAGAGATTCAACGGCACCATGCGACGCTCGATATAGACATGGCGAATGACCAGCTTGTCGCCTTCGTATTCGATCATCGATGGCGCTTCCTTCTCCAGTTCGCGGATCAGCGAATGATCCAGCCGCGCGAGCGGCAGCGCGACGCTCGAATACTCGAGCGTATCGGCCATGCGGCCCAGCCGGTCGTGGCGCTTCACGAGCAGGTACTTGTCCTCGATCTTCGCGCGCGTCGTGTCCTTCGGCGGCGGGAACGCATCCTTGATGAGCTTGAACACATAGGGAAACGACGGCAGCGTGAACACGATCATCACGAGCCCCTTGATGCCCGGCGCGATGATGAACTGATCGCTCGAATGTTTCAGGTGATGCAGCAAGTCGCGATAGAACAGGTTCTTGCCCTGCTTCTGCAGACCGAGCGATGTGTAGATTTCCGCGTTCGGCTTCGCCGGCATGATGCTGCCCAGAAACTGCACGTACGCCGACGGCACTTCCATGTCGACGAGAAAATACGAATGCGAGAAGCTGAAGATGATGAGCAATTGCTGACGCTCGAGCAGCACGGTGTCGAGCGCGAGCAGGCCGGGCTTCGTGTGGCGGACGGCGATGGCGAAGGGCAGCAGCGAATCGCCATGAATGATGCGGCCGATGATATATGCCGCCTTGTTGCGAAAGAATAGCGACGACAGCACGTGAATCTGGAAATTCGGCGCGGGCGCGAAGTCGCCGAAAGTGTCTTTAAGCGATTGCATCACGCATTGCACGTCGCGCGTGAGGTCTTCGAATGGCGGCTGCAACTGGAAGTTCGTGACGATGCGTTCGAGCGTGGCCGCGAGTCCGTCCTTGTCCGGGTAATACGCGCGATACGTCGGCTTGGCGGCGGGCTCGTCGTTCTCGATGTATTCGGTCGAGATCGCTGGCCGCACGAAGATGAAATCGTTGTTGAAGTACGAGCGATGCAGGATCTTGCAGCACACCGAGTTGAAGAAAGTCTCGGCGCACTCCGGCTGACGATGCGTCGTCAACAAGCCGATGTAATGCAGCTTGATTTGCTGCCATACCTCGTCGTCGATGTTCTCGGCATCGTATTCGTCTTCGAGACGCATCACGCATTCGTCGACACGCTCGTCATACGATGTGATGCGCTCGCGCGCAAGCTGCGAGAGCGCATGCCAGTCGCCTTGCTCGAACAGCGTCTTCGCCTTGACGGCGGCTTCGCGAAAGACGCGGTAATGCCGGTCGAAACCTTCGAGCAGCGTCTGCGCGACATCGAAGCCGATTTGCGACGAGAGCAGCTTGGGAAAGTGATTCATGTCGGCTCGCATCAGGCGGCTTTCGACCGCCGCGCCCGCTTGTCGATGCCGGCCGCGAGCAGCGCGCGGCCTTGCTCTTCATAAGCGGTGAGTTCGGAGAGCGTGGTGTTCAGGTCTTCGAGCTGACGCTGCAGCATTTCACGATGCGCGGCGATGGTGTCGATGAACGCGCGCAGTTGCGCGGTCGTGCCGGTCGGCGAATCGTAGAGATCGAGCAGCGTGCGAATCTCCGACAGCGTGAAGCCGAGCCGCTTGCCGCGCAGCGTGAGTTTGAGGCGCGTGCGGTCGCGCGGCGAATACACGCGGCGCAGGCCGTTCGCGCCTTCGCGTCGCGGCGCGAGCAGGCCCTGATCTTCGTAGAAGCGAATGGCGCGCGGCGTGACGTCGAATTCGCGCGCCAGTTCAGTGATCGTGTAATGCGTGGGCTGAGTCATCTGGAAAGCGCGACGCGCGAACGGGCGTCCGACGATAGAATGACGTTTACGTTATCGTCAACTTCGCCGGATTGCAATGCGGCGCAAACCCCAAAGGCATCGCCGATGAACGCACTCGAACATCAGCTCGATTATGTATTCGCCGAAGAATTGCCCGAGCCGGGCGGCGTGAAGGAAGTGGCCCCCGGCGTCTACTGGCTGCGCATGCCGTTGCCGTTCGCGCTCGATCACATCAATCTGTGGCTGCTGCGCGATGAGATCGACGGCGTGCAAGGCTGGACGGTGGTGGATTGCGGCATTGCGAACGACGGCATCCGCGCGAACTGGGAGCGTGTCTTCGATACCGTGCTGGATGGCCTGCCCGTGCTGCGCGTGATCGTCACGCATTGCCATCCCGATCACCTCGGCCTTGCCGACTGGGTCTGCAATGGCGGCGACAGGCAACGCTGGAACGTGCGGCTGTGGATGTCACTCGGCGAATACGCGATGGGCCGCGTGATGGCCGCGGGCGATGGCTCCAACGCGGGCGGCGAACGCGCGGCGCGGCATTTCGCGACGCACGGCCTGACCGATGAAGCATCGCTCGATGCGTTGAGAAAGCGCGACAGCTATTACCCGACGCTCGTGCCTTCGATGCCGGGCGAGTTTCGCCGTATCCGCGATGGCGATCGCTTGCGCATTGGCGCGCGTGAATGGGAAGTGGTGACGGGCTATGGTCATTCGCCCGAACATAGCGCGTTGTATTGCGCGTCGGACAAGCTGCTCATTTCCGGCGACATGGTGTTGCCGCGCATCTCGACGAACGTGTCCGTGTTCGCGATCGAGCCGGAAAGCAATCCGCTCGCACTGTATCTGGAGTCGCTCGGACGCTATGAATCCATGCCCGCCGATGTCCTCGCGCTGCCCTCGCACGGCAAGCCGTTTCGCGGCGTGCAAACGCGCATCGGGCAACTGAGGGAGCATCATCGCGCGCGGCTGGCTGAAGTGCGCGAGGCGTGCGCCGCGAAACCCTGCAGCGCCGCCGACATCGTGCCGGTCATGTTCAAGCGCCCGCTCGATATTCACCAGATGACGTTCGCGCTCGGTGAAGCGCTTGCGCACCTGAATCTGCTCTGGCTCGAAGGCGCGTTGAAACGTCAGGCCGGCGAGGATGGCGTGCTGCGGTTCGCGCCGGCCTGAGATCGGTTACTGCACGGCAACTGCCCCGAAGTTCTGTCGTCCGAACGGGCTCACGTTATACCCGCTGACATTCGCGCGGGTAAGCGCCGCGGCCGTCGGATGAACGAGCGGAATCCACAGCGCCTGATCGTGGATGATCTTCTGCGCGTCGATATACGCCTTCGTGCGTTTCGCGACATCGGGCGTCGCCTTGCCGTCCGCGATCAGCTTGTCGAGTTGAGCATCGCAGAAGCGCGCGAAGTTGATGCCGGACTTCACCGCATTGCAACTGAAGAGCGGCGACAGGAAGTTATCCGGGTCGCCGTTGTCGCCGGCCCAGCCCATGAAGAGCATGTCGTGCTGGCCCTGCTTCGCTTCCTTGATCAGCTCTCCCCATTCGATCACCTTCACCTGCGCCTTCACGCCGATCTTCGCGAGGTCGGCCTGCAGGAGCTCCGCGCCCGCCTTCGGATTCGGATTCAGCACGCTGCCATTCGGACGCACCCAGATCGTCGTCTCGAAGCCGTTCGGCAAGCCGGCATCGGCGAGCAGTTTCTTCGCGCGATCCGCCGAGTACGGATACGCCTGCACGCTCTTGTCATAGCTCCACGTATTCGGCGGATACGGATTCACCGCCGGCGATGCGGTGTTGTCGAACACGGTCTTCATGTACGTCGTGCGATCGAACGCCATGTTCAGCGCCTGACGCACCTTCGGGTTGTCGAGCGGCTTCTTCTGCGTGTTCAACGCGACGAAAGCGGTCATGAACGCGGGCGTCTCGCTGACCTTGAGGGCCTTGTCCTTCTTCGCATCGAGCACGTCCTGCGGCTTCGGCGATAGCGCGATCTGGCATTCGCCCGCCTTGATCTTCTGCGCACGCACCGAGGCATCGGGCGTGATTGCATAGATGAGCCGATCGACCTTCGGCTTCGGTCCCCAGTACGACGGGTTCACGTCGTAGCGGATCACCGCATCCTTCGTATAGCTCTTGAGCACGAACGGGCCGGTGCCGATGGGCTTGCTGTTGATGTCCAGCTGCTTGTCCGCCTTCAGCAACTGGCCGGCGTACTCGGCCGAATAGATCGAAGCGAAGCCCATCGTGAGGATCGGCACGAACGTCGCGTTCGGCTCGTTCAACTCGAACTTCACGGTCTGATCGTCCACCTTCGTCACGGCCTTGATGAGCTTCACGAGGCCCATCGACTGCGCGTGCGGAAAGCCGCTTGCGCCCGCCACCTTGTGCCACGGGTTGCTGTCCGACAGCATGCGCTCGAACGTGAAGACGACGTCATCCGCATTGAGCGGGCGCGTCGGCTTGAAGTAGTCGGTCGTCTGAAACTGGACGTTCGGCCGCAGATGGAACGTGTACGTGAGGCCGTCGCTCGATACGTCCCACTTCTGCGCAAGCGATGGCGCGACTTTTTTCGCGGCCTCGTCGTACGAGACCAGCGTATTAAAGATGACGTCCGCCGATGCGTTCGTCGTCACGAGCGAATTGAACTGGACGACATCGAAGCCATCGGGGCTCGATTCCGTGCAGACGGTGAGCGGCTTCGACATCGCGAGCATCGGCGCGGCCATGAGGACGGCGGCGAGCGCGGCGGTGGAGCGGACTTTGAAGCGGTTGAGGCGCATGGATTCTCCCGTGACTCTCGGTCACACATCGGTTTTCTTGTTGCTCGGATCATGCCGGGCCGTCGACGCGTGCAAGCGGCGCGCCCGCGCGACAGCTTATCCAACGGCGCGACCGGCCACAACGAAGCATTGCGCATACCGGTATGCCGTGCGTGAAGCGTGTCGGCTTGCCGAACCGTGTGCATCACGCTAAACTGCCCCCGTCTTTGGGGAGTAGCCTTCCTTCGTCCTTCGAAGGAGAACGCGTCAACATCCTCGGCTCTGCTGCCGTGGCGCGTTCGACCGGTCCGGTTTGGCGAGACCATTGATGCGCTATGTCGTTCCTGGTCGGACGGGCGTGGCGCATCATGGTTCGCTGACGTCCGGCCGTGGAATCATCGTCGTGTCCCCACAATCACAATATTCGTCTCCCTCTCGCGCTGCCATTCGCGTTGGCGCGGCGTTCGCTCTTTATCGTTCGATGCGGGGTGCCGCATGACGATGCTCTTCATCGAACTTGCGTTCATGCTCGCGATCATCCTGATTGCATCCGAGTTGTTCACCAACGCGCTCGAACATCTCGGCGAGCGGCTCGGCATTTCCGAAGGCGTCACCGGATCGCTGTTCGCGGCGGTCGGCACCGCATTGCCGGAAACGACCGTGCCGATCATCGCGCTTCTCGGCGGCACCGCCAGCCGCACGGTCAACGAAGAAATCGGCGTCGGCGCAATCCTCGGCGCGCCGCTGATGCTCGCGACGCTCTCAACCTGCCTGATGACGCTCGCCATCCTGAAGTCGCGCGGCTTGCGCGGAGTCATCATGCCGGAGCGCAGCGGCTTCACGCGTGACCTCAATTTCTTTCTCGTGGCGTTTTTGATCGCGGCAGGCGCGATGTTCGTGCCGCATCATGCGTGGCAAGTGCGCGCGCTGTTCGCGGGCGGGCTCGTCGTGTTGTACATCATCTACGTGATCGCGACGTTCCGGGCATCCGCCAATCTCGTCGAAAGCGGGCACGGCACCGAAGCGCCCGAGACGCTCTTCATCTCGCGACTGGGCCTCAAGACGAACATCGGCTCGATCATGCTGCAGTTTCTCGCCGGCATCGTGCTGCTCGTCGGCGGTGCAAAGGGCTTCATTCACGGCGTCGAGGGCGTGTCGCAGGCGCTGGGGATATCGGCGCTGCTGCTGTCGCTCATCATCATTCCGATCGCGACGGAGTTGCCGGAAAAGGTGAACAGCATTCTGTGGGCGCGACGCGGGAAGGACACGCTCGCGTTCGGCAACATCACCGGCGCGATGGTGTTTCAGGGCACGCTGCTGCCGGGTATCGGCATCATGCTGACGCCGTGGGAGCCGCGAGTCGAAGTGTTGACCGGCGTGCTGATCACGCTCGCGGCGGCGGCGTGGCTGCGCTTTCATGCGCGCGGCAATGGCGTCGCGCTGTGGGCGCTGCTGGGCAATGGCGTGCTGTATGCCGCCTATCTGACGCTGACGCTCGGACGCTGAAGCTCGGACGCTGACGCCCGGCCAAAGAAAAATGCCCGCGCGAGGCGGGCATCGATGTTCATGCAGCGCGTCGGACATCGGCGCGTTGTTCTTGTTGTTGTTTGTTTAACGGCGTTGAGCGGGGAAACTTTAGAGGCGCGCGGCCTGTTGATAACGGCTCGCCGCGTCGATGCGCGCGGAGGCTTCGCTGAAGCCCTTGCCCAGCGAGACGCGCGCGGCGTCCGCCGTCTGCATCAACGAGGCGTCGAGCGCCTGGATGTCGCGGGCCGCCTGAAGCGTTGCGGGCTCGTGGTCGTTCTGCAACTGCATGATGATCGGCGAGCGCAGTTCGGCCACGCGCGCCGCTTCCATCCAGTCGCCAGCGGCAGCGGCCGCGGCCATCGCGCGCGTGAGCGCCACTGCGTTCGTCAGCAATTCGTGTTGGCTCACATCCGTCTCCGTGCGTCGCCTGTTACTTGTTCGTTGCCAGCGCGCCCGCGCTGTTCGTGCCGCCGAAAAGCTGCGTCAGATACGCCGTGTTGTTCTGCATCGTCGCCATCAGCGTGTTGAGCGCCGTGAACTGCGAGTTGTATTGCGTGGTCAGGCTATCGGCGTAGGTCTGGAGCTTGGCCGTCTGATCGGTCAGGCTCTTCAGGTCCGCGTTGAGCGCCGTCGTGCGCGTGTCGATGATGCCGCCCGTCTGCAGGAACGTCGTGATCTTCGAGCTCAGTTGCTTGCCGATGCCGTTCGTCTGGCTGAACAACTGCTGCACGCGAGTCGGGTTGTTCGACAGCGCGGTCGAGAGTTTCGAATCGTCGATGGACAGCGTGCCGTCGTCCTGAAGGTCGATGCCGATCGAAGCCAGGTTCGTCGTGACCGACGTCGATCCGGAGGTGGACGCGACGCCGCTCGTGACGATGTTCGCGAGCGTGCTCCGGATCGTCTGCAGCATCGAATCGCCGAGCAGGACGCCGCCTTGCGAGCCAGCCGCTTTCGTCGAGTCGAAGGTGGACAGCGCGGCTGCCTGGCTCACGAACGAGTTGTAGGCATCGACGAATGACTTGATCGTGCTCTTTTCCTTGGTCGTGTCGGAAGCCACGGTCAGCGTCTGCGTGCTGCCGGCCGCGGCGGAGGCGAGATTGAGCGTCACGCCGCCGATGGCCGTCGTGAGCGTGTTCGTCGAACTCGTGACGGCGGTGCCGTCGACCGTCAGCGATGCGTCCTTTGCCTGCGACGTTTCCGTGTAGTTGCTGCTGCCCGCGCTGTACGAAAGCGATGAATCGACGCCCGCGCCCGCGGTCACCGAGATCGTGTTCGATGCGCCCGTGGTCTTCGAGGCGAGCACGAGGTGCTGGCCGTCGGTGCCGGTCACGATGGTCGCGCTGATGCCAGGGTTGTCGTTGGCCGAGTTGATCGACGATGCGATGCTCGCCAGCGTGTTCGTGCCGTCGAGCGCGACGTTCATCGAAGTCGATCCGAGACTGAGCGTGAGCGTGCCGGTGCCGAATGTGTCGGTGGCCGCGTGCGCCGTCGACGAAATCTTTTGCGCGCTCGCCACGTTGTTGACCTTGATCTCATACGAACCGGCGACCGCGCTCGTGCCGGCGGTGGCGGTCAGTCCGCTGCCGCTGGCCGTCGCCGTGTACGCCGCGAGCGCCGTGCCGTCGGACAGACCGGAAAGCGACGATTGCAGCGAGGACAGCGCGGACTTGATCTGCGAGACGGCGGACAACAGCGTGTTGTCGCTCGATGTCTTGTTCGCGATCTGAGTGGCCTGCGCCGTCGTCTTGGCGGTGACGAGCGAGCCGACGAGCGTGGAGACATCCAGCGAGGAATTCGTCGCGCCGCTGATGATGGACTGCGCGGCAGCGGCGAGCGTGGCGCTGATGTTGGACGAACTCGTGGACGAGGTGGTGGTGGTCATCGGATGCTCCGGACGGACTGCCTATCAGGTTGCGAGCTTTCGTGAGCGGCGCGGCGAACATCTCCGTGCGCCGCTAACGAAAGCTGGGAGGCAAGCCTCCCAGTCGAGCACTGAACCCCGCCAAAACCGCGGCGGGGTGAGTGAGTGCGCCTTAGCCGAGGAGCTTCAGCACTTGCTGCGGCATCGAGTTCGCTTGCGCCAGAACCGAGATACCGGCTTGCTGCAGCACTTGAGCCTTCGACAGGTTCGCCGTTTCTTGCGCGAAGTCCGCGTCGGTGATGGCCGACTGTGCTGCGGTCAGGTTGGTCGACTGCGATTGCAGGCTGGTGACAGCCGACGTGAAGCGGTTCTGCTCAGCGCCCAGCGTCGATTGCAGCGTGTTGACCGTGTCGAGCGCGGTGTCGACATAGCCGATCACGTCTTGCGCGCCGCTTGCCGTCGAGATGTCGACGCTCACCGAACCGAACAGGCCGGTCGAGCCCATCGAGACGCTGCCGAAGTCGACGCTCAGCGTCTGGTTCGCCACTGCGCCGATCTGGAACGACACCGACGAAACCGAGCCCGACAGCATGGCCTGGCCGTTGAACGTCGTCTGGTTCGCAACGCGGTCCAGTTCGCCGAGACGCTGGGTCACTTCCGTCTGGAGGTAGCCGCGCTGCGTGTCGGAGAGCGAGCCGTCAGCAGCCTGAACTGCCAGCTGGCGGACACGTTGCAAGTTGTCGGTCGTGGAGCTGAGGCCGCCCGACGCCGTCTGGATCATCGAGATTGCGTTGTTTGCGTTCGACACGCCTTGGTTCAGCGCGTTGACGTACGACGTCATGTTCGTCGAAATCGCGAGACCTGCTGCATCGTCAGCTGCGCTGTTGATGCGCTTGCCCGACGAAAGGCGGTTGATTGCCGACGACAGGGCGCTTTGCGAACCGGCCAGGTTCTTTTGCGTAGCTTGCGACAGCGTGTTCGTATTGATGTTCAACATGGCTTGTTTTCCCTCTTTAAAGTATGGCGACTTTAGCGCCTACATCAGTTACGGCGTCGCGCTGTTTTAGAACTTACGCTGACCGCCTTACCTAGGTTATCGGGCTGCCCGAAAAAAACTTTAGGGCTTATGCAGCCGGTGTTTTCGACCGGCCGGAAAGCCTTGCGGGATGGGCCTTTCGGCCTTCCTGCGGGGCTTTACCGGATCTGATCGGCAAATAAAAACTACAGGGCATGCGTCATTTGCGCGACGGCGGCTTTAGCGAGCGGACGGAAAATCAGTCGTACCACTTGCTGAGATTGTTCCTTTGCCGCCGGCAAATAAATCAGTCCGTTCGGTGAAACCTGATAAATGCCGGGTTCACGTTCTTCCATGCCGTCGAGAATGATCTCGCTGCCTGCTTCGAGCGCGCGCTGGCGATCGAATTCGGCACTCGAATCCAGAAACTCTGCTGAGAATGTCGTCGCCGATTCAAGCTGCATCCAGCTCAGTTCACGCCCGATCATCAACGCGGTATCGAACTGGGAACGCGGCAGCACGACGGAATAGAAACCGTCGTAAGTCGCACGCGCCGAGACGTTCTGAGTCGCGCTCTCATTGCCGCGCACGAAGAGCGCGGGTACATCGAGGCGCCGGTAGGACGTATCGTCGACGGTGAAGTTGAGCCGGTGACGGCGAATCGACATCAAAAAGATCGCCTGGTCGATGCCGGCATAGCGCATCTCCGACGGATATCCAGTGCGGAAACCCTTGCCGATGCTGCGCATATAGAACGGTCCGCGCTGGCGCAGCCCCTTGATGCCGGCGTCGACGTTGGCCACGTCGAACGCGATATCCGTGCCGACGTTCAGTTCGAAGAGCGACTTGGCGCTGCGCGCGATCTCGTCGTGCTCGGGCAGATAGACGAGCCGCGCGAGTTCGATCGCCGCGGTCACGCGCAGCCGCTCGCGCGTGAGCTTCGGCAGATGGATGGCGGGCGTCGCCTCCACGTCGCGGATGAATTGCAAGCACGCTTGCTGGATCGTGTGCGTCGTGTCGAGCTGCATGTTGCCCTTCTTGAGGCCGGCAAGAATCGGCGTGCCGTCCTCCTCGTAGGCGATCACGCTGCCGGAGTTGATGGCGCACATCTGCTCGAAATCGCCGATATGCGCGATCAGCGTCTCGACGACGTTCTCATCGGTCCAGCTCGAATCGATCAGCGCCTTGCGGTCGAGATGCGATCCCGGCGAATCGAGCGAGGCGAAGTATCGGCCAATCACGTCCACGTCGAAATGCCGCTTGAAGACGTCGCGGATGGCGTGCTGAATGGTCCCGTAATAGCCGAGGTCCGCGAGCACGAGCGTATCGCCGCGCTCGAGGCCGACGGTCTGCTGAAGATGGCGGAACAGCCGCAGGCGCAGCGCGTTCGACTGGCTCACGATGGTCTTTTCCGTCGCGCGCTCCGCCAGCAGCTTGCGGAACTCCTGCGCCGGGGCCTTCGCCTTGGTCGCGCGTGCGAGCACTTTCTTCTTGAGCGCGGGCGGCATCAACATCTGATCGCAGATGACGTGCAGCGGGTGCGAGCTTGCGTGCTTGCCCGCATAGCGCTGAATGCTCTCGCCGCTATCGAACGAGACGGCCACGGCGGTGAAGCGGCTCAGATAGACCGGATCGCTCATGGCCTCGTTCGACATGACCTGGCACGCGAGCCTCAGCAGATGGCCGTCGCGCATGAGGAACGCGAACTTGTGCGGCTTGCCGGTCGCGTTCAGCTCGCGGCGCTCATCGAGAATGAAGCGCGCGAAGCTGTAGAGGATCGGACCCAGCGCCCAGTAACCGACGCGTTCGTCCGGTTCCTGCGTGCGCGTGAGCTGCTGTGCCTTGAGGCCGTGATAGAGGCTCGGGGCCGCTTGCGTCGCGCGGATCGCGGGAAACAGCAGGCGCGCCGCCATGAGCCGCTGGCGTTCGGCCTTCACCGTTTCTTCGTCGCGCTGCAGAAAATGCACGCAGCCGATTCCAAGCGACATCGGCGCGGCGTAGTCGGCCACCGGGTTGTCGCCGGTATGCAAGATCTCCGATGCGCTCACGCCCAGCTTGGCCATGAGCCTGGGCCACAGGCCGCTCGACTTGCCGAAACCGAATTCGGACGAGCAGAAGACGTGATCGAGCAGCGTTTCGAGTTCGGGCGCGGTCGCGAACAGGATGCGGCGCAGTTGCGCCTCGCTGTAGTAAGTATCGCTGACGATAGCCACGGCCAGGCCGCGCGCCTTCGCTTCGCGCATCAGCGCGAGAACCGGCTCGAAAGCGAAGCCGATCTCGATCTCCTTCTGCACTTCGCGTTCGGCCAGTTCGCGCACGATGGATTCATCGGCCTGCGGCGCGCATACCGCATAGATTTCTTCGAGCGAGGCTTCGATCGTGCCGTTCTTGAACGAGCGGTTGGTGCGCGCGGTGGCTTCGGCCTGCGAGCGCACGCGAGCGCCAATGCGATGGGCGACGAACAGCGGATCCTCGGCGAGCGCGTAATAGACGTCGCTCGGCTCGGCCACGCCGCGCCAGAAGATCGTGTCGAAACAGTCGAAGGTGGCGATCTTGCGACCGTCGAGCTTTGCGGACCAGGCCGCCATCAGGTCTGCGGCCGGTATGTTGCGGTCGGTCATGTTCAGGATGCTCCTCTTGCGCTTGCGGGCGTCGGAATGTTGGACGGATCAGCGCGCGTGTGCGGCGATCACGGTGAGATAGTTCGCGAGGCGGTTCTCTTCGACGCGCGCCAGCAGCGGGTTGTTGTGATACGGAGCGAGGATCTGCGCGATCGCCTCGATGCACGGATGCGTGCGCTCGATCAGCACGGCGAGGCCGAACACGAGCGGAATCACCGCATACACATAGCCGGTGTCGGACTGCTCGATGAAATCTTCCAGCGCGGTCATCACGCCATTGCGCGGGCCGCCTTCCTGATCGGCATAGGCAAACGAGCCTTCCGGCGAGCCGAAGCCGCCGCGCACCTTGCCCGGATTGCCGAGCGTCACGCCGTTGCCGTAGCTGTACGGCTGACGGAACTGCTCGGGAATCGCGTGCGGGTTGTAGTACTGATCGCGGCGGCCGGCGGGCCAGCAGACGTCGTGCATGAAGGCGAGCACCGGCTTGCCGTCGGCGTGCGAGCGTTCTTCGATCAGCCGCAGTTCGTTGAAGACGGTGTACCAGTTGTGATCGCCGTCGATGAACCATGCGTCGACATCGGCGATGAGCGGGATGGCGTCATGGCTTATCCCGCGCTGCAATTCGATATGCGCCGTGCTTTCGATCCACGCAGTCGCCTCGGGGCGCGGCATAGGATCGATGCAGGTCAGCGTGGCGCCGTGGGCTTGCGCCCAGTCGGACAGGATGCGGGTGTTGCCGCCGAATTCCAGCCCGATCTCCGCGATCTTGCGGGGTGCGCAGATATCGAGAATGGGAAGGGTGACCGGCGCGAACTCGGCCATCGAGTAGATCAGCAAATTGCTCATGTTCAGGGCCCAGTGGGCTTCAAAAGACTTTTTCGGACTGAAGCGATGTTAGGTGAAGCCCCGCAAACGAAAGTCTCGAAAAGGGGGCGCTTTTCCCCTCAGTTTTCCTTTTAGTTTTACGTTTGCCGGCTGAGGGCGCGCGCCTGCAGGCGGCGAGGGCCGCATGTATCATCGGCTGACGCATTTTTTCCAACGGAGAGTGGACCCATGCAAACCCGCAGCATCGGCACATCGGATCTCAAGGTCGCGCCGCTCGTGTTCGGCGGCAACGTGTTCGGCTGGACGGCCGACGAGCGCACGTCGTTCTCCATCCTCGACGCCTTCGTCGATCACGGCCTCAACTTCGTCGACACGGCAGACGTGTATTCCGCCTGGGTGGACGGGCATCAGGGCGGCGAGTCGGAAGCGATCATCGGCAAGTGGTTCAAGGAAAGCGGCAAGCGCCACAAGATCGTGCTCGCGACCAAGGTCGGCATGCTCGGTACGCGCGCCGGGCTGTCGGCGGCGAACATCGCGGCCGCCGTCGATGATTCGCTGCGCCGCCTGAAAACCGATTACATCGACGTCTACTTTTCCCATCTCGACGACGACAAGACGCCGCTCGACGAGACGCTCGACGCATATCAGAAGCTCATCGCGGCGGGGAAGGTGCGGGTGATCGGCGCGTCGAACTACAAGGGCGAGCGGCTGGAAGAAGCGCTGCGGGTCTCGAAGGAATCGGGATTGCCGGCGTACCAGATTCTTCAGCCGGAGTACAACCTCTATGACCGCGAAGGCTATGAGACCGATCTCGAGCCCGTCGTGGAGAAGCACAAGATTGCGGTCGTCACGTACTTCAGCCTGGCGAGCGGCTTTCTGTCGGGCAAGTACCGCTCGAAAGACGACACGACGCAGGCGGCGCGCGGCTCGCGCGTCGAGAAGTATCTGAACGATCGCGGGCTGAATATCGTCGATGCGCTCGTCGAAGTGGCGACGCGCAACAGCACGACGCCCGCGACGGTCGCGCTGGCGTGGATCATCGCGCGGCCGAGCGTGACCGCGCCGATCGCCAGCGCGACATCGGTGAAGCAACTCGAAAGCCTTGCCGCCGCGACGCAACTCCAGCTTTCCGCCGAAGACCTGAAAATCCTCGACGAAGCCAGCGCCTGGCAGAAATAAATCTGTTGCATCAAAGGCTTGGCGTGTCTCGAAGAGTTGGCAGGGGCGCGATGTTCTGGTAACATCGCGCCCGAATCGAGAAATGTGCCCGGTTTCTTGCCTTCGCCGCTAAATATGACAACGTCAAAAGCTGGCGGCGAACGGCTCAGAATTGCGCGTTCAGGTGTCTCTCGCGAACACGCATGCCGCTCTCGCGGTCGAATCTCAACTCTCTCTTTTCCGGCCTCCGTGGCCGCTTTGCTCGTGTCCGCCCGTCGCGCCTTCAAGGTGCGTCATGCCCGGCGGACGATCGGAGTGCCGGCGCGCGGCGGATTTCCGTTGCGCACTTGAAAATACGTTTAGCAAACAGGATTTACATGACCACTATCGTCCTCAAAGAAAACGAGCCGTTCGATGTCGCGATTCGTCGCTTCCGCCGCACGATCGAAAAGAACGGCCTGATCGCAGAACTGCGTGAGCGCCAGTCCTACGAAAAGCCGACCACCGCGCGCAAGCGCAAGAAGGCTGCGGCTGTTTCGCGTCTGCGCAAGCGCCTGCGTAGCCAGATGCTGCCGAAGAAGATGCACTAAAGCGTCATCGCCTGGGCCGGAGCGTGTAGCCTGGCCCCGGAAGGCAAAACGGCGGTGCGACCCGAGAGGGCGCACCGCCGTTTCGTTTGTGCGGCGTACTGCGCTTGATTCAGCGCGTTAGACGAACGCGTGCCGCTTGCCCAGAGTGGCGAGCAGGTGCGGCCATTCTTCGATGCTCGCGTCGTCGTGAATCTGCTCCAGTTCGATCAGCAAATCGATGACGTTCGGATCGTACGCATTCACATTCGATGCATACAGCGCGCGCAGCAGCTCGCCGTCCTGCGCGTGCCGATAGTACGAGATGCCGACGCCTTCGAGGCCGGCGTCGTAGACTTCGTCGCGGACGAGCGAGCCGATCGCGCACTTGTGACCTTGCGGGCTGCGCAGGCGGCAAGAGCCGTTGTCATCTTCCGATACCGCCCGCTGCGCGAGCAAATGCGCGGCGACGCGTTCGTAGATATCTTGCGGGCTCAGCATTCTGATTGGGCTCAACATACGGCACCCGTACGCTTAGGCAGCGGTTTTCAGAAGCTCGGCCGACAGACCGAATTGCCGCGCGATCGACGCGAGGCGCTCGCGCCATTCCCATTTGCCGAACACGTCGTGCACGTTCTGCAGGCAGGAAAGAAGTTCGACGGTATTGGGATCGAAGACGTTGATGCGCGCGCGCAGCAACGCACGCTTGAGCGCCACGATGCCGACGTCCATGTAGGCAGGCACTGCTTCGGGCGGCTTGGCGAGGTAGCGGATGGGAACGCCTTCCATTGCCGTGACGTAGTCGCGCGGCTTGATGTAGGTGCCGACCGGGCAGCCGCCGCAGTATCCGCGGTAAGCGCCGCCGCCGTGGGGCAGCAAAGCTGCCTGCCCCTGCGCGAAAAGATGCTCTACCGCGTTGTTGAAAATCTCCTGATGCGTCAGGAAGTTCAAGCTTTTCATGATCTTTCTCCCCTGCGCCCCTGCGCAGCGGCCATGCGTTGAATTACGAGCAACCTGCACTTGCGGCGTCCGGCGGCGTAATTCGCCGTCCGGCTACTGCTTCGAGCACGATGGTTTTCCCGGCCTATGGACACTGACGACTGACAGCGTCCTGTACTCGCGGCGGATCTCTCCACTCAGTGAACGATCCGCACACCGTCAGTTATAACGGTTCGGCTCGGTAAAAAGGTGCGGCAGCGCACGCGAGGACGCCATTTTTACACGGCACGCACGATCGTGCAGCGCCGCAGAAGAAGGCAGACCGCTTGATTGCAAGCGGCTTGCGCCGTGCTTCACTGCAATAAATCCCCGGGTATCGGGACTTTCCCGCATCAGCACGGTAACGCGGCTTGCATGTTGCCAAAAAGCAAAAATCTGTGGCATCGGAGGCTGCTTAAACTCCCGCTTTCGCTGCCGCTTTGCGTTTCGTCTTGGGGGTAGCGCGGGATACGCAGTTGGCGGCGTGATCGTTGACCATGCCGGTCGCCTGCATGAAGGCATAGCAAATGGTGGTGCCGACGAACTTGCAGCCGTATGCCTTGAGCGCGCGGCTCAGGGCATCGGATTCGGGCGTGGATGCCGGCGTCGGATTGTTCGCATCGCGCGGGGTGTCGATCGTTTGGCCGTTGACGAACGACCAAACGAACGCTGCGAACGAGCCGTGCTCGGCCTGAATGCGCTGCACGGCGCGCGCATTGAGGACAGCGGACTGGATCTTCGCGCGATTGCGAACGATCCGCGCGTCGCCGACGATCCGCTCGACATCGGCCTCGGTGAAGTGCGCGACCTTGTCGATGTCGAAGCCCGCGAAAAGCGTGCGGTAGCCGTCCCGTTTATTGAGGATGGTCGACCAGGAAAGCCCGGCCTGCGCGCCCTCCAGCACGAGCATTTCGAAGAGGTGACGGTCGTCGCGCGACGGGACGCCCCATTCGGTGTCGTGGTAGTGCGCCATCACCGGCGTCGTGGCCCAGGCGCAGCGGATCGGTTCGGTGTCGGTCATTGGGAATCCTCGATTTCGAATGCGCCAGCATAGCGGAACGCCGTCGTCGTCCACCCTCTGCCATTCGGCTAATTGGCGTGCCGCGTTTGCGCCGTTATCCTTGCGGCCATGAACACATTCACGACTTCGAATTTCAACGGCTTCCTGCTCGGCATCGACGGCGGCGGAAGCGGCACGCGCGTGATTCTCGCCGATGCGAACGGCGTCGAACTGGCCCGCGCGAGCGGCGGCCCGTCGGGGTTGGGGCTTGGTGTCGAGCGGGCGTGGCAAGCCATCGGCGATGCGTGCGAGCGCGCGTTCCAGTCCGCCGCGCTGCCCTTCGACTGGCGCGCGTGCGCGCTCGGCTGCGGGCTCGCGGGCGTCAACAACGGGGAATGGCTTGCGGCGTTCCTCGACATGGCGCCGCCGGTTCAGGCGCTGAGCGTCGAAAGCGACGCGTACACGACCGTCATCGGAGCGCACGCGGGCGAGCCGGGTGTCGTCGTCGCGCTGGGGACGGGCAGCATCGCGGCGTCGCTGGACGCGGATGGTGTGTGCCGCATCGCCGGGGGCTACGGCTTTCCGAGCGGCGACGAAGCCAGCGGCGCATGGCTCGGCCTGCGCGCGGTCGTCCACTTGCAGCGCGTCCTGGACGGCCGCGCGCCCGCCGACGCATGGTCTCGCGCGCTGCTCGCGCTGACCGGCGCAACGGACCGCGACAGCCTCGTCGTCTGGCTATGCGCGTCGAATCAGACGGCGTATGCGACGCTCGCGCCGAGCGTCTTCGAAAATAGCGGTCATCCGGCTGCCGCTGCATTGCTGGAACAGGCGGGGCGCGAGATCGAACTGCTCGTCGCCGCGCTCGATCCGACGGGCGTGCTGCCGGTTGCGCTATGCGGCGGACTGGCCGCGCCGTACGAACCCTTCGTGCCGGCGTCCGTGCGCGAACGTCTGCGCAAGCCACGCGCCGATTCCGCCGCCGGCGCGCTGGAACTGGCGCGGCGCGCGTCGGCGTCGCCGGGCGCGGTTACGCGGACAGGCGACCGCGCCGGGATAAAATAGGCAGCTTCGCGCTCAAACAGGGCAGCCATGTATTCGGTCATCGCAACTGATCTCGACGGTACGCTCCTCAACAGCGACCACCAGCTCGATCCCTTCACCGCCCACACGCTGCGCACGCTCGCGTCGCGCGGCGTACCGATCATTATCGCGACGGGGCGGCATTATCGCGATGTCGCCGGCATTCGCGACCTGCTCGGCGTCGACGCGTACCTGATCACGTCGAACGGCGCGCGCGTGCACGCCCCCGGCGACGAGCATATCTACTCGCGCGATCTCGCGCCGGCGTTCGTGCGCCGTCTGGTGCAGCCGGACATCGTGGGCGAGCACGGACGCGTGATCGTCAACCTGTTTGCCGACGACGCCTGGCTCATCGACCGCCACGCGCCGGAACTGCTCGTCTTCCATCAGGACTCCGGCTTCAAGTACGAAGTGATGGACCTGTGCGAGCACGACGGCGAGAACATCGCGAAAGTGCTCTATATCGGCGAACCGGCGGATCTCGCGTACACCGCCGAAAATCTGAAGCGGGAGTTCGGCGATTCGCTGTACGTCACGTACTCGCTGCCGGACTGCCTGGAAGTGATGACGTCGGATGTATCCAAAGGCCGCGCGCTGCGTTACGTGCTCGAGCGGCTGGACATCGATCCCGCGCATTGCGTCGCGTTCGGCGACAACATGAACGACATCGACCTGCTGGAAACGGCCGGGCATCCGTTCATGATGAACAACGCCAACCCGGACCTCATCACGCGCTTGCCGAACGTGCCGCGCATCGGCAACAATTTCGAGGCGGGCGTCGCGCATCAACTGCGCAAGCTGTTCGATATTCGCGACGAAATCGCTTCGCCGCGCTGATGTTGCGGGAAGCGGGCGGCATCGCGCCGCCTCGCTTCCGGCCTCGCGCGATTAGCCGCGATGCCCCCAGTTGTCCGAGCGGCCATGATCCCAGCGCGCGCGGTTCCAGCGTCCGTTGTCGTGGCCATAGCGGCCGTAGTCACCGCGCCAGCGCGGCTCCTCATGCCGCCACGCCGGCGAGCGGTACACCGGCGCAGCAGGACGCACATACACCGGGGCCGGCGCCGCATAAACCGGCGAGCCGAGCGAAACGCCGACGTGCAGATCGGTATGAGCCTGAGCCGCTCCGATGGCGCCTGCCACAAGGCCGGTCGCGACAAGCGTTTGAATGACGATGCGCTTCATGGTGTTTCTCCTGGAAGGCGACGTGTGTCGCATGAGTCCAATGTAAGCGCCCGCTGTCTTACACGCTTCGACGACTTGTTACGGGGTGCAAGCCGCCAGTAAGGGCGATGCTCTCGGTGGTGAAGCCGGGAAAGCCTTATGTGGCGGGCGTCCGGCAGAGAAGCGCCATCCATGCAGTGACATTATTAAGCGGATTGCGTAATGCGCCATTACATCTGTCGCGCGCTTTTAATGCGGGGCGCGCGCACGCGGCGCGGAAAACAAAACGGGCGCACGAGGCGCCCGTTTTGTTTGACTGCGTAAAGCCGCTTATTGTGCGACGGCAGCGACCTTGCGCGCTTCCGATTCGGAAGTCAGCAGCGGATAAACGATGCCCGCGATGGCCGCGCCAACGATCGGCGCAATCCAGAACAGCCAGAGCTGATCCAGCGCCCAGCCGCCGACGAAGAACGCCTGACCCGTCGAGCGCGCCGGGTTCACCGACGTGTTCGTGACCGGAATCGAGATCAGGTGGATGAGCGTCAGGCACAGGCCGATGGCGATCGGTGCAAAGCCTTTCGGCGCACGGTCATCGGTGGCGCCGAGGATCACGAACAGGAAGAAGAACGTCATCACGACTTCGCAGACGAGCGCCGCGATCATCGTGTAATGGCCCGGCGAGTGATCGCCGAAACCGTTCGCCGCAAAGCCGCTTGCGACGAGGTCGAAGCCCGGCGCGCCGGTTGCGATCAGCTTGAGCGCGAACGCGCCGAGCGTCGCGCCGACCACCTGCGCGATGATGTACGGTGCGAGATCGCGCACCGGGAAGCGTCCCGCGACCGTGAGCCCGATGCTTACCGCCGGGTTCAGGTGACAGCCGGACACGTGGCCGATGGCATAGGCCATCGTCAGCACGGTCAGACCGAAGGCGAGCGAAACGCCGACAAACCCGATGCCCAGCCCGGGGTATCCGGCGGCCAGAACCGCGCTGCCACAACCGCCCAGCACGAGCCAGAAGGTACCGAAAATTTCAGCGCCGAGACGCTTCGACAATTGCATGATCCAGCCCCGAGAAAAGATGAAGATCGTTGATTTGACGCAAGAAAGCCGTTTGCTTCTGCGGAGCGCAGTTTAAGCGCGGCTCATTTCCTGAACTGTCAAAAATGGTCGATCGTTGCGCGTTTCACGGGGCGCGCAGCTTTGGCGACACAAAAAGAAAATGCCGCCCGGTTGGGCGGCATTCCAAAGCGGAAGCGAGAAGGGAAGGCGTTAGCCCACTGCAACCTGACGCAGCACCGGGCGCTTCGCGGCCTGGAGCATCGACGTGTAGGTGTCGACATAGTTTTGCGCCATCGTCTTTGCGCTGAAGCGGCGTTCGAATTGCGCGCGGATTTCGGTGCGCGACAGTTCGTCGATCCGATGCAGTGCGCCCACCGCGCCCTGCACGTCTTCGCAGATGAACCCGGTCACGCCATGATCGATCACTTCCGGCACCGATCCGCGATTGAACGCGATGACCGGCGTGCCGCACGCCATCGATTCGATCATCACGAGGCCGAAAGGCTCGTTCCAGTCGATCGGGAACAGCAGCGCCTTTGCGCCGGACAGGAATTCCGGCTTCTGCGCCTCGTTGATTTCGCCGACGAATTCGACGTGCGCCTGCGACAGCAGCGGCTCGATCGTCGACTTGAAGTAGTCCTGGTCGGCCTTGTCGACCTTCGCCGCGATTTTCAGCGGAAGACCGCTTTGCGCCGCAATCTTGATGGCGAGATCCGCGCGCTTTTCCGGGCAGATGCGGCCGAGGAACGCGAGATATTCCGGCTTCTTCTGCGGCTGCGGCGTGAGCAGATCGTCGGGCAGCCCGTGGTAGACCGTGTTCAGCCAGTTCGCCTGCGGCAGCGGGCCACGCTGGTTATTCGAAATCGAGATGACGTTCGCGTCGGTGAACGTGTTGAACATCGGTTGCAGTTCCGGCAGATCGAGACGGCCGTGCAGCGTCGTGACGAACGGCGTATCCATTTGCGAAAACAGCGGGAACGGCATGTAGTCGAGGTGGAAGTGCAGCACGTCGAACTCATGCGCGCGGCGGCGAACCGTTTCAAGCAGCAGCATGTGCGGGGCGAGCGGATCGCGGATGGTCGGGTCGAGCCGCAGCGCGCGCGGCCAGGCCGCTTCGAGAGTCGCACGGGTTTGCGAATCGCCGCTTGCAAACAAGGTTACATCGTGGCCGAGATCGACGAGTGCATCCGTCAGGTAAGACACCACGCGCTCAGTGCCGCCGTAAAACTTCGGAGGAACTGCTTCGTGCAACGGTGCAATTTGTGCGATTCGCATAACGTGGTTCTCCAGTGTGGTCCGCGAGTGGCGGTTCGACGCCTGTGCGGTCCTTGCAATTCAGCGGCGGAGCGGCGTTTCTGGCGTAACTCCGGCCCTGTGCAAAGCATTCGTGTGAACATGCGGTGAAGCCGGTTGAACGATCGACGCATGCCATTCGGACGGGCAGCGCGCGTGCAGCGAGTTCGTCGCTCAGGCCGCCCAAGGTCGGTTCCGGCTCTCGACCGGGTTATCCCTTACGTTCATTATCGGGATCGAGAGCCGCATTACACGTCAATTTTCAATCGCTTAACGTTGTTACAGCGCGAAACAACGGCTGTTACGAAGTGAGAAATTGCACCGGGGCGAAAACGGTCGGAATCGTCCGACGCGCATTCGGCGCGGTAAATCGTTTTACAGCAAAAATTGTTCCTTCGGCATCACTCCTAAAGTCGCGCCGCTTTTCGCCGATAAAGCCTCTGCCGAGCAGCAGGCATCAGGCGCGTGTACGACTTTTTCCTACACGATCGCGGGCGAATTTCCGTCGGCGAGTCGGTGTGTTCATCCGATAGGCGCGCATACCGCACCGGGCGACAATCAGCCGACATATGCGGGGCCGAATGCGCCGTTTTTTTGGCGGATTCGAGCAAACGTTTCCCGCTCGGCCTGACCAGCCACGAATCGATTCGGGGGAAAGATGACGGCCACGATTACAGGCGTGCTCGCGGAAATCCGCGAGGTGAATCTGTCGTACCTGCTTCTCGCGCAGCGCCTGCTGCAAGAAGACCGCGTTGCGGCGATGTTCCGCCTCGGACTGTCCGAGCGCGTCGCGGAGGTCGTGTCTGCGCTGACGCCGACGCAGGCGCTGAGGGTGGCTTCATCGAGCCATCTGCTGTGCCGCTTCCGGTTCGACGATCACGCGATTCTTTCCTCGCTCGCGGACAAGGGCACGTCGGCGGCCATCACGCAGGCCGCCGACGTGCCGGTCGCGCAGATCGTCTGAACGCTTCGCCGCGTCGACCGCAAGACGACGCGCGCTATTGAGCCTTTACGCCATTGCGCCATTACGCCGCAAGCCCCCCACGGCGCCGCCTAAAAGTTTTCTCCCCGCATGCCGTAAACATCCTTAACCGCGCGCTCACGCCGGTCATCCGCAATAAACCCGAGGACTTGCCCGTGCTGATCTTTGTTGGAACGCTCGTGACCTTGCTGTCCGTTTTCGGCGGTTACGCGCTCGAAGGCGGCCACCTTGGCGCGCTCGTGCAGCCGGTCGAAATATTGATGATCGGGGGCGCAGGCATCGGCGCGTTCATCCTCGGCAACGGAATCAAGACGATCAAGGCGACGCTGCTCGTCATCCCCACGCTTTTCAAGGGCTCCAAGTACAACAAGGACGTGTACATGGAACTGATGGGGCTGCTCTACGTGCTGCTCGCCAAGGCGCGCAAGGAAGGCACGCTGACGCTCGAAGCCGACATCGACGATCCCAACAAGAGCCCGATTTTCAGCCAGTACCCCAAGATTCTCGCGGACCATCACATCGTCGAATTCATGACGGACTATCTGCGCCTGATGGTCGGCGGCAACATGAACGCGTTCGAGATCGAAAGCCTTATGGACGAGGAGATCGAAACGCATCACGCCGAAGGCGAAGCGCCCGCGCAGGCGCTTTCGAAAGTGGGCGATGCGATGCCCGCGTTCGGCATCGTCGCCGCGGTGATGGGCGTCGTGCACACGATGGCGTCCGCCGACCAGCCGCCCGCGGTGCTCGGCGAGATGATCGCGCAGGCGCTCGTCGGCACGTTCCTCGGCATTCTGCTTTCGTACGGCTTCATCGCGCCGCTCGCGAACATCGCGGAGCAGCGTGTCGCCGAGCAGACGAAGATGTTCCAGTGCATCAAGGTGACGATCCTCGCGAGCCTCAACGGCTATGCGCCCGCGATCGCGGTCGAGTTCGGCCGCAAGGTGCTGTTCTCGACCGAGCGCCCGTCGTTCTCGGAACTCGAAGAACACGTGCGCCGCGTGAAGGCGAAGTGACGACATGAGCAGCGAAAAGGATCGGCCGATCTTCATCAAGCGGGTCGTCGGCAAGGGCGCTAAAGGGCATCACGGCGGCGCGTGGAAGCTCGCGTATGCCGACTTCATGACCGCGATGATGGCGTTCTTCCTGCTGATGTGGCTGCTGTCGTCCACCTCGCCGGTGCAGCGCCGCGGCATCGCCGAATACTTCAACATGCCGCTGAAAGCCGCGATGGTCGGCGGGAAAACCGTCGGCATGGATTCGAGCATCATCACCGGCGGCGGGCGCGATATTTCGAGCCCCGACCCCGGCACCACCCGCATGACCGACGCGCGCACCCCGCGCAACGAAGTCGACGAGGAAGCGCTCAGGCAAGCGACAACCGAACTCGAGCGCCGCGAGCAAGTGCGCCTGCACGACCTGCAAGTCAAGCTGATGGCGGCGATCGAAGCGAATCCCACGCTGCAGCAGTTCAAGCAGCAGATTCGCATCGAATCGACGCAACAGGGCTTGCGCATCGAAATCGTCGATACGCAGAAGCGCCCGATGTTCGCGCTCTCCAGCGATTCGGTGCAACCCTACATGCGCGACATCCTGCGCGAGATAGGTCGCACGCTCAACGACGTGCCGAACCGCATCGTCGTGCAGGGGCACACCGACGCCGTGAAGTACGCCGGCGGCGAAAAGGGTTATAGCAACTGGGAACTGTCGGCGGACCGCGCGAACGCGTCGCGGCGCGAGTTGATCGCGGGCGGCATGGACGAGGCCAAAGTGCTGCGCGTGCTCGGCCTCGCGTCGACGCAGAACCTCAACAAACAGAATCCGCTCGATCCCGAGAACCGGCGCATCAGCGTGATCGTGCTCAATCAGCGATCCGAAGCAGCAATGCTGCGCGAGGACGGCACGCGCGGCGCGGTGTTCGACAACGCCCCCGCGAGAGCGGACGCCGCGCCGCTTTTCAACAGGCTCGCAAATTAAGCGGCATCGCGTCAAAAAAACGCTCAAGACTGCACACGTTTTGGCCGTCATCAGGGCAAGACCGCGAGACACACACATGATCAAGAACATTCTGGCAATCGACGATTCCGCCGCCATGCGGCAAATCCTCTCCGCCACGCTGACGACAGCGGGCTACGAGGTGACCGTGGCGTCGGACGGTAACGAAGGACTCGAATGGGCGCTCGCCGAGCGCTTCGATCTGGTGCTCACGGACCATCACATGCCCAGCAAGAGCGGGCTCGACCTGATCGTCGAATTGCGGGCGAATCCGGCCTACAAGGCCACGCCGATCCTCGTCCTCACGACCGAAGACGGCGAGCCGTTCAAGGACGCGGCGCGGGCGGCGGGCGCGACCGGCTGGATCGAAAAGCCGCTCGATCCGGACCTGCTGACCGAAGTGGTCGCGGCGATCGCGGACTCGCAAGAGCAGGCGCAGCACTGAAGCACGGACGCGGCGACGCATTACGGAACACAACAGCATTCTCGCGGTGATACAAGCATGACACTCGACATTACCCAGTTCTATCAAACCTTCTTCGACGAAGCCGATGAACTGCTCGCGCAGATGGAGCAACTGCTGCTCGTTCTGGATATCGCGAATCCCGATCCCGAAGACCTCGCGGCGATCTTCCGCGCGGCGCATTCGATCAAGGGCGGCGCGGCGACCTTCGGCTTCACGGCGCTGACCGAAACGACGCACATCCTCGAATCGCTGCTGGATCGCGCACGCAACAACGAGCTGGTCCTGCGCCCCGACATGATCGACACGTTCCTCGCGACGAAGGACGTCCTCTCCGATCAGCTCGCCGCGTATCGCGCGAGCGAGGAACCGGATGCAGCGGCCGCCGCCGCCATCTGCGCGAAGCTCGAACGGCTCAAGAACGAAGACGCCACGCAGCAGGCCGTCGCGGTCGCGGAGCCGGCGACGCCGGCGGCGATCAAGCCAGCCGCAGCCGCACCGGCGCCGGCCTACGAAGGCCCGAACGCGCCGCCTGCGCACGTGCTCTCGCAGGCCGCCGAAGCCATCGAAGACGACGGCAACTGGGATGGCGCATTCGAAATCGCCGACGGCGCGACCGAAGCAAAGAACGCAGGAACCGCAGCCGATGCGTCGGCTGCGGAAGCAGGACCCCACCTGAAAATTACGCTACGGGGGGTGGGCGAGAAGGACCTGGCGACCTTAACCGAGGAGCTGGGGAACCTGGGCAGCATCGTCGGAGAGAAAAAGACGGACGCCGAACTCGTGCTTTGGCTCGATTCGGACGTCTCCGCCGACGACATCGTGGCTGTTTGCTGCTTCGTGATCGATGAATCGCAGATCACGATCGGCCGGGGCGACGCGCAACGAGGCGCGGCTCCGGCGCCGGAGCAACAGACGCCACAGGCTCAGCCGGTTGTATCGCAGGCGCAGGACGCGCCCGCATCCGCGGCTCAGCAGAAGGACGAGGACACGGCGAAGGCGGCGGTGAACGTGGCCGCCGCCATCCCGTCATCGAACGAAAAACAGAAGACCGCAACGGGCGACGCCGAGAAAAAGGCGCGCCCGGCCGCGGCGGCATCGGCGGAAGGCAGCTCGATTCGCGTCGGCGTGGAAAAGGTCGATCAGCTCATCAATCTGGTGGGCGAGCTCGTCATCACGCAGGCAATGCTCGCGGAAACCACGAGCGCATTCGATCCCGCTTTGCACGACCGTCTTTTCAACGGCATGGCGCAGCTCGAACGCAACGCGCGCGATCTGCAAGAGGCCGTCATGTCCATCCGCATGATGCCGATGGACTACGTATTTAGCCGCTTCCCGCGCCTCGTGCGCGATATCGCGGGCAAGCTGGGCAAGGACGTCGAACTCGTCACATTCGGTCAGGCGACCGAACTGGACAAGAGCCTGATCGAGCGCATCATCGATCCGCTCACGCACCTCGTGCGCAATTCGCTCGATCACGGCATCGAGACCGTGGAAGCGCGCCGCGCGGCGGGCAAGCCCGCGACCGGGCAGCTCGTGCTGTCGGCGGCGCATCACGGCGGCAACATTGTCATTGAAGTCAGCGACGACGGCGCCGGCTTGCGCCGCGACAAGATTCTCGCGAAGGCGCAGAAGCAGGGCATGCAGGTCAGCGAATCGATGAGCGACGAAGAAGTGTGGCAGCTCATCTTCATGCCGGGCTTTTCGACGGCGGAGCAAGTCACCGATATTTCCGGCCGCGGCGTCGGCATGGACGTGGTGAAGCGCAACATCCAGTCGATGGGCGGCCACGTCGAAATCATGTCGCGTCAGGGCGCGGGCACCACCACGAAGATCGTGCTGCCGCTCACGCTCGCGATTCTCGACGGCATGTCGGTGAAGGTCGGCAACGAGATCTTCATTCTGCCGCTGAACTTCGTGATGGAGTCGCTGCAACCCGTCGCCGAGGACATCTACACGGTCGCCAACGGTGAACGCGTGGTGCGCGTGCGCGGTGAATACCTGCCGCTCGTCGCGCTGCATTCCGTGTTCGACGTCGAAGGCGCGCGCACCGAGCCGACGCAGGGCATCGTCACGATCCTGCAAACCGAAGGGCGGCGCATGGCCATGCTGATCGACGAACTCGTCGGCCAGCAGCAAGTGGTCGTGAAGAACCTCGAAACGAATTACCGCAAGGTGCACGGCATTTCCGCCGCAACCATTCTGGGCGATGGCAGCGTCGCGCTGATCGTCGACGTAGCAGCGCTCAATCGCGAATCGCGGGCGCAGCACTCGCATACCCACTAAACCAACGACCGACTTTGGGGATTCCCATGGCAGACATCCAATCGACTCAAGCCGCGCTTTCGCGCCGCGATGCGCAGCACGCCGAAGCAGCAGGGCAGGAATTCCTCGTCTTCACGCTGGGCGCGGAGGAATACGGCATCGACATCCTGAAGGTGCAGGAGATTCGCGGCTACGACAGCGTCACGCGCATCGCGAATGCGCCGGCGTTCATCAAGGGCGTGATCAATCTGCGCGGCATCATCGTGCCGATCGTGGACATGCGCATCAAGTTCAACCTGGGCCGCGTCGAGTACGACAACCAGACCGTCGTCATCATCCTAAACGTCGCGCATCGCGTGGTCGGCATGGTGGTCGATGGCGTGTCCGACGTGCTCACGCTGACGCAGGAGCAAGTGATGCCCGCCCCGGAATTCGGCGCGACGCTCACTTCGGAATATCTCACCGGTCTCGGCACGGTGGACGGCCGCATGCTGATCCTGATGGATATCGAAAAGCTCATGACCAGCCGCGAAATGGAGTTGATCGACTCCGTCGCCGCCTAAAAAAGCGCCCGCACGCGTCGCCGGCCAAGGAAGGAATCCATGCTCAAGAAGTTGTCGATCCGCACGACGCTCACGCTCGTCGGTCTGTTGTTCGTCGGTTGCGCGGCCGTCATCGGCGCGCTGTCGCTCGTCGGCCTGAGTTCCGCGAGCGCCTCGCTCGCGTCGCTCGCGCACGAAGACATGGTTGCGATGCGCGCGTTGTCGGAAACGTCGTCGTATCTGCTGCGCGCGCGCATCACGCTGGACCGCGTGCGTTCGCTCGCCGAAGCGGGCAACGAAGCCGAAGCGAAGAAGGCGCTGGACCGCGGCCAGTATCTGCTCGACAAGAGCGATGAGAACTGGAAGCTCTACCTGAACACGAACAAGCCGATGCTGCCGAAAGAGACGCTCGATGCGCTCGTCGCGCAGCACGACACGCTGGTGAAGAGCGGCGTCGAACCGGAGTTTGCCGCGATCCGCGCGAACGACATGGCCGCGTATCACGCGATCGCCGATACGAAGATCAGCCCGATGTTCGTCGCGTTCGATCAGGCGGTGACCGCCGCGGTCCTGTTCCAGCAGAAGCATGCGGAGCAGTCGCAGTCGAGCGCGTCGGGGCAAAACTCGACGCTGATCGGCGTCATCGGCGGGCTGCTCGGCCTGTCGGTGCTGATCCTCTTCGGCACGCGCTACGCGCTGGGCGGACTCATCGTGCGGCCGATCAACGAAGCCGTCGAGCATTTCGAGCGCATGTCGCGCGGCGATCTGACGAAGCCCGCGCATTCGGACAGCCAGAATGAAATCGGCCGTCTGTTCGCGGGCATCGAGCATATGCGCGCGAACCTGACGACGATGGTCGGCGCGGTGCATCGCGGGGCGGAATCCATCGATGTCGGCGCGCATGAAATCGCCAGCGGCAACACGGATTTGTCGCAGCGCACGGAAGAGCAGGCCGCGTCGCTGCAGGAAACGGCGTCGAGCATGGAAGAGCTCACGAGCACGGTGAAGCAGAACGCGGACAACGCGCGTCAGGCGAGCCAGCTTGCGGTGAACGCATCGGATATCGCGTCGCGCGGCGGCCAGGTCGTCGAACAGGTCGTCGACACGATGAACGCGATCGCCTCCAGTTCGAACAAGGTCGTGGACATCATCGGCGTGATCGAAGGCATTGCGTTCCAGACCAACATCCTCGCGTTGAACGCGGCGGTGGAAGCGGCGCGGGCCGGAGAGGAAGGACGCGGATTCGCGGTCGTCGCGGGAGAAGTGCGTTCGCTCGCGCAACGCAGCGCGGCGGCAGCGAAGGAAATCAAGGCGCTCATCGGCGATTCGGCCGACAAGGTGCAAAGCGGATCGGAACTGGTCACGCGCGCCGGCGAGACGATGGGCGAGATCGTGCAGGCCGTGCGCCGCGTGACCGACATCATGGGCGAGATCAGCGCGGCGTCGGAGGAGCAGTCCGACGGCATCGAGCAGGTCAATCGCGCGGTCACGCAGATGGACAGCGTGACGCAGCAGAACGCGGCGCTGGTCGAAGAGGCGGCGGCTGCGGCGGCATCACTCGAAGAGCAGACGCGGCAGCTGAAGGGCGTCGTCGGGCAATGGCGCATCGACGGCGCGGCGGTGGCGGCGCCGGCGCGTCCGAGCGCATCGGTGGCGGCGTCGCGGCTGGCATCGGCTGCCATCAAGGGCACGAAGGAAACGCGCGTGGAGCCGGTGTCGGCGCCGTCCGCGCCCGTCGTGGCCGCAAAGCCGGTGAAAGCGCCGGTCGCCGCAAAAGTTTCAGAAGAGCCTAACGTCGCGCCGGATCCGGCCGTTATCAAGGATAAGAGCCGCGAAGCAAGCAAGCCCGCGAGCGTCGCGAAAGCCGCGCCGCGGGCAAGCGCACCGGCTGCAATCGCGCCGCGCGCGAAGGCCACCACCGCCGATGACGGCGACTGGGAAACCTTCTAAGGCATCAACGCTGGACAGCCAGCAAGCGAATGACCCCGGCGCGCGGTAAAGAGGCGAGCGTCGAGCAAGCCTCAAGCAAGCGTCAATGACGACGCCAGTAAAGCACGAGACATCATCATGGCAACGCCGAACGCACACAAGGCACGCGTCGAACTCGCCGGGGGCATACGCGGTCCGGAAGTCGAGCGCGACTTCGAATTCACCGTAACGGACTTCGCTCGCATCCGCGAGCTGATTCACCGCCGCGCGGGCATCTCCCTGTCGGATCACAAGCGCGACATGGCCTACAGCCGGCTCGCGCGACGCCTGCGCGCATGCGGCCTGGATACCTTCAAGGAATATCTGGACCGCCTCGAATCGAATGACGACAGCGCCGAGTGGGAAGCCTTCGTCAACGCGCTGACGACCAACCTGACCGCGTTTTTCCGCGAGTCGCATCACTTTCCGATTCTCGCGGACTTCGTCAAGCGCCGTCAGCAGCCGGTGTCGGTATGGTGCTCGGCGGCATCGACGGGCGAGGAGCCGTATTCGATCGCGATGACGCTCGTCGAAGCGCTCGGCGAACAGGCCGCGCGTCACTGCACGGTGTTCGCAAGCGATATCGACAGCCAGGTGCTCGCCAAGGCCGACGCGGGCGTGTACTCGCTTGATCAGGTCAAGGGGATGCCGGTGGAGCGCCTCAAGCGCTTCTTCCTGAAGGGCAAGGGCGCGCAAGCGGGCCTCGTCAAGGTGCGTCCTGAATTGCGCGCAATGGTGCAGTTCGGCCGCGTCAACCTGACCGACGCGCGCTACGACGTGAAAGGCCCGTTCGACGCGATCTTCTGCCGCAACGTGATGATCTATTTCGACAAGCCGACGCAGGGCCAGGTGCTCTCGCGCTTCGAGCCGCTGATGAAATCGGGCGGACTGCTGTTCGCAGGACATTCGGAGAACTTCACGTATGTGTCGCAGGCGTTCAGGCTGCGCGGACAGACCGTCTACGAACTGACGCGCGACATGAAGCCGGCCGGCGCGGCGAAGCCCGCTCGCGCGCTCGCGGGAGAGCCGGCATGAGCGGATTGCCGATCGCGTCGAATCTCTATTTCGACAATCATTTCAAGAAGCCGGGCGTGAAGCTGCTGCCGAACGAGTTCTACATGACGAGCGAAGACATGGTGCTCGTGACCGTGCTCGGCTCGTGCGTGGCGGCGTGCATCAACGATCGCACGGCGGGTATCGGCGGCATGAATCACTTCATGCTGCCCGACGACGGCTCGGACCCGTCGCATGCTTCTTCGGATTCGATGCGCTACGGCGCGTACGCGATGGAAGTGCTCATCAACGAGCTCATCAAGCGCGGCGGACGCCGTGAGCGTTTCGAAGCGAAAGTGTTCGGCGGCGGCGCGGTGCTCGCGGGCATGACGACGATCAACATCGGCGATCGCAATTCGGAATTCGTGCGCCGCTATCTCGCGCTGGAGAAGATCCGCATCGTCGCGGAAGACTTGCAGGGCATGTACCCGCGCAAGGTCGCATTCATGCCGCGCACCGGACAGGTGATGGTCAAGAAGCTGAAGACGCAGCACGATCCGGTCGTCGTCGAACGCGAGCAGGCGCTCGTCACGCGCACGCCGGAAGAGCGCGCCGACCGGCTCGCGCGGGCACGGGCGCGTGTCGAACTGTTCAATGTCGATCGCGCGAAGGCGGCGGCCCCGGCCCCGGCGAACGGGAAGCCGCGTGTCGAACTGTTCGGCGCCGGTGCAGCAGGCACGGCGAGCGCCACGCTGCGCAAGCCGCGCGTGGAACTGTTCGGCGCGCCGGGCGCGCTGCGCGGCATCAAGACGACGGAGGAAGCATGAGCAGCACGCCGAACACCCCGAAAATCAAGGTGCTGTGCGTCGACGATTCGGCGCTCGTGCGCAGCCTGATGACCGAGATCATCAACGCGCAGCCGGACATGCACGTCTGCGCGACCGCCCCCGATCCGCTCGTCGCGCGTGAACTGATCAAGCTGCACAACCCCGATGTGCTGACGCTCGATGTCGAAATGCCGCGCATGGACGGCCTCGACTTCCTCGAAAAGCTGATGCGCCTGCGGCCGATGCCGGTCGTGATGGTGTCGTCGCTGACGGAGCGCGGCAATGAAATCACGCTGCGCGCGCTGGAACTCGGCGCGGTCGATTTTGTGACCAAGCCGAAGGTCGGCATCCGCGACGGCATGCTCGACTACGCCGAAAAGCTTGCCGACAAGGTGCGCACGGCGTCCCGGGCGCGCGTGCGGCAGATGACGCACGTGGCCGCCGCATCGGCGCATGCCGCGCCGAAGGTAACGCCGCATCTGAACATTCCGCTCGTTTCGACGGAAAAGCTCGTGATCGTCGGCGCATCCACGGGCGGCACCGAGGCGATTCGCGAAGTGCTCGTGCCGCTGCCGCCCGATGCGCCCGCCGTGATGATCGCGCAGCACATGCCGCCGGGATTCACGAAGTCGTTCGCGCAGCGCCTGAACGGGCTGTGCCGCATCACGGTGAAGGAAGCGGAGCACGGCGAGCGGGTGTTGCCGGGCCATGCGTATATCGCGCCGGGCCACGCGCATCTGGTGCTTGCGCGAAGCGGGGCGAACTACGTCGCGCATCTTTCGGATGCAGCGCCGGTGAACCGCCATCGGCCGTCGGTGGATGTGCTGTTCCGCTCGGCGGCGCAGCACGCGGGCAAGAACGCGATAGGCGTGATCCTGACCGGCATGGGCCGCGACGGCGCGGCGGGCTTGCTGGAGATGCAGCAGGCGGGCGCGTACACGCTCGCACAGGACGAAGCAAGTTGCGTGGTGTTCGGCATGCCGCGCGAAGCGATTGCAATGGGCGGTGCGAGCGATATCGCGCCGCTTTCTGAAATGAGCCGCCGCGTGATGGCGCGGCTGGCATCGATGGGCGACCGCGTACAGCGCGTCTGATTTTTCGATTGAATGTGCGGCGTCGCCGCGTTGAAGAACACAAGGGAGTAGTGATGGACAAGAACATGAAGATCCTCGTCGTCGATGACTTTCCGACGATGCGCCGTATCGTGCGCAATCTGCTGAAAGAACTCGGCTATTCGAACGTCGACGAAGCGGAAGACGGCGCAGCGGGCCTCGCGCGTCTGCGCGGCGGCGGTTTCGACTTCGTGATCTCCGACTGGAACATGCCGAACCTCGACGGCCTCTCGATGCTGCAGCAGATTCGCGCCGACGCGGCGCTGTCGCATCTGCCGGTGCTGATGGTCACGGCGGAATCGAAGAAGGAGAACATCATCGCGGCGGCGCAGGCGGGCGCGAATGGTTATGTGGTGAAGCCGTTCACGGCGGCCACGCTCGACGAGAAGCTCAGCAAGATTCTCGAGAAGATGGCCAAAACGGGGAGCTGATCGTGAACGATCTGACCACTGAATTCGCTGCGGCGAGTGTCGAGAGTGACGGCGATCAGTCGAGCGACCGCATTCTCGCGCGCATCGGCCAGCTGACGCGCACGCTGCGCGACTCGATGCGCGAGCTTGGGCTCGACAAGCAGCTCGAAGCGGCGGCGGAAGCCGTGCCGGACGCCCGCGATCGCCTGAAGTACGTCGCGACGATGACCGAGCAGGCGGCGGACCGCGCGCTGAATGCGATCGAACTCGCCAAGCCGATGCAGGAAGCGATGCAGGCCGAAGCGCAGGCGCTCGATGCGCGCTGGGCGCAATGGTACGGCGCGCCGCTCGCGCAGGGCGAGGCGGCCGAGCTGCTCGCGCAGACGCGCAGTTTTCTGCAAGGCGTGCCGGAAAAGACTCAGGCGACCAACGCGCAACTGCTGGAGATCATGCTCGCGCAGGATTTCCAGGATTTGACGGGACAGGTCATCAAGAAGATCACGGATGTCGTGCATCTGATCGAGCAGCAATTGCTCGGCGTTCTGCTGGAAAACATCGCGCCGGAGCGCCGGGAGCAGTTCGCGGCATCGGCGGCGGCGCTGGTGTCGGCGAGCGCCGGCAACCCGGAATCGCTGCTGAACGGCCCGCAAATCAATCCGCAGGGACGCAGCGACGTCGTGCAGGATCAGTCGCAAGTCGACGATCTGCTCGCCAGCCTCGGCTTCTGAGACTTCCTGCCGGCTGTAGCCGGAGCCAAGCGGAGCGCATCCTTCGATGCGTTCCGCTTTGTCGCGTCTGCTCGTTCCGTCGATGGTTGCTTTTCGCAAACGATCGATATACTCGGAACTTTTCCTGGTCTTACGATTCCATTCTGAGCTGCCGTTCGACACCCGCCCGGAAGCCAGTTTCGCGGGTTTGGCATACTGATGGCTACAGCGTTCATCACCGGTGCGCAGAAAAGCGGCGGAAACGTCGCCGAAACGTCATGGCCGTGCCGCCCCGAGGGGCCGCGCGAGGCACACATTCACAGGAACAGACAGGAGGCCCAGTGAAGGCACTGAAGCAGGCTCGTCATGGGCATCTCAAGGCGTCGTTGGCCTTGATCGCGGGGGTGGTCGGCGTATGCGCCGTCGTGCCCGCGCACGCGGGACTCGGCGGCGACCCGCTGAGCGCGCCGCAAGGCGCGACTACCGCGAAGGCGGTCGTGCATGCCGCCGCATCGGGCGCATCGGCCGCATCCGATTACACCGTCCGCACGACCACGCTCGCGAGCGGAACGGTCGTCAACGAATACGTGTCGTCGGCGGGCGCGGTGTTCGGCATCGCCTGGCGCGGGCCGCGGATGCCCGACCTCGCGACGCTGCTCGGCAGCTACTTCCCGCAGTATCACCAGGGCCTGCTCGCGCAGCGCACTGCACGCGGCGGACGTGGCCCGGTGAGCGTCCAGGACTCCGGCCTCGTCGTGAACTCCGGCGGCCATATGGGTGCGTTCGTGGGAAGCGCGTACCTCCCGCAGTCTTTGCCCGCCGGCGTGTCCGCCAGCGACATTCAGTAAGCGACCGGAGAATCCGACATGCGTAGAACGACACTCGGCCCCGGCGCGGCTTCCTCCTCGCGCACCGGCAATGCAGTCCGCTGGTTCAGCGCGCTGTTTCTCGCGCTGACGCTTGCCGCATGCGGTGGCGGCGGCGACGATCATTCCAGCTCGAGCGGCGGCTCGTCGGGCGGCTCGGGCGGTTCGGGCGGCGGCTCGTCCAGCACGGCGAACGCACAGCCCACCGCCGCGAACGGCACGAACGCGGTGCCGATCACGGTCGACGCGGGCGTCGCCAAGTTCGTCAACATCCCGAACGTCTCCGTGACGGTGTGCGCGCCCGGCACCAATGTTTGCCAGACCATTGACCACATCCAGCTCGATACGGCCTCGTTCGGCCTGCGCATCCTGAACTCGGCGGCGCAGTCGGTCATCGGCAGCCTGCCGAAGATCAACGCCGCGAACGGCGGGCAACTGGCCGAATGCGCCGGTTTCGCCGACGGCTATACGTGGGGCACGGTGCGTCAGGCCGACGTGCGCATGGGCACAGAGTTGGCGAGCGCGGTGCCGGTGCAGATCATCGGCGATCTCGATGCATCGGCGGCGCCGACGGGCTTGAACGGCTGTCCGTCCGGCAACGACGAAAAGTCCACTGCCGATATCGGCGCGAACGGCATTCTGGGCATCGGGCCGGCAACCTACGATTGCGGCACGAACTGCGCAGCCACCGCCCAGAACAGCATGTATTTCTCGTGCGCGAACGGCACGAACTGCACGGGGACGACGGTTCCAGTGGTGCAGCAAGTCACGAATCCGGTCACGAAGTTTCCCGTCGACAACAACGGCGTGATTCTCCAGTTGCCGCCGGTGCCGGATACCGGTGCGGCGAGCGCGACCGGCACGCTGGTCTTCGGCATCGGCACGCAGAGCAACAACGCGCTGACCGGCGTGACGAAGCTCGGCACCGATACGTTCGGCGACCTCACCGGCACGTACAAGGGCGCGACGCTGCAGACGTTCTTCGATTCGGGATCGAACGGCCTGTTCTTCCAGGACAACTTCCCGCTGTGTTCCAGTTCGAGCGTGTTCTATTGCCCGAGCTCGGAGCAGTCGCTTTCGGCGACGGTAAAGGGAAGCGAAGGCAACACGGCGACGGTGCCGTTCAGCGTCGTGAGCGCGCGCACGCTGACTTCGGGCGGCGGCAAGTATGCGTTCAACAGCCTCGCGGGTCATCTCGGAATGACCGGATACTTCGACTTCGGCTTGCCGTTCTTCTTCGGGCGACACGTCTACGTCGGATACGACCTGCCGAACAGTCCGCCGTACGTGGCGTTCTGAGGCTCCGCGCGGGCGGCGTCGAATTAGCCGCCCCGTGCAGCGGACGAAAAAATCCGGCCGTCAGGCCGGATTTTTTTCGCCCAGTCGAGCATTCAGCCGGTCACTGAGCCGACTGATTCCCGCTCGGCTTGCGGGGGGCGCGCTCGAAAACCGCGTCGTAAAGCCAGCGCGGCAGCACATGCAGCAGCATGCCGACGATGCGCATCTGCCACGGAAACGTCGCGTACCGCACCTTGCGGGCGATCGCATCGGCGGTTTTTGCGGCGAAGCGGTCGGCGTCCATCAGAAACGGCATCGGATACGGATTGCGCGCCGTCATCTCCGTGCGCACGTAGCCCGGCGCGATGGTGACGACAGCAACGCCCCGCGGCCTCAGTTCCACGCGCAACGATTCCAGATACTTCGCCGCCGCCGATTTCGACGCGCTATAAGCGCCCGAGCCCGGCAGCCCGCGCACGCCGGCGACGCTCGCAATGCCGACGAGCGTGCCGCGCCGCGCCGCGGTCATCGACGCGACGAACGGCTCGAACGTCGCGACCATGCCGAAGTAGTTCACGTCCATCACCGCGCGAAACGTCTCCAGTTCCCCGTGTCCGGTCAGCGCGCCCTGGCTGATGCCCGCGTTCGCGATCACGATATCCGGCGTGCCGTGCTGCGCGATGAAGCGGCGCGCGGCATCGGCGATCGCTTCGGGATCGCGGACATCGGCGGGGTAGAGGGAGAGGGATGCTGCGGGATGGCGCGCCGCGAATGCCGCAAGCGCATCTGCGCGCCGGGCGACGAGGCCGATTACGGCCCCGCGCTTCACGTATTCTTCGGCCAGCGCCTGGCCGATTCCACTCGACGCGCCGGTAATGAAAACCTTCAAAGAACCTGCGTTCATACCGGCTTTTGCGCAGTTACATTTTCTTGGCGCGGACTTGCTGGACGAGGAAGTCCATCACCTGCGTCGTGCCTTCCAGGCTGTTCGTCTGCGCCGGGCCCGTGACGTACTTGCCCTGCACGATGACCGTCGGCACGCCGTCGATCTTGTAGTCCTGCTGCAGCTTGGCGTCGCGCTTGATGTCGCTTTGCGTCGAGAACGAGTTGTACGCATCCATGTACTTCTTCTTGTCGACGCCTTGCGTCGCGAGGAAGTCGGCCTGCGCCTGCGGCGTCAGCAGGTAGTTCTTCTTCACGTGAATTTCATTGAAGACGGCCGGCGTGACCTTCTCCGCGACGCCGAGCGCTACGAGCGCGTGATACATCTTCGAATGCGGAATGAAGTCGTCACGGAACGCCACCGGCACGCGCTTGAACACGACATCCGGGCCCTGCTTCTTTTCCCATGCTTCGAGATACGGCTCGAATTCGTTGCAGTGCGGGCAGCCGTACCAGAAGAACTCGATGACTTCGATCTTGCCCGCTTCGGCGCCAGCCGGCTGCGGCGCCTGCAACACCGTGTAGTCCTTGCCTGCGGCAGGAGCGGCGGATGCCACGTCCACGACGCTCAACGACGCGGCGGCGATGCCGAGGGAAAGGGCGAGGGCGCTGAACAGTTTTTTCATGATCGGAAAGAGAGCGAAGGAGCAGGTGATGGCAACGTAGCAGCCGCGTAAAAGGCCCATCAGTGGGACATACGACGCTTAAACCAGGCTTAAGGCTGCACGCCGCTCTTGGTCTCGCCCGCGCAGCTTTCGTGCGGCGGCGCGGGCGAGGTCATGCATGTACGAGCTTATTGCTTCGAGAAGCGGATCACGGCGGTATCGACGCCCGCATCGGACAGGCGCTGACGCGCCGTGTTCATGTCCTCGAACTTCGCGAACGGACCAATACGCACGCGATAGTACGTCACACCGCCCGCATCACGCTGCGTCACCTTCGATTCGAAGCCCTGGAAGCCGAGACGCGCACGCTGCTGTTCGGCATCGGATTGCGTCTTGTATGCGCCGACTTGCAGGAAGTAGCCGGTGTTCACGTCGCCGGGAGCGGGCGGCGTGGTCTTCGCGGTGGCGGGCGGCGCGCTGCCGGCCTTCGGCGGCGTGGCGGCGGTCGGCGAACTCGTCGAGCCGTTCGTGCCCGGCGCCGCTTCAGGCTTTTTCGCGATGGCCGCGCTGCCGCTCTTCGGCGCGGAAGCCGTCGAGCCGACGGTCGGCGGGACTTCGACGATCTGCGGTTCGTCGAGCATGCCCGACGACTGCGTCTGATTGGTACTCTGGCCGGGCGCGGTGTTCGGCGGAGTCGGTTGAGCGGCTTGCGGCACCGGCTGGCCGGGCGTCTTGCCTTGCAGCGGACGGTTCGGGTCGTACGGCTGCGCAGCGGGCGCGGACGAGGTCTCCGATGCCGGCGGCGCTACCTTCGCCACGAACGGCGTCGGCGCGCGAGTGATGTACAGCGCGACGATCACGGCGATCGCGAGTCCGACGATCAGACCCAGCACGATGCCGAGAAAGGTTCCCCCCGTTTGCTTCGATTGCGACTGCTTCGACGTGCGGCGTGGTGTTGCCATCGTATGAATAACCTGCAAAAAAGTCTTCGAGTTGGCCGACGATTATAGCGGTCGCGTCACGCGCGCCCGCGCCATGCTCGCGTCCGCGCACGCCCTGTAGTCACAAAGTTACAGGGCGCGCGACAGGAGCGGAGATGCGCTTACATCTTCTGCGGTGCGGACACGCCGATGGTCGCGAGACCGTTTTCAAGTACCTGGCGCGTGGCCGCGAGCAGCGCGATGCGGGCCGTGCGCTCTTTCTCTTCGTCGACCAGCACGCGCTCGGCATTGTAGAACGAGTGAAATTCGCCAGCGAGATCGCGCAGATAGAACGCGACCGCGTGCGGCGCGAGTTCGTCGGCGGCGTGCGCGAGCATCTCGGGATACTCGGCGAGCTTGTTGAGCAGCGCCATCGCGCGATCGCTCGCGAGCGGCGACAGGTCCGCCTTCGCCGCTTGCGCGATGTCGCCGGCGTAGCGTTCCTTCCAGTCGCTCAGAATCGTGCAGATGCGCGCGTGCGCGTATTGCACGTAGTACACCGGATTCTCGTCGTTCTGCTTGAGCGCGAGATCGATGTCGAACACGAATTCGGTGTCCGCCTTGCGCGAGATCAGGAAGAAGCGCACGGCGTCGCGGCCGCGGCGGATCGTGTCTTCGTCGAGTTGATCGGGCGCGGCTTCGCTGCCCGGCGTCATGCCGCCCGACCATTCGATCAGATCGCGCACGGTGACGTAGCTGCCCGCGCGCTTCGAGATCTTCACTTCCTGACCGTCGCGCATGACGGTCACCATCTTGTGCAACACGTAATCGGGATAACCCTTCGGGATGCCGATGCCGAGTCCCTGCAAGCCGGCGCGCACGCGAGCGATCGTACCGTGATGGTCCGAGCCCTGAATATTGATGACCTTGGTGAAGCCGCGCCGCCACTTCGTGACGTGATAGGCGACGTCCGGCACGAAGTAGGTGTACGTGCCGTCGGACTTGCGCATGACGCGGTCCTTGTCGTCGCCGTCGTCGGTGGTGCGCAGCCACAGCGCGCCGTCCTGCTCGTAGGTCTTGCCGGCATCGATCAGCGCCTGCACCGTCTCTTCGACGCGGCCTTCCTTGTACAGCGACGACTCCAGATAGAACTGATCGAACTTCACGCCGAACGCGGTCAGGTCCATGTCCTGTTCGTGACGCAGATAAGCGACCGCGAACGTGCGGATGGCTTCGAGATCGTCGACGTCGCCACGGCCCTTGACCGGCTCGCCATCCTTCGCCGCGACCGTTGCGCCCGCCATGTAGTCACGCGCGATGTCCGCGATGTATTCGCCGTTGTACGCTGCTTCGGGCCACTCGGCGTCGCCGGGCTTGAAGCCGCGCGCGCGCGCCTGCGTCGAAATCGCGAGATTGCCGATCTGCACGCCGGCGTCGTTGTAGTAGAACTCGCGATGCACGTCGTAGCCTTGCGTCGCGAGCAGGTTCGACAGCGCGTCGCCGAGCGCGGCCTGACGGCCGTGGCCGACGTGCAGCGGTCCGGTCGGATTCGCCGACACGAATTCGACGAGCACGTGCCTGCCCGCGTCGCGCGTCGAGCGGCCGAAGGCGGCGGCATCGTTGAGCACCGCCGGGATCACGTCTTGCTTCGCCTTCGCGGCGAGACGCAGATTGATGAAGCCCGGACCGGCGACTTCGGCGCTCTCGACCAGCCCCTTCGCGTCCGGATGCGCGAGCAGGGCATCGACGATCTGCTGCGCGAGTTGACGCGGATTCGCGCGCAGCGGCTTCGCGAGTTGCATCGCGACATTCGACGCCACGTCGCCATGCGCGGCAACCTTTGGCCTTTCGAGGACGATCGCAGGTGCGATGAAGGCGGCTTCAGTCGCGCCTTGCGTGGATTGCGCGACCTGCTTGACCGCGTCGGAGATGAGCGTTTCCAGGATTTCTTTGTGTGCGGGCAGCATGCTGAATGTGATCCGGTGAAGCGGGTGCGGATGCGAAGGATGAAGGCGAAGCGAGACGCCATGCGACGCGGCTTCGGAGCCAACCGCCTGGTGAAGAACCACGCGAAACGACGCGAAACCACGCGCGATTCGGGCGTGAGACATTGCTAAACCGGGAGTTTAGCAAATGCTAAACTGTCTAAAGAGGGTGGCTGTCAGCGAAGACAGGCTCGTCGGCGCTTGCAACAGGATTTGCATAGAAAGCCGGCTGTCATCCAACAAAAGGAAAGGACCTTCCCATGCTGATTACATTCAAGACCATGGCTGCACCCGATGTCATGATGCTCGATAACCTCGCGGAGTATTTGCTTGGCATCATCGGCAAGCCTCTGTCGGAGCGGGGCGTCATTACGCCGGCCGAACTGCCCGTCGCCATTCAGAAGCTCGAAGTGGCCATCGTGACCGACAAGCGAGAGCGCGCCGAACACGACGGGCATTTCCATGAAGGCGAGGCGGGTCACGATCCGCATGAGATACCCATCGGACTCGCGCAGCGCGCTTATCCGTTTCTGGACATGCTTCGGCTTGCGCAGAAAGAGAACAAGGACATTCTCTGGGGCGTGTGACGCCTGACTCGCATCGTCAGCAGCGCGAAAAAAACCCGCATCGGCAACGAACGATGCGGGTTTTCTTTTTTCAGCTATGAAGCGTGCGCTTACTGCGACTGGCCGCCTTCTGCCGGCGCCGGCTTGGCCGTCGTGGGCTTCTTCGGCTTCTTGGGCTTCTTCTTGTGCTCCGTTTGCGGCGGCGAGTAGGACGAAGCCTCGGTGCTGCTTGCCTGTGCAAAGGCAGCCGAACCCGACGCAGCGAACACAGCAGCAGCGATCGAAACGGCTACGGCGGACGTCATCTTCTTCATGCGACTTTCTCCGTGACGAAAGAATGCGTGGCCGTCGTCGTGACGGCCTATCGCGGCTACCAGTCTACGGAAATCAAAATGTTCCCGCCGAAAGCCTGCCTGTTTCCGGCTATCACGCGCGGAATATGTTGCGTGTGCGCAATCAACGAAGCGGAGCGAGCGCCCGTTCCGCATCCGACGACGATATCGCCATGCGCTCGGCGAAACTCTGCACCTGATCGTCACCGATCTTGCCGACCGAAAAGTACGTGCTGTCCGGATGCGCGAGGTAGAAGCCCGACACGCTGGCGGCCGGCAACATCGCCAGCGATTCGGTGACGCTCATGCCGAGTTCATCCGCCTGAAGCACTTCGAACATATCGCGCTTGACGAGGTGATCCGGGCACGCCGGATAACCCGGCGCGGGCCGGATGCCGACGTACTTTTCCGCGATCAGCGCTTCGTTGTCGAGCGTTTCGTCCGAGGCATAGCCCCACAGTTCGCGACGCACGCGCGCATGCAGCGCTTCGGCGAATGCTTCCGCGAAACGGTCGGCGAGGGCCTTCAGCATGATCGCGCTGTAGTCGTCGTGATCGGCTTCGAACTGCTGTTCCTTCTTGTCGACGCCAAGCCCGGCCGTAACCGCGAACAGGCCGATGTAGTCCTTCACGCCCGATTCCTTCGGCGCGATGAAGTCGGCCAGCGAGCGATTCGGACGCATCACGCCATCGACGACCGGACGCACGCTCTGCTGCCGCAGATTGCGCCACGTCATCGCGACTTGCGAGCGCGATTCGTCCGTGTAGATTTCGATGTCGTCGTCGTTGACCGTGTTGGCCGGCAGCAGCATGACGACGCCGTTCGCCGTCAGCCAGCGGCCCTGGATGATGCGCGAGAGCATCGACTTGCCGTCCGAAAACACGCGCCGCGCCGATTCGCCGACGATCTCGTCGTTGAGAATCGCGGGATACGGGCCGGCCAGATCCCACGTCTGGAAGAACGGCGCCCAGTCGATGTACTTCGCCAGTTCCGCGAGGTCGTAGTTGCGAAACACGCGCCGCCCGATGAAGCTCGGCTTCTTAGGCGTGTACGCGGTCCAGTCGATCTTCGTCTTGTTCGCGCGCGCCTCGGCGTAGGTGACCATCGGTTGCGCTTTCTTGTTCGCGTGCTGATAGCGGATGCGTTCGTAGTCGCTCTTGAGTTCGTCGAGATAGCGCGCCGCACCCTCGTCCGACAACAGGCTCGACGCGACCGACACCGAACGCGACGCATCCGGCACATAGACCACCGGCCCCTCGTAGTGCGGCGCGATCTTCACGGCGGTATGCACGCGCGAGGTCGTCGCGCCGCCGATCAGAAGCGGCGTCTGCTTGCCGCGGAAGTATTCGTCGCGCTGCATTTCGGACGCGACGTAGGCCATCTCTTCGAGGCTCGGCGTAATGAGCCCCGACAGGCCGATGATGTCCGCGCCTTCTTCCTTCGCCTTCTGCAGGATGGTCGCGCAGGGCACCATCACGCCCATGTTGACCACTTCGAAGTTATTGCACTGGAGCACCACCGACACGATGTTCTTGCCGATGTCGTGCACATCCCCCTTGACGGTCGCGATGACGATCTTGCCCTTCGAGCGCACGTCCGCGCCGGCATCGGCCATGCGCTTCTTCTCTTCTTCGATGAACGGGATCAGGTGCGCTACCGCCTGCTTCATCACGCGCGCCGACTTGACGACTTGCGGCAGGAACATCTTGCCCGCGCCGAACAGGTCGCCGACGATGTTCATGCCGTCCATCAGCGGACCTTCGATCACGTTGATCGGGCGGCCGCCAGCCTGCTCGATCTTCGCGCGCACTTCCTCGGTATCTTCGACGATGAAATTCGTGATGCCGTGCACGAGCGCATGGGAAAGGCGCTGCTCGACCGGCTGATTGCGCCATTCGAGGTTCTCTTCCTTCTTCGCCGCGCCGGTCTTGAACTTGTCGGCGATCTCGAGCAGACGATCGGTCGCGTCTTCGCGGCGGTTGAGCACGACGTCTTCGACCCGCTCGCGCAACTCGGCGTCCAGATCGGCATACACGCCGAGCTGTCCCGCGTTGACGATGCCCATGTCCATGCCGGCCTGGATCGCGTGATACAGGAACACCGTATGAATGGCTTCGCGCACCGGATCGTTGCCGCGAAACGAGAACGACACGTTCGATACGCCGCCGCTGACCTTCGCGTACGGCAGGTTCTGCTTGATCCAGCGTGTCGCGTTGATGAAATCGACCGCGTAGTTGTTGTGCTCTTCGATGCCCGTCGCGATGGCGAAGATGTTCGGATCGAAGATGATGTCTTCGGGTGCGAAGCCGACTTCGTTCACTAGAATCTCGTAGCAGCGCTTGCAGATTTGCGTCTTGCGCTCGAAGGTATCGGCCTGGCCTTGCTCGTCGAAGGCCATTACGACGGCGGCCGCGCCGTAGCGGCGGATCAGGTTCGCGTGATGGCGGAACGCGTCTTCGCCTTCCTTCAGCGAGATGGAATTGACGATGGCCTTGCCTTGCACGCACTTGAGGCCCGCTTCGATCACCTCGAACTTCGACGAGTCGATCATGATCGGCACGCGGGCGATGTCGGGCTCCGATGCGATGAGATTCAGAAAGCGCACCATGGCGGCTTTCGAATCGAGCATGGCCTCGTCCATGTTGACGTCGATGACCTGCGCGCCGTTTTCGACCTGCTGGCGCGCGACGGCAAGGGCTTCGTCGAACTGGCCGTTCAGGATCATGCGCGCGAACGCCTTCGAGCCTGTCACGTTCGTGCGCTCGCCGACGTTGATGAAAAGCGAACCGTCGGTGACGTTGAACGGCTCGAGGCCGGAAAGACGCATCGTGTGATCGGTCATTGTCTTGTCTCTTTGATGTCAGGCGGCGTCGCGGTACTGGGCGGGAAAGGGGCGCGGCTTCACGTCCGCCAGCGCCTTCGCAATCTCCGCGATATGCTCCGGCGTCGTCCCGCAGCACCCGCCCGCCAGATTCACCAGACCGGCTTCGGCGAATTCCTTCAGCAATCCCGACGTCACGTCCGGCGTCTCGTCGAAGCCGGTATCGCTCATCGGGTTCGGCAGGCCCGCGTTCGGATAGCACGACACGAAGGTGTCGCACAGCTTCGCCAGTTCCGCGATGTACGGACGCATCAGCGCCGCGCCCAAAGCGCAGTTCAGCCCGAACGTGAGCGGCTTCGCATGACGCAGCGAGTTCCAGAACGCCTCGACCGTTTGCCCTGAAAGAATGCGCCCCGATGCATCCGTGACGGTGCCTGAAATCATGATTGGCACGAGTTCGCCGGTGTCCTCGAACAGTTCGTCGAGTGCGAAGAGCGCGGCCTTGGCGTTCAGCGTGTCGAAGATGGTTTCCACGAGAAACAGATCGCAGCCCGCATCGAGCAGCGCCTTGGCCTGCTCGTAATAGGTATTGCGCAGCTCGTCGAAGGTGACGTTGCGTGCGCCCGGATCGTTGACGTCCGGAGAAATGCTCGCGGTCTTCGGCGTCGGTCCGATCGCGCCGGCGACGAAGCGCGGCTTGTCGGGCGTCGAGAAGGCATCGCAGGCTTCGCGCGCGAGCTTCGCCGATGCGAGGTTCATTTCGGCCGCGAACTCTTCCATGCCGTAATCGGCCTGCGCCACGCGCGTCGCGCCGAAGGTGTTCGTCTCGATGATGTCCGCGCCCGCAGCGAGATACTTGTCGTGAATCTCGCGGATGATCTGCGGCTGCGTGATCGACAGCAACTCGTTGTTGCCTTTGATATCGCGGTCGTAATCCTTGAAGCGCTCGCCGCGATAAGCGGCTTCATCGAGCTTGTAGCGCTGGATCATGGTGCCCATCGCGCCATCGAGAATGAGGATGCGCCGTTGCAAAAGCGCGGGCAGCGCGGCGCCGCGCGTGTATTCGCGCTTGGGCGATTTCACGCCCGACGGACTCGGATTGGCGTTCTGGTTCATGACGGACAGGCCCTGTACCGGATGATGAAATAGTCCGTCATTGTAGCCGCAGCGAAGGGCAGTCGCTCTGCGAGGGACGTCCGGCGGCGCGTGCACGACGCATAAAAAAAGAACCCCGCCGATGAGGGACGGGGTCTTTCTGGCGTGTCGCTTGTTTGCCTTGCTGCATGGCTTGCCCGATCGCCGGCAAGCAGTGGCGGCGCCCGGCGCACGAAGCGCCTGGGCGGCGGATCAGTGGAGCACGACCGGTTGCGTCATCAAGATGTCGAACTGGCCGAGAAATTCATCGACATCCTCGAGCGATGGTTCTTCCTCGATCAGCTTTTGCACGTGCTCGCGAAACTTTTCGGCGAGCGCACCGTCGATGAAGATCTCCCGTTGCGTGTTCTTGTCGACGATTTCGTAACCGCCCGACATCATCGCAAGATGGTTGTCCTGCGGCGGAAATTCGACGACGCAATAGTTAGGGCTGTTGTAGATCATTTGCATGGCGACACTCCTTATTCCTTTTGCTCCTGGCAAACCTGCATCCTAAGTGGAGCGACGGGGTGGGAATTCAAGGGGTGGCCTCGACGTGATGCCGGTTTTATCGAGGCTATTTCTTGTGATACAAGCTCAGGCGGGTCCGCGCAAGAACGCATCCAGCAATGCGCAAAAACGCTGTGACACCTCGACCGGAGACAGATGTGCCGCATTCAGTAACTCGAATTGCGCGCCCGGCACAGTGTCGGCGATCAGTTTGGATTCAGCATGCGGCGTGCCATTGTCGTGTTCACCGGCCACGACGAGCGTGCGTTTCGCAATGGACGCAAGCTCGGCGCGCGCATCGAAACGGCTCAGCGCCTCGGCTGCACGCGCAAAACCCTCAGCGGGCGTGTGGGCTATCGTCTCCGCAATCTGCTCGATGACTTCCGGGTGCGCCTTGCGGAATTCCGCAGTGAACCAGCGCTCGAGCGTTGGTTCCACGATACCGGCTATTCCGCTTTCGCGCACGGACGCGGCGCGTTGCAGGAAGGTTGGGCGCGCTTCCTCACGAATGAAGGCGGGCGCGCCGACGACCGTCAGCGAATCCACTTTGTCCGCATGGTTGATTGCGAACTTCTGCGCAACCATTCCGCCAATCGACAAGCCGACGACATGCGTCGACGGCGCGCCGAGCCGGTCGAGCAGTTCGGAGAGATCATCGGCAAGATCGTCGATGGTGAAGGCATCCGGCGACACCGCCGTGTACCCGTGGCCGCGCAGGTCGTAACGCAACACGGTGTAACTGTCGCGGAAATAACCGGCCATCTGGTCCCAGACCGACAAATCGCCCGCAAGCTGGTGGATGAACGTCAGCCAGGGGCCGCCGCCTTCGTTGTCGAGTACGTACCGCGTGTCGATGCCATTGATGTTCAACTGCATATCGGCTCCGGTGAAAGTGCTTGTCCGCGTGTGGATGCGTGCTTCGACGCGCCGCCTCAGGGCCGGATTTCGGGATTCGGGGCGGGCGCGGTTTCCTCAGATGCATCCGGCGTGCCCGGAGCCTCCGGCTCGACGGCAGCGGTCGGCGTCTGGAGCTTGCCGGCCCACAACATTTCGACCTCCATGCCGTTCGGCTCCGTTTGCAGAATCCGCACGGGCAGCCAGCCAAGGGCGGGAGCGAGCCATACATCGAGCTTGCGGCGGTCGCCTTCGCGGCGCGGCAGGCGCATGAAATGCCGCGCGGTGACGTATCCGTCGCGCGCTTGCACCGTTTCGTCGCCGACGGTTTCCATCGGCCAGATTTCGCTGCTGTCGTTATCCGCGACGCTGAACTGGCGCGTGACGCCGGGCTTGTACACGTCCGGTGCGCCGCGCACGAGACTCGTCAATTGCATGACGACGCTGAAGCGGTCCTGCGCGCCGTCGGCGAGCGGCTGGCTGTTCGGCGTGCGCGTGTAGACGATCTGCTTGGTATCGCGGTTGAAGATGGCGATATCGGCGGCGCGGCGGCCGCGTTGCTCCGAATACTGTTCCGGGGCGATGCCGAACGCATCGATATGGCCCTTGCTCGAATACACGAACGGCCCGACGAACGGCAGCGGAATCGAGACGACCATCTCGTAGCGCTGGCCGTCGTTGGTCCAGTGGATCGTGCCGGTCTGATTCATCACGCCGTTGACGAGCGTGTCGTAGCGCAACTCGCCGGTTGGCGGGACGTTGATCTTGTCGCCCGATGCGGCTGCGGGCGCTTGCGATGCCGACGCCGATGCCGATGCCGATGCCGACGCGCTTGCCGCATCGGCGCTCGAAGCCGTGACTTCCGGCGATGCAGCGGCCAGCGCGCCAGGCTCGGGCGTCGCGGCGCTCACAGCGGGCGCGGGCGCAGGCACCGGATGCGGTCGCGGTGCAGGATGTACGGACTTCGGCGGCGCTGCAAGCGGCTTCGCGGGCGTGGCTGGCGTGGCTGGCGCAGGCGGCGCGACGGGCTTCGGCGTCAGCAATTCCACTTGCATGGGCGGCCTCTCCGTCGGCGGCGGGTTGGCCGGCTGCTTCGCGCGCTCGAGCCAGCGTAACCCGCCGGCATGCAAGCCGGCGACGACGAGCGCGGCCAGCACCCATCGCGGCCAGCGGCGGGGCGCGGCGGTCGGAGAGGCGGCAGAAGACTGCCCGCCCGGCGCGGGACGAGGACGGCGAAAGTCAGGCAAGGGCATCGAAACGGGGAGAGAAAGGCGAGCGCGCGTGGCAGAACGGGAGAATGGGGTTATGACAAGCGCCGCTGATTCGATGTTCCTCAGTGCGCCGGGGCGTCGCTGGCGCGATACCCCAGTTCATACGACAGGCCGCGCGCGCATTCGCGCAGCGCGGCATCGATTTCGCCGCCCCAGCGCGTATCGAACGCACCTTCGTGACCGAGCGCAATCAGCCCGAGCGCGAGATCGCCGGTCGAATCGAAGACAGGCGTGCAAAACGCGTGGATGGTCGGCAGCAGCATGCCTTCGACCCGCGCCGCGCCGTGCTCGCGGACATCGGCGAGCAGCGGCTCGATATCGGCGATGGTCTGCTTGCTGGCAGCGAGTTCGCGGTCGAGCATTGCCTGCGTCTTGCTGCGCGGCAGATAGGCGGCGAACAGCAGGCCGGTCGCGGATGAGAGCAGCGGCATGACATCGCCCAGTTTCAGCGATGCCTTCGCCGGATAGCTCGATTCCATCCAGTGCACGACGGTCGGCCCCTGATTGCCCCACACCGCGATGCCCACGGTCTGATCCAGCCGGTCGCGAAGCTCGGCCAGTGCGATGCGCGCGAGCCTCACGCCATCCACGCGAGCAAGGCGCGCCAGTCCCATCTGCAGCGCGAAGCCGCCGAGTTCGTAACGTCCCGACACCGGATCCTGCGATACGACGCCGAGCCGCACGAAGCTCACGAGGTAGCGATGCGCCTTCGCCGGGCTCATGCCCGCGCGCTGTGCGAGGTCGCGCAACATCATCGCGCGTGGCTCGCGGGTCAGCACGTCGAGCAGGCGGAAGCCGACTTCGATCGACTGAATGCCCGATCGCGCTTTCTCTTCGGAAGCGTCGATGTCGTCGTCGTCGGTGGTGGCGGAAAGGGTCGAAGGCATGGAAAGCGTCGAAATCGGCCGGATGGCTGGCGATTCACCATCGTAAAATAGATTTCCCTTAACGTCATCTCACGCACCGACTCCGCTTTATGAAACTCGCCACGCTGAAGGACGGCACGCGCGACGGCCAGCTCGTCGTCGTTTCGCGCGATTTGCGCACGGCAGTCATCCCCGACGGGATCGTCACGACGCTGCAACGCGCGCTCGACGACTGGACCTTTTACGCGCCGCAACTGATCGAGCTATACGACACGCTGAACCAGGGCCGCGCCCGTCATTCCTTTTCGTTCGATCCGAAGTCGTGCATGGCGCCGTTGCCGCGCGCCTTCCAGTGGGCCGATGGCTCGTCGTACGTGAACCACGTCCAGCTCGTGCGGCGCGCGCGGGGCGCGGAGATGCCGCCCGAGTTCTGGACCGATCCATTGATGTATCAGGGCGGCAGCGACGATTTTCTCGGGCCGACCGACGATATCGTGTGCGCGTCCGAGTCCTATGGGATCGATTTCGAGGCGGAAGTGGCCGTGATCACCTCGGATGTCGGGATGGCCCCCACGCCCGACGAAGCGTTGCGAAGCGTGCGCTTGGTGATGCTCGTCAACGATGTATCGCTGCGCAATCTCATCCCTGCCGAACTGGCGAAGGGCTTCGGCTTCTTCCAGAGCAAGCCCGCGACCGCGTTTTCGCCGGTGGCCGTGACGCCCGACGAACTCGGCGACGCATGGCGCGAAGGCCGCGTGCATCGCCCGATGATCGTGCACTGGAACGGCAAGAAGGTCGGCCAGCCGGAATGCGGCGTCGACATGGTGTTCCACTTCGGCCAGCTTATCGCGCATGCAGCCAAGACGCGCAATCTGCGCGCGGGGTCGATCGTCGGCTCGGGCACCATCTCCAACAAGGACGCGACGCGCGGCTACTGCTGCATCGCCGAGAAGCGGTGTCTCGAAACCATCGAGCACGGCGCGGCGCAGACCGGCTTCATGCAGTTCGGCGACAGCGTGCGTATCGAAATCTTCGACGAGGCCGGCAAGTCGGTCTTCGGCGCGATCGATCAGGCCGTCGTGCAACTGGAGCACTGAGCGCGCACTGAGCGGGCACGAGGGCGCAACGGGTTTCGCCCGATGCGTCGACGGCGCGCGTCACCGTACACTTGCCGGGCGTTGCGGCGCCCGGGCCGCACGACGACAACAACACGTACAAAGGAGATGTCGATGCGCGGTGGAAAGTGGATGGCGGCGGCAGTATCGTTGGTTCTGGCGACAACATCGTTCGCGCAGACGCCGCATGTGAAGATCGGCCTCGTGCTGTCGCTGACGGGGCCGGCCGCGTCGCTCGGCATTCCCGCCCGCGATACGGTGGCGCTCCTGCCGAAGGAAATGGGCGGCAGGCCCGTCGACTATATCGTGCTCGACGACGCCTCCGACACCACGCAAGCCGTCCAGACCACGAAGAAGCTCATCACCGAAGATCAGGTCGATGCGATCATCGGCTCGTCGATCACGCCGAACTCTCTCGCGATGATCGATGTCGTCGCGCAAGGACAGACGCCGATGATCTCGCTGGCGTCGTCATCGAAGATCATCGAACCGGTGGACGACAACCGCCGCTGGGTCTTCAAGACGCCCCAGACCGACGCGATGATGGCGTCCGCGATCGCCGAGCACGCGAGCAATCACGGCGTGAAGACGCTGGCGTACATCGGCCAGGCCGACGCGCTCGGCGAAACCTTCTACGCGGAAGTCGCGAAGTTCGCACAGCTTCACAAGATCAACGTGGTGGCGAACGAGCGCTTCAACCGCACGGACCCGAGCGTGACCGGGCAAATCCTCAAGATTCTTGCCGCGAAGCCGGATGCCGTGGTGGTCGGCGCGGCCGGCACGCCTGCCGCGCTGCCGCCGAAGACGCTCGCGCAACGCGGCTACAAGGGCCTCGTCTATCACAATCACGGCGTCGGCAACCGCGACTTCCTGCGCGTGTGCGGCGCGGATTGCAACGGCACCTTCCTGCCGACGAGCCCGGTGCTGGTCGCCGCGCAGTTGCCCGACGATCATCCGGCGAAACGGCTCGCGCTGAGCTATATCAAACTGTACGAAGCGAAGCAGGGCGCGGGAACGGTGTCGGCGTTCGGCTCCTACACGTGGGATGCGGGGATGCTGCTCGAACGCGCCGCGCCCATCGCGCTGAAAGCGGGCGCACCTGGCACGCCGGCGTTCCGCAACGCACTGCGCGATGCGCTCGAAGGCACGAAGAACTTCGCGGATACCAATGGCGTCGTCAACATGACGCCCAACGATCACATCGGCCTCGATCAGCGCGCCCGCGTGATGGTCGAGATACGCGACAGCAAGTGGGTGTATCAGCCGCGCTAACGCCACCTGCACTTGAAGCCCATCGACATGAGCGATCTTTCCCTGTACTCCGCCTATACGTCGCTGCAATTGCGCCGTCACGCGCACGGCGTGCTCGAAGTGGTGATGCCCGGCGCGGGCGCGAACAAGAGCGGCCTCTCCACCGCTGACGCCAACATGCACCGCGAACTGGCGGATATCTGGCGCGACATCGATCGCGATCCCGAGACGCGCGTCGCGCTGATTCGCGGCGAGGGCAAGGGCTTCTCGGCGGGCGGCGATCTCGCGCTCGTCGAGGAGATGGCGAACGATTTCGAGGTGCGCGCGCGTGTCTGGCGCGAGGCGCGCGATCTCGTCTACAACGTCATCAACTGCAACAAGCCGATCGTCTCCGCGATGCACGGCCCGGCGGTCGGCGCGGGGCTCGTCGCGGGGCTGCTCGCGGATATCTCGATTGCGTCGAAGTCGGCGCGCATCATCGACGGACACACGCGGCTCGGCGTCGCCGCCGGCGATCATGCGGCGATCGTGTGGCCGCTGCTGTGCGGGATGGCGAAGGCCAAGTACTATCTGCTTCTATGCGAGCCGGTGAGCGGCGAGGAGGCGGAGCGCATTGGGCTGGTATCGCTCGCGGTGGAAGAAAGCGAACTGATGCCGAAGGCAATCGAAGTCGCGAACCGGCTCGCGCAAGGATCGCAGACCGCGATACGCTGGACCAAGTACGCATTGAACAACTGGCTGCGCATGGCGGGGCCGACCTTCGATACATCGCTCGCGCTCGAATTCATGGGTTTTGCCGGGCCGGACGTGCACGAAGGCATGCGTTCGCTGCGCGAGCGCCGCGCGCCGGATTTTCCCGGCGGCGCGCCGTTTTAATGACCTCGCGCAATCGCGTGAATCAACCAATCATGGAGAGAGTCGAATGACCGATAACACTGGCGGCACCCCGCCGTTTTCGATTCCCGGTTTCCCCGGATTCGGCCAGGCCGACATGATGGGCAAGATGTGGGAAATGATGCGGCTCAACCCGTTCGCCGCCGCGATGCCGGGCGGCGGCCAGGGCGTAGGACCGTCGCTGTCGATGATGTCCGACATGCTCGCGCCGCTCACCAACATCGAGGAACTCGACAAGCGCGTGACCGACATGCGCGCGGTCGAGCAATGGCTCAAGCTCAATCTCAACATGCTGCAATCGGCGATTCAGGCGCTCGAAGTGCAGCGCGCCACGCTCGCCACGCTGCGCTCGTTCGGCGCGTTCGCGCAGACGTCGATGGAAAGCGCGAAGAACGCGGCGGCGGACACGCAGAAAGCGGCGGGCCGCTGGCCGATGGGCGGCGCGGCGAAGCCCGAGGAGCCGAAGCAGGAAAGCAGTCCGCAGCCGTCCGCCACCGACGACGCGGCGCAGCCGGCTGGCAGCGTGCCGCCGGGCTTCGATCCCAGCGGCTGGTGGAACGTGCTGCAATCGCAGTTCAATCAGCTCGCCCATCTCGCGATGCTTCAGCCCGGCATGACAGGCGCGGCGGGCCAGCAGGACGCGTCGGCGGAAACGACGGCGCAGAGTCCCGCATCCGGCGATGCGGCCGATGCCGGCGAACCCAAGTCCGATGCCGCCGCAGCCAAAAAGGCGGCTGCAAAAAAAGCGCCGCCGCGAAAGAAAGGCGAGTGAGATGCGGCTGTCCGCCTGACCGGGCCGGCTGGGAAATGAATCGGCGTGACGCCCGGCGGCTGCAAGGTCGCCGGGCGTTTTCTTTGCGTGCGGTCAGGCAGAGCCGGAATCGAGCGCAGTGCGAACGGTCACTTTCTGTCCATCATTAAGCGGCCGCTTACTCGCGCTTTGTCCACCCCGCATATCAGGCACGCTGCGTGCATAGCGGATATGTGTGATCCATGTTCACTCTGTCCATGACAAACCCATCGAACGAAGACCCCGTTTCCGGCGAGGATGCCGGCGACACCGCCCAGAACGACGCTCTATCGGGATCGCTGCAATCGCACGGTTTCGAAAGCGGGTTGACGGGCATCGGCATTGGCGCCATCGCGCAGGAAATCGGGCTGACCAAGGACACGCTGCGCGTGTGGGAGCGCCGCTACGGATTCCCACAACCGCTGCGCTCGCCCGGCGGCGAACGGCTGTATCCGCAGGAACAGGTTTCGAAGCTGCGGCTCGTGAAGCGCCTGCTCGACGCGGGGCATCGGCCGAGCAAGGTGCTCGCGCAGCCGGTCGAGCAATTGCAACAACTCGCGCAAGCATCCGGGATCGGCCAGGACGCGCCGGATGTGGAGTTGGACCAGATGGTCGCGTTGCTGCGCAACGGTGCTTACGAGGACTTTCGCTTCGGACTGCTCAAGCGCGCGACGCGCGACGGCCTCGAGCGCTTCGTTCTCGACGTGGCCGCGCCGCTTTCGGCGCGCGTCGGCAATGCGTGGGCCGCGGGTACGTTGCAGGTCTATCACGAGCATCTTTTCAGCGAGGCGCTGCAGGTTACGCTGCGCAGCCTCATGCGCCCGCTTTCCGACGCGATGCGCTCACGCGGAGGCCGTCCGCGCGTGCTGCTGACGACGCTCTCCGGAGAAGGTCACGGTCTCGGCATCCTGATGGCCGAGGCGATGCTGACGCTGTCGGAATGCACGTGCATTCAGCTCGGGCTCCAGACGCCGCTGCACGATATCGCCAGCGCGGTGACTGCGCACGATATCGATATCGTCGCGCTGTCGTTCACGTCGGTGCTGCCGACGCAGGTCATCGGCAATGTGCTGACGGAGCTGCGCAGCATGCTGCCGTCGCACGTGCGGATCTGGGTCGGAGGCAGCAGTCCGGCGCTGCGCCGCAAGATTCACGAGGGCATCGACCAGTTGCCCGGCCTGACCGCAATCGCCGAATCCGTCGCGGCCTGGCGCTCGACGGCCGTGCTATCATCGACCGGCTTGCCGGAGCAGCCGCAGACGGCGAACTGACACGGGCTTGCAAATAGACGGCATCGGCGAGAACGGCATCTGCGGCGCGTTAGCCGCGAACCGGCGCAGCATGCCGCTGTCACAAGCGTAGGCCACGCTGGAAACTGCGCGGCACGGCGGCGCCACGAAGGCCGGTCCTACCTCAGGCACAGGTTTCGCTCATCACCCACGGTAGACAAAGACGCATACAGCGCGCATCAGCACATGACGCGTGAAGCTTATGCGCGGCTGATTGCGTTGCCGCCGCGCTAAATATGGCGCTTTGTTGTCGGTTTTCGTCTGTGAGCGCTCGAATCCCGCGTAAAATTGAAAGCTTGGTTGCTCGCGCGCAATGTTTAGGTGCGCGCCCGGGCCGAGAGTCATATAGATATAACGTCGCATAAGTGGCATCAGGGGTGACTATGAACACCATGCTTTATCCGGAACTTTATAAGTCGCTCGAATCCGTCCGGTGGGATATGGAGAAGGACATTCCATGGGACAAATTCGATGCGTCGCTGCTCTCCGACGAGCAGGCCAAGACCATCAAGATGAACGCGATCACCGAATGGTCCGCGCTTCCTGCAACGGAAATGTTCTTGCGTGACAACCATCACGACAGCGACTTCTCCGCTTTCATGAGCGTGTGGTTTTTCGAAGAGCAGAAGCATTCGCTGGTGTTGATGGAATACCTGCGCCGCTTCAAGCCCGAAATGGTGCCGACGGAAGAAGAACTGCACGCCGTGCGTTTCGAATTCGATCCGGCGCCGCCGCTCGAAACCCTGATGCTGCATTTCTGCGGCGAGATTCGCCTGAACCACTGGTATCGCCGGGCAGCGGAATGGCATACCGAGCCGGTCATCAAGCACATTTACGAAACGATCTCGCGCGACGAAGCCCGTCATGGCGGCGCGTATCTGCGCTACATGAAGAAGGCGCTCGCCAACGCGGGCGATTCTGCGCGCGCCGCGTTCGCGAAGATCGGTGTGCTGATGGCGTCCGCGCGCCGCACGGAAAAGCCGCTGCATCCGACGAACCTGCACGTGAATCAGGCGCTTTTCCCGCGCGATACCGTGCAATCGCGCCTGCCCGATCCGGAATGGCTCGAGCGCTGGCTCGACGACCAGATCCGCTTCGACGATAGCTGGGAGAAGAAGGTCGTCGAACGCATCCTGCACAACCTGTCGATCCTCTTCGAGCGCTCGTTCGTCACCGCGCAGGAGTTGAACCGCTATCGCAAGGAAGTGGTGCAGCGTCTGCAAGCCGCGTCAGGCGGCGCGGCTGGGCAGCAGCCGGCCTGATCGCCGGAACAAGTGTTGAAGAAGCGGCCCGTCAGGCTCCAACTGACGGGCCGCTTTTTTTTGCATCCCTCGAAGGTTCAGCGCAGCGCCCGGAAGCCTCGAGCCGCCGTGGCACAATGCGCGCTCTTGAACCACTGCACCGAGCATCGCCATGCCCGCCATTTTCGAACGCAAGATCACCACACGCGACGCGCTCGCCGCGCTCCGTCCGACGCTCGCCGGGCCGGTCGTATTCACCAATGGCGTGTTCGATATCCTGCATCGCGGACACGTGACCTATCTCGCCGATGCGAAGGCGCTCGGCGCGACGCTGATCGTCGGCGTCAATAGCGATGCCTCCGTGCGGATGCTCGGCAAGGGCGACGATCGCCCGATCAATCGCGAAGAGGATCGCATGGCGCTGCTGGCGGCGCTCGAAAGCGTGGACTGGGTGGTGAAATTCGAAGAGCCGACGCCGCTGCAACTGATCGACGCCGTGCATCCCGATGTGCTCGTGAAAGGCGGCGATTACGACATGGACAAGCTGGCGGAATCGGCGCTGGTGCGCGGGTGGGGCGGCAAGGCGCTGGCAATCGCTTTCGAGCATGACCGCTCGACGACCGCGCTGCTCAAGAAAGTGCGCGCGCAGTCCTAACGCGATGCCGCCCTGCCGGTCTACTGGCTGAGCGGCGCAGTTTGCACTTTAGCGGCGGGCGCGGGACCGCCGACTTGCGGCTGATCGGCAGCTTCTTCGGGATGGAGCGGACGCATGGTCAGCGTTTCAGGCCGGACCTGCTGCATCAGGTGTTGCGGCTCGCGCGCGCCGGCCGCCGGCAGCGGGCCGAAGGTGCCGTGTACGAGCGCAAACATTACAAGGTTGGCCAGGGTCAGGATGGCGATGAGCCAGCGCAGCATTCTTGGGCTCCGTCAGTCGATCAGGATCAGGATGAGTGAAGCGCCGCCGCTTCCCGCGCGATGAGCGCGAGTCCCGACAGCACCAGGGAATCATGGCGAGTGTAGGGCGCGTCGAGCGCGCCCGCGATTTCATCGGCGGCGCCGCCGCTCAGCACGAGACGGACGTCCGCTTGCCAGTCGTTGCGCAGATCGCGCCATGCTCGCTCGATCAAACTCGCTTGCGCCAGCAGGCAACCGGACGACAACGCGGCGGCGGTATCGATCGCGAAGAGGGCGTGCGGCTTTTCGACGGCGGCGTTCAGCGCGCGTTTTGCGCCCGCCGCGTCGAGCGTCGGCAATTGCGCGGTGCGGCTGCCGAGCGATTGCATCATCAGCGACCAGCCCGGGGCGATCAGTCCGCCTGTAAAGACGCCGTCGGCGCGCAGGGCTTCGAGCGTCGTCGCGGTGCCGAACGTGGCAATCAGTACGTTCTCGCCCGGATAGGCCGCACGGGCGCCGATCAGGCCGGCCCAGCGATCGCTGCCGAGCTTTTCGGGCTCCGCATAGCCGTTGGTCACGCCGCATTGACGCGGCTTCGCCCGGACGACGGTGCGCGGCAGCGCGGGCCAGCGCGCGTCGATGAGACGTTCGATCCGGTCCTGCACCGATGCGCCCGCCACGTTCGAAATCCACGCGTTAGCGGGATCGGGCAGCGATGACCACGCGGCAAGCGCCGGGTCGTCGTATTGCGATGCTTCCCGTTCATGCTCGAACGCGCCGCTCGCGATGGCCGCGCCGGTTTCATCGGCGAGCGACCACTTGATGCGGCTGTTGCCCGCGTCGATCAGCAGTATCCGCGCGTCGCTCACGGACGTTCCTTCGCGAGGCGCAAGCTCAGTTCGCCGGTGGCGACGGCGCGCGGTCCTTCGGGTGCGTCGATCAGCAAGTGGCCGCTGTCGTCCACGCCCGATGCCACGCCGCGCGTGATTTCCTGTCCTTGATCGAGCAGCACGACTTCGCGGCCGGCGTAGGCGTGAGCGTCGGTCCAGCGCTGGCGGAACGGCTTGAAGCCTTCGGCTTCGAAGCGCGGCAGGGCGGCATCGAGCGCGTTGAGCAGCGCGGCGAGCGTGTCGGTGAGATTCGCGCCGGGCCACGCGCGGGCGAGCGAAGCGGGCGCCGTGCCGGGAACGGCGGACGCGGCCTGGCGATTCGCGTCATCGACCTGAGCGGCGAGGTGCTCCGCGCCATGCAGATTGATGCCGATGCCGATCACCACGGCCGTCGCGCCCGGCCCCGTCCATGCGGTTTCGATGAGGATGCCGGCGAGCTTGCCATCGTCGAGCAGCACGTCGTTCGGCCACTTGAGGGCGGGCCGCGCGGACGGCGAGAGCGGCAGGCGCGCGAGCGCATCGAGCACCGCGACGCCGATCGCCAGACTCAGCCCCGATAGCCCTTCGATAGGCCGCCGCAGCACATAGCCGACCGACATCAGCAGCGCGTTGCCCGGCTCCGCGAGCCAGGCGCGGCCCCGCCGGCCCCGGCCGGACGTCTGCGAATACGCGACGCGGACGACGGGCGCGGGCGGATCGGCCGGCGCGTTGTCGCGGGGCTGGGCGCGCAGGCGTTCGATGAGATCGGCGTTCGTGGAGCCGGTTTCATCGACGATTTCGATGTCCCAGTCATGCGCGGGACGCGGGGCGAGCGTCGCGAGCCGGCTGCGATCGATGCGCCACGGGGCGTCGGGGGCGAAGGAAGCGGAGGGGTTCATGCAGGGTATTGTAGCGGGGCGGTATGCCGATGCCCTTCCTCGCCGGGGTCGCGCGAACGCAAGGCGAAGCGTCTTTTGCGCAGCGTCGCGGCCGACGGCCAACGCCTTCGCTCGTCAGCGATGCGCCGAGGCGTGCCGCGGCGGACCGCCCCAGGACAACCTTCGTTACAATGTCCTCTCCCTCCCATCCCGCCCCAACACCCTTGAACTTCGACACGCCGCCCCGCCTTCGAGTGGAAGCCGGTCAGCAAGGCAAGGTGGTCCGGCTCTCGGGCCAATGGACCGCGCTCGCGCTTGCGCGTGATCGAGCCAAAAGCGGCGTCACGCGGCGGCTGCGCGCCATCGGGCGGGAAGCCATCGGCCAGTGGGACCTGCTCTCCGTCGAGCGCCTCGATCACGTCGGCGGTCAGGCGCTATGGCGCATCTGGGGCCGCAAGATGCCCGCCACCATCGCGCTGTCGGACACCCAGCGCGAAATCTTCGAGCGCGTCGCACTGCTCGACGCCGAACGCGAAGAACCCGAACCCGTCGACCGCACCGGCCCCGTGACACGGCTCGGACAACTGATCTTCGGCTTCCTCGATCACGTGTACGGCGGCCTGGCGATGTTCGGCACCTTTCTCATCGATCTCGTCGCCATCGTGCGGCGTCCAAATCGCACGCCGTGGACGGAGATCTCCGCGAACATCTATAGCGCCGGCGCGCAGGCGCTCGCCATCACGGCGCTCGTCGCGTTCCTGATCGGCATCGTTCTCAGTTATCTGTCGGCGCAGCAGTTGCGCATGTTCGGCGCGAATCAGTACATCGTGAACATCCTTGGCCTGTCGGTGATACGCGAACTCGGGCCGGTGCTCTCCGCGATTCTCGTCGCCGGGCGCTCCGGCTCCGCGATCACCGCGCAGATCGGCGTGATGCGCGTCACCGAGGAACTCGACGCGATGCAGGTCATGGGCATCCCGCATGGTCTGCGGCTCGTCCTGCCGCGCGTGCTCGCGCTCGGCATCGCCATGCCGCTGCTCGTCATGTGGACGAACATCATCGCGCTCGTCGGCGGCGCGCTCGCGGCCAAGCTCGTGCTGTCCATCGACATATCGTTCTTCGTCCGCTCGCTGCCGTCCGTCGTGCCGATCGCGAATCTGTGGATCGGACTCGGCAAGGGCGTCGTGTTCGGCATGCTGATCGCGCTCGCTGCGTGTCACTTCGGCTTTCGCATCAAGGCAAATTCGCAAAGTCTCGGCGAAGGCACGACGACTTCCGTGGTCACGTCGATCACCGTGGTCATTCTCGCGGACGCCGTGTTCGCGATCCTCTTTCAGAACGTGGGGCTATAAACGCACATGTCGACGACGCTCGCCACCGCTGTGCGCCATCAGCCGCCGCCCGTCATCGCGGAGCCGGTCATCGAAGTGCGCGATGTCACGAAACGCTACGGCAGGACCGTGATTCACGAGCACCTGAGCCTCGACGTGCGGCGCGGCGAGATCGTGGCGCTGCTCGGCGGCTCGGGCTCCGGCAAGACCACGCTCGTCCGGCAGATTCTGGGACTCGAATCGCCGACATCGGGCACCATTCGCGTGCTCGGCGAAGAGTGGGCGCGCATGGACGAAGAGACCGCCAAGATGCTGCGCACGCGCTCCGGCATGCTGTTTCAGCAAGGCGCGCTGTTCTCGTCGCTGACGGTGTACGACAACATCGCGCAGCCGTTTCGCGAACTCGGCAAGATTCCGGAAGATCTGATCCGCGAGTTCGTGATGCTCAAGCTCGAAATGGTCGGGCTGTCGTGCAAGCACGCGAGCAAGATGCCGTCGGCGCTGTCGGGCGGCATGGTGAAGCGCGTCGGCATCGCGCGGGCGATTGCGCTGGAACCCGAACTGCTGTTCCTCGACGAGCCGACCGCGGGCCTCGACCCGAAGGCATCGGACGAATTCGTCGATCTCATCGCGACGCTGCATCGCGCGCTCGGTCTCACGGTCGTGATGGTCACGCACGATCTCGATACGATGGTCGCGCTGTCCACGCGCGTCGCCGTGCTGGCCGACCGGCGCGTGCTCGTCGCGGCGCCCGTCGAAGAGGCGGTGACGGTGGATCATCCGTTCATCCGCGAGTATTTTCTGGGGCGGCGCGGACGCCGCGCGCTTGCCGCACTGCCGCCCGAGCGCCGCGCGAAGCTGCCCGCCGTCGCGCTCGACGACGCCTCGACCATCGTCAGATAGCCGACGCCACGCCCACAGAAAGAAGGAACCCGCCGATGGAAAACAAATCACACGCGTTCTGGACCGGGCTGTTCACCATCGTGCTCGTGCTGGCGATCGCGTTCGCGGCGTTCTTCTTCAACGTCGATCGCACCGTGCGCGTGCCGTACGACCTGATCGCGCGGACCAACGTGACGGGTCTTTTCACCGATGCCTCCGTGCGTTATCGCGGTCTCGGCGTCGGCAAGGTAGAGTCGATCCGCTTCGACAAGTCGCATCCGGGGCAAATTCGCATCCGCATTCTCGTCGACCAGAACGCGCCGATGACGCATTCCACGTTCGCGACGCTCGGCTTTCAGGGCGTGACGGGCATCGCGTTCGTGCAACTCGACGACACCGGCAAGGACACGAGGGCGCTCGCTTCGTCGCCGCAGCACGTCGCCGAAGTGCCGATGCGCCCCGGCCTCTTCGAGCAGTTGCAGGAGCGCGGGGAAGTGATTTTGCGCCGCTTCGAGCGTCTGTCCGACGATGCGGATAAATTCCTCTCCGACGACGTGCGCAACCAGCTGATGGACACCGCGAAGAGTCTGCAGGGCGCGGCGGATGGCATTGCCTCGCTGGCGAATCAGGCCGGGCCCGCCACGGCGCGCCTGCCGCAGACGCTGCAACAGCTCGACCGCACGCTGGCATCGACGAATGCGTTCGTCCAGAATCTGAGCCGCGAAAACGGCCCGTTCGTGACGAATCTGAACAAGGCGGGCAACGCGGCGCAACAGGCGGCCACGTCGCTCGCCGACATGAACGAATCGCTGCGCGAAATAACGGCGCGCGTGGGCTTCGAGGCGCTGCCGCGGCTCTATTCGTTCACCGAGGATCTGGGTAGCGCCGCGCGTTCCGTCGACCGCGCCGCCGATACGTTCAGCGCGAGCCCGCGCAGCGTATTGTTCGGTGCGCCGTCGATGCCGCCGGGGCCGGGCGAGCCGGGCTTCGTCTGGCCGGCGAATCCGGCGCGTTGAAAAGGAATCTCATGGGACATACAGAGTTGAACCGAACGGCGCTCGCGCTTGTGTTCATGGCGATGCTGGCGGGCTGCGCGTCGAACGCGACGGTCGCGCCCGACGCGCGCTACGACCTCGGCGCACCGCCGGCATCGACGGAAACGAAAGCGCTGCCGCCCGTCAAGGTGCTTGCGGTCGGCGCGCCGCGCAGCCTGGAAACCGACGCGTTCGTCTACCGGATGAGCTATGCCGACGCGCAACGCACCGGCAGTTATGCCAACAGCCATTGGACGATGCCGCCCGCGCAACTCCTGACGCAGCGCGTGCGCGCGGCGCTGGCGGCGCGCGGCCCGGTGCTGACGGGCGCCGATACGGTGCGCGCGGCGTTGCTGGAAGTCGAACTGACTGGCTTCGAGCAGGTCTTCGATGCGCCCGAGCGGAGCCACGGCGCGGTGTCGGTGCGCGCGACGCTCACGCAGCAGGGCCGCGTGGTCGCGCAGCGGGCGTTCGCCGCGAGCGCGCCCGCGCCGACGGCGGATGCACCCGGCGGGGCGCGGGCGCTCGCGGCGGCATCGGACGATCTGATCGCACAACTGAGCGCATGGCTCGATGCGCAGCCGCTCGCCGCGTCACGATGACATCGACACATCGCGCAACTTCGCCCGCACGCTCGCACGCAACGTCGCTCGAACGGAGGCGCTCGGGCGGCTCATGACGATCAAGCAATGGCAGCGCCGCCCGTCGGCGTTTTCGCGGCAGGCGCTCATCGCGTATGCGGCGCTCGTCGTGTACGGCTCGCTCTATCCGTTTTCTGGCTGGCGATCGCTCGGCATCGGGCCGCTCGCGTTTCTCACCGATCCGCTTCCGCAATATGTGACCGCGTTCGACGTCGTCACGAACGTGCTGGGTTACATGCCGCTCGGCGCGCTGATCGTGCTCGCGCTGTATCCGCGCTGGCGGGGGGCGGCGGCGGTGTGCGCGGCGTTTATCGGCGGCGGCTTGCTGTCGGGCGTGATGGAGTCCATCCAGACCTATCTGCCGACGCGCGTCTCGTCGAATCTCGATCTCGCCGCGAATGCGCTCGGCGCGCTCGTGGGCGGCGTGCTCGTTGCGCCCGCGACCAGCGCGCTGCTCGATCGGGGCTTGCTGAGGCGGATCCGCTTCACGTGGTTCGAGCGGCATGGCGCGTATGTCATCGGGCTGTCGGCGTTGTGGCCGTTCGCGGCGATGTTCCCCGCGCCGTATCTCTTCGGCGGCGGCGACCTGCCGCGCGTGCTGTGGGAGAACCTTGATCCTGCGATGCAGGACGCGATCCTCGTCTGGACGCCCGCGTCATGGGACATCGAAAGCTGGCCGGACCGGCTCGGCGCGCTGCTGCCCGACGATTCATGGGAAGCGCTGATCACGTCGTCGAATCTCTTTGCGGCGCTCGTGCTCGTGACGCTGCTCACGCGCGAACGCGCGCCGCGAATCCGGCTGATGCTCGGCCTGATCGTCGCGACGCTGTTCGCGAAAGCGGGCGCGTCGTTCCTGCAATCGCACGCGGGCCTGACATTCGACTGGGCCACCGATGGCGCGCTCGAAGGCATCGGCATCGGCGCGGCGGCGGGCGTCCTGTCGGTCGCGCTGCCGCGTGCGCTGCGGGCGGCGCTGGCAGGCGGGGCGCTCGTCGTCGGGCTCGCGCTCGTCAATGTGCTGCCGGTGAATCCGTACTTCGATATCGTGCTCGCGGACTGGCGGCAGGGGCGGTATCTGCACTTCAACGGGCTGCTGCACTGGCTCGCGTGGGTGTGGCCGTATGCGGCGCTCGGCTGGCTCGCGTCGGCGGCGGAACGGGCCTGGTTCACGCGGCGGCGCGTGGCCAACGCGGGCGGCGCGGGCAACGAGCGCTGACGGCAGGCCGGAACATCGCTCGCTATAATCGACCGACACTCATTCGCCCGGCGCGCCCGATACTCATGGACTCTTTCTACAAGTACCACGTGTTCTTCTGCCTCAATCAGCGCGACGCGGACGCCACGCGGCCGAGCTGCGCGAATTGCAACGCGCAGGAGATGCAGGAGCACGCGAAAAAGCGCGTGAAGAAGCTCGGGCTCGCGGGCGAGGGCAAGGTGCGGATCAACAAGGCGGGCTGCCTCGACCGCTGCGAGCTGGGGCCGGTCGTGGTCGTGTATCCGGAGGGCACGTGGTACACGTATGTCGATGAAACGGACATCGACGAAATCGTCGATTCGCATCTCGCCAACGGGAAGATCGTCGAGCGTCTTCTCATCGACCAACCGGTTTAACGAACGCCTCGCCGCATGAACGCGCAAACAGAAAAATTCCTGATCGACGGGCCGGCGGGCAAGATCGAGGTCGCGCTCGACCGGACCGACGCCGCGCCGCGAGGCATTGCGCTCGTCGCGCATCCGCATCCGCTCTTCGGCGGCACGATGGACAACAAGGTGGCGCAGACGCTCGCGCGGACCTTCGTGCAGCTTGGGTACACGACCTATCGCTCCAATTTCCGCGGCGTCGGGCAGACGGAAGGCGAGCACGACAACGGCATCGGCGAACGCGAAGACCTGCTGGCGGTCATCGCTCACATGCGCGCGCAGCCCGGGCAAAGCGATGTGCCCATCGTGCTCGCGGGCTTTTCGTTCGGCACCTTCGTGCTGTCGCACGTCGCCAAACGCATGATGGACGAAGGGCAGGCGATCGAGCGCATGGTGTTCGTCGGCACGGCGGCGAGCCGCTGGGAGGTGGCTCCGGCGCCCGAGAACACGCTCGTGATTCACGGCGAAGTGGACGACACCGTGCCGATCGCATCCGTCTACGACTGGGCGCGTCCGCAGGAATTGCCGGTCGTCGTGATTCCCGGCGGCGAACACTTCTTTCACCGCAAGCTGCATATCCTGAAGCGCGTGATCGTCGACGCATGGCGGTAACGCCTCGCGTGAATCGACCTTGGAAACGTGCATAGGCATCGCCTGAAAAGCGCAAATTCGGGCGAATCACGGGCAGATTGGCCGCAAAGGCGCTCTGAGCCGCGCGTATAATGGCGCAGAATTTTTTCGCCGCCCGTTCGTGTTCAGCTTGCGTTCTGCTTGCCGCAAAGCGAGAGCGAATCGGTTCCGGCGAAAAGCCCGACGCCTGAGCGCCGGCTCCCATGCCGGCCAACGCGACGTTTCGAAAACAAACGTTTGAGAACCGATGGCGCGGCTGTCTGTCGAATGAGCGCTCTTCGCTGCGGCACCGCAAGTGCCGGTTGTCCGGCCCCCGGACAATCAGGCGAAGCGCCGACCGGCATCGACGGTCTGCCTGTTCAACCCGCGCTTCGCCGCCCTGGATCATTCCAGGCGAAGCGCCGACGCACTTTCTGCCGACCGATCCTATGCGCTTTTTCCCTTCCGGCTTTTCTGTCCCGTCCGTTTCTGTTTCCGCTCCTGCTGCTTCTGTAAGGCTTCGCGCACTGAAGGCCGCTATCGTGTTGCCGGCGGTGTTCGCCGCCGCGAGCGCATTTGCGCAAGTGCCGCCGCCCGCGGTGACGGCCCGCTCGTGGGTGCTCGTCGACGCCACCAGCAATCAGGTGCTCGCATCGGGCAATCCCGACGAGCGCGTCGAACCGGCATCGCTGACCAAGCTGATGACCGCTTATCTCGTCTTCGACGCGCTGAAAGCGAAGAAGATCAACATGGATCAGACCGTGATGCCGAGCGAGGCCGTGCGCCGCGTGCGGACGGACGAGTCGCGCATGTTCATCGAGGCGAACAAGCCCGTCACGGTGCATGACCTCGTGTACGGCATGATCATCCAGTCGGGTAATGACGCGGCCATCGCGCTGGCGGAACTGGTCGGCGGCAGCGAGGCCAACTTCGTCAATCTGATGAACGGCGCGGCGCAGCGCATCGGCATGAAGCACACGCACTATGCCGACGTGAACGGCATGCCCGATCCGCAGCACTACACCACGGCAGGCGACCTCGCCGTGCTGTCGACGCGCCTGATCCGCGACTTCCCCGAGTACTACAGCATCTTCTCGGAGCGGGAGTTCACATATAACAAGATCAAGCAGCCGAACCGCAACCGCCTGTTGTGGCTCGACTCCAGCGTCGATGGCCTGAAGACCGGCCACACGAAAGCCGCTGGCTACTGCCTGATCGCGACGGCCAAGCGCCCGCTCGTCGGCACGCCGGACGCGAGCCGCCGCCTCGTCGCCGTGATGATGGGCGAGCCGAAGGAATCGGCGCGCGTGCAGGACAGCCTGAAGATGCTGAGCTACGGTTACACCGCGTATGACGCGCTGCGTCTCTTCAAGGCGAATCAGGTGGTCGAATCGCCGCGCGTGTACAAGGGCGCGGCGGACAACGTGCAGGCGGGCGTATCGACGGATCAGTACATCACCGTGCCGAAGGGTCTCGGCGACAAGGTCAAGCCGACGATCACGCGCAACGATCTGATCATCGCGCCGGTGAAGAAGGGCCAGCAGGTCGGCACCGTCCGGATGATGGCCGATGGCAAGGAAGTCGCGCAGTTCCCGCTCGTCGCGCTGCAGGAAGTGCCGGAAGCGGGCCTCTTCGGCCGCCTGTGGGATTCCGCGCTGCTGATGTGGCAGAAGCGGAAGTAATACGCGTTTGTTTTCGAACGGAGCGGCAACGATGAATCCGAACCACGCCGATGTATTCGACCCGACGGTCTATCTGAACGGCGAATGGGGGCCGCTTTCCGAAGCGCGCATTCCGGTGCTGGATCGCGGGTTCATCTTCGGCGACGGCGTCTATGAAGTCGTGCCGCTCTATGCGCAGGCCGGCGGTGCGCGTCTGCCGTTCCGGCTCGCGCAGCATCTTGCGCGCTTGAATCGCAGTCTCGGCAAGATTCGCATAGACAATCCTTTCGACGATGCCGGCTGGCGCGCGCTCATCCATCGCGCGATCGAGGCGAACGCCGGCCCCGGCGATGCGCTCGTCTATATTCAGGTCACGCGCGGCGTTGCGGCGAAGCGCGGGCACGCCTTTCCGGCGGGCATCACGCCGACCGTGTTCGTGATGCTGAGTCAGGTCGCCTATCCGAGCGACGCGAGCCGCGCGCAAGGCGCGGTGGCCGTGACCGCCGAGGACAAACGCTGGCTGCATTGCGACATCAAATCGATATCGCTGCTCGGCAACGTGCTGATGGCGCAGCACGCGGCGGAACACGACGCGCTCGAAACCATCCAGTTGCGCGACGGCTTGCTTACAGAAGGTTCGTCCTCAAATGTGTGGATTGTTGCAGGCGGCACGCTGCTGGGCGCGCCGCGCGGACCGCGCATTCTCGAAGGCATCCGCTACGGGCTGATCGAGGAACTGGCTGCCGAGGCGGGCATTCCGTTCGAGGAACGCGACGTCACCGAGGCCGAGCTGCGCGCCGCCGATGAAGTCATGATCAGTTCGGCGACGAAGGAAGTGATGCCGATTACGACGCTCGATGGAAAGCGCGTCGGCGGCGGCCGTCCCGGCCCGGTCTATGCTGCGCTATACGATGCCTACCAGCGGGCGAAGGCGCGGGAATTCGCGAATCAGGCGAGCCGCGCAGGTTAAGGAGAAAGCCATGTCCGATTCCACCAAACAACCTTCCAGCACCGACGACCTCTTCAATTTCCCGTGCGATTTCCCGATTAAGGTGATGGGCAAGTCGCACCCTGAGTTTCAGGACACCATCGTCACGGTCATCCGCGAGTTCGACGGCGAGTTCGACGTGACGCGCGTCGAAACGCGGCCGTCGTCGGGCGGCAACTACACCGGGCTCACGTGCACCGTGCGCGCGCAGAATCGCGCGCATCTGGACGACATCTATCGCGCGCTCACCGGTCATCCGATGGTCAAGGTAGTGCTCTGAGATTGCCTGCGAGCGCATCGCACACGGCGGGGGTGCGCTCGTAGAGCAGGCGGAACTGTTCCGCTTCCGCGAAAATCCATTCACGAAACGCCTGAACGCGGGCCGTACCCAGCAACTCGGGCAGGCATACGAAGAAATAGGTCCACGGGCTCGGACCGTCCACGTTGAAGAGCCGCACCAGCCTTCCCGCGATGATTTCCTGCATCGCGAGCGAGCGCCGCACGAGCGCGATTCCCTGGCCATCGATGGCCGCCTGCAGTAAGTTCGACGAATCCTCGTATAAGACGCCGCGCTTCGGCTCGGGCACGTCGGGGAGACCGGCTGCGTCGAACCACGGGCGCCAGAGTTCGTCGCTCGAACGAAGGAGCTGGAAATTCGGCAGATCGGCCGGTGCGCGAGGCAACTGGCCGCCGTTGAAACGCGGCGAGCAGGCCGGGAAGAACACTTCGTCGAGCAAGGGTTCGGCGTGCACGCCGGCGTATTTGCCGAAACCGAAGCGAATGGCCAGATCGACGTCGTCGCGGTTGAAATCGGTGAGCGAACTGGTCGACAGCAATTCGAGATCGAATTCCGGATGCCTCTCGATGAACCCGCCCACGCGCGACGTGAGCCAGCGCGCGGAGAACGACGGAATCGTCGATACGACCAGCCGCCGGTCGCGATCGCCCGCGCGGATGCGTCGCGTCGATTCGGCCATCGCGACGAGGGCCGCGCGCACATCCGCCGCGTACTGGCGGCCACGGTCGGTCAGGCGCACGCGCTTGCCGTCGCGTGCGAACAGCGTGACGGCCAGTTCCGCTTCCAGCGCGCGAATCTGGTGACTGACCGCGCCGTGCGTGACGAAGAGTTCGTCGGCGGCGCGCGAGAAGCTCTCGTGACGCGCGGCGGCTTCGAAGGCGCGCAGCGCGTTCAACGCGGGTAACTGGCGCAGGTCCATGTGGATCGATGTCGAGGCGTTTGTCAATTCGGCTCACATAGCGGTGAAAATTGATCGTTTTGTCGGATGCCTTGCTACGCCTAGGATTGTAGTCATCGAAACGTTCCCTTGGCGGAGTGGATCATGCGAGAAATATCGACAAGCATCACCTTTGAAATCAAGCCGGGCGAAACGGTGCCGATGCGCATCGCGCGCAGCACGCGGCTCACCGTTCATGGCGGCCCGGTCTGGGCGACGCGCAGCGACGACATCGAGGATTACTGGCTCGCGCCCGGCGATCGCCTCAAGCTGCGCAGCCGCGAACGCTTGTGGCTATCGGTGGAGGGCGACAAGCCGGCGTGCATCGTCTTCACGATGATGCCGCGCCGCGACGAACGCGCGATCCGTTGGCTGTCGAGCGCGATCGAGCGCCTCACGCAGCGTGCGCGCGCCGGCTGGCGCACCGTCTGAGCGCGCGTTTCCTTCCACCACGGGCGGGCATGGAGCGATTTCGGTAAACTACCGGAACCATGTCCGCCACGCCGCTTGCCTTCTCCCCCGAGCCTTCCCCCGATACCGCCGGCGTCCTGTACGACGTCCGGCTGCGCTGGCGCGGCGTCGAGCCGTACGGCGAAAGTTTCGACGCGATGCGCGCGTTCACCGACGCCCGCACGCCGGACACGCCCGATGAAATCTGGCTCGTCGAACATCCCCAAGTGTTCACGCTCGGCCTCGCGGGCGATCCCGCGCACCTCTTGCTGGCCGACAGCGGCATTCCGCTCGTCAAGGTGGATCGCGGCGGGCAGATCACGTATCACGGGCCGGGGCAGATCGTCGCTTACCTGCTGTTCGACTTGCGCCGCCGCAAGCTGATGGTGCGCGAGCTGGTGCGGCGCATCGAAGAGGCCGTCATCGAAACGCTCGCGACGTATAATCTCGCGACCGGCCGCAAGGCTGGCGCGCCCGGCATTTACGTCGCGACGCCGTTGCCGGAGCAGGCGCAGCAAGGCGCGGACGTTCGTCTGCATCAGGCGCATGAGGGCGCGAAGATCGCCGCGCTCGGGCTCAAGATCCGCAATGGCTGCAGCTATCACGGCGTCAGCCTGAACGTGAAGATGGATCTGCGACCGTTCCTCGCGATCAACCCGTGCGGCTACGCGGGACTCGAAACGGTCGACATGGCGACGCTCGGCGTCACCGCCGACTGGCACGACGTGGCGCTCACGCTTGCCGAAAGACTGGCGCTTCAGATAGACGGCTCACAGGGCGCCGCCGCTCAACCGCAAGACGGCGCGAGCCGTTTCGCTGCATCTACCGGACCAACCGAATGACTGACGCAACCGCAAACCTGGCCGGCGACACCGCTTCATCGGCGCCTGTTCCCAACACCGCTGCCTACGACGCAACCGCGAAGCAGAAGGCGCAGGCGAAGACATCGCGCATTCCGATCAAGGTCGTGCCGATCGAGAAGCTCAAGAAGCCGGACTGGATTCGCGTGCGCACGGCGACGGGCAATTCGCGGTTTTACGAGATCAAGCAGATTCTGCGCGAGCACAACCTGCATACGGTGTGCGAAGAGGCGAGCTGCCCGAACATCGGCGAATGTTTCGGCAAGGGCACGGCCACGTTCATGATCATGGGCGACAAGTGCACGCGCCGCTGCCCGTTCTGCGATGTCGGTCACGGCCGCCCCGATCCGCTCGATGCCGAAGAGCCGATCAACCTCGCGCGCACCATCGGCGCGCTGAAGCTGAAATACGTGGTGATTACGAGCGTCGACCGTGACGATCTGCGCGATGGCGGCGCGGCGCATTTCGTCGAGTGCATCCGGCAGGTGCGCGAGCATTCGCCGGAAACGCGCATCGAAATTCTGACGCCGGATTTCCGCGGCCGTCTGGATCGCGCGATCAACATTCTGACCGCCGCTCCGCCCGACGTGATGAATCACAACCTCGAAACGGTGCCGCGTCTCTATAAGGAAGCGCGTCCGGGCTCGGATTATCACCACTCGCTGAAGCTGCTGAAGGACTTCAAGGCGCTGCATCCCGAGGTCGCGACGAAGTCGGGCCTGATGGTCGGCCTCGGCGAAACCGAGGAAGAGATTCTTCAGGTGATGCGCGATCTGCGGGCGCACGACGTCGATATGCTGACGATCGGCCAGTACTTGCAGCCGTCCGAACACCATCTGCCGGTGCGGGCTTACGTGCATCCGGACACGTTCAAGATGTACGAGGAAGAAGCGTACAAGATGGGCTTCACGCACGCGGCGGTCGGCGCGATGGTGCGCTCGAGCTATCACGCGGACGTTCAGGCGCACGGCGCTGGAGTCGTTTAAAGAGAGCGTGCGCTTCGCGCAGCAAAGAAAACCCACGGTGACGTGGGTTTTTTTTCGGGCGTTCGAATTGTCCAGAGCCTCGGACGCCCGTGTTACGGATTTCCGGAAACCGGGACTGCCCGCGCATCCGTCCTGCAAAAAACCTAGTCGCGACAAGCACTTAGGCGAAAAACGAAGCTGGCATCGCCCTTGCAATGAGAAAGGCACGGCCCGCGAAGCCGCCCATAAAAGTCAAGGAGACACGCCGATGACCCCTTTCGCATCCAGCCGTCCATAAATCCGTCGACGTAGCGGCTCTCGCTTACGCGACGCGATCCGGCGTGCGCGGCTTCCCCGCGCAACGACGCTTTGCCCGCTCTTCGCGGCTCGCCGCTGGCGCTCTTTTGCCAACTGCCTGATCTTGTCTGGAACCATCGTGAAGAAACCTTTCTATAAAGTCTTGTACGTGCAGGTGCTCGCTGCCATCGCCATCGGCATCTTGCTCGGGCATTTCTATCCCTCGCTCGCCACCGACATGAAACCGCTCGGTGACGCCTTCATCAAGCTCATCAAGATGGTCATCGGACCGATCATCTTCTGCACCGTCGTCACCGGCATCGCCGGGATGGAGGACATGAAGAAAGTCGGGCGCGTGGGCGGCAAGGCGCTGCTGTACTTCGAGGTCGTGTCGACGTTCGCGCTGGTTCTCGGCCTGATCGCCACGCACGTGCTGAAGCCGGGCGTCGGCTTCAACGTCGATCCGGCCACGCTCGACCACAAGGCGATCGATACGTACGCCGCGAAGGCGCACGGCCAGAGCACGGTCGACTTCTTCATGCACATCATTCCGGACACGCTCGTGTCGGCGTTCTCGCAAGGCGAAATCCTGCAGATCCTGCTGATCGCGCTGCTGTTCGGCTCGGTGCTCGCGCATCTCGGCGAGCGCGGCAAGGTGGTCACGACGTTCATCGAAGGTCTGTCGGGCGTGCTGTTCGGCATGGTCGGCATCATCACGAAGCTCGCGCCGATCGGTGCGTTCGGCGCGATGGCGTTCACCATCGGCAAGTACGGCATCGGCTCGCTCGTGCCGATGCTCAAGCTCATCGGCACGTTCTATCTAACGTCGATCGTCTTCGTCATCGTGGTGCTGGGCACCATCGCGCGGATGGTCGGGTTCTCGGTGCTGCGCTTCATCGCGTACATCAAGGAAGAGATGCTGATCGTGCTCGGCACTAGTTCGTCCGAAGCCGCGCTGCCGCAACTGATGCTCAAGCTCGAAAAGCTCGGCTGCTCGCGTTCGGTCGTGGGTCTCGTGGTGCCGACCGGCTATTCGTTCAACCTCGACGGCACCAACATCTACATGACGATGGCCGTGCTGTTCATCGCGCAGGCGACGAATACGGACCTGTCCTGGGGCCAGCAGTTGACGCTTCTCGCGGTCACGATGCTGACCTCGAAGGGCGCAAGCGGCGTGACGGGCGCGGGTTTCATCACGCTGGCGGCGACGCTCGCCGTGGTGCCGACCATTCCGCTGTCCGGCATGGTGCTGATTCTCGGCATCGACCGCTTCATGAGCGAATGCCGCGCGCTGACGAATATCGTCGGCAATGGCGTGGCGACGGTCGTGGTGTCGGCGTGGGAGCGCGAGCTCGACCGCAACAAGCTGCGCGCCGCGCTGAGTCGCGGCGGCGACGACACCGAAGCGGAAACCGTCTAAGCGATCCGCGCCGGTAAAGCCATGCAACGCGCGGCGAAGCATCGATCGGCGAATGCTTCGCCGCACGCGTCAGGCCCGGCGTACCCCGAAAACGCGTATGCCACAATGACGGATTCTCACTCGCGGGAATCTGTTCAAGTGACGCGCCGCATCCTCGTGTTCTTCGCGCTGCTTGCGCTGCTCACGGCGTGCTGCGCGCTCACGTGGCATATCGCATGGCAGCGCGGTATCGACGAGTTGCGGCGCAATGCGGCCGCCCGCGTCGACCGCACGACGAGCACGCTCAAGAGCACGCTCGACCGCTACGAATACCTTCCGTACCTTCTTTCACGCCACCCGTTCGTGCAGGACGTGCTGGCCGCGCCCGATGCGCGCAACGTCGATCGCGCGAACCGCTATCTCGAAGACCTCAATCGCCGCTCGCACGCGACCGCGACCTACCTGATCCGCGCCGATGGCTTTTGCGTCGCGGCGAGCAACTGGCGCGGGCCCGACAGCTTCGTCGGCGTGGAATATCACTTCCGGCCGTATTTCGTCGATGCCATGAAAGGCGGCGTGGGACGTTTCTTCGGACTCGGCACGATTTCGCTGGAACCGGGCTATTACATCTCGCAGCCGGTGTATCGGGAAGGCTCGCACGAACTGATCGGCGTGGCCGTCGTCAAGCTGAACCTCGAATGGCTGCAGGGCGCGGATGCGTCGGAACCGCTGCTCGTCACCGACGATCACGGCGTGATCTTTCTGTCGTCGGTGCCGTCTTGGAAATATCACACGGTGCGGCCGCTGCCGCAGAGCGTCGAGGCGTCGGTCTATTCGACGCGCCAGTACGCGCAGCAGCCGATCACGCCGCTGCCGATGTCCGTCGTCGAGACGCTCGAAGGCGGCGCGCAGATCGTGCGCGTCGGCGGCGGATTGAACGCGCCGAGCTTCCTCGCGACGCGACGCTCCATCGGCGAACCGGACTGGCAATTGATTACGATGGCGCCGCTCGATCCCATCGAAAGCGCCGCGCAGACGGCGGTTGTCGTGACCGCGCTCGTGTTTCTGTCGCTGTGCTTGCTGGCGTTCTACTGGCGGATGCGCCGCGCGCGCGTGCGCGAGATGATCCGCAGCCGCGAGATGCTGCAGACGGCGTATGCGGAATTGAATCAGCGCGTCGCGGAGCGCACCGCGGATTTGTCGCAGGCGAACGCTCAACTGACGAAGGAAGTGAACGAGCGCACGCGCGCCGAACAGGACCTGCGCGCCGCTCACGACGAACTGATTCAGGCCAGCAAGCTCGCCGCGCTCGGACAGATGGCCGCCGGCATCACGCACGAACTCAATCAGCCGCTCGCGGCGCTGCGCAGTTTTTCCGACAACACGCGCGTGTTGATCGATCGCGGCGATCAGGCGGCGGCGCGCGAAAATCTCGAAGCGATTGCGTCGCTGACCGAGCGCATGGGCAAGATCACGAATCAGTTGAAGCTCTTCGTCGCGAAGGCGCGCCCGAAGAACGCGCGCACGGACGTGGCCCGCGCGCTGCGCAATGTCTTCGCAATGCTCGGTCCGCGTCTGAAGAACGTTACGCTCGACGTCGCGCCCGAACTCGAAGGCGAGGGCGCGGCCATTCACGTGCGCTGCGAGGATTTGCGGCTGGAGCAGGTGCTCATCAACCTGATCGGCAACGCGCTCGACGCCGTCGCTTCCTGCGATGCCCCGCGCATCGTCATCGAACTGGACGCGCGGCCGGACGCGGTCGAGATCATCGTGCGCGACAACGGTCCCGGCATTCCCGCCGATGCGTTGCCGCACCTGTTCGAACCGTTCTTCACGACGAAGGAGACGGGTCACGGACTCGGCCTCGGGCTCGCGATTTCATCGGCGATCGCGCGGGATTACGGCGGCACGCTCGTCGCGCGCAACGTCGTCGCGCCGATCGTCGCGGATGGCCCGGAAGGCGGCACGCAGGCCGACGCCGATCGCTCGCACGGCGCAGAATTCGTGTTGACGCTGCGTCGTGCATAGAAAACTGAATCGAGGCCAGACCATGACCACCGGCTTGCAGGTGATCTTCATCGAAGACGACGAACTCGTGCGGCGCGCGAGCGTCCAGAGCCTGCAACTCGCGGGCTTCGACGTGACGGGCCACGGGAGCGTCGAATCGGCCGCGCGCGCCATCGACGCGAATTTTCCCGGCGTGATCGTCAGCGATATCCGGCTGCCCGGCGCAAGCGGTCTCGATCTGCTCGCGCAGTGCCGCGAGCGCGCGCCGGAGGTGCCCGTGCTGCTCGTCACCGGTCACGGCGATATTTCAATGGCCGTCCAGGCGATGCGCGACGGCGCATACGACTTCATCGAGAAGCCGTTCGCGTCCGAGCGGCTCGTGGAAGCGGTGCGGCGCGCGCTGGAGCGCCGCAAGCTCGTGCTCGAAAATCAGGCGTTGCGCCGCGAACTGGCGGAGCAGAGCAGCGTGGCGCCGCGCATCATCGGACGCAGCCCGGCGATCGAGCAGGTGCGCCGGCTGATCGCGAACGTCGCGCCGACGGATGCATCCGTGCTCATCAACGGCGATACCGGCGCGGGCAAGGAACTGATCGCGCGCAGCCTGCACGATTTGTCGCCGCGTCGCGACAAGCCTTTTATCGCAGTGAATTGCGGCGCGCTGCCGGAGCCGATGTTCGAATCCGAGATGTTCGGCTTCGAAGCGGGCGCGTTCACCGGCGCCCAGAAGCGGCGCATCGGCAAGCTGGAGCACGCGTCGGGCGGCACGCTGTTTCTCGATGAAATCGAAAGCATGCCGCTTTCGCTACAGGTGAAACTGCTGCGCGTGCTGCAGGACGGCGTGCTCGAACGGCTCGGCTCGAATCAGCCGGTGCGGGCGAATCTGCGCGTCGTGGCGGCGGCGAAGGGCGACATGAACGAACACGTCGCCCAAGGCACGTTCCGGCGCGATCTGCTGTATCGGCTCAATGTCGTGACGATCACGCTGCCGCCGCTCAACGAGCGCCGCGAGGACATCGTGCCGCTTTTCGAACACTTTCTGCTCGATGCCGCCGTGCGTTACGAGCGGCCCGCGCCGCTCATCACCGACCGCCAGCGCGCCGAACTGATGCAGCGCGACTGGCCCGGCAACGTGCGCGAACTGCGCAACGCGGCGGACCGGATGGTGCTCGGCGTGATCGACGATATCGGCGCATCGGCAGATTCGACGACGCAATCGCTCAAGGAGCGCACCGAGCAGTTCGAACGCGCGGTCATCGGGGAAACGCTGGAACAGTGCGGCGGCGCGGTGGCGGTGGCGGCGGATCGCTTGCAGGTCGGCAAGGCGACGCTTTACGAGAAAATCAAGCGGTATGGGCTCGCGGCAAAGGGCGATCCCGACCGCTAGACGCGATACAAACGACAACGCCCGCCGAAGCGGGCGTTGTTCATCGTGCGAAGAGGCTCAGGCTGCCGAGCCGAGCGCCTTGTCCAGCAGCGCGTCGAGTTCCGCGAAGGTCGGTTCGCCGACATAGCGCTTCAGGATCTTGCCGTTCTTGTCGATGACGAAGGTCGTCGGCGTGAGCTGCACGTTGCCGAACTGCTTGGCGGCGCTGCCGTCGTCCATGGCGACCTTGAACGGCAGATTGCGCGTTTGCGCGTAGTTGCTGACGTACATCGGAGCGTCGTAGCTCATCGCCACGGCGACGAATTCCAGGCCGCGCCCCTTGAACTTGTTGTACGTGTTGATCATGTCGGGCATTTCCTTCATGCAGGTCTCGCAGCTCGTCGCCCAGAAATTGACGAGATAGACCTTCCCTTTCAGGTCGGCCGAGGTCGAGATTTTTTGACCCGACAGCAGCGTGAACGTGGCATCGGGTACGCGCTGCTGGCCGCCGAACGCGAAATAGCCGGTGCACGCGATCACGCCGGCAATCAGCGCCATCACGATGTAACGCAACGGACTCTTCGCGCGTGCGGAAGTGGCTTCGGTGGTTTGGGACATATGGAACCTCGAATTGCGGACTCGAGCGCCGCGATGGGCGCAATCGCAAAGAAACGTGCCAAGCATTCTACGCCAATCGCCCAATGCGGCGTCACAGTCGACGGCTCGCGCCATCAGCCGCGAGGGGCGACGCTACGGCGCGATAATGATGCTTTTCCTGGCATCGATCGATATGAAGCGAGTTTCAACTTCCATCGCGGCGAATGTGCGCCGTTTTGCCGCAGGTTTTGCATCGCCGGTTGCGGCGGTGTGCGCGTCGCTGGCTTGCGCTGCGCTCGTCGCCTGCACGCCTTCTTACGACTGGCGAACGATTCAGAACAACGACGACGGCTACGAAGTGACGCTGCCCGCCAAGCCCCGCGCGGCGGAACGCAAAGTCGAAATCGCGGGCCAGTCGATGACGATGCGCATGCAAACCGCCGAAGCCAACGACGCAGTGTTCGCCGTCGGCACGGTCGTCCTGCCGAGCGCCGATCCGCAACTCCAGCGCGCGGCGCTCGACTATCTCGAACAGGGCCTTGCGCGGAACGTGAACGCGCGGCCGGACGCTCGCGCGACGCAGATCGAGCTTGCCGCCGGAGGCCGCGTGCTGGGCAGCGAGATGCGGGTAACGGGCCAAAGCGGTGATAAGCGCGAGGCGCGGACGATTCAGGCTCGCTTCGTGGCGCGCGGTGCGCATGTCTATCAACTGGCCATCGTCGCGGACAAGACGCCGCCAGCCGAGCAGGCCGACCAGTTCTTTACGTCCTTCAAACTTTTTTAGAGGAATGCCTCGAATTAAGTTAACGCCGAGTTAAAACGGCGCGTGGGCAGTTTCGCGCACTGAAAGTTCCTTCGAAGCAACGGCGCGTAATCCACGGATTTGTCAGGGTTTTTTTCACTATCCACAAAATCTGTGGATAACTTTGTGGAAAAGAGTGTGCGGCAGGCATCAAAAGCCCGAGTCGCGCGGTTGCGCTTACTTTGCCCTCGTTCTCGGCAAGTTAATTAATTCAATAAAATCAATGGTCTGTGAAATGCGCATGCCGAGGCGGTGTGAGTCGGTCACGCGCCGGTGCAGATCGCCTTCTTGTGCATAAGTCAAGTCTTGACAAGCATTCTTTCGCGGTCCCCAGTCAGGCGATCGACACCGCACGCCGATACTGCACCGCCTCCGCGACATGCGACGCATCCGGCGTGTCGGCCCCCGCGAGGTCGGCGATCGTGCGGACGACCTTGAGCACGCGATAGTAGGCGCGCGCCGACCAGCCGAATCGCTCGCCCGCCGATCGCAACAGCGATTCGCCCGTTGCATCGGGGCGGCAGACATCGTCGGCCTCGCGTCCGTCGAGTTCGCGGTTCGTCTTGCCTTGCCGCCGCAACTGAATGTCGCGCGCCACTGCGACGCGCGCCGCGACTTGCGCACTCGACTCGCCGCGCTTTGCGGTCCGCGCCGACAACTCCGCCGGCGACAACGCGGGCAACTCGATCTGAATATCGATGCGATCCATCAGCGGACCGGAAAGCTTGCGCAGATACCGGGCGGCGATTTCCGGCGAGCAGCGGCAACGCCCGCCCGGATCGCCGCGCCAGCCGCACGGGCACGGGTTCATCGCCGCGACGAGCTGACACGCGGCCGGAAAATCCGCCTGTTGAGCGGCGCGCGAAATGGTGATGCGCCCGGCCTCCAGCGGCTCGCGAAGCGTTTCGAGGACTTTGCGGTCGAATTCGGGCAATTCGTCGAGGAACAGGACGCCCAGGTGCGCCAGCGTGATTTCGCCCGGCTGCGGCGGATTGCGTCCGCCGACGAGCGCGACGGAACTCGACGAATGATGCGGCGCGCGGAACGGCCGCTGACGCCACTGCGCGGGCGTGAAGCCGATCGAACTTGCCGAGAGGATGGCGGCGGAAGTCAGCGCTTCGTCGTCGGTCATCGGTGGGAGGAGGCCGGGAAGACGCGTGGCGAGCATCGACTTTCCCGCGCCGGGCGGTCCGACCATCAGCAGATGATGCCCGCCCGCCGCCGCGACTTCCAATGCCCGCCGCGCACCGGGATGGCCGATCACGTCCGCGAGATCGGGTGATGGAACGGCGGTCGCATCTGAAAGCGTCGCGGCCTGCACCGGACTAAGGCGCGCATCGGGCACGCCGTTGAGATGAGCGCACAGCGCGCGAAGGTCGTCCGCACCGTACACGCCGATGCCCGGCACCAGCGCGGCTTCGGCAGCACTTGCGAGCGGAAGGTAGATATCGGGGACGCGCGAATCGGAAGTCGCATATTGGCGGGCCGCGCCGCAAACCATCGCGAAGGCGCCGCGCATCGGCCGCAGCGCGCCCGTCAGCGATAACTCTCCCGCGAACTCGCGATGCGCCAGCGATTCCGCCGGAATCTGCCCGCTCGCGGCGAGAATGCCGAGCGCGATGGGCAAGTCGAAGCGGCCCGACTCTTTCGGAAGGTCGGCGGGCGCGAGATTGACGGTGATGCGGCTGACGGGAAAGTCGAAGCCGCAGTTCTGAAGCGCGGCGCGCACGCGCTCGCGGCTTTCGCGGACTTCGAGATCGGGAAGGCCGACGATCGAGAACGACGGCAACCCGTTGGCCAAATGGACTTCGACGACGACTTCCGGCGCGCGCCCAGGCGCGGGCGCGCGGCTGCGTACCACGGCAAGCGACATGATTTCACCCGATACGGCGCGACCGAAAAGCCGCGCCGGCAATGAGACTAGGACTTCACGGCTCGCCGGCCGGATACGAGAAAAAGGGCGGGCGTGTCAGTCCTGCGAAGTGCCGCCGCTCACGGTCCGCTGTTCCAGTTGCGCGACGCGCTTTTCCAGTTCTTCAAGACGCGCGCGGGTGCGCACGAGCACTTGCGTCTGCGTGTCGAATTCCTCGCGCGTGACGAGGTCGAGCTTGGAGAAGCCCTGCTGGAGCATCGCCTTCATGTTTTTTTCGACGTCCTTCGCCGGCGAATTGCGAAACAGTTCGCTCATTTTCTGCTGAAGGTCGTTAAATACGTCGTTGGGCTGCTTCATCGTTTTCTCCCTTGTGCACAAATAATGTGCATTCATCGTTAGGTCAGTGCCCCGCGGTTTCGAATGGTCGATATTGGTGCGTCGATGCAATGCGGCGACGCACGGCGGGGCAGTCCCGAAGGCGACGCGATTTTAGCGCCGGCGCCCAGCCTTCTTCGCCGTCCCTGCCCTTATTACGGGGACTTCGGGACCACTCTAGCAATGAACCTGCCCCTCCGCCAGCGCGTAACTGCCGCTTTAGCCATTCGGCAGAGGCAACGCCCGTTTCCTGTCGAAATCGCGCAAACCCGCGTCGTTATTAGCATGGCATCGGAGTTGCGTAAACGGCGCGACCTTTTCTGCACGCTTTTTCACCGAACGGCACGCGGAAAGATCAGGAAACCACAGCGAGGGATACATGAAGCTCATTACCGCAATCATCAAGCCGTTCAAGCTGGACGAAGCGCGTGAAGCGTTATCGGCGATCGGCGTGTCGGGGATCACCGTGACCGAGGTGAAAGGCTTCGGCCGCCAGAAGGGGCATACGGAGTTGTATCGAGGCGCGGAATACGTCGTCGACTTTCTGCCGAAGGTGAAGATCGAGGCGGCCGTGTCGGACGACATCGTCGACCAGGCGATCGAAGCCGTCGAGCGTGCCGCGCGCACGGGCAAGATCGGCGACGGGAAGATCTTCGTGACCGCGATCGAGCAGGTCATTCGCATTCGTACCGGCGAGACCGGCGCGGACGCGCTCTAAGAAAAATCGGCGATAAGAGGAACCAGAAGAATGCGTAACTTTTTGATGTCATTGTTGGTGGCGACCGCGCTTGCCGGCGCGACCGCCGGCACCGCCCTCGCTCAGGACGCGTCGGCTCCGGCCGCCGCGTCGGCGCCCGCAACGGACGCCGCGTCGGCCGCGAGCGCGCCGGCCAGCGCCAATACGGCGATGGCTTCGTCGGCGGAAGCGGCATCGGCTGCACAGGCCGCATCCGAGGCAGCACCCGCCGCGCCGACCGAACCGTTCATGGTCGATTCATCGAAGATCAGTTCCGGCGACACCGCGTGGATGCTGACTTCCGTCGCACTCGTGCTGTTCATGACGATTCCGGGCCTTGCGCTCTTCTACGCCGGCATGGTCCGCAAGAAGAACGTCCTCGCCACCGTGATGCAGAGCTTCGCCATCTGCTGCCTGGTTACGATTCTCTGGACGGTCGTCGGCTACAGCATCGCGTTCACGCCGGGCGGCTCGTTCCTGGGCGGCTTCTCGCGCGTGTTCCTGCACGGCCTGGCCTACGTCAAGGGCGACAAGGCGACGACGCTCACCGTCAGCCATCTCGCCTCGACCATTCCGGAGTCCGTCTACTTCGCGTTCCAGCTGACCTTCGCGATCATCACGCCGGCGCTCATCACCGGTGCATTCGCCGACCGCATGAAGTTTTCCGCGATGCTCGTCTTCATGGCGCTGTGGTCGCTGCTCGTCTACTCGCCGATCGCCCACATGGTCTGGGAACCGACCGGCTGGCTGGCATCGGCGGGCGTGCTGGACTTCGCGGGCGGCACGGTGGTTCACATCAACGCGGGTATCGCGGGCCTGATGTGCTGTATCGTCCTCGGCAAGCGCGTCGGCTATGGCCGCGAAGTGATGGCGCCGCACAACCTGGTGCTCTCGCTGATCGGCGCGTCGATGCTGTGGGTCGGCTGGTTCGGCTTCAACGCGGGTTCGGCGGTGGCGGCTGACGGCCGTGCCGGCTTCGCGATGCTGACGACGCAGATCGCCACCGCGTTCGCCGCGTTCGGCTGGATGTTCGCGGAGTGGATCACGAAGGGCAAGCCGTCGGTGCTCGGCATCATTTCGGGCGCGGTCGCGGGTCTGGTTGCGGTGACGCCGGCTTCGGGCTTCGTCGGCGTGACGGGCGCGATCGTGATCGGCATCGTCGCGGGCGTGGTCTGCTTCTGGTCGGCCACGTGGCTCAAGCACAAGTTCAACTACGACGACTCGCTCGACGCTTTCGGCGTGCACGGCGTCGGCGGGATCATCGGTGCGCTTCTGACCGGCGTGTTCGCGGTGAAGGACATCGGCGGTTTCGACGGCAGCCTGCTCGTGCAGGCTAAAGGCGTGATCGTGACGCTGATCTACTCGGGCGTCGTCAGCTTCATCCTGCTGAAGGTCATCGACATGGTCATGGGCTTGCGCGTTACCGAAGAACAGGAACGCGAAGGCCTCGACGTCACCTTGCATGGCGAGCACGTCGAATGACGCACTGAAGACATCACCGCGACCGGCACGCGCCGGCGCGATGAAAAGAACGAGCGCAGCGACTTGACCCGCCTTCGATGGCGGGTTTTTTTTGCCATGCGACCGGCCGCATTCTTCGTCCAGCGGCGCACGACTCCAAAATGCTTGCCGCAAGGCCGGGAAACCTTGGTAATTGGCGGCCCATCCCCAATTAGGCAAAGCAATTGCTCTACAATCTTTCGTCTCTGTCGGCCGGCGCTTTCGTGTTGACGCGCGATGCCGGTCCCATGCAAAGCTGTCCGCGAGAAATCAATGGTTCCGCATTTAGTTACGGCGTTGAATGGTCCTCTGCTCGATCTCGAGCGGAAAATACTGGAGGCCACGCCTGCCATCGAGCGGTGGTTTCGTCTTGAATGGCAGGAGCACACGCCGCCGTTTTATTGTTCCGTCGATCTGCGTAACGCGGGGTTCAAGCTCGCGCCCGTCGATACGAATCTGTTCCCGGGCGGTTTCAACAATCTGCCGCAGGAAGTGCTGCCGCTGGCCGTGCAGGCGGCCATGGCGTCCATCGAAAAAATCTGCCCCGACGCGAAAAATCTGCTCGTGATTCCCGAGCGGCATACGCGCAATGCGTTTTATCTCGAGAACGTCGCGCGGCTCGCGACCATCATGCGGCAGGCGGGCCTGAACGTCCGCTTCGGCACGCTCGATGAAAACATCCACGGCCCGGTGACGATTCCGCTCGCCGACGGCCAGAAGATCGTGCTGGAACCGCTCGAGCGCACGCCGCGGCGTCTCGGCCTCAAGAATTTCGATCCCTGTTCGATTCTGCTCAACAACGATCTCTCGGCGGGCATTCCGCCGGTGCTGGAGAATCTGCACGAGCAGTATCTGCTTCCGCCGCTGCATGCCGGCTGGGCCGTGCGCCGCAAGTCGACGCACTTTTCCTGCTACGACGATGTCGCGAAGAAGTTCGCGAAGATGGTCGAGATCGACCCGTGGATGGTGAATCCGTACTTCGCGCACGTCGAAGGCGTGGACTACGAAGCGCGCACGGGCGAGGAAGCACTCGCGGACGCCATCGACGGCGTCATCAAGAAGATCGCGAAGAAGTATCGCGAGTACGGCATCAGCGAGAAGCCCTATGTCGTCATCAAGGCGGATGCCGGCACCTACGGCAAGGGCGTGATGACCGTGCACGACGCGAGCGAAGTCGCCGCGCTCACCAAGCGCGAGCGCGTCAAGATGAACGACGCGAAGGAAGGGCTGCAAGTCCACGACGTGATCGTGCAGGAGGGCGTGCATACGTTCGAGCGCGTCGGCAATGCGGTCGCGGAGCCGGTGGTTTACATGATCGACCGGTACGTGGTCGGCGGCTTCTATCGCGTGCATGAATCGCGTGAGCGCGATCAGAACCTCAACGCGCCGGGCATGCACTTCGTGCCGCTCGGCTTCGAGCACACCGCGCTGCCCGACACGCACGCGAAGCCCGGCGCGGCGCCGCCGAACCGCTTCTACATGTATGGCGTGGTCGCGCGGCTCGGGCTGCTGGCGGCATCGGTGGAACTGGAAAAGACCGATCCCGAAGCCATTCAGGTCTAATTGCGCGGCTTGCGGTAAGCTCGCAGACCGCGTCAATCAAGCGAATACACATGGACATCCTCTTTATCGCCGACCCGCTCGATCGCTTCAGGATCTACAAGGATTCGACCTACGCGATGATGGCCGAAGCCGCGCGCCGCGGCCACGTGCTCTATGCCTGCGAGCCGCATCAGCTTGCGTGGACGGGCGGCGCGGTGGAGGCGAGCGTGCGCCGCATTGCGATCGTCGGCGATGAGGCCGATAGCGGCCGCTCTCCGTGGTACTCGGCGCAAGAGCCGGAGAACGTATCGCTCGCCAGGTTCGACGCGGTGCTGATGCGCAAGGACCCGCCGTTCGACCTCGAATACGTGAACGCGACGTGGCTGCTGGAAATGGCGGAACGGCAAGGTGCGCGCGTGTTCAACAAGCCGCAGGCAATCCGCGATCACTCGGAAAAGCTCGCGATCGCGGAATGGCCGCAATACGTGGCGCCGACGCTCGTCACGCGCGATTCCGCACGCCTGCGCGCATTCCATGCCGAACACGGCGACGTCATTCTGAAGCCGCTCGATGGCATGGGCGGCATGGGCGTGTTCCGCGTGAAGGCGGACGGCATGAACCTCGGTTCGATCATCGAGATGCTGAGCGAGGATGGCGCGCGCATGGTGATGGCGCAGAAGTTCATCCCGCAGATTTCGGACGGCGACAAGCGCATCTTGTTGATCGGCGGCGAGCCGGTGCCGTATTCGCTCGCGCGCATTCCGCAAGGCGGCGAAGTGCGCGGCAATCTTGCGGCGGGCGGACTCGGCCGTGCGCAACCGCTTTCGGCGCGCGATCGCGAAATCGCGGAGACGCTCGGGCCGGTGCTACAGGCGCGCGGGCTGCTACTCGTCGGGCTGGATGCGATCGGCGACTATCTCACCGAAGTCAACGTCACGAGCCCGACCTGCTTCCGCGAAATCATGGACCAGACCGGCTTCGACGTGGCGGGCATGTTCATCGACGCGCTGGAGCGCGCGGTCGGCTGACGCGGGGCGCTGCTGCGCGTCTGGCGCAGTGCAAAACGTGCGCCGCCGGCACTGTTACAATCAACTTCCCGGCGGCTTGCATCTGGGGCTGGATCACATTTCAGCGGCGCGGTCGACCGTTGATTTCCCGACCGCCCGGGCGCATATACCACTTGCACCACGCGACGCTCGCGCGCTTTCGAGCGAACTCTGACGTTTCGTTCACAGAGGCAGCAATTCCGATATGGCTGGCATTCTGATCATCGCGCACGCACCGCTCGCTACCGCGCTTCGCGAGTGCGTCGCGCACATTTACGGCGGCTTGCCCGCGCGCATCGGCGTCATCGACGTGATGCCCGACTGCGATCCCGTCGAAGTCCGCGCGTTTGCGCGCTCCGAGATAGATCGTCTGAGGGAAGGCAACGGCGCGATCGTGCTGACGGACGTTTTCGGCGCGACGCCAGCCAACATCGCGGCGAGCCTGGCGGATGCCGACGTGCGCATTCTCTCGGGCGTCAATCTGCCGATGCTCGTGCGCGCCGTCTGTTACCGCGCGACGCCGCTCGACACGCTGTCGGAAAAGATCCTCCAAGGCGGCTCGAAGGGCATTCAGGAACTGGACGCGTCCACGCCGCTCAACCCCTGCGCAATCGCGACGAAAGTCGCCGGTTCGCCCGATCCTGCCTGCTCGGCAAGCGCCGATCTGGCCGCCGCCAAAGCCGCCAGTCACTGACGCCGCTTCATTTATCCACTAGCGTTCCGGAGCATCATGCTGCAACAAGAAACAACGATCGTGAACAAGCTGGGGCTCCATGCGCGCGCTTCGGCCAAGCTCACGCAACTCGCGGGGAGTTTTCAGTGCGAAATCTGGATGAGCCGCAATGGCCGCCGGATCAACGCAAAGAGCATCATGGGCGTGATGATGCTGGCGGCGGGCATCGGCAGCACGGTGACGATCGAAACCGAAGGCTCGGATGAAGCCGAAGCCATGCAAGCGATCCTCGCCTTGATCGCGGACAAGTTCGGCGAAGGGCAATAAGTCCATCATTCCTGCATCGACCATCAAGAGCCGCGCATCGACGCGGCTTTTTTGCGCCTCGGCGCTTCTGCCAAGGAAGGAGCAGTCTGTAGCCGGCACGGCTTCCACGCGGCAGTCCGTGCAGGGACTTTGGAATACTTCGAACTTATAATGGCTTCGGCGGCCAGCGCCCCCGCGGATTCTGAGAGACCGCGGATACATCACAAATAGAGGAGGTGCGCGTGTCTTTCACGCTGCATGGAATTCCCGTCTCACGAGGCATCGCCATCGGGCGAGCGTATCTGATTGCGCCCGCCGCGCTGGATGTCGCGCATTACCTGATCGAAGCTGATCAGATCGACGCTGAAATCGAACGATTCCTGACAGCGCAAGCCGCTGTCGCCGCCGAACTCGATGCGCTGCGCGAAGACCTCGCCGCCGATGCGCCCAGCGAAATGGGCGCGTTCATCAACGTCCACATGATGATCCTGAACGACGCCATGCTCGTGCAGGAAACCATCGACCTAATTCGCACGCGCCGCTATAACGTCGAGTGGGCGCTGACCGAACAGCTCGACATTCTCGGCAGTTTTTTCGATGAAATCGAGGACGAATACCTGCGCGAACGCAAGGCCGACGTCGAGCAGGTCGTCGAACGTCTGCTGAAGGCGCTTGCGGGTGCGCCGACCGCCGCGTCGCTCGTCGTGCATACGGCCGCGAGCAACGGCCACAACGAGATGATCGTCGTCGCGCACGACATCGCGCCCGCCGACATGCTCCAGTTCAAGACGCAGGCGTTCAAGGGCTTCGTCACCGATCTCGGCGGCCGCACGTCGCATACGGCGATCGTCGCGCGCAGTCTCGGCATTCCGGCGTCCGTCGGCGTGCAGCAGGCGAGCGTGCTGATTCGTCAGAACGATCTCATCATCGTCGATGGCGATCATGGCATCGTCATCGTCGATCCCGCGCCGATCGTCCTCGAAGAATATTCGTATCGGCAAAGCGAGAAGCTGCTCGAACAGCGCAAGCTGCAGCGCCTGAAGTTCTCGCCGACGCAGACGCTGTGCGGCACAAAGATCGAGCTGTGCGCGAACATCGAACTGCCCGACGATGCCCAAGTGGCCGTCGAAGCCGGCGCGATGGGCGTCGGCCTGTTCCGCACCGAATTCCTATTCATGAATCACAAGGACCGGCTGCCGGAAGAAGAGGAGCAGTTCGAGGCGTACAAGCGGGCGGTCGAATTGATGAACGGCAAACCGGTGACGATCCGCACGATCGACGTCGGCGCCGATAAGCCGCTGGATTCGATGAGCGCCGGCGACGGTTACGAGACCGCGCCGAATCCGGCGCTCGGCTTGCGCGCGATCCGCTGGAGCCTCTCCGAACCGCAGATGTTCATGACGCAACTGCGCGCGATTCTGCGCGCGTCCGCGTTCGGTCCGACCAAGATTCTGATTCCGATGCTCGCGCACGCGCAGGAAATCGATCAGACGCTCGATCTGATCCGCGAGGCGAAGCGCCAGCTGGACGACGCGGGCATCGCGTATGACCGGCAGGTGCAGATCGGCGCGATGATCGAGATTCCCGCAGCGGCCATCGCAGTGCAGTTGTTTCTGAGCCGGCTGGATTTCCTGTCGATCGGGACCAACGACCTGATTCAGTACACGCTCGCGATCGACCGCGCGGACAATTCCGTCGCGCATCTCTACGATCCGCTGCATCCGGCGGTGCTGCATCTGATCGCTTTGACGCTGCGCGAGGCGAAGCGCGCGGGCGTGCCCGTTTCGGTGTGCGGGGAAATGGCGGGAGATCCGTCGGTCACGCGCCTGTTGCTCGGGCTCGGCCTGACGGAATTCTCGATGCATCCGAGCCAGTTGCTCGTCGTGAAGCAGGAAATTCTGCGCTCGAACCTCAAGGCGCTGGAAAAGCCCGTCGCGGACGTGCTCGCGTCGTTCGAGCCGAACGAGTTGCAGGCCGCGCTGGCCCGGCTGCAAAAAGCCTGAGCGCTACCCTGCGTGACGCGCGCCGCAGACCGGGCAATCCGGCTGCCGCGCGATCTTCATCGTGTTCCATTCCATGCGCAGCGAGTCGAGCATCATGAGCCGGCCCGCGAGCGTCTCCCCGAAACCGCCGATCACGCGCAACGCCTCGGCCGCCTGCATCGCGCCGATGATGCCGACCGTCGGCGAGAACACGCCCATCGTCGAGCAAGCGACTTCCTCGAACGCCTGATCCGGCGGGAAAACGCAGGCATAACAGGGCGATGCGGCCGAGCGGAAATCGAAGGTGCTGATCTGCCCGTCGAAGCGCAGCGCCGCGCCTGAGACGAGCGGCACGCCATGCGCGACGCACGCCGCGTTGATCGCGTGGCGCGTCGCAAAGTTGTCGCTGCAATCGAGCACGACGCTCGCGCCGGGCACGTTCGCATCGAGCCAGGCGGCGTCGGCGCGGGCGTTGATCGCGTCGATTCGTACGTCCGGGTTTAGCGCATTCAGCGTCTGCCGCGCGGATTCGACCTTCGCTTGGCCGACCGAGCGCGTCGCGTGCACGATCTGCCGCTGCAGGTTCGTGAGATCGACGGTATCGGCGTCGACGAGCGTCAGCGTTCCGACACCCGCAGCCGCGAGATACATTGCGGCGGGCGCGCCCAGGCCGCCCGCACCGACGATGATCGCCCGCGCATCGAGAAAACGCTGCTGCGCTTCGATGCCGATTTCATCGACGAGAATGTGGCGGGAATAGCGGAGGAGTTGGTCGTCGTTCATCGAGCGAGCGCGTGGATGCGCCGATATTGCTGCGAAGGGAACGCCGAAAAAGACGGCGCGCTTGAACGTGACATTCTAAGCGCGCGGGGAGGGGAAGCGGCTTCGCGGCGCGATGCCGCGAAGCCTTGCTGCATGCTTACTTCGACTGCTGTGCGGTCGGCGACGAAGCCGGCGCGGTTCCCGAAGCCGGCGACGAGCCCGGCGCGGCGGGCGCTGCCGGTTGCGCAACGACCGGCGCGGACGCCGAACGCGGCGGCTTGTTCTGCGCGAGCTTGCGCTCGGCGAACGACTTCGATTCGACGACCTGCTTGCCTTCGAGCTTGTTCAGCGCCTGCTGGAGCATGAAGTCGTCGGTGCTGCCGAATTCGACCGGCTTGCGTTCGCGATCCTTGCGGCGCTGCTCCGGCGTCTTCTTGTCGTTCTGCTCTTCGAGCAGGCGCAGTTGCTCCAGACGATCCTGCTCGCGCTGGTCCTGCTCCTTCTTCTCGTTCGGGTCCTGCGTGTTCGCGAGGTGATTGGAGTAGTCGACTTCGCGCGTCACGAGCGCGTCGTCGGGATCGCCGTCCGCGTACTGGTCCACCGGCACGTCCGGGCGCACGCCCTGGTTCTGGATCGACTTGCCGCTCGGCGTGTAGTAGTACGCCGTGGTCAGGCGCAGCGCTGTGTCGGCGGTCATCGGGCGAACGGTCTGCACCGAGCCCTTGCCGAACGTCGTCTTGCCGACGATCAGCGCGCGATGATGATCCTGCAGCGCACCCGCGACGATCTCCGAAGCCGACGCCGAATAGGCGTTCGTCAGCACGACCATCGGCACCTTCTTGAAGACTTCCGGCACCGTCTTCAACGGGTCCTGATCGAAGGACGGCAGACGATAGTTGTCGTAAGTATCCCGGAACGTCTGCTTGGCGTCCGCGATTTGCCCGTTCGTCGACACGACGATGGCGTTATCCGGCAGGAACGCGCCCGCGACGCCGACCGCGCTCTGCAGCAGGCCGCCGCCGTTATTGCGCAGGTCGAGCACGAGGCCCTTCAGGTTCGGCTGCTGGCGCGCGAGGTCTTGCAGCCTCGCCGCCAGATCCGGCACCGTGCGTTCCTGGAAACTCGTGATGCGGATATACCCGTAGCCCGGCTCCGGCACCTTCATCTTCACCGACTGCACGCGAATGACGGCGCGCGTGACGGTCAGCGGGAACGTGCGGTCGTCGCTCTTGCGGAAGATGGTCAGCGTGACCTTGGTGCCCGGCTCGCCGCGCATCTGCTTGACGGCCTTGTCGAGCGTCATGCCGCGCACCGGCTTGTCGTTGATGCGCGTGATGAGGTCGCCCGGACGAATGCCCGCGCGGAATGCAGGCGTGTCTTCGATCGGCGAAATAACCTTGATCAGCCCGTCTTCGGACGAAATTTCGATACCCAGGCCCGCGAAGCGGCCCTTCGTCTGCTCCTGGAGCTCTTCGTAATCGGTCTTGTCGAGGTAGGACGAGTGCGGGTCGAGGCTCGACACCATGCCCTTGATGGCGGCGGTGAGGAGCTTCTTGTCATCGACGGGTTCGACGTACTCGTGCTTGATTTGCCCGAACACTTCGGCGAAGAGCCGCAATTGATCGAGCGGCAGCGGTGACGATGCGGCTTGCTGAGCGGACGCGGAGATCTGCAAGGTGGCGAGCGCGCCGGCGGCAACGCCTACGGCGATCAGGCCGAAATTTTTCAGGTTCTTTCGCATAGAGAGTGCGTTCGGAATCGAATGAGCAGCATCGTGGGTGACGGGCCAGTATACCCGCTCCCCTCCAAAGACGACTTAAACGCAACTTAAATGCCCAGGGTACAGCCGGGCGACAGCAATGCGCCACGGGCGCTTCCGACGAAGCGCCCGTGGATGGACAAATCTTGCGAAGCCGAAAGCGTCAGCCCGCCTTGCCCTGCTTCGCGACCGCGGCCTGCGCGGCGGCGATGGCGTCGGCGTCGCCGAGATAGTAGTGCTTGATCGGCTTCAGGTTTTCGTCGAGTTCATAGACGAGCGGCACGCCGTTCGGAATGTTCAGCCCGACGATGTCCGCGTCCGAAATCTCGTCCAGATACTTCACGAGCGCGCGCATGGAATTGCCGTGCGCGGCGATCAGCACCTGCTTGCCCGCCTTGATGGCCGGCGCGATGGACTCGTTCCACACCGGCAGCACGCGCGCCACCGTGTCCTTCAGGCACTCCGTGAGCGGCAACTGCTCGCGCGGAACCTTCGCGTAGCGCGGATCGTTGAACGGCGCGCGTTCGTCGGAAGGATCGAGCGCGGGCGGCGGCGTGTCGTAGCTGCGGCGCCAGACGAGAACCTGTTCGTCGCCATACTTCTTCGCCGTTTCCGCCTTGTTCAGCCCGGCGAGGGCGCCGTAGTGGCGCTCGTTCAGGCGCCACGAATGGACGACCGGGATATACATCAGGTCCATTTCGTCCTGAACGTGCCACAGCGTGCGGATCGCGCGCTTGAGCACCGACGTGTACGCGATGTCGAACGCGAAGCCGGCTTCCCGCAGCAGCACGCCGGCCTGACGCGCTTCGCGGTTGCCCTGCTCGGTCAGGTCGACATCGACCCAGCCGGTGAACCGGTTTTCCTTGTTCCACGTCGATTCGCCGTGGCGGATGAGCACTAGCTTGTACATGTTTGATAGGTCGGTCAGTTGAGAAAGCGCTTGCGCCGATTCGCACTCCGTCATCCTGCCATCGCGCGTGGAGTGCCGCCATCGGCCGGATGGCCTGGGCCATCGCGGGAAACGGTTATTTTATAATGACGGGATTGCCCTCATTTTCCTTTCTCCCTTCTCCACTATCTTTCGGCGGCCCTAGACGTGAAGTTTTTCACTGATTACACGAATATCGCACTTATCGTCATTGCGCTCATCTCCGGCGCGCTGCTCCTGTGGCCCGCCATCACGCGTCGCGGACGCGGCGGAATTTCCGCGGCCGAAGCCACGACGCTGATCAACCGTCGCAACGCCGTCGTCGTCGATATCCGCCCTCCCGCGGAATTCGCGAAAGGCCATCTGCCGTCGGCCCGCAATATCGACGCGGCGGAGCTCCAAGCAAAGATCGGCCAGATCGCGAAGAATAAGAGCAATCCGGTCGTGCTCGTTTGTCAGACCGGACAGCAATCGCAGCGCGCCAGCCGCACGGTGTCGGAAGCGGGCTACGCTGAGGTCCATGTCTTGCAAGGCGGGGTAGATGCCTGGCAAAAGGCAGGAATGCCGGTCGTAAAACAAGGAGCCGTCAAGTGAAGAAAGTCATCATGTACAGCACCCAAGTGTGCCCGTATTGCCAGATGGCCGAACGTCTTTTAAAGTCCCGCGGGGTCGAAAGCATCGAGAAAGTGCTGATCGATCGTGAACCGGGCCGCCGCGAGGAAATGATGCAGCGCACCGGACGCCGCACCGTGCCGCAGGTTTATATCGGCGACACGCATGTCGGCGGCTATGACGATCTTTCGGCGCTCGACCGCAAGGGCGGTCTCGTGCCGCTGCTCGAGTCGGCCTGACACACCACACGCTGCCCGGTCACGCCGGGCAACCGATTTACCTAGGGAATTACTATGTCCGACGAGAACAACCAGCCGTTTTTCAACATCCAGCGCATTTACCTGAAGGACATGTCGCTCGAGCAGCCGAACTCGCCCGCCATCTTCCTCGAACAGGAAATGCCGTCGGTTGACGTCGAAGTCGACGTGAAGGCCGACCGCCTCGCGGAAAGCGTCTTCGAAGTGCTGGTGACGGGCACGGTCACGGCGAAGGTCGCCGACAAGGTGGCCTTCCTGATCGAAGCGAAGCAGGCCGGTATCTTCGATATCCGTAACATTCCTGCCGAGCAGGTCGACCCGCTCGTCGGCATCGCATGCCCGACCATCCTGTTCCCGTACTTGCGCTCGAACATCGCCGACGCGATCACGCGCGCCGGTTTCCCGCCGATCCACCTCGCGGAAATCAACTTCCAGGCGCTGTACGAGCAACGTCTCGCGCAACTCGCGAGCGCGCAGGAAGGCGCGGCGAACGGCGCGACGCACTGAGCGTCATCGCCTTGTCCTGACTCTGCCGACCGGAGCCGAGCATGAAAGTAGCCGTTCTCGGCGCCGGCGCATGGGGTACCGCACTGGCGGGCCACCTTGCGGCACGGCACGACACGATGCTGTGGGCGCGCGATCGCGCGCTCATCGATTCTCTTTCCCAAAGTCACGAAAATACGCGCTATCTCGCGGGCGTGCGCTTGCCTGAGTCGCTCGCGTTCGAAGCGGACCTTGGCATCGCGCTGAAACACGCCGCCGCGCCGGATGCGCTGTGCGTCGTTGCGACGCCGGTTGCCGGCTTGCGCGCGCTGTGCCGCGCGATGCGTCAGGCGAACGTCGTTCCGGCGCATATCGTCTGGCTCTGCAAAGGCTTCGAAGCGGACACGCAATGTCTGCCGAACGAAGTCGTCGCCGCGGAGCTTCCCGGCCACGCGAGCAACGGCACGCTCTCGGGGCCGAGCTTCGCGCGCGAAGTGGGACAAGGCTTGCCGGTCGCGCTGACCGTGGCGAGTCCGTCGGCGGATTTGTGCGCACGCACGGTCGCCGCGTTCCATCACGGCGCAATGCGCATCTACACTGGCGACGACGTGACCGGCGTCGAAGTGGGCGGCGCGGTGAAGAACGTGCTCGCGATCGCGACCGGCATCTCCGATGGCCTTGGCCTCGGCCTCAACGCCCGCGCGGCGCTCATCACGCGCGGGCTCGCGGAGATGTCGCGCCTGGGCGTGGCGCTGGGCGGCCGCGCCGAGACGTTCACCGGACTCACGGGCCTCGGCGATCTGATCCTGACCGCCACCGGCGACCTGTCGCGCAATCGCACGGTCGGCATGCAACTCGCGAGCGGCCGCACGCTCGACGAAATTCTCGCCGCGCTCGGTCATGTGGCGGAGGGCGTGCGTTGCGCGCGTGCGGTGTTGTCGCTGGCGCAGTCGCGTGGCATCGAGATGCCGATCACGCACGCGGTATGCCGCGTGCTCTTCGATAACGTCGCGCCGCGCGACGCCGTCCAGGCCCTGCTGAACCGCGACGCGAAGGCCGAATAGCGCCACGTTTTCCCCGGAGCGCTTCATGGTTCAACTCGAAGCCGTAGTCGCAGATATCACCACGCTCGAAGTCGACGCCATCGTCAATGCGGCGAACAAGTCGCTGCTGGGCGGCGGCGGTGTCGATGGCGCGATTCATCGCAGAGCCGGGCGCGGCCTGCTGCGCGAGTGCGAAACCCTAGGCGGCTGCGAAACCGGCGACGCGAAGATCACCGGCGGATATGACCTGCCGGCCCGGCACGTCATTCACGCGGTCGGGCCGCGGTGGAACGGCGGCAAGCGCAACGAGGCTGAACTGCTTGCGCGTTGCTATCGACGCTCGCTCGAACTCGCGAACGAAGCGCACTGCAAGTCGATCGCGTTTCCGGCGATCAGTTGCGGCATTTATCGCTTTCCGGTGGAGCAGGCGGTGCGGATCGCGGTATCGACGGTCATCGACACGCTGCCGCACACGCCCTCGGTCGAGCGCGTCGTCTTCGCCTGTTTTCAGGACGCCATGCTCGCGCTCTATCTCGCCGAACTGGCGGCTCAGGCGCCGCCTTCGAAGCCCGCCTGACGCCAGGCTTCGAACGTCACGATCGCCACCGTGTTCGACAGATTCAGGCTCCGGTTCCCCGGACGCATCGGCAGACGCACGCGCTGCTGATTCGGAAAGCGGTCGAGCAATTCGGGCGCGAGGCCGCGCGTTTCCGCGCCGAACACGAACCAGTCACCCGGCTTGAACGTGTGGTCGAAGAAGGGCGTCGAGCCGCGTGTCGTGAACGCGAACATGCGCGCCGCATCGGGCGATTCCTTCGCGATAAATGCATCCCAGTTGGCGTGCACATTCATTTCGGCGTACTCGTGGTAGTCGAGTCCGGCGCGGCGCAGCTTCGCGTCGTCGAGCGGAAAGCCGAGCGGCTCGATCAGATGCAGTCGCGCGCCCGTGTTGGCGCAGAGACGGATGACGTTGCCGGTGTTCGGCGGGATTTCTGGCTCGACGAGTACGACGTTGAACATGGATTGCAGGATTCCGGCTGAGTTGATCAATCTTTTGGCGTGCGCAGCGCGACGAAGTTGGTGACGCGGCGCGCGCCCGCGAGCTTGAGCGTGCGGGCGAGGGCGTCGAGCGTGGCGCCGGACGTCATCACATCGTCGACGACGCCGACATGCTTGCCGCGCACATCGCTTCGGACGACGAACGCGCGCGCGACATTGCGCCTGCGCGTATCGACATCCAGTTTCGATTGGGCCGCAGTATGAACGACGCGGACGATGAGCGCGGCATCGGCGCGAACGGCGAGCCGTCGCGCCAGCGGGCGGGCGATCGCCCACGCCTGGTTGTAGCCGCGCGAGACGAGCCGCTTGCGCGACAATGGCACCGGCGCGATGACATCGGGCGGCGGCAGGCCGCTGTCTTCGAACATCGCGTGCAGATGACGCGCGAACTCCGCGCCCGCAGCAAGACGTGCGCGAAACTTCAGTTCGACGGCGAGCGTGTCGAGCGGCGCGCGGTAGTCGGCGAGCGCGAGGGTGTCGTTGAACGCGGGCGGATCGTCGAGACATGCGGCGCAGTGCAGCCGCACGTCTTCGCGATCCCGCCTGACATACGACGGCGCGAGCGGCATCGCACAGGTCGCGCACCGGATGCGCGGCTCGTTCCAGTTCTGCTCGTCGCATCCGGCACACAGAAGTTGCTGCGACACATTGCCGCATAACGCGCACTGACTCGGCAGCGCGATGTCGAGCGCCTTGCGCGCGATCGTCGCCAGCGCGCGTGCACGCGTTGCGGCGAACGCGGAAAACGGCGAAAAATGGCTGACGAGTTTCATGTTGGCGTGCGCGTCGGAAGCCGTGCGACGGGGCCGAAGCCGCTATCGCATGGGCCTATTTCGAGACGACCGAGTATACTTCGCACTCTTCGCGAACTGATCGTCATGTCCCCCACGTCCCCCAAAACTAGCCGACCGGCCTATGATCCGCGCCGTTTGCGCGCGATTTTCGACCGTCGCGCCGCCGCGTTCGACGAAGTCGCGTTCCTGCCGCGCGAGATCGCGGATCGCATGCGCGAGCGTCTGGAGTACATCAAGGTCACGCCGATGCGCGTCCTCGATGCGGCCTGCGGCGCCGGTTCGGATCTGGGGCGTCTGAGGGAGCGGTTTCCCGAGGCGTCGGTGCTTGGCGTCGATATCTCTTCCGCGATGCTCGCGCGCGCCCGCGCCGCTGAAGCCGCGGAAGCGGAGAACGGCGCAGGCTGGCGACGTTTCTTGCCATCGACGCTCGCCCGGGCCTTCGGCGCGCGTGGCCCGCAACTGGCGCAGGCGGATTTCTCCGCGCTGCCGTTCGCGGGCGGCGCATTCGAATTGCTGTGGTCGAACCTCGCACTGCACTGGCATTCGCGCCCGGACGCCGTGTTGCCCGAATGGCAGCGTGTGCTGAAAGTCAACGGGTTGCTGATGTTCAGCACCTTCGGTCCCGATACCTTGCGTGAGCTCGCCGCCGCGTATCGCGAAGCCGAGCGCACGCTGGGCCTCGCGCCGATGCCGCACACGATCGATTTCGTCGACATGCACGATCTCGGCGACATGCTCGTCGAAAGCGGTTTCGAGATTCCGGTCATGGATCAGGAAGTGCTGACGATCACCTATCGTTCGCCCGAGTCGCTGCTCGCGGATGTGACGCGCTGGGGCGCATATCCATTCGAGCGCGCGGATGCCGAACAGTCTGGCAGCGCTGCCGGTGCAACCTTGCGTGGCGCGGTTCACCGGGCGCTCGAGGCGCTGCGCCGCGACGACGGCACGATTCCGCTGACCTTCGAGGTCATCTATGGTCACGCGTGGAAAGCGGTGCCGCGAACGACGGCGGACGGACATGGCATCGTTCGGCTGGAAGATATAGGGCGGGGGCCGAAACGCGGCCGCTAGGGAGCCGTCGAGCGCCCGGTGAACGGCACGGCGATTGCCGTAAATAGGGTGCTTGTTATGTCAAGGATCAGCGTGCAAAAGACATGTGAAAAACTGCGTCAATTGGGCGCAGAGGCTTGTGCCGCTTGGCTTTGCGACGCTACGACCCTTGCTTGTGGATGCCACCCAACCCGCCTATAATGCGTCAGTTTGTCGCCCGGACTGACACAAATTTGGGCGAAATCCGAGCAAATGTATGGCATTGCGTGCGGATGGATGGAGGCGGCGATGCAGGCGAGTCAAACGCTGACGGAGTCCGAGCCGGTCGTGAAAGACTGGCTGATGAAACGCAACTGCTCGGTGTCGCCGCGTCAGTTCGTGTGCTTCTATTTGTCGCTTGCGCTGTTTTCGCTGGCAATCGCGACACCGCTTTTTCTGAATGGCGCCTGGCTGGTGCTGCCGTTCACCGGAGTCGAGTTGATGGTCGTGGCCGTCGCGTTCGTGATTTACGCACGGCACGCCGTCGATTACGAAAGAATCCGGCTGTATCGAAACCGGTTGTTGATCGAGCAGATGAACGCCGAAGTACTGACGCAGTTCGAGTTCAACCCGCGCTGGGTGCGGGTTGAAGCGGGTGCGACGCCGAGAGAGCCGCTTACGATCGTGTCGCGCGGTCAATCGGTGAAGATCGGACTGCACCTTGCACAGCATCGTCGCAGGCAGTTTGCTGCCGAGTTGCAGGCGTCACTGAGACGCCTTGCCTGAAGAGGAACGGGCAACCAGGCGCGATGCCCACGGGGTCGAGGGTTTGAATGGAAATTTTGGGTAAGGATGCTATGAAAACAATCAAGCGAGCCCTCGCGGGCGTGCTGGCGGCAGGCGCACTGCTGAACGCCGGCGTGGCCCTGGCGGTCAACGACAGTCCTGGCGGTCCCGCTGTGAACGAAATCAACTTCCAGCAGCCTGTGACGAAGATCGCCGAGGAGCTCTACGGCCTCCATATCTTCATGCTCATCATCTGTACCGTCATTTTCCTCGGCGTGTTCGGGGTGATGTTCTATTCGGTCGTGAAGCATCGCAAGTCGAAGGGTTTCAAGCCGGCGCATTTCCACGAAAGCACCACGGTCGAAATCATCTGGACGATCGTGCCGTTCATCATCGTCATTCTGATGGCGCTGCCGGCTACGAAAGCCGTCGTCGCGATGAAGGACACGACCAACGCCGACCTCACAGTGAAGGTCACCGGCTATCAGTGGAAGTGGGGCTACGACTACGTGAAGGGGCCGGGCGAAGGCATCAGCTTCCTGTCGACGCTGTCCACGCCGCGCAGCCAGGTGAACGGCCAGGAGCCGATCTCCGATCTCTATCTGCAGGAAGTCGATAACCCGCTCGTCGTTCCGGTCGACAAGAAAATTCGCATCATCACCACCGCGAACGACGTCGTCCACTCGTGGTACGTGCCGGCGTTCGGCGTGAAGCAGGACGCGATTCCCGGCTTCGTGCGCGACACGTGGTTCAAGGCGGAGAAGGTGGGCGTGTATCGCGGCTTCTGTACGGAACTGTGCGGCAAGGAGCACGCGTACATGCCGGTCGTCGTCAACGTGCTGTCCGCTGACGACTACACGAAGTGGGTCGATGCGCAGAAGAAGAAAATGGCTTCTTCCACCGACGATCCCAACAAGACCTACACGATGGACGAGCTGAAGACGCGCGGCGCGCAGGTCTACGCTTCGAACTGCGCGGTCTGCCACCAGCCGACCGGCAAGGGCGCGGGCCAGTTTCCGGCCATCGACGGCAGCAAGATCGCGAACGGTCCGGTCGCCGAGCACGTGAACATCGTGCTGCACGGCAAGGGCGCCATGCCGCCGTGGCAAACCACGCTGAACGACGTCGAAATCGCATCGGTCGTGACCTACGAGCGCAACTCGTGGAGCAACCACGCAGGCGACATGCTGCAGCCGAAGCAAGTGGCCGACGCCCGCAACGGCAAGATGCCCGAAGGCGGCGGCACGACGGCAGCGGCAGCGGCATCCGCGCCTGAAGCCGCGAGCGCTGCGGCTCCGGCAGCTGCGGAGGCGAGCGCGCCGGCCGCATCCGGCGCCGAAGCGGCGCCAGCGGCTCAGGCTGCAGGCTTGCCGGCCAGCGTCTACTTCGAAACGGGCAAGAGCACGCTGCCCGCTGACGCAAACAATGCAGTCCAGACCGCGGCAGCGTACGCGAAGGCCCATCCGGACGCGAAGATCGCGTTGTCGGGCTTCACGGATGCCACCGGCGGCGCGGACCTCAACGCCGATCTCGCAAAGAAGCGCGCGCAAGCCGTTCGCGATGCGCTGAAGGCGGCAGGCGTGGCAGAAGAACGTATCGTGTTGAAGAAGCCCGAGTCCGTCACGGGCGGCACGGATGCGAAGGAAGCACGCCGCGTGGAAATCAGTCCGGCTGCTTGACATGTCTCGCACGCGCTTCTCCTTCGCCTTGGGCAACGGAGAAGCGTCGAGAAGCCAAGTGCCACGAGTATTCGCTTTAGGAGATGATTGTCATGTCTAGCATCGGACACGATGTAGCCGCGGGTCACGACCACGCGCACGACGACCATGCGCACGAGGTGCCGCATGGTTGGCGCAGGTGGCTATGGGCCACCAACCACAAGGACATCGGTACGCTGTACCTGCTGTTCTCGTTCATCATGTTCCTCTCCGGAGGCGTGATGGCGCTCGGCATCCGTGCCGAACTGTTCGAGCCGGGCCTGCAGATCATGCGCCCCGAGTTCTTCAACCAGCTGACCACCATGCACGGCCTCATCATGGTGTTCGGCGCGATCATGCCGGCGTTCGTCGGTTTCGCGAACTGGATGGTGCCGCTGCAGATCGGCGCATCGGACATGGCGTTCGCGCGGATGAACAACTTCAGCTTCTGGCTGCTGCCGGTTGCCGCCGTGCTGCTGGTCGGCTCGTTCTTCGTGCCGGGCGGCGCGACCGCCGCGGGCTGGACGCTCTACGCGCCGCTGTCGACGCAGATGGGCCCCGGCATGGACTTCGCGATCTTCGCGGTGCACATCATGGGCGCGTCGTCGATCATGGGCGGCATCAACATCGTCGTGACGATCCTGAACATGCGCGCGCCGGGCATGACGCTGATGAAGATGCCGATGTTCGCGTGGACGTGGCTCATCACCGCGTATCTGCTGATTGCCGTGATGCCGGTTCTGGCGGGCGCGATCACGATGGTGCTGTTCGACCGTCACTTCGGCACGTCGTTCTTCAACGCGGCGGGCGGCGGCGATCCGGTCATGTACCAGCACATCTTCTGGTTCTTCGGCCACCCCGAGGTGTACATCATGATCCTGCCGGCGTTCGGGATCGTGTCGCAGGTGATCCCGGCGTTCTCGCGCAAGCCGCTGTTCGGCTATAGCTCGATGGTGTACGCAACCGCATCGATCGCGATTCTCTCGTTCATGGTGTGGGCGCACCACATGTTCGCCACCGGGATGCCGGTGACGGGCCAGCTGTTCTTCATGTACGCGACGATGCTGATCGCCGTGCCGACGGGCGTGAAGGTCTTCAACTGGGTCGCGACGATGTGGCGCGGTGCGCTGACCTTCGAAACCCCGATGCTGTTCGCGATCGGCTTCCTGTTCGTGTTCACGATGGGCGGCTTCACGGGCCTGATCCTGTCGATGGCGCCGCTCGATATCCAGATGCACGGCACCTACTACGTGGTCGCGCACTTCCACTACGTGCTGGTGGCGGGTTCGCTGTTCGCGCTGTTCTCGGGCTGGTACTACTGGTCGCCGAAGTGGACGGGCTGGATGTACAACGAGATGCGCGGGAAGATCCACTTCTGGGCGTCGATGATCACGTTCAACGTCACGTTCTTCCCGATGCACTTCCTGGGTCTCGCGGGCATGCCGCGACGCTATGCGGACTACCCGGCGCAGTTCACGGACTTCAACCAGATCGCGACGATCGGCGCGTTCGGTTTCGGTCTCGCACAGGTCTACTTCCTGTTCGCGGTCGCGCTGCCGACGTATCGCGGCGGCGGCGAGCACGAGAAGGCCGGCGACAAGCCGTGGGACGGCGCGCAAGGCCTCGAATGGACCGTGCCGAGCCCGGCGCCGTTCCATACGTTCGAGAACCCGCCGACGGTCGAGTAAGTAAGCCGTTTTATCGTGCTGCAAGGCTTCGAAGCGAAGCCTTGCAGCCAGCCAGTTCAGGAAAGCATGGCCCCGAATCCACAAAAAAGACGCACGCCCGAGGAAATCCGCGCGGGCAACAAGCGGCTCGGCCTCGTCATGGTGTTGATCGCCGCCGTCTTTTTTCTGGGTATCGTCGTCAGGCAATACCTGTTGTCGCGAGGATAACGTGTCCACTCAGCAGGATGATTCGCGCGTCGACCGCTCGTTCAACCGGTCGATGCTCTTCAAGCTCTTCGTCGTCGCCGCGATGATGTTCGGCTTCGGCTTTGCGCTGGTGCCGATGTATCGCGCGATCTGCCAGATCACCGGCATCAACAATCTCGTGCAGCGGGACGTCGGCGCGCGCGAGGCGAAGAACACGCAGGTCGATGCGAGCCGCACGGTTTCCATCGAGCTGGATGCGAACGCACGCGGCCCGCTGCAGTTCAAGCCGGAGCAGTCGAGCCTGGACATCCATCCGGGCGAAGTGATGACGGTGATGTATCAGGTGACCAACGAACAAAGCCGGACGGTGAAGGCGCAAGCCATTCCGAGTTATGCGCCGAAGCAGGCCACCGAGTATTTCAAGAAGATCGAATGCTTCTGCTTCACTCAGCAGACGCTCGCACCGAACGAGACGAAGCGCATGCCGGTGGTGTTCGTCGTCGATCCGAAGCTGCCGAAAGACGTGAAGACGATCACGTTGTCCTACACGTTCTTCGAACTGGACGCGCCGAAGTCGGTCGCGAAGGGAACGTGAGCGCCATGAGTTCCCCAACGCCGCGCAAAGGCGGGTTCGTGAAGCTGCTGAAGGCGGTGTTCTGGTCGTTCTTCGGCGTGCGGCGCCGGGCCGACCTGGAAAACGATGCGGCGCAGTTGAACCCGTTGCATCTGATCGCGGCCGGCGTGATCGGTGCTGTGCTGTTCATCGTGCTGTTGCTGGTGATCGTGCGGGCGGTGGTCGGGTAGTCGGACGAGCGCGCGGCGCGTGAGCGCGGCGATGCGGCATCAAAAAATTCAAGCAACTGGATCGAAGTGGAGAATCAACAATGAGCGGTCAAAACGAGAGCCCGTACTATTTCGTGCCGCATCCGTCACGGCATCCGATTCTGGCTGCGTGCGGCTTGCTGGTGATGCTGTCCTCGCTGGCGGCGTGGATCAACGGTCATTCGTTCGCGCCGTTCACGACGCTGATCGGCCTGCTGTTCCTTCTGTTCGTGCTGTGGCACTGGTTCGGCGACGCGATCTCCGAATCGGAAGGCGGCATGTACGGCAAGCGCGTGGACGTGTCGTATCGCTGGAGCATGAGCTGGTTCATCTTCTCCGAAGTGATGTTCTTCGGTGCGTTCTTCGGTGCGCTGTTTTATGCGCGAGCCATCGCGTTGCACGAACTCGGCAGCCTCGACTACAAGCTGATCTGGCCGGACTTCTCCGCCGTGTGGCCGAACAATGGCCCTGCCGCGCTGGTCCCGCACTTCCGCGCGATGGTGCCGTGGCCGCTGCCGACCATCAACACCGCGCTGCTGCTCACTTCCGGCGCGACGCTGACGGTGGCGCACCATGCGCTGCGTGAGGATCATCGCAGGAAGGCGATCGGCTGGCTCGCCGCGACGGTGCTGCTCGGCGTGATCTTCCTGTTCTGCCAGGGCTACGAATACTTCCACGCGTACAACGAACTGAACCTGACGCTGGCGTCCGGCGTGTACGGCTCGACGTTCTTCCTGCTGACCGGCTTCCACGGCTTCCACGTGTTCCTGGGCGGCACGATGCTGGCGGTCGTGCTGGTGCGCATGATGCGCGGACACTTCACGGCAGAGCACCACTTCGCATTCGAAGGCGCCGCGTGGTATTGGCACTTTGTCGACGTCGTCTGGCTCGGGCTGTACGTCGTCGTGTACTGGCTGTAAGCGCGTTTCAAGCGGGCGGCTTCGTGCGCCCGCTAACCGCAGTCGAGCAGTGGTTTCGCGCCGCCCTCAGGTTTCGGGGGCGGCGTTTTGCTTTGCGGCGCGGGAGGAAACGGAAACGTAACGCGCGAGCGATTCGCGCTCCGCGACAATCGGTCCTGTGTTGGAGAACCTTTGCGGCGGGTTATCGTCCGAGGGGAATGCCCGTCGATTGAATCCAGCCCATCCAGTGTGCGAAGAGGATGAACAGGAACAACGAAATGGACAGCCCGACGCGCATGGCGAGCGACCACACCATCCGCTTGGTCTTGCCGCGGTCGGTCATCATGAAATACAGCGCCGAACCGAGGCTGCCGAGGATGAGAATGAAAGCGATGGCGACGATAATGTGCATGAAACCAGCCGGCAATGTTGCTCAAGTTGCCCGGATAACGCATTGAGCAGTATGGAAACGAGTCATCTCATTATCTCACTCGACGCATCGCGCCGCGCGGCGCGCAACGCTTCACTGCGGTCGTGTCGCGCATGAAAATCCGTTTCTGGCCTACGGTCCTGATTCTTATCGTCGTGGCGGTGACCGTGCGTCTCGGCTTCTGGCAGCGCGATCGCGCGCTTCAGAAGGAGGCGCTCAACGCGCGTATCGTCGCGTTCGAAAACGCGCCGGCAGAGCGTGTGGGCGTCGATCCGATGCCGCTGAAATCGGTCGAATTCCATCGGGTGGAGGCGCGCGGCGAGTTCATGCCCGAGCGCGTCGTGTATCTGGACAATCGTCCGTATAACGACCAGCCCGGCTTTTATGTCGTGATGCCGCTTAAACTCGAGGGCGGCGGCTACGTGCTCGTCAATCGCGGATGGCTGCCGCGCAATCTGGCCGATCGCACTGGCATCGAACGCTATGAGACGCCGCAGGGCGTCGTCGATATTCAGGGCGTTGCGCGCGCCAATCCGTCGCAGGCGTTCGAGCTGGGCAAGGGTGGATCGGCGGCGCATCAGCAGATCCGGCAAAACCTGAGCATTCCTGCGTTCGCCGCCGAGACGGGATTTGCGCTGCAGCCGTTCGTGATACAGCAAACGAACGACACGCACGACCGGCTCGTGCGCGACTGGCCCGCGCCGACGCTGGGCGTCGAACGCAACTACGGCTACATGCTCCAGTGGTGGGGCATGGCCGTCGCCGCCGTGGGCTTCGGCCTGTACGCCGCACGCCGCGCCGCGAAGAAGACCGACGCACCGCGCAATCCCCGCGACGACGACGAAGCCGCAAATCACGCCTGAATCCATTTCTATACGAACGATGCCTTCCCAACGCCCCACGACCGCCGCAGACACGCCGCCCACACGGCAACGCACGCCCTCCAAGGGTTCCTGGACCAACGGCCGCTGGATGCTCGTGCTGCTGGCGCTCGTCTGCGCGGCGCCGGTGATCGCGTCGTACCTGATGTACTACGTCTTCAAGCCGGCAGGCGGCACGTCGAGCTACGGCAAGCTCATCGATCCGCAGCGCCCGATTCCGTCGCAACTCGTCGTCACGGACGAGAAAGGCCAGACGCTTCCGTTCAAGTCGCTCGAAGGCAAGTGGCTGATGATCACCGTCAATAGCGGCGATTGCGACGAACAGTGCGTGAAGCGCCTCTACTACATGCGACAAGTGCGCGTGCTGCAATCGGCGGAGCGTGACCGCGTGGTCAACGTCTGGCTGCGCACGGACGACAAGCCCGTCGCCGATGTCATCAAGACGGCGTATCCGCAGCCGGACACGCGCATGCTGATCGCCGATCCACGCGCCGTCGGCGAGTGGCTGCCGGTCGCGGACGGCACCAAACTGACGGATCACATCTTTCTCGTCGATCCGAACGGTAATTTGATGATGCGCTTCCCGAAGGACCCCGATCCGAAGAAAATCAACGCGGATGTGGCGAAGCTGTTGAAGTGGTCGCGTATCGGTTGAGGGTGGACTATGAGTTTCGTGTTGCAACTGGGACTGATCGGCTTGTGCATTGCGCTGTTGCCGCTGTCCTATGTCTGGGTGAAGGCCGATGACGGCAAGTTCAAAAAGCTCGTCTGGCTCACCACTTTTCTGACGCTCGACCTGATCATGTTCGGCGGCTTCACGCGCCTGACCGATTCCGGCCTCGGCTGCCCGGACTGGCCGGGCTGTTACGGCACGTCGTCGCCGTTCATCGCGCACGCACAGATTTCCGCCGCGTATCAGGCCATGCCGACCGGACCCGTCAGCATGGTCAAGGCGTGGATCGAGATGTTGCATCGCTATTTCGCGATGGCGATCGGCGTGCTGATCATCGCTCAGGTGATTATCGCGTGGACCGCGCGCATCAAGCGCCGTCCGCTGCACGTTTCGCCGTGGTGGCCGACCGGCATTCTGCTGCTGATCTGCCTGCAAGGCGCATTTGGCGCGTGGACCGTCACGCTCAAGCTCCAGCCGGTCATCGTCACGACGCACCTGCTGCTCGGCCTCGCGCTTCTGGGCGTGCTCGGCTGGCTGGCGGCGCGCATGACGCCGGTTCCGTCGCTCGATTCGACCGCCGCGCGCTGGATGCCCGCTGCCGTGTTCGGACTCGCGCTGCTGGTCGTGCAGATCGCGCTCGGCGGCTGGGTGAGCACGAACTATGCTGTGCTGGCCTGCACCGACTTTCCGCTCTGCAACGGGCAATGGATTCCGCCGATGAACTTCGAACACGGCTTTCACCTGTGGCGCGCGCTCGGCATGACCGGCGAAGGCGATGTCATCTCGCAGGATGCGCTCGTCGCGATTCACTGGACGCATCGCACATTCGCGGTCGTCGTCGTGCTGTATTTGCTGTGGCTGGCCGCGAAGCTGCGCCGCTTCGAGTCGCTGCGCAAGCCGGCGAACGGCGTGCTGGCGGTTATCGTCATTCAGTTTCTGACGGGCATGTCGAACATCGTGCTGCAATGGCCGCTGCCGGTCGCCGTCGCTCATAACGGCGGCGCGGCCGTCCTGTTGCTGCTGCTCGTCATGCTAAACTTTCGAATCTCTTCCAGCCGTCCCGGCCGCGCCGCGCTTCCCGCGCGCGACGTCGTTTCAGCGTGATGGCCCATGTCCATGGATAGCACCACACTCAATTCCCCCCTCGGCAGCCGCGTCTCGCAGTACATCGCGCTGACCAAGCCGCGCGTGACGCAACTGGCCGTCTTCTGCGCGGTCATCGGCATGTTCCTGTCGACGCCCGGCATGGTGCCGTGGACCAAACTCATCGGCGGCGCGGTCGGCATCTGGCTGCTCGCGGCTGGCGCATTCGCTATCAATTGCCTCGTCGAGCAGAAAGTCGATGCGAAGATGCGTCGCACCGCATGGCGTCCGTCGGCGCGCGGGCAGATCACCAGCACGCAGATTCTGATGTTCTCGGCGGTGCTCGGCGGCATCGGCATGTGGACGCTTTACAGGTTCACCAATCCGCTGACGATGTGGCTCACGGTCGCGACTTTCGTCGGCTACGCGGTCATCTATACGCTGCTGCTCAAGCCTTACACGCCGCAGAACATCGTGATCGGCGGCGCGTCCGGCGCGATGCCGCCGGCGCTCGGATGGGCCGCCGTCACGGGCGCGGTGCCCGGCGACGCCTGGATTCTCGTGCTGATCATCTTCGTGTGGACGCCGCCGCATTTCTGGGCGCTCGCGCTGTATCGCCGCAAGGACTACGAGAACGCCGGCCTGCCGATGCTTCCTGTGACTCACGGCGAAAAGTACACGCTGCTGAACATCTTCCTGTACACCATCGTGCTGTTCGCCGTCACGCTGATGCCTTTCGTCTCCGGCATGAGCGGCGTCGTCTATCTGGCGAGCGCCATCGTGCTGGGCGCGATCTTCCTCGGCTATGCGTGGAAGCTGTATCGCGCTTATTCGGACGCGCTCGCGCGCCGCGCTTTCCGTTATTCGATCGTCTATCTGTCGCTGCTCTTCGCCGCCCTGCTGATCGACCACTACGTTCGCACGGTGATCGGCGCATGATGGCCGCTGTTCGCCGCCTTCTCGCATTGTTCGCATGCGCGGCGCTGCTGTGCGCGTGCGACAAGGCGCCCGATTTCAAAAATCTCGATATCACCGGCAACAAGCAGTTCGGCAGCGACTTCTCACTGCCCGACACCGCCGGCAAGACGCGCACGCTCGCGGACTTCAAGGGTAAGGCGGTCGTGCTGTTCTTCGGCTACACGCATTGCCCCGATGTCTGCCCGACGACGCTCGCGGAGCTTTCCCAGGCGATGCAGCAACTCGGCGACAAATCGAAAGACGTGCAAGTGCTGATGGTCACGGTCGATCCCGCACGCGACACACCGGACCTGCTCGGGCAATACCTGAAGGCGTTCAACACGTCGTACATCGGCTTGCGCCCCGATGACGCGCAACTGCAGAAGATCGCCAAGGATTTTCGCGTGTACTACGGGAAGGCAGCGGGCAAGACGCCTGCCGATTACACGATGGATCACACCGCCGCGAGCTACGTGTTCGACAAGGACGGCAAGCTCCGTCTTTTCGCACGCGATGGGCAGGGCGTGGAGCCCTGGGTGCATGATCTCAAGCTGCTGATCGACTGATCCACTAGGCAGCAAGCGAAACATGAAGCGGCCCGTGGGCCGCTTTTTTCATGGCGTCGAGGGCTCAGGCAGGTTCAGCCCCGGAGCGAGACGCGTCGCCTTGAACTCGGTGATGTCGTAGTGTGCGAGTTGCTGACGGGCAAACGGGTCCTCGGCAATGATCGCGTCGAGCCGATCACGATCTACGCCTGTCGCGATGATCACGCCGCCATCGCGCGGCACCTTCGGCCCCGCCATCACGAACACGCCAGCGGCGAAATGGCGTTCGAGAAACGCCCGATGTTCTTCGAGCGCATCGTCGATTTCGGCGAGCGCGCCGGTGTATCGCAGATTGATCACGTACATGCTGATGCAGCCTCGGCGAAGTTTGTGTGCATTCGATTGTACGGCGCACCGCCAGCGGATATGGACATAAGCAAACCGTATTTCCGCAGCCGCCGACGCTGTGCGAAGATTCGCGCATCGGCCGCGCGCCTTGTGCGACAGCCGGTACAGCACTCCCGCAGTCATTTTGCATTCGAAACAGGAACACCATGCAGCGCAGAAATTTGCTTAAAGCTGTGGCCGCCTTCGTGGCGTCCGCGGCGTTCGTCACGAGCTTCTCGGCCCATGCCGACGACAAGGTCATCAAGGTCGGCACGATCAGCGGCCCCGACGCACAAATCTGGCAAGTCGTGCAGAAAGTCGCCAAGCGCGAAGGTCTGAACGTGAAGGTGATCGAGTTCAACGACTATGTTCAGCCGAACGCCGCGCTCGATGCCGGCGATCTCGACGCCAATAGCTTCCAGCATCAGCCGTATCTCGATAGCCAGGTCAAGCAGCGCGGATACAAGATCGTCAACGCGGGGCTGACGTATATTTCGCCGCTCGGCGTGTATTCGAAGAAGCTGAAGTCGCTGAAGGACCTGCCGCAAGGCGCGAAAGTCGCGGTGCCGAACGATCCGTCGAACGAGAATCGCGCGCTTCTGCTGTTGCAGTCGCAGGGCGTCATCAAGCTGAAGGCCGGCGCCGGCGCGAACGGCAACAGCGCAACTGCGCTCGACGTTGCCGAGAATCCGAAGAAGATCAAACTGGTCGAACTCGATGCAGCGCAACTGCCCCGCACGCTCGCCGATGTCGACGCCGCCGCAATCAACACGAACTTCGCGCTTGCCGCCGGCCTGCAGCCGACGAAGGACGCGATTGCGCTCGAAGACGTGCATAGCCCGTATGCGAACCTGATTGCGGTCCGCGCGAAGGACAAGGACCAGCCCTGGGTGAAGAAGCTCGTCGCCGCGTATCAGTCCGAGGACGTGCGCCAGTTCCTCAAGAACGAGTTCAAAGGTTCTGTCGTGCCTTCGTTCTAACGAACTGCAGTCCTCTCGTTTCTACGGCGTCCCGATGGACGCCGTTTTTTTTTTGCGCGGACCAGCCCGTCATTCGGCGTAAATCCGCCGCAGCTCGCGCTCCCAGACGACGCCTGTTTCATCTTGACGCAGCTTGAAGCCGCTGCGCATGAAGAGGGCGCACAGGTCCTCGCGCGCATCGTCGATTTCGCAGACGACGCTTTCGTAACCCGCGCCCTGCGCAAAGTTCGCGCATGCCGCGACGAGGCTTTCGCCCAGACCGCAACGCCGTGCGCCCGGCTCGACGAACAGCAGTTCAATGCGCGCCTGACTTTCCGACGCCGCGTTCAACACCGCCGCACCGACGCGAGCGGCGCCTTGCTGCTCGGCCACCCAGCATGCAATGCCCGGCTTGTTCGTCTGCATGGCGTGTAAAAAGCGTGCGATGACGTCGGCCGCGTGAGTCTCGTTCAGGAGGCACGCCCCTTCGGATACGTCGAGCAGTGCATGACGCTCGATCATCCAGCCGAAATCGCCGCACCGCGGACTGCGCAGGCGCGTGACGATGTCGGCGGAAGAGGGCGACAGCAGCCGCTCGATGTCCGCCATCGCCGACGACAACTGCTCGATCTCGCCGGGGGCCAACCGGTTGAGAAGCGAGGCCGTTTCCGTGGACACGTGAAGGTCGAGCTCATCGACTTTGGCTTTGGCCTCGGTTGTCATGAACAGGAGGTGCGCGCGCCCGTCCGACTCGTTCTTGCGCCGCACCACGAGCCCCATCTTCTGGAAGTTCGAGATGAGGCGGCTGAGGTAGCCCGTATCCAGCCCGAGATTGCGCGAAAGATCGGCGGCGGTGTGCGCGCGATCGTGCGCCAGCTCGTGAAGAATGCGCACCTCGGTGAGCGAAAAATGGCTCTTGTGAAGCCGTTCATGGAAAGCGCCCGCGTGGCGCGCGTAAAACCGGTTGAAGCGCCTGACGGCTTCAACACCCCGACTCGGATCAAAACAGCCCATCTGCCTTCGCTCTCTCAGAAATCTGGTTTTGCTTAATTAATTGCGATTCCGAACTAATGCCCAAATTGTGCCAAAGAAAGCACGATCGTGCGAATGCGCGCATGCCCGAATTCTAGTGCAATCGACAATCGAGCAGACCAGCTAGGTTATGCGGGTAAGTCCTCATGGCAATTATTCTCCGAAAGCACACTCGGATCAGTCTGTAACTTATTGATTATGAGCAGGATTCCGGCAGTGCGTGCGGCTATTTGGCAGACATTGACTGGTATTATGTTGGTTATATAATGGGCTCCACTTTCAAGCGGTGTGGGCTTTCACCGTTCGCGGCGGAAACCATTCAATGCGATGCACAAAAGCCTGCGGTTCCCATTCGCATTTCACGCGACGCCCTGAATTCAGGCGTTGCGCGAGCAGCAAAAGGCGCACGGCGCTGCCTTTTCAGTGACCGCTGCTCGGCGGCAATGAACCTGCGTCGCAGCGGCAGCGGCCTCGCCGGGGCCGGCCAAAGCCTGCATCGCGCGATTCGCACGGATTCCGAAGAGAGTAACGAAGACAACAAGAGGATCTAATGACGCCGTCCGCACGCTCGCGCTTATCGAAATACGCGCGAGTCAGCCTGCTCGCAGCATGGCGCGAACGGCCCGGAACCTCATCACGCATTGCGCACTTCCAGAGAACTTCATGCTGAAAGGAAACATACTGACGAACGACGGATGGATCCACGGTTCCGTGCGTTTCGAAAACGGCCGTGTCACGGCGCTCGAAGGCCATATCGCCGATCCGTCGATCAATGACGCGCCGTTCATACTGCCCGGCTTCATCGATCTTCACGTGCATGGCGGCGGTGGCCGCGACATCATGGAGGGCGGCGACGCAGCCGATACCGTCGCCCGCGAGCACGCGAAGCACGGCACGACGAGCCTGCTGGCCACGACGATGACCGCGCCGCGCGACGAACTGATGGACGTCGTCGCCGGCCTGGGCGAACGCGCCAAATATCGCGCCGCGAACGGTGCGCGCGTGCTGGGCGTGCATCTGGAAGGACCGTACATCAATCCCGGCAAGCTGGGCGCGCAACCGGACGCAGCCGCCGTCGCGGTGCGCGACGAAGTGCTCAAATTCCTCGAACTCGCGCCGATCCGCGTCGTGACCATTGCGCCGGAGATTTCGGGGCATATGGAAGTGATCGCCGAGATGGCTGCGCGCGGCGTGCGCGTGCAACTGGGTCATTCGCTCGGCACTTACGACGACGCCGTCAACGCGCTCAAACACGGCGCACGCGGCTTTACGCATCTGTTCAACGCGATGTCCCCGCTGCATCATCGCGATCCCGGCATGGTCGGCGCGGCGCTCGCGCATGCGGAGTACGCCGAACTGATTCCCGACCTGCTGCACGTCCATCCCGGTGCGATCCGCGCCGCGATGCGCGCGATCCCGCGTCTTTACGTCGTCACCGACAGCACGTCGGCGGCCGGCATGCCGGACGGCGAATATCGCCTTGGCAGCCAGCACGTGACCAAATGCATGGGCGGCGTGCGCCTCGCGGACGGCACGCTCGCAGGCAGCACCCTGACGATGGATCAGGCGCTCCGTAATCTCGTCTCGCTGGGCATTCCGCTCGCGGACGTTTCCAACCGCTTGTCGCGCTTTCCCGCCGATTATCTCGGGCTCGAAGATCGCGGCCGCATCGCGCGTGGCGCATGGGCCGATCTCGTCGTGCTCGACCGGGACTTTGCGCTGACCGCCACGTATGTCGAAGGAGAATCGCTTGTCGAATATGCTCAATGAGGCGCTGGAGTCCGCGGATGTCGTCGCGGCTCAGCTCGCCGATACCTCGCGCATCGAAGCGCTGGCCGTGAAACTCGCGGAGCAGCCGCGCCATGTCGCGTTGACCGTCGCTCGCGGCAGTTCGGACCACGCCGCCAGTTATTTCGCAAGCCTGACGATGAGCCGCATCGGCGTGCCCGTCGCCTCGCTGCCGATGTCCGTCGCCACGCTGCAGCAAGCGCCGCTGCGCGTGTCCGGTCAGCTTGCTGTCGCCTTCTCGCAATCGGGCAAGAGCCCCGACCTCGTCGGCACGATGCAGGCGCTGCGCGATGCGGGCGCGTTCACCGTTGCGGCCGTCAACGTGCCGGGCTCGCCGCTCAAAACCGCGTGCGAATGGTACTTGCCGCTGCTCGCCGGACCGGAGTTGTCCGTCGCGGCGACCAAGAGCTATATCGCGATGCTCTCGCTGTCGGCAATCGTGATCGCGCACGTTCAGCGCGATGTCGAATTGCTCAACGCGCTGAAGTCGCTGCCGGACGCGCTGCGCGCGGCGGGCAAGCTCGACTGGACGCGCGCCGTCGACGAACTGAAGAACGTCGATCGCATGATCGTGATCGGGCGCGGGCTTGGCCTTGCCATCGCGCAGGAAGCGGCGTTGAAGCTGAAGGAGACGTCGGGCATTCAGGCCGAAGCGTTCTCGAGCGCCGAAGTGCGTCATGGCCCGATGGAGATCATCGATCGCGATTATCCGTTGCTCGTCTTCGCGCCGCGCGGACCGGAGCAGGCTGGCCTGATCCAGCTCGCCGCCGACATGCGAGCACGCGGCGCCCGCGTGCTGCTCGCCGCGCCGAGCGACGTGGCCGAAGCGGAACTGCCGCTCGTCGCAACCGATCACCCGGCGCTCGATCCGATCGCCGCAATTCTTTCGTTCTATGTGATGGCCGCTGGTCTGGCCGCCGCACGCGGGCGCAATCCCGACGCGCCGCGCCACCTGAACAAAGTCACCGAAACCCATTGAGTGAGAAAGACGATGCGCCGTGCCGAGCAGTCTTTGCTGAATTCCTCCACCGCCGATAACCCGAGCGACGTCGTGCTGCTCGCTCCGTTCACCGGCCCCGTCGTCCCGCTCGCCGACGTGCCCGACCCCGTATTCGCCGAGGGCATGTTCGGCGACGGCATCGGCATCGACCCGCTCGATCACGTGCTGGTTTCGCCTTGCGATGGCACGGTCACCCATCTCGCGCGCACCCATCACGCGGTTACGCTGCGCACCGCGCAGGGCGCGGAAATCCTCGTGCATATCGGCATCGATACGGTCGAACTGGGCGGCAAGGGCTTCACGCCGAAGGTCGAGCAGGGCGCGTCGGTGCGCGCGGGCCAGCCGCTGATCGAATTCGACGCCGATTTCGTCGCGCAGCACGCACCGAGCCTCGTTTCTGTCATCGCGATCGCCAACGGCGATGCATTCGATGTCATCCAGCGCGCCGGCCGCGGCGTGGTGAAGGCCGGCGAGCGCATGCTCGTGCTGCGCGCGAAGGAAGGCGCGGCGGCGCAGGCGGCGCTGTCGTCGTCGAACGTCGTCAATGAAGCGCGGCGCAGCGTCACGCTGGCGCACGCGGGCGGCTTGCATGCGCGTCCGGCGGCGCGGGCGCGGGAAGCGGCGCGCGGCATCGACGCCAAGGTCGAAGTGCGTTACCAGGGCCGCAAGGCGTCGGTGGAAAGCGTCGTCGGCCTGCTCGGTCTTGGCGCAGGCGAAGGCGCGACCATCGAGCTCGTCGGCATGGGCGCGCAGGCGCAGGAAGCGGTCGATGCCGTCGCGACAGAGCTGTTGCGCGCCGCTCAAGGCGAAGTCGAAGAGACGCCGGCGCGCGAGAAATCGCCCGCGCCGGTTGCGGCTCGTGCTTCGGCGCAACCGTTGCCGCCGAACATGCTGGCCGGCGTGTGCGCCGCGCCTGGCATCGCGGTCGGAAAACTCGTGCGCTGGGACGATCAGGAGGTCGTGCCGGAGGAAAAAGCGAGCGGACCCTCGGCGGCCGAAAGCCGCGCGCTCGACCGCGCGATCGCACAGGTGGACACGGAGCTCGAGGACACCGTGCGGACCGCCTCGCAACGCGGCGCGGTCGGTGAAGCGGGCATTTTCGCGGTGCATCGCGTGCTGCTCGAAGATCCGACGCTCGTCGACGCCGCCCGCGATCTGATCAGTCTCGGCAAGAGCGCAGGCTTCGCGTGGCGCGAGTCGATCCGCGCGCAAATCGCGTTGCTGAACAACGTGAACGACGCGCTGCTCGCCGAACGCGCCGCCGACCTGCGCGACATCGAAAAGCGCGTGCTGCGCGCACTCGGCCTCACGAATACGGCGGCGCGCGCGCTGCCCGACGAAGCCGTGCTCGCGGCCACCGAATTTACGCCGTCCGACCTGTCGTCGATCGACCGCACGCGTGTCACCGCGCTCGTGATGTCGCGCGGCGGTGCGACGTCGCACGCGGCGATCATCGCGCGTCAGATGGGCATTCCGGCGCTCGTCGCGATTGGCGATGCGCTCCACGCGATTCCCGAAGACACGCAAGTGGTCGTGGACGCATCGGCGGGACGTTTCGAACATGCGCCGACCGCGCTCGATGTCGAACGCGCGCGTCATGAGCGCGAACGGCTTGCCAGCGTGCGCGAGGCGAATCGCAAGATGTCGCAGGAGGCGGCATCGACGCGGGATGGGCGTCACATCGAAATCGCCGCGAATATCGCCACGCTCGACGACGCAAAGGCCGCCGTCGAGAACGGCGCGGACGCGGTCGGGCTGCTTCGCACGGAACTGCTGTTCATCCACCGCCAGGCTGCGCCGACGGTCGCGGAGCACGCGTCGAGCTATCAGGACATCGTCGATGCGCTCGCCGGGCGCTCGGCCATCATCCGCACGCTCGATGTCGGCGCGGACAAGGAAGTGGACTATCTGACGCTGCCGCCCGAAGAGAATCCGGCGCTGGGCTTGCGCGGCATCCGTCTCGCGCAGGTGCGCCCCGATCTGCTCGACGACCAGTTGCGCGGTCTGCTCGCCGTCAAGCCGGCGGGCGCGGTCCGCATTCTTCTGCCGATGGTCACCGACGCCGGCGAATTGCAGCGGCTGCGCGCGCGCATCGACGAACTGGCGCGCGAAGCGGGCCGCGCGGATGCGATCGAAGTGGGCGTGATGATCGAAGTGCCGTCGGCGGCGATGCTCGCCGATCAACTCGCCAAGTACGCCGATTTCTTCTCGATCGGCACCAACGATCTGACGCAGTACACGCTCGCGATGGACCGCTGCCAGCCCGATCTCGCCGCGCAGTCCGACGGCCTGCATCCGGCCGTGCTGCGGCTCATCAAGGCGGCAGTGCAGGGCGCGGAGAAGCATGGCAAGTGGGTCGGCGTGTGCGGCGCGCTCGGCGGCGATCCGCTCGCGGTGCCGCTGCTCATCGGCCTGGGCGTGACGGAATTGTCGGTCGATCCGTCCGCCGTGCCCGGCATCAAGGCGCGCGTGCGCAATCTCGACTACCAGCTTTGCCGTCAGCGCGCGGAAGACGTGCTCGCGCTCGAATCGGCTCAGGCAGTAAGAGCGGCCAGCCGCGAAATCTGGCCGCAGGACTAAACGGCACTGACTGTCGTACAACCCCGAGCAGCACCGACAAGACCTATATTTTTGGAGAACCCGATGGACGCTAACCCGTTTGCAAAGATGCAGCGCCTAGGCCGCGCGCTGATGCTGCCGATTGCCGTATTACCGGTGGCCGGCCTGCTGCTGCGTCTTGGCCAGCCCGACGTCTTCAACATCAAGATGATCGCCGACGCCGGCGACGCCATCTTTTCGAATCTGCCGCTTCTGTTCGCCATCGGCGTCGCAGTGGGCTTCGCGAAGGACAACAACGGCACGGCGGGTCTCGCCGGCGCGATCGGTTATCTGATCGAAACGGCCGTCATGAAGGACATCGACGCCAAGCTCAACATGGGCGTCTTGTCGGGGATCATCGCGGGGATGGTCGCGGGATACATGTACAACCGCTTCAAGGACATCAAACTCCCCGAGTATCTGGCGTTCTTCGGCGGCAAGCGTTTTGTGCCGATCGCCACGGGGGTCGCGTGCCTCTTTCTCGGCATTCTCTTCGGGTTCGTCTGGAAGCCGGTGCAACTGGGCATCGATACGGCCGGCAACTGGCTCACGACGGCAGGCGCGCTCGGCACCTTCGTATTCGGCGTGCTGAACCGCATTCTGCTTGCGACGGGGCTGCATCACATCATCAATTCGCTCGCGTGGTTCGTGTTCGGCTCCTACACGCCTGCCGATGGCGGCGCGGTGGTGCACGGCGACCTGCATCGCTTCTTTGCAGGCGACAAGAGCGCGGGCGGCTTCATGACCGGCTTCTTCCCGATCATGATGTTCGGCCTGCCCGCCGCGTGTCTCGCGATGTTCCACGAAGCGCCGAAGGAGCGCCGCGCGGTCGTCGGCGGCCTGCTGTTCTCGATGGCGCTCACCGCGTTCCTCACGGGCGTGACCGAGCCGATCGAATACAGCTTCATGTTCCTCGCGCCGGTGCTCTACGGCATCCACGCGGTGCTGACCGGTCTGTCGCTCGCGATCTGCTCGGCGCTCGGCATCCACCTCGGCTTCACGTTCTCGGCGGGCGCGATCGACTACGTGTTGAACTACGGTCTGTCGCAGCGCGGCTGGATGGCGATTCCGCTCGGCCTCGTGTACGGCATCGTGTATTACGGGCTGTTCCGCTTCTTCATCCGCAAGTTCAACATGGCGACGCCGGGCCGCGAACCCGCCACGACCGACGCCCAAACCGATGCCACCCCGGTCGGCGGCTTCGTTCCGGGTGAGACCGTGCCGGCTGCGGCCAGCACGCGTGCAGGCAAGTACATCGCGGCACTGGGCGGCGCGTCGAACCTGACGCTCGTCGACGCCTGCACGACGCGGCTGCGTCTGTCGGTGGTGGATGCGGAAGCCGTGTCCGAGCCGCAGTTGAAGACCATCGGCGCGCGCGGCGTGCTGAAGCGCGGCAAGACCAACGTGCAGGTCATCATCGGACCGGAAGCGGACCTGATCGCGGACGAAATTCGTGGCGAACTCGAGCATTCCTCGACGCGCGGTGCGACGCCGGCCTCGTCGGCCCCGGCGCAGCCTGTCGCCGCTGCAAGCGTGGCTGACCAGACTGCCGGTCCGCTCGATCCGGACCCGCTGCGCTGGATCGCGGTGTTCGGCGGTGCGACGAACGTCGTTTCGCTCGATGCCGTCGCGCAGACGCGCCTGCGTGTCGTCGTGCGCGATCCGTCGTCGGTGGATCGTCAGCGACTGTCGCAACTGGATGTCGCGTGGGTGTCGGCGGATACGTTCCACATCGTCGTGGGCGCGGCGGCGCAGCGATATGCCGCACAGCTGAGCACGCGTCTGTCGGGTAACGGCGGCGGCGCTGCACCGATGCCGGCCTGATTCGGCAAGCGGTTGTTTCGAGAAACGGCGCTCCTTCGGGAGCGCCGTTTTTTTTTGACCAGCGGCACTGCAAAGCGGGCGTGCAAAAAAAAGCCCGCTGTCTTTCGACAGCGGGCTTCGATCTTCCGCTACAGCCTCTACGCGGCGTTACGCGTAATCGTGCAGCGCCGAGCGCATCTTCTTCATCGCGCTGGCTTCGATCTGGCGAATGCGCTCCGCCGACACGCCGAATTCGTCGGCCAGTTCGTGCAGCGTCTTGCCGCCCGATCCGTCGTCCTGCACGTCCAGCCAGCGCGCCTTGATGATGCGGCGGCTACGGTCGTCCAGCGACTCCAGCGCGGTCGACAGACCATCGCTTTGCAGCTTGTCGAACTGGCGCGCGGCGATGACGTTCGTCGGTTCGTTATGCGAGTCCGCCAGATAGGCGATCGGCGCGAACGCTTCCTCGCCGTCATCGACCTGGCCTTCGAGCGCGATATCGCCGCCCGACAGACGCGTTTCCATCTCCGCGACTTCCTCGCGCTTCACGTTCAGCTCGCTCGCGAGACCTTCGATCTCGCCCGGCGTGAACGCCGCGTGCCCCGTCTTGTGACTGCGCAGGTTGAAGAACAGCTTGCGCTGCGCCTTGGTCGTTGCGACTTTCACCATGCGCCAGTTGCGCAGGATGTATTCGTGAATCTCGGCCTTGATCCAGTGCATCGCGTACGACACGAGGCGCACGTTTTGCTCCGGGTCGAAGCGCTTAACGGCCTTCATCAGACCGATATTGCCTTCCTGAATCAAATCAGCATGCGGCAAGCCGTAGCCCAGATAGTTCCGGGCGATGGACACCACGAGACGCAGGTGCGAAAGCACGAGCTGCCGCGCCGCGTCGAGATTGCCGTGCTCGCGAAATTCGGTTGCGTACTGACGTTCCTCCGCTTGCGAAAGCATCGGAATGCGGTTCACTGCTTGTATGTATGAATCGATGTTGCCGATCTGGCCGGTCAGCATCGACGACTGTGCGTACGTCAGCGCGCCTGCCGAAGATGCCTTGGCAGGCGCCGAGCCCACTACATTCGGAAGGGTCATCGCATTGGTCACGCTCATAAGCTCCTTTTCAAATGATTTGCCCGCAGCCAGAACGGCGGCGGCAAGTCAGCCACGATATTAGCACTCCGTTCCAACGAGTGCTAAGTGTTAGAGGCGGGCACAACGTGAGAGTTCCCACAAAGCTATCAACTTTGTGAGTTCGATAGTGGCGCAGGGCCGGCGGAAAAGTCGAAATTACCGATTCGATCTCTAGCGGCTACTTAATTACCGCATTTATTCGCCTGTGAAAGGCTTTGTTCAAATAAATGAATCGCCAATGTGGTTTTGTGCAAATTTTTATCAATCCACATACAATCTGCCGATCCCGTCATGCGGACATGAAACTCAACCCTTATATGGGGCGCTCATGCAGAAAAGCAAAGATCTCTGGCGCAGTGTGTTTTGTCACGGCGCGCTCGCGCTTTCGCTCGGTCTCGTTTCGGCGGCGGCGCATGCCGACCGGTTCGGCCTGCAGATCACGGGCGGGGTGTCCGACCGCGATATCCGGAAGGCGGACCTCGGCGTAGTTTGGGATCCGGGCCTGACCTGGTGGGAGATCGGCGGCTTTCACTTCACGCTGCTCGGCGAGGGCCACGTCGGATACTGGCATTCGACCCTGGACTACGCGGTCAATCCGAACATCTGGGAATTCGGCGTGACGCCCGTTCTGCGATTCGTGAAAAGCTCCGGCTATATCCGTCCGTTCATCGAGGCGGGTGTCGGCGTGAGGCTGCTTTCGCACACGCGCATCACGCCATATTTCACGGTATCGTCGGCGTTCCAGTTCGCCGATATGGTCGGCGTCGGCGCGATCTTCGGTGCGAAGCAGAACTATCAGGCCGGTTTCCGCTTCCAGCATGTGTCGAACGCCGGTATCAAAGAGCCGAATCCTGGTATAAATTTCAGCCAGATTTATCTGCAATACAACTTTTGACGAGGCGCCGGCGCATCGGTTCCTTGGCGAGGGGAATCGACAGATGCCCGCAAAAACCTTCGAGGTCATCCGCGGCCTGGAGCGCGACCGCTTTCGCGCGATGGTCGAAGGCGACGGCGCGACGCTCGAGGCGCTGCTCGCCGAGAACGCCAGCTACGTGCACACGAACGGCAAGCGCGAGACCAAGCGTCAGTTTATCGACGCAATCACCGCAGGCCGCCGCCGCTACCGCCAGATCGAAATTCAGTCGCAGGACGTGGTCGCAGCCGGCCGCGACAGTTGCCTCGTGTCGGGCCGGGCGCTGATCGAGATGGAATCGAAGAACGGCGCGCTGCTCTTTCCCGTCGCCTATACCGCGATTCACGTTCAGACCGACGGTCAATGGCTGATGCTCGCGCTTCAGGCGACGCGCGTGGCGCTCGAATAGCCGCGCGCGCCGCGCCGGTCATGCCTCCACCGGCTCGTCCCGCCGCGCATCCGTAACGATCCGCCGCGACCGGTTCACCGCGCTGATGACGGCATCGACGACGGCGAGCGCCGGATTCGCATGCACCGCGACGCCGAAGCGCGTCGGCTCATCGGCGACGCGGCAGCCGACGAACACGACCGTATCGCCGCTCGTTGTCTTCGTCGATTCGAACCAGTTCACGCTTGCCTCGACGCCCAGTGACGACGCAACCGCCTGCGCGTAATGCTCCTCGCTCGCCGCGCCGGACACGGGCGGCATCGCGATGCGCTCGCCGCAAACCGACGCCGTCGCCGCATCCACCCGCGATACCGCGCCGCCCGCATCGAAGTATTCGCGCTTGAAGAGGGCGCAGATCGCGCCGCCGCTGATTTCCTCGCCCGATTCGTCCGCGACGGCCTGCACCGCATGGCTGAACTCGATCTGCACGCGGCGCGGCGGCGTAAAGCCCAGGCCGCGTTCGAGCAGGTAGGTCGCGCCGCCTTTGCCGGACTGGCTATTGACACGAATCACCGCGTCGTAGCTGCGACCGAGATCGGCCGGATCGATCGGCAGATACGGCACTTCCCACACGCTGCCCGGCGCGCGCTGCGCGAAGCCCTTGCGGATTGCGTCCTGATGCGAGCCCGAGAACGCGGTGAAGACGAGATCGCCGGCATACGGATGGCGCGGATGCACCGGCAACTGATTGCATCGCTCGACGACGCGCCGCACGGCGTCGATGTCCGAGAAATCGAGGCCCGGATCGATGCCTTGCGTGTAGAGATTCAGCGCGAGCGTGACGAGGTCGACGTTGCCGGTGCGCTCGCCGTTGCCGAACAGACAGCCTTCGACGCGGTCCGCGCCCGCGAGGATCGCCAGTTCCGCTGCGGCGACTGCCGTGCCGCGATCGTTATGCGGATGCACCGACAAGACGATGCAGTCGCGGTACCCCATGTTGCGGTCCATCCACTCGACCTGGTCGGCGAAGACGTTGGGCGTCGCGGATTCGACCGTCGCCGGCAGATTCACGATCATCTTGTGTTCGCGCGTCGGACGCCACATTTGCGCGACGGCGTCGCAAACTTCGCGTGCGAAGGGCAGCTCCGTCATGCTGAACGTCTCGGGCGAATACTGGTAGGTCCAGTGCGTGCCGGGCCGCGCCGCCGCACATTCCTTGATGATGCGCGTGCCTTCGACGGCCAGCGCCTTCACTTCATCCTTGGACTGATTGAACACGATGCGCCGGAACGACGGCGCGATCGCGTTATAGAGATGAACGATGACCTTGCTCGCGCCTTCGACCGCCTCGAATGTGCGCTCGATCAGTTCGCGGCGCGACTGCACGAGCACTTCGATCGTCACGTCGTCGGGAATGCGCTTTTCGTCGATCAGCTTGCGCACGAAATCGAAGTCGGTTTGCGACGCCGATGGAAATCCCACCTCGATTTCCTTGAAACCCGTTGCCACCAGCATGTCGAAGAACTCGAGCTTCGCGGCGATGCTCATCGGCTCGATCAGCGACTGGTTGCCGTCGCGCAGATCGGTGCTCATCCAGATGGGCGCTTTCTCGATCGTGCGATTCGGCCAGCGGCGGCCATTCAGACGGACTTGCGGGAACGGGCGGTATTTCTCGGCGGGGTTCGGCATCATGGTCGTCGATCTCTCTTGGAACAGTCTGCGTAGCGCCTGCGAGAGGAACCGCGGCCGGCGGCTGGCCGGCTGCGGCGCGATGCACATGTTGCGAAGCCGCGCACACGGTCTCGTTGCGCACCGGCGATGGTGACGCCTGCGACCAACGTGAACGTGCGCGAAGCAGCGTGCATTTGACCCTCGCGTTTTCGTTTCGCGGGATGTGCGAACGAAAAGCTGACGACTACAGGTGGTAAGGAAAGGAACTGCGGGAACTGCTGGCAGGACCGCGCGCCTGGCGACGCACGGCGCTACGTCTGGCGACTTACGCTAGACGTAGCGATAGGGGCCGCGCTAGGCGGCCCGAAATAATTCGGAGGGAGGAGGGCTGGGTGAAGCTCATTGGCTCACTTTAAACCAGCGTAGAAGAATGTGTCAAACGGCTGCTGACTTTTTTGCGGAGGCTTAAACCGGCCTGCGCACGATATCCGCGATGACTTCGACCTGGCGCAAGACCGCCGGCGGCACGGCCACATCGCCGCGCATCACGTCCTCGATCCAGCGCGCGGTGGTCGCGGCATCGAGCGATTCGGGCATCTCGACGGCGGGCGCATCCGCTTGAGAACGCTCGGGCGACAGCAGCGTCTCGACGCGGCCGTCGTGGAACCAGTCGACTTGCACTTGCCGGCGTGTATCCGCCACCGCTTCGCCTTCGGTGCCGCGCGCAAGCAGTGCGCCGCCCTGCGCGGCATCGGGATGATCGGTGAAAAGGTCGGTCAGGCTGTCGCGGTATTCCGGATGCGTGTAGTTCACGAGGCGCAAACCCGGCTCCGCGAACGGCTGGAGAATCTTGACGAGCGTATGGGTCGAGTTGCGCACGCCCATGATGCGCCTGAGCGCGAGCAGGCGCGCAAGCTTCGGCGCGAGCGAGGTGACCGGCGCGAAAGCGAGCCGGCGGGATGCGAGACTATCCTCGATCTCATCCGGCGATGCCGCGTGCGGAATGCCCAGCTCGGCGAAGATCGCGGCGCTCGTCACGCGGCCGGGATCGTCGACGACGCCGTGCACCAGCACCGGCACGCCTTCGCGGGCAAGCAGGAGCGCGAGCAGCGGCGTCAGATTCGGTTGCTTGCGCGCGCCGTTATAGCTCGGAATCGATACCGGGCGGGCGTGATCGCGGCCCTCCTGCACATGCAGCGGCTCGAACGACCGATGCGCCGCCGCGAGCATCGCGGCAAGCTCGGCGGCGGTCTCGCCCTTCACGCGATAAGCAAGCAGCACCGCGCCGAGTTCGAGATCGGAGACGCGGCCATCGAGCATGGCTTCGTAGAGCGTGTAGGTGTCGTCGCGGGACAGCGCGCGTGCGCCGTTCGGCCCGCGGCCGATTTCCTTGATGTAGCGTGCGCAGGCGAAAGGGGAGGCTTGGGTGTCGTTCATCGGAAGCATGCGCAAACGGGCGTTCAGTTCCGGGGTCGTGAGCGTCGCCGTCGCTAGGTTGAAGGTCCGGAAAGACACTCGTATCGCATTTGAGCGTCGCTGGCAAGCTTTGGCGACCGTCCCGGCGGCGCGAAGCCGGCGGGATGGACGGCCTTGCGCGGCATTCCGAAGGATTGCCGAAGGGCCGGCGAAAGCTCGCGGACTCACGCCAGTCAAGGCTCGCCACGATTATCCGGCGCGCGTTACACTCGTTCTTCTCGCGGGCCGGGCTTTCTCAGGCCAGCATTCGAATAACAGCAACCGAGTTGCATGAGACCGGGGCGGCGCATGGCATTTCCGCTTCGTTCTCGACAGGAGAACAGGATGAGCTACGTGTTTCCCCCGGCGACCGCAGTGACGGTGCCGGTCGCCGGACTGGACGAGCAGTTTCCCGTGCGCCGCATCTACTGCGTCGGACGCAACTACGAAGCGCATGCGCGCGAAATGGGTCACGACCCGGACCGCGAGCCGCCGTTCTTCTTCAGCAAGCCCGCCGATGCGGTGCTCTACGTCGCGCCGGGCGGCACGGGCGAATTCCCGTATCCGTCGCAGACGAAGAATCTGCACTTCGAGATGGAACTGGTCGCGGCCATCGGCAAACAGGGCAAGAACATTCCCGCCGACAAGGCGCTCGACTACGTCTATGGCTATGCGCTCGGTCTCGACATGACGCGCCGCGATCTGCAAGCCGAAGCGAAGAAGCTCGGCCGTCCGTGGGATACCGCGAAGGGTTTCGATCACTCCGCGCCGCTCGGCCCGATCCATCCGGTTTCGAAGGTCGGGCATCTGGAGAAGAGCGCGATCTGGCTGACGGTCAACGGTGAAGAAAAGCAGCGCTCGGACATCTCGCAACTGATCTGGTCGGTCGGCGAGACGGTGGCGTATCTGTCGACGCTCTTCGAACTCTTCCCCGGCGATCTCATTTTCACCGGCACGCCCGAAGGCGTCGGCGCGGTCGTCAAGGGCGATCTGTTGAAGGGCGGCGTCGAGGGCATCGGCGAATTTTCCGTGCGCGTCGTATGAAGCTCTACAGTTACTTTCGCAGTTCGGCGGCGTATCGCGTGCGCATCGCGTTGAATCTGAAGGGCCTGGGATACGACTACGAGGCCGTTCATCTGCTGCGCGACGGCGGCCAGCAACTGAAGCCGGAATACCGCGCGCTGAATCCCGATGGCATCGTGCCGACGCTCGTCGACGGCGACGACGTGCTGACGCAATCGCTCGCGATCATCGAATATCTCGACGAGACGCATCCCGAGCCGCCGCTTCTGCCGCGCGGTCCGTCGGATCGGGCGTTCGTTCGCTCGGTCGCGATGCAGGTCGCGTGCGAGATTCATCCGCTCGACAATCTGCGCGTGCTCAAGTACCTGAAGCATCAGGTCAAAGTGCCCGATGAAACGAAGGACGCGTGGTATCGGTACTGGGTGGAGACGGGCTTCGCATCGCTCGAAAAGCGACTCGCAGGCGACAAGCGCGTCGGCAAGCTGACCTTCGGCGACACGCCGACCATCGCGGATCTTTGCATCGTGCCGCAGGTATTCAACGCGCGCCGCTTCGGCATCGACCTCGCGCCGTATCCGACCATCGAGCGCATCGCCGACAACGCGAATCAGCTCGACGCCTTCGAACGCGCGGCCCCCGCGCAGCAGCCCGACGCCGAATGACGGCTGCGGTGGCGGCAGGGGCGCTCCCGAGCTATCTGTCGGGCGCGGGACTCGGCGCGAGCCTCATCATGGCGATCGGCGCGCAGAACGCCTTCGTGTTGCGGCAAGGCTTGAAGCGGCGGCACGTCGGCATCGTCGTGGCGATCTGCGCGAGCATCGATGTCTTGCTTATCGCGCTGGGCGTCGGCGGAATGGGCGCGCTGATCGCGCGTGCGCCGGTCTTGCTGGAAGTCATTCGCTGGGCGGGCGCGGTGTTCCTGTTCTTATACGGCCTGCGCGCTTTTCTGGCGGCGTGGCGCGGGCCGGGACATCTCGACGCATCCGATGGCGAAGCCCAGACGGCGCTCGGCGCGGCATCGACGGTGCTCGCGTTGTCGCTGCTGAATCCGCACGTTTATCTCGATACGGTGGTGTTGCTCGGCGGGATCGGCGCGCAACATGGCTGGCCGGCGAATGCGTGGTTCGCGGCGGGCGCGATGTGTTCGTCGATCGTGTGGTTCACCGCGCTCGGCTTCGGCGCGCGCTTGCTGGAGCCGTGGTTTCGCAAGGACGTCTCGTGGCGCGTGCTGGATGTGATCGTGGGCTGCGTGATGTGGTGGATCGCGGCGGCGCTAGTGCTGGCGCGTTAAGCAGGTCTTCGCGTCAAGCAAAAAGGGCGTTCGTGCGAACGCCCTTTTTTCGGATGCTTCAACCGGGAACCTTAGCCGAGCAGCGCGTCGGCGAATTCGTTCGCGCTGAACGGCTGCAAGTCTTCCACCTTCTCGCCGACGCCGATGAAGTAGACCGGAATCGGACGTTGCCGCGCGATGGCCGCGAGAATGCCGCCCTTCGCCGTGCCGTCCAGCTTCGTCACGATGAGACCGGTCAGCCCGAGCGCATCGTCGAACGCCTTCACTTGCGCGAGCGCGTTCTGTCCCGTGTTGGCGTCGATGACCAGCAACACTTCGTGCGGCGCATCCGGCATCGCCTTCGCGATCACGCGGCGCACCTTGCGCAGTTCCTCCATCAGATGCAACTGCGTCGGCAGACGGCCGGCGGTGTCGGCCATCATCACGTCGATCTTGCGAGCGCGCGCCGCGCCGACGGCGTCGAAGATGACCGCGGCCGCATCGCCGCTTTCCTGTGCGATGACCATGACGTTGTTGCGCTCGCCCCAGACCGTCAACTGTTCGCGGGCGGCGGCGCGGAAGGTGTCGCCGGCTGCGAGCAGCACGGACTGATTGAAGCTCTGAAGATGCTTCGCCAGCTTGCCGATGCTCGTCGTCTTGCCGACGCCGTTGACGCCCGCGATCATCATCACGAGCGGCTGCGCGCGGCCGAGCATCAGCGACTTCTCGAGCGGACGCAAGAGGTCGACGAGCAGCGCACGCAACGCCGCCTTCACCTGCGATGCGTCCGTCAGGCGCTCCGTGCGCACCTTCTCGCGCAGCGATTCGAGCAGGAACTCCGTGGCATCGACGCCGGCGTCGGACATCAGGAGCGCGGTTTCGAGCTCTTCGTAAAGGTCTTCGTCGATCTTCGCGCCGACGAAAATGCCGGTCAGGCTCGAACTCGTTTTGGACAGGCCGTGCTTCAGCCGCGACATCCAGGATTTCTTCGCGGCGGCGTCCGGCTCCGGTGGCGGGACGATTTCCTCGCTCGCCTCGTCGGTCTCGGGGCCGCGCACCCATTGCGACTGCGTGCGGCCTTGCCAATAGGGCTTCGGCGCTTCACCGGCGGCGGGCGAAACAGGCGCGACGGGTGTCGCGGTTTCACGGGCGGGTTCCGGGTCGGCGGCGTACGGCGCGTCGGCCGGAATCGCGGCGTCCACCGCGGGTTCGCGGTCCAGCTCCGCCTCGATGACGGGCGCGGACGCTTCTTCGTCCGCCGTTTCCGCTGTTTCCTCTGCGGACGTATCGAGCGGCTCGTCAGCCGGCTTTTTGAATCGTTTGAAGAAGCTGAACATGGGTCTGTGACGATGAAGCGCGCGTCATTCGACGGCCTCGCGTGGCATTCGAACGAACGCCGCGCGCGACGGCCCGCGCAGGAAGATGGAAGCCGGCTATTTTATCAGGCGTGGCCTGATGCGCTTGTGCGCTATCCGGCTGTGGTAACGTTGGCTTTCATTACGCGCCGCGCGGCCAATGCCGTGCGGCGCGCGCCGATATCACCACTTCTTCTCATGCCCCGTTCCTCCGCTCCACGCTCATCCGCATTCGCCGCCCCCAACCGCGCGCCGTCGCGAGGCAGCAAGCCGCATACGATCCGCATCATCGGCGGAAACTGGAAACGCACCCCGCTGCCCGTGCTCGATCTCGACGGGTTGCGCCCTACGCCCGACCGCGTGCGTGAGACGCTGTTCAACTGGCTCGGGCAGGACCTGAGCGGACAACGCTGCCTCGATCTCTTCGCCGGCAGCGGCGCGCTGGGATTCGAAGCGGCGTCACGCGGCGCGTCGCGTGTGCTGATGGTCGAGCGCAGCGGACGCGCCGCCGCGCAGTTGAAGGCGAACCAGGCGCGGCTCGATGCGCGCAACATCGAAATAGCCGAAGCCGATGCGCTGCGGCTCGCGGCCCGTCTCGCGCCCGGTTCGTTCGATGTGATCTTCCTCGATCCGCCCTTCGGCGACGAAGCGCTGCTTTCGCGCGCGCTCGAACTCGCCGCGCCGCTCGCTGCGCCCGATGGGGCGATTTACGTCGAATGCGGCGAGACGCTGGAACCGGGCAGCATCGACGCGTTGGCCGGCTGGAGCGTCGTTCGAGAGGGCAAGGCGGGAGCGGTCCGCTATCATTTGCTGCGTCGCGAAAATGAGGAATAATGCGCCTTCCTCGATCCGGCGCAGCGCGGGGAGCAGTGGCGCCTGCCGTTGCCGGCATCGATCGGGGAAGCGCGGAGAATAACGGTCGCAGCCAGCGGCCCAAAGGTAAATACAAGAGGAGAAGCTCATGGTTGTCGCCGTGTACCCGGGAACGTTCGACCCGCTGACGCGCGGGCATGAAGACATCGTGCGGCGCGCATCGAGCATTTTCGATACGCTGGTCGTCGGCGTGGCCGACAGCCGCGCGAAGAAGCCGTTTTTCACGCTGCAGGAGCGGCTGGATATCGCACACGACGTGCTCGGCCACTATCCGAACGTGCAGGTGAGCAGCTTCACCGGACTCCTCAAGGACTTCGTGCGCAAGAACAACGCGCGCGTGATCGTGCGAGGGCTGCGCGCCGTCTCCGACTTCGAATACGAGTTCCAGATGGCCGGGATGAACCGCTATCTGCTGCCCGACGTCGAGACGATGTTCATGACGCCGTCCGATCAGTATCAGTTCATTTCCGGCACCATCGTGCGCGAGATCGCGCAGCTTGGCGGCGATGTCAGCAAGTTCGTGTTTCCATCGGTGGAAAAGCGGCTGATGGACAAGGTCGCCGATGCGTTGCAAAACAATCCGACGACGCCGTGAGCATGAGCTGCGGTTGATTCGATGCGGGCGTGAAGTGTTGCGGTGGAGTTGAACTGACTTTGCGCCGTTATATGCCGCGTGGAACTCCGCTCGCTCTTCGAGGGCATTGAAGGCTGGCCGCGCAAAGCATCGGCAAGTCAAAGAAAAGGGTATGTGGTATCGGCGGGGCGCGTCATTCAGTGCGGTTGCTCGGACAGTAATGACCGCCCAAACCATGATGCACTTCCGCAAACAACCAGTGGTCGACATTCAACCATGTCCAACCTGCGTTTGCATGTCTTCGCGGTGCTCGGCACAGCGCTGGTATTTGTATTGGCCCTCTGGGTGAATCAGGAGATTTTCACGCATACGGAATTCGTGCGCGGTATCAACTGGGTTTATCTGCCATCCGGCGTCAGGCTTCTCAGCACCCTTCTGCTAGGCGGCGATGGCGCCCTGGGCTTGCTGCTGGCAAGCTGGCTCGTCAGCTTTTTCTATTTCTTCCCCCACGATCCGGTTCGCGCATTCGCTGGCGGAATAATCGCGGCGGTGGCGCCTTATGCCGTGTATCGGCTGGCGAGAGAGTGGTACGGATTGAAGGCTTCACTGTCGAATCTGACGGCGCAGCGCCTGCTTATGCTTGCACTGGCTTATTCGATCGCTAATCCGCTCTTGCATCACATCTGGTTTGCGTTGCGTGGAGAGTCGCAGCATCTCGTCGAGGGATTCTTCATCATGTTCATCGGTGATTTGCTCGGCGCGCTCATCGTCCTGTATGCGGTGAAAATGGCGCTCTGGTTTGTGAGGAGAAGTGCAGCCGCGCGCACCGGCCTTTAAGAAATTGCCGCGAATAAGAGAATCAGCGAGATCGAACCAAACGGGCTAACGAGCGGAAGCGCATTCTGTAAGAGGAAGTCGAAGCGTGTTGGCGCGCGGTGTTCAAAATTGCTCCCGACTGTGAACGGTTAGCCAACGGCACTATCGAGGACAAACACCGACCCACCGCCGAATTCCCACCGGCGCTATAATTTATTGTTTTTAAACGAAAAGCCGGTAGCAGCAATGTCCCTGATCATTACCGACGAGTGCATCAACTGCGACGTCTGCGAGCCCGAGTGTCCGAACGACGCCATTTCGATGGGACCGGACATCTACGTGATCGATCCGAACAAGTGCACCGAATGCGTCGGCCATTTCGACGAGCCGCAATGCCAGCAAGTCTGCCCGGTGGAGTGCATACCGCGGGACCCCGCGCACGCGGAAACGCCCGAGCAATTGCTGATGAAGTATCACGCGCTGATGGCGGCGAAGGGCGCGTAAGCCCTTCCGCAAGCGCTCAGCCGCTCAACCGCCGATAATCGCCGTCAAAGCCGCGACGAGCGCCTCGCATTCGGCGTCCGTGCCGATGGAAATGCGCAGATGCTGATCGATGCGCGGCATCGCGAAGTGGCGCACGAAAATTTCTTGCTGCTTGAGCGCGGCGGCGAGCGCAGCCGCATCGTGGGCCGGATGCTTCGTGAACACGAAGTTGGCCGCCGACGGCACCGATTCGAATCCCAACGACGCCAATCGCGCGATGAGCCGTTCACGGCTCGCCACGACCTTCGCGCAGCTCTCTTCGAACCACGCCTGATCCTCATATGACGCGAGCGCCGCCGCTTGTGCGAGGCGATCGAGCGGATACGAATTGAAGCTGTCCTTCACACGCGTCAGGGCGTCGATCAACGCTGCATCGCCGAATGCGAAGCCAACGCGCATGCCCGCGAGCGAGCGTGATTTTGACGTCGTCTGCACAACGAGCAGATTCGGGTACGTGTCGACCAGCGACACCGCCGATTCCGCGCCAAAGTCCACATACGCTTCATCGATGATCACAGGCGAATCCGGATTCGCCTTCAGCAGCGCTTCGATGTCCGCGAGCGGCAACGCGCGCCCCGTCGGCGCATTCGGATTCGGCAGCAGCACGCCGCCGTTCGGCGCGCGATAGCCGTCGATGTCGATGGCGAAGTCTTCATCGAGCGGAATCGTCTCGTACTCGATTCCGTACAGCTTCGCGTACACCGGATAAAAGCTGTAGGTGATATCGGCAAAACGAATCGGCTTGTCGTGCTTCAGCAGCGCCTGGAACGCGTGCGCGAGGACTTCATCGGAACCGTTGCCCGCGAAAACCTGCTCGACCCGCAAGCCGTGATGCGCCGCGACCGCTTCGCGCAGCGCGCGGGCTGTCGGGTCCGGATACTTGCGCAGCGATGCGCCGTCGCTTCCCAGTTCGCGGCGAATCGCATCGACGACGCGCGGCGACGGCGGATACGGGTTCTCGTTCGTGTTCAGCTTGATCGGATGCGCCAGCGCGGGCTGTTCGCCCGGTACGTAGGGCGTCAGGCGGTGAACGATATCGCTCCAGAAACGGCTCACGGTCGGCTCCAGGTTCGTGTGTCAGGCATTGCGATGCAGGTTCATCATCGCGCGTTCGGTTTCGCCCGCGACGACGAAGGGCATGACGGCCAGCGCCCGTTCGATCGACCGATCGATGACATCCTGCTCCTCGCGTCGCGGCGGCTTCAGCACGAAGTTCGCGACATCCGGCTTGGCGCCCGCCCGCGCGCCTTCTGGAATCAGATCGCGCGGATGCCCGATGCCGATCCGCAAGCGCCAGTATTGCTGCGACGACAGGTGCGCAGAGATGTCCTTCAGCCCGTTATGGCCGCCGCTGCCGCCGCCGAGCTTCATCTTGACGGTGCCGGGGGGAAGATCGAGTTCGTCGTGCGCGACGAGGATCTCGTCCGGCAGAATCTTGAAGAACTGCGCGACGGCAACCACCGATTGCCCGGAGCGGTTCATAAACGTCTGCGGCTCCAGCAGATGAATCTCGTGGCCGTGCAAACGTCCCTTGCCGTAGTGGCTATGGAAACGCCGCTCGTCGCGCAACGTCGCGCCGGCGTCGCGCGCCAGTTGATCGACGAACCAGAAGCCCGCGTTATGGCGTGTCGCGGTGTATTCGGCGCCCGGATTGCCGAGGCCAACGATCAGCTTGATCATGTCGAATCATCGCGAGCCGCACGCCCGCTTCGTATAGTGCGAAAAAAACCCGCCGGGGCTTGCACACCGGCGGGTCACGTCGACCGTTCGTCATGAACGGATCGAGAGGATACTACAGCGTGCTTGCGAAGCCGCTATGCCTTAGGCAGCGGGCGTTTCGCCAGCAGCGTCAGCGGCTGCATCAGCTTGCTTCGCAGCCGGAACGGTCGCCGATGCCACCACCGGGTTTTCAGCTTCGACGTGCGCGGTCAGCGCGACGCCCTTCGGCAGTGCGATGTCCTTCGCGTGCATCGTCTGGCCCGCTTCGATCTTGGCCAGATCGACTTCCAGGAACTCCGGCAGATCGCCCGGCAGGCATTCCACTTCTAGTTCCGTCGCGACGTGCGAGATGACAGCGCCCGCCAGCTTCACAGCCGGGTTCGTCTCTTGATTCATGAAGTGCAGCGGCACCTTGGTGTGCAACTTCTTCGTCGCGTCGACGCGCTGGAAGTCCACGTGCAGCACGAGCTGCTTGAACGGGTGATATTGCACATCGCGCAGCAGAACTTGTTGCGAGCTGCCTGCGACTTCCAGGTCGAGAATCGACGAATGGAACACTTCCTTCTTCAGGGCGTGCCACAGGGCGTTGTGGTCGAGTTCGACCAGTTGAACGTCCGCTGCACCACCGTACACGATACCCGGGGTCTTGCCCGAGTTACGCAGGCGGCGGCTCGCACCCGTACCTTGCTTGCTACGCTCAAAAGCGACGACTTTCATGTGTGACTCCTTGATCTGCCCGCGACCAGGCAGGGAAACGGGGACCATCGATTGTGCGGTCCCAATACAAACGGCGCGAACCTTCGTCCGTTCGCGCCGATTATGCAAAAACGCGAAGCTCGAGCCTCGCGTTCCTTGCCAATACTTTTTAACCTTCGGCGAAAAGCGACATGACCGAGTCGCCGCGCCGGATTCGGGAGAAGGTCTCCGCGAGCAGGCCCGCGCTCGACAGCGGCCGAATCTTCGGGCACGCCAGCGATTCCGCGGACAGCGGGATGGTATCGGTCACGACGAGTTCGTCGAGTTGCGATGCCGTGATGCGCTCCGCCGCGCCGCCCGAAAGAACCGGATGCGTTGCGTAGGCGAAAACCTGCTTTGCGCCGCGATCCTTCAGCACTTGCGCGGCCTTGCAGAGCGTGCCGGCGGTATCGACCATGTCGTCCATGATCACGCAGGTGCGGCCTTCCACTTCACCGATGACGTTCATCACCTCGGCGACATTCGCCTTCGGACGGCGCTTGTCGATGATCGCGAGGTCGGTGTTCATCTGCTTGGCGAGCGCACGCGCGCGCACCACACCGCCGACGTCCGGCGACACGACCAGCAGGTGATCGTGATTCTGCTTGCGCAGGTCGCCAAGAAGAACCGGGGTAGCGTAGATGTTGTCGACGGGAATGTCGAAGAAGCCTTGAATCTGGTCGGCGTGAAGGTCCATCGTGATGACGCGATCGACGCCGGCGATTTCCAGCATGTTCGCCACGACCTTCGCCGAGATTGCCACGCGCGCTGAACGCGGACGGCGATCCTGACGTGCATAACCGAAGTAGGGGATGGCTGCGGTGATCCGGCCTGCTGATGCGCGCTTGAGCGCATCGACCATGATCATGAGTTCCATCAGGTTATCGTTCGCCGGTGCGCAGGTGGACTGAAGAACGAATACGTCTTTGCCTCGAACGTTTTCCTGTATCTCCACCATGATCTCGCCGTCGGAGAAACGGCTGACCATCGCTTTGCCGAGAGGAATTCCAAGGATTTTGACGACTTCCTGAGCAAGCGCGGGATTTGCGTTGCCAGTAAAAACCATCAGGCCGTCACTGCTCATCGTGCACCTGTCTGCGGCTGGAGGCGAGAGGAAATGCTAGAGAAAGAATGGCAGGGGAGGAAGGACTCGAACCCTCGCATGCCGGAATCAAAATCCGGTGCCTTGACCAACTTGGCGACTCCCCTACACTCAACTTGAATCTTGCCGGGAAGTGTAGGACATACCCGACAAAACAAAACCTATGACGCGAAAGCAAAGAGAGGATGAGAATCCAGACTGCCTGTTACGACGCTCTTCCAGCTTGCCGGCAGCTTGGCTTGCGCCATCTCTGCTTCGGCTTGACTGGCAAAAGCAGCAAACACGCTTGCTCCAGACCCTGTCATTCGCGCCGGTGCGAGATTGGAAAACCACTCGAGCACCTTGGCAACTTCCGCGTACTTCCCTGCAACTACAGCTTGCATGTCGTTCCGACCGAAGCTGTCTGGCCAGTTTGTGTCTGACCCTTGCTGTGCAAGAAAGTCCGTAATTTTGGCGACTTCGGTGTTCCTTGTCAAGGCCTTTTCCGAAAAAATCGCTGCGGTCGGAACGTGAACATCAGGAGTGACTACCAGGAAGAAACGTTCGGGCAGTTTCACCGCCTGAAGCGCCTCACCAACTCCTTCAGCAAATGCATTTTGCCCGAAGACAAAAAACGGCACGTCCGCGCCGAGTTGCAGGGCGAGATTCTGCAGAGTTTCACGCGAAAGGTCAACTCCCCAAAGACGATTCAACGCCAAAAGAGTTGTCGCAGCGTCGGAACTCCCTCCGCCCAAGCCTGCGCCCATCGGCAGGCGCTTGTCGATTTCGATCTCGACACCGTAACGGCTGCCCGTATGTTGCTGGAGCAATCGCGCGGCCCGCACGACGAGATCGTCATCCTGCGCGACGCCGGGAACGTCCGTCTTGCGCACGATGAGGCCATCATCGCGGCGGCTGAAGTGCAGTAGATCGCCCCAGTCGAGCAACTGGAAGACCGTCTGCAGCGAATGATAGCCATGCGGACGCCGGCCCGTGATGTGAAGGAACAGGTTCAGCTTCGCGGGGGCGAGGCAGTCACGGATCGATTCGTTCGAAGACATGCGAAAAGCGGCGGATAGCGTGTTATTGGTCGATCACGAGCTTGATGTCGAGCGGGGGCTCGTTGCGCGTGAGATTCAGGCGCTTGACGCCCGCAGCGGGCGCGTCGGCATAGGCGAGATAGTCGATTGTCCAGCCATCCTGCCTGATTTCCTTAGGACGACCATTGGACGATTCGGCATCGAGCGTCGTTTCGGCGCGCGATGTCGGTGCAGCGGATGGCTGCAGCCAGTAACGCAAGCCTTCGACTGGCAGCGCAAAACCGAGCGTGTTCTGCATCAGGTCGGAGACGTTGTCCGCATTGACCGGCTGACGATTCGGCAATTCGAGCGTGGCCAATGACGGCGACGACGTCACGATCGCCATTGTCTGCCCGAGCGGATTGCGCAGCTGGAGCGTGACCGTATCGCCTGTTTCCTGCCAGTCGAAGTTGCCGTAGGCGTTGCGCTGAACGCCGTTCTGGTCGTTGTACTGCACCGCGAAGCGTCCGTGATACGCGCGGCTCGTCTGCGTCGTGAGTGACGTCGATGCAGCCGATGTGGTCGGCAAGCGCGGCTGAATCGCACAGCCGGACAAGACGAACGCGGCCGTCGCCGCAAAGCCGAGCGCGACGCGGCGCACGGTATGACCGCGCGAGCCGGCGAAGAAATCGAATGCCATCAAAGGTCGTTCACCTGGAGTCGTTTTAGCGTTTTAACGAGCGTGTCGTTATCCGGCTCGAGCTTTTGCGCCTGACGCCACGTGGCGCGCGCCTGGTCTTGCTGACCAGACCTCCATTGCACTTCGCCGAGGTGCGCGCCGATTTCGGCATTCGGCTGGAGATCGTAAGCATTCTTGAGGATTTTCTCGGCTTCGGCCGAGTTGCCTTGGCGGAAGCGCGCCCAGCCCAGACTGTCCATGATGAACGCGTCGTTGGGCGCAAGCGCGGCAGCTTTCTCGATCAACTGCACGGCTTCATCGAGCCGCTGATTGCGATCCACCAGCGAGTACCCGAGCGCGTTGTACGCCTGCGGATTCGCCGGCTGCGTGCGCATCAGCGTGCGCAATTGCGTTTCCATCACGTCGAAATGGCCGTTCTTTTCCGCGGCCATCGCGTAGTCGTAGACGAGGTCGGGATCGTCGGGAAACGCGGCGACGGCCTTCGCCAGATTCTCCTCGGCTTCCTTGTAGCGATGCGCTTCGAACAGAAGCGCGGAATCCGTACGGGCGAGCAGTGCGAGTTCGCGCGGATCCGAGCTTTGCAGGCTGCCGATCAGCGCACGCGCTTCGTCCACCTTGCCTTGCTTGGCGAGTAATTGCGCGCGCGTCACCTGCGCGGGCAAGTACTGCTGACTCGTGCGCGGAATCTTGTCGAGCCATTGGCTCGCGGCCGCTTCGTCCTTCTGTTCCAGCGAAAGTTGCGCGAGATAGATGTACGCCTGTCCCGGATCGCCGCCCGGCGTGTTTTCGGCGCCCTTCGCGTATTGATTCAGATAGTCCTTGGCCTTATCGAACTGCTTCTTCTGAATGTTGATGAGGGCCAGCGCCATCAACGGCGTCAGGTCTTTCGAATCGTTCTTGCGCATGATTTCGAACTGCTTCTGCGCGTCGTCGAGCCGGTCGGACGACAGATACAACTGCGCCAGCGCGAGCCGCGCATCATGCGACTTCGGATTCTTGTCGAGATATTTCTCGAACGAAGCGATGCCCTCGGCGCGCTCCTGCGGTCCCATGCGCGCAAGCGTCAGCGCCGCGGGCAGATAGTCCGGCCGAAGCTGCAACGCCTTTTCGAGCGATGCCTTCGCGCCCGGCTGATCGTCCGCGAGCAATTGCTGGCGAGCAAGCGCGAGTTGCGCTTCGGGACGGTCCAGATCGTTTGCGATCAGATCCTTCAGCACATTGAGTCCGCCGACGCGATTCGGGCCTCGTGAGAGCAAGCTCTGCAGCGAGAGGATGGCTTCGCCGCGCTGCTCAGGCGATACCTTCGCGAGTTCGCGCTGAAGCGTAGGCTTCGCGTCGTCCGGCTTGCCCGACACGATCAGAAGCGACGCGCTCAGTTGCGCCGCGCGCTCCGAATGCGGCGCGAACTGCTGCCAGACTTGCGCAGACGTGAGCGCATCGTTGGGACTTTGCGCGGCGATGGCGATCTCCGTCGCGCGCTGCGCGAAGCGGGGATCGTGCGTATCGCGGGCGAGCGAGAGATACGTCTGATAAGCGGGCGCAGGCTGGCCACGCTGCAATGCGACTTCGGCCGCCAGCACCTGAAACACGATCTGGCTGGACATCGCGACGTTCGGCAAGTCTTGCTGCTCGGAGCCGCTGACCGGCGCGGTCAGGGCGTCGGCGGCGGTCTGGGCGGCGGCATCGTCGTCGCTCGGAACGGGCGTCGCGTTGGGCGACTGCGCATGAGCAGGCGCGAAGGCGAGTGCGGCCATGGCGAGCATCACCGCACCGGCGACGCGCGACATTGGCATGGCGAACGATTGCGCCAAGCCGGTCTGACGCTTCGTAAACAGCTTCATGACGAACGAGTTCATGGAAATCCAGACGATGTTTCAGTCGATTGTAACGCGGTGGCTAAAATACCGGCACACTCGCCCCAGCAAGTCTCTCTCCAGGAAAATGCCCGAACTGCCGGAAGTCGAAGTCACCCGACGGGGAATCGAACCCTACGTCGCCGGAAGGCGCGTCGAGCACGTCGACGTGCGCACGCCGGCGCTGCGCTGGCCCATCCCGCCTCATCTTGCGAAGACGCTCGCAGCCTTGAAGATCGACAAGGTCGAGCGGCGCGGCAAGTATCTGCTGTTCGAAACGGCAGAAGGCTGGCTCATCGTGCATCTCGGAATGACCGGCACGCTGCGTGTGCTGCGCAACGTGCCGCGCCCGCCGGATGCAGCGAAGCACGATCACGTCGATCTGATCTTCGACGACTTCATCCTGCGCTTTCGCGATCCCCGCCGCTTCGGCGCGATCCTGTGGCATCCGCGCAGCGACGGCGACGTGCTCGATCATCCGCTGCTCGCGAGTCTCGGCGTCGAGCCGTTCTCACCGGAGTTCTCGGGCGCGGTCCTGTTCCGGGCGACGCGCGGGCGCAAGGTATCGGTGAAACAGGCGCTGCTGGCCGGGGATATCGTCGTGGGCGTCGGGAACATCTATGCATCGGAGAGCCTGTTTCGCGCGGGCATCCGGCCGACGACCGCAGCCGGGCGCATCTCGCTCGTGCGCTACGATCTGCTCGCCGACGCCGTCCGCGCGACGCTCGCTGCGGCCATCGAGAAAGGCGGCAGCACGCTGCGCGATTTTGTCGGCAGCAACGGCGAGTCGGGATACTTCCAGCTCGACTACTTCGTCTATGATCGCGCGGGCCTGCCGTGCCACGTATGCGGCACGGCGATCAGGCAAATCGTTCAAGGGCAGCGGTCGACGTACTTCTGTCCGCGCTGCCAACGCTAACTTCCATGCTCGCACTCAAAGATTTCTCCGCCCGTCTGATCGCGTGGCAACGCATTCACGGCCGGCACGACTTGCCGTGGCAGAACACGCGCGACGCGTATCGCATCTGGCTCTCGGAAATCATGCTGCAGCAGACGCAGGTTTCGACGGTCATCCCGTACTACGCCCGCTTTCTCGAACGCTTTCCGACCGTGACCACGCTCGCCGATGCGCCCATCGACGACGTCATGGCGCTGTGGGCCGGCCTCGGCTATTACTCGCGCGCGCGCAATCTGCATCGATGCGCGCAGGTCGTCGCCCATGAGCATGGCGGCGCGTTCCCGGAGACCGTCGATGCGCTTGCGGAACTGCCGGGCATCGGCCGGTCGACGGCTGCGGCGATCGCATCGTTCGCATTCGGTGCGCGCGCGACGATCCTCGATGGCAATGTGAAGCGCGTGCTTGCGCGTGTGTTCGGCGTGGACGGCTTTCCCGGCGAGAAGCGTGTCGAAAACGCGATGTGGACGCTGGCGGAATCGCTGTTGCCCGACGCCGCCGAAAAGGAAGACGTGACCGCCTACACGCAAGGGCTGATGGATCTCGGCGCGACGCTCTGCGTGCGCGGCAAGCCGGATTGCGCACGATGTCCGTTCGCGCCGGATTGCGTCGCGAACGTCGAGGGAAGGCAGCGCGAGTTGCCGGCTGCGCGGCCGAAGAAGGCGGTCCCGACGCGCAACACGTGGATGCTGGTGCTGAAGGACGGCGATTCGATCCTGCTCGAGAAACGTCCGCCGACGGGCATCTGGGGCGGCTTGTGGAGCCTGCCCGAAGCGCCCGACGAAGCGGCGCTCGTGGCCGTCGCGCAGAACTTCGGCGGCGAAGCGCATCTGGAGCGCCTCGCTCCGCTGTCGCACACGTTCACGCACTTCAAGTTGCAGATCGAGCCTCGGCTCGGGCAAGCGAGCGGCGCGCCGGCGCAAGCGATGGACGCGGCTACGGTCTGGGCGCCGTTATCCCGCATCGATTCGTTCGGCGTTCCCGCGCCTGTGCGCAAGCTGCTCGACGCGCTGACCGGCTCGCTGATCTAAAGCAGTTGATGATGCTGCATGTAGTGATGCACCACGTCGATGCGCGCGCCGGCATCGAGCAGTTCCATCAGCTTTTGCCGGGCGCGCATCGGAATCGGCAGGATTTCGGCGAGGCGATTCGATACCCACGTGGGGTCGTCGAAGAGGAAAGGTTCGACGAACGGCAGGTTCTGCGGCTCGCGCGTCTTGATCGTCTCGATGATCCGCTCCAGCACTTCCGCGCACGCGCCGAACTTGGCGAGCGCCTCGGCGCCCTGCAGCGGCCGGTCTTCCCCGTATAGCTCCGCCGTGCCGACGAGCAGATTGCTAGGCTCGACGCGATGCGTGATCAGCTGGAAGCGCTCCGTTCCGCGAGCCTGCACGAGCAGCAGCCCGAAGGTATCGACGTCGCATTCGGTGATTTCCGCGAGGCACCCGACGGTTTCGGGCACCGAAGGATCGCCCGGCGAGGCGACTTCATGTCCGCTCTTGAGCAGACATACGCCGAACGGCGTGCCTTCGCGCAGACAGGCGCGCGCCATGTCGAGATAACGCGCCTCGAAGATCTTGAGCGGCAGCAGGCCGCCGGGAAACAGGACGGTGTGTAGCGGAAACAGCGGCAAGTCGGCTAGAACGGGATTCGAGGACATCGCGCCCCTCCAGGGTGACCGCAAGCGCGATCAGTTTTGCATGTGCGTCGCGCTCTCGTCCACGGGGATGGGCGCATCACGATGCCGCACGATCACGTTTGCCTGCGCGCGAAAGCGCGCGGCAAGCGCCTCCGCGATGTACACCGAACGATGCTGCCCGCCCGTGCAGCCGATCGCGACCGTCAGATAGCTGCGGTTGTCGTCGCGAAAACGGGGCAGCCATTTGCCAACGAATCCGCCGATATCGTCGATCATTTCGCCCACCAGCGGCTGCGCGGACAGATAGTCGATGATCTGCTGATCGCGGCCGGTGAACGGGCGCAACTCGCGGTCGTAGTAGGGATTCGGCAGCGTGCGCACGTCGAAGAGAAGATCGGCATCGAGCGGCACGCCGCGCTTGAATCCGAACGATTCGAACATCAGCGTGAGATCGGCGGCGTCCGTTTCGACGAAGCGTTTCACCCATGCGCGCAGCACGTTCGCGCGCAGGTTGCTGGTGTCGATATGATGGCCGTATTCGGCGAGGCCCGCGACCAGTTCGCGCTCGCGTTCGATCGCTTCGCCGAGCGAATTCAACACGCCGACGCTCGCATCGTGCACCGGCGGACCGGACAGCGGATGACGGCGGCGCGTCTCCGAAAAGCGCTGAATCAGCGACTGCGTGCTGGCGTTGAGGAACAGCACGCGCAGGTCGTAGGCGCTCGAAAGATTGTTGATGATCGCCGGCACTTCGTCGAGCGAGAGACTCGAGCGGGCGTCGATCGCGACGGCGAGCCGTTGCTGTCCTTCGCTCGCGAGATACGCGGCGAGTTCGGGCAGGAAACGCGGAGGCAGGTTGTCGACGCAGTAGTAACCGCCGTCTTCGAGCGCGTTCAGGGCGACGGACTTGCCGGAGCCGGAAATGCCTGTTATCAGGATGATACGCATGGGATTGTGCTCGTTCGCTTTATCTTAGCACCGGCATATATCCGTATCCGGCGCGGCTCCATCCGGGCCGCGCGGGTCAGATCAGTTTGCCGGGAAACTGGCTGTCCGGGTCCTGCATCGCGAGCCGTTGCCGATCCATGAAGTCGCGCAAGGTATCGATACCGCGCAGTTGCAGGATGGTATTGCGCACGGCCGCCTCGACCAGCACAGCAAGGTTGCGGCCTGCCGCGACCTGAATCGTCACTTTGCTGATCGGCAGCCCGAGCACATCGACCGTCTGGCTCTCTAGCGGCAAGCGCTGGAATTCGCCGTCCGGACGACGCACGAGCTGCACGATCAGCTTCAGCTTCATCTTCCGGCGCACGGCGGTTTCGCCGAAGATCGTCTTGATATCGAGCAGGCCGAGGCCACGCACTTCCAGCAGATTCTGCAGCAGGGGCGGGCAGCGTCCTTCGACGAAATCCGGGCCAAGCCGCACGAAATCGACGGCGTCGTCGGCAACCAGACCGTGGCCGCGGCTGATGAGTTCGAGACCAAGCTCGCTCTTGCCGAGGCCGGAATCGCCGGTGAGGAGCACGCCCATGCCGAGGATGTCGATGAACACGCCGTGCAGCGTCGCACGCGGCGCGAGAATGCGCGACATATAGGCGCGCAGGCTGTCGATGACCGCCGCCGCCGACATGCGCGTCGTGAAGAGCGGCGTCGACGAGCGCGTGCAGCGAAGCACGAGTTCCGGCGGCGCGCCCACTTCGCCCGCGACGACCAGAAACGGCGGCTCCAGCGCGATCAGCTCGGCCATGTGGCGCGAGCGGTCTTCGTCGGACTGGCGCTGGTAGTAGTTGATTTCGGCGTCGCCGAGCACCTGAATGCGGTTCGGGTGAATCAGGTTCAAGTGGCCGACGAGGTCGGCGCTCGATGTCGCATTCGCGACGGTCTCGCTCGAGAAGCCGCGTTCCCAGCCTTCATGCCCGGTCAGCCAGCTAAGCTTCAGAGCGGCGGCGTTGTCGTCGAAAATACTTTGGGCGTTGATGCTGGACGTATCCATGAGGCCGGGACTCCGTTGGAAGCCGGGAGCAGCCTTCGCGTGCCGGAACGGTTTGCACCGATCCGCCGCATGGCGCTGCTTTTGACCGATTGTGCCGCAGAAGCACCGCCTGCGCGAGACGCCCGTGCGCAACGAGCGGCGCGGGGCGTGCGTCGGATGCGTTGTTTGCCAGTGTGTGCCCGATCAAGGCTGCCATTGCGTGAGGACCTGATACAGCGCCTCACGATTTTCTTCCTTGTGCAGACGCTCGCGCGCCTCACCGTCGGAGAGCAGTTGCGCGATCTCCGAGAGGATTTCGAGATGCTGCTGCGTGGCCTGTTCGGGCACGAGCAGGAAGATCAGAAGCGACACCGGCTGGCCGTCCGGCGATTCGAACGCCACCGGCTCCGCCAGACGCACGAAGGCGGCGAGCGGCTGCTTCAGCCCTTTGATGCGGCCATGCGGAATGGCGACGCCTTCGCCCAGGCCGGTCGAGCCGAGGCGTTCACGAGCGAAGAGGTTGTCGGTAACGGTACTGCGGGCGATGCCGTTCTGGTTCTCGAAGATCAGGCCCGCTTGCTCGAATACGCGCTTCTTGCTTGTAACGGACAGTCCGAGAACCACGTTCTCGATGGGAAGAAATTTGGCTAAACGATTCATGTTGGCAGGCTGATGCGTGGCCTGATAGCTCCTCATCGTGGCTGCTGTCTGAAAGCGCTCACGGCGATGATGAAACAAAAGGTGCGCTTGGCGGCGTTCCCTGCAGCGTTCTGTTCGGCAAACCGAAATTAACCGGGCCATTATAGAACAGGCCATAGCGCGATGGTGCGCCGCGCCATGACGTATCGCTGCATTGAAATGTGCAGCACAAAGTTCGGAAAATCAATGCTTTGTGCCACGCTGCCACGCAAAGTGCAACAAAAAAGCCGCCAATTGGCGGCTTTGATGGCTTGCAGCTCCGCCCGGGCGCTCCGGCGATTCGAGGAACTCTTCAAATCACGCCCGCCGTTTGATGGGCGGGCCTGCCGGTTCCGCGCCTCCCGGCGCTCGCGGATTCGCGTGCTGCGCGCTCAGGGCGACGGCGCTTCGCTTTGATGCACTTCCTCACGGTACTTCACGGCTTCATGGGCGTGGCCCTGAATCTTGTCCTTGTGCCGGATGACTTGCCGGTCCAGCTTGTCGACCATCAGGTCGATTGCCGCGTACATATCAGCGTCACAACTCTCGATGAAGATGTCCTTGCCCTTCAGGTGAAGGTTGATTTCCGCCTTGTTGCGCTTGTCCTTTTCCCTACTATGAGTGTCGACCGAGAGGACAACATTGGCATCCATCACTTGATCGAAATGACGGAGCACTCTGTCCAGCTTCGTGATCACGAACTCGCGCAACGCAGGCGTCAATTCGAGGTGGTGTCCACTGATCTTCAGATTCATAGTTGCTCTCCAAGCTAATGGCCGTTGAATCACGGCGACTTGCCCGATACCGGTCGGCGGGGCGCCCGTCCGTGTGCTGTCTGACGACGCGCAAGGAGCGGACCGCACCGGCCGGCTCGTACTCGCTCGCGCGATACGGCCGGTAAAAATCCGCCACGACATGCGGCGGATCACAGAGACGGGATCAAAGAGACTTGCGCAGATTCACTGCGGGGATTCTGAGGGCTTCGCGGTACTTCGCAACGGTGCGCCGCGCAACCACGAAACCCTGTTCCGCCAGCAGTTCGGCAATGCGGCTGTCTGAAAGAGGAGTTTTGGCGTCTTCCGCTCCTATCAGTTGCTTGATGAGGGCCCGGATCGCCGTTGACGACGCCGCACCCCCTGTGTCGGTTGAAACGTGCGATCCAAAGAAGTACTTAAATTCAAGCGTCCCGAATGGGGTGAGCATGTACTTCCCGCTGGTCACGCGCGAAACCGTTGATTCGTGCAAGCCCAGCGTATCAGCAATTTCCCTTAAAACCAAGGGCCGCATGGCGATTTCGCCATGTGCAAAGAAGTTCTTCTGACGTTCGACAATGGCCTGTGCGACACGAAGAATCGTCTCGAAACGCTGCTGGATGTTCTTGATCAGCCAGCGTGCTTCCTGCAGTTGCTGACGCAGCGAACCGCTGCCCGGATCGCCGCGATTGTTCCGCAAAATGTTCGCGTACAGATGGTTGATCCGCAGCTTCGGCACGATCTCCGGATTCAGCTCCGCCGTCCAGCCGCCCGACGTCTTGCGCACGAGAATGTCGGGCACCACGTAGTCCGCTTCGCTTTTCCCGTACGCGGCGCCCGGGAACGGCTCCAGCGACTTGATCAGCAAGTGCGCGTCCCGCAGCGCGTCGTCGCTTGCCTTGAGTTGCTTGCGCAGGCGCGTGAAGTCGCGCGCAGCAAGCAATTCCAGATGATTCGTGACGATATCCAGCGCCAGCGTTCGCGTAGGCGAGGCATCAAGCCGCAGCAACTGCAGCTTCAGGCATTCCGACGCCGACCGCCCGCCGACACCCGGCGGGTCGAAGCTCTGTAGCAACGCCAGTGCCGCGCTGAGTTCGTCGACATCGACTTCGAGTTCGTCGGGCAAGTCCGCCTGAATCTCGTCGAGCGAAGCGGTAAGGTAACCGTCCTCGTCCAGCGATTCGATCAGGAACGTGATCAGCGCCCGGTCACGCTGATTCGCCTGCGTCATGCGCAGTTGCGCGGTCAGATGATCGCGCAGCGTGGTCGTGGATTCGTGGATTTGCAGCGGCGGGAGATCGTCGTCGTCCGACGCGTTGTTCGAGCGGCCATAGTCTTCGAGATTCCACGAACTCGAATCCGTGCCGCCGTCCGAACTCATGCCGTTGTATTCGTCGACGCCCTGCGGCTCGCTGTTTTCCGAACGTTCGGAACTCGATGAACTCGAGCTCGAGCCGTTGCTCGTCATCGGCTCGGACGAGGCGCCGCTGGGAGCCGGCGACGTGATGAGCGAACCATCGGCGGCGACGCGCAGCGGGCTTGCGATCCAGTCGTCCTCGTTTTCCAGCAGCGGGTTCTGCGCGACGGCCATGGCCACTTCCTGCTGCAATTCGAGCGTCGACAGCTGCAGCAGCCGGATGGACTGCTGCAGTTGCGGGGTGAGCGCAAGATGCTGCGATAGGCGGAGTTGGAGGCTGGCTTTCATGGCAAAGTTTTATTTCATTGTAGAGAGTTTGCCACGCGCGCGAAACCTCGCAGCGAATCCAAAAAAGCGCGTGCCGCCTCGGCGGGCGGCACGTAAGTTTTGCTACTCTCGTTGCGATGTGGCGCGCTGACCGGTCGATCATCCGCATCGCCGGACGGGCGCTACATGCGGAAATGCTCCCCGAGATACACGCGGCGCACGCTCTCGTTCTCGATAATCTCGCTCGGTGCGCCGGCCGCGAGCACCGAGCCGTCGCTGATGATGTACGCGTGGTCGCAGATGCCGAGCGTTTCGCGCACGTTGTGGTCCGTGATGAGCACGCCGATGTTGCGCTGCTTCAGGAACTTCACGATCTTCTGAATCTCGAGCACGGCGATCGGGTCGACGCCCGCGAACGGCTCATCGAGAAGGATGAAGCTCGGATTCGTCGCGAGCGCGCGGGCAATTTCCACGCGACGCCGTTCGCCACCCGACAGCGACAGCGCCGGATTTTCACGCAGATGCGCAATCTGCAGTTCGTCGAGAAGCGCTTCGGCGCGCTGCGTGATGACGTCTTTCGCCAGCCGCTTGCCCGATGTGTCCGTCTGCAGTTCGAGCACCGCGCGAATGTTCTGCTCGACGGTCAGCTTCCTGAACACCGACGCTTCCTGCGGCAGATACGACAGCCCGAGATGCGCGCGCTGATGAATCGGCAGCAGACTGATGGAGTTGCCGTCGAGGTCGATTTCGCCGGCATCGAGCGGCACGAGGCCGACGATCATATAGAACGACGTGGTCTTGCCCGCGCCGTTCGGACCGAGCAGACCGACGACTTCGCCGCTCTTCACGTCGAGCGACACGTCCTTGACCACCGTGCGCGAGCCGTAACGCTTCTTCAGGTTGCGGACGGCGAGCGAGCTCGACTTGCCGTCCGGCTTGGCTTGAGGCGTGGCGGAGGCGTTCACTGCTGCGGCGTTCCTTGAATGGTGGTCGACGGGGCGAGGGTGGCAGGCGAGCCGTTGAGCGGCGCGGCGCCGCCCGAACGCGGCGCGAGCATCGCGCGCACGCGGCCGCTCGGATTGCCGGGGCCGGCGACGTCCTTGCCGGCAGATGCCGTATAGAAGTCCTTCTGGCCGTCGTAAGTGATGACGCTGCCGCGCACTTCGTCCTGAACCGTCGTCAGGCCCTGCAGGCGGCGCACCACGGCGCGCGTCGTGAGCTTGGTGAAGTCGTTCTTGCCGTCGTAGTCGATACGCACGGCATTGCCTTCGATGTACTCGTTGACGTTGTCGCGCTTCTGGCGGAAGTACGAGAGCGAATTGCCGCTCGATGTGCCGGTCGCGTATTGATAGCCCTGCGGGTCCTGCGTCACGTCAACGCGATCGGCGCGGATGATGATCGTGCCTTTCGTCGCGACGACATGACCGGTGAAGACGTTCTTCTGGTTCAGATCGTCGTAGGACATATTGTCCGCTTCGATGTTGAGCGGCTTGTCGCGGTCGGCCTTTTCGGCGTGCGCAGCCGGCGCGAAACCCGCGAGCGGCAGCGCGACGAGCGTGGCGACGGCGGCGCTCAGCGCGGCTCGCATCACCCGCTTGGCGCGTGCAGCGCGGTGCGCGAGCGTTGCGCGCACGGGGCCGCCATTGGGATGAGGGAAGCTTTGATTCATGCAGTCACAGTTCGGATGGAATGCCCGGGATCGGATTACTTGGAAGCGCCGCCGTTGATATCCGAGGCGGCGATGGCGCCGCGCACGTTACCGAAGAGCTTCATTTCCCGGGTGACGTTGTTGTAGTTCATGCCGTTGGCGGTCATCACCGACGGACCGCGCTGAAGTTTAACCGGCTTTTCCGTTTCGATGACATCGTCGTTCACCAGCACGCGAAAATGCTGCGAATCCGCCTGCATCTGCGGATCGCCGAAACCGGCGGCGCGGAGAATGCGCGCGTTGTCGTAAAGATCGACGATGGACACGTCGCCGTTCACGGTGCCGCGCTCCGCCGTGGCGGTCACGGTCGGCTTCTGCGGCTGGAACATACGCATGGCGGGCAGCGTCAGCTCGCTGATTTCGTCGTCCTCGTAGTGCAGCATCGACTTCGCGGTGAGGCGATATTGCGTCGTGCCGGTCGTATCGAGTTCGGAGACGGAGAAGTTCTCCGCGAAATAGTCGGGCGTGTGGCGCTTGGCCTGCTCGGGCGCCTGCGGTGCGGAAGGAAGCGTCGCCTGCAGGAGCCAGTAGGTGATGCCCGCGAGCGCCGCCATCGCGAGGAGCGGCAAGAGGGAGGCGAGGCGTCGGGTCTGAGGCATCGCGTCAGGCTCCGAGCGCCGCGGCGAGCAAGTCGTCGTAGCGGCCTTGCGCGCGAAGGATCGCATCGCAGACTTCGCGCACGGCGCCGTGGCCGCCGCGAAGCGTGGCGACGAAGTGCACGCGCTGAATGACTTCGGCGTGGGCGTTCGCCGGCGCGGCCGCGAAACCGCAGCGGCTCATCACGGCGAGATCGGGCCAGTCGTCGCCCATGTAGCCGGCGTCGGCGGCCGAAATGCTGGTCTTCGCGAGCAATTCATCGAGCGCGGCCGTCTTGTCTTCGACGCCCTGATACAGATGCGTGATGCCCAGTTCCTTCGCGCGCGCCGCGACGATGCCCGATTGCCGGCCGGTGATGATCGCCGTCTGCACGCCGATGCGCTCCAGTTGCTTCAGGCCATAACCGTCGAGCGAATTGAACGACTTCATCGTGTCGCCGTCGGCGCTGAAGTACAGGCTGCCGTCGGTGAAGACGCCGTCGATATCGAACGCCATGAGCCGGATGCGGCTCGCGCGCTCGGCGGCGGGGGAAGGCTTCTGCGCCATCAAATTACCTTCTTGGAGAAGAGGTCGTGCATGTTCAGTGCGCCGATCAGCGTCGCGTTCTCGTCGACGACCAGCATCTGATTGATGCGATAGCGCTCCATCAGTTCCACGGCTTCGACGGCGAGATGGTCCGGTCCGATGGTGCGCGGATTGCGCGTCATCACGTCGGCGAGCTTCATTGAGCGGAAATCGCCGTCGCGCTGAAGGATGCGGCGCAGGTCGCCATCCGTGAAAATGCCTTCGACGTGACGGTTTTCGTTGACCACGGCCGTCATGCCCATGCGCTTGTCGGTGATCTGAAACAGCGCGTCCGATACGGTCGCTTCGAGCGGCACGACGGGCACTTCATCGCCCACGCGCATCACGTCGCGCACGTAGGTCAGCAGACGCCGGCCGAGCGCGCCGCCCGGATGAGAACGGGCGAAGTCGTCGGGGCCGAAGCCGCGTGCGTCGAGCACGGCGACGGCGAGCGCGTCGCCGAGCGCCATCGCGGCCGTGGTGCTCGCGGTGGGCGCGAGATTCAGCGGGCACGCTTCCTTTTCGACGCGCGCGTTCAGATGCATGTCCGCGAGTTGCGCGAGGCTGGATTCGGGGCGTCCCGTAATGGCGATGAGTTTCGCGCCGAGGCGCTTGATGAGCGGCAGGATGGCGACGAGCTCTTCCGTTTCGCCCGAGTTCGACAGCGCGATGAAGATGTCGTCGGCGGTGACCATGCCCAGATCGCCATGGCTCGCTTCGGCGGGATGCACGAAGAACGCCGGCGTGCCGGTGCTCGCGAGCGTCGCCGCGAACTTGCGCGCGACATGTCCCGACTTGCCGATGCCCGACACCACTACGCGTCCACGGCAGCCGAGCAGCACTTCGACAGCGTTCGTGAAATTGTGGTCGAGAAGGTCTGAAAGCCCGCGAACAGCGTCGGCTTCGATCTGGATTACGTTGCGAGCCAGCGCCAGCGCCCGGTCGCCATTGATTTTCGCTATCATTCGCTGAGTATACCAAAGGCGTTTCTTCGCCGCGCCGCATGGGGCGCGGCGTTCGCCCGCGAAACTCCCTGGCGCCAGGGGCTTTTTCAAGACGCCGGATGCGTCTTCGACGCGTTTCGGAAACCTGACGAACGAGGACGCTGGACGGATGACCTCTCCGCTGGAATTGACGCTGCTGTTGCTGCTGTGTTCGGTGGCGGGCGTCGTGATCTTTCGCTTCTTCAATCTGCCGCCAATGCTCGGTTATCTGGCGGTTGGCATCATCGTAGGTCCGCATGCGGCCGGTATCGCGCCGGACACCGAGCAGGCCCAGCATCTCGCCGAATTCGGCGTGGTGTTCCTGATGTTCTCCATTGGTCTCGAATTTTCGCTCGCCAAGCTGCGGACGATGCGGCGCATCGTGTTCGGGCTCGGCGCGAGCCAGGTCGCCGCGACCGTCGTGCTCGCGCTGCTGTTCGGCTGGATCGCCCACTTCTGGGTCACCATGTCGTGGCAGGCGAGCTTCGCACTCGGCGGCGCACTGTCGATGTCTTCCACTGCGATCGTGAGCAAGCTGCTGGCCGAACGTCTGGAACTCGAATCGGAGCATGGCCGCAATATCTTCGGCGTGCTGCTGTTTCAGGATCTGGCGGTGGTGCCGCTGCTCATCATCATCGCGGCGTTCGGCAACGGCAATTCGTCGCAGCTTGCGATGTGGCTCGGCATCGCGGCGGTGAAGATCGTCGTCGCGTTGACGGTGCTGCTGTTCCTCGGCCAGAAGTTCATGACGCGCTGGTTCGACCTGGTCGCGCGCCGCCGCTCGCAAGAGCTCTTCATGCTTAACCTGCTGCTGGTCACGCTCGGCGCGGCGTTCATCACGGACAAGTTCGGGCTGTCGCTCGCGCTCGGCGCGTTCATCGCGGGGATGCTGATCGCGGAAACGCCGTACCGGCATCAGGTGGAAGAGGACATCAAGCCGTTCCGCGACGTGCTGCTCGGCCTGTTCTTCGTGACGACCGGCATGCTGCTCAACCCGCGCGTGATCTGGGAGCATCCGTTCCTCGTGCTCGCGTTTTTCTTCGTGCCGATTCTGCTGAAGGCCGTGATCGTCACCGGGCTCGCACGGCTGTTCGGCTCGCCGCCCGGCGTCGCGATGCGTACGGGCCTCGGGCTCGCGCAGGCGGGCGAATTCGGCTTCGTGCTGCTCAATCTGATCCTCGATTCGCATCTCGTCGATCCGATCATCCTTCAGGCGCTGCTCTCCGCGATGCTGCTTTCCATGCTGGCCGCGCCGTTCATCATCCAGAACGCGGACCGGATCGTATTGCGGCTGTCGTCGACGGAATGGATGCTGCAATCGCTGCAAATGACGAAGATCGCGACGCAAAGCCTGAAGCAAAGCGGCCACGTGATCATCTGCGGATACGGCCGCGCGGGACAAAACCTCGCGCGCATGCTGGAGCAGGAAGGCATCGCTTACGTGGCGCTCGACCTGGACCCGGATCGCGTCGCAGCGGCCGCGGCGGCGGGCGAATCGGTCGTGTTCGGCGATGCCGGGCGGCGCGAATCGCTCGGCGCGGCGGGCCTGAACCGCGCGGCGGCGGTCGCCATCACGTATGCGAACACGCCGTCCGCGATGCGCGTGCTGCACAACATCCACGAACTTGCACCGACGCTGCCCGTTATCGTGCGCACCGTCGACGATGCCGATCTCGAAAAGCTGACCGCCGCAGGCGCGACGGAAGTGATTCCGGAGATCGTCGAAGGCAGCCTGATGCTCGCATCGCACACGCTCGTGCTGATGGGCGTGCCGATGCGCCGCGTGGTGCGCCGCGTCGAGGAAATGCGCGACGCGCGCTACAGCCTGCTGCGCGGCTACTTCCACGGCGCGGACGACTTCGAAGACGACGATGGCCACGAGCAGGTGCGGCTACAATCCGTACCCATCGACGAAAAATCGGACGCAGTCGGGCACTCTCTCGACGATCTCGGGCTCGTCGGCAATGGTGTCGAGGTGACCGCGATCCGGCGTCACGGCATCCGGGGCGTCGAACCCGACCCCGAAACGAAGTTGCGCGCGAACGATATCGTCGTTCTGCGCGGGCTGCCCGAAGTGCTCGCGCAAGCCGAGGAACGGCTCTCGCGCAATCGCCGGGCGGCGTAACCTCATCCTGATTCAGGCGGCGCGCGGCCTCACAGCGCGGCTATCCCGGAGAAGTCATGTCTCATATCCCTTCTAGCGCCCCGTCCGACGCCGCGCGCTTCATCAAGGAACGCGTGCGCACCGTCGAAAACTGGCCGCAGCCCGGCGTGCAGTTCCGCGACATCACGCCCGTGCTGCAAGACCGGAAGGCGCTGCGCACGCTGATCGACCTGTTCGTGCAGCGTTACATCGACGCCGACGTGAACGTGATCGCCGGCATGGATGCGCGCGGCTTCATCATCGGGCCGATTCTCGCGTACGAGCTGAGTCTCGGCTTCGTGCCGATCCGCAAGAAGGGCAAGCTGCCGTATCGCACGCTGTCGCAGTCATACGAACTGGAGTACGGCAGCGCGACGGTCGAGATTCACGAGGATGCCTGCAACCCCGGCGATCGCGTCGTGATCGTCGATGATCTCGTTGCGACCGGCGGCACGATGATGGCCGGCAAGATCCTGCTCGAGCGGCTCGGCGCGGAAGTCGTCGAAGCGGCGGCGATCATCGACCTGCCCGATCTCGGCGGATCGAAACTGCTGCGCGACGGCGGCGTGCCGCTCTACACCGTCTGCGAATTCGGAGGGCATTGAGATGCCGCACTTCCTGCTGTTTCTCGCGGCATCCGTTGCGATCACCGTCGCGCCGGGGCCGGACAATCTGCAGGTGCTCGCACGCGGCATCTCGCAAGGGCGGCTCGCCGGCGTCGTCGCCGCGCTCGGCTTTGCGTGCGGCGTGATCTTTCACACGACGCTTGCCGCGCTCGGCGTCGCCGCGCTGCTGCGTTCGTCGCCGGTGGCGTTCCAGGCGGTGAAGCTCGCCGGCGCCGCTTATCTGGTGTGGATCGGCATCAAGGCGCTCAGAAGCCACGGACTCGCGACGGCGCACGAGCGCCCGAGCCAGCCGCTTTCGACCGTGTTCCGCCAGAGCGTGATCGGCAATCTGCTGAATCCGAAGGTCACGCTGTTCTTCATCGTGTTCCTGCCGCAATTCGTCGATCCGCATGGCGCGCAAAGCGTGATGCTGCAAATGTTCGAACTGGGCGGCCTGTTCATGCTGCAAACCGTCGTCGTGTTCTCGGTGTTCGGCATCGGCGCGGGAATGATCGGCGCGTGGCTCAAGCGCCGTCCGCGCGTCGGCGCGTGGCTCGATCGGCTCGCGGGCGTCACGTTCATCGCGCTGGGCGTTCGCGTTGCGTTCAAGGACTGACACATGAGCTTGCCTTCGATCATCGCGGCCCGCCGCTTCGACGCTTCAGCGCATGCGCCGTTTCTGATCGGCGATGAGCGCGTCGGCTGGATTCGCCGCACGGACGCCGAGCTGCTCGCGCGCTGGCCGGAAACCTTCGTGATCGACGAACAGACCGTGCGGCTGCATCCGACGCTCACCAACGTGGACACGCGCACGGCGGCGCTCGCAACGGTCATCGCCGCGCTCCGCGCCGACGGCAAAATTCCCGGCTGGCGCGACGAGACGTTCGCGATCCGCAACGACTTCGACGCCGCGCCGCTCGCGTTCATCGAGCGCGCGGCTTCGCGCTTCTTCGGCACGATGACCTACGCGGTGCATCTGAACGGCATCGTAAAATATCGGGACAGTGCGCCGCAGTTGTGGATCGCGCGCCGCAGCGACACGAAGGCAACCGACCCCGGCATGCTCGACAACGTCGTGGCGGGCGGTATCGGCTGGGGAATGGGCGTCGAGCCGACGCTCGTGAAGGAATGCTGGGAAGAGGCGGGGATGCCCGCGGAACTCGCGTCGACGGCCACGCCGGGCGGTGTCTTCCATGTGCTGCAATCCATTCCCGAGGGCACGCAGGCAGAGCAGCTTTTCGTGTACGACGTCGTGTTGCCGGAGAGTTTTGTCCCACGCAATCAGGACGGCGAGGTGGGCGAGCATCGGCTTGCGCGCATCGAGGATGTGGCGCGGTGGATCGAAGAAGGCGCGCTCACCGTCGATGCGAGCCTCGCGACGCTCGATTGCCTGCTGCGCCATCAATGGATCGACGCGGAAGCCTGCGAAGGTCTCGACGCGATTTACGCGCGGCCCCAAGTGTGAAATCAAGCATCAACGAATGAGGAAGGAGTGACCGGTTCATGTCGACCGAACATAGTTTCATCCTGAAGTTGTCGTGCCCGGATCGTCCGGGAATCGTGCATGCCGTCTCTGGTTTCCTGTTCGATCTCGGCGCGAACATTCTCGATTCCGCGCAATTCGGCGACAGCCGCACCGGCGAGTTCTTCATGCGGGTGCATTTTCAGGAAGTGGGCGGCGATCCGGGCGTGGACGCGCTGCGCCGCTCGTTCACCGCGCTCGCCGATGAGTTCGGCATGCAATGGGAATTGCACGATGCATCGGTGAAGCCGCGCGTGGTCATCATGGTGTCGAAGATCGGCCATTGCCTGAACGACTTGCTGTTCCGCTATCGCACCGGTCAATTGCCGATCGAGATTCCGGCGATCGTGTCGAATCACAAGGATTTTTATCAGCTCGCCGCAAGCTACGACATTCCTTTCCATCATTTGCCGTTGATGAACGCGACGCCAGAAGGAAAAGCGGCGCAGGAATCGCGCGTGATGGAGATCATCGATCAGCACGAAACGGATCTCGTCGTGCTTGCGCGCTATATGCAGATTCTGTCGCCCGAGATGTGCGACAAACTCGCCGGCCGCGCGATCAACATTCACCATTCGTTCCTGCCGAGTTTCAAGGGCGCGAAGCCGTACTATCAGGCGTTCGATCGCGGCGTGAAGCTGATCGGCGCAACCGCGCATTACGTGACGACCGATCTGGACGAAGGCCCGATTATCGAGCAGGAAGTGGAGCGGGTGGACCACAGCATGACGCCGGATCAACTGACGGCGATCGGCCGCGACGTCGAATGCGTGACGCTCGCGCGCGCGGTGAAGTGGCATGTGGAGCATCGCATCGTGCTGAACGGAAGTAAAACCGTCGTGTTTCGTTAAAGCGCCGGTTTTTGGCCGGACACGAAAAAGCCCGCTGGTCATTCGACTCAGCGGGCTTAGTCTTTGGGTCTTTTAGTCTGTCAGTCGCGGCAAAGAATCAGACGAGCCGCAGATAAATCAGTTCGCGCTTGATATATGCATAAAAAATAGGCGCGGCGATGACGCCTGGCAGGCCGAATGCGGCTTCCATCGCCAGCATCGCGAGAAGCAATTCCCACGCGCGCGCTTCGATCTGGCCGCCGATAATGCGCGCGTTCAGAAAGTATTCGAGCTTGTGAATGACGATGAGAAAGGCGAGCGATGCGACCGCTGTTCCGAACGACACGGACAGTGAGATGCCGACGATGATCGTATTCGATATCAGATTACCGATTACCGGCAGCAAGCCGACGATGAACGTGATCAACACGAGCGTCTTTGAAAGCGGCAGGCGTTCGTGGAATAGCGGCAATGCGACGAGAAGATAAAGCGCGGTAAAAACCGCGTTGATCGCGGAAATCTTGATTTGCGCAAAAACGATGCGCCGGAACGCATCTGAAAAACGCTGAACGCGCGTGACGAGCGCCGTCGAAAGCGGCAGCCGATGCGATTGCTTCGGCACGCCCACCGCGACGATCGCGCCGATGATCATGCCAATCAGGATATGCCCGAAGCCGCGCGCCATCTCGCGGCCGCCCTGCTGCAATTGCTCGGCGTGGCGGTGCATCAGATCGGCGGCGCGTTCCTTCATCTGGCCGGCATCGACGGGCAAGTAGGTGGCGATCCAGTTCGGCACGCGCAGCCGCGCATGGGAGGTGATCGTCATCAACTGGTCGAGCAGTTTCTGCATGCTCGGGACGTCGCGTTCGAAGTGCTCGATCGTCGCGATGGTCGCGCCCGTCAGCCCGCCGATGATGATCGCCGATATCAGCACCACCGCGATGAGGCGCGCGCCCTTGCTCATCACATGACGCTCGATGACCGGCGCGATCATGTGGACGAGCTGGAACACGAGCATGCCCGCGAGGAGCGCGCCCAGCAGTTTGAGATGGAGCACGGAGAACATCGCGAGAAACGCCACGAGATAGCTGCCGATCTCGACCGCCGAGAGTTTCGGCATGCTCATGTCGCTCGTCAGCCTGACGGGGCGCGCGGGCAGGTCCCGTACGCGTCGCTCCTCGTTGGCCGCTTCGTTGCGCTTCCCCATGACTGCGTTCCCTTTCGCTGCTGGTTACAACGGTTGTCCGCACCGCGGCGCGCGGCTTTTGTCTTGTCACCGCGCCCGCGCCGGCGTCACGCCGCCGACTTCGGACGCTGCAGCAAGGGCGCGAGATACCTTCCGGTAAAGCTCGCCTTCGTCTTCGCGACCTGCTCCGGCGTTCCCTGCGCGATGATCTGCCCGCCGCCTGCGCCGCCTTCCGGACCGAGGTCGATGACCCAGTCAGCGGTTTTGATCACGTCGAGATTATGCTCGATGATGACCACTGTGTTGCCCTGATCGCGCAGCCGGTGAATCACTTCGAGCAGCAGCGCGATGTCGTGGAAGTGCAGCCCGGTGGTCGGTTCGTCGAGAATATAGAGTGTCCGACCGGTGTCGCGCTTGCTCAGTTCCAGCGAGAGCTTGACGCGCTGCGCCTCGCCGCCCGACAACGTGGTCGCCGACTGGCCGAGCCGGATGTAGCCCAGACCGACGTCGAGCAGCGTCTTGAGCTTGCGCGCGACCACCGGCACCGGCTTGAAGAACTCGTGCGCGGCTTCCACCGTCAGGTCCAGCACTTCGCTGATGTTCTTGCCTTTGTACTGGATGTCCAGCGTCTCGCGGTTGTAGCGCTTGCCGTGGCACACGTCGCAAGGCACGTAGACGTCCGGCAGGAAGTGCATTTCCACCTTGAGGACGCCGTCGCCCTGGCACGCTTCGCAGCGTCCGCCCTTGACGTTGAACGAAAAGCGGCCCGCCTCGTAGCCGCGCTCCTTCGCGGCCGGCACGCCGGCGAAGAGTTCGCGGATCGGTGTGAAGAGACCGGTATAGGTGGCCGGATTCGAGCGAGGCGTGCGGCCGATCGGCGATTGATCGACGGCGATCACCTTGTCGAAATGCTCCAGACCTTCGATCGATTCGTATGGCGCCGGCTCCGTCGACGAGCCGTAAAGATGCTGCGCGACCGCGTGCTGGAGCGTGTCGTTGATGAGCGTCGATTTCCCCGAGCCCGACACGCCCGTCACGCACGTCAGCAACCCGACGGGCAGATCGAGCGTCACGCGCTTCAGATTATTGCCGTAAGCCTCGACGATGCGCAGCCGCCGCTCGTCCGGCGTATTGCGCTTTTCCGGGTAGCTGATCGTGCGTTTGCCCGACAAATACTGCCCCGTGATCGAGTTCGGGTCTTTCTGCACCTGGTTCGGCGTGCCCTGAGCGACGATCACGCCGCCGTGTTCGCCCGCGCCCGGCCCCATGTCGACGACGTAGTCGGCCATGCGGATCATGTCCTCGTCGTGCTCGACGACGATCACCGAATTGCCGATATCGCGCAGATGCTTCAGCGTGTCGATCAGACGGTCGTTGTCGCGCTGATGCAGGCCGATCGACGGTTCATCGAGCACGTACATCACGCCCGTCAGTCCGGAGCCGATCTGCGACGCGAGCCGGATACGCTGCGCCTCGCCGCCCGAAAGCGTTTCGGCGCTGCGCTCCAGCGACAGGTAGTCCAGCCCGACGTTATTCAGAAACGACAGCCGCGCGACGATTTCCTTCACCACTTTGTCGGCGATCTCGGCCTTCGAGCCTTCGAGCCGCAGTGACTCGAAGTAGCCGAGCGTGTCGCGCAACGGCCAGCCGCTGACTTCATAGATGCCGCGTGCGTGCTCGCCCGTGCCGATTTTCACGAAGCGCGCCTCGCGCCGCAAGCGCGTGCCGTCGCACGCAGGGCACGGCTGATTGTTCTGATACTTGGCGAGTTCTTCGCGCACGGCGGCGGAATCCGTCTCGCGATACCGCCGCTCGAGATTCGGAATGATGCCTTCGAACGCATGCTCCCGAACCGACGCTCGCCCGCGCTCATTGATGTACGAGAACGGAATCGACTGTTTGCCCGAGCCGTAGAGCAGCGTCTTGCGCACTTTCTCCGGCAACTCTTCGAACGGGGCGTCGATGTCGAACTCGTAAAACGCCGCGAGACTCTGCAGCATTTGAAAATAGAACTGATTGCGGCGGTCCCAGCCCTTCACGGCGCCCGCCGCCAGCGACAGCGACGGATGCGCCACTACGCGCTTCGGATCGAAGAAGGTGATCTGTCCGAGGCCGTCGCATTCGGGGCACGCGCCCATCGGATTGTTGAACGAGAACAGGCGCGGCTCGAGTTCGGGCAGCGAATACGAGCAGATCGGGCACGCGAACTTCGAGCTAAAGAGCTTTTCGCGATCCGTGTCCATCTCGAGCGCGATCGCGCGGCCGTCCGCGAGACGCAGCGCCGTTTCGAACGACTCCGCGAGGCGCTGCTTCATGTCCGGGCGCACTTTCAGGCGGTCGATGACGACGTCGATCGTGTGCTTGTCGTTCTTCTTGAGCTTCGGCAGCGAATCGACTTCATAGATTTTCGCGACGCCTTCGTTCGCCGTGCCGCCGCCCGACCGAATGCGAAAGCGGATAAAGCCCTGCGCCTGCATCTCCTCGAAAAGCTCGGCGTGCTCGCCCTTGCGGTCGGCGACCACGGGCGCCAGGATCATCAGCTTGGATTCCTCGGGCAGCGCGAGTGCGGCATCGACCATTTGGGAGACGCTTTGCGCTTCGAGCGGAATCAGGTGATCCGGGCAATACGGCGTGCCGACACGCGCAAACAGCAGACGCAAATAATCGTGGATTTCCGTGACGGTGCCGACCGTCGAACGCGGATTATGCGACGTGGCCTTCTGCTCGATGGAAATGGCCGGCGACAAACCTTCGATCAGATCGACGTCCGGCTTTTCCATCAACTGCAGGAATTGGCGCGCGTAGGCGGAAAGACTTTCGACGTAGCGGCGCTGACCTTCGGCGTAAAGCGTATCGAAGGCGAGCGACGACTTGCCCGACCCGGACAACCCCGTAATCACGATCAGCTTGTGACGCGGCAAGTCGAGACTGACGTTCTTCAAATTGTGGGTGCGAGCCCCACGAATGCGAATTTCTTCCACGAGTTTGTTCCAGCTGCGAGCGGGAAAGGAGAAGGGCCAAACCTGCTACTATAACGACTTTTGCAGGGCGCGGCGCCCGTGCGCGGGTGCCGAAGACAGGCGCCACAAAGCCGGCGCGCCACGAGCCGTCCGTCGCATGTGGTGCCGTTTCGAGCAAGAACAAGGCGGCCGCGCCTGGCGTCCAGCCGGCCGGGCTAGACGCGACTCTCATCCATTTCCCGTTTCTGATGTCCAATCCGTCTGCCACGTCCACACGTCTGAGCGCGCCGGAACTGCGCGCGACCGTGTCGCTCGCTGCCATCTTCGCGCTGCGCATGCTCGGCCTCTTCATGATCATGCCGGTGTTTTCCATCTACGCGAAAACGATCCCCGGCGGCGACAACGTGCTGCTCGTCGGCATCGCGCTGGGCGCTTACGGCGTCACCCAGTCGATGCTCTATATCTTCTACGGCTGGATCTCGGACAAGTTCGGACGCAAGCCGGTGATCGCCTTCGGGCTGCTGGTGTTCGCGCTTGGCAGCTTCATCGCCGCCATCGGGCACTCGATGACGTGGATCATCGTCGGGCGCGTGATCCAGGGGATGGGCGCGGTGTCGTCGGCGGTGATCGCGTTCATCGCGGACCTGACGCACGAGGAAAATCGCACCAAGGCCATGGCAATGGTCGGCGGCAGCATCGGCGTCTCGTTCGCGGTGGCGATCGTCGGTGCGCCGATCGTCTTTCACTGGGTCGGAATGAGCGGACTGTTCACGGTGATCGGCGTGCTGTCGATCCTCGCGGTCGGCGTGGTGCTGTGGGTCGTCCCCGATCCGCCGATGCCCCCGGTGCACGTGAAGGCGCCTTTTGCCGAAGTGCTGCGCAACGTGGAGTTGCTGCGCCTGAATTTCGGCGTGCTGGTGCTGCACGCGACGCAGACCGCGCTCTTTCTCGTCGTGCCGCGCATTCTCGAGGCGGGCGGCCTGCCGGTCGCATCGCACTGGAAGATCTACCTGCCCGTGATGGGGCTCGCTTTCGTGATGATGGTGCCCGCAATCATCGCCGCCGAGAAGCGCGGAAAAATGAAAGGCGTCATGCTGGGTGCGATCGGGCTTATCCTGTTAGGACAGTTGTTATTGGGCGCTGCTCCCCATACGCTATGGTCCGTGGCCGCCATTCTGTTCGTGTACTTCCTCGGCTTCAACGTGCTCGAGGCGTCGCAGCCGTCGCTCGTGTCGAAGCTCGCGCCAGGCACGCGCAAGGGAGCGGCCGCGGGCGTTTACAACACGACGCAGTCAATCGGGCTGGCGCTTGGCGGCGTCATCGGCGGCTGGCTGCTGAAGGTGGACGGGTCGAGCGCGGTGTTTTTCGCGTGTTCGGCGCTGGTGCTGGCCTGGCTCGTCGTGGCGGCGTGGATGAAGCCGCCGCCGCGAAAGGCCGGGCGTGCGGCTTAAAAGAAGTTTTTATCATTCGAATTCAGTCAGCGCGGTGCTTTTCTAAAACCAGCCGATAAAAGATTGGCCCGAAAAGCGTCGTATCGCTGACAGTGGCAAGGAATCAACCGGAGAAATCATGGCATCTGTCAACAAGGTCATTCTCGTAGGCAATCTGGGCGCCGACCCGGAAACGCGCTACCTCCCGAGCGGCGACGCCGTGGCGAACATTCGCCTCGCAACGACCGATCGTTATAAGGACAAGTCGTCCGGCGAGATGAAGGAACTCACGGAGTGGCATCGGGTTGCGTTCTTTGGGCGTCTCGCGGAAATCGTCAACGAATATCTAAAGAAGGGTTCGTCGGTTTATATCGAGGGACGCATTCGCACGCGGAAATGGACGGATCAGGCGGGGCAAGAAAAGTACTCGACCGAAATCGTCGCAGACCAGATGCAAATGCTCGGCGGGCGCGGCGGTGCGGGCGGCGGTGGCGATGATGGCGGCTACAGCCGCAGCGCGCCGATGGAACGTTCGGGCGGCGGCGGACGTGCTGCGTCCGGCGGAGGCGCAGGCGCGCGTGCAGGCGGTGCAGGTGGCGGCGCGAGCCGTCCTAGCGCCCCAGCGGGCGGCGGCTTCGACGACATGGACGACGATATCCCGTTTTAAAGCGGGCGTCTGCTGAATAGCAAGAATGGGTCTTCGGCTGCTGGCTGAAGGCCCATTTTTTTATTTTGATCTGCATCAAACATATTTGAGTTCTCTGCACCCTCACCGATATTCATCGGTTGCAAATAAGCTGCCATTAGACAAGAAAAAAATAATCTTAATCTAATGGGACTTGTCCTATGGCTTGCGCATTATTAGCGTCTTATGTTGAAAAACATATTCCGGCTGCGCGGGCGTTTGCTTGTTTGAAGTCATCGAATACTTGATGAAGTAATCGGTTTGCGTGCGGTCCAGTAACCGCAAAGCAATAGGAAGCGCTCCCGGATTAAAACGATTGTCGCGGCACGATATGTCGCGAGATATTCGCCAAAAATAGCGGTAATGCCGGGGGATCTTTGAAGCTTCGTATAGTGTTGGCTGACGACCATCCCTTCGTTCTTCTTGGGATGAAGGCGCTCTTCGACGCCGATGACGGACTCAAGGTCGTCGGCGAAGCGACGAACGTGAGCGGTTTACTCGATGAACTCGCAAAGACATCCTGTGACGTATTGGTCACCGATTTTGCCATGCCCGAGCCCGGGCTGATTGCCAACGATGGCTTGCGGCTCATCCGAAAGGTTAGGCAGGATTGGCCGCACGTAATCATCGTTGTGTTGACGAGCGTCAGTAATGTCGCGATTCTCCGATCCATTTTGAACGCGGGCGCGATGGGGCTGGTCAATAAGGCCGAGCCGATTGAACTCGTTCCTGCGGCCGTGCGGCATACGAGAGTCGGCCGTCGTTATGTAAGCGCCTCTTTCGTCGCCGCACTGGCTGAAGCGGGCAGTGAAACCGATTTCTCTCCGGAGCCGCCAAGACTTTCGCCTAGAGAGATTGAGGTGGTGACACTTTTCGCAAAAGGCCGGTCGATCACGGAAATCGCGAACGAACTCGAGCGCGACGTCCGGACGATCAGCCGTCAAAAACGCGATGCAATGAATAAGCTGGGTGTAAGGAATGACCCGGGTTTGTTTGCATTTGTAAGAGCGCGAGGACTTGGCTGAGTTTACGGCGCGTCATTTTTATTTCGGATGCATCTTATGTATTTTGACGTATGGATATCCGATGATTATCTTTCTGGAATCCGAATCAGATATGAGTTTGCACAACGCGTTGGGGTATGAGGCGATGGAATTCGGGAATGGTAACGAAGTCTTTTCGAGCAAAAGAATAACAAGGCTGGCGATCGCGGATGACCATCCGCTGGTTGTCTTGGCAATCGAACGGTTCGCTGCAAACTTTCCTAATGTCGAAGTCGTTAGCCGAAGCGCGAATTCAACGGAACTCGACGACGCACTCGCTAATAACGAATGCGACGTCGCAGTTATCGACTTCTACATGCCGGGCGGACGCCATGGCGACGGCATTAAGCTGATCCAGCACATTGCGGACACTTATCCGAATGTTCGCATCGTGGTGTTGTCGCGGACTGATAACGCTGCGCTGGTTAAAGAGGCACTCGACGCCGGAGCGCATGCGTTCCTCAGCAAAGAGGACCGGCTGGATCTCTTGTACGTGGCAATCGTCTCGGCCATCGCGAACGAAACGTATCTCGGCCCCGCCATTCGCCGGACGCTGGCCGTTGCCAGCGTCGAGAGTCGAGCGCGCTTTATCCGCCAGCGGCTGACGGGGCGTGAACTGGAAGTCATCGAGCGTTATGCGCGCGGTGCGAATGTGACGGAAATCGCGAAAGATCTAGATCGCAGTGTGAAGACCATCAGCGCGCAAAAATGCGCGGCCATGCGAAAACTGGATCTTGCAACGGATGCAGATTTGTATCGTTTCATCGCAGACAGCGATCTTATTTAAACGGGGCGCAGAGAGATAAGATCGCAGTAAGACCGGCATTGTGGAGACAGCACGGTCAATCGAGGGCTTCGACTTCCTCGGTCACAGAACATAATCAATAACAATATGACAGTAAAAGCACCACTTCGGGCCATCGTTGCGGACGATCATCCCGCAGTAGTAAAGGGAATTAAAACGTTTCTCGAACGAGACGGCGCAATACAAGTGATCGCCACGGCGGAAGACACGCTTCAACTCGCCGAAGCGCTCGACACCACTTCTTGCAACTACGTTTTTTGCGACATCGGCATGCGCGGTATGGACGGTGAAAGCAGTTCCATCGCATTTCTCAGGCGTTTGTCGTGGCAGGAAAGGCGTCCGAAAATCATCGTCGTCACGATGATTTCCCACAGCCGCATGCTGGCCGGCCTGCTTCAATTGGGAATCGACGGAATCATCGATAAGCGGGACCCGATCGAATGCCTGACTGAAGCTGTTTCCGTCATCCGAAACGGCGGCCGTTTTCTTTCGCCTTGCGTCGCCGAAGCAGTCGGCCGTCTTCCCCACACCTCGCCCGCGCGGGCAGGCGTGTTGAGCCGGCGCGAATGGGAAGTCTTCCGGCTCTATGCGAGCGGCCTTCTCATCCATGACATCGCCAAGCGTTTCGGCAGAAGCAGCAAGACGATCGCGACGCAAAAGCGCAGCGGGATGCGCAAGCTCGGCCTCGAAACGGAAACCGAACTTATCGAATTTCTGCGGCAGGTCGGCCTCGTCTGACACCTGACGATCCCGCTTTTCAGAGCGGCTTGAGCCGTATTTGAGAAGTGTCCGATTTTCCTCTGATGCATCGACGCTCAGACTCATGCGACGCCGTCGAGACGAACCTCGACGCCTCGCCGTGAGCGCACATGCCGTACTCGCCCGCTGAAGATCGCCGGCGCGGCTGCGCGCCGCTGTCCCCTGCCGCAGGGGAACGCGTCTTCCTGAGAGAGTCGAATTGAAATCGTTGCTCACGCGTCATTGGTTCCTGCTGCTTGTTCTCTCGTCGCCGGAGTGCATGGCGGCAAATCTCGATACTCCAACGCCGGTTTGCGGATGGGACATCAGCGCGCTCCGGCTGCTGCCCGCGCTCATTGGTGTGGTGGCCGTGTTCGGCGTGACGCTGCGCGCGTTCGTCCTGTTACAGCGCGAGGTGAACCGGCGCATCCTGACCGAGCAGCGACTCGCCACTCAGCTCAGCTTTCAGCAGACGATGATGGAAGTCGTGCCCTATCCGCTCGTTGCGAAGGACATGAACAATCGCTACATCGCCGTCAACCGCGCTTTTGAAGAGGCGCTCGGCGTGCGGCGCGAGGACATCATCGGCCGGACGAGCATGGAAGCGGCCGCGTGGGGCGACGTCAACAGCCGCCTGCTGAACGATATTTGCATCGCAACGCTTCACACGGGCGAACGGCATGAGGTAGAGGCCGAGTTCATCGATAATCGCGGCCGTTCGCGCTACGGCCTGTTCTGGACCGGGGCGTTCTGCGCGTCCAATGGCGACCGGGCGGGCATCGTCGGAACGATGATCGACATCACCGATATCCGCGATGCCGAGATGCGCGCACGCCGCACCGAACAACGGCTTCACGATGTCACGCGGTCCCTGCCGGCCGTTGTCTTCCAGTTGCGCCGCGAAAGCAACGGGCGATACAGCCTGCCGTATCTCAATGGCGATACCCGGCAGTTGCTCGGGATCGACCTCGCAGCGCTCGCCGACGGTCCGATCAGCGTGCTGCATCATGTCCACGTCGAAGACAGCGCGCGCCTGCTCGCGGAAATCGAAACGTCGTCGCGCACGCTGCGACCCGTTCATACCCAATTCCGCGTCAACGTGGAAGGCGGGACGCGATGGATACGCGCCGACCTCGTCGCGCGTCAGGAAGACGAGGCCGGCGCGGTGGTCTGGAGCGGCTACTGGGCCGATGCGACCGTCGACCATGCACGCGCCGAAGAACTCGCGCGCGCAAGAGACGCGCCGGAGGCAGCCTCACGGGCAAAAGACGATTTTCTCGCCATGATGAGCCATGAAATCCGCACGCCGATGAATGGCGTGCTCGGACTCGTCGAAGTGTTCGAAAACACGCCGCTGAATCCGGACCAGTCGCAGATGCTCGGCATGATTCAGGATTCCGCGAGCGCACTGCTGCAAATTCTCGATGACCTGCTTGATTACACGAAGATCGAAGCAGGACGACTCACCATCGAATCGACACCGATCGACTTGCGCGAACTGGTGGACAACGCCGTCGGACTGCTCGCGGGCCGTGCTCACGAGAAGGGCTTGCGCGTGCGTGTCGATGTCGCTCCCGACGTGGCGGCCAGCCTTCGCAGCGACAGCGTGCGGCTGCGTCAGATTCTCTTCAATCTGATGAGCAACGCCATCAAGTTCACCATCAGGGGCGAGGTCGCGCTGCAGGTTCGCGCGGTCGAACGTTCCGTGTCCGAGCAAGTCATCGAAGTGCGGGTAACGGATACCGGCATCGGCATCGATCCCGCGGCGCAGCACAAGCTATTCGAGCCGTTCGTGCAGGCGGAGACGTCGATCACGCGGCGCTTCGGTGGTACAGGGCTCGGGCTGACGATCTGCAACAGGCTCGTCGCGTTGATGGGCGGGACACTGAAGCTGCACAGCGAAGTGGGCGTCGGCACGTCGATGACGGTGCGTCTCACGATGCCCATCGAAACGCAGCAGTATCAAATGGAAGGATTGCGCGGCAGGCGCGGCATCGTTGCCGTCGACGACGACTCCGTCGCTAGGGCGCTGTTCAACTTCGGCCAGGCGCTCGGGCTGAATCTGGAGCGAATGGAGCCCGATCATCCGCGCCTCCATTCGCCGGGCAGATTCGACGGCGTCGATCTCGTCTTTCTCAGCGACACGCGCAATGTTCGCCTGCCGATGGGCCTGCGGGTGATTCACGTGACGGAGAAGCCGAAGCCTACCGGTTATCGCGTCCTCGAAGACGACGTTCGCGTGAGCGTGAATCCGCTTTCGTGGCGTGGGCTGGGCGCGGCGTGCGTCGCTGCGCTGACAGGCATGCCGCAAGTCGCGGTCAACGCGACGCTCGGGCAGCCTGCCAAGCTGGAAGCGCCCAACCGCGAGCAGGCGTTGCGCAGCGGCCGGCTCGTGCTCGTGGCGGAAGATCATCCGGTGAATCAGGAGTTGATCCGGCATCAGCTTTCCTTGCTCGGCTTCGCGTGCGATGTGGTGCACGACGGCGTCGAGGCGCTCGCGGCTCTCGAGACGACGCGATACGGCTTTCTCATCACCGATTGCCATATGCCGAACATGACGGGTTATGAACTCGCGCGGCGCGTGCGGGCTAAAGAGAAAGGCACGCCGCGTCGCTTGCCGATTCTTGCCATCACCGCGAGCACCTGCTCTGGCGAGTCGACGAAGTGCCGCGAAGCCGGCATGGACGATTGCCTGATCAAGCCCACCCGCCTCGCGACGCTACGCGAACACCTGAACCGCTGGAAGGCGTCGGAGCGGCCGGGGCAAAGACACCAGGCGCGAAGGCACGACACGCACGCGCCACCGAGCGATGCTGTCGAAGCGCTCGATATCAGCGGCATGGCGCAACTGTGGGGCAGCGAAGCGACCGTCAAGGCGTTGCTCGATGCGTTCGTTTCATCTTTCCGCGACGATCTGTCGGCGCTCGAAGAACTGCTCGACCACGGCACCGTCGATCATTTGCGCGACTGGCATCATCGCGTGGTAGGGGCAGTGAGCGTCCTGCAATATCGGCCATTGCTCGATGCACTCGAGGCGTACCGTCGTGATCTGCCAGAGAAGAGCCGCGAAGTCAGGCGAAGCGAAGGCCGCGCACTCATCACGCGATGCAAGGAACTGCTTGGACGTATCGAGGCGCAAGGGGCGTCGATCACCTGACGCGATTCAAGCCGACTGCGCGCTGCTCAGGGTTCAGTCCGAAGCCGCGACGTGGCCCGCCTCGGCGGGCGCGCGATCGCGGAAATACGCGAGCGCGAAATCCACGAAGGAGCGCGTCTTCGCGGAGACATACCGCCGGCCCGGATAGACGATGGACACCTGCTTGTCCGCGTCCTTGATCGAATAGTCTGGCAAGACGCGCACGAGCGAGCCCGTTTCGATGTCTTGCGCGACGTAGCTTTCCGGCAGCACGGCGATTCCCATCCCCGACACCGCCGCCTGGCGCAGCATGGGCGAACTGTTCACCATGTACGCCGGATCGAGCGATACGTCTTCATGGATTCCTGACGATCCGATGAACGTCCACGTTGAACCGTGAATGTCCGTCGATGGCGCGAGGAACTCGTGCTTCGTCAACATGGCGGGCCGCGTGGGCATGCCGCGCCTTTGCAAATATTCTGGCGATGCAACGAGCGCCGCCGCCACCTTGAACAACGGGCGGTTGATGAGCGTGCCGCTGTTCACGAGATGCGGCACGACGATGCCGGCATCGAAACCTTCATCGACGAGATCGACCGGGCGATGTAGCAGCGTGAGGCGCAGCTTGACGCTCGGATAGCGATCGCGAAACGCGCGCAGCATCGGCGTCAATTCGAACAATGAAAACGAAGCGGACGCGACGAGCTTGAGTGTTCCGGACGGATCGATAGAACTGTTCGCCACTGTTGCCTCGATTGTCTCGACCTGTTCGATCACTGCGCGACAGCCGTCGGCATAGGCTCGTCCGGCTTCGGTCAGCGACACGCTGCGCGTGGTGTGATTCAGCAGGCGCGTGTTCAGGTGAGTTTCGAGCAGTGAGACGTAGCGAGTGACGACCGCGCTCGAGAGGTCGAGCGCCGCAGCCGCGCGACCGAAGGATTCGGTTTCGGAGACTTTGAGAAAGACGCGCATCGCCTGGAGCTGATTCATGACGCAGAAAACCTCGAGCGATGGACAGGTGCTTGTTTCCTTGATCGGAGCGAGCGGAAGATAAGCGCCGCTTTCGCGTGCGCGATGTTATGCGGGTGTGAAGGACAACGTAATCGGAGGACTCTGACTATTGCAGCATGTGGCTATGAGACCACTGTCGCGTGTCCGCAACTAAGGAGGGGTAAGACCGGTTGCGGCAACATTTTGGTACTGCGGTAAGTGCAAGATGCCTAAGCGTTAACTCATATTGAAATTCGATTTTTCGAATTGTTCGAAAAGATTTTTGTGTTCCTTTGGGGTGGTGGCGGCAAAAAGGGGAGCCATACACTTTGGGCTGCCGAATATCGGTGGATGGCATACGGCGGGATGTGGTCCCGAACATGCCGAGACGCCGCGAGCAACCCTATCGAGTCATATGACTCTTCCAAAGGAACACACATGAAAAAGACTCTGATTGTAGCGGCCGTCGCCGCATCGTTCGCAACTGCCGCGAGCGCGCAGAGCAGCGTTACGCTGTATGGTCTGGTCGATGCCGGCTTCACGTATGTGAATAATGTGCAGGCTCCGGCCAGCGCCGATTACTACAAGACGAACTCCTGGGGCGTGACGGGTGGCAACGTCCAGATGAGCCGTTGGGGCCTGCGTGGCAAGGAAGATCTCGGCGGCGGCATGGCTGCGGTGTTCACGTTGGAAAACGGCTTCGACGTTTCCAACGGCCGTTCGGTGGATAGCCGTGAGTTCAGCCGTCAAGCGTACGTTGGTCTGTCGACGAACGCAGGCACGGTCACGCTGGGTCGCCAAAGCGACTCCGTGGTGGACTACCTGAGCCCGCTGAGCGCGACCGGCACGTGGGGTGGCACGTACTTCGCACACCCGGGCAACACGGACAACCTCGACGGCAACGACTTCCGCGTCAACAACTCGATCAAGTTCACGAGCGCTAACTACGCTGGCTTCTCGTTCGGCGGTATGTACGGCTTCTCGAACGCGGCAGGCAGCTTTGCCGCGAACCGTGCTTACAGCCTCGGCGCTGGCTATGCGAACGGCGGCCTGAAGGTCGGCGCAGCGTACATGCAAGGCAACGGCATCGGCAGCAACACCGTCGGCGCAATCACCGACTATGCATACCTGGACACGAACGGCAACGTGGTGGATGACCTGCGTCAGCGCACCTTTGGTGCTGGCGCAAGCTACTCGGTCGGCGCATTGACGTTCGGCGGCGTCTGGACGCAGGTTCGTCAAGACGTGAACCTGGTTGACGGTTCGTCCATCACCAACAACTATGAAGTCAATGGCCGCTATGCGTTGACGCCGGCCCTGTCGATGGGTGCTGCCTACACGTTCACGACCGCGCGTTCGAACATTGGCGGCGGCGAGAGCTCGCATGCCCGCGTCCACCAGTTCGGTCTGCAGACGGACTACGCGCTGTCGAAGCGCACGGACATCTATGCAGAAGGCGTTGTCCAGATCGCGAGCAGCCCGGACAAGGGCGTCTACCCGAACGCTGGCATCAGCGGCGTGCCGAACTCCTCGAGCAGCCGTCAGGTTCTCGTGACGACGGGTATCCGTCACCGCTTCTAAAGCGGGCTGAGCAGTACGCAGGTCTGTAGTTGAGTAGCAAGGAAAGGGCGCCGCGAGGCGCCCTTTCTGCGTTTGTAGCCAGAGAACCAGCACACCATCGCAAGCAGCGTCCGAAATCCGGATGCACTACCATGACGATGCAGCCAACGCCCGCATCCGCGCGTCCGGCGCAAAGAAACGGAGGATGAAAAATGCTCTCGACATGCAGGCCACATTTCCTTCGGACCGCAGCCATCGTTCTGGCGCTGACGGCATCGGCCGCCGCGCATGCCGATGTCGTCGCCCTCAAAGCGAACCTTCAACCTTCGAGCGAAGTCCCGCCGCGCGTGAGCAAAGGCCACGGCTTGCTCGACGCCACATTCGACACGCAGACCCGCCAGCTCACCTGGACCGCCACCTACGCCGAGCTATCCGGCCCGGTCACGATGGCTCATTTCCACGGCCCCGCGCCGGTCGGCCAGAACGCGAAAGTCCAGGTGCCGGTCGATAAACGCGCATTGTCCAGCCCGATGAAAGGCCAGGCGACACTCACCGAGCCGCAGGTAACCGACCTCATGGCGGGCCAGTGGTACTTCAACATTCACACACAGGAAAACCCAACCGGCGAGCTTCGCGGTCAGGTGATGCCGTTGAACTGAGATGAGCTGGCAAAGTGCGCTGGCGTGCTGGGCGGTGCGGCGCCGCATGCGTCCTGAGACGGCCAGACCGACGCTCGACGTCGATCGCGCGCGGGTGTACACATCGCGGCGAATATGGTCGCCGGGCGTGCCCAAGAGCCACCATCTGGAGATACGCGCCGACGGCGAATGGCTCCGTACAGCCGAACCGCGCAGCACGATTCTCTATCTGCACGGCGGCGGCTATTACTTCTGCTCGCCGCAGAGCCACCGCGCGATCAGCTTCGGCCTTGCCATGCGCGCGCACGCGAACGTCTTTTCGCTGGACTACCGTCTCGCGCCCGAACATCGCTTTCCGGCGGCAGTCGATGACGCCGTCGCCGCTTACCGCGCTTTGATTGCGAATGGCGTTGCGCAGCAATCGATCGTCATCGCGGGCGATTCAGCCGGCGGCGGCCTCGCGCTCGCGACACTGCTCGCCCTGCGCGACGCCGGCGATGCCCTGCCGGCCGGCGCCGTGCTCTTCTCACCGTGGACGGACCTGTCGTGCAGCGGCGCATCGATGCGGACGAACGAGGGCCGCGATCCCATGTTCCATGCGGCGGTGTTCCCGAAAGTTGCAGCGCAATATGTAGGCGATGCCGACGCTAGGCACCCCTACGCCTCTCCGCTGTTCGGCACGTTCGAAGGCTTGCCGCCGCTGATGATCCAGGCCGCCGACACAGAACTCCTGGTCGACGACTCGACGCGCGTCGCGGACAAAGCGCGCACTGCGGGCGTACGCGTCGATTTTCGGATCTGGCGCGACGTGCCGCACATCTTCCAGATATGGGCGCCTTTCATGCCCGAAGCGCGCGAGGCGTTGTCACAGGCGGCCCAGTTCATCGACGCAGTGACATCGGCATCCGCGCGCACTCACCGCCCGCCCATGACCTCGATGGTCTGATACGCGCGCTCGACCGCCGCCGTCCCATACTGGCGCTCGAGCCGCCGAACGGTGAAGTGGCCGTGCGCCATCTGCTGAAAGTGGTCGATGAAAACGGTGTTCACCATCGCGCCGAGCACCGCGCCGATCGCCGGAACGGACTTCGCGGCGACCTGCTCGCTGACCTGCACCGAGAAACGCGACGCGATCGTCTGCAGGAATTTGAGCAGCGCGGTGGAGCCGTGCCCCGCCAGCCCTTTCGCCGAAATCTCGGTCGTAGCGCGTGATACGGACTGCGCGAGCGCCCCGCGCACGATGAAATAGCCGAGGTCCGCGTTGTCGTCGTCCTTTCGCGTGCCGCCCATGCCGAGCACCATCAGGCATTGCAACTGCGTGTCCACACGATGCACGTCTTCGCCTTCGCTTCGCGCAATGTCGCAGATCGAGCGGAACATCAGCGTCGTCGTGACCGGCAACTCCACCGGCAACGCGAACAGCCCGAACGCGCCGCCCGCCGCGCCGGTCGTCGCGACGGCGAGCTTGTGGAGCAGGTTGCTCGGTTTGTCGGGCGGCGGCGCGAGCAGCGAACCGGCCGACGCGCCCTTGCCGAGCGTGCGCAGCGCGATCTGCAGGCATTTCTTGAGTGCGAGCTGCGTCGCCTCGTCGATTTTTTCCTGAGCCGCGTTGGGCAGGCGGCCCATGAGCTTTTCGATCGGCGCGCCGATGACGCTCGCGAGCTTCATCGTCAGCGACGGACTTTCGAGTGCTTCCTTGGCGCGGGAGAGGGCGGCGAAGTCCTCGGCCGTAAGCGGCGATGTGATGATCGGCGTCGGTTCCATGCGATGTTTCTTGTATAGAAATGAGAAGTTGACCACGCAGCTTAGAGCGCAACAGCGTGCTATGATTCACTTTCCGTTGACTAGTCAACAATTGCGCTTGCAAAAAATGGCCGTTCATACAGCCGCGCATCATTCGAGCGGGCAGGTTTTGCCGTTCCGCGAATCGCTCATGGCGATGCTCGGCATCTCGTTCGTCACGATGCTCGTCGCGCTCGACCAGACGGTCGTCGGCACTGCGCTGCCGACCATCGTCGCCGAGCTTAGGGGCTTCGACCTCTACGCGTGGGTCGCGACCTCCTATCTTCTGACATCCGTCATCACCGTGCCGATCTTCGGGCGGCTCGGCGATTACTACGGCCGCAAGCCGTTCGTGATTGCGTCGATCGTCGTGTTCACGGTTGCGTCCGTGTTGTGCGGGCTCGCCAACAGCATGATGTTCCTCGTGCTCGCGCGCGGCTTGCAGGGTATCGGCGGGGGGATGCTGGTCGGCACTGCGTTCGCGTGCATCGCCGATCTCTTTCCGGACAATGTCGTGCGCCTGCGCTGGCAAGTGCTGATGAGTTCGGCTTTCGGCATCGCGAATGCCGTCGGGCCGTCGCTCGGCGGTTTCCTCACGCAGTACACCGGCTGGCGCTCCGTCTTCTACGTCAATTTGCCGGTAGGCGTGCTGTCGCTGTTCTTCGTCTGGCGTTTTCTTCCGCATCTCCGGCACGTGGCGCACGAAGGAAAGATGCGGCTCGACTGGCCCGGCGCGGTGCTGATCGCCGTGGCGCTCGGCGCGTTGCAACTGTTCGTCGAATTGCTGCCGAAACACGGCCTCGGCGTCGAAACGCTGTCCCTGCTAGCAGCAAGCGTGGTGGCGGCGTACGCGCTGTGGAAATGGGAAACGCGGTGCAGCTACGCGATCCTGCCGGTCGAGATGTTCCGCAACCCGAGCCTCGCCGCGCTGTTCACGCTCGCGGTCATGGGCGGCTTCACCATGTTTTCGCTGCTCTTCTATGCGCCGCTGCTGTTTCAAGGTGGATTCGGCATGTCGCCGAAAGACGCGGGCTTGATGATTACGCCGCTCGTCGTGTTCATCACGATCGGCAGTATTCTGAACGGACGCATCGTGACGCGGCTGTCGAATGCGAATCCGATGCTTTACATCGGCTTCAGCCTGCTCGTCGTGTCGTGCCTCGGCGTGGTCGTCGCCACCCACGCGATGCCTCGCGCGCTGCTCCTCGTCTTCATGCTGCTCGGCGGCCTCGGGCTCGGCTTCGTGATGCCGAATCTCACCGTATTCGCGCAGCAGACCGCGGGACGCCAGCATCTCGGCATTGCGACGGCGCTGCTGCAATCGCTGCGCATGATCGGCGGGATGATCGGCACGGCGCTGACCGGCACGCTCGTCAGTCATCTGTATGCGAGCGGCGTCGAGCTTGCGCTTGCAAAGGATCGCGCGACGCAGTGGCTCGCCGATCTGTCCGATCCGCAAATTCTCATCAATCTCGATGGTCAGCGCACCGTGCTCGCTCAACTGACGGCAGCCGGCCATGACGGCGCGGTGCTGCTCGAAGCGGCGCGCGAGGCGCTCGTCGCGGCGATCCACATCGGTCTCGCGGTGGCGGCGGTGGTCGCGGTGCTGTCCGTGTGGCAATCGCGCCGCGTGCCGCCGGTGCGCTTGAAAGGGCCGCAAGAACCGGTCATTCTCGCCGAATGAAGATCGAGGAAGGTACGAGCATGAACGAACAGGATCGTATCGCCGTGGTGCAACAGTTTGGACGCACGTATCGCGCGTTCATGTCGGCGTTCGAGTCGGCGGTGGGCCAGCCGATGCCGCGCTGGCGAATCCTCCTCGCGCTGCACGAGCACGCCGGCGTGGTGTCGCAGAAGATGCTGGTCGAGCGACTACGCGTCGATCCGGGCGCGCTGACGCGCCAGTTGAAGGCGCTGGAGGCGCTCGGCTGGGTCGTGCGCAGCGTCGATGCGCGGGACAATCGCGTATCGAACGTCGCGCTGACGGACGAGGGCCGCACGGCGACGGAACAAGGTCTGCCGCGCCGCAACGCGTTCCTGCACGACACGATGGCCGCGATGCCCGACGACGCGATCGAAGCGTTGTCCAGCGCGCTTCACATGCTCGAGGCGCGCATTCAGGACGTGGCCGCATCGAACGCGGCGGCGAGCATCGAAGATAAAGCTTAGAAAAACGTCTCGATGACCTCGGTCACGCGATACTTCGCGTCGACGACGAGCACCTGACGCCACTTGTCGAACGTGAGGCACGGGTGCGAAATGTCGAACGCAATCATGTCGCCCACTTTGACGTCGTCGCCCGGCTTGATGCGCAGATACGCGTGCTGATCCATCAGGCCGAACACTTCCCAGCCTTCGTCCGCCGATACATCGCGCGGCGCCTCGTTGCCCGGACGATAATGCTTCGCCGGCTCCGGCATGCCCGCGTCGAACGCGGAATCGCGCTTGCCGAGCCCGATGATCGCGCGATCCGGTTCCGGAATGGACTGCACGTAGGCCCACAATTGCAGCGCGGGCTTGAGGCCCTGGCCCATCTTCTTCGCAATCGGATTGCGCGCGAAGATTTCGTTCTGCGCTTTCTTGTAGATGCCGACGTCATGCGTCAGATAGCAGCCGGGGCGCAGCACGACTTCGATCGCGTCGCTGTTCGCCTTCGCGAATTCATCGGCGACGACGTCGTACCACGCCGAACCCGCGCCTGACAGAATCGCCGGCTTCCGCGCAATGCGGCCTTCCGCGCTCAGCGTGCGAGTGATATCGACGGCGCTCTTCAGGAACTCGCGAACCTTCGACTCGTCCTGCAACACGCCTTCGTACAGTTCCACGCCCGCGAGTTCGATCGTGCCCGGCCAGCGCGCGATCGCCGCGAGCACGGCTTCGCGTTGCGCATCGTCGCGCACGCCGGTGCGCCCGCCCGGCACGCCAAGCTCGATCAGCACGTTCAGTTTCTTGCGGACATCGCTGAAGAACGCGCCGAGCTGATCGACGCCATCGGCTGAATCGACCAGACAGAAGAACTCGAAGTCCGGATCGGTCAGCAACTCCGCGATCATGCCCATGTTGCGCTTGCCCACGAGCTGATTCGCCATCAATACGCGATGCACGCCGCCGCGATACGCCGCGCGCACCTGATGCGCCGTCGCGAGCGTAATGCCCCACGCGCCAGTGTCGAGCTGACGGCGAAAGAGTTGCGGCGCCATGGTCGTCTTGCCGTGCGGCGCGAGCTTTACGCCGTACTCGCCGACGAACGCCTGCATCCACTTCAGATTGTGCTCGATGCGTTCCGCGTACAGCACGGCGGCCGGCAAGCTCACCTCTTCGTCGAGTAGGTTCCATTGCAGGCGGCCCGCATCCTTCAACTGGATGCCGGTGCCCGGCACCATGCCGAGGCCTTTGCCGAACGGGTCGATTGTCGCGTTCTGATAGTTTGTAACTTTCATGTGCTGCTGCTCCATCGTGCGTTTGGGTGCATTTCTGTCGATGCTTAAGACGCTGCGGTTGACGGCACTATGGTACCCAAAGTAGCATCGGCGATGGAATTGTTATTTAGTAACACGCGCACAGCGTAAACCCGACCCCACGATGAACGGCCACGCCGACCCGCTCAGTTTCGATATCGTCGCGCGCATTGCCGAACGCGCGCCGGAGTTGCGCAGCGCCGAACGCAAGGTCGCCGCGCTGATCCTCGACGATCTCACGGGCGCGTCGCGGGCGAGCATCGGTGCGCTCGCGGACAAGGCCGAGGTCAGCATCGCGACGGTGACGCGCTTCGCGAAGGCCGTCGGCTGCAACGACGTGCGCGAACTGAAGTTGCGGCTCGCACAGGCGGCGGCGGTCGGCCAGCGTTTCCTGAAAATCGACACCGATCAGGGCGACGCCGAGCCCGCGTCGCTCGCTGCGCGCATCTTCGACGAAGTGCAGGCGACGCTCGCGCAAAACCAGGGTGCGCTGCGTTCCGCGCCGATCGGCGAAGCCGCCGACGCGCTGGCCGCCGCGTCGATGATTTATGTGTTCGGCATGGGCGGCGGCTCGACCGCGCTTGCCGACGAAATGCGTTTTCGCCTCGTGCGGCTGGGGCGTCCGGTGGCGTCGTATCAGGATGGGCTGCTGCAACGCATGGTGGCGGCGACGCTGTCGAAAGAGCAGGTGGTCGTCGCGCTGTCCGTGACCGGGCAGACGCCCGAAATGCTCGAAAGCTGCCGGCTCGCACGCGAGTACGGGGCGCGCGTGATCGCGTTGACCGCGCCGGCCTCGCCGCTCGGGGCGCTTGCGGACTGGCTGATTCCGGTCATCGCGATCGAAACGGATTTCATCTACAAGCCGTCGTCGTCACGTTACGCGATGATGATGGCGCTCGATCTGCTCGTCACGGAACTGGCCGTCAAACAGGCCGACCGCAGCCGCGAACTGCTGCGCCGCATGAAGCACGCGCTCGACGCGCATCGCGGCGGCGGCGAGCGTCAACCTTTGGGAGACTGATCATGGCGATCATGGAGAAGGCCGACACGCTGATCGTCGGCGCGCGCGTGATCGACGGCACGGGCGCGCCCGCCGTCGACCGCGATGTCGCGGTGCGCGACGGACGCATCGTGGCGATGGCCGAGCCGGGCGGCTTGTCGACGTGGACCGCCGGCGAGGTCTTCGACGCGCGCGGCAAGGTGCTCGCGCCCGGTTTCATCGACGTTCACACGCACGACGACACGCACGTCATCCGCTCGCCGCAGATGATGCCGAAGATCACGCAGGGCGTCACGACGGTGATCGTCGGCAATTGCGGGATCAGCGCGTCGCCGGTGACGCTGAAGGGAGAGCCGCCCGACCCGATGAACCTGCTCGGCGATGCATCCGCGTTTCAGTATCCGACCTTCGCCGCGTATGTCGATGCGGTGAACGGCGCGCGTCCGTCGGTGAACGTCGGCGCGCTGATCGGCCATACGGCGCTGCGCAACAATCACATGGACCGGCTCGATCGCGCCGCAACCGCCGATGAAATCGCCGGCATGCGCGCGCAGCTCGAAGAGGCGCTCGATAACGGCGCACTGGGGCTGTCGAGCGGGCTCGCGTACGGCTCGGCGTTCAATGCGCCGCCCGAGGAAGTGCAGGCGCTGGCCGAGCCGCTCGGCACAGCGGGCGCGCTCTACACGACGCACATGCGGACGGAATTCGACGCGATCCTCGACGCGATGAACGAAGCGTATGGCGTCGGCCGTCATGCGAGCGTGCCGGTGGTGATTTCGCATCTGAAGTGCGCGGGGCCGTCGAACTGGGGGCGCAGCGTGGAAGTGCTCCGGTCGCTGGAGACGGTGCGCGACGGACAGCCGGTCGGCTGCGATTGCTATCCGTACAACCGCAGTTCATCGACGCTCGACCTCAAGCAGGTGACGGGCGATATCGACATCACGATTACATGGTCGGAGCCGCATCCGGAGATGGCGGGCAAGCTGATTCGCGAGGTGGCGGCCGAGTGGAACGTGAGCCAGCAGGAAGCGGCGAAGCGCCTGCAACCGGCGGGCGCGGTGTATCACAACATGTCGGAGGACGACGTGAGGCGCATCCTGTCGCATCCCGCGACGATGATCGGGTCCGATGGCTTGCCGAACGATCCGCTGCCGCATCCGCGCTTGTGGGGCGCGTTTCCGCGCGTGCTCGGCCACTATGCGCGCGATACGGCATTGATATCGCTCGAAGAAGCGGTGCGCAAGATGACGAGCTTGTCGGCGCGACGCTTCGGCCTGAGCGAGCGTGGCGAAGTGAAGGTGGGATATCACGCGGATCTGGTCGTGTTCGATCCCGAGCGCGTGCGTGATGCCGCGACGTTCGCAAAGCCGCAGCAGGCGGCCGACGGCATCGACGCGGTGTGGGTGAATGGCGTATTGACGTATCGCGAGCAGGCCGTGACGGGCGCGCGCGCGGGACGTTTCGTGGCGCGCGGCGCGGCATCCAGACTGGATGCGGCCGGCGCCTTTTGAGAATCTGTTGCGTTAAGAAGGAGTGGAAAGATGAAGCGTTATGGCGTGGAAGGCGGCAAGGGACAAGGCGGTGCGCATATGCCGTTCGCACGCGCGGTCGAGGCCGATGGCTGGCTCTTCGTGTCGGGCCAGACGCCGATGCAGGACGGCGAAGTGATCAATGGCGGCATCGTCGAGCAATCGCACAAGGCGATTCAGAACGTGATCGCGATTCTCGAAGAAGCGGGATACGGCACGGAGCATGTCGTGCGCTGCGGCGTATGGCTGGACGATCCGCGCGACTTTGCTTCCTTCAACAAGGTGTTCAAGGAGTATTTCGGTGCGAATCCGCCGGCACGGGCGTGCGTCGTGTCGTCGATGGTGATCGATTGCAAGGTCGAGGTCGATTGCGTGGCTTATAAGAAGCCTGGTGCGTAAATGGATTGTGCGGGCGGCTTTGTCTAGGTGAGGCGAGGCTGCTTTTATCGCTGTGACGTGCGGTCGAAACTCCTGAATCGACACCTGTCAGCGAATGCCTTGTCCGCGCAAGCTTCGCCACACTCTGATCACTGAGAGCAGAAACGCGCCTGCGCGCTCCTGCTCTCATCCAATAATCACTGCCTCGCCAGCCGCGCGTTATCCGGCATCGGCAAATTGAAATTCGTCCGAAACGGGTTGATATCCAACCCTCCGCGACGCGTATACCGCGCATAAACCGCGAGCCTCTCCGGCTTACACTCCCGCATGACGTCCATGAAGATGCGCTCCACGCATTGCTCATGAAACCCCGTATGCTCGCGATACGAAACGATATACCGCAACAAACCCGCGTGATCGATCTGTCCGCCGTAATAGCGAATCTGCACGCTTCCCCAGTCGGGCTGTCCCGTCACCGGGCAATTCGATTTCAGCAGATTGGAGAACAGCGTCTCGTCGACCGGCGCTTCGTCATGCGATGCCTTAAGCAACGATGCATCCGGCGAATAGACTTCGCAATCCAGATCGAGCCGATCCAGCGACAAACCATCGAACTCTTCCATCGAGAGCTTGCCGAAATCCGCCGGCGGCGTGAGCAGCACCGATACCGTCGCGCCGCAAATCGCGGAGACATCGCGCTTGATGGCGGCACGCACCTCATCGATGGAATCGAACCGCGTCTGCGCGAACGAGCCGAGATACAGCTTGAACGACTTCGACTCCACGATATTCGGCGATTCCGCCGGCACGAAGAACGTCGCCACGGCAATTTGCGGCTTGCCATTCCGGTTCAGCCACGACAATTCGTAGGCGTTCCAGATATCGGTGCCGAAAAAGGGCAGGCGCGCCGGAACGCCGATCCCATCGCGCGCACGCTTGCGATCGATCGGAAAGAGCAGCGAAGAATCGTATTGTTCGGTGTAGTTGACGGCCTTGCCGAGCGGAGATTGGTCGGGTGTCATGATGCGTTCGCTATGCCGCTGAGAACGTGCCCGGTCGCAGTCACGACGCGAGCCGATTCGCAGTGGCGGATTTGGTCGTCGAAGAAAAAGTCGGGTTCGAATTCGCGCAGGAATTCGCCCTTGTCGAGTCCGCCCAGGAACATCGCTTCGTCGATTTCGATGTCCCACGCCATCAGCGTCCGGATCGCGCGTTCGTGCGCGGGAGCGGAGCGCGCCGTGACGAGCGCGGTGCGGATGTGCATCGACGACGCCTTCTCGTTGTCGTCGGCGATGCGTTGCAGCTTGTTCAGCGCCGCCAGCAGCGGCTTCAGCGGCCCGCCCGGCAGCGGCAGATCCTTCTTGTCGATCTCATGACCGACGAACGCCGATAAACCATCTGCCTGGAATACGCGCTCGGCTTCGTCGGAAAACAGCACGGCGTCGCCGTCGAACGCAATGCGAATCTCGTCAGCATAGCGGCTCGCGGCGCGCGGCGTTTCAGGCAACACGCGTGCAGCCGGAAAGCCAGCCGCGAGCGCGTCGCGTACATCGTCGGGATTCGCCGACAGAAATAGCGACGCCCGCAGCGGTTTCAAGTACGCGAACGGCGAGCGGCCGCGCGTGAACACGCCGCGCTCGATCGTCAGGCCATGCTCGCGGCACGAATGGAACGCGCGCAGCCCGCTTATCGGATCGCTGCGCGAGAGGATCACCACTTCGACGCGTTGCTCTTGCGCGTTCAATGCGAGCAGCTTGCGAATCAGCCCGAACGCGACGCCCGGTTTCGCGGGCGTGTCCAGCCGCGTGCGTTGCAGCGCCTCGTAACGGGGCAGATCGCCCGTCTCATAGACGCGGTTCTCTTCTTCGAAGTCGAAGAGCGCACGCGACGAAATCGCGACGACGAGCTTGTCTTCGAGCGTGAAGGCCATCGGCTGGCGCGCTCAGGCGAGAAACAGCTTGTACACCGGATTCGCGCCCTCGTCCCACCACGGATAGCCAAGCGTCGCGAGGAAGCGCTCGAACTCGGCGTTGTCCGACTGCGGCACCTGAATGCCGACCAGAATCGAGCTGTAATCCGCGCCCTGGTTCCGATAATGGAAGAGGCTGATGTTCCAGTCCGGCGCCATCGACGAAAGGAACTTCATCAGCGCGCCCGGCCGCTCGGGGAATTCGAAACGCAGCAGCCGTTCGTCCTGCGCGAGCGGCGAGTGGCCGCCGACCATGTAGCGAATGTGCTGCTTCGAGAGTTCGTCGTGCGACAGGTCGACGGTCGCAAAGCCATGCTCGACGAACGACGACATCATCTGCGCCGTCTCAACGCGCGACTTGATCTGCACGCCGACGAAGATATGCGCGGCCCGCGCATCCGCGATGCGGTAGTTGAACTCGGTCACGCTGCGGTCGCCGACCAACTCGCAGAAACGCCTGAAGCTGCCGCGCTCTTCGGGAATCGTCACGGCGAACACCGCTTCTCGCGCCTCGCCGACTTCCGCGCGCTCCGCGACGAACCGCATGCGGTCGAAGTTCATGTTCGCGCCCGAGGTTACGGCGATCAGCGTCTTTCCTTCGATGCCCTCGCGCTCCGCATACAGCTTCGCGCCCGCCACCGCCAGCGATCCGGCCGGCTCGAGCACGCTACGCGTATCCTGGAATACGTCCTTGATCGCGGCGCAGAGCGCGTCCGTGTCCACGGTCAGCACTTCGTCGAGCAGTTCGCTGCACAGGCGGAACGTCTCTTCGCCGACGAGCTTCACCGCCGTGCCGTCCGAGAACAGGCCGACCTCACTGAGCGTCACGCGTTCGCCGGCCTTGATCGAGCGCGCCATCGCGCAGGAATCTTCCGTCTGCACGCCGATCACCCGGATTTCCGGGCGCACCGATTTCACATACGCCGCGACGCCCGCCGCCAGCCCGCCGCCGCCGATCGGCACGAAGATCGCGTGAATCGGACCCTGATGCTGGCGCAGGATTTCCATCGCGACGGTGCCTTGCCCGGCGATCACGTCGGGATCGTCGAACGGATGCACGAAGGTCAGGCCGCGTTCTTCCTGCAACTCGACGGCGCGCGCATAGGCGTCGCTATACGATTCGCCCGCCAGCACGACTTCGACCGTCGGGCCACCGTGAGCGCGGATCGCGTCGATCTTCACCTGCGGCGTGGTCGTCGGCACGGCAATGACCGCCCGGCAGCCGAGGCGCGCCGCCGACAGCGCCACGCCCTGCGCATGATTGCCCGCCGAAGCCGTAATCACGCCGCGCGACAGCACGTCGGCGGGAAGATTCGCCATCTTGTTATAGGCGCCGCGAATCTTGAACGAGAAAACCGGCTGGTTGTCCTCGCGCTTCAGATAGACGGAATTGCGCAGCCGCGCCGACAGGTTGCGGGCGGGCTCGAGCTCGCTTTCTCGCGCGACATCGTAGACGCGCGCGGTCAGCACTTTCTTCAGGTAGTCGGGATGTTTCATGCGGGAAATCGTCAGGCAGGCCGAAGCTGCGGTTTTTCAGGGCGAAAACATCAATGATAGCCGCAAAGGGACGCTTTCCCGGTTACGGGCGCGACCGACCGGCCGGACGGACGGCGAAAAGCGCGCAAATGCGCGATTTTGCGTCGAAAAAAGACGCGCAAAGACGTCTTTCGGCTGCTAGCGCCGGCAAACGGCCTTTTTCGCGATGGGTTAGAATTTCCTTTTACAAATCAGCAATCAGGATCGGCAGATGCACTGGCAGCTTCGGATCGATATGTCGGCACGCGTCGCCCGCGAGCGTCACGCCGCGTCCGAGCGACACGCGCGCCACACGCGATCGTGGCGCTGATCTTGGGCACATCGAAGGCGTCGTCGTGAGGGTAGCCGTCACCGGCATGCCGCCATATATCGGCCATTCACCCGCCTTCGCAAGAAAAGTCTCATTCGAAAATCTGCGCCCCACGCGCATCGTCGGCGTCTCCGCTTTCCGAAGCACACGCGCCGATACACCGAACCGTCGACCATGAACGCACCTCAAGCCTTCGATCCGAACGGCGCCCATGCCGCCTTGGCGCTCGATATCGAGCCCCGTCTGCGTGAGATTCCGTATAACTACACGTCGTTTTCCGATCGCGAAATCGTCATGCGGCTGCTTGGCGATGAAGCCTGGGCCGCGCTCGACGAGCTGCGCGCGGAACGCCGCACCGGCCGCTCGGCGCGCATGCTGTACGAAGTGCTCGGCGATATCTGGGCCGTGCGCCGCAATCCGTATCTGCAGGACGACCTGCTCGACAACCCGAAGCGCCGCGCGATGCTCGTCGAGGCGCTGAATCACCGGCTCGCGGAAATCGAAAAGCGGCGCAGCGCCGACTTGTCCGAGCACAGCGCCGAAGCCGGCAGCCGCGAGCGCGCCGAACGCGTGCAACTGCTGGTCGCGGCCGCGCGCCGCGCCGTCGACGACTTCGCCGCCGAATTCGACCGCATGGCGGACTTGCGCCGCCGCGCGTCGCGCGTGCTGGGCAAGCAAACGCAGAAGGACAACATCCGCTTCGATGGCTTGTCGCGCGTCTCGCACGTGACCGACGCGACCGACTGGCGCGTGGAATATCCGTTCGTCGTGCTGACGCCGGACACCGAAGCCGAAATCGCCGGGCTCATCAAGGCGTGCTTCGAACTCGGTCTCACCGTGATTCCGCGTGGAGGCGGCACCGGCTACACGGGCGGCGCGATTCCGCTCACGCCGTTCTCGGCGGTCATCAACACGGAGAAGCTCGAACAGCTCGGGCCGGTCGAGATGACCGACCTGCCGGGCGTGGATCGCAAGGTCGCGACGATTTTCTCCGGCGCGGGCGTCGTCACGCGGCGCGTCACGGAAGCGGCCGAGCAGGCGGGCTTTGTGTTCGCCGTCGATCCGACCTCGCTCGATGCGTCCTGCGTCGGCGGGAACGTGGCGATGAACGCGGGCGGCAAGAAGGCGGTCCTGTGGGGCACGGCGCTCGACAATCTCGCGTGGTGGCGCATGGTCGATCCCGAAGGCAACTGGCTCGAAGTCACGCGGCTCGGCCATAACATCGGGAAGATTCACGACGTGGACGTCGCGCGCTTCCGCCTCGACTGGTTCGACGGGAGTCGCGCGCCGGGCGAAAAGCTGATCCGCACGGAGAACCTCGATATCGCGGGCCGCACGTTCCGCAAGGAAGGGCTCGGCAAGGACGTGACCGACAAGTTCCTGTCCGGCCTGCCGGGCGTGCAGAAGGAAGGCTGCGACGGGCTTATCACGTCGGCGCGCTGGATTCTGCACAAGATGCCGGCGCATACGCGCACCGTCTGCCTCGAATTCTTCGGCCAGGCGCGCGACGCAATTCCGAGCATCGTCGAAATCAAGGACTATCTGTTCGAAACGTCGAAGCAGGGCGGCGCGATCCTCGCCGGGCTGGAGCATCTCGACGAGCGCTATCTGCGCGCGGTCGGCTACGCGACGAAGAGCAAGCGCAACGCGTTCCCGAAGATGGTCCTGATCGGCGATATCGTCGGGGACGATGCCGATGCCGTCGCGCAGGCCACGTCGGAAGTGGTCCGCATGGCGAACGGCAAGAGCGGCGAAGGCTTCGTGGCAGTGAGCGCCGAAGCGCGCAAGCGTTTCTGGCTCGACCGCTCGCGCACGGCCGCCATCGCGAAGCACACGAACGCGTTCAAGATCAACGAAGACGTCGTGATCCCGCTCAATCGGATGGGCGAGTACACGGACGGCATCGAGCGCATCAACATCGAACTGTCGATCAAGAACAAGCTGCAATTGCTCGACGCGCTCGAAACCTTTTTCCGCAACGGCAAGCTGCCGCTCGGCAAGAGCGACGACGCCAACGAAATTCCGAGCGCCGAACTGCTCGAAGACCGCGTGCAGCAGGCGCTCGATCTGCTCAAGCGCGTGCGAAACCGCTGGAACTTCGTCGGCGAAAAGCTCGACATGCCGTTGCGCGAGGCGCAGCACTATCTCGTCGGGCTGGGCTACGAGGCGCTCGCGGAGAAGTTCGCCGATCGCGTGGACGTGCAGCCGGACGCCAACGTGTTCCATCTCGCGCAGGACCGCACGCTGCGCGTCTCGTGGAAGCAGGAGATTCGCGCGGAACTGCGCCAGATTTTCAACGGCGGCGAGTTCAAGCCGATCCTCGACGAAGCGCAGGCCATCCACAAGCAGGTGTTGCGCGGCCGCGTGTTCGTCGCGCTGCACATGCACGCGGGCGACGGCAACGTCCACACCAACATTCCGGTGAACTCGGACAACTACGAGATGCTGCAGGACGCGCATCGCGCGGTTGCGCGCATCATGAAGCTCGCGCGTTCGCTCGATGGCGTGATCTCGGGCGAGCACGGCATCGGCATCACGAAGCTGGAGTTCCTGACCGAAGACGAGATCGGCGAGTTCCGCGCGTACAAGCGGCGCGTCGATCCGCAAGGGCGCTTCAACGCCGGCAAGCTGCTAGAAGGCGCGGACCTGCGCAACGCCTACACGCCGTCGTTCGGGCTGATGGGCTATGAATCGATCATCATGCAGCAGTCGGATATCGGCGCAATTTCCGATTCCATCAAGGACTGCCTGCGCTGCGGCAAGTGCAAGCCGGTCTGCGCGACGCACGTACCGCGCGCGAACCTCCTGTACAGCCCGCGCAACAAGATTCTCGCAACCTCGCTGCTCGTCGAAGCGTTCCTGTACGAAGAGCAGACGCGCCGCGGCGTGTCGATTAAGCACTGGGACGAGTTCAACGACGTAGCCGATCACTGCACGGTCTGCCACAAGTGCGCGACGCCGTGCCCGGTGAAGATCGACTTCGGCGATGTGTCGATGAACATGCGCAACCTGCTGCGCAAGATGGGCAAGAAGAAGTTCAACGCGGGCAACGCGGCGGGCATGTTCTTCCTGAACGCGACGAATCCGCAGACCATCAACCTCGCGCGCACCGCGATGATGGGCGTCGGCTACAAGGCGCAGCGTCTCGGCAACGACCTCTTCAAGCGGTTCGCAAAGAAGCAGACGGCCAAGCCGCCCGCGACGGTCGGCAAGCCGACCGCCGTCACGCAGGTGATTCACTTCGTGAACAAGAAGATGCCGGGCAACCTGCCGAAGAAGACGGCGCGCGCGCTGCTGGATATCGAGGACAACAAGATCGTTCCGATCATCCGCAATCCGAAGACGACGACTGTCGATTCGGAAGCCGTGTTCTATTTCCCCGGCTGCGGCTCCGAGCGTCTGTTCTCGCAAGTCGGCCTCGCCACTCAGGCGATGCTGTGGGAAGCGGGCGTGCAGACCGTGCTGCCGCCGGGCTATCTGTGCTGCGGCTATCCGCAGCGCGGCGCGGGTCAGTACGACAAGGCCGAGAAGATCGTCACGGATAACCGCGTGCTGTTCCATCGCGTGGCCAATACGCTGAACTATCTCGATATCAAGACCGTGGTCGTGTCGTGCGGAACGTGCTACGACCAGCTCGCGGGCTATGAATTCGAGAAGATCTTTCCTGGCTGCCGGATCATCGACATTCACGAATTCCTGCTCGAGAAGAACATCAAGCTCGAAGGCGTGAAGGGCACGCGCTACATGTATCACGACCCGTGTCACTCGCCGATCAAGACGATGGACCCGGTGAAGCTCGTCAACGAACTGATGGGCTCGGAGAACGACGGCTACAAGATCCAGAAGAACGATCGCTGCTGCGGCGAGTCGGGCACGCTGGCGGTCACGCGCCCGGACATTTCGACGCAAGTGCGCTTCCGCAAGGAAGAGGAAATCCGCAAGGGCGCGGCGCAACTGCGCGGCATTCCGATCGCAGCCGTTGCCGGTTCGAACGCGATCAATCCGATGAACGCATCCGCGGGCACGGCCGGCGCGGCGCCGGGCTCGGTGTTGTCGGCGGGCGATGGCGCGCAGACCAGCGGCACGGACGTGAAGATCCTGACGAGCTGCCCGTCGTGCCTGCAAGGGCTTTCGCGTTACAACGAGGACGCGAACATCGAGGCGGACTATATCGTCGTGGAAATCGCGCGCAAGACGCTCGGCGAGAACTGGATGGAGCAGTACGTCGAACGCGCGAACAATGGCGGTATCGAGCGCGTGCTGGTGTAATAGCGGAATCGAAGTTCGATTTCGTTAGAGGGTCGCGATGGACTGTGTGTTTTGCCGTGAAGACGGCGGCGAAGTGCTGTGGGCGGACGACGCATTGCGCGTCGTCCTCGCCGATGAACCTGACTGGCCGGGCCTGTGCCGGGTCGTCTGGGGCGCGCACGTCGCCGAAATGTCCGATCTGCCGGACGCGGACCGCATGCGCGTGATGACTGCCGTCAACGGCGTCGAACGCGTAATGCGCCGCGTGCTCGTGCCCGAGAAGATCAATTTGGCGAGCCTCGGCAATCAGGTGCCGCACGTTCACTGGCACGTCATCCCTCGCTTTTCCAACGATTCCCGTTTTCCGCTGCCCATCTGGGCGCCGCGTCAGCGCACGGTCTCCGAGGCGCAGCTATCGAAACGCCGCGCGCAGGCGACGCTCTTGCGCGAAGCCATCCGCAACGAGCTGAATCAGGCGTTCGGCCACCATTAATCTCAAAAGACAAGGCTCATCATGAGCGGACTGACATCGACGACGCCGATTCCCACCGGCGTCGTTCTGCATTCGAAATCCCGCGTGCTCGAACTGCAATACGGCGACGGCGAGTCGTATCGCGTGCCGTTCGAACTGCTGCGCGTCTATTCTCCGTCCGCCGAAGTGCAGGGCCACGGGCCGGGGCAGGAGACGCTGCAGACGGGCAAGCGCGAGGTGGGCATCATCGGCGTGGAGCCGGTGGGCCACTACGCGCTGCAGCTCAATTTCTCGGACGGCCACAACACCGGCATTTATTCGTGGGACATTCTTTACGATCTCGCGACGCGGCAGGACGCCCTGTGGCGCGACTATCTGGCGAAGCTGGAAGCCGCCGGTATGGACCGCGACGCGCCGATGGCGGCGAAAGCGTCGGGCGGCCACTGTCACTGAACGAACGATTCGCGGCATAACGCCGCATGGCCGGCGCGACGATTGCACGGCATATAACGAACAACAGGCGAGGAACGAGCGCGATGAGCAAGACCCACTTCGGATATGACACGGTCGAGGAGCAGGACAAGGCGAAAAAGGTGGCGGGCGTGTTTCACTCCGTCGCGAGCAATTACGACCTGATGAACGACCTGATGTCCGGCGGGCTGCACCGCGTCTGGAAGCACTTCACGATCGGGCAGGCGAAAGTGCGGGCGGGATACAAGGTGCTGGACATCGCGGGCGGCACGGGCGATCTGGCGATGGCCTTCGCGAAGCAGGCGGGCGAAACCGGCGAGGTCTGGCACACGGACATCAACGAATCGATGCTGCGTGTGGGCCGCGACAGGCTCGTGGACAAAGGCGTCATCACGCCGACGCTGCTTTGCGACGCGGAGAAGATTCCGTTTCCCGACAATTATTTCAATGTGATTACAGTTGCCTTCGGTTTGCGCAACATGACGCACAAGGATCGGGCGCTTGCCGAGATGCAGCGGGTTTTGAAGCCGGGCGGCCGTTTGCTGGTGCTGGAATTTTCCAAAGTGTGGGAGCCGCTCAAGAAACCGTACGACCTGTTTAGTTTCAAGGTGTTGCCGTGGCTGGGCGAGAAAGTTGCGAAAGACGCTGACAGCTATCGGTATCTGGCGGAGTCGATTCGCATGCACCCGGACCAGGAAACTTTGAAAACAATGATGGAACAAGCCGGTTTGGATCGAGTCGAATATTACAATTTGTCAGGTGGCGTGGTAGCGTTACACGTCGGGACAAAATTTTGATGTTCCACTCAACTTAAGGATTAGAAATGTCCGATTCGCGCTCACCCCAAACCCGGGGCTTCCTGAACGTCTTCTTCAGGAAGGCCGGAATCGTGGCGCTGGCTGGCGTTATTGCGGCCGGCGCAATCTTCGCGGAAACGGCGGAAGCCAAGCGCATGGGTAGCGGCCGCAGCATGGGCCGGCAGTCCGCCACGGCGACGCAGCAACATCAGGCAACGCCGCCGTCGCAGTCTATGCAGCAGGGCCAGGCCGCGCAGCCGCAGCGCGCGCAACCCGCGCCCGCCACGCCGCCCGCAGCGCAGCCTGCGCGTAATCGCTGGCTTGGGCCTATCGCCGGTCTGGCGGCAGGTCTCGGCATCGCGGCGCTGCTGTCGCACTTTGGCCTCGGTGAAGCCTTCGCCGGCGCCATGGCGAACATGATCATGATCGCGTTGATCGTGCTGGCCGCCGTCATGCTGTTCCGCTTCATCATGCGCAAGCGGCAGGGCAACAACGCCACGCCGGCCTACGCAGGCGCGGGTTCCGCTTCGCCTTATGGCAGCACGACCGCACGCACCGGGCTGAACCAGGAGCCGGCGCGCACGTTGCAGCCGCAGGCGGGCGGTTTCGGCAGCAATGCGATCGATGCCCCGGCGACGGCCGCCGTGCAGCCGGAAGTTCCGGCAGGCTTCGATACCGAAGCGTTCATCCGTAACGCGAAGGTGTACTTCGTGCGTCTGCAGGACGCGTGGGATCGCGGCAACGTCAACGACATCCGCGAATTCACGACGCCCGAAATGTTCGCCGAAGTGAAGCTGGACGTCGATGCACGCGGCAGCACGCCGAACCGCACGGACGTCGTGCAGCTCAACGCCGACCTGCTCGGCGTGGAAGACCGCGCAGGCGAATACCTCGCGAGCGTGCGCTTCCACGGCCTGATCCGCGAGTCGGAAGGGGCGGCGGCTGAACCGTTCGTCGAAATCTGGAACCTGTCGAAGCAGAAGGCGGGCAACGAAGGCTGGCTGCTGGCCGGTATCCAGCAGGTAAGCTGATCGATGGCGGGCCGCAACGCCCAAAGGCGCTGCGGCCCGTGCGTTAGCGGCAAACTGACGTCATTGTTTCAAAAAGCCTCACCGTACGGCATGGCCGCGCCGCCTGCGCGGTTATAAACCGTAGAATAGAACCCGCGCGAGCTGCCGCTTGCGCGGGTTTTTTCATCTCAGAGCCGATGACGAACGCACACGAATCATCCCGTCCCGCCACGAATCCCGCCTTGAGGACCGCGTCCACTGCGTTCGCGGCGGTCGTCAATCATTTGCTGGTGCGTGAGCCGTGGGCGCGCGAGCGCGTCAAGCCGTATGCCGGCAAGTGCGTGAAGCTCGTGTGCGGGCCGGTTTCGATTGCGCTCGTCGCGCAAGCCGACGGCCTTCTGGCGGCGATCACCGAAACGCAAACGCCGGTCTTCGACGTAACCATCGCCGTGCCGCTCGACGCGCTTCCTGCATTCCTGCAAGGCGGACAGGCGGCGGTGATGAAGCACGTGCGCATCGAAGGCGATGCCGAATTCGCGACGACGCTTGCGAAGCTGGCCGAACATTTGCGGTGGGACCCGGAGGAAGACCTGTCGCGCGTGATCGGCGATGCTCCCGCGCATCGCGTCGGCCGCATCGCCCGGACGGTGCAGGAGCAGACGCGGCGCACGAGCCGCAATGTGCTGGATTCGGTCGCCGAATATCTGCTCGACGAACGCCCGCAACTCGTGCGCAAGAGCGCGCTCGATGCATTCAACGCCGAGCTTTCGCGTGCGCGCGATGCGCTGGCGCGCGTCGAGAAGCGCATCGAGAGGATCGAACACGCAGTCCAGCAACAACCCACGGCCCGCGGCGCCTCAGCGCGGACCGGCGGCGAGTCCGTGCGCGACTCGCACGAATAACGAGCTGAAGCCAACCGACCATGCGTTTTCTGCGTTTCCTCAAGATTTTTTTCACGATCGTCCGCTTCGGCCTCGACGAGCTGGTGATGAGCGGCATCAACGATCGCCGCGTGCGCTATCTGATGCGCATCACCACCTTCGGCCGCCGCTTCGACATCGAGCGCGGCATCCGGCTGAGACTTGCGCTGGAAAGCCTCGGCCCGATCTTCGTGAAGTTCGGCCAGGTGCTCTCGACGCGGCGCGATCTGTTGCCGGTCGATATCGCCGACGAACTCGCCAAGTTGCAGGATCGTGTGCCGCCGTTCGATTCGAACCAGGCGGTGTCGTTAATCGAGAAGGCGCTCGGCGCGCCGATCGAACAGCTTTTCGACGAATTCGAGCGTGTGCCGGTGGCGAGCGCGTCGATCGCGCAGGTGCACTTCGCGAAGATCAAGCACGGGGAGCACGCGGGCAAGCCCGTCGCCGTGAAGGTGCTGCGGCCCGGCATGCTGCCCGTCATCGATTCCGATCTGGCCTTGCTGCGCGACATCGCGATCTGGGCCGAACGCCTGTGGCCCGATGGCCGTCGCCTGAAGCCGCGCGAAGTCGTCGCGGAATTCGACAAATATCTGCACGACGAACTCGATCTCATGCGCGAGGCCGCCAACGGCAGCCAGTTGCGGCGCAATTTCGCGGGACTGGACCTGCTGCTCGTCCCGGAAATGTACTGGGATCTGTCCGCGCCGACCGTGCTCGTGATGGAACGGATGGTCGGCGTGCCGATCAGCCAGGTGGAGACGCTGCGCGCCGCGGGCGTCGATATTCCGAAGCTTGCGCGCGAGGGCGTCGAGATTTTCTTCACGCAAGTGTTTCGCGACGGCTTCTTCCACGCGGACATGCACCCGGGCAACATCCAGGTCAGTCTCGATCCGGCCACCTTCGGGCGCTACATCGCGCTGGATTTCGGCATCGTCGGGGCGCTGTCGGACTTCGACAAGAATTACCTCGCGCAGAACTTCCTCGCGTTCTTCAAGCGCGACTATCACCGCGTCGCCACCTTGCACCTGGAGTCCGGCTGGGTGCCGCCGAGCACCCGCGTCGAGGAACTTGAAAGCGCCATTCGCGCGGTCTGCGAGCCGTACTTCGATCGCGCGTTGAAGGACATATCGCTGGGACAGGTGCTGATGCGGCTCTTTTCGACGTCGCGGCGCTTCAACGTCGAAATTCAGCCGCAACTCGTGCTGCTGCAAAAGACGATGCTCAACGTCGAAGGTCTCGGCCGTTCGCTCGATCCGGAACTGGATCTGTGGAAAACCGCGAAGCCTTACCTCGAACGCTGGATGAATGCGCAGATCGGCTGGCGCGGCTGGTATGAACGCCTGCAGATGGAAGCGCCGCAGTGGAGCAAGACGATCCCGCAACTGCCGCGGCTGATCCATCATCTGCTCGCGGAACGGCATGACGTGCCGAGAAGCGGCAACGAAGACACGATGCGCCTGTTGCTCGCCGAGCAAAAGCGCACGAACCGGCTGCTGATGACACTGCTGGTCGCCGGGCTTATTACGGTGGCGGGCGCGGGCGTGGTCATCGCACAAATGTGGATAGGCTATCCATGAGCGATCCGACTTTCACGCACCGCGATCCCGACTCGCCCGGCTTCTGGGACGAGCGGTTCGACCAACGCTTCACGCCCTGGGATCAGGCCGGCGTGCCGGAGGCGTTTCAGTCGTTCGTGGCTGCGCTGCCCGAGCCTCGCGCCAGCAAGGTGCTGATTCCCGGCTGCGGCAGCGCCTACGAAGCGTCGTTTTTGGTGGAGCGCGGTTGCACCGTGCGGGCGATCGACTTTTCGGCAAGCGCCGTCGCGGCGGCGCGCGGGCAGTTGGGCGCGCGGGCGGATATCATCGAACAGGCCGATTTTTTCTCGTATGAGCCGCCGTTCGCGCCGGACTGGATCTACGAGCGCGCGTTTCTATGCGCGCTGCCGAAGGCTCGCTGGGCGGATTACGCCGGCCGCATGGCGGCGCTGTTGCAACCGGGCGCGCTGCTCGCCGGCTTCTTTTTCATCGGCGCGACGCCGAAAGGACCGCCGTTCGGCATCGAGCGCGACGAACTCGATGCGCTTCTGACGCCGCATTTCGAACTCATCGACGACCGCGAAGTCAGCGGCTCGCTTCCTGTCTTTGCCGGCCGCGAGCGCTGGCTGACCTGGCGTCGCGCTTGAAATCCATCGACCGCGCCCTCATCTGACTCGATGCTGCACGGCTCCACGCGCCCAAAAATCCGGGCCCGGGGCGGTTTGCGGCTATAATTCAAGGCTTTGCAAGCGTCGACAGATCATTGTAGGAAGAGTGCCATGCCGATTTATGCATACCGCTGCGCATCCTGCGGCCACGAAAAAGACGTGCTCCAGAAACTGAGCGATGCACCGCTCACGCAATGTCCTGCCTGTGGCAAGGACGCATTTTCCAAGCAAGTGACCGCAGCGGGTTTCCAGCTCAAGGGTTCGGGCTGGTACGTCACCGATTTCCGCGGCGGCAATAACGGCGGCTCGTCGAATGCCGCGACGGCGAAAGCCGGCGAAACGGTTGCCGCGAGCGATGGCGCAAACGCTGGCGCCGCGTCGTCATCCGATGCGTCGACGCCTGCAAGCACGACGCCCGCCGCCGCTGCGCCGGCATCGTCCAGCTCGTCGGACGCGGCCTGACGCCCGAGCGCCCGACGCGCGGCGCGGCTGAAGTCGCGGCGGCCGACGGCCCGGACCGCCGCGCATTCCGGGACGCGCACGAGCCGCAGCAAGCGCGAGCGCCGCGCTCACCCCACGCCCAGCCCGCTCAACCGCTCGCAGCGACCATACCGACTACAACGTGACGACGAAAAAGACTACGCTCAAAACCGTGTTCCTCACCGGCCTGCTCGTGCTGGTGCCGCTTGCCATCACCCTGTGGGTGCTTGGCCTCGTGATCGGAACGATGGACCAGACGCTGCTGCTGTTGCCGTCCGCGTGGCAGCCCGAGCGTGTTTTCGGTTTCCACTTGCCGGGCTTGGGCGCATTGTTGACGCTGGCGTTCATCTTCATCGTCGGCCTGCTCACGCAGAATTTCATCGGGCAGAAGCTCGTACTCTGGTGGGACGCGATCGTTCGTCATATTCCTGTCGTCGGCCCGCTTTATACCAGCGTCAAACAAGTCTCGGACACGCTGCTCTCGTCGAGCGGCAATGCGTTTCGCAAGGCGCTGCTGATTGAATATCCGCGCAAGGGTTCCTACACGATCGGCTTTCTGACCGGCATTCCCGGCGGCGACGTGCTGAACCATCTGAAGGAAGATCACGTGAGCGTCTATGTGCCGACGACGCCCAACCCGACCTCCGGCTTCTTCCTGATGATGCCGAAGAGCGAGGTCGTCGAACTGGACATGACCGTCGACGCGGCACTGAAATACATCGTCTCGATGGGCGTGGTCGCCCCCGCTCCGAGCGCGCCGCTCGCGCCGGTTGCGCCCGCGCGCCGCCCCACCGAGCCGCCGATGTAATGCCGGCGCGCGCGCCGGGAATCGAGCCGACGAAGAGCCGACCCGCACGCGAGCCGTTGATTAACGAACAACGAAACACACACACATCATGTCGATGCGATCTGAATACTGCGGTCTGGTGACCGAAGCCCTGCTGGGCCAAACCGTCTCGCTGTGCGGCTGGGTCCATCGCCGCCGCGATCACGGGGGCGTTATCTTCATCGACTTGCGCGATCGCGAAGGGCTCGTTCAGGTCGTCTGCGATCCGGACCGCGCCGAGATGTTCAGCGTCGCCGAGGGCGTGCGCAACGAATTCTGCGTGCAAGTGAAGGGCGTCGTGCGCAACCGTCCGGAAGGCACGGCCAACGCGAACCTCACGAGCGGCAAGATCGAAGTGCTGTGCCATGAGCTGACGGTGCTGAACGCATCGGTCACGCCGCCGTTCCAGCTCGACGACGACAACCTCTCGGAAACCACGCGCCTCACGCATCGCGTGCTCGACCTGCGCCGCCCGCAGATGCAGAAGAACCTGCGACTGCGCTATCGCGTGGCGATGGAAGTGCGCAAGTATCTGGACGAGCAGGGTTTCATCGACATCGAAACGCCGATGCTCACCAAGAGCACGCCGGAAGGCGCGCGCGACTATCTCGTGCCGTCGCGCGTGAACGCGGGCCAGTTCTTCGCGTTGCCGCAATCGCCGCAATTGTTCAAGCAATTGTTGATGGTCGCGAACTTCGACCGTTACTACCAGATCACCAAGTGCTTCCGCGACGAAGACCTGCGCGCCGACCGTCAGCCGGAATTCACGCAGATCGACTGCGAAACCTCGTTCCTCACCGAGCAGGAAATTCGCGATCTGTTCGAGAACATGATCCGCCACGTCTTCAAGGAGACGATGGACGTCGCGCTGCCGGAGAAATTCCCGGTGATGCTGTACTCGGAAGCGATGCGCCGCTTCGGTTCCGACAAGCCCGACCTGCGCGTGAAGCTCGAATTCGCCGACCTGACCGACGCCGTGCGCGACGTCGACTTCAAGGTGTTCAGCATGCCGGCGAACTCCAAGGACGGCCGCGTCGCTGCGCTGCGCGTGCCGAAGGGCGGCGAGCTGTCGCGTGGCGATATCGACGGCTACACGGAATTCGTGCGCATCTACGGCGCGAAGGGCCTGGCCTGGATCAAGGTCAACGACAAGACGAAGGGCCGCGACGGCCTGCAAAGCCCGATCGTCAAGAACCTGCATGACGCCGCGCTCGCCGCGATCATGGAGCGCACCGGCGCCGAGAACGGCGACATCATCTTCTTCGCGGCGGATCGCGCGAAGGTCGTGAACGACAGTCTCGGTGCGTTGCGCCTGAAGATCGGTCATTCGGAATTCGGCAAGTCGAACGGTCTGCTGGAAACCGGCTGGAAGCCGCTGTGGGTGATCGACTTCCCGATGTTCGAGTACGACGAGGAAGAAAACCGCTACGTGGCCGCGCACCATCCGTTCACGAGCCCGAAGGACGAGCACCTCGAATACCTCGAGACCGATCCTGCTCGCTGCCTCGCCAAGGCGTACGACATGGTGCTGAACGGCTGGGAAATCGGCGGCGGTTCGGTGCGTATCTTCCAGGAAGACGTGCAGAGCAAGGTGTTCCGCGCGCTGAAAATCGGCGCGGAAGAAGCGCGCCTCAAGTTCGGCTTCCTGCTCGACGCGCTCCAGTACGGCGCGCCGCCGCACGGCGGCATCGCGTTTGGTCTGGACCGTGTCGTCACGCTGATGTCGGGCGCCGATTCGATCCGCGACACCATCGCCTTCCCGAAGACGCAGCGCGCGCAAGACCTGCTCACGCAAGCGCCGAGCGAAGTGGACGAGCGCCAGTTGCGCGAACTGCATATCCGTCTGCGTCAGCCGGAGCAGAAAGCGCAGTAAGCGTCGCATTTGTCGGAATGAGAAAGGCGCGGGACCGTTTTGGCCCGCGCCTTTTTCGTTTTTTGCGTTACAGTTTCCGGGCCAAAGACATAACGAAAGCGCGTTCCTCACGTCATGCAGAAGCCGCCCAAAATCCCCGAATCGGTACTGGTCGTCATTCATACGCCCGACCTCGATGTCCTCATCATCGAGCGCGCGGACCACAAAGGGTTCTGGCAATCCGTGACAGGCTCGAAAGACACGATCGACGAACCGCTCATCGAGACTGCCGCGCGCGAAGTGCAGGAAGAGACGGGAATCATCATCGGCAGCACGCTTGTGCCGCACGCCGCGCTGCTCGACTGGCATCACAGCATCCAGTACGAGATCTATCCGCAGTGGCGGCATCGCTATGCGGAAGGCGTCATGCACAACACCGAACACCAGTTCAGTCTCTGTGTGCCGCACTGTCTGGAAGTGACACTCGCGCCGCGCGAACACACGTCCCATCTCTGGCTGCCGCTGCGCGAAGCCGCCGACCGCTGCTTCTCGTGGTCGAACCGCGAAGCGATCCTCCAACTGCCCGAGCGCCTTGCGGCGCATAGCCGATGATCGGTGTTCGGCCGCGGCGCAAATTCAAACGGTTGCGCCAGGCGCTGTTTTCCGGGCGGCGTCCGCCACGGCTTTGCTTCACCGTCGGCAACGAGGTGCGCATTTTTCAAGGCGGCGTGCAGTTTTTTCCTGCGCTGATCGAGCGGATCGACCATGCGCAGGAGTACGTGTCGCTCGAAACGTATATCTTCGCCAACGACGACAGCGGCCGCGCCGTTTCCGATGCGCTCGTGCGCGCGGCGGTGCGCGGCGTGACGGTGCGCGTGATTACCGATGGCGTCGGCACCGAACGCAATCTGCCGATGTTTGCGCAGTGGAAGGAAAGCGGCGTCGACCATCGCATCTACAACCCGCATCTGCTGTTCGGGCCGCTTGGCTTTTCGCGCACGCATCGCAAGCTCGCGGTCATCGACGGGACCTACGCGTTTTGCGGTGGCATCAATATCGTCGATGACTTCGACCAGAACGGAACGCGACTCGAGGAGCCGCGCTGGGACTTCGCGATGGAAGCGAAGGGGCCCGTCGTCAAGGACGTGCGCGATGCATTCGACGTTCAATGGGACCGCATCCGGCTCGGCGTCAAGCCGCGCGAGCCGCGCACGGCGGACTGCGATGCGGAGCCGCCGCAAAGCCGATGGAGCTCGCGCCGTGCGAGACGTGCACGCCAGCGCGCGCGCCTCGGCGAGATCCATGCGGTGGACCGCCCGTGCGTTGCGTTCGTCGCGCGCGACAATCTGCTGAACCGCCGCGCCATTGAAAAGGCCTATCTGCGGGCCATCGCTCATGCCGAGCGCGAAGTGCTGCTCGCCAATCCCTACTTCATGCCGGGCCGCAAATTGCGTCGCGCGCTCGTTTACGCGGCGCAGCGCGGCGTGCGCGTTTCCCTCGTGATCGGGCGCAAGGAATTCGTCGCGCTCGACTACGCGACGCCTTTTTTGTATGGCAACCTGCTAAAGCACGGCGTGCGCATCGCCGAATACGAGAAGACGATGCTTCATGGCAAGGTCGCTGTCGTGGACGCCGACTGGGCGACGATCGGCTCGTCTAACCTCGACGCGCTCTCGCTCGTCCTGAACAACGAAGCGAACATGGTGCTCGTCAATCACCCGGAGATCGCGGGATTGCACGACGCCATTCTTCAGGCGTTTGACGAAGGCAGCCGTATCGACGAAAAGCGTTACGCTTCGCGTCCGCTGACCGAACGCATTTTGAGCTGGCTCGCCTACAACAGCTACCGCGCGATGATGAAAGTGATCACCATCGGCCAATACGATTAAAACCAGAAAAGGCAGGGAGCGGGGCAGAATAGATGCCGGGCGTCAAGTATGCTCCCACGAAATGGGAAGTCGGGCAGTCACTTACATGCAGTCCATGCATAAAAAGCGACAATCATCAGGTCGAGTTTGAGATTCGTCTCATTGGCTTCGACTAAGAGTTAGAAATGGCTTTCTAATAAATTGCTTGTTTCACCGGCGATCGGCGACAATAATAGAACGGCCGTTCGTTTTCAATCGGGTCACGAGAGGACGGTAGGGATCATGCGAAAAGGCGAACAGACGCGGGCCGCGATTCTCGACGCAGCGTTGGATCTGGCAAGCCGGGACGGGCTGGAAGGGTTGACGATCGGCCTTCTGGCCGAGCGGATGCAAATGAGCAAAAGCGGCGTGTTTGCGCATTTCGGCTCACGCGAGGACTTGCAAGTGGAAGTGGTGCGCGAGTACCACCGCCGTTTCGAGGACGAAGTGTTCTTTCCGAGCTTGCGCGAACCGCGCGGCTTGCCGCGATTGCGGGCGATGATGAGCCGCTGGATGGAGAAGCGCATCGAGGAAGTGACGACGGGCTGCATCTACATCAGCGGGGCGGTCGAGTATGACGACCGCGCGGCGAGTGCGGTGCGCGAGCAGCTCGTGAACAGCGTGACCACCTGGCGCGAGGCGCTGTTGCGGGCGATTCGCCAGGCGAAGGACGAAGGGCATTTGAAACCGGAGACGGATCCGCAACTGATGCTTTTCGAGTTGTACAGCTTCACGCTCGGCTTGCATCACGACGCGCGTTTCCTGCATATGCCGGGGGCCGTGCAACTGACGCGGGACGCGCTGGAGAAGACGATCGTTTCGTATCAGACGTCGAACATATCCGCCGATGGCGGCGCACGGCAGGCAATCGAGCCGGGCGCACTAGGAGGCGCGAGTGTGTCGGCGAATCTGACTTCGCATCAACACGGGAGTCGTTAGCGGCGCTGGCTGAATCGTGAAGGGTTCGGTGGCGCGCAACGACCAAGCTCGAGTAACTGGAGAGACTCATGGGACAGTACGCCGCCCCCCTTCGCGACATGCAGTTCGTGCTGCACGAATTGCTGAACGTCGAAGCCGAACTGAAGCGCATGCCGAAGCATGCCGAGCTGGATGCGGACACCATCAATCAGGTGCTCGAGGAAGCCGGCAAGTTCTGTTCGGAGGTCGTGTTTCCGCTCAACCAGTCGGGCGACCGCGAGGGCTGCACGTATGAGGGCGATGGCGTCGTGAAGACGCCGTCGGGCTTCAAAGAGGCGTATCGCCAGTACGTCGAGGCGGGCTGGCCTGCGCTCGGCTGCGATCCCGAATTCGGCGGGCAGGGCCTGCCTGCGTTCGTCAACAATGCGCTGTACGAAATGCTGAACTCCGCGAATCAGGCCTGGACGATGTACCCCGGCCTGTCGCATGGCGCATACGAGTGCCTGCACGCGCATGGCACGCCGGAGCAGAAGTCGGTGTATCTGCCGAAGCTGGTCGAAGGCGTGTGGACGGGCACCATGTGCCTGACCGAACCGCATTGCGGCACCGATCTCGGCATTCTGCGCACGAAGGCCGAGCCGAACGGCGATGGCTCGTACGCGCTCACCGGCACGAAGATCTTCATTTCGAGCGGCGAGCACGACATGGCGGAGAACATCGTGCATCTGGTGCTTGCGCGTCTGCCCGGTGCGCCGATGGGCACGAAGGGCATCTCGCTCTTCATCGTGCCGAAGTTCGTTCCGGATGCGAACGGCGCGATTGGCGAGCGCAACGGCATCAAGTGCGGATCGATCGAGCACAAGATGGGCATCCACGGCAACGCCACGTGTGTGATGAACCTGGATGGCGCGAAGGGCTGGCTCGTCGGCGAATCGAACAAGGGCTTGAACGCCATGTTCGTGATGATGAACGCGGCGCGTCTGGGCGTCGGCATGCAGGGGCTTGGGCTGACGGAAGTGGCGTATCAGAACTCGCTCGCGTATGCGAAGGAGCGTCTGCAGATGCGCGCGCTCACCGGTCCCAAGGCGCCGGACAAGGCGGCTGATCCGATCATCGTTCATCCGGACGTGCGCCGCATGCTGCTCACGCAGAAGGCGTATGCCGAGGCGGGGCGTGCGTTCGCGTATTGGGCGGCGCTCAATATCGACAAGGAACTGTCGCACGAGGATGAATCGGTGCGCCGCGAGGCGGCGGATTTCGTCGCGTTGCTGACGCCTGTGATCAAGGCGTTTCTCACCGATAACGCGTTCGAAGGCACCAATCTCGCGGTGCAGATTTACGGCGGACACGGCTTCATTTCCGAATGGGGCATGGAGCAGTATGTGCGCGATGCGCGCATCAACATGATCTACGAAGGGACGAATTCGATTCAGGCGCTCGATCTCCTTGGACGCAAGATTCTCGGCGACATGGGCGTGAAGATGAAGGCTTTTGGCAAGGTCGTGGCGGCATTCATCGAAGAAGAGGGCATCAAGCCCGAGATGCAGGAGTTCATCAATCCGCTTGCCGATATCGGCGAGAAGGTGCAGAAGCTCACGATGGAGATCGGCATGAAGGCCATGCAGAATCCTGATGAAGTCGGGGCTGCTGCCGTGCCGTACATGCGGACTGTCGGGCATCTGGTGTTTTCTTATTTCTGGGCCCGCATGGCGAGGGTGGCGCTGGATCGCGCAGGTTCTTCTTCTGATGCTTTTTATGCTGCCAAGCTGGCTACTGCGCGGTTCTACTTCGCCAAGCTGCTGCCTGAGACCGCTTCTACTATTCGCGCTGCGCGCTCAGGGGCTAAGTCTTTGATGGAGTTTGATGAGGCCTGGTTTTGAGGTTTTATCGTTTCCTGGAACTTGTATTCGTGTCGGTCTATTAGTACGCCCCTCCCCGGGGCGGGGGTCACTTTCTTTGCCGCTGCAAAGAAAGTAACCAAAGAAAGCAGCTTTTTTGGCCCGAAGCACAGTATGCGTGACCACTCCGTAGAACATCGGTGGCACTCGAATTAATTGGCAGCCTTGAATCACCTTCCACGCCCGCTGAGCGCCACGTCCTCCGAGCCCCTTGGCTCGACAAAACCAACGGGCGGTTCACGTGGACGCAACCTTTGGAAGCGCAGCACGAGCGACGAACTTCTAAACCGCGTACTGCTCGGCATTGAAAGTACAGAAGCAACCGAGAGTGGCGAGGCAGTGAAATACGTTCGGTGTTAACGAGCCAAAGGGCTCGGAGGACGTTTGTGCTCAGTGGGCGTGGAAGGTGATTCAAGGCTTTATCAAGCTGAGTGCCACCGAGGTCCTACGAAGTGGCTGCATTATTGTTGCTTAGGGCAGCTCAGAAAAAGCTGCTTTCTTTGGTTACTTTCTTTGCATGGGACCAGAGTAAGGCGCTAAAGCGCCAACTCTGGTCGACAGCCAAGAAAGTGACCCCTCCGCCGGGGAGGCGGCTACTGAAACAAAACGCAAGCTAACGCATCAACCCAGCCCTAACGCGCCGCGAAAGCAAAAAACCCAACCCGAGAGGTAACCCAAGTGAGCACCTTGAACATCCGCAGAGTCGCCGTGCTCGGCGCCGGCGTGATGGGCGCGCAGATCGCTGCGCATCTGATCAACGCCCGCGTGCCCGTCTTGCTGTTCGATCTTCCCGCCAAGGAAGGCGCAAAGAACGGCATCGCGCTGAAGGCAATCGAGAACCTCAAGAAACTGTCCCCGGCGCCGCTCGGGATCAAAGACGACGCCCAATACATCGAAGCGGCCAACTACGACGACGACATCGAGAAACTGAAAGAATGCGATCTCGTCATCGAAGCCATCGCCGAGCGCATGGACTGGAAGCACGATCTCTACAAGAAAGTGTCCCCGCACATCGCGCCGCACGCGATCTTCGCCAGCAACACGTCCGGCCTCTCGATCACCGAACTGTCGAACGGCTTCGATGAAGAACTGAAGTCCCGCTTCTGCGGCGTGCACTTCTTCAATCCGCCGCGCTACATGCATCTCGTCGAACTCATTCCGACCGCATCGACGAAACCGGAAATCCTCGATCAACTGGAAACGTTCCTCACGAGCGTCATCGGCAAAGGCGTCGTGCGCGCCAAGGACACGCCGAACTTCATCGCGAACCGCGTCGGCGTCTTCTCGATCCTCGCCGTCATCGCCGAAGCGGAAAAGTTCGGCCTGCGCTTCGACGAAGTCGACGATCTCACCGGCGCACGCCTCGGCCGCGCGAAATCCGCAACCTTCCGCACCGCCGATGTCGTCGGCCTCGACACGATGGCGCACGTCATCAAGACGATGCAGGACAACCTCGCCGACGATCCGTTCTTCCCCGTCTATACGACGCCGCCCGTGCTCGCCGAACTGGTGAAGAACGGCGCGCTCGGCCAAAAGTCCGGCGCAGGCTTCTATCGCAAGGAAGGCAAGGCGATCAAAGTCCTCGACCCGAAAACAGCGCAATACGTCGATGGCGGCGCGAAGGCGGACGAGATCATCGGCCGCATTCTCAAGCGCCCGCCCGCCGAACGCTTCAAGCTGCTGCGCGAGACGGACAACAAACAGGCGCAATTTCTTTGGGCCATCTTCCGCGACGTGTTCCACTACATCGCGGTGCATCTCGAATCGATCGCGGACAACGCGCGCGACGTCGATCTCGCCATCCGCTGGGGCTTCGGCTGGAGCCAGGGTCCGTTCGAAAGCTGGCAGGCAGCCGGCTGGCAGCAGATCGCGAAGTGGGTGCAGGAAGACATCGACGCCGGCAAGGCACTCTCCAGCGCACCGCTGCCCGCGTGGGTGCTCGACGGCCCCGTCGCGGAGAAAGGCGGTGTCCATACCGACGAAGGCTCGTGGTCGCCGAAGTCGAAGCGCTTCGAGCCGCGCTCGACGCTGCCCGTCTACAGCAAGCAGGTGTTCCGCGCACCGCTCATCGGTGAAACCGGCGCCGATCCCAAGACCTACGGCAAGACGCTCTTCGAAACCGACGCCGTGCGCGCCTGGCTCGACGATGCTCAGGGCGATGTCGTGATCGTCTCGTTCAAGACGAAGATGAACACCATCGGTCCCGGCGTCATCGACGGACTCACGCAAGCCATCGAACTCGCGGAGAAGGAATATCGCGGCGTGGTCATCTGGCAGCCGGCGTCGCTCACGCTCGGCACGCCGGGCGGCGCGTTCTCGGCAGGCGCCAATCTCGAAGAAGCCATGCCGGCCTTCATGATGGGCGGCGCGAAAGGCATCGAACCGTTCGTGAAGAAGTTCCAGCAAGGCATGTTGCGCGTGAAGTACGCGAACGTGCCGGTGGTGTCGGCGGTATCGGGCATTGCGCTCGGCGGCGGGTGCGAACTGCTGCTGCATTCGGCGAAGCGCGTCGCGCATGTCGAGAGCTACATCGGGCTCGTGGAAGTGGGCGTCGGTCTCGTGCCGGCGGGCGGCGGCCTGAAGGAAGCCGCGTTGCGCGCAGCGGAAGCCGCGAGCGCCGTCAACGCAACGAGCGATCTGCTCAAGTTCCTGCAAAAGCCGTTCGAGAACGCGGCGATGGCGAAAGTCTCCGGCTCCGCGCTCGAAGCACGCGCGATGGGCTATCTGAAGCCATCGGACACCATCGTGTTCAACGTGCACGAATTGCTCGACATCGCGAAGAAGGAAGCGCGGGCGCTGTCGGACGCGGGTTATCGCGCGCCGTTGCGCGTGAAGCAAGTGCCGGTCGCGGGCCGCTCGGCGATAGCGACGATCAAGGCGTCGCTCGTCAACATGCGCGATGGACGCTTCATCAGCGCGCACGACTTCCTGATCGCGAGCCGCATCGCGGAAGCGGTGTGTGGCGGGGACGTCGAAGGCGGCAGTCTCGTGGATGAAGAATGGCTGCTCGCGCTCGAGCGCCGGGCGTTCATCGAACTGCTTGGCACGCAGAAGACGCAGGAACGGATCATGGGCATGTTGCAGACCGGCAAGCCGGTTCGCAACTAAGGCGCGCGGAACATCGGAGCTTGATATGAGCAAACAACTTCAGGAAGCATACATCGTCGCCGCGAGCCGCACGCCGATCGGCAAGGCGCCGCGCGGCGTGTTCAGGAACACGCGCCCGGACGAACTGCTCGTCCACGCGATCAGATCGGCCGTCGCGCAAGTGCCGGGGCTCGATACCAACGTGATCGAAGACGCGATCGTCGGCTGCGCGATTCCGGAAGCGGAGCAGGGCTTGAACGTCGCGCGCATGGGCGCACTGCTCGCCGGGCTGCCGAAGACGGTCGGCGGCGTGACCGTGAACCGCTTCTGCGCATCGGGGCTGACGGCGCTCGCGATGGCGGCGGACCGCATCCGCGTGGGCGAGGCCGAAGCGATCATCGCGGGCGGCTGCGAATCCATGAGCATGGTGCCGATGATGGGCAACAAGCCGTCGCTGTCGCCGCATATCTTCGATCGCAATGAGGACATCGGCATCGCCTACGGCATGGGGCTGACGGCCGAGCAAGTGGCCGAACGGTGGAAGGTGAGCCGCGAGGCCCAGGACGCGTTCGCGGTGGAGTCGCATCGCCGTGCGCTGGCCGCGCAGCAATCGGGCGAATTCGCCGATGAAATCGCCCCGTACATGCTCAACGAGCGCTTCCCCGATCTCGAAAGCGGCGAAGTGCGCGTGAATGCGCGCGAGATCGCATTCGACGAAGGCCCGCGCGCCGACACGACGCTCGAAGGTCTCGCGAAACTGCGCGCCGTGTTCGCGAACAAAGGCTCGGTGACGGCGGGCAACAGCTCGCAGACATCGGACGGCGCGGGCGCGTTGATCGTCGTGTCGGAAAAGATCCTGAAGCAGTTCAACCTGACGCCGCTCGCGCGCTTCGTGAGCTTTGCGGTGCGCGGCGTGCCGCCGGAGATCATGGGCATCGGGCCGAAGGAAGCGATTCCGGCCGCGCTGAAGGCAGCAGGGCTGAAGCAGGACGATATGGACTGGATCGAGCTGAACGAGGCGTTCGCGGCGCAATCGCTCGCGGTCATCAACGATCTCGGCCTCGACACGTCGAAGCTGAATCCGCTCGGCGGGGCCATCGCGCTCGGGCATCCGCTCGGCGCGACCGGCGCAATCCGCTCGGCAACGGTCGTTCACGGCCTGCGCCGCCGCAACCTGAAGTACGGCATGGTGACGATGTGCGTCGGCACCGGCATGGGCGCGGCGGGGATCATCGAGCGCGTTTGACCTTGAACCGTCCGCGGGCGCCATGCTCGCGGACGCCGCCATCGGAAGGAGACAGCGGAATGGATATCGTCATCGAACGCGCGCAAGGCGTGCTGAGCATCGTGCTCAATCGTCCCGACAAGAAGAACGCGATCACCGCGGCGATGTATCAGGAAATGGCCGACGGCCTCTACGAAGCCGAGAAAGACCCGGACGTGCGCGCCGTTCTGCTGCGCGGCAACGGCGGCGCGTTCAGCGCGGGCAACGATCTCGAAGACTTTCTCAACGACCCGCCGAAGGAGCAGGACGCGCCCGTGTTCCAGTTCCTGCGGCGGCTGTCCGGCATGCCGAAGCCCGTCGTTGCGGCGGTATCGGGCGTGGCGGTCGGTGTCGGCACGACGATGCTCCTGCATTGCGACATGGTCTATGCCGCGAAGAACGCGAAGTTCTCGCTGCCCTTCGTGCAGCTTGGGTTATGTCCGGAGGCGGCGTCGAGTCTGCTGCTGCCGCGCATCGCTGGATACCAGCGGGCGGCGGAAAAGCTGCTGCTCGGCGAAGCGTTCAGCGTCGATGAAGCGGTGAGCATGGGCTTCGTCAACGGCGTGGTCGATGCCGCCGAACTCGATGCCTACGCGTTCGAGCGCGCGCGGCGGCTCGCGGCGCTGCCGGCCGCTTCGCTGCGTGCGACGAAAGCGCTGATGAAAGGCGAGCAGTCGGCTGAAGTGCCCGCACGCATGGACGAGGAAGCGGCGCACTTCTCGCGGATGCTCGTCGCGCCGGAAGCGCGGGAAGCGTTTGCGGCGTTCTTCGAGAAGCGGAAAGCGGACTTCACGAAGTTCCAGTGAAGTCCGTCATTCCACGTCGTATTCCACGTAGCTGTTCTCGCGCGCAAAACTCACCAGCCGCAAGCCCGCCTGCTTCGCGATGCCGATGGCCAGCGATGTCGGCGCGGAGATGGTGACGACCATCGGCACGCCCACGCGCGCCGACTTGCGCACGAGCTCGTAGCTTGCGCGGCTCGACAGGAACACGAAGCCCTGCGTCGTATCCACGCGCTGTAACACGAGCTGGCCGATGAGCTTGTCGAGCGCGTTATGCCGTCCCACGTCTTCGAACGCGAATCGCACGGCGCCGGTGTCGTCGCACCAGGCGGCCGCGTGCAGCCCGCCCGTCAGCTTCGTCAAACGCTGATGCGCGGGCAACTCGCGCGCCGCGCGCTCGATCGCATCGGGCGCAAGCCGTGTCAGAAAGCCGGTATCCGGCACGCGCTCCGGCTGTAGATCCAGCAAGTCAATACTTTCTATTCCGCACACGCCGCAACCGGTGCGGCCCGCCAGCGCGCGGCGCTTGTCCTTCAGCGCAAGAAACGCCTGCTGCACGACTTGCAGATGCACTTCGGCATGCGGCAGCGTGTGGCCATCGTCGCGGTAATAGACTTCGATATCGTGAATGTCGCTTCCACGCTCGACGATGCCCTCGGTCAGCGAGAAGCCCATTGCGAACGCTTCGAGGTCGCGCGGCGTGCACATCATCACCGCGTGCGAGATGCCGTTGAACACCAGCGCGACGGGCCATTCCTGACCGACGTTATCGCTTGCAACGGCGAGTTCGCCGCGCCGATGCCTGCGCACCTGCCGCTCGATATAGCCCGGCTGATCTTCGGTTTCGAGTTGATTCACTTGACTTGCACTCCGTTGCTGCAGGAACGAGGACTTCGTTAGAGTCCGGGTATAGGGCTTGCTCCATAGACTTGCTGCCCGCGCTCGTTCACAGGCGCACGCAGCGGCACACAATGCACGGTTCGAGCCCAACACCAGGCCCTACAATAACTTAAGCGGGCGATGCGCGCCGGCGCGCGCCCCTCAAACCAACGAGGCTATCGCCATGGGACTTTACGACGCCGCCCGTCTCTTCAAGTTCGAGATCGAATCCTCGGACAATCTGCGCTTCATTCCGCTTGCGGTGCGCTTCAATCTCGACCGCTTCGGCATGCGCATCACGCTCGATCAATGGCAGATGCTTCCTTACGACGATCGCGTGCTGCTCGCGCGCTTTCCCATCGAAGATGAAGCCGAGGTCGAGAAGAACTTCGATCTCGCGCTCGAAGAGATGTTGAAGACGCACGCGAACGCCGCGCCTGAGAGAATCCCGCGCGATCCCGAGCCCGTCTGGGCGCACGCCGACGCAGTGCCGGAGACCGTTATCCGTCAGAGCAGCCTGTCGGGTGTGAGCGCGCCGAGCCTCTCGCATTGGGCCGCGCTCGATCCGTTCCAGCGTTATGCGCTTGCCAAGCTCTCGCGCAATACCGACAAGGCCAATCACGACTTTCTGCCCGCGATGCGGGAGTTCGGGCTGGCTGAATAACGCGGGCGGAATTTTTCTTTTCGGGCGACGCTAAAGACCGTCGAAAACCTGCCGTTATCTGCGTGATCCACTATTCGCGGTGTGAGCCCAGGCTTCACGCCGCGCTTTTGCGTGGGCGCGCGCACGCCATCGGCGTGTCCATCGCGGAACAACAGGATCGGCCCGTCGCACATGACTCGTTTCCTCTCCAGGCGTTTGCTCGTGAATATCGCCGTGGTGCTCGCCGCGCTCGGCGCGAATGCGTTCGTCGCGTGCGAGCGAATCGCCGACTTGCGCGACGGCAATGCCCGCACGCTGCGCTCGATGAGTCTGCTGCGCGATCTCGCGGCTTATCGCGACGCGCTCGGCGAAACGCTCACGCAACTGAGCCGATTCGAGGCGACCGGCGTCGTCGAGCCGGTGGCGCAACACGAGGCGCGTGAAGCGCATCTCGACGCGCTGGAAAGCGGACTGCGCGCCCAGACCGCGCTGGAACCCGGTGTCACCGGCGCGTTCGATGCGCTCGTCGCGCGCGTCGCCACCATGCGCACCGACGCCACGCTCGCCGACGAACGCGCCCGCCGCGCGCTTCCCGACGAACCGCGCACCTGGGTCGACGCCGCGTTCGTTTCGCTCGGCGCGGACCAGCAGGCCGTCGACGAGCAACTGGCCGCCGTGCGTTCGCGTATCGATACGGCGACCGTCGCCGCGCTCGACCGCTCCGCGACCGGCTCGGGCGGCGCGATGCTGCTGCTCGCCTTCACGATGCTCGCCGGCAGCGGCGTCCTGATCTACCTGTTCGTGAGCCACGAGCGTTCGTCGCGCGAAAAGCTCGGCATCGCGCGGGCAAAGCATCGCAGCAACGAGCGATTCCGCAGCATGTTCGAGGCGCATCCGGTGCCGATGTGGATCGTCGATCGGGAGACGATGCGCTTCATCGCCGTGAATCCCGCCGCGGTCGAGCATTACGGCTACGTCGAAGCCGACTTCATGGAGATGACCTTGCGCGACCTGCATGTCGCCGACGACTTCGACCGTTTCGCGGCGCGGCTCGCCCGCGGCGGCGCGGAGGCCGGCGACCGCGCGACGCGCGGCCAGCGGTCGAGCGGCGTGTGGCGCTACCGGCATCGCGATGGCTCGACGAGCAGCGCTGACGTCTCGCATCACGCGCTGACGTATTCGAACCGGCCGGGGCTGTTCATGCTGGCGAACGACGTGACCGACCGCATCAACGCGGAAGCCGAGGCGCGCCGCTCGAACGAGATGCTCGAAGCGGTCATCGACAACATTCCGCAGCGGGTATTCTGGAAAGACCGCGAATCGCGTTATCTGGGCTGCAACAGCGCGTTTGCCCGCGATGCGGGGCTCGCGTACAACGAGCAGGTCATCGGCAGGACGGACGATGACCTGCCGTGGTCCGCCGCGGCCGACACGGTGCGCGCCGACGATCAGGAAGTCATCGAGACGACCGTGCCGAAGATGCACTTCGAGCGCGACGTGCTCGTCGGCGAGACGCTGCATACGGTCGTCACGAGCCTGCTGCCGCTGCTCGATGGCGAAGGGCATACCATCGGCGTGCTCGGTTCGTACCAGGACGTGACGGAGCGCAAGCGCGCCGAACTCGCGCTGCGTCTGCAAAGCCGTGCGCTCGACGCGAGCGTGAACGCGATTCTCATCACCGGCGTCGTGAACGGCGCGAACGTGATCGAGTATGCGAATCCGGCGTTCAAGCGCATCACGGGTTACGATCCCGCCGAGGTCATCGGCCGCAACTGCGGCTTCCTGCATGGCACGGACCGGGATCAGGAAGGGTTGAAGTCGATTCGCCGCGCGCTCTCGGCGGACATGGAGACGAGCGTCGTCGTGCGGAACTATCGCAAGGATGGCGCGCTTTTCTGGAACCAGCTTTTCGTCGCGCCGGTGCCGAACGCGCAGGGGCTGACGACGCATCACATCGGCATCATCAACGACGTGACCGACCTGATGGACTATCAGGAACAACTCGAATACCAGGCGAACTACGACACGCTCACGCGGCTGCCCAACCGCAACCTGCTGCGCGACCGGCTGCAACAGGCGATCGAACAGGCGCGGCGGCGGGGGACCAAGATCGCGGTCGTGTTCATGGACCTCGACGGCTTCAAGAACGTCAACGATAGCCTCGGCCACAGCGTCGGCGATCGCCTGCTCGCGGTGATCGGCGAACGGCTCGCGCGCTCGGCGCGATCGAGCGATACCGTCGCGCGCCACGGCGGCGATGAGTTCGTGTTCGTGCTGCCGGACATCACCGACGAAGCGGGTCTCATCGTCTGGATGGAGCGCACGCGAGCGGCGATATCCGAACCCGTCTGGCTCGACGAAACCGAGCTTTACGTCGGCTGCAGCATGGGCGCGAGTCTCTTCCCGCAAGATGGCGACGACGCCGAGACCGTGCTCAAGAAGGCCGATCTCGCGATGTATCGCGCAAAGGATCTCGGGCGCAACACGTATCAGTTCTATCACCCGGAGATGAACGCGAGCGTCGGGGCGCGCATGAATCTGGAGCGGCGGCTGCGTCGTGCGCTGCGCGACGGCGAGTTCCTGCTGCACTATCAGCCGCAAGTCGATATGGCGACGCGGGCGATCGTCGGTATCGAGGCGCTCGTGCGATGGCACGATCCCGAACAGGGGCTCGTGTCGCCGGCGTCGTTCATTCCGGTCGCGGAAGAGAGCGGGCTGATCGGGCCGTTGTCGGAATGGGTGCTGCGCGAGGCGTGCCGGCAGAACAAGGCGTGGCAGGATGCGGGTCTGCCGCCCGCGCGGGTGTCGGTGAATTTGTCGGCGCGGCATTTTCAGCAGCGCGATATCGCGACGCTCGTCACTTCCGTGCTGGAAGAGACGGGACTCGAGCCGCGCTATCTGGAACTGGAGCTGACCGAAAGCGCGATCATGCGCAACGCCGAAGATGCGGTGGCGATGCTGTCGGAGCTATCGGCGCTCGGCATCGGCATTGCGATCGATGACTTCGGCACCGGCTATTCGAGCCTGTCGTATCTGAAGCGCTTTCCGGTGCATCGGCTGAAGATCGACCGCTCGTTCGTCGCGGATATCGGCTCGTCGGGCGACGATGAAACCATCACCTCGGCGATCATCGCGCTCGCGCATTCGCTCGAATTGCAGGTTATCGCGGAAGGCGTCGAAACGCCCGCGCAGCATGAGTTTCTGCGCGAGCGCGATTGCGACGAAATGCAGGGCTTCCTGTTCTCGCGCCCGATGCCGCATGACGCCATTCCGGGGCTGTTGCAGCAGGGCGTGCTTTTGAATTAACGGTGAACGGACTTCAATCCAGCGGCGGCAACGCACGCGGCCGGCGATCGTCGTCGGTCGCGACGTACGTCAGCGTCGCTTCCGTCACCTTGACGACTTCTTCCGCGAGACTCATGCGCTGCGCATAGACCTCGACGTAGATGGTGATCGACGTATTGCCCGTCTTCACGATGTCGGTATAGAAGCTCAGCAGATCGCCGACGAACACCGGGTTCTTGAACAGAAACGAATTCACCGCGATGGTCGCGACGCGCCCGTTCGCGCGGCGGCTTGCCGGAATCGAACCGGCAATGTCCACTTGCGCCATGATCCATCCGCCGAACACGTCGCCGTGCATGTTGGAATCGGCGGGCTGCGGCACGACGCGCAGGGTCACGGGCTTTTGAGGAAGTTTCGATTCTTCAGGCATGAAAGGCAGTCCGATTGCTGTCGCTCGATGCGAAGGCGGGCGCGAGCGTGGCCCTGAACCTTCTGCGACAATGCTTATGTATAGGGAAAGGCCGCGCGCATCGGCACTGCATGAGCGACGCGGCCTTCGACAAATTGTACGGGAAGCACGCACGGCGTGCGCCCGCTCCACATAAGGCGTCGCACGCCGCGCCGTGACGTGATGTTCGCGTGACGCGCCTTCACAACTCGAACTCATGCGCCGCTCTTCGAACTCCGAGCCGGGGCCAGTCGCGCAAGGTCCGCGCAACGACTGGCAGACCATCCGCTCGCTGCTGCCTTATCTGACCACCTATAAATGGCGCGTCGTGTTCGCACTGACGTGCCTGATCGGCGCCAAAGTCGCCAATCTGGGCGTGCCGATCGTGATGAAGCGCATCGTCGATAGCCTGGCGTCCGTGCAACATCTCACCGCGCTCGGCCGCGCCAACGATGCGCCCGGCATCGTGCTGATCGGCGGTATCGGACTGCTGGTGGTCGCGTATGCCGGCGTTCGGCTCTCGACTTCACTCTTCACGGAACTGCGCGAACTGCTCTTTGCAAAGGTGACGGAGAGCGCGGTTCGGCAGCTCGCGCTGAGAGTGTTTCGTCACTTGCATTCGCTGTCGCTGCGTTTCCATCTCGAACGGCAAACGGGCGGGATGTCGCGCGATATCGAACGCGGCACGCGCGGCATTCAGCAACTCGTGTCGTATTCGCTGTACAGCATCTTGCCGACGCTGGTCGAAGTCGGTCTCGTGCTCGCGTTCTTCGTGACGAAATACGAAGCGTATTACGCGATCGTTACGCTGGTCGCGTTGTGCCTGTATATCGGCTTCACGGTGAAGGTGACGGAGTGGCGCACGCATTACCGGCGCACGATGAACGAGCTGGATTCGAAGGCCAACTCGCGCGCGATCGATTCGCTGCTCAACTACGAAACCGTGAAGTACTTCGGCAACGAGGCATGGGAAACGCGCCGTTACGACGAGAACCTGCAGCGATATCGCGCGGCGGCGATCAAGTCGCAGCGTTCGCTGTCGATGCTCAACTTCGGGCAGCAGGCGATCATCGGCACCGGGCTCGTATTCATTCTCTGGCGCGCGACGCAGGGCGTGATGGCCGGGCGGCTCACGCTCGGCGATCTCGTGCTGATCAACACGTTCATGCTGCAGCTTTATATCCCGCTGAACTTTCTCGGCGTGGTGTATCGCGAACTGAAGCAGGCGCTGACCGACATGGACCGCATGTTCACCCTGCTCGGCGCGGGCCGCGAAGTGCCCGATGCGCCGAATGCGGCGCCGCTCGATGTAACCGGTGGCGAGGTGCGTTTCGAGCGCGTGAGCTTCGCGTACGAAGCGGCGCGGCCGATCCTGCACGAGGTCGATTTCACGATCGCGGCGGGTACGACGACCGCTGTCGTCGGACATAGCGGATCGGGGAAATCGACGCTCGGGCGGCTCTTGTTCCGCTTCTACGATCTGGATCGCGAGACGGGCGGGCGCATCGTGATCGACGGGCAGGATATTCGCGATGTCACGCAGGATTCGCTGCGGGCGTCCATCGGCATCGTGCCGCAGGATACGGTGCTCTTCAACGATTCCATCTACTACAACATCGCGTATGGACGGCCATCTGCGAGCCGTGACGAAGTGATCGCGGCGGCGCGGGCGGCGCATATCCACGACTTCATCGAAGGGCTGCCGGCGGGCTACGAGACGGCGGTCGGCGAGCGCGGGCTGAAGCTGTCGGGCGGCGAGAAGCAGCGCGTGGCGATCGCGCGGACCCTGCTCAAGAATCCGCCGATCCTGATCTTCGACGAAGCCACGTCGGCGCTCGATTCGAAGTCCGAGCGCGCGATTCAGCGCGAACTCGATTCGATCGCACGCGAGCGGACGACGCTGATCATCGCGCATCGCTTGTCCACGGTCGTGCATGCGCAGCAGATCATCGTGATGGATCACGGACGCGTGGTGGAGCGCGGCACGCACGCGGAGTTGCTGCGGGCAGACGGCTTGTTTGCGCAGATGTGGGCGTTGCAGCAGCAGAGGGCAGCGGAGCCGGTCGTCGAGCAGGGGGATGCGGCGCGGGTTGACATCGGATAACAAGCGCGCAGTCGCGAATCCAACGCGGCTGCGCGAAGCTGTTATAGTCGCTGCCCGTTAGTTAGGCATGCGGATCAAAGACGCACGAGCGCGCCGCTTCGCCACACGAATCTGCGAGGAGAGAATGGGAAGTCTCAGCATCTGGCACTGGCTTATCGTTATCGGCATCGGCTTCCTGGCCTGCTATCCGTATGTGCGGATTATTCAGCGCACCGGGCATTCCGGCTGGTGGCTGCTCGCAGGACTGATTCCGGTGCTCAACCTCATCATGCTGTGGGTCTTCGCCTTCGCCCGCTGGCCGGCAATCGACGGTGATCGCCGGCCTTGAGCGTCGCGCATCACTCCATCGCGTGCGCGCCCTTGATCGCGACGGCATCACGCTCTTGCGCCGACAGCGCCGACCAGCGCAGCCATTGTCCGCGCACCATGAATAGTGCACCGAACGCACACGTGGCCAGCACGCCGAACGTGGCGAAGCCCATCTGATAGCTGCCGGTGCTTTCCTTCGCGATACCCATGATCACCGGCAGATAGAAGCCGCCGATACCGCCCGCCGCCCCGACGATCCCCGACAACAAGCCCGTCTTGCCCTTCCAGCGATGCGGCACCAGCTGAAAAGTCGAGCCGTTGCCGAGCCCGAACGCGAGGTACAGGCATACGAGCAACGCGAGGCCGCCGGTCACGGGCGGCATCCAGATCGCGAATGCGAAGTCGGCGGCGGCGATGACCGCCAGCAGTACGAGCAACGCGCGCACGCCGGTCACGCGATCTGCCACATAGCCGCCGAACGGCCGCACGATTGCGCCAAGAAACGCGAGCAGCGACATGAAGAGCCCCGCTTCGAGCTTCGGCATCTGATAAAGCGACGTCAGAAGCAGCGTCACATACGAAGACATTCCGACAAAGCCGCCGAACGTGATGCTGTAAATCAGCATGATGACCCACGTATCGCGCTCGCCCAGCACCGAACGATATCGGCGCGGCAGTACGGCAATCGCGATCAGCGCGCCGATCACCGGCAGCAGCAGAACGCCCGCGCGGCCCGCGCCGAACACGCCGCCGTGTACCGCGAGCACGAGCACGACGAGGCTTGCCAGCGTCACCGCGAAGCTCGCGAGCGCGCGCATCGTGCTGCCGGTTTTCTCGCCGGCGTCCGACGCCCACGCATATAGCGCGACGGCCGTGATCGCGAGCAGCGGCAGTGCGGCGGCGGTCGAGAGCTTCCAGCCGAAGGCATCGGCGAGATGAGGAAACAGGAAGCCGTCGAGCACCGCGCCGATATTGCCCGCCGCAGCGAGGCCGAGCACGAGTCCCTGCACCTTCGGCGGATAGTTGCTGCCGGCCATCGGCAACGCGACGGCGAAGCTCGCGCCGCCCATCCCGAGGAACACGCCGAGCACGAGCAGCAGCGCATACGACGGCACGCCGGGCACGAGCGGCAGCACGATGCACGGTATCGACGAAAGCAGCACGCCCATCAGCGCGACGCGGCGGCCATCGGTCGATTGATAGAGATTGCCGAGCGTCACGCGCAGGATCGCGGCGGCCAGCACCGGCACCGCGACGAGAAAGCCTTGCTGCGCGGCGGACATCGTCACGTCGCGGCCGATGAACGGCGCAAGCGGCCCGTACAGCACCCAGACGGTGAAGCCGGTATCGAAGTAGAGAAAGCAGGCGAGCAGCGAGCGCCAGTTGCCGCTCTTGAGCGACGCGATCAGATTGGACATTGCGTGTTCCGGTGGAAGCAAAGTGCGCGCTTGAGAGATGCCTTCGCGGCGGCGCGAATTTTTGCAAGCATCGTGCCAATCGGATGCACGTTTTCACGGATGACGTCACGCGAGTCCTGGCTTGCGTTTGCGGCCGGACATGAGCTTGGCGACGCCGCACCGTGCGCGTGCCCGGTGCCTGCCGATGGTGCGCTGCGGCTTGTCTGCGCCATCGAATGAAGCGCCCGCGCCCGCTAAAATGCCGCATAAGCACATCAAGGCGCGACCCAGCATGGAACTGAAATGGCTAGAAGACTTCGTCTCGCTCGCGGAGACGCGCAGCTTTAGCCGCTCGGCCGAGCTTCGGCACATCACGCAGCCCGCGTTCTCACGGCGCATTCAGGCGCTCGAAGCGTGGCTCGGCACCGAGCTGATCGATCGTTCCGTCTATCCGACGCGGCTCACGCAAGCCGGACAAGTCTTTTACGAGCAGGCGCTCGCGATGCTCTCGCAGTTCCACGAAGCACGCACGCTCTTGCGCGGACAGGGCGGCGCGCCGGCGGCGACCATCGAGTTCGCTGTGCCGCATACCTTATCGCTCACGTACTTTCCACGCTGGCTGCAGCATATCGAGGCGCGGCTCGGACGCATCCGCACGCGGCTGCGTGCGCTCAACGTGCACGACGCGGTGTTGTCGCTCGTCGAAGGCGGCTGTGATCTCGTGATGGGTTATCACCATCCGAGTCATCCCGTCGCGCTCGATCCCGCACGCTATGACATGCTCACGCTCGGCGCGGAACCGATCAGCCCGTTCTCCGCCGCGAACAAAGCAGGCCGCGCGCGCTACACGCTGCCCGCCACCGCCGATGCGCCCGTGCCGTATCTGTCGTACACGCCGAACGCGTATCTCGGGCGCATGACGGAAGTGATCATCGCGACCGCGCCGGCGCGCCTTCATCTCGACAAGGTCTATGAAACCGACATGGCCGAGGGCCTCAAGGCGATGGCGCTTGCGGGCCACGGCATCGCCTTCCTTCCGCATAGCGCGGTGGAAGACGCCGTCGATGAAGGACGGCTCATCCGGCTCGACCGGGGAACGCGCGGAACCCCCGCCGGCCAGTTCACGCTGACGATGGAAATCCGCCTCTATCGCGACAAGTTCGCCTCGCAAGGCGACGAACCTCGCCAGGCGCTGATGCGCGCGCTATGGGATGCAGTCGGTGAAGAATTGCTGAAGGCATCGGCGGAAACGCCCGCTGCGTAAGCTTTTTAGAGGTTATGCACAAAACGCATGATGGGATAAGGAAACGGCATTGGATTTGGAAACGCCGTTTTTCGACAATGCATGCATTCCACAACCGCTGGAGCATCAATGTCCTCCCCGAAGCAAGACCAGTCCATCCCCTCGTATCTGCATGCCGACGATCTCGGCCCCTGGGGTAATTATCTGCGGCAGGTCGATCGCGTAGCGCCTTATCTCGGTTCCCTCTCTCGCTGGCTCGAAACGCTCAAGCGCCCGAAGCGCATTTTGATCGTCGATTGCCCGATCGAACTCGATAACGGCACGGTCGCGCACTTCGAGGGGTATCGCGTGCAACACAACACGTCGCGCGGTCCGGGCAAGGGCGGCGTGCGTTATCACCAGGACGTGACGCTTTCCGAAGTGATGGCGCTGTCCGCGTGGATGTCGGTGAAGAACGCGGCAGTGAACGTTCCTTACGGCGGCGCGAAGGGCGGTATCCGCGTCGATCCGCGCACGCTGTCGCGCGGAGAACTCGAGCGCGTGACGCGCCGTTATACGAGCGAGATCGGCATCATCATCGGGCCGAACACCGACATTCCCGCGCCGGACGTCAACACGAACGAGCAGATCATGGCGTGGATGATGGACACCTACTCCATGAACCAGGGGCAGACGGCGACGGGCGTCGTCACCGGCAAGCCGATTTCGCTCGGCGGTTCGCTCGGCCGCAAGGAAGCGACGGGCCGCGGCGTGTTCGTCGTCGGCACGGAAGCGGCGCGTCGTGTCGGTCTGGAGATCGAAGGCGCTCGTATCGCGGTGCAGGGTTTCGGTAACGTCGGCGGCATTGCGGCGCGTCTGTTCCAGGAGGCGGGCGCACGCGTCATCGCCGTGCAGGATCACACCGGCACGCTGTTCAACTCGAAGGGCATGGATACCGTCGCGCTCGCTGCGCACGTCGCGGAAACCGGCGGCGTCGGCGGCTTCAAGGGTGCGGATCCGGTCTCGCGCGACGAGTTCTGGACGATCGAAAGCGACATCTTGATCCCGGCCGCCCTCGAAGGGCAGATCACCGAGGAGAACGCGCCGAAGATCAAGACGAAGATCATCGTCGAAGGCGCGAACGGCCCGACGACCACCGCCGCCGACGACATCCTGCACGACAAGGGCGTGCTCGTCATTCCGGACGTGGTCGCGAACGCAGGCGGCGTGACCGTCTCTTACTTCGAATGGGTGCAGGACTTCTCCAGCTTCTTCTGGACCGAAGACGAAATCAACCTGCGTCTCGAGCGCGTCATGCGCGAAGCGTTCGCAGCAGTGTGGCAGGTTGCAAGTGAGCAACAGGTATCGGTACGTACGGCGGCGTTCATCGTCGCGTGTACGCGCATCCTGATGGCGCGCGAAATGCGCGGCCTGTACCCCTGATCGGCGGGCATCGCGTGCGGCGGAGCATCCGTTGCAATCGCGGCGCGGCGCGGCCTGTGGGCCGCGTGACCGGCCGTGAAAACGAGCTTTGAATCGAGCGGGAGGCATTCTTATGAATGCCTCCCGCTTTTTCATTTTTTTCGCGTAATATGCGCGCCTACATGCAGTTGCGCCGAGTTGCACCCAACCGTCTCGTAAATCAGACGACTAGCGGTTAACAATCATTCTTTCAGAATAATTACCCTGCTAAACTTGGCCCGTTTTTCGCCACAGGAGATCGAACAAATGAAACTCAAAAAGGCTGCGCTGCTCGTCGCTGCGCTTGGTATGTTCGCCACGGGCGCTTATGCGCAGGACGCAGGCACGCTGAAGAAAATCAAGGACACGGGCGTGATTTCGCTGGGGCATCGCGAATCGTCCATTCCGTTCTCGTACTATGACGACAAGCAAAACGTCGTGGGCTATTCGCACGAGTTCGCGCTGAAGGTCGTCGAAGCGGTCAAGCAGAAGCTGAACCAGCCGAACCTGAAGGTGAAGCTCACGCCGATCACCTCGCAGAACCGTATTCCGCTCGTGCAGAACGGCACGGTGGACATCGAGTGCGGCTCGACCACGAACAACGCCGAGCGTCAGCAGCAAGTGTCCTTCTCGAACACGATCTTCGTGATCGGCACGCGCCTGATGACCAAGAAGGACTCCGGCGTGAAGGACTGGGCGGACCTGAAAGGCAAGACGGTCGTGACGACCGCCGGCACGACGTCCGAGCGCCTGCTTCGCAAGATGAATCAGGACAAGAACATGGGCATGAACATCATCAGCGCGAAGGATCACGGCGAGTCGTTTCTGACGCTGTCGACCGGCCGCGCGGTCGCGTTCATGATGGACGACGCACTGCTCGCGGGCGAGCGCGCGAAGTCGAACAATCCGAACGATTTCGTGATCGTCGGCGCGCCGCAATCGCATGAGGCGTACGGCTGCATGATTCGCAAGAACGACCCCGAGTTCAAGAAGGTGGTGGACGACGCGATCGCGAAGGTCGAAACGTCGGGCGAAGCCGACAAGATCTACAAGAAGTGGTTCGAAAGCCCGATTCCGCCGAAGAACCTCAACCTGAACTTCCCGGAAAGCGACGACATGAAGGCTCTGTACAAGAGCCCGAACGACAAGGCGATCGACTAACCGGTTCGGCTAGCGGAACGAACGAAACGGAAGGAGCCTTGCTTCTTCCGTTTCTTTTTGGAGTATGTCCATGTCTTATCACTGGAACTGGGGCATCCTGCTGAGTCCGGTTTCCACCGGCGAGCCCACTACCTACCTGGGCTGGCTGATATCCGGCTTCTGGGTGACGATTACCGTGTCGCTGGCGGCCTGGGTGATCGCGCTGGTGGTCGGTTCGTTGTTCGGCATCTTGCGCACGGTCCCGAATCGCACGCTGGCGGGCATCGGCACCGTCTACGTCGCGATTTTCCGCAACGTCCCGCTGATCGTGCAGTTCTTCATCTGGTATCTCGTGATTCCGGAGCTGCTGCCGGCATCCATCGGCAACTGGTTCAAGCAACTGCCGCCTTCCGCGCAGTTCTTTTCGTCGTCGATCATCTGTCTCGGGCTCTTCACCGGCGCGCGCGTCTGCGAGCAGGTGCGCTCGGGCATCAACGCGCTGCCGCGCGGACAGCGCAACGCGGGCCTCGCGATGGGCTTCACGGAATGGCAGACGTATCGTTATGTGCTGATGCCGGTGGCTTACCGCATCATCGTGCCGCCGCTCACGTCGGAATTCCTGAACGTCTTCAAGAACTCGGCGGTGGCGTCGACCATCGGTCTGCTCGATTTGTCCGCGCAGGCGCGGCAGCTCGTCGACTACACGGCGCAGACGTATGAATCGTTCATCGCGGTGACGCTCGCTTACATGCTCATCAACCTCATCGTGATGCTGTTGATGCGCTGGGTCGAAGCGAAGACGCGGCTGCCTGGCTACATCGGAGGCAAGTAATGCATCAGTTCAACTGGAGTGGTATTCCGGGCGCGCTGCCGACGCTGTGGACCGGCGCCGTCATCACGTTCCAGATCACGGTGCTGGCGATCGTCGTCGGCATCCTGCTCGGGACGGTCATCGCGCTGTTCCGCCTGTCGGGCGTCAAGCCGCTGCAATGGTTCGCGGGCGCTTATGTCACGCTGTTCCGCTCGATTCCGCTCGTGATGGTGCTGTTGTGGTTCTTCCTGATCGTGCCGCAACTGCTGCAGAACGTGCTCGGGCTGTCGGCGGATATCGACATTCGCCTTGCATCGGCGATGGTCGCGTTCTCGCTCTTCGAAGCCGCGTACTATTCGGAAATCATTCGTGCCGGCATTCAGGCGGTGCCGCGCGGGCAGGTGAATGCGGCGTTCGCGCTCGGCATGAACTATGGCCTGGCGATGAAGCTCGTCGTGCTGCCGCAGGCGTTCCGCGCGATGGTGCCGCTGTTGCTCACGCAGGCGATCGTGCTGTTCCAGGATACATCGCTCGTCTACGTGATCAGTCTCGCGGACTTCTTCCGCACGGCGACGAACATCGGTGACCGCGACGGCACGACCGTCGAAATGGTCCTGTTCGCCGGGGCGTGTTATTTCGTGATTTGCGTGCTGGCGTCGGCCCTCGTCAAAAGTCTTCAGAAAAAGGTCGCAAGATGATCTCCATCAAAAACGTTTCCAAGTGGTACGGGCAGTTTCAGGTGTTGACCGACTGCACGACCGAAGTCAAGAAGGGCGAGGTCGTCGTGGTGTGCGGCCCGTCGGGTTCGGGCAAGTCGACGCTCATCAAGACCGTGAACGGACTCGAGCCGTTCCAGAAGGGCGATATCACGATCAACGGCCAGTCGCTGACGGACAAGAAGACGAACTTGTCGAAGCTGCGCTCGAAGGTCGGCATGGTGTTCCAGCACTTCGAGTTGTTCCCGCATCTGTCCATCGTGCAGAACCTGACGCTCGCGCAGATCAAGGTGCTTGGCCGCTCGAACGACGAAGCCACGCAGAAGGGTCTGAAGCTGCTCGACCGCGTGGGCCTGCGCGCGCACGCGGACAAGTATCCGGGGCAGTTGTCGGGCGGTCAGCAGCAGCGCGTGGCAATTGCGCGCGCGTTGTCGATGGACCCCATCGCGATGCTCTTCGACGAACCGACGTCCGCGCTCGATCCCGAGATGATCAACGAGGTGCTCGACGTGATGGTCGAACTCGCGCAGGAAGGCATGACCATGATGTGCGTGACGCACGAGATGGGCTTCGCCAAGAAGGTGGCGCATCGCGTGATCTTCATGGACAAGGGCTTGATCGTGGAGGACGACCAGAAGGAAGCGTTCTTCGCGAATCCGAAGTCGGACCGGGCGAAGGACTTTCTGGCGAAGATTCTGCACTGAGCGTTGTGCTGCTTCGGCAGAAAAAAAGGGCGGCGCGTTCGAAAGGACGCGCCGCTTTTTTATTCGATGCCGAGTTCCGATTCCACCGCCGCCGTCGTCCGCATCTCTTCGATCTTCAAGGCCGAGCCGACGCACGCCTTGGCGAGCGGTTCCGCGGCTTTCTTCGCCACGGCCTCAGGCACCGGGATATTGACCGTCCGTGCGAGCGCGCCTTTCTGGAACATCGCGAGGTCGCCGGGCGCGAAGCGCGTCCAGACTTCGTTGTCCGTCAGCGGCGAAGTGGCAATGACCGCCACACGATCTTCGGGCGTCGTATATTTTGCGAAGTCGATCGACATGTCCGCGTCGATCAGATGCGCCGTCGAGAACGGCCAGCTCCGCACCAGGTAGTAGAGATGCGTCGAGCAGTGCGAGAACAGCGCCTGCCCGTTGGACATCAGAAAATTGAAGACGCCGTATTGCGTGATGTCGCGCGTGAGCGTGGCGAGCGCATCGAAGAGTTCGTCGAGCGGCGGCTGCGAGTTTGGAAACGCACGGCGCAAGCCCTGCAGCAGCGCGCAGAAAGCAAGTTCGCTGTCCGTCGTGCCGACCGGCTGATACACGCCCGTCAGTTCCGGCGCGTGGCCGTTGAGATCGCCGTTGTGCGCGAAGATCCAGTGCCGCCCCCACAGTTCACGCAGGAACGGGTGGCAGTTCTCGAGCAGGATATGCCCCTGCGTCGCCTTGCGAATATGCGCGATCGTGTTCTTCGACTTGATCGGATAGCGCTTCACCATCTCGGCGAGCGGCGAACTCGCGGACGACTGATGATCGATGAAAAGCCTGCACGCCTTGTCCTCGAAGAACGCGATGCCCCAGCCGTCGCCGTGATGGTCCGTCACTCCGCCGCGCGCCGCGAAGCCGGTGAACGAGAACGTCACGTCGGTCGGTTCGGCGCAATTCATTCCGAGAAGTTGGCACATTTGCTTCAGGCAGACGGGCTAGGGCCGTAAGGCCGGTTGTTACAATACGTCCGACAAGCATATCACCCGAGCCCATTGTCGAAAAAATCGAACCGCACCGCGCCGGCCGCGCGTTGTGCGTTTTCCACGGCGATTTTTTCCGGCTCGCGCCGCTTACGGTGCATCGTTTCGGCGCATCCTGCTTGCGGTCCGCTCATCTCCTTCAACGTCTTCGCCGTCATCACGCCATGTCCGCCACTTCTGTTTCGCCCGACACGACCGCTTCGACCACGACACCCGCATCGCTCACGCTCGCGCGCCCCGACGACTGGCACCTGCACGTGCGCGACGGCGCGACGCTCGCCGCCGTTCTGCCGCACACCGCGCGCCAGTTCGGCCGCGCGATCATCATGCCGAACCTGAAGCCGCCCGTCACGACGACGGACATGGCCGCCGCGTACCGCGAGCGCATCCTGGCGGCGCTGCCGAAGGACGGCGCGGCGGCGCGCTTCGAGCCGCTGATGACGCTGTATCTGACCGACAAAACGCCGCCCGAGGAGATTCATCGGGCGCGCGAAAGCGGCTTCGTGCATGGCGTGAAGCTGTATCCGGCGGGCGCGACGACCAATTCCGACGCGGGCGTGACCGATCTCGCCAAGTGCGCGAAAACGCTCGAAGCGATGCAGGCAAGCGGCATGCCGCTGCTCATCCACGGTGAAGTGACGGACGGCGATATCGACGTGTTCGATCGCGAGAAGGTGTTCATCGACCGCGTGATGACGCCGCTGCGCCGCGATTTCCCGGAGTTGAAGGTCGTCTTCGAGCACATCACGACGAAGGACGCCGCCGACTACGTGCGCGACGCGCAAGGGCCCATCGGCGCGACGATCACCGCGCATCACCTGCTGTTCAACCGGAACGCGATGCTGGTCGGCGGCATCCGCCCGCACTATTTCTGCTTGCCGGTGATCAAGCGCGAGACGCATCGCGTGGCGCTGGTCGAGGTGGCGACGTCGGGCAATTCGCGCTTTTTCCTCGGCACGGACAGCGCGCCGCATCCGAAGGGACTGAAGGAGCACGCGTGCGGCTGCGCCGGTTGCTATACGGCGCTGCATGCGCTGGAGCTTTACGCCGAAGCCTTCGACAAGGCCGGCGCGATCGACAAGCTCGAAGGCTTCGCGAGTTTTCACGGCGCGGACTTCTACGGGCTGCCGCGCAGCGCGGAGACAGTGACCCTGGAGCGCGCGTCGTGGACGTTGCCGGCCGAATTCAATGCCGGCGATACGCAGATCGTGCCGTTGCGCGGCGGGGAGACCATCGGCTGGCGGTTCGTCGACGGGAAGTGAGCGACGGTGGCGTTTCGTTCGTTCGACTGGACGCGCCCGTGGCTTGCGACGCTCGCATCGCGCGGCAGGCGCTGGCAGTCCGCCGCGCTCGATGGCTACGCTAGCTACCTCGCTGAACTCAACGGCGACGCGACGCAAGCCGCGCTCGTCACCGGCCGCGGCAAGCCGCTCGCCTTCATCGCGCAGGAAGAACTGCCTGCGGGCGCGCCGTATGAAGGCCATATCGCGGAAACCGGCCGCGTGCCGACGCGCCACAATCTGCACGACTTCTTCAACGCGCTGATGTGGTTTGCGTATCCGCGCACGAAGGCGGCGCTGAATACGCGCCAGGCCGATCAGATCGACGCGCTCGGCGTCGGCCCGACGCGCGGCGGCGTGCGCGACGCGCTCACGCTCTTCGACGAGAACGCCGTTCTTTTCCCGTGCGCCGACCCCGACCTCGCCGATGCGCTGCGCCGCTTCGACTGGCGCACGCTGTTCATCGACGAACGAGCGTCATGGGGCACGCGATGCGAGGCGCGCCTCTTCGGCCACGCGCTGCTGGAAAAGCTCGTCGCGCCGTACAAGGCGTGCACGGGGCACGCGTGGATCGTCGACGTTCCGCCGGAATACTTCGCCGCCGACGAATCCACCGCCCGCGCGATGCTCGACGAAAGCGTGTCGATGTGCCTGCTTGCGCGCCCGATCGACAGCCGCGCGTTCGCGCCGCTGCCGGTTCTCGGCGTGCCCGGCTGGTGGCCCGCGAACGAATCGCCCGAGTTCTACGGCGACGCAACTGTCTTCCGTCCGGGACGCCGCACGCGCATCCGGTGCTAAAATCGACTCCACAAAGCAGGCCAGGCAGCCGCGGCTTCGGCGCTTCAGGGCGTCGAGGGCGAGGAAAGTCCGGACTCCACAGGGCAGGGTGATGGCTAACGGCCATCCGTGGCAACACGCGGAACAGGGCAACAGAAAGCAAACCGCCGATGGCTTCGGGCGCAAGTCCGAAGATCAGGTAAGGGTGAAACGGTGCGGTAAGAGCGCACCGCGGACGTCGCGAGACGTTCCGGCAGGGTAACCTCCACCCGGAGCAATTCCAAATAGGCAGGCGCGCATCCTTGCGATGCAGGACGGGGCCCCCGTTTCGTCTGCGGGTAGGAAGCTTGAGCGCGTCAGCAATGGCGCGCCTAGAGGAATGGCTGCCACGCGCGATCGTCTTCGGGCGGCGCGCGCACAGAATCCGGCTTATCGGCCTGCTTTGTCGTTATTTCAAAAAAAAGCCGGCGTCATATTCGTGACGCCGGCTTTTTTTCTTCGATGCAATCTGCTCAGCGTTCGACGATATCGAACGAATGCGTCAGCTCCGCCGTTTTCGCGAGCATGATCGACGCCGAGCAATACTTGTCGTGCGACAGGTTGATCGCGCGCTCGACCGTCGCCGGGTTCAGGTTCTTGCCCGTCACCGTGAAATGAAAATGGATCTTGGTGAACACCTTCGGGTCTTCGCTCGCGCGGTCGGCCTTCAGCGTCACCGAGCAGCCCTCGATCTCCTGGCGGCTTTTCTTCAGGATCATCACGACGTCATAGGCGGTGCATCCGCCCGTTCCAAGCAGCACCATTTCCATTGGGCGCGGTGCAAGGTTGCGACCGCCGCCTTCGGGTGCTCCGTCCATCGCGACGAGGTGACCGCTACCGGTTTCGGCGGCGAAAGCCATGCCGTCCTGTCCCATCCAGCTCACTTTGCATTCCATGCTCAGGCTCCCGCCGCTTGACACGTTTTTCAGAGGTTCGATTGTAGCGGGTCATGCGTTTGGCGGCTTCGCGCAACCACGGGTTGACGGCGTCGGAAAGCCAGACGCGATTCGCTGTGTTCCAATTAATCCCTGTTCCGAATGGGGCTTCTGTAGTACGCCACGGCAAACAAAGCCGCGCAACTCGTTGATTCTTCGAGGAGAGCGGCGAAGGCCGCGATTTCATATCGTGGATTGATATTCCATGATGCAGATTTTCTTGCCTATGCGCACGAGCGTGCCTATACTCGATCTCATTGGTTGTCGCAGTTCGACGAATCTACCGTGTCTCCTCCACCTCCTCCTTGGTGGATTGAACCCGAGCCCTCAGACGCTCGGGTTTTTTTCGTCCCTTCGCGCCTCAGGCGCGGCCGCTTCACCGCCGAATCGGCCAACTCTTTGACTCGTCGAGTCTTTTCCCGATATAATTCAAAGTTCTCTTCGCCACACGCCCGCGGAGAGAGGCTTGGGAGAGCCTGCACGCGCCGTCGAGCGCACCTATAAGCAGGACCGAACAAGGCAAGAGCAAAAGGGCAAATTAATTTTTGGATCGATCATGAAGACGTTTTCCGCAAAAGCCGAAGAGGTGACGCGCGAATGGTACGTGATTGACGCGACGGATAAGGTTCTCGGCCGTGTCGCCAGCGAAGTGGCACGCCGTCTTCGCGGCAAGCACAAGCCTGAATTTACTCCGCACGTCGACACTGGTGATTTCATCATCATCATCAACGCCGGCAAGCTGAAGGTCACGGGCAACAAGACCACGGACAAGAAGTACTATCGTCACTCGGGCTACCCGGGCGGCATCTATGAAACGACGTTCGGCAAGATGCAAGAGCGCTTCCCGGGCCGTGCGCTCGAGAAGGCAGTGAAGGGCATGCTGCCGAAGGGTCCGCTCGGCTACACAATGATCAAGAAGCTGAAGGTCTACGCCGAAGCAACGCATCCGCATACGGCTCAACAGCCTAAAGCGCTCGAGATCTAAGGGGAGCCCACATGATCGGTAACTGGAACTACGGTACGGGCCGCCGCAAGAGCGCCGTCGCTCGTGTCTTCATCAAGTCGGGCAAGGGCGAGATCATCGTCAATGGCAAGCCCATCGCCGACTACTTCTCGCGTGAAACGTCGCTGATGATCGTGCGTCAACCGCTCGAACTCACGAACCACGCCACCACGTTCGACATCAAGGTCAACGTGAACGGCGGCGGCGAGACGGGTCAGGCAGGCGCAGTTCGCCACGGCATCACCCGCGCGCTGATGGACTACGACGCAACGCTGAAGTCGCAACTGTCGAACGCAGGCTTCGTCACCCGCGACGCGCGTGAAGTGGAACGTAAGAAGGTCGGTTTCCACAAGGCACGCCGCAGGAAGCAATTCTCGAAGCGTTAATCGCTTCGGCATCGCCTGGAGCCGGGACTTCCGGCTTCGAAGCGAAGCTGCCGCAAAAGCCGCCCGCACGCTACGTGCCGGCGGCTTTTTCTTTGGCGCACGGGGCGGACGTGTCGATCTTGCATATAGCCTCTTGATTTCATGGGCATTCGGCACGATTTTGAGATCAGCCCTACAATGGTGGCTAGAAGCTACTTGGAGAATTCGCATGAGCGCTGTCAGCGACACCCCCACGACCGAAATGCCGATGCCCTTCGTCTTTACTGACGCGGCTGCGGAGAAGGTCAAGCAATTGATCGACGAAGAAGGCAATCCGGATCTGAAGCTGCGCGTGTTCGTGCAAGGCGGCGGATGCTCGGGTTTCCAATACGGCTTCACGTTCGACGAAGCGGTCAACGAAGACGACACCGTGATGGACAAGAGCGGCGTGCAGTTGCTCGTCGATTCGATGAGCTATCAGTATCTCGTCGGTGCGGAGATCGACTATAAGGACGATCTCAACGGCGCGCAGTTCGTGATCAAGAATCCGAACGCGACGACGACGTGCGGTTGCGGATCGTCGTTCTCGGTCTAATCGCTCATCCGGCGGTCAGAATGAAAAAACGGAGCCTTCGGGCTCCGTTTTGCGTTTCCGGGCGCATGAACGCTCAATGCGGATAGATCGCCCCGAGCACGCGCTCGCCAGCCGCGCCCGTGACCGCGGCGAGATTCCCCGGCTCACGCGCGACGCAGCGCATCGCCAGCCACGCGAACGCGAACGCTTCGACCTGATGCGGCGGCACGCCGAGGGCGTCGGTGGTCATGACGGGGACGCCCGATGCGCCGGTTCGTTCGAGCGCCTGCTGCAGCATCTTCAGCAGCACCGGATTGCGTGCGCCGCCGCCGCACACATAGACTGCACGCGCATCGGCTGCATGGCGTTCGATCTCGCGTGCGACCGTCGTGGCCGTGAGCGCGGTGAGCGTCGCCTGGACATCGGCGGAAGAGAGGTTCGGAAACGCTGCGAGCTTTGCGTCGAGCCACGCCGGGTTGAACAGGTCGCGCCCGGTGCTTTTCGGCGGCGCTTCTTCGAAGAAAGGCTCGTCCAGCAGCGCGTTCAACAGCGGGCGATTGACCTCGCCGCTCGCCGCGAATTTCCCGCCATCGTCATACGGTTTCTGCAGATGCCGATGCGCCCACTCGTCGAGCAGCGCGTTAGCCGGGCCGCAGTCGAAGCCGCGCACCGCGCCGTTCGCCGCGAGAATCGTGATATTGCTGATGCCGCCCAGATTGCAGACGACGCGCGTTTCGTTCTTCGCACCGAAAACGGTCGCGTGAAACGCCGGCACGAGCGGCGCGCCTTGCCCGCCGGCGGCGACGTCGCGGCTGCGGAAATCGGCGATGACGTCGATGTTCGTCATCTCTGCGAGCAGCGCCGGATTGTTGATCTGCCGCGTATACCCTTTCTCCGGCCGATGCCGCACCGTCTGCCCGTGCACGCCGATCGCGCGCACCTTCGACGCCGAAAAGCCGCTCACACTCTGCAACTCGTGACAGCAGACCGCGTAACGCGTCGCGAGCGCGTTACCGGCGAGCGCCTCGCGTTCGATCTCGTTGTCGCCGGGGGCCTGGAGCGAGAAGAGGGCGTCGCGCAGGCCTTGAGAAAACGAAACGTGCGCCTCGCCGAGCACGACCGGCGGCTTGCCCGTCGTGAATTGCACCGCGACGCCGTCGACGCCGTCCATGCTGGTGCCGGACATCAGACCGAAGTACACGCCGTCCGCCTTGCCGGTTTCGATCACTTCGGCTTTCTTCCCCACGTTGCTCTCCTCGTCGATGCGCGTCCGTCAAGCCGCGATTATCCGCGCAATGAGAGGCCGCGTTAAGACTCTTGCGCACGGCGCGCCGGCAATGCAAACGCCCGGAAAGGGCACGAAGCGCAACGTCATCGCGTAAAATCCTGTGCCTGAACAAGCCTTTGCGCGCGATGTCATCGCCACAAGCCGCGTTCGACGCGCGCCAGGCATCGCATCCATTACACATCACAAGCCGCAAGCATGACCACTGACTCCAACGCTTCTTCCTCGCCCGCCGCGCAGGCGCTTCCGATCACCGACGAGGTGCGCGCGGCGCTCGCCATCGCCAAGCGTGGCTGCGACGAACTGCTGATCGAAGACGAGTTCGCGCAGAAGCTCGCGAGGAGCGCCGCCACGGGCAAGCCGCTGCGCATCAAGCTCGGCCTCGATCCGACCGCGCCGGACATCCACATCGGCCATACGGTCGTGCTGAACAAGATGCGCCAGTTGCAGGACCTGGGGCATCAGGTGATCTTTCTGATCGGCGATTTCACGTCCTTGATCGGCGATCCGTCCGGCCGCAACGCGACGCGCCCGCCGCTGACGCGCGAGCAGATCGAAACGAACGCGAAGACGTATTTCGAGCAGGCTGCGCTCGTGCTCGACCGCGAAAAGACCGAAATCCGCTACAACAGCGAATGGTCGATGCCGCTCGGAGCCGACGGCATGATCAAGCTGGCGTCGCGCTACACGGTCGCGCGCATTCTCGAACGCGAAGACTTCACCAAGCGTTTCCAGAGCGGCGTACCCATTTCGATCCACGAGTTCCTCTATCCGCTGATGCAGGGCTACGACTCCGTCGCGCTCAATGCGGACCTCGAACTGGGCGGCACGGACCAGAAGTTCAACCTGCTCGTCGGCCGCGAATTGCAGAAGCAATACGGCCAGGAACAGCAATGCATTCTGACGATGCCGCTGCTCGAAGGGCTGGATGGCGTCGACAAGATGTCGAAGTCGAAGAACAACTACGTCGGCATCAGCGAGAAGCCGACGGACATGTTCGGCAAGCTGATGAGCATTTCCGACGTGCTGATGTGGCGTTACTTCGAACTGCTGTCGTTCCGCAGCATGGACGAGATCGCGGGCTTCAGGCGGGAAGCGGAAGGCGGCCGCAATCCGCGCGATTTCAAGGTGATGCTCGCCCAGGAGATCGTCGCGCGCTTTCACTCCCCGGCGGACGCCGAGCGCGCGCTCGAGGACTTCAATCATCGCGCGAAGGGCGGCGTGCCGGACGATATTCCGTCGGTCACGCTCACGGGCGCGCCGCTCGCCATCGGCCAGTTGCTGAAGCAGGCGGGGCTCGTGCCGTCGACGAGCGAAGCGCTGCGCAACATCGAGCAGGGTGGCGTGAAGATCGACGGCGCGACCGTCTCCGACAAGGGCCTCAAGGTCGAGGCGGGCGAATTCATCGTGCAGGTCGGCAAGCGCCGCTTCGCCCGCGTTTCGCTGTCCGCATGATCGCCCTCATTCAGCGTGTGCGGCGCGCGGACGTGCGCGTCGGCGACCGTGTGACCGGCGCGATCGACGCGGGCCTGCTCGCGCTGGTCTGCGCCGAGCGCGGCGACAACGAAGCCGCCGCCGACAAGCTGCTCGCGAAGATGCTGGCGTATCGCGTCTTCAGCGACGCGGCGGGCAAGATGAACCTGCCGGTGCAGAACATCGACGGCGCGGGGCGTGCGGGCGGCGTGCTGCTGGTATCGCAATTCACGCTCGCCGCCGACACATCGAGCGGCCTGCGCCCGAGCTTCACGCCGGCCGCGCCTCCCGACGAAGGCAAGCGCCTCTTCGATTACTTCGTGCGCGAGGCGCGGGCGAAGCATCCGATTGTCGAGACGGGAGAATTCGGCGCCGACATGCAGGTGTCGCTCGTCAATGACGGCCCCGTCACGTTCTGGCTTCAGGTGCGTCCATGACGACTCAGGTCTTGTTCATCCGCCACGGCGAAACCGACTGGAACCGCATCAAGCGCATTCAGGGGCACATCGACATTCCGTTGTCCGCGCATGGCTTTCTGCAGGCCGAACAACTCGGCGAGCGTCTCGCGCACGAAGGCCGGCTCGATGCGGTCTATTCGAGCGATCTGCTTCGCGCCCAGCAGACGGCGCGTCCTTTCGCCGATGCGCTCGGGCTTACCGTGCGGCTCGCGGAAGGCTTGCGCGAGCGTCAGTACGGCGCGTTCCAGGGCCACGACAGCGACGAGATCAATACGAAGTTTCCCGCTGAATACATCGAATGGCAGACGCGCGATCCGGGCTTTGCGCCGCCTGGCGGCGAATCGCAGCGTGTGTTCTACCACCGTGTGATTCATGCGATGGAACCGATCGTCGCTGCGCATCCGGGCGGGCGGATCGCATGCGTCGCGCATGGCGGCGTGCTCGATTGCATCTACCGGTTCGCGATGAAGCTGCCGCTGTCGGAGCCGCGCGGCTGGCCGCTGCTCAATTGCAGCGTGAATGTCGTCGATTACGGGGTGGATGGCGCGACGGTCGTATCGTGGGGCGATATCAGCCATCTGGCCACCGATACCGACGACGACAACCTGCGCAAACGCGCCTAGCTCGGCTTCGCCGCTGCTCTTGTCCGCGCTCGCTTCGCAATCCCGTTGACGAGCGCCCAGCGCATGACGGGGGCCATCGCCCGCACGCCGGGACGCGCAATCACGCGCCTCACCGGCGCAAGCGCGGACAGGCCGAGCATCTCCTGCGCCCAGTCGGGCAGCAGGTCGACACCTGCACTGAACACGAGCTTGCTCGCCGGTTTCATCGCGATGCTCGGCGTCGGCGCGTCCTTCAACGCGCGGATGACTTCCTGGGTGCGATCGCCTGCTTGCAGTTCGGGGCGCATGGCGGTCAGATACGCTTCGATCTGCGCGCGCGTGACCGGCACATTGCGTGCGCCGAGCATTCGCGCGATCGTCGCGGTTTCATCGAAGTAACGGTCCTGATCGGCCTCGGATAGCGCGGGATTCACGTAGCGCAGATAGCCAGCGAGAAAACTCGACACTTCCGCGACGTGTACCCAGGTCAGCAAATCGGGATCGTCTGCGCGATACGGCCGGCCATCCGGCGCGATGCCCGTGACGCCAAGATGAATCGTCCTCACCCGTTCGATGAGCGCGAGCGCGTCAGCGCGATTGCCGAACGTCGTTCCCGCGACGAAAGTCGCCGTGCGGCGCAGGCGGCCGAGGATATCCGTGCGAAATGTCGAGTGGTCCCACACGCCCGCCAGCGCCAGCGGATGCAGCGTCTGAAGCAGGAGCGCGCTGATGCCGCCTGCCATCATCGACGTGAAATCGGCGTGGACTTTCCAGCAGACGGCGTCCGGCCCGAAGAGCCCGGGATCGCCGGGCGGCGACGAGTAATCGAGCCTGGGGCCGCCGCCGGTCGTCAGACTCGTGACGCCGCGCGCAATCGACGACCGCACGCGCGTAATCAGCGTCGCCTGATCGGACATGCGCTAACCGTTGCTCGCGTCCCAGAGGTCGCGAATCGGCCCGGCATCGGGCGCGGCAATGCCGAAGTGACGGTAGGCGAGCAGGGTCGCGACGCGTCCGCGCGGCGTACGCTGCAGATAACCTTGCTGGATCAGATACGGTTCGAGCACGTCCTCGATGGTGTCGCGCTCTTCGCCGATCGCCGCCGCGAGATTGTCGACGCCGACGGGACCGCCGTCGAACTTGTGCAGGATGGCTTCAAGCAGCTTGCGGTCCATCAGGTCGAAGCCGACGGGATCGACGTCGAGCATTTTCAGCGCGGCATCCGCGACTTCGCCGGTGATGTTGCCGTCCGCCTTCACTTCCGCATAGTCGCGCACGCGCCGCAGCAGGCGGTTGGCGATACGCGGCGTGCCGCGCGAGCGCCGCGCGATTTCGAGTGCGCCCTCGGGCACGATGTCGGCCTTCAGCAGCGACGCCGAACGCGACACGATGCGGGCCAGTTCGCTCGCGTTATAGAACTCGAGCCGCGACACGATGCCGAAGCGATCGCGCAGCGGATTCGTCAGCATGCCCGCGCGCGTCGTGGCCCCGACCAGCGTGAACGGCTGCAGGTCGAGCTTCACGCTGCGCGCGGCCGGTCCTTCGCCGATCATGATGTCGATCTGATAATCCTCGAGCGCCGGGTACAAGATTTCTTCGACGACCGGCGACAGCCGATGAATCTCGTCGATGAACAGCACGTCGTTGGCTTCGAGATTGGTCAGCAGCGCAGCGAGATCGCCCGCGCGTTCGAGCACCGGTCCCGACGTCTGCCGCAGATTGACGCCCATTTCCCGCGCGATGATGTGCGCGAGCGTTGTCTTGCCGAGCCCGGGCGGGCCGAACAGCAACACGTGATCGAGCGCTTCCGAGCGGCGCTTGGCCGCTTCGATGAAGATTTCGAGCTGGCCGCGAACCTTTTCCTGACCGACGTATTCGTCGAGCTGGCGCGGACGCAGCGCGCGTTCGAACGCTTCTTCGTTCGGCGAGACGGGCGTGGCCGCGATGATGCGTTCGGCGGCGAGTTTGTCGGTTTCGATCATGGGTCGATTGTACAGCGTGCGTTTCTCGCGACGAGGCGCGAAGCGCGGCGCCTTCGGCTTCCTGCTAGCCGAATACTTCCAGTCCGTCCGGGAATGGCACCGGTTTGTCTACGGATGCGCAGCACGCGACGAGCGCGATCGCAATGAGTGCCGTAACAAGCAACCTCACACCTTCATCCCTTCGACAACGCCTTCAACGCCAGCTTGATCCCCTCCGACACGCCCGTTCCCGCCGGCACGTTCTTGACGGCCGCCAGCGCTTCCTTCTCCGAATACCCCAGCGCGAGCAGCGCATTTAGAATGTCCGACGCGTGATCGGATTGCGAAGCCGCGCTCGCCATCGCGCCGAGATCCGCGCCGAGCTTGCCTTTGAGTTCGAGCAGCAAACGCTCCGCCGTTTTCTTGCCGATGCCCGGCACGCGCGTCAGGCGCGCGGTGTCCTGCGTCGTCACGGTCTGCGCGAGTTCCTGCACGCTCATGCCCGAGAGCACGGCGAGCGCCATGCGTGCGCCGATGCCGCTGATCTTCAGCAACTCGCGGAACGTCGCCCGTTCCTGCGACGTCAGGAAGCCATAGAGCAAATGCGCGTCTTCACGCACGATCATCTGCGTGAGCAGCACGACCTTTTCGCCCGCGTTCGGCAGGTTGTAGAACGTGCTCATCGGCACATCGACTTCATAGCCGACGCCGTTGCAGTCGACGAGGAGGTGCGGCGGATTTTTTTCGAGCAGAACGCCGGCAATACGACCGATCATGTTTTCTTTCTGAGGTAGAAGATTTAGCCGATGAGCCTGCCGCGTCGCACGCGCAAGCCTTTCTTTGCGAGCGACGGCGCGATGCCGCCCAGCGTCGCGAGCCCCGTGCCGCCATGCGCGTGACAGATCGCCATGCCGAGCGCATCGGCGGCGTCGGTGCTTGGCACGCCGGAGAGGGTGAGCAGCCGCACGACCATCTGCTGCATCTGCTCCTTCGTCGCGCGGCCATAGCCGACGACCGCCTGCTTCAACTGCAGCGCCGTATATTCGGCCACCGGCACGCCGCTCGCGACGAGCCCGCAGATCGCCGCGCCGCGCGCCTGTCCGAGCAAAAGCGTCGATTGCGGATTGACGTTCACGAAGACTTTCTCGATCGCGGCCTGATCGGGATTGTGCTGGCGAATGAGCGTGGAGATGCCGTTGAAAATCGTATTCAGGCGTGAAGGCAGATCGGCATCGGCGGTCTTGATGACGCCGCTCGTCACGTAGTTGAGCGAATGGCCGCTCACGTCGATGATGCCGAAGCCCGTCACGCGCAAGCCGGGGTCGATGCCTAGGATTCTCATTCGTTCGCGATGCGGCTCGTGGAAATCAAAATGGCCTGTTTGCGCCGTCAGCAGCGCAAACAGGCCAATAGTAAATGAAGCGAGCCGGTTTAATGGCGGAAGTGACGCGTGCCGGTGACGATCATCGCGACGTTGTGCTCGTCGGCGGCGGCGATGACTTCGTCGTCGCGCATCGAGCCGCCCGGCTGGATCACGCAGGTCGCGCCCGCGTTGACCACCACGTCGAGCCCGTCACGGAACGGGAAGAACGCATCCGATGCGACCGCCGAGCCGTTCAGCGACAACCCGGCGTTCTGCGCCTTGATGCCCGCGATGCGCGCCGAATCCACGCGGCTCATCTGGCCCGCGCCGACGCCGAGCGTCATGCCGCCGCCGCAGAACACGATGGCGTTCGACTTCACGTACTTCGCGACGCGCCACGCGAACAGCAGGTCGTCCATTTCCTTCGGCGTCGGATGGCGCTTAGTCACGACGCGCAGTTCGTGCGGCTGCACGTTCTTCGCATCGAGCGATTGCACCAGCAGGCCGCCGCCGACGCGCTTCAGGTCGAAGCTGTTGTGACCCGCGCCCAGCGCGATCTGCAAGAGACGCACGTTCTGCTTCGCCGCGAACACCGCGCGCGCTGCTTCGCTGAACGACGGCGCGATCAGCACTTCGACGAACTGCTTGGCGACGGCCTGCGCCGCGGCTTCATCCACTTCGCGGTTGAACGCGATGATGCCGCCGAACGCCGAGGTCGGATCGGTCTGGAACGCCTTCGAGTACGCTTCGAGCGCGTCAGCGCCGACCGCGACGCCGCACGGATTCGCATGCTTGATGATGACGCAGGCGGGCGCGTCGAAGGTCTTCACGCATTCCCAGGCCGCGTCCGAATCCGCGATGTTGTTGTACGACAGTTCCTTGCCCTGCAGTTGCTCGTAGTTGGCGAGCGCGCCGGCCGGCACGGAAAGATCGCGATAGAACGCCGCGCTTTGATGCGGGTTCTCGCCGTAACGCAGGTCCTGCACCTTCTCGAACGCGAGATTGAAGGTGGCCGGATACGTATTGCGCTCGCTGTGCTGGAGTGCTTCGGTGAGGCTTGTCAGATAGTTCGTGATCGCGCCGTCGTATTGCGCCGTGTGCGCGAACACTTTCGTTGCGAGGCGGAAGTTGGTCTTGTAGCCGACGCTGTTGCCGTTCGCGCGCATTTCGTCGAGCACGGCGGAGTAGTCGGCGGGATCGACGATCACGGTCACGTCGCGATGATTCTTCGCCGCCGAGCGCAGCATGGTCGGCCCGCCGATATCGATGTTCTCGATCGCGTCTTCCAGCGAGCACTGTTCCTTCGAGACCGTCTGCACGAACGGATACAGGTTCACGACCAGCAGATCGATGGTCGGAATGCCGTGCTGGTCCAGCGCGGCCATGTGCTCGGGCAGGTCGCGGCGCGCGAGAATGCCGCCGTGCACTTTAGGATGCAGCGTCTTCACGCGCCCATCGAGCATTTCCGGGAAGCCGGTGTAATCGGCGACTTCGGTCACGGGCAGGCCCGCGTCGGCGAGCAGTTTGGCCGTGCCGCCGGTCGAGAGGATCTTGACGCCGAGTTCCGACAGCGATTTCGCGAAATCGACGATGCCGGATTTGTCGGAAACGGAGATGAGCGCTTGCTTGATCATGATGAACACTGAAACCGAAAAGGATAACCAGGCCGGACCAAGGCAAGCGCCCCAGTCCGATGAATCAAATCAATCCGTGCTGCTGGAGTTTCTTGCGTAGCGTGTTGCGGTTGATGCCGAGATACTCGGCCGCAAGCGACTGATTGCCGCCCGCCTGCTCGAGCACCACCTCGAGCATCGGTTTCTCCACGCACGAGATCACCATGTCGTAGACGTCGTGCGGGTTCGAGCCGTCCAGGTCCTGAAAATAACTATCCAGGCTCTGGCGGACGCATTGTTCGATGTTATGTCTGCTCATGCGGCTATTAGTCGGTCGGTGTGGTCTTGCGCGCCGCACGATTCTTCCCCGGCCGCGTCCTCGGCGTCCTGCGCCTCGTCGACGTAAATGAGACGGTCCGACAAAGCCTTTTGCGCGTCGAAGAATTCGTTCACAGCGAGCAATTGTTCTTTGGTCGTGTCGAGCGTATTCATCCGGTGGCGGAAGGTGCCCGCGCCGGAAAGGCCGCGAGTGTACCAGCCGATGTGCTTGCGCGCAGTCCGTACGCCCGTGAATTCCCCGTAGAACGCATAGTGATCTTCGAGGTGCTCGTTCATCACCTGCTGAATCTCGTCGATGCGCGGCATCGGCATGCGTTCGCCCGTCTTCAGAAAGTGCTCGATCTCGCGGAACAACCACGGGCGACCCTGCGCCGCGCGGCCGATCATGATGGCGTCGGCGCCCGTCGCGGCGAGCACGTCGCGCGCTTTTTCGGGCGTGGCGATGTCGCCGTTCGCGACGACCGGAATCTTCACCGATGCCTTCACGGCCGCGATGGTTTCGTACTCCGCGTCGCCTTTGTAAAGGTCGGCGCGCGTGCGGCCGTGCACCGTGAGCATGGAGATGCCGGCATCCTGCGCGATCCGCGCGATCGTCAGCGCGTTCTTGTTCTCGCGATTCCAGCCCGTGCGAATCTTGAGCGTGACCGGCACGGCGTCCGGGCCGACGCCGACCGCCTGAACCACCGCCTCGACGATGCGCGCCACGAGCGGTTCGTTCTGCAAGAGCGCCGACCCGGCGGCGACATTGCAGACTTTCTTGGCAGGACATCCCATGTTGATGTCGATGATCTGCGCGCCGTTGGCGACGTTGTGACGCGCGGCCTCGGCGAGCATTTGCGGGTCCGCGCCCGCGATCTGCACCGAGATGGGCTCGACTTCGCCCGCGTGATTCGCGCGGCGCATGGTCTTTTCGCTCTTCCACAACTGCGCATTGGACGCGACCATCTCCGACACCGCGTAGCCCGCGCCCATGCGTTTGCAGAGCTGGCGGAACGGGCGGTCGGTGACGCCCGCCATCGGAGCGACGAACAGGTTATTGCGCAGAACGTGTGAACCGATGGTGACCATGGAGGCTTTGGCCTCCGCGCTGGCGATTGCGCGGCAAGGATGCCGGTCTCGCGTCAGGCGGATGCAAGGATGCGGAAGGGAAACGCGTATTTTAACGCTAAGCGGCTGCTGAAATTAAGAGCAATCGCGTGCAAGTCTTTAAATCTTCGATGAAAGCGGGCGAGGGGGAGGGGATAAGTTCGGGCTTGGGGGCGATGGACTCGGCCGAAAGCGTGTCGGTCACTACCCTGCGCCTGCCGCCTGCCGCCTGCCGCCTGCCGCCTGCCGCCTGCCGTCTGCCGGTCAACGGCCGGGCTTCAAAGCTTCTATGCAAGCGCGAGCGGTCGCAGGAGAAGAAAGCGCGCGAGAAAGGCATCGACAAGGGCGTCCGCCACGGGTCGGTCGGTGAGGGAACGCCGAGTGCGCCGCCCCAGCGCGCCAATTGCGGCGGACCGGCCGAGAGAACAAGGCGCCGCCACGAGCGCCCGCGTCCGTTACCGCCGTTGCCCGAACATCATCTGCCGCGCGAGCGCCGTCTTCAACGGCGGCAGAAACTCGAGCGCGGTCAGCGCAAGACCGCGCACCGCGGCCAGCGGTGCGAAATCAACGGTGAAGATTCGCGCGAGCGTATCCGTAGCGCCGATGGTGAGACGCCGGTCGAGCGCGCGGCGCTGCGCGAAATGCGCCAAGGCAAGCGGACGTGCACCATCGGCGGAGAGCGCGTCGCAAAGCGCCAGCGCATCGCGCAGACCCAGATTCAGCCCTTGACCGGCGACCGGATGCAGCGTCTGCGCCGCATTGCCGATGGCCACCGTGCGCCGGTCGACGAGCGCGTGCAGCGCCGTCAGCCCCAACGGAAACGCCGCGCGCCCGGTGATGCGCGTGAATCGCCCCATGCGCCCGCCGAACGCGACGCCCAGTTCCGCGAGAAACGCGTCATCGTCCAGTTGCATGCGGCGCGCGGCTTCGTCGGGCGGAGCGCACCAGACGAGCGAATAGTCCGCATGACGCTGCCCGCCGCAGGGCAGAAGCGCAATCGGGCCTTCGTTCGTGAAGCGCTCCCACGCGACGTTCGCTTGCGGGTCCGACACGCTCACCGTGCCGACGATCGCCGTCTGCCCGTAATCGCGCGCCCGCCTGTCGACCGGCGCCGCAGCATCGCGCGGCGCTTGCTGATACAGCCCGCCCTCGGCGTTGACCAGCGCGCGAACGCGGATCGTGCGCTCGCCGCTCGCGGATTGCAGCGGCAGCGTGACGCCGTCGTTGTCCTGCAAGGGCGGGAGCGCGGAGGTATCGGTGATCCAGTCGACCGTGGTCTTCTTCACCGCGTTCGCGAGCGCCGTGACGAGCGACCCGTAACGCACGACATAACCGAGTTCCGGCAACTCGTGCTCGTCGTGCTCGATCAACGTGCGCCCGAAGTGTCCGCGCTGCGATACGTGGATGCGGCGAATCGGCGTGACGTCGGCGGGAAAGCCGAGCGGCTGCAGCATCACGCGGCTGCCGTGCGACAGCGCGAGCGAGCGGGGATCATTCGCGGCGGCGTCGGGCGTGCGCGCGTCGATCAGCGCGATCGACAGCCGCGAGGTCGCGCTGCGCCGCGCAAGCCAGCCGGCGAGCGCGAGCCCGACCGGCCCCGCGCCGACGATGGCGATGTCGTAGTCGAAATGCGGTTCGGTGATCGCGTCGCTCATGTTCTGGGTCTTCAATTGCCGATGGATTCGCGCATCAGCGCTTCGATTTCGCCCGCCGCGACCGGCACTTCGCGCGTCAGCAGTTCGCAGCCGCCGGGCGTGACGAGCGCGTCGTCCTCGATGCGGATGCCCGTGTTCCAGTAGCGCTCCGGTACGTCCTCGGCCGCGCGCACGTACAGCCCCGGTTCGACGGTCAGCACGTTGCCCGCCGCGAGCGTGCGCCAGGGCCGCGCGCCTTGCTCGTCGCGGGGGCCATCGGCGTGGCGGTAATCGCCCGCGTCGTGCACGTCCATGCCGATCCAGTGCCCCGTGCGATGCATGTAAAAGCGCATGTAGGCGCGCTCCGCGATCACGTCGTCGACGCTGCCGAACTTCGTCTTGTCGACGATGCCCGTATCGAGCAAGCCTTGCGACAGCACCTTCACGGCGGCCTGATGCGGCGCGTCGAAGCTCACGCCGGCGCGCGTGGCGTCGATCGCGGCGGCTTGCGCGGCGAGCACGATGTCGTACAGCTCGCGCTGCGCAGGCGAGAAGCGGCCGTTCGCCGGAAAGGTGCGCGTGATGTCGGACGCGTAGCCGTCCAGTTCGCACGCGGCGTCGATGAGGATGAGATCGCCGTCGCGCGCGATCGCGTTGCCCGCCGGATAGTGGAGCACGCACGCGTTCGCGCCCGCCGCGACGATCGAGCCATACGCGGGCGCTTGCGCGCCGTGGCGGCGAAACGCGTAGAGCAGCTCGGCTTCGATTTCGTATTCACGCATGCCTGGGCGGCAGGCGCGAATTGCACGGCGATGCGCCTCCGCCGAGATCGACCCGGCGCGCCGCATGATCGCGATTTCGTGCGCGTCCTTCACCAGCCGCATTTCGTCGATGAGCGGCAGCACATGCTGCGCTCTCGCCGGCGCGCGGACGCCGCTGCGGCCTTGCGCGCGCACGGCGGCGAGCCAGTTGCGCACTTGCGCATCCAGTTCCTCGGACGTGCCGAGCGCGTAGAAGAGCGCGGGCTTGTCGGCGATCAGGCGCGCCATCTGTTCATCGAGCGCGGCGATGGGGAATGCGGCATCGAGACCGAATGCATCGCGCGCCGCTTCCGGACCGTAGCGAAAGCCTTCCCACGTTTCCCGCTCGGCGTTCTTCTCGCGGCAGAAAAGTATCGACGCGGGCTCGCCGTTCTGCGCGCTCGCATCGAGCACGAGCGTCGCTTCGGGTTCGGTGAAACCGGTCAGGTAATAGAAGTAGCTGTCGTGACGGAAGGGAAAGTCCGTGTCCCGATTGCGCATGACTTCGGGCGCGGTCGCGACGATGGCGACGCCGCCGCCTTCGGCGCGCAACGCCGCGAGCAGGCGTTCGCGGCGGCCACGGTAGATATCGGCGGCGATCGGGCTGGCGTGTTCGGTCATTGAGTTCATGCGCCCGATTGTAGCGCCGGGCCCGAAGCCGCGCGACCAGGCCATTCGGCCTAGTGGTGCAGCTCCGGATGATGTTGCATGCTCACTCTTCCGGACGGTTACGCACGCTTCCGGCGATGAGGTCGAAGCGGAACAGCCGGCATTCGAGCGCGCCGTTGAAGAGCGGCGTTTTGGTCGATTCGCGCAGCCGCAGCAGCCCCGGCAGCTTGCGGTCGGACGTGAGCACGTACGCGCGCCAGCCCGGGAAGCGTTGCTTGAGCGCGTTGCCGAACGAGATGAAGAATTCGGTATCGGCGGGATCGGGTTGGGCGCGGGCGAAGGCGTCGTCGTCCTCGCGGCGCGAACGGGGCGTGTCGCGGACTTCGCCACGCGGCCCGCGTCCACGCACTTCAATACGCTCTCCGTACGGCGGATTCGCGATGAGGATGCCGGGCTCGTCGGTCGGCGGCGTCATGTTGCGGGCGTCGATCTGCTTGAGCGATACATCGGCGACGCCCGCGCGGCTCAGATTCGCGCGAGCCTTTTCGAGCATGTCGCCGGAAATGTCGCTGCCGAAGATGCCGAGCTGTGCCTGCGATGCGCGCGTCGCGCGGCGCGCTTCTGTCGCGGCGGTCTTGAGCTTTTGCCACATGCCCGGATGGAACGGCTTCAGCTTCTCGAAGCCGAAGCGCCGGTCGCTGCCCGGTGCGATGGTGAGCGCGGTTTGCGCGGCTTCGGCGAGGAACGTGCCGCTGCCGCACATCGGATCGAAGAGGGGCGTTCCGGGCGTCCAGCCGGTGAGGCGCAGGATGCCCGCCGCGAGGTTTTCGCGCAGTGGCGCCGCGCCCTTGTCGAGCCGCCAGCCGCGCTTGAAGAGCGGTTCGCCGGAGGTGTCGAGATATAGCGTGCATTCGTTCATCGTGAGGAACACGAACACGCGCACGTCCGGTTGCGCGGTGTCGATGCTCGGGCGAGCGCCGCTGATGTCGCGCAGGCGGTCGCAGACGGCGTCCTTCACGCGCAGCGTCGTGAACTCGAGGCTCTTGAGCGGCGATTTGATCGCGGTGAGATCGACGCGCATCGTCTGGCTGGGCGTGAACCATTGCTCCCAACGCTGCCGATGCGTGAGATCGTAGATGTCGTTCTCATTGCGATACGGGCCGTGCGCGATCTTCAGCAACACGCGGCTCGCGATACGCGAATGCAGGTTCGCCGCCATGCCCGCAACCCAGCCGCCCCGGAAATGCACGCCGCCGGGCACTTGCGCGCCGACGTTCAGCGGACCGCCGCCCGAAAGCGGCGCGCTGCTGACATGGCGTTCCCCGATCTCGGCAAGCTCGGCGGCGAGCGGCGCTTCGAGACCGCGCGGGCAGGGGACAAACCAGTCAAAAAGAGGGGAAGACATGTGGGAATTCTGCGGGGTTCAAAGGCGGTATTGTACGCGGGGCGGTCGGTGGAGTACGGTGTGCACCGTCATGGCTGCCTGCGGGGTGCGGACATTCGGCAGATGACTTCATCGACGACGCGTGATTGCCACGCCCGATGCAGCATCAGATTCGGATTTATCGTGTACCCGTTCCGCCCGGCTTTCGTCACAGTCTGTTCGGCAATCCTGCCTGACTCAGTGGAGACGTCATGCCGAATGTTTATGTTGAACCGCTTCCGAAGCATCGCGAAGGAGCTATCACGGGCTACGCGCTGGAACTGTCCGCGAAGCAACGACTTACGCCCGACGACTATAAGACCCAAGCCGAAGCCATCGCGGTCGCTAAGGTGAAAGGCTATAAGCCATTAGTAGCCCGGGTTCGAAAAACGGACCAAGGCAATCCCGATCATTGGCGAGCAGCGGACTGACACTGCGGAGTCGCCTGTGTCATGGTTGCCGGGCCTTGAAGGAGATATCCCCGGCCCGGCGACCCTCGGCGCTACTCCACGGCCTTCATCATCTCCTCGACAACCTTCTTAGCATCGCCAAACACCATCATCGTCTTGTCCATATAGAACAATTCGTTATCGAGCCCGGCGTATCCCGCCGCCATCGACCGCTTGTTCACGATGATCGTCCTCGCCTTGTACGCCTCCAGAATCGGCATCCCGGCAATCGGCGACTTCGGGTCCGTCTTCGCCGCAGGATTCACGACATCGTTCGCGCCGAGCACGAGCACGACATCCGTCTGCCCGAACTCGCTGTTGATGTCCTCCATCTCCTGCACCATCTCGTAAGGCACTTCCGCTTCCGCGAGCAGCACGTTCATATGCCCCGGCATCCGCCCGGCGACAGGATGAATCGCATACCGGACATCGATGCCCTTCTCGACGAGCTTGTCCGTCAGTTCCTTCAGCGCATGCTGCGCGCGCGCCACCGCCAGCCCGTACCCCGGCACGATCACCACGCTTTCGGCATTGCCGAGCATGAACGCGGCGTCATCGGCGGAACCGGATTTCACCGGCCGCTGTTCCTGCGCGCCGCCCACCGCGGCACTGCCCGCTTCGCCGCCAAAGCCGCCCAGGATCACGTTGAAAAACGAGCGGTTCATCGCGCGGCACATGATGTACGACAGAATCGCGCCCGACGAACCGACCAGCGATCCCGCGATGATCAGCATCGGATTGTTCAGCGAGAAGCCGATGCCCGCCGCCGCCCAGCCGGAGTACGAATTGAGCATCGACACGACCACCGGCATATCCGCGCCGCCAATCGGAATAATGATCAGCACGCCCAGCGCGAACGCGATCAGCGTCATGATGACGAACGGCAACCACGCCTGCGTCACCATGAAGATGATGCCGAAGCCGATCATCGCGACCGCGAGCAGCAGGTTGATCAGATGCTGCCCCGAGTACACCACCGGCGCGCCCTGAAACAGCCGGAACTTGTACTTGCCCGACAGCTTGCCGAACGCGATGACCGAGCCTGAAAACGTGATCGCGCCGACGAACGTGCCGATGAACAACTCGACGCGATTGCCATAGGGAATCGGCTCGCCGGGCGCGGCCAGCCCGAACGCGGAAGGCTCCGACACCACGCCATACGCAATGCAGACCGCCGCGAGACCGATCAGCGAGTGCATCGCCGCGACGAGTTCGGGCATCTTCGTCATCTCGACTTTCGCCGCGATATACGCGCCCGCGCCGCCGCCGATAATCAGCGCCGCGAACAGCAACGACAGCCCGAGCGCGAGATTCGCTTCGAGAAAGGCCGCCTGTTTGATGATCAGCGCGAGCGTCGTGACGATGGCGATCGCCATCCCCGCCATGCCGAATGTATTGCCGATGCGCGCGGTCTTCGGATTCGACAGGCCCTTGAGCGCCTGAATGAAGCACACCGACGCGACCAGATACAGGAGAGTGACGACGTTCAGGCTCATTTACGCGCCCTCCTTGCTGACGAGCTTCTTCGGCTCCTTCTTCTTGAACATTTCCAGCATTCGCCGTGTGACGAGGAAGCCGCCGAACACGTTCACCGCCGCCAGCAGCACCGCGAGCGTGCCGAAAAACTTGCCCGCACCGCCGACTGTCAGCCCGACGGCAAGCATCGCGCCGACGATGACGATCGCGGAGATCGCGTTGGTCACGGCCATCAGCGGCGTATGCAGCGCCGGCGTGACGTTCCAGACCACGTGATAGCCGACGTAGATCGCCAGCACGAAGATGATCAGGTTGATCACCGTGTGATTGATGACATCCATGTTCGTCTCCGTGTTCAGGCGGTGGCGCGCGCGGGCTGTCCGTCGCGGCACTGAAGCGTGGCCGCGACGATGTCGTCCGCGAGGTCGATGTTGAGCGTGCCTTCCTTCGTGAGGATCAGCTTGAGGAAGTCGAGCAGGTTTCGCGCGTAGAGCGCGGAGGCATCGGCGGCGACCATCGACGCGAGATTCGTATGGCCGACGATATGCACGCCGTACTTCATCACCACTTCGTCGACTTCCGTGAGCGGGCAGTTGCCGCCCTTTCGGCCTTCGAACTCGGGACCGCGTCCGGCGGCGAGATCGACGATCACGGAGCCAGGTTTCATGTGCTTGACCGTTTCGACCGACAGCAGCGTCGGCGCGGGGCGGCCGGGAATCAGCGCCGTCGAAATGACGATGTCCGCCGCCTTCGCACGTTCATGCACCTGAGCCGATTGCCGCGCGAGCCAGCTTGGCGGCATCGGCCGCGCATAACCGCCGACTCCTTCCGCCGCTTCGCGTTCCTCGGCGGTTTCGAAGGGCACGTCGACGAACTTCGCGCCCAGCGATTCGATCTGTTCCTTCACGGCGGGCCGCACATCCGACGCTTCGACGACCGCGCCCAGGCGCTTCGCGGTGGCGATCGCCTGCAAGCCCGCGACGCCCGCGCCGAGCACCAGCACGCGCGCCGCTTTCACGGTGCCGGCGGCGGTCATCAGCATCGGCATGAAGCGCTGGTAGTAGTGGCACGCGATCAGCACCGCCTTGTATCCGGCAATGTTCGCCTGCGACGAGAGCACGTCGAGACTTTGCGCGCGCGTCGTGCGCGGCGCGGCTTCGAGCGCGAACGCCGTGACGCCCGCCGTGGCGAGCCGCGCGGTGTTTTCGGTGTTGAAGGGATCGAGCATGCCGATCAGCACGGCGCCCGGCGTGAGCAAGCCCAGTTCGGCTTCGGCCGGCGATTGAACCTTGAGAACGATTTCGGCGGAAAAGGCGGTGGCGGCATCGACGATATCCGCGCCGGCGGAGGCGAACGCGTCATCGATATAGCTGGCCCGCACGCCCGCGCCGCTCTGCACCGAAATCCGATGCCCTTGCGCGACGAGTTTTTTCACCGTCTCCGGCGTGGCGGCGACGCGCGCCTCGTTCGCCCGCGTTTCAGCAGGCACTCCGATGTGCATTTTCGAATCCTCCGGTCTTGTTTTATCTTCCCGCGCCCTGGGGCCCGGCGGCGGGAAAGATCGAGGCTGAGTTTTGTTTCAAATGCTGGATCGACGGCTAGTGCCACTGTAACCGAAGAATGCGCGCCAAAAATGCGATCCGGCACCGCGCTAACCCTTAGGCCGCGCGCGCGTGTTCGGGGCCGGGACGGTAAAATGTCGGCCATGAAATCAGATACTTGGGCTCCACACGTCACGGTTGCGGCCATCGTCGAGCGGGACGGGCGGTTTCTCGTCATCGAGGAACATACATCCGCAGGGCTGCGAATCAACCAACCGGCCGGTCACCTCGAAGCCGGCGAAACGCTCGTCGAAGCGGTGATCCGCGAGACGCTCGAGGAAACGGCGCATCGCTTCGAGCCCGAGGCGCTCGTCGGCGCGTATATGACGCACTTTGCGCGGCCGGGGCGCGATGTCACGTATCTGCGATTCACGTTTTGCGGAAAGTCCGCAGGCGAAGTGGCCGGCAGGGCGCTGGACAAGGGCATCGTCCGCGCGATGTGGCTCACGCCCGACGAACTGCGCGCGACCGTTGCGCAGCATCGGACGCCGCTCGTCATGCAGTGCGTCGACGATTACTTGTCCGGGCGGCGCGTGCCGCTCGATTTCATCCATACGCATTCGGTCGCGCCGGTCGTGCGCGCCTGACCCGCTCACGCGGAACAAAGCGGTATTTCTATGAGCAAGCAAAGAGTGGTGGTGGGCATGTCGGGCGGCGTGGATTCGTCGGTCACGGCATGGCTCCTTAAAGAGCAGGGCTATGACGTCGTCGGCCTGTTCATGAAGAACTGGGAAGACGACGACGACAGCGAATACTGCTCGACGCGCCAGGACTGGATCGACGTGGTGTCGGTCGCGGATCTGATCGGCATCGACGTGGAAGCGGTGAACTTCGCCGCCGAGTACAAGGACCGCGTGTTCGCCGAATTCCTGCGCGAGTACTCCGCGGGCCGCACGCCGAATCCGGACGTGCTGTGCAACGCCGAGATCAAGTTCAAGGCGTTTCTCGATCACGCGATGTCGCTCGGCGCGGAAACCATCGCGACCGGCCATTACGCACGCGTGCGCGAACACGACGGCCTTTTCCAGTTGATGAAGGCCACCGATGCGACGAAAGACCAGTCGTACTTTCTGCATCGGCTGAACCAGCAGCAGCTTTCGAAGACGCTGTTTCCGCTCGGCGAAATCCCGAAGACGAAGGTTCGCGAAATCGCCGCGCAGATCGGCCTGCCGAACGCGAAGAAGAAGGACTCGACCGGTATCTGCTTCATCGGCGAGCGGCCGTTCCGCGAGTTTCTGAATCGATACTTGCCGACGAAACCGGGACCGATGAAGACGGCGGAAGGGAAGATCGTCGGGGAGCATATCGGGCTCGCGTTCTACACGTTCGGGCAGCGAAAGGGCATCGGCATTGGCGGCGCGAAGGACGGCAGCGGCGAGCCGTGGTTCGTCGCCGGCAAGGACATGGCGACCAACACGCTCTACGTCGTGCAGGGCCACGATCATCCGTGGCTGCTGTCGCATACGCTCGTCGCCGGCAATACGAGCTGGGTCGCGGGCTTTGCGCCCGGTGACGGCGCGGCCTGCGGAGCGAAGACGCGGTATCGGCAGCAGGATGCGGCGTGCCGCTTTTCCGCTTTATCCGCCGATGACGCCCGCTTCGAGCTGCGCTTCGACGAGGCGCAATGGGCGGTCACGCCGGGCCAGTCGGCCGTGCTGTATCAGGGCGATGTCTGCCTGGGCGGCGGGATCATCGAGCGCGCGGCCGCGGGCGTCGCTCAGGGCGCGTCCGCACCGGCCGTCACGACCGCAGTCTGAAGGATCGCCCCGGCATCACCGCCGGGGCTGCCTATCGATTCGATAAAAACTTATTCGATACAAGTGCTTGACTGTCTACCTATTAGTAGATAAATTTCACCCATCGAGAGCAGGGGAAAGAAGTCATGGACAAGAACACGGTACGGGAGTCACTGCTGGACCACGCGCAGACCATCATGATGACGCGCGGCTACAACGGCTTCAGTTATCGCGACTTGTCCGAACTGGTCGGCGTGAAGACGTCGAGCATCCATTACTACTTTCCGACCAAGGAAGACCTCGCGCTGGAAGCGGTGAACGCGTATAGCGCCGACGTCATGTCGTCGATTTACGCGATCGACAGTTCCGCTCCCGCCGAGAAGAAGCTCGATCGCTACACGCGGCTGTTCGGGCGAATCATCGGCGACGGCAAGCAGATTTGTCTCTGCGGCATGCTCGCGTCGGATATGGAGTCGCTGCCCGAAAGCGTTCGCCATGCAGTGCAGGCGTTTTTCAAGGCCAACGAGAACTGGCTCGCGAAGGTGCTTGCGGAAGGCGATGCGCAAGGCACGCTGAACGCGCGCGGCAAGCCAGAAGCAACGGCGCGGGCGCTGTACGCAGCGTTCCAGGGAAGTTTGCTCGCCTGTCGCCTGTTTCAGACGCGTGCGCGGCTGGAAGAGGTCGCCGATACCGTGCGCCGGTAGATAAACCTGTGGATAACTCTGTGCAAAAACAGGTATAAGCGTCGGACATTCTATCTTTTGATAGGTAGATTTTGGCGAGACGTCAGTGGCGTATGAAGCAATGCCGGCTCTCGTCAGAGCGAAGCGGCCGTAATCGGAAATGTCATGTTCTCTTGTAAAGGAAACATACTAGTCTGAAGAGTTATCTATCTAGTAGTAGATCAAAGCACTCGAATTTCAAACACCGGAGTCACTCATGAAAAAGCTCAAGACCGCCATCATCGCCAGCGCAGTTGCCACCGCCGTATTCGCTCACGCCGCAGTCGATGCCGCGCCTGTCCTCGAACCGGCGACACAGCAATTCATCGATGCCCTTGCAGCCAGCAACGCCCCGCCGATCTACACGCTGTCGCCCGCCGATGCGCGCAACGTGCTGGCCGGCGCTCAGTCGCAGCCGGTGAAGAAACAGGCTGCGGCCATCGAAGACCGCGTCATCCAGGCTGGGACGACCGGCAAGATCGCGCTGCGCATCGTGCGGCCGGAGCATGTGAAGGGTGCGCTGCCGGTCATCATGTACTTCCACGGCGGCGGCTGGGTGCTCGGCGACAAGAACGCGCACGATCGCCTCGTGCGCGAGATCGCGAACGGCGCGCAGGCGGAGGTCGTGTTCGTCGACTATGACCGCTCGCCGGAAACGAAATACCCGGTGCCGATCGAGCAGGCGTACGCCGCGACCCGCTACGTGGCGGAACACGCGCGCGAGTTCAACGTGGATGCGTCGCGCATGGCGGTGGCGGGCGACAGCGTCGGCGGCAACATGGCGGCGGCCGTCACGCTGCTCGCGAAGGAACGCGGCGGGCCGGCCTTGCGTGCGCAGGTGTTGTTCTATCCGGTGACCGACGCCCGCTTCGACGACGGCTCGTACAACGAGTTCGCCAGCGGCCCGTGGCTGACTCGCGAGGCGATGAAGTGGTTCTGGGACGCCTACGCGCCGAACGCGGCGGATCGCGAGAAGATCACCGCGTCGCCGCTGCGCGCGACGATCGACGAATTGAAGGGCTTGCCGCCGGCGCTCGTAATCACCGATGAAAACGACGTCCTGCGCGATGAAGGCGAGGCCTACGCCCGCAAGCTGACGCAGGCCGGCGTGCCGGTGGCATCGACGCGATACAACGGCACGATCCACGATTTCGTGATGCTGAACGCCCTCGCGCAGACCCCGGCCGCGCGGGCGGCCATCGCGCAAGCCAGCGCAACGCTGAAGGCCGCGCTCAGCAAGTAAGGATGCAAGCCGCTCCCGTCCATGGCGGGAGCGCGCTCATCAGGCGGGCGCGGTATCGACGAACGACTGTCTCTGCGCGAGGCGCACGTAGAACTTGTCGAGCGCCGGATGCGCTTCGCGCCAGTTCAGATCGGGCATGCGGAAGTCGAGGTAGGCGAGCGTGCAGCCGCACGCAATATCCGCCAGCGTGAAGCGGTTGGCCGCGCACCACTGCTTCGAGCCGAGGCCCTGCGCCATCGCGCGCAGGCCGTCGTCGATCTTGTGACGCTGCCGCGCGATCCACGCTTGGCTGCGATGCGCCTCCTCGCGCAGCACGCCTTCCAGACGGATCAGCACGGCGGCGTCGAGCATGCCGTCCGCGAGCGCCTCCCAGCAGCGCACTTCGGTGCGCTCGCGCCGCTCCTGCGGCAGCAGCTTGCCGACGGGCGTCAGCGTGTCCACGAATTCGCAGATGACGCGCGAATCGAACACCGCTTCGCCGTCGTCCAGAATGAGACACGGGACTTTGCCGAGCGGATTGAAGTCGTGGATTGTCGAATCGGATGCCCAGACGTCTTCGAGCACCAGTTCGCAGTCGATCTTCTTTTCCGCCATCACGATCCGCACCTTGCGGACGAATGGACTCGTGTGCGAACCGATCAGTTTCATCATTTATTCTTCGCGTTTTGTTTCGGATACAGCCGACCGACGATCTTAACCGCGCATACGCGAGCAAATGGCAATTTCGAGATGGAGCGGGCGGGGGGTGTCGTCTGGCGACAACATCGCGCTGTTCCCTGCACGAGAAGCATAGGAAAACGATGTTTCGCTGACGAAGGCAAGCAGTCCGGAGCACGCTTGCATGGTCCAGACCTGCGTCGTGGGCACGAACCGTTGTGGAGGATGACGAAAAGCCGGCGGCGGGCACGAGGCCCGCGTCAGAGCCGGCCGGACCCGCCGCGCGCCGTCGACTTACTGCGCGCTGGCAGTGGTGGCGCCGCCCGATGGCGGGCACGGCAGAATCGCTGGAGCGGCTTGCTTCGAGGACGACGACCCGGACGACCCCGCCGGCGCCGAACCGAGACTTCGCACGCCTGCCGAAATGGCCGAAGCGATGTCGTTCACCGCCTTGCGATGCCCGTCGACGAGCGCATCGTAGCCATCGCCGACGCGCTCTTCCGCGATCGTCCGGCACGTCATCACCGTTTGCGACGCGCCGCCGCGCACGCTCCAGACCGCGTCGATGACAGCCTGTGATCCCGGCCACGATTCGAACCGCTGCACCTTCACCTTCACGCGATATACCCGCGCCGAGTCCGGATACGGCGTGCCATAAACGTCGATTGCGTTCAATTGCTGGGCAAGATCGCCGGATAGCGCGCGCCGCACTTCGTCGGCGGGAAGCGAGGCCCAGCGCTCCTGTTCGAGCACGCTCACTTGCGCGGGGCTGGACTGCACGACGAGCTGATTGCGCGCCACCTGCTGCGGCACGTCCACAGGCGCGAGCTCGAAATAGAACGACGCCGGCGCCGACGATACCGCGACCGGCGCGACCGCCGTGCCGCCGAGCGTATAGAACCGGCTCGACGGCGAGGACGAACATGCGGCGAGCACGCCCGCCGCGCCCAAAGTCAACAACAACGCGCCGATTCTCATGGCTTGTCTCCCGGTTTGCCGCGCAGCAACGATTCCGGATGACGCTCCAGATAATCGGCGAGCGAATTGAGCGATTGAAGCGTCCGCGTGAGTTCCTGCATCGCCTGATGCACGTCGGACTGAAGCGGCGAATCCTGCTGAAGCGTCGACTGCGCCTCGCCGAAGGTCTTCTTCGCCTGCGTGAGCGTATCGCGCACTTCCGGCACGACTTCCTTGCCGAGCTGATCGAAGAGCGCATTGGCGTTCTTCAGCGAGCCGTTCAGGTTTTTGCCGATCTCGTCGAACGGAATCTTGTCGAGCTTGCGCGCGATGTCTGCAATCTGCAGCTGCAGTTCGTCGAGCGTGTTGGGCACCGTCGGCAGTTCGAGCGGATCGTTGCTTGCGCTCACCTTCGCGGGCGGCGCCTTCGGGAAGAAGTCGAGCGCCACGTAAAGCTGGCTCGTCAGCAAATTGCCGGTGCGCAACTGTCCGCGCAAGCCGCGCTTCACGAGCAGTTCGAGCATGTCGTGGCTCGCCGCCGTGCCTTGTTCGGGCAACGCGGCCCGCGCGCGCCTGCCGAGGCGATCGGGGTAGAGGTCGATCGTCACCGGCATCATGAACGAATGCGACTGCTGGTCGTATCGCACGCCGATGCCCGTCACCTGGCCCAGCACGATGCCGCGGAAATCGACCGGCGCGCCGACCGACAAGCCGCGCAGCGACTGGTTGAAGTTCATCACGACACGCACGGGATCGCCGTCCGGGTCCCTCATCGCGTCGGCCTGATCCGAGGCGAGGCGGAACGTGGCGTTCTCCTTCGCCTGCGGGCCGGCCTCCTGATTTGGCGGCGTCTGGAACGCAATGCCGCCGAGCACGACCGTGGCGAGCGACTGCGTATTGAGCGTGAAGCCGCTCGAATCGAGCCGCAAATCGACGCCGCTTGCATGCCACCAGCGCGAGTTGCCGCCGACGTATTGATCGTAAGGCGCGTTGACGAAGACTTGCATCGTCACGCCGGTGCCGTCCTTGTCGAGCGAAAACGCCGTCACCTGGCCGACCTGCACGCGCCGGTAATAGACCGGCGAGCCGATATCGAGCGATCCGAGCGATTCGCCGTGCAGCGTGAACGTGTGGCCCTTTTGATCGCCGGTGACGGCAGGCGGCGTTTCGAGACCGACGAAGTAGGTCTGGTCCTCGGTCGACTTGCCGGCATCGACGCCGATGTAGGAACCGGACAGCAGCGTCGACAGCCCGGTCACGCCGCTCGCCGCGACGCGCGGGCGCACGACCCAGAAGCGCGTGTCCTTGACGGCGAAATCGGTGGCTTCCTTGGTGAGCTGAACGTCGACGAGCACGCGCGAATGATCCTTCGACAACGTGATGGTCTTCACCGTGCCGACGTCCACGTCCTTGTACTTGACCTTGGTCTTGCCAGGCTCGAGCCCTTCGGCGCTGACGAAGCTGATCGTGACCGTCGGGCCGCGGCTCGATACCGTCTTGACGACGAGAAACACGCCGATCAGCGCCGCGACGATCGGGATCACCCACACGAGCGACGGCAGCCACCGGCTGCGCGGCTCGATTACCGGTTCAGGAAGATTCGGCGGCAGTCCGCCGCCGCTGCCTCGTTCGGGCGTGTCGTTCGATTTCGGCCCGTCCGGACCTTGGCCACTAGTCATATTTCTTTCCTGACGGTTCTATGTTGTCCCATATCAGACGGGGATCGAACTGCATGGAGGCGAGCATCGTCAACACGACGACCGACGCGAACGCGAGCGCCGCCGGTCCCGCCGTGATCACCGCCACCGACTTGAAGCGAACCAGTGCGACGGTGAGCGTGACTACGAAGATATCGAGCATCGACCAGCGGCCGATGCCTTCCACTACGCGATACAGCGTCGTGCGCTGGCGCGGACGCCATACGGAGCGCCGCTGCACGGTGACGAGCAGAAACCCGAGCGAGAGCAGCTTCAGCATCGGCACCAGAATGCTGGCGACGAAGATGACGATGGCAAGCGGGTAGTCGCCGTCGTTCCAGAACAGCGCGACGCCGCTCATGATGGTGTCGTCCTCGGCGCCGAGGATCGACGACGTATGCAGCATCGGAAAAACGTTCGCGGGAATATAAAGGATCGCGGCGCTGATGAGTAGCGCCCATGTTCGCGCGATGCTGTCCGGATTGCGCCGGTGCACGACGGCGTCGCAGCGCGTGCATCGCTGCTTTTCGATCGTGCGCGCGAGCGGCTGCACGAGCCCGCACGAATGACACGAGACGAGCTGCGCGCGCGATGCCGTCGTATAAAGCGTGGGTGTCGGTGTTTCCGGTTCGTCGATGGCTGCGTCGAGCGATTTGTCGTTCACGTCTTGTGCCTCACGGATGACGCGAGCGGCTTGCGCGCACGCCGCGTCGGCAATTCGCGCGCGATATCCCACAGCGAGCGCGGATCGAAGCTCACGACGACCGCGACCATCAGCGTCAGTGCACCGAAAGCGAAGAGCGCGGCCTCGGGAATCACGCGCGCGACGCTCAGCATCTTCACGAGCGTGACGAGCACGCCGAGCATGAACACTTCGATCATTCCCCACGGGCGCACGAACTGAATTGCACGCAACGTGAGATGAAAGCCCGGCGGCACGTACCCTGCGCGCACGGGTATCAGCACGTAGAGCAGCGCGACGAGCTCGCATAGCGGAAAGAGGATCGTCGCGCAAAAGACGAGCACGGCGACGACCTGCATCTGTTCGTTCCACAGCGCGACGATTGCGCCGATAAGCGTCGTCTGCGACGTGATGCCGTTCGCATCGAGTTCGACGATGGGAAACGCCTGCGCGATGACGAACGTGATGAGCGCGGCGAGCGTCGTCGCGCAGATGCGGTCCAGATTGCGCGCGACGCTGCGATAGAGCACCGCGCCGCAACGCGGACAGTTCGCCGAACTGTGCTCGGGAAGCGCGCGCTTCGTGAAGAGCGCGTCGCATTCGTGACACGCGATCAGTGGTTCCGATTCGTTCACGTTCATAGTTCGAGGGCGAGCCTTCTCATGCGTATTCCATGCGTGTTCCGTATGCGCCGCGAGACGGGCCCGGAGCCGGACGAGCAAGTACCGAGCCAGCGGGCGATGGTAGCAGGATGGTAACAAACCGGCTTTCGCCGCGGCATGAACGGAATAAGACGGACCGCTGCATCGTTCTATTGTGTTCGCGGCGCGACCACGATGGACCGTTGCACAGGCAGAATAGTTCGTTGCATAAAAGGCGTGCATCGCGGCGAATCGCCCGGAAAGCCGCGCCGGGCCTGGCTTTGCCTGCTTGCGGCAGCCATTTCTGCGCATACTGGCAATTCACGGACGTTGCGGTAGCATGGCGGCGCGTGCATCGGACACACCCCGAAAGCATGCGCGATTCGAACATTCCCAGGACATCACGCACCATGGAAAGCAGTGTTGGCATCACGCCGGCGGCGCCCGCCGAACGATACAGCCCGACGGCGATCGGCCTGCATTGGCTCATCGCGTTGCTGATTATCGGCGGCTTCTATCTCGGCTGGATCATGACCGATATCCCCGGCTTCACGCCGACGAAGCTCAAGTACTACTCGTGGCACAAGTGGATCGGCGTGACCGTGTTCGTGCTCGCGGCTTTGCGGCTCACTTGGCGCGTCACGCACCGCGCGCCCGCACTGCCGCCGGGCACGCCGCGCTGGCAGCAAGGCGCGGCGCACGTCACGCACATGCTTCTCTACGTGCTGATGCTGGTGATTCCCGCGTCAGGCTATCTGTACAGCTCGGCTGCGGGCCTGCAGGTCGTGTATCTCGGCGTGCTGCCGCTGCCGACGATCATCGGCCCCGACAAGGCGCTGAAGGCGACGCTGCGCATCGTGCACGTCGCGCTGAACTACGGGCTGCTGGTGCTCGTCGCCATGCACGTGCTCGCCGCGCTCAAGCATCACTTCGTCGATCGCGACGGCTTGCTCGGGCGCATGCTGCCTTTCGTCAAGTAAGCGTTGTCGATTGTTTCCTCGCAGTTGGCAGGACGTTTCCGGCCGGCTGTTGGACACGGCATGCTTTTGATTTCCAATACCCGGTGTTCGTCAGAACCGTTCAGAAGGCACACATGAAAGTGAAACTCAATCGTTGGATGGCGGCCGCCGTGGCCGTTACGTCGCTTGCAGTCGCAGCGGCCGCAGCGGCGCAAGTGGATATGGCGAAGAGTTCGGTCGTCGCCACGTCGAAGCAGATGAACGTGCCCACCGACGGCAAGTTCAACAAGTTCAACGCGCAGATTGCCTTCGATCCGGCGAAGCCGACCGCGGGCAGCGCGAACATCACCATCGACACGGGCAGCTACGACCTCGGCGACGACGAGTACAACAAGCAGGTGCGCGGCAAGGAATGGTTCGATGCGGCCGCGTATCCCACGGCGACGTTCGTTTCCAGCGCGATCGCGCCGGCGGGCGGCAACCAGTACAAGGTGACGGGCAAGATCACGATCAAGGGCAAATCCCAGACGGTCACGGTGCCGGTCACGATCACGCAGCAAGGCGCCACCGAAACGTTCGACGGCTCATTGCCGATCAAGCGCAGCCAGTTCGACATCGGCACCGGGGAATGGAAGGACACGTCCGTCGTCGCGGACGAGGTCGTCATCAAGTTTCACATCGTCGCCGCCAAGAAGTGAGCGGCGGATATTTCACGCGAACTCAACGCACATTCAGTAGGAGAACAACTTGAAAAAGATTTCGATGATCGCAGCGGGCGCGCTCGCCGCTGGCCTGTCCTTTAACGCGATGGCTGCCGATACGTATCAGCTCGACCCGAACCACACGTATCCGAGCTTCGAGGCGGATCACTTCGGCGGCGTGTCGACGTGGCGCGGCAAGTTCAACAAGAGCAGCGGCACGGTAGTGCTCGACCGCGCGGAAAAGACCGGCACGGCGGAAGTGACGATCGATCTGGCGTCCATCAACACCGGCAATGCGAAACTCGACGAGCATCTGCAAAAAGCGGAATTCTTCGATACCGCCAAGTACCCGACGGCGGTCTACAAGGGCACGTCGATCCGCTTCGACGGCGACAAGCCGGTTGAAGTCGTCGGCTCGCTGACGATGCACGGCGTCACGAAGCCGCTGAACCTGAAGATCGAGAGCTTCAAGTGCTTCGTGAACCCGATGCTGAAGAAGGAAGTCTGCGGCACGGAAGCCACGGCGACCTTCGATCGCGGCGACTTCGGCATCGACTATGGCAAGTCGTACGGTTTCAGCCTGAAGACGGTGCTGCACATTCAGGCGGAAGGCATCAAGCAGTAACTCCCGCTGCAAACAAAAAAGCGGCCGGTCTGTGAGGACCGGCCGCTTTTTTTATGCATAGCCAACGCGTGGGATCAGACCTGCGCCCCTGCGTTCGGATCGTTCGGATCGAACTTGTCTTTCTTGTCCTTGACGAGATCCTCACGCTTCACGCCGAACCACATTGCGAGCGCAGCGGCCACGAATACCGACGAATAGATACCGAAGAGAATACCGACCGTCAGCGCCAGCGCGAAGTAATGCAGGGTCGGGCCGCCGAACAGGAACATCGACAGCACCATCATTTCCGTACAGCCGTGGGTGATGATGGTTCGCGACATGGTGCTCGTGATCGCGTGATTGATGACTTCGGTCACCGTCATCTTGCGCTGCTTGCGGAACGTCTCGCGAATCCGGTCGAAGATAACCACCGACTCGTTCACCGAATAACCGAGCACCGCGAGAACCGCCGCCAGCACCGAGAGCGAGAACTCCCACTGGAAGTAGGCGAAGAAGCCGAGAATGATCACCACGTCGTGCAGATTCGCGATGATGCCCGCGACCGCGTACTTCCACTCGAAGCGGAACGACAAGTAAATCACGATGCCGATCACCACGCACGCGAGCGCGGCCAGGCCGTTGGTGACTAGTTCTTTTCCGACCTGCGGACCGACGAACTCCACGCGCTGCAAGCTCACTTGCGGGTCGTTGGCCTTCAGCGCGCTCATGACCTGTTCGCTCTGCTGCGCGGACGTCAGCCCTTGCTTGAGCGGCAGGCGGATCAGCACGTCGCGCGAAGTGCCGAAATTCTGCACTTGCGCGTCGGCATAACCGAGCTTGGCCATCGTGGCACGCACGGGTTCGAGCGACACGGCTTGCGGATACTGCACCTCGACCACGGTCCCGCCGGTGAACTCCACCGACAGGTGCAGCCCGCGATGCACGAGAAAGAACACGGCCGCGAGGAACGTGATGAGCGAGATCGCGTTGAAGATCAACGCGCGCTGCATCAGCGGCAAGTCACGGCGAATGCGGAAGAATTCCATGTTTCGTTACTCCGGGGCTCAGTGGGACGAGCCCGGTTTCTGTTGGTCGATGCCCGGGCCCGAACGGCGGCGCACGGTCGGCTTGCCGGAGCGCGCGGGCGTCGTGGGGACCGCGGCGCGCGGCGCGGCCGCGGCGGTCTTCTTCTTGCCCGTGGCCGTCGTGATGACCTCGTCGACAGGGGAATCGTCACCGCGCTGCGCCGCCAGATAAGCGGCTGCCGCAGCGTCGCCATCCGTGCCTTCCGGACGCCACACCTGACCGATCGCCAGCGACTTCAGCTTCTTCTTGCCGCCGTACCACAGGTTCACGAGACCGCGCGAGAAGAACACGGCCGAGAACATCGACGTCAGAATGCCGATACAGTGCACCACCGCGAAGCCGCGCACCGGACCGGAGCCGAACGCAAGCAGCGCGAGACCGGCGATCAGCGTGGTCACGTTCGAGTCGAGAATGGTCGCCCAGGCGTGCTTGAAGCCTTCCTGGATCGCGGTCTGCGGCGGCGCGCCGTTGCGCAGTTCTTCGCGGATACGTTCGTTGATCAGCACGTTCGCGTCGATCGCCATACCGAGCGCGAGCGCGATAGCGGCGATGCCCGGCAGCGTCAGCGTGGCCTGCAGCATCGAGAGAATTGCGACGAGCAGCAGCAGGTTCACCGACAGCGAGAGCATCGAGATCAGGCCGAACAGCATGTAGTACACGATCATGAAGACGGCGATCGCGGCGAAACCGTAGGTGACCGAATCGAAGCCCTTCTTGATGTTGTCGGCGCCGAGGCTCGGTCCGACCGTGCGTTCCTCAATGATGTCCATCGGCGCGGCGAGCGAACCGGCGCGCAGCAGCAGCGCGAGATCGGTCGCGGCTTGCGCGGTCGGCTGGCCGGTGATCTGGAAGCGGTCGCCCAGTTCGGACTGGATGTTCGCCACCGTCAGCACTTCGCCCTTGCCCTTTTCGAACAGCACCATCGCCATCGGCTTGCCGATGTTCTCGCGCGACACGCTCGCAATGGCGCGCCCGCCCGCCGAGTCGAGACGGATGTTGACCGACGGACGCTGATGATCGTCGAAGCCCGTCGACGCGTCGATGATGCGATCGCCGGTGAAGATCACCTGCTTGCGCAGCAGCACGCGGCGGTCGCCCTGTTTGAAGGCTTCGTCGCCGGGCGGCACCGGATCGTTCGGGCCGATGTACGTGTTGACCGGGTCCGCGAGACGCGCTTCGAGCGTCGCCGTGCGGCCGATGATGTCCTTCGCCTTCGCCGTGTCCTGCACGCCCGGCAGCTCGACCACGATGCGGTCCGCGCCCTGTTGCTGGATCACCGGCTCCGCGACGCCCAGTTCGTTCACGCGGTTATGCAGCGTCGTGATGTTCTGCTTGAGCGCGCCATCCTCGACGGCCCGCTGCGTCGCGGCCGAGAACGTGCCGACCACCTGGAAGCCGTCGCCGCCCTGGCGCGTCGTCCATTGCAGTTCGGAAACGCCCGTCGTGAGCAGGGTGCGCGCGTTTTCCGCCACGGCCTGATCGGAGAAGTTCACCACCACCGATTGCCCCACGCGGTTCACACCGCCGTCGCGGATATTGCGGTCACGCAAGTAAGTGCGGGCGTCGGCTGCGTCGGAGTCGAGCTTCTTGTTCAGCGCGCCGGCCATGTCCACTTGCAGCAGGAAGTGCACGCCGCCGCGCAGGTCGAGACCGAGGTACATCGGCAGCGCGTGCAGCGCCGTCAGCCAGCGCGGCGAGGCGCTTTGCAGGTTCAGCGCGACGATGTACTGCGGATCGGACGGGTCGCTGTTCAGCGTTCTCGTGAGCAGGTCCTTGACGCGCAACTGCGTGTCGGTGTCCTTCAGGCGCACGCGAATGTTCGCGTTGGCCTGTGAATTGTCGAACGTGATTTTGTCCGCGGTGATCTTGCTGGCCGCGAGCGCGCCTTCGACATTGGCGAGCGTCGACGAATCGAGCTTGACCGTTGCCTTGCCGCTCGACACCTGCACCGCGGGCGCTTCGCCGAAGAAGTTGGGGAGCGTGTACACGAGGCCGATGACGAGCGCCACCAGCATCACGACATACTTCCAGAGGGGATAACGATTCATGGGGATGGCCGAACGGAAAGTTGGCTTCGGAGGAGAGGGCGTCCGGCGTTATGCGCAACGAGCCGGCTAAGTTGACTCGTCGACTCGGATGGCTCGGAGCGAGGCCGCGCCGGACGCGAAAATACTGGCCTTACAGCGACTTGATCGTGCCCTTCGGAAGAATGGTCGTGACCGACGCCTTCTGCACGGTGATTTCCGTGCCCTCGGCGATTTCGAGGCCCACATACGCGTCCGACACCTTCGTGACCTTGCCGACGATGCCGCCGTTCGTCACCACTTCATCGCCCTTGGCCATGGCCGCGAGCATGTTGCGATGTTCCTTCTGACGCTTCATCTGCGGACGGATCATGATGAAGTACAGCACCGCGAACATCAGGATCAGCGGCAGGAAGCTCATCAGGCTCGATTCAGCGCTGCCCGCGGTTGCGCCTTGTGCAAAGGCATTGGAAATGAACGACACGTTGGTCTCTCCGTTATACGTCGAAAATACGTTCAAAAACTGGGTCAGAAATTTGCCCGGTATTCTACCACTCGCCCTTGCCGCGAAAGTCCCCGGAATGCGCTTTGGCATCAAGCCGTTACGGCATCCGCACGGCGTTTTCGCGGCAATGGAAAGCTAATTGTAATGCGTCGCCGCATCCTGACGGCGAATTGCCGGTCGCCGACTTAATCGACGCCCCGTGCGCGGTTTTCCGCGAACGTTTTGCGGAACGCCTCGAAAGTGTGATTTTCGATCGATTCGCGCACTTCGGCGATCAACTGCAGGTAGTAATGCAGGTTGTGGATGGTGTTCAGTTGCGCGCCCAAAATTTCGCCGACGCGATGCAAATGATGCAGATACGCCCGCGTGAAGTTCTGGCAGGTGTAGCAGCCGCAGCTTTCGTCGAGCGGCTTCATCGAATGCTTGTGCGTCGCGTTCTTGATCTTCAGGTCGCCGAAGCGCGTGAAGAGCCACCCGTTGCGCGCGTTGCGCGTCGGCATCACGCAGTCGAACATGTCGACGCCCGCCGCCACGCCCGCCACGAGGTCCTCCGGCGTGCCGACGCCCATCAGGTAGTGCGGCTTGTCCGCAGGCAGCTTCGGGCCGATGTGGTTCAGCACGCGCATCATGTCTTCCTTCGGCTCGCCGACCGACAGCCCGCCGATCGCAAATCCGTGGAAAGGGATGTCCGATAGCCCCGCCAGCGATTCGTCGCGCAGGTCCTCGAACATGCCGCCCTGCACGATGCCGAAGAGCGCGTTCGGGTTGTCGAGCCGCGTGAATTCGTCGATGGAACGCTTCGCCCAGCGCATCGACATGCGCATCGAATCGGCGGCGTCCTGATGCGAGGTCGGTACGCCGTTGGTCGAGTAGGGCGTGCATTCGTCGAACTGCATGACGATGTCGGAGTTCAGCACCTTTTGAATCTGCATCGACACTTCGGGCGACAGGAACAGCCGGTCGCCATTGATCGGCGACGCGAACGTGACGCCTTCTTCGGTGATCTTGCGCAGATCGCCGAGCGAAAAGACCTGGAAGCCGCCGGAATCGGTGAGGATCGGGCGGTCCCATCCCATGAAGCGATGCAGCCCGCCGTGCGCGCCGATAGTCTCGAGACCGGGCCGCAGCCACAAATGGAACGTATTGCCGAGGATGATCTGCGCGCGAATTTCTTCGAGTTCGCGCGGCTGGATCGCCTTGACCGTGCCGTACGTGCCGACCGGCATGAAGATCGGCGTTTCAATGACGCCGTGGTTGAGCGTGAGACGGCCGCGGCGCGCCTGGCCGTCGGTCGTGAGCAGTTCGAACTTGAGCCCGTTGTCGGGCGGGGTGTGATTCTCGGTCATTGAGGTTCCTGCCACCGGAGAACAGTCCGGCGCAAAGTTGATGAAGGTCAGGCGGAGCGCGTGAGCAGCATCGCGTCGCCGTAACTGAAGAAACGGTATCGCTGTTCAATCGCGTGGCGGTAAGCGTCGCGGATCGTGTCCATGCCGGCGAAAGCGGAGACGAGCATTATCAGCGTCGACTTCGGCAGATGGAAGTTCGTCACGAGCCGGTCAACGACGCGGAATTCGTAACCCGGCGTGATGAAGATGTCGGTTTCGGCGCTCGTCGCGGAAAGCGGGCGGCCGGTTGCGGCGGCGTCGCGGGCGGCGGCTTCGAGCGCGCGCATCGACGTGGTGCCGACGGCGATCACCCGATTGCCGCGCGCCTTGACCGCCGCGATGCGGTCGACGAGCGTCTGCGGCAGCGCATACCATTCGCTGTGCATCTTGTGCTCCGCGACGTTCTCGACGCGCACCGGCTGGAACGTGCCCGCGCCGACGTGCAGCGTGAGCGTCGCGCGCTCGACGCCGCGCGCATCGAGCCGGGCGAAGAGGGCGTCGTCGAAATGCAGGCCCGCCGTCGGCGCGGCCACGGCGCCGGGATTGGCCGCATAGACCGTCTGGTAACGCGTTTCGTCGTAGGCGTCGGCGTCGTGTTCGATGTAAGGCGGCAGCGGCAAGCGCCCGTATTGCTCGATGAGCGTCAGGCAATCGGCGGGGAAATGCAGCGTGTAGAACGGTTCGACACGCTCGCCGACCGTCACGTCGAAGGCATCGGCGAGCCGGATGGTGCTGCCCGCCGCCGGGCTCTTGCTCGCGCGGATTTGCGCGAGCGCGGTCGTCGCGCCGGTCAGACGCTCCACCAGCACTTCCACGCGCCCGCCACTGGCCTTCTGGCCGAAGAAGCGCGCCTTGAGGACTTTGGTATCGTTGAACACGAGCAGATCGCCGGGCTCGACGAGATCGGGCAGTTCGGAGAAGCGCCGGTCGGTGAGCGTGGCCGGCGTACTGCGGTTATCGACTTCGAGCAGACGGCTCGCGCTGCGCTCGGCAAGGGCGCTCTGCGCGATCAGCTCGGGCGGCAGATTAAAATCGAAATCGGAAAGCGTGAACATGGCTTGAAGTCGCACGAACGATGGCGCAAACACGCAGATCCGCGCCGAACAAACCTCACATTGTACTTGCGAAGAGATTCGATGCCCTTATCCGACCGCCGCCTCGCTTCATCGACCGATGTGCTTCCGAATGCGGAAGAAAGCGTCGCGCCGCCCGCGAGGAAGCGGGCCAAGGCTGCGGACAGCGCGGAAAAGAAGCCGAAGCCCGTCGTCAAGACGGCGGACAAGCTCGCGCGGCTCGGGCTCAAGTCGGATATCGATCTCGTCCTGCATCTGCCGATGCGCTACGAGGACGAAACATCGCTGACGCCGATTGCCGAACTCATTCCCGGCGATAACGGGCAGACCGAAGGCATCGTGTTCGACAATGAGATTGCCTACCGTCCGCGTCGCCAGTTGCTCGTCAAAATTCACGATGACGCCGGCGACGAACTCACGCTGCGCTTTCTCAACTTCTATGGCTCGCAGGTCAAGCAGATGGCCATCGGCACGCGGCTGCGCGTGCGCGGCGACGTGCGCGGCGGCTTCTTCGGGCTCGAGATGGTGCATCCGGCCGTGCGTCCCGTCGACGAAGACACGCCGCTGCCGCAGGCGCTGACGCCGGTTTATCCGGCCACGGCGGGCATTTCGCAGGCGTACTTGCGCAAGGCGATCGACAGTGCGCTCGCTCGCGTTTCGCTGCCGGAATTGCTGCCCGAGCCGGTTGCGCGGGCGCATCTCGCGCCGCTCAACGTGCCGGGCCTGCTCGATGCGGTGAAGACGCTGCATCATCCGCGCGCGGATTCCGACGAAACCGCGCTCATCGACGGGACGCATCCGGCGTGGACGCGCATCAAGTTCGAGGAACTGCTTGCGCAGCAGTTGTCGCTCAAGCGTGCGCATGCCGAGCGGCGCACGCGCGCCGCTCCCGCGATGCCGCGCCGCGCCGCCGACGACGCCGGTTCCCTCGTCGTGCGCCTCTTGCGCGCGCTGCCGTTCAGCCTGACGGGCGCGCAGGAGCGCGTGTGCGCCGAAATCGCGGGCGAACTGACGCTCGCGCATCCGATGCAGCGTCTTCTTCAGGGCGATGTCGGCAGCGGCAAGACCATCGTCGCCGCGCTCGCGGCGGCGCAGGCCATCGACGCGGGCTATCAGGCCGCGCTGATGGCGCCGACCGAAATCCTCGCAGAGCAGCACGCACGCAAGCTGCGCGGCTGGCTCGAGCCGCTCGGCGTGTCGGTGGCGTGGTTCGCGGGCAGCCTCAAGGCGAAGGAAAAGCGCGCGGCGAGCGAAGCGGCGGCGCTCGGCACCGCGCAACTCGTCATCGGCACCCACGCGATCATTCAGGACACGGTCGAATTCGCGCGCCTCGGCCTCGTTATCGTGGACGAGCAGCATCGCTTCGGCGTCGCGCAGCGGCTTGCTCTGAGGGCGAAAGCGATCAACGCGGCCGACGGCAGGCACGACTTCCAGCCGCATCAACTGATGATGTCCGCGACGCCGATTCCCCGCACGCTCGCGATGACTTATTACGCCGATCTCGATGTATCGACCATCGACGAACTGCCGCCGGGCCGCACGCCGATTCTCACCAAAATCGTGTCCGATGGCCGGCGCGACGAGATCATCGGCCGCGTGCGCGAGGCGGCGCTGACCGGGCGGCAGGTCTATTGGGTCTGTCCGCTGATCGAAGAAAGCGAAACGCTGCAACTGCAAACGGCGGTCGAAACTTACGAGACGCTCGTCGCCGCGCTGCCGGAACTGCGCGTCGGACTGGTTCACGGCCGGCTCGCGCCAGCAGAAAAAGCCGCGGTGATGGACGCCTTCACGCGCAACGACGTGCAGTTGCTCGTCGCGACGACGGTGATCGAAGTGGGCGTCGACGTGCCGAACGCGTCGCTGATGGTGATCGAGCACGCGGAGCGGTTCGGCCTCGCGCAGTTGCATCAGTTGCGCGGGCGGGTCGGGCGCGGCAGCGCGGCGTCGGTATGCGTGCTGATGTACTCCAATCCGCTGTCGCAGACGGCGCGCGCGCGCCTGCAGACGATGCGCGAAACCACCGACGGCTTCGAAATCGCCCGGCGCGATCTCGAAATTCGCGGTCCCGGCGAGTTTCTCGGCGCGCGGCAATCGGGCGAGGCGATGCTGCGCTTCGCCAGCCTCGAAAACGACGGCTGGCTGATCGAACCGGCGCGCGAGGCGGCGCAACACTTGCTCGATGCGTTCCCGGACGCCGTCACGCAGCATCTCGCGCGCTGGCTCGGCGCGCGCGAACAGTATTTAAAGGCCTGACGAAGAACTCGCCGCCGCCTTGTCTGTCCCTATTGAATGCAACACCTGACACACGCGACGGACGCGCGCGCCGATGCAAGACCAGTTGGCGAACCGGCGTTCGCAGGTGTATAACTTCAACCTATCGAATCCAAGTCTTTCATTGGCCCCCAATGACGCTCACTGAATTGAAGTACATCGTCGCGGTCGCGCGCGAGCGGCACTTTGGCCGCGCCGCCGAGGCGTGCTTCGTCAGCCAGCCGACGCTGTCGGTGGCAATCAAGAAGCTCGAGGACGAGCTCAACGTGCAGATTTTCGAGCGCGGCACGAGCGAGGTCAGCGTCACGCCGATCGGCGAGCAGATCGTCACGCAGGCGCAGCGCGTGCTCGAACAGACGCTCGCCATCAAGGAAATCGCCAAGCAGGGCAAGGATCCGCTGGTCGGTCCGCTGCGGCTGGGCGTCATCTATACGATCGGGCCGTATCTGCTGCCGACGCTCGTCAAGCAGATGATCAAGGCCGTTCCGCAGATGCCGCTGATGCTGCAGGAGAACTACACGCTCAAGCTGATCGAACTGCTGAAGCAGGGCGAAATCGATGTCGCGATCATGGCGCTGCCGTTCCCCGAAACGGGGCTGATGGTGCGCGCGCTGTACGACGAGCCGTTCGTCGTCGCGATGCCGTCGGGGCATGCGTGGGAGAACCGCGGCAAGATCGACGCGGACGATCTCAAGCAGGAAACCATGCTGCTTCTTGGCAGCGGCCATTGCTTCCGCGATCACGTTCTGGGCGTCTGTCCCGAGCTGATGCGTTTCTCGCAAAACGCGGACGGCATTCAGAAGACGTTCGAGGGCTCGTCGCTGGAAACCATTCGCCATATGGTCGCGAGCGGCGTCGGCATCACGGTGCTGCCGCGCATGTCGGTCATGGAAGTGAAGCCGCACGCGCCGGGCATCGACGCTGGCCTGCTCAGTTACGTGCCATTCGACGATCCGGTGCCCGACCGGCGCGTCGTGCTCGCGTGGCGAAAGAGCTTTACGCGGATGCCCGCCATCGACGCAATCAGCGATGCAATCGCGGCGTGTGACCTGCCGGGCGTGAGGAAACTGGATATGCCGGTCGCGGTTAATTGACGAACGGTTGTCGCGCTCGTTAGCGAGATTTAACGCGTCTCGCCGTGCCGCATTAGGATTATTTCAGACGCTACGGCCGTGTTTAGCGCACGCTTCCGACGAAAGCGTCCCGGTTTGTCGCTTTTGGTCAAGGAAACGGCTCAAGCCTGTTTTCGTTCTCCTTACGACCCTAGAATCGCCCGTGGTTAGCCGATCCGAATCCGGAGATCGGCGACCTCTTACCACGGAGCTTTCATGAATTTTTCGCAGGCCGTCCGCGCCGTCTTCTCCAAATACGCAACGTTTGACGGCCGTGCTCGCCGCGCCGAGTATTGGTATTTCAGTCTGTTTCTCGGACTGGTGTATGTGGCAATTTCCGTCATCGGCGTTGTCGGCGGGGACTCCATGACGAGTTTCGCGGCCGTCTTGCAAGGCGTGATCGCGCTTGGAACGTTGTTGCCGGCGCTCGCAGTCACGGCTCGACGTCTGCATGACACCGAGCGGTCGGGCTGGTGGATGTTGCTCTCGCTGGTGCCGATCGTTGGCCTCATCCTGCTGGTCTGGTACTGCACACGCGGCACGCTCGGTACCAATCGCTTTGGTGCCGACCCGGTGGCGTAAGCCATCGAAGCCTTGCGCGGTCGACGTGCAAGGCTTTTCTAGGAACGCCCTTTCGGCCCCAACCCGAAGCTATCGAATAGATAAAATTAATCGAATATAGCTATTCGATAGTTCCAGCTATGCTTCCTCCATCAGCCAGTCAGGAGAGAAGCGATGACCCCGAACCCGTCCCCAGCCCGCGTGCCGACCACATGGTCCGACTGGCGCGGCGTCGCGCTTCACATCCTCGCCGACTTCGCCCGCACCGCGTGAGCGACGCATCCATCATCCCAAGCGAACATAGATCAAGGAGCATCACGATGACGACCCAACGACTCACGACCGCAGCCGGCGCACCTGTCGGAGACAACCAGAACTCGCAGACCGCCGGCCCGCGCGGCCCGGTGACGCTGCAGGATTTCTGGCTCGTCGAAAAGCTCGCGCATTTCGACCGTGAAGTAATTCCCGAGCGCCGCGTGCACGCGAAAGGCTCTGGCGCGTTCGGCACGTTCCGCGTGACGCACGACATCTCGCGCTACACGAAGGCGAGGCTCTTCTCCGCAGTCGGCAAGGAAACGCCCATCTTCATGCGATTTTCCACGGTCGCGGGCGAACGCGGAGCCGCCGATGCCGAGCGCGACGTGCGCGGCTTCTCGATCAAGTTCTACACGGAAGAAGGCAACTGGGACGTCGTCGGCAATAACACGCCGGTGTTCTTCATCCGCGATCCGTTGAAGTTTCCTGATTTCATCCACACGCAGAAGCGCGATCCGTACACGAATCTTCGCAGCAACGTGGCGGCGTGGGACTTCTGGTCGCGTCATCCGGAGTCGCTGCATCAGGTGACCATCCTGATGAGCGATCGCGGCATTCCGAAGAATTACCGGCAGATGCACGGTTTCGGCTCGCACACGTTCTCGTTCCTCAACGCGGACAACGAACGTTCCTACGTGAAGTTCCATTTCAAGTCGCAGCAACCGCTCGAGAATTACACCGATCCGGAAGCCGCCGCCGTGATCGCGAATGACCGCGAAAGCGCGCAGCGCGATCTCGTCGACAACATCGACCGTGGCAACTTCCCGCGCTGGAATTTCCGCATTCAGGTGATGACCGAGGCCGAGGCGGCGAACTACCGCATCAACCCGTTCGACATCACGAAGGTGTGGCCGCATGCGGACTTTCCGCTGATCGATGTCGGCGTGATCGAACTGAATCGCAATGCGCAGAACTATTTCGCGGAGGTCGAGCAGGCGGCGTTCACGCCGGCGAACGTGGTGCCGGGCATCGGCTTCTCGCCGGATCGGCTGTTGCAGGGGCGGCTGTTCTCGTACGGCGACACGCAGCGCTACCGGCTCGGGATCAACCACCATCAGATTCCGGTGAACGCGTCGCGTGCGCCGATGGGCAATCCGTTTCATCGCGATGGCGCGATGCGCGTCGATGGCAACCTCGGCGGCACGGTGAACTACGAGCCGAACCGCTTCGGCGAGTTCGCGCAGGACGCGAGCGTCAATGAGCCGCCGCTCGCGGCGGGCGACGTGTATCGCTACGACCATCGTGAGGACGGCGACTATTACTCGCAGCCGGCCGCGCTGTTCCGCCTGTTCGACGATGCGCAACGCGAGCGTCTGTTCGGCAACATCGCGCGGCACATTCATGGCGTGCCGAACGGCATCGTCGCACGGCAACTGCAGCACTTCCGCCGCGCCGATCCGGCCTATGCGCAAGGCGTCGCCGATGCGCTCGCGGCACTCGGGCAGCGCGTCGATATCGACGAAAACGACACCGCAGCCGTCTGACGCGAGACGCGCGGCGACTGCGATAGATCAGGGAGAAAGATCATGGCTCAGGCTATCAACATCATCGGACAGGCGGTGAACCGCGTCGAAACGACGAGCCGCCAGGCATCGCGCGGCGTGCGGGTGGCGCTTGCGTTCGGCATCGTCGCGACCGGTTATGGGCTCGTCGTCGCGAGTGCGCTGCATGGCGCGGGTGCGGGCGTCTTTGCATGAGACGCCGGGCGGATGCGGCCGTACGACGCGGTTCGCAGCGCTTGCGTGCCTTGCAGGACAGGAAGGCACAGACGTTTCTAAGATAAACTGTCGAGCGCTCGAAAACGTCGGCCGGCGAAACGATCGGAGTCCGAGATCCGTTCGCCGGCAGGGCTTGCATAACGTTCGTATCACTCTCTTACGGAGTCATCATGGCGAAGAAAAATGGCATTCCAGCACCGGCCGTCAATATCGGCATCAGCGACAAGGACCGCAAGCGCATTGCTGACGGCCTGTCCCGGCTGCTGGCGGACACGTACACGCTGTATCTGAAGACGCACAACTTCCATTGGAACGTGACGGGTCCGATGTTCAACACGCTGCATCTGATGTTCGAGACGCAGTACACGGAACTCGCGACGGCCGTCGATTCCATCGCGGAACGCATTCGCGCGCTGGGCGTGCATGCACCGGGCAGCTATCGCGAGTTCGCGAAGCTGTCGTCGATTCCTGAAGCCGAAGGCGTGCCGGAAGCGGAAGACATGATTCGCCAGCTGGTGGAAGGTCAGGAAGCCGTCGTGCGCACCGCACGCGAAATCTTCCCGGCGACAGAAGCCGCGAACGACGAGCCGACCGCCGACCTGCTTACGCAACGCATGCAAACGCACGAAAAGACTGCGTGGATGCTGCGCTCGATGCTCGCGTAAAGCGGCACTGCGTCGATGCTGACAAGAACCCGTGCGATCCGAAGCACGGGTTTTTGCTTTTTGGGGCGTCGGGCACGCGAAGTCCGCACGCGGGACGGTGGTCTAAAATAGCCCATCGACTTCATGCCGCCCGCCATGCTCGCCCGTCTCCCGCTCTATATGCGCCTCGTGCGCCTCGACAAGCCCATCGGCAGCCTGCTGCTGTTGTGGCCGACGCTCAACGCGCTGTGGATCGCGTCGGATGGCCGTCCATCGCTGATGCTGATCGTCATCTTTGCGATAGGCACGCTGCTCATGCGCTCGGCGGGCTGCGCAATCAACGATTACGCCGACCGCGACTTCGACCGCTACGTGAAGCGCACCGCCGAGCGGCCGATCACCTCCGGCAAGATCAAGGCGTGGGAAGCGGTGGCGCTCGCGGCGGCGCTGTCGCTCGTGGCGTTCCTGCTGATCCTGCCGCTCAACACGCTGACGAAGCAGCTTTCGGTTTTCGCGCTCTTCGTCGCAGGGACGTACCCGTTCACGAAGCGCTTCTTCGCGATACCGCAGGCGTATCTCGGCATCGCGTTCGGCTTCGGCATACCGATGGCCTTCGCCGCCGTCCAGGATCAGGTGCCGATGCTCGCGTGGATCATGCTCGCGGCCAACGTCTGCTGGTCCGTCGCCTACGACACCGAATACGCGATGGTCGATCGCGACGACGACATCAAGATCGGCATTCGCACTTCCGCGCTCACCTTCGGCCGATTCGACGTGCTCGCCGTCATGCTGTGCTACGCGGCGACGCTCGCGGTGTACGTGTGGATCGGCGTGGCGCTTCATTTCGGCTGGCCGTACTGGCTCGGCTGGGCGGCGGCAGCGGGCTGCGCGGTGTATCACTACGTGCTGATCCGCGATCGCGACCGCATGGCATGTTTCGCTGCGTTCAAGCACAACAACTGGCTCGGCGGCGCATTGTTCGCGGGAATCGCGCTGCACTACGCGCTCGCGGGCTGATCGGCTTTCCCGGATGAATCCCGCGCTGGTTTCGCTTTGCCGAAACCGGCCCCCTAATGTGCATAAGGGTTTCAATTGAATCGCCGAACGATACAAATGATCGCGTAAATCGCCGCGCGCATAGCCATTCTGTTACTGTCGAAAGTCATCGGGCTTATCTGCATTTTCAAATGTATTAACTCTTCCCGATTGTTTCCGATAACTGTCTCGAGGCATTGCATAGCTCCTGTCGCGTTAATCACAGTAGTGACAATGCCTGTGTGCGACAGCTGGTCACCTCAATACAGGGTAATAGTCATGGGTTCTCTCGCGCGGTTCAACGTGGCAACGCTCGTTGCTCGACATAAAATCACGCAATTTGTCGAAACAGGTTACGGTCTTGGGAATTCCTGCCGACATGCGTTAAATAGCGGCATGGGTCACGCGCTCTCCTGCGAGATTCACGAAGATCTTCACCGAAAGGCCAAGCAGAATGAGCGGCTATATGTCGCGAAGTCCGACAGTGCCGATTTTTTGAAATCGGAGCGCGTGCAAAGCGCAATCGCGCAGCAGCGTTGTCTGATTTTTCTCGACGCCCAATTTCCCGGCGCGGACTTCGGCGATAGCAGCTATGACAACGCAAGCCAATCGTCCGCGACGCGCCTGCCGCTCATCGACGAACTCGCATCATTGAAGGGCCGCGCGGCCAATGCGCTGATCGTGATCGACGACGTACGGGTTTATCGCCGCGACTTCAAGGTGCGCACGGCGCGCTGCCCGATTCGGTCGCGCACGGCTTCGATCAGGAAGCGCGCTTCCTCGCATTGCTCGGCGAGTTCGGGGCCACGCACTCGCTGCACTGGCTCGTCGAAGACACGGGCTACGCCGTTTTATGGCCGCGCGCATGGGGCGAATACGAACTGAGCCCGTGGGTTCTTCCGGGCGATGTCACGCAGCCGCCCGTGCTTTTCCTGGACGTTCCCGGCACGACCTGCGTCTCGCTCAACCGCCGGCTGCTGGACGCGCGCTTCAGCAATCGCTGGCTCGTGGGGATGGGCATCGACATCGGCGGCGGGAACGACAGCATCGCGGCTTACGCGCAGCTGTTTCCGCGCATCCAGACCGTGACGGTCTACGACATGCCGCAGGGCGATGCGCAACAGCTCGCGAACGTGCCCGACGGCGCCTTTGATTTCGTATATTCGGGACACTGTCTGGAACACATGGTCGATCCGCGCATCGCAATGCGGAACTGGCTGCGCGTGGTGAAGCCCGGCGGACATCTCGTCATTACGGTGCCGGACGAGGACATGTACGAGCAGGGCGTGTGGCCATCCACGTTCAATGGCGATCACAAGCATACCTTCACGATGTTCAAGCGCACGAGCTGGTCGCCGGTGTCGATCAACGTGCTCGACATGCTGCGCCAGTTCGACGGCGAAGTGAACGTGGAGAAGGTCGAGCGCCTGAATCACGCGTTCCTGCGGGGCATGGAGCGATTCGACCAGACACGCACCGCTTTTTCGGAATGCGGCATCGAATTCGTGGTGCAGAAGTTGTAAGGGCAGCAGCGCGGCTTTCCGGCGTCGCACCGACATGACAGCTCGATCGAAGTTGCACTGGGTCATCTGGACACTAAACTGGCCAGATGACTTTCCAAATTCTCTGATCAGTGTCATTTCCAGAACGCACCATTGCTTATGTTCTCGCCGCATCGAGTCACGGCACCATGATCGTGAATCGAAACGATGTCGCGGTTAAGGACGGTTTCACGTATGGCGTCGGTCATCAAATGCTCAATACATCGGGCGCGGCGAATGTACGGCTGGGGTCGCGTGCTGAGTTTCGAGGCACAGGAAATCGTGTATTACGCGCTGGCCGGTAATCTCGCGATCAACAATTGCATGAATGCGCGTGCGAAACTCGCTGCGCTGGGCGAGCGAGTCGGTGAAATCGAAATTCCGCAGCCCGATTATTACGCGGCCGGAAGTTTCGGCAGTCTCGAACTGCGCGAAATGAAAGACACACTGAGCATCGGTCAGGACGTGTCTTACGCTTCCGGACGCGGCGTCAAGGTGCCGATGATCAGCATCGATTCCCTGCAACTCGAACGCGTAGATTTTTTCCAAGCTCGATGTCGAGGGCGTGGAGCTCGACGTGCTGAGAGGCACTAAAGAAACCTTGAAACGATGCGCGCCGGTCATCCTCGTCGAAACGCTGAAAACCGACGCGCAGGACATCCGCAAACTGCTCGCGGACGTGGGTTATGCCGACTTCTACGAGGTCGCCCCGAACATGCTCGCAATCAGCGAGCGCGATCCGCTGCGGCAACACGTTTCGTTGCGCGACAACGTGCTTTATCTCGGCTGACGCTCGCCGCCGCCGGTTACGCCGCGCCTAATTCGTCTCCCATCTCTTTCGCCCGCGCTTGTGCGGCCAGCGCGCCGCGCACGATCGCATCCTTCACGCCTTGTGCGTCGAAGGAAGCCAGCGCCGCCGCCGTCGTGCCGCCTTTCGATGTCACGCGTTCGCGCAGCACGCTCGCCGGCTCGCCGGATTGCGCCGCAAGCTGCGCCGCGCCGGTGAACGTCGCGACGGCGAGTGCGCGGCCCTGTTCCTCGTCCATGCCGAGCGCGCGTGCCGCTTCCTGCATGGCTTCGATGAAATAGAACACGTAAGCCGGGCCGCTGCCGGAGATGGCGGTGACGGCGTCGAGCTTCGCTTCGTCGTCGAACCACACGGTCGTGCCGACCGCTTCGAGAACTTGCGATGCAAGCGCCTTCGCGGCCTCGCCGACGCCGGGCAGCGCGGCCAGCCCCGTCACGCCCATGCCGATGAGCGCGGGCGTATTCGGCATCGTGCGCACGATCTGCGTGTGGCCATTGAGCCAGCGCGAGAGGTCCGTCGCGCGAATCCCCGCCGCGATGCTGATGATGGTCTGCTGCGACAGATGCGGCGCCAGCGCCTCCGCGACGCTCTTGAGCACCTGCGGCTTGACCGCGAGCACGATGGCGTCGTATCCGCCGAGCGTGGCGTCGATGGCCGCGCCTGTCGCGACGCCGAACTCCTTCGCGGTCCGCGCGCGCGCGTCGTCGTTGATGTCGATGGCATAGATGTCCGCCGGCGCGACGCCGCGTTTGACGAGACCGCCGATGAGCGCCGCGGCCATGTTGCCGCCGCCGATGAATGCGATTTTCATAGAAGAAAAAGGAGTGGGTGATCAGTTCGTGTAATCGCGTGCACCGAAGATCGCGGTGCCGATGCGGACCATCGTCGCGCCTTCCATCACGGCCGCTTCGAGGTCGGCGGACATGCCCATCGAGAGCGTGTCGAGATCGAGGCCGTCGGCGCGCAGGGCGTCCATCAGTGCGCGCAGGCGGGCGTGGGGCGCGCGCTGGGCGTCGAGCGTATCGGCGGGTTCGGGAATCGCCATCAGTCCGCGCAGCCGCAAGCCGGGCAGGGCGGCGATCGCATGGGCGAGCGCGGCGGCATCGGCGGGTTCGACGCCGCTCTTCGACGCCTCGCCGCTCACATTCACCTGCACGCAGACATTCAGCGCCGCCGCGCCTTCGGGACGCTGCGCGGACAACCGCTCCGCGATCTTCAGGCGGTCGATCGAATGCACCCAGTCGAACTGTTCCGCGACGAGCTTCGTCTTGTTCGATTGCAGCGGCCCGATGAAATGCCATTCGATCTCGCCGCGCAACTTGGCCAGCGCCGCGATCTTCGTCACGCCTTCCTGCACGTAGTTTTCGCCGAACGCGCGCTGGCCGGCGTCGAAGGCGGCGCGCACGTCGCCGGCGGGGAAGGTCTTGGAAACGGCCAGCAGCCTGACCGACGCGGGATCGCGCGATGCGCTTTGTGCCGCCTGCGCGATGCGTTGCCGGACTTCTGCGAGATGGTGTGCGATGGACATGCGTGAGCGGCTTTCGAAGCAAATCGGACAGTAAGCGGGCAATTATACGAATCCGCCTAGCCGTATAGCAGATGCTCCAAAAGTTGAATCCAGTGCGTGACCGGCGTCGACGTGCCGCTTTGCAGATGCGCGATGCAGCCCACGTTCGCCGACACGATCATCTGCGGTTCCGTCTTCTCCAGCCGATCCAGCTTCTGGTTGCGCAGCGCATAGGAGAGCTTCGGCTGCAGCACCGAATACGTTCCCGCCGATCCGCAGCAAATGTGGTTATCCGCGGGCAGGCGCACTTCGATGCCGAGCGCCGTCAGCAACGCCTCGACGCGCCCGCGAATCTGCTGCCCGTGCTGCAGCGTGCACGGTGGATGAAACGCGACGGTATGCACGCCCCGCCGCCGCGCAATCGATACGAGCTCTTCCTCGTACAGCGGCAGGATTTCGGCGAGATCGCGCGTCAGATCGACGATGCGCCGCGCCTTCTCCGCGTACATCGGATCGTTGCGCATCAGGTGCGCGTACTCCTTCACCGTCGCGCCGCAGCCCGACGCGTTCATCACGATGGCCTCGACGCCGTTCTCGACATACGGCCACCAGGCGTCGATGTTGTTGCGCACGTCGCCGAGCGCGTCGTCGTTATAGCCGAGGTGCAGCCGGATCGCGCCGCAGCAGCCGGCATCCGGCGCGGTCACGATCTCGATGCCGAGCGCATCGAACACGCGCGCCGTCGCGATGTTCACGTTCGGCATCATCGCGGGCTGCACGCATCCGGCGAGCATCAGCATCTTGCGCGCGTGCTTGCGCGTCGGCTGCGCGAGCGGTTTTTGCGCGACCGGTATCTTCGCGCGCAGCGTGCGCGGAAGGATGCCGCGAAACTGCTGCCCGAGCTTCATCGCGGGCGTGAAGAGCGTGCTGTTCGGCAGAAAGCTCGCGAGCAGGCGGCGTTGCAGGCGCTGGCGCATCGGCCGTTCGACTTTCTCCTCGACCACCTTGCGCCCGATCTCGACGAGCTTGCCGTACTGCACGCCCGAAGGACACGTGCTCTCGCAATTGCGGCACGTCAGGCAGCGGTCCAGATGCGTCTGCGTGCTGCGCGTGACGGGCGCGCCTTCGAACATCTGCTTCATCAGGTAGATGCGCCCGCGCGGCCCGTCGAGTTCGTCGCCGAGCAGTTGATACGTCGGGCAGGTCGCCGTGCAGAAGCCGCAGTGCACGCATTTGCGCAGGATGGCGTCGGCTTCGTCGCCGTCGGCCGTGCCGCGGATGAAATCGGCGAGATTGGTTTGCATCGCTCAGGTCCGCTCGGTTGGCCTAGAAGTCGGGATACAGCCGCCCGCGGTTGAACACGCGCGCCGGATCGAACACCGCCTTCAGTCCGCGATGAATCTTCATCAGCGGCGCAGGCAGCGGCGTGAATACGCCTGCATTACGGTCGTAGGCCGAGCCGGCGCGGAAGATCGTCGCGTGGCCGCCCGCCTGCTTCGCGCTGATGCGAACGGTCTGCGGATCGGTGTCCGTGATCCACCAGCGTTGCGCGCCGCCCCATTCCATCAGTTGCGCGCCCGGCAGATGCAGCGGTTCCGCAATCGACGGCAGCGCGAGACGCCACAGCGCCGAGCGCGGCTCGATCACGGCGAAGAACGGGTCGGTCTGCTCGCGCATGGCGATCCAGAAGCGGTCGGCTTCGACGGCATCGACCACTTCGCCGCCGAGCGTGTTGCGCGCGGTCTTGACGGCGGCTTCCGCGCCCGCGAGACGCAGCGCCAGCGTGCCGTCGCGCCACGCGCTGCCGTTGATCGGCAACGGATGGCCGCCCCATTCGTTGAGCTTGCGCACGCCGTCGGTGGCGTGCATGTCGAATTTGAGCGTGGCTTCGGCGACGGGGCGCGGCAACACCTTGATCGACAGTTCGAGGATGAGGCCGAGCGTGCCGAGCGACCCGGCCATCAGCCGCGAGACGTCATAGCCCGCGACGTTCTTGACCACTTGGCCGCCGAAGTGCAGCACTTGCCCGTGTCCGTTCATGACGACCGCGCCCAGCACGAAATCGCGCGGCGCGCCGGTCCAGGCGCGGCGCGGCCCCGCGATGCCCGCCGCGATGCAGCCGCCGAGCGTCGCATTGCGGCCGAAGTGCGGCGGCTCGAACGGCAGCATCTGGCCGTGCGCCCGCAGCGCGGCTTCGACTTCGGCGAGCGGTGTGCCGCTTTTCGCGGTGATGACGAGTTCCGCCGGATCGTACTCGACGATGCCGCGATGCACGCGCGTGTCGAGAATCTCACCCTGGAGCGTCTGGCCGTACCAGTCCTTCGTCCCGCCGCCCCGGATGCGCAGCGGCGTGCCGGCTTCGGTGGCCCGGGCGATCCGCTCCGACCAGCCGGCGACGATGTCGTCCTGTTCCATGGATGTCCCGCTCTTCGTTTCGACTGCTGTAGTGGCGGTGCCGCCTGTCCGGTCGATTGTACTGGCCGCTTAACGCAGCCATACCCGGACAAACGTGGATAGCGCAGCGCGTCGCCGGTTAGAAGCGCGGCAGTTCGGGATGCGGCAGCAGCCCGCCGCGAATGTGCATCTTCCCGTACTCGGCGCAGCGCGCGCGCGTCGGGATGCCCTTGTCCGGATTGAGCAGCCCCGGCGGATCGAACGCGCGCTTGACCGCGTGAAACGCGTCGCGCTCCTCGGGCGAGAATTGCACGCACATGGAATTGATCTTTTCGATGCCCACGCCATGCTCGCCCGTCACGGTCCCGCCCAGCTCGACGCATGCTTCGAGGATGTCCGAGCCGAACGCTTCCGCGCGATGCCACTCGTCCAGATCGTTGCCATTGAACAGAATGAGCGGATGCATGTTGCCGTCGCCCGCATGAAACACGTTGATGCAGCGCAGCGCGTACTTCTTCTCCATCTCTTCGATGCGCGCAAGCAGCGGCCCGATGGCGCGGCGCGGCACCGTGCCGTCCATGCAGTAGTAGTCGGGCGAGATGCGGCCGGCGGCGGGGAACGCGTTCTTGCGGCCCGACCAGAACTTGAGACGCTCGGCCTCCGATCGCGAAATCTGGATGCGCGTCGCGCCGTGCTCGCGCAGCACCGCCGTCATGCGCACGATTTCCTCGGTGACTTCGTCGTAGGTGCCGTCGGATTCGCAGAGCAGGATGGCGGCGGCGTCGGTGTCGTAGCCCGCGTTGACGAACTCTTCGACCGCGCGCGTCGCGGGCTTGTCCATCATTTCGAGACCAGCGGGAATGATGCCCGCCGCGATGATCGCCGCGACGGCGTTGCCGCCTTTCACGACGTCGTCGAAGCTCGCCATGATGACTTGCGCGGTCTGCGGCTTCGGAATCAGCTTGACGGTGACTTCAGTGACGATCGCGAACATGCCTTCGCTGCCGATCAGCACGGCCAGCAGATCCAGCCCCGGCGCGTCCGGCCCGAGCGAGCCGAATTCGACGACATCGCCTTCCATCGTCACGGCGCGCACGCGCAGCACGTTATGCACGGTGAGGCCGTACTTCAGGCAATGCACGCCGCCCGAATTCTCGGAGACGTTGCCGCCGATCGTGCACGCGATCTGCGACGACGGGTCCGGCGCGTAATAGAGCCCAAAAGGCGCGGCGGCCTCGGATATCGCGAGATTGCGCACGCCCGGCTGGACCGTGGCGGTGCGCGCGTACGGATCGACTTCGACGATCTTGCGGAACCGCGCCAGCGACAGCACGATGCCATGCCGGATCGGCATCGCGCCGCCCGATAGCCCGGTGCCCGCGCCGCGCGGAACGATCGGCACGGCAAGCCGCGCGCAGATTTGCACGACGCGCTGCACCTGCGCCTCGGTTTCCGGCAGCACGACCGCGAGCGGCAACCGGCGATAGGCGGCGAGGCCATCGCATTCGTAGACGGAGGTGTCTTCGTCGCGAAACAGCAGGCAGTGCGTCGGCAGCACGGCCATCAGCGCCTGCACGACTTCGCGCTGGCGCTCGGCGAGTTGCTCCGGCGACAGGTCCGGCGCAACTTCGTGCGGCAGGTTCGGCGATACGGCCGGCGTGAGCGGCGGCTTGAGTTCGTCGGGTGCGTTCATGTCTCCTCCCGCGCCGGTCGTGATGCTGGCGCTTGTTCGATGAATGTCTCTGACGCGGCGACGCCCTATGGTGCGCGCTCGGGGCTTCCGCGTCCATCGGGCGCTCTGCCGAGGCGTTACTGCGTGAAGCTGAAAATCTTGCCCGGATTCATCAAGTTCTTCGGATCGAGCGCCTGCTTGATCGAGCGCATGACCGCGATGCCGTCCTCGCCGTGCTCGTCGATCATGAAGCCCATCTTGTGCAGCCCGACGCCGTGCTCACCCGTGCACGTGCCGCCGACTTTCAGCGCACGTTCGACGATGCGCCGGTTGAGCCGCTCCGCCTCTTCCAGCTCTTCGGGCTTCGCGGGATCGAGCAGCATCGCGACGTGAAAGTTGCCGTCGCCGACATGGCCGACGATCGGGCACGGCAGCGACGAGCCGAGCAAATCCTTTTCCGTCTCCACGACGCATTCCGCGAGCCGCGAAATCGGTACGCAGACGTCGGTGGTGATGGCGCGGCAGCCGGGCTTCAATTGCAGCATCGCGAAATAGGCGCTGTGACGCGCATTCCAGAGGCGGCTGCGGTCTTCGGGACGCGTCGCCCAGTCGAAGTCGGTGCCGCTGTTTTCGGCGGTGATGTCCTGCACGGTCTGGGCCTGTTCCTTGACGCCGGCTTCGGTGCCGTGGAATTCGAAGAACAGCATCGGCGATTCGCGCAGGCTCAGGTTCGAATGGCGATTGATTGCCCGCACGGCGAGCGCATCGACGAATTCGACGCGTGCAATCGGCACGCCCATCTGAATGGTTTCGATGACGGCGCGCACGGCGTCGCCCATCGACGGGAACGCGCAGACGGCGGCGGAGATCGCTTCCGGCTGCGGATAGAGCCGCACGGTTATTTCGGTGATGACGCCGAGCGTGCCTTCGGAGCCGACGAAGAGCCGCGTGAGGTCGTAGCCCGCCGACGATTTGCGTGCGCGCGTGCCGGTCTTGACGACGCGGCCATCGGCGAGCACGACGGTCAGCGCGAGCACGTTTTCGCGCATCGAGCCGTAGCGCACCGCGTTCGTGCCGGAGGCGCGCGTCGCGGACATGCCGCCGATGCTCGCGTCCGCGCCGGGATCGATCGGGAAGAAGAGGCCGGTGTCTTTCAGCGCTTCGTTCAGCTGCTTGCGCGAGATGCCCGGCTCGACGGTCGCGGTGAGGTCTTCGGGGTTGATCGAGATGACCTTGTTCATTTCCGACAGGTCGATCGACACGCCGCCTTGCACCGCGAGCAGATGCCCTTCGAGCGACGATCCGTTGCCGTAGGGGATGATCGGCACGTCGTATTGCGCGCACAGTCGGACGATGGCCTGGACTTCCTCGGTGCTGCGCGCGAAGACGACGGCATCGGGCAGTTGCGGATCGAACGGCGATTCGTCGCGGCCGTGGTGTTCGCGCACGGCTTCCGAGGTCGAGACGCGGTCGCCGAAGTGTGCTTCGAGCGATTCGAGGAGCGCGGCGGGGAAGGGGCGGCGCGCGTGCTGGATGGCGGCGTGTTCGGCGGGGTGGTTCACGGGGTGTCTCCGGGCTTTTTTGCGGCTTTTGTACGGTTCTTGGCGGCGGTCGCGGACCGTCTGCGCGATGCCGTGACGCGTTATCTCATTTTACGCGCAGGACGGAGCCGAGGAGGGGCGTGCCTATAATGGGGCGGCTGGTTTTGACGCTTTGATAATCGAGGAGCAGTGATGGGACACCGCCTGAGCAAGATCGCCACGCGCACTGGCGACGATGGCACGACCGGTCTCGGCGATGGCCGACGCGTTTTGAAAGACGATGCGCGTATTGCGGCGATTGGCGATGTGGACGAGTTGAATTCTTCGCTCGGCGTTTTGTTGTGCGAGCCGTTGCCGACCGATATTCGCGATGCTTTGACGTCTATACAGAACGATTTGTTTGATTTGGGCGGGGAATTGTCGATTCCGGGGCATTCGATGATTTCGGATTCGCATCTCGAGCGGCTGGATGGGTGGTTGGCTGAATACAACGGGACATTGCCGCCGCTCAAGGAGTTTATTTTGCCGGGCGGGTCGAGGGCGGCTGCTTTGGCGCATGTTTCTCGCACCATTTGCCGGCGCGCGGAAAGGGCGATTGTTGCGTTGGGGCGTGCCGAAGCTGGAGCGGTTAGTGAGGCGCCGAGACGGTATGTTAATCGGTTGTCGGATTTGTTGTTTGTGGTGGCCAGGGTGTTGAATCGGGTGGATGGGGGGGCGGAGGTAATGTGGCGACAAGGAAGAAGTAACCGCACCGAGTCCTGAATTTAGAACAGACGCGCGAACTGACGCCGTTGAAACTTCATGATATTTTCAGCCGGAATGCCGAGCTTTGTATAAATGTGAGTGGCAATGACGATTCGCAAGCAAAGAACGACCTTCAGAAAGCCCTTATCGCCAATTTTCGCCAGTAACTTGGCCGGTCTGCCTATGTGTGCGACCTCTCCTCTCAGCGCACTCAACATCTTCCCGATGTCTGATTCGCTGGTCGCAGACATCACGGAGCAGAGTAGTTTGGTCGCACCGGTATGGCCATAGTGCCGCAAAGGCAAGTCATATTTTTCGCTCTCCTTGCTCGTGCCAAGATCGCTGGCAATCGCCTCGAGCTGAGTCAAATTCAGGACTAACGCTGCCTTCAGTTCGTGCGTATGAAATCTGCCAAAGTGGTTCGATAACTGGGAAGTGAATAGTTGAAAATCCGCGTGCTGCTCGAGCCATTTCGCCAATATCCCGGAAAAATTCGGAACCGACGTAAGCGTGATCGGTTGGTGGAAGTTGCTGATCTCGCGTTTCAACACCTCCACTTTGAATTTGCTCAAATCAAATAAGCTTGTCAGGAGGGGCGATCCCTTGTACTTTTCCGCAGCAGTGTCGGCTTGCTGTAACAGCGTTGCATGAATTCGTCGAGCCGGAGAGAAGATAAGTAACGACACAAGCTCCTCAAGCAGAGTTATGTTTTTGTTCGCTTCGGAGTAGGTAAGCTGTTCAGCAGCTTCGATGCGAAACTCCCAACCAATGTCACGTCGTTGCATGACCACATCCGCCTCATGCTCCTTCATAACAGTCGAAATTCCCTGCTCGATCTTTCTTATCACTTCGGGGTTATCGGAGAAGAACAGGTTTGTCACGCCGTTATGAAGGTAGCTGAAACGAGCGGTGTTTTCGATTGTTATTGTAAGTTTGCCAGCACTGCATACAGCAAGCGGATCTTTGGAGTATTCTGCCCACTCTTTGAAGCCTTGGGGATGACAGAACTCTTGGAAGTTTGTCAGATCAAGTGAGAGCCCTGCAAATGTTTCGGTGTCAGATATATGCACATCAAAAATAACGGCATGAAACCTAGTGCTTCCCTTGTAGATGCCAAACTGGCCGAGATGGAACCCGGCGCGCTCGGGCGAGAAACTGCCGAGTAATGTGCAAACCTCCCCAGTTGCCAGGACTGCGTGCAAGTAGGGGCTTTCGCCGCATTGCTTGATCGGGCACATAAAATCCAGAAGAAGGCCGTCCTCCGGCGTGTACGTCAATTTTCCGGGAAATTCAAGTTCTTTATCCGCAGTCCAGAATAGACCGATCCATTCATAGGTGTCGAAGTGGTTGTATCTGCTCATGCGGGTGACACTCCATGTACTCGTTGGCTGGAGTTTATCAGGCGATGGGCTTGGCAGAGCGCCGCTCGTCGCGGCGCTTTCACGCAGCTATGTTTTAATTCCCGCCACCACGCACGACTCGCCGCTGCTTAACAGCAGCAGCCAACCGCTCTAAAACCCCCACACTCTCCTCCCACCCAATACAAGCATCGGTAACACTCTGCCCGTAGGTAAGCTCACACCCTTCCTTCAAATCCTGCCGCCCAGCAACAAGGTGCGATTCCACCATCACGCCGACAATCCGCTCATCTCCGGCAGCGAGTTGCCGCCCGATATCCTCGCAAACCGGAATCTGATTCTCATGCTTCTTCGAGCTATTAGCATGACTCGCATCGATCATCAACCGAGCAGCCAGCCCAGCCTTTCCGATATCACTACAAGCCGCATCGACCGAAGCCGCATCGAAGTTAGGCGATTTCCCGCCACGCAAAATGATATGGCAATCTTCATTACCGGCAGTGGAAACAATCGCCGAATGCCCGCCCTTCGTGACCGACAAAAAATGATGCGGTTGCGACGCAGCCTTGATCGCATCGACGGCGATTTTCACGTTCCCATCCGTGCCATTCTTGAACCCGACCGGACAAGAAAGCCCCGAAGCCAGTTCGCGATGCACCTGCGATTCCGTAGTCCGCGCCCCAATCGCGCCCCATGAAATAAGATCGGCGATATATTGCGGGCTGATCATATCGAGATATTCCGTGCCAGCCGGCAAACCCATCTCGTTGATATTCATCAGCAGTTCGCGCGCCTTGCGCAACCCGTCGTTGATCTTGAAGCTATTATCCATATACGGATCGTTGATCAGCCCCTTCCAGCCCACCGTCGTGCGCGGTTTTTCGAAATACACGCGCATCACGATTTCCAGCTCGCCCGCAAACCGCTTCCGCTGCTCGATCAATCGCCCCGCATATTCCAGCGCCGCCTTCGGATCGTGAATCGAGCACGGGCCGATAATGACGATCAGCCGGTCATCCATCCCGTGCAGAATGCGGTGCATCGATTGCCGCGCATTGAAGATGAGGTCGGACACCGGCTCCGTGCACGGAAATTCGCGAATCAAATGCGCGGGCGGGACGAGTTCTTTCAACTCGCGAATTCGAACGTCATCGGTATTGTGCGGGGGCATATTGGTTCTCCAACGGCATCGATCAAAAATAAGCGGCGAAAAAAAACCGCCAGACTCGCTGGCGGTTTTTCGGGAATTCGGTTTGTGTCTTTAGCTACGACTCACCCCTCTCGATCCGCCAGCGGCTTGAGATGCCAAAAGAAATAAAAGTAAAACTTGGCGGACATGGCGAGTTGAAGGTGTATCGCAAGAAAGGTTGAATGACTTTATAACCTCAAACGTGCGCCGCTGACAAGCCGCAGCGCATCAAAACGCGGGAAATCCGCATCGAAGACGACTCGGACGACAGTCCGGGACAAAATCGATGCGGGAAATCCGCACGCATCAAACCGTGCCGCCCACCGTCATCTTCTCGATGCGCAGCGTCGGCTGACCGACGCCCACCGGCACGCTCTGGCCTTCCTTGCCGCACACGCCGACGCCGCTATCGAGCGACATATCGTTGCCGATCATCGTCACGTACTTGAGCGATTCCGGCCCGCTGCCGATCAGCGTCGCGCCCTTCACCGGATACGTGATCTTGCCGTCCTCGATCATGTACGCCTCGGACGCCGAGAACACGAACTTGCCGTTGGTGATATCCACCTGCCCGCCGCCGAAATTCACCGCGTACAGGCCATTCTTCACCGAAGCGAGAATCTCCTGCGGGTCCTTGTCGCCGTTGAGCATGTAGGTGTTCGTCATGCGCGGCATCGGCAGCGCGGCGTACGATTCGCGGCGCGCGTTGCCCGTCACCGGCATCTTCATCAGCCGCGCATTCAGCGAATCCTGAATGTAGCCCTTCAGGATGCCGTCTTCGATCAGCGTGGTGCATTGCGTCGGGTTGCCTTCATCGTCGATATTGAGCGAGCCGCGCCGATTCGGCAGCGTCCCGTCATCGACGACCGTCACGCCCTTCGCCGCCACTTGCTCGCCGATGCGTCCCGCGAACGCCGACGATCCCTTGCGGTTAAAATCGCCCTCCAGCCCGTGACCGACCGCTTCGTGCAGCAGCACGCCCGGCCAGCCCGGCCCGAGCACCACGGTCATCGCGCCAGCCGGAGCAGGACGCGCTTCGAGATTGACGAGCGCCGCGTGCACGGCGTCGTCGACGTACTTGTTCAGGATGTCGTCGGTGAAATAGCCATAGTCGAAGCGTCCGCCGCCGCCGCCCGTGCCGATCTCGCGCCGGCCGTTCTGCTCGGCGATCACCGTCACGGACACGCGCACGAGCGGGCGCACGTCCGCCGCGAGCGCGCCGTCGCTGCGGGCGACGAGCACCACGTCGTATTCGCCCGCGAGGCCCGCCATCACCTGGACGATGCGCGGATCGCGGCTGCGCGCCATTTTCTCGACGCGCTCAAGCAGCTTCACTTTCGCGTTCGCATCGAGCGAATGCAGCGGATCGGCCGGCAGATACAGATCGCGGCCCGACACGCCGGTGAGCGTGCTCGCCGGCTTTACCTTGTGCTTGCCGCCGCCCGCCTTGGCGATGGCGCGGGTCGCGTACGCGGCCTGGCGGATGGATTCGGGCGAAAGATCGTCGGAATAGGCGAAAGCCGTGCGCTCGCCCGAGACGGCGCGCACGCCGACGCCCTGATCGATGCTGAAACTGCCCGATTTGACGATGCCTTCTTCGAGACTCCACGCTTCGCTGCGCGTGGACTGGAAATAGAGGTCGGCGTAATCGACGCGGTGCGTGAAGATTTCCGCGAGCGTACGCGTGATGACGCCTTCGTCGAGGCCGTAGGGCGTCAGCAGGACGTCCTTTGCCGTGACGAGGTTGCGAATGCCGGGTTCGATGATGTTCATGCGGTGCCTATTGCGTGATTAGCGTGATTTAGCGTGTTCGAGCGATTGTGTCGGACTATTCTACTGTCCGGCGCCGATGAGGCCATGTGCAGGGGAGAACGCGCGTCTTCAAGTCCATTCAGCCGATCACCCGATGCCGATACGCCGGCAAGCTCTGCCGCACCTCGGCGATGCGCGCCGGATCGACCGCGCCTGCGACGACGCCCGCGCCTTCCTCGCGCATCGCGACGATTTCGCCCCACGGATCGATCAGCACGCTATGACCCCACGTGCGCCGCCCGTTCTCGTGCTTGCCGCCTTGCGCCGCGGCGAGCACGTAGCACTGGTTCTCGATCGCCCGCGCCTTCAGCAGCGTTTCCCAGTGCGCCTTGCCGGTCGTGTAGGTGAACGCGGACGGCACGACGATCAACGCGCAATCGCCCATCTTCCGGTACAGCTCCGGAAATCTGAGGTCGTAGCAGACGGACAGGCCGACGCGTCCGAACGGCGCATCGAAGGTCCGCACTTCGCCGCCGGGGCAGATGGTGCGCGCTTCGTCGAACGATTCCTCGCCCTTTTCGAAATTGAACAGGTGAATCTTGTCGTAGCGCGCGGCCTGTTTGCCGTTCGCATCGAAAACGAGCGTGGTGTTGAGCACGCGCGCCGCTTCGGGCGATTTCAACGGCAGCGTCCCGCCGATGACACACACGCGATGCTCACGCGCGGCGTCGGAAAGAAAATGTTGAATGGGACCGTCGCCGGGCGTTTCGCGGATAGCGAGCTTGTCCGTGTCCTTGAAGCCCATGAAGCAGAAATATTCCGGCAGCAGCACCAGTTGCGCGCCGCCTTGCGCAGCTTCGGCGATGAGCCGTCCTGCTTCGGCGAGATTGCGGTCGCGATCGGGCGTGCTCACCATTTGCAGCGCGGCGACGTGAAACGGCTGCGCCGCGCTTTCGCTCGATGGTTCGTTCATGTTGTGCGCCGGTTGGTGAATCTGACGGGGCGGGCGAGGCGGAACGAAGGTGCGCTCCGCGTTATGGAGCGACTGACGGAATCGCGACGGCCGCGGGTGATTCGATCTTACCCTGATCGCCATGCAGACGCTGGACGACGGGCTTCGTCAACGTACCGGTGATCGAATAGTCCATCGCGAACGCCTTCTGGATGGACTTCGAGAGCGCGAGATCTGCGGCGAGCGCGCCCAGACCGAGCAGCGGATTGATCACCGCCGCGCCGATGGCGACCGCACCCGCGCCGATCGTCGGCACGACCTTTACGCGCAAATCCTGCGTCTGCTTCGGCAGGTTCACGACGCCCTGCATCTGCACGCGGGCGGGCGGCGTGACCATCAGCAGGTCGTCGGTCCGGCTGATGCCGTTTTCAATGCGCGCGTTGCCGGTGATCTTCTCGAACGGCAACCCCTTGCCGACGACATCCTCGAAATGCAGCGTCAACAGATTGGCGAGACTGCGCAGGCTGAAGATGCCGAGCAACTTGGCCGCGCCCGGCGCGCGCAGAATTTGCCCGTGACGAAGATCGACGCCGACTTTGCCATCGAGCGTGTTCATATCGACGGCCGCCGGGCTGCCGTTCCAGGCCGCGTGCCCCGAGATTTTGCCCGCGCCGCCGTTGACGGTGTGCGGCAGGCCGAAGCGGTCGAGGAACTGGCCGCCATTGGCGACATCGAGCGTAAAGCCGAGCGTCGTGCGGCGCGGCGTCGAGTCATCGCCGCTGGCGGTCGCCGGCGCGGGCAGCGTGCGCCACGTCGCGTTCGCCGTGAGCGTCGCGTCGGGATTGGCGAGCTGGAGCTTGTCGAGCGTCCAGATCGGCTCGTCGGCGATGACTTCGTTGTGTGCGTCCACCTCGAGCCGCCCGAGGCCGTGTCCGCGATAGACCAGTTCGTTGACGATCACGTCGATGGACGGCATGTTGCGCGGCGGCTTGCTCGCGAACTTTTCGGAGGGCGCGCCCGTGGCCTTCTCGGGGATCACCACCTTGTCGAGCCGCGCCTGTATCGCGCCGGGGCTTCCGTTCGGCGCGGCGGGCGTGAAGGCGACGTTGCCGGATACTTCATCCGACGCGATGTTCGCCTGCCATTTCCTCGCATCTTCCGTCGCATTAACGTTGATGTTGTTCCAGCGACGGTCGAGCAGTTTCAGTGTCCCGATGCGAACGGCGGCGCGCGTCGGAATGAATTGTCTGATATCTGCGTTCGCGCGAGGCTCCTGCTTTGTTGCCGGCTGCGCAGGGGCGCTACCGGTAGCGGCGGTATCGGCGGTATCGGCGAAGACTTTGCGCCACGCGTCGGCGTCGAGCGTGTCCATGTCCGCGACGGCGCTCACGCCCTCGGCTGGCAAATCGGCGGGCTTGTTGAGCGCAATCGCGCCGCGCACGGCCTTGAGTTGCGCGCGCACGTTCATCGGCTCGGCGGCGTTTTGCGGATCGACTTTCACCTGCGCCCGCCCGATCTGCTGCAACTCGTAATGCGCCGCGAGCGGGCCGAAAACGAGTTGCGCATCATGCAGACCGGAAGCGCCGCCGGGCGCCGGCTGGAAGCTGAGCGAGAAGGGCATCGGCGCGCCTTTCGCCTTGCCGAACGGCGCAGGCAGATCGATGCCGATGCCGCTCAAATCCGCGCTCGCGCGCATGTTCGGCAGCGCGTTTTTCGCACCGCGCACGTGCAGTTCGTAGGGCGCGGCGCCGTCGATACGCTTGAGCAGCGCCGCCGCTTGCGGTGCGATGCGTCCATCGAAGCGCTGCGCCGCATCCGGACCGATGCGCCCGTTCACGTCGAACGCGTAATTGCCGTTCGGCTGCACGCCGCCGGTCGCGCGCAGGTCGCCGCCGAGCAGTTGCGCCGTGAGGGCATCGACGTTGACGGTCTTCGCGGCGAAGTTCGCCCGGCCGCGCACATGCGTGAGCGGCGGCAGCGTGCCGTACGCGACTTCGTTGTCGAGGAAGGTCAGCGAGCCCTTGTAGTCGGTGCGCAGCGGCGGTTCGGGCGGCGGCGGCCGATAGCGCGGAATGCCGAGCGTCAGCGCGAGCGCCGCGTTGCCTTTCGTGTCGAGCTTGCGTGTCGCGTGCTTGGCCATCAGGCCGAGCGAGCTGTTGTCGACATAGTCGAGCATGTCGGCGAGCGGTCCGCGCGCTTCGCCGTCGATCCGCAGCCTGGTTTCGCGATTGCCCGTATCGTCGATGCGTCCCGCCACGCGCGATACCGCGACGCCCTTGTAATGCCCGCGATGGATATCGAAGGCGAGCTTGTTTTGCGCGAGCCTGAACGTGCCGTCGATGCCCTCGAACGCCGGCCAGAAGTTCGGCAGGCCGTTCTGCAGCTTGCGCGGCGGAAACGGCGTGGGATCGAATTTGCCGCCCGTGAACGGCGCTTCGATGCGGAAGATGCCCGCATCCGGCGCTTTCGCGTAGGGGAAGCGCGTGAGGTCGCCGTGAATCTCGAGCGTGCCGTTGCGCGCGATGCCCGCCTGCAGCGCATGGCCGAGATAGACGCGCACGCGTTCGTTGAGGCTCGTCGGAAGATAGCGGACGAGGCGCGCCGCCTTCAGATAATCGACCTTCGCCTTGAGGTCGAGATTGCCGCGCCCGTGACCCTGGTTCCAGTACGCGGCGGTGACTTCGCCTTCGGCGTCGGCGTTGCGGATGCGCAGCGTGTCGAGATGAATCGTGAACGCGCGCCGCAGTTCGCCCGGCGCGATGGCGTCCGCGACGGTCCAGTTCGCGCGGCCTTGCAGGGAATCGAAGGTGAGACGGGGATCGTCGAACGCACCGGGGATCGTCACGGCCGCGTTCTTCGTGTCGATGACGATATTGCCGTGCGACTCGTTGGCATCGACGGCGCCCCACAGATTCTCGATGCCCGGAATGCCCGCGCGCGGCCGATTGTTGATCGTGAGTCCCGGCGGCGGTTCCTGCGCCTGCACGCTGATGCCCTGCAACTCGGCCTTGAACGCGTAATGGACGATCTTCGCATCGCCTTTTTCGCGCTGCTGCTTCGCTTCTTCCTCGGTCTTGGGCGCGGCGCGTTCGGTGTAGATCGTGTAGTTGGCGACCTGCCCGCGCGGGTTATAGCGCACGAGTTCGTTGAGCACGCGCGATGGCAGCGGGAGCGTGCGCGCGAATTCGGCGAGGATGCCGAGATCGATCTGATCGCCCGCGATGCGAAACAGCAGCCCCTTGTTCACCGACGCCGGGCGATACGTGCCCGTGAGCGTCTGCATGGTGAGCAGGCGCGCGACCGTGGTGCCGTCTTCGAGGGAAGGCTGGCCGAGCTCCGCGCGAAGGTCGGAGAGGTTCAGCGTGTACGTGGTGTCCTTCTTGTCGATGGTCCACGCGAAGCGCGCCACCGGCAGATCGAGACGCGGCTGCGTCGCGCGCACGCGCAGCGCGATGTTGCCGCCCGTGAGATCGCCGTTTGCCGTCTGTAGCTGGCCACGTGCGAAGTTCAGCCAGATGCGGTTTTCGATGCGGCCATCGTAGACCGCGAACGGCATCTTTACGTAGCGCGCGAGCATCGGCAGATCGACGGGGCCCGTCGATACATAAACGCGGCCGGTCCAGTTCGCGGGCGCGCCCATCGCGGTGAACGGCTCGTGGCGAAAGTCCGCGCGAACGTCGAGCGGACCGTGCAGAACGTCGCCATCGGCAGGCGCGGTCAGCGCGAGACGGTGACGCGCGCCGTCGTTCAGGGTCGCGAGCTTCAGACGCTTGAACGCGATTTCGGGTGCATCGCGCTGGGCGTCGCGCCAGCGCAGCGTGCCATCGCGCAGCAGGATGCGCTGCTGCCCGAGCAACCATGTGGTGAATGCGTTGGAGCCGGTGCGATGCGCCGGAACCGGCACGCCGGCGACCGTCAGTTCACCGTTCGCCTTGCGCGCGATGATGACGTCGGGACCATCGACGGTGAGATCGGCCAGCTTCGGTTGCAGCGCCAGCAGCGACCGCCACGCGATGCTCGCGCTCGCATGCGGAACCGCCAGACCGGGCGAGCCATCGGCGGCGTCGATGCGGAGATTATCGATGTCGATGGTCGGCTGCATGCCGCTCCATCGCGCAGAAAGCCGGCCGACATGAAGCTGCGCATGAATGCGCGACGACACCGCCTGTTCGATGGTCGGCCTGAACGAATCGATCTGCGGCAGCACAACGTAGCGCAAGCCCAGATAGATGCCCGCCACCGCGAAGTACATCGCCATGGCGACGATGAGGACGACTTTTAAGACACGCGACAGGACGCGCTCGGCGTTGCCGCTGGGCTTGGCTTGTCCAACTTCGGTCGGGTCGACGGATCGTCTGCTGTCGGACATGCTGCGGCTGTTCGGCGATATGGTAGTTTTGCGTGTTTGACGCTGCAATGTAACACAGGGTATGTCGTGGACGGCTTCGCCCGCGCACTCGAAAAAGCCCGGAAAGCCGCGTCCCGCAAGCCTCGCGGCGAATCCGGCGAGGCCCGGCGGTGCAGCCGGGCGACAGCATCGGCAAGCAGCAAACGACCCAAAGCAACGAGCGAGCCTAACCATTCATGACCGATGTGACTCTGCGCAGTTCCGGCTACTCCAACTATGCGGCGCGTGTTTATGCGGCGCGTCCCGAACTTGCGCCGCTCGTGGCGCAGTGGGCGCAGACGCCCGTCACGCGCGAATGGATCGAAGCGCGTTTCGAGGAGCTCTGCACGCGTTGCGGCGAAAGCGGCGCGCTCGACGAAGCCGCGTTGAAGACCGCGTTGCGCCGGCTGCGCACCGATGTTTTCTGCACCGTGATGGAACGCGACCTGTCGGGCGCGGCCGATGTCGCCGAAGTCACCGGCGCAATGACGGACCTCGCCGAGGTCACGATTCAACGCGCGCTTGCGGTCTTGTCGGCGGATCTGGAAGCGCTGTTTGGCGAACCGCGCGGACCGGACGGCGAACGGCTGACGCTCGGCGTCGTCGGCATGGGGAAGCTCGGCGGGCGCGAACTGAATGCGTCGTCGGATATCGACCTCATCTTTGTCTACGAAGAGGACGGCGAAACGGCGGGCGGCAAGCGCTCCCCGCTGACGACGCAGGAGTTCTTCACGCGGCTCGGACGGCGGCTGATCGGCGCGCTGGCGGAACTCACCGAGGATGGCTACGTGTTTCGCGTGGACATGCGGCTGCGTCCGAATGGCGACTCGGGACCGCTCGTCTGCAGCCTCGGCATGCTCGAAGAGTATTTCTACGTGCAGGGCCGCGAATGGGAGCGTTATGCGTGGATCAAGGCGCGGCTCGTTTCCGAGCGCGAGAGTGATTCCGCGCAACGGCTCGCGAAGCAGCTCGAGTCCATCGCGACGCCGTTCATCTATCGCCGCTATCTCGATTACGGCGTGATCGCGGCGATTCGCTCGCTGCATCAGCAGATTCGCCAGGAAGCGCGGCGGCGCGCGTCGATGCGCCCCGACAAGGCCGACGACATCAAGCTCGGGCGCGGCGGCATTCGCGAAATCGAGTTCAGCGCGCAGGTGTTCCAGTTGATTCGCGGCGGACAGGCTGCGGATTTTCGTATCCGGCCGACGCTCGCGGTGCTCGAGCGCGCGGAGGCGCATGGACTTGTTTCGACCGCCGTGCGCGATGGGCTCACCGACGCGTATCTGTTTCTGCGCACGGTTGAGCATCGGCTGCAGTATCGCAACGACGCGCAGACACATGCGATGCCCGTCGCCGACGACGAGCGCGCGCTGCTCGCGTCGTCGCTCGGCTTCGCGGACTACGCGGCGCTGATGACGAAGCTGGATGCGCATCGTGAGTTCGTCGAACAGCAGTTCGATGCGATCTTCGCCGACAAAGTGAGCGGCGAAAACGGCTGCGGCGTGGCCGACGATTCGGCGGCATCGTGGATCTGGAGCAGCGCCCTCGCCGACGATTCCGCGCAGGAAGAACTCGCCTCGCGCCTGAAGGAACTGGGCTTCGCGGACCCGTCGCCGGTGCTCGCGCGGCTGACCGGCGTGTGGAATTCATCGCGCTACGCCGGCTTGCCCGAGAGAAGCCGCGAGCGCTTCGATATCGTGGCGCAGCGCGCGCTCGAAGCGGTGCAGTCGATCGACCCCGCGCGTCGCGGCGACACCATCGCGCGTCTGTTCGATCTTCTCGAAGCCACGGCCAAGCGCGGCGCGTATCTCGCGCTGCTGACGGAATATCCGGCGGCGCTGGATCGCGTGCTGTCGGTGCTGTCGGGCTCGCGCTGGGCGGCCGGTTATCTGATCCGCCATCCGCAATTGCTCGATGAATTGCTCGACGACGAAGCCATCGCGAGTCCGTTCGACTGGCCCGAATTCAAACGCTCGCTGCTGGCGCGTCTGACCGCCGCCGAGGATGCCGAGCATCAGATGGACTTGCTGCGGCACGCGCATCAGGCTGAAGTGTTCCGCATTCTGCTGATCGATCTGGCCGGGCGGCTGAGTGTCGAGCACGTGAGCGACCGGCTGTCGGAACTCGCCGACGCCGTGCTCGACGTCACCGTGCAGACGGTGTGGAAGCAGTTCCCGAAGCGGCATCGCGAGACGCCGCGCTTTTCCGTCATCGCGTACGGGAAGCTGGGCGGCAAGGAACTCGGCTACGCGTCGGACCTGGACATCATCTTTCTCTACGACGACCCCGACGATGCCGCCGCCGACATCTACGCGATGTTCGCGCGCCGCCTCATCACGTGGCTGACGGCGTCGACTGGCGCGGGCACGCTCTTCGACGTGGACTTGCGGCTGCGGCCGAATGGCGAGTCGGGCTTTCTCGTGACGAGCCTCGACGCGTTCCGCCGCTATCAGATTCGCGAAGGCGATGCGGCCAATACCGCGTGGGTGTGGGAACATCAGGCGCTGTCGCGCGCGCGTTTCAGCGCGGGCGATGCGGACATCGGCGCGCAATTCGAATCGATTCGCGCCGACGTGCTCGACACCGAGCGCGATGCTGCGGCGCTCGCACGCGAGATCGTCGCGATGCGCGAGCGCGTGCTGGCGGGGCATCCGAATCGCACGGAACTGTTCGATCTGAAGCACGATCGTGGCGGCATGGTCGATATAGAGTTCATCGTGCAGTACTGGGTGCTGCTGCATGCGCGGACCCATCGCGAGTTTGTGCGCAATGCGGGGAATATCACGCTGCTGAAGATTGCGGCGCGCAGCGGACTCATCGCCGGCGACGAGGCGGAAACGATCGGCGCGGCGTATCGGCGTTACCGGAAGCTGCAGCACACGCTGCGGCTCGACGGGATGGAAAAGGCGCGGGTCGATCCGGAAAGCGTGCGCGAGGAGCGCGAGGCGGTGACGAGGTTGTGGACGAGAGTGTTCGCGGAAGGGGCTGAGTAGGGAGCTGGACGGTAGCGGAATATTCGTGCCGTCCCCGCATCACGCCTTACGCCGCCAACATCTCCTTCGCATGCTTGCGCGTCGTCGCGGTGATTTCGATGCCGCCGAGCATCCGCGCGACTTCCTCGATGCGCCTCGCCTTGTCGAGCGGCGTGACCGTGCTGACGGTGCCGCCCGCATCGTCGGACGACTTCGCCACCTGAAAATGCTGATCGCCGCGCGCCGCCACTTGCGGCAAGTGCGTGACGCACAACACCTGACGGTCGCGCCCGAGCTGATGCAGCAGCCGCCCGACCACTTCGGCTACACCTCCGCCGATGCCCGTATCCACTTCGTCGAAGATCAGCGTCGGCGTCGGGCTGGCGGTGCTCGCAATCACCGCGAGCGCCAGGCTGATCCGCGCAAGCTCTCCGCCCGACGCGACCTTCGCCAGCGGCCGCAGCGCGACGCCCGCGTGACCGGCAACGCGAAATTCGATCTGCTCCAGCCCGTTCGCGCCGCCTTCCGCGAGCGGCACGAGCGCGACGTCGAAGCTGCCGCCCGCCATGGACAGTTCCTGCATGCCTTCCGTGACCGCTTTCGACAGCGCCTTGGCCGCCTTCGCGCGCGCCTTCGACAGCACTTTCGCTTCGGCGAGATAGGCTTCCTTCGCCTTGTCCGCTGCGGCGTTGAGCGCGTCGAGATCGGCTGCGGCGTCCAGTTCGGCCAACTGGCGGCGGCGCGTTTCGTGTTCTTCGGGCAGCGTTTCCGGCTGCAGGCGGAACTTGCGCGCCGTCGAATGCAATTGCTCCATGCGCCTTTCCACTTGCGCCAGCCGGTCCGGATCGAGTTCCAGACGCTGCGCATAGTGCGACAGCGAATAAGCCGCTTCCTGCAACTGAATCTCGGCGGGTTCGAGCGATGCCAGCACGTCGGTCAACGCCGGATCGATATCCGCGAGGCTGCGCAATTTCGACGTGATCGCGCCGAGCTGCGAGATCATCGCCTCGTCGGATTCTGAAAGCGCTCCGAGGGCGCTCTGCACGCCGTCGATCAGACTCGCCGAATGCGACAGCCGATGATGCTCCGCGCTCACTTCCTCCCACTCGCCGGGCTGCGGCGCGAGCTTGTCGAATTCGCTCAACTGCCACGCGAGACGCTCGCGCTCCAGTTGCAGCTCGCGATCGCGGCTCTGGGCGGCGTCGACGGCCTGCTGCGCCTCGCGATACGTCCGCCAGGCACGGCTCACCGCATTCGCGGTATCGGTGATGCCGGCGTGCGTGTCGAAAAGCTCTCGCTGGGCATCCGGCCGCATCAATAGCTGATGAGCGTGCTGGCCGTGAATGTCGACGAGCATTTCTCCGACTTCGCGCAGTTGCGCAAGCGTCGCCGGCGTCCCGTTGATGAACGCCCGCGAGCGTCCGCTGGAATCGATGACGCGACGCAGCATCACCGTGTCGCCATCCTGCGAGAGCGCGTGCTCGTCCAGCCAGCGCGCGGCTTGCACGTGCGTGCCGAACTCGGCGGTGATGTCCGCGCGCGCCTCGCCGGTTCGCACGACGCTCGCGTCGGCACGCGCGCCGAGCGTGAGGGCGAGGGCGTCGATCAGGATCGACTTGCCCGCGCCGGTTTCACCCGAAAAAACCGTGAAGCCCGAATCGAATTCGATGTCGAGCGCGGCAACGATAACGAAGTCTCGAATAGAGAGATGACGGAGCATGGACGCTTCGGGATGAGGGTTCAGCGAGATTGCGTCAGACGGACGAGTCCTGCGAGGGATGCTCGTTCCAGTGCAGTTTCCTGCGCAGCGTGGCGTACGTGCTGTAGCCGACCGGATGCAGCACCGGCACCGTATGGCGCGAGCGCCGCACTTCGATGGCGTCGTTCAGTTCGACGGCGGTGAACGACTGCATGTCGAAATTCACGTTGACGTCCCGGCCGCCGATGATCTGAATCGTGACCTTCGAATCGTCGGGCAGGACGATCGGCCGGTTCGACAGCGAATGCGGCGCAATCGGCACCAGCACGAAGCCTTGCAGTTGCGGATGCAGTATCGGCCCGGCGGACGACAGCGCATAAGCCGTGGAGCCGGTCGGCGTCGCGACGATCAAACCGTCCGAGCGCTGGTTGTACATGAAGTGGCCGTCGACGGAGACGCGCAGCTCGGCCATGCCGGAAAAGCCGCTGCGATTCACGACGACATCGTTGAAGGCGAGCGCGTGGTAGATCGGCTTGTCGTTACGCACGATGCGCGCTTCGAGCAGCGTGCGCTCCTCGCGTTCGAACTGGCCGGCGAGCATCTGCGGCACCCGTTCGCGCATCTCGGTGAGCGGAATATCCGTGATGAACCCGAGCCGCCCGTGATTCACGCCGATGAGCGGCGTCTTGTACGGCGCAAGCTGCCGGCCGACGCCTAGCATGGTGCCGTCGCCGCCGAGCACGACCGCGACGTCCGCGCGCGCGCCGATCTCCGCGATGGACAACGCCGGGTACTCCGTCACGCCCACGTCCTTCGCGGTGCCTTCTTCGAACACGACTTCGAACCCCTGGTTCGCAATGTGCTCCGCAAGAGATCTCAGCGGCGCCTCGATACCGGGTGTATTGGTTCGCCCGACGAGGGCGACGGTCTTGAATTGGCCAATTTCCATGCCGGCATTACACCATAGGTGGAAGGCGAAAAGAACCGGGGCCGCACGCAGCGACGGACGACATGCCGCGACGTCGGCGCACGGTTCGTTTCTCGTTAGAATGGAACAGACATTGAACGGGTCACGCGTGCTTGCGCTCGTGACAACGAAGCGGCGGCGGCGGTCGTCGCGCCCCGACACGTTGCGCTAAAATTTGCCCATGCTAGACCCACGTGCACAAACCCTCCTCAAGACGCTGATCGAGCGCTACATCGCCGAAGGTCAGCCGGTCGGTTCGCGCACGTTATCACGGCATTCCGGTCTCGAACTCAGCCCCGCGACCATCCGCAACGTCATGTCGGACCTGGAAGACCTGGGGCTCGTCGCGAGTCCGCATACGTCGGCAGGCCGCATTCCGACACCGCGCGGCTACCGGCTGTTCGTCGACACCATGCTGACCGTCGAGGCGCCGCAGGACGAAGCGATGACCACCGCGGTCAAGACGCGGCTGCAAGGCCAGGAGCCGCAAAAAATCGTCGCCGCGGCGGCGAGCGTGCTGTCGAGCCTGTCGTCGTTCGCCGGCGTGGTGCTCACGCCGCGCCGCAGTCACATGTTCAAGCAGATCGAATTCATGCGGCTGTCGGACAAGCGCATTCTGCTGATCATCGTGACGCCCGAGGGCGACGTGCAGAACCGCATGATGGCCACGCAGCGCGACTACTCGCCCTCGCAACTCACCGAAGCCTCCAATTACATCAACGCGCATTTTGCGGGCCTGTCCTTCGACGAAGTGCGCCGCCGGCTGCGCGAGGAAATCGACCAGTTGCGCGGCGACATGACCACGCTGATGCAGGCGGCGGTCGTCGCGAGCACGGCGGAAGCCGATCCCGGCGAAACGGTGCTGATTTCCGGCGAGCGCAACCTGCTGGAAGTGGCGGACCTGTCTTCCGACATGGCGCGCCTGCGCAAACTCTTCGACTTGTTCGATCAAAAGACGAGCCTCCTGCAATTGCTGGATGTGTCGAGCCACGCGCAAGGCGTGCAAATTTTCATCGGCGGCGAGTCGAACCTCGTGCCGATCGAGGAAATGAGCGTCGTGACCGCGCCGTACGAAGTGAACGGCAAGATCGTCGGCACACTCGGCGTGATCGGCCCGACGCGCATGGCGTACAACCGCGTGATTCCCATCGTCGACATCACCGCGCGGCTACTGTCGATGTCGCTCAGTCAGCAGTAAGCAGCCTCAACCCGCAATCAAGAGCAGCAGCGCGGCACTTCCGTGCATCATGCCGCGTCGTCGAGGCGCGCCGCCACTAGGCCATTCGGCCAATGATGCGCGCCGGAACGCGCCGCTATAATGACCTTCACCTTTCGATGCCTTCCGGCCGCCTTGCCCTATGCGTTTCGACCTCGAGTTGCCTTCGCAGCCCAGCGCTTCACATCGCGTCGCTGTGCTGCTGATCAATCTCGGCACGCCGGACGCGCCCACGCCGCGAGCGGTGCGCAAATATCTGGCGCAGTTTCTGTCGGACCCGCGCGTCGTCGAAATTCCGTCGTTCATCTGGCAGATCATTCTGCGCGGCGCCATCCTGCCGTTTCGCAGCCGTGCGTCGGCGAAGAAGTACGCACAGGTCTGGCTGCCGGAAGGCTCGCCGTTGCGCGTGTACACGGAGAAGCAGGTCGAACAGCTGCGGCGGCTTTTTGCGGCGAACGACTATCACGTGATCGTCGATTACGCGATGCGCTACGGCACGCCAGGCATCGGCGCGATGCTCAATCAGATGAAGCTCGAAGGCGCGGACCGCATTCTTCTCGTGCCGATGTATCCGCAATACTCGTCGTCGACGACCGCCACCGCGTTCGACGACGCCTTCACGGCGCTCAAGCGCGTACGTAACCAGCCGGAAATCCGCACGATTCGTCATTACGCGGATCATCCGGCGTATATCTCGGCGCTCGCTGAGCAAGTGCGCGAATACTGGCGGGTTCACGGCCAGCCGGACTTCTCCGCCGGCGACAAGCTCGTGCTCAGTTTCCACGGCGTGCCCAAGCGCACGATGGACCTCGGCGACCCTTATCACGACCAGTGCCAGTTGACCGGTTCGCTGCTCGCTGCCGCGCTCGGGCTTACGCCGGTCGAATGCCGCGTGACGTTCCAGTCGCGCTTCGGCCGCGCGGAATGGCTGCAGCCCTACACTGCGCCGACGCTGGCGGAACTGGGCGCAGCCGGCGTCGGGCGCGTCGACGTGTTTTGCCCCGGCTTCACGGCGGATTGCCTCGAGACGATCGAGGAAATCGGCATCGAGGTGCGCGACGAATTTCTGAAGGCGGGCGGCAAGCAGTTCCACCGGATTCCGTGCCTGAACGCATCGCCGGCATGGATCAAGGCGCTCGGCGAGATTGCGGCACAACATCTGCAAGGATGGCCCGTGCAGGGCGCGCAACCGGTGACGGTCGCCGCCTGAACCCGGTCATCGCAAGAGAATCGCCATGAACTACAAGATTTCGACGGAACCCGGCGCGCGTTTGCGCATCGACAAATGGCTATGGGCGGCGCGCTTCTTCAAGACGCGCTCCCTCGCGAGCGATGCGGTGGAAAAGGGTCGCGTCAGGATCGGCGGCGCGAACGTGAAGCCGTCGAAGGACGTGCGCGTGGGCGATATCGTCGAGATCGATATCGAGCGGATTGTCTGGCAGGTCGAAGTGCTCGGCCTTTGCGACGTGCGCGGCCCCGCGCCGGTCGCGCAGACGCTTTACGCCGAGACCGAAGAAGGCCGCACGAAGCGGCTCGCGGAAGCCGAACGCCGCAAGACGTATCGCGAGCCGGCGGCCGGCATGCAGGGCAGGCCGACGAAGCGGGATCGCCGCATCATCGATAAGTTTTCTGGGTCGGAGTAAAGAACTCTTCCAGAGTCGCATGAACGCCGCCGTATTCGGTGTTACGGGCGGTCAGTGCACCGGACAAGCATATGGTGGTCGTGCCCGCGGTGAGTACCAGGGCGACCACCGCGACAGCAAAGGTCAGTTTCATGGTACCCCCGGCTATGCGGGCTGAGCGGTCTTTCGACCGGACGAGGTCAGGAAACGGGCGAGGCGTAAGCGGTTTGAAGCAATCGTAGGATAAGGGTAAACGTGCTTCCTGCGATGCCTTTTCGAAGTGTAGGCGACGGCATCGCTACGCTCAATCTGTTTCTCGCCGGCGTGCGTTACCGGCTGTTTCCGGCCCGGCGCGCTGTGGTGTCCAGCGTACAAAATTCGTCGTAAGAAGCCTTGAAAATGCTTCTGGCGCCCCAAATTCCGCCGCTAGTGCTACGAAGCGCGGCCCCATGCAGCAATGGCGGCGCTTCTCATCCGACTCACTCACAGAAATAACATTCAGCGACATGGAAAACACGCAAGAGAATTCAGCGAGCCAGAACCCGACGCCCGCCGACGAAACCGCGCGCCAGGCCGCCGATCCGACTCAGGCGACCCCCCAAGCCGCGCCGGAAACGCAGGCAGCCGCAGACGCAGCAACGCAAGCCGCCCCAAACGGGAGCGAAGCGGCGCTCGCGGAAGCACAGGCCAAGGTGGCCGCATTGCAGGAAGAATTTCTCCGCGCCAAGGCGGAAACGGAGAACGTGCGCCGCCGCGCTCAGGAAGACGTGGCCAAGGCTCACAAGTTCGCCATCGAAAACTTCGCGGAAAATCTGCTGCCGGTGCTCGACAGCCTCGAAGCGGCGTTGGCCGACCAGTCCACGGACGTCGCGAAAGTGCGCGAGGGCGTCGACCTGACTCTGCGCCAGCTTTCCAGCGCACTGGAGAAAGGCCGCGTCATCGCGTTGAACCCGGTCGGCGAGAAGTTCGATCCGCATCGCCATCAGGCCATTTCCATGGTGCCGGCGGACCAGGAGCCGAACACCGTCGTGGCCGTGCTGCAAAAGGGCTACATCATTGCGGACCGCGTGCTGCGTCCGGCGCTCGTGACCGTCGCCGCACCGAAGTAAAGAACAGCCGCGAGACTCGCTCATGGCCAACATTCCCGTCGATGCCACCGCGTTCTCCGAATTCGGTATGCAGGAACTCGACGCTGCCGGCTTCGACGCCGGTCTGGCGTCAGCGGGAGACGAACTGGCCGTGGTGTTCTTCTGGGGCCTCGACTGCTTCAACTGCGAAATCGCCAAGAAAGCGATGCTCGCGCAGCCCGACGCCATCCGCGCGCTCGGACTCAAGTGGTTCCACAGCAATGTCTACGAGCATCGCGAGCTTGGCCGCCGATTCCTGCTGCATGGCGTGCCGACGTGGTTCTTCTTTCATCGGGGCAAGCGGCTCGGGCGGGCAACCGGCTGGCACGGCATCGCGCAGTTCGAGGCGGCAGTGGAGGCGGCGCGCGTAAAAATCGCCGCAGCGGGAAATTAAGCGCAAGAAACGGCAGGAAATCGAAAAAGTTATAGACCGCATCGCATTCAGGGTCTTGAAAACGAAATCGGCGCTCCTATCTTGCGTACAGGTATGAATTTTGGGCGTTCGGCCCGTTGAATCGGCCGCAAAAGCCGGCGTGTTCCGGCCGCAGCGCCAAAGCGATCAAAGCTAGGAGAGTATAAAAAATGGGCAGAATCATCGGCATCGACCTCGGCACCACGAATTCGTGCGTGGCGCTGATGGAAGGCAATCAGGTCAAGGTCATCGAGAACTCGGAAGGCGCGCGCACCACGCCGTCGATCATCGCGTACATGGATGACAACGAGATTCTCGTCGGCGCGCCTGCTAAGCGTCAGTCGGTCACGAACCCGCGGAACACGCTGTACGCGGTGAAGCGCCTGATCGGCCGCCGCTTCGACGAAAAGGAAGTGCAGAAGGACATCAACCTGATGCCCTACAAGATCGTCAAGCACGACAACGGCGACGCATGGGTCGAAGCGCACGGCAAGAGTCTCGCGCCGTCGCAAGTCTCGGCCGAAGTGCTGCGCAAGATGAAGAAGACCGCTGAAGACTACCTCGGCGAGCCGGTGACGGAAGCCGTCATCACGGTTCCGGCGTACTTCAACGACAGCCAGCGTCAGGCAACCAAGGATGCGGGCCGCATCGCCGGTCTGGAAGTCAAGCGCATCATCAACGAGCCGACGGCGGCCGCGCTCGCGTTTGGTCTCGACAAGGCCGAAAAGGGCGACCGCAAGATCGCCGTGTTCGACCTCGGCGGCGGCACGTTCGACATCTCGATCATCGAAATCGCGGATGTCGACGGCGAAATGCAGTTCGAAGTGCTGTCGACCAACGGCGACACGTTCCTCGGCGGTGAAGACTTCGACCAGCGCATCATCGATTACATCATCGGCGAGTTCAAGAAGGAGCAGGGCGTCGACCTGTCGAAGGACGTGCTCGCGCTGCAACGCCTGAAGGAAGCAGCCGAGAAGGCGAAGATCGAACTGTCGTCGACGGCTCAGACCGACATCAACCTGCCGTACATTACGGCTGACGCGTCGGGTCCGAAGCACTTGAACCTCAAGTTCACGCGCGCCAAGCTGGAAGCGCTCGTCGAAGAGCTGATCGAGCGCACGATCGAACCGTGCCGCATCGCGATCAAGGATGCGGGCGTGAAGGTCGGCGACATCGACGACGTGATCCTCGTCGGCGGCATGACGCGTATGCCGAAGGTGCAGGAGAAGGTGAAGGAATTCTTCGGCAAGGAACCGCGCCGTGACGTGAACCCGGACGAAGCCGTGGCCGTGGGCGCCGCGATTCAAGGTCAGGTTCTGTCGGGCGACCGCAAGGACGTTCTGCTGCTCGACGTGACGCCTCTGTCGCTCGGCATCGAAACGCTCGGCGGCGTGATGACGAAGATGATCAACAAGAACACGACCATCCCGACGAAGCACGCGCAAGTGTATTCGACGGCGGACGACAACCAGGGCGCCGTGACGATCAAGGTGTTCCAGGGCGAGCGTGAAATGGCCGCGGGCAACAAGCTGCTCGGCGAATTCAACCTCGAAGGCATTCCGCCCGCACCGCGCGGCGTGCCGCAGATCGAAGTGACCTTCGACATCGACGCGAACGGCATTCTGCACGTCGGCGCGAAGGACAAGGCGACGGGCAAGGAGAACAAGATCACCATCAAGGCGAACTCGGGTCTGACGGACGCCGAAATCGACAAGATGGTGAAGGACGCCGAAGCCAACGCCGAGGAAGATCACAAGCTGCGCGAACTGGCCGATGCCCGCAACCAGGGCGACGCGCTGGTCCACAGCACGAAGAAGGCGGTTGCCGAGTATGGCGACAAGGTCGACGCTTCGGAGAAGGAAAAGATCGAAGCGGCGCTGAAGGACCTCGAAGACGCGCTGAAGAACAGCTCGAGCGACAAGGCCACGATCGAAGCGAAGGTCGAGGCGCTGGCTCAGGCTTCGCAGAAGCTCGGCGAAAAGATGTACGCCGACATGCAGGCGCAGCAAGGTGCGGCCGGTGCGGCAGCGGGTGCTGCCGGCGCGGAAGCGGCTTCGTCGGCATCGGCTGGTGCGAGCCAGCAGCATGACGACGTCGTCGACGCCGACTTCAAGGAAGTGAAGAAGGACTAAGCCGCAGGGCGCGTGAATGGCAACGTTCACGCGCCCGCGGTCTTTCGCGCGATGCATCGGCGCGAACAGGACCGGGACGCGTCGAGCGTCTGACGTGGAACGCGCCTGGCGAGCTTTTCGGCTCCCCGGGCACGTTGCTTTTTTGGGGCGTCCTGCTCAGGAGTGGCATACGAGAGCGGGGCGTCAGAGGTTACGCGCGGGTCGTTTGACCCGAGGCATCTGAGAGGAACCGTCGCGGCCAAGCGCGACGGCATGGAACCGACATGGCGAAACGGGATTACTACGACGTTCTGGGCGTCGCGAAGAACGCGAGCGACGACGAGATCAAGAAGGCGTATCGCAAGCTCGCGATGAAGTATCACCCTGACCGCAATCCGGACAACAAGAAAGCGGAAGAGAACTTCAAGGAGGCGAAGGAAGCCTACGAGATGCTCTCCGACCAGCAGAAGCGCGCCGCTTACGACCAGTACGGTCACGCGGGCGTCGATCCGAACATGGCGGGCGCGGGTGCGCAAGGCTTCGGCGGTTTTGCCGATGCCTTCGGCGATATCTTCGGCGACATCTTCGGACAGGCGGCGGGCGCGGGCGCGGGTGCGCGCGGCGGACGCGGCGGCCCGCAGGTGTATCGCGGCGCGGACCTGCGCTATAGCATGGAGATCACGCTGGAGCAGGCGGCGCACGGTTACGACACGCAGATTCGCGTGCCGAGCTGGAGCAACTGCAACGTCTGTCACGGTTCGGGCGCGAAGCCGGGCACGAAGCCGGAAACCTGCCCGACCTGTCACGGCCAGGGCCAGGTGCGGATGTCGCAGGGCTTTTTCAGCATCCAGCAGACGTGTCCGAAGTGTCACGGCAGCGGCACTTACGTTCCCGATCCCTGCACGAACTGCCACGGCGCGGGCAAGGTGAAGGAAACGAAGACGCTGGAAGTGAAGATTCCGGCCGGCATCGACGACGGCATGCGCATCCGCTCGGCGGGCAACGGCGAGCCGGGCATCAACGGCGGTCCGAGCGGCGACTTGTACGTGGAGATCCACATCAAGCAGCACGCGGTGTTCGAGCGCGACGGCGACGACCTGCACTGCCAGATGCCGATTCCGTTCACGACGGCGGCGCTCGGCGGCGAGATCGAAGTGCCGACGCTCGCGGGCCGCGCGAGCTTCACGGTGCCCGAAGGCACGCAGTCGGGCAAGACGTTCCGTCTGCGCGGCAAGGGCATCAAGGGATTGCGGTCGAGCATCGCGGGCGATCTTTACGTGCACGTGCAGGTGGAAACGCCGGTCAAGCTCACCGAGCAGCAGCGCGACTTGCTCAAGCAGTTCGAGAAGTCGCTGACGGAAGGCGGCGCGCGGCATAGCCCGCAAAGCAAAAGCTGGTTCGATCGCGTGAAGAGCTTCTTCGACTGACGCGCTGTCGCACTGACGCGCGCCTGCATCATGCGAGCATGGCCATGAAGATCGAAGCACGCAGCGCTGCATTCGCGCTGCTCGACGATTGCGACGCGACCGCCGAAAGGCGGTCGAGTCGTTTGTACACGGACTTCTTGCACGAGCACGTCTCTGAAGACGGCCGCTCGCTCGATGCGGTCTGCGCCGACATCGAGCGCGATCTGCAAGGCGGCTTGCATGCGGTCGTGGTCGCAGACTATGAGTTCGGGCGCAATCTGCAGTTCGGCGAGATCGGGCGCGGCGGCGATCATGCATTGCGCGTGCTGATGTTCCGCGCGTGCACGGCGTTGTCGCGTGACGAAGCCAGCGCGTGGCTGACCGCGCAAGACGGTCATGCGGAGGCGCCGTCGATGGCAGGCGTGGCCGGCATCGAGCCGAGCGTCACGCGCGACGAGTTCGACGCCGCCATCGCCGCGATTCAGCAAGCGCTGGTGGACGGCGAGTCGTATCAGATCAACTTCACGTACCGGCTCGCGTTCGATGTGTTCGGCACGCCGCTAGCTCTGTATCGACGGCTGCGCGAGCGTCAGCCGGTGCGCTACGGCGCGTTGATCGCGATGCCCGGCGGACGCGCGGTCGTGTCGTGTTCGCCGGAGTTGTTTATCGAAAAGCAGGGCGATGTACTGCGCGCCCGCCCGATGAAAGGCACCGCGCCCCGCGACACCGATCCCGCCGCGCTTCACGACGATCCGAAGAACCGGGCGGAAAACGTGATGATCGTCGATTTGCTGCGCAACGACATCTCGCGCGTCGCGGTCACGGGGTCGGTGCATGTGCCCGCGCTGTTTTCCGTGGAGCCGTACGCGTCCGTGTGGCAGATGACGTCGACGGTCGAAGCGCGCGTCGCGCCCGGCACGCCGTTCGCGGCGATCATCCGCGCGCTGTTTCCATGCGGCTCCATTACTGGCGCGCCGAAGTACCGCACGATGCAGCTCATCGATGAAATCGAAAGCACGCCGCGCGGTCTCTATACCGGCGCCATCGGCTGGCTCGATGCAGGCGGCGACTTCTGTCTGTCGGTCGCGATTCGCACGCTGGTCATCGACGCCACCGGCGAACGCGGCGTACTCGGCATTGGTGCGGGCATCGTGCTGGATAGTGTGTCCGCGAACGAGTACGAGGAGTGTCTGTTGAAGGCGCGTTTTCTGACCGGTGCGGACCCCGGCTTCGAACTCTTCGAGACGACGTACGCGACGCGCAGCGAAGGCGTGCGCCACTACGCGCGTCATGTGGCGCGGCTGAAGGCAAGCGCGGCGTATTTCGATTTTGCGTTCGACGAACGTGAGCTTGATGCCGAAGTCGCGCGACACTGCGCGGGCTTCGATGAAGGCAGGCAGTATCGATTGCGCATCGCGCTCGACAAGCGCGGGCGCGTCTCGATGACCAGCGCACCGCTTGCGCCGTTGTCATCGGAAACCGTGAATGTGCTGCTCGCGTCGGAGCGCGGCTTTGCGGCGCAATCATCGCGCGACACGCTGCTTCGCCACAAGACGACGCGCCGCGCCGACTACGACCGCGCGTGGAAGGCCGCCGAAACCGAAGGCGCGTTCGACATGCTGTTCACGAACGAGCGCGGCGAACTCACCGAAGGCGGCCGTTCGAGCATCTTCGTGAAGCTGGACGGGACGTGGTGCACGCCGCCCGTCGACGCCGGCGTGCTGCCGGGCGTGATGCGCGCGGTGGTCATCGAAGAACTCGGCGCGGAAGAACGCCGGCTAGTGCCAGCCGATCTCGACCGCGCCGAAGACATGCTCATCACCAACGCGCTGCGCGGCGCGGTGAGAGCTCGCCTTACGCACTAGTTCGGGCGCGTTACCACTCGGCGACGCTGCCATCCGCGTGACGCCACACCGGATTGCGCCAGCGATGCCCGATCTTCGCCATCTCGCGCACCTTCTCCTCGTTCACTTCGATTCCAAGCCCGGGCCCTTGCGGAATCGACACCATGCCGTCGTCGTACTTGAAGACTTCCGGATTCCGGATGTAATCCAGCAGGTCGTTGCCCGTGTTGTAGTGGATGCCCAGGCTCTGTTCCTGGATGAACGCGTTGTAGCTGACGGCGTCGATCTGCAGGCAGGTCGCGAGCGCGATCGGCCCGAGCGGGCAGTGCAGTGCGAGCGCGACATCGTACGCTTCGGCCATCGACGCGATCTTGCGGCATTCGGTCAGCCCGCCCGCATGCGACGCGTCCGGCTGAATGATATCGACATAACCGCCCGCCAGAATGTGCTTGAAGTCCCAGCGCGAATAGAGCCGCTCGCCGAGTGCGATCGGCGTGCTCGTCTGATTGACGATATCGCGCAACGCCTCGACGTTCTCCGACAGCACCGGTTCCTCGATGAACATCAGCTTGTACGGATCGAGTTCTCTTGCAAGCACCTTCGCCATCGGCTTGTGCACGCGCCCGTGGAAGTCCACGCCGATGCCCACGTTCGGTCCGACCGCCTCGCGCACCGCACGCACGTTGTCGATCACGCCCTGAACCTTATCGAACGTGTCGATCATCTGCAGCTCTTCGGAGCCGTTCATCTTCACGGCCTTGAAGCCGCGTTCGACGACCGCACGCGCATTGTTCGCGACATCGCTCGGACGGTCGCCGCCGATCCACGAATACACCTTGATCTTGTCGCGGACCTGGCCGCCGAGCAGCGCGTGAATCGGCACGCCGTGATGCTTGCCGAGAATGTCCCACAGCGCCTGATCGACGCCCGCAATCGCGCTCATGCCGATAGGGCCGCCGCGATAAAAGCCCGAGCGATACATCACCTGCCATAAGTCTTCGATATGGCGCGGATCCTTGCCGATCAGATAGTCCGAGAGTTCGTCGACGGCGGCGGCCACCGTATGCGCGCGTCCCTCGACGACGGGTTCTCCCCAGCCGGTGATGCCTTCATCGGTCTCGATTTTGAGGAAGCACCAACGCGGCGGAACAACGAAAGTTTCAAGTTTTGTGATTTTCATGCAAGCGTCTCCTGGCGAGGCTCTTATGGTAGCTCAAACTCGGCGCGGTGAACTGATTAATAGTATTGTTTCGGCCGGAAGCAGCCTTCTTTCAGCCGACGAAATGGCGGATAATCGCGCGGGTATCGATAGCACGACGAAGGAGTTCATCATTCACCGCGATCTTCATGGCCGCGTGGCGTACGAACTGGGCACGGCCATACTACGCGGCGATTTCGTGCCCGGTTCGTCTCTCCCGCGGGAAGTTGAACTGATGGAACGGTTCGGCGTAAGCCGAACGGTATTGCGCGAGGCGCTGCGCACGCTGACATCGAAGGGGATGATTCAGTCGCGCCCGAAGATCGGGACGCGTGTGAGGCCGAGAGAAGCCTGGAACCTGCTCGACGCCGACATGCTCCACTGGTATTCGCGCGTCGCTCCGCCGATGCACTTCGCACTCAAGCTCCAGGAAATGCGCGAGATGATCGAGCCGTATGCCGCCGCGCTCGCGACGCGCAACCACGACGCACACGCGCTCGACAAGCTGGAGAAAGCGCATCGCGCGATGGTGGAGGCGCAGAACGTCGACGAGTGGGTGCGCGCCGACCTCGAATTCCACTTGTGCGTGCTGGCCGCCTGCAGTAACGAGTTGCTCGTTCCGCTGGGCGTGCTCATCGAACGGACGCTCGAAGGACAGTTGCGCCTGAACGCCAAGCGTGCCGAAGTATTCAACGCCTCGCTGGCCGAGCATACAGCGGTCTTCTCGGCGATCGTCGCACGCGACGCGGAGGCTGCGCGCCGCGCAATGTCCGATCTGCTTGGAGTGACGCGAGCGCGTATCGAAGGGTGATGTGGCGCGCGTGTTTCAGCGAGCAAATAATGCGCGCGGCGATCTCATCGTCAGCGCGCAAGCATTTGCCGATCAGCAATCGATCAGATCACGAATGCTTTTCGATCAGTTCGACCTTGTAGCCGTCCGGATCTTCCACGAACGCGATCACTGTCGTGCCGCCCTTCACCGGGCCGGCTTCGCGCGTGACGCGGCCACCCGCGTTGCGGATGCGATCGCAAGCTTCGGCGGCGTTATCTACTTCCAGCGCGATGTGGCCGTAAGCGTTGCCCATCTCGTACTTTTCGACGCCCCAGTTATAGGTGAGCTCGAGCACGCTGTGTTCGCTTTCATCGCCATAACCGACGAACGCGAGCGTGTACTTGTACTCGGTGTTCTCGCTCTGGCGCAGCACCTTCATGCCGAGAATGCGGGTGTAGAAATCGATGGAGCGCTGCAGGTCGCCGACGCGCAGCATCGTGTGGAGAAGTCGCATGATGAGGTTCCTGTTGTGTTCGCGGCGGCGCGATTCCTGAACTCGTCGCACTCGCCGGCATTGCGGGTTCGTGCAAAATTGTACCGTTCGATGCAAACCCGCGCTGACGGCGCTCATCGGCTTACAACGCAGGCAGCAGATCCGGCGGATGATGCTTGAGCGTATGGCGCGCCTCGCGAAACTCCGGAAAGATGGACTCCACCGTTTTCCAGAAACGCGGGCTGTGGTTCATCTCACGCAGATGCGCGAGTTCGTGCGCGACGACGTAATCGATGATCGACAGCGGAAAGTGAATCAGCCGCCAGTTGAGGCGAATCTTGCCATCGCTCGAACAACTGCCCCAGCGCGTCGCCGCCGATGACAGCGCGTAAGCCCGATACTCCGCGCCCAGCTTCTCGGCATACACCGCGAGCCGCTCGCCGAAGATGCGCTTCGCTTCGCTCTGCAGCCAGCCTTGCACGCGATCCTTGATCTGCTGCGCATCGGCGAAAGCGGGCAGGGCTAGTGCGAGCACGTTGGTGTCGGCATCGAAGGAAGGCGTGCTCGCGGACGGATTCAGCGACACGCGAATCGTCTTGCCGAGAAACGGAAACTCCGCGCCGTCCTGCCATTCGATGCGCGGCAGCGCGCGCTGCTCGACGCGCGTTTGCCACTCGGCCAGCTTCCGAAAAATCCAGCCTTGCTTGTCGCCGATTGCAGTTTCGATATCCGCGATCGTCACCCAGCGCGGCGCGGTGATCGTGAGACCGGTTGCATCGATGCAGAAGCCAATGGTCCGCCGTGCCGAGCGCTTCAGCCGATAGTCGAGCGCCTGAGCACCGAACAGCACGCGGCGCTGACGCACGCCTTCCGGAAGCGGTTCGGGCTTCGACAGTTCGCCAGACGGGACGTTGCCGCGTGGAGAAGGCGGCGCGGGAGCGGGCGCGGTCGCGGGCGCATGCTCGAACGGAAGATCGAGTTGCAGGGTATCGAGCGCGACGGCGGGGCGCTGTCGCGAGGGAGGCTTCTGCATCGGCTCGGCTTTGCGCTCCCGGCGCAGGAATGACAAGAAGAACGAATAGGGCACGCGGCTCGACCGGCTCGAAGCTCTGGAGGCGAACCGCGTCAGCGGCCCGTGCCCGCAGCGCCCGCCCGTTGCGGCTGCGCGTTCGACGTGGCGTAGGCGAGCGGATCGATACGGCGCATCTCCGTTTCGATCCAGCTCTCGACGCGCACATTCACTTCTTCGGGCGAGAGACCAGTGGTATCGATGGGCTTGCCGATCGATACCGTGACTATACCCGGATACTTGATGAACGAATTGCGCGGCCACACGTGCCCGGCGTTATGCGCGATCGGCACGACAGGCGCGCCCGTCGCGACGGCGAAGCGCGCGCCGCCCGTCTTGTATTTGCCCTGCGAGCCGACCCGCGTGCGCGTGCCTTCGGGGAACATGATGACCCATGCGCCATCGTCCATTCGTGCGCGGCCCTGGCGCGTGACGGATGCGAACGCATCGCGGCCTTGCGCGCGATCGATGTGCACCATTTTCAGCAGCCCGAGCGCCCAGCCGAAGAACGGCACATACAGCAATTCGCGCTTGAACACATAGCAGAGCGGACGCGGCATCAGCGCGGGGAAGGCCAGCGTCTCCCACGCGGATTGATGCTTCGACAGGAGCACGGCGGGGCCATCGGGCAGATTCTCAGCGCCTTCGATCCTATAGCGGATGCCGACGAGATGACGCAGCACGACGATCGTCGACTTGCACCAGCCGGCCGCCATCCAGTAGCGCTTGTCGGCGCGCATGAACGGAAACGCGATAAAGCAGGCGATTGCATACGGCACCGTGTACATGACGAAGTACAGCATCAACAGCAACGAACGGATGAAGCGCATGAAGTCTCAGCAAGTCGTGACGGGGCCGGCGATCAGTCCTGATGCCGCGCGAGGAAGTCGAGCGCGAAGGCGCGCAGATCCGTGTGAACCAGGGTGCCTGCGGGCAGCTTGCCTTCCGCGAGGGTTTTCTCGCCTTTGCCGGTCAGCACGAGATGTACCGGAAAGCCGAGCGCGGCGCCCGCCTGCAGGTCACGCAGGGAATCGCCGACGACGGGCGTATCTTCCGGATCGATCTCGAAGCGGTCGATGATCTGCTGCAGCATCCCCGGCTTCGGCTTGCGGCAATCGCATTGATCTTCGGCGGTATGCGGACAGTAGAAGATCGCGTCGATGCGTCCGCCGACTGCCGCGGCCGCGCGATTCATCTTCTGATGCATCGCGTTGAGCGCGGCCATGTCGAACAAGCCGCGCCCGATGCCCGACTGGTTCGATGCAATCGCCACGCGATACCCCGCCTGATTGAGCCGCGCGATGGCTTCGAGACTGCCGGGAATGGCGACCCATTCGTCCGGCGACTTGATGAACGCGTCGGAATCGACGTTGATGACGCCGTCGCGATCGAGGATGACGAGTCGTCTGTTCATGGCTCAGGCCGCGAGCTTGGAGATGTCGGCCACGCAGTTCATCTGCTGATGCAGCGCCTGCAGAAGCGCAAGACGGTTGTTGCGCAGCGCGGCGTCTTCCGCGTTCACCATCACGTCGTTGAAAAACGTGTCGACGCTTTCACGCAATGCGGCGAGCGCCGTCAGCGCTTCCGTGTAGTTGCGCGCGGCGAGCTGGCTTTGCACGCGCGGCGTCACGTTCTGGATCTGCGCGTACAGATTCTTCTCAGCCGCTTCCACGAGCAGGTCCGGATTCACCGATGCGGGCGCGCCTTGCTCCGACTTCTTCAGGATGTTCGAAATGCGCTTGTTGGCCGCCGCAAGCGACGCGGCTTCCGGCAGCGACGCGAATTCGCGCACGGCGTCGAGGCGCGCGACGATGTCGTCGAGGCGCGTCGGGTTGAGACTCAGCACGGCTTCGATGTCGTTGGCTTCGAAACCGCGCTCGCGCAGCAGGCCGCGCAGACGGTCGAGGAAGAACGCGTAGACGGCTTCGGTCGAATCCGCGACCTGCGGCATGCCGGCGAACTGACGCTGGGCGGCTGCGACGAGATCGCGCAGATCGATCGGCAGCTTCTTTTCGAGCAGGATGCGCAGCACGCCGAGCGCATGACGGCGCAGCGCGAACGGGTCTTTCTCGCCGGTCGGAGCGAGGCCGATGCCCCAGATGCCGACGATCGTTTCGAGCTTGTCCGCAAGCGCCACCGCGCAACCGACACCGGTCGACGGCGTGTCGTCGCCGGAGAAGCGCGGCTGATAGTGCTCGGAGCACGCGAGCGCGACTTCTTCCGGTTCGCCGTCGTGGCGGGCGTAGTACGTGCCCATCGTGCCTTGCAGTTCCGGGAATTCGCCGACCATGTCGGTGAGCAAATCTGCTTTCGCGAGACGCGCGGCGCGGCGGGTGAGCGCGGCATCGACGCCGATCATCGGCGCGATTTCGCCCGCGAGTGCTTCCAGCCGCTCGACGCGTTGCAGCGCGGAGCCGAGCTTGTTGTGATACACGACGTTGGCGAGCAGCGGCACGCGCTCTTCGAGACGCTTCTTCTTGTCTTGCGTGAAGAAGAACTTGGCGTCGGCGAGGCGCGGGCGCACCACGCGCTCGTTGCCTTCGATGATCTCGCCCGGCGTTTTCGTGTCGATGTTCGACACGATCAAAAAGCGCGAGCGCAGCTTGCCTTGATGATCGGTGAGCGCGAAGTACTTCTGGTTCGTCTGCATCGTGAGGATCAGGCATTCCTGCGGCACTTGCAGGAATTCTTCATCGAAGCGGCATTGGTAAACGACGGGCCATTCGACCAGCGCGTTGACTTCTTCGAGCAGCGCTTCCGGCATCACGACATGATCTTCGCCCGCGAACGCCTGCAATTGCGTGCGAATGGACTCGCGGCGGTCATCGAGATTCGGGACGACATGAGCCTTCGTTCGCAGCGTTTCGGCGTAGTCATCGGCATGGGCGATCGGCACGAAGCCTTGCGACATGAACCGATGGCCGATGGTCGTATCGCCCGCATCGACGCCGAGCGCGCTCACCGGCACGACGTCGCGGCCATGCAGGGCGACGAGGAGCTGCACCGGACGCACGAACTGCACATTCGTGCCGTCGGGACGCTGATACGTCATCACCTTCGGAATCGGCAGCTTGCCGAGGGTTTCGTCGAGCGCGGCTTGCAGGCCATCGGCGAGCTTGGCGCCGGGGGCCGCGTAGCGCAGAAAGAAGGATTCGGCCTTGCCGTCCTGCGCGCGCTCGAGTTCGGCAAGCGGGAAGTCGGGGAAGCCGAGCGCCGCGAGCTTCTTCGCGAGCGGCGGCGTGGGCTTGCCTTCCTTATCGAGCGCGACGGAAACCGGCAGCACTTTTTCGCGCACCTGCTTTTCCGGCGCGACATCGCGCACGTTATTGATGAGCACGGCGAGGCGGCGGGGCGTCGCGTATTTTTCGAACGACGGTGCGCCTTCGATCAGGTCGCGCGCAGCGAGCCGCTCGACGACACCTTCGGCGAAAGCGGTGCCGAGACGCGCGAGCGCCTTCGGCGGCAGTTCTTCGGTCAGCAGCTCGACGAGCAGGGAAGCGTGATGGGATTGCGTCATTGTTCTGTCTTGCCTCGTCAAGCCTGTTCGTTGGCGCCGGTGGGCGAGCTTTCCACCTTCAGCGGCGGCGCCCATGCGGGCCGCTGCGCTTCTTCCTGGTCGGTAATGAGATCGGGGTCGCGCTTGACCGGATTGCCGAGCATCGGGAAGCCGAGTGCTTCGCGGGAATCGTAATAAGCCTGCGCGACGAGACGCGACAGCGCACGAATGCGCCCGATGTACGCCGCGCGCTCCGTCACCGAGATCGCGCCGCGCGCATCCAGCAGGTTGAATGTGTGGCCGGCCTTCAACACGAGTTCATAGGCGGGCAGCGCGAGCTTCGCGTCGATCATCTTCTTCGCTTCTTCTTCGTAGCTCTTGAAGAGATGGAACAGCAAGTCGACGTTCGCGTGCTCGAAGTTGTACGTGGATTGTTCGACTTCGTTCTGGTGATACACGTCGCCGTAGCTGAGCTGACGCAGCACCTTCCCGTTCGGGCCGTCTTCTTCCCACTCGGTCCAGACGAGGTCGTAGACGTTCTCGACCTTTTGCAGATACATCGCGAGGCGCTCGAGGCCGTACGTGATTTCGCCAAGCACCGGCTTGCAATCGATGCCGCCCACTTGCTGGAAGTACGTGAATTGCGTCACTTCCATGCCGTTGAGCCACACTTCCCAGCCGAGGCCCCACGCGCCGAGGGTCGGGTTCTCCCAGTCGTCTTCGACGAAGCGCACGTCGTTCTGCTTCAGGTCGAAGCCGAGCGCTTCGAGCGAGCCGAGGTACAGATCGAGGATGTTCTCCGGCGCAGGCTTCAGCACGACCTGATACTGATAGTAATGCTGGAGGCGGTTCGGATTTTCGCCGTAGCGTCCGTCCTTCGGGCGGCGCGACGGCTGGACATACGCCGCTCGCCACGGCTCCGGGCCGATCGCGCGCAGGAACGTGTGAACGTGAGAGGTGCCCGCCCCGACTTCCATGTCGATGGGTTGAAGCAGCGCGCAGCCCTTGTCGTTCCAGTAGGACTGCAGCGTCAGGATGATTTGCTGAAAGGTGAGCATGATTGCCTTTTACCAGGCGCGGCCATCGTCGTGACGACGCGACTCTAGGGCTCGGCCGAAGTGCTGAAACCTTGAATTTTAGCTGATGGCGGGGGTGGGTGATGTTTTTGTGATGGTGATACGGCTTGGCCCGGCAATCGTTCGCCGCAACAACGCCGACCGCGTTGCGCTGGCCGGCGTTGCGATTGCGTCTGGCCGTAGATTATTTCTGGCCAAGCATGGCCGAACGAATGTTTTCGAACACGGGTTCCGGGTTGGCGATCCATCGATCGATTACATCGCTATGCACGAGCGGCAGGTCGCCTTCGACTAGTTTGTCGGGTGCAGCACTCGCGATCCTGGCCGCGAGTGTTTGCGAATATTCGACGACCGCCTGATTTCCCTTTGCGGCATTCCTGGCCTTCTCGGGCCCCGGTACGCTTTTCATGACCGATCCGATGTCGACGACCTTGCAGGCGTAATGTATCGACGTCGTGGACTGTGCGGACTCCGGCGTCATAGTGGGACTGCGGCCCGTTGCATGGCACTCGGACCGGTGGGTCGCATCCGACATCTTGCGCAACACTTCGATATAGGCGTCGGTTACTTCCCGTGACCTGTTGCTGCGCTTGGCCGCGTCGATCATGGAATCGAGCATTTTTCGCGGTGCTTCTTGCGCAGCAGTCAGATCGGCTCTCTGTTGATCGGTCAGTTGCCGGCCTTCGGTCATGTAGTCCGTGTATCGTTTGAAACTTTCGTCGTCTTGCTTGACGATGATCTGCAGATAGACGTCGGCAACCTGTTCGGGCGTCAGCGTTTCAGCGTGAGCACCGGCGCACAGTAATGCGCTCGCGCAGGCGATGAGAATGGTGTTCGTTATTTTCTTCACGGAAGCGTGTATTGGCGGGTGATAGAACCGTGGCACTCGACGCGAACTCAGTGAACGCGTTGATTTCGTCGTGCAAAGCATTCGAGACTGCACTGGCCACTTTCGACGACGGCGCATTTTAGGGTTGTTTCCCCGCCTCGGAGGTAAAACATTGTCGGCGTCGCGAACGCAGCGTTTCTCGCATAAAAAAACGACGGAAGCCTTATGTTGGCTTCCGTCGTTTATGGTTTTAGCAGCGCAACCGGCGTCGATTCCGGACAGAAACGCTTCGTTCAGTTGCCGTTGATTCTTCTTCTCCCCGGCGCGAACGCGAACCCCAAAGCCAGCAACAACAGCGACACCGCGATGACCGTCATATTCCCGCTCGTCACATAAGGCGTGCGCCCCGACGTGCCTTGCACGCGCGCTTCCAGCACGCCGGTTGTGAACGTCGGCAGCTTGGAGACGACTTCGCCATTGGCCGCGATCACCGCCGTCATGCCGGTATTGGTCGCGCGCAGCATCGGCCGACCGGTTTCGATCGACCGCATGCGCGCAATCTGCAAATGCTGATCGAGCGCGATGGTATTGCCGAACCACGCGAGGTTCGTCGAATTGACGAGCACGCCCGCGGGTGCTTCCTGCTCGCGAATCGTATGCGCGGTTTCCTCGCCGAAAATGTCCTCGTAGCAGATGTTCACGGCGATCGGCTGGTTGTGCACGAAGAACGCCTTCTGCGCGACAGGCCCGCGCGCAAGATCGCCGAGCGGAATGCCCATCAGGTTCACGAACCAGTGAAAGCCGAGCGGCACGAATTCACCAAAAGGAACGAGGTGATGCTTGTCGTAGCGATAAACATCGTTCACGCCCGGCGTCATGCCGAAGAGGCTGTTGGTGAAATCGGTCACGCGCCCGTCGGGAAGCACGGTGACGCCGATCGCGCCAAAAAGAATCGACGAATTCGTGCGGTCGGCGAAGCTGCGAATCGCGGTCGCGAAATCCTGCGGCACTTGCACGGCCAGCACCGGCAGCGCGGTTTCGGGCGTCACGATCAGATCGGCGGGCTTTTCGGTGATGAGCCGCTGATACAGCGCTAGCGACTGGTTCACGCCCGCCGGTTCGAACTTCATCTCCTGCTTCACGTTGCCTTGCAACAGGCGCACGTCGAGTGGCGCGTTCGCGGGCGTCGTCCATCTGACGAGCGACAGCAGCAGGCCCGCGACGATCAACGCCAGCGCGGCCACGGCGGGCACCAACGCGCGCGCGCCACGACCCGTTCCCCGCACGTTGAAAATCGCCTGCACGATGAGCGCCGCGACCAGCGCCAGCACCCAGCCCACACCGTACACGCCGGCAATCGGACCATATCCGGCGAGCGGCCCGTCCACTTGCGCGTAGCCGCTCGCGAGCCACGGAAAGCCGGTGAAGACGAGGCCGCGCAGCCATTCGCCGAGCGCCCATGCGCTCGCGAACGCGAACGCGCCGTGCCACGTCGGAGCGTAGCGGGGGGCGGCGTCGATATCGCGGGCGGTGCGGGCGTCTTCATCGCCGAAGCGGGCGCGTCCTGCAACGAGCGACCAGACCACGCTCGACGCAGCCGGATACATCGCCAGATAGAGCGAAAACAGCGCGACGGCGGCGGCCGCGAGCGGCGCGGCCATGCCGCCGTAGAAGTGCATGCTGACGTAGAGCCACCAGACGCCGGTCACGAAGTTGCCGAAGCCGAATGCCCAGCCGGTCAGCGCCGCGCTTTTCCAACTGCTCGTGCGCGAAAGCCACGCGAAGAACAGCGCGAAGATGACGACCTCGATCCATCCGCCGTGCGGCGTCGGCGCGAATGAAAGCGTATTGGCCGCGCCAAGCACGGCCGCGACGAGGTAATGCCAGAAGGGAAGCGCGCGGGAGGCGGTCGACGCGCCTTCTGCGTTGCGTCGCCACGGGAACAAGCGAAACGATGAATCGGCCATTGAATGCGGGGAAAGGCTTGGCGGATGGGGCGTCGCGTCCGGGCCATAGGCAGCGGACGCGTCGTGCTGCGCGATCAGTCGCGCAGCTCGCCCTCGTCGTCACCTGAATGGGATTGTTGCGTGAGATTCGGCACGCGCCGAACCAGGAGCACGTGGATCTGCCGGGCATCGCCGCGCAGAATTTCGAACACGAAATCGTCGATGCGCACCTTTTCGCCGCGATGCGGCACGCGCCCGAAACGATGCGTGACGAGCCCGCCGATGGTATCGACTTCCTCGTCGGAGAAATCGGTGCCGAACTCTTCGTTGAACTGCTCGATACCCGTCAGCGCGCGCACCCGGAACTTGCCGTCCGGCGACGGCATGATGTTGCCGGCTTCCTCGTCGAAGTCGTATTCGTCCTCGATGTCGCCGACGATTTGCTCCAGCACGTCCTCGATGGTGATGAGGCCCGCGACGCCGCCGTATTCATCGACGACGATGGCGATGTGATTACGGTTCACGCGGAAATCGTGCAGCAGTACGTTTAGGCGCTTCGACTCCGGAATGAACACGGCGGGGCGCAGCATGCCGCGCACGTCGAACTCTTCTTCGGCGTAATAGCGCAGCAGGTCTTTTGCGAGCAGCACGCCGATGATGTTGTCGCGATTGCCCTCGTACACCGGATAGCGCGAGTGCGCTTTTTCCAGCACGAACGGAATGAATTCGGCGGGCGTTTCCGCGATGTTGATGGCGTCCATCTGGGCGCGCGGAATCATGATGTCGCGCGCGCATAGATCGGACACCTGAAAGACGCCTTCGATCATCGAGAGCGAATCGGCGTCGAGCAGGTTGCGCTCGTGGGCGTCTTGAAGCACTTCGAGCAGCTCGTCGCGTGACTCGGGCTCGTGCGAGATGAAATCGGTCAGGCGTTCGAGCAGCGAGCGCTTTTCGTGCGGTTTGTCGGAGTGTCGTCGACTGGGATAGGGTTCGTTCATAGCGGAGCGCCCGGGACGTCCCGGGCGCGAATTAACGGAAAGTTAAGCATACACCAAGGGAAACGGCAGGCTGCGTGGCGCGGCGCGCATGTTTCGGGTGGCGGCAAAGGGCGACCGGTCATGATGGAAAGCATCACATGAAGGCGCTGATATCGGTGCCAAAGCGTTCGGCCAATGCCTTCGCGACGCTCTTGCTGATCGCGCGGCGGCCGGCAAGGATGTCGCTGATCACAGTAGGCGAAGCGATGTCGGCCAGATCTTTTTGTTTCAGGTCGTGCGCGTCGAGCAGATAGCGGAGCACGTCTTTGGGCTTGGCCTCGGGCAAATCAGGATGATGCGATTCCCATACTTCGATGAGGTCGGTGACCACGCCGAACAGATCGGCGAGCGAGCCTTCTTCGTCTTCGAGGTGATCGGCCAGTTCGTTGGCGAGCGCAACCATCCGGCGATAGTCGTCTTCGCTGCGGATCGGCTTGAGGAATACCTGGCCCTGTAACGTGGACCACGTCTTCGCGAATTCGGGAACGCCTCTCGAATGGCTATGAGCTTTCATTTTGCTCTGTTTGCTTCGGTCCATTGATCGTACTGTTTATGTGTGAACACATGACGAACGAACAACATTTGCCGATTGAAGTGGATAGCGGCGACGACGCGAAAATTGTTGCCGCCGACATCGAACACGAAGTACTGCGGCGGAACGTAGTCAACCGAGCCGAAAGTCTTCTTGAGTCCGGCGAGATCATCCGCCTGGCACTTACTTGCCAATCGATACCAAGAGAAAAGAGAGCTCTTCGCGACCGAGTGCTTATCAACGAATTCTTCCAACACTTTCCTTGAAATCACCCGCATGCTGCCTTCCCGTCCCGACAGATTTCGCTTCGGTCATTGCATGCCCCTTGAATCGGAATCCACTTTATTCGCAAAACGCGAACTTCGCAATATGCGAAGTTCGCGCGGAGTTGGTCTTGCTTTGAGGGAATGACCTTAACGGAAAAACAGGCGAACGGATCGTCGGGCGACAAGCGTTGGCTAAACGGACGAAGCTCGAACCGACACATTCACCGCGGCTTCTGCTCCTGACACCGCCGCAACAACGCCTCCAGCGCCCGGTCCGGCATGCCGCTCTCGCGCAGCGCCTCGACCGTTCGGCTCACGTAATCGAGCGTCGTTCCATAGCGGCCGCTTGCGCAGCCGAACACCGTGCGGATGACCGGATCGCCGAGCTTGCCCGTGTACGACGCCGCCTCGCGGCGCATCACGAACGCGAGCGCTTCGACGCGCCGTCCGTCGATCAGCGTGCAGGGCAGCCACGCGGGCCTGTAGGACGCCATCGACATTTCGCGTCGCCAGAGCGCTTCGAGATGCTCGGGCGCGTCCGCGCCGGCGAGCCGGAACGCCATGCCGGTGCAGGAGCCGCCGCGATCGAGCGCGAGCACGAGGCCCGGTTGCTCCGGCGTTCCGCGATTCACTCGCGACCACAGATAAAGCCCGCGATGATAGCCGTGCACCTTGCCGCGCACGGCTTCGAGCGTCGGCAAGCCGGGATTCCAGATCAGCGACCCGTAGCCGAACAGCCATAAATCCGACCGGCGGTCCCAATGAGCGAGCGCGGCCTCGCGGGAAGCCGCGAGTTCGTCGTCGGTGAGGAGCGCCGTCTCTTCAAGCGCGGGCGGATAGTCCGGGCAGGCAGGCGCCGGATCGTGCGGGACAAGGTCGGTATCGGGCGTGGGCTCGGGCGTTTTGTCGTTCACGGTGCGGCGGGCGAAGGGCTGGCTGACGCTCAGGCGAGCGGGACGTAGGGATCGGAAAATCCCAGAGACTGCATGATATCCGTCTCGATGGATTCCATCTCCTGCGCCTCGCTCTCGACCTCGTGATCGTAGCCTTGCGCGTGCAAGGTGCCGTGGACGATCAGATGCGCGTAATGCGCGGCGAGCGGCTTGCCCTGTTCGGCGGCCTCACGCTCGACGACCGAACAGCACAGAATCAGGTCGCCCGCGACGGGATCTTCCTCCGACTCGGCGTACGCAAACGTCAGCACGTTCGTCGCGTAATCCTTCTGACGATACGTGCGATTCAGCATGCGACCTTCTTCCTCGTCGACGAAGCGCACGGTCAACTCGGCGTCCGCGAACAGCGACGCCTTGATCCAGCGCGCGACCGTCGCGCGCGGCAGCATCGCCTTGTGCGACGGATACGTTTTAGCGGCAGGAAACTGCAGGGTCAGCGTGAGGCGAGGCATCATTCCGGCTTCTGCGACTGCTGCGCGGCGCGGGCCGCATCGGCGATGGCGGCGTCTTTCTGCGACTGCGCGTCGTAGGCCTCGACGATGCGCGCCACGAGCGGATGCCGCACCACGTCCGCCGACGAGAAACGCGTCATCGCGATGCCGCGCACTTCGGCCAGCACGTGCTGCGCTTCGATGAGCCCGCTCTTGTGCCCGCGCGGCAAGTCGACCTGCGTGGTATCGCCCGTCACGACAGCCTTCGAGCCGAAGCCGATGCGCGTGAGGAACATCTTCATCTGCTCGGGCGTGGTGTTCTGCGCCTCGTCCAGAATGATGAACGCGTGGTTCAGCGTGCGGCCGCGCATGTACGCGAGCGGCGCGATCTCGATCATCTGACGCTCGAACATCTTCGCGGTCTTGTCGAAACCGAGCAGATCGTAGAGTGCGTCATAGAGCGGACGCAGGTAGGGATCGACCTTTTGCGCGAGATCGCCCGGCAGGAAGCCGAGCCGCTCGCCCGCTTCGACGGCCGGTCGCGTCAGCACGATGCGCTTGACCTGATCGCGTTCGAGCGCATCGACGGCGCAGGCCACGGCCAGATACGTCTTGCCGGTGCCTGCCGGACCGATGCCGAAGGTCACGTCATGCGCGATGATCTGACGGAGATAATCGCGTTGCGCCGGCGTTCTGCCGCGCAGATCGGCGCGACGCGTGTAGAGCTTCGGGCCGTGATCTTCGTCGGCGTCGAGGTCCATCGTGGCGCTCGGCTCGTCGAACGGATGATCGGGATCGCCGCGAAACCGCGGATCGACCGGGGCGTCGTCCTCGCCGTTTTCTTCAGCCTGCTTCGCCAGACGCGTCGCGTGCCGGGCTTCGACGAGCGCGAGCTGGATATCGTCGACGGAAATCGGGTCGCGTGCGCGGTTGTAGAAATTCTCGAGCGCGGCGAGTGCGACCTTTGCACCACGGCCACGAATCGAAATCTTGTGGCCGCGGCGCGACAACGTCACGTCGAGTGCCTGCTCGATCTGCCGCAGATTTTCATCGAGCGGCCCGCAGAGGTTGGCGAGCCGGGCGTTGTCGTCGCGCGGAGCGGTGAACTCGAGATGCTGCTGAGGAGCGTTCTTCAAGGCGAGGTGGGTGTCCTTTCTGATCACGTTCGATTAATTGGCCAGCTCCGGCGCGGCCGCTTCCGGTGCGAGAACCAGCGCGCCGCGCAGCGAATGCGGATAGGCGTGGTTGATCTCGACATCGATCATCTGGCCGATAAGGCGCGCATGCGACGCGACGGGCGCCGGGAAATTCACGACGCGATTGTTCGCCGTGCGGCCTGCAAGCTCGTTCGGGTCCTTGCGCGACGGGCCTTCGACGAGAATGCGCTGCACCGAGCCGACCATCGCATTGCTGATTCGCACGACGTTTTCCTCGATCGTTGCCTGCAAGTGCTGCAAACGCCTGAGCTTGACTTCGCGAGGCGTGTCGTCGTGCAGGTTCGCAGCCGGCGTGCCTGGACGCGGGCTGTAGATGAACGAGAAACTGGTGTCGTAGCTCATCTCGTCGACGAGCGCCATCATCTTCGCGAAGTCGTCCTCGGTCTCGCCGGGGAAGCCGACGATGAAATCGGTCGACAACGACAAATCCGGACGGATGGCGCGCAGACGGCGAATCACCGACTTGTATTCGAGCACGGTGTAGCCGCGTTTCATCGCCATCAGGATGCGGTCGGAGCCGTGCTGCACGGGCAAGTGCAGGTGCGAGACGAGCTTCGGCACTTTGGCGTAGGTGTCGATGAGGCGCTGCGTGAATTCCTTTGGATGCGACGTCGTGTAACGGATGCGCTCGATGCCCGGCACGTCCGCGACGTACTCGATGAGCGTCGCAAAGTCCGCGATCTCGTTCGATCCGGCGGTCAGCGCGCCCCGGTAAGCGTTGACGTTCTGGCCGAGCAGCGTCACTTCGCGCACGCCCTGATCGGCCAGGCCGGCGATTTCCGTCAGCACGTCGTCGAGCGGGCGCGAGACTTCTTCGCCGCGCGTGTACGGCACGACGCAATAGCTGCAGTACTTGCTGCAGCCTTCCATGATCGACACGAACGCGCTCGGGCCGTCGACGCGCGCCGGCGGCAGATGGTCGAACTTTTCGATTTCCGGGAACGAGATGTCGACTTGCGCACGGCCGGTGGCGCGGCGCTTGTCGATCATGTCCGGCAGGCGATGCAGCGTTTGCGGGCCGAATACCAGATCCACATACGGCGCGCGCGAGACGATCGACGCGCCTTCCTGACTCGCGACGCAGCCGCCCACGCCGATCAGCAGGTTCGGATTCGCTTCCTTCAACTCGCGCACGCGGCCGAGGTCCGAGAAGACCTTCTCCTGCGCCTTCTCGCGCACGGAGCACGTATTGAACAGAATGACGTCAGCGTCTTCGGGGGTGTCGGTCTTGACGAGTCCTTCCGCCGCGCCGAGTACGTCGACCATTTTGTCGGAGTCGTACTCGTTCATCTGGCAGCCGAAGGTCTTTACATAAACTTTCTTGGTCATGAATGGTCGCCGGTCGCAGTGGTTAACCTGGGGGCGTAGTAAGAGAATTGAAGAGGATGTGCGGGTTTTCGCAGAAACTGCACCGCTTTTGCTTGTAATTTAGCCCGATATTATAGCCCTGCTGGCGAATGAGGGCATGGGCCGCGAGCGGCCGGCAAGCAGGCGTGGTCATGCGTCCGCCCATGCTTTTGCTGCGTTCACCGCGCGCCGCCAGCCCGCGAGAGACGCATCGACGTCCGGGGCGGGCATCGAAGGCGAGAAGCGCCTGTCCAGTTGCCACTGCGCCTTCAGCTCGCCGACATCCTTCCAGTACCCGACCGCCAGGCCCGCGAGGTAGGCCGCACCGAGCGCCGTCGTCTCGGCGACGCGCGGACGCACGACGTCGACGCCCAGCACGTCGGCCTGGAACTGCATCAGCAGGTCGTTGGCGCAGGCGCCTCCATCGACGCGCAACTGGGCGACCGGCATGCCGGAGTCCGCTTCCATGGCCCGAAGCACGTCGAGCGATTGATAGGCGATCGACTCGAGCGCCGCCCGCGCGATATGGCCCGATGTCGTGCCGCGCGTGACGCCGAACAGCGTCCCCCGTGCGCGCGCATTCCAGTGCGGCGCGCCGAGACCGGCGAACGCGGGCACGAGATAGACGCCGTCGCAATGCGGCACGCCGCGCGCAAGCGCTTCGACCTCGCTCGCATGGCGGATGAGTCCGAGTCCGTCGCGCAGCCATTGCACGACCGCGCCCGCAATGAAAATGCTGCCTTCGAGCGCGTAATCGACGCGATCGCCGATCTGCCACGCGATCGTCGTGACGAGATTGTTGCGCGACTCGATCGGCTTCTCGCCCGTGTTCATGACAAGGAAACAGCCAGTGCCGTACGTGTTCTTCACCATGCCGCTTTCCGTGCACATCTGCCCGAACAGCGCCGCGTGCTGGTCTCCGGCGATGGACGCAATCGGCACTTCGGCGGCGAGCACGCTGCCATGCGTCGTGCCGTAGACCTCCGACGACGCCCGCACTTCCGGCAACATGCTGCGCGGAATGTCGAACGCATCGAGCAAGTCGTCGTCCCAGCGTCTCGCGTGGATATCGAAGAGCATCGTGCGCGATGCGTTGGTGATGTCGGTGATATGCATGCCGCGCCGCGTGAAGTTCCACACGAGCCAGCTATCGACCGTGCCGAACGCGAGCCGCCCCTGCTTCGCCTTGTCGCGTGCGCCTTCGACGTTGTCCAGAATCCAGCGGATCTTGGTCGCCGAGAAGTAAGCGTCGATCGGCAAGCCGGTTTTAGCGCGCACCATGGGTTCGAGTCCGCGCGCCTTCAGTTCGTCGCACATGCCCGCCGTGCGCCGGTCCTGCCAGACGATCGCGTTATAGACCGGCCTGCCGGTTTCACGGTCCCATACGATGGTCGTTTCGCGCTGGTTCGTGATGCCCACCGCCGCAATCGACGACGCGTTCAGCCCCGCCCGCGTGACCGCTTCAGCCGCGACGCCCGCCTGCGTCGACCAGATTTCCTGCGGATCGTGCTCGACCCAGCCCGGCTGCGGATAGATCTGCTGGAATTCCTTTTGCGCGATGGACACGATGTTGCCGTTTCTGTCGAACAGCATGGCGCGCGAACTCGTCGTACCCTGATCGAGCGCGAGGACGATTTGATCCTGCATGGTCATCATCTCCGAGGTTGAGCGGATGCCAGCCGTCTGCATTGGCCGTGCGAAGCCCGCATGCGCAATCTATCGGACACGCGGGGCGCGGACAACCTGGCCGAATGGCATAAGCCAAATCGACGGTGCCGCCCGGCACGTGAATTTGCCTATGCCATCCGGCCAGTGGCAGGAACCGGGAGATCGTTCGATACTGGGCGCTCGAATCGAAGCCAGGAGTGAATGCAATGCGAAAGCGGGTGGTGTACGGCGCACTGGCCTTATTCGGCGCGTTGGGGCTGGCCGGATGCGTATCGACCCCGAGTCTCGAAGGCTCGTCGCGCGCTCCGTCGTTCGACGCGTTGCAGGGGCTTTGTGAAGCGGCGCCGACGGATTACGGCGCCGACGCTCAGTCCGTTTATTCGGCTTTCTATGACGCTTACATCGCCCAGCGGCGGGGCGGCTTATCGAAAGAACGGTTCTGTGCTTTTCAGACGGGCATCGCGGAGCGGCATCGCGCGTATGTCGCCAGTCCGGGGCCGGAAGCGCAGAGCGCGTGGGCGACGTTCATTCTGGGCGAGCGCGCGCGGGCGCTGAGTTGGCGCGCGGCGGTGGATCCGACGTTGCGGGCGGGCTAGGGCGTTAGGAGCAGGACGCGGCGCACGAGCCGCGTCCGAAGCATGACGACGAGTGCTACGAGAACCGCTTGAATGCCTTGATGGTTGAATCGCCGGTTGCGGTGAGGCGCCATTGTTGTCGGCCGGACGCAAGGTGTTCCAATTGGACGAGCTGGCGTTCGAGCAGTGCGTCCAGTTCTTCGCGTTCCATATCGACCTGATTAGGCGCTTCCTGAACCAATAGCAGCGTGGCAAATTCGTGCGGACTCAGCATCGTGTTCTCCATGACGACCGACAGCTTGGCCACCGGCCTGAAGGCCGGATCTTTTGCTTGAATCGTGGTACGGGAAACTGCACTTGCCGGGCGGACTCGCTGTGCTCTTGCTGCGGGTGCCGGGAATTGGGATTGTAGGCAAGCGTCTGAGGAGTGCCAAACGTACCGACGAAAATTTTGGCTTTGACATTTGATGCGTGCGCGAGCGGTTCGGCGCGCACGGCAATTCGAAGAATCGACTTTAGCTTTATGCCGCAGCGCACACAAAGGCACGCCAGAATGGATTCATGCCACTCTTTCATTAATTTATACAATAAATGAATTTGTTTTAAGTTAAGCGCAATGCAATATGCTTCTCTTGCGTGATCAACTAATTGCATGCTTTCGTCGGCTTCATCCCCGGCGAGACTGCTGGTAATTCGGACTTCATTCATGACTCGCTTCAACTGGCAAAACCCCTATCCCACGCCGCGCCTGCCGGTGTTCGCCCGCAATATCGTGTCGACGTCGCATCCGCTTGCCGCGCAAGCCGGTCTGCGCATGTTGTGGAAGGGCGGAAATGCCGTCGATGCGGCCATCGCGGCAGCGGCGGCCATTACCGTCGTGGAGCCGGTGTCGTGTGGGCTGGGCGGCGATGCCTTCGCGCTCGTCTGGGACGGCGCCAAGCTGCATGGGTTGAACGCGTCGGGTGTGTCGCCGGCGGCGTGGAACGTCGATTACTTCCGTCGCAAGTACGGCGAGGAAAACGGCCTCGCGCGCCAGCCCAAGCGCGGCTGGGACACCGTGACGGTGCCGGGCGTCATCGCGGGGTGGGAAGCGTTGCACGCCAAGTTTGGGTCACTGCCGTTCGCCGATTTGATGGAACCGGCCATCGAGATCGCGGAGCGCGGTCATGCGGTGGCGAGCATCGTCGCCTACAAGTGGGCGGCGGCGGTGCCGGAACTGAAGGATTTTCCCGGCTTTGCGGACGTTTTCATGCCGCGCGGACGCGCGCCCGAAGTCAGCGAACTCGTGCGTATGCCGGGCCACGCGAAGACGCTGCGCGCGCTGGCCGAACACGGACCGCGCGCCTTCTACGAAGGCGAGATCGCCGAGCGCATCGCAGCCTTTGCACGCGAGGGCGGCGCGGCCATGACGCTGGACGACTTGCGCAACTATCGCGCGGACTGGGTCGAGCCGATCAGCAAGGACTATCGCGGCTACACCGTGCACGAGATTCCGCCGAACGGGCAGGGCATTGCCGCACTGATCGCCCTCGGCATTCTCGACAAGTTCGATGTCAGCGCGCTGACCGTCGACCGCATCGAATCGCAGCATCTGCAGATCGAGGCGATGAAGCTCGCGTTTGCAGACGTGTACCGCTATGTCGCCGATCCGCGTTCGATGGACGTGACGCCGGAGCAGATGCTCGACGACGCCTATCTCGCCGAGCGCGCAAAGTTGATCGACCCGGCGAAAGCGACGCAGTTCGACTTCGGCATGCCCAAGGCGGGCGGCACCATCTACATGTCGGTGGCGGACGAGCGCGGCATGATGGTGAGCTTCATCCAGTCGAATTACATGGGCTTTGGCTCGGGCGTAGTCGTGCCGGATACCGGCATCTCGTTGCAGAACCGCGGCTGCGGTTTCTCGATGGACCCGACGTCGGCCAACGTCGTGGAAGGCGGCAAGCGTCCGTTCCACACCATCATCCCGGCGTTCGTCACTCAGGAGGTCGAAGGCCGCCGGGACGCCGTCATGAGCTTCGGCGTGATGGGCGGCGACATGCAGCCGCAAGGGCATCTGCAATCCATCGTCCGCATGATGGATTACGGCCAGCAGCCGCAGGCGGCGTGCGACGCGCCGCGCTGGAAGGTGAACCGCGACTTCACCATCGACATCGAGGCCACGCTCGATCTCGAGACGGCGCGCGCGCTCGAAGGCCTCGGGCACACGATCAAGTCCGTCGACGACCCGTATATGGACTTCGGCTCGGGCCAGTACATCTGGAAGCTGGATCGTAACGATCCCGAGCGCGGTTACGTCGCCGCGAGCGACAGCCGGCGCGACGGACTCGCCGCCGGCTTCTAGACGCGCTTCGCGAGCCGCATCGACAGGCGGCTCGCATTCAATTCGAATACCCCTCGCCTTCGCCCGCTTCGATGCAGGCGAACGGCGGCGCACGCCCTTGCCTGACGCAAACGCGACCGAGACACGATATGAAGCAGCCCGGCGACACCCTGAATCAATTCGCACACCAGACCCCGAAAGCCGGCACGCCGCCTTCGAAGGCGATGGTCCGCCGCATCGTCTTTTCGTCGTCGGTCGGCAATGCGCTCGAATGGTTCGACTTCCTCGTTTATGGATACTTCGCCGCGACCATCGCGAAGGCGTTCTTTCCGTCGCACGACGAGTGGCTCTCGACGATGCTCGCCATCGGCACGTTCGGGATCTCGTTCCTCATGCGCCCGCTCGGCGCGATTGTCCTCGGCATCTATGGCGATCGAAAAGGCCGCAAGGCCGCGCTGACGCTCGCCATCCTCATGATGACGATCGGCACGCTGACGATGGCCGTGATGCCTTCGTACCAGCACATCGGGCTCGCCGCGCCGCTGCTGATCCTGCTCGCGCGGCTCATTCAGGGGTTCGCGGTCGGCGGGGAATTCGGCAGCGCCACCGCGTTCATGGTCGAACACAGCGCGACGCGGCGCGGCTATTACGCGAGCTGGCAGTTTGCCAGCCAGGGCCTCGCGGCGATCATGGCCGCGGCGTTCGGTTCTGTCCTGACGGCGTGGCTGCCTCAGCCGCAACTGGAAAGCTGGGGCTGGCGCATTCCGTTCGTGTTCGGCCTGCTGATCGGACCGGTCGGGTATTACATCCGCTCGCATCTCGATGAAACGCCCGAGTTTCTCGCCACGCGTCCCGCGAACAACGCGCCGGCGCCGGGCGTCTCGTTCTCGAATCAATGGGTCAATTTGCTGCTTGCCGTCGGTATCGTGGCGCAATCGACCGTCGGCGTGTATGTGCTGCAGCTCTACATGCCGATGTACGCAGTCAAGCAACTGCATCTGCCCGCGACGGCGTCGTTCGCGGTCGTCGTGCTGAACGGCACGCTACAGTTCATCTTCTCGCCGCTCATGGGTGCACTGTCCGACAAGATCGGGCGCATTCGCATCATGCTCGGCACGTCGATCGTGATGGGGCTCGCCATCTATCCGATGTTCGCGTGGCTTCAGGCGTCGCCGACCGTGATGTCGCTGGTCGTGCTGCAGGCGGCGGCGGGCATCTTGAAAGCGGCTTATTCCGGACCGATGCCCGCGCTGATGTCCGAAATCTTCCCGACGCGCGTGCGCTCCACGGGGTTGTCGATCGGCTATGCGCTTGGCGTGACGCTGTTCGGAGGCTTCGCGCCGACCATCGTCGAAGGCTTCATCCACGTGACCGGCGACAAACTTGCGCCGAGCTACTACGTGCTTCTGGCGGCGGCGTTGTCCGGCGTATCGCTCGCGATTGTCGCGTGGCGCATGCGCGGCGGCGCGAGGCGGGCCGCCTGACGTTCTTCCTCGGCAATGATGTTCAGCGACACAAGGCGGCTGCGGCCGCCTTTTCTTTTGCGCGACAGATCTCAACGGCACGGTTCATGCTCTGCCTGCCCCGGCCTCGCTCGTTGTCAAAAGCACGTCAAGACTGGTAGAAATTTGACGCACGGCAAGACGCGAGCGGAACCGCGCCGCGCGCGGCGGGTCTGTCCCCCATGTCTGCAAACTCATTGCAGGACGGCTAAGATGCAAAAGCACAGCCGCTAACTTTTGATAGAGGACGCTCGGACTGAACGTTCGCGGCGTCGCCTGAACCTTGGCCGTCGTTGATCGGCCGGTGGCGCGTTCAGTTCAGCCAGGAGCGCGATACATGCACACAGACAGCACCCACGTCATGCCGTGGCGAATCGAAGACATCGATCTCAGCCGGATCGACCGTCAGAAAGCGGCATCGAACGAACATCTTCTCCTGTTGCTCTGCGCCTGCTCGTTCATCGAGAGCGGGACGGATCTCTACACGAGCAATCTGAGCACCTATTTCAAGGACGATCCCGAAGTCTCGGCCTGGCTGAACAGGGAATGGGAGCCGGAGGAAATGCAGCACGGCCGGGCTCTCAAGACGTACATCAATCACGTCTGGCCGGAGTTCGACTGGGACACGGCATTCAAGAACTTCTTCGCCGAATATTCGCTGACCTGCTCGTACGAACAGTTCGAGAAGAAGCGCGCGCTGGAAATGGTGGCGCGCTGCGTCATCGAAACCGGCACGGCCACGCTTTATCGTGCAATCAACGAATGTTCCGACGAGCCGGTGCTGAAGGAAATCACCGATCACATCCGCACGGACGAGGTGCGGCACTACAAGCATTTTTTCCGCTTCTTCAAGAAGTGGAACAAGATCGAAGGCAATGGCCGCGTGGCCGTGCTCGGCGCGCTCATTCGCCGCGTGATGGAACTGAAGAGCGAAGATTCGGAGATCGCGCTGCGCCACGTATTCGCTGTCCGATACCCCGAGCGGGTAAAGGATTCGAGCTATAACCGTGAACTGTTCGCGAGCGTCAATGCACTCGTGCGGCGCAATTTGTCGGCGGATCAGTGCATCAAGATGCTGCTGAAGCCGCTCGATCTGCCGGCGCGCATTCAGCCGGGCGTGCATTATCCGCTCGCCAAGATCACGCAGTTCTTCTTCCGCTGAGCCGAAGCAATGTCGGACGAGGCGTCACGCTCTGCGCAAACTGCCTTTGATGAGTGGCCGCCCGAGTTGCGCGCGCTCTTCGACGGCACGCTCACGAGCGCGCCGCACGGCTTCACGGTGTCGCTTTGCGCCGTCGATAGCGCCGGCCGCATTCGCACCGCGTTGCTGAGCGCAGGCGAGTTGCTGGCGCCGGACGCGCGGACGCTGTGCTTTGCGCTGTGGCCGTCGTCGCGTACCGCGCAGGCGATTGCTTCGAGCGAGCGCGCGACGTTGACCTTCGTTTTCGATGAAGCCTTCTATCAAGTGCAACTGGACGCACGGCGCGTCGTGCTGGACGGCGTGCCGCTTGCCTGTTTTGTCGGCTCGATTGAAAGTGGAGAGATTCAGCGCGTGAATTACGCGCGGCTGACGGGCGGCATCACGTTCGAGCTGGACGATGCCGACAGTGTGCGTGCCCGTTGGCGGGAGCAGATCGAGTGGTTGACGCGGGCGGCGAGCGCCGCCGCGTGAATTGCCGTAACGCCCGGACGTCCGGCGGTTAGTGCCCGTTGCTGCGCCGTGTACGTAGCCGCATCTGCAAGCTTCTACGATCAAGCAAAAACAAAACGAGCCGCCACACGGCGGCTCGCCCGAACCGAACCTCGACAGGTTAGCGCCCGCGATCGCCCGAACGCATGCCATCGCGCCGGCCGCCGCCGTTGTCCTTACGCGGCTTGCCCCCGAGCAGCGCGCCGGGATTACCGGCCTTCGCGCGGGGATTCGGCGCATGTCCCACAGTCGCGGCTTCAGCGCGACGCGGCGCGGGCTTCGCATTGCCGCCGCCGTTGCCCGGCTTGCCCGCCGTTGCCGGCTTGTTGGCGCTGCGTGCATCGCGCGGCGCGCGGTTCTCGCGCTGTCCCTGACCGCCCGCACCGCCGCCGTTTGCCGGCTTCGCGTCTCGGCCCTGTCCCTGCGATGCCCCGTTACCGCGGCCGCCATCTCGCCGTTCGCCATCGCGCGGTGCGCCGCGTCCCTGGCTGCGGCGCTGGATCGGCTCGGGCTTCGCGTTCGGATCGGGCTCGAAGCCCGGAATCACTTCCTGCGGAATCGGACGCTTGATGAGGCGTTCAATATCCTTCAGCAGTTGCAGTTCATCGACACACACGAGCGACACCGCTTCGCCGTCCGCGCCCGCGCGCCCCGTGCGGCCGATACGGTGCACGTAGTCTTCCGGCACGTTCGGCAGATCGAAGTTGACGACGTGCGGCAACTGATCGATGTCGATGCCCCGCGCCGCGATATCCGTCGCAACGAGCACCTGCAGTGTCTCCGCCTTGAACTCGGCGAGCGCACGCGTGCGCGCCGACTGGCTCTTGTTGCCGTGAATGGCGAGCGCGCTGATGCCGTCCTTCGTCAATTGCTCGGCGAGACGATTCGCACCGTGCTTCGTGCGCGTGAAGACGAGCACCTGAAACCAGTCATTCTGGCGGATCAGATGCGTGAGCATTTCGCGCTTGCGCTCGCGATCGACCGGATAAATCTTCTGCTCGATGCGTTCGGCCGTCGTATTGCGGCGCGCGACTTCGATCAGTGCGGGCGAGTCGAGCAGGCTGTCGGCCAGCGCCTTGATTTCGTCCGAGAAGGTGGCCGAGAACAACAGGTTCTGGCGCTTCTGCGGCAGACGCGCGAGCACGCGCTTGATGTCATGGATGAAGCCCATGTCGAGCATGCGGTCGGCTTCGTCCAGCACGAGAATTTCGAGCTGCGAAACGTCGATGGTCTTCTGCTGCATGTGATCGAGCAGACGGCCCGGCGTCGCCACGACGATATCCACGCCACGGCGCAGCGCATCGATCTGCGGATTGATGCCGACGCCGCCGAACATCACGGTCGAGCGCAGCTTCAGGTATTTGCCGTACGCACGCACGCTTTCTTCGACCTGCGCGGCGAGTTCGCGCGTCGGCGTGAGGATCAGCGCGCGCACCGGGCGCTTTGCGCCGCCCTGAGCGGGGGCTAGTTGCGAGAGGCGTTGCAGGATCGGCAGCGTAAAGCCCGCCGTCTTGCCGGTGCCGGTTTGCGCGCCCGCAAGCAGATCGCCGCCTTTGAGCACGGCTGGAATGGCCTGAAGCTGAATGGGGGTGGGAGTGGTATAGCCTAATTCGTTGACAGCGCGAAGGAGGGGCTCTGACAGTCCGAGTGAATCAAAAGACATATAGGGTGTTCAAATCGTTATGGCGAACGGCGCGCACGCGATACATTGCAGCGGCGAACGGAGGTTCGGCCGGCTGAGCGCGTGTGCGACGCTCGGGAAAATCGGGCGGCAGGCCATGATTTGCGGTCATCGACCGCCTGGCAGTGCCGCATGCTTCGACGCGCTATCAAGACACGCCGGCTGGCTGGAAGTTGCATCGCAATCGTTGCGATGCGTGATATACGCCGATTCAGGATTCACGCGACATAGCGCGCGACGCTCACGAACTGGCACAGACTGCCCGCCAGCACGAACAGATGCCAGATACCGTGGCCGTGCCGGATGCGCTCGTCGTTGATGAAAAACCAGATACCGGCGGTATAAATGACGCCGCCCGCCACCAGCCATGCGGTGCCCGCGGCCGGCAGCGTTGTCACGAGCGGATGAACGGCTACGAGCGCGAGCCAGCCCATCAACACGTAGAGCACCATCGAAACGCTGCGGGTTCTTCGCCCGAGCGTGAGTTCCTGCGTGATGCCGAGGACAGCAAGTCCCCAGCTCACACCGAATAGCGACCAGCCCCAGGGGCCACGCAAGGTCACCAGTGTATACGGTGTGTAACTGCCGGCGATCAGCAAATAAATAGCCGAGTGATCGCACTTCTGCAGGATCGCTTTCAGCCGCGGCGAGCGCGTGCAGTGATACCACGTCGAGATCAGGTAGAGCACGCAGAGCATCGCCCCGTACACGGCGAAGCTCACGACCTTGTATGCGTCGCCTTCGAGCGCGCCCATCGTCACGAGGGTCACGAGTCCCGCTATCGACAAGACCGCGCCGATCAGATGGCTGATGCTGTTGAAACGTTCCCCTGCATGCATGACCGATCCACCAAAAAGCAAAGGGCGCAGCCCCGATATAAGGCCGCGCCCTGTACGTATTGTACGCTGTCTTACGAAGATGTCAGTCGAGCGGCGCCGAACGCAGGTTGCTGACCTGTTGCGGCGACACCGGCGTGCCGTGGTTGCCCCACGACATACGGATGTACGTCACGACCGCCGCGACTTCCGTATCCGACAGCGACTGCGCGAACGGCGGCATGCCGTGCGGCATCGGATTGCCTTCCGTGCTCGGCGGATAGCCGCCGTTGAGCGTCATGCGGATCGGGTTGACGGCCGACGGCATCTGGATCGACTGATTGTTCGCGAGCGGCGGGTAAGCCGGCGGCTTGCCGAGACCATTCTCCGCGTGGCACTTCGCGCAGTTCTCGGTGTACACCTTCTTGCCCATCGTGAGCAGTTCGCCGCCGAACTTCTCGGAGGTTTCGAGCTGCAGCGGTTCCGGCGCTTCCTTCTTCTGCGGGATCGACTTGAGATACGTCGACATCGCGTTGATGTCCGCGTCGGTCATGTACTGCAGGCTGTTGTGAACCACTTCCGCCATCGGGCCGAACACCGCGCCGCGCTGCGACACGCCGGTCTTCAACAGATCGTTGATGTCCTTGATGTCCCAGTCGCCGAGGCCGGCTTCCTTGTTCGACGTCAGCGACGGCGCATACCAGTTCTGCAGCGGGATCAGGCCGCCGGCAAACGCCGCCGAATTGACCGGGCCGCCCATCGCGTTGATCGACGTGTGGCACATGCCGCAGTGACCGAGACCTTCGACCAGATACGCGCCGCGGTTCCATTCGACCGACTTGGTCGGATCCGGCTTGTACTCGCCTTCCGAGAAGAACAGCGTGCGCCAGCCGATCAGCAGGTTGCGGTTGTTGAACGGGAAGCGCAGTTCATGCGGACGGCTCGGCTCGGAAACCGGCGGAACCGAGCGCAGGTAGGCGTAGATCGCGTCGGAGTCGGCGCGCGTGACCTTCGTGTAGCTCGTGAACGGGAAGCCCGGATAGAGCAGGCTGCCGTCCTTCGAACGGCCGGTGTGCATCGCGCGATAGAAGTCGTCGGCGGTCCACTTGCCGATGCCGTACTTGTCGTCCGGCGTGATGTTCGGCGTGAACATCGTGCCGAACGGGGTGGCCATCGGCAGGCCGCCCGCGAACTGCTTGCCGCCGCGAACCGTGTGGCAGGCGATACAGTCGCCGGCGCGGGCCAGATACTCGCCTTGCTTGACGAGCGCGGCCTTGTCGCCTGGCGTTGCCGCGATGGCGCCGCCCGAGTGGAGATTGTCGCCGCCCGACCAGAGGACGGCGCCGGCTGCGACGGCTGCCACCACGACAGCCGAGGAGAGTGCGAACAGGGACTTGCGTTTCATTGTGTTGTCGCTCCAGACGCCTTATTGCGGTTCGCTGCCGCACGTGAGCGGCATCTTCAACGAGCCAGCGGGCGCGGGCACCGGGTTGGCGGGTGCGGTTTGCGTGGAGAGCCAGGCGGCGACGGCGGTCACGTCGTCGTCGGACAGGCGCGTGGCGATTTGCTGCATGCAGTCAGGCGCCTTCGCGTGACGCGTGCCGGACTTCCATGCGCCGACCTGCGCGCTGATGTAGTCCGAGTGCAGGCCGACCAGGCCGGGGATCGCGGGCTGCATGCCCGTCAGGCCCTTGCCGTGACACGCCGCGCACGCGGGAATGTTCTTCGATGCATCGCCGTTCAGCACGAGCTGCGAGCCGCGCGCGAGGGTGCTCGCCGACACGTTCGTCTTGGCGGGCGGCGGATACGGCGGACGCTGCTGCGAGAAGTAAGTCGCGATCTGATGAAGGTAGTCGTCCGAGAGATACGTGACGAGATAGTTCATCGGCGGGTATTTGCGCCGGCCTTCGCGGAAATTCTGGAGCTGGTTGTACAGATAATCGGCGGGCTTGCCGGCAAGACGCGGGAAATAGTCATTGTCCGTGCCTTCGCCGTGAACACCGTGACATGCGGTGCAGCCTTGCACACGCGCTGCCATCGTGTCGGGCGCGATCGGCTGGCTTTGCGCCTGGGCTTGCGCTTGACCCGCGCTGAGAACGCCAGCGCTGCCGATCATTGCCAGAGCGAGCAGCGGACGAAAAATGCGTCTTGAAAACACGCGACACTCCATGAAATTCGGGGACCTGCCGAGCTTCGTGCGGCTCGGTGCGAAGGTGGCGAACCACGGCCACGCGTACGGTGGCGGAGGGTGGCGGACCACGGCCATAGCGGCTCGACGAGCCTCTGATGCGACGCGGAATTCTATCATCGTTGCCTGATGGTGACTATTTGACACAACTTTTCGGGCGTGCTGCGGCGAAATCGCGACAATATGCCGCGCGACAGACAAGAACTTTGACATTGCGTTGAATCGTTATTTATCGACAAGAGTTGGACGCGTGACTTGCCGCTTGCTCACCGCTCGCTTGTCGAGGAGCTTAGGAAGCCGCGCGTCGACGTTCAAGGCGCATCGGTTTTCAGGGTCCGCTGTGTTGCGCACGCCGGTCGTTTAGACTGCGCGAGCCCTCATCCAAAAATCGCTCGATGACTCGCCCGCTTCCCAACTTAGCAATTCGCGTTCGCGCCGCTTCATGAGCATCGATTCGCTCTGGCTGCTTCAAGTCTTTTTCGCCGCACTGGCCGATCTCGCGTTCGCGTCGGCGCTCGGCGCATTGCTGCTTCGCGTTTGGCTCGGCCGCGAACATGCGTTTGCGTCGATGTCGCCCGCGCGGGGTGGATATGGGCGCGCGTCGCGAACGAGCATTGTGTCGGCGCTCGTCTTTATCGCGTGCGTTTTCGCTTCGCTGTGGCTGCAATCCGCCGCGATGAGCGGCTCGCCGATCCTCGACGCCGGCGCGTCGCTATGGCTCGTCGCGACGGCGACGCATGCGGGCGTCGGCTGGGCGGTGGCGTGCGCCGGCGGAGTTCTGCTTGCGCTCGCCTGTGGAAAGAGCGAAGCGTTCGGCGCGGGCCGTGTCGCGGCGGCCGTGCTCGGCGCGATCGTCGCCGCGGCGGGCAAGGCCGCAGTCGGTCATGCCGCCGACGCCGGCGCGTTCTCGATTGCCGAAGGCGTGCAGACGCTGCATCTGCTTGCAACGGGCGTGTGGGGCGGCGTGGTGATCGCGGGCGCGGCGGTGTTGCCGGCGCTCGATACGTCCGCGGCGCGGGCTTCGCTGATGCGCATCGTCTTGCGCATGTCGCACGCGGCGGCGATCGCGGTGACGCTCGTCATCGCGACAGGCGTGTTCAATGCATGGCGCGGGACGGGCGGATCGGCCGACGTGCTGACGGGCAGCGGCTGGGGCAGGGCGTTGTTGTTGAAAAGCGCGCTGATCGCATGCGCGCTGATGTTGGGCGCGCTCAGTCGATGGTCCGCGTTACCGCGCTTGCAACGCACGGCATCGACGGCGGACGCGCATACGGTCATCAACGTGATGCGCGTTGAAGCCGTGCTGATGGTGATGGTGTTCGTAACGGCGTCGGTGCTGTCACATAGCGTGCCGGGCTTCGCGTCGTGAAATCAGGCGCGGCGTGTCATTCATACCCGAGCCGATGACTCACGATCGGCGCGCAGAAACGTGATGCGCGTCGAAGCCGTGCTGATGGTGTTCGTGACGGCGTCGGTGCTGTCACATAGCGTGCCGGGCTTCGCGTCGTGAAATCAGGCGTGGCGTGTCATTCATAGCCGAGCCGATGACTCACGATCGGCGCGCAGAACAGCGCCAGCGCGCAGCCAGCCACCTTGCCCTGCAGCTCGACGAAGGCCCGCCCGGAACTCGCGGCCAACAGCACATCGAGCAACTGCGGCAGGCAGAATACGACTGACAGCGCGGTGAACGCGCGCGTCACCGCCGATATCCGCCATCCATGCTGCGCCCCGAGCACCGCCGCGACGACCCGCGCCACGCCGAACATGACGAGCGCGCCGACAGCAAGCTGCGCGCGCACGTATTCGTCGGGAAGGGAGTGCCACATGATCGTTCTCGTTTTCGGAAAGACGTTTTCGAACGCTAGTGTGCAAGAACCTCGCCCGTGCAGTATGTACGAGAACGCGCAGACCCGCTATGGCCCGCGCCGGCCTGATGCCGATTAGAACGTATGCTCGGGACCGGGAAAACTGCCGTCCCTGACCGCGTGCACGTAGGCTTCGACGGCGGCGAAAATGCTCGGCTGGCCTTGCATGAAATCTTTCACGAAGCGCGGACGCTTGCCGTGAAAAACGCCCAGCATGTCGTGCAGCACCAGCACCTGACCCGAACAGTCGATGCCCGCGCCAATCCCGATCGTCGGGATTGCGAGCTTCGCGGTGACATCGCGTGCGAGCAGCGTCGGCACCGCTTCGATCACGAGCAGCTGCGCGCCCGCATCTTGCAGCGCCAGGGCGTCGCGCCGCATCTGTTCGGCGGCTGCATCCGTCTTGCCTTGCACCTTGAAGCCGCCGAACGCATGCACGGATTGCGGCGTGAGTCCCACGTGGCCGCACACCGGAATCGAGCGTTCGACGAGAAAGCGCACGGTTTCCGCGAGCCATTCCCCGCCTTCGATCTTCACCATCTGCGCACCGGCGCGCATCAGCTTGACGGCGTTGGCATACGTCTCTTCGCGCGATCCGATGGTGCCGAACGGCATGTCAGCGACGATCAGCGCGCTCTTGTTGCCGCGCGCCACCGATGCCGTGTGATACGCGATGTCGTCGAGCGTGACGGGCAGCGTCGTGCTGTGCCCTTGCAGCACGTTGCCGAGCGAATCCCCGATCAGCATCACGTCGACGCCCGCGCGGTCCAGCAGCGCGGCGAAGCTCGCGTCGTAACACGTGAGCATCACGATGCGTTCGCCCGCCTCGCGCATGGCTTGCAGCTTCGGGACGGTGATCGTCGAGCGGCTCGTTTCCTGCAGATACGTCATGATTTTTTCGCTGAAGATGGCGCGAGCATCGAGCCGAAGCTCAGACCGACACGCCTTTGACAAAGAATTCCTTGCGCCCGCGCATGCTCTCGATGCGCTCGACGAGCAGCGCGAGATCCTCCTCCGACGCGACCGGGTTCAGATGCTCGGCGTTGACCGTGAGCAGCGGCGTCGCGTCATAGTGATAGAAGAAGTCGTTATAAGCATCGGTGAGCGCGCGCAGATACGAATCGGAGATTTGCAGCTCCATCGGCAGCGCGCGTTTCTGAATGCGCGAGAACAGCACTTCGGGACTGGCCTGCAAATACACGACCAGATCCGGCGCGGGCGCGCTCGCGCCGATGCGCGAAGCGATGTCGCCGTACAACTGGAATTCGTCGTCGGGCAGCGTGAGGCGCGCAAAGAGATCGCTTTTCTGCGTGATGAAGTCCGCGATCATCGGCGTATTGTGCGTGAGCATCTCCGCGACTTCGCGCGTTTGCGCCACGCGTTGCAGCGCGAAGCTGAGTTGCGTCGAGAGCGCATGCCGCGTGGTGTCGCGGTAGAAACGCTCGAGGAAAGGATTGTCCTGCGGACGCTCGAACAGCGTGCGCATCGACCAGCGTTCGGCGAGCAGCGTCGCGAGCGTGGTCTTGCCGACGCCAATCGGCCCTTCGATCGCAATGTAACGGTGCGGCGGCCGCAGTTGCGGCGCGGTCACGGTGAGTGGCGGAGCGCTCATCGGCAAATGGTCTTGTTGTTGGGGGCGGGAGAAGCGCCGAACGCGAGGCACTGACACGTGGCGACTCTTTCGATGCGTTGATCGGCGACCGCCGCGACGAACGCATCGGCGCGGCCGCGCTGCGGAATGATGAGATCGGGTTCCAGTTCGACGAGCGGCACCAGCACGAAAGCGCGCTCCGTCATGCGCGGATGCGGCACGACGAGATCCATCTCGTCGATGCTCGACGCGCCGTACAGCAGGATATCGAGATCGAGCGTGCGCGGCGCGTTGCGATACGGCCGCTCGCGCCCGAACTGTTCCTCGATGACGTGACACAGACGCAGGAGCGCGCGGGCGGGAAGCGTCGTTTCGAGCTTGACGACGCAGTTGAAGTAATCGTCGCCGGAAGAATCGATCGGCGCGGTGCGGTACAGGCTCGATTTCGCGAGCACGGTGATCGTGTGCTGCTGCGCGAGACACACGACTGCGTCTTTCAAGGTCTGGCGCGCATCGCCGAGATTCGCTCCGAGGCCCAGATATGCAATCGTCATGGCGGTCGTCCTACGGGTAGGTCTTGGGCGATAAGCCGGTGAGACCCAGGCACGCTGCCCGGGTGCAAACCTTCAGCCGCTACTGTAGCGAAAACCGGCTTTATTCGTTGTCTGAGCCTTCGCCCCTTCCGCCGTTTCTTCTTTCTGCGCTGGTTTGTTCGGCGGCGCTCACAGGCGACGCTTGCGCCTCGGTCGCGACGCCCAGTTCAGCGGCTTCGCCCGTCTTGCGCTTCGCATTGCTGCGACGGCGGCGCTTCTTGGGCGCGTTGTGGTCCTTGCCGCCTTGCGCCAGCAACGTTTCGCGTTGTGCGTGGTCGCTTTCGATGAAGTCGGTCCACCATTGTCCGACTTCGGCATCCAGTTCGCCCGACTCGCAACGCAGCAGCAAGAAATCATAACCCGCCCTGAATCGCTGGTGTTCCAGCAGCTTCAGCGCGCTGCGGCCGCGCTTTTCCAGCCGATGCTGCAAGCCCCAGATTTCGCGCATGTCGGCGGAATAGCGCTTGTGGATGGCGAGCTTCTCGGTCTGCATCTCGAGCACGTCGTCCATCGCGCGATGCAGCGCCGGCACCGGAAATTCGCCCGCGCCGGTGTACTTCTGCCAGCGCGTCTGCACGTCGTGCCACAGCAGTGTCGCGAAGAGGAAACTCGGCGACACGGGCTTGCCGGCGCGCACGCGCTCGTCGGTGCTGGTGAGTGCGAGCGTGACGAACTTCTCGCCATGCGGCTGTTCGAGCACGACATCGAGCAAGGGCAATACGCCGTGATGCAAGCCTTCCTGACGCAAGCGCGTGAGGCATGCGAGGGCGTGGCCCGACAGCAGCAGCTTCAGCATTTCGTCGAAGAGACGCGCGGCCGGCACGTTGTCCATCAGGTCCGCGAGTTCCTTGATCGGCGCGCGCGTGGCTTCGTCGATCTCGAAGCCGAGCTTCGCCGCGAAGCGCACGACGCGCAGCATCCGCACCGGATCTTCGCGATAGCGCGTGGCCGGATCGCCGATCATGCGCAAGAGGCGCGCGCGGATATCGGCCATGCCGTCGTGATAATCCAGCACGGTTTGCGTGGCCGGATCGTAGTACATCGCGTTGATCGTGAAGTCGCGGCGGGTGGCGTCTTCGTGCTGCTCGCCCCAGACGTTGTCGCGCAGCACGCGGCCGGACGCATCGACGGCGTGCGTGCGCATGTCGAGCTCGCCGCGCCGGTAGCGCCGCGGCGGTTCAGCGGCAGGCGCGGGCGGCGGGGTATCGACGAGCGCGCGGAACGTCGATGTTTCGATGATTTCCTGCCCGAACTGCACGTGCACGATCTGAAAGCGCCGCCCGATGATGCGCGCGCGCCGGAAGAGCCGTTGCACTTCGTCGGGCGTGGCGTCGGTGGCGACGTCGAAATCCTTCGGCGCGACGCCGAGCAGCAGATCGCGAACCGCGCCGCCGACGATGAACGCGCGATGCCCCGCTTGCTGCAGGCCATCGGTGACGCGCATCGCGTTCTTCGAGATCAGCGACTGGTCGATGCCGTGAATCTCCGACGACAGGATCACCGGGACGCTCGGATCGCGCTTCACGGGCGCGGCGGCTTTCTTGCGCGGGACGCGCACGGTCTTGCGGACGGACTTCGTTTCGGCCTGTGCGGTTGCCGTGTCGTTCGAAGCGCTTTCCTGGGATTCGGCGCTCTCTTGTCCGAACAGCTTGCGGATGAGTTTTTTAATCACGTGTATCGAAGAGGTTCAGGATGCGCCAGCCTTTGGCTTGCGCGTGTGCGCGCAAGGTGTCGTCGGGATTGGTCGCGACCGGGTCGGTGACGCGCTCGAGAAGCGGGATGTCGTTGTGCGAGTCGCTATAGAAATAGCTGCGCTTGTAGTCGCCGATCGTCTTGCCGAGCGACGCGAGCCATTCCTCGACGCGCACGATCTTGCCTTCGCGATAGCTCGGAGTTCCGCGCGGCCGTCCGGTGAACGCGCCGTGCGGATGATCGTCGACGGTTTCGACTTCGCACGCGATCAGTGTTTCGATGCCGAACGCTTCCGCGATGGGCGCCGTGATGAACGCATTCGTCGCGGTGACGAGACAGCAGAGATCGCCGTTGTCCTGGTGCTCGCGCACGAGCGTGACCGCGGCGGGCACGATGCGCGGATTGATAATCTCGTGCATGAACTGCGCGTGCCAGTCGGCGAGCTGCTCGCGGGAGTACTTCGACAGCGGCGCGAGCATCGCATGCAGATACGCGTTGATGTCGAGCACGCCGGCCTTGTAATCGGCGTAGAAGGCGTCGTTCTGACGCGCGAATTCGGTCGGATCGACGATGCCCAGCTTCACCATGAAGCGGCCCCATTCGTGGTCGCTGTCGGTGGGCAGGAGCGTGTGATCGAGATCAAAAAGGGCGAGGTTCATGGGGACGCATTCTACTTGAAGCGGCTGCCCGCGTTGTCGGGCGCCGCGCAGGCGGAGCCGGGATCGTCCGGTTCGTGCGATTCCAGCGGCGCGACGGCGGCAAGCGGCGGCACCGGCCCGGTTTGCGCGAGCATCGTGCGCAGGAGCGATCGCGTGACCGCGCGTTTCTGTTCGAGCGAGAAGCGGTCGAGGTCGTCGAACAGCGCCATCAGGCTCGGCATGTCGCGCCGGAAATGCGTGAGCAGATAGGCGGGAACGTCTTCCGCCAGCACGATGCCGCGCTCGTGGGCCGCGTGCTTCAAGACGGCCGCCTTCGCCTCGTCGGTCAGCGGCATCAGATGAAAGACGAGTCCCCAGCCGAGGCGCGTGCGCAAGTCTTCGCGCACGCCGAGCGTTATCGGCGCGGCGTTTCCGGCGGCGACGAGCGCGCTTGTCGGATGCGCGCGGCATTCGTTGAAGAGATTGAACAGCGCGATTTGCTGCGGGGCGGAGAGGCGGTCGCAATCGTCGACGGCGTACAGCGCCACTTCGGGATCGAAGCCGAATGCGTTGAGCGCGCTTTGCGGGCTCAGGTAGCGCGCGCGGCCGCTCGCTTCATGGACGAGCGCATGCAGAAGATGACTGCGCCCGCTGCCCGGCTCGCCCCACAGATAGAACGAGCGGTCCGCGACCGGGCCGGCCGCGAGTGCGCCTTCGAGTCCGCGCAGCCGCGTGACCAGTTCGTGGTTGCCGGCGGCGAAGAAATTGTCGAAGGTGGCGGGCGGCGGGGTGCCGAGGTCGAGCGTCAGTTGGCGTTGCACGGGGAATGGATGTCGTCGGGCTGCATCGAAGAGCTGCGTTTTCTCGAAAAAGCGCGGGCGCGTGAGCCGATTCGCGCGACGCCTTTTGCCGCCGTCGATTGCGCGTTCAGGTGCGGCGCTTACTGCTGCGGCCGCAATCTCGAAAAGGGGGCAGTCGCGCTGCGGGAAAACCAGCCGGCCGACCGTCGCCGGTTCATCATCGGGTAAAATCGCATTTTACCGACCTTCTTGCGCTCCCCCCATGAATCAACCGAAATCCGCCTCGAATCCTGCCGATTCGACTCAAGGTTTGTCGTACCGCGACGCGGGCGTCGACATCGACGCGGGCGACGCGCTCGTCGACCGCATCAAGCCGTTTGCCAAGAAGACCTTGCGCGAGGGCGTGCTGGGCGGCATCGGCGGATTCGGCGCGCTGTTCGAATTGCCGAAGAAGTTCAAGGAGCCGGTGCTGGTGTCGGGCACGGACGGCGTAGGCACGAAGCTGCGTCTCGCGTTCGAGTTGAACCGTCACGACACGGTCGGCCAGGATCTGGTCGCGATGAGCGTGAACGACATTCTCGTGCAGGGCGCGGAGCCGCTCTTCTTTCTCGACTATTTCGCGTGCGGCAAGCTCGATGTCGATACCGCCGCCGACGTGGTGAAGGGCATCGCGCAGGGCTGCGAGTATGCGGGTTGCGCGCTGATCGGCGGCGAGACGGCGGAAATGCCGGGTATGTATCCGGACGGCGAGTACGACCTCGCGGGTTTCGCGGTGGGCGCGGTCGAGAAGAGCAAGATCATCGACGGCAGCACGATCGTTCCCGGCGATGTCGTGCTCGGGCTGGCGTCGAGCGGCATCCATTCGAACGGTTACTCGCTCGTGCGCAAGATTATCGAGCGCGCGAATCCCGATCTGAATGCCGATTTCGATGGCCGTTCGCTCGCCGATGCGCTGATGGCGCCGACGCGCATTTATGTGAAGCCGCTGCTTTCGGCGATGCAAAGCGTCACCGTGAAGGGGATGGCGCATATCACGGGTGGCGGACTTGTCGAGAACATTCCGCGTGTGCTTCGCGAAGGGCTGACCGCGGAGCTGGATCATCGCGCGTGGCCGCTGCCGCCGCTGTTCGCGTGGCTGCAAAAGCACGGCGGTGTGGCGGATGCGGAGATGCATCGCGTGTTCAATTGCGGTATCGGGATGGCGGTGATCGTCGCGGCCGAGGATGCCGATGCGGCCACCGGGCTGCTTTCCGCTGCGGGAGAGCAGGTCTGGAAGATTGGGGTCGTGCGGGAAAGCGGGGCAGGGGAGGCGCAGACGGTCGTTGTTTGATTGGGCCGTTGCTTCAACCGTCACGGAGACCCTCGCTCAGTGCGAGGGTTTTTTTTGGCCTTCGTTTGGCTGCTACTTCGCGTTGCCTGCCAGTACGCACTCGAGTTCGTGAAGCGCCGTCTGTACGGTTCCCAGACGATGTCCAGGTTCGTATCGACATAGCCGTGGGTCATGCGATTACGCATGCCGCGCAGTTTCTTCCAGGGAATCGCGGGATTGTCTCGCGCATAGTCCGGGAATTCCGTTTCGATCTGAACCGCGGCTTCGCCGATGACGATCAGATTCAAAATGACCGCCTGCTGAATCATTCTGGCGTCGAGGAATTCCGTCTTCGTTATTCCAGCCACGTAGCTGCGCGCGGTTTTCGACGCATCGAGCATATGCTCGATGTAATCGGCCAGACGCAATTGCCGTTGCTTTGCATTCATACCGCGCGCGCCTCCGCGAGCACTTCATGCCTGAACTTCGGCGACAAGTCCTCGGGCGTCAAAACGTCTACCGGCACACCCAGCAGTTCTTCGAGTTCGACCTGAATTGCGCCAAGGTCGAACAGCGTGGCGCCGGGCAGCGCGTCGACCAGGATGTCGAGGTCGCTCGTTTCAGTATCCTCACCCTTGAGCGCAGACCCAAAAACGCGAACATTGCCTGCACGATTCGCGGCGACGATTCGGCGAATATCGTCACGGTGAGCTTCCAGCGCCGACGAAGGTTTGGGCATAAGCGTCCCTGGCAATAAAGCATTGGCCAATGATAGCGCTTCAGGGCTGAGAGCTACGCCCCGACGATTCCTCGCACCGCCGCGACGGCCCGCCCCGTCGCATCCCCCGCACAACAATCCACAACGATCCGCTCCGGCATCCCCCTGAGCCACGTCAATTGCCGCTTGCACAACTGACGCGTCGCAAAGATGCCCTTGTCCCGCATTTCGTCATAGCCCGTCGCACCGTCGAGATACTCCCAGGCCTGCCGATAGCCGACGCATCGCATCGACGGCATCGACAGATTCAGATCGCCGCGCGCCCGCAGGCGCTTCACTTCGTCGATGAAACCGCCCGCCAGCATCGCATCGAAGCGTGCGGCAATACGCGCGTGCAGCACCGCCCGGTCCGACGGCTCCAGCGCAACCGGCACGAAGCGATACGGCGCCTCATCGTCCACGACGCGCGGCGCGGCGAGCAGCGCGGACATCGGCTGGCCGGACAGCATGAACACTTCCAGCGCACGCTGGATGCGCTGCGAATCGTTGGGCGCGAGCCGCGCCGCCGTTTGCGGATCGACCGATGCCAGCCGCGCGTGCAAAGCGGGCCAGCCCTCGCGCGCGGCGTCGGCGTCGAGGGCGGCGCGAGTGCCGGCATCGGCGGATGGCAGATCGTTCAGACCTTGCGTGAGCGCCTTGTAGTACAGCATCGTTCCGCCGACCAGCAACGGCACATGACCCCGCGCGACAATCTCGCCCGTGAGCCGCAGCGCATCGGCGCGAAACTGCGCGGCGGAGTACGAGCCGGCCGGATCGATGATGTCGATCAGATGATGCCGCGCCGCCGCGCGCTCGTCGGCAGTAGGCTTGGCGGTGCCGATATCCATCTCGCGATAGACGAGCGCCGAATCGACACTGATGATCTCCACCGGCCGTGCCGATGCCGCCGCGAACGCCAGCGCCGCCGCGGTTTTCCCGGACGCTGTCGGGCCGAGCAGACAGGCTATCGATACGGCGCTCATTGTCCGCGCATGAAGAGGCGGTCGAGGTCCGCGAGCGTGAGCTGATACCACGTCGGGCGGCCGTGATTGCATTGGTCGGCGCGCTCGGTGGCTTCCATCTGGCGCAAGAGCGCGTTCATTTCGTCGAGCGTGAGCCGGCGATTCGCCCGCACCGCATGATGGCAGGCAAGCGTGCCGAGCAGTTCGTGCTGGCGCTCGGTCAGCACGCGCGATCCGCCGAACGCATGCAGATCGGCCAACACGGCGCGAGCCAGCGAGGGCAGATCCGCGTCCTTCAGCAACGCAGGCACCGCGCGAATCGCGATCGATGTCGGCGAGAGCACCGCGAGATCGAAGCCGAGCGCATCGAGCGTGTCGCGCTCTTCATCGACGATGCCGATTTCCACCGGATCAGCCGTCATCGATACCGGAATCAGCAACGGCTGCACCGCGATCGCGCGATCGGCCAGCGCGTGCTTGAACTGTTCGTAGAGGATGCGCTCGTGCGCCGCGTGCATGTCGACGATGATGAGTCCGCGCGCGTTCTGCGCAAGCACGTAAATGCCGTGAATCTGCCCGATGGCGAAGCCGAGCGGCTGCTCGTCCGATTGCGGCAAAGCGGCGTAGGCGGGCGCGGCGTCGCTGGCCCATGCTTCGGGCGCAGCCGTCGTCGCGGCGTTCGATTCCTTGCGCCCGAATAGCGCGTCGTAAAGCGCGAGCGGTTGCGCCACCGGCAGCGTGCCTTGCGTCATGCGCGACTGGCGCATCCAGGTCGTGCCGTTCTCGCTTTGCGGCTGCACGGGTTGAGCATGGAACTGCGACTGCGGCGCGCTCGTCGCCGACAGCGGACGCGCGCTGAAGGATGCGACGCCGGTCGGCTGCAACTGCGCTTCATGCCCGCCCGACGTGGTCTCCGGCGACGCGCCCGCATGCCGCGCAAGCGCCCGTTGCACCGTATGGAAGACGTACTGGTGAATCGAGCGCGAGTCGCGGAAACGCACTTCGATCTTCGATGGATGCACGTTCACGTCCACCGATTCCGGCGGCAAATCGAGGAACAGCACATACGCGGGATAGCGATTGCCGTGCAGCACGTCCTCGTACGCGGCGCGCACGGCGTGCGTGAGCAGCTTGTCGCGCACGAAGCGGCCATTGACGAAGAAATACTGCTGGTCGGCGCGGCCGCGGCTCGCGGTCGGCAGGCCCGCGCATCCGTAGACGGCGAGCGGCCCGGCGCGTTCATCGAGCGGCAGATGCGACGTCTCGAACACTTCGCCCAGTATCTTCGCGACGCGCGTGCGCGGATCGCTCGCGTTCCAGTGCTCGACCGCCTTGCCGTTATGCATGACCGAAATGGCCACATCGGGACGGGCGAGCGCCATGCGGCGAATCACCTCCAGACAATGGCCCAGCTCGGTCTGTTCGCTTTTGAGGAACTTGCGGCGGGCGGGCGTGCTGAAATACAGCTCGCGGACTTCCATCGTGGTCCCGACCGTGCCCGCAGCGGGCGAAATAGCGCCCGTTTGCGCGTCGATGCGCGTGGCGTGCGGGCATTCTTCCGTGCGGCTCGTGATGAACAACTCGGCCACCGACGCGATCGACGCGATGGCCTCGCCACGAAAACCCAGCGTGGCGACGGCTTCGAGATCGGCAAGCGAGCGGATTTTGCTCGTCGCGTGGCGCATCAGCGCGAGGGGAAGCTCGTTCGGGGGAATGCCGCAGCCGTCATCGGTGATCACGATGCGCTTCACGCCGCCTTCGTCGAGCGTGATGCGCAGCGTGCGCGCGCCGGCATCGAGCGCATTCTCCAGCAGTTCCTTGACGACCGAAGCCGGCCGCTCGACCACTTCGCCTGCCGCGATCTGGCTGATGAGCTGGTCGGGCAGCGGAGCGATGGCGCGCGAACGGGGCGCGCGATCGACGGTCAAAGCGGCTGCGAAAGCGCCGGCGGAGGGTTCGTTGAAGTCGGCCATGGCCAAATTATAACGATTCGCACCTGCCGGCCGCGCGCGCCGCTCGCTTAAACGCGCCATCGGATGGCGGCAGGATGCTCGCTTTTTAACGGACGCCGCCGGTCACTTCGGTATCATGGCGCGACCCCTTTGCTCCCCGCCGGCAGACGTCCTCGTCTGTTGGCAGCCAATTACTTCGAGGAACGCTTTTGGACACGCTGCTGCATTTCCTGGGACTCATTCTTCACATCGACAAGTCGCTCGGTGATTTCATCAACGTCTACGGTGCGTGGGTTTATGCGGTGCTGTTCCTGATCGTGTTTTGCGAGACCGGACTCGTCGTCTTCCCGTTCCTGCCGGGCGACTCGCTGCTTTTCATCGGCGGCGCGTTTGCGGCCACGCACGAGATGGATCTGGGCGCGCTGATCGTGCTGCTGCTCGTCGCGGCTATCGCGGGCAATACGGTGAATTACTGGATAGGGCGGGCCATCGGCCCGAGAGTATTCGATACCAACATCCCCGTGCTCGAGCGCTTCCTGGATCGCGCCGCGTTGCAGAAGACCCATAACTTCTATGAGCGTCACGGCGGCAAGACGATCGTGATCGCGCGTTTCGTGCCGGTGGTGCGGACCTTCGCGCCGTTCGTCGCGGGCGCATCGGCGATGAACGCGACGCGCTTTCAGCTCTTCAACGTGCTCGGCGCGGCAATCTGGGTGCTGTTGCTCGTGTTGCTCGGCTACTTCTTCGGCAACATTCCGTTCATCCGTCAGTATCTGAACGTGATCGTGCTCGTGGGCATCGGCGCGGCGATCGTGCCGATCGCTTTGGGCGCGTTGTGGAAAGTGAGCCGCCGCCGCTCGAAGGTGTGACGGCACGGCTGTGACGGGCGGGCCGATGCAAGAGCGCCGGCCCGTCGAACCCCGATGGGTTGTTACCCGCGCTTGAAGAGGCGGATGATGAAGAGCAGCACGACCGCGCCGATGACGGCCGTCAGCAGCGAACCGAGCAGGCCGCCGCCCAGCGAGATGCCGACCTTCGTGAACAGCCAGTTGCCGACTACGCCGCCGACGATGCCGACGAGAATGTCCATGAACACGCCGAAGCCGGTGCCGTTCATGATGAGCCCGGCCAGCCAGCCGGCGACACCGCCGATGACGATGCCAACAAAAAATCCGTGATGCAAGAGTTCCATGCGCGAGCGCTCCAGGAATAAGGGAAATTGCAGGACGGCAGGAAGGTCCTGCGTTCGAGCGAGGCGAATGTAGCCCAAAGTGAAGCGCGATAGTTTTGCAGAGTGTCAAGGATTGTCGATGCGGCGCTCTGCAGGCCAATATGCCTATCCCTGGCTTTCGCGAGGCTTCTGCATGCGGCCTAAATGGAAGCGCGGCGCAAGCCAAATCGCCGCAGGCGTCTCAGGATGGACGAAATCGTTAAAATATTTAGAATCCCGAATGACGGCGCACGCATTGCCCTAAAGTGTCCGGTTTAGTTAACTTAGGCGAAGCGGGATCGTAATGTTTTATGCTGGCGGGTGTTCGTTCGAGCGCAGGCGCGAATGGTTGAAGGCGCGTGGTGGACGCGTCGTCATTACGGCGATGTCGGCCCTGGCGCTCGGCGTGCTGATGTCGGGGTGCGGCGTTGTTGGTTGTGTCGGCACGTCGGTGTATGGCATCGGCTTGACCGTGTGCTAGCCAGGCGGCTCACGCGGAAAGATTCAAGAGCTTGCAAGAGATCAAAGTCAAAGCATGGGAAAGTGGGTGTCGATGCAAACAGGAATTTTTGGGCCGCGTCATCGGGCGGTCGTCGCGGGCATCGCGCTCGCGGCAGGCATGGCGGCGGTGACGAGTTTGACAGGATGCACGTCGACGCCAAGGTCGCCGGCGCCAATCGTCGAGAATACGACGCTCAGGACGCCGCCCGCCGTTGCGAGCGCGCCGAATAGCGCCGCGACGGCGGCATCGTCGGCGCCCGTCGCGCCGGGGTTCTATCGCGTGAAGCCGGGCGACACGCTTTATGGCATCAGCCGGCTCTTCAAACAGAAGCCGGCGGACCTCGCCGCATGGAACTCGCTGACGGAAAGCAAGCAGGTGAACGTTGGGCAGGTTCTGCGTGTGGCACCGCCGGGCGCAGCGGGCTCCGCGCCGGCAACGGCAACGGCTGCTGCTTCTCCTGCTGCTGGCGGGAAGGACTTGCCGCCGCTTATTGCGGCGCCCGCGAAGCCGGCCGCCGAAGCGCCGCCGCCGAAGACCACCGAGGAGCATGCGTCCGCCGCGAAGGCTACCTTCGCGTGGCCGGCCAAGGGCGAAATCGTGCGCAAGTTCGGGGCTAGCGGCAGCAAGGGCATTGATATCGCCGGGAAAGTCGGTCAGCCGGTGAAGGCGGCGGCATCCGGCAAGGTGGTCTATGCGGGCAGCGGGTTGCGGTCCTATGGGCGCATGATCATCGTCCGGCATAGCAACGATTATCTGACCGCGTACGCGTACAACGACAAGCTGCTGGTCCGCGAGGGCGACAGCGTCAAGCAGGGCGCGACGATCGCGGACATGGGCACGGGCCCGGGCGGATCGGCAGTGCTGCATTTCGAAGTGAGGAAGTCCGGCGCTGCCGTCGATCCGGTGCCGTTGCTCGGCGCGGGCGGTTGAGTCGCACGAAGGAAGTCGAAACAAATGAAGAAGCTCTCGTTTGCCGCGCTCGTCGCGGCAGCCACGATTTCGCTGCTTGCCGGCTGCGATCAGCAACAAAGCGGAGATGCGATGAACAAGCTCAGCGCGTTCTTCAACTCGGTGAAGCCTGACACGTTGTTGCTGAAGGACCTGAAGCCGGGCGTCACGACCGAGGCGCAGATCCGCAGTCAGATGGGCGAGCCGGAAATGACGCGCACGTTCACGGACGGCTCGAAGCGCCTTGAGTATCCGCGCGGTCCGGCGGGCACGAACACCTACATGGTGGACCTCGATCCGGACGGGCTGTTCGTCTCGGTGACGCAGGTGCTGACCGCGGAAAACTTCGCGAAGGTGCGGCCCGGCATGACCGAGGACGAGGTGCGCAGGCTGCTCGGCAAGCCCACGACCGTCGCGGCATACCGGTTGAAGCAGGAGCACGTGTGGAGCTGGCACTGGCTGGAAGACGGCGTCAATCGTGGCGCCATGTTCAACGCGCACTTCGGGCCGGACGGCATCGTAGTGACGACGTCGCGTTCGGAGGCGGAAGGCGGCGGGCGGCATTGAGCGCGAGCGGGTTCGAGGCCCTGGGGCGATGATCGACAAACACGACGGCAACATATTCCTGGCGCTGAGCGACGAGGCCTGGCGGTATCGGGAGCGCGCGGCGCGACAAGCGAACGACGAACCGTCCGCGCAATGGGAGTGCATGCGCGGTCATCGCTGGGATGAATCGCTGGATCTGGCGCAGAACATTCGCTGCATGAACTGCGCGGGGCATCGGCGGGAAAGCCAGACGAAGCAGGCGCGCGCGCTGGCCGAAGCGCGCGGCGGGACGTTGTTGTCGCGTGGCTATGTGAACGCGATGACGCCGCTTACGTGGCAGTGCGCGTATGGCCATGTGTGGGACGCTCATGCTGACGTCGCGCAGCGTCGTTGGTGCGATGAATGTGCGCGGACGGTGTTTGCTCGTTATCGCTGATTCGGGGCAACGCGGCACGAGACAGGCGCGGGAAAAAGAAAAGCCGGCGATTCGCCGGCTTTGAGCTTCGTTGTCGGAGCGATGACTTTTCGTCTGCTGCTCGTCGGGACGTTGGCAAAGACCTGCGCTGTACGCGCCCATCCTTTACCCACGGCTCGATCGAGCGCCGCCCTTCCTGTTGTGGTCTCTCGTGTGCGCGGACTGCTTGTTCCCCGGTGCGCAGGCAAAGTATCCGTCGGGCGGATTCGTATGAATGTACGGCGTCGAACGTTGTTTGCGAAGTCGGATCGAGCTTGCCGACGATGCGTGTTCTGCGCCTTTGAAGCGCAGGTCGCGAACGACAAAAAAGCCGCTGTCCTTGTGGGAGCAGCGGCTTTTTCTTGAAGCTGGTGGCGAATCAGGGACTCGAACCCCGGACCTGCGGATTATGATTCCGTCGCTCTAACCAACTGAGCTAATTCGCCGAAAGAGACGAGATTATGGTGGGGCGCGAAACGTCTGTCAACCCCCTTGCACGTAATTTCTTAACTCGCACGCGCAAGGGGAGGGAACGCGAAACTCAGTCCTCGTGATAGACATTCGACTTGCGCGTGTCCTTCACGAACAGCATGCCGATCACGAACGTCCCGAGCGCAATCACGATGGGATACCACAGCCCCGAATAGATATCGCCCTTGGCCGCGACTATCGCGAACGCGGTGGCCGGCAGAAAGCCGCCGAACCATCCATTGCCGATGTGATACGGCAGCGACATCGACGTATAGCGGATCCGCGCCGGGAACATCTCCACGAGCATCGCGGCAATCGGGCCGTAGACCATCGTCACGAAAATCACGAGGATCGTGAGGATGACGATCGCCATCGGCCAGTTGATGAGCGCCGGATCGGCCTTCGCCGGATAACCCGCGCTCTTCAGCGTGCCCGCCAGCGTCTTGTCGAACGTGGCGCCTTGCGCCTTCGCGTCGGCTGCCCTGCCGTCGTAGGTATTCACCACCGTCTCGCCGACCTTGATCTGTGCAAGCGTCCCCGCCGGCGCAGCCACGTTCTGATAGTTGAGACCGGCCTTGGAAAGCGCACCCTTCGCGATATCGCACGAACTCGTGAACTTCGTGGTGCCCACCGGATTGAACTGGAACGAGCACTCGTCCGGATTCGCGATCACGACGATCGGCGACTTCTGCGTCGCGGTTTCGAGCGTGGGGTTCGTGTAATGGGCAAGCGCCTTGAACAGCGGGAAGAAGGACAGCGCGGCGATGAGACACCCGGCCATGATGATCGGCTTGCGCCCGATGCGATCCGACAGCGAACCGAAGAACACGAAGAACGGCGTGCCGATCAGAAGCGCCACGGCCACCATGATGTTCGCGCTGGTGCCGTCGACCTTGAGCGTCTGCGTGAGGAAAAACAGCGAATAGAACTGGCCCGTATACCAGACGACCGCCTGACCCGCCGTCAGACCGAACAGCGCGAGCAACACGATCTTGAGGTTCTTCCACTCGCCGAACGCTTCCTTGAGCGGCGCCTTCGACGTCTTGCCTTCCGCCTTGATGCGCTCGAACACCGGCGATTCGTGCAGCTTCATGCGAATCCACACCGACACCGCGAGCAGCAGAATCGACACGAGGAACGGAATGCGCCACGCCCACGCGCCGAACTGCTCTTCGCCGGTGATCGTGCGCACCGCCAGAATGACGACGAGCGAGATGAAGAGGCCGAGCGTCGCGGTCGTCTGAATCCACGCCGTCCACGCGCCGCGCTTGTTCGATGGCGCGTGCTCCGCCACGTAAGTCGCCGCGCCGCCGTACTCGCCGCCGAGCGCGAGACCCTGCAGCAGCCGCATCGCGATGAAGATGATCGGGGCCGCGATGCCTATCGTCGCGTAACCGGGCAGGAAGCCGATCAGGAACGTCGACAGACCCATGATGACGATCGTCACGAGGAACGTGTACTTGCGGCCAACCATGTCGCCGAGCCGCCCGAACACGATCGCGCCGAACGGGCGCACGGCAAAGCCGGCCGCGAAGCCGAGCAGCGTGAAGATGAAGCCGGCTGTCGGATTGACGCCCGAGAAGAACGTTTTGCTGATGTAGATCGCCAGCGACCCGGCGAGATAGAAGTCGTACCACTCGAACACGGTCCCGAGCGACGAGGCGAAGATGACCTTCTTCTCCTCCGCCGTCATCGGTGCGTGCGAAACACGCCCTTCGATCGTAGCCATGAATCGTCTCCTGTTGTTTGCGTGTGTATTCGATTCCATCCGAAGCGCACGGGCAGCGCCGTGCAAAGATTATTGGAACGAAAACTTACGGCGTTCTGACGCGGAGAGGCGGCGCCCACAGAGGCGAGGAAACAGTCAATTCGCTCTGATCCGCGTGCAAGGAGCGGCGATCTTCTGGCAAGCTCCTGACTTCATGCGCGAAAACCGAAATCGCACGACCGTTGCGCTCAGGGTTTGTCCCTGGCAGGAAAAACCCGCTGTAGGCTCACGCGGATGAGCGTGCCGGCGAGCCGCGGCGCTTCCTGATACACGTGATCCTCGATAGCAAGCGTGCCGCCGTGCATCGTCGCGATCTCCTTGACGATTGCAAGGCCCAGTCCGCTGCCGTCGCCCTCGCGTCCGAGAATGCGATAAAAGCGCTCGAAGACGCGCTCGCGTTCAGCGGGCGGAATACCCAGCCCCGTGTCTTCCACTTCGAGATGCACGAGATCCAGTTCGTGATCGTCGGTCCGAACACGCACGGTGATGCGTCCGCCCGGCGGCGTGTAGCGGATCGCGTTGTCGATGAGATTCGACAGCATTTCCCGCAGCATCACGACGTTGCCTTGCACATCGACCGGAAACGGCGGTTCCTCGAATCCGATATCCATGCGCCTCGCGAGCGCCGCCTGCACCCAGTCGCGCACCGCGGCACGCGCGAGCGCGGTCAGTTCGACGCGCGAGAAGATTTGCCCCGTCGCGCGATTCTCCGCGCGCGCGAGCGCCAGCAATTGCGTGACGAGCCGCGCCGCGTGTTCCGAACTCGTCGCGATCTGTTCGAGCGAGCGCTGCACTTCCGTCGATACATCCTGCCGCAGCGCAAATTCCGCCTGCATCCGCAAGCCGGCGAGCGGCGTTTTCATCTGGTGCGCGGCATCGGCGATAAAGCGTTTCTGAAACTCCATGTTCTGTTCGAGCCGCGTCAGCAGGTCGTTGAACGACGCGACGAGCGGCGCAATCTCCGGAGGCGCGCGGCCCGCTTCGAGCGGCGAGAGATCGTCGGGGCGGCGCGTTCGCATGTTGGATTGCAGCGCGTGCAGCGGCGCGAGTCCGCGCGAGAGCCCGAACCACACGAGCACGATCGCCAGCGGAAGGATCACGAACTGCGGAAGAATCACGCCCTTGATGATGTCGTTGGCAAGCTGGCTGCGCTTGTCGAGCGTTTCGGCGACCTGCACGAGCACCGGCTGCCGGCTTTCAGGATCGCGTCCCGACGCGAGGCCGGGCAGATCGACGGTCGTGTACGCGACGCGGATGTCGTTGCCGCGCAGCACGTCGTCGCGAAATTCGACGATGCCCGGCTGCGGCCGGTCGTCCTCGTGAGGCAGCGGCATGTCGCGGTCGCCGCCGACGAGCTCGCCGCGCGTGCCGAGCACCTGAAAGAACACGCTGTCGACGTTGTCGGCGCGCAGGAAATCGCGCGTGGCGTCGGGCAGCCGCAATTCCGCGACGCCGTTGACCGGCTGAATCTGGCGGGCGAGCACATAGGCATCGGCTTCGAGCGCGCGGTCGAACGGACCGTTGGCGATCGACTTCGCGACGAGATACGTCACCGCGATGCTCATCGGCCAGAGAAGCAGAAGCGGCGCGAGCATCCAGTCGAGAATCTCGCCGAACAGCGAGCGCGGATGCGCCTCGTTGCCGGGCTCGAGCTCGTCGGGCGGGGCGAACGGATTGGCGTAGCGGGCGTCGCGCAGGGCGTCGGAATCGGCGGCGGTCGCGTCGATAGTCGCCGGCGAAGGCTGGCGCGGCGCTTCGCCTGCGCGTTCGGTGGAGGCGGGCGACGCCATGCGCGGCTTACTTATAGTGTTGGCTGGCGGCGGCCGGATCAGCCGCCGCCTTCGCATCGGGCGCGCTCGCGGCTTTTTCGAGCGTGTAGCCGAGTCCGCGCACTGTGATGATCCGCGCGCCGCTCGGCTCGATCTTCTTGCGCAGCCGATGCACGTAGACCTCGATCGCGTTGTTGCTGACCTCTTCGCCCCACTCGCAAAGATGATTGACGAGCTGCTCCTTCGACACGAGCCGGCCGATGCGCTGCAACAGCACTTCGAGCACGCCGAGCTCGCGCGCGGACAGATCGATCACCTGATCCGCGATATGCGCGATGCGTCCGACCTGATCGAACGACAGCGATCCGTGCCTGACGACCGTCGGTCCGCCGCCCGCGCCGCGCCGCGTGAGCGCCCGCACACGCGCTTCCAGTTCGTTGAGCGCGAAGGGTTTCGCCATATAGTCGTCCGCGCCGAGATCGAGGCCCTTTACGCGCTCGTCGACGCTGTCGGCGGCGGTCAGGATCAGGACCGGCATCTGCGAATTGCGTGCGCGCAGGCGGCGCAGCACTTCGAGACCGGGCATCAGCGGCAGGCCCAGATCGAGGATGAGCAGGTCGAAAGATTGCAGGGAAAGCGCGGTGTCAGCCTCGACGCCATGCTTCACATGGTCAACGGCGTATCCCGATTGGCGGAGTGATCGGACGAGGCCGTCCGCGAGTATGCTGTCGTCTTCGGCAATGAGGATTCGCATCGTCGGGGCCTGATGCGCGGGGCGCATCGCATTGCCGGCACCGCATTTCGCCCGGCGCGGCGGTCTCCAGGGTGTTATGCGGTTTTTGCACGGTTCGCTCGACGTGGAAAAACACCACGCCGCACGATCGGGCTTGCAAAAACTACTGTTTTTTTATACAGTGTCTGCGTTAGTGCAAAAGCGGGGCGAAGTATCGCTACGAGCCTGCGCGCACGCGTCTCAGACGCCGTTCATCATAGCAAAGGACGATTCATGGAAGAAAGCAAGAAAGGCCCGGCTGGAATGACTGCGGAAAAGAGCAAGGCGCTGGCCGCCGCGCTGTCGCAGATCGAAAAGCAATTCGGCAAAGGGTCGATCATGCGGCTCGGCGCAGGTGAGGCGGTCGAAGACATTCAGGTGGTCTCCACCGGCTCGCTCGGACTGGACATCGCGCTCGGCGTCGGCGGCTTGCCGCGCGGCCGCGTGGTGGAAATCTACGGTCCGGAATCGTCGGGCAAGACCACGCTCACGCTGCAAGTGATCGCCGAGATGCAGAAGGTCGGCGGCACGGCCGCGTTCATCGACGCGGAACACGCGCTCGACGTGCAATACGCGCAGAAGCTCGGCGTGAACATTCAGGAACTGCTGATCTCGCAGCCGGATACGGGCGAGCAAGCGCTGGAAATCGCGGATGCGCTCGTGCGCTCGGGTTCCATCGACATGATCGTCATCGACTCGGTCGCGGCGCTCGTGCCGAAGGCGGAAATCGAAGGCGAAATGGGCGATTCGCTGCCCGGTTTGCAAGCGCGTCTGATGTCGCAGGCGCTGCGTAAGCTTACCGGCACGATCAAGCGCACGAACTGCCTCGTGATCTTCATCAACCAGATCCGCATGAAGATCGGCGTGATGTTCGGCAATCCCGAAACCACCACGGGTGGTAACGCGCTGAAGTTCTATTCGTCGGTGCGCCTCGACATTCGCCGTATCGGTTCCATCAAGAAGAACGACGAAGTGATCGGCAACGAAACCCGCGTGAAGGTGGTGAAGAACAAGGTTTCGCCGCCGTTCCGCGAAGCCATCTTCGACATTCTGTACGGCGAAGGCATTTCGCGTCAGGGCGAAATCATCGACCTGGGCGTGCAGGCCAAGCTGGTCGACAAGGCGGGTGCGTGGTACAGCTATAAGGGCGATCGCATCGGGCAGGGCAAGGACAACGCACGCGAATTCCTGCGCGAGAATCCTGACATCGCGCGCGAGATCGAAAACAAGATCCGCGAATCGCTGGGCGTGGCCGCGCTGGCTGATGCCGTCGCCACGGGCGCAGCTGTGTCGAGCGACGAATAAGCGTCCGACCTGCCGCCGATGCTCAAGCGCCGGTTCGGATCGAAGGATGGCAACGCTCAGATCGGGCGGGGTGGTGCTGGAAGTTCGAATCGCGCTGGCGAAAACGATGAAGCAAGCGGTGACCTGAAGAGCGATCGCTCTTCATACGCCGCAGGCAGCGTCGATCAGCCGGAGGACGGCGCCGAAGCCGTCGATCGCTACGAACGAAGCAGCGAGCGCGGCGGGGCATCGTCAAAGCGCAGCGGATTCATGTCAGGCAAGAAAGCACGCGCCGGCGCGAAGTCATTCGCGTCGGCGCGTCGCGTTTCTGAGGCTGCGGACGAGCACGTTGCGGGTTCAAGGGCAGGCGCGATTGATCAGCGCAAGCGGTCCGCTTCGATCAACCGTGACGAGCTTTACAGGCAGAGCGCGGCATCGGCGACCCGCGAACAAGACGATCAAGGCGGTCACGAGGATCACGCCCCGGCGCAACCCGCGCAGCCCGATCGCGCTGCCCGCCTTCAGCAAGCGCGCTCGCTATTGCAGCAAGCCACCGCACAGGCGGTCAGCCCTCCGCCTCGCGTTCAACCGACGGCGGTTAGCACCGGCCAATTCGACGATTCCTTCGAAGAGGCCGACCCCTTCGAATCATTCGAGCAGTGCGCGCCGTCTCGTGCGCCCGCAGTTGAGACGGGTTCCGTTAGTGAGCGTCCGATTTGGCGTCCACATAAGGCTCGCAGCGCAACTAATCGACCATCACCGCAACGCCTCGCCGCCGCCGACGCATTCGAAGACTCCGAGCCGTTCGAACAATGTGCGTCACAAGCAGAAGTGGAACTGGATTCCGCATACAGCCGCTCCAGCGAACGCCAGCGCAAGGTGCCCAACGCCAATAATCCCCGTCAGCCGCAACGCTCGCTCAAAGGGCGCGCGCTAGGTTATCTCTCACGCCGCGAGTACAGCCGCGCGGAACTGTCGCGCAAACTACGGCCGTATGTCGAAGAAGCGGATTCCCTCGAAACGCTGCTCGACAGCCTCGAACGCGACGGCTGGCTGTCCAACGAGCGATTCGTCGAAAGCGTCGTGCATCGCCGGGCGGCGCGCATGGGCGGCAGCCGCATCATCAATGAACTCAAGCGTCACGCGGTCGGCGACGCGCTCATCGGCGAAACAGCGGGAAAGCTCGCGGTAACCGAAACCGCCCGCGCCCAGGCGGTCTGGGAAAGAAAGTACGGCGTGTTGCCCGAGACGCCCGCCGAGCGCGCCAAGCAGGCGCGCTTCCTCGCGGCGCGCGGCTTTTCCGGCAGCACCATCGGCAAAATCCTGAAAGGCGGGGACGAGGACTGCGCCGACGAGTTCATCGACGACTGACAACACGGCGATACAGCGCGGCGATACAACGCCGCGACACAGGGCGGTGACCCACGCTAAAGGCCGCCTGACCGCCCGCAGCGATTCCTCAGGCCATCCGCGGCCCCCAATACTCGCTATGCTAAAATTCAACGGTTTCCCCGTTCCGGCTTTCGCCCCATGCCTCTTTCTCCGCCCGTTTCCCGACAGTTGCGCCATCGTCGCGCGATTCGGCTGGAAGCGTTCGAGCGGGATGATAAGCTATGGGACATCGAAGCCTGCCTAACCGATGAGAAGCCCCGCGACGTCCAGGTCGCGGCGGGCGTCCGGCCGAAAGGCCTGCCGATCCATGAACTCTGGCTGCGCATCACCATCGACCGCAAGCTCACCATCGTCGACGCCCAGGCGTCGTCCGACTGGGCGCCCTATGCCGGTCTCTGCGCCGAATCCAACTCGGCTTATCGCTCGCTCATCGGGCTCAATCTGTTGCGTAATTTCCGTCGCGAAGTCCGCGTCCGCCTGGGCGGCACGGCGGGCTGCACGCATCTCACCGAGCTGTGCGCCGTCCTGCCGACCGCAGCCATGCAGGCGTTCTTCGGCGATGTCTGGTCCGACGACATGTCCGATCCTTTCGCCCCGGAAGACGCCCGCGCGGGCGCGCGACGGAAACAGCCGCCGTTCGAGCTCGGCGGCTGCCACGCGCTGCGCTTCGACGGCCCCGCCGTGCGCGAATACCATCCGCAATGGTTCGGCTACGAGCCGTCCCGCCAAGGCAACGCACTCGACACGGAACAGGAAAGTCCGCAAACGTAGCGCGCTCGTCATTGCGAATCCGAGCGGCCGGTAATCAAAACAACCATCCAGACAATTGCGATTCAGGCAATTCGAAATCGAAGTTCACTCCAACTCTCAGACTGAAGGAATCACGCATGAAGATTCACGAGTACCAGGGTAAGGAAATCCTGCGGAAGTTCGGCGTCGCGGTCCCGCGCGGCAAACCCGTGTTCTCGGTGGACGATGCGGTCAAGGCCGCGGAAGAGCTGGGCGGCCCGGTTTGGGTCGTCAAGGCGCAGATCCACGCCGGCGGCCGCGGTAAGGGCGGCGGCGTGAAGGTCGCGAAGTCGATCGAGCAGGTCCGCGAGTACGCGAACCAGATCCTCGGCATGCAGCTCGTCACGCACCAGACCGGCCCCGAAGGCCAGAAGGTGAACCGCCTGCTGATCGAAGAAGGCGCGGACATCAAGAAGGAACTGTATGTCGGCCTCGTGCTGGATCGCGTTTCGCAAAAGATCGTCGTGATGGCGTCGAGCGAAGGCGGCATGGACATCGAAGAAGTCGCGGAAAAGACGCCGGAACTGCTGCACAAGTTCGCCGTCGAGCCGTCGACCGGCCTGCAGGACGCAGACGCCGATGACCTCGCACGCAAGATCGGCATCCCCGACGCATCGATCCCGCAAGCGCGCGCGATCCTGCAAGGTCTCTACAAGGCGTTCTACGAAACCGACGCATCGCTCGCGGAAATCAACCCGCTGATCGTGACCGGCGACGGCAAGGTCATCGCGCTCGACGCCAAGTTCAACTTCGATTCGAACGCGCTCTTCCGTCATCCGGAAATCGTCGCGTATCGCGATCTGGACGAAGAAGATCCGGCTGAAGTGGAAGCATCGAAGTTCGACCTCGCGTACATCTCGCTGGACGGCAATATCGGCTGTCTCGTGAACGGCGCGGGCCTCGCAATGGCGACGATGGACACCATCAAGCTCTTCGGCGGCGAGCCGGCGAACTTCCTGGACGTCGGCGGCGGCGCGACGACCGAGAAGGTGACGGAAGCCTTCAAGCTGATGCTGAAGAACCCGAACCTGAAGGCGATCCTCGTCAACATCTTCGGCGGCATCATGCGTTGCGACGTGATCGCAGAAGGCGTGATCGCGGCGTCGAAGGCGGTGGACCTGAAGGTGCCGCTCGTCGTGCGCATGAAGGGCACGAACGAAGACCTCGGCAAGAAGATGCTGGCGGACTCCGGCCTGCCGATCATCTCCGCCGACAGCATGGAAGAAGCTGCGCAGAAGGTCGTCGCTGCAGCCGAAGGCAAGTAAGCGCATCTGCGTGCCTGCCTAACAGAGCGTTCCACCAGATACGAATGGCGGCGCCGGCCTCGAGCCTGAGCGACGCCAGACGAACAGAGGTCACTACATGTCGATTCTGATCAACAAAGACACGAAGGTCATCACGCAGGGCATCACCGGCAAGACCGGCCAGTTCCATACGCGCGCTTGCCGCGAATACGCGAACGGGCGCGAAGCGTTCGTCGCGGGCGTGAACCCCAAGCGCGCCGGCGAAGACTTCGAAGGCATCCCCATCTACGCTTCCGTCAAGGAAGCGAAGTCCGAAACCGGCGCAACGGTTTCGGTGATCTACGTGCCGCCCGCGGGCGCTGCTGCGGCGATCTGGGAAGCGGTCGAAGCCGATCTGGATCTCGCCATCTGCATCACGGAAGGCATTCCGGTCCGCGACATGCTCGAAATCAAGGACCGCATGCGCCGCGAGAACCGCAAGACGCTGCTGCTCGGACCGAACTGCCCCGGCACGATCACGCCGGACGAGCTGAAGATCGGCATCATGCCGGGTCACATCCACAGGAAGGGCCGCATTGGCGTCGTGTCGCGTTCGGGCACGCTGACGTATGAAGCGGTCGGCCAACTGACGGCGCTCGGCCTCGGCCAGTCGTCGGCGGTGGGTATCGGCGGCGATCCGATCAACGGGCTGAAGCACATCGACGTGATGAAGATGTTCAACGACGATCCCGAAACGGACGCCGTCATCATGATCGGCGAGATCGGCGGTCCGGACGAAGCGAACGCTGCGCACTGGATCAAGGACAACATGAAGAAGCCGGTCGTCGGCTTCATCGCGGGCGTGACGGCGCCTCCGGGCAAGCGCATGGGCCACGCAGGCGCGCTGATCTCGGGCGGTGCGGACACGGCGGACGCCAAGCTCGAAATCATGGACGCGTGCGGCATCAAGGTTACGAAGAACCCGTCGGAAATGGGTCGTCTGTTGAAGTCGGTGATCTAAGGGAAGATCGGCAAAAGCCGTCAGGGTTTGGTACTCTTACTGAATCCTTTCGTCATCGCCGGATAGAAAGCGGGGGAGCGTCGGCTTCCCCGCTTTTTTATTTCGGTCACCGTTTCGTCTTGCCATGCTCGAATTTTTCTCCACGCTTCATTGGGGCGCTGTCGTCCAGATCATCGTCATCGATATTCTTCTCGGTGGCGATAACGCCGTCGTCATCGCGCTCGCGTGCCGCGATTTGCCCGTCACGCAGCGCAAGCGGGGCATCGTGCTCGGCACGCTCGGCGCGATCCTGCTGCGCGTCGCGCTGATCGCGTTCGCCGTCGTCCTGCTCGACGTGCCGTTCCTCAAGTTCGTCGGCGGACTGTTGCTGCTGTGGATCGGCGTCAAGCTGATGCAGCCGGGCCACGACGAACATCACATCAGCTCGTCCGACAAGCTCTGGGCGGCGGTGAAGACGATCATCGTCGCCGATGCCGTGATGAGCCTCGACAACGTGATCGCGATTGCGGGCGCGGCGGAGGCGGCCGATCCGCAGCATCGCCTGACGCTCGTGATTTTCGGACTGGTCGTGAGCATCCCGCTCATCGTGTGGGGCAGCACGCTGGTGCTCAAGCTGCTGGACCGCTTTCCCGTCGTCGTGCTGCTGGGCGCGGGGCTGCTCGGATGGATCGCGGGCGGGCTCATCATCGACGATCCGTTCATCGACCGCTGGCCGGCACTGAACACGGATGCGGTCGCCTACGCGGCGCGGCTTGGCGGCGCGCTCGTCGTCATCGCGGCGGGCTGGCTGATGAAGCGCCGCACGCTGGCGCACGGAAAGGGCGTCGCGGCCGATACCTGACCACGCAGCGTTGGCCGAATGGCCGACTGTTGCTGCACTGACCGTCTCAATAGGATGAAAGCGTCCGGTCTGCTCACGCAGCCGGCGCTTTTTGTCTTTTTGGGAGCAGCAATGACGAGCATGGTTTTGGACGTGAAGAGCCCGCGCGAACGGCGCGGATGGAACGAGTGGATCAGGCGGGCGGCATCGTCGGCGCATGGTTTCACACTGATCGAATTGATGATCGTGCTGGCGATCGTCGGCGTCGTCGCGGCTTACGCGATTCCCGCGTATCAGGACTATCTGGCGCGCAGCCGCGTGGGCGAGGGCTTGTCGCTCGCGGCATCGGCGCGTCTCGCGGTCGCGGAGAACGCGGCGAGCGGGGCGGATCTGGCGAGCGGCCATGCATCGCCGCCCGCGACGCGCAACGTGGAGTCCATTCACGTCGACAGCAATACCGGGCAGATCACCATCGCCTATACGACGCGCGTTGCGCCGGCGGGATCGAACACGCTGGTCCTGGTGCCTTCCGCGCCCGATAACGCCGATACTCCGACGGCGCGCGTCGCCCTCGCGCGAGGCACGGTGCAGGCGGGCACGATCACCTGGGAATGTTTCGCGGGCGGCAAGGCGGCGTCGTCGCTGCCGGCGCCGGGCGCGGGACCGTCGCCGGTGGAAGCGCCGACGCTGCAAGGCAAGCTCGCGCCGCCTGAATGCCGCGCCTGAGCACGCGAGTGAGCGAGTGAGCGAGCCGAACGGCGAGCGCGGCGGCGTAGAAGATTTCGCTGCCGCGCTTCACAGCGAGTTCGCGCGAAAGCGGGTGATTTCGTGGCATTTCCGGGCAGGCGGCGCACAGGGGCGGCAAAGTTTTGTATAGTGCGCCGGTTCCCGACGTTCCCAGCCCCTCATGCCTTCCCAAACCACCTCGTACGCGCGCTATCTCTGCTTCGCCGTTCTGTGTGCCGCGCTGACGTTTCCGTTCGCCGTCGTCAGCCACACGTATCCGATTCCAACCTTCTATGCCGAGTACAGCGCGCTCGCACTTTATCTGGCGCTCGGCGCGGCGGTCGCCGTGCTCGTGACCGTGTCCGAGCCGCGCGTGCCGTTCGCGTCGCCGGTCGTGGCGCTGATGCCGCTGCTGTTCGGCCTGGTGCTCGTCGCGCAGACGGTGCTGCTGCCTGTCGCGCAGCCTTCGATGAACTGGCTCGGCGGCGCCTATTTGCTGGCGTCGTTTGTCGCGGTGCATACGGGCTTTGGGCTGGCGCGGGCGGGGCTGTCGGAGAAGGCGTTGCGGGTCGGCGCGGCGGCGCTGATCGTCGGCGGCCTGTTCGCGGTGTTCTGCCAGACCGTGCAGATGTTCCATGCCGAAGTGAAGTTCTCGCCTCTGATCGTCGCGTACAACGTGATGACCGAGCGGCGCATGTTCGGCAACATGGCGCAGGCGAATCACCTCGCGACCGTCATCGCGTTCGCGCTTGCCGGCGCGCTTTACTTCGTGCAGACGCGGCGCATGCCGGTCGCGGTGTGGCTTCCGCTGTCGGCGGTGTTTTCGTTCGGGCTTGCGCTGACAGTGTCGCGCGGGCCGTGGGTGCAGACGGCGGTGATCGTCGTGGCGGGATTGTGGATGGCGTTCGCGCAGGGTCGCTCGGCCGCAGCCGAAGACCTCGACGCGCCCGCACGCCGCAATCGACGCGACATGCGCGCATGGATCATCCCGATCGCGCTTGGCGTGCTGTTTCTCGTGGTGAACGCGGGCGTGCGCTGGGCCAACGTGAGGTTCCAACTGGATCTGGCGCAATCGGCGGCGGAGCGCATGCAGGACGCGAACCAGATCGCGCCGCGCCTCGCGCTGTGGAAGTACGGCTGGACGATGTTCACGACGCATCCGCTCCTGGGCGTCGGCTGGGGCGAGTTTCCGCGCTATCAGTTCGATCTCGTGCGCGAACTGGGCGGCGTCGAGATCGCGAACAACGCGCACGACATCTTCATCGACTTGCTGGCGAAGACGGGTCTGCTGGGCATGGGCGTGCTGGTCGCCGGCATCGTGCTGTGGCTGATCCGCGTGCTGCGCGCGCCGCATACGCCCGCGCGCATTTTCGGGCTCTCGCTGTTGGGCGTGCTGATGATGCATGCGCTCGTCGAGTACCCGCAGCAGTACATGTTCTTTTTGATGCCGGCGATGCTCGTCATCGGCCTGCTCGAAACGCGGCCGTTGCGGCTGGTCGCGCGTCCGCTGTCGTATGGCGTATATGTGACGCTCGTCGCGGGCGGCCTGGTCGCGCTGTACCCGACGATGCAGGATTATCACCGCGCCGAAGTGCTCTATTACGGCTCGCGGCCGGCGGAGCAGTATCGCGACGATCCGTCGTTTCTGTTCGGCGCTTGGGGCCAGTACGGCGCCGCGACGCTGCTGCCGATGAACGCGCAGAACATCGAAGCGAAGCTGGCCGCGCATCGGCAGGCGCTCGCGCTGCTGCCGGGGGAGACGGTGCTGCGGCGTTACGCGGTGTTGCAGGCGCTGGCGGGTCAGCGCGAGGAAGCGCTCGATACGATGGCGCGCCTCAAGATTTTCGCGACGCAGCTCAAGGACTGGCCGACGCAGCTCGAGGCGGTGTATCGGTCGATCGACGAGATCGGCGCGCCGCTCGCTCCGTTTAAGGCGGAGTTAGTGAAGCTATATGGCAAGCCGGCGGGGGCGGTTCAGGACCCGGAGGAAGACGAGGACGACTGAGCGCGGGCTAGGCGCTCGCTACCCAATCCCCCGACTTGCCGCCATGCTTTTCCATGACCTTCACATTGGTGATGGTCATGCCTCGATCCACCGCCTTGCACATGTCGTAGATGGTGAGCAGCCCGACTTGCACGGCGGTGAGCGCTTCCATCTCCACGCCCGTGCGTCCGACGGTCTCGACCCGCACTTCGCAGTGAACGCCGGGCAAGTTCTCATCGATGGAAAAGTCCACTGCGACGCGCGTCAGCGCAAGCGGATGACACAGCGGAATCAGATCGGCGGTGCGCTTCGCGCCCTGGATTGCCGCGATGCGCGCCACGCCGAGCACGTCGCCTTTTTTCGCGCGGCCTTCGCGGATCAGTGCGAGCGTGCCGTCGAGCATCGCGATCGAGCCGCGCGCCACTGCAATGCGCCGCGTCTCGCCCTTGTCGCCGACATCGACCATGTGCGCCTCGCCGGCGGCATTGAAATGTGTGAGTCCGGACATCGCGTCCTCCTTTGAGCGGGCGCCTATCATACCAGCGTGATCCGGCGCGTTTTTCGCCGAAGTCGGCGGTTCGCCGGTCATGGCGCACTTGATACGATAAGCGTGTTTCCGTCATCCAGCCGGTCATGCACCTGAACCGTCCGAGCCGTGCGCTCATCCTCGCGTTGTGCCTGAGTCAGGCCGTGCCGTCCGTCGCCCTCGCGCAGACGGCGGCGTCGCCTGCCGGCGCGAGCGCCGCGCAGCCGCGAGAGGAAACGAGCGCAGCCGGCGAGCCGCAGGTCGCGGACGGCGTCTTCGGCGTCTATGGCGGCGCGGAAAGCCGCTTCGCCAACCGGCCCGGCGCGATGGCCGGCCTGCGCGCGCCGCTTTCATCGGTGCAACTTCCGGACCTCGGCGACGGCTCCGGCGGCACGCTTTCGCCGCAAGCCGAGCGCCGCGTCGGCGAGCGGATGATGCGCGAAGTGCGCTCCGATCCGGACTACCTCGACGACTGGCTGATGCGCGATTACCTCGATTCGATCGCGTCCAAACTGTCCGCCGCCGCCGCCACGCAGTATCTCGGCGGCTATCGGCCCGACTTCGAATTGTTCGCCGTCCGCGATCCGCAGATCAACGCGTTCTCGATGCCCGGCGGTTTCATCGGCGTGAACACGGGGCTCGTGTCCGCGACGCAGACCGAGTCCGAACTGGCGTCGGTCGTCGGGCACGAAATGGGACACGTGCTTCAGCGCCACATCGCGCGCATGCTCGGCACGCAGGAGAAAAGCAGCTATGCAGCGCTTGCCGCGATGCTCGCCGGCCTGCTCGCCGGAGTGATGACGCGCAGCGGCGACCTCGGCATGGGCATCGCGATGGGCGGGCAGGCGTTCGCCGTCGACAATCAACTGCGCTTCTCGCGCGCCGCCGAGCACGAAGCGGATCGCGTCGGCTTCCAGATGCTCGCCGCAGCCGGCTACGATCCCTACGCGATGACCGCGTTCTTCGGCCGGCTCGACCGCGCGGCGATGGCCGATAACGGCGTGCCGGCCTACGCGCGCACGCATCCGCTGACGATCGAGCGCATCGCCGACATGGAGGACCGTGCGCGCCGCGTGCCGTATCGCCAGCCGCGTCAGTCGCCGGAATATGCGTTCGTGCGCGCCCGCGCCCGGGTGCTGCAGGTCAGCTACGCAAGCGACTATCGCGAAGTCGCGAGCCGCCTGAAGTACGAAATCGACGATCAGACGGCGTTCAATCCAGCGGCCAACTGGTATGGGATCGCGCTCGCGCGTTCGCTGACGAGCGATTTCGACGCCGCCAACGATGCGCTCGCGAAAGCGCGGCGGCTGTTCGAGGGCGAACAGGCGAGCGAGGCGGCCGTGGCGAATGAAACGCGCCGGGAACCGGCGCCGCCGGCGAGTGCGGGCGCCGCTGCCAGCAATGCGATCCCGCCGCAGCGCGGGCGCTTGACGGCGAAAAGCGTAGCCGGAGCGACGTCGCGGACTGCGGACATCGACGGTTCGCGAGCATTATCGGCGGCGAAGACTGCGCGGGGCGACGTTGCGCCACATCCTTTCAGCCTTGACGCTGGGAAAGCCGACCGCCCGGCGTCGGCCATCGGCGGAACCGCACAACCCGCGACGTTCCCCAGCGCGCTGTTCAGCAGCAGCGCGCACGGTGCACTGAGCGCATCGTCCGCATCGCCCGCATTGCCCGCATTGCCCGCCGACGCGCCCGCATCGCCGGACAGGAACGCCACGCTTCCGGCCGTGCACGTCACGGCGCAAACGTCGCGGCAGACTGCCCGCAGCACGCCAAGCCTCGACGTGCTTGCCGCCGATATCGCGCGTCGCGCGGGCCGGTATGACGACGCCATCCGGCTCGCGGAGATCGCGCAAACGCGCTGGCCCGCCTCGCACGCGGCGATCGACATTCATCTGCAGGCGTTGATCAGCGCACATCGCTATGCGCAAGCGCAGTCGCTCGCACGCCGGCAGACGCAGGCCGAGCCCGCCCGCGCCGATTGGTGGCTGTATCTCGCGCAGGCGAGCGCGGGTCTCAACGATCCGTTGCGCCAGCACGAAGCGATGGCCGAGAAGTTCGCGCTCGACGGCGCCTGGCCTTCCGCGATCCGCCAGTTGAAGGAAGCGCGCGATGTGAAAAGCGCGAGCTTCTACGATCTATCCACGATCTCCGCCCGCTTGCGCGACTTCGAGACGCGCTACAAGGAAGAGCGCGATCAGGACCAGAAAAGCTGACGCATCAGGGTTTCGACGCCGCACGCGCGGCCGGGCTCGCGACAAAGCCGAAGCGCCGCTCGACGTCCGCGCGTGCGATCGGCTGCAAGGGCAAGTCGACGGTATCGCGCCAGTGGAACACGCCGCCGTGCGAGGCGTCATCGACGGATGCGTGGCTCGCGAAAAGATCGAGATCGTGATCGTGCAGCGCGGCGATGCGCGCCGGCGATGCACCGTCGGAAAAGAGCAGGCCGCCTGCATCGTCGAGCCATGCGTGCGCCGGCTCGAACGGCGCGCCGGTCTGATCGGTCAGGCGAAGCGCGTCGTCTGCAAGCGAAAGCCGCACGATCCACGGCGTATAGGCCAGTTCCACATACACGCGCTGCGGGCCGTTCTGAAAGAACCACTGGCCCTCGGCGTCGCGCTCGTAATTGCGATTGATGAAGCCGATCAGCGCCTCATGCCGGATCACGTCGCCGAGCGCGCCGGCGGCCTGCGCCGCATCGTCGCGCATGCGCCACTGGCCGCGTCTGTCGAGCATGAGCCAGCCCGTGCAGTGCGGAACGTTGGGCCACTTGGCGAGCGCCTGCTTGACGATTTCATCCATGATTCATCCGCGAGGAAGGAAGTGCTCGAGATATCCGAATACGCGCTGCGAGAGCCAGTCGATGCGTCCGGGAAACGGCCCTGTCATGAAGCCGACATGCCCGCCGTGGTTCGGCTGATCGAGCGTCACGCATGCCGACACTTCCGCCTGCGACGGCAGCGCCGACTCGGGCAGGAACGGATCGTTGCGCGCATTCAGCACCAACGCCGGCACTTCGATGTGCTTCAGATGCGCGCGCGTCGTCGCACTCGACCAGTAGTGATCGGTGTCACGAAAGCCGTGTAGCGGCGCGGTGACGACATTGTCGAATTCATGAAGCGTGCGCGCGGCGAGCACGGCGTTGGGATCGTAAAGGCCGGGATGCTGCGCCAGTTTCGCGAGCGCCTTCTTCTTCAGCGACTTCAGGAAGCTGCGCGTGTAGACCATGCCGAAGCCTTGCGAGATCGCGTGGCCGCCCGCGTGGACATCGAGCGGAGCGGAGATCGCGGCGGCCGCGCTGATGATCGAGGCATCCGTGCCGCGCTCGCATAGCCAGCGCAGCAGCACGTTGCCGCCGAGCGAGACGCCCGCCGCGACGATCGGTCCCGCGTGCCGCTCGCGCAAGCGGCGCAGGATCCAGTCGGCTTCGGCGCTGTCCGCCAGGTGATAGAAGCGCGGCAGCAGGTTCAGCGGCCCGCTGCAACTGCGGAAGTGCGGCACGACGCCATGCCAGCCGCGTGCTTCGGCGGCGGCCATCATCGAGCGGGCGTAGTGGGAATCGGAACTGCCTTCGAGGCCGTGAAAGAGCACGAAGAGCGGGGCGGTGGACGCAACGTCGCGCGATGTGTGCGCGAGCCAGTCGAGATCGATGAAATCGCCGTCGGGCGTGTCCCATCGCTCGCGCCGATAGATGACCGCGGGCTTGCGGCCGAAGAGCGCCGGTACGATGGTCTGCGCATGCGCCGTCGGCAGCCAGCGGGGCGCGCTGTACAGCCATTCCTCAATAGGATCGAGGACGTTCGCAACCACGGCGGGAGCACTATCCACGAACGACGAATCGTGTTGCAACAACGGATCGCGCTTCATGGTCCTCCCCCGTCGAACGCCTTCTTCGATACTTCGTGCTTCAGTGCAGCGATCCCTTCCCGTGACGCAGCTTCACGGCGAACTGGCCGGCGGTTTCCATCGGCATCGTGCTCGCATGGATGTGCGCGATGCGCCATTCGCCGCGCTCGTGGACCATCACGTAGGTCGTGAAGATCAGGTGCGGCGAGGCGGTGCCCGCAGGCTGATGCGCTTCCGCAATCGCATACACGACGGTGCCGAGGCTGTCGTACACGCGGATATCGAGCGGCTCGATCGTGACCGGCTGCGCTTCGAGCTGCTTGCCGAGGCCCGCGCGTATGTTTTCGAGGCCGTGCAAATGCGTGCCGTCCGCGCAGATGCAGGTGGCGAATTCCTCGTCGATCCAGAGCGACATCACGGCATCGATGCTGTTGTCCGCGACGGCCTGATAGTAGGCGTTGAGCGTGTCGGCGGCGGCTTCGAACAGGCGGGCGAAACGTGGCATGGCGCGTGAGTCTCTGGGTATCGGTGCGGGACGCCATCGAACGGTGGCGCGCCGCATCGGTCATGGTTCAAGGCATGTCCCCGTTCGGGGACATCGCGTGTCCGTGCCCGCGAAAGGGCGGCGCGACGCGTCAACGATGCGCGAGCAGCATGCCGCGCAAATCGGCGAAAACCTGTTCCGCGGACAGTTCGCGAAGGCAGTTCAAATGGCCGAGCGGACACTCGCGGGCAAAGCATGGACTGCAATCAAGATGCAGCCATTGTACCTTTGCGAGGTCGGACAAGGGCGGCGTATGGCGCGGATCGGTCGAGCCGTAAACCGCGACGAGCGGCCGCTTGAGCGCCGCCGCGACGTGCATGAGCCCCGAGTCGTTGGTGACGACCGCGCTCGCCCGCGCGATCAGCGCGCACGCTTCCCCGAGCGATGTCTGCCCGCACAGGTTGCGCACGTTCTGCGCGCGTTCCGCGATGGCCTGTGCGGCGGCCGAATCCTTGTTCGACCCCAGCGCGACGATGCGCGCATACGGGAACGACTGCGCGACGAACTGCGCCAGCGACGCGAAATGCTCCGGCGGCCAGCGTTTCGCGGGACCATATTCCGCGCCGGGACAGAACACGACGAGCGGCGCGCGGGTGTCGAGATTGAAGCGCGCCGAAACGCGCACGGCTTCGTTCGGGTCCGCTTCGAGGCGCGGCACGGGCAAGATCTGCGCGTCGCCCGTCCGCGCTTCGCGGGGCTGCGCGTACTTGTCGACGAACGGCAGCTTCGCGCCCGGCGCATAGGCGAGGGCGGCGTAGTGCACGGTCATCGGCGGACGATCGGTCTTCGGCGGATTCGGGTGGCGCACGTTCAGCAGCCCGTAGCGGCTTTCGCCCTTGTAGCCGATGCGCAGCCGGATGCCGGCCATCCACGGCAGCAGCGCGGATTTCATCGAGTTCGGCAGGACGTAGGCGGCGTCGTAACCGACATCGCGCAAATCGCTCGCGAGCTGCCAGCGGCGCAGCAGTTGCAGCTTGCCGTGGGCGAGGTCGGTGGCGTAGACGGCGTGAATTTCCGGCATGCGCTCGAGCACGGGCGCAACCCACGAGGGCGCGACGGCATCGATCACGATGCGCGGATGCAGCTTCTTCAGAAGCGTAAAGAGCGGCTGCGCCATCAATGCGTCACCGATCCAGTTCGGTGCTATAACCAGCGCACGGCGCATCGTTCGTTATCCGATCTCAAAATAGTGGCGGCTCTCCGCGATGATGCGGGAGGCGCGCAAGTCTTGTTGGTATGTGGGGCGGCCGGCATCGCACGGCCAGGCGGCGCATCCAGACACGAGCGCGCGGCCCGCCGGGACGGACCGCGCTCGTGACGACGCACGTCAGCGTCCGGTCAATGGCCCTTGATGACTTCGCCGTCTTTCAGCTTGTAGCGCGTGCCGCAATACGGGCAGCGCGCCTCGCCGTGCGACACGTCCAGAAACACGCGCGGATGCGTGCTCCAGCGTTGCATCTTCGGATTCGGGCAGAACGCGGGGATGTCCTTCGCCGACAACTCCACCAGCGGCATTTCCTTCAGGTCGCTCATTGCACTCTCTTTTCAATGTCGTTCGTTGCTCGCGGCAAGCGGGCCGCGCGGCCCGCCGCTGCATCAGACTTTCGCAAGCCAGCTCGCGTACTTCTCGTTCTTCCCGCCGACCACGTCGAAGAATGCGCTTTGCAGCTTCTCCGTGATGGGACCGCGCTTGCCCGAGCCGATGGTGCGGTTGTCGAGTTCGCGGATCGGCGTCACTTCGGCGGCCGTGCCGGTGAAGAACGCTTCGTCGCAGGTATAGACCTCGTCGCGCGTGATGCGCTTCTCGATCACCGGAATGCCGAAGTCGCGCGCCAGCGTAAGCACCGTGTCGCGCGTGATGCCGTCGAGGCACGACGACAGGTCCGGCGTGTACAGCTTGCCGTTGTTCACCAGGAAGAAGTTCTCGCCGGAGCCTTCGGACACGTAGCCGTCGACGTCGAGCAGCAGGGCTTCGTCGTAGCCGTCGGTCACGGCTTCCTGATTCGCGAGAATCGAGTTCACGTACCAGCCCGACGCTTTCGCGCGGACCATCGACACGTTCACGTGATGGCGCGTGAACGACGACGTCTTCACGCGGATGCCCTTCGCCAGGCCGTCTTCGCCGAGGTACGCGCCCCACGGCCACGCGGCGATCGCCACATGGATGGTGTTGCCCTTCGCGGACACGCCGAGCTTCTCCGAGCCGACCCAGATGATCGGGCGGATGTAGCACGATTCCAGCTTGTTCTCGCGCACGACTTCGAGCTGCGCGGCTGAGAGCGTGGCGTGATCGAACGGAACGTCCATCTGGAAGATCTTCGCCGAGTTGAGCAGACGCTTGGTGTGCTCCTGCAGGCGGAAGATGGCCGTGCCGCTCGCGGTCTTGTATGCGCGGACGCCCTCGAACACGCCCATGCCGTAGTGCAGCGTGTGGGTCAGAACGTGGATGTTGGCGTCTCGCCAGTCGATGAGCTTGCCATCCATCCAGATCTTGCCGTCGCGGTCGGCCATTGACATACGCTTCTCCTAGCTGTCTCGTTCAGTAGTTTCGATGGAACCGTGTCCGCCGCTCAAGCGCCGGTTATTAGCCGGTCGACTGCCGATTGCCTGCTGTTTGTCTGTAGAAGCATGCAAAACGCAGGCTCGGCGCAAAGGCGGTGAAAGACCGCCATTTTAGCGTCTTTTGACAATTGGACCGAGCTAAAAGCGCCTTTCGCGCCGCTATACTTTGCCTTTCACCGCGAACGTGAATGGCAGCTTCGATCTTTTCGGTTCTTCTTTCGGATCGTCGCGCAGCTCATCGGGGACGGGCGGTGGCTCGCAGTATCCGCTTCACCTTGCTTCACCTTGCTTTACGTTTTCCGCGCGCTTTGTGTTGCAGCCGCATCGGGCGGCGCTCGCCATGAATCAGCGCGCATCGGCATCGCAATAATTTGGCCTCGCATCCGTCCATGCTCGACCGCCTGTCCCACACGAATCGCCGTGCATTTCTCGAAGGTGTCCGCACCTTTTCTCCCGCCATTCTCGCCACGTTTTCGTGGGGCCTCGTGACCGGCGTCGCGATGAGCAAGTCGGTGCTCACGCTGCCGCAGGCGCTCGGCATGTCGTTCGCGGTCTACGCGGGATCGTCGCAGCTCGCGGCGCTGCCGCTTTTCGCCGCGAAGCTGCCGCTCTGGACGCTGCTGCTGACCGCCGCGATGGTGAACCTGCGCTTCGTCATTTTTAGCGCCGGGCTCGCGCCGCACTTTTCCCATCTGCCGATGTGGCGCCGCGTGCTGATCGGTTACTTCAACGGCGACATCATCTATCTGATGTTTTCGAAGCGGAATTTCGCGCCGGCCGACCGGGCCGGGAAGGAAGCGTTCTTCTGGGGGCTCGCGCTCGTGTGCTGGTTGTGGTGGCAGGTCTCGTCGGTCGCCGGCATGCTGCTCGCGAGTTTGATCCCGGCCAACTGGGGACTGGAACTGGCGGGCACGCTCGCGCTGATTCCGCTGATCGTTTCGGCCATCGCGACGCGCTCCACGCTCGCCGCCGTGGCCGTCGCGAGTGTCGTGGCGCTGCTCGCGTTCGATCTGCCGTATCGGCTGAGCCTGCCGCTCGCGGTGCTCGCCGCGCTGCTGGCCGGCACGCTCGCCGATGTCATCGCGGACCGCTCGAGGCCGGCGGCGCTGCCTGCGGCGGACGCCGAAGCGCCCCCCGCACCCGACGCTGAATCCGACACCATGAGGCGCGCGCAATGACCTCGCTCCAGACCTGGCTGGCGATTCTCGGCATGGGCCTCGTCACCGCGGCGACGCGCGCATTCTTCTTGTTCGGCGGCGAGCGCACGGTGCTGCCGCCGCGCGTCCAGCGCGTGCTGCGGTACGCGCCAGCGGCCGCGCTCGCGGCTGTCGTCGTGCCGGGCGTGCTGGAAACGCCCGCTGGCCTTTCCGTCGCGCTGTCGAATCACGCGATGTGGGCCTCGCTCGCCGCACTCGCGTATTACTTGTGGCGGCGCGGGATGATGGGCACGATCGCCGTCGGCATGATCGCTTTCACGCTGCTGAGGCTCGTTGCGTGAGCCGCCGAAAACCGCTGCCTGCCATCGACGGATGCGCAAATACGCATCATCAAGCATTGCGGGCTAGAGCAGACGGGCCATTCAGTTAAAATGACGGTCTTTCCTGTCGCAGAGCGAGGTCGAAAGTGAGTCCGGCAGTCACCGCGCAACGGTTGTGCAGCTCGCCGCCTCCGGCAGAATCGCCGCAGCCGTGCGTCCGCGCCAACCCGGCGCACACGCGTTGCGGCCCGCCGTCCGACTCCTTCCCTCCGCATTCCAGCCGCGCGCTCATATTACTTGCGCGGCCTTCGCCCCCAGATTGATCCACGCGCGGGGCGCACCTTTCCAGTCCCCCGCCGCATGTCCCCGAAGCAGCCGCATCCAGCCGCTTCTTCGCCCGAACCGCTTTTCTGACTAACGTTGACTCCCATGACGAAAGTACTGCGTTTCACCGATCTGATCGCCGAAGGCAAAGTCTCTGGCAAGCGTGTATTCATCCGCGCGGACCTCAACGTGCCGCAGGACGACGCCGGCAACATCACCGAGGACACGCGCGTGCGCGCCTCCGTCCCGGCGATCAAGGCCGCGCTCGAAGCGGGCGCCGCCGTGATGGTTACTTCCCATCTGGGCCGCCCGACCGAAGGCCAGTTCAAGCCGGAAGATTCGCTCGCGCCGGTCGCGAAGCGCCTCTCGGAACTGCTGGGCCGCGATGTTCCGCTCGTCGCGAACTGGGTCGATGGCGTCGACGTGCAGCCGGGCGAGGTCGTGCTGCTCGAAAACTGCCGTTGCAACAAGGGCGAGAAGAAGAACGACGACGGCCTCGCGCAAAAGCTCGCGAAGCTCTGCGACATCTACGTGAACGACGCGTTCGGCACCGCGCATCGCGCCGAGGCGACCACGCACGGCATCGCGAAGTACGCGAGCGTCGCGTGCGCCGGGCCGCTGCTCGCCGCCGAACTCGACGCGCTCGGCAAGGCGCTCGGCAACCCGAAGCGTCCGCTCGTCGCGATCGTCGCCGGGTCGAAGGTGTCGACCAAGCTGACCATTTTGAAATCTCTGGCGGAGAAGGTGGATCAACTGATCGTCGGCGGCGGAATTGCCAACACGTTCATGCTCGCGTCGGGCCTGAAGATCGGCAAGTCGCTGGCGGAAGCGGACCTCGTCGGCGAGGCGAAGGAAATCATCGAGCAGGCGCGCGCGCGTGGCGCTTCCGTGCCGATTCCGAGCGATGTCGTGACCGCGAAGGAATTCGCCGCGACCGCGAAGGCGGAAACGAAGCCCGTCGCCGATGTCGCCGACGACGACCTGATTCTCGACATCGGCCCGGACACCGCCAACGCGCTCGCCGCGCAACTGGCGACTGCCGGCACCATCGTATGGAACGGCCCGGTCGGCGTGTTCGAGTTCGACCAGTTCGGCAACGGCACGAAGACGCTTGCGCAGGCAATTGCGAATTCGTCGGCGTTCTCGATCGCGGGCGGCGGCGACACGCTCGCGGCCATCGCGAAGTACGACATTCACGACAAGGTCAGCTATATCTCGACCGGCGGCGGCGCGTTCCTCGAATTCCTCGAAGGCAAGACGCTGCCCGCGGTGGAAGTGCTTCAGTCCCGCGCCGGGGCTTGAGGCGTTGGCCGCCCGAAACGATCCGGCGAAAGCAGGCAAGCAGGGCGCGCAAGCAGCCGGCGGCGCGCAAGCAGATGAAGTCAGGGACGTGATCGTGGGCGGCGCATCGGGCGATGCGCTCGATGCCGCTGCCGAAGCGGCGCTGGTCATCGCGGAGGCGGCCCGGACGGACGGGCCGTCCGCCGACGAAAGCCAGGGCCAGCAACAGAACGAAAGTCAGGACGAAAGCGAAGGCGAGGCCGAACTGCCGGCGCCGCCTGTAGTCATCATCGGCGGCGTGGCCACGCAGGCCGAGAAAGAAATCGATAAAGCGACGCCGGCACTGACCGGCGCGCGCGCGCAAGCGGTGAGCAACACGTCACCGTTGGCGCAACGTGCTCGCAGCGTTGTCACGGGCGATCCCACTGAGACGAGGAATTCCATGCATCGCGCCACCAAGATTGTTGCCACCATCGGCCCGGCTTCGAGCAACCCCGGCATCCTGCTTCAGATGATGCAGGCGGGGCTCGACGTCGTTCGCTTCAACTTCTCGCACGGCACCGCCGACGATCATCGCCAGCGCGCCGAATGGGTGCGGGAGGCGGCGCGTCAGGTGGGCCGCGAGGTCGCGATCATGGCGGACCTGCAAGGTCCGAAGATCCGCGTCGGCAAGTTCGAAAACAACAAGACGATGCTCGTTGCGGGCAATCCGTTCGTCCTCGATGCCAATTGCGAGCTCGGCAACAACGAGCGCGTCGGCCTCGATTACAAGGATCTGCCGCGCGACCTGCGCGCGGGCGACACGCTGCTGCTCAACGACGGCCTCATCGTCCTCGACGTGACGCGCGTGATCGGCGAAGAGATTCATACGACCGTCAAGGTCGGCGGCGAACTGTCGAACAACAAGGGCATCAACCGGCAGGGCGGCGGGCTGACCGCGCCCGCGCTGACCGAGAAGGACATGGAGGACATCAAGACGGCGATGTCGCTCGGCGCGGATTTCGTCGCGGTCTCCTTCCCGAAGAACGCGACGGACATGGAAATGGCGCGGCAACTCGCGAACATCGCGGGCGCGCCTTACGGCATCAAGCCGAAGATGATCGCGAAGATCGAGCGCGCCGAAGCCATTCCGGCGCTGCAAGGCATCCTCGACGCGTCCGACGGCATCATGGTCGCGCGCGGCGATCTCGCGGTGGAAGTCGGCAACGCGGCGGTGCCGGCGCTGCAAAAGCGCATGATCCGCATGGCGCGCGAGTCGAACAAGCTCGTGATCACCGCGACGCAGATGATGGAATCGATGATCCACGCGCCCGTGCCGACGCGCGCGGAAGTATCGGACGTCGCGAACGCCGTGCTCGACGGCACCGACGCCGTGATGCTTTCCGCCGAGACGGCTGCGGGCAAGTACCCGGTCACGACCATCGAGACGATGGCCGCCGTGTGCGTCGAAGCGGAGAAGTCCGAAGAGTCGCAACTGGACCGCGACTTCCTCGACCGGACGTTCACGCGCATCGACCAGTCCATCGCGATGGGCGCGCTGTTCACGGCGTATCACCTCGGCGCGAAGGCCGTCGTGGCGCTGACCGAGTCCGGCTCCACCGCGCTGTGGATGTCGCGCCACTGGTCGCACGTTCCGATCTTCGCGCTGACGCCGCGTGTGGGCAGCGAACGCACGATGTCGCTGTACCGGAACGTCACGCCGCTGCATCTCGACACCAACATGGACCGCGACACCGCGCTCAATCAGGCGCTCGAAGTGGTCGTGTCGAAAGGCTATGCGGCGCGCGGCGATATGGTCGTGCTCACCGTCGGCGAACCGATGGGGCAGGCGGGCGGCACGAACACGCTGAAGATCGTGCGCGTCGGCGATCATTTCTGACGGCCCCGCGTAATTTCGAGAACGATGCGCGGTCAAGCGCCGCGCGGTTTCACCTGTATTGCAAAGCGCGCAAGACGACGCACGGCGGCTCGCCCCGCCGGCGTCCGTCGCTGCCAGCCATAGGCCGAAAAACTGCCGCAGAGCAGAATCGTGCGCGCCGGATTTTCGTTTCACATCATGGAGTTCCACAATGCCTCTCGTATCAATGCGTCAATTGCTGGATCACGCGGCCGAACACGGCTACGGCCTCCCGGCATTCAACGTGAACAACCTCGAACAGGTGCAGGCGATCATGTCGGCCGCGAACGAAATCAACGCGCCGGTGATCATGCAGGCGTCGGCTGGCGCCCGTAAATACGCAGGCGAAGCGTTCCTGCGGCATCTGATCGAAGCGGCGGTCGAGTCGTATCCGCATATTCCGGTCGTGATGCATCAGGATCACGGCCAGTCGCCGGCGGTGTGCATGGCCGCGATCCGCTCGGGCTTCACCAGCGTGATGATGGACGGCTCGCTCGAAGCCGACGGCAAGACCGTCGCGTCCTACGACTACAACGTCGAGGTGTCGCGCAAGGTGGTCGAGTTCTCGCATTCGATCGGCGTGACCGTCGAAGCGGAGCTGGGCGTGCTCGGCTCGCTCGAAACGATGAAGGGCGACAAGGAAGACGGCCACGGCGCCGAAGGCACGATGACGCGCGAACAGTTGCTGACGGACGTCGAGCAGGCCGCCGACTTCGTCAAGCTCACGCAATGCGACGCGCTGGCGATCGCCATCGGCACGTCGCACGGTGCGTACAAGTTCTCGAAGAAGCCGACCGGCGATATCCTTGCGATCGACCGCATCAAGGAAATCCACCAGCGCATTCCGAACACGCACCTCGTGATGCACGGTTCGTCGTCGGTGCCGCAGGAGTTGCTGGCGGAAATCCGCGAATTCGGCGGCGACATGAAGGAAACCTACGGCGTGCCGGTCGAAGAGATTCAGGAAGGCATCAAGCACGGCGTGCGCAAGGTGAACATCGACACCGACCTGCGTCTCGCGATTACCGGCGCGATCCGCCGCTATCTGTTTGAAAATCCGTCGAAGTTCGATCCGCGCGACTATCTCAAGCCCGCGCGCGAAGCCGCGAAGGAAATCTGCCGCCAGCGTTACATGCAGTTCGGCTGCGAAGGCCAGGCGGGCAAGATTAAGCCGATTTCGCTCGACAAGATCGCCGAGAAGTACAAGTCCGGCGAGCTTGCGCAGATCGTGAAGTGACAGCGGGTCGAAGCCTCACGCTGTTTGTAAAGTAAAATCAACGGGTTCCGGCGACGGGACCCGTTCGCATTTCTCGTTTGCCCCATCAGTCGCCGCTCGCACAGCAAGCGGCGACTCACTTTTTTTACGCCTCTTCGGTACATGACGATGTCCACGCTCTACGAATCCACGATCAAATCGCTGCCGCTGCTCGGCCGTGGCAAGGTCCGCGACAACTACGCCGTCGGTCAGGACAAGCTCCTCATCGTGACGACCGACCGCCTTTCCGCATTCGACGTCGTCATGGGCGAGCCGATCCCGAACAAGGGCCGCGTGCTGAACCAGATGGCCGATTTCTGGTTCGAGAAGCTCGGCCACATCGTGCCGAACCACAATACGGGCATCGATCCGGCGAGCGTCGTCGCTGAAGACGAAGTCGAGCAGGTGAAGGGCCGCGCGGTCGTCGTGAAGCGCCTGGAACCGATTCTCGTGGAAGCCGTCGTGCGCGGTTATCTCGCGGGCAGCGGCTGGAAGGACTATCAGGCGACGGGCGCGGTGTGCGGCGTGCAGCTTCCGCCCGGCCTTCAGAACGCCGAAAAGCTCCCCGAGCCGATTTTCACGCCGGCGGCCAAGGCCGAAATGGGCCATCACGACGAAAACATCACCTACGATGACATGGAGCGCCGCATCGGCACCGAACTGTCGGCGACGATCAAGCGCATCTCCATCCAGCTGTACAAGGAAGCGGCCGAGTACGCGGCGACGCGCGGCATCATCATCGCGGATACGAAGTTCGAGTTCGGTCTCGACAACAAGGGCGAGCTGTATCTGATGGACGAAGTGCTCACCGCCGATTCGTCGCGTTTCTGGCCCGCCGATGGCTATCAGGTCGGCACCAATCCGCCGTCCTTCGACAAGCAGTTCGTGCGCGACTGGCTGGAAACGCAGCCGTGGAAGAAAGAGCCGCCCGCGCCGAAGCTGCCTGACGATGTGATCGCGAAGACATCGGAGAAGTATCAGGAAGCGCTGCAACGCCTCACGGGGCAGACGCTCGCGTAAGCGTCATTCGATCAAGAGCCAAGGAACGTAGCGATATGAGTGAAGTGCAGACCGGAGCGCATGCGCACGACGCGCCGCTCGTCGGCGTGCTGATGGGTTCCAGTTCCGACTGGGACGTGATGAAGAACGCGGTGGCGATCCTCCAGGAATTCGGCGTGCCGTACGAGGCGAAGGTCGTGTCCGCGCACCGCATGCCCGACGAGATGTTCGACTACGCCGAGCGCGCCCGTGAACGCGGCGTGCGGGCGATCATCGCCGGTGCGGGCGGCGCGGCGCATCTGCCGGGCATGCTCGCGGCGAAGACCACGGTGCCCGTGCTCGGCGTGCCGGTGGCGAGCAAGTACCTGAAGGGCGTCGATTCGCTGCATTCGATCGTGCAGATGCCGAAGGGCGTGCCTGTCGCGACATTCGCGATCGGCGAGGCGGGCGCGGCGAACGCGGCGCTGTTCGCGGTATCGATTCTGAGCGTCACCGATTCCCGTTATGCCGAAGCGCTCGCCGCTTTTCGCGTGAAGCAGAACCAGGCCGCGCGGGACATGGCGCTGCCGCCGCTCTGATCTTTTGCCCTGACATGAACCCACAATCCTCCCCCAACTCTCCGATTCTGCCGGGCGCGTGGCTCGGCATGGTCGGCGGCGGCCAGCTTGGCCGCATGTTCTGCTTCGCCGCGCAATCGATGGGCTATCGCGTCGCCGTGCTCGATCCCGACGAGACGAGCCCGGCGGGCGCGGTCGCGGATCGCCACATCCGCGCCGCCTACGACGACCGCGCCGCGCTGACCGAACTCGGCCGCCTGTGCGCGGCGGTGTCGACGGAATTCGAGAACGTGCCGGCCGCGAGCCTCGAAACGCTTGCGAGCTACACGTTCGTCAGCCCCGCTGCGAGTTGCGTGGCGATTGCGCAGGATCGCGTCGCGGAGAAGCGCTTCATCGCGCAGGCAGGCGTGCCGGTCGCGCCGCATGTGGTGATCGAATCGCCCGAGGCGCTCGAGGCCCTCGCCGACGACGACATCGCCGCCGTGCTGCCGGGCATCCTCAAGACCGCGCGGCTCGGCTACGACGGCAAAGGCCAGATGAGCGTGCGCAATGCGCAGGAAGTCCGCACCGCATATGCGTCGCTGTCGGGCGTGCCGTGCGTGCTCGAAAAGCGCATGCCGCTCAAGTACGAAGTGTCGGTGCTGATCGCGCGCGGCGGCGACGGCAAGTCGGCCGTGTTCCCGCTTGCGCAGAACACGCACGTCAACGGCATTCTCGCGAAGACGATCGTTCCCGCACCGGACGCGTCCGCTGCGCTCGTCGCGCAGGCACAGGACGCGGCGCTGACGATTGCCGCGAAGCTCGGCTATGTCGGCGTGCTGTGCGTGGAGTTCTTCGTGCTGGAAGACGGCTCGCTGATCGCCAATGAAATGGCGCCGCGCCCGCACAATTCCGGCCACTATACGGTCGATGCCTGCGCCACCAGCCAGTTCGAGCAGCAAGTCCGCACGATGACCGGTATGCCGCTCGGCGACACGCGCCAGCATTCGCCGGCCGCGATGCTGAACCTGCTCGGCGATATCTGGTTCGACGGCGAGAAGAAGGACAAGGCGCGCGCACCGGCGTGGATCGACGTCGCGGCGATGCCGGCGGCGCGGCTGCATCTGTACGGCAAGGAGGAAGCGCGTCCGGGCCGCAAGATGGGGCACATCAATTTCACGGCGGCGACGCTGGAAGAAGCACGCACGGCGGCGCGCGACTGTGCGCGAATGCTGCATATTCCGCTGGACTGAGTTTTGAAGCAGCACAAGCAATGACCATCATCTATCCGAGCGCCGCGCAGATCGACGAGGCCGCGGCCCTGCTCGATGCGGGCGAACTCGTCGCGTTCCCGACCGAGACGGTCTACGGTCTCGGCGGCGACGCCGAGAATCCCGAAGCCATTGCGCGTATCTATGCGGCAAAGGGACGGCCGGCGAATCATCCGGTGATCGTGCATCTCGCGCCGGAGGCCGATCCGGGCTACTGGGTCCGCGAGTTGCCCGCCGATGCGCAGAAACTCATCGATGCGTTCTGGCCCGGGCCGCTGACGCTCATTCTGAAGCGCGCATCGCATATTCCGGCGGCGGTGAGCGGCGGGCAGGATTCGGTCGGCGTTCGGTGTCCTTCGCATCCGGTCGCGCAGCGTTTGCTGTCGGCGTTTCACGCGCGGCGTGATGGCACGGGCAGGCAGGGCGGCGTGGCGGGGCCATCGGCGAACCGGTTCGGGCACGTCAGTCCGACGACCGCGCAGCATGTCCGCGATGAATTCGGCGGCGCCGTTCATGTGCTCGATGGCGGGGCGGCGGACGTGGGTATCGAATCGACGATTCTGGATTTGTCGCGCGGCTTTCCGGCATTGCTGAGGCCGGGGCATGTGAGTCCGCAAGCGATCGCCGATGTGATTGGCGAAGCGCCGCGTCTGCCCGATGGCAGCGATGCGACCGCGCCGCGTGCATCGGGTACGCTGAAGGCGCATTACGCGCCGAGGACGCCGCTCGCGCTGCTGCCGTTTGCGTCGATCGAGCCGATGCTGGCGGCGTTGCAGCCGGCGGATGGAAGGAAGGTTGCGCTGGTGGCGCGGGCGTCGAGCGCGGGTGCGTGGGCGCGGGCGCCGCATGTGCATTTCATTGCCGCGCCGGAAGATCCGCAGAGCTATGCGCGTGCGCTGTATGGCTTGCTGCGGGCGCTGGACCGGGCGGATGTCGAGCGCATCTTCGTGGAGAAGCTGCCGGAGTCGATTGAGTGGATCGCGGTGAACGACCGGTTGGGAAGGGCGGCGGCGGCGTTCGAGGGGGAGTGAATGGCGGTCGTGCCGACGAGCTGGACGGCACTAGCCGCCCGAATCGCGACTTCTTCGACATCGCAAATGGCGTCGCGCTGTGGACGACGCCAGGAAATGCAGTCTTGCCCCGCTCATAGCGCGAGTCTTGCATTAACGGTAAAGCCCCGCACAACGCGGGGCCACCGAAAACCTTATTTCCCCAATCCCGCCGCCGCAATCTTCTGCTCCGCCGTCTGCGCATAAAGCGCATGCAGATGCGTCGTCGGATGCACGGTATCCGCGTACATATACGTCTGGTCCGCGTCCGGCGTCGTGCGCGTCTGCGGCGAGCAGAAAAGCGACGTCGCGAAGTCGCTCGGATTCGGCTCGCCATAGGCCTTCGCCGCCGCCGCCATCGCCTGCAGATTGCAGCCCGTGCCCGTGTTCGACACCGCGAAACCGTATTGCTGATAGTTCGCCGTGATGTTGGCAAGCGGTCCGGCGATATCCAGGAAGATCACCTTCGACATCAGCCCCGTCTTCGTCAGCGCGGCGGCGAGCGCCTGATTGAAGCCGAGCGATGCCTGCGACAGCAGCGCCCGCGTCGTCGCGGTGCTCATCATGCCCTGCGGCGTCGCGCCGATGTCCGGCACATTCGACACGAGCACGTGCGTCGCGCCGCCCTGCACGATCTTGCCGACGATACCCGCCAGATCGATCGCCGCCTGCCCGATCGCCGCCGACGCCTGCGCGGGCGTCATCTGTCCCGCCTGAACCGCGGTCAGGTTGTACAGGATGTCGTTCGCGCCGCCGCTGACGATGACCAGTTGCCCGGCGTTGAAGCTGCCATGCGACGTCAGATAGTTCGTGACCTGCGTCGCGACCGGCACCGTCAGGGCGCCCGCGTAGTTCGCCGGGTCCGTGCCGCGATGGCCGATGCCCACCGGATTCGTCACCCGCGAGCCGCCCTGCGCGTAGCCCAAGCCCGCCTGCGCCGCCGGCGGCGTGCCGAAGCCGCCGGTCATCGCCGGCGTCAGGGTGTCGCCGTAATACTGGGCGACGTTCTGCACCCACACCTGGTCAGGGTTCGTCGTGAAGCGTCCGCCGCCGAAGTTCGCCGCCGCGACGGGCGTGTAGGTGCCGACGTCCGACAGGCTGTCGCCGAACGATACGACCTGCAGCTTGATTCCGCCGGCCGGCGTCGAGTTGTTGTCGTCTGAACCGCCGCCGCACGAGGCGAGCAGGGCGAGTGCCGCGCTCGCGGTGGCGATGCGGGCGTAGCGCACCAGGGCGGCGCGCGTGGAACGATGCTTCTTCATGGACCTCGTCTCCGTTCTTCGGTTTTGTACTTGTCTCGCGGCGCTTGCATGTGCCGCTCGTGCTGCTGCATCGGATTGTGCCGCAAGCAGGGCGGATGTCGAGCGATGCCATTCATCTCGCCCCGCCGCGTCTTAGAGCGTACACGCCGCGCGCGCCTCATCGCGCGTGACTTCGTAGAACAATTCTTCGGTCGCCGGTCCGCGAAATGGGCGGACCACGCGGGTTTCACCCGACTGACAGCCGGGCCGCGCCGGGGTCCATCGCGCGCATTACTCGTCGGCGGCGGCCTTGCCCGGGCCTTCGTAGACCCATTCGAGCAGCGCGTCGTGGGCGGCGCGGGCCGCTTCTGCGCGCGGATCGTTGATGAAGCTGACGACCACGTAGCTCTGCCCATCCGCCGCGCCGACATAGCCGGCGATCGCGCGCACGTCGCGCAACGTGCCGGTCTTGATGTGCGCGTTGCCGCCCGCGCCCGCGTTCGCGAGCCGGTTGCGCATGGTTCCGTCGACGCCCGCTATCGGCAACGATTCGACGAACACCTGCGCGACCGGACTCGCGTTCGCCGCCTGCAAGAGGTCCGCGAGCGATGACGCCGCGATGGTCTCCTCGCGCGACAGGCCCGAGCCGTTGTCGAGCGCGAGGCCGTTCGTCGGCAGGGCGCTGCGGCGCAGGAACGTCTGAATGGCCTGGGCGGATTTCGCGGTCGTCGCGGGCGGCTTCAGTTGCGCCGCGCCGACCGTGAGGAAGAGATTGCGCGCCATCACGTTGTTGCTGTACTTGTTGATGTCGCGAACGATGTCCGACAGCACCGGACTGCGGTGCGTGCCGACGAGCCGCGCGCTCGAAGGCGTCGGGCCCTCGCGCGTCGCGCCCTGGAACGTGCCGCCCGCCTGCTTCCACAACGCGAGAAAGCCGCCGGCGAAGAACGTCGAGTGGTCGAGGGCCGCGACGTTGATCGTGCGCGAGCCGCAACGCAACGGATAGTCGCCGACGAACGATGCCTGCACGAAGCCGCCCTGCGTCTGCGCCACGCTCGGCGACGCCGCAGGCAGCGTTCCCGCGCACGCGCCGCGCGTCACGCGCAGTTCGTTGTCGATCTGCAGTTGCGCGAGTTGCGGCAGCACGTCGATGAAGACCTGGCCGTCGGCATTCGGCGTGAGCGTGAACGACAGCGACTTGAACGCGTAAAGCAGCGGATCGGGGCCGACGTTGTAGGGCGCGGCATCGTCGTTGTCGAAGGCGGGGAGATCGCGCGTGGAGGCGTCGAAGTAGCGCTTGTCGAGCACGAGCGCGCCGTCGATGCCGGTAATGCCGCTCTTGCGAATCTGGTCGACGAGGTCGATCAGTTCTTCAGGCACGAGCTTCGGGTCGCCGGTGCCCTGGATATACAGGTTGCCGTGCAGGACGCCTTGTGTATCGACGTCGCCGTCCGCGTAGGCGGTGGTCTTCCACCGATAGTCCGGCCCGAGCATCGAGAGCGCCGAGTAAGTCGTGACGAGCTTCATCGTCGATGCCGGGAGCATCGGCCTGTCGGCATTGATGGCGACGAGCGGCGTAGCCCCGCCGATGCGCTGCACGACCACGCTCATCGACGAAAGCGGCACGTGCGCCCGCGCGAGCGCGCCCATCACCGATGCCGGCAGCGGACCGGCGGGCGCCGCGATGCGAGCGGCTTTCTTCGCGCCTTTGGCCTTCGCTCCGCCGATCGCTGCGCGCTCCGGCGCATGCCTTTGCGATTCGGACTTCGTGCCGCCGCGCGCCTCGGCATCGGGTGAATGGGACAACGCTGCACAGGCAAGCGCCGTGGCGAGCGCGAACGTCGACAGACGCGCGGAGAAGGAACCGAAAAGCGGAGAAAAAAACGGCATACGAGCTTGCGTTCTTGGAGTGTTATGGGGACGGCGCCGCGATAGAAGTGCCGGGGCCCGCCCGGGCGAAGCGGGTATTGTAGACAAGCCGGCTTGCGGAATTCGTACGGACGTGCCGCCAGGCATGAACGGCGGTTAAGTCGCGCTTAAGCCTGCCGCCGGGCCGCGCGGCTAGAATGGACCGAATCCCTACTTACACACGATGTCATGCGTATCCTGCTAGTGGAAGATGACCGGATGATCGCTGAGGGCGTGCGCAAGGCGCTGCGCGCGGACGGCTTCGCGGTCGATTGGGTGCAGGACGGCGAGGCGGCGCTCACGGCCGTCGCCGGCGAGGCCTACGATCTGATGCTGCTCGACCTCGGCCTGCCGAAGCGCGACGGCCTCGACGTGCTGAAGACGCTGCGCGCCCGCGCGAATTCCTTGCCGGTGCTGGTCGTCACTGCGCGCGATGCGATCGCGGATCGCGTGAAGGGTCTCGACGCCGGCGCGGACGATTACCTCGTCAAGCCCTTCGATCTCGACGAACTCGGCGCCCGCATGCGCGCGCTGATCCGCCGGCACGCGGGACGCGGCGAATCGCTCGTGCGGCACGGCAATCTCACGCTCGATCCGGTCGGTCATCAAGTGACGCTCGCGGGCGCGCCCGTGGCCTTGTCGGCGCGTGAGTTCGCGTTGCTCGAAGCGCTGATGGCGCGACCCGGCGCGGTGCTCTCGAAGAGCCAGCTCGAAGAGAAGATCTACGGCTGGGGCGAGGAGATCGGCAGCAACACGGTCGAGGTGTATATCCATTCGCTCAGAAAGAAGCTCGGCGCCGATCTGATCCGCAACGTGCGCGGTCTCGGCTACATGGTCGCGAAGGACGCCTGATGCGGTCGATTCGCCGCCAACTGCTCATCTGGCTGCTTGCGCTCGTGATCGTCGGCGTCGGGTTCGCCGGATGGCTGATCTACCGGCAGGCGCTCGCCGAAGCCAACGAGCTTTTCGATTACCAGCTTCAGCAGATCGCGGCGGCGCTGCCGTCGGAGCCGTTCTCGTCGGTGCTGACATCGCGCAGCGAAAGCGATGAAGGCGTCGTCATCCAGATATGGAATCGCAACGGCGTGCTGATGTACTACTCGCATCCGCGGGTGCCGCTCGCGCCGCATGCCGAGCTCGGCTTCTCCACCGAAATGACCGCACGCGGCGAATGGCGCGTGTATAGCGCGATCGTCGGCGATAACGTCGTGCAGCTGGCGCAGCCGCTATCGATACGCAATCGCGTCGCGGCCGGCGTCGCGTGGCGCACGCTGTGGCCGCTCGTGCTGCTGTTGCCGCTGCTCGGCCTCGCGATATGGATCATCGTCGGGCAAGGGCTCGCGCCGTTGCAGCGGGTGACGCGCGCGCTCGACACGCGTCATCCCGAGGCGCTCGATCCGCTGTCCGATCAACGCTTGCCGCAGGAAGTGCGGCCGCTCGTGCGGGCGCTCAATGCGCTGCTGTCGCGGCTGTCGACGGCGCTCGATACCCAGAAGGCCTTCGTCGCCGATGCCGCGCATGAACTGCGCACGCCGCTCGCCGCGGTGAAAATTCAGGCGCAACTCGTTGCGCGCGCCGAGGACGACGCGACGCGGCGCGAAGCGCTCGCGGACCTGAACGAAGGCATCGCGCGCGCGACGCGGCTTGCGGAGCAACTGCTCGCGCTGGCGCGTTCCGAGCCGGATGGCAAGGCCGTGGCGAAGGCCGTCGATTTGCGCGCGCTGCTCGACGACTGCGTCCGCGCGTACGTGCTGGTCGCCGAGGAGCGCGGCGTCGATCTGGGCATCGAGGCGAGCGAGCCAGCGACGGTCGTCGGCGATCCGGACTCGCTGCGCGTGATGTTCAACAATCTCATCGACAACGCGACCAAATACACGCCGAGGGGCGGGCGCGTGGACGTCTGCCTCAAAGTTCGCGACGGTCGGCCCATCGTCGAAATCGCCGATACGGGGCCGGGCATTCCCGCCGATGAACGCGAGCGCGTGTTCGACCGGTTCTATCGCGTGGGGCAAAGCGCAAATCGGGCGCGTACGGATGTCGCGGGAAGCGGGCTCGGGCTCGCGATCGTCAGGCGCATCGCGGACCAGCACCGGGCAAGCGTCGAGTTGGCGGAGTCGGCGGCGGGCGGGCTGAAGGTCGTTGTGCGGCTTTGATCGCTTGCCAAGAAATAGTTGGGAATGCTTGGTAGCGTGCAGCTTGATCGATTTATCGCTGCTAACAGCCTATTGAATGTCGCCGAATATTGGCGCTAGTCTCTTTGATTTTTCTAAAAGAAAACAACAACCGTGCATCGGGAATGACTTTAGGAAATATCTACTTCGCTTGATGAGCATCACGAATTAATCTGCACCGTTCTTTTGTTATCTCTTAAAGGAGACGGTGTAATGAAGAGTACGAGGCAGGGGCGCGGCGATGTTTGCCGAAAGAATGTTGGAACGATGATCGCGTGTCGCATGAAAGTGGTGGCCGCGGCGGTCGCGATGATGTTGGGAAGCACGGCGGCGATGGCTGCGGGGCAAGTCGTTCTCTGCGATGGCGGCACGGGAATAAGCACCGTCGTTCAGAATGGTGCTACCAACCCCGGTCTCGCTCCGGCAAATGGATGCAGCAATGACGGCACGAACTTCGCGCAGATTTCGGACGGTAACGCAACCGCGCCGGATTACATGAAGCTCAGCAGCGGCACTGTCGAGATCATGGCGGCAGACCGAATCTCGATGCTCGCGCGCGTGGACATGAACAGCAAAGGCATCATCAATCTGGCAGACGGCGCTGTCTCGTCGGGCAGCAAGGAAGCCATCAACGGCTCACAGCTCTATTCGCTCGCAAGCTCGACAGCGAACGCGTTCGGCGGCGGAGCAGCCGTCAACAGCAACGGCACCTGGTCATCTCCGACGTATAACATCGGCGGCCAGCAGTTCAATAACGTCGGCGACGCGCTGTCCAACCTCGATAGCCGCATCGCGCAGAGCAGCGGCGCAACTCTTGTTAAGCAGGACCCGGCTACGCACAACATTACCGTGGCAAAGGACACCGACGGCACCGTCGTCGACGTGACCGGCACGCAAGGTGCACGTCAGGTGACGGGTGTCGGGGCAGGCGCGCTTGCCGCGAACAGCACCGACGCGGTCAACGGCTCGCAGCTCTACCAGACCAACGTGCAGGTCGACGCGCTGAACCAGCGCGTGCAGAACATTTCGCTTAACGGCAGCTCGCTGGTGGCGTCGCAGGCCAACGATTCGCCCGCGTCCGCAACCGGTGCCAACGCAACGGCGGTCGGCAACGGCGCGCAGGCTACGGCGGCGAACTCCGTCGCGCTGGGCGACCATTCGGTTGCATCCGAGGACAACACGGTGTCGGTCGGTTCGGCAGGCAACGAGCGTCGCGTGACGAACGTCGGCGCAGGCGCGCTCACCGCGGACAGCACCGACGCGGTCATTGGCTCGCAGCTGTATCAGACCAACGTGGAAGTCGACGCGCTGAACCAGCGCGTGCAGAACATTTCCATCGGCGGCAGCTCAGTCGTGGCCTCGCAGGCCAACGATTCGCCCGCGTCCGCAACCGGTGCCAACGCAACGGCGATCGGCAACGGCGCGCAGGCCACGGCGGCCAACTCCGTCGCGCTCGGCGACCGTTCGGTCGCATCCGAGGACAACACGGTGTCGGTCGGTTCGGCAGGCAACGAGCGTCGCGTGACGAACGTAGCGGCGGGCGTGCGGGGCACCGACGCGGCCAACATGAACCAGTTGAACGCGCTGCAGAGCAACGTCAACGCGGTCGCGCGCGAAGCGTTCGCGGGCGTCGCCGCTGCGATGGCCATGCCGAATCTCACGCCGAACAAGCCGGGCAATACGCTGATCGCCGCGGGCGTCGCCAACTACAAGGGCTATACGGCAGTCGGTCTTGGCGGCACCTATCGCTCCGAGAACAATCACTGGCTCGTGAACGCGGCGGCATCGTTCACGCCGCACGGTGACACAGGCGTGCGCGGTCAGGTCGGCTACGAGTTCTAATCGTACTCACTAGCGACTTCGCGCGAAGAAAAGGGCGGCTGTCCAATAGGGCAGCCGCCCTTTTTCGTGCTATCGCGACCAGCGCTGCGCGACTTTAAGAACGGTTTAAGCGACGCCCCGTAATCTTCCGTCATCCGTAGAGTCCGCTCTACCCCAGCGCACCTGTTATCTGGAGCACACGATGAAAGCGAAGATCGTCACCCGCAGCGCCGTCGCTGCCGCCGTCGCCGTTGCCTTGTCGGCGGGCTATGTCGCCGGTCACAACAACGTTGCCGCGCCGCAGGTCATCGCGCCCGCGCAGGCCGCCGCGATGATGCCGGCCGAGGCCGCCGCGAAAACGGGCGTTCCTGATTTCTCGGGCCTCGTCGAGACCTATGGCCCCGCCGTCGTGAACATCAGCGCGAAGCACGTGGTGAAGCAGACGTCCGCGCGACGCGGCGGCGCGAACCAGTTGCCGATGGACCCCGATGATCCGTTCTATCAGTTCTTCAAGCGCTTCTACGGCAATGTCCCCGGCTTGGGCGGCGGCGAAGGCGGCGGAAGCGCGGATCGTCCGAGCGAAGGGCTCGGCTCGGGCTTCATCGTGAGCAGCGATGGCTACATCCTCACGAACGCGCATGTCGTCGACAACGCGAACGTCGTGACCGTCAAGCTGACGGACAAGCGCGAGTTCCGCGCGAAGGTCGTCGGGGCCGACAAGCAGTCCGATGTCGCGGTGCTGAAGATCGACGCGAAAAGCTTGCCGACCGTCAAGATCGGCGATCCGAACGGCAGCAAGGTCGGCCAGTGGGTCGTGGCGATCGGCTCGCCCTATGGTTTCGACAACACCGTGACGTCGGGCATCATCAGCGCGAAGTCGCGCGCGCTGCCGAACGAGAACTACACGCCGTTCATTCAGACCGACGTGCCGGTCAATCCGGGCAACTCGGGCGGGCCGCTCTTCAATCTGCAAGGCGAAGTCATCGGCATCAACTCGATGATCTACTCCCAGACCGGCGGCTTCCAGGGACTTTCGTTCGCTATCCCGATCAATGAAGCGATCAAGGTCAAGGACGCGCTCATCAAGACGGGCCATGTGGATCGCGGGCGCCTCGGCGTCACGGTGCAGGCGATGAACCAGACGCTCGCCAATTCGTTCGGCATGAAGGCGCCGCAGGGCGCGCTCGTGAGTTCGGTGGAGCCGGGCGGGCCGGCTGCGAAGGCGGGCCTTCAGCCGGGCGACGTGATCGTCGCGCTGAACGGCGTGCCGGTGACGGACTCGACGTCGCTGCCGTCGCAGGTTGCGGGGCTGCCGCCGGGCACGTCGGCGAAGGTGCAGGTCTGGCGCGACAAGGGCCCGAAGGATATCGACGTGAAGATCGGCGCGCTGAAGGATACGAAGACCGCCAGCGCCGACACGAGCGGTGACGGCGCGGGCGGTGCCTCGCAGGATGCGCGGCTCGGCGTCGCGGTGCGGCCGCTCACGCCGGAAGAGAAGCAGGAAGGGTCGCTGTCGCGCGGGCTGGTCGTGCAGCAGGCGAACGGCGCGGCGGCAAGCGCTGGCATTCAGGCCGGCGACGTGATCCTCGCGGTCAACGGCCAGCCGGTCACCAGCGTGCAGCAGTTGAAGGCGATGGTCTCGCATGCGGGCGACAGCATCGCGCTGCTGATCCAGCGGGATGACGCGCAGATCTTCGTGCCGGTGGATCTGGGCTAAACGGCCGGGCGCGGCGGGCACGCAGCGTGCTTTTCTGGCTGCGGTGCCCTATCGCGCTGAAGCTGCGCATCGGGGCGTGACGTCGCTGGCGCTCCGGCGCGCGGCGGCATCGGAAAAGGAGCCAATAACGATGACGATGACGAGCAAAACGGGAAAGCTGGCGGCGACGCTGCTGGCGACGGCGCTGTGCGCTGGCTTCACGAGCGGCGCATGGGCGCAGGCGGCGAGCGGCGTGAATGCCGCGAGCGCCGGCACGGCCGAAACCGGCAGCGCGGGCAACGCCAACGGCGGTGGCCTGCCGCAAATCGAGCAACAAGGGGAGGTGTCGTACACGTCGGGCGGCGTCGGTCTCGACGAATCGCGCGCATTGTTGCGCGAACAGGCGCACTGGCCGCTGTCGCTGCGCTTCACGGGCCCGACCGCCGACTATCTGTCGGGCGTGCACGTGCGGATCGTCGGCGGGAAGGGTGGGGAAGTGCTCAGTACGGAATCGATGGGCCCGTACATGCTCGTCAAGCTGCCGCCGGGCAATTACACCGTCTACGCCAAGTACAAGGACCAGGAGAAGAAGCAGTCCGTCAGCGTGTCCGGGCCGGGCAAGGCCAAGGCGGCGTTTCACTGGAACATTCAATGATGCGGTGAGCCGCGCATCAGGACTGCCCCTCCCTCGCGGCAGGAGTTTGTCTCATAATCAAGTCACGAGCGCGGCTTCGGCTGCCTCGTGACTTTTTTGTGACCTGTGACGGGGCGCACGGCGCGCCTCGCGACTCTCTGAACCGCAGCGCGGAGGACAGCACGATGAGCACGGATCTGAACGACGGGCAAGCGACGCACCGCATCGAGATTTTGCCGAACGCCCGGCGCTGCCGCGTGATCCACCAGGGCGTCACGTTCGCCGACACGCATGCAGCCCTCACGCTGAGCGAAACGGGGCACGAGAACGTTTACTATTTTCCGCGCGCCGACGTCAACATGGCGCGGCTCGAACGCTCGATTCACACGTCGCACTGCCCATTCAAGGGCGATGCCACCTACTACCATTTGCTTACCGAGGACGGTCCGGTCGAAAACGCCGTCTGGAGTTACGAAAACCCGCTCGACGCCGTGGCTGTCATCAAGGGCTATCTGGCGTTTTACCCATCGCGGGTCGATCGCATCGACGTGACTTCTTAGCGAGCCGCCGCACAGACGCGCGTTCGCCGGCGTGCCAAAACAAGCGAAAGAAATCCACAGCGAACGCAAGCCAGCGTCAGGCGTTTTTCGTCCCCGGAGGGTCGGATGGAAGTCACGGAAGCGTTGCGCGTGCCGCTCGACCCGGCGCACGTCCGGGAGGCGCTCTGCGATCTCGCGTTACTGCGGGCGAGCCTCGAAAACTGTGAGTCCTTTGCACGCACGCCGGCCGGCGAATACGCGCTGACGCTCGTCGTACCGCTCGGCGCGCTGCGGGCGCGATACGAGGTGCGGGCGCATCCGGCGGGGCGCACGCGGCAGGGCGGCAGCGTCGAGCCGCACTCCCACTCGCACGACCGCGCGGACGAGGACGGCTGCGCCCGCACGCTCAGTTTCAAGGCGCGAAGCGAGGGCGTCGGTTCGTTGCGCGGGCAGATTGCCGTCGCGCTGAATGCGGAGGACGACGGCCGCGCCACGTGGATCGAGTACACCGTCTGGGCGACGGTCACGGGGCCGCTCGCCGGCTTGCCGCCGCGCCAGATCGAAAATGCGCTGCGCGAATGCGCCGACGACTTTTTCGCGGAATTCTGCGAAGTCGTGCGCGCGAAGCATGGCTTGCCGTCGATGCGCGCGGCAGGCGAGCGCACGCGCCGTCACGTGTTCTTGCGGCCGGGCGGGATGTCGGCGGCGTTCTCGCGTCGCACGGGCGCGACGGCGCGCGCGATGCATCACGCATCCGGCGATGCCGCCGCGAGCGGCGTGCTGCGGCATCGGCTGGGCGCGCATGCGTTGGGGGCGCATGAGCGGGAGCATCGGCATGATCCGCATCCGTTGGGATTGCCGGGCTGGGCGTGGGCAGCGATGCTGGTTTGTATCGCGGCGCTGGTGTTCTTTGCGCCGCGGGCGGGGCTGCAATAGGAAACGCGATCAGCTTCGAGTTCGGGCCGTTCATTCGAAGCGGCTGCGATTCTTATCGAAACAGCACCATGAGCCGATCGAGTTGCGTCGGCGGCAGCGCGATTGCGCCGTCGTTTTGCGACGAATCCATACATCAGGGAGTCGGGCGTCCAGTAAAGCGCTACTTTCCCGGCAGCGAAAGAAGCGCGTTCCGCGAGCAGTTTCATATCGGAGGTGCGGCAAAGGCGTAGCCGCATTCTTTATCTGGCTGTGCAGAAACCGCCGTCGGCTTCAGACGTCTCGCAGATGAGCGATACGTTCTCCCTTCGGCGCTCGGCTTTCTGATGATGCTTCCACGCACCATTCGTTAGTGCCAGTAGCAGAAAAACCTCGATCAGGATTCTGGCGAACGTCGATATGCGCCGCGCGCTGTCGCTTTGCTTTGCCAACTCGGACCAACGCTCGGCCAAGAGCGCGCCCAATGGAAGAACCGTCGCCATAAGTGGCGCGAAGCCGCTTGGCCAGCAAGAGGGCATGTTTGATTCCGAGAAGGGTGTCTGAATCAGCAGCGGCGGAAGAGGCGAGATGAAACCGCGCGGCATGACTTATCGTCGAGGCGCGGAGCGATTTATTACGATCTCGCTGCAGCAGCCTTGCGCCCGACCGACACGCGCTGCGTCGGCACAATCGACACCCCACGGTCGAACCGGCGCTGATTTCGAATCGACGCTACAGTCTTCGTTTCACCGCTCAAGGACCACTCATGCCCCGCCGCGCCCTGGTCGTCATCGACGTGCAGAACGAATACGTCACCGGCAATCTGCCGATCGAATATCCCGATGTGAACGTGTCGCTCGCCAATATCGGCCGCGCGATGGATGCCGCCGACGCCCACGGCGTGCCGATCGTCGTCGTGCAGAACTTCGCGCCCGCCGCCGCGCCGATTTTCGCTCGCGGTTCAGCGATGGCGGAGCTGCATGAATCGGTGGCCGAACGCCCGCGCGCGCACTACGTCGAAAAGTCGCTGCCGAGTGCGTTTGCAGGCACCGATCTCGCCGAATGGCTTGCGGCGCACGACATCGACACCATCGTGATCGCCGGCTACATGACCCACAATTGCGACGATTCCACCGTCCGTCATGCCGTCCACGCGGGCTTGTCGGTGGAATTTCTCGTCGATGCGACCGGCGCCGTGCCGTATGAGAACCGGGCGGGCCGCGCGAGCGCCGAAGAGATTCATCGCGTGTTTACTGTGGTGATGCAGTCGCGGTTCGCCGCCGTGCTGACCACGGACGAATGGATCGCCGCACTCCAAACCGGCGAGCCGCCCGCACGCGACAACATCTACGCGTCGAATCAGCGCGCGCGTTTCGGCGAGCGCTGAACGAAGGCTCGCAGCGTCACGCGCTCGCGGGCATCAATAGAGCGGGACTCGAACGCAGCGCGTCGAAGCACGCGTCGATCAGCGCTTCCGAATCCTGTGCGGGGTCGACGCTTTCCGGCAGCATCAGCGAGTCGTGCAGGATGCCGGTGAACAGCGCATGCAGCAGCGTGGTGGCGCGGCGCGTGTCGAGCGCGGCAGGCAACTGCTGTTTGTCGATGGCGTTGCGCAGCGCCCGCTCGATGCGTTCCCGTCCGTCGCGCATGTTGTTCTGGTGACGCTCGCGGACCGGCCCCATCTCTTCGACGAACTCGCATTTTAGAAACAGGATGTCGAACACGCGGCGGCGGTGTTCGTCGGCGGTGATGTTGCGCATGCACCAGACGAAAATCTCGCGGATGTGCGCGAGCGGGTCCGGCTCCTTGCCGTCGAGCGTCGCTTCGATCAGTTCGTCGAGCGGCAGCAGGCTGCGGTCGAACATCGCGTTGAAGAGGTCGCCCTTGTTCGCGAAGTGCCAGTAGATCGCGCCGCGCGTCACGCCCGCCGCCTGCGCAATGTCCGCAAGCGACGTCCGCGATACGCCTTTTTCATAAAAAACGCGTTCGGCGGCGTCCAGAATGCGGTTGCGCGTCTCCTGCGCTTCTTCCTTGGTTCGTCTGACCATGTTCGTAGTGACAGCAGCCGCTGGCGGCAGCGCGCCGGCGGATAGTGCGAAAGGATTGACAGGAAGCATTTGGGCTCGTCGAGCCCGATGCAGCGGATGATTGTTACGGCAGTAATCCGCCCATTAGCGGATTTTTACATTCGTTCGTGAATGTATTTATAATACCACCCCACACGACGACAGGACCGATGCAACTGCTTACCGGTCAACTTTCGTCACCACCGATGTTCAGATCCGCCAGCGGCGCCAGCGGCTTCAGTCAAGGTCGCGGTCCGAGGGCTCACAGATGCGCGCGTCGGCATTGAGGCGACGAGTTGCTTCTTGTTGTTGAGAAGCACGCGTTTTTTTTCGCTACCAGTTACAAAGAGGTCGCTCCATGCGCTTCGAAAGGGTTCCCTATCACCTCGTCAGTGTCGCAACGGCTGCCATGCTGCTGGCGGCGTGCGGGCAAAAACAATCGGCCCCGCCGCCGCAGACGCCCGAAGTCGGCGTCGTGACGGTCCAGCCGACCGCCGTGCCGGTCACGGCCGAACTGCCGGGCCGCACGAGCGCGTATCTCGTCGCCCAGGTGCGGGCGCGCGTCGACGGCGTCGTGCTGCGCCGTGAATTCACCGAAGGCAGCATCGTCAAGGCGGGTCAGCGGCTCTACAAGATCGACCCGGCGCCGTACATCGCCCAGTTGAACAATGCGAAGGCGTCGCTTGCGAAGGCGCAGGCGAATCTCGCGTCGACGACCGCGCAGGCGAATCGCTACAAGGTGCTCGTCGCCGCGAACGCCGTTAGCAAGCAGGACTACGACAACGCCGTCGCCTCGCAAGGCCAGGCCGCAGCGGACGTGGCAGCCGGCAAGGCCGCCGTCGATGCCGCGCAGATCAACCTCGGCTACACCGATGTCGTCTCGCCGGTGACGGGTCAGGTCGGCATCTCGCAGGTCACGCCGGGCGCTTACGTGCAGGCGAGCCAGGCGACGCTGCTGGCCACCGTGCAGCAGCTCGATCCCACTTACGTCGATCTCACGCAGTCGAGTCTCGATGGCCTCAAGCTGCGTCGCCAGATTCAGGAAGGGCGTCTGACGACGAGCGGCCCGAACGCCGCGAAGGTCTCGCTCGTGCTGGAAGACGGCCGCATCTATTCGGAGAAGGGCAAGCTGCAATTCACCGATGTCACCGTCGATCCGACCACCGGCTCCGTCACGGTCCGCGCGATCTTCCAGAACAAGGACCGCGTGCTGTTGCCGGGCATGTTCGTGCGCGGGCGCATCGAAGAGGGCGTGAACCCGAGCGCGCTCGTCGTGCCGCAGATCGGCATCACGCATGACCAGAAGGGCACGCCGACCGCGCTCGTCGTCGGCGACGACAACAAGGTCGCGCTGCGCCAGCTCGTCACCTCCGGCACCTACGGGCAGAGCTGGGTCGTCGAAAGCGGTCTCAAGGCGGGTGACCGCGTGATCGTGCAGGGCGTCGACAAGGTCCGTCCGGGCGCGGAAGTGAAGGTAGTGCCCGCGCAACTGCCGGCAACGGCCGGGGGAGCCTCGCAGGCGAGCGATGCGCAAGCCGCACAAGCCGCGTCGTCCGCTCAACCCGCATCTGCTGCCTCGGGCGCGTAACAACCAGGAGCCCGCCTCATGGCAAAGTTCTTCATCGATCGCCCGATTTTCGCGTGGGTGATCGCCATCGTTCTGATGCTCGCGGGTGTCGCGTCCATCTTCACGTTGCCGGTCGCGCAGTATCCGACCATCGCGCCGCCGGGCGTGCAGATCAGCGCGACGTATCCGGGCGCTTCGGCGAAAACGGTCGAAAACACCGTGACGCAGGTGATCGAGCAGCAGATGAGCGGTCTCGACCACTTGCTGTATCTGTCGTCGACTTCGGATGACTCCGGCACCGCGACCATCACGCTGACGTTCGCGCCAGGCACGAATCCGGACATCGCGCAGGTGCAGGTGCAGAACAAGCTGCAGCTCGCGACGCCGCTTCTGCCGCAAGTCGTGCAGCAGCTCGGCACCAAGGTCACGAAGTCGAGCAACAGCTTCCTGCTGGTGCTCGCGTTCGTGTCGGAAGACGGCAGCATGTCCAAGTACGACCTCGCGAACTACGTGGCGTCGCACATTCAGGATCCGGTCAGCCGTCTCGACGGCGTCGGCACGGTCACGCTGTTCGGCTCGCAATACGCGATGCGGATCTGGCTCAACGCCAACAAGCTCAACAATTTCGGCCTCACGCCGGTCGATGTCCAGGCCGCGCTGCAGGCGCAGAACGTTCAGGTCGCGGGCGGTTCGCTGGGCGGCACGCCGTCGGTGCCGGGGCAGATGCTGCAGGCGACCATCACCGAAGCGACGCTGCTTTCCACGCCCGAGCAATTCGGCAATGTGCTCCTGAAGGTAAATCAGGACGGCTCGCAAGTGCGCCTGAAGGACGTGGCGCGCATCGAGCTGGGCGGCGAGAACTACAACTTCGACACGAAGTACAGCGGCCAGCCCGCGGCGGGCTTCGGCATTCAGCTCGCAACCGGCGCGAACGCGCTCGCGACCGCGAAGGCCGTGCGTCAGAAGATCGACGAGTTGTCGAAGTACTTCCCGCACGGGCTCGTCGTGAAGTACCCGTATGACACGACGCCGTTCGTGCGGCTGTCGATCGAGGACGTGGTCAAGACGCTGATCGAAGGCATCGTGCTGGTGTTCCTCGTGATGTATCTGTTCCTGCAGAACCTGCGCGCGACGCTGATTCCGACCATCGCGGTGCCGGTCGTTCTGCTCGGCACGTTCGCGATCATGGGGGCGGTGGGCTTCTCGATCAATACGCTGTCGATGTTCGGTCTCGTGCTCGCGATCGGTCTGTTGGTGGACGATGCGATCGTGGTCGTGGAGAACGTCGAGCGGGTGATGGCGGAGGAGGGCTTGCCGCCACGCGAGGCGACGCGCAAGGCGATGGGCCAGATCACCGGCGCGCTGGTGGGCGTGGCGCTCGTGCTGTCGGCGGTGTTCGTGCCGGTGGCGCTGTCGGGCGGCTCGGTCGGCGCGATCTATCGGCAGTTCTCGCTGACGATCGTCTCCGCGATGGTGCTGTCCGTGCTGACCGCGCTGATTCTGACGCCGGCGCTTTGCGCGACGATCCTGAAGCCGATTCCGCAGGGTCATCACGAACAGAAGAAGGGCTTCTTCGGCTGGTTCAACCGCACCTTCGACAAGAGCCGCGACAAATACCATTCGGGTGTCTATCACGTCATCCGGCGTTCGGGACGGTGGCTGCTGATCTATCTGGTCGTGATCGTCGCGGTGGGCTTGCTGTTCGTGAAGCTGCCCAAGTCGTTCCTGCCGGATGAAGACCAGGGCACGATGTTCGTGCTCGTGCAGACGCCGGCCGGCTCGACGCAGGAGACCACGGCGCGCGCGCTGAAGGACGTGTCGGACTACCTGCTGAACGACGAAAAGTCGATCGTCGAATCGACGTTCACGGTCAACGGTTTCAGCTTCGCGGGCCGTGGCCAGAACGCGGGTCTCGTGTTCGTGCGGATGAAGGACTACGCGCAGCGCCAGAAGGGCGACCAGAAGGTGCAGGCGCTGGTCGGCCGGCTGTTCGGGCGCTTCTCCGGCTACAAGAACGCGGTGGTGTTCCCGGTCAATCCGCCGTCGATTCCCGAACTCGGCACGGCAGCGGGCTTCGACTTCGAACTGCAGGATCGTGCGGGCGTGGGCCATGAAGCGCTGATGAACGCGCGTAACCAGTTGCTGGGCATGGCCGCAAAGGACCCGTCGCTTGCCCAGGTGCGTCCGAACGGCCTGAACGATACGCCGCAGTTCAAGGTGAACATCGATCGCGAGAAGGCGCTGGCGCTCGGCGTGACGGCTGTAGCGATCGACCAGACGTTCTCGATCGCGTGGGCATCGGCGTACGTGAACAACTTCCTCGATACGGATAGCCGGATCAAGAAGGTGTATCTGCAGGGCGACGCGCCGTTCCGCATGACGCCGGAAAATCTGAGTGACTGGTACGTTCGCAACGGATCGGGCGGCATGGTGCCGTTCTCCGCGTTCGCCACCGGCAACTGGACTTACGGCTCACCGAAGCTCGAGCGCTACAACGGTATTTCGTCGGTCGAAATCCAGGGCGCGGCGGCTCCCGGCAAGTCCACCGGCCAGGCGATGCAGGCGATGGAAGCGCTCGCGGCGAAGCTGCCGGCAGGCATCGGCTTCGAATGGACGGGCTTGTCGTATCAGGAAATTCAGTCCGGTTCGCAGGCGCCAATTCTGTACGGCATCTCGATCCTCGTCGTGTTCCTGTGTCTCGCGGCGCTGTATGAAAGCTGGTCGATTCCGTTCTCGGTCATCATGGTGGTGCCGCTTGGCGTGATCGGCGCGCTGCTTGCCGTGACGCTGCGCGGGCTGGAGAACGACGTGTTCTTCCAGGTCGGCCTGCTGACCACCGTCGGCTTGTCGGCGAAGAACGCGATTCTGATCGTCGAGTTTGCGCGGGAGCTGCAGATATCGGAAAAGATGGGCCCGATCGAAGCAGCGATGGAAGCAGCCCGCCTGCGCTTGCGTCCGATTCTGATGACGTCGCTCGCGTTCATTCTCGGCGTGATGCCGCTTGCGATCAGCAACGGCGCGGGCTCGGCAAGCCAGCACGCGATTGGTACGGGCGTGATCGGCGGGATGCTGACGGCGACCTTCCTCGCGATCTTCATGGTGCCGATGTTCTTCGTCGTGATCCGCGCGCAGTTCAGCGGCGACAAGGAAAACCCGGAAGTCGCGCTGGAGCATTACCAGCAGCACCATCCCGACGAGCAGCATCCGCGCGATGGCAACGAAGGACACTGACATGCGTAGACTTTCTTTGATGGCGGCGGCCGTCGCGATTCTGGCGACGGGCTGCACGATGGAGCCGAAGTACGAGCGCCCCGCCGCGCCCGTGTCGACGACGTTTCCGACCGGCGGCGTCTACGCGACGCAGCCGGGCGCGGGCGAGGGTGCGCGCACTGCGCAGGGCGTCGCGGGCGCGGAGATCGGCTGGCGTGACTTTTTCGTCGATGCGCGGCTGCAGCGGCTCATCGATATCGCGCTGAAGAACAACCGCGATTTGCGTGCGTCGGTACTGAATATTCAGGCGGCGCAGGCGCAGTATCGGATCGTGCGTTCGGAGCTGTTCCCGGCGATCAACGCGCAGGCCGATCAGTCGAAGCAGCGCACGCCGCGCAATCTGTCGTTCTTCGACCGGACCATCTCGAACACGTATTCCGTCGGCTTGAATGCGTCGTGGGAGATCGATCTGTTCGGGCGCGTGCAGAGCCTGCGGGATCAGGCGCTCGCGCAGTATTTCTCGACGGCGTACGCGCGCAAGGCGTTCGAGATTTCGCTGATCTCGCAGGTTGCCGCGCAGTATCTGCAAGTGCTGCAAGCGGATGACTTGCTGCAGGTCACCGAGCAGACGCTGAAGACGGCGCAGGAGTCGTACAACATCGTCAAGCTGCAGTTCGACAACGGCACCGCGTCCGAACTCGATCTCAGCCAGTCGCAGACGGTGGTCGAGACGGCAGCGGCGAACTATCAGGCGCAGCAGCGTGCGCGGGCGCAGGCAGTGAACGCGCTCGTGCTGTTGCTCGGCGAACCGCTTCCGGACGATCTGCCGGCCGGCATGCCGCTGAACGAGCAGGACTTGCTGACCGATATTCCGGCCGGCTTGCCGTCCGATCTGCTGACGCGTCGTCCGGACATCATGGAGGCGGAGCAGAACCTGCTGGCGGCGAACGCGAACATCGGTGCGGCGCGTGCGGCGTTCTTCCCGAGCATTTCGCTGACGGGCAGCTTCGGCACGCTCAGCCCGACGCTCGGCGGTCTTTTCAAGCCGGGTTCCGCTGCGTGGAGTTTCGCGCCGACGATCACGCTGCCGATCTTCCAGGGCGGGCAGAATCAGGCGAATCTCGATCTGGCGAACATCCAGAAGAACATTCAGATCGCGCAGTACGAGAAGGCGATTCAATCCGCCTTCCGCGATGTCGCCGATGGCCTCGCCGCACGCGGCACCTACGATCAGCAAATCCAGGCGCTAGAACGCGATACCGCCGCGCAACAGCGTCGTCTGGACTTGTCGACGATGCGTTACCGGCAAGGCGTCGACAGCTATCTCGGCGTGCTGACCGCGCAGCAGGACTTGTACTCCGTGCAGCAGACGCTCATCACCGCGCGCACCGAACGGCTCGCCAATCTGGTGACGCTGTATCAGGCGCTCGGCGGCGGGTGGATCGAGCATACCGGCGATCAGCCGCGCCCCGCGGACGCGCCAGCCGATGTCGGATCGGCAAGCGCACCGCAGGCGGCATCGTCGCCTGCGGCAGCGGGATGATCTCCATTCCTGCGCCTCATCAGTAAGTCGAAGCCCGGCCATCGCGCCGGGCTTTTTTTCGTCTGTCTGCAGCCGCTCGCCTGCGCTTCGATACATTTGGCTTGCCGTCGTCAAATTTCATCAGTACGAGAAGGCGATTCAGTCGGCGTTCCGCGATGTTGCCGATGGCCTCGCCGCACGCGGCACCTACGATCAGCAAATCCAGGCGCTGGAACGCGATACCGCCGCGCAACAGCGTCGTCTGGACCTGTCGACGATGCGTTACCGGCAAGGCGTCGACAGGTATCTCGGCGTGCTGACCGCGCAGCAGGACTTGTACTCGGCGCAGCAGTCGTTGATCGTCGTGCGCACGCAGCGGCTGGCGAATCTCGTCGCGTTGTATCGCGCGCTGGGCGGCGGGTGGATCGAGCGCACCGGCGCCGCGCCGCGCGCAGCCGACGCACCGGCGTAAAAGAAAAAAGCGCCGCGGCTCATCACCGCGGCGCTCAACGCCACAACCCGCCAGCACTTCCCCTTACTGCGCTTCCGACGCCCGCGCGGTTCCATCGAACTCATGCCCTGCGTGACGAATCTCGCAGCGCGCATCGCGCTCCTTGCGCACGCCGTTGAACACGATGTTCAGCACCACCGCCGACACCGAAGCCAGCAGAATGCCGCTGTGAAGGATCGGCTCCAGCGCGTGCGGCAGTTGCGAGAAGAACTTCGGCGCGACCACCGGCACGAGGCCGAGCCCCACGCTCACCGCCACGATGAACAGGTTGTGGTGATTCTTCGCGAAGTCCACTTTCGACAGCACCTTGATGCCGTTCGCCGCCACCATCCCGAACATGACGATGCCCGCGCCGCCGAGCACGAACGGCGGCACCGATGCGACCACTTGCGCCATCTTCGGGAAGAGGCCGAGCAGCACGAGAATGACGCCGCCCGTCGCGCACACGAAGCGGCTCTTCACGCCGGTCACGCCGATCAGCCCGACGTTCTGCGAAAACGACGTATGCGGGAACGAGTTGAACACGCCGCCGATCAGCGTGCCGAGACCGTCGACACGCAGGCCGCGCACGAGCGCCTTCTGATCGACCGGACGCTCGACCAGATCGCCGACCGCGAGGAACATGCCGGTCGATTCGATGAAGGTCACGAACATGACGATGACCATCGTCGCGACGGAGAGCGCATCGAAGTGCGGCAGGCCGAAGTGGAACGGCATCACGATGCCGACCCACGGCGCATGCGCGACGCCATCCATGCTGACGCGGCCGAGCATCGCGGCGATGACGAAGCCCGCGACGATCCCGAGCAGCACCGAGATATTCGCGATGAACCCGCGTGCGAACTTGTTGATGAGCAGGATCAGCGACAACACGATGAACGACAGCAGCAAATAGACCGGATTGCCATAGTCCGGATTGCCGACGCCGCCCGCCGCCCAGTTGATGCCGACGCCCATCAGCGACAGCCCGATCACCGCGATCACCGTGCCGACCACGACCGGCGGGAAGAAGCGCAGGAGCTTGCCGATCATCGGCGCGAGAAAGATGCCGATGACGCCCGCGGCGATCGTCGCGCCGAAGACATCGAGAATGCCGAGCGACGGATTCGTGCCGATCGCGACCATCGGGCCGACGGCGGCGAACGTGCAACCCATGATGACCGGCAGGCGGATGCCGAAGATCCACAGGCCGAGCGTCTGAATGAGCGTCGCGACGCCGCATGAGAAGAGGTCGGCGCTGATCAGGAATGCCACCTGGTCCTTCGTGAGATGCATCGCTGCGCCGAGGATCAGCGGCACGGCGACGGCGCCTGCGTACATCACGAGGACGTGCTGTATGCCCAATGTCAGAAGCTGACCCGTCGGCAGCCGCTCGTCGCACGGATGGACCTTCGCTTGCGCGTTCGCGTGGCTGTTGCTCGATGCCATGTCGTCTCCTTGATTGCCTTTTCACTTGAATGGCCTCCAAGGTAAGTGCGTCAAAAAGCCCTCACAAGACCACGCGCCGCTATACGCCGCGTTCGCAAGCCGATATGGAAAACACGCGCGGCAGACGGCAAGATGACGTCGCAGCCCTTGCTGCAAGGGGTTTGACGCACACGCGGGGATTCCTGTCGTGTGACGAAAGGCTGCAATCTCGCGAGCGTCGTTATGATGTTCATCACGGCGTTCGTATAGTGGATTTTTCACGCTGGGCGCGCTTCGGCGGGGTTAACCCGCGATTCACTCGTTTTCCCTAACCGTTTTGAGCACCACCGGAGAAGTCATTCCATGCGTTTTCTTGGCATTGATCTGGGTACCGGTTCGATCAAACTCGCGATCGTCGATGAAGCGGCGCGCGAGGTCGCATCATCGAGTGCGGCATATGCGGTATCGAGCGCGCATCCCGGCTGGGCCGAAACGTCCGCCGATGCATGGCATGCCGCGCTCGTCGATGCCGCCGCGCGTTTGCCGTCGCACGAACGCGATGCGGTGAGCGCGATCGGCTTTTCCGGGCAGATGCACGGCGTCGTCCCGGCGGCATCCGATGGCCGCGCGCTGCGCCCCGCGATGCTCTGGCCCGACACGCGCGCACGCAGCCTGCTCGACGCGTGGCCCGAGCCGGAGCCCAATCCCGTCGCGCCCGGCATGGCGGGACCGTTGCTGCGCTGGCTCGCGATCAACGAACCTGAAGTCGCCGCCAGCATGCGATGGGCGTTGCAGCCGAAGGACTGGCTGCGCGTGCGGCTCGGCGGCGCGTTCGTCACCGATCCCTCCGACGCCTGCGCGACGGCCCTTGCCGCGCCGTCCGGCGAATGGGACGAGGCGCTCATCGACAGAGCCGGCTTGCCGCGCGAGTGGTTTGCGCCACTGGCGGCATCGCATGGACACGGCGGCGTGTTGTCGGCGCAAGCGGCGGCGGAACTGGGCTTGCGCGCCGGTATTCCGATGGCGGTCGGCGCGGGCGATACGCCTTGCGCCGCGCTCGGCAGCGGCCTCATCGGCGATGGCGATGCGCTGCTCACCACGGGCAGCGGCGGGCAGATCGTCGTGATGTGCGAGGAAGCGCCGGCGTCGATGCGCGGCTTGCATACGTATCGCGGGGCGACCGGGACGTGGTATCGCATGGCCGCGATGCAGAACGTCGGCGTCGCGCTCGAAGCAGTGCGCGCCTGGCTCGGTTACGCAAGCTGGCCTGCCGCTTACGACGAAGCCTTTGCCGCGCACGCCAGCGCCTCGGTCAGCTTCCTGCCGTACTTGAGCGGTGAACGCTCGCCGTGGATGAACCCGGCGGCGCGCGGCGGCTGGCTGGGCCTCGGTCTGGACGATACCCGCGGCTCGCTGATGCGCGCCGCGTTCGAAGGCGTGGCATTCGCATTGCGCGCAGGCCTCGATGCGATTCGACGCAGCGGCACGCCGTTGACCGCGATGCGTCTTGCGGGCGGCGGCTCTATCGATGCACGCTGGCGTCAGCTTCTCGCGGATGCACTCGACGTCGAACTGCACGCCGTCGATTGCCCAAACGCGGCGGCGCGCGGCGCGGCGATGCTCGGCGGCATCGCGGCGGGGCATTGGCGCGCGACTGAACTCGCAGCGCTTGCGCCATCAGCGACGCGCGTCGCTTCGCCACGAGCCGACGCCGCGCTGCAGGACAGGCACGCGCGTTTCATCGATCTGTACGGACGCGTCGAAAGCTGGTTCTGACGGCGCGCGCGTTAGCCCTTACACTTTGGCCTCGGCTTCACGTCCCTCGAGTCTCATCGAGCACGGCAGCGCCATCCGGCGCATCACGACAACATCGATCTTTCGCTATGTCCGCATCCGCACCGTCGCAACCCGACTTCCGCTCGCGCCAGTTCCTGCTCGATCACGCGCTGCGCACGATGATCTTCTATCACCCGCACTGCATGGATCCGGCAGGCGGCTTCTATCATTTCTACAAGAACGACGGCACGATCTATGACCGCAAGACGCGTCATCTCGTGTCGAGCACGCGCTTCGTGTTCAACTACGCGATGGCGTACAAGCATTACGGTCTCGACGAGTATCGCGGCGGCGTGCGGCATGGCATCGACTACTTGCGCGAGTTTCATCGCAACCCGCAAACGGGCGGCTATGCGTGGACGCTGAACGGCCGCGAAGTCACCGATGCGACCAATCATTGCTATGGCCTCGCGTTCGTCGTGCTCGCGTATGCGAAGGCGGTCGAAGCGGGCTTCGACGAAGCGCGCGCCTATCTCGACGAGACCTGGCAACTGATGGAAACGCGCTTCTGGGACGCCGAGCACGGTCTCTACAAGGACGAGGCGAGCGCCGACTGGAAGGTGTCGGAGTATCGCGGGCAGAACGCGAACATGCATGCGTGCGAGGCGTTTCTCGCCGCGTTCGAGGCGACCGGCGAGACGCGTTATCTCGACCGCGCCGCGCTGCTCGCGGACAACATGGTGAACCGCCAGGCGGCGCTCGCGGGCGGCCTCGTATGGGAGCATTACAAGCCGGACTGGTCGATCGACTGGGACTACAACAAGGGTGATCGCAGCAACATCTTCAGGCCGTGGGGCTTTCAGCCGGGGCATCAGACCGAATGGGCGAAGCTGCTGCTGATTCTCGACCGGCATCGACCCGAAGCGTGGCATCTGCAACGCGCACGCGAACTGTTCGACCGCGCGCTGGCATCGTCGTGGGACGCCGAGAACGGCGGCATGGTCTATGGCTTCGACACCGAAGGCAAGTTCTACGACGAGGACAAGTACTTCTGGGTGCAGGCGGAGTCGCTCGCGGCGGCGGCCCTGCTCGCGGACCGCATGCAGCGCGAAGGCGATGCGGATGCCGCCGCGCATTACTGGCGCGAGTACGACCGTCTGTGGGCCTATAGCTGGGCGCATTTCGTCGATCATCGGTACGGCGCGTGGTATCGCATCCTGAGCCGCGACAATCGCCAGTACAGCGACGAGAAAAGCCCCGCCGGCAAGACCGACTATCACACGATGGGTGCGTGCTACGAAGTCCTGAACGTCATCCGATGAATCAATCAAACGCAAGCAACCGAGGAAACTGAACGATGAAGACCAAAGCCGCCATCGCATGGAAAGCAGGCCAGCCGCTCACCATCGAGGAAGTCGATCTTGAAGGCCCGCGTGCGGGCGAAGTGCTGATCGAAGTGAAAGCGACGGGCATCTGCCACACCGACTACTACACGCTGTCGGGCGCGGACCCGGAAGGCATTTTCCCGGCGATTCTCGGCCATGAAGGCGCGGGCGTGATCGTCGATGTCGGGCCGGGCGTCGGCACGCTCAAAAAGGGCGATCACGTGATTCCGCTCTACACGCCGGAATGCCGCGAGTGCAAGTTCTGCTTGTCGCGCAAGACGAATCTCTGCCAGAAGATTCGCGCGACGCAAGGCAAGGGCCTCATGCCCGATGCGACCTCGCGCTTCTCGCTCGACGGCAAGCCGCTCTTTCACTACATGGGCACATCGACGTTCTCGAACTACATCGTGGTGCCGGAAATCGCCGTGGCGAAGGTGCGTGAAGATGCGCCCTTCGACAAGATCTGCTACATCGGCTGCGGCGTGACGACGGGCGTCGGCGCGGTCGTGTATTCGGCGAAGGTGGAAGCGGGCGCGAACGTCGTCGTGTTCGGGCTGGGCGGCATCGGCCTGAACGTGATTCAGGGCGCGAAGATGGTCGGCGCGGACAAGATCATCGGCGTCGATATCAATCCGGGCCGCGTCGAACTGGCGAAGAAGTTCGGCATGACGCACTTCATCAACCCGAACGAAGTGGAGAACGTCGTCGATCACATCGTGCAACTGACCGATGGCGGCGCGGACTATTCGTTCGAATGCGTCGGCAACGTGAAGCTGATGCGTCAGGCGCTCGAATGCACGCACAAGGGCTGGGGACAGTCGTTCATCATCGGCGTGGCGGCGGCGGGCGAAGAAATCAGCACGCGTCCGTTCCAGCTCGTCACGGGCCGCGAGTGGAAAGGCTCGGCGTTCGGCGGCGCACGCGGCCGCACGGATGTGCCGAAGATCGTCGACTGGTACATGGAAGGCAAGATCAATATCGACGACCTCATCACGCATCATCTGAAGCTCGATCAGATCAACGACGGCTTCGACCTGATGAAGAAGGGCGAGTCGATCCGTTCCGTCGTCATCTATTGAGCGAAGGAGACCGCCATGCTCGAACTCATCGAGGAGCACCGTTGTTTCGATGGCGTGCAGCGCATCTATCGCCATGAGTCGGAAGCGATCGGCCTGCCGATGCGCTTTTCCGTCTTTCTCCCAGCGCAGGCCGCTTCGGCCAAGGTGCCGGCGCTGTTCTACCTCGCCGGCCTGACGTGCACGGAGGAGACGTTTCCGATCAAGGCGGGCGCACAGCGTTACGCGGCGGAACATGGCATCGCGCTGATTGCGCCGGACACGAGTCCGCGCGGCGCGGACATTCCCGGCGAGAAGGATGCGTGGGACTTCGGCGCGGGCGCGGGCTTCTACGTCGATGCGACGCGCGAGCCGTGGAGCAGGCGGTATCGCATGTACTCGTACGTGACGCAGGATTTGCGACGCGCGGTGCTGGCGGAATTGCCCGTTCGCGAGGACCGGCTAGGCATCTTCGGGCATTCGATGGGTGGGCATGGCGCGCTCGTGCTTGCGCTGCGCAACCCGGACATCTATCGCAGCGTGTCGGCGTTCGCGCCGATCGCGGCGCCGTCGCAATGTCCGTGGGGCGTGAAGGCGTTCACCGGCTATCTCGGCGACGACCGCGAAGCATGGAAGCAATACGATGCGAGCGAGCTAGTAAAGGGCGATGCCGCTTCGCGCTTCGAAGGCGGGATTCTGATCGATCAGGGACTGGCGGATCAGTTCCTCGCCGAGCAGCTTCATCCCGATGTGTTCGAGCGCAATGCGCGCGAGGCGGGGCATAGCGTGACCGTGCGCCGGCACGAAGGCTATGACCACGGGTACTTCTTCATCTCGACGTTCGTCGGCGAGCATGTCGCGCATCATGCGCGGGTGTTGTGCCGCTGAAGCACTGAAAAGCCGGTCGTGTCCGTCGCGGCACGACCGGTTTCCCGGTGGTCAATGACCGCGCCGCCCCAGCAAACTTCCCCCATACACCACCGCCGCGAGCATCGTGATCCAGAAGCTCGTCGGCCAGTCGGTGTAATACGCGAGCGTCAATCCAATCCACGCCTGGCCCAGCGCGAACAGCGCCGCGAGCGCCAGTCCGGCCGACAAGCGCGTCGTCACGTTTTGCGCGGCAGCGGCCGGCCCGACCATCAACGCGAACACGAGCAGCACGCCGACGATCTGCGTGCACGCCGCGACCGCGAGCGCCGTGATCGCGAGAAACAGCACCGACACGAGCCGCAGCGATACGCCTTTGGCCTCCGCCAGCTCCGGCTGCAGCGACGCGAACAGCAGCGGCCGCATGATGACGCCGAGCGCGAGCAGGCTCACCGCCGCGAGTCCCGCCAGCAGGACGAGCGTCGCGTGATTCACGCCGAGCACGTTGCCGAACAGCAGCGCGGTCGCTTGCGTCGCATACGCGGTGAAGAAATGCAGGAACAGCAGACCGAAGCCGAGCGATAACGAAAGAATCACGCCGATGGCCACATCGCGGCCCGACAGTTTCTCGCCGAGCGCGCCCATGCCGACGCCCGCCGCGAGCGTGAAGCCGACCATGCCCCAGATCGGCGGCATGCCGAGCAGCACCGCGCCTGTCGCGCCGGTGAAGCCGACGTGCGATAGCGCGTGACCCGCGAAGGTCTGTCCTCGCATCACGAGAAAGTAGCCGACGATCCCCGACAGCACCGCGACGATCCCCGACGCCGCGAATGCATTCACCATGAAGTCGTATTCAAACATTGTGCGTGTGCTTTCCCTTCTTGCCGTGACCGTGCGCGGAGCCATGCGCGTGATCGTGCCCGTGATCGTGTTCATGCTCGTGCCCATCGCCTCCCTCGTGCGCGTGGTCGAGCTTGTCGATTTCGACATCGCCGGACATCACGAAGATGCGGCCATTCACGCGCATCACGTCGATGGGCGAGCCGTAAAGACGCGACAGCACGGGCCTGGTGATGACCTCTTCGACAGTGCCGAGCGCCGCGCGCCCGTTGCCGAGGTACAGCACGCGATCGAGCGAATTCAGGAGCGGATTCAGTTCATGCGCCGAGAACAGCACGGTGATGTTCAGCTCACGCTGCACGCGCCGCACCAGTTCGACGACGCCGGTCTGATGACGCGGATCGAGGCTGATGAGCGGCTCGTCGAGCAGCAGCAGACGCGGATTGCCGAGCAGACATTGCGCGAGCAACAGCCGCTGGCGCTCGCCGCCCGATAGCTCGGACAGCGGCCGGGCCGCCAGTTGCCGCGCATCGACGAGATCGAGCACGCGCTCGACATCGGCGCGAATGCGGGCATTGCGATGCGGCAAGCCCCAGCGATGCCCGTCCGCCGCCATCGCGACGAAATCGCGGCCCAGCACGCGGCGGCCCGCGAGTCCGCTGCGAATCTGCGGCATATAGCCGATGGATGCGTTGCCGCGCATCACCGCTTCGCCGTTCACGCGGATCGCGCCCGAGGCGACCGGCACGAGGCCGAGCAGCGCGCGCATCAGCGTGGTCTTGCCCGCGCCGTTCGGCCCGAGCACGCCGATGAATTCGCCGGTGTTCACGGTGAAGCTCGCGTCGTTGAGAATCGCGCGCCCGCCGAGTTCGAGCGTCACGCGATCGACTTCGAGCGCGGCCTGTGGCTCGTGGGTCATCGTTGCCATCCTTGCAGCGCGCCCGCGAGGGCGTCGAGTTGCGTCTGCATCCATTGCTGATAGGTCTTGCCGGCGGGCAGCGTCTCCGTCACGCTGATGCTCGGCACGTGCGCGTCCTTCGCGACATCGAGCAGCCGCCGCGTGAGCGCGCCCGTCGCCTGGCTGTTGTAGATCAGCACGTGCACGCGCCGCTCGCGCAGGTCTTTCTCGAACGCGGCGATGTCGGCGGGGCTCGGCTCGGTCTCGTTCATCTCGGCGGCCTGGAAGCGCTGGTTGCGCATCTCGAAGCCGATCGCATCGGCCATATAGCCGAATACCGGTTCGGTCGCGGTCACGGGCACGCCCTTGAAGTGCGACTTCATCACCGCGATGCGCGCGTCGACGGGCTTCAGCGAATCGAGGAAAGCGGCGAGGCGTGCGTCGTAATCGCTTTTGTGCGCCGGGTCCGCGCTTGACAAATGCGCGCTCACCGCTTTCGCGACAGCGGGCATCGTCGGCGGGTCGTACCAGAGATGCGGATTGTCGCCCGGCTTCTTGCCGGTGAGCTGCGCCGCGACGATCACCGTGCGCTTGCCGTTGCCCTTCGATGCGCCGAGCAGCTTGTCCATCCACGGGTCGTAGTCCGCGCCGTTATAGACGACGAGCGCGGCATGCTGAAGCGCGCGCGCGGTCTTGGGGCTGGCTTCGAACAGGTGCGGGTCCTGGTCCGGATTGCTGAGGATGCTCGTCACGTCCACGCGGTCGCCGCCCAACTGGCGAATGACATCGCCATAGAAATTCTCCGCCGCGACGATCGCGACGCGTGCGTTTTGCGCCGGCGTTTGCGCGGCGGCGGTGTGGCAGAGGCTGAACGCAACGGCGATGCAGGTCAGGACATGCGCGAGTTTCATCGTTTTCCTTGTGGGGATGCGGAATGTCATGCGCCGTGCTGCGCGCGGTGTTTGAACTGACAGTCGCTGCACAGGCCGCTCAGTTCGACGACCTGATGACGCACCTGAAAGCCGTGCGCGGTCGGATTCGCGGACAGCGACGAGGCGAGCTCGCGGCCCTGGATTTCGAGCGTCGCGCCGCATTCGTCGCAGATGAGGAACTGACTTTCATGGGGCTTGCCGGCATCGCAGCACGCGACGAACGCGTTCTTCGACTCGATGCGATGCACGAGGCCGTTTTCGACGAGGAAGTCCAGCGCGCGATAGACGGTCGTCGGCGGCACGCGCGCGCCGCGTTTGGGCTCCATCGCGTCGATGAGGTCGTACGCACCGATCGGCTTGTGCGCCTTCAGCACGAGTTCGTAGACGTGGCGACGCAGCGGCGTCAGCGCGAGGCCGCGCTCATCGGCGAGCGCTTCGGCGCGGGCGAGCATGGTTTCGATGGACGCGGTCATGTCGTGGTCGCCGCGGCTTGCGGCGTTTCGATTGAATTGTCGCGATGATATAACGTATCAACGAGATGTGCACGCGTTCGACCGTCGGCATCGGTACTGCGGAGGCCTGTTTAGCGGCGAGACAGGCGGCCAGCCTGCGCATCTCGCATGATCGCGTAGATGAGAGGGTCGTTCGTCACGCGGATTCGACCGGTATGCGTGACTTTTCCGTGCACTGTAGTGGCGCCCAGCACGAACTGGCAGTCGTCATGGCACGTCAGCGTTCCGGTGCTCAGACCGTCCTGGTAACGAACGGCGGGCCCACCCTTGCGGACGCCCAGAAACCAGACGAGAACTCGCGATTCCGCGTCGACACCATTGATGGGAGTCTTTGCGTACTCGAATGCATCGCCGCGTCGTCCGACATAGAAGTGGTCGGGTTCAGTCGTCGGCGCGTTCGGATTCGCACGCTCTGGAACGGCCGCTTGGCCCGTGGCAATCGATTCTTGACCGATGAGCAAGACCGCCGACGCGATACAGACCGCGAGATGGCCACGCCAGCGATTCATGGCGTGCGCAGCCCTTTCGCCGGACGCGAAGTTCCAGCCAGGCTCCGGGCGTCGAGATCGATACGACACGCCTTGAAAAACTCCGCTTTCGTCCGCCATTTCGACTGGCCGTTCGGCAAGTCGAACACGAGTTCATCGTCCCTCGGCGCGTCGTACGTTTCAGGTGCAACCGAGAAACGCGTCTTTCGCGAAGCCAGCGCGACGAGCGTCTTCTTTCCGGACGGCGCGACCTTGAACACGCGTATCCATGCCGGATGGTCGCCGAGCGCGGACGGGTCGGTTGCTTCCTCGTCGTCGTTCGCGGTGCGCGGCGCCCATCCGACCACGATGACTTCCACCGCCTTGCCGCTCCCGTCGAGAAGCTCCTGACGTTGCACTTGTTTGCCGAGCAACTGGAATCGGGACACCGGCACGTGCGAGCCAGCCCGGAAATATTCTGCGATGACCCAGTCGCCTCCCGAGGACACGATCGGAACGTCGCGGCGGCGATCGTAGCGATAGATGGCCGGCATATGGGACAACACGGATTGCGGCACGGCCGCGTCGGGAAACGAATAACGCGCTGGCTTGAAGTCTCCGGTCTCCGACTTGATGGAGTTCGCCGCACTCATGTCCAGAGGCAGTTGCCGAGGCTGCAATGCGATGGATATGAGTCGTCCGCCCGCGATTTTCGCAACATAGGGCGGATGGGACGACTCCACGGTTTTAACGGGAATCGTGTCCCGAGATGACGCAGAAGCGTTCGCTGTAAAAGCGGGGAGGAGTGTCGCAATCGCGCACAGTAACGTCTTGAAGCGGGTGTTCATTCGTATCGGTTCGTTGGGTCGTGGGCGGCAGACTTTCGGGATGTCAGCCGTGTGCTGTCGAATGGTCCGGCAGTGCTTCGGTCAACGCGAAAGGTCCGCACCGCCGGGCGTGCATCGCGTTGCCATCGCAAACTTGACGTCTTCGATACCGCGGTCGCTTGCCACGCAGAGCCAGTTACCTGTTCCGCGGAAACGAAGAACATTGTGGAGCGCCGCACGGCTCGTCAACGAGACCAATCCTAGAACGGCGCATTGGCCGATAAACCGTGAGGCGCGCAGCGGCAGCAACCCGCAAGTTGGCGCACTGCACCATCGATGCCTCGTTTTCCCACCTTGACATCGCCTCGTCCAGCACCGATCATTCGATCACACAACGAGCAATTGTTCGGTCGCAGAGCGTTCGCTCACCATCGCGCCGAACGAAGACCCGGAGACATCGGTGAGACTGAAAGACAAGATCGCGGTCATCACAGGCGCGGCGAGCGGAATCGGTGAGGCGGTCGCGCGGCGTTATCTCGACGAAGGCGCGAAGCTCGTCATCGTCGACGTCAAGGACGAGCAGGAACTCTCGCAGCGCTTCGCCGACGCATCCGACCGCGTCCTCGCGCTCAGAGCGGACGTCACGCGCCGGGAAGACATCGAGCGCATCGTGGCGAGCGCCGTCGAGCGCTTCGGCGGCATCGACATTCTGTTCAACAACGCGGCGCTCTTCGACATGCGCCCGATCCTCGACGAATCGTGGGACGTGTACGACCGCCTGTTCGCGGTCAACGTGAAGGGCATGTTCTTCCTGATGCAGGCCGTCGCCGCACGCATGGTCAAGCAGGGACGGGGCGGCAAGATCATCAACATGTCGTCGCAGGCGGGGCGGCGCGGCGAGGCGCTCGTCGCCCACTATTGCGCCACGAAGGCGGCAGTTATCAACTACACGCAATCAGCGGCGCTCGCGAAAGAACGCATCAACGTGAACGGCATCGCGCCGGGCGTCGTCGATACCCCGATGTGGGAGCAGGTCGATGCGCTCTTCGCACGCTACGAAAACCGGCCGCTCGGCGAAAAGAAACGCATCGTCGGCGAGGAAGTGCCGCTCGGGCGCATGGGCGTGCCCGCCGATCTGACCGGCGCCGCGCTGTTCCTTGCATCGGCCGATTCCGATTACATCACCGCCCAGACCCTGAACGTGGACGGCGGCAACTGGATGAGTTGATCCGCGCATGCGCCTTGCAGCATCGGGCGCACCGTCTATATTGAAACGGCGTCGCGGACGATGAAACCGCGCGAATGCACTCAACTCACACGTGCATCGCGCATCGACACAAGGCAGACAGACGGCCCTCGATGACCGTCCCTGCGCCCGTGCTAACGAAAAAGGAGACGAACCGAATGAACCGCACCCAACGCATCGTTCCAGCACAGCCGCGCGCGCGGCGGACCACCACCGCATTCCTGACCCTGTCGGCGATGTCGGCCGCGCTCGCGACCGCGGCTTTCGTGCCGCTTACCGCACAAGCCGCGACGACCATCACCATCGCGACGCTCAACAATCCGGACATGATCGAGCTGAAGAAGCTCTCGCCGGCGTTCGAGAAAGCGAATCCCGACATTCAGCTCAAGTGGGTGATCCTCGAAGAAAACGTGCTGCGCCAGCGCGCGACGACCGACATCACCACCAACAGCGGCCAGTTCGACGTACTGACCATCGGCACGTATGAAGCGCCGCAGTGGGGCAAGCGCGGCTGGCTTTCGCCGATGACGGGCCTGCCCGCCAACTACGATCTGGACGATGTCGTGAAGACCGCCCGCGACGGCCTCTCGTACAACGGCCAGCTTTACGCGCTGCCGTTCTACGTCGAAAGCTCGATGACGTATTACCGCAAGGACCTTTTCCAGGCCGCTGGCCTGAAGATGCCGGACCAGCCGACCTACGACCAGATCAAGCAGTTCGCCGACAAGCTTACCGACAAGTCGAAGGGCCAGTACGGCATCTGTCTGCGCGGCAAGGCGGGCTGGGGCGAGAACATGGCTTTCGTCTCGACGGTGGTGAATACCTTCGGCGGCCGCTGGTTCGACGAGCAATGGAAGGCGCAGCTCGATACCCCCGAGTGGCACAAGGCAGTTTCCTTCTACGCCGACCTGCTGAAGAACGACGGCCCCCCGGGAGCCAGCTCGAACGGCTTCAACGAAAACCTGACGCTGATGTCGTCCGGCAAGTGCGCGATGTGGATCGACGCCACTGTCGCGGCAGGCATGCTCTACAACAAGTCGCAATCGCAAGTCGCGGACAAGATCGGTTTCGCCGCCGCGCCGACGCAGGTCACGCCGAAGGGTTCGCACTGGCTGTGGTCGTGGTCGCTCGCGGTGCCGAAGACGTCGAAGCAGCAGGATGCCGCGAAGAAGTTCGCCGCGTGGGCCACGTCGAAGGAATACATCGAGATGGTCGGCAAGGACGAAGGCTGGGCGTCGGTGCCGCCGGGCACGCGCAAGTCCACCTATGCGCGGCCCGAGTACAAGCAGGCCGCGCCGTTCGGCGACTTCGTGCTGAAGGCGATCGAGACCGCGGACCCGAACGATTCGTCGCTGAAGAAGGTGCCGTATAGCGGCATTCAGTTCGTCGGCATTCCCGAGTTCCAGTCGTTCGGCACTGTCGTCGGACAGTCGATTGCCGGCGTCGTCGCCGGGCAGACGAGCGTCGACAATGCGCTGAAGGCGGCCAACGCGGCAGCCGATCGCGCAGTCAAGCAAGCCGGGTATCAGAAGTAAATCCACGCAGTGTGCGGGCCGCACGATGCGGCGCGGCCCGCTGGCATCATCGAGAGGTGACACGATCATGCGTCAACTGAATCCCGCCATCACCGATCACTTCGAGGAGTCCGCCGCCGAGCGCGACAAGAAGCGCGCGAAGTCGGTCCGCTGGCTCATCACGCCATCGTCCGGATTGCTGTTCCTGTGGATGGCCATTCCGCTCGCGATGACGATCTGGTTTTCGTTCTCGCGCTACAACCTGCTCAATCCCGATGTCAAAGGATTCGCGGGCTTCGACAACTTCGAGTTCCTCATCACCGATCCGGCGTTCGGGCCGTCCATCGGTCATACGCTGACGCTGATCATCTCAGTGCTGGCGATAACCGTCATCGGCGGCGTGCTGCTCGCCGTGCTGTTCGACCGCAAGTTCGTGGGGCAGGGCATCGCGCGGCTGCTCGTGATCGCGCCGTTCTTCGTGATGCCCACGGTCTCGGCGCTGATCTGGAAGAACATGATCCTGCATCCGGTGTATGGCCTCGTCGCCTCGCTGATGCGATCGCTCGGGCTTCAGCCGATCGACTGGTTCGCGGACTATCCGCTCTTCGCGGTGATCGTGATCGTCGCGTGGCAGTGGCTGCCGTTCGCGTTCCTCATCCTCTTCACCGCGATTCAATCGCTCGATCAGGAGCAGAAGGAAGCGGCGCGCATCGACGGCGCAGGCCCGTTCTCGATGTTCTTCTTCATCACGTTGCCGCATTTGAAGCGCGCGATCGCGGTCGTCGTGATGATGGAAACCATCTTCCTGCTCTCGATCTTCGCTGAAATTTATACGACGACCGGCGGCGGCCCCGGCACCGCAACGACGAACCTTTCGTACCTGATCTACGCGCTCGGCCTTCAGCAATTCGACGTGGGTCTCGCATCGGCGGGCGGCATTCTGGCGGTCATTCTGGCGAACATCGTTGCGTTCTTCCTCGTTCGCATGCTCGCGAAGAACCTCAAAGGGGAGTACGAGTCATGAGCACGCAATCCGTTACCACAGCGCCTTCCGTGCCCGTGCTGGACCGTGTGAAGCGCATCGTGCCCGGCGTCGTCGCGTGGATCGTCTCCATCCTGCTGTTCTTCCCGATCTTCTGGATGACGATCACCGCGTTCAAGACCGAGCAGCAGGCGTATGCGTCGTCGCTGATTTTCTCGCCGACGCTCGACAGCTTCCGCGAAGTGTTCGCGCGCAGCAACTACTTCGGCTTCGCGCTGAACTCGGTGATGATCTCCGTGGGCGTCACGGTCATCTGCCTGATTCTCGCGGTGCCGTGCGCGTACGCAATGGCGTTTTTTCCCACGAGAAAAACGCAGAAGCTGCTGCTGTGGATGCTCTCCACGAAGATGATGCCGTCGGTCGGCGTGCTGGTGCCGATCTATCTGCTGTGGAAGAACGCGGGCCTGCTCGATACGGTCAGCGGTCTCATCATCGTGTACACGCTGATCAATCTGCCGATCGCGGTGTGGATGGCCTTCACGTACTTCAACGAGGTGCCGAAGGACATACTGGAAGCGGGGCGCATCGACGGCGCGACGACGTGGCAGGAGATCATCTATCTCCTCATGCCGATGGCGCTGCCGGGGCTCGCATCGACGGGGCTGCTGCTTATCATCCTGTCGTGGAACGAAGCATTCTGGAGCATCAACTTGTCGAGCTCGAACGCTGCGCCGCTGACGGTGTTCATCGCGTCATATTCGAGTCCGGAAGGCTTGTTCTGGGCCAAGCTCTCGGCGGCTTCGCTGCTGGCGGTCGCGCCGATTCTGATCGTCGGCTGGCTGTCGCAGAAGCAGCTGGTGCGCGGTCTGACGTTCGGCGCGGTCAAGTGAGGGCGGGCTCGTGACATCAAGTTCATTCGAAGCGGCCAACCTCGACGATCGCCTGATGATCTGCGATTGCGACGGCGTGTTGATCGACAGCGAAGCCGTGGCGGCGCGCATGCTCGTGACCGAGCTGGAGGCGTTATGGCCGGGCGTCGATGTCGAGCCGGTGGTGATGCCGCTGCTCGGCTTGCGCATCGAAGCGGTGCTTGCGAGCGCCGCCGATACGGTGAATCGCACGCTCACGCCGGAGCAGGTCGTCGCGATCCGGCGGTCCGTCGAAGCGGCAGCGGTGCAGGCCCCGCCCGTGGAAGGCATCGAAGCGGCGCTCGCTGCGGTGCCGCTCAACAAGGCCTGTGCGAGCAATAGCTTTTCTTCGTATGTCGATACCGTGCTGCAACGCACCGGCCTCGTGCGCTTCTTCGGCGAGCGGCGTTTCTGCGCGGACATGGTGGCGAATCCGAAGCCCGCGCCCGACGTGTATCTCGCGGCGGCTCGCGCGATGAGCGTCGATCCGCTGCGCTGTCTCGTCGTCGAGGACAGCGTGACGGGCGTGACGGCGGCGAAGGCGGCGGGCATGCCGGTGCTCGGCTTCATCGGCGGCGGGCATGCGACCGAAGGGCAGATCGGCGCGCTCGAGCGCGCGGGCGCTGAAATCGTGTTCGACGATATGGCGCGCCTGCCCGCGCTGGTCGATCAATGGCTCAAGCACGCGACGTTCGAGGCGAAGTAGCGCGCGTGACCCAAGAATGCATGGAGAGACAACATCATGGCTAGCCTGACCCTGCGCAATATCAACAAGCGATACGAAGACACCGAGGTGATGAAGAGCGTCAACCTCGATATCGATGACGGCGAGTTCGTCGTGTTCGTGGGCCCATCGGGCTGCGGCAAGTCCACGCTGATGCGCATGATCGCGGGCCTCGAAGACATCAGCGGCGGCGAACTGATGATCGACGGCACGCGCGTGAACGACCTGCCGCCCGCGAAGCGCGGCATCGCGATGGTGTTTCAGTCGTACGCGCTGTATCCGCACATGACGCTCTACGACAACATGGCTTTCGGCCTCAAGCTCGCGGGCGAGAAGAAGCCGGCCATCGACGCGGCGGTAAAGCAGGCCGCGAAGATTCTGCACATCGATCATCTGCTGGACAGGAAGCCCAAGCAATTGTCGGGCGGCCAGCGCCAGCGCGTCGCGATCGGCCGCGCGATCACGCGCAAGCCGAAGGTCTTTCTGTTCGACGAGCCGCTCTCGAATCTCGACGCCGCGTTGCGCGTGAAGATGCGCCTCGAGTTCGCGCGCCTTCACGACGATCTCAAGACGACGATGATCTACGTGACGCACGATCAGGTGGAAGCGATGACGCTCGCGGACAAGATCGTCGTGCTGTCGGCGGGCAATGTCGAACAGGTCGGCACGCCGAACACGCTGTATCACGCGCCGGCGAACAAGTTCGTGGCGGGTTTCATCGGCTCCCCGAAGATGAATTTTCTGTCGGGCACCGTGGTGCAGGTGCGCGACGGCGGCGTGCTGGTGAAGTACGCGACCGGCGAAACGCAACTCGCCGGCGTGCTGCCCGGCAATGCAAAGGCGGGCGATGCGGTGACGGTCGGCATCCGGCCGGAGCATTTGCAGCCGGTGACGGCATCGAGCGAGTATGGCGTGTCCGCATCGACGATGACGGTCGAAACGCTCGGCGACGCCGCGTATCTCTACGCCGAGACGCAGGTCGCGCCCGACGGACTCATCTCGCGCATTCCGCCGCTGGAAAAGCATGCGCGCGGCGAGAAGCTGAGGCTCGGCGCGGAGCCGGATCACTGCCATATGTTCGACGCGGAAGGGCAGGCGTTCCGGCGCAACGTGGTCGAGGCTTATCTGAAGGAGCATCCGGAAGTGAGGCCGATGCGCGCTTCGGCTTAAAGCCGCTTTGTTTCGTCGATGGACGCGCGATAATGCCGGTTCGGATTCGCTCATCCATCGACCACCATGCCCGTCATCAACGAACTCTTCGTCTATCCGGTCAAGTCCTGCGCGGGCATCGGCCTGCAACGCGCGACGCTGCTCGAAACAGGCCTCGAATACGACCGCAACTGGATGGTCACCGACGCATCGGGCGGCATGATCACGCAGCGCACCCACCCGCGCATGGCGCTGATTCGGACCGCATTCGACGGCGATCATCTGGCGCTCAGCGCGGCCGGCATGCCGACCTTGCGCACGCCGCTTGATGTCCGCGCGCTGAACGGCACGGACCGCATGCAGGCGACGGTATGGGGCGACACGGTCGATGCGCTCGACACGGGCCGTGAAACGTCGCAATGGCTCGGTGATTTTCTCGGCGTATCGGCCAGGCTCGCGCGCTTCGGGCCGGGCGCTCGCCGCGCGGTCGATGAGAAATGGACCGCGCCTATCGACACGCAAACACGCTTCGCCGATGGTTTCCCGCTGCTCGTGCTCGGTCAGGCATCGCTCGACGATCTCAACGCGCGTCTCGTGCAGAAGGGCGCGCCGGCGATATCGGCGGATCGGTTCCGGCCGAACGTCGTTGTGGGCGGGCTGGATGCGTTCGAGGAAGACTATGTCGGCGACATGTGGATTCGCGCGGCGAGCGGCGATGTGCGGCTGCGGCTCGTCAAGCTCTGCACGCGCTGCCCGGTGCCGACGATCGATCAGCTTACCGGCGCGCCGAATCCCGCGTGGCCGCACGAGCCGCTCGACACGATGAGCACGTATCGCGCGAGCGAGCAGCATGGCGGCAAGCTGACGTTCGGGAAGAACGCGATTGTCGTCGATGGCGAGGGCATCGCGCTCGAAGTGGGGCAGGCAGTCGAAGCCGAGATCGCGTTCTGAGCTTCGGACTTTAGAGGTCAGGCGTCCAGCGCGGCGCGGGCGCAGAGTTCGTCGGTGACGAGCCCGGAGAGCCACTGACCTTTGAGCGCGGCGATCAGCGCGTTGCGTTTGCGCTCGCCGCCTGCGAAGCCGATGGTCGGACGCCTGGGCGGCGAGTCGAGCTTGAGGCTCGTGACGCGTGCGCCTGTCGTCGACGTGACGCGCTTGCCTTCGGCGTCGATGGGCAGCCCGAGCCATTCGGCGACCGCGCCGCCTTGCATCATCTCTTCGACTTCGCCGCGCGTGATGAAGCCGTCTTCGTGCAGTGGACAGTTGATGCCGATGTTGCCGATGCCGACGAAGGCCACATCGGCCTGTTGCGCGAGTTCGTCGACGATGCGGTAGAGCCGGTGATTGACCCATTGCGCGCGTTCGGCTTCGCTGTCGGCCATGAGCGGCGCGGGCAGCATGAAGTGCTTGCCGCCGGTTTTTTCCGAGAGTTGCTGGGCGACGTCGTAGCGATTGAACGATCCGTCTTGCGCGATGGCGCCGACCATCGACACGAAGCGATGTTGTGGCCGGTCGATCTGTCCGATTTGCGCGACGACTGCTTTGAGCGTGCGTCCGCTGCCGATGGAGACGACGATGGGTTTTTCGTCGGTGAGATAGCGCTCCATGACTTGCGCTCCGGCGACGGCGAGCTTGCGGTCGACTTGTTCGGTGTTGTCGCCGTCGATGGGCACGACTTCGCACAGCGCGAGGCCGTAGCGGTCGCAGAGCTGTTGCGCGAGCGACAGGCAATCGGCGATGCGGTGATCGACGCGCACGCGGATGAGGTTTTTTTCTACGGCGAAGGCCACGAGGCGTTGCGCGACCGGGCGCGAGATTTGTAGCTTCTCGGCGATCTCGTTCTGCGTGTTGCCGGCGACGTAGTACAGCCACGCTGCGCGGGTTGCCAGGTCGAGCTTTTCGTTGGATTTTGGCACTTTGGGGTTCGTCGTTCTCTTTTTTTGGTGTTGAGCTTTTATTTGTGTCGGTCTGTGGGGGTGCCCGTTTGCGGGGCGGGCAGTTCGCTTTCTCTTCGGCTATTCGTGTAGGTCTATTAGCTCGCCCCTCCCCGGGGCGGGGGTCACTTTCTTTGCTGCTGCAAAGAAAGTAACCAAAGAAAGCAGCTTTTTTCTGAACCGCCCGAAGCACTAACTTGTGGACCACCCTGTAGAACATCGGTGGCACTCAGCTTGAAAGAGCCTTGAATCACCTTCCACGCCCGCTGACAACTAACGTCCTCCGAGCCCCTTGGCTCGACAAAACCTCGCTCGCATACAACCAACCGCAATCTCCCATCTCTCCAAACACTACAGCAAAGACAGCACGCACCGCAAACGCAGCAAAACTAGCAAACACAGCAAGCGCGACATAAGCGGCGCAAGACAGCAAAGACAGCAAGCACAGCAAGCACGGCAAAGACAGAAGCTTCTTTCTTGATTGACGTTCAATGTAACTGCCTAACGTCTCGCAGGGGAATTGGCGTAGGGTCGTCGCCGCTGGCGGCTCGCGGTCGCGCTTGATGCTGCATTGCGTCTGGATTCGCGTTGGTGTTGACGAGCCAAGGGGCTCGGAGGACGTTAGTAGTCAGCGGGCGCGGAAGGTGATTCAAGGCTCTATCAAGCTGAGTGCCACCGCTGTTCTACGGAGTGGCCACGCAAGTTAGTGGATTGGGCGGTTCGAAAAAAAGCTGCTTTCTTTGGTTACTTTCTTTGCAGCGGCAAAGAAAGTGACCCCCGCCCCGGGAAGGGGCGAGCCAATAGACCGACACGAATAAAAGCTTCACGAAAGCGAAGACCGACCACCCCCCCGTGCCACCAGCAAAGAAAGAAATCAAATCAACCGAGGCCGAGTAACATCAAACAAAGGCCGCACATGCTGATAAAGCTCCCGAAACCCTTTAAGCCGCTGCCGCAAGACGAGATGCCGTTCGCCATCCGGCGAGAATTCCTGCTTAACCGAAGGCTTCGCAAGCACGACCGCAGGATCGCCCCCGGCTGCAAGCCACCCCAACCGTGCGGCCCCGAGCGCAGCCCCGGTTTCCCCGCCGCCGTGCGTCCGCGTAGGCGTATTGAACGCATCGGCGAACATCTGCCCCCAGTACGCGCTGCGAGCGCCGCCGCCCAACATCGACAATGCCCGCGTCTGCGTTCCGGCGGACTGCAAGGCATCCAGCCCATCGGTCAACGCGAGCGTCACGCCTTCGAGCACCGAATAGCCGAGCAAAGCACGATCCGTCGCATGCGTCATGCCGAAAAACACGCCCTGCGCATAAGGATCGTTATGCGGCGTCCGCTCGCCGCTCAGGTAAGGCAGGAACAACGGCGCAGTCGTTAAAGCCTCCGCCGGCAAAGCCTCCACCTCAGCAAGCAGAGTCGGCTCATCCGTGGACGTCAGCTTGCATACCCAGCGCAGACAGCTCGCCGCCGATAACACCACGCTCATCTGATGCCACCGATCCGGAATCGCATGGCAAAACGCATGCACCGCCGACGTTGGATTCGGCCGGAACCGGTCGCCCACCACGCACAGGACGCCCGATGTGCCCAGCGACAGGAAACCATCGCCCGGTTCAGTCGCACCGATGCCCACCGCGCTCGCCGCATTGTCTCCGCCGCCCGCCGCCACGATCACGTCATCACGCAAGCCAAGCTCCGCCGCCAGCTCCGGCAGCAAGGTGCCCGAAGGCTCGCTGCCCTCGGCCAGCGACGGCATCTGCTGGCGCGACATCCCGCACGCGGCAAGCAGTTCGTCGGACCAGTCGCGGCGCGCCACGTCGAGCCACAACGTCCCCGCCGCATCCGATGGATCGGACACCTTCGTGCCCGTCAAATGCATGCGCAAATAATCCTTCGGCAGCAGCACGCACGCCGTCTGCGCAAAGATGTCCGGCTCGTTGTGCCTCACCCATAGCAGCTTCGGCGCAGTAAAGCCCGGCATCGCCAGATTGCCGGCGATCTCATGCAGATGCGGCGCACGCTCGTACAACTCGGCGCACTCCTTGTCGCTGCGCATGTCGTTCCAGAGAATCGCGGGACGCAGCACGCGATCAGTGGAATCGAGCAGCACCGCGCCGTGCATCTGACCGGACAGCCCAATGCCGCGAACCTGCGCGAACTCCGCCGGATACTTCTCGCGCAGCCTGAAAAGCGCGGCGCGCGTGCCGTCCCACCAGTCGAGCGGATTCTGTTCCGACCAGCGCGGCTTGGGGCGGGATACGGTGAACGGCGTGCCCGCCGTGCCGACGACGCTGCCGTCGCCCGCAAGCAGCAGCACTTTCACTTCGGAGGTGCCGAGGTCGATGCCTAAGTACATGAACGATGCCTTGGTCGAGGCCGGGACTCATCCGGCAGAAACAGGGAATTTAACGCCGTGCGCAACGCCGCGCCATGAGCACAATACCGGAGCGGCGCATAGCCAGCACGCCTACGGACGATTCGCGAGCCACGCATCCACCCGTGCGATCGCCTTGCGCATCACGCGCTCGAGGTTCTCGCTCTGCGCCATGCTGCCCCACAGGAGCTTGTCGGCGACGAACGCCTTGACCGGATCGCTCGCCGCGAAGTAGCCATGCGCGACGGCCGGGTCCATCACGCCGTCCTGATACGCATACGGCAGCCTGTTCTCGTGCCACCGTTCGAGGAAGCGGAAGAAGAGCGCGGGCAGGACCGCCGTCGCGTCCGGATCGACGTTGCGCGCGAAGCATTCCGACAGCGTCGGCGCGATGAAGCCCGGCAGCTTCGAGAAACCGTCTGCCGCGACGCGCTGGTTCGTGTCCTTGATGTACGGATTGCTGAAGCGGTCGAGCACCACGTCGCGATACTTCGCGAGGTCGATCGGGCTCGGCGTGAGGCACGGAATCACGTCCTCGGTGACATAGGCTTCCGCGAGCGCGCGAATCTCCAGGTCTTGCGTGCCTTCGTGGATATATTGCAGGCCGACGAGCGTCCCCGCCCACGCAATACAGCTATGGCTCGCGTTGAGAATGCGGATCTTCGCCTCTTCATACGGCAGCACGGATTCGACCATCTCCGCGCCGACCTTCTCCCACGCGGGACGGCCCGCGCAGAACTCGTCCTCGATCACCCACTGGATGAACTTCTCGCCCATCACCGGCGCGCGATCGTCGAAGCCGGTCGCGGCCTTCACGCGCTCGGCGACATCGGGCGTCGGGCGCGGCGTGATGCGATCGACCATCGAGTTCGGACACGACGTATTCGCGATCATCCAGTCGCGCAGCGCGGTTTCGCCGCGCAATTGCAGAAACTCGAGCATGCCCGCCTTGAAGCGATCGCCGTTGCTGCGCAGGTTGTCGCAGTTCTGCAGCGACACCTTGCCCGCGCCGTTTTTCATGCGCGCATCGAGGATGGCGGCCAGCGCGCCGTAGATCGTCGTCTTGGCGCCCTTCAGATCGGCGGCGAGGTCGGCGTTGGCCGTGTCGAGCCGGTCGTGCTCGTCGAGGTAATAGCCGCCCTCGGTCACGGTGAACGACACGATCCTGCAGTCGGGCGCGGCGCCCGTCGCGATCAGTTGCGCGAGATCGGCGGACCACGGCACGACCTTTTTGATCGATTTCACCCGTTCGTATTCGCGCTCGCCCTGCGGCGTCACGGTCTCGAGCGTGTACTCGCCGTTTTGCGCGGCGAGCGCATCGAGCACGGCGTTCATGTCGCCGCGAATGTTGCCGACGGCAAGCGACCAGCTCGCATCGCCGGATTCGATCAGCCGGTGCAGATACCACGCCTGATGCGCGCGATGAAACGATCCCGCCCCGATGTGCAGGATCACGTTCGCACTCGCCTTTGCAACGCTGGCTTCGCTACTCATGTCTTCTCTTCCCTTTGGCTATGCGCCCGTTCTGCGTGGACGGCTGACTGAACATTTGCTCGATAGGTGGTCGAATGATCGTATCCGCTATCCCGAAAGTCAAGGCGCGGCGCGGCTGCATCGTCGTTGCGATGCGGCGCGATTCGCCGATGCGGCACGGCGTGATGCCTTAGGACTGGCGTCTGGCCTTCGACGCTGCACCGCACCAGAACGCGCGTCGTCGCTGATCGGGAATTACCCGGATAGTCAACGCGGCCTCGATTGACGGAAAAGGTGCATGCGGCTTCGGTTCGAAACGACAGGCGCACCATAACGATAGAAAGATAGGAGACGCGAATGGACTATGTGATCGGCATCGACATCGGGACGCAGAGCACGAAGGCGCTGCTCGTCGATACGCAAGGCGCGATCGTCGCGCAGCATTCGAGCGCCTACCATCCCGACACGCCGAAGCCGCTCTGGGCCGAGCAATGGCCGCAAGTCTGGTTCGATGCCGTGACCGCATGCATCGCGGCGTGCGTCGCGAAGGCGAAGGAGCAGGGCGTCGACGCGCGGCAGATCAAATCGCTATGCGTGAGCAGTCTTTATGGCGGTTCGGGCGTTCCGGTCGATGAACACATCGAGCCGCTCCATCCGTGCCTCATCTGGATGGACCGGCGCGCAACGGCCGAAGTGGACTGGGTGCGCGAGCACGTCGATGTCACGCGGCTCGCGGCGATCACGGGCAATGGCGTCGACAGTTACTACGGTTTCACGAAGATGCTGTGGCTGCGCAATCATCGGCCGGATGTCTGGAGCAGGACGCGCTGGCTGCTGCCGCCGAACACGTTCGTGATCCAGCGGCTGACCGGCGAACTGGCGGTGGACCATAGCTCGGCCGGCAACATCGGCGGCGTATACGACGTGAACGCCCGCGCGTGGTCGCACGAAGCGCTCGACATGCTTGGCATTCCCGCGTCGATGATGCCCGAGCGGCTCGTCGAATCGTCGGACGTCGTGGGCGGACTCCTGCCGCAATGGGCCGGCAAGCTGGGGCTCGCCGCCGGCACGCCGGTCGTCGCGGGCGGCGTCGATGCGGCCGTCGCGACCTTCGCCGCCGGCGTCACGCAGGCGGGGCACCACGTCGCGATGATCGGCACGAGCATGTGCTGGGGCTACATCAACCAGAGCGTCGATGCACGGCACGGCCTCGTGTCGATGCCGCATGTGTACAACGGCAAGCGCGATCTCTACGTGTTCGGCGGCGCGAGCACGGCGGGCGCGTGCGTCGCGTGGTATCGCGACCAGTTCTGCCAGGCCGAAATCGAAGCCGCGAAGCAGTCGCCGCACGGCGACGCGCACCGGCTGCTGGAAGAGGCGGCGTCGAAGGTCGCGGCGGGTTCGGATGGCGTCGTGTTTCTGCCGTATCTGATGGGCGAGCGCAGCCCGGTCTGGGACGCCCATGCGAGCGGCACGTTCGTCGGCCTCAATCTCTTTCACACGCGGGCGACGCTGTATCGCGCGGTGCTCGAAGGCGTCGCGTTCGCGCTGAAGCACAACGTGGAGGCGGGGCGGCGCGGGGCGCAATCGCTGGATGACCGGCTGATCGTCGTCGGCGGCGCGGCGCATTCGGACTTGTGGATGCAGATCATCGCGGATGTGACGGGCTATCCGGTCGTGTCGATCGAACAGGAAGTCGAAGCCGCGATGGGCGCGGCCCTGCTCGCGGCGCTCGGCGCGGGACTCATCTCACGCGAAACCGCCGAAGGGGGATGGGTCACGCTCGTCGAGCGAGCGACACCCGACGCCGGGCGGCAGCGCGTGTATCAGGAGCGGTTCGGCGTGTACGTCGATCTCTATCCGGCGCTCAAGGACGCGATGCACCGCCTGCGCGCCGAATAGAACAACGGCTAGCGGGCAGCGCCCGCGTGCGCGTCGAACACCGGCCCCTGCACGAAGTGCACGTCGAACTGCTGAAGCGCGTTGAACTGCGCTTCGTCGGAGACATTCGAGAAGATCAGCGGGATCTTCAGCCGATGCGCGTAAGCCACGAGATGCTTCACGACGGAATCGCGCAGCGCGGCCCCGGCATCCATCTTGATGAAGTCGAGCCGCGCCATCTCCGACACCGCCATGATCTGCCCCGCGTTGGGCAGATTTCCCGCCACCTTAAAGCCGTAGTGCTGATAGCTCTTGGTCAGATAGCCGAGAAAGGTCTTGTGCGCGACCGCCGCCGCCGGCAGTTCGATCACCACGCGCGCCGGGTTGATCCCGAACTCCAGCAGCACCGACGAAAAGTGCAGCCCGTGATCGTACTTCACGCTTTTTAGCAGGCGCTCGTGGACGCGCAGAAAGAGCAAGCCTGTGCGCTGCCGCCCGAAAAAGTTGAACGCATGCAGCGTCCGCGACAGGCGGTCGAGCGCGACCAGCTCGCGGTCATCGTCGAAGCGGGCGAACGGATCGCGCGGGACGTCGCCTTCGATCAGCGTCAGTGCCTGCAAGCCGAGTTCATCGCCGAACCGCTCCGCGCTTTCGTGCGATGCGGACAGCGTCTGCGGAAAGCTGTGCGTGCCGACATCGAAGATCGGCTCGTAGGCGCTCGCCACCGTCATTTCACCGTAATGCGCGATCGCCTCCCGCGCATGTTCGCCTTCGCCGAGAACGATATGCGCGCCGAGGAACCGATGTTCCGCAGCCCGGGCGACGAGTTCTGGCAACGAAGGGGCGATCATGAGGGCGTCGTGGAGGCGTTTGAAGTTCTCATATCGATGCTACCAGCGCGCAACCGATCGCCTTGCACCAAATCGACATATTGATATGCACGGGGCGCGGCGTCGAATCAGGGTATACGAGCTATTTCACTAATCGTAATCGGTTTACTATTGGTGAACGTCGAACCCACGAGGACTTCCGCGATGTCCGCTTTCGAAACCCACACCGACGCGAGCCGGCAGTATCAATCCGGCTTTGCCAACGATTTCGCCACCGAAGCGTTGCCCGGCGCATTGCCGCTCGGCCGCAACTCGCCGCAGCGCGCCGCGTACGGCCTGTATGCCGAGCAGCTATCCGGCACCGCGTTCACCGCGCCGCGCGCGCACAACCGGCGCTCGTGGCTGTATCGCGTCCGGCCGGGGGCGGTGCACAAGCCGTTCACGCGCATCACGGGCGACCGGCTGCGTGCGAAGCTCGTCGCGAATTTCGCCGATGTGCCGCCCACGCCGCCGAACCAGTTGCGATGGGACCCGCTGCCGATGCCCGCCGAACCGACCGATTTCATCGACGGCTGGGTGACGATGGCCGGCAACGGCGCGGCGGAATCCATGTCGGGTTGCGCGATTCATCTCTATGCCGCGAACCGGTCGATGCAGGACCGCTTCTTCTACGATTCCGACGGCGAATTGCTGATCGTGCCGCAGCAAGGGCGCCTGTCGATTGCGACAGAACTCGGCAAGCTCGATGTCGCGCCGTTCGAAATAGCGGTGATTCCGCGCGGCGTGCGCTTTTCGGTGGCGCTGCCCGACGGCGAGGCGCGCGGTTATGTCTGCGAGAACTTTGGCGCGCTGCTGCAATTGCCCGATCTCGGGCCGATCGGCTCTAACGGCCTGGCGAATCCGCGCGATTTCCTCACGCCTCACGCCGCGTATGAAGATCGCGAGGGCAATTTCGAACTGGTGACGAAGCTGAACGGCGCGTTGTGGCGCGCGGACATCGGCCATTCGCCGCTCGATGTCGTCGCGTGGCACGGCAACTATGCGCCGTACAAGTACGATCTCCGGCACTTCAACACGATCGGTTCGATTAGCTTCGACCATCCCGATCCGTCGATTTTCCTCGTGCTGCAATCGCCGAGCGATACGCCCGGCGTCGATTCCATCGACTTCGTGATCTTCCCGCCGCGCTGGCTCGCCGCCGAGGATACGTTCCGGCCGCCGTGGTTCCATCGCAATGTCGCGAGCGAGTTCATGGGCCTCGTGCACGGCGTATATGACGCGAAGGCCGAAGGCTTCCTGCCCGGCGGCGCGAGCCTGCACAACTGCATGTCGGGCCACGGGCCGGATGCGGAAACGTTCGAGAAGGCATCGAAAAGCGATACGTCGAAGCCCGCGAAGGTCGGCGACACGCTCGCGTTCATGTTCGAAACGCGCACGCTCATCAAGCCGACGCAGTTCGCGCTGGAAACCGCGCAATTGCAGGCGAATTACTACGAATGCTGGCAAGGCCTCACGAAACACTTCAATCCGGAGCAACGATGAACGACGCGCTGAAGGCGACACTCGCACCCACGCTCAAGAGCTGGATCGAGTCCGCGAACGATCCGGCGAGCGACTTTCCGATTCAGAACCTGCCGTTCGGCATTTTCAGCGATGCCGTCGACGAGCGGCCCCGCGCGGGCGTGGCGATCGGCGAATGGATCGTCGATCTGGCCGCGCTGGAAGGCGAACGTCTGATCGACGCGCAGGGCGCTTTCGCCGCGCCGCGTCTGAATCCGTTCATCGCGCTCGGACGCGATACGTGGCGCGCGGTGCGGATCGCATTGAGCGGGCTGCTCGCGCAGGACACGCCGACGCTGCGGGACGATGCCGCGTTGCGCCGCCGGGTGCTGGTGCCACGCAAGGACGCGACGATGCACTTGCCCGTCGATATTCCCGGCTATACGGATTTCTATTCGTCGAAAGAGCATGCGACGAACGTCGGCTCGATGTTTCGCGATCCGAAGAATGCGCTTTTGCCCAACTGGTCGGAATTGCCGGTGGGATACAACGGGCGCGCGTCGTCGGTCGTAGTGAGCGGCACGCCGGTGCGTCGTCCGAACGGTCAGATCAAGTTGCCGGACGAGGAACGGCCGATCTTCGGCGCGTGCCGCAAGCTGGATATCGAACTGGAGACGGGCTTTATCGTCGGGCGCGGCAATGCGCTGGGCGAGCCGATCGCGTGTGAGGAGGCCGAGGCGCATATCTTCGGCATGGTGCTGCTGAACGACTGGAGCGCGCGGGATATCCAGCAATGGGAATATGTGCCGCTCGGACCGTTCAATTCGAAAGGCTTCGCGACGACGATTTCACCGTGGATCGTCACGCTCGATGCGCTCGAACCTTTCCGCACCGCGACGCCCGAGCAGCAGCCGGAACCGCTGCCGTATCTGCGGCATGCAGGCAATCATGCATTCGATATCGAACTGGAGGTGGCGTTGCGGGCGGAAGGCGCGTCGAGGGCGACCATCATCTCGCGGACCAATTTCAAGCTGATGTACTGGTCGATGGCGCAGCAGCTCGCGCATCATACGGTGTCGGGATGCAACACCCGCGTCGGCGATCTGATGGGCTCCGGGACGATCAGCGGACCGACGGCGGACTCGTGCGGGAGCTTGCTCGAGAGCACATGGAACGGACAGCGGCCGCTCAAGCTGGAAGAGGGCGAGGAACGCGCTTTCCTGCTCGACGGCGATGAGATCACGCTGCGCGGCTGGTGTCAGGGCGAAGGGTATCGCGTGGGATTTGGCGAGTGCGTCGGGAGCATCTTGCCGGCGCGGTGAATCGGGAAGGAGCGGTTGCTTGCCGGCCGCTCCTTCGAGCATCGTCAGGCAGCGACCGCACCCTCCATCAGGCAGCCTGCCCCACTGCCCCGCGCCGCGCCCGCTTATCCAGCGTAGCCGACAGCAAAGTCAGCCCAAGGGCCCCGCAAGCCATCGCGACCCCGACCCAGGGCAACGACGTCAGCGGCGCGCCGGCGCTGATCGCGCATCCGCCAAGCCAGGCACCCGTCGCGTTGCCGAGATTGAACGCGCCCTGATTAAGCGTCGAAGCGAGATTGGGCGCATCGCTCGCGCGATTCACGATGAGAATCTGCAGCGGCGGCACGATCGCGAACGCGAGCACGCCCCACAGGAAGATCGTGATCATCGCGGAGACGGATTCATGCATCGTCCCGGCGAAGATGACCAGAATGACGACGATCGACGCCAGAAACGACAGCAGCGACCGCAACAGCTTCCAGTCGGCGAGCTTGCCGCCCAGCGTGCTCCCCACCGTCAGGCCAAGACCGAACAGCAGCAGCACATACGTGACCGCGTGCGGCGAAAAGCCCGTGACGTCTTCGAGGATCGGCGTGATATACGTGAACACCGAAAACAGACTCGCCGATGCCAGCACGCTGATGCCCAGCACCATCAGCACTTGCGGGTTCTTGAGCACGTCGAATTCACGGAGGATGCTCGTCTCGCGCATCTCGATGTGCTTCGGCAGGCAAACGGCGAGCGCGCCCGCCGCCGCCACGCCGATCAGCGTGACGACCCAGAACGTCGCGCGCCATCCGGCCGCCTGTCCGAGCGCCGTGCCGAGCGGCACGCCGAGCACGTTCGCGAGCGTGAGCCCCGTGAACATCAGCGCAATGGCCTGCGCGCGGCGGTTGGGCGCGACGAGATCGGCGGCGACCACCGAGCCGATGCCGAAGAACGCACCGTGACAGAACGCCGTGACGATGCGCGCGCCCATCAGCACCCAGTAGTTCGGCGCCAGCGCGCACAACAAGTTGCCGACGATGAACACGCCGATCAGCCCCATCAGCGCCTTCTTGCGCGGCATCTTCGCGGTGACGATGGCAAGAATCGGCGCACCGATGGTCACGCCGAGCGCATAGCCCGACACGAGCATGCCGGCGGCGGGGATCGACACGGCGAGATCGCGGGCAACGTTGGGCAACAGGCCCATGATGACGAATTCGGTCGTGCCGATGCCGAACGCAGCAATGGCAAGAGCTAGGAGAGGCAAGGGCATGTCGGAGGCGGGCAGAAGTGGCGCGGTCGGCGCGGAGAAGGGTGGAATTCTACCGAAAGGTCAATTTTGATGCTGGTAGAAACCCTGACACGCACGCGTCCGGACAATGCCGGATGATGAGCGGACTTTTACCGCATCGACACGCGCCGGGCACGAAAGTGTTCGTGGCAGGCGCACGATGCGGCGAACGTTTCGCAACGAGCTTCCGCGCGCGCGAATCATTGCGCATCGCGAAGTGTTGGAATTACACAGCAACCAGCAGACAACCTATGTCATCGATTACGAGCCGTCTGCGCGCCGCCGTCGCGTGCGCGGTGCTTCTCGCCCCTCATGCGTACGCGCAAAGCGACGCTTCCGGCCCCATCGCGACGAAGGCGGGCACGGTGTACTTCCTGCGCGACGAATCCGGCTTCGCCGCGATGCTCGGCACGCAGGCTTTCGATCGCTTCGACGCCCGCCGCATCGCCCATTTCGATGAAACCGACGCCAGCGGCGCACTCACGCGCTCGCTGATGCAGACCGATGTCGGCCCGGTCCTCTACGACTTCCGCCGCAATCCGCCGCTCGTGCAACGCTCGGGCAAGCGCATGACGGTGCAGCGCGTGTTCTGGCAAGGCGATGAGGTGGTGATGCAGACATCGCTCGGCTGGTACAAGCTCGAACGCGGCGCGCTGTCGAAGCTGCAGGCATCGACGAAGGTCTATCACTGATCAGACGCGCACGCCGAACACGCGCTCGCCCGCTACCACGTACACGGTTTCGCGCTCGCGGCGCACGCTGTCGTTGACTTCGAAGCCGCCGGTGAATGCGCCGAACGCGGGCAGCACGCCCGCGCGCGCGCCGAAGCGAAAGCACGCCAGCCGAACGCTTTCGATGCGCGTCGACAGCCGATACACCGGATGCTCATGGCCGGCGAGCGAGTAAGCATCGGCGACGGTCTGCGGATGATGGCAAAGCGCCCACGGCCCCAGCCGATACGGCTCCTTCACCAGCTCGACGCCGAAGCGCGACGGCAACTCGCCCGCGTGACGATCGTGGTTGCCTTCGACGAGCACGAGCCGTAACGCGCGATGCTTCGCGCGCCAGGCATCGAGAGCGGCGAGGGTTTCATCGGCGTGGGATTCGCGGGCATGCAGCAAGTCGCCGAGAAAGACGATCGACTCGGGCCGATGCGTCGCGATCAGCGCATCGAGCCGCGCGAGATTCTCGGCGGTCGCGCCTGCCGGCACCGGAATGCCGCGCGCGCGAAACACGGCGTCCTTGCCGAAGTGCGCATCGGCGATGAAGAGCGCCTTCTCCAGCGGATCGAATGCGGCGCGCTCTGCCGAGAGCAGCAGCGCGCGGCCATTTACATCGATTGTCAGTGCTTCTATTGCCATAAGTTGCTCAAGCTTGCGCCGCTTTTTCCAGATCGGCGAGCATCCGCTCCACGCGATCCGACAGCTTCTCCGTGCTCACCTTTTCCCGCAGCCGCGCGACGATCAGCGGGAACGCGAACGGCGTCGGCTTCTTCGGATGCGTGAACGCGAGGCGGCTTTCGCTCATGCGGACGAGGGCATCGCGAAGGCGGCGCATTTCCAGCTCCTGCAGCATCACTTCCTGATCGGCCTGCGCGAGCAGCAGGTTGCCCCGGTCGTGCTTGCGGAACACTTCGTAGAAGAGGCCGCTCGACGCCTGCAACTGCCGCGCGCTTTTTTGCTGCCCCGGATGCCCCTGATAGATCAGCCCCGACACGCGGGCGATCTCGCGAAACCGCCGCGCCGACAGCTCCGACGCGTTCAGGCTCGCGAGAATATCGTGCTCCAGATTGTCCGGCGAGAAGAGGCCGTCGGCGATCAGCGTTTCCCAGTCGAACGGCTTGGCCGACAGCAGCTCGAAGCCGTAATCGTTCATCGAAATGGAGAACGTGCTCGGCTGATCCCGCGCGACGCGCCAGCCGATCAGCGACCCGAGGCCGATATGCGCCATCCGCCCCGCGAACGGGTAACAGAAAAAGTGATGCCCCTCGCGCGATCGCACCGCCTCGACGACCAGCACGCCTGGCCCCGGCAGCGCGGACCACTTTGCCTGGAGAGCGAGCAGCGGCTTGACGGCCAGCATTTCGGGCTCGTCGTAGATGCCGTCGTTCGCGCGGGCGAGCATCACGAGCGCCGCCTCCGCCAGCTCCGACGACAGCGGCATCTTGCTGCCCGCCCATTGCGGCATCGCGCCGCGTGAGGACGTCGCGCGCTTCACATAGGCGGTCATATCCCGCACGCGGATGAGTTCGAGCGCGCGGCCGCCGAACGTGAAGACATCGCCGGGCTTCAGGCGCGAGATGAACGATTCCTCCATCGCGCCGATGCGCCCGCCCGTCATATAGGCGACGTTGATGGTCGCGTTGGCGACGATCGTCCCGACATTGTTCCGGTGCCGCCGCACGAGATCTTCGCGCGGCACGCGATACACGCCGTCATCGCCCGCGACGACGCGGTGATAGTCCGGATACGCCGCCAGCGACGCGCCGCCGCGCTCGACGAACGCGAGCGCCCAGTCGAATTCCGCCTGCGTCAGATCGCGGTACGCGTAGGCGGTGCGGACTTCGTCGAGCATGTCGGCGGGATGGAAGCCGCCGCCGATCGCCACCGTCACGAGATGCTGCACGAGCACGTCGAGCGGTTTCATCGGCATGTCGCGCCCTTCGATGCGACGTTCCTCGATCGCCCAGCGCGCTGCCGCCGCTTCGACGAGTTCGAGCGCGTGCGTCGGCACGATCGTCACGCGCGATACGCGCCCCGGCGCATGGCCGGATCGTCCGGCGCGCTGCATCAGCCGCGCGACGCCCTTCGGCGAACCGATTTGGAACACGCGGTCCACCGGCAGAAAATCGACACCGAGATCGAGACTCGACGTGCACACGACCGCCTTCAGTTGCCCGTTCTTCAGCCCGAGTTCGACCCAGTCGCGCACTTCCTTGTCGAGCGAGCCGTGATGCAGCGCGATCAGCCCGGCCCATTCCGGCCGCAGATCGAGCAGCGCGCGATACCAGATTTCCGATTGCGAGCGCGTGTTGGTGAAGACGAGCGAGCTTTGCGCGTGCTCGATTTCATCGGCGACGGGGCCGACCTGGCGCACGCCGAGATGCCCGCCCCACGGAAAGCGTTCGATGGTGTCCGGGATCAGCGTATCGACGACGAGCGTTTTCGGCTGCGCGCCACGCACGACGACGCGCGGCGTCGTCACGGCATGCAGCAGCGCATCGTGCGCGAGCGCGAGATTGCCGAGCGTCGCGGACAAGCCCCAGACCTGCAGATCGGGCCGCCAGCGCGCAAGGCGTGCGAGCGCGAGCTGAGTTTGCGTGCCGCGCTTGTTGCCGAGCAATTCGTGCCATTCGTCGATGACGACGAGCCGCACATGCGATAGCTCCTCGCGGGCGTTGGCGCGCGTGAGCATCAGCGTGAGGCTTTCGGGCGTCGTCACGAGCGCGGACGGCATGCGGCGATTCTGCCTCGCGCGTTCAGTGGACGAGGTATCGCCCGTGCGCAAGCCGACGGTCCACGGCACCGAGAGCGCGGTGACGGCGGTTTGCAGCGCGCGGGCGGTATCGGCGGCGAGCGCGCGCATCGGCGTGATCCAGAGCACGGTGAGCGGCGCGGGAAGCGGAGCCTTCTCGGCGGCGTCCTTGACTGGCTTTGCGTTGCGCCGCGTCTTCGGCGGGCTCGCGAATGCAGCGAGCGCACCGAGCCAGATCGCCCAGGTCTTGCCTGCGCCGGTCGTCGCGTGCAGCAGGCCGCTCGCGCCGCGCCGGACTTCGCGCCAGACTTCGCTCTGGAACGGAAACGGCTGCCAGCCGCGCTCGCCGAACCATCGCGCGATGCGCTCGTCCATCGGTTTCGCCGCTTCCATCGGGTCGAAGACGAAGGGCGCGGGCTTGAACGCTTCGACGGCGGCATCGAGTTTGGCTTGCGCAGCTTGCGTGCGCGGCACGCGCCGGGGACGCGGCGCGCGGCGGCGGGCGCGGCTGGCGACGTCGGGCGGCGCGGTGTCGTCGTGTTCGTCGGGAGTGGTCATGGCGTCAGCTTCGTCTCGCTGCGATGAAGCCTGCCGCTTCATGCCGCCGCCTCGTTGAGGAAGCCCTTCAGCAGATCGAGCGTATCGGCATCTTCGATGGACTTGTCCGTGCGCCAGCGCAGCATTCGCGGAAATCGCACCGCGATGCCCGACTTGTGGCGCGGGCTCGCCTGTATGCCTTCGAAGCCGATCTCGAACACGAGCGTCGGCGTCAGGCTGCGCACCGGGCCGAATTTCTCGACGGTCGTCTTGCGCACGATGGCATCGACCTGGCGCATCTCTTCGTCGGTCAGGCCGGAGTACGCCTTCGCGAACGGGACGAGGGTGCGCACGCCGTCGGCTTCGTCCCAGACGGCGAACGTGAAATCGGTGTACAGGCTCGCGCGCCGTCCGTGGCCGGGTTGTGCGTAGAGCAGTACGGCATCGACGGTATACGGGTCGATTTTCCACTTCCACCACGTGCCGGACGCCTTCGTGCGGCCGACGCCGTACATCGACGCGCGCTCCTTGAGCATCAGCCCCTCGACACCGCGCGCGCGGCTTTCCTCGCGCAAGGCCGCGAGCGCGGACCAGTCGGATTCCTCGACGACCGGCGACACGCGCAGCAGATCGACCGACAGTTCGCGTGCGAGTGCATCGAGCTTTGCACGGCGCGCATGCAGCGGCTCCGTGCGCAGATCGCGGCCATCGGCTTCGAGCAGGTCGTAGGCGAGCAGCGCGGCGGGGGAATCGGCGAGCACCTTCTTCGTCAGCGACTTGCGCGTGATGCGCGGCTGAAGCCGCGCGAAGGGCAGCGGCATGGTCGCGCCCGGCTCCCATGCGAGGATCTCGCCATCGATCACGGTGCCGTCCGGCAGCGCCGCGCCGAGCGAGGCAAGCTCCGGAAAGCGTTCCGTCAGCAAGTCTTCGCCGCGCGACCAGATCCACACGCGGCCGCCGCGCTTGACGAGTTGCGCGCGAATCCCGTCCCACTTCCATTCGGCGATCCAGTCGGCCGGTGAACCGAGCGTCGCCGGTTCGGCCTGCAACTGATGCGCGAGAAAGAACGGATACGGCAGGCCGAGATCGCTTTCGTGCGGGGTATCGACGTCATCGCCCTCGGCGGCCGGTGCAATCAGCCGCAGATAACGCGCGGCGCTGGGCGCTTGCCGTGAATCGGTCCAGCCGACCATGCGTTGCGCGATGCGCTTGTGGTCGACGCCCGCCACTTCGGCGAGCGCCCGCACCACCAGTTGCCGCGCGACGCCCACGCGAAAGCCGCCACCGATCAGCTTCGTCAGCAGGAAGCGCTCGCTCCAGTTCAGCTCGTTCCAGTAGCCGACGAGCCGCTCGCGCAGTTCGTCGGGATTCGCGCCGCGCAGCGTCAGCACGCGATCCTCGATCCACTGCGCAAGCCCGAGTTCGGACTCGCGTTCGGGCGGCGGCAGCACATGCGCGATAGTCTCGGCCAGATCGCCGACCGACTGATACGACTCTTCGAAGAGCCATTCGGGCAGCCCCGCGCGCTCGCGGGCGAATTCGATCATCAGGCGCGTCGGCACCGACTGGCGCGGCTTGCCGCCCGCCAGAAAGTACGACGCCCACGCCGCGTCTTCAGGCTCCGCGCCGGAAAAATACGCGATCAGCGCCTCGAGCTTCTCGTTGGTCGAGGTGGTCGCGTCGAGCGCGGTATAGAGCGTCGCGAAGCGTCTCATTGCGGTGGCGTCTCCGCGGTGGCGTCGCTCGTGGCGGTATCGGCTTCGATCGCATCGTCGCCGTATTCGGTCCTGAATGCGCCGGCGTCGAGGCCTTGCTCGCAAAGCCATCGCACCATCGGATCGATCTGGCCGTGCGTGACGATCACGCGTTCCGCGCCGGTCGCGCCGATCGCGAGTTGCAGGCCGGGCCAGTCCGCGTGATCCGACAGCACGAAGCCGCGATCCACGCCCTTGCGCCGCCGCGTGCCGCGCAGGCGCATCCAGCCGGAGGCGAAGGCGTCGCTGTAATCGCCGAACCGGCGCATCCACGTGCTGCCTTGTGCGGACGGCGGCGCGACGATCAGCGCGCCCTTGAACGCGGCCTTGTCGCGTGCGGCGATTTCGCTGACGAGCCGCGTATCCGGCAGCGCGACGCCCGCCTCGCGATACGCGCGATTGAGAGGTTCCACTGCGCCGTGACAGAAGATCGGGCCGATGGCCGCGTCGATGCCCGCGAGCAGCCGCTGCGCCTTGCCGAACGAATAGCAGAAGAGCACCGACGCGCGGCCCTGGCTCGCGTTGTGCCGCCACCATGAGTCGATGCCGTCGAACACGGTTTGCGACGGCTCCCAGCGATAGATCGGCAGGCCAAACGTCGATTCGGTGATGAACGTATCGCACCGCACCGGCTCGAATGGCGCGCAGGTCGGATCGGGCTCGACCTTGTAATCGCCGGACGCGACCCACACGCGCCCGCCGTGCTCCACGCGCACTTGCGCGGAGCCGAGCACATGTCCCGCCGGGTGCAGCGAGACACGCACGCCGTTCACGTCGATAGGTTCGCCATAAGGAAGCCCTTGCACGTCGATGCCCGGCAGCCGCGACAGCAGCACGCTCACGCCGGCTTCGGCCGCGAGATAGCGCGCGTGGCCGAAGCGGGCGTGATCCGCGTGGGCATGCGTGATGATTGCGCGCTCGACGGGCCGCCACGGATCGATATAGAAACCGCCTGGCGGACAGTACAAGCCTTCGGGACGCGCGACGATGAGGTCGGATGAGGTGTCCACGGGTCGTCGTGTGTGCTGCGTTGCCTGCACGTTGGCCCTCGAGTGTTCAGTTCACGCAACAAAGCACGCCACGTGCCCGTCATGCCGCTTTCACGAAGACCGGCTACGGTGTAAAAGTATTGTTCAGTTACTGCCTTGTCGAAGCGCGGTGTTTTTCGCGCGGCGATTTTTCTGGTGAAGCCGAAATGGACACGATGGTTGCGCCGACCGCCGCGGAAGCGGTGTATATCGTCAGGCTGCGAAGCCACCCGCAGTACGACTTCGTACGGCTGAAGCGGGTCTTCGCCGATGCCGGTTCGCGCCATCAGGTCGTGCTCGTCGACGTGAGAAGACTGCTGCAATGCGCCGACCGGGACGACACCGACTACGTGCTCAAGGCCGTCGATGACTGGCACGCGGGCAAGGTGCGCGGCATTCGCGAGTTCCTCGATCCCGACAACCCGCGCGTGCCGGAGATGCCCTACGTGACCATCACCGCGCGGCGCACGGGCGGGCTGCTCGGGCTGTTGGGCGTACATCGCGAGGGCGTCGTCGCCTTTCGCAACGGGCAGCATCGCGCGCGTTATCTCGCGCATGCGGGCGCGCTGTGCATGCCGGTCGAGGTGCACGAGCGCGAAGCCGATCTGCTGCGCGCGATGTGCGCGGCGCCCGGCGAAACGAGCGCGGAATACGGCGAGGTGTGAGCCGGGCTTGATCTGCGTGCGTCAGGCTTCGACCACGTTGCGCGGCGCGCCTTCGGCCCATGCCTTCACGTTGCCGAGCGTCGTCTGCGCAATCTCCATCAGCGCCTCGCGCGTGAAAAACGCCTGATGCGCGGTGATGATCACGTTCGGAAACGTGAGCAGCCGCGCGAGGACATCGTCCTGAAGCAGGCGATCCGAATGGTCCTCGAAGAAGAGGCCGCCTTCTTCCTCGTACACGTCGAGGCCGAGATGTCCCAACTGGCCGCTCTTGAGCGCGCCGATCAGCGCATTGCTTTCGACGAGCCCGCCGCGCCCCGTGTTGATGAGCATCGCGCCGCGCTTCATGCGGGCGAGCGCGCGTTCGTCGATCAGGTGATACGTCGACGGCAGAAGCGGGCAGTGCAGCGACACGATGTCCGAACTGGCGAGCAGTTCGTCGAGTTCGACGTAACGCGCGCCGCGATCGAGCAGGTCTTGCGCAGGCGTGCCGGGATCGTAGGCGAGGATGCGCATGCCGAAGCCCGCCATGATGTTGCCGAACACGCGCCCGATGATGCCCGTGCCGATCACGCCGACCGTTTTGCCGTAAAGGTCGAAGCCGAGCAGGCCGTTCAGCGAGAAGTCGCCTTCCCGTGTGCGGGCCACCGCGCGATGAAACCGGCGATTCAGCGTGAGGATCATCCCGACGGCATGCTCCGCGACCGCGTGCGGTGAATAAGCAGGCACGCGCGTCACGATGATGCCCAGCCGCTTCGCGGCGTTCAGATCGACGTGGTTGAAGCCCGCCGAGCGCAGCGCGATGAGCCGCGTGCCGCCTGCATGCAGCTTTTCAAGGACGTTTTCGTCGAGGCTGTCGTTGACGAAGGGGCAAACCGCCGTGAAGCCCTGCGCGAGGATGGCGGTTTGCGCATCGAGATGCGCTTCCTGAAAGTCCAGCGCGACGCCGAAGGCTTCGTTCGCCTGGCGGAAGGTATCGGCGTCGTATTGGCGGGCGCTGAAGAGATTGAGCTTCGGGTTCGTGTCTGTGTTCGCGGAGGTGTCTGGCATCGTTCAGGCCGGCAGCGGGTTCGTTACGGGACTCGCGCCGGCCCGAATTCAGGCAAACGCGAACGTCAATGCGTTGTGGTCGCGCCGGCGGCGCCGGTCCCAACCGAAGCCGGGTAACCAGCCGGCGGCTGACGGAACATCCCGTCCGGCCGGGTGTTGCCGGAGTTGATCTCCTTGGTCAGCCTTTCCAGCGCATAGTCGATGAAAAAGCGCGTCTTGGCGGGCAAATACTGACGGCCCGGATAGACGATCGACAGCTTCATTTCAGGGTCCTCGACCGAATAGTCGGGCAAGAGCCGCACGAGCGATCCGTCGCTGATGTCGCCGGAAACGATGCCTTCCGGCAGCACCGAGAAGCCCATGCCGCGCAGCGTCGCGAGCCGCACCATCAGCGCGCTGTTGACCGAGTAGACCGGCGCGAGCGTCACCTGTTCCGATGTACCCAGCCGATGCCGGAAGTGCCATGACGAACTGCGCATGTCGTTAGGCAGCCCGACCGACGGCATCGTTTGAAGGTCGGAGGGCGCGGCGGGCAGCCCGTGCTCGGCCACGAACGCGGGCGTCGCGACCGGCACAAGCGCATTCACGCCGATGGGCCGCTCGACCAGCGCGGTGCTCGTGACCATGAACGCCGCGACGATGCCGACGTCGTATCCGTCTTCGACAAGATCGACGTGCCGCTCGGCCAGTGTAAGGCGGACATTCACCTTCGGATAAAGCTTGCGGAAACCGTCGATGAGCGGCGTCAACGTGAGTAATGAAAGCGCACTGGATGCCACGACACGCAGCGTGCCGCTCGGCTCGCCTTCGGTATGCGTGACGGCGGATTCAAGATGATCGAGTTCTTCGAGTAATGCGCGGCATCCCTCCAAATAACGGGTGCCGGCTTCAGTCAATGAGAGATTGCGAGTGGTGCGGTTAATAAGGCGAGTTCGGAGGTGCGCTTCTAGCATTGCAATCGCGCGGGTAACCAACGCATTCGATACATCGAGTTGCTGCGCGGCACGTCGAAAACTTTCCGTGTCCGCCACGCGAACGAACACACGCATAGCATGGATCTGATTCATCGTTTGGCCCTCTCTCAGTTGTGCCGCGTTGAATGTGAGCGTCACGCGAACACCTTGCGAGTCACCCACTTTTTAAGATGCTTGTACGCATAATATTGACAAAAAGAAGATATTGCAATATGAGAACAACAATTCTTCAGCCCTTGGAAAAACTTGCCGGGGCGAAACAAAAACGATCAAGAAAACGTGCTTTGAGAAACGTGATCCTCTTCGTTTCGCATTGAATAGATGGTTCAACCGATTGAGCGAAATGCATCTGTAATCTAAAAGTGTTGTTGACCAGTTTTCTTCTTACCAATATGGGCGCTCACTAAATGGTGAATATGCTTAATTGAATCGGCTGCTTGCTTATTGCTTCTCATTGCTTATGGCGCGTTTCCGCATTGTGGTGCACGCATGATTTTTTTATACCGCGAGGGGAGTCCCGATAGTCTGACCCTGCACGTTTTGTATCGACCAACTAGCATTCAAGTCATATTGATAATGCACGTGATACGTTGGAAGCGATAAGGATAAAGCGCCATGCTCTGGCAACTTCTCGCGCGACAACCGGAAATCGCACTATTCGCCAGCCTGGCGATAGGCTTTTTTATTGGGTCGTTGAAATTCGGGCCGATTCAACTGGGCGGCGTCTGCGGCACGCTGATCGTCGCGCTGATACTCGGCCAAAGCGGCGCGCGCATATCTCCGGATTTGAAAAACATCGCGTTTGCGCTTTTCATCTTCGCGCTCGGTTTCACGGGCGGTCCGCAATTTTTCGCGAACATGGGACGCGGATGGCGCTACGGGGCGCTGTCTCTTGTCGAGGTCATTTTCGTGGTCGCGCTCGTGCTCGGCATCGCGGCGGCGCTCAGGCTCGATGCAGGGACAGCGGCCGGATTGCTCGCCGGTGGCGCGACGGAATCGGCGGTGATCGGCACCGCATCCGAGGCCGTGGCGCGGCTCAACCTGCCCGCGGCGGAAATCGCGCGGCTTCAGGCGAACATCGTGACCGCGTACAGCGTGAGCTATCTGTTCGGGCTCGTCGCCATCGTGCTGTTCGTCAGCCAGATTGCGCCGCTCATCGTCCGTGTGAATTTGCGCGATGAAGCCGAGCGCGTATGGCGGCAACTCGGCGGCGACGGCGCGCTCGCCGAAGGGCAGACGCCCGCCGTGTCGCCGCTCGCCGCGCGGGAACTGAAGGTGACGACGGCCGCGGGGCTTGCTATCGGCGACCTCGAGAAGCGCTTCGGGCACGACATCAGCGTGCAGCGCGTGGTGCGCGAGCGTTCCGTCGTCAAGGCGCAGCCGGCCGTCGTGCTGAAAGCGGGCGATCGCATCGTGATCGCGGGGCGGCGCGGCGCGCTTCTCGACGCGATTCCGCTAATTGGCGAGGAAGTGTTCAGCAACGGCGGATCGGATGTCTTCGTCGAGAAAGTCGACGTGATGCTCACGAACCGCGCAATGCACGGACTGACGCTCGCGCAGGCGCGCGCCCGAGCGAAGCCGGCGGAAGGGCGCGGCGTGTACGTCGCCGCCGTGACGCGCCTCGACAGCACGATCCCCGCGTTGCCGGGCACGCAGGTGCAGCGCGGCGACGTGCTGACGCTCGTCGGCGCAAAAGCGGATGTCGCGCGCGGCGCGGCAAAGCTTGGCTACATCATCCGCGCGACGCAGAAGACCGATTTCGTCTTTCTCGGGATCGGCGTGCTGATCGGCATCGGACGGCTGTCGGCGCACGTGGGCGGCATCGACCTGTCGCTCGGGACGGGCGGCGGCTGTCTGCTTGCGGGGCTCGTGTTCGGCTGGCTTCGCTCGCGGTATCCGCTGATCGGCTCGTTGCCGTCGGCGGCGGCGCAGATTCTCAAGGACTTCGGTTTGTGCACCTTCATCGCGGCGGTGGGGCTGTCTGCGGGGGCGGATGCGTTGCGGCTGATCCGCGAGTTCGGCATTGCGCTGCCGATCGCGGGCATCGCCATCACGCTCGGGCCGGCGATCGCCTCGCTTCTCATCGGCCGCCTGCTCCTCAAGCTCGAAGTGCCGATGCTGCTCGGCGCGATCGCCGGTCAGCAATGCAGCACGCCGGCGATCAGCGCGCTCGTCGGCGTGACGGGAAATTCGACGCCCGTGATCGGCTACACGATCACTTACGCGATCTCGAACGTGCTGTTGCCGTTGCTCGGCCCGCTCGTCGTCGGACTCGTGAGCAAGCTTGGCTGAACGATTCGGCCGCTACCCCGGAGGGCGCAGTGGACTGGCTCCATCATGTTTTCCAGAAGTCGCCGGAAACCGCGCTGTTCCTGTCGCTGGCGGCCGGTTATCTGATCGGCCAGATCAACTTCGGCAAGTTCCAGCTGGGCGGCGTCGGCGGTTCGCTGCTGGCGGCGGTCGTCGTGAGTCAGGCAGGCGTACAGATCGACAACGGCGTGAAGTCCGTGATGTTCGCCGTGTTCATCTACGCGGTCGGCTACGACTCGGGGCCGCAGTTCTTCAACTCGCTGAATCGCCGGACGCTGCGCGAGATTGCGATGGCCGTCTTTCTCGCCGTCACCGCGCTCGTCACGGTGATCGGGTGCGCGAAGGTGTTCGGTCTGAACAAGGGGCTCGCGGCGGGGCTGGCGGGCGGGGCGCTCACGCAATCGGCGATCATCGGCACCGCGGGCGACGCCATCGCGCGGCTCGGCTTGCCGGCGCAGGAGACGAAGGCGCTGCAGGCGGATGTCGCCATCGCCTATGCAGTTACCTACGTGTTCGGCTCGCTCGGCGCCATCATCGTATGCGTGAACATCCTTCCGAAGTTCATGGGACAAAGCCTGAAGGAAGCGTCGATCGAAGCGGAGAAGTCGCTTGCGGGCGGCCTCGGCGGTCCCGCGCCGGGGCAGGTTTCGGCGCTGCCGCCCCTGGTCGGGCGGACGTATCGCGTGATGCTGGACGGTGCTGGCGGCGCGGGCGCGGCAGGGCGCACGGTGTCGGATATCGAGATGGACGAACAGGACGCGATCACCATCGAGCGCATCCGACGCGCGGGCCACGCGATCGAACCGCAGCCCGACATGACGCTCGAGCCGGGCGATATCGTGCTCGTCGTCGGGCGGCGCGAGGTGATGGCGAGCGCGGCGGCGCAACTCGGCGAGGAAGTCGCGGACACGGACGGCGTCAGCGTCGTCATGCAGAAGCGCCAGGGCGTCTTCGCGATGCGCGGCATGAATCACTGGACGATGCGAGCCGTGCGCGCCACCGTCGATCGCGACATGCGCCACGGCGTCTACGTGCAGGCCGTCACGCGCGCGGGGATGCCGCTGCCCGTGCTACCCGAAACGCGCCTGGAACATGGCGATGTCATCACGTTCTATGGCTCGCCGCAGGACACGAAGCGCGCCGTCGACGCGGCGGGCTACGAACTGCCGTACTCCGACAAGACCGATTTCATCTACATGGGCGTGGGCATCGTCGTCGGGCTGCTGATCGGGCTGATCGTCGTGCGCGTGGGCGGGATACCGATCACGCTCGGTTCGGGCGGCGGCTGTCTGCTCGCGGGGCTCGTGTTCGGCTGGATGCGCGGCAAGCATCCGATGTACGGCGTGATGCCGCCGGCTGCATCGCAATTGCTGAAGGACTTCGGGCTCGCCGCCTTCGTCGCGGTCGTCGGGCTGAATTCGGGCTTGCAGGCGGTGGTCACGGTGAAGCAGAGCGGCCTCACGATCTTTCTGCTCGGCGTGTTCGTCACGCTGTTTCCACTGCTGCTGACGATGCTCTTCGGGCGCTACGTGCTGCGCTATGACAACGCGGCGATCTTCGCGGGTGCGCTGTCCGGAGCGCGCAGCGCGAATCCCGCGTTCGGCGGCGTGCTCGACAAGGCGGAAAGCCCGGCGCCGACGGCGGCCTTCGCGGTCACCTATGCGCTCGCGAACGTGTTGCTGACGCTGCTCGGGCCGCTGATCGTCGGGCTCGTGTGACGGCATGAGATGCCGCCTTGCGCCATAATCGGCGGGACACAAGGAGGCTCCTCATGGCGAACGCAATTCCTGCCGTCGAACTGCCGGACGGCGAAGCGATTCCGAAACTCGGTCAGGGCACCTGGGAAATGGGCGAGCGACCGAACGCGCGCAAGGCGGAGATCGCCGCGTTGCGCGAGGGCGTCGAACTGGGGATGACGCTCATCGATACGGCCGAGATGTATGGCGACGGCGAAAGCGAGAGGCTCATCGCGGAGGCGTTGTCGGACAGGCGCGACGATCTTTTCATTGTCAGCAAGGTGTATCCGCATAACGGCACGGAGCGCGGCGTGCAAGCCGCATGCGAACGGAGCCTGAAGCGGCTGGCCACGGATCGCATCGACCTGTATTTGCTGCACTGGCGCGGCGGCGAGGATCTGCCGGGCGTGGTCGCGGGTTTCGAGAAGCTGAAGCGCGACGGCAAGATTCGCCATTGGGGCGTGAGCAACTTCGACACCGACGATATGGAAGAGCTTTTCGCGCTCGATGGCGGCGATGCGTGCGCGACGGATCAGATCCTGTATAACGTCGCGCGACGCGGGCCGGAGTTCGATCTGCTGCCGTGGCTGCGGGAACATCGGCTGCCGGCGATGGCGTATAGCCCCGTCGATCATGCGCGGCTGCCGCGCGGCGGAGTGCTCGAGAAGATCGCCGCATCGCGTGGCGTGTCGGCGTTTCAGGTGGCCCTCGCGTGGGTGCTGCAGCAGCCGGACGTAATCGCGATACCCAAAGCCGCCGATGTTGCGCATGTCCGCGAGAATCGCGCCGCACTCGATATCCACTTGTCCACCGACGAACTCGCGGATATCGATCAGCAGTTCAAGCCGCCGAAGGTCAAGCGGGGGCTGGAGATGCTTTAGCCTTCAACCGCTCAGGAGCAAGCATGGTGCGCGTGCACCGACCCTAGCACCGCGACTTCAGCCGGCGTGCGCCGCAAATCGGCTTCGCTGACCTGCTTCGCATCGGCGATGAAGTCATCGACGATCGACGACACCGACGTGTTCGTGAGACACAGCGACACGCGCTTCGTGTCGGTATCCGCGAGCGATGCGCGTTGCGACAAGAACAGCACGCCGTACTGATAGCCCCGCACGATGCCGCGGACCGCGCCGACGCACTGGCCTTGCGCGGCGTTGTCGCCTTTCTGGCCGCATTGTTGCGCAAGCGACCACGCCGAGAAGGACGGATCGGATGCGCCGGGCGCGGGCGCCGACTGTGCGTGAGCCGAAACGGCGGCGCCGAGCGCCAAGGAAGCTGCGAGCGAGAGAGCGTACTTTTTCATGGACATCCTCGTTGTTGTGATGTCGATGAGAGGCCCGCAACGCGCTTTGGTTCCGGCGTGCGTCGTTTCAGATGACGTTTTCCTGCGATTGCAGCGCGCGCAACTCGTCGACGGGAATGTGGCAGTCGATCGCGTGGCCGTTGCCCGCATCGCGGCAAGGCGGCGTCTCACGCTCGCAAATGTCGCCGATCTTGCGCGGGCATCGCGTATGAAACACGCAGCCGGAAGGCGGGTTCGCCGCGCTCGGCAAGTCGCCGGACAGACGGATGCGCTTGCTGCCCGCATCGGTTTCGTCGAGCGACGGCGCCGACGACAGCAACGCTTCGGTGTACGGATGCTGCGGGCCATCGAAGACATCGGCGGCGCGGCCAATCTCCATGATGCGTCCGAGATAGAGCACGGCGATGCGATCCGACAGATAGCGCACGACGTTCAGATCGTGCGAGATGAACACGTAGCTCACGCGCCGCTCGCGCTGCAGGTCCGCAAGCAGATTGAGGATCGCGGCCTGCACGGAGACATCGAGCGCGGAAGTCGGTTCGTCGCAGACGACGACGCGCGGATCGCCCGCGAACGCCCGCGCGATGGCCACACGCTGCTTCAATCCACCCGACAACTGCCGCGTGCGCGAGCCGAGATAACGCTCCGGCAAGCGCACCGCTTCGGTCAGCGCGCGCAGGCGCGTTTCCCTCGCTTCGCCGCGCAGCGCCGCGAGCTTCGACAGCGACCGCGCAATGAGCCGCCGCACCGAATGCGCGCGATTCAGCGCCGAATCGGGGTTCTGAAACACGATTTGCAGCGACTTGACCTGCTCGCCGCTGCGGCGCGTGACGCGCTCGGGCAACGGTTCGCCATCGAGTTCGAGCGTCGCGCCCTTGTCCGGAGCGACGAGGCCGAGCAGCAGTTTCGCAAGCGTCGTCTTGCCGCTGCCCGATTCGCCGACGAGCCCGAGCGTTTCACCCTGCACGAGATCGAGCGAGACATCGTGCACGGCGCGAACGTCCTCATCGCCGACGCGGAAGGTTTTCGAGAGATGGCGCGCGGACAACGCGAGCGCCGGTTCATCGCCGGCGGCAGCGACGGGCACGGGCGCTTCCGCCGTCGATCGCGGCAAGTCCTGCGCGCGCTCATGGTAATGACAGCGCGCCATCTGATCGCCGTGCAGCGCCGCCATCCGGTACGGCGGCGGCGCGTCTTTCACGCATCGGTCATCGGCGAGCTTGCAGCGCGGCGCGAACACGCAGCCCTGCGCAATCGATCCCGGCAGCGGAAGCGAACCGGGGATCGTGTCGAGACGGCCGCTTTCCTTGCTGCGGCCGCGCGTCGGCAGGCATCGCAACAGGCCGACCGTGTACGGGTGACGCGGCTTCGCGAAGACGTCGGCGGTCACGCCTTCTTCGACGAGCTTACCTGCATACAGCACGCCGACGCGGTCGCACATGCGCCCGATCACCGCGAGGTTATGGCTGATGAACAGCACCGCCGTGCCGAGTTCCGCCCGCAATTGCGCGATGAGATCGAGCACTTCGGCTTCCACCGTGGCGTCGAGTCCGGTCGTCGGTTCGTCGAGAATCAGCAGTTCGGGATTGCATGCGAGCGCCATCGCGATGACCACGCGCTGCTGCATGCCGCCCGACAACTGATGCGGATAACTCTCCATCACCCGCTCAGGCGATGCGATTCGCACGCGGCGCAGCATGTCGGCGGTGCGGGAGCGCGCTTCGTCGGCGGATGCGCCCGCCGCTTCGAACGCTTCGGACACTTGCCGCGCGATCGTCAGCGACGGATTCAGCGCGCGGCCAGGGTCCTGATAGACCATCGATACCGCGTTCGCCCGCAGGCCGCGCAACGCATCGGCATGAAGCGTGGCGACATCGCGGCCGCCGATGGTGATGCGCCCCGCCTTGACGCGGCCGTTGCGCGGCAGATAGCGCAGTATCGCGAGGGCAGCCGTGGATTTGCCGCAGCCCGATTCGCCGACGAGCCCGTACGCTTCGCCGCGCCGCACGCGCAGCGTCACGTCCTGCAGCACTTCGCGCTCGTGCCCGCGCGCGCGATACGCGACGGTCAGTCCGACGACCGTCAGCGCATCGGCCTGATCGCCCTTGGCCGCGCCGAACGCGGGGAATGCCGATGGCGGCGGTCCGTTCATCGGTCGAGCACTCCTTGCACGGCATCGGCGACGAGATTGACGGCGACCACCAGCGACGCGATCGCAGCGGCGTCGAAGACGACCGTCCACCATGCGCCGCCCGCCATCAGCGTATAACTTTCGGAAAGCGCGAGGCCCCAGTCGGCGGAAGGCGGCTGGATGCCGAAGCCGAGGAACGAGAGCGTCGCGACCGCGAAGATCGCGTAGCCGAGCCGCACCGTCGCCTCGACGACGATCGGCGGCAGCACGTTCGGCAGGATCTCCGCGAACATGATGTAGAACGCGTTCTCGCCGCGCAGCTGCGCCGCGAGCACATAGTCCAGATGGCGCTCGCCGAGCACGGCGGCGCGCACGGTGCGCGCGGTGATCGGCGCGAAGGTGAGGCCGATCACGAGAATCACGGTCGCGTCGCTTGCGCCGACCGCCGCGAGCGCGAGCAGCGCGACGATCACGAGCGGCAACGCGAGCAGCGCATCGGTGATACGGCCGATGAGCGCATCGACCCATCCGCCGAAATAGCCGACGATCAGCCCGATGGCCGTGCCCGCCGCCGTGCCGATGAGCGTCGCGAGCGGCGCGATGGTGAGAATGTCGCGCGAACCGACGATCACGCGCGCGAAGACATCGCGGCCCAGCTGGTCGGTGCCGAACCAGTGTTCGGGCGACGGCGGCGCGAGTGAGTTGAGCGGATCGGATGCATAGGGATCGAGCGGCACGAGCCAGTGACCGAACAACGCGCATGTGACCCAGAACAGCAGGATCAGCGCGCCGAAGTCGAACGTGCCGGAACGCAGCAGCGCGCCAAGCGCTTCGTAGCGGCGCGGTTTCGGTGCGGATGCGGTAGCGGTGCTCATCGCGCGCCTCCGGTGCGCAGGCGCGGATTGAGCACGACGTAAAGCGCATCGGCAATCAGATTCGCCGCCGTATAAATCACGCCGATGGTCAGCACGCCCGCTTCCAGCATCGGAAAGTCCTTGGCCTTCGCCGCGCCGTAGATCAGCGAGCCGATGCCCTGATAATGAAACAGCGTCTCCACCACGACCAGCCCGCCGATCATGTAGCCGAGCTGCGTTGCGGCGACCGTCACTGTCGGCAGCAGCGCATTGCGCAGCACGTGCCGGAAGATCACGATGCGGCGCGGCAGGCCCTTGAGAATCGCGGTGCGCGTGTAGTCGGCATCGAGCGCTTCGACCGTGCCTGCACGCGCCATCCGCGCGATATAGCCGAAGAACACGAAGACGAGCGGCAGCACGGGCAGAATCAGATGCTTCAATTGCAGCAGAATGCTCGCGTCGGCGGGCGCGGTCGCTTCGATCGGCAGCCATTGCAGCCACACGCCGAAGATCAGAATCAGCACGATCGACGATACGAACTCCGGCACGACCGTCGCCGTCAGCCCGCCGATGCTGATCACGCGATCGATGAAGCGCCCCGCGTGGAGCGCCGCATACACGCCGCCCGCGATGCCCAGTGGCACGACGACCACGAAAGCGAGCGCGCCGAGCTTGGCCGATTTCAGAAGCGCCGCGCCGATGAACGGCGCAACCGGCGCGCGAAACGCGTACGACTCGCCCATGTCGCCGCGCACGAAATGCGTGATCCAGTCGATGTATTGCGTGACGAGCGGCCTGTCGACGCCCAGTTGATGATTGAGCGCCGCGACCGCGCGCGCGTCGGCGAGCGGGCCGAGAATCGCGCGGCCCACGTCGCCGGGCAGGAGCTGGCCGCCGGCGAAGACGATCATCGACAGCAGCCAAAGCGTGACGAGCGCAAGCAGCACGCGCACGCCGACGAAGCGCATGATGCGTTTCATTCTGGCGAAGTCGGCACCGTGCGCCGTTGGCGTGATCGTGCTCATGGACGCCTCGTTTATGCCGATACCGTCGCGCGGTCGAACCACATCTGCGAAATCGCGTTGAAACGCACGCCGCTCACGCTGGCGCGCGTGACGATCAACTGGTCGTAGAAATACGGAATGATGACAGGCGTTTCATCCAGCAACAGACGCTGGATTTGCCCGGACACTTTCTTCTGCGACGCGACATCGAGCGCCGCGACGAACTGCGCGACGAGCTTGTCGTAATCGGCGTTCTTGAAGTGCGCCGCATTCCACGTTCCGCCGCTCGTGAGCGGCGCGTTGAGGAACACGTTCGGCACGCCGCGATGCCCGTAATCGGTGATGCCGAGCGGCGAGTCGAGCCAGTCCGACTTGCCGAACGTGCCCGAGCCGTAATACAGGTCCTGGCTCTCGACCTTCAGCGTGATGCGAATGCCGATCGCCTTCGCCGCGTTCTGCACGACGACCGCGAGATCGGGAATCTCCATGTACTTCTCGGTCGTGAGCGTGATGTCGAAGCCGTTCCCGACGCCGGCTTCGCTCATCAGCTTCTTCGCTTGGGCGATATCGAGCTTGCGCTGCGGCACGGTGAGATCGCTCGACGGGAAGACGGGGGCAAACGGACTGTCGTTGCCGACGACCGCGCGTCCGCGAAACAGCCCCTTCACGATGACTTCGCGATTGATCGCCAGCGCGAGCGCCTGACGCACACGCTTGTCCTTGAACGCGCCGGTGTCGCATCGCATATGAATCTGCCGATGCGAACTCGACTTCGCGCCGAGCACCTTGTATTGCGGGTTCGTCAGCAGCGAGACGCCGCCCTGCACGGTGAAGTCGCCCATCACGTCGGCCTGGCGGCCCTGCATCGCGAGAAGCTGCGCCTGATGGTCCGCGTAGAACGAGAAATTGACGCGATCGGGCAGCGCCTTGTCGCCCCAGTAGTCGGGATTGCGCACGAAGGACGCGCCGACCTTCGGCGTGTACTTCTCCAGCTTGAACGCGCCCGTGCCGATGAACGACTTCTCGTACGATCCGCTGAAGTTCGCCGGAAGGATCACCGCGTTGTAGTTGTCCGACGAAACGTAGTACGGAAAATTGCCGTTCGGCGCATCGAGATGGAACTCGACGGTGTGATCGTCGACGGCTTTCGCCGAGTTCTTCGACAACACGCCCTTCAGCACCGACAGCGCCGCCGACCCCGCGCCCGGATCGGCCAGGCGGTTGAAGGTCGCGGCGACATCCTTCGCGGTCATCGGCTGGCCATCGTGGAACTTCACGTTGGGGCGCAGCTTGAAGGTCCAGACATCGCCCGTCGCGTTCGACGACCATGACAGCGCGAGCGCCGGACGCAGCGTGAGCGTCTCGCTGTCGTCGTCGATCAGGAATTCGCCCGTCTGATTGATGAGCACGAGACCGGCTGCATCCGTGACGGTCAGCGGATCGACCGCGCCGGCCGGCGTCATGTGCGCGACGCGGATCGTGCCGCCGGGCTTGCCCGCGCCCTGGGCGCGCGCCATCGGCATGCCGAACAGCCCGCCCGCCGTCAGCGCGATGCCGAGGACGCTCGCATGCCGCAGCAGTTCGCGCCGCGTGAGGCGGCCGGCCCTGAATTCGTCGATCGCGTGATTGCCGAGTTCGCCGGCTTGCGCGCGTGCGAGTTCGATGTGATACGCGTCGGTCGAGTTTTTCTTCATCCGTGTCGTTCCGTGTGATTGTTGTCCGGCGTTTTCGTCAGGCAAGGACCCGCGTCGCGCGTCAGGGCGCGGGAGCAAGGAACGCGCCGCATGCGTTTTCAGGCGATGCGGCGTTAGTGGGCGTGCGGATCTTTGTGAATAGGATCGACCCAATAGACTTCTTCGGGCTGCTCGACAGCGTCGATGTTCAGATTGACGACGACCGCTTCGTTGTCGCTGCGCACGAGCACGCACTGCAGCGGCTCATCGGTGCTCGCGTTGATTTCCTGATGCGGCACGTAAGGCGGCACGAAGATGAAATCGCCGGGTCCGGCCTCGGCGGTGAACTCGAGGTGCTCGCCCCAGCGCATGCGCGCCTGTCCATGGACGATGTAAATCACGCTTTCCAGCGCGCCGTGATGGTGCGCGCCGGTCTTCGCGTTCGGATGGATCGTGACCGTTCCCGCCCAGATTTTCTGCGCGCCGACGCGCGCAGCATTGATGGCCGCCGCGCGGTGCATGCCCGGCGTCTGCGCGGTGTTGGTGTCGAGCTGATCGCCCTTGATGACCTTGACGCCGTTTTCGCGCCAATCGATGTGATGTGCGTCGCTCATGGTCTTTGCGTCCGTGGACAAAAAAAGTCCGTTGCCGCCACCAACACGAGCGAGCAACGGACTTCCGATATTACACGCGAATGTCACAACGGCGAGCCGCGATCATTTCCCTTTGGAATTGATGATCGCTTCCGACACGTTGTTCGGCGTCTCCGCGTAATGCTTGAACTCCATCGTGTAGGTCGCGCGGCCTTGCGTCAGTGAGCGAAGGGACGTGGAGTAACCGAACATCTCGGCCAGCGGCACCTCGGCGCGCACGAGCTTCCCGCCGCCGCCCGCGATGTCCTCCATGCCCTGCACGATGCCGCGCCGGCTCGACAGATCGCCCATCACGTTGCCCATGAATTCCTCGGGCGTTTCCACTTCGACAGCCATCGTCGGTTCGAGCAGCACCGGCTTCGCGCGGCGCATCGCTTCCTTGAAGGCGATCGAACCGGCCATGCGGAACGCGTTTTCGTTCGAATCGACATCGTGATAGGAGCCGAAGGTCAGCGTCACTTTCGTATCGACGACCGGATAGCCCGCCAGCACGCCCGCCTTGAGCGTTTCCTGGATGCCCTTGTCGACCGCCGGGATGAACTCGCGCGGAATCACGCCGCCCTTGATGGCGTCGACGAATTCGTAGCCCTTGCCCGGGTCCGGCTCGAGCGTGATGACCGCGTGCCCGTACTGGCCGCGCCCGCCCGACTGCTTGACGAACTTGCCTTCGACATCCGTCACCTTGTTGCGCACCGTCTCGCGATACGCGACCTGCGGCTTGCCGACCGTCGCCTCGACGCCGAACTCGCGCTTCATCCGGTCGACGAGAATTTCGAGGTGCAGCTCGCCCATGCCGGAGATGATCGTCTGGCCGGATTCCTCGTCGGTCGCCACGCGGAACGACGGATCTTCCTGCGCGAGACGGTTCAGCGCGATGCCCATCTTTTCCTGATCGGCCTTCGTCTTCGGCTCGACGGCCTGCGAAATCACCGGCTCCGGGAAGATCATGCGTTCGAGAATGATGATCTTGTCGGGATCGCAGAGGGTGTCGCCGGTCGTGGCTTCCTTGAGGCCGACCGCCGCCGCGATGTCGCCCGCGCGCACTTCCTTGATTTCCTTGCGCTCGTTCGCGTGCATCTGCAGGATGCGCCCGAGGCGTTCCTTCTTCGACTTCACCGGGTTGTAGACGGTATCGCCAGAATTCACGACCCCCGAATACACGCGGAAGAAGATGAGCTGGCCGACGAACGGGTCGGTCATGATCTTGAACGCGAGCGCTGAGAACGGCTCGTCATCGCTCGGATGACGCTCGGCTTGCTGATCGTCCTCGGTGTGGCCGAGAATCGCGGGCACGTCGACGGGTGAGGGCAGATAGTCGATCACCGCGTCGAGCATCGCCTGCACGCCCTTGTTCTTGAACGCGCTGCCGCACAGCATCGGGACGATTTCATTGGCGATCGTGCGCTTGCGCAAGGCGCCCTTGATCTCTTCCTCGGTCAGGCTTTCGTGGTCGGTCAGATACTTCTCGAGCAGTTCCTCGCTCGATTCGGCCGCGGCCTCGACCATCTTTTCGCGCCACTCGTGAGCGATTTCCTTGAGATTGTCGGGAATCTCCTCGTAGGCGAACTTGATCCCCTGGCTTTCATCGTCCCAGAGGATGGCCTTCATCTTGACCAAGTCGACGACGCCCTGAAAATGCTCTTCCGCGCCGATCGGAATCTGAATCGGCACGGCGACGCCCTTCAGACGCTCGCCGATCTGCCGCTGCACGCGGAAGAAATCCGCGCCGACGCGGTCCATCTTATTGACAAACGCAATGCGCGGCACCTTGTACTTGTTCGCCTGACGCCACACGGTTTCCGACTGCGGCTGCACGCCGCCGACGGAGTCGTAGACCATGCACGCGCCGTCGAGCACGCGCATGGAGCGCTCGACTTCGATGGTGAAGTCGACGTGTCCCGGCGTATCGATGATGTTGATCCGATGCTCGGGGTAATTGCCGGCCATGCCTTTCCAGAAGGCGGTCGTGGCGGCCGACGTGATCGTGATGCCGCGCTCCTGCTCCTGCTCCATCCAGTCCATCGTGGCCGCGCCGTCGTGAACCTCGCCGATCTTGTGGGTCACGCCGGTGTAGAAAAGGATGCGCTCGGTCGTCGTCGTTTTGCCGGCATCGATGTGAGCGCTAATTCCTATGTTCCGATAGCGCTCGATGGGAGTCTTGCGGGGCACGTGAACCTCCTGTGGAAGATGTCATGGCGGCGCGGCGCAGGTCGTGCGCCGCGCCACGCGGCGGCCGCCGAACAGTGGGGGCAGCATCGCGCTAACCTTTTTAGGATAGCGCGTCGACAATCTCTTTGCAGGAATCTTGCCAGCTCGACGCAAAGGGCGGCCCACTTCGGGCGGCGGGGCGTGCAGGCGAAAAAAAAGCGCGTCGGGAAACGCGCTTTGGGACATTGGCCGACCGTTCAGGCCAGGCTCACTGAGCGCCCGGCAATCCCTTGATCTTCACGCCCGGCTTGATGCCCTTGGCCGCGAACCACCCCTTCGGCATTTCGAGCGCATAGACGCCGTTGTTGCGCGGGCAATGATTGTTCTCGGTCTCTGCCTGCATCTCGTCGATGTCGGTGATCGTGCCGTCCGCGCGGATAAACGCGATCGACAGCGGAATGAGCGTGTTCTTCATCCAGAAGCAGTGCACGGCGTTCTCGTTGAACACGAAGAGCATGCCTTCGTTCGCGCCGAGCTTCGTGCGGTACATGAGCCCTTGCTCGCGGTCGGCGTCGTTCGCGGCGACCGCGGCGTCGATCACGTACATTCCGGCGGTGAGTTTCGCGCGAGGAAAGTCGGACGGCTGTTTCGCGCCGGGCGGCAGGGTCTGCGCTTCAGCCAGCGTGATCGATGCGAGCGGCAGCAGCATCGCGATGAAAAAGGCGCGCGTTGCGTTGATAATCGTCAAGCGCCGCGCAGCCTTGGCCGAAGTGAATGAAAAGCGCAAGGCACGCAGCAAAAGCAATAGCGAATTCACACGATGCTCCTTTGAAATCAGTCGTCGCGCCGGATAACCAGCAGGCCCGCGCATGTTACTTGAAGCGAGGACGAGGATACAAAACGAACGCAAAACAAAAGGGCAGATGCCTTTCGGCGATCTGCCCTTTAACGCCGCAAGCGGCGGTAATGCTAGTTGTTGACTTCGCTCTACCGCCTCTTACAACAAACTTACTGTGCTGCGGAAGCAGCTTCCGGCGCCGAAGCGGCAGCCTTGTGCGACTTCTTGTGCGAAGCCTTGTGTGCGTGCTTCTTCGTCGACTTGTGTGCCTTTGCCGGAGCAGCAGCCGAAGCAGCTGCCGGAGCAGCAGCTTCCGGAGCCGAAGCTTGTGCGAATGCAGCCGTTGCGAACAGGCCAGCGACGAGAGCAGCGATCAGTTTGTTCATTTGTGAATCCTCAGCTTGAGTTTGATTAACCAAACGACCCGGTCATTGAGTCATGTCGGTAAACGAGCCATCCACCTTTCGGTTGACAGTCGTATCGACAAAAGAAACTCGATACGGCTGTGAACGCCTTTTCTTTCAAATAGCCTGGAGCACACAGGTAATCGAAAGCTTGATTCGTTCATGCCGGATAGCTTTGCACGGCATCTGTGGCGCTTAACGCGTGGTGCAAAAGGTCGGTTGACGTCTTTTTCACGAGAATCGCGCGGAGAATGAAAAAAAAGTTCGCACTGCAAGCGGCTTGTCATTGTTCGATGTCATCGCCGTGAAAAAAACGCCGATAAAAATCGGCGTTCGCGAACGTCATTCAACCGGTACGCTGCCACGGCGATCGTGCCGGCACTTCGACGGTTTCGCCGGGCGCAAGTCCGAGTGTGAAGACATCGAGGGCGCCGATCGCCACGCGCACGAGCCGCAGCGTCGGAAAGCCGACTGCGGCCGTCATGCGCCTGACCTGCCGGTTCTTGCCTTCGGTGATGGCAAGCTCGATCCATGTCGTCGGGATGGCGGCGCGATACCGGATCGGCGGATTGCGCGGCCATAGCGCTTCGATGCGCGCGTCGGCGACGAATGCGGTGCGGCACGGCCGCGTCACGTAATCGCCGAGATCGACGCCTTTCGCGAGATGCGCGAGGGCGTCGTCGCCGGGCGCGCCTTCGACTTGCGCCCAATAGCGCTTCACGAGCTTGTGACGCGGCTCCGCGATACGCGCCTGCAAAGCGCCGTCGTCGGTAAGGAGCAGCAGCCCTTCGCTGTCGGCGTCGAGGCGGCCGGCGGGGTAGACGCCCGGCGTCTTCACCCAGTCGCCGAGCGACGGCCGCGTCTCGTGCGCCGAGAACTGGCAGATCGTGCCGAAGGGTTTGTTGAGAGCGATGAGCGGCATCGGAGGGCAGGGCAGGCGCGAGGACGGTCGGAGCGGCATCTTAATGCATAATGATCCGCGAACCGCCTTCGCTTCGGCAGCGCGTGATTGCCGGCATGTGCGGCATAGAATGATGTTCTGGCCATCCCTGCGGACGGCGCCCGGCCGTTTCGCTGTATCCCGCCAGCTTCCCATTAGAGCCCGACCTTCTCTGGAGTCGACCATGCCGTATCAGCACATCAACGTGCCGGCGGACGGTGAAAAGATCACCGTCAACGCGGATTTCTCGCTCAACGTGCCGGATCAGCCGATCATCCCTTATATCGAAGGCGATGGCACGGGCGTCGACATCACGCCCGTCATGATCAAGGTGGTCGATGCGGCAGTCGAGAAAGCCTATGGCGGCAAGCGCAAAATCCGCTGGATGGAGATCTACGCGGGCGAGAAGGCGACGCGCGTCTACGGGCCGGACGTCTGGCTGCCCGACGAGACGCTCGATGTCGTGAAGGATTACATCGTGTCGATCAAGGGACCGCTCACCACGCCGGTCGGCGGCGGCATCCGGTCGCTGAATGTTGCCCTTCGTCAGCAACTCGATCTATATGTCTGCCTGCGCCCGGTGCGGTACTTCAAGGGCGTGCCTTCGCCGCTGCGCGAGCCGGACAAGGTGAACATGGTGATCTTCCGCGAGAACTCGGAAGACATCTACGCGGGAATCGAGTGGCCGGCGGAGTCCGCCGAGGCGAAGAAGGTCATCGCCTTCCTGCGCGACGAAATGGGCGTGACGAAAATTCGCTTTCCGGAGTCGTCGGGGATTGGCATCAAGCCGGTGTCGCGCGAGGGTACTGAGCGGCTCGTGCGCAAGGCAATCCAGTACGCGCTCGACAACAACCGGCGCTCGGTGACGCTCGTGCACAAGGGCAACATCATGAAGTACACCGAAGGCGCGTTCCGCGACTACGGCTACGCGCTCGCTCAGAAGGAGTTCGGCGCGGAACTGATCGACGGCGGCCCGTGGATGAAGGTGAAACATCCGAAGACGGGCGCGGAAGTGGTGGTGAAGGACGTCATCGCCGATGCGTTCCTGCAGCAAATCCTGCTGCGTCCCGCCGAATACGACGTCATCGCCACGCTCAACCTGAACGGCGACTACATCTCGGATGCGCTCGCGGCGCAAGTGGGCGGCATCGGCATTGCGCCGGGCGCGAACATGTCGGATTCCGTCGCGATGTTCGAAGCGACGCACGGCACCGCGCCGAAGTATGCCGGCAAGGATTACGTGAACCCCGGTTCCGAAATTCTCTCCGCTGAAATGATGCTGCGCCATATGGGCTGGACCGAGGCGGCGGATCGCATCATTGCGTCGATGGAGCGGTCTATTCTGTCGAAACGCGTGACCTACGACTTTGCGCGGCTGATGGAAGGCGCGACGCAAGTGTCGTGTTCGGCGTTCGGCGAGGTGATGATCGAGAATATGTAAGCGGCACGGCTCGATTCCCGAATAACCCCGAACGGTTCAGGCCTTTCGGGGTTTTTTTTGTGAGCCCGCATTCTCCGGTTGCCGGCATCTGGCAACGGATGAAAAAAACCCGGCACGGAGGCCGGGTTTCACGAGGCAAATGCATCCGAACGGTCAGGCAGCGTCCTGAATATTCGATGCCTGTTTGCCCTTCGGTCCCTGGACGATCTCGAAAGAAACCTTCTGGCCTTCCTTGAGCGTCTTGAAACCGTTCATTTGAATCGCCGAGAAATGTGCGAACAGATCCTCGCCGCCTTCATCGGGCGTGATGAATCCGTAGCCTTTCGCGTCGTTGAACCACTTGACCGTACCAGTAGACATTCGTACTTCCCCTCTAACTCTCGTCGCAACCCGAGCACGTTTGAAAAGCTCGACGGCCCACCCCACAAGCCAACCGCCCCTCCTCACTAGCTCACCTCGGCCTTTTTTGCCCGGAGGCCCCCGGAAAAAAGTGCCAGTTTGATTGTTGAATCTCTTAAATCGAGTGTCAAGATTTTTTTGGGATAGAGCTTATGCTCGTTGCAGAGAACGCATTCGTAGGGTAATTCCTGCTCCGCGTGTGCGCCTCCGTCCAAGCAAGCCATCTTGAAAAGTCGCATAATCGACTCACTTGTGTGATACGCCCGGCGGCCCGCCACGGTGTCTTCGATTGTTTTTTTTGAAGCTGTGCGATACTGGTTTCAACGAGATGCAAGCGGGCCGCGCCGAGATTCCTGGGCGCCGGCGGGATTCGATGGACGGTAGCTGCGCAAGGCGCGTTTCAGTAACCCTTTCCGGTTTTTGGCCGGTGCTGGAGCGGCAATTGCGAGAGCGCCCGTGTTGTTTAGAATGGGTGTATGGCGATTAATCCCAACAAGCAGGATGGCACGGTACTCGAGCGGCAGGAGCAGAAGCTCAAGAAGCCGGCGATGTACAAGGTGGTGCTGCTGAATGACGACTTCACGCCGATGGAATTCGTCGTGATGATCGTGCAGGAATACTTTAATAAAGATCGTGAGACTGCGACGCAGATCATGCTGAAGGTTCATCGCGAGGGCAGGGGAGTTTGTGGGGTCTACACGCGGGACATTGCGTCGATCAAAGTTGAGCAAGTCGTTAGCCATGCACGGCAGGCGGGGCATCCGCTGCAGTGCGTGATGGAGGAAGCATGATTGCCCAGGAACTGGAAGTCAGTCTGCACATGGCGTTTATGGAAGCACGTCAGGCGCGGCACGAGTTCATTACGGTCGAGCATCTTTTACTGGCCTTGTTGGACAATCCGACCGCCGCTGAGGTGTTGCGCGCCTGCGCAGCAAACATCGAAGATTTGCGTCAGAACCTGCGCAATTTCATTCATGACAACACGCCGACCGTGCCCGGCACGGACGACGTCGATACTCAGCCGACGCTTGGTTTCCAGCGCGTGATTCAGCGCGCGATCATGCATGTGCAATCGACCTCGAACGGCAAGAAGGAAGTGACCGGCGCGAACGTGCTCGTCGCGATCTTCGGCGAGAAGGACTCGCACGCGGTCTACTACCTGCAGCAGCAGGGCGTGACGCGTCTCGATGTCGTGAATTTCATTTCGCACGGCATCGCGAAGACGAACAGCGGCGACGCCGCGAAGGCGAGCAGCGAAGCGAATCCGGAATCGGAAGACGCCGCCGCTCAGAAGGAAACGCCGCTCGCGCAGTTCACGCAGAACCTGAATCAGCAGGCGAAGGACGGCAAGATCGATCCGCTGATCGGGCGCGAGCTGGAAGTCGAGCGCGTCGTGCAGGTGCTGTGCCGCCGCCGCAAGAACAATCCGCTGCTCGTGGGTGAAGCGGGCGTCGGCAAGACGGCGATCGCCGAAGGCCTCGCCTGGCGCATCACGCGCGGCGAAGTGCCGGACATCCTCGCGGATGCGCAGGTCTACTCGCTCGACATGGGCGCGTTGCTCGCGGGCACGAAGTATCGCGGCGATTTCGAGCAGCGCCTGAAGACGGTGCTGAAGGAACTGAAGGAGCGTCCGCACGCCATTCTGTTCATCGACGAGATTCACACGCTGATTGGCGCGGGTGCGGCATCGGGCGGTACGCTCGACGCCTCGAACCTGCTGAAGCCGGCGCTGTCGTCGGGTCAATTGAAGTGCATCGGCGCGACCACGTTCACCGAATATCGCGGCATCTTCGAGAAAGACGCGGCCTTGTCGCGGCGTTTCCAGAAGGTGGACGTCACCGAGCCGTCGGTCGAGCAGACCGTCGCTATCCTGCGCGGTCTCAAGTCGCGCTTCGAAGAGCATCACGGCGTGAAGTACTCGTCGGGTGCGCTGTCGGCGGCGGCTGAGTTGTCGGCGCGCTTCATCACGGATCGTCATTTGCCGGACAAGGCAATCGACGTGATCGACGAAGCGGGCGCGGCCCAGCGCATTCTGCCGAAGTCGAAGCAGAAGAAGACCATCGGCAAGAGCGAGATCGAAGAGATCATCTCGAAGATCGCGCGCGTGCCGCCGCAGAGCGTGTCGCAGGACGACCGCAGCAAGCTGCAGACGCTCGATCGCGATCTGAAGGCTGTCGTGTTCGGCCAGGACCCGGCAATCGATGCGCTGTCGGCATCGATCAAGATGGCGCGTGCGGGTCTCGGCAAGCTGGACAAGCCGATCGGCGCGTTCCTCTTCTCGGGGCCGACCGGCGTCGGCAAGACGGAAGTGGCGAAGCAACTGGCGTTCACGCTTGGCATCGAGTTGCTGCGCTTTGACATGTCCGAGTACATGGAGCGTCATGCGGTGAGCCGGCTGATCGGCGCGCCGCCGGGCTATGTCGGATTCGATCAGGGCGGGTTGCTGACCGAGGCCGTCACGAAGAAGCCGCATTGCGTGCTGCTTCTGGACGAAATCGAGAAGGCGCATCCGGACATCTACAACGTGCTGCTGCAGGTGATGGACCACGGCACGCTGACGGACAACAACGGACGCAAGGCGGATTTCCGCAACGTCATCATCATCATGACGACGAATGCGGGCGCCGAGACCATGGGCAAGTCGGTGATTGGCTTCACGTCGCGCCGCGAGTCGGGCGATGAAATGGCCGACATCAAGCGCATGTTCACGCCGGAGTTCCGCAACCGTCTGGACTCGATCATCAGCTTCCGTTCGCTGGACGAGGAAATCATCCTGCGCGTGGTCGACAAGTTCCTCATGCAACTGGAAGATCAGTTGCACGAGAAGAAGGTCGATGCAGTCTTCACCGATGCGTTGCGCAAGCATCTGGCGAAGCACGGTTTCGATCCGCTGATGGGCGCGCGTCCGATGCAGCGTCTGATCCAGGACACGATTCGCCGCGCACTCGCGGACGAACTGCTGTTCGGCAAGCTGCTCAACGGCGGCCGCGTGACCGTGGATGTCGATGCGGAAGACAAGGTGCAGCTGACGTTCGACGAGAACTCGGCGCCGCCGCGTAATCCGAATCCTGAAGCGATCGAAGTGGATTGATTGCGGCAGACAGAAGCAGAAACGGCGCGGTTTCCACCGCGCCGTTTTTTTCGCCTTGAGTAAGGCAAAGCTCAGTGCTTGCCCGTGCTCCCGAATCCGCCCGCGCCGCGCTCGCTCGCTTCGAAGTCATCGACTATGTTGAACTCGGCCTGCACCACCGGGACGATCACGAGTTGCGCGAGCCGCTCCATCGGGTTCAGCGTGAACGCGGTATCGCCGCGATTCCACGTCGAAACCATCAACTGGCCCTGGTAATCCGAATCGATCAAACCGACGAGATTGCCCAGCACGATGCCGTGCTTGTGACCGAGGCCCGAGCGCGGAAGAATGAGCGCGGCATAGCCGGGATCGGCGAGATGGATGGCAAGACCGGTCGGCACCAGCACCGTCTGATGCGGTTCGATCACGAGCGGCGCGTCGAGACAGGCGCGAAGGTCGAGGCCCGCGCTGCCGGGTGTCGCGTAGGCGGGCATGAAGTCGCGCATGCGCGCGTCGAGAATTTTGACGTCGAGTTTCATGGTCAGGCTGAACGGCCGAGCGCGAACGCGTCGGCCAGAAGTTGATAGGACCGCGTGCGCGCGGCGTAGCTGCCGGCGACCGTCAGGACGATAAGCTCGTCGGCGTTGAATTGCTCCTGCAGCGCATGCAGCTTGTCGGTCACACGCTCAGGCGTGCCGATGATGCTGCGTGCTTTTTCCTGCGCGATCACGGCAAGTTCGCGCTCGCCATAGACCTGCGAGATGCCTTGCGCGATCGACGGTATCGGCTGATTCAGGCCGTAAGCCATTTGCACGCGGCGCAGATCGACGGCGCGTTCGAGCGCTTCGGCTTCCTTGTCCGTATCGGCGCAAATGACGAAGACGGCCGCCGCGAGATACGGCGTCTGCTCATGCCCGGCGGTGAAACGCTCGCGGTACGCCTCCGCCACCCGATGCCCATACTGCGCGTTGATGAAATGCGCGAACGCGTAGCGTATGCCGAGTTGCGCGGCCAGCAGGCCGCCGAAGTCGCTCGAGCCGAGCATCCAGAGCTCGGGGCGCGTGTCGATTTGCGGTTGCAGCAGCACGCCTTTGGCGAGGGAATCGTCGGGGATGTTGCCGCTGAAAAGCGCAATCAGTTCCGCGACCTGCTGCGGGAAGATGTCGCCGCGATTGTAGGAGCCCGAAGCGACCGCCTGAGCGGTCCGCATGTCGCCGCCCGGCGCACGGCCGACGCCGAGATCGACGCGATTCGGGAACAGCGCTTCGAGCATCAGAAACTGCTCGGCCACCTTGAACGGACTGTAGTACGGCAGCATGACGCCGCCCGAGCCGATGCGGATGCGCTTCGTCAGACTGCCGATGCGCGCGAGCATCACTTCCGGGCACGGGTTCGAGACGCCGTAGAGACCGTGATGCTCCGCGCACCAGTAGCGCGTGTAGCCGAGATCATCGGCGAGTTGCGCGAGATCGAGCGTGGCCGCAATCGCATCCGCCGCGGTGTGGCCGTGGATGACCGGCGTTTGATCGAGAACCGATAGCTTCGTCATGGCTCAGGAGAAGAGCGTGCCGGCGCGCGGCGCACGTTTGGCGATTTCCCCGATCAGCGTGCGAGCGAGAAGCTGCTTGTCGGCGCGCGGCAGCGGCGTGGCGCCCGATGCTTCGAACAGCACGACTTCGTTATCGTCGCGGCCGAAGGTGAGCGGGCCGAGATTGCCGATCAAAAGCGGCACGTTCTTGCGCTTGCGCTTCTCTTCGCCATGAACGTCGAGATCGGCGCTTTCCGCTGCAAATCCAACGCAAAAGGGCGGGTTCGGCAGCTTGGCGACGGACGCGAGTATGTCCGGATTTTCGACGAAGTCGAACGACGGCAACGGCGTACCCGGCGCCTTCTTGATCTTGTGCGCGCTCGCGTGATCGACGCGCCAGTCCGCGACGGCCGCCACCGCGATGAAGATGTCCGCGTCGGCCGTGGCTTCCATGACGGCGTCGTACATCTGCTGCGCGGTCTGCACGTCCTCGCGATACACGCCCCACGGCGTGGCCAGCGACACCGGACCCGCGACGAGATGCACGTCCGCGCCCGCCTGCGCCGCTGCGCGCGCCAGCGCGAAGCCCATCTTTCCCGACGAGCGATTCGTGATGCCGCGCACCGGATCGAGCGGTTCGAAGGTCGGTCCGGCGGTGATCAGCACGCGCTGGCCGCGCAGAATCTTGGGCTGGAAGAACGCGCAAATGGCTTCGAACGTCGCCGACGGTTCCAGCATGCGTCCGTCGCCGACTTCGCCGCACGCCTGCGAGCCGGAATCCGGGCCGAGCACTTCGATGCCGTCATCGCGCACTTGCGCGACGTTGCGCTGCGTGGCCGGGTTCTGCCACATCTGGCGATTCATCGCGGGGACGACGAGCAGCGGACAGTCACGCGCGACGCACAGCGTGGAAAGCAGGTCGTCGCACATGCCGTGCGCGAGCTTCGCGATGAAGTCGGTGGAAGCGGGCGCGACGACGATCGCATCGGCCTCGCGCGACAGATCGATGTGCGCCATGTTGTTCGGCATGCGCGCATCCCATTGCGACACGTACACCGGACGGCCCGAGAGCGCCTGCATCGTGACCGGCGTGATGAACTGCGTCGCCGCTTCGGTCATCACGATCTGCACCGTCGCGCCAGCCTTGACGAGCAGCCGCGTGAGTTCGGCGATCTTGTAGCACGCGATGCCGCCCGTCAGCCCCAATACGAGATGTTTGCCTGCGAGTTCCAACTTGCCTCCGTCGCAAAGAGGCGCGGCTTGCGGATGAAGCCGCGCCGGAACATCATCGCGATCCGCGCACGCGCCGCAGTTCGTCGAAAATCAGCAGCACGGCGCCGATGGTGATCGCGGTATCGGCGAGATTGAACGCCGGCCAGTGCCACGCGTTGACGTGGAAGTCGAGAAAGTCGATCACGTGACCGTACGCGAGGCGATCGATCACATTGCCGATCGCGCCGCCCATGATGAGCGCGAGCGCCGTGCAGAAAAGCCGCTGTGTGGCGTTCTTCTTGAGCAGATAGCAGATCACGGCCGCCGCCACGACGCCCAGCGCCGTGAACGCCCAGCGTTGCCAGCCGCCCGCCGCCGCGAGGAAGCTGAACGCCGCGCCGCGGTTATAGACGAGCAGCAGGTTGAAAAAGGGCGCGAGGGCATGAGGCTCGCCGTAGGCGAACACCTTCTGCACCGCGATCTTCGTCAACTGGTCGAACAGGATCACGATCAGCGCGATTCCGAGCCACGGCGCGAGCGATCCACTGGAAGAGGTTTGTTTCGCCATCGTTCTCGTTGCCATTATGCTGCGCCTCGCGTTTCGCCAGCGCCGAAGAGGTTCGAGAAGCAGCGGCCGCACAGCCCCGGATGCTCCGCATGCGAGCCGACGTCCGCGCAGTAGTGCCAGCAGCGCTCGCACTTCATGTAGCTCGATGCCGTCACGTCGACGCCTTCTTCCGCTTCGCTCGCGACCTGCGCGACTTGCGCCTGCGACGTGATGAGCACGAAGCGCAACGCATCGCCGAGACTGGCGAGCGCGTCATAACGCGCGCCGCTTGCCCGGACGACGACTTCCGCCTGCAGCGACGAGCCGATCAGGTTCGCCGTGCGCGCTTCTTCGAGCGCCTTCGTCACGTCGCCGCGAGCGGAGCGGATCAGCGTCCACTTGTCGAGCAGTTCGCCCGCATTCGCGATGTCCGGATACGCGTGGAAGACTTCGGTGAAGATCGTGTCCTGACCGGGCTTCAGCACCTTGTACGCTTCTTCCGCCGTGAACGACAGATACGGCGCGACGAGACGCAGCAAGCCATGCGCGATGTGATACAGCGCGGTCTGCGCGCTGCGGCGCTCGCGCGAAGCGGGCTTCATCGTGTAGAGACGGTCTTTCAGCACGTCGAGATAGAAGCCGCCCAGGTCTTCGGAACAGAAGGTCGCGAGCTTCGCGACGACCGGGTGGAATTCGTACTTCTCGTAGTGCGAGAGCGCGTCGTCCTGCAAGTTGCGCGCGAGCGCGATCGCGTAACGGTCGATCTCGAGCCAGTCCTGCACCGGCACCGCGTCACGGTCGAAGTCGAAATCGGACAGGTTCGCGAGCAGGAAGCGCAACGTATTGCGGATACGGCGATACGTCTCCGTCACGCGTTTCAGAATTTCCTCGGAGATGGCGAGCTCGCCGGAATAGTCCGTCGATGCGATCCACAAGCGGATGATTTCCGCGCCGAGGCGGTTCGCCACTTCATGCGGATCGACGCCATTGCCAAGGGACTTCGACATCTTGCGGCCTTCGCCATCGACAGTGAAGCCGTGCGTCAGCAGCGCGTCGTAGGGCGGGCGGCCATCGAGCATCGACGCGGTGAGCAGCGACGAATGGAACCAGCCGCGATGCTGGTCCGAGCCTTCGAGGTACAGGTCGGCGGGGAACTGCAGGTCGTCCTTGTGCGAGCCGCGCAGCACGTGCCAGTGCGTCGTGCCGGAGTCGAACCACACGTCGAGCGTGTCGCGGTTCTTCTCGTACATGTTGGCGTCGTCGCCGATCAGCTCGCGCGGATCGAGCGATTGCCACGTCTCGATGCCGCCCTGTTCCACGCGCTTCGCTACTTCTTCCAGCAATTCGAGCGTGCGCGGATGCAGCTCGCCGGTTTCCTTGTGCACGAAGAACGCCATCGGCACGCCCCATTGGCGCTGACGCGAGAGCGTCCAGTCGGGGCGGTTCGCGATCATGCTGTAAAGACGCTGCTTGCCCCACGCCGGGTAGAACGCCGTGTTCTCGACGCCTTCGAGCGCGGTCTCGCGCAGCGTCTGGCCGCCGTCCTTCGGTTTCACGTCCATGCCGGCGAACCATTGCGAAGTCGCGCGATAGATGATCGGCGTCTTGTGACGCCAGCAATGCATATAGCTGTGCGTGTACTTTTCCGTCTTGAGCAGGGACCCGGCATTGTCGAGCGCCCCGACGATTTCCGGATTCGCCTTCCAGATCGACAGCCCGCCGAAGAGCGGCAGCGATTCGATGTAGCGGCCATCGCCCATCACCGGGTTGATGATGTCCGAATCCGCCATGCCGTGCGCCTTGCACGACACGAAGTCTTCCACGCCATACGCCGGCGACGAGTGCACGATGCCCGTGCCGCTTTCGGTCGTCACGTAGTCGCCGAGATAGACCGGCGACGTGCGCTTGTAGCCCGGATGCGCGGCCGCGAGCGGATGATGGAAGCGCAGGTTGGCGAGCTTCTCGCCGGTCGTCGTCGCGATGACGTCGCCCGGCAGGCCGTAGTTCTGCAGGCACGCTTCGACGCGTTCCTGCGCGAGGATCAGCAGGCCGCGCGGCGTATCGACGAGCGCATACACGATCTCCGGATGCACGTTCAACGCCTGGTTCGCGGGAATGGTCCAGGGCGTCGTCGTCCAGATGACGATGCCGCCTTCGCTCTTCGGCAGCGACGGCAGGCCGAACGCGTGCGCGGTCTTTTCCGGCTCGGCGAACGCGAACAGCACGTCGATGGTCGGATCGGTCTTGTCCTTGTATTCGACTTCCGCCTCGGCCAGCGCCGAGCCGCAATCGAAGCACCAGTTCACCGGCTTCAGGCCGCGAAACACATAGCCCTTCTCCATGATCTTCGCGAGCGCGCGGATTTCACCGGCCTCGTTGACGAAGTTCATGGTCTTGTACGGATTGTCCCAGTCGCCAAGCACGCCGAGACGACGGAAGCCGATCTTCTGCTTCTCGATCTGCTCGCTCGCATAAGCGCGCGCCTTCTGCATCACTTCGGCGGCGGGCAGCGACTTGCCGAACTGCTTCTCGATTTGGATTTCGATCGGCATGCCGTGGCAGTCCCAGCCCGGCACGTAGACCGCGTCGAAGCCCGCGAGATTGCGCGCCTTGACGATCATGTCTTTCAGTATCTTGTTGACGGCGTGACCGAGGTGGATGTCGCCGTTCGCGTACGGCGGGCCGTCGTGCAGGATGAACTTCTTGCGGCCCTTCGAGGCGGCGCGGATCTTCTCGTAGATCTTCTTGTCCTGCCATTCCTTCACCCACGCGGGCTCGCGCTTCGGCAGGTCGCCGCGCATGGGGAAGGGCGTATCGAGCAGATTGACCGGATATTTCGAGGAGGCTTTCTCTTTCTTGTCGCTCATGAGTGACTCAGTGAATTCGGTGAGACGGCGCTTGCAAACGGCGCGCGATGATTCGAAGACGGGGCAGCGGGCGATGCGGCGTGCATCGCGCGCTCACCTAATTCGGTCGGTGGCCGAAATGGCGAAGCCCGTGGCGCGGCTGCCGGCGTTGCTCGCGGGCGGCAGGCCGAAATAGGCGCGCGTGTTGTCGACATCTTTGGCGATGGCGGCGGACAGCGTTTCGAGGTCGATGTACTTTTCCTCGTCGCGCAGCTTCTTCAGGAATTCGACGCGCACGAGCTTGCCGTACGCGTCGCCGTGCCAGTCGAGCACGAAGACTTCGAGAAGAACGCGGCCGGAATCGTCGACGGTCGGGCGAAGGCCGAGACTTGCCACTGCTGGCAGCGGCTCGTCGGCGAGGCCATGTACGCGCACGACGAAGATGCCCGATGCGGCCGGGCGCTTGTGCGCGATCGGCAGATTGAGCGTGGGAAAGCCGAGATCGCGGCCGAGCTTCGCGCCATGCACGACGTGACCGCTGATGACATACGGACGCCCGAGCGCGAGATGCGCGGCGTCGAGATCGCCCGCGACGAGCGACGCCCGCACCGACGACGACGAAATGCGCGCGCCGTTCGGATGCGCGACGGTGGCCATCTGCTCGACTTCGAAGCCGTACTGGTCGCCGGCCGCCTTCAGCGAGGCGAAGTTGCCGGCGCGTTTCGCGCCATAGCAGAAATCGTCGCCGACCATGACCCAGCGCGCGTGAAGGCCATCGACGATGACGTTCTTCACGAACGTATCCGGCGACTGGCTCGCGAATGTGTGATTGAAATGCTCGACGACCACGCGATCGACGCCATTCGTGCGCAGCGCTTCCAGCTTGTCGCGCAACATCGCGATGCGCGGCGGCGCGCCTGCCGGATTGAAGAACTCGCGCGGATGCGGCTCGAAGGTCATCACGCAGACCGGCAGCCCGCGGGCGTCGGCGGCGGCACGCACGCGCGCAAGCAGCGCCTGGTGGCCGCGATGGACACCGTCGAAGTTGCCGATGGTCAGTGCGCAGGGCGCCCGGCTCTCGGCATTGGGGAGGCCGCGGAAGACTCTCACGATAGGCTTGGTCGGTGGGAGGGCTGATGCCGCAAAGCATTCGATTATAAACGCTCGCACGCGGGGACGGTTCCCGGGCCGCGCGGCGGCGCTTGCAAGGGCTCGCTGGCGGTTCGCTGTCCTTTGGCACGATTTTCGCCGTCGCCAAATGATAAAATCGGCGGATGAAAAAAATCGTTATTCTGATTTCCGGACGCGGGAGCAACATGGAGGCCGTCGTGCGCGCGTGTGCGCGGGAAGGCTGGCCGGCTCGCGTCGCGGCGGTCGTTTCCAACCGGCCCGATGCCGCCGGACTCGGCTTCGCGGCCGCGAACGGCATCGACACGGCGGTGGTCGATCATCGCGCGTTCGATGACCGCGCCGCATTCGATGCCGCGCTCGCCCGCGAAATCGACCGCTTCGAGCCGGATCTCGTGGTGCTGGCGGGCTTCATGCGCGTGCTCACCGATGCCTTCGTCGAACGCTATGCCGGGCGCATGCTCAATGTCCATCCGTCGCTGCTGCCGTGTTTTCCGGGTTTGCGCACGCATCAGCAGGCGCTCGACGCCGGCGTGCGCGTGCATGGCGCGAGCGTCCATTTCGTGACGCCGACGCTCGATCACGGACCGATCGTCGCGCAGGCCGCGGTGCCGGTCATCGCCGGCGACGATGCCGCCGCGCTCGCCGCGCGCGTGCTCACGGTCGAACACATCATTTACCCGCGCGCGGTGCGCTGGTTCATCGAAGGGCGTCTTGCTATCGAGGGCGAACGTGTCGCCCTCACGCCGTCTGAGCCGCAATGGCTCTTTGCCGACATTGCCGGGGAGGGCGTATGAGGCTGCATGGATTTTTGATTGGTCAAACTGAAACGCTGCTGGCGGACGTGCTGCGCTTCGCCGGTCCCGCCGATGCCGCGACGAGCCGCTTTTTCCGCGCGCATCCGAAGCTGGGTCACGGCGAGCGTGGCGTGATCGCAGAGGCGGTGTTCGCGGTGCTGCGCCGGAAAATGGAGTTCTCGCATCTCGCGGAAAGCGGCGCCGGCAACCTGGCGCGGCGTCTTGCGCTGCTGGGGCTGATGCAGACCGCCGGTCTCAGCGCGCTCAAGCCGCATGTGTCGGCTGACGAGTACCAGTGGTTGTCGCAGGTATCGAAGATCGATCCGGCGAGCCTGCCGGTGCGCGTGCGCACGAATTTGCCGCAGTGGATCTACGAAGCCATGGCGAAGCGCTTCGAGCCCGAAGAACTCGCGCAGCTCGCCGCCGCGCTGAACTATCCCGCGCCGCTCGATCTGCGCGCGAACCCGATCAAGGCGACGCGTGAAGCCGCGATCAAGGCGCTCGTCGAAGCGGGCATCGACGCGGGCGAAATGCCGTTCGCGCCGTTCGGCATTCGCGTGGACGGCAAGCCCGCGCTCACGCGGCTGCAGCCGTTCCAGGAAGGCTGGATCGAAGTGCAGGACGAAGGCAGCCAGTTGCTCTGCTCGCTGGTGGCGCCGCGCCGCGGCGAGATGATCGTCGATTTCTGCGCGGGCGCGGGCGGCAAGACGCTGGCGCTCGGCGCGATGATGCGCTCCACCGGCCGGCTCTATGCCTTCGACGTATCCGACCGCCGGCTCGCGAAGCTGAAGCCGCGCCTTGCGCGCAGCGGCTTGTCGAACGTGAACCCGGTGCTGATCGACAGCGAGCATGACGCGAAGATCAAGCGTCTCGCGGGCAAGATCGATCGCGTGCTCGTCGATGCGCCGTGCTCCGGCCTCGGCACGCTGCGCCGCAATCCCGACCTCAAGTGGCGCCAGTCGCCGGCCACGGTCGCCGAGCTGACGCCGAAGCAGTTGTCGATTCTCACGAGCGCCGCGCGCCTCGTGAAGACCGGCGGCCGTCTCGTCTACGCCACCTGCAGCATGCTCGAAGCGGAAAACGAAGGCGTCGTCACGCAGTTTCTTGCGACGCATCCGAACTTCCGCGTCGTGCCCGCTCGGGACGTGCTCGCCGAGCAGCGCATCGAGCTGGACACCGGCGATTATCTGTCGCTGTGGCCGCACAAGCACGGCACGGACGGCTTTTTCGCCGCCGTCCTCGAACGCGTACCCGAAGCGAAACCGCAAAAGCCGGCGAGCGACGACGTCGGGGAAGCAAGCGCTTAAGCGCCGATGCAGAGCCGCTTCCTGACGCATCTGTCCGAGCGCCTGTTCCGCGATTTCGGCGAGCCGCAAGTGCTCTGGCAGGTCGGGGCGCTGCTCGGTTTGCTCGCAATCGCGTGGTGGTGCGCGCGCGTGTTGCGCAAGAAGCTCGACGCGCGCCGCCAGTCGCGCTTCGAAGCGGTGCGATTCGGCGCGGAAAGCCTCAACAAGGCGCTCTTTCCGCTCCTCGGGATGGTCTTCGTGGCCATCGCGCAACTGGCGCTGACGCCGTTCATCCACACGGCGCTGTTGCGGCTCGCGCTGGTGCCGCTGTGCGGCATCACCGTCATCTACATGATGTTCTATGCCGTGCGCCGTGTGTTCCGCACGAGCGGCGGCGAGAGCGGGCATGAAGCGCATGCGTTGCTCTTCGTGTTCGAAAAGCTTGTGACGGTGCTCGTCTGGCTCGCCATGCTGCTCACGGTGATGGGCATTCAGGACGACGTGGTGCGCTGGATGGCGAGTGTGCGCTTCAATTTCGCCAACGCGCACATGACGCTGCTCTCGCTCGCCTCGGGCGTGCTGTGGGTCTGCGTGACGCTGATCGGCGCGATGTGGGCCGGCGCGCTCATCGACGAGCGCCTGATGCGCGCCCGCTCGCTCGATGCGAATCTCAAGGTGGTGCTGGCGCGCGTCGCACGGGCGCTGATGATTCTGGCGGCGATTCTCGTGAGCCTGTCGATCGTCGGCATCGACGTGACGGTGCTGGGCGTGTTCGGCGGCGCGCTCGGCGTGGGCCTCGGCTTCGGCTTGCAGAAGATCGCGAGCAATTACGTGTCGGGATTCATCATTTTGCTCGACCGGTCGTTGCGGCTCGGCGACATGATCAGCGTGAGCGGCTCGCAGGGCACCGTCACGCAGATTCGCACGCGATACACGGTCGTGCGCGGACTCGACGGCATCGAAACGTTAATTCCGAACGAAAGGCTCATCACCGATGTCGTACAGAATCACTCGTCGTATCTGACGCGGGGGAACGCGAAGATCGCCGTGCAGGTCAGTTACCAGTGCGACGTGGAACGCGCAATGCAATTGCTCGTCGAAGCAACGGAGGGCGCCGAGCGCGTGCTGCAGGACCCGGCGCCCGCCGCGCTGCTCGCGAGCTTCGGCGCGGACGGCATCAATCTCGAGCTGAGTTTCTGGATCGAGGATGCAGCCAAAGGGACCGGCGGCGTTAAGTCGCAAGTCAACCGGCGCGTTTGGCGGTTATTCTCGGAGAACGGAATTTCGATTCCGTATGCGCAGCGAGAAGTCAGAATCGTCCAAGGCGCGACGGGTGATTCGGTCGGAACGACCGAATCGCGGCAAGTTGACGGCGCGCAAGCGCCCCGAAGCGCCCTCTGACCGATGCCGTGGGCGTCATTCCTTCCGGTTCCGTAAGGAATCGAACGGAAAGGCGGGCGTGAGATTTTTCTCGTTTGCCGCGGATTCAAAAAAATCTACCTTTACGACAAAGACTTGGAACGACTGCAGTAGAATGCGATCGAACTCGCGCGCACACCTTTCACGTGCCCGACAAGCCGGCCGCCTCGTGTTCCGGATTCACTTCGAAACAGTTTCAACCGGCCATTTTTCCCGAATTTCACAGCTACACAGGTAAACTGCCTTGCTGAATTCTTCCCTCGAATTTCTCGCCAACGGATTGCTCGACTTTTCTTGGTGGCAGATTCTGCTGTTCACGCTCGCGATGACGCACGTCACCATCGCCGGCGTCACCATTTATTTGCATCGCTGCCAGGCGCACCGCGCGCTGGACCTGCATCCCGTCGCAAGCCATTTCTTCCGGTTCTGGCTGTGGATGACCACGGGCATGCTGACCGGCCAATGGGCGGCGATCCACCGCAAACACCACGCGAAGTGCGAGACCGAAGAAGATCCGCACAGCCCGCAGACGCGCGGCATCTGGAAGGTGCTGCTCGAAGGCGCGGAACTGTATCGCGCGGAAGCGAAAAACGAAGAGACGCTGCGCCGCTTCAGTCACGGCACGCCGAACGACTGGCTGGAGCGCAACGTCTACACGCGCTATCCGATTCTGGGCATCAGCATCATGATGGTCATCGACGTCGCGCTGTTCGGCATCGTCGGGCTGTCGGTGTGGGCCGTGCAGATGATCTGGATTCCGTTCTGGGCGGCGGGCGTCGTCAACGGTCTCGCGCACTTCTGGGGCTATCGCAACTTCAATTCGGCCGACGCGAGCACGAACATTTTCCCGCTCGGCATTCTGATCGGCGGCGAAGAGCTGCATAACAACCACCACACGTACGCGACGTCGGCGAAGCTGTCGAGCAAGTGGTACGAGTTCGATATCGGCTGGATGTACATCCGCATTCTGTCGGCGATCGGCCTCGCGAAGGTGAAGAAGCTCGCGCCCACGCCGCGTCTGTCGGAAAGCAAGGCGGTGGTGGACCACGACACGCTGCAGGCCGTGCTGGCGAACCGCTACGAAGTGATGGCGCGCTACGGCAAGGCTCTCAAGCACGCCTACGCGCAGGAACTGGCGAAGCTGAAGGAAGCCGGCGCACGCGAGAAGTACCAGTTAATGCGCGGCGCGCGTAAGTGGTTCCACAAGGAAGAAGACGGCCTGAACGAACCGCAGCGCCAGCAACTGCCGGAACTGTTCTCCGACAATCAGAAGCTGCGCACGTACATCGAACTGCGCAAGGACCTGGCGGCGATGTGGGACCGCTCCAACGCATCGCGCGAGCAACTGCTGGCTCAGTTGCAGGACTGGTGCCATCGTGCGGAACAGAGCGGCATCAAGGCGCTGCAGGATTTCGCGCTGCGTCTACGTCGCTACGCTTTGTGAGCAATATCCGCTAAGATTTAAAGACGTCACAAGACCCCGCTCTGGCGGGGTCTTTGTTTTTGTGCGGCGGATTTCGCGTTGTTTTTTGCTCGAAGGGCGGGACAGGGGACATGGAAGCGATCAGGAGCGTCGAGTACGACCGGCCGCAAGGCCTGACGTGCGGAGTGGGCGAGGCGTGGGCGAGAGTGCCGAACGCGCCGTCGCCGGAAGAGAAACGGGCTTTGAAGGAGCGCATCCGTGCGCTTCTGAAGCGCGAAGAGGCGGTGCTGGTGGCGCACTATTACGTCGATGCCGAGCTTCAGGAGCTCGCCGACGAAACGGGCGGCTGCGTCGCCGATTCGCTCGAAATGGCGCGCTTCGGCCGCGACCATGCCGCGAAGACGCTGGTCGTCGCGGGCGTGCGCTTCATGGGCGAGACGGCCAAGATTCTGAGCCCGGCCAAGCGCGTGCTGATGCCCGACCTCGACGCGACCTGCTCGCTAGATCTCGGCTGCCCCGCCGACGAATTCTCCGCTTTCTGCGATGCCCATCCGGACCGCACCGTCGTCGTCTACGCGAACACGAGCGCGGCGGTGAAGGCGCGGGCCGACTGGATGGTGACGTCGTCGATCGGGCTGGAAATCGTCGCGGATCTGCACGCGCGTGGCGAGAAGATTCTGTGGGCGCCGGACCGGCATCTCGGCGGCTACATCCAGAACAAGACCGGCGCGGACATGTTGCTGTGGCAGGGCTCGTGCCTCGTGCATGACGAGTTCAAGGGTGTCGAACTGGATCTTCTGCGCGCCGAGTATCCGGACGCGAACATTCTCGTGCATCCGGAATCGCCGGAAGCGGTCGTGCGGCTGGCGGATGTCGTCGGATCGACCACGCAACTGATCGACGCCGCCGTACGGCTCGATGCAAAACGCTTCATCGTCGCGACGGACCTGGGCATCCTGCACAAGATGCGGCTCGCCGCGCCCGGCAAGACGTTCATCGAGGCCCCGACGGCCGGCAACAGCGCAACGTGCAAGAGCTGCGCGCATTGTCCGTGGATGGCGATGAACGGCCTCGCCAATCTTGCCGACGTGCTCGAACGCGGCCACAACGAGATTCGCGTCGATGCCGCCATCGGCGAACGGGCGCGCGTGCCGATCGACCGGATGCTCGATTTCGCCGCACGCCACAAGAAGCGCGTGCAGACGAGCGGAGATCTGGCGAAGGACGCCGCGCTGTTCACGAACGTCGGAGCCGCGTGATGTCGATATTCGAAGAAGTCCGCGCCCAGTACGGCGAAGCATTCGACGCGGCGCTTTCGCGCAACGTCGCCGATGCGCTCGCGGAAGACATCGGCAGCGGCGACGTCACCGGCCGTCTCGTGCCCGCCGACGCGCGGCGCACGGCGCGCATCCTCGTGCGAGGAGACGCGGTGCTGTGCGGCGTACCGTGGTTCATCGAAGTGATGCGGCGGGTCGATCCGTCGATCGAGATGGAATGGCATTACAAGGAAGGGCAGCGCATGGCGGCCGATACGCCCGTCGTCCTTCTGCACGGTCCGGCGCGTGCGCTGTTGACCGCCGAGCGCAACGGTCTCAACTTCCTGCAGCTGCTTTCGGGAGTGGCGAGCGCGACGCGCCGTTATGTCGATGCGATAGAAGGCACGCGCGCGCGCATCCTCGATACGCGCAAGACGCTGCCGGGCTTGCGGCTCGCGCAGAAATACGCCGTGCGCGTGGGCGGCGGCGCGAATCAGCGGCTCGCGCTGTATGACGGCATTCTGATTAAGGAAAATCACATCGCGGCGGCGGGCGGCGTCGGCGAGGCGATGGATGCGGCGCTCGCCCTGAACGCCGGCGTGCCGATTCAGATCGAAGTCGAAACGCTTGCGCAGCTCGAAACGGCGCTGGCGCATCGCGCGGAATCCGTTCTGCTCGATAACTTCGCGCTCGACGCCATGCGCGATGCCGTGCGTATCACGGCAGGCCGCGCGTTGCTGGAAGTGTCGGGCGGCGTGAACTTCGACACCGTGCGCGCGATCGCGGAAACGGGCGTCGACCGCATCTCGATCGGCGCGCTCACGAAAGACGTGCGCGCCACGGATTTCTCGATGCGCATTCTCTAGCGCCTAGCGTCCGTCAGACGCCGCGCCGCCGCTTCGGTGGCGGCATCAGCACGGTCGGCAGCGCCTTCGGCAAGGTGCCGGGCCAGTCGCGGCTGAAGTGCAGGCCGCGGCTTTCACGCCGCGTGCAGGCGCTCTCGACGATCAGCGACGCCACGTCGACCAGATTGCGCAGTTCGAGCAGATCGCGGCTCACCTTGAAGTTCGCGTAGTACTCGTGGATCTCGTCGCGCAGCAGCGCAATCCGATGCTGCGCACGCGCGAGCCGCTTGTCCGTGCGCACGATGCCGACGTAATTCCACATGAGCCGCCGCAACTCGTCCCAGTTGTGCGCGACGACGACTTCCTCGTCCGGGTCCGACACGCGGCTCTCGTCCCAGTCGGGCAACTCGGCGTGGCAGCCGGAGGAGAAGCCGTCGGCTTCGATGGCGCTCGCCGCCGCGCGCCCGATCACGATGCATTCGAGCAGCGAATTGCTCGCGAGCCGGTTCGCGCCATGCAAACCGGTGCAGGCGGTTTCACCGACCGCATACAGCCCCGGCCGGTCCGTGCGCCCGGCCAGATCGGTGACGACGCCGCCGCACGTGTAATGCGCGGCGGGCACGACCGGAATCGGCTCCTTCGCGATGTCGATGCCGAATTCGCGGCAGCGCGCGAGGATCGTCGGGAAATGTTCTTCGAGGAATGCACGCGGCTGGTGGCTGATATCCAGATACACGCAGTCGATCCCGCGCTTCTTGATTTCGAAGTCGATTGCCCGCGCGACGATATCGCGGGGCGCGAGTTCGGCGCGTTCGTCGTGTTCGGGCATGAAGCGCGTGCCGTCCGGCAGACGCAAGATGCCGCCTTCGCCGCGCACCGCTTCGGAGATGAGAAACGACTTCGCGTACGGATGGAACAGGCATGTCGGATGGAACTGGATGAATTCCATGTTCCCGACACGGCAGCCCGCGCGCCACGCCATCGCGATGCCGTCGCCGGTGGCGGTGTCGGGATTGGTCGTGTAGAGATAGACCTTGCCCGCGCCGCCCGTCGCCAGCACCGTATGCGGCGCCTGAATCGTCACGGTCCGGCCGCTTTTCAGGTCGAGCGCGTAAAGACCGTGGCAACGATGGCCGGGCATTCCGAGCCGGTCGGACGTGATGAGGTCGATCGCGTAGTGATCTTCGAGAACGGTGATGTTCGGATGATTGCGCACGCGCTCGTTGAGCGTCGTGACGACGGCGTGGCCCGTCGCGTCGGCGGCGTGAATGATGCGGCGGTGACTGTGACCGCCTTCGCGCGTCAGATGAAACCCGAGTTCCGCGGAACTGTCGCGGGTGAAGGGGACGCCTGCATTGATCAGCCATTCGATCGCCTCGCGCCCGTTCTCGACGATGAAGCGCGTCGCGGCTTCGTCGCACAGTCCGCCGCCCGCGATAAGCGTATCGGCGACGTGATTGTCGATACTGTCGGCCGAATCCAGCACCGCCGCGATGCCGCCCTGGGCCCAGTCGCTGGCGCCCTCGCTCACCGGGCGTTTCGCGACGATCGCGACGCGCCGCGTCTCGGCCAGGTTCAGCGCGACGCTCAGTCCCGCCAGGCCGCTTCCTACGATCGCTACATCGAAATTCATGCTGCCGCGTCTCCGTTCCCGTGCTTGCCTAGCCGGCAAGCATAACGCGCGGTGTGCGGCACGAACAACGAAAACCCGCGCACGGGCGTGTGAAAAGCGTGGGAAAACGCGAAATATCGGGCCGAAACGCAGAAAGCCCCGCATGGGCGGGGCTTTCCGGTGTCTTCGTCAAGGACTCGAGATCAGGATTTACTTGATCTTGGTTTCCTTGTAGTCAACATGCTTGCGGGCGACGGGATCGAACTTCTTGATCAGCATCTTTTCCGGCATGTTGCGCTTGTTCTTGGTCGTCGTGTAGAAGTGACCCGTGCCTGCGGTCGACTCCAGCTTGATCTTGTCGCGTGCGCCTTTGGCCATGTGCGTGCTCCTTAGATTTCACCGCGTGCGCGCAAGTCTGCGAGCACGGCGTCAATACCGTTCTTGTCGATCAGGCGCAGGCCGGCGTTCGAGACGCGCAGACGCACCCAGCGGTTTTCGCTTTCAACGAAGAAACGGCGGTTCTGCAGGTTCGGCAGGAAACGACGCTTGGTCCGGTTGTTTGCGTGGGAAACGTTGTTGCCCGACATCGGGCCTTTCCCAGTTACTTGGCATACGCGTGCCATGGTGACACTCCTAATACACGTTGAGTCTGAATCGAACGCTCGAATGAAGGAGAATTCCTTCGTCGATGCCTCTAATCGCCCAATTTGCCGATCGGGGACTTGGCAGCACGGTTATGCCAATGAGGACTGCGTGGATCAGAACAGGCGGGTTGAAAAAAGCAAACGAGGATTCTAGCAGGAAAAACAGTGCGTTATCAAGATTTTCTGGTCCGGGCGCGCCTGTGTGTGGGGCGTCACAGCCAGCCCTCGCGCGCGAACGAAAAAATGTCATTGGACGCGACGACCATATGATCCAGCAGCTTGACGTCGATGAGTGCGAGCGCATCCTGCAGCGTGCGCGTGAGCTTGCGGTCGCTGCCGCTCGGCTCGACGCCGCCCGACGGATGATTATGCGCGACGATCAGTCCCGCCGCATTGAATGCAAGTGCGCGCTTGACGATCTCGCGCGGATAAACCGCCACCCGCGTCAGCGACCCTTGCGCCTCCTCGCAGATATCCAGCAGTTGATGACGCGCGTCCAGATAGATGCAGATGAACACTTCGTTCGTCCGCGTGCCGATTTTCAGGCGCAGGAAGTCTTCCACCGCGCCGGGCGAATTGAGGAGCATGCGGTCGCGCGCCTTCTCGGCGAGCGCCCGGCGGCACATTTCGGACACGGCGAGCAGCGTCGCGGCGCGCGCTTCGCCGACGCCGCGCTCGTCCTGCAAATCGGACGCGGACGCATCCAGCACCGCGCGCAGTGAGCCAAATCGTCGCAGCAGCGCGCGCGCCACGTCGACGGCGGTCAGGCCCGGCACGCCCGTCCGCAGGAAAAGCGCGAGCAGTTCGGCGTCGGAGAGCGTGGCTGGTCCGGCCTTGAGCAGACGCTCGCGCGGCCGGTCGGCCTCGTCCCATTCGGGAATCGACAGTGAGCGCAGCCGCTCCTGCACGATTGATTCGACGGGCGCGGGCAGCGGAAGGGCGGCTGTCATCGCACGCTCCGTGCAAGCAAACTTGCGAGGCGCGCCGCACGAACGCCGCGTGCGCCCGTCACGACGTTACGCAACTCTGTCTTACAATAGCGGTTTTGGCGCTCGTTCCGACGATGCGCCCCGCGGTTCGCAGCTTCGTGCCGAAGAGCCGCCGCTCGCCCGGCGCACGCCGCGCTTCTCACTGAACCGCCACATCCAATACTCATGAGCATCATCGATATCTCCGAGGTGAAACCCGGTTCCCACGTCACGCTTCATTACCGGCTCGCACTGGCCGATGGTGCCGACATCGTGAATACCTTCACCGAAAAGCCCGCGACGCTCCTCCTGGGCGCGGGCCAGCTCGCGCCGCCGCTCGAAGAAATTCTGCTGGGATTGAAGGTCGGCCACCATTCGACCTTTCAGCTAACGCCCGAGCAGGCGTTCGGGCCGCGCAATCCGGAACTGGTGCAGCGCGTGTCGCTTGCGACGCTGCGCGAAAACAGCATGATCGGCGAGGATTTTTCTCCGGGCGATCTCGTCGAATTCAACGCGCCCAACGGCGGGCGCTACGCCGGCGTGCTCAAGGAAGTGGGCGAGACGTCGGCGCTGTTCGACTTCAATCACCCGCTCGCCGGCCAGGCGCTGGCCTTCGAAGTGAAAATCATCGGAATTCTGTAGCCATGAGCCTGACCGAAAGCCTCAACGACATCGAAACCGACCTCGAAATCCTGCTCGCCCAGCCGCGCGGGTTCTGTGCGGGCGTCGATCGCGCCATCGAGATCGTCGAGCGGGCCATCAAGCTGTTCGGCGCGCCGATCTACGTCAGGCACGAAATCGTCCATAACGCCTATGTCGTCGCGGATTTGCGCAAGAAGGGCGCGATCTTCATCGAGGAACTGACGGACGTGCCCGAGGGCAGCACGCTGATTTTTAGCGCGCACGGGGTATCGAAGGCAGTGCGCGCCGAGGCCGAAGCGCGCGGTCTGCGTGTGTTCGACGCCACGTGTCCGCTCGTGACCAAGGTGCACATGGAAGTCGCGAAGATGCGCCAGGAAGGCTTCGATATCGTGATGATCGGCCACAAGGGCCATCCGGAAGTCGAAGGCACGATGGGGCAGTCGGGCGAAGGCATGCATCTCGTCGAAGATATCGACGACGTGCAGAAGCTCGATTTGCGCGATCCGAACCGCATCGCCTATGTCACGCAGACGACGCTTTCCGTCGACGATGCCTCGGCGATCATCGATGCGCTGAAGCGCAAGTATCCAAGCGTCAAGGAACCGAAGAAGCAGGACATCTGTTACGCGACGCAGAATCGCCAGGACGCGGTGAAGTTTCTTGCGCCGCAGTGCGATGTGGTGATCGTGGTCGGCAGCCCGAACAGCTCGAATTCGAGCCGCCTGCGGGAAGTGGCGGAGCGCAGCGGCATTCCCGCCTATATGGTGGACTCGCCTGCGCAGATCGATCCGGCGTGGCTGGAAGGGAAGAAGCGCATCGGCGTGACGGCGGGAGCATCCGCGCCGGAAGTGCTGGCTCAGGCGGTCATCGAAAGGCTGCGGGAACTTGGCGTGCGCAGCGTGCGGTCGCTCGAGGGCATCGAAGAAACGATTTCCTTCCCGCTGCCGCGCGGTTTGTCCCTGCCGCAGTAATTAGACGAATTCCTCGAAAAGCGCCTCCGGGCGCTTTTTTTTCGTCCTGAACTTCGTACCGCGACGGGCTTGATTAAACAGGATGCCCCAATCTGGACCACCTCACGACGCAAGTTTTCGAGGCTCGCTGTAGGCCCACTGCTGAAGTGGTGCAACTACTGCACAACGGTGGATCGCAACCCGGTTGCGCTTTTGCTGCGAAACAGCCCGAAAATGCGGGTTGCAATGCTGGAAAACCCCGCCACGCAAGAATATTGCTCGTCTCATATTTGGCGTTACAATTCGCGCGTCTTGAGTCCCAAGGGGCTTTGGTAACCGTTTTGAAAGCCGCAGGAGACCTATTTGATGCGATTCAAGTTTGCTCACGCCGTGTCCATCGCGGCTGCGGTTGCAATGGCAACTGCATGCGGCAAGAAGGACGAAGGCGGAGCGGGCGGAGCAGCGTCGGCGGCCAGCGCCGCTGTCGCGCCGGCGGCAGCCGTGGCGCCCGCGAGCGAGGCGACGGTCGTCAGGATTGGTCACGTCGCGCCGCTCACCGGCACTCAGGCGCATCTCGGCAAGGACAATGAAAACGGCGCGCGGCTCGCGCTGGAAGAAATCAGCAGTCAGGGTCTGACGATCGACGGTCGCGCCGTCCGCCTTCAGCTCGACAGCCAGGACGATGCCGCCGATCCGCGCACCGGCGAGGAAGCCGCGCAGCGCCTCGTCGATGACCACGTAGTCGCCGTGATCGGACATTTGAATTCCGGCGTGTCGATTCCGGCGTCGAAGATTTATAGCGATGCGGGCATCGCGCAGATCTCGCCCTCGACGACGAACCCGCAGTACACGAAGCAAGGCTACAAGACGACGTTCCGCGTCGTGGCCACCGACGCGCAGCAGGGCCCCGTGCTGGCCGGCTACGCGATGAAGACGCTGCATGCGAAGAAAGTCGTGATCGTCGATGACGCCAGCGCCTACGGCCGCGGCCTCGCGGACGAGTTCGCAAAGACGGTTCAGGCAGGCGGGATAAAGATTGCAGCGCGCGAGTCGACAACCGAGAAGGCGCGCAATTTCAAGGCGATCATCACGAAGATCAAGCGCGTGCAGCCCGACGTGGTGATGTACGGCGGCATGGACGTGACGGGCGGCCCGTTCGCGAAGGAAGCCGCGGCGCTTGGCGTGAAGGCGAAGATTCTGGCGGGCGACGGCGTCTGCACGCAGCAGTTGCCCGAGCTGGCGGGCGACGCGGTGCAGAACGTCGTCTGCACGGAAGCCGGGCCCGCGCTCTCGAAGATGGACAAGGGGGCGGACTTCGCGCAGAAGTACGAGGCACGTTTTCACACGCCGGTGCAGATTTACGCGCCGTTCACGTATGACGCGATGTACGTGATCGTCGATGCAATGAAGCGCGCCAATTCCATCGAAGCGGGCAAGGTGCTCGCGGCGATGGCCACGACGGATTTCAACGGTCTGACGGGGCATATCGCGTTTGACGATAAAGGCGATCTGAAGGCGGGCACCATCACGCTTTACGACTTCAAGGACAAAAAGAAGGAAGTGCTCGACGTCGTCAAGCAGTAGCAGCAGGCGTTTGCAGTCTTGCGGCGCCTTATCGACAGCGCCGTTTCGTATCCGTCTGCCGGAAGCCCGCACCTATCCGGCGGCGGGCCGAACGGCAGGCGATTAACCCTTACCGGTTTTTTTCAAAAGTACGCGCAGTGCTGCTCCAGATTTCGCTTCACACCGGTTTATCGGCCGGTGATAAAGGCGTGATCTGGTCGCACGGGGCTAAGGAGCTTTTAATGGATATTTTCATCCAGCAGATCATCAACGGTCTGGTGCTTGGCAGCGTCTACGCCATCATCGCTCTGGGCTATACGATGGTGTACGGGATTCTCGGCATCATCAACTTTGCGCACGGCGACGTGCTGATGGTGGGCGCGATGGTCGCCCTGTCAGCGATAGGCGTCATGCAGAACCATTTTCCATCGATGCCCGGGCCGATCATGCTGACGATCGCGCTCGTGATTGCCGCGGTCGTTTGCGCGGTCGTGGGTTATACGATCGAAAAAGTCGCATACCGGCCGCTGCGCAAGGCGCCGCGTCTCGCGCCGCTGATCACCGCCATCGGCGTGTCGATTCTGTTGCAGACCATCGCGATGATGATCTGGGGCCGCAATCCGCTCGCGTTCCCGCAGCTTCTGCCGACCGATCCGATCAACGTGATCACCGCCGGCGAGAACAACCCGGGCGCCGTGATCTCGATGACGGAAATCGTCATCATCGTGGTCGCGTTCCTCGTGATGGCCGGTCTCCTGTTGCTCGTGCACAAGACCAAGCTCGGCCGTGCAATGCGCGCGATCGCCGAGAACCCCGGCGTCGCATCGCTGATGGGCGTGAATCCGAACTTCGTGATTTCCGCGACCTTCATGATCGGTTCCGCGCTCGCCGCGCTCGCCGGCGTGATGATCGCGTCGGAATACGGCAACGCGCACTTCTACATGGGCTTCATCCCCGGCCTTAAGGCGTTCACGGCGGCGGTGCTGGGCGGTATCGGCAATCTGGGCGGCGCGATGGTCGGCGGCGTGCTGCTCGGCTTGATTGAGCAATTAGGCGCCGGTTACATCGGCAATCTGACGGGCGGCGTCTTCGGCAGTAACTACCAGGACGTGTTCGCCTTCATCGTGCTGATCATCGTGCTCGTGTTCCGTCCGTCGGGTCTGCTCGGCGAACGTGTCGCGGATCGCGCTTAAAGACCGTGTGAGGAGCTGAATAAAATGACATCGATTCAACCGATTGAGCCGTCGACGACGCTCATCCCCGAGAAGAACACGACGAAGACGCTCGTCGTCGGCGTTCTGACCGCCGTGTTCGTGATCGCAGCACCGATGGTGATCGGCGCGGCCGGCGGCAACTACTGGGTCCGCGTGCTCGACTTCGCGATGCTCTACGTGATGCTGGCGCTCGGTCTCAACGTCGTGGTCGGCTTCGCCGGCCTGCTCGACCTGGGCTATATCGCGTTCTACGCGGTCGGCGCGTACACGGCGGCGCTGCTGTCGTCGCCGCAGCTCACGTCGCAGTTCGAATGGATCGCGCAGCTCGCGCCGGGCGGATTGCACGTGCCGTTCCTCTTCATCGTGCCGGTCGCGATGGCGCTCGCCGCCACCTTCGGCGTGCTGCTCGGCGCGCCGACACTGCGTCTGCGCGGCGACTATCTCGCGATCGTGACGTTGGGCTTCGGGGAAATCGTCCGGATCTTCATGAACAACCTCGATCGTCCGATCAACATCACGAACGGTCCGAAGGGGATTACGGGCATCGATCCGGTGACGGTGGCGGGCTTCAATCTGTCGCAGACGCACGAGTTCTTCGGCTTCAAGTTCCCGTCGGTCTACATGTACTACTACCTGTTCGTGCTGGGCGCGCTGGTCGTGATCTGGGTATGTACGCGTCTGCAGCATTCGCGTATTGGCCGTGCATGGGCAGCGATCCGCGAGGACGAAATCGCGGCGAAGGCGATGGGCATTAACACCCGCAACGTGAAGCTGCTCGCGTTTGCGATGGGCGCGTCGTTCGGCGGCCTGTCGGGCGCGATGTTCGGTGCGTTCCAGGGCTTCGTGTCGCCGGAATCGTTCACGTTCTGGGAATCGATCGTGGTGCTGGCGTGCGTGGTGCTGGGCGGCATGGGCCACATTCCGGGCGTGATTCTCGGCGCGGTGCTGCTCGCGGTGTTCCCTGAATTCCTGCGCTCGACGATGGGCCCGCTGCAAAACGCCATTTTCGGCCATCAGATCGTGGATACCGAAGTCATCCGTCAGTTGCTGTACGGTCTGGCGATGGTGCTGATCATGCTGTATCGCTCGGAAGGCCTGTGGCCCGCCGCGAAACACGAAGACAAGATCGCGAAGATCGCGAAGCGCAACGGCAAGAAGCCGGTGCGCGCCTAAGCGGGGGATTGAAAATGAGCGACAAACGTACTCGATTGTCCGTGCAGGGCGTGAACAAGCGTTTCGGCGGCTTGCAGGCGCTCTCCGATGTGCGCCTCGAAATCAAGGAAGGCGAGATTTACGGTCTGATCGGCCCGAACGGCGCGGGCAAGACCACGTTCTTCAACGTCATCACGGGCCTTTACACGCCGGATTCGGGCGTCTTCAAGCTGGACGGTGAAGCCTATACGCCGACTGCGGTGTATCAGGTGGCGAAGGCGGGCATCGCGCGCACGTTCCAGAACATTCGTCTCTTTGGCGGCATGACTGCGCTCGAGAACGTGATGGTCGGCCGTCACGTGCGCACGAAGCATGGTCTGATCGGCGCGGTGTTGCAGACGCCGGCCGAACGGCGCGAAGAGCGCGAGATCAAGGAACGCGCGCTGGAACTGCTCGAATATGTCGGCGTGCTGCAGTACGCGGACTATACGTCGCGCAATCTGTCGTACGGGCATCAGCGCCGGCTCGAGATCGCCCGTGCGCTGGCGACCGATCCGAAGCTGCTTGCGCTCGACGAACCCGCGGCGGGCATGAACGCGACGGAGAAGGTCGAACTGACGCGTCTGCTCGACAAGATCCGCGCGGACGGCAAGACGATTCTTTTGATCGAACACGACGTGAAGCTCGTGATGGGATTGTGCAACCGCATGACGGTGCTCGATTACGGCAAGGTGATCGCCGAAGGTCTGCCGCAGGACGTGCAGAAGGACCCGAAGGTGATCGAGGCATATCTGGGTGCGGGGGTGCACTAAATGGCGACCATGAATGCGATGTTGAAGGTCAAGGGCCTGCAGGTGAATTACGGCGGCATCCAGGCGGTGAAGGGTGTCGATCTGGAAGTCGGGCAGGGCGAACTGGTTACGCTGATCGGCGCGAACGGCGCGGGCAAGACCACGACGATGAAGGCCATTACCGGTTTGAAGCCCTATTCGGGCGGCGATATCGAGTACATGGGTCAGTCCATCAAGGGCGTGCCGACGCACGAGCTCTTGAAGCGCGGCCTCGCGATGGTGCCGGAAGGGCGCGGCATCTTCGCTCGCATGTCGATTCTCGAGAACATGCAGATGGGGGCGTATCTGCGCAATGACGCCGATGGCATTCAGAAGGATACCGAGCGTATGTTCGGCTTCTTTCCTCGCCTGAAGGAGCGCGCGTCGCAGTATGCGGGGACGTTGTCCGGCGGTGAGCAGCAGATGCTTGCGATGGCTCGTGCCTTGTTGTCGCGGCCCAAGCTGCTCCTGCTCGATGAGCCTTCGATGGGGCTGTCTCCCATCATGGTCGAGAAGATTTTCGAAGTCGTTCGCGAAATCTCTAAAGAAGGCTTGACCGTGCTTCTCGTCGAGCAGAACGCGCGGCTCGCGCTTCAGGCCGCTAATCGCGGGTATGTGATGGATTCGGGGACTGTCACTATGTCGGGCGATGCCAAGATCATGCTCGATGATCCTAAGGTTCGGGCTGCTTATCTGGGCGAGTGAGTTTTCTTGCTCGCGGGCGCGGGGAGTTTTTTCTTTCGTGTCGGTTTATTAGCTCGCCCCTCCCCGGGGCGGGCGAGCAAACAGACCGGCACGAATTCAACTTCAACAAACGAAAAAACCTAAAGCCGCTTGCCCAAACTAACAACATCATCAACCCGATACCCCATCCGTTCGTAAAACGAAACCAACTCACCCCGAACGGAGAGCACCTGCAGGTTAACCTTCGGACATCCAAGCCGGGCAAGCGCCGCTTCAGCATGCAGCATCAACCGTCGCCCGAACCCGCGCCCTTGGAAAGAACGGCAGACGGCAAGCGAATAAACCCACCCCCGATGCCCGTCATAACCACACATGACAGTGCCGGCAACGACCCCGTCCACCACACCGACAAAGAACAACTCAGGCTGAGTCGACAGCTTGTTGGCGATCGACAAAGCCGGATCGCGTTGCGGCCTCGACGCATCCGCGTACTCGGGAAACACATCGCGCCACAGAGCGATCACGGCATCGCGATCGCCCGCTTCGAAAGTTCGAACGATCACAGCGTATCGAGCACCGAGCGCAGCATCGCCAGCATCTGATCGATCTCGTCCTTGGTCACGTTGAGCGCAGGCATGAAGCGCAGCAAATTCGGACGCGCCGCGTTGAGCAACAGACCATCCGGCTGCATCAGCCGCGCCTTCTCGACGATCTGCGGTCCCTTGTCGCTATCCAGCAGCAGCGCGCGCAGCAAGCCTTCGCCACGTTCGCCCTTGAATCCGCGCTCATCCGACAGTTTCAGCAGTTCGCCACGCAGATACTCGCCGCGCTCACGCACGCCTTCCAGAAAGCCCGGCGCAGTCAGCTGCGAAATCACCGAATAGCCCACCGCCGTCATCAACGGATTGCCGTTATACGTGCCGCCCTGGTCGCCGGCTTCGAAGCAGGCGACTTCCGCCTTCGACAGCAACGCGGCGAGCGGCACGCCGCCACCAATGCCCTTGCCGAGCGTCATGATGTCCGGCTCGATGCCCGACAGCTCGTAGGCGAACAACGTCCCCGCGCGTCCGCAGCCGCTCTGCACCTCATCGACGATCAACAGCAGATTGTGCCGCTTCGTCAGCGCACGCAATTGCTCCATGAACTCGCGCGTCGCGGGAATCACGCCGCCTTCGCCCTGAATCGGCTCGAGCATCACGGCAACGGTCTTCTCGCCGATGAGCTTCTCGACCGAGGCGATATCGTTCAAATCGGCTTTCGGGAAGCCCGGCACTTGCGGCGCATAGATCGTGTCCCAGCCGGCCTTGCCGCTCGCGGACATCGTGGCGAGCGTGCGGCCGTGGAAGCTGTGATCGAACGTAATGATCTCGTATGCGCCATTGCGGAACTTGCGCCCCCACTTGCGCGCGAGCTTGATCGCGCCTTCGTTGGCCTCCGCGCCGCTGTTGGCGAAGAACACCTTGTCGAAGCAGCTGTGCTGCGTGAGCAAGTCCGCGAGCTGCGCCATCGGGCCGTTATAGAACGCCGGCGACGGATTGATCAACGTGCGCGCCTGCTTGTCCAGCGCTTCGATCATGCCGTCGTTGCAATGGCCGAGCGAATTGACCGCCCAGCCCTGAATGAAGTCCAGATAGCGTTTGCCGGTGTTGTCGTAGAGCCACGAGCCCTTGCCGTGCGTGAACACGATCTCGGGGCGGTTCGTGATGTACATCAGCGAATCGACGGGGTACTCATTGAAATTCATGACAGCGGGCTCCACGAGGCGATGACGAAAGAGAAAACGGCGCACAAAAAACAAAAGCCACGGTGTTTCCGTGGCTTCATTCTCTGCGCTTCATTTAACCGAACCATGACGAGCGCGAATGCTTGACGAGCCAGCGGCATCCCTAGGGAAGCAGCGAGCGGCGGCGTCGGAGTGCGTTCAGAATTCGATTCATTCGCGAAGGATACGTTATGACGTTCGAGGCTGTAAACCGCCGGCGCGGAAATTCTGCGCGCCGGCGGCCTGCCTGCAACGCCGATCAGACCGGATGCGCGAGATCCGCTGCGCTCGTGAACGAGTCCGCGTAGAACTCGTCCTCCGGCAACCGGTGATGCAGCGTGAAATCGCGCTGCGCGGATTCCACCATCACCGGCGCGCCGCACGCATAGACCTGATACGCGCTCAGATCGGGCAGGTCTTCGATGACAGCACGATGAACGAAGCCCCTCCGGCCAGTCCAGTTGTCGCCCGCATCGGGTTCGGAAAGCACCGGCACGAACTTGAAGTTCGGGACTTCCTTCGCCCATTGCTCGGCGAGGTCCATCATGTACAGGTCCTTCTTGCGGCGGCCGCCCCAATAGAGCGTCATCGGGCGATTCAGGTTCTTGAACACCGCATGCTCGATGATCGCCTTGATCGGCGCGAAGCCCGTGCCCGACGCGAGCAGCACGATGGGCTTGTCCGATTCGTCGCGCAGGAAGAACGTGCCGAGCGGGCCTTCGAAGCGCAGGATATCGCGCTCCTTCATCGCGCCGAACACGTGGTCCGTGAACGTGCCGCCCGGCATGTGGCGGATGTGCAGTTCGAGCGGCCCTTCGTGATGCGGCGGGCTCGCCATCGAATAGCTGCGGCGCTTGCCGTCCTTCAGGATGAATTCGATGTACTGCCCCGCGAGATACTGCAGGCGCTCGTTGGCGGGCAACTGCAGCTTCAGTTCGATGACGTCGTCCGCGCGGCGCTCGAGCGCGTTGACGCGGCACGGCAGCTTCTTCACCTGCACGTCGCCGACGCCCGCCACTTCGCGCACGTCGATGGTCAGATCGCTCTGCGCCGTCGCGCAGCAGAAGAGGGCCATGCCGCGGGTCTTTTCATCGTTGGAGAGCGCCGACGACGAATGCGGCGCCTGTTCGACTTGGCCCTGGACGACCGCGCCCTTGCAGGAGCCGCAAGCGCCGTTCTTGCAGCCGTAGGGCAGGCCGATTCCCTGACGCAGCGCGGCAGTCAGCACCGGTTCGTCGGGTTCCACCTGAAACTGCCGGCCGCTTTGCCGGAGCGTTACGTTGAATGCCATAGATCGATTTCGTGCGATGGTGTGAGTATGTCTTTCGATGCCGCCTACAGCGGTCAGACGCCTGGAACGAGCGGCGGATACAATGCTCCGCATGATCGCCACTCGAATTCTGCGCCGCCCGCGCGTGCTGATCGTCGGATGCGGCGATGTCGGGCTGCGCACGTTGCCGCTTTTCCATGCCCGCGCCGCGAGACCGCGCGTGATCGCGCTCACGCATCATCCCGAACGTGCAGCGGAACTGCGCGCGGCGGGCGCGTTGCCGATCCCCGGCGATCTCGATGCGCGCAGAAGTCTCGCCAGGCTCGTGGGCATCGCACGGCACGTTTTGCATCTCGCGCCGCCTCAGCGCGATGGCGATACGGACCGCCGCACACGTGCCTTGCTTGCAGCCTTGCGCGCGCCTCGCCGCTCGGTGGCGCGTGGCGCGCATGCGGCCACGGCTGCACGTTCCGCGTGGCGCAACCCTTCTTTCATTGTACCCGACGCCCTTTTTGGAGCCACATCGGCAATCGCAGCGCGTAGCGGTCCGGTGCGCTTCGTGTATGCGAGCACGACGGGCGTCTACGGGGATTGTCGCGGCGCGCAAATCGACGAAACGCGGCCCGTGCGGCCCGGGAACGAGCGTGCGCGGCGGCGGGCGTCGGCGGAGCAGCAGTTACGCGATGCGGGCGTGCAAAGCGGCTGGCGCGTGTCGATCGTGCGGATTCCCGGAATTTATGCGGAAGACCGTCTGCCGCGCGCGCGCATCGAACGGGCGATGCCGGCGCTCGTCGAACGCGACGACGTCTATACGAATCACATTCACGCCGACGATCTCGCCGCGATCATCGTTCGCGCGCTGGTGCGGGGAAAGCCGCAGCGCGCGATCAACGCATCGGACGATACGGACCTGCGCATGGCCGATTATTTCGACCGCGTGGCCGACGCCTGCGGATTGCCGCGCGTGCCGCGCATCACGCGCGAGGAAGCACAAACGCGGCTCGAGCCGGTCACGCTTTCATTCATGCGCGAATCGCGAAGGCTTCGCAACGAGCGTCTCAAGCGCGAGCTGGGCTACGCGCTGCGCTATCCCACCGTCGACGATTTTCTCCGCGAGCGAATTCGCGCAGACGCCGGAGCGGCGCGCGACGCGGACACGCCGCGCTAGATCAGCGCCGGAATCGTTTCGAGCAGAACGAAGCACATCAATGCGCCGATCAACGCGCCGATGAGATTCGGCGAGTACTTGTGACGCATGTGCATGACGACGCCCAATACCCCGATCAGGACCGCGCACAACCCGACGAACGCAATCAGCGCGACGCTCATGTGGGAAGCCATGATGCCCTCCTGCCCTTGTTTTAATCATTCTGGTTCCGTAAGACGAGTATATGAGCGGCGGAACCGGAAGGCATGCTGCAATGCAGCGGGCGGGCGTCGGGAGTTCTACGGATTTGCAAATCGACGGGGCTTTGTCATCCCGTCGCGGCGTATCAGGCCGCTTCAGGCTTGAACGTTGTCGTTCGCGCGCAAAGCAGCAAGGTCGTCCGAATCGAGCCAGCGCCATTTGCCTTGTCCGAGCGATGCCGGCAGCGCATAGCCGCCGACGCGCTCGCGATGCAACTGCTCCACGCGATTTCCCGCCGCGGCGACCATCCGCTTGACCTGGTGATACTTGCCTTCGAGCACGGTTAGTTCGAGCAGCCGGTCATCCCGTCGATGGGCGGCGAGCGCGGCGGTCGGCTTGGCCTCGCCGTGCAGCAGCACGCCTTCGAGGAGCTTCGCGAGTTGCGCGTCATCGAGCGGATGGCGCACCGTTGCGAGATAGACCTTCGGCACCTTGCGTTTCGGCGACGTGAACGCGTGCACGAACGCGCCATCGTCGGAAAGGAGAAGCAGGCCGGTGGTGTCCTGATCGAGCCGCCCGACCGGTTGCACGCCGCGCTCGACGAGTTGGGGCGGCAGCAGGTGAAACACGCTCAGGTGATGCTGCGGATCGCGCGAGCACTCGTAGCCCGCCGGCTTGTTGAGCGCGAGGTACGCCTTTTCGCGATAGGTCCACGTGCGGCCGTCGACGTCGAAATCGAGCGGCGGTGCGACGGGAAAATCGGCACGCGGATCGGTGCATGCTTCGCCGCCGATGCACACGCGCCCTTCGGCGATGATCCCGCGGCACTGGCGACGCGACCCGAAGCCTTGGGAGAAGAGGAGGGTTTCGAGGTCCATCGGATGAAGGGAGTTGGAGCGCGCATTCTAGCAAGGACGGCGTGACGGCCGATGGGCTTCGCTTACGGTCATAGGCAGCGACGCGCACTCAGTGCGCGCAGGCGTGCGCCAGCGCGTGGCGGCGTCGGGCGGCCGCTGCCTTCAATGCGCGTCGCCGCGTCCCTTCGATACGGCAGGCACGCCCCATCCGAAAAGCGAATACGACTTCGATGCGTCGTTCCGGCTGCTTTCCGCCGATGCGCTCTTGGCGGCGATGCTCCAGCGTCCGTCGAAGGTCATCGATGGAACGACCGGCGCCGGCAGCGCGCTCGCCTTCTGGAAATAGGCGGTGTTGGCGTCGGCTTGCATGGTCGTCGCGTGCTTCAGGACGGCCTGCGCCTGGGGGTTGCGCGGATCGAGCGCGACGGCGCGCCGCGCGTTTCGTAACGTGCATGCGGGATCGTGGCTCGCTGCGCATGAACGGGCGCTGGCTATCGCGCTGTCGCGTGCGCGTTCCTGACGCGCGACATCGGCTGCGAGTTGCTGGATCTGCGGGCTGCGCGACTGAATCGGCGCGAAGCTGCGGAGGGATCGGCGCGCGGCGGCGATATCGCGGTTGGCGAGTGCTTGCCGGACGGCTGCGATCGTGCGTGCTTCCGCTGCCGACGGCGCGTCGTGAGGGGCAGCGATGGCGGACTGCGGGACCGGACGTTCCGTGGAGGCGACGGTCGAGGGCGGTTTAGGGGCGTCCGGCGCGCCCTTGGCTGTGGGGCGGGACGCGGTATCGGCGGCGATGCTCGCAGCGGACGGTGATGCGTCTTTCGACGCGGGCTTGGCGGCGGTGGTGGCTGCCGTTGCAGCGGCGATGGTCGCAGTAGACCGCGATGCGTCTTTCGGTGCGGCCTTAGCGGCAGTGCCGGATGCGGTATCGGCGGCAATGGTCGCAGCAGACGGCGATGCGTCTTTCGACGCCGCAGGCGATGTGTGCGGCGCTGGAACTGCTGCAGTATTGGACGTGCGTGCCAATGCCGCTGTCGGTTGCGATGCCGCGGCGCTCGACGTTGCCGGAGTGCCGCTTTTTATTGCAGCCGTAGACGTCACGGATGGCAGCGCTCTCGCGACGCCCGTTCCCGCGCCTGACGATGCGTCAGACGCCGCAACCCTCGCGTTCTCCGTGGCTTCTCGCTTCGGCGACAACTTGTTCTGCGATGCCGACGCGTCCTTCGAAACCGAGACCGCGCCCGACGGCGTTTGCGTCGTGACCACACCCGTTGCCATGCTCGCCGTAGCACGGTCGCGCTTCGAAGCCAAATTGACCGCATCGGCGACGGATCGTCGCGACGCCTCGCGCGTCATCGGCGGCTCCGTGGCCATCGCGGGAATGCTGACTGCCGCCACGTTCTTGGCGGTCGATGCGATGTTCCTGCGAACGGCTTCCGGGACGGACGAGGAGCCCGAAGCACTCGCCGATGCGACGCCAGTGGCTCTTGTATCCTTGGCGAGCGCCGCCTTCGATTCCATGACAGGCGGTGCAGCCTTCACCGCGGAAACAGCTTCGGTAGCCGACGAGCCGATACCGGATGCACTCGCTGGCGCAACCCGCGCCGTGTGCACCGTCGCAGCGGAAGCCGATGCATTTACAGTCGTAGCCGCCGAGCTTGTCTTCGCTGCCACGTCACCCGCTTTCTGCGCATCATCGGCCTGCCGCCGCGCGAGCGTGTGCCGGTCCGCATCGTCGCGGCGTTGCGACGCCGACGATCCGCCGCCAACCGCGCCCGCCGTGCTGACGGATTGCGCCGGCGCGCGTTCCGCATCGGACTGCAAATAGAGATACCCGCCCGCCGCGATGCCCGCGACCGCGCCGCTGATCAGCATCGCGAGCCCTTTTCGCGCGGGCTTGCGTTCGGGCGGTGCCAGCGCGTCGCCGGGTTCGACGAGACTCGGATACGACGTCACCATTCTTCGACGCACGAGCCGCGTGAGCCAGCCGGTGTCGCGCAGATCGACCAAGTCGCGTTGATCGCCGGTCGCGGCGGCGGCAGCGTGAGTGTCCGTGGCGCTGGTGAAGATCGCGCCCTCGCGATCCGCTCCGCACGACGGGCAAGTGTCGTCGACGGCGGGCGAAACGACGTTGCAGCGGCGGCAGATCACCGCATCGAGCGACAGCGAATATTCGGGTTGCATCATGCGGACTGGTGCCGGGTCAGGTTGGCGCAACGCGCGGGCTAGCCACGGCATCGGGATAACCATAAGCAAGCCGAACGAGTGTGCTGGTGTCGCCGGCGCATGAGATTCATCGATACCGTCGCTTACGATTCTCGCGGGAAAAAACGTATTCGTTCTACGGTATTGCGCACATTCGCGCAATGATGATCCGGGAAAGATGGGAGCGCTATTGGCCGAATGGCCGATCTACTGTCGGCCCGTGCATCCAATGATCGACGCTTCGGCGTACTGCGCTTTTCGAGCGCAGAGAGAAGGGGAAGTGCTGGAGGTCTCGCTCCTTTTTTTCGTGACCACCGGGCGCTTATGCCAGTCGACATGCCGGGATTGCTGATCCGGCAAACGCGCCGAAGGCACATCGCCGGCAGGGCGACGCTGAGAGGCATTGGAGCCGTTGCTCGTCCTTCAACCCGCGCTCCGGCGACCGACCGCGTCCTCGCAACGGCCGCTCAAACGCAAAAAGCCGCTCCCGAGGGAGCGGCTTTTCACATCAAAATCTCTGGTGCCCAGGGCCGGAATCGAACCGGCACGCCTTGCGGCGGGGGATTTTGAGTCCCCTGCGTCTACCAATTTCACCACCTGGGCACGCTGTCTTTCTCGACGAAGGACGAACCAGGCGGAACGTCCAAATCGAGTAGTCGGCGATTATGACCCAAATCCTCGCGATGAGCAAGCAGCGGCCGCCCAGCGGCGATGCAGCCGAAAATCACTGGCTCAGATAATTGAACGAGCCGTTCCGAATGACACCCATCACGCTCGCCCGTTGATCCAGCCCGACGTGATCGCTCGCGCTCGTATTCACCACGCCATTGGGCACCACCAGCTCATGCGCGTGTTCCAGTTCCGAGCGCAACGCGACGCGGAATTCCTTCGTGCCCGGCTTCCCGGCTTTCAACGCGCGGGCTACGGCATCCTGCAAACGGGGATACACGCCCGCCGCATCGCCGGCAAACTGCGTGACCGTGCCCTTGCCGTACTTGCCCTCATAGGCCTCGACGAACGCGAGCGCCGCCTTCTTCGACGGATGATCCGCCGGCAGCGTGCGCGCGACCACCACCGGCTGCGTCGGAAAGAGCGTCCCTTCGACATCCTTCCCGCCGAGCTTGATGAACTCCGGCGTCGCGATGCCGTGTGTCTGGTAGATCGCGCCCTTATAGCCGCGCTCGACGAGCGTGCGCTGCGGCAGCACCGTCGGCGTTCCCGCGCCCGCGATCAGCACCGCGTCCGGTTTCGCCGCCATCAGCTTGAGAATCTGGCCGGTGACGCTCGCGTCGGTCCGGTTGAAACGCTCGCTGCCGACAATCTCGATATGCCGCAATGCCGCGAACTTGCTGAACTCGTTCAGCCAGCTATCGCCGTAACTGTCCGCGAAGCCGATGAAACCCACCGTCTTCACGCCGTGATTCGCCATGTAACGCGTCATCACGTCGGCCATTGCGCGGTCGGTCTGCGCCATCTTGAACGCCCACACCTTCTTGCCTTCCTGCGGCTCGACCACCGACGCCGATCCGATCAGCGTAATCATCGGCGTCTGATACTCGGAAACGGGATCGAGCGCCGCGAGCGCCGCTGGCGTGATGTTCGGGCCGACGATCACATCGACCTTGTCTTCGGTGATCAGCTTGCGGATATTGCGCACGGCCGCGCCCGGGTCCGAACCGTCATCGAGGATGATGTACTGCGCGTCCTGTCCGGCGATGGTCTTCGGCCACATCAGCATCGCGTTCTTGCTCGTGATGCCGATCGCGGCGGCGGGGCCGGTGCTCGACAAGTCCACGCCCACCTTGATCTGCGCCTGCGCGGCGGCGGCCAGCAAAGCGAGGGCGGCGCCGGCAGCAAGCCGGCGCGTGATCTTCGACAACGTCATCGGATGGTCTCCAGGGAAGTTCGTATTGTTGTGGCGGCGTTTGCGCCGTCGTAGTCAGAGTTCGTAAGTCTCGTGACCGCCCGCAAGCGCCTGCTCGATCAGCTTGCGGTTCATCGAAGGCGACAGCAGTTCGACGAGCGTGTACACATAGCTGCGCAGATAAGCGCCCTGTTTGAGCGCGAGCCGCGTGACGTTGGTGCCGAACAGATGGCCGACGGGCATCGCGCGCAAATGACGGTCGCGCTCCGGGTTGAACGCGATATCCGCCATGATCCCGACGCCCAGCCCCAGTTCGACATACGTCTTGATGACGTCCGCGTCGATGGCCTCGAGCACGATGTCGGGACTCAGCGCCCGCAGCGCGAACGCCTGATTGATCTTGCTACGGCCGGCGAACGCGGCGTCATACGTGATGAGCGGGTACTGCACGAGATCGTCGAGCGTGAGAAGCTTGCGTTCCAGCAGCGGATGCTCGGGCAACATGACCGCGAGATGCTGCCACTGGAAGCAGGGCAGAGACACGAGTTCCTTGTAATTGGCGATGGCCTCGGTGGCGATGGCGATATCCGCCTGATCGTGGATGACCATCTCCGCGACCTGCGTCGGGCTGCCTTGCAGGATCGAAAGATGCACCTTCGGAAAGCGCTTCTTGAACTCGGCGATGGCCGCCGGCAGCGAGTAGCGCGCCTGCGTATGCGTCGCGGCGATGACGAGATTGCCCTGATCCTGCGCCGCGTAATCCTTGCCGACGCGCTTCAGGCTCTCGACTTCCTGCAGGATTTTTTCGACGGAAGCGAGGATGATACGTCCCGGCTCGGTCAGCGAGCGCACGCGCTTGCCGTGGCGCGTGAAGATCTCGACGCCCAGTTCGTCCTCAAGCTCGATGATCGCTTTGGAGACGCCGGGTTGCGATGTATACAGTGCTTTCGCTGCTTCCGTCAGGTTGAAGTTCTGCCGCACGGCCTCACGCACGAAGCGGAACTGATGCAAATTCATTTAGAACCCTTCGTTATTACCCGATTGCATATCAAAGTAATTTTTCAGTCGTTTGCAATATATAGCAGGTTTATTACTATCAGTCCAATTTTTCCAATTTCGATAGCTGTTTTTGTCATTAGCAAATGATCGTTCCGTCTGAACGACCCGCGCAGTGGCGAATCAATGGTTATCTGCGCCGCGTAACCTGGAACGCAGCGCGCACACAAAAACTTGGGGCCCCCGAATGTATCAATACGATCAGGTCGACCAGCGAATCGTCGACGAGCGAGTCGCACAGTACGCCGATCAGGTTCGCCGACGTCTGTCGGGCGAGTTGAGCGAAGAGGAGTTTCGTCCGCTGCGGCTGCAGAACGGCCTGTACATGCAGCGCCACGCGTACATGCACCGCATCGCGATTCCTTACGGCAACCTGCGCAGCGACCAGCTGCGCATGCTGGCGACGATCGCGCGCGAGCATGATCGCGGCTACGGCCACTTCTCGACGCGCACGAACATCCAGTTCAACTGGGTCGAGCTCGAAGAGACGCCCGAAATCCTGCGCAAGCTGGCTTCGGTGCAGATGCACGCGATTCAGACATCGGGCAACTGCATCCGCAACATCACGGCGGACCAGTTCGCGGGCGTTGCACCGGATGAGGAAGTCGATCCGCGTCCGTGGGCCGAAATCCTGCGTCAATGGTCGACGTTCCATCCCGAGTTTGCCTGGCTCCCGCGCAAGTTCAAGATCGCGGTGTGCGGCTCGGCGGAAGATCGCGCGGCGGTGCAGATTCACGATCTCGGCGTCTATCTGAAGAAGAACGCGCAGGGCGAAGTCGTCGCGAGCATTCTCGCCGGCGGCGGACTCGGCCGCACGCCGATCATCGGCGCGGTCATCAAGGAAGACCTGCCGTGGCAGCATCTGCTGACCTACTGCGAAGCCGTGCTGCGCGTCTACAACCGCTACGGCCGCCGCGACAACATGTACAAGGCGCGCATCAAGATTCTGGTGAAGGCGCTGTCGCCGGAGAAATTCGCGAAGCAGGTCGAGGAAGAGTGGCTGCATCTGAAGGACGGCCCGTCGACGCTCACGCAGGACGAAGTCGAGCGCGTGTCGAAGTTCTTCGCGCTGCCGGCCTACGAGAAGCTGCCGGACACGGACGCATCGTACGAGAAGCATCTGATCGAGAACAAGGCATTCGCGCGCTGGGTCGATCGCAACGTGCGCCCGCACAAGGTGCCGGGCTATGCATCGGTGACGCTGTCGCTGAAGCCGACGGGCATTGCTCCCGGCGATGCGACCGACAAGCAGATGGACGACGTCGCGGCGCTCGCCGACGAGTTCTCCTTCGGCGAAATCCGCGTGTCGCACGAGCAGAACCTGATTCTCGCGAACGTGAAGAAGAACGACCTCTTCACCGTGTGGGAACGCGCGAAGGCGGTCGGTTTTGCGTCGGCGAACATCGGCTTGCTGACGGACATCATTTCGTGCCCCGGCGGCGATTTCTGCTCGCTCGCGAACGCGAAGTCGATCCCGATTGCGCAAGCGATCCAGCAGCGTTTCGACGACGCCGACTACGTCTACGACCTCGGCGACCTGTCGATCAACATTTCGGGCTGCATGAACGCGTGCGGTCATCACCACGTCGGCAACATCGGCGTGCTGGGCGTCGATAAGGACGGCTCGGAGTGGTATCAGGTGACGCTCGGCGGCGAGCAGAGCTCCGGCGCGACCGGTGCGCATCTCGGCAAGGTCATCGGCCCGTCGTTCTCGGCGCATGAAATGCCGGACGTCGTGTCGAGCGTGATCGATACGTTCGTCGACAACCGCATCGAAGGCGAGCGCTTCATCGATACGTTCGGCCGCATCGGCATCGCGCCGTTCAAGGAGCGCGTGTACGCATCGCGCCAGGCACACGCTTGAGGATTTGAAGATGACGTTGATTATCAAGAACCGCGCCGTCGTCGAAGACGATTTCACCGTGATCCGCGCCGCCGAAGACGGCGCGCTGCCCGCAGCCGATGCGCTGCCCGCCGGCAAGGTGATCGTGCCGTTCGCTTTGTGGAAGGAACACAAGGATGCGATCGCCGCATCGCGCTCGAAGGACGAACTCGGCGTGTGGCTCGCTCCGGACGACGAACCTGCGGATATCGCGCCGGACTTCGACAAGATCGCGGTCATCGCGGTCGATTTCCCGGTGTTCCGCGATGGCCGCGGCTTTTCGATCGGCCGCCTGCTGCGTGAGCGGTATCACTGGAAGGGCGAGCTGCGGGCCATCGGCGACGTGTTGCGCGATCAGGTGTTTTTCCACCATCGCTGCGGCTTCGACGCTTTCGCCGTGCGCGCCGACAAGGACATCAACGACGCGCTCAACGCGTTCAACGAGTTCACGGAGCTGTATCAGGGCGCGAACGACAATCCGGAACCGCTGTTCCGCCGCCGCGCCGCGGTGCTCGCCACGCTCGGAGCCTGAGGCATGACGCCAGAATTGCAAGCCAGGGTTGACCGTCTGGATGCGCTGCTGGATTCCATCGCAGCGCGCCACGAGCGCGTCAAGCTAGCCAGCAGCCTCGCCGCGGAAGACATGGTGCTCACGCACGCGATTCTTTCCCGTGGCGTGAAGATCGGCATCTTTTCGCTGAACACCGGCCGTCTGCACGCGGAAACGCTCGGCATGATCGACGCCGTGAAAGCACGTTACGGCTACGACATCGAGCAGTTTCATCCGCAGCCCGATGCCGTCGACGCCTACGTGCGCGATCACGGCGCGAATGCGTTCTACGAGAGCATTGATTTGCGCAAGAGCTGCTGCCATATCCGTAAGGTGGAGCCGCTCAACCGCGCACTCGGCGATGTCTCCGCGTGGGTGACGGGCCAGCGCCGCGAGCAGTCGGTGACGCGCGCGGAATTGCACGAGGAAGAGCACGACGCGCCGCGGGGCATCGCAAAGTTCAATCCGCTCGCGGACTGGAGCGAAGCCGATGTGTGGGACTACCTGAAGGCGTTCGATGTGCCCGTGAATCCGCTGCATGCGCGCGGCTATCCGAGCATCGGCTGCGAGCCCTGCACGCGCGCGGTGCGTCCCGGCGAGGACAGCCGGGCGGGCCGCTGGTGGTGGGAGTCGCGCGATACGAAGGAATGCGGCCTGCACATGACCAACATCAGCAGCATCAGGATCGTCGAAGAAACTCCCAGCTCGGCGATCTGACCAAAAGACATCGAGGCGCGAAGACGCCGCAGCACAACCCTGTTACCGAACGCGACGCCTTTCTTGGCGCCGCCATAAAAGGATCGACGAATATGAGCACGACGCTCGACCCCAACGTCACGACCCCGATCGTCAACCGGGCGACGCGGATGGACCATCTCGACTGGCTCGAAGCCGAGTCGATCCACATCCTGCGCGAACTCGTCGCGGAATGCAGCAAGCCCGCGCTGCTGTTTTCGGGCGGCAAGGATTCGGTCGTCGTGCTGCATCTCGCGTTGAAGGCCTTCGGCCTCGGCGCGGGCCGCAAGACGGTGCTGCCGTTCCCGCTGGTCCATATCGATACCGGCCACAACTTCGACGAAGTCATCGACTTCCGTGATCGCCGCGCAGCGGAGATCGGCGCGGAACTCGTCGTCGGCCATGTCGAAGATTCGATCAGGAAGGGCACCGTGCGCCTGCGTCGCGAAACCGATTCGCGCAATGCGGCGCAAGCGGTGACGCTTCTCGAGACCATCGAGGAACACGGCTATACCGCGATGATCGGCGGCGCGCGCCGCGACGAAGAGAAGGCTCGCGCGAAAGAGCGCATCTTCTCGTTCCGCGATGAATTCGGCCAATGGGACCCGAAAGCGCAGCGCCCGGAACTCTGGAGCATCTACAACGCGCGTCTGCATGCCGGCGAGCATCTGCGTGTGTTCCCGATCTCCAACTGGACCGAACTCGACGTGTGGCAATACATTGCGCGCGAAAAGCTCGAACTGCCGTCGATCTACTACGCGCACGAGCGCGAGATCGTCCGCCGCAACGGGCTGCTCGTGCCGGTGACGCCGCTCACGCCGGTGCGCGAAGGCGAGACCCCGGAAATGGCGCAGGTGCGCTTCCGCACGGTCGGCGACATCAGCTGCACGTGCCCGGTTTCGAGCGATGCCGACGATGTCGAGAAGATCATCGCGGAAACGGCCGTGACGGAAATCACCGAACGCGGCGCGACGCGCATGGACGATCAGGCATCCGAAGCCGCGATGGAACAGCGCAAGAAGCAAGGCTATTTCTAAGCATCACGTCCAAGGAACGAACGAATCATGAGCATTTATCAAGCCGAAGACCTGGGCGTGTTGCGCTTCATCACGGCGGGCAGCGTCGACGACGGCAAGAGCACGCTGATCGGCCGCCTTCTGTACGACAGCAAGGCCGTGCTGTCGGACCAGCTTTCCGCCATTTCCCGTGCGAAGAACAAGCGCACGGTCGGCGATGAAATCGATCTGTCGCTGCTGACGGACGGCCTCGAAGCCGAGCGCGAGCAGGGCATCACGATCGACGTTGCCTACCGCTATTTCGCGACCGCCAAGCGCAAGTTCATCATTGCCGATACGCCCGGCCACGAGCAGTACACGCGCAACATGGTGACGGGCGCATCGACGGCGCATGCGGCGATCATTCTCGTCGACGCGACGCGCGTTACGTTCGAAAACGGCGCGGCGCAATTGCTGCCGCAGACGAAGCGCCATAGCGCGATCGTCAAGCTGCTGGGCCTGCAGCACGTGATCGTAGCGATCAACAAGATGGACCTCGTCGAGTACAGCGAGGCGCGCTTCAACGAGATTCGCGATGCCTACGTCGCGCTCGCGCGTCAGCTCGGGCTCGACAACGTGCGCTTCGTGCCGGTGTCGGCGCTCAAGGGCGACAACATCGTGACCGCCAGCGAGCGCATGCCCTGGTATGCGGGCGAGCCGCTGCTGGATCTGCTCGAATTGCTGCCGGTCGCGCAGCCGAACGAACAGGCGCTGCGTTTCCCGGTGCAGTGGGTCGCGCGTCAGGACGGCTCGCAAGCCGACGACTTCCGCGGCTACATGGGTCGCGTCGAAGCCGGCGAAGTGCGCGTCGGCGATGCGATCACCGTTCTGCCGGGCAATCGCCAGGCGACGGTGGCCGAGATCATCGCGCCGGTGCCGGGCGGCGTGAGCCCGGTGGATCGCGCGTTCGCGGGTCAGACGGTGACGCTTCGCCTGACCGAAGACGTCGATGTATCGCGCGGCGACACCTTCGTGCCGGCGTCCGCAACCGTCGATCCGGCGAAGAAGCTCGAAGCCGACCTCTGCTGGTTCGACGAAGAGCCGCTTTCGCCGCAGCGCAAGTATTTGCTGAAGCAAACGACCAATACCGTGTTCGCGCGCATCGGCGCGGTGAAGCAGGTGCTCGACGTGCATACGCTGTCGCATTCGGTGGACCGCACGACGCTCGCGATGAACGACATTGGCCGCGTGGCGCTGACGCTGCAGAAGCCGATCGTCGCGGACGCGTACGATACGCATCAGGGAACGGGCGCGTTCGTGCTGATCGACGAGGCGACGCATCACACGGTCGCGGCGGGTATGATTCGCGCAATCGCGGCTTAATGACGGGTGGAATGCGATGGGTAAGGTCTATCTGATCGGAGCGGGGCCGGGCGCGGCGGATCTCATCACCGTGCGCGGCATGCGCCTGCTCGAATCGGCCGATGTCGTGCTGCATGACGCGCTGATCGAACCGGCAATGCTCGACTACGCGCCGCACGCGAAGAAGATCGCGGTCGGCAAGCGTTGCGGGCAGCGCTCGACGGCCCAGCATTTCATCAACAAGCAGATCGTCGATGCGGCGCGCGAGCATGGCGTCGTCGTGCGTCTGAAGGGTGGCGACCCGATGCTCTTTGGCCGCGCCGACGAGGAAATGCGCGCGCTGGAAGCGGCGGGCATCGAGTATGACGTGGTGCCGGGCATCACGGCGGCGCTGGCGAGCGCGGCGACGCTCAGGCGATCGCTGACGCTGCGCGGCGTGTCGCGCAGCGTGGCGCTCGCGACGCACAGCCGCGCCGCCGATAGCGACACGATCCGCGAGCAGGCGAAGGCCGATTCGCTCGTGTTCTACATGGGCCGCGACAGTGCGCCGGAGATCGCGCAGCAGCTCATCGACGCCGGGCGTCCCGGATCGACGCCGGTAGCGATCGTCGAGGCGTGCAGCACGCCGCGCGAACGCACGCTGACCTTGACGCTCGCGCAAATGGCGCTCGGCGAGGCGCAGGAATGGCTCGATCCGTCGCAGCCGAGTCTGCTGATGATCGGAGAGGCGTTTCGCGAAAGGGCGTCGGCGGTGAAGCCGCGGGTGCATCTGAAAGGGATGGCGGCGTGATGCTGCTTTGAGTTCGCCAGAAAAGCGCACCGGAAGGTGCGCTTTTTCTTTGAGCCGGCGCTGCTGAATGCTTCGCCGGGTATCGCGTTCATCGGTCGTCAGGAATGCCACGTTCTCTTGCGGCTCGTGTCGGCAACGCTGGGCGTTGGGCCAGTCGATGGACTGCGCGTGCGTTGGGGCTCGTCGTTTCCGTGTTGCTGGGCTACGCGCTCGTTGCGCTGGTGGCCGCTATGGCGCCCGGCAACCGTGACTGGCAACCCGTCGCACCCGGCGAGGGCGTCACCATCTGGCTCACGACCAACGGCGTTCATGCCGCGCTTGTGCTGCCGCGCAATGCGGCGGGCGTCGACTGGTCCCGCTATTTCTCGCCGTCGGATACGCGCATGCCCGCTGCGTCGGCGCGTTACGACATGATCGAAGTCGGCTGGGGCGATCGCGAGTTCTATCTGAACACGCCGGAATGGAGCGATCTGCGGGCATCGACGGCCTTGCTCGCGCTCTCGGGACGCGGCAGCACGGTGTTGCACGTGCAGTTCATGGCCGCGCCGAGCGTGGCATCGGACGATGCGCTGCCGATTACGATCTCTGTTGCTGCGTATCAGCGCGTGGCGGCGTATGTGCTCGGGACTGTGAAGCTCGATGCCAACGGACAATCCACGAACGTGCCGGGATACCACTACAACGATTACGACGCTTTCTATGAAGCGCACGGGCACTATTCGGCGTTTCTGACCTGCAATCAGTGGACGCGCAATGCGCTCGACGCTGCCGGCGTGCGAGTGCCGATGTGGGCGCCGTTTGATCGGGCGTTGTTCTGGCAGTTGCGTGGAGGATGAGCGGCGGTGTGGCGGTCAGGCTAGCGCGCGCCGCGTCGAAGTTCGTCGATGACAGGCTCTGTCATCGGCATGGCGTCGCGCTTATGGGCGATTTCCTCAGCGAACGCGCGGCGGTCCCATTTCGCGGCGCGAAGGGTGATGCCGCCGTCGACTGTCAGGCTGGCCTCGACTTGATCGCCCTCGGAAAGGCCGACATGCCGGAGATACTCGGCCGGAATGCGCACAGCCAGGCTATTGCCCCATTTGGAAATAAGCAGGTTCATGGATGACTCGGTGGAAATACAGACTCGTATAACCATTCTAGTCTCCGTTTTCCGGCTTCGACACTCAGCCGAACGGCCAACGCCCAAACCCTAAACCTGCGTCAAACAATACCTCGCGACCGCGTCGAGCACGCCCTCGTCCTCGCCGACAGCCGTCGCGCAATGAATGACCACGTCCGGATGCGCCGCGCGGCAGGTATCGATCACCTGCGGCAAGTCGCGCCGTACATGCCCGCCCTGTCCGAAGAAAACCGGCACGACGGTGATCGCATCGCAGCCATCTGCGGCTTGCGCGGCGACCGCAGCGGGCAAATCCGGCGTCATCAGTTCGAGAAACGCGAGCGCAACCGGATCGCCGCGCAACGAACGCAGCTTCGCAGCAAGACGTTCGAACGGCTCGGCCCAGCGCGGATCGCGTGCGCCGTGGCCGAACAGGATGATGCCGTGCTTGCCCATCACGCTCTCCCGAAAAGACTCAGTGCCGTTCCACCCACTTCAGGCCCAGCAAGCCGATCGCCAGATAGGCGAGGGCGGGCGTCGCCGCCGTGATGGGCGCAGGCCACGTATTCAACGTGCCGATATGCGAGAACAGCGTGTTGAACAACTGGAAGCTCATGCCGATCATGATGCCGCCGAACACCTTCACGCCGACCACCCCGGCGCGCGTATGCAAGTATGCAAACGGCAGCGACAGCACCAGCATCACCAGCACCGCGAACGGATAAAGAATCTTGCGCCAGAACGCGATCTGATACCGCTGCGTGTCCTGATGATTCTCCGTCAAGTGCTGGATATAGCGGAACAGATTGAACATCGACATGCGGTCGGGCGACACCAGCAACACCGACAGAATCTGCGGCGTCAGCTCGGAGCGCAGCGAGTATTCGGGCAGCGCCGTTTCCTTCGCGCGATACACCGGATTGAGCGTATCGCCCGGATTGACGGCTTGCGGCTGCGCGTCGATCAGTTGCGTTTCCGTGACCCCAGTCAGCTTCCAGTGGCCCGGCGGCTGAAACACGCCGCTCCTGGCGACGCGCACGTTCGACAGCCGGAACTTCGAATCGAATTCGTAGATGCGCACGTTGGCGATCGTCGTATCGGGATTGAGCGTGCCCACGTTGACGAAGCGCGTAACCTGTTCGCCGTTTTCCTTCGCGTTCAGCGTGTCCTTCACCCACACGCCCGACTGAAAGTTCGACGATACCGACGACCCGAGCGCCTCCAGCCGCACGCGCTCGGACAACTGGTCCGAGTACGGCCCGATCACTTCGCCGATCAGATACGTCACGAGCACGAGCGGCACGCCGATCTTCAACAGCGATCGCAATGCGGTGCCCGTCGACAGCCCCGACACGCGGAAGATGGTGAACTCGGACGCCGCCGCCATCTGCGCGAACACGTAAATAGCGGAAATGAGCGCCGCGACAGGGATGATTTCGTAGAAGCGCGACGGGGTCTGCAACGCGACGCGCAGCACCGCGAGCGTGAACTTGTAGTTGCCGTGTCCGACCGTGTTCAACTCATTGATCAGGTCGAAAAAGAAGAACAGGCCCGAGAACGCGAACAGGATGAAGATGAACGCGAGATAAATCTGGCGCGCGAAGTATCGTTCGTAGATGCGCATTGCTTACGCTCCCTTCGAGCGCGTGAACATCGCGCGCGTGAAGAGCGGCCGGTTGCGCACCCGCAGCCAGAAAATGAACGCGACGACCGCGCTCACCAGAATATGCAGCCCCGCGATGCCCACGCCGAACGAAAGCTTCCCTTGCTCGATCCACGACTGCACCACGTTCAGCAGATTCGAGTACGTCAGATAGATCAGCACGGCCATCACGAGATTGATGGTCCGGCTCCGGCGCGGGTTCTGATAAGACAGCGGAATGGCAAGCAGCATCAGATTGATGGCGATGAGCGGCAACCCTAGCCGCCACGCGAATTCAGCGAGGTTCTGCTGGGTCGGATCGGCGAGCAGATCGGGCGTGGAGATGCCCGTCGTCGAGGGCGTGTTGATCACTTGACGACTCATGATCTTCACGCCGTAACGCGCGAATTCCATGATCCGGAAGTTGGGCTGGCCGGGCTCGCCATCGTAACGGCGGCCGTTTTCCAGCACGATGAAGCGGTCGCCGTCCGCACGCGTTTCGGTGTGGCCGTTCTTCGAGACGATCACGTTGACCTTGCCGCCTTCGGTGCTCGTCACGAACACGTTCTCCACATGCCCCTGATCCGGCGACATCTTCTCGATGAAGAACACGCGATGGCTCGACGGCGATTCGCGGAACTGCCCCGGCGCGAGCAGCGACACTTCATCGCGCTGCTGAAAGCGCGCCTTGATGAGCTTGCTCTGCTGGTTCGACCACGGCCAGCCGACGAACGCGAAGAAGATGATGAGGATGATGATCGGCGTGGAAAACGTGGCGATCGGCTTGATGAGCTGCGTCTGGCTGACGCCCGAGGCGAGCCACACGACCATCTCGGAATCGCGATACCAGCGCGTGAGCACGAAGAGGATCGAGACGAAGAGCGTCACGATCAGCATGACGGCGAGATAGCCGATGACCGTGAGCCCGATCAGCACGACGACGTCGCGCGGGTCGACCTGGCCCGACGCCGCGAAGCCGACGATGCGGATCATCATCGTCGTGAGCATGATCGTGAGCAGCACCATGAACACGGCGCCGGCCGTATACGCGAGTTCGCGCTGCAGGGAGCGTTCGAAGATCATTGAATTTTGCTTGAGGCCGGCGGCGGCAGCGTGGCTATTCGTTCTACAGACGCAAGGTTCGACGCTTCGTTCCCTTGCGCCGTGAGCCTGTGACCGCCGCGGTGAAAATAGCGGATAATTGCGGCTTTCATCCTTCAGCCCAGATTTTACCGAGGATAAGCGCGATGGACTTTAGCATAAAAGCCTGTGATTGGAGCAAAGGCGAGGCAAATGGTTTCCTGACGGGGAAAGCCGATGTCGTCGTGCTCGGCGTGTTCGAAGCACAGACACTTACAGGCGCGGCCCGCGTCATGGATGTCGCGACGAAAGGGCTGATTTCGCGCGTCGTCAAGGCGGGCGACATGAGCGGCCGCGCCGGCACGACGCTGATGATCCCCGAAGTGACGGGCATCGGCGCGGCGCGTGTGCTGCTCGTCGGCCTCGGCAAGCAGGACGCCTTCAATCAGAAAGCGTATGGCGAAGCCGTGCGCGCGGCATGGCGCGTGATCCTCGGCACGAAGATCGGCCAAGTCACCTTCACGCTCGCTCAACTGCCGATTCTCGAACGCACCGGCGACTGGGGCGTGCGCGCGGCCATCCTCGCGCTGCGCGAACTGACCTACAAGTTCTCGCAAATGAAGAGCAAGCCGGAAAACGGCGAGCGCTCGCTCAGAAAGATCGTCTTCAGCATCGATACCGCCGACGAGAAAGCGGCGCGTGTCGCGGCCAAGCAAGGCGTCGCGATCGCGAACGGCATGGACCTCACGCGCGATCTCGGCAATCTGCCGCCGAACGTCTGCACGCCGACCTATCTCGGCCAGACCGCCAAGCAGCTTGGCCGCGACTGGAAGCTCAAGGTCGAAGTGCTCGGGCAGAAGCAGATCGAGGCGCTGAACATGGGTTCGTTCCTGTCGGTCGCGAAGGGATCGGTGCAGCCGCCGCAGTTCATCGTCATGCATTACCAGGGCGCGGGCGAGCCGGTGAAGGCGCGCGGCAAGAATGCGTCGAACGCGTCGAATGCGCCGATCGTGCTCGTCGGCAAGGGCATCACGTTCGATTCCGGCGGCATCTCCATCAAGCCCGGCGAGGCGATGGACGAGATGAAGTACGACATGTGCGGCGCCGGCTCGGTGTTCGGCACGATGCGCGCCGTCGCGGAAATGGGTCTGAAACTGAACGTGATCGGCGTCGTGCCGACCTGCGAGAACATGCCCGCGGGCAACGCATTGAAGCCGGGCGACATCGTCACGGCCATGAACGGCACGACCATCGAAGTGCTCAACACCGACGCCGAAGGCCGCCTCATTCTCTGCGACGCGCTCACGTACGCCGAACGCTTCAAGCCGGCCGCCGTCGTCGATATCGCGACGTTGACGGGCGCGTGCATCATCGCGCTGGGTCATCACAACACGGGCCTCTTCTCTAAGGACGATGCGCTTGCGGGCGAACTGCTCGACGCATCGCGCGAGGCGGTCGATCCGGCGTGGCGTCTGCCGCTCGACGACGAGTATCAGGAGCAGCTCAAGTCGAACTTCGCGGATGTCGCGAACATCGGCGGGCGTCCGGCGGGCAGCGTGACGGCGGCGTGCTTCCTGTCGCGTTTCGCGCAGAACTATCCGTGGGCGCACCTGGATATCGCCGGGACCGCGTGGAAGAGCGGCGCGGCGAAGGGCGCGACGGGCCGGCCGGTGCCGCTCCTGTCGCAATTCCTGATCGATCGCGCGGGGCAGTGAGCGAAACCGTGACGCGCATCGACTTCCATACGAATGTCGGCGACCCGCTCGCCTATGCGTGTCGCCTCGCGCGCAAGGCGTATGCGAGCGGGCGGGCGCTCGTCGTGCTTGCCGAGCCGCAGCGTCTTGCCGCGTTCGACGAGCAGTTGTGGACGTTCGCGCCGCTCGAGTTCGTGCCGCACTGCATGGCCAAGAGCCCGCTCGCGCAGGAAACGCCGGTGGTGCTGGCATCGGATCTCAACGACGTGCCGCATCACCAGGTGCTCGTCAATCTCGGCGCGCCGGTGCCCGCGCAGTTCGCGCGTTTCGAGCGGCTGATCGAGATCGTCGGCAACGAGGGCGACGAACTGGCCGCCGGGCGCGAGCGCTTCCGTTTCTATCGCGATCGCGGCTACGCCATCCAAACGCACAAGCAAGGCGGCTGAGCGAACAGTGCGTAGCGGTGCGCGTGCGTTAGCATCGGCGCACGGAGACCTCTGACGACCCATATGAGACCATGACCGACACCACGAACACGTCCGATTCCTTCGATCCATCCATTCCCGTTCTCACCGATGTCGTCGTGCCCGGCAAGCCGGAATTCGCGCGCGCGGCGACGGCTGACGAAGCGATGGTCGCCTACGAGGCGGAACTCGTCGCGCAACGCTTGCAGGGGCGTGTCACGCAGTTTCTGAACGGCGATGCGCGCGCGCTGATCGAAGCGCGTTGTCAGGACGTGCTGCGCGCACATTCGGCGAGGCTCGTGCAGGACATCACGCGCGAAGTGGCGGTCGCGCTGGAAGCGCATATGCGCGAATGGGTGAGCGTCGCGGTGGAAGAGGAGTTGCGGCGGCAGCGGGAGGCTTGAGCGGGATCGGGTTCAGAAAACAAAGGGGCGCATGTGCGCCCCTTTGTCATTGCGTGCTACGGATTGCGACGTCGATCAGCCCGTCACCGCCCCGCGATTCGCCGGCAACGCCAGCGTGGCGTACTTCGCCAGCACGCCGCGCGTATAACGCGGGGCCGGCTTCTTCCACGCCGCACGCCGGCGCGCAATCTCCGCGTCGTCCACGTTCAGTTGCAGCAGCAGCTTGTGGGCATCGATGGTGATCGAATCGCCCTCTTGCACGAGACCGATGGTCCCGCCCGCGAACGCTTCCGGCGCGACGTGGCCGACCACCATGCCCCACGTGCCGCCCGAGAAGCGCCCATCGGTGATGAGACCGACCGATTCGCCCAGACCCTTGCCAATGATCGCCGATGTCGGCGCGAGCATCTCCGGCATGCCGGGGCCGCCTTGCGGGCCGAGATAGCGCAGCACGACCACATCGCCGGCCTTGATCTTGTCCGCGAGAATGGCTTCCATCGCGGTCTGCTCGTCGTCGAACACGCGCGCCGGGCCGGTGATGACCGGGTTCTTCAAGCCGGTGATCTTCGCGACCGCGCCGTCTTCCGCGAGATTGCCGCGCAAAATCGCGAGGTGGCCCTGCTTGTAGAGCGCCTGCTCGATCGGAAAGATGACCTTCTGATCCGCGCGCGGCTTGCCCGGCACGTCCTTCAGTTCCTCCGCGAGCGTGCGGCCGGTGATCGTGATGCAATCGCCATGCAGAAGGCCTGCGTCGAGCAGGATTCTCAGCACTTGCGGGATGCCTCCCGCCTTGTGCAGATCCGTGGCGACGTACTGGCCCGACGGCTTCAGGTCACAGATCACCGGCACTTTCTTGCGCATGCGCTCGAAGTCGTCGATGGTCCACTCCACTTCCGCCGCGTGCGCGATCGCCAGATAGTGCAGCACTGCGTTGGTCGAACCGCCCGTCGCCATGATCAGCGCGACCGCGTTCTCGATCGACTCCTTCGTGATGATGTCGCGCGGTTTCAGATCCTTCTTGACCGCTTCGACCAGCACGCGCGCCGATTCAGCCGCCGAGTCGACTTTCTCGTCGTCGGGGTTCGCCATCGTCGACGAATACATCAGCGACATGCCGAGCGCCTCGAACGACGAGCTCATCGTGTTGGCCGTGTACATGCCGCCGCACGATCCGGTCGACGGACACGCGTTTTTCTCGACGCCCTTGAAGTCCTCTTCCGACATGCGGCCAGCCGTGAATTCACCGACGGCCTCGAACGATGACACGATGGTCAGGTCCTTGCCCTTCCAGTTGCCCGGACGAATGGTGCCGCCATACACGTAGATGCCCGGCACGTTCATGCGCGCAAGGCCGATCATCCCGCCGGGCATGTTCTTGTCGCAGCCGCCGATCACGACCACGCCGTCCATCCACTGTCCCTGCACGGCAGTCTCGATACAGTCCGCGATCACCTCGCGCGACACGAGCGAGTACTTCATGCCTTCGGTGCCCATCGACATGCCGTCGGAGATCGTCGGCGTGCCGAAAATCTGCGGGTTCGCGTCGGACTGCCTGATCGCGGCGATGGCGGCGTCGGCGAGGCGCTGCAAGCCCGCGTTACACGGCGTGATGGTGGAATGCCCGTTGGCGATGCCGATCATCGGCTTGTCGAAGTCTTCCTCCTTGTAGCCGAGGGCGTAGTACATCGAACGGTTGGGCGAGCGCGCAACGCCCTGGGTGATGTTTTTCGAGCGGCGATTGAACGGCATGATGGGGGCTCCGTGAGAATTTTTGGTCTAGTGGCCCAAGAATGAAGCGTCGGCTTGTGTCTGTCCAATATATTATTCAGGGCTTATTAGGTCGCGAAACATATCAATGGAAGAGCGGAATCCGCCCATCGAGATGCGCTTGCTGCGCTACTTCGTGACGGTCGCCGAAGAAATGCATTTCGGCCGCGCCGCCGCGCGCCTCGCCATGACGCAGCCGCCCCTCTCGCAAGCCATCCGCGCGCTGGAAGACGCGCTCGGCGTGGCGCTGTTCGCGCGAACGAAGCGCACGGTCGAACTGACGGCGGTCGGCAAGGACTTGCTGCCCGAAGTGCGCCGGCTGCTCGCTTCCGCCGACGCGCTGCGTCCGCTCGCGCAATCGCTCGCACGCGGCGAGGCGGGCGTGCTGTCGCTCGCATTCGTCTCGACGGCGGACTACGGCTTGCTGCCCGCGCTGCTGCGCGATTTCGGCGCGCGCTATGCCGGCGTGCGGCTGCAACTGACGGAAGCGACGAGCGACGTGCAGATCGAAGAACTCGTCGCGGGCCGCATCGATGCCGGCCTCGTCATTCCGCCGCTGCCGCCCCGGCACGCGATGTCGCTGTCGTATCTGCCGATCGCACGCGAACCGCTCGTCGTCGCGATGTCGGCAGAAGCGGCCGCGCAGTTGCAGCAAGGCGCGGCGGAGTGGGCCGACACGCCCGTCGATCTGCGCGATCTGGCTGCCGCGCCGCTCGTCGTGTTTCCGAGGCGTCTCGCGCCGGGCTTGTATGACATCATCATGGGTTGCTACGCCGCGGCGGGGCTGACGCCGCGCATCGGGCAGGAGGCGATTCAGATGCAGACCATCGTGAGCCTCGTGTCGGCGGGCATGGGCGTCGCGCTCGTACCGCAATCGCTGCGGCATCTGCGACGCACGGGCGTGGTGTATCGTCCGTTGCGGCCGGTGGCGGATGCGCCCGTTGTCGAAACGGGGCTCGTGTGGCGCGCGGCGGAGGTGAGCCCGGTGCTTGCCGGGTTCATCGAGATCGTGCGCGCGCGGGCCGCGGCCGTCTCTGCTTTATGATTCGTGCCTGACTTCCCGCTTTGCTTTGACTTTCTTACGATGCTCATACATCCCAATTTCGATCCCGTCGCCATTCATCTCGGACCGCTCGCCGTGCGCTGGTACGGGCTCATGTATCTGGTGGCGTTCATCTCTGCCATCGTCATTGGCCGGCTGCGGCTGAAGCTGCCGTTCGTCGCCAACCAGGGCTGGACCGCGAAGGACATCGACGACATGCTGTTCTACGGCGTGCTCGGCACCATTCTCGGCGGGCGCCTCGGCTACGTGGTGTTCTACAAGGCGAGCTACTACCTGTCGCATCCGCTCGATATCTTCAAGGTGTGGGAAGGCGGGATGTCGTTTCACGGCGGCTTTCTCGGCGTGACGCTCGCGATGGTGCTCTTCGCGCATCAGCGCAAGCGCACGTGGCTGCAGGTGACGGATTTCGTCGCGCCGATGGTGCCGCTCGGTCTGGCGGCGGGGCGCCTTGGCAACTTCATCAATGGTGAGCTGTGGGGTCGCGTGACGGACCCGGCCGCGCCGTGGGCCATGCTCTTCCAGCATTCGTCGAACGATGACGCCGTCTGGCTCGCGAAGAATCCGCAACTGGATGCGCAATGGCATCTGAGCGAAGTCTTCCAGCGGTATCAGATGCTGCCGCGCCATCCGTCGCAGTTGTACGAGATTGCGCTCGAAGGGATCGTGCTGTTCGTCCTCATCTGGACGTTCTCGCGCAAGCCGCGTCCGATGGGCGCAGTATCGGCGCTGTTCCTGATCGGCTACGGGCTCGCGCGCTTCACGGTGGAATTCGCACGCGAACCCGACGATTACCTTGGCCTGCTCGCGCTCAATCTCTCGATGGGCCAATGGCTTTCGCTGCCGATGGTCATCGTGGGCATCGTCCTGATGGTGTGGGCGTACAAGCGGCATCGGCGCGTGCCGGCCAACGCCGCCTGAACCGGCGGCGCTTAACGCCCCATCTGCACGGAGCCGGATACGTCGACGGTGACCATCGTCGTGCCGGCTTCGAGCGCCATCGGCGCAGCCATCTTCGCATCGGCGTTCATGCCGCGCGCCTGCATCATCATCACCGGACGCGGCGCCACGCCGCTCTGGCCGACGTTCACTTCCCGGATCGTGAAGCTGCTGTAGCCGAACGCCTGCGCTGCGGCCTGTGCCTGCTTGCGGAACGAATCGATGGCCTGCGTCGAGAGCTTCTGCGCAGCGGCGCGCTGGGCTTCCGGCGACAGCGAGAACGTGACGTTGCCGACCTGCATCGACGAACTCATCTTGCCCGCGAGCTTCGAGGCCGCCGCGAAGTCATGCGACTCGAGCACGACTTCCGTGCGTCCGCGCCACGCGGATATCTTGCCGTCGCGATCCGTCGACGGATATACGCTGAACGCGCCGCTCTTCGCGGTGACGCCTTCGACGCCCTTCGCTTCGCGCAAGGCGGCTTCGGCACGCTGATTCAGCGTAGTCGTCAGCGATGAAGGATCAGCGGCTTCCTGCTCGTAGAAGAGCGTGATGGTGACGACATCCTGCGGCACTTGCGTGCTGGCCTGAGCCGACAGCGAGAGCACGCCCGAAGGCTGCGGATTGGCGATGACCGTCTGCGCAGCGGCAGTGGCCGAGAAGGTGAGCGCGGCGCTCGACATCGCGAGAGCGAGTGCGGCGGCGATTTTCTTGTTCATCATCGAAGGACTCCGGCCCTGTAACGTCGCGCGTTTCGCGACGGCTCTTAGGCGGTCCATTCGCGCCCTTAGTTCCGGTCTCCGGCGAGCCGTTCGGTAATAAAGCGCCACTGCGCTTCGGTGACGGGCGTGATGGACAACCGGTTGCCGCGAGCCAGCACTTGCATGTCCGAAAGCGCATCGTGCGCGCGCAATTCGGCAAGCGGAATGAGCGGCGTCTTCCTGACGAAGCTCACGTCGACGAGCAGCCAGCGCGGCGTTTCCTGCGTGGACTTGGGATCGAAGTAGGGGCTCTTCGAATCGAACTGCGTGGGATCGGGATAGGCCGTCGAAGCAACCTTTGCGATGCCCGCGATGCCCGGCTCCGGACAGCTCGAATGATAGAAGAGCACGCCGTCGCCAATCTGCATCTGGTCGCGCATGAAGTTGCGCGCCTGATAGTTGCGCACGCCGGTCCACGGCAAGGTTTTCTTCGGCGCGTGCGCGAGATGATCGATGCTCGCTTCGTCCGGTTCGGACTTCATCAGCCAGTAGCGCATGAGGAGAGCGGGAAGAATCGGCGATGCAAATGAAAACGGCATCGGATAAACCGATGCCGTCTGGATAAGGTCCCCGCCTCAGCCGCTAGGCCGGCATCCTGAACCTGGGTTCAAGATTGGTCGCGGTAAGCAACACTTCGGGTACATCAGACTAGTGACGCGCGCGCCCGTGTTACAAGGTTCCGCAACCGTGCCAATGTGACATTGGTTCAAGGAATATATGACCTTGGCGCACCAGGCAGGGAAACCTCACTCTACACCAATCATTTGCCTTATGCAGCCCCTGCGCCGTGATCGCGCAGTATCTTTTTTTGATTGACACCGCGAGGCTGATTAGATCAGCGCATCATGCAAACGGCTTGCACTCACTGCACTTCATATTGTGCGATGACCGCGCCGAGCTGCTGGTTCATCGAGTGCACCGTGCGGCGAATTTCTTCGGCGGGGAAGGCTTCGCCATGACGCACGCTTTCCTGCAGCCGAAGCAATTCGGACGCCAGCGACAGCGCGGCCATCACCGCGATGCGATCCGTGCCGCGCACGCTGCTTGCATTGCGGATCTTGTTCATTTCGGCGTCGACGCGGGCGACTGCTTCGCGCAATGCGGCTTCCGTTTCCGGCGAGCACGCGAGGCGATACGGCTGCCCGAGGATGGATACTTCGATCTGCGTGGTCGTCATGCCTTCTCTCCGTGATGATGTTCGCCGTGCATCTCTTCAGCATGCGCATGTTCAGGCTGCGCGTCGCGCGACGCCTGCGATTCGGCGTTGAGAAGGTCGAGCTGATTGTCGCTTTCGGCGTGATGCGTTTTGCCGCGCGGCAGCTTCTCGAGAATTGCGTTGAGGCGCACCTGTGCGTCGTCGATCTTCGCGGAAAGCGAGTCGCGCTCGGCTTGCAATGCGTCGCGCTCGCTTCGCACCTGCACGAGCTCGGCCTGAACGCCCGCGTAATCGGCGCGCAATTGTTCGATTTGCGCTTCGAGCGCGAGACGCGCCTGATGGTGGCGCTCGCTGATCTGGATCAGCCGGCCGATGTTTCCTGACAGTGATTCGAGTTCGTTGAGCATGTGCTGCGTCCTCTAAAGACCTGGCATTTTAGCGCGGTTCAAAGCAGCTTCCGATAATTGTCTCGTTTCGAGACGTAACAACCCCGGAACATGCGCGCATCGCGATGCATTTGTGTGTGGAAAGAGCGAGCGTGCGTGTTCATTGAAGGGTGCCGGGCACGGCGCGCGTTCTTGACGGCCCCGATGCCCGCTCCTACACTTGCCGCACTTTTGGTGCTCGCGTCCGCTTCTCTCGCGGATGCAGTCAAACGGGAAACAGGGAGCGAAGTCCACGGCGCATGACCGGGACGCGCCAACCTGTGCTGCCCCCGCAACGGTAAGCGACCGCAACGCAAGTTGCAAGTCGTCCCTCGCGCGTTTCTCGCGTCGCATCGCATAATTCGTCGTCATGCGGCACGCCCTGCAAGAAACGTGTCGACGCCACTGCGCGCCATGCGCGGGAAGGCGGGACGAAGCGTCGCCAGCCCGGATACCGGCCAATCGTCCAGCGCGTCCATGTCATCGGCATAGCGGCGCGCGCGTCGCGCACAGACCTCGCGGGGAGCGGGGCACGCGCCAGCCCCGAACTGGATTCTCAAGCATGGTTTCATCTCCGTCCGGCATGAAGCGTCGCGCCGTTTGCGTGGCATCGTGCGCGGCGTTCAGCGCGCTGCCCGTGCAATTCGCTCATGCCGATACCGCCGCGCAAACGCTCGCGCCCGTCGTCGTCACGGCGACGCGCACCGCGCAACCGCTCGCCGATTCCCTCCCGCAAACGTCGCTCTTCGACGAGCAGGACATCGCCGACACCAGCGCTCGGGACGTGCTCGGCCTGATCGCGCTCGCGCCCGGCGTACAGGTCACACGAAACGGCGGGCCGGGCGCGAACTCGGGCGTCTACATACGCGGCGCGGCGTCGTCGCAATCGCTCGTGCTGATCGATGGCGTGCGTGTCGAATCGGTGTCGCTCGGCGCGGCGCAGCTGTCGCAAATGATGCTCGATGAGACGGGCCGCGTGGAAGTGGTGAACGGCAATGTATCGGCGTTGTATGGATCGAATGCGATCGGCGGCGTCGTGCAAATCTTCACGAAAGAGGGCGATGCCCACCCGCCGCGCTTTCACTTCGAAGCAGAGTACGGCAGTTATCACACGCAGCGTCAGTCGGCCGGCGTCGACGGCGCGCTCGATGCCGAGGGCCGCACCACCTTCAGCCTGAACGTGTCCCGCGAAAAGACCGACGGCTTCTCGTCGATCGATCCGGCGCTCGCGCCCGGCGCGAATCCGAACGCGAACGGTTACCTGAACGAAAGCGTCGCCGCGACGCTGCGCCACAAGTTCACCGACAAGTGGGATGCGGGCGTACGCTTCCTGCAGTCGAATGGCGTCGACAGCTTCGACGATGCATACGGCACCCCGGCCGACATCAACAAGACGCACGACCGCGTGCGTTCGGCTTCGGTGTTCGCGAACGGCAGGCTCACCGACGGCTGGACCACGCACTTCACCATCGCGCAGGGACAGGACCGCGCGAACATCGAGCAGAACGGCGTGTACACGAGCCGATTCAACTCGGAGAATCATCAGTACCTCTGGCAAAACGACTTCAGGCTTACCGATGCCCACAAGCTGCTGTTCGGCTATGAGCATCTCGATCAGTCGCTCGATTCGGACCAGTTGAGCGCGCCCGACCGTCACGTTAATTCGGTGTTCGCGGGCTACGTGGGGCGCTTCGGTCCGAGCGAAGTGCAGGCGAACGTGCGACACGACCAGTACTCCGATTTCGGCGGCGCGAACAGCTACTATCTCGGCTACGCGTACAAGTTCGACGCTCACTGGCGCGCGAGCGCGAGCTATGCGGCGTCGTTCCGCGCACCGAGCTTCGACGACCTCTACTATCCGTTCAGCGGCAATGCGTCGATTCAGCCGGAGCGCAGCCATTCGGTCGAGGCCGCGTTGCAATATGCATCGGACGCAGTGGGCGTGCTGCGCGTGACGGCGTTTCAGACGCGCTATTCGAATCTGATCGACTACGTATCGGACGGCAGCGGCTTTTATATCGCGCAGAACGTGGGACGCGCGAAGGTGCAAGGCGTCGAGGGATCGTGGGCGGGGCACGTGGGCGCCACCGATATCCGCGCGGGCGTCACGTTCCAGAATCCCGTCGACGAGACGAATCACGAAGAACTGACGAGGCGTGCGCGGCGCTTTGCATCGCTGTCGGCGCATCGTTCGATCGGACGCTGGCGTGTGGGCGGCGAGTGGATCGTGAGCGGCGCGCGCAGCGATTACGATTCGACGCTCGCGGGTTACGGCGTCGTGAACCTGTCCGCGCGCTATGACATCACGAAGTCGTGGTACATGAGCGCGCGCATCGACAATCTGTTCGACCGGGACTATGAACTCGCTTACTCGTACAACATGCCGCGGCGCGGTGCGTACATCACACTCGGATGGAATCCGTCGTGAGCGTGGCGTCGTCGCTGGTGAACGATGAACGCTAGCCGCGCCGTCTTGATCTGGCTTGCGCTCGGCGCGATGGCGCTCGCCGCGCTTGCGGCATCGCTTGCGCTCGGCAGCGTCAATCTGCCGATGTCGCGTGCGATCGCCGCGCTGCTGCATGCCCGTTCGGCCACGCCCGATATCGCCGATGACATCGTGCTCACCTTGCGTTTGCCGCGCGCCTTGGCGGGGTTTGCGTCGGGTGCGCTGCTCGCGCTCGCCGGCGCGCTGCTGCAAGTGCTGCTGCGCAATCCGCTCGCGGAGCCTTACGTGCTCGGCGTATCGGGCGGCGCGGCGGCGTTCGCGCTTGCCGCGATGCTCGCGTCGATGCCGTGGTGGGGCGTCGATCTCGCCGCGTGCATCGGCGCGTTCGTGTCGATCGTGCTGGTGCTCGGCCTTGCGCGCAGGCACCTGTGGCATGGCGAGCAGGAGGCATCGCCGAGGCTTTTGCTGACGGGCGTCGTGATCGCGGCGGGGTGGGGCGCGCTCATCACGCTGATACTAAGCATCGCGCCGGAAAACCGGCTGCGCGGCATGCTCTTCTGGCTCACCGGCGACCTCAACGGCGCAGCGACGCCCTGGCCCGCGATGATCGCGCTGGGCGTGTCGCTTGCCGTAATTGCGCCCGTCGCGCCGCAACTGAACGTGCTCTTGCGTGGCGATGCCGCCGCGCGGGCGCTCGGCGTGCCGGTCGAACGATTGCGCCTGCGCGTGTATCTGGTGGCGTCGCTTGCGGCGGCGGCCGCGGTGACGACGGCGGGGACCATCGGCTTCGTCGGGCTGGTCGTGCCGCATCTGCTGCGGCTCGCCTTCGGCAACGATCAGCGCATGCTCGTGCCGGCCGCGCCGCTCGCGGGCGGGCTCGCCGTGATGAGCGCCGATCTTGCCGCGCGCACGATCATCGCGCCGGGGCAGTTGCCGGTCGGCGTCGTGACGGCGCTCGTCGGCGTGCCGATGTTCCTGTGGATGCTGTTGCGCCGACCGCGATGAACACACTTCATATCGACACGCTCACGCTGCGCGCCGGCGACCGCATCCTGGTCGATGGCCTGAGCGCGACCATCGCGGCGGGCGAGGTGTGGTGCATCGCCGGGCCGAACGGCGCGGGCAAGACGACGCTCATCGGCGTCCTCGCGGGCCTCGCGAAACCGGCGGCGGGCGTCGTATCGCTCGATGGCCGCGCGCTCGCGCAATGGCGCGCGGCGGACCTCGCCCGCCGGCGCGCGCTGATGCCGCAGAGCACGCACGATGCGTTCAGCGCGACCGTGCTCGACACCGTGCTGCTCAACCGCTTTCCTTATCTGACCGGCTGGGGCTGGGAAAGCGACGACGACCGCGCCGCCGCGCACGCCGCGCTCGATGCACTGGGCCTTGCCGCGTTCGCATCGCGCGACGTGCTGACGCTGTCGGGCGGCGAACGGCAACGCGTCGCGCTGGCCGCCGTGCTGTGTCAGAACGCGCCGCTGCTGTTGCTCGACGAACCGCTCGCCCATCTGGACCTGCATCATCAGATCGACTGCCTGAATGCGCTCGTGAAAGCGGCACGCGATGAACGCCGCGCGGTCGTGCTCTCGTGTCACGATCTGAACCTCGCTCGCCGCTTCGCCACGCATGCGTTATTGCTCGACGGCCAGGGCGGCGCGCAGGGCGGCCTCGTCGCCGATGTGCTCACGGCCGAGCGTGCGAGCGCCGCGTTCGGTTATCCGCTGGCGCTCATCCGCGATGGCGGGCATGAAGCGCTCGTGCCTCGCTTCCCCTCATGACCAAGGAATCGCCCATGTCCATTCCGATGCCTCGCGCGCTCGATCGCGCCGTCGAACCCGAACTGCGCCGCATCATCGACATGAAGACGAAGCCGCCCGGCAGCCTCGGGCGGCTCGAATCGCTCGCGCTGCAGATCGGCGTGATACAGCGCACGACGAAGCCGCGCATCGAACGTCCCGCGATGATCGTGTTCGCGGGCGATCACGGCATCGCCGCCGAAGGCGTGAGTCCGTATCCGCAGGAAGTGACGGCGCAGATGGTCGCGAATTTTCTGAGCGGAGGCGCGGCGATCAACGCGTTGTCGCGTTCCGTCGGCATGGCGCTCGAAATCGTCGATGCGGGCGTCGCGACGCCGATACCGATCGATCACGGCTACGAGCGTTTGTCGCTCGGCCTCGGCACACGCAACTTCGCGCACGAAGCGGCGATGTCGCGCGACACGGCGCTGGAAGCCATCGCGCGGGGCGCGGCGCGCGTGCGGCATCACGCGTCGCTCGGCACGAACGTGATCGGCTTCGGCGAGATGGGGATCGCGAATACATCGGCGGCGGCGTGCCTGATGAGCCGCCTGTGCGCGCTGCCGATCGACGAATGTGTCGGACGCGGCACCGGCCTCGACGATCGCGGGCTCGCGCACAAGCGCGACGTGCTGGCGCGCGCGCTCGCGAAGCATGCGTCGGGCGGCGATGCGATCGATACGCTCGCCATGTTCGGCGGCTTCGAGATCGCGATGATGACGGGCGCGTACCTCGCCGCAGCCGAGGCGGGCATGACGGTGCTCGTCGATGGCTTCATCGCGAGTTCGGCGCTGCTCGTCGCATCGAAGATCGCGCCGGACGTGCTCGATTACTGCGTGTTCGCGCATGCGTCGAACGAAGCGGGGCATCGGCGCATGCTGGCGCACTTCGATGCCGCGCCGCTACTGCAACTCGACTTGCGTCTCGGCGAAGGCACGGGCGCGGCGCTCGCGTTGCCGCTCTTGCGCGCGGCCGTCGCGTTCGTCGACGAGATGGCGAGCTTCGATTCGGCGGGCGTATCGAACAAGCAAGACGCGCAGCCATGAGCCGTCCGCTCGACGAGCTGCGTTACTTCTTCACCGCGCTCGGCTACTTCACGCGCGTGCCGGTGCCGCGCTGGGTCGGCTTCGAGCGCGAGTATCTGAACGCGGCGGCGCGCTACTTTCCGCTCGTCGGCGCGATGGTCGGCGGCGTCGCGGCGCTCGTCTATCTGGCGGCGCTGCGCGTGTTTCCGGCAGGCGTGGCCGTGTTGCTGTCGATGACCGCGACGCTCGTGCTGACCGGCGCGTTCCACGAGGACGGTCTCGCCGATTGCGCCGATGCCTTCGGCGGCGGCTATACGCGCGACGACGTGCTGCGCATCATGCACGATTCGCGCATCGGTGCGTTCGGGGCGATTGCGCTCGTGATCGCGCTGGCGCTCAAGTGGCAGACGCTCGCCGCGTTGCCGCCGATGCGCGCCGCGATGCTGATGATCGCCGCGCACGCCGCGAGCCGCGCGTTCGCGATCAGCTATCTCGTCACGCTCGATTACGTGCGTGCCGAAGGCAAGGCGAAGCCGGTCGCGCAGCGCATGAGCGTGATGTCGCTCGCGCTTGCACTGGCCTTCGGCTTGCCGTGGCTTCTGTGGATGGGCTGGCGCTTCGCCTGCGTGACGGTTGTCGTGCTTGCGTCGCTGCGCTTTATCGCGGGGCGCTACTTCGTGCGGCGCATCGGCGGTTATACCGGCGATTGCCTCGGCTGCGCGCAGCAGGTGTTCGAGCTTGCGATCTATCTCACCGGGCTGGCATGGATCTCATACTGATACGTCATCCCGCTGTCGCGATCGATGCCGGCGTGTGCTACGGCCAGACCGATGCGCCGCTTGTTCATGATGCGCGCGTATCGGCGCGTGACGTGCTCGCGCGAATGCGTGCGCTGAACGTGCCCGATTGCGTCGACGGATGGCATTCGAGTCCGTTGCGCCGCTGTGCATCGCTTGCGGATGCGCTCGGGACTGCGCGCATCGATGCGCGGCTCTCCGAGATGCACTTCGGCGCGTGGGAAGGCTGCGCGTGGGATGACATCGATCGCGCGCTGATCGATGCGTGGGCCGCCGATATCGAGCACGCGCGCCCGCATGGCGGCGAAAGTCTCGCTCAGTTCAGCGCCCGCGTGTTCGACTGGTTCGACGAGGCATCCGCCGATGCTTCGTCCGTGATGCATGTCGTCGCGCACGCCGGCGTGATGCGGGTGCTGGCGGCGCGTCTGCTGCGCCTCGACTATGCGGGCGCGTTGCAGTGGGCGCTCGATTTCGAAGGGATCGTGTGGCTTCGTCGGGCGGGTGAGCGGTGGATCGTCGTGCGGTGGAACGCGTAAGTCGCGCTTACCGCTTCGCCCGCGCCATATCCAGATCGCGACACAACTCTGCCGCGCCGATTGCGATGCGCGGCGTCGGCCGGTTGATCACATCGCCATCGATGCCGAACAGATTGCCGCGCGCCACGGCGGTCATGGATGTCCATCGCTTCCACCGGTCGAGCGCCGGCAGCGCGCGATCCGGCTTCGTTGCGCCGGGCGTCGCGGTCACGATCGCTTCGGGATTGGCCGCGAGCACGGCTTCCGTCGATATCGTCGGCACGCGCGGCGCTTCGGCTGCGAACACGTTCACGCCGCCGCACACGCCGATGACTTCGCTGAACACGTTGTCCCCATTGAGCGTCATCAGCGGATCGTCCCAGACCTGATAGAACACGCGCACCGGCGGCAACGCGGCGTACTTGCCGCGCAGTTGCGAGATATCGCGCGTGAATGCGGTCGATGCCGCGCGCGCACGCTCCTGCGTACCGAGCAACGCGCCCAATTTGTCGATGCTCGCGGCGATATCGTCGAGACGCTTCGGCTCGCTGTAATAGAGCGGAATGCCGAGCGCTTTCAGGCGATCCATCTGACGCGCGGCATTGCCGTGCCGCCATACGACGATCAGGTCCGGATGCAGCGCGACGATGCGTTCGAGATCGAGCGCCTTGTTGTCGCCGACATGCGGTATCGCTTGCGCTTCGTTCGGGTAATCGCTGTAACTCACCGTACCGACGATGCGCCCGCCGCCGCCCGCCGCGAACAGCAACTCGGTGACGTGCGGCGCGAGGCTCACGACGCGCGTCGCCGGAGCGGGCAGCGTGACGGGCGCGCCGGTGTCGTCGGTGACGGTGATCGCGGCGCGGGCGTGCATCGCGATGAAAACGGCGAAGAGCGCGAGCAACCTCATGCGCCGATCTCCGCGAGTGCGCGTTCGAGCCGCGCCCAGTCGCCTTCGCTTCCCGGCAAGCCGATGCGCAGGCTCGTCGTCATGCCCGGCCGATCGAAGAGGCGCGTCCAGATACCGCGCATCGCCAGTTCATGTTGCAGGGAAGGCGCACGCGGCGTCGGCGTCCACGTAAAGAGCGGCGTGGCGCGCACGTTGAAGCCATAACATGCGATGAGTGCGGCAAGGCGCGCACCATCGCGCCGCAGCCGCTCGCGCGTGTCCTGCTGCCACGCTCGATCGGCGAACGCGGCCATCGTCGCGTGCCGCGCGGGGCCGCCGACCGTCCACGCGCCGAGCGCATCGCGCAATGCATCGGTGACGGCGGGCGCGGCGAGCACGAAGCCCGCGCGTATTCCCGCCAGCCCGAAGAACTTGCCGACCGAGCGCAGCACGACGAGCCCGCCGCGCGCCGTCTCCGCGGCAAGCGATGCATCCGGGTCCGCGTCGGCGAACGCTTCATCGACGATCAGCGTGCCGCCACGCGAGGCGAGTTGCGCGTGCCAGCGCATCAGCGTCTCGCGCGAGAGCCGGTCGGCAGTCGGATTGTTCGGATTCCCGATGATGACGTGATCGAGCGTGGCCGGCAATTCGCCGCTTGCCGTGTCGAGCGTTTCGATCGAATGGCCCGCGCGCGCGAACGCCGGCGCGTATTCGCCGTAAGCCAGCGGCGCAACGCCCGCGACGCCGCGCTTCAGCAGGAACGGCAACGCGCGAATCGCCGCCTGCGACCCGGCCACCGGCAGCGCGAGCGGTGCGCCGTAGTAGCGGGCGGCTGCGTCGGCGAGGCCGTCGTCGTCTTCGGGCAGGCGCCGCCAGGCGTCGGGCGGCACGGGCGGCACGGGATAACCGCGCGGATTGATGCCCGTCGACAGGTCGAGCCAGTCGTCGAGTGGAATCGCATAGCGGTGCGCGGCTTCGCGCAGATTGCCGCCGTGGAGAATCGGATCAGCCATTCGTCGTCACACTGAAAACCGCAAGAATGAGCAGCACCGCGAGCCATAGCATCATCGAGCGATCGACGAGCCGCAGCGCCGCCACCACATCGCGCGGCGTGGCATCGTGGCCCGCGCCGAGCGTCGGCCGCGCTTCCAGCACGCCGTGATACACCGCCGCGCCGCCGATCAGCACGTTCAGACTGCCCGCGCCCGCGGCCATCACCGGGCCCGCGTTCGGGCTGTCCCACGAGCGCGCCTGCGTGCGCCAGCAATGCCACGCCATGCGCGTGTCGCCGGTGAGCGCATAGGTCGCCGCCGTGAGCCGCGCGGGAATGAAATTGAGCACGTCGTCGAAGCGCGCGGCCGCCCAGCCGAAGCGCAGGTAACGCGGCGTGCGGTAGCCCCACATCGCATCGAGCGTGTTGGCGAGACGGAACGCGAGCGCGCCGGGACCGCCCGCCACCGCGAACCAGAAGAGCGCGCCGAAGATCGCATCGTTGCCGTTCTCCAACGCCGATTCGACAGCCGCACGCGACAGCGCGTGTTCATCGGCGTGCGAGGTATCGCGCGAGACGATGCGCGATGTCAGCGCACGCGCGCCGTCGATATCGCCGAAACTCAGCGCGCGGGCAATCGGCGCGATGTGCTCGCGCAAGCTCTTCGCGCCGAGCGCGAACCACAGCAGCAGCACGTGGACGAGGCAGGCGTACGCAAACGGCAGCACGCTCACCAGCATCCACGCGGTGACCACCGGCGGCGCGACGGCGGCGATCCACGCGGCGATTCCCGCCGGCCGCGCGCGATGCCCGGTGTTCATGCGCGCTTCGAGCTTCGCCGCAAGCGTGCCGAAGCCGACGAGCGGATGACGCCTGCGCGGTTCGCCGAACACGCGATCGACGATCACGCCGAGCACCGCGAGCAGCGCCATCGCATAGGCGGAGAGCAGCAGCATCGCGTCAGCCCTTGAGCGCGAGCGGCAGGCCCGCAACCATCAAGGTCGCGCGCGTGCTCGCGGCGGCGACGCGCTGATTCAGGCGGCCGAGTTCGTCGACATAGAGGCGCGTCATCGAGCCGAAAGGCACGACGCCGAGGCCGATTTCGTTGCTGACGACGATGACCTTGCCGCGCACATCGGCCAATGCGCGGTCGAAGGCATCGAAGGCTTGCATGGCTTGATGGGAAAGCGTGGCGGGCTCATCGTGCATGGATTCGGGCGGGCACAGCAGATTGGCGAGCCAGAGCGTGAGGCAATCGATCAGCACGCACTGTCCCGCGCGATCCGCTTCACGCAGCGCGCCCGCGAGATCGAGCGGCGCTTCGACGAGCGTCCAGTGCGCCGGACGCCGCTCGCGATGATGCCGCACGCGTTCGGCGAATTCGTCGTCGCCGATGCGCGCGGTCGCGAGATAGGCGACGGGCAGGCCGCTTTCGGCGGCAAGGCGTTCGGCATGGGCGCTCTTGCCCGAGCGGGCGCCGCCGAGGATGAAGGTCAGATCGCGCGGCGTGGCGACAGGGACGTTGGAGGTCATCGCAATATTGTAGCGGCGGGATAAGATAGCGGGCTGCGCTTCCGAGGAACTTCCCGATGCCATTCACGCCACGCGGCACGCTGATGATTCAGGGCGCCACCTCCGATGCCGGCAAGAGCACGCTCGTCGCGGGCCTGTGCCGGCTGGCGCGGCGAAGCGGCGTCAAGGTCGCGCCATTCAAGCCGCAGAACATGGCGCTCAACAGCGCGGTGACGGTCGATGGCGGCGAGATCGGCCGCGCGCAAGCCTTGCAGGCGATCGCGGCGGGCGTGCCGGCGCGCATCGACTTCAATCCGGTGCTGCTCAAGCCGACGAGCGATCGCGGCGCGCAGGTCATCATCCACGGCCACGCGCACGCCAATCTCGATGCCCGCGCGTATCACGCGTACAAGCTCACCGCGTTCGATGCCGTGCTCGCGTCCTATGCGCGGCTGCGCTCGGAGTTCGAGGCGGTCATCGTCGAAGGCGCGGGGAGTCCCGCCGAAATCAACCTGCGCGATCGCGATATCGCCAACATGGGTTTCGCGGAACACGTCGATTGCCCGGTCGTGCTCGTCGCCGATATCGATCGCGGCGGCGTGTTCGCGCATCTCGTCGGCACGCTGGCGTGTTTGTCGGAGAGCGAGCGGGCGCGCGTGAAGGGCTTCGTGATCAACCGGTTTCGCGGTGACATCTCGTTGCTGAAGCCGGGGCTCGACTGGCTCGAAGCGCAGACCGGCAAGCCGGTGCTCGGCGTGCTGCCGTATCTGCACGGCCTCACGCTCGATGCCGAGGACATGCTGCCGCGCGATGTTCACGCACGCGGCGAGCGGCCGGCGCTGAAGGTGATCGTGCCGGCGTTGCCGCGCATCAGCAATCACACGGACTTCGATGCGCTGCGGGCGCATCCTCAGGTCGATTTCGAATACGTGCGCGGGGGCGTTGCGCCGCCGCCGGCGGATCTGATCGTGCTGCCGGGATCGAAGAACGTGCAGCGCGATCTTGCGTGGCTTCGCGAGCACGGCTGGGATCGTGCGATCGCGCGGCATCTGCGATACGGCGGCAAGGTGCTCGGCATATGCGGCGGCATGCAGATGCTGGGGCGCGAGATCGACGATCCGGATTGCGTCGAAGGTGCGGCCGGGTGTGTCGATGCGCTCGGTTTGCTCGACCTGCACACGGTGCTGACGCCGCACAAGCAACTGGAGAACGTGACGGGGCGGCTCGCGATCGGCGCGGCCGATGCGCCGGTGCGCGGCTATGAGATTCACATGGGACGCACGAGCGGCGCGGCGCTGGCGAATCCCGCCGTGATGCTCGATGACGGGCGCGGCGACGGCGCGATTTCATCCGATGGACAAATTGCCGCGACGTATCTGCACGGCCTTTTCGATACGCCCGAAGCGTGCGCCGCGCTGCTCGCGTGGGCGGGCGTCGAAGATGCCGCGCCGCTCGATTACCCGGCGCTGCGCGAGGCATCGCTCGAGCGGCTGGCGGATGCGTTCGCGCAGGCCCTCGATCTCGATGCGGTGATGGGCGCGTTTGGCTGAGACGCGCGAGCGTCAATACAGAATCATCTGCGTACACCGAAACATCGCGATCAGCTTTCCGTCGCCGTTCGTCACCGTCGCATCCCAGACGTGCGTGCTGCGCCCGAGATGCACGGCGCTCGCCTTCGCGACGATCTTCCCTTCGCGCGCCGTCGACACATGATTGCTCTTGAGTTCGAGCGTCGTGAAGTTCTGCGCCTTTTCGGGAAGATGCGCGATGCACGCATATCCGCAGCACGTATCCGCGAGCCCGACGACCGTCGCCGCGTGCAGAAAGCCGTTCGGCGCGAGCAGTTCCGGCCGGATCACGAGCTCGCCGGTGAGCGCGCCTTCGTCGAGGGACAGAAGCTGCACGCCGAGCAGATCTGGCAGGCGGCCTTTCTGGCGGTTGCGCAGGAAATCGAGCGTGACATCGGGGCGAAGCGGCATGGGCGTAATCCGTCGAAGTGTGATGAAAAGCGCGTGCGACCCGATTGGCCGTTCGGCCAGCGTGCCGCGCGCACCGCATTTTGCCGATAATATCAACGACTCGAATCATGCATCCGTTCTATAACGACGAAACGGCGCGCGCTCTCATGGAATGACGCGCGCCGCACAAACTCCGGGACATTTCATGACCGTGATCGTGGTGGCAAATCCAAAGGGCGGCGTCGGCAAGAGCACGCTCGCAACCAATCTCGCAGGGCACTTCGCGGCGAACGGCGAATGGGTCGCGCTCGCCGATCTCGACAAGCAGCGCTCCGCCCATGCGTGGCTGTCGCTGCGGGTCGATACGCTGCCGAAGATCGAAGAGTGGGGCGTCGATGTCGACGCGCCCGCGAAGCCGCCGAAAGGTCTGGAAAAAGCCGTCGTCGATACACCCGCCGGCGTGCATGGCAACCGGCTCGCGCTCGCGCTGCAACTGGCCGACAAGGTGATCGTGCCGCTACAGCCGTCGATGTTCGACATTCTCGCCACGCAGGACTTCCTGACGAAGCTGGCGAAGGAAAAGGCGGTGCGCAAGGGCGCGATTCAGATCGGGGTGGTCGGCATGCGCGTGGACGCGCGCACGCGATCGGCGGAGCAACTTCATCGTTTCGTCGAAGGGCTCGATCTGCCGGTGCTGGGTTATCTGCGGGACACGCAGAACTATGTGCAGCTCGCGGCGCACGGCCTGACGCTGTGGGACGTGGCGAAAAGCCGTGTCGAGAAGGATCTGGAGCAGTGGCAGCCGATCATCGACTGGGCGGGGAAGAAATAGCGGCAGGCGTTCTGCGCCTTTACGGCAGGAAAGGACGCCCGCGCCATAAAAAAACCGGCGCTCCCCGAAGAGAAGCGCCGGCCTTCACTACACGTCAATTAAGAGAATCAGGTCCAGTTCTGCGTCGGCACATGATCCCGGCTGCCCTTGATCCGGTTCTCGCCATCCACGAACACGAGGTTCGGCTTCCAGCCCGCCTTGATCTCTTCCTCATCGACCGAAGCGAACGCCGCGATGATCACCAGATCGCCCAGTTGCGCGCGCCGCGCCGCCGATCCGTTCAGCGAGATCATGCCACTGCCGCGCTCGCCCTTGATAGCGTACGTCGTGAGGCGCTCGCCGTTGTTCACGTTCCAGATGTCGATCTGCTCGTTTTCCAGAAGATTCGCCGCTTCGAGCAGATCCTCGTCGATGGCGCACGAGCCTTCGTAATGCAGCTCGCAGTGCGTGACCGTCGCGCGATGAATCTTCGATTTGAGCATGGTGCGTTGCATGTTGCAGACTTCCTTCAGATTTCCAGATTGTCGATGAGGCGCGTGGCGCCGAGCTTCGCCGCAGCCAGCACGACGAGCGGCGCGTTCGCATCCGCTTCGCCCGGCGCGAGCAGGTCGACGCGTTTGCGCACGCTGATGTAATCGGGCTTCCAGCCGCGTTCGGCGAGCGCGTTCATCGCGTCGCGCTCGAGTGCGGCGATATCGCGATTGCCCGACAGCACGCCCTCGCGCACGCGATTCAGTTGCAGCGCGAGTTGCGGCGCTTCCGCCCGCTCATCCGCCGATAAAAAGCGATTGCGCGACGACAGCGCGAGGCCGTCCTCGTCGCGCACGGTCTCGGCAGCGATGATTTCCGTCGGCAGCGCGAACTGGTGGCACATCTGCCGCACGATCATCAACTGCTGATAGTCCTTCTTGCCGAACACCGCGACACGCGGCTGCACGCACGACATCAGCTTCATCACGACCGTGCACACGCCCTGAAAGAAGCCGGGGCGGAACTCGCCTTCGAGAATGTCGCCGAGGTTATGCGGCGGATGCACGCGGTACTGCTGCGGCTCCGGGTACATGTCGGTTTCGGTCGGCGCGAAGAGCACGTACACGTTCTCGCTTTGCAGCTTCTCGATGTCGTCGAGAAGCGTGCGCGGGTACTTGTCGAAGTCTTCGTTCGGACCGAATTGCAGCCGGTTGACGAAGATGCTCGCGACGACCGGATCGCCGTGCTGGCGCGCGAGACGCATCAGCGAAAGATGGCCTTCGTGGAGATTGCCCATCGTCGGGACGAAGGCGGTGCGGTTCTGACCGCGCAACTGGTCGCGCAGTTCGTGGATGGAGCTGATGACTTTCATCGAGCGGATGTCTCCTGGCGGGCGGCGGCGTATCGGCCGCTCCAAGGGAAGGTAAGGAAAGGGCGGCTTCTAGGCGGGAGAGTACGCCAGTCTCACGTAGATCGGCGCATAAGGCTCGGCCTGCGTGATTTCGATCAGCGATTCGCGCGACAGCTCCAGCATGGCGATGAAGTTCACCACGACGACCGGCACGCCGCGAGCCGTATCGAACAGTTCGCTGAACTCCATGAAGCGCGCGTTCTGCAGGCGGCGCAGGATCACGCTCATGTGCTCGCGCACCGACAGTTCCTCGCGCGAAATCTTGTGATGCTGTACGAGCTTCGCACGCTTGATGACATCGGCCCAGGCGGCGCGCAGATCGTTCATGTCGACGTCGGGGAAGCGCTGTTCCGTCGATTGTTCGATATACACGTCCGCCCGCAGGAAGTCGCGGCCCAGTTGCGGCAACTGGTCGATGCGCTGCGCCGCGAGTTTCATCTGCTCGTATTCGAGCAGACGCCGCACGAGTTCGGCGCGCGGGTCTTCGGCGTCCTCGCCGGTATCCGCTTTCTTGACCGGCAGCAGCATGCGCGACTTGATCTCGATCAGCATCGCCGCCATCAGCAGATATTCCGACGCGAGTTCGAGATTCGACTCGCGAATCTGGTCGACATAACCGAGATATTGCGCGGTGACATCCGCCATCGGAATGTCGAGCACGTTGAAGTTCTGCTTGCGGATCAGGTACAGCAAGAGGTCGAGCGGGCCTTCGAACGCTTCGAGAAAGACTTCGAGCGCATCGGGCGGAATGTACAGATCGGTCGGCAGCTTCCAGAGCGGCTCGCCGTAGAGATGCGCGAACGCGACGCCGTCGATCGTGTCGGGCGTCGAATCGGTCGCGGGGGCGGCGAGCGCCACGTCGTGGGACTTCCGGGCGTCGTCGCGCGGGTCGCCGCGCGAATCGGCCTGCGGCGGTTGCGGCTCGTGGCCGGCGCTCACGTTCAGAAGTTCTGGTAGTAGACGTAAGGCGTCTGTTTCACGCGCGAGGTCTGCTGGCGGTCGCGCTCGTCGAGGTCGATCGGCTGCTTGTCCCACAGGAGCGCGCGCCCGCGGCGCTGCTCTTCTTCGAGCGACGGCTTCTGCGTTTTCAACTGATTGATGAACTGGGTGATGTCCGACTGATACATGATCCGGCTTCCGTTGGTTCGATGCGGTTCGTTGGATGGCGGCGCATTCGCCGTGCCTTGCCGCCGTTTATTCGGCGAGCCAGGGCGGGCAGGGCGGACCGCAGGTTCGCCGCGATTTTACCGCAAGCATCGGCGGCGTCGCGCATATCGGAGGGCTCACGGCCGCGCATTTCGCGCATGCGCGTGCTAATCGGCGGGAACCGGGCCGCCGTCCGGGCCGTCCAACGGCGCACGGTTCGCGCGCCGTTGCCGCATTTTTACGTCGGCGGGGCGTGGCGGTGTGGTGAAATAGCGCTCGCGCGCCGTGCTGCGCCGATTTGCGCACGAGAACCGCATGGCGGACCCGCTTCGCCTTTCTATTTTGTTTTCCGTTGCCGGAGGTCGCGTTTGGCGGGGCGTTCGTTTGATCTGGTGTGTGCGGTGCGCGGCGCGGCCGCCAAATTGCACGCAATGAAGCCGCTCGTGCACGCGATGAAGCCGCTCGCGCCGGCTGCCGGCGATCGCCCGGCTGCGGCGCTGACCGTGCTGACGGCGCTTGTCTTGCTGGCCGTCGCCGCGCCCGCTTTCGCCAAGTACGACGTGGACATCGACGCGCCTCGCAACGTCAAGAAGCTGCTGAAGGATCATCTCGATCTCGCGCGTTTCGCCAAACGCGACGATGTCAGCGACGACCAGTTCCAGTTTCTCGTCACGGCCACGCCGAAAGACGTGCGCGATCTCGTCGCGACCGAAGGCTACTTCACGCCGGTCGTCCGCACCGACGTCACCACGGCCGACGACAAGCGCTCGGTCAAGGTCAGCGTCGATCCCGGTCCGCAGACGAATGTCGCCTCCGTCGATCTCAAATTCACCGGCGCGGTGACGACCGAAGACCGCAAGCAGGAAAACGCCGCGCGTTTCGCGTTCGCGATGAAAGAGGGCGATCCTTTCACGCAGGGCGCCTGGGACGACGCGAAGAACGCCGCGCTGAAGGCGCTGCAATCGCGCCGCTATCTGGGCGCGCGGATCGTCCGCTCGCAGGCGCGGATCAATCCGCGCACGCAAATCGCCGATCTGTCCGTCACCTTCGACAGCGGCCCGACCTTCACCTTCGGCAAGCTCGATATCAGCGGGACCAAGCGCTATCCGCAGAAGATCATCGAGAACGTGAATCCGATCAACGAAGGCGATATCTACGACATCACCCGCGTGAACGAACTGCAGCGGCAGGTGCAGAACACGCCGTATTACGCGAGCGTCGCGATCGACGCCGACAACGACGTCACCAAGCCGCTCGAAACGCCGCTGCACGTCAAGGTCAGCGAATATCCGTATCACAGCGTGCGCTACGGCGTCGGGTACGCGACGGACACCGGTTTCCACATCCAGGGCGCGTACAGCTACCTGAACACGTTCGGCGCGGCGTATCCGTTCACCATCGCGGGCCGGCTCGACCAGACTCAGCAGTACGGGCGCGTGCAACTGGCGATGCCGCCGGATTCGCGCGGCTGGATCAACGCGATCTTCGGCTCCTACACGATCACCGATGTCTCGGACACGAACATCTACAGCGCGCGCGTCGGCGTGCAGCGGTCGCGTTCGACGCAGAACATCGACACGACATACTCGCTCACGTTCTACGACGACCGCCTGACGCAGAACGAGCCGAATCCGTCGACGGCGCGCGCGCTCGTGCCCGCGTGGACGTGGGTGCGCCGCGACGTCGACGATCCGCTGTTTCCGCGCCGCGGCAACGTGGTGCGCGCGGAGGCCAGCTTCGCGGTGAAGGGTCTGTTGACCGATCAGACGTTCGCGCGCCTTTACACCAACATGCAGCAATACCTGCCGCTCGGCCGCAACGATCTTCTCGTGTTCCGCGCGGAGTTCGGCGGCGTGTTCACGACCGGGCCGTCGAGCGGCGTGCCGGCGTCGCTGCTGTTTCGCGCGGGCGGTGCGAACTCGGTGCGCGGCTACAGTTATCTGAGCATTGGTCATAACGTGTCGGGCTCGATCCTGCCGACGAAGTACATGGTGACCGGCAGCAGCGAGTATCAGCACTGGTTCACGCACGACTGGGGCGGCGCGGTGTTCTTCGACATCGGCACCGCGACCGATACCTGGGGCGAGCGCGTGTTCCAGCCGGGCGTGGGCGTCGGCGCGCGGTGGCGCAGCCCGGTCGGGCCGGTCAACGTGGACGTCGCGTATGGACTCAAGAACAAGAGCATCAAGCCGTATCTGACGCTCGGCATCGCTTTCTGAGCGATGCATCGACGATATTTTCAGCTAACGAAGGCATGACCGACTCAGGCAACCCGGCGAACGACAGCAACGACGCCACCCCCGGCGGCGAAGCACCCCCGACGCCCCCCACGCCCGATACGCCGCAGCGCCCGCGCGGCAAGCGGCGCTTGCTGCGCTGGCTCGGCGGGTTCGTGCTCGCCGTCGTGCTGATTGTCGTGCTCGCGCTCGGCGCGATGCTGTTCGCGCTGACGACCGATCGCGGCACGCGCTACGCCTGGGACGCGGCGACCTCGATGCTCGGCGGGCGGCTCACCGGCAAGCTCGACGGCGGCGCGATCGCGACCGGCCTGCAATTGCGCGACGTGCGCTGGAAGGACGGCAAGGGCACGGATATCGCCGTCGATAGCGTCTCGGGCCGCTGGGCGCTCACGCACGATCCGCTGCGCTTCACCATCGACTATCTGCACATCGGGACGATCGACGCGCGCATCGCGCCATCGAACGAGCCCAGCAAGAAGACCGAACTGCCGCGCGATCTGCGTCTGCCGATTCAGCTTGCCGTCCGCGATCTGAGCGTCGCGAAACTGCGGCTGCATCAGGGCGCGACGACGACCGAATTCTCCGGCCTGCTCTTCAACGGACGCAGCGACGGCCAGCATCACGAGGTCGCCGTCCAGCGGCTCACGACGCCGTTCGGATCGGTGACGGCTGCGGCGAAGCTCGACGGCGGCGCGCGTCCGTTCCCGCTCTCCGGCGACGCGACCTACGCCGGCAAGGTCAACGACGAGGCAGTGCAGGTCGGCGCGCGGCTGTCGGGGTCGCTCGAAGACCTGATCGCGGACGTCGATGCCAGCGGCATGAAGCTCGCGGGCCAGGCGCACGTCGAAGCGACGCCGTTCGCCGATGTGCCGCTGAAGCGCGCCATCGTCACCGCCGACCACATCAACCCCCAGGCGTTCAGCGCAGGCGCGCCCGCCGCCGATCTCGCCGTGCGCGCCGAAGTGAAGCCGGTGGAAGGCGCGAAGACGTTCGCGGTGAGCGGACCGGTGTCGATCGTCAACGCGAAGCCGGGTTCCATCGACAAGAAGCTGTTGCCGCTCATCGACGCGCGCGCGAACGTGCGGCTCGACGCATCGGCGCAAAGCATCGGCGATCTGAACGTGCGGCTGTTGAAGGACGCGGCCATCACGGGCGGCGGCGCCATTTCGGGCGGCCACGGACGATTCGATCTGAAAGTGGCGAAACTCGATCTCAACGCGATCGAACCGAGCCTGCGTCCGACCGACTTCGCGGGGCCGATCGGCGTCGTTCTCGCGGGCGACACGCAAGCCGTGACCGTCGACCTGAACGATCCGAAAGCGGCCATCCGCGCGCAGGCCAAGGTCAAGCTCGACGCGAAACAAACCACGCTCGACGACGTAAAGCTGACCGTCGGCAAGGGCCGCGTGGAGGCGAGCGGCGTGCTCAAGAAGGACGTCCATTCGAGCTACGACCTGAAGGCGAAGTTCGTCGACTTCAATCCGCTCTTGCTTCAGCAGCAGTTGATCGCGCAAAAACCCGCGCCGAAACCCGTTGCAAAGAAAGCGGCGACGCCCCCGCGCGTGGTCGAGGCGCGCGTGAACGGGACACTCGCCGCATCGGGCATGCTCGCGCCGACGCTGACGGCCAAGGCCACGTTCAAGCTCGACGACAGCATGTACGACAACCTGCCGCTCACCGGCGCGGGCACGGTGCAGATCGCCGGCACGCGCGTGTTGCCGAGCACGGCGAAGCTGTCGGTGGCCGGCAACGATGCCGAGCTGGACGGCAGTTTCGGTGCGCCGGGCGACCGTCTGCGGTTTCGCATCGACGCGCCTCAACTGGAGCGCCTCGGCTTCGGGATCGCGGGGACGGTGAAGGCGAACGGCGATTTGACCGGTTCGCTTGCGCATCCGAACCTCGCGGCGAACTATCAGGCCGATGGCGTCGTGTTCGGCGCGAACCGCCTCGGCCACGCGGAAGGTCACGCCGACATCCGCGACGGCGCGAATGGCGCGCTCGTGTCCACGCTGAAGGCGCGCGATGCGAGCACATCGGGCATCGAAGTCGCCACGCTCGATGCGAATCTGAACGGCACGCGCATGCAGCACACGCTCGGCGTCACCGCGACGGGCAAGGTGCAGGGCCAGCCGGTCAACCTCACGCTCGGCGCAAACGGCAAGTTCACCGACGCCGCCGATGGCCCGCACTGGGACGGCGCGATCACCAAGCTCACCAACAAGGGCACGCCGTCGGTGAATCTGGAATCGCCGCTGTCGGTGAGTTACGGGCCGAAGCGCATCGTGCTTGGCGCGACGCGGCTTGTCGCGGAGGGCGCGGCGCTCAACCTGAAATCGTTCGCGCTGGAAGGCGGCCGCATTCAGTCGGCGGGCACGCTCACGAATCTTTCGGTGCCGCGCCTGCTCGAAGTCCGGCGGCAGATGACGGGCGAGGAATCGTCGGTTCGAACCGACCTCATCTTCGACGGCAACTGGGATTTTTCGCTCGGCACGACGGCCACCGGCTACGCGCAGATCAAGCGGCGCGGCGGCGACGTGACGATCGACGGCACGCGCGGGGTCGCGGCGCTCGGCATTTCGGACATCGTCGCGCGCGCCGATTTCGCCAACGGCAACCGCCTCAACGCGACGCTGCATGCGCAGGCGAGCCGCATCGGCGTGATCGACGCCAACGTGCACACGACGCTCGTCCCGCGCGACGGCATGCTGACCGTGGCCGACGAAGCGCCGCTGTCCGGGGGCATCGACGCGAACGTGCCCGAACTGCGCACGACCGGCGGCCTGCTCGGCGCGAACTATCTGCTCGGCGGCAGGCTCGCGATGAAGCTGACCATCGCCGGCATCGTCGCGAAACCGAGCCTGTCGGGGTCGCTTACCGGCGACGCTATCTCAGCGACGGTCGTCGATCAGGGCGTGCAGTTGAAGGACGGCATCATCCGCATTGCGCTGTCCGAGAATCTCGTCGATTTCCGGCAGGTCGAGTTCCACGGCGCGAGCGGCCTGCTCCGCGCGACCGGCAAGGTGCGGCTCGATCAGCAGGAGCCGGATCTGACGGCGAGCATCATCGCGGACAAGCTGGAGCTGTTCGCGTCGCCGGATCGCGAACTGATGCTGTCGGGCAGCGCGAGCATCGCGAATGCGGGATTGCAGGGCGGCATGGCGATCAACGGCAAGTTCAACGTCGATCACGCGCTCTTCGACTTGCCGGAAAGCTCCGCGCCCGCGCTCGGCGACGATGTCGTGATCGTGCGCCCCGACGGCACGGTAAAGGGCGAAAACGGCAAGCCGATCGTCGCGGCAACCGAGAAGCCGGTCGGGCCGTTCACGCCGCGCGCGAACATCGACATCAATCTGGGCCAGCGTTTCCGCTTCAAGGGCGCGGGCGCGGACCTGGGGCTCGCGGGCACCATCACCGCGACGAGCGCGCCGAACATGCCGCTGCGCGCGGTCGGCAACGTGCGCGTGACGCCCGGTTCGACCTACACGGCGTTCGGGCGCAAGCTCGGCATCGAGAACGGTTTCTTCACCTTCAACGGACCGGTGGCGAATCCGGGCATCAATATTCTCGCGATGCGGCGCAATCAGGAAATCGAGGCGGGCGTGCAGGTGACGGGCACGGTGCAGTCGCCGGTGGCGAAGCTGATCTCCGAGCCGAACGTGCCGGACAACGAAAAGCTCTCGTGGCTGCTGTTCGGCCACGGCACCGATCAGGGCAACAACGTCGGCCAGCAAAGCGCGATGACGAGCGCGCTCGCGCTGCTCGGCAGCCGCGGCGGCGCGAAGATTGCGCAGACGGTGGGGCTGGATGAGTTCACGGTCGGATCGAGCGAAGTAGGGCTGACGGACCCGCAAGTGGTGCTGCTGTCGAAGGCGATCAACGAGCGTCTCGTGCTCGGTTACGAGCAGGGCTTGCAGTCGGCGCAGAACGCCGTCAAGGCCACGCTCGCGCTGTCGCGGTTCTGGTCCGCGACGGCCTACGGCGGCACGTATCAGGGCGTCGACCTGTCGTACACGCGGCGCTTCAACTCGTGGGCGCGCCTGCTGTCGATGTCGACATCATCGGGACCGGCGGTGCAGCCATCGGCGGCATCGGGCGCGTCGGGCGTGTCGGCGCCGTTCGGGGCATCGTCGGCGGTGGAATCGGATTCGTCGGGGGACTGAGGGCGCGAGGGCAGCAATGAAAAAAGGGCACGCAGACTTCGCGTGCCCTTTTCTTTTTCAGCCGAGGCGTCTCACTTCACGCGCATGCCCGGCTTGGCACCGCTGTGCGGCTCGAGGATGTACAGGCCCGGTTCGGCTTTCTCGTCGGCGGCCGAGGCGGCGAGCACCATGCCTTCCGACAGGCCGAACTTCATCTTGCGCGGCGCGAGATTGGCGACCATCACCGTCAGCTTGCCGATCAGATCCTGCGGCTGATACGCCGACTTGATGCCCGAGAACACGTTGCGCGTCTTTTCCTCGCCGATGTCGAGCGTCAGTTGCAGCAGCTTGTCGGAACCTTCGACCGCCTTGCAATCGACGATCTTCGCGATGCGCAGATCCACCTTCGCGAAGTCGTCGATGGAAATGACGCCGGACTCGTCGCTCTTCGCTTCCGCCTTTGCGTCCTTCTTTGCAGCGGTCTTCGGCGCGGCTGCCGGTGCGTCCGTCGCCGCTTGCAGCGATTCGCGATTCGCCGCCAGCAACGCCTCGATCTGCTTCGGATCGACGCGCGTCGTCAGGTGCTTGTACGCGTTGACCGCGTTCGCCGACGACAGCGGCTTGTCCGCATCCGCCCAGACGAGCGGCGCGATGCCGAGAAACGCCTCGACCGATTCGATCAGCTTCGGAAGCACCGGCTTCAGCGCGAGCGACAGCAGGCGGAACGCTTCGAGGCTCACGCTGCAGGTTTCGTGCAGCGCGACCGCGTTCGCCGGGTCCTTCGCCTGTTCCCACGGCTTGGCGGAATCGACGTAGTGGTTTACCGCGTCGGCGAGTTCCATCGTCGTGCGCAGCGCGCGGCCATATTCGCGCGATTCATAGAATCCGGCGATCTGCGGGATCGCGCTGCGCAGTTGCACGACCAGCGGATGCTGCATCGCGCTGTCCTGCACGCGGCCATCGAATCGCTTGATGAGGAAACCCGCCGCGCGGCTCGCGATGTTCACGTACTTGCCGACGAGATCGCTGTTCACGCGCGCCTGGAAGTCCTCGAGGTTCAGGTCGATGTCTTCCATCGTGCTGTTCAGCTTCGCCGCGAAGTAATAGCGCAGCCACTCCGGGTTGAGCCCGGTGTCGATCACGCTTTGCGCGGTGATGAACGTGCCGCGCGACTTCGACATCTTCGCGCCGTCCACGGTCAGGAAGCCGTGCGCGAACACGTTGGTCGGCGTGCGATGGCCGGAAAACTGGAGCATCGCGGGCCAGAAGAGCGTGTGGAAATACAGGATGTCCTTGCCGATGAAGTGGTACTGCTCGGCTGTGGAATCCTGCTTGACCCATGCATCGAAATCGACGCCGATGCGATCGGCCAGATTTTTGAAGCTCGCGTAATAGCCGACGGGGGCATCGACCCACACGTAGAAGTACTTGCCCGGCGCGCCGGGAATTTCGAAGCCGAAATACGGCGCGTCGCGCGAGATGTCCCAGTCGGCGAGTTTCGCATCGCCCTTGTCGCCGAGCCATTCGCGCATCTTGTTGGTCGCTTCCGGCTGCGCCAGACCGCCGACCCAGCCGCGCAGGAAATCTTCGCAGCGCGGGTCGGACAGGCGGAAGAAGTAATGCGTCGATGTCTTGCGGATGGGCGTCGCGCCCGAGACGACCGAGTACGGGTTGACCAGTTCGGTCGGTAGATAGGTCGAGCCGCAGACTTCGCAATTGTCGCCGTATTGGTCTTTCGCGCCGCACTTCGGGCACTCGCCCTTGATGAAGCGGTCCGGCAGGAACATTTCCTTGACCGGATCGTAGGCCTGCTCGATGTCGCGTGCGTCGATGAGGCCGGCTTCCTGAAGCGCGCCGTAGATCGAATTGCAGAGGACGCGGTTCTCCTCGGCATCGGTCGAATAGTAGTTGTCGAACGAAATGCCGAAGCTGTCGAAATCGCGCTTGTGTTCTTTCCAGACGCGCTCGATCAACGCTTTGGGCGTGATGCCTTCCTTCTCGGCGCGCAGCATGATCGGCGTGCCGTGGGTATCGTCCGCGCCGACGTAGTAGACCTCGTGGCCATGCATTCGCAGCGTCCGAACCCAGATATCCGTCTGAATGTACTCGACCATATGGCCGATATGAATCTGACCGTTCGCATACGGCAGTGCGGACGTGACGAGGATCTGGCGGCGGCCGTTCGTGGCGGCGGACGCGGCGGCGGCAGTGGCGGAAATCGGTGCTGACATAGAGGCGCGGCCTGGAGGGAATTGCTTCGGATTGTGGAAAAAGCGGACTTTCGATTTTAGCAGGGCGGGGAAGGAAGGCAGGGGAGGGACTGCGGGGCGCGAAACCCGCTGCCGGATCGCAACCACAAAATACAACATTTGAGTTGCATTTTCGCTTAGCATGACACAACATTGGTGTTGTATGTTGCTCTCTCCGAACGCTCAACGGAGAGACCGTGAAATACAGCGAGTTCCGCAAATGGCTGCGCGAGCAGGGCGCAATGTTTTCGCCCGGTAAAGGAAGTCACTTTCGCGTGACACTGAACGGCAGGACCACCATTTTCCCTGATCACGGCAGTAAGGAGATCGGCACGAAACTGGTGGCGCAGATCAAGAAATAACTTGGACTGAAATAAGCGGGAGTCGCAATGTTCTTTGGAGAATCTACCGTCATGCTGTCTTATCCAGTGAATCTGGAACTCGACACGAACAACAGTTACCTTGTCACCTTTCCCGATATTCCGGAAGCCATTTCCGCCGGAGACGACGAAGACGAGGCGCTTCTCAACGCGCTCGACGCGCTGGAAAGCGCGATCGAGATTTACTTCGATGAAAAGCGCGAACTGCCGATGCCTTCCAAGCCGAGAAAGGGCCAGCCGGTCGTCATTCTGCCGGCGCTAGTGGTGTCGAAGGTGCTGCTGGCGAACGAAATGCTTCGGCAGGGCGTGCGGAAGGCCGAGCTGGCACGCAGGCTGAACGTGCATATGCCGCAGGTGGATCGGCTGCTCAATCCGCGGCATTCGTCGAAACTGGAGGCAATCGAGGCGGCGTTGCTGACGCTTGGCAAGCGGCTGAGCATCTCGGTCGCCTGACCCGGGGTCAAAACCGTCCGCACAAAAAAAACCGGGGTCCATTGGGGCCCCGGAGCAACAACGACAAGAGGAGAATGGCAGGCGATGGTCCAGCCATCCACCTACCGTAACAACAGACAAGCGCCGCGCCGGCAAGTTTCAAATTTTTTTCAGGCGCCTTCGACCCGGTGGCGCCTCAGCGCGCCCGCTCATCCATTCTCCTGCAATATCAGATACTTACTGCACTTGACCCGGCTGCGCGGTCGCGCGCAGGTAGATCTCCACGCGACGATTCTGCGCGCGGCCCGCTTCCGTCGAATTGTCGGCGATCGGCTGGTTCTGGCCCATGCCCTGCGCCGACAGACGCTGCGCCGGAACGCCGTGCGTCGAAATGTACGATGCCACGCTCTGCGCGCGGTTCTGCGACAGCGTCTGGTTGTAAGCCGCCGTTCCGGTGTTGTCCGTATGGCCGACGACGCTCGCGATCAGTTCCGGATGCTGCTGCAACGTTTGCGTGACCGAGTTCAGAACCGGATCGAACGACGGCTTGATCGCGTAGCTATTGGTATCGAACGAGATCGAGTTCGGGATGTTGACCTTGAGCGAGCCATCTTGCTGCTCGGTCACTTGCGTGCCGGTGCCCTTCGAATCGCCGGAAATCTTGTTGCGGATGGCCTGCCAGTTGTAGCCGGTGATGCCGCCAACCGCCGCACCCGTCGCCGCGCCGATCGCCGCGCCCTTGCCGCCGCCGAAAATTGCGCCGATGCCAGCGCCCGTGGCCGCGCCGACGCCCGTGCCGACGGCCGCATTGGTACCCTGCTGCGATGCGCAGCCGGCAACGAGTGCGCCGACGACGGCGAAAACGGACAGGCGGGTCAACAACTTCGTATTCATCTTGATCTCCTTTGATTCAAAAGCGGTTCGGCGACACGCGCCGACAATGCGAAAGGGTCTTCGGACGGGCTTTCGGACGAGCCTCTACAATAACGGGAATATTGAGAAACACGTCCGTGCGCCCGGTGCGATGCGTCCCCGGATAGCAACAGCAGCGGCATAGTGCAGCGCGGGACGACTCGCGCGCAACGGCGTTAACAATTACTTTCAATTTCCTCAGTTTGTTGCAACGCGACGGCCGATTTAGCAACAAGCGTTCCCTGGAGTTTCAATGAGCATTGACCGCGCGCGGATCGACACCGCACTCGCTACCCTGACCGATCCGAACACCAACCGCAAGTTCGTCGATACGAAAAGCATCCGCAACGTTTCCATCGAAGGCGGCAAGGTTGCGGTGAGCGTCGTGCTGGGCTATCCGGCGAAAACGCAGTTCGCTGCGATCGGCAGCCTCGTCGCCGATGCGCTGCGCCAGGTGCCCGGCGTGACCGACGTTTCCGTCGATGTCACCTCGCAAGTCGTCGCGCACGCGGTGCAGCGCGGCGTCAAGTTGTTGCCGAACGTCAAGAACATCATCGCGGTGGCGTCGGGCAAGGGCGGCGTCGGCAAGAGCACGACCGCGACGAATCTCGCGCTGGCGCTTGCACAGGAAGGCGCGTCGGTCGGCATGCTCGACGCGGACATCTACGGCCCTTCGCTGCCGATGATGCTCGGCATTTCCGGCCGCCCCGAATCGCCGGACAACCAGTCGATGAATCCGCTCACCGGCCACGGCATCCAGGCAAACTCGATCGGCTTTCTGATCGAGCAGGACAACCCGATGGTCTGGCGCGGCCCGATGGTCACGTCCGCGCTCGAACAACTGCTGCGCCAGACGAACTGGAAGGACCTCGATTACCTCGTCGTCGACATGCCGCCGGGAACGGGCGACATTCAGCTCACGCTGTCGCAGAAGGTGCCGGTGACGGGCGCGGTGATCGTCACGACGCCGCAGGACATCGCGCTGCTCGACGCGAAGAAGGGCCTCAAGATGTTCGAGAAGGTCGGCATTCCGATTCTCGGCATCGTCGAGAACATGAGCACGCATGTCTGCTCGAATTGCGGCCACGAAGAGCACATCTTCGGCGCGGGCGGCGGCGAGCGCATGGCGAAGGAATACGGCGTCGAGATTCTCGGGCAGCTGCCGCTCGATATTTCCATCCGCGAACGCACCGATGCGGGCCAGCCGACGGTCGTGTCGGAGCCGGAAAGCCGCATCGCCGAGACGTATCGCGCGATCGCCCGGCGCGTCGCGATTTCGATTGCCGAGCGCCAGCGCGACATGACGTCGAAGTTCCCGAGCATCGTCGTGCAGAACACCTGACGCCGGTCGTCTGGACGTGTCTTTCGCGAGCCTTGTGCGGTGCGGCTCGCGGTATCATGTCGCCTTCGAAGCGCGGCAACGTGGACGCACGGGGCGTCGGCGGGCCGCCAAGAGGATCGCATGAGAGACAGATTCGACGGGAGGGCGCTCGCCGCCTTGTTCGCCACGGCCGCATGCAGCGTTGCGCTGAGCGGTTGCGGCATCATCTTCCAGAATCACGAGAAAATCGCGGACGCCACGCTGAAGCCCACGCCCGGCAACACGGCGCGGGGCACCATCACGCTGATCGAGCGATCGGACGGCGTCCAGGTCACTTACAGCATCACCAACATGCCGCCTAACAGCGATCACGCGTTGCAGGTGCACGAACGCGGCGACTGCATCGCCGTGAACGGGGCCGACGCAAGCCCGGTCTTCGCGCTGCCGGGCGAACGGGCACGCGCGAGCGGGCGGCTCGAAGGCGAACTGGGCAACATTCACGCGGACGCCAACGGCACGGCCACGGGCTTCATCGTCGCGACGGACGTGTCGCTCGACGGCGTGCGCTCCGTTATCTCCCGCGCGATCATGCTGCATCGCGAAGCCACGGAGTCTTATACGATGAGCCCGCACAACGTAGGTCCGGCGCTTGCCTGCGGCGTGATCCGGCGCTGAGCGCGCCGGCCGAACAGCCGGCTTCGTGCCGCACTTCATTCGCGTAAAATACGCGCTTCGTTTTTATCATTCGTCTCTCGTCTGGCCCGGCCGGGTCATGCGCCGTTTCACCGAAGGCCTGCGGTCTGATCGTGCGATCGCAAGCTGCAACGCTGGGTAGCGTTCCTATGAGCATCAAGTCCGACAAGTGGATTCGGCGCATGGCCGAAGAGCACAAGATGATCGAGCCGTTCGTGCGCGATCAGGTGCGCGTGGCCGAGGACGGCCGCAAGATCGTGAGCTACGGAACGTCGAGCTACGGCTACGACATCCGCGTGGCCGACGAATTCAAGATCTTCACGAACATCAATTCCACCATCGTCGATCCCAAAGCGTTCGACGAGAAATCGTTCGTGGACTTCAAGGGCGACGTCTGCATCATTCCGCCGAACTCGTTCGCGCTCGCACGCACCGTCGAGTATTTCCGCATTCCGCGCTCGTGCCTGACCGTGTGCCTCGGCAAGTCGACTTACGCGCGCTGCGGAATCATCGTGAACGTGACGCCGTTCGAGCCGGAATGGGAGGGCTACGTCACGCTCGAATTCTCGAATACGACACCTTTGCCTGCGAAGATTTACGCGAACGAGGGCGTAGCCCAGGTTCTGTTCTTCGAAAGCGACGAGATTTGCGAGACGTCCTATGCGGATCGCGGGGGCAAGTACCAGGGGCAGCACGGCGTGACGCTGCCGAAGACCTGAGCCTCGCATCGTCAGACACGCGCACGCAGTTGAAAGACCGCTGATCCGATGCTCGGGCAGCGGTCGTTCCATTTGGAGATTCGCCTCATGAAGTTCCGCTTTCCCGTCGTCATCATCGACGAAGACTTTCGCTCCGAAAACATTTCGGGTTCCGGCATTCGCGCGCTGGCCGAGGCGATCGAGCGCGAAGGCGCCGAAGTGCTCGGCCTGACGAGCTACGGCGATCTCGCCGCGTTCGCGCAGCAATCGAGCCGCGCGTCGTGCTTCATCCTTTCGATCGATGACGACGAGCTGCTGCCTTACGCCGACAACGTCGTCGTCGAAGGCGATACGCCCGAGCTGGCCTCGGCGATCGTCGCACTGCGCGCGTTCATCGACGCCGTGCGCCGCCGCAACGCCGACATTCCCATTTTCCTGTACGGCGAAACGCGCACGTCGCGGCATCTGCCGAACGACATCCTGCGCGAACTGCACGGCTTCATCCACATGTTCGAGGACACGCCGGAGTTCGTCGCGCGTCACGTCATCCGCGAGGCGAAGGTGTATCTCGATTCGCTCGCCCCGCCGTTCTTCAAGGAACTGGTGCAGTACGCGGAAGAGGGTTCGTACTCGTGGCATTGTCCGGGGCATTCGGGCGGCGTCGCGTTCCTGAAGAATCCGCTCGGGCAGATGTTCCATCAGTTCTTCGGCGAGAACATGCTGCGCGCGGACGTGTGCAACGCGGTGGAGGAACTCGGCCAGTTGCTCGATCACACCGGGCCGGTTGCGGCGTCCGAGCGCAACGCGGCGCGCATCTTCAGCGCGGATCACCTGTTCTTCGTGACGAACGGCACGTCGACGTCGAACAAGATCGTGTGGCACGCGACGGTCGCACCGGGCGATATCGTCGTCGTGGACCGCAACTGCCACAAGTCGATCCTTCACGCGATCACGATGACGGGCGCAATCCCCGTGTTCCTCACGCCGACGCGCAATCACTTCGGCATCATTGGTCCTATTTCGCGCAACGAGTTCAAGCCCGAGGTCATTCGCAAGAAGATCGAAGAGAACCCGTTCGCCCGCGAAGTGCTGGCGAAGAATCCGAAGGTGAAGCCGCGCATCCTGACCATCACGCAGAGCACGTATGACGGCGTGATCTACAACGTCGAGATGATCAAGGACCTGCTCGGCGACATGCTCGACACGCTGCATTTCGACGAAGCGTGGCTGCCGCACGCGGAGTTCCATTCGTTCTATCAGGACATGCACGCGATCGGCGCGGGCCGGCCGCGCACCGGCGCGCTGGTGTTCGCGACGCACTCCACGCACAAGCTGCTCGCCGGCATCTCGCAGGCGTCGCAGATTCTCGTGCAGGACAGCGAGAACAGCACGTTCGACCGTCATCGCTTCAACGAGGCGTATCTGATGCATACGTCGACGTCGCCGCAGTACGCGATCATCGCGTCGTGCGATGTCGCCGCCGCGATGATGGAAGCGCCCGGCGGCCCGGCGCTCGTGGAGGAATCGATTGCGGAGGCGCTCGATTTCCGCCGCGCGATGCGCAAGGTCGACGCCGAATACGGCGACGACTGGTTCTTCAAGGTCTGGGGCCCGGACGCGCTGGCCGAGGAAGGCATCGGCGATCGCGAGGACTGGATGCTGAAACCGAACGACCGCTGGCACGGCTTCGGCCCGCTCGCGGAAGGCTTCAACATGCTCGACCCGATCAAGGCGACGATCATCACGCCGGGGCTCGATGTCGACGGCGAGTTCGGCGACACCGGCATTCCGGCCGGCATCGTGACGCGCTACCTGGCGGAGCACGGCATCATCGTGGAGAAGACGGGGCTTTATTCGTTCTTCATCATGTTCACGATCGGCATCACGAAGGGCCGCTGGAACTCCATGGTCACCGAGCTTCAGCAGTTCAAGGACGACTACGACAACAATCAGCCGCTGTGGCGCGTGCTGCCGGAATTCGTCGCGCAGCATCCGTCGTATGAGCGCATCGGCTTGCGCGATCTGTGCCAGCAGATCCACAGCGTGTATCGCGCGAACGACATCGCGCGTCTCACGACCGAGATGTATCTGTCGAGCATGGAGCCGGCGATGAAGCCGTCCGAAGCGTACGCGAAGCTCGTTCACCGCGAGATCGACCGCGTGCCGATCGACGAACTCGAAGGCCGCGTGACGAGCATTCTGCTCACGCCGTATCCGCCGGGCATTCCCCTTTTGATTCCGGGCGAGCGCTTCAATCGCACGATCGTCGATTACCTGCGTTTCGCGCGTGAGTTCAACGAGCGCTTCCCGGGCTTCCATACGGATATCCACGGGCTCGTTGGCGAGATGATCAACGGGCGTATCGAGTATTTCGTCGATTGCGTGCGTGATTGACGCCTTCGCTCCATATGCTGCAAATGAAAACGGCCCGCGAGGGCCGTTTTTTTATCGCTGAAGGGCTGCGATGCGTCAGATCAGGCCTTCGGCCTTCATTGCCGCTTGAACCGCAGCGCGTGCACCCACGCGCGACTGATAAGCGACCAGCGCCGGCCACTTGTTCAGGTCGAGATCGATGTGCTGCGCCCAGCTAAGCACGGTGAAGAGATACGCATCGGCGATGCCGAATTCACTGCCGAGCAGGAACTGCTTGTCGTCGATGTGCTTCGCGACGTAAGCCAGACGGCGCTCGAGATTGGCCATCGCTGCCGCTTTCCAGTCGCTCGACGCGGCCGGATTGAAGAACGGCGAGAAGTTCTTGTGCAGTTCGGTGCCGATGAACGTGAGCCATCCTTGCAGGCGATAGCGCGCCATCGCGTCGGCGAGCGGCGCCAGATGCTTCGCGGGAACCTGATCGGCGATGTACTGCATGATCGCCGGGCCTTCGGTCAGCAATTCGCCGTTATCGAGTTGCAGCGCGGGCACGTAGCCTTTTGCGTTGATCGTAGTGAAATCCGCGCCGCTTGCGGTCAGCTTCGTTTTCAGATCGACTGCTTCGATCTCGTACGGCAGACCGGACTCTTCAAGAACAATGTGCGATGCAAGCGAGCATGCGCCGGCTTTGTAAAACAGTTTCATTCGAATCTCCAAGTGAATCGCGGAGCATTATGAACGATTCGAATTGGAGCGGGCAGTGACGGGTGAGGAATGGTTCATGTCGTCGGGCGAAATGATGGGTGATGAGAAGCGGTGCGCGTGAGCGTAGCGGAAGCAGGGACGACCTCACCAAACGCCTCGTCAACCCGCCTCGCCTCCACCGCTAATCAACGATAAACATCCGCGACGGCTCCCGCGCGGCGGGCGGCGCGGAAGCAAACCCCGGATCGGCCGCCATATCGTGCAGCGCGGCTTCGAGCGTCGCGCATATCGCGCTCAGCGCGAGATCGTTCTCCTCCAGCCCGAACGGGTCTTCGATCTGCGCGGCGATCGCTTCGAGCGCCATGAATGCGTACGCCACCAGCAGCGCGAAGAGCGGCGTCAGCAGGCCCGCGCCATCGACGAGGCCGAACGGCAGCAGAAAGCAGAACACGTAGATCGTGCGATGGATCATCACCGAGTACGAAAACGGCAGCGGCGTCGATGCAAGCCGCTCGCATCCGCCGACGACCACCGACAGCGCATTCAGGTTGTGATCCATCGCGAGCACCGCGTAGCCATCGAGCGACGCTTCGCGCTTGCGCTCCGCGATCCACTCGCCGAGCCACAGCAGGATCGTCGCGGGCTTGTATTGCGCGGCGTCCACCCGCGCGAGCAATTCGGGCGGCAGGCGCGGCGCGAGATCGGCGGACGCATCGGTGCCGCGCAACTGGTGCCGCAGCGCATGTGCGAAGCCGCCGATCGCGGCGAGAAAGCGCCGTGTCGCTTCCGTATCGCGCGGATGCTGCAACGCCAGCGCCTGCCGCGCGAGCGAACGCGCCGTAATCAGCAGCGATCCCCATAGCTTGCGGCCTTCCCACCAGCGGTCATAGCTCGCGCTGTTGCGAAAGCCGAGAAACACCGCGAGCGCGATCCCGACGAGCGCGAACGGCGGCGTGCCGAGCCCGATCGGATAGTGGCGCATGTGGTCGTGCATGAAGATCGCCGCGACCGACAGCGCGAAGATCAGCCCGAGGCGCGGCAGCAATTGCGGCAGCACGGAGCCGCGCCAGACGAACAGCATGCGGAACCAGTGCAGCTTGGGGCGAATGATCATGATGGAGCGCCAGGGACGATCACGCGATTATCCCGAAATGCCGGCGATCGCGTGGCGACAAAAAAGGCCGTCGAATCCGACGGCCCTTCATGCAATGCTTCGATGCAAGCGCGCGTTCAGAGCGCCGCCCGCGCAGCCTTCGCCGCCGCGCGCACCTGGTCCGGCGCGGTTCCGCCCGGATGATTGCGGCTCGCGACCGAGCCTTCGAGCGTCAGATAGCTGAACACGTCTTCGCCGATCAGATGCGCGACGTTCGGCAACTCGATGCGCATCGCGTCGAGCGACAGGTCCGCGAGATCGCAGCCGCGATCGTCACAGATGCGCACCGCGTGCGCGACGGCTTCGTGCGCGTCGCGGAAGGGCAGGCCGCGCTTCACGAGATAGTCCGCGAGATCGGTGGCCGTCGAGAAGCCTTGCAGCGCCGCAGCGCGCATCGCTTGCGGCTTGACCGTGATGCCGGCCGCCATCTCCGAAAAAATGCGCAGCGTATCGGCGACGGTATCGACCGTATCGAAGAGCGGTTCCTTGTCTTCCTGATTGTCCTTGTTGTACGCGAGCGGCTGGCCCTTCATCAGCGTCAGCAGCGCCATCAGGTGCCCGTTCACGCGACCCGTCTTTCCACGTGCCAGTTCGGGCACGTCGGGATTCTTCTTCTGCGGCATGATCGACGAGCCGGTGCAGAAGCGATCCGCGAGATCGATGAAGCCGACGCGCGGGCTCATCCACAGCACCAGTTCTTCCGAGAAGCGCGACACGTGCGTCATCACGAGCGCGGCCGCCGCCGTGAATTCGATTGCGAAGTCGCGGTCGGACACGGCGTCCAGCGAATTGGCGCAAATGCCGTCGAAGCCGAGCGACGCCGCTACCGCTTGACGGTCGATCGGATAGCTCGTCCCCGCGAGCGCCGCCGCGCCGAGCGGCAGGCGATTCACGCGCTTGCGGCAATCGCGCATGCGTTCGGCATCGCGCGAGAACATCTCGACGTAGGCGAGCAGGTGATGCCCGAATGTCACCGGCTGCGCGACCTGCAAATGCGTGAAGCCGGGCATGATCGTGTCGGCATGCTTCTCGGCCATGTCGATGAGCGCGCCGCGCAGGTCCGTCAGCAGGCCGCCGATGCGGTCGATCTCGCCGCGCAGCCACAGGCGGATGTCGGTCGCAACCTGATCGTTGCGAGAGCGGCCGGTGTGCAGGCGCTTGCCGGCATCGCCGATCAACGCCGTCAGACGCGCCTCGATGTTCAGGTGCACGTCTTCCAGGTCCAGCTTCCACTCGAACTCGCCGCGTTCGATTTCGCCCTTGATCTGCGCCATGCCGCGCTCGATGGCCGCGAGGTCATCGACGCTGAGGATCTTCTGCGCGGCCAGCATGGATGCGTGCGCGAGCGAGCCTTGAATGTCGACGAGCGCAAGCCGCTTGTCGAAAAACACCGACGACGTATAGCGCTTGACGAGCTCCGACATCGGCTCGGAGAAGCGAGCCGACCAGGCTTCGCCTTTTTTGTGGAGTTGGGACGTCATGGTGATGTTGTCAGCGGTTGGAGCGGCTTTGCGTCAAGCCGGAAGACGAAGATTTTAACATTCGGGACTATTCCGACCCGACCAGAATCACCAGCTTCAGATCCTCGCGATGCGCGGGCTTGAACGTGATCTGATTGAAAACGATGCGCCCGCGCACCGGATGCTGAAACGCGCGCTCGCCGCCTTCGCGCTCGAAGACGTCCTGCGAGGCCCAATAGCGTGCGAAGGCATCGCTGGCGGCTGTCAGCGAATCGATCAGCGCGCGCGTGGGCGGGTCGTTCAGGTGACGGATGGAATCGGCGCGAAATTCGGCGGCGAGCCGCCGCGCGCGCGTTTCCCAATCGACGATCAATTCCCGCGCGGCCATCGACGTGAACGTGTACGCCAGCAGATTGCGGTCGTGCTCGCCGTCGAGCCAGCCGACGAACAGCTCGGCGGCGGGCGCGTTCCAGCGCAGCGCGTTCCACTGGCGGTCGAGCACGTAGGCGGGCGCGCCGATCAGCCCGACCGTCTGCAGCAGCGCGGCCGGCACGTCCTGCGCGGCCGGGTCGGGCTCGGCGGGATCGCGCTGGGCGGCGAGCTCGAACAGGTAAGCCCGCTCGGCGCGCGACAGTTGCAGCGCGACCGCGATGCGCGCGAGGGCATCGGCGGAAGCGGACACCGGGCGGCCCTGCTCGATCCACGTGTACCACGTCGGGCTCACGCCGCAGAGCTGCGCGACTTCCTCGCGCCGCAGCCCGGGCGTGCGGCGGCGCGGTCCCGGCGGCAAGCCGACGGCGAGCGGCGACAGGCGTTCGCGATGCGTGCGGATGAAATCGCCGAGTGCGCGGGCAGGCGTCTCGGGCAACGGCTCGGAAGAGTTTTTCTCAGCGTTCATTCAGACTTCGACAGGTGGTTCCGATACCAGAATATCTACTCAACTTGTACTGGTACCAGGCGGGCTCTATTGTAGCGGCAGGCACTTCAGCCCACGACAAAACGGAGCCCACGATGAAACACCACGAACAGGTCGCCGACGCCTTTGGCTCGACCGCCGCTGCGTATCTCACGAGCCAGGTTCACGCGACCGGCGCGGACTTGCAGAACCTCGCCGCGACCTTCGCGGCCACCTGCGGCAACGCGACGGTGCTCGACATGGGCTGCGGCGCGGGTCACGCGAGCTTCGCGATCGCCCCGCATGTGCGGGAAGTGGTGGCGTACGACATCGCGCCGCAGATGCTCGCCACGGTCGATGCCGCCGCGAAGGAACGCGGCCTCGCGACGATCCGCACGCAGCAGGGCGCCGCCGAGACGCTGCCGTTCGACGATGCATCGTTCGACTGGGCCGTGAGCCGCATGAGCGCGCATCACTGGCGCGACGTGCCGCGCGCGCTCCGGGAAGCGCATCGCGTGCTGAAACCGGGCGGGCGGCTGAAGTTCATCGATATCGCGGGCATCGACGATCCGCTTTACGACACGCATATCCAGGCGATCGAATTGCTGCGCGACGCGTCGCACATTCGCGACTATCGCGCGGACGAGTGGATCGCGATGCTCGACGCAGCCGGTTTCGACGCGCAGGTGACCGAGCGCTGGCGCATTCCGCTGGAATTCGAAGCGTGGGTAGCGCGGATGCGCACGCCGCCGGAGCGCGTGACCGCGATCCGCTCGATGTGGACGAGCGCGCCCGACGAAGTGCGCCAGTACTTCAGCGTGCAGGACGACTGCTCGTTCGAACTGGACGCGTTGATGATCGAGGCGAAGCGCCGCAACTGACGCGTTCGCCCCGGCGGGATCGTCAGCCCGTATTGCGCAAGCCTGCCGCGATCCCGTTGATCGTCAAATGAATGCCGCGCCGCAGCCGCACGTTCTGGTCTCCCGAGCGATGACGCTTGAGCAGTTCCACTTGCAGGTGATTCAGCGGATCGAGATACGGAAAGCGGTTCTTGATCGATCGCGCGAGCAGCGGGTTGTCGGCAAGCCGCTCGCTCTTGCCGGTGATTTCCCCGAGCACGCGGCAGGTGCGCTCGTGTTCGGCGACGATCCGCTCAAACACGAGCTTGCGCAGCTTCTTGTCGCTGACAAGCTGCGCATAGCGCGAGGCCACCGCGAGATCGGTTTTCGCGAGCACCATGTCCATGTTCGACAGCAGGTTCTGAAAGAACGGCCACGTCTTGTGCATCTTGCGCAGCGTGGCAAGGCGCTTCGCGCGGTCGGCGTCGGATGCGGCCTGATCCAGATAGGCCGTGACCGCGCTGCCGAAGCCGTACCAGCCCGTCAGCAGCAAGCGGCACTGTCCCCATGAGAAGCCCCACGGAATCGCGCGCAAATCCTCGATCTTGCGATGCTTCGGGTCCTGCAGCTTGCGCGACGCCGGCCGGCTGCCGATGTTCAGCTCCGCGATTTCCGCAATCGGCGTCGACGAGAAGAAGTAATCGGTGAAGCCGGGCGTCTCGTAGACGAGCGCGCGATATGCGGACATCGCCGCATCGGAAAGCGTCTGCATCGTCGCTTCGAACTTCGGCAAATCGGCAGGCGCGTTTTCGTGCGGCAGGAGCGTGGCTTCGAGCGTCGCGGCGACGACCGTTTCCAGATTGCGCCGCCCGATTTCCGGGTTGCCGAACTTGCTCGCGATGACTTCGCCTTGCTCGGTCAGGCGAATCTGGCCGTCGACGGTGCCGGGCGGCTGCGACAGGATCGCCTGATAGGTCGGGCCGCCGCCGCGTCCGACGGTGCCCCCGCGCCCGTGGAACAGCCTGAGCGTCGTGCGCCGCTGCTTGAACAACGCGACGAGCGCCAGTTCCGCGCGATACAGCTCCCAGTTCGACGTGAGAAAGCCGCCGTCCTTGTTGCTGTCCGAATAGCCCAGCATGACTTCCTGCTCGCCGCCCTGATTCTCGATGAGCGCATCGACGCCCGGCAGCGAGAAGAGATCGCCCATGATGACGGGCGCATTGCGCAAGTCCGCGATCGTCTCGAAGAGCGGAATTACCATGAGGCCATCGCGCGCGGGATCGTTGTCGCTGCCGAGACAGCCTTGCAGGACGCCGGTTTCCTTCTGCAGCAGCATCACTTCCAGCAGGTCGCTGACGGTTTCCGTGTGGGAAATGATGTAGTTGCGCACGGCGCGCGTGCCGAATTTCTCGCGGGTCACGCGCGCCGCTTCGAGCACGCCGAGTTCGCTCGTCGCGAGGTCGGAATAGCGCGCATAGGGCAGACGCAGCGGACGCGGCTGCGCCAGTTCCTTCAACAGCACGCGGCGCTTGTCTTCCTCCGAAAGCGCCGCGTAGTCCTGCTCGACGCCGCCGCGCGACAGCAGTTCCGCGACGACGGCTTCGTGGATGTCCGAACTCTGCCGCAGATCGATGCTCGCGAGATGGAAGCCGAACACTTCCGATGCCCGCGCGAGCGGCGACAGGCGCAGCGACGACAGGGACGCGCCGTGATGCTCCGCGAGCGAATCGATCAGCACGTGCAGATCGCGCGTGAACTCGGCGGCGTCGGCGTAGGGCGTCGCGCGGATCGGCGTCGCGCCGCGTCCCGCGCTGCGCACGGACACCGCGCCCTCGCCGAGCCGCACGCGCGCGCTCGCGGCGAGCCGCGTGTAGATGCCGATCAGCGCCCGGCGGTACGGCTCGTCCGTGCGATGCGGCGAGCGGTCCGGCGACGCATCGGCGAGTGCCTGCAGCGCCGCGCTCGATCCGGACAGCAGCTCCGACACCGACAACTCTGCGCCCAGCTTGTGAACTTCTTCGAGATAGTGTTCGAAGATGACGGTCGCCTGCCGGGTGATCGCGTTTTCGAGCGTCTCGGCGGTGACGTTCGGATTGCCGTCGCGGTCGCCGCCGATCCAGCTTCCCATCTGGAAGAACGGCGGCAGGCGCGCGGGCAGGCCGTGCTCGGCGAGCGCGGCTTCGATATCGGCGTAAAGCGCGGGAATTTCCTGCAGAAAGGTCGCGCGATAGTAGGACAGCGCGTTTTCGATCTCGTCGGCAACGGTCAGCCGCGCATCGCGCAGCATGCGCGTCTGCCACAGCGACGTCACGCGCGCGCGCAGCACCGCTTCGTTCCGCGCACGTTCGCGGGCGGTCAGTTCCTGATCGCGCTCGGCGAGCAGCCGCGCGATGTCGTGCTGCGCATCCAGAATGCTCTTGCGCTGCACTTCGGTCGGATGCGCGGTGAGGACGGGGACGATCAGCGCGTCATCGAAGAACTTCTGCAGCAACTTGCGCGTCGCGCTGACGTTCTTCTGTTCGCGCATCCGCTCGATGGCATAGGCGATTGCGCCGGGCCGCGGCGCGGTGCCCGCGAGCGCGTGAATGCGCCGGCGGCGGTTGTGATGCCGGTCTTCCGCGATATTCGCCAGGTGCGAGAAATAGCTGAACGCGCGCACGACACTCACCGTCTGCTCCGGCGACAGCGCGCGCAGGCGTTTTTCCAGCGCCTGCGACGCATCGACATCGTCTTCGCGGCGGAATTTCACGGCGGTCTGACGGATGGTCTCGACCATGTCGAACACGGCGTCGCCTTCCTGCTCGCGCAACACTTCACCGAGCAGCCGGCCGAGAAAGCGGATGTCCTCGAAGAGCGGGCGGTCCTTGTCGTCGCGGGCGCGGTTCGTGGGCTTCGCGCGTTCGGCGGACGTTTCGTCGATGACGGCGTCGGCCTTCGGCTTCTTGCGCGGTGCCACGGGGTCGGATTTCTTCGATGGCTTCGCCTCGAACGCGAGCGGCGCGTCAGAGGATGAGTCAGGCAATGCGCCGTTGCTGCTGGCCGGGCGGGCCGATGCGGAAGACGTCACGTTGGATTCCTCTTTGATGCAAGCCAGAGAACATCGGCAGACGCGGCGGCCGGGGCCGGCGTCCTGGGCGTGTCATGCGGATCAGCGAAAGCGGACGTGCTCGAAGCGCGGTGTGGCGGCGCACGTGTCTCCCCGTGCCGCGGCCACGCACGGCGCCGACCTCGCAGGCGCTCGGAAAGGCGCACCAGACAAGGCTCCGGCGTGCCGCCCGCGCCAAATGGACCCTGGCGTGCGTGCTACCATTATTCGTTATTTCATCCCGTCATTCGATCGAGCATCAATGAATTCCGAGACGCATTCAACGACACCGCCCGCCACGCTCATCATCGCGTCGAGGGAAAGCCGGCTCGCCATGTGGCAGGCCGAGCACGTGCGGTGTGCGCTGCACAAATTATATCCATCTTGCGACGTCAAAATTCTCGGAATGACGACGCGCGGCGATCAGATTCTGGATCGCACGCTGTCCAAAGTCGGCGGCAAGGGCCTCTTCGTGAAGGAACTCGAAGCGGCGCTCGCCGAAGGGCGCGCCGATCTGGCCGTGCATTCGCTGAAGGACGTGCCGATGCGATTGCCAGACGGCTTCACGCTCGGCGCGATTCTCGAACGCGAAGATCCGCGCGATGCCTTCGTGTCGCCGCATTACGCATCGCTGGCGGAACTGCCGGCGGGCAGCGTCGTCGGCACGTCGAGCCTGCGCCGCGAAGCGATGATCCGCGCGCGCTTCCCGCATCTCGAAGTGCGGCCGTTGCGCGGCAATCTGGACACGCGCCTCGGCAAGCTGGATCGCGGCGACTATGCAGCCATCATTCTCGCGGCGGCGGGACTCAAGCGGCTCGGCATGGAAGGGCGCATCCGCGCGTTGCTCGATGCGTCGGAGAGTCTGCCGGCTGCCGGTCAGGGCGCGCTCGGCATCGAGATTCGCGCGGACCGCGCCGATCTCGCCGCGTGGCTCCAGCCGCTGCACGATGAAGCGACCGCGCTCGCCGTCGAAGCGGAACGCGCGGTGTCGCGGGCGCTCGGCGGAAGCTGCGAAGTGCCGCTCGCCGCGTACGCGCATTGGCGTGACGACGCGCTCTATCTGCGCGGCGCGGTATCGCTGCCCGATGGCAAGCGCGTGCTGCGCGCCGAAGAGCACGTGCGCGCGCCCGATCTCGCGGGTGCGCTCGCGCTCGGCCAGCGCGTGTCGGCGGACCTGGAGGCGCAAGGCGCGATGGACATCGTCAACGCGCTCTCGACGATGAGCCGCGCCGACGCGCCCAACGTGGCCCCGGCGCAGAACGACCGAGTGCCGCCGTCGGCGGCGGACCCGTCCTGATGGCGAGCCAGCGCCGCGCCACCGTCGTCATCACGCGGCCGGCCGGGCAGTCGTCGGGGCTCATCGAGCGGCTTCATCGCGCGCAGTTCGATGCGTTCGAATTTCCGCTAATCGACATTGCCCCCGTCGCCGACGATGCCCCGCTGCGCGCCGCCCTCGACGAACTCTACGGCCCCGAGCGTTACGCGCTCGTCGTGTTCGTTTCCCCGAACGCCATCGATCACGCGTTCGGCCGCCTGTTCGCGCCGTGGCCGGCGGACGTGCCGGTGGCCGTGGTCGGGCCGGGCAGCGTTGCGGCGCTCGCGCGGCAAGGCGTGAGCGCGCCGGGGCATCGCGTGATCAGTCCATCGGCGGAGCATGCCGATCCGCGTTTCGATTCCGAGGCGCTCTACGCGGCCATCGAAGCGCACTTTGGCGCGAACGGGCTCGAAGGCAAGCGCGTGCTGATCGTGCGCGGCGACGGCGGGCGTGAGTGGCTCGCCGACCGCCTCGCGGAAGCGGGCGCGCGCGTCGAGAAAGCGGCGGCGTACCGGCGTCTGTTGCCGGAGCCGTCGATGCAGAAGTGGGAGCGCATCCACACGCTGCTCGCCGGCGAACCGCACGCGTGGCTGCTGACCAGCTCGGAAGGCGTGCGCAATCTCGACGAACTCGCACGCGAGCATCTCACCGCCGACGAAATCGCCCGGCTGAAGCGTGCGCCGGTGCTCTGCCCGCATCCGCGCATCGCCGAAGCCGCGCGCCAGACGGGTTTTGATAGGATTACGGTGTCCGGCGCCGGCGATGAGCGCATCGTGGAGGCGCTGGAAACCTTGTTTCCGCAGGATGCCGCCGCGCAGCCGCGTAGCGCCGGAGCATCGACATCGTCATCGGCGGCTGTATCGACGGACAACACACCGGCCCATTCGCCGGACAACTCACCGGCCCATCAACCGGCTCAATCACGCATGACTGATTCGAACGATTCCAAGAAAGCTTCACCTCAGCCGAACGTGACACCGCCGCTGCCTCCCAACACGCCGTTCACGCCCTACGAGCAGCAGAAGCGGCGGGGCAACGCGGGCACCGTATTGTTGTGGTTCGTCGTCGCCATCGTGGCGATTGCCGCGGGCGCGGGCGGTTACGCGCTGAACCGCAAGGTCGACCGCAAGGAACAACAACTGACGCAGCGCGTCGCGCAGGCCGATGCGCAAAACGCCGATTTGCGCGCGAAGGCCGAACAGGCCGCGAACGCAACCGGCGCGCTCAACACGCAGATCATCCAGTTGCAAGGCAAGCTCAACGATGCCGAAGCGCACAGGCAGGCGTTGCAGCAGCAGTATCAGGACCTCGCGAGCAATCGCGACGACTGGACGCTGGCTGAAGTCGAGCAGATTCTGTCGAGCGCGAGCCAGCAGCTGCAACTGACCGGCAACGTGCAGCTCGCGCTGTTCGCGCTCGAGAGCGCCGACACGCGCCTCGCCGCCACGACCGGCCCGCAAGTGGTGTCCATCCGCAAGGCCATCGCGCAGGACATGGACAAGCTGAAAGCCGCGCCGACGACCGATCTCACCGGCCTCGCCATCAAGCTCGATACCGCCATCGAACAGATCGACGGGCTGCCGCTAGCAGGCGAAGCGCCGATCGAGCGTGCGCGCGCACAGGCCGCGACGCCCGCCGATAGCGCGTCGATCGCGGCGGCCACCGGCGAGCCGCGCTGGAAAGTGCTGTGGCGGCAGATCACGACCGGCATCGGGCAGCAGCTGGCGAGTCTCGTGTCGGTGCGGCGCATCGACAACGCCGACGCCATGCTCACGTCGCCCGATCAGGGCTACTTCGTGCGCGAGAACGTGAAGCTGCGGCTGTTGTCCGCGCGGCTGTCCTTGCTGTCGCGCAGCGAACCGACGCTCAAGTCCGATCTCCAGGCCGCCGACGCGTCGCTGGCCCGCTACTTCGATCCGTCGTCGAAGAAAGTGCAGGCCGTGCGCGAGCTCGTGAAGCAGGTCGAACAGGCGTCGCTCGCGGTCGCCGTGCCGAACCTGAACGCGAGCCTCGCCGCCGTGCACCAGTTCAAGCGAGGCGGATGATGACGATTCGTGGACTCATCTGGCTCGCGCTGCTGTTCGCGGTCGCGGTGATCGTCGCGACGGTCGGCGGTTTCAACGGCGGACAGGTTCTGTTCGTGGTGCCGCCTTATCGCGTGGACCTGTCGCTGAACCTGTTCGCGGTGGCGCTCGTCGTGCTGTTCATCGTGCTCTATGCGCTGATTCGCGCGGCGCGCGGCGTGTGGAAGATGCCGGAGCGCGTCGCCGCGTACCGGGCGCGCAGCCGTCTTGCAAAGGCGAATGCGTCCTTGCGCGACGCCATCGGCCATCTGTACGCGGGCCGCTTCTCGAAGGCGGAGAAAGCCGCCCGCGATGCGCTTTCCGTCGATGCCAACAAGGGCGCCGCGGGTCTCGTCGGGGCGCACGCGGCGCATCGGCTGCATGAATACGCGCGCCGCGACGAATGGCTCACGCACGTCACCGGCGCAGACTGGCAGGATGCCCGCCTCATGGCCACCGCCGACATGCGCGCCGATGGCCGCGACGCGGATGGCGCGCTCGTCGCGTTGACGGAAATGCAGGCGCAGGGCGGCCGGCGCATCCACGCGCAGCAGATCGCGTTGCGCGCCCAGCAGCAGTTGAAGAACTGGGGCGAAGTGCTCAAGCTCGTGCGGATGCTGGAGAAGCGCGAGGCGCTGCATCCGGCGGTCGCGGTGCGGCTGCGTCAGGTTGCGGCGGAGAATCTGTTGCGCGATCGCCGGCACAATCCCGACGCGCTGCTCGAATTCTGGCAGTCGCTGTCGGTGACGGAGCGCCAGTCGCCGCGTCTCGCCGATCTTGCCGCCGAACTGCTGATCGCGCTCGATCGCCGTGCTGAAGCGAAGAAGATCGTCGAAGACGCGCTCGCGCATAACTGGGACGCGCGCCTGTTGCGGCGTTATCCGGATTGCATCGTCGGCGGCGACGCGGTCCCGCTGATCCAGCGCGCCGAAGCGTGGCAGAAGGAACGCACCGAGGACGCGGATCTGCTCTTCACGCTCGGCAGGCTCTGCTTGCATCAGCAGTTGTGGGGCAAGGCGCAGGCGTTCCTCGAATCGGCGCTGAAGCTGGCCGATAACGAACCGCTGAAGATTCGGACGCATCGCGCGCTGGCTCGTCTGCACGAGCAACTCGGCGATGCCGACAAGGCCGCCGAACACTATCGCGCGAGCGCACTGGCGATGAACGTCGTGTAAGACGAATTCCGAGCCGAAGTCCTTGAAAGCCGCAGGCGCGTGAACCGCCTGCGGCTTTTTCATTTCTCCGCGTCTGTCCGTTCGTTGCCGCACGGCCCGCGACCGCCGTAGCGTGATCTATTCTCATTCAGCCGCCGGGACAGTCGGCTAAAGGAGACGAAGTGAACAGACCGAACAGGCTTCGAACCGTGGCCGCGCGGGCGCTCGGTGTCTTGCTGTCGTGCGCCGTATCGTCGCCCGCTTTTGCGCAGACAAGCGCGCCGCAATGGACAGGCACATGGTCCGCCGCGCCCGCCGTGACCGGCGATCCCGGCTTCGACAACCAGACGATTCGCCAGATCGTGCACACGAGCATCGGCGGAACGGCGGCGCGTTTGCGGTTCTCCAATCTCTTCGGTACGCAGCCGGTGACCATCGGCAATGTGCATCTCGCGCAGCGGGCGAGCGGCGCGCAGACCGTCGCCGCGACCGATCGCGTCGCGACGTTCAACGGCCAGTCCTACGTGACGATACCGGCGGGCAACTCCGTGTCGAGCGATACGATCGCCTTCCCGGTGCCGACGCTCGGCGACATCGCCGTGAGCATTCACGTGCCGTCGAAGACGCCGCCGAATTCAACGGGACACGTCGCCGGATTGCAGGATGTCTATATCGCGCCCGGCGACGCAAGCGGCGATGCATCGTTCGCCGGCGGCGTCGCGAATGCGGCGGGCGAGCGATCGTATTACTTCCTGACCAATGTCGATGTGGTCAACGCGGGCGCGACGGGCGCGGTCGTCACGTTCGGCGCATCGATCACGGACGGCCTCTCGTCGGCGCCGAACACGAACGGGCGCTGGCCGAATCGATTGGCCGGGCGGCTCATCGGCGCGGGCATGAACGTGGGCGTGCTGAACCAAGGCATCAGCGGCAACAACTTCTTCTCGGATGGCGCTGCATCGGGCCAGGCGGGCCTCACGCGCTTCGGCCGCGACGTGCTGCAACAGGCCAACGTGAAGTGGGTCATCGTGTCCGACGATGCGGTGAACAACCTGATCGGCGGTGATCCGCCGACCGCCCAGCGGCTCGTCGACGCATTCCGCGAACTGATCGCGCAAGCGCACGCCGCGAACGTGAAGATCATCTGCTCGACGCTCACGCCGTTTCAGGGCGTTTCGCGATGGACGCCCGGCATCGAAAACACGCGGCAAGCGGTGAACGCCTTCCTGCGCGACAAATCCAGCGGATGCGATGGCCTGCTCGATCAGGCGCTCGCACTCGGCGGCGCGGGCATCGGCGCGAGCGCCTTCGCGGCAGCGTTCAATAGCGGCGACAATCTGCATCCGAACGATGCGGGCATGCAAGCCATCGCCGATGCGGCGAATCTCGGCTGGTTCGCCGCCTTGCCCGCCGTGCGCGCGCCGTCGGGCTGCGGCCGGCTCGCGCCGGGCGAAGGGCTATTGGTCGGGCAGACGCTCGCTTCGTGCGACGGACGATTCTCGCTGACGCTCGGCCGCGACGGTTATCTCGCCATCGTGGTCAACGGCGCGGCGATCTGGTCGTCGAGTGCGGCGGGAGCGCCGGGCGTCGCGATGCGTTTCGCGGAAGACGGCGCGCTGTCGCTCTACAACGCCAACGGCGCACGCGTGTGGCAGAGCACGAAAACGGATGCAGCCGGCTACGCCTACATGCAGCGCGACGGCAACCTCGTCGTCTATTCGACGGCCGGCAAGCCCGTCTGGGCCACCGGCACGGCGACCGGAGCGGCTCAGTAGGTGGGAACTGACGGATCGACCTGACGCGACCACGCGTCGATGCCGCCGTACAGATTGAAGATGTTCGTGAAGCCGCGCGATTCGAGGAACATGCCGACCTGGGCGCTGCGCGCGCCGTGATGGCAGATGCAGACGATCTGCGCGTCGTCGTCGAGTTCTTCGCTGCGCGCGGGAATGTCGCGCATCGGAATGGACACGATGTTGTCCATCTTCGCCGTCTGAAGCTCCCACGGTTCGCGCACGTCGAGCAGCACGGGAGCGGGGCGGGACGAATCGGCGAGCCACGCGGCGAGTTCGGAAGCGGAGAGATTCTGCATGGGAACGTGAGCGGACGATGATGATCCGCGGCGGCGGTGTCGCCGCGCCGCGGACCGGTTGACGTTCAGAACCTGAACGGCGAAGGATGCACCGCGTTCTTCAACGGCGCGACGAGCGTTTCGAACACATCGGACACGCGGAACTGCTTTTCGTCGACACGCGTGATGATCTGCGCCTTCATGACCGGCGCCGTGCCGACGAACGCCGCAATGCGCCCGCCGATGCTCAGCTGCTCGAGAAATTCCTGCGGCATGATCGGCAGACCGCCCGACACGCAGATGACGTCGTACGGCGCGCCTTCGTTCCAGCCGCGCGCGCCGTCGCCTTCGACGACCTGCGCATTCGTCACGCCATTCGCGGCGAGGTTCTGCTTCGCGAATTCAGCCAGTTCCGGTGAGATTTCGACCGTCGTCACGCTGCGGCCGCGATGCGCGAGCAGCGACGCCATGTAGCCCGAGCCCGCGCCGATTTCGAGGACCGTTTCGGTCTTCTTCACCGCCAGTTCCTGCAGGATGCGCGCTTCGATCTTTGGCGCGAGCATGCGTTCGCCGCCCGGCAGCGGAATTTCGAGGTCCGCGAAAGCGATGTTGCGATAGGCGGCGGGAACGAAGTTCTCGCGCTTGACGATCGACAGCAGGTTCAATACGTCCTGGTCCAGCACATCCCACGGACGAATCTGTTGCTCGATCATGTTGAAACGCGCTTGCTCGATGTTCATTTTCTGTGTGCGTGTTGACGACCGGGAACATACGCCCCGATGCGCGGCGGGAAGCGGCGGAGCGGGGCGGATTGACTTCGCGATTGTAGCAAATCGATGCCTTTCGCCGCCCGCGCCGCGCGGGTCTAATGCGGCAGCCGGATATCGAACTTGAACGTGATGAGCCGCGCGACGAGGATGAACGCCGTCGACATCAGCACGTTATAGATCGGTTCGACGGCGAACTGCTCCAGCCCGATGTAGATCCAGCAGCCCGCGAACGCGCATACCGCGTAGGGCCGGGAATCGCGCAGGATCAGCGGGATTTCGTTGCACAGCACGTCGCGCATGATGCCGCCGAACACGCCGGTCGTGACGCCCATCATGGTCGCGGTGAAGACGGGCATCTGCGCGTCGAGGGCGATGGAGGTGCCCGACACGCTGAAGAGGCCGAGCCCGATCGCGTCGGTGACCAGAAGCGCGCGCTGGTCGAAGAGACGCGTCGTGACGCGCAGGAAATACGGCGCGAAGATCGCCATCGCGAAGATCGCGACCACGTATTCCTGATGCTCGACCCAGTAAAAGGGGCGGCGGGACAGCAGCACGTCGCGCACGGTGCCGCCGCCGAACGCGGTGGCGAGCGCGACGAGAAAGGCGCCGACCGCGTCGAGCCGGCGCTTCCTCGCTTCGATGAGGCCGGAGAGCGCATACGCGAAAATCGCGAACGCCTCCATGATGGAAATGGCGAGGGTGAGCCTGGGATGCACGTGCGTTCCGTTCAGCGGGTCTTGTCTTGTGGATGGTTGTGATGCCGCGGCGTGCCGCCCGGCTGCAGCAGCACGAGCACGGCCCCCGCGCCGCCGTCGTGCGGACGCGCCTGACAGAAGGCAATCACTTCGGCCTTCTGCACGAGCCACGCACGCACCTTGCCCTTCAGCACGGGATGCTTGCCGATCGAGCCGAGCCCTTTGCCGTGGATCACGCGCAGGCAGCGCAGCCCGCGTTTCACCGATTCGCGGATGAACTCGGCAAGCGCCTCGCGGGCTTCTTCTCGCCGCATGCCGTGCAGATCGAGTTGCGCCTGCACGATCCACGCGCCGCGCCGCAGTTTCTTCACGACTTCCTGACTGACGCCCGGCCGGTGATAGGAGAGCGTTTCATCGATGTCGAGCAGACTTTCGGGATCGTATTCGTCGGAGAGCGCTTCCTGCAGCACCGCTTCTTCGTCGCGCAGGCTTTGCAGCGGCAGCGGCGAGGGCGGCACGCGCGGCACGGTCGTGCGCGGCGGCGTCTTCAGCGGCTCGACCTCACCGATCGCGCGGCGAAAATCGTCCGCATCGGCGACCGCCTCGCGCTCGGCCCGCGCTGCCGCGATGCGTTGGGCCTGGCGCTGGTCCGCGTCGGCTTTGAGCGCCGTCTTCAGCGACGCGAGACCGGCAAGCCCTTCGCGCTTCACCGCCGCCGACACCTCGCGGGGATCGGCCGGCTTCTGCGCGGGCGCGACGGCGCGCGGCGCTTCCCGGCGGCGGGCTTTCGGTTCGTTCGGGTGCGGATGATTTTTGGGCATCGTTCGGCCAGAAGAGTCGGCTGCGGGTCAAAAGCAAGCGGCTGAGGACGGCATCGACGCGGCGCGCCGATTGTGCCACGGGCGCGGCCGCCGTCGCATGCGCGAAGCCGAAACGCGCGCAGCCATGCCGGGAAACAAAAAACGGGCCGTGGCCCGTTTTGTCGTCGAAACGCCGGTGTGGTCGGCGTCGCGAAGCGTCGAATGCAGCGCGCCGAATCCCATTTTAGCGGCCCGGCGCGCCGTATCGCTTGCCGTTCAACGATCCTTTTCGTGGCTCATCGAGTGCGGCGTGGGCGTTTCGTCGATGGCTTCGAGGTAACGCTGCGCATCGAGCGCGGCCATACAGCCGGTGCCGGCGCTCGTGATCGCCTGACGGTAGATGTGATCCTGCACGTCGCCCGCCGCGAACACGCCGGGGATGCTCGTCGCGGTCGCGTTGCCCGAGGTGCCGCCCTTCGTGATGATGTAGCCGTTCTTCATCTCGACCTGGCCGGTGAAGAGGTCGGTGTTCGGCTTGTGGCCGATCGCCACGAACACGCCTTGCAGCGCGATGTCGGTGGTTTCGCCGGTGCCGGTGTGCTTCACGCGCAGGCCGGTGACGCCCGATTCATCGCCCAGCACTTCGTCGAGCACGTGATTCCACTTGATGTCGACCACGCCTTCCTGTTCCTTGGCGAGCAGGCGGTCGATGAGAATCGGCTCGGCGCGGAACTTGTCGCGGCGGTGGATCACCGTCACCTTCTTCGCGATGCCCGACAGATACAGCGCTTCTTCGACCGCCGTATTGCCGCCGCCGATCACCGCGACTTCGCCGTTGCGATAGAAGAAGCCGTCGCACGTCGCGCACGCGGACACGCCCTTGCCCATGAACGCCTGTTCCGACGCCTCACCGAGATATTGCGCCGATGCGCCCGTCGAGATGATCAGCGAATCGCAGGTGTACTCGCCCGAATCGCCGATCAGCCGGAACGGCCGCTCGTTGAGCTTCGCGGTATGGATGTGGTCGAACACGATCTCGGTGTTGAAGCGGCGCGCGTGTTCCTCCATGCGCTGCATGAGTTCCGGACCCTGCACGCCCGAGGGATCGCCCGGCCAGTTTTCGACGTCGGTCGTGGTCATCAGCTGGCCGCCTTGCGCGAGGCCGGTGACGAGCAGCGGCGACAGGTTCGCGCGCGCCGCATAGACGGCGGCGGAGTAGCCGGCGGGGCCGGAACCGAGAATCAGCACTTTGGCGTGCTTGGGCGCGCTTTGGGATGAAGACATGGCGATGGTCCGTTATTGATGGTCTGGCGGAAGCCGAGGGGATGACGCCAGCGCAGCAAGTTCGACTTCCCGCGCGCGTCGCATTCCGATGACCCGTAGTTGGATGCAAGTCCCCGATTATAAAGGTCCGTGCGAAAGCGTTCCGAGTGAACCTTTCAATCGCATTGATAGGCTCGAGTCGCAGATTCGACGCAGAAACCCCACGCAAGCGGCATGTGAGGAGTGTTACAGGATGCAAGAACGCGGCCGTTTTTGCGCCTTTCCCCGCAATGCAGCGTTTACAATAGGCCACCGTTCGTACGGCCCCATGCGCCATCGGCGCTCATCCACCCAGGGCCGCAAAAAGCGACACCGAATCAATGGCAAAAGCATCCTATTCCGCGAGCCCGCAGGCGTTGCCGCACCGCATGTCGCGGCTCTTCACCGAGATTCGCTGGATTCTCCAGGTCGCACTCGGGCTGTTTCTCGTCATGGCGCTGATTTCCTACAGCCGCAAGGACCCGAGCTGGACCCACGCGGTGAGCGTCGATCGCATCTCGAACTGGGCCGGCCGCGTCGGCGCATACACGTCGGATATTCTGCTCCTCGTGTTCGGGCTGTCGTCGTACTGGCTCGTCGTGCTGCTCGGGCGGCGCATTATCGCGAATTACCGGCGCATCAGCGAGCCGGCGGCGCAGTCATCAAAGAACGATGAAGACGCGCCGCGCGACCGCACCTGGCTTGCCGAAGCGTTCGCGTTCGTGCTCGTGTTGCTCGCCAGCGACGGCATCGAGGCGCTGCGCATGTGGTCGCTCAAGGTGCCGCTGCCGCGCGCGCCGGGAGGCGTGGTCGGCGACCTGATCGCGCGTCATGTGTCGCATGCGCTCGGCTTCACCGGCGCCACGCTCTTTCTGCTGATCGCGCTCGCGATCGGGCTGTCGCTCTATTTCCGCTTTTCGTGGCTTTCCGTGTGCGAGAAGGTCGGCGAGGGCATTCTGAACGCGATCACCGGCGCGCAGCTGCGGCGCGAAGCCGGCCGCGACCGCAAGCTGGGCGAGGAAGCCGCGTCGAAGCGCGAGGGCAAGGTGGTGCGTTCGCGCGTCAAGCAGGAGGACCACGAGCCGGTCGTGATCGTGCCGCCGGTCGCGACGCCCGCGCGCTCCGAACGCGTCGAGAAGGAAAAGCAGGTTCCGCTGTTCGCCAACCTGCCGGGCGATTCCACATTGCCGGCCATCTCGCTGCTCGATCCGCCGCCGAAGGTGCAGGAAACCATCGCCGCGGATACGCTCGAATACACGTCGCGCCTGATCGAAAAGAAGCTGAAGGACTTCGGCGTCGAGGTGAGCGTGGTCGCGGCGTATCCGGGGCCGGTCGTCACGCGCTATGAGATCGAGCCGGCGACGGGCGTGAAGGGCAGCCAGATCGTCGGTCTGGCGAAGGATCTGGCGCGGTCGCTGTCGCTCGTGTCGATTCGCGTCGTCGAGACGATTCCGGGCAAGAATTTCATGGCGCTCGAATTGCCGAACCAGCGCCGGCAGACCGTCAAGCTCTCCGAGATTCTCGGCTCCGAGGTGTACGCGAACGGCGCTTCGCCGCTCACGATGGGTCTCGGCAAGGACATCGGCGGCAATCCGGTCTGCGCCGACCTCGCGAAGATGCCGCACCTGCTGGTCGCGGGCACGACGGGGTCGGGCAAGTCGGTCGGCATCAACGCGATGATCCTCTCGCTGCTCTACAAGGCGAGCGCGGATCAGGTGCGGCTCATCCTGATCGATCCGAAGATGCTCGAAATGAGCGTCTACGAAGGCATTCCGCATCTGCTGTGTCCGGTCGTCACCGACATGCGGCAGGCTGGTCACGCGCTGAACTGGGCCGTCGCCGAGATGGAGCGCCGCTACAAGCTGATGAGCAAGATGGGCGTGCGCAATCTCGCGAGCTTCAATACGAAGATCGACGAAGCGAAGAAGCGCGACGAGAAGATTCCGAACCCGTTCAGCCTGACGCCCGACGCCCCGGAGCCGCTGACGCGCCTGCCGCACATCGTCGTGGTGATCGACGAACTCGCCGATCTGATGATGGTCGTCGGCAAGAAGGTCGAAGAGCTGATCGCGCGGATTGCGCAGAAGGCGCGGGCCGCGGGCATCCATCTGATTCTGGCGACACAGCGGCCATCGGTCGATGTCATCACGGGCCTCATCAAGGCGAACGTGCCGACGCGCATGGCGTTCCAGGTGTCGTCGAAGATCGATTCACGCACGATTCTCGATCAGCAAGGCGCGGAGTCGCTGCTCGGCATGGGCGACATGCTCTATCTGCCGCCGGGCTCGGGGCTGCCGGTGCGCGTGCACGGCGCGTTCGTATCGGATGAGGAAGTGCATCGCGTCGTCGACAAGCTGAAGGAACAGGGCGAGCCGAACTACATCGAAGGCATTCTGGAAGGCGGGCTCGCGGGCGATGGCGACGAAGGCGCGGCCGGCGCGGGCGCGGGCTCGGCCGACGGCGAGGCCGATCCGCTGTATGACCAGGCCGTCGAAGTCGTCATCAAGAACAAGCGCGCTTCCATTTCGCTCGTGCAGCGGCATTTGCGCATCGGCTATAACCGGGCGGCGCGGCTTCTGGAACAGATGGAAAACTCGGGTCTCGTTTCGGCGATGTCGTCGAACGGCAACCGGGAGATTCTTACGCCGGCGCGCGAAGCGGAATGAGCGTCGCGCACGGCGGGCAACATTTGGAGAACGACACTATGAAGCAGCGAACGGGGAAGATGTTTGGCGCGATGCTGTTGTCGGCGTCGATGCTTTTCGCAACGCAGGCATTCGCGAGCGGCACGGAGCAGTTGAAGCAGTTCGTGTCGCAGGTTCACGCTGCGCGCGGCGAATTCACCCAGCAGGAGGTGAGGGCGCCTGGCCGAGCGAACAACGGCGCGTCGGCCACGCCCACGGCATCGAAAGGTGCGAACTCCAGCGGCACGTTCATGTTTGCGCGTCCGGGCAAGTTCATCTGGTCGTATGAGAAGCCGTATTCGCAAGTCCTGCAGGCGGACGGCGACAAGCTCTACGTCTACGACAAGGACCTGAATCAGGTGACCGTGCGCAGCCTCGGCGGCGCGCTCGGCGCAAGCCCCGCCGCGATCCTCTTCGGCAGCAACGATCTCGACAAGAACTTCACACTGCGCGATGCCGGCGTTAAGGGCGGCATCGACTGGCTGGAACTGACGCCGAAGGCGAAGGATACGCAGTTCGAGACGGTCGGCATCGGCTTCAAGGACGGCAATCTGCAAGCGATGGAACTGCACGACGTATTCGGCAACGTCACGCTGCTGACGTTCCTGAACATCCAGAAGAACCCGCCGATCAAGGGCGATACCTTCAAGTTCAACGTGCCGAAGGGCGCGGATGTGATCAACGGGTGATGAGACGCGAGACGCCGCGCGTCGTGACTTCCCGTTGACTCGAACTGACGCCGCGTCCGCCTGATCTCGCTACCGGCATTCATCGCCGCAAGCCGAATGCACCCGGCTGGCGACGATGCTTCGCCCATCCTGAGGCCCGCCGCCGCACGCGCTCGATGCACCTTCCCCGCGCGGCTCTTGAAAGCCGCGCGTCGCTCGCGGCGGCGATGCTCAGTGATAGTTCGTGACGAGCGTCACGGCCCTCGTGGACAATTGCTTTTCCTGCATCGACAGCACGCCGCCCGACGGCCTCACATGAAATGCGCCTGCGCCGTCTGCCTTGATCGGATGTCCGCTGCCGTCCGTGAAGGTCGCGCCTAGCGCATTCGGTGCCGCCCGGTGGTTATCGACAGCCAGCGAAACATCGGCGCTGGGCGAACTGTTCGGCGCGGGCGTGAATATCACCGAGGCCGTGGCTCCGCTTGCGCTTCGCCGCGTGGAGAATCCGTTGTCTTCCGCCGATGCCGTGTGCATCGAAAGTCCGAACGGCGGGGACACCAGCGCGCCTCTGAAGGTAATGGTCCCTCCCTGTATGGTCACTGCGCTCGCGGAAATGGCGAAGCAGGCGGCCGCCCCTGCGATTGCCAAACGTCCAGCCTTCCTTGCATGCAGCGTCGATCTGCCCATCGCGTTCCCCCGGTTCGTTGTCTTGGCCGCCCGGTTCGCGAGATGCTTCTTATCTCGCGAACCGGCGCGTCAGACAATAATAAGAACAGTCCGAACAAGATGCCAAGGACATTCGTGCACGCATCTCAAAATAGACAGGATTCCTGTCTACATGGCAGCGATGAACCGATTTTGGATGCCTATAGGCTGCAATAAGCGTTTCACCTACGATGCGCTGCGCTCATATCGTCGATGAACGCGTCGAGAATCTCGCGTCGTTCCCCGCGATCCCGCCGCGCGCGCGTGACCATCTGAAACGCGACGCGATAGCGCATCGTCTCTTCGTTCAGCGGGGCGAGCAGGCCATCCTCGACATACGAGGCGGCGAAATGCTCCGGCAGATAACCGAGATGCCGCCCGGACAGTACGAGCATCGCAACCGATTCCATGTTGTCCGCGACGGCGCTGATCGAGCGGGGCATCAGCGCGCCCGCTTCGGGCAACGGATAGCTGCGCCACGCCCAGTCATGCTCGGCGGTTTCGTCGAGCGTCACGCGGCCCGCCCGCACGAACAGCGGATGCAACCGCGCGCAATACGCAAGCTGGTCCTCCGCGGAAATCTCCGTGTACTCGAGCGACGGCACGCGATGCCAGAAATACCCGATCGCCATCTGAATGCGCCCGGCGAGCAGCATTTCCTCCAGTTCGTTCGGCGACCGGACCAGCACGGAAAAGCGCACCGATTCGTCGCGCTCGCGAAAGCGCGCGATCGCCTCGCTGATGCGCGCGTTCGCGCTGACCGGCGTCGTGCCGATCATGCCGAGCGTGAGCGTGCCGACGAGCGTCCTGCCGACGTTGCGCGCGGTCGAATCGAACGTATCGACGGCGACGAGCAGCGTGCGGCAGGCATCGACGAACTGCTCGCCGCGCGACGTCAACGCGAAACCGCCGCGGCCGCGTTCGCAAAGCCGGTAGCCGAGCCGCGTTTCGAGCGTCGCGAGCTGGGTGCTGATGGTGGACTGCCCGACGTTCAGCGTCGCCTGCGCGGATGAAACGCCGCCTGCATCGACGATGGCGAGAAAGACGCGGATGAGCCGCAAATCCAGATCGGAAAGGTGAGTGAACATGCGGACCGCCGATAGATCGATATCTATCGATGTGAAGTGGATGACAGTTGCATTTTAGCTTGGCGGGAAAGACGGTACTAATGAGGTTTGTCAACCTTGTAGTCGACATTTACTGCCATGAATACATCTTCGCTCTTTGCTCCCGCCGAACACTTCGATTCGCATTTTCAGGATCATCGCGCCGGGCGGCCGCAGCCGCTGTCGGGCAACCAGATGCCGCGCTGCGGCGGGATCACGACGATGATGCGCCTGCCCTACGTGCCCTCCGCCGCCGGACTCGACGTGTGTTTCGTCGGCGTGCCGTTCGACCTCGGCACGTCGAACCGCACCGGCGCGCGCTTCGGGCCGCGTCAGGTGCGCAGCGAATCGGTGTTGCTGCGCCCCTACAACATGGCGACGCGCGCCGCGCCGTTCGATTCGCTGCGTGTCGCGGACATCGGCGACGTGGCGATCAATCCGTACAACCTGCTCGATTCCATCGACCGGATCGAGCGGGCGTATCGCGAGATTCTCGAACATGACTGCAAGCCGATCACGCTCGGCGGCGATCACACCATCGCGCTGCCGATCCTGCGGGCGATTCACGCGAAGCACGGCAAGGTCGGCCTGATTCACGTCGACGCCCACGCGGACGTCAACGACACGATGTTCGGCGAGAAGATTGCGCACGGCACGCCGTTTCGCCGCGCAGTGGAAGAGGGTCTGCTCGATTGCGAGCGGGTCGTGCAGATCGGACTGCGCGGAACCGGTTACGAAGCGGGCGATTTCGACTGGTGCCGCGAGCAGGGCTTTCGCGTCGTGCAGACGGAGGAATGCTGGAACAAGTCGCTTGCGCCGCTGATGGAGGAAGTGCGCGCGCAAATGGGCGACGGGCCGGTGTACATCACGTTCGATATCGACGGCATCGATCCGGCCTTCGCGCCCGGAACCGGCACGCCGGAAATCGCCGGGCTGACGGTGCCGCAGGCTTTGGAGATCGTGCGCGGCGCGTGGGGGCTGAACATCGTCGGCGCGGACCTGGTGGAGGTCGCGCCGCCGTACGACCCGTTCGGCACGACGGCGCTGCTCGGAGCAAATCTCGTCTTCGAGTTGTTGTGCGTGCTGCCGGGTGTGCAAAGGCGCGTTTGACGATACCGCTCGCGCGGCGATATCGATGCATCATGCGCCGAAGCGGGCGCGCTCGTTCTCGCGGGCACGCCCGCCGCGTCGTTTGCCGGAAGCGCCCACGCAGCGCGGCGTGCTCACGAAGCCAATCCGTGCTTAAGAAGCCAATGCCGCCCGCCGCGTCGAAACCAGCAGCAGATAGCACGCAGCGCCCAGCGCGAGCGCTGGCAGCGTCGCGCCGAGATTCGGCAGCCATTGATTGATCGCGTGATACGCGGCAATGCCGATCGCCCATGCGACGAACGCGCTCACGTGCCAGCCGCCGGAGTAGCCATAACGCCCGTCGAGCCGGCCGAGCGCGGTGGCATCCACTCGGCGCTTTCTCACCACGAAGTGATCCGCCAGCACCACCCCGAACAGCGGCGCGAACACCGAGCCGATCAGCAGCAGGAAGTTCTGATACTTGCCCATCGCGACGAAGAGCGCGACCAGCGTGCACAACGCGCCGTAGCCAGCCGACAGCATCGGCACGCTCGCGCGCACCCAGAACGTGCCCGTCGACACCGCAGCCGAATGGATGTCGGCGAAGGCGTTGTCGATTTCATCGATCAGGATCAGCAGCAGCGCGATGCCGCCGCCCGCCTGCGCCAGCGCGACGGTCAGGAGCGCATCGCCGCCGCCCGCCGCGAGGCCATAGACCGCGCCGAGCGCATAGAACCACAGGTTCGCGATGCCATAGCCGAGCAGCGTGCCGCGAAACGTGCCGCGTGCGCTGCGCCCGAAGCGCGTGTAGTCCGCAATGAGCGGCAGCCACGAGAGCGGCATCGCGACGACCAGATCGATGCCCGCACCGAACGCCATCTCGCCGGTGCCGGGACGCGCCATCAGCGAGGCGAGATCATGCTTCGAAAGCAGGTTCCAGGTCAGCCAGCCCGCGCCGCCGAGCAGCAGCCAGATGCCCCACGTCCGCAGAAAGCGCCGCACGAAAGAGAGCGGGCCGCTTACCGCGAGCAGCGTCGCAAGCGCGCCGAACACGAGCGTCCAGACGAGCGGCATCGAGAGATGGAAGGATTGCCGGGCGAGCGCGTCGGCGGAATCGCGCATTACGATGATTTCGAACGAGCCCCAGCCGACCAGTTGCACCGCGTTCAGCACGGCGGGCGCCGACGCGCCGCGCACGCCGAGCGTCGGGCGCAGCGACGACATCGCCGCGAGCCCCGTGTCGGTGCCGATGACGCCGGCGAGCGCCAGCAGCACGACGCCGATCACCGTGCCGATGACGATCGCGACCAGCGCATGCGGCAGCGACAAGCCCGGCACGAGCAGCGCGCCCGCCTGCGCGACCAAGAGACCGATGCCGAGCGAGAACCAGAGCGCGAAGGCGTCGCTCGTGCCGAAAGCGCGCCGCTCGGCGGGCACCGGCGTGAGCGGCGCGTAGGTGGACGTGTTGTCTTGCTGCATCGGATTGGATCCCCAGATAGTGTCGGTTCGGAGTGACGGCCGCGGCGTTCTCGACCGGCGCGATCATGTGCAGCGTCCGGCTGTCATAATTCCCGGAATCGTTGCCCATTTTGCGCCACGGCTGGCCGCGCGGAAACCTGCCGAATGGCTAATGCCCCGCGCTCCGTGAAAAGCGCAAGATTATCGCCGCGTTTTTGCTGCGTGCGATCAGCGCACCAACCTGCATCCACTGCGTCCACCGCCCATGTTCGAAGAAAACCGTGGCAACGTTCCGCTCGCGGAGCGCCTGCGTCCCCGCACCATCGACGATGTGATCGGCCAGAAGCATCTGCTCGGGCCAAACAAGCCGCTGCGCGTCGCGTTCGAATCGGGCGAGGCGCATTCGATGATCCTCTGGGGCCCGCCCGGCGTCGGCAAGACGACGCTTGCGCGCCTCATGGCGGCTGCGTTTAACGCCGAGTTCATCTCGCTTTCGGCGGTGCTGTCGGGCGTGAAGGATATCCGCGAGGCCGTCGAGACCGCGCAGATTCATCGCGCGAACGGGCGGCAGACGCTCGTGTTCGTCGACGAAGTGCATCGCTTCAACAAGAGCCAGCAGGATGCGTTCTTGCCGCATGTCGAATCGGGCCTGTTCGTGTTCGTCGGCGCGACGACCGAGAATCCATCGTTCGAAGTGAACAGTGCGTTGTTGTCGCGTGCGGCCGTGTACGTGCTCAAGAGCCTCGACGCCGACGAGCTGAAGCAACTGCTCGAACGCGCGACCGCCGAACTCGGCGGCTTGACCTTCACGGACGAGGCGCGCGACGCGCTCATCGGCTCGGCGGACGGCGACGGGCGCAAGCTGCTCAACAACCTCGAGATTGTCGCGCGGGCGGCGGCGCAGCAAAAGACGACGGACGTGGACGGCGCCTTGCTCGGCAGCGCCCTCGCGGAAAATCTGCGTCGTTTCGACAAGGGCGGCGACGCGTTCTACGACCAGATCAGCGCGCTGCATAAGTCGGTGCGCGGCAGCAATCCGGATGCGGCGCTGTACTGGTTCTGCCGCATGCTCGACGGCGGCGCGGACGCGCGATATCTGGCGCGGCGCATCGTGCGCATGGCGTGGGAGGACATCGGGCTTGCCGATCCGCGCGGCGCGCGCATCGCGCTCGATGCCGCCGAAACCTACGAACGCCTCGGCACGCCCGAGGGCGAACTGGCGCTCGCGCAGGCGCTCATCTATCTCGCGGTCGCGCCGAAATCGAATGCCGGCTACAACGCCTACAACGAGGCGCGGCGGTTCGTCGGCAAGGATCAGTCGCGCGGCGTGCCCGTGCATCTGCGCAACGCGCCGACGAAGCTGATGAAAGAGCTCGGCTACGGCCACGAGTACCGCTACGCCCACGACGAGCCCGACGCCTACGCAGCCGGCGAAACGTATCTGCCGGACGGCATGCGCGAGCCGCACTGGTATAAGCCGACGCCGCGCGGACTGGAGGGCAAGATCGGCGAAAAACTTTCACGCCTCGCCGATCTCGACGATGCATGGCGGCGCGAGCATCGGGAAGAAAAGAAGCGCTGATGCGCCGGGTGTTTCGCTCCGGGGGCGCCGCGTTTTTCGCGAAGCGAGCGCGGCGCGCCCGGTAACTCGCGCGGACGGTGGACTAGACTTCAGCGGTGATTTCATCAAGCGGCGCTGACTGCGCATAGGCGGTTCGCGCACAGGCCCGGCGCTGTTTCCCCGCGAACGTGCGTCAGTAAGTCCTGGCCTGTCCGTACGCTAGAATCGGCGTTTCCGAATACTTAACAAAAGCAGCCCGTCATGCTCGACATTCAACTCCTCCGCAAAGACCTGGACGGCGTCGCGAAGCGCCTCGCCGATCGGGGTTACACACTCGACGTCGCCGCCTTCGCCGCGCTCGAAGCCGAGCGCCGCGAGATTCAGACTCGCACCGAAGAACTTCAGGCGCGCCGCAACAGCCTGTCCAAGCAGATCGGAGCGATGAAAGGCCGCGGCGAGGACACGTCCGCTGTCATGGCGGAAGTAAGCGGCATCGGCGACACGATGAAGGCATCGGCGGCCCAGTTGGATGACGTGCAGAAGCGTCTGTCGGACCTGATGCTGACGGTGCCGAATCTGCCGCACGAAAGCGTGCCGGTCGGCAACGACGAGACGCAGAACGTCGAAGTGCGGCGCTGGGGCGCACCGCGCGCCTTCGATTTCGAAGTGAAGGATCACGTCGATGTCGGCGCGCCGCTCGGCCTCGATTTCGAAACGGGCGCGAAGCTCTCGGGCGCGCGCTTCACGCTGCTGCGCGGGCCGATTGCGCGGCTGCATCGCGCCCTCGCGCAGTTCATGATCGACACGCATACCGAGCAGCACGGATATACGGAGGCTTATACGCCGTACATCGTCAATCCGGAGATTCTGTACGGCACCGGCCAGTTGCCGAAGTTCGCCGACGACATGTTCCGCGTGGAAAAGGGCGGCGACGAGAACACGGTCACGCAGTATCTGATCTCGACGTCCGAGATTTCGCTGACCAACACCGTGCGCGACAGCATCCTCGAAGCGAGCGCGCTGCCTGTGAAGCTGACCGCGCACTCGCCGTGCTTCCGTTCGGAGGCGGGCTCGTATGGACGCGACACGCGCGGACTGATCCGCCAGCATCAGTTCGACAAGGTCGAGATGGTGCAGGTCGTCGCGCCCGAACATTCGTACGCGGCGCTCGACGAGATGGTCGGCCAGGCGGAAGCCATCCTGCAAAAGCTCGAACTGCCTTACCGCGTCATCACGCTGTGCACGGGCGACATGGGCTTTTCGGCGGCGAAGACCTTCGATCTGGAGGTCTGGTTGCCGGCGCAAAACACCTATCGCGAGATTTCGAGCTGTTCGAACACCGAGGCGTTTCAGGCGCGCCGCATGCAGGCGCGCTTTCGCAACGCGCAGGGCAAGCCGGAGTTCGTGCACACGCTCAACGGCTCGGGACTGGCGGTCGGGCGCACGCTCGTCGCGGTGCTGGAAAACTTCCAGAACGCGGACGGATCGGTGACGATTCCGGCGGCGCTGCGTCCGTATATGCGCGGTGCAGAACGGATCGAAGCCCGTGCATCGGCGTGATGTTTATTTGCAAAAAGGTGCTTGAAAACTTCAGCGGCTTCGATATACTTTCATTCTTCGTTGAGCAGCGACCCGTTTAACGAAGGCTGGCAGCAGTAAGCTGGTAGACGGAAAGGTGGCAGAGTGGTCGAATGTACCTGACTCGAAATCAGGCGTACGGTTTTCCCGTACCGTGGGTTCGAATCCCACCCTTTCCGCCAAAATTCTTGAACCCCGCAAGTCGATAGGACTTGCGGGGTTTTTCATTTCCGGCGCTGTTTCAGAGAGCTCGCGGACCGTATGGCCCGCGCCCCGGCAAGCAAACTCAGACCACGCAACGCGCCACATCGAAGCGCATCTGCGGCTCCGGCACGCCGCCATCATCGCTCGCCGACTGCTGCACCTTCACGATCGATCCGTACCCCGAAGGGGTCAGCGTCACGAGCCACGCATTCGATCCGACGATAAGCTCCGTCGAACCCTGATCGCGGATCACTTGCGTCGACGGCAGCCTCCGCTGCAGGCAGTCCGATATGTCCGACGCCGCGCGCGCCGACGAGACATAGATCATGGGCTTCGCTGCCCGCAGTTCCGGGCCACTGGTCGAGCCGCACGCGGCGAGCGCCCCGGCAGCCGATACGAAAGCGGTAACGAGAAAAAGGCGATGCAAGGTCATAACGCTCCGTGAGAAAACGCGAAGTCGGCGCACGGACGCGACACACGCCGGAAACAGCGCAAAAGGCCGTGGTCCAGAGCGGCCGCCGCCCGTTGCCGAAAGCGGCAATGCTATCATCGGGCCCATTGTCCTCGTGCGGGGCGCACCTCCGGCAGTCGCCAGAGGCGGTTCCGGGCCCGCATGCAGGCGGCACGAAACCATCCGCATTGCTCAATGGCCATCACCCTCAAGACTCCCGCCGACATCGAGAAGCTGCGCATCTCAGGCCGCCTGGCCGCCGAAGTTCTCGCGATGATCGCCGAACACGTGCGCCCCGGCGTCACCACCGACGAACTCGACTCCATCTGCAATCGCTTCATCGTCGACGAGCTGAAGGCGGTGCCGGCGAACGTCGGCTACATGGGCTTTCCGAAGACAGTTTGCACGTCGGTCAATCACGTGGTGTGTCACGGCATTCCGGGGCCGAAGGAATTGAAGGACGGCGACATCATCAATATCGATGTCGCGATCATCAAGGACGGCTACTTCGGCGACACCAGCCGCATGTACTACGCCGGCACGCCTGCGAAGGAAGCGCGGCGTCTGACCGAAACCACCTACGAAGCGATGGTCGCCGGCATCCGCGCGGTGCGTCCCGGCGCGACGCTCGGCGATATCGGCTCCGCAATTCAGTCGGTCGCGCATCGCGAAGGCTTCTCGGTGGTGCGCGAGTATTGCGGCCACGGCATCGGCCGGGTGTATCACGAAGACCCGCAAGTGCTGCATTACGGCCAGCGCGGCGCGGGGCTGCGTCTGAAGCCCGGCCTCGTCTTCACCATCGAGCCGATGATCAACGCGGGCCGCGCGGCCACGCAGCAATCACGCGATGGCTGGACCGTCACTACCAAGGATCGCTCGCTGTCGGCGCAATGGGAGCACATGGTCGCGGTCACCGAGGAAGGCTTCGAGCTGCTTACGCCCTGGCCGGATGGCACGGGCGCTTACGCGCAACCGTGAGCGGGCAGCGCCAGCAAAGCCTCGAAAGCGTGCGCTGTTAAGCACTTTCCAGGATTTAGGAATTGACGGGTACGCCCGTTCGGATGAAGCTACGCGAATGGGCCTGCGCCCGAGCCGCCGCAAGGCGCCCGGGCAAAGCCAGAAAGCCAGAGAGATAATCGCCCGCATGAGTCCCTCACTGACCGTCAGCCGCATCGGCGCGCAACAAGGTTCGGTTTTGCGCGAGCTTCGCACGGCATCGTTGCGCGAAGCGCCGTACGCGTTCGGCGAAACACTCGAAGACGCACTGCTCGTCGATCCCGCTTCATTCGACGATACCGCCACGCTGCACGCCAGCTCGCCCCGGCTCGCCACCTTTCTGCTGTACACCGAAGGGCATCCGGCCGGGCTCGTGCATGCGTATATCGAAGAGACCGATGACAAGCGGGCATTCGTGAGCGCACTGTGGGTCGCGCCGGCGGTTCGTCATCTGCGGGGCGGGGAGCTGCTCGTCAACTTCGCATCGCAGTGGCTCGCGGAGCAGGGTGCATCGGAAGTGCATGCATGGATCGCCGATGAAAACCGCAACGCGATGCGCTTCTACGAACGCCTCGGCTTCGGCCCCACCGGCGATCGACGCGCGATGCCGATGCACGAGCAGGAAGCGGAATCGCTCTACGTGCGTCACATGAAGTTCGGACACGACGCTTAAGCCCTCCACGTCCAGCCTTTGCATGGCGTGCGCGCCGCACGCACTCATCTGTTCGATGCCAGAAAATCGGCCTGAAAAACTATGGCCGCAAGCGTGTACGCCTGTAAAATACGCAAAATTTTTGGCCGTTCCTATGTCGCTCAACAAAACGCCCTTCTTCGAACTGCGCAGCGGCTCCGTCGACACGCTTCTCTTCGTCGTCAAGACTCCCGACCTCGACGTCCTTCGCACCGAACTCACGCGGCGCTTCGAAGCGACTCCCGAATTCTTCGCGAACGACGTCGTCGCCATCGACGTGCGGCGCCTTGCCTCGGCTGACGGCGGCGAAGGCGAACGTGTATCGCTTGCGGAGCTTGAGACGCTTTTGAAAAGCGTGCGCATGCGTCCCGTTGGCGTCGTCGCGTTGCCGTCGCAGGCCTGGGCGATTCAATGGGCCAACGCGGGCGGCCTGCCCATTCTGGAAGCACGCGACCGCCGGGGCGCGCCGAAGCCCTCCGTCGATGAAGCGAAGCCCAACACCGAAGCCGCCGCTGTCATCGAAGCAGCCGTCGCGAAGGAGCCGCCGCCCGCGCTGCCGCAGCCGGCGACCATCATCGACAGGCCGCTTCGCTCCGGACAGCAGGTGTACGCGAAGGGCGATCTCATCGTGCTCGGGCTCGTGTCGTATGGAGCCGAGGTCATCGCGGAAGGGAACATCCATATCTATGCGCCGTTGCGTGGCCGCGCGCTCGCAGGCGTGCACGGCAATCTCGAAGCGCGCATCTTCTGCACGTGTCTCGAGCCGGAACTGATTTCCATCGCCGGGATCTACCGGACGACCGAGAACCCGCTCGCAGCCGATGTGCAGAGCAAGCCCGTGCAGATCTGGCTCAACGAAGAAAAGCTCATGATCGAACCGCTGCGGCTGACCTGAAGCCGCGCGCCCGTTGCGTATGGCGCGCGCTCATGCATGAGGCGCGAGCGGACCTATTGACGAACACAAGGTACTTGTATGGCAAAAATCATTGTGGTGACTTCGGGGAAGGGCGGCGTCGGCAAGACGACCACCAGCGCGAGCTTTGCATCGGCGCTTGCCATACGCGGCCACAAGACGGCCGTGATCGACTTCGACGTCGGTCTGCGCAACCTCGACCTCATCATGGGCTGCGAACGCCGCGTCGTGTACGACCTGATCAACGTCATTCAGGGCGAAGCGAACCTGCATCAGGCGCTCATCAAGGACAAGAAATGCGAGAACCTTTACATCCTTCCGGCGTCTCAGACGCGTGACAAGGACGCATTGACGCTCGAAGGCGTCGAGAAGGTCATCGACGAACTCATCAAGATGGACTTCGAGTACATCGTCTGCGATTCGCCCGCGGGCATCGAGTCGGGCGCGCTGATGGCCATGCACTTCGCCGACGAAGCGCTCATCGTGACGAATCCGGAAGTGTCGTCGGTGCGGGACTCGGACCGCATTCTCGGCATCCTCGCATCGAAGACGAAGCGCGCGATGGAAGGCAAGGAGCCGGTCAAGGAACACTTGCTGATCACGCGCTACAACCCGAAGCGCGTCTCCGAGGGCGAGATGCTGTCGCTCAGCGATATCCAGGAAATCCTGCGCATCGACCTCATCGGCGTGATCCCGGAATCCGAAGCGGTGCTGCATGCATCGAATCAGGGTTTGCCGGCCGTGCATCTCGACGGCACCGATGTCGCGGAATCCTACAAGGACGTGGTGTCGCGTTTCCTCGGCGAGGAAAAGGCGCTGCGTTTCACTGACTACCAGAAGCCTGGCCTGCTGCAACGCATCTTCGGCACCAAGTAAGGGGACGCAATGTCGATTCTTTCGTTTTTGCTGGGCGAGAAAAAGAAGTCCGCTACGGTCGCGAAGGAACGCTTGCAGTTGATCATTGCGCACGAGCGCGCGGGTGGCAAAGCCGCCGCCGATTATCTGCCGGCGTTGCAACGAGAACTGGTTGCCGTGATTTCGAAGTACGTGAAGATTTCCGATGACGATATTCGAGTGAGCCTCGAACGTCAGGACGATCTCGAAGTGCTGGAAGTGAAGATCGAAATTCCGCAGGCGTAACGCGCCATCGCGCACCGCGCGGCGTCGTACGTCCGCGCGGTGAGTTGTGATATGAAAAAGCCAGGATCCGGCGATCCTGGCTTTTTGCTTATGCGCGCTATCGTTTGCGCGCCGCGGTTCACGCCTGTTTTTCGACGCGCGCCGCTTCGGTTGCGGGCACTTCCGGCGACGGCGCGTGCGGGGTGACGGGCGTCGCATAGCGCTCGGACAGCGCCTCGTAGAGCGGGGGCGCGAACGCACGCGACACCCGGCTCGAGATGAGCGCCGTCGCCATCAGCGAGATGACGAGCGCGTGGCCGTTGATCATCTCCATCACGATGACGAACGCGGTGATCGGCGACTGGGTGACGGCGGCGAGATAGCCGACCATCGCGAGCGCGATGAGCATCGGCAGCGGCATGTCGGTGAAAAACATGTGGAGCACATTGCCGAAGCCCGCGCCGATCGACAGCGACGGCGCGAAGATGCCGCCGGGGATGCCGGGCAGATACGAGCCGATCATCGACACCATCTTGAGCAGCGGATAAAACACCGACAGATGCTCGCGTCCTTCGAGCAGGCCGCGCGCTTCGGCGTATCCGCTGCCGAACGTCGTGCCGCCGGATACGATGCCCGCCACCGCGATGACGAGCCCGCACAGCGCCGCGAACGCCACCGGGCGCGATGCGTGCAGCGTGCGCAGCGGCGCGGGAATCCACTTCGCCGTGTTAAGCAGCAGCCAGCAGAACACGCCGCCCGCGATACCGGTGATGACCGCCGTCACGACGACCGCGACCGCCAGCAGACTGGGGAAATGCGCGCCGACATCGATGGTGCCGAAGTACGTGTAGTTGCCGTTCAGCCCCAGCGCCACGATGCCGGCGATGATGATGCCGGTGATCAGCACGCCGCTCGCGCGCGTCGAGAAGCTGCGTGTCAGTTCTTCGATCGCGAACACGATACCGGCAAGCGGCGTGTTGAACGCCGCCGACAGACCCGCCGCCGCGCCTGCGAGCACGAGTTGCCGCTCGATCAGCAAATTCGAGCGCGGATAAAACCGCCGCATGTTGAACATCAGCGCCGCGCCGACCTGCACGGTCGGCCCTTCGCGTCCGATCGTGAAGCCGCCGAGAATCGCGATGAAGGAAACGGCGATCTTGCTCGCGAGGATCTTGAGCGTCAGAAGCCGCTTGCCTGCCGCCGCCGTCGGGCTGTGCAGCACGGCGATGACTTGCGGAATACCGCTGCCTTCGGAGCCGCGAAAGAAGCTGCGCGTAAGAAAGACGCACAGCGCCGCGACCGCCGGCGTCACGATGAGCGGCAGCCACGGATGCTCGGCGCGATAGTGCATGAAGAGGCCGTAGCCCCAGTCGATGAGCCGTGCGTAATACACCGCGACGAGACCGACGAGAATCGCGCCCAGCCAGAAGATGCCGTAGCGCCGCCACAGACTGCGCGTGCGGCGCGTGGTCAGGGTCGAGAGAGAGCGGAGCGCTCGGAGCATGCGGTAGCCGTCGCTTTTTGAAGAGCGCCGATTATATCGACCATCTCATAAACGGGCGCGCTGGCTGTAAAGGCAGAACGGCCGCCAGAAAAAAGAACAGGCGCGAGGCTTGCGCCGGGCGCCCAGGAAACGCTCCCACAAAGCAGGAGCGGAGAGGAGAAGAGCGCCGCACGCGCCGGAAATATGAGCAAGCACGCACGGCATTAATCGTTCCGACTGGGTCACGCGATGGAAGTTCAACGGAGTTTCGAACTTCGTCGCCTGGACGTTCAAGCCGTAAGGACTTCGAAAGCAATCACGGCGGCGATTGCGCCGAGATTGGCGACGACCGCCTCGCATAGGACTCCGCGCCATGTCGCGGGCCGGAAGCGAATTGCAAGCAGCAGGGCGACGGACAGGGCGATGGCGATCATCGCGACGAGGTGCGAGCTTTGCAGATAGAGGCGCATGGTGGTCTCCGCTGAAGTGCCTTGCTGCAGTCGAGTATAGGCACGCCGCGCTGCGCGTGAAACCGGCAGAAACGCCATCTTCCTGCCAGCTTGCGGACGGCGTTCGAGTGTTAGCTTTGATGCACGCATTTCAGGGAATCTTCTTGCAGCGCCGCTTACCAACCCGAATACGCGCAATCGTCCCTGAGAGGCGCGCCCGACAGCAGTTCGTGGAGCAATCGATCGATGACTTCCCCGACGACACGTTCACTAGAAGTCGATTTCTTCCGGGGAATCGTGCTGCTGGTCATCGCGGTCGACCATATATCGGGAAGCGTGCTGTCGCATTTCACGTTGCATCGATACGCGTTCTGCGATTCAGCTGAAGTCTTCGTGTTTCTTGGCGGTTACGCGTCGGCGGCGGCTTACACGGCGCTCGCGACTCGCCGTGGCCATCCGGCCGCTCGCCGACGCTTTTTCAAGCGAAGCTGGGAAATCTATCGCGCGTACCTGCTGACGGCGGTGCTGATGCTGCTGGGCGGCGCGCTGCTGATGCTCCTCCAGATCGACTCGCCGATGCTGCAATACACCGAATGGCCCGCACTGCTCGGGCGTCCGTTCGGTCTGATGCTCGATGTCGCGACGTTGCGCCAGCAGCCGTATCTGTCGTCGGTATTGCCGATGTACGCGCTTTTCGCGCTGGCCATGCCGGTCGTGGCACCGCTTGCGCAGCGCAAGCCTGTCGTCGTGATGTTCGGCAGCCTGCTGCTGTGGCTCGCCGCCGCGCCGCTCGCGCACGCGCTGCCGGCGTCATATGTGCAAGCGTGGTCTTTCAACCCGTTCGCCTGGCAACTGATGTTCGCGGCGGGCGTGCTGGCGCGCGTGCAGCCGATCAGCGACACGTTCCACGCGAGCCGGACCGCGCGCTGGCTCACATGCTTCGCGGTCGCCTTTGCTCTGACATTCGCGTTTGCGAAGCTGTTTCTCGAGACGCAAGCCCCGCCGGGATTCATGAAGCAGAATCTCGCGACGCTGCGCATCGTGAGTTTCGCGGTGGTGGCGTGGATCGTCGCGCGGGCGGTGTATCGAGGATGGATCGGCGATCTGGCGCGCAGGCTGCCGGGCGTCGTGACGGTGGGGCAGCAGGGGCTCGTGTGTTTCATCGCGGGCGCGTGCGTGTCGCTGGTGCTGGATTCGGCGCTGCGCGTGATGGGCGTCGATCAACTAGGACGGACGCCGTCGCACTGGCTCGCGGGACTCGCCGCCGATGCGCTCGCCATCGGCGCGCTGCTCTGGCTCGCGCGCTTCTGGGCGGATCGCAAGGCGGCGAAGGCGGCCCGCGCGAAAGATGCGGCGCGCGCCGGGGCGAAGCCGTCACCGCGTCTGCCCGTCATCGAGCGGCGGCCGGCGCCCGCGCACGCCGTCGATCGGCGGCGCGAGCGTTGAACGTGTCGCCGCGCCGCGCCTTGGTCACTCCAGCGTGATGTCGCGGGTCTCGCGCATCGCGAGCACGGCGAGGAGGCTCACCGCCGCCGCGACCGACACGTAGCCGCCGACCCACGCGAGTCCGCCGCGATTCGCGAGCAATTGCGCGATATACGGCGCCACCGACGCTCCCAGAATCCCGCCCAGGTTGTACGCGACGCCCGCGCCGGTATAGCGCACGTTGGTCGGAAACAGTTCGGGCAGAAGCGCGCCCATCGGTGCGAACGTCACGCCCATGAGGAACAGTTCGATGACGAGGAAGAGCGCGACGTACGCCGTGTTGCCGCTGCCGAGCAACGGCGCCATCGCGAAGCCGGAGAGGATCGCCGCGATGCAGCCGACGGCCAGCACCGGCTTGCGGCCGAAGCGGTCGCTGGCGATGGCGGAGATCGGCGTGGCGATCGCCATGAACAGCACGGCGAAGCACAACAGGCCGAGGAACTTCTCGCGCGAGAAGTGCAGCGTGGCGACGCCGTACGACAGCGAAAAGACCGTCGAGATGTAGAAGAGCGTATAGCAGACGACCATCGCGAGTGCGCCGAGCAGCGTCGGCCCGAGATAGCGGCCAAGCAGCGTCGCGATGGGCACGCGCACGCGCTCCTGGCGTTCCAGTGCGGCGCGGAACGCGGGCGTTTCCGCGATCTTCAGGCGCACGTAGAGGCCGAGCGCCACCAGCACCGCGCTGACGATGAACGGCACGCGCCAGCCCCAGCTTCGGAACTGTTCGTCGGAAAGCGAGAGCGCGAGGCCGAAGAACAGTCCGTTGGATGCCAGAAAACCGACCGACGGCCCGAGTTGCGGAAACATCCCGAAGAGACCGCGCTTGCCTTTGGGCGCGTATTCGGTCGCGAGCAGCGCCGCGCCGCCCCATTCGCCGCCGAGCCCGATGCCCTGGCCGAAGCGCAGGATGCACAGCAGCACGGGCGCGAGGCTGCCGATGGAATCGTAGCCGGGCACGAAGCCGATGAGCGTCGTGGAGACGCCCATCACGAGCAGCGACGCGACGAGCGTCGATTTCCGGCCGACGCGATCGCCGAAATGCCCGAACAGGAACGAGCCGATGGGGCGAGCCAGAAACGCGATGCCGAAGGTGACGAACGCCGAGAGCGCCTGCGCCGCCGGCGATCCGTGCGGAAAGAACACCGGCCCGATGACGAGCGCGGCGGCGGTGGCGTACACGTAGAAGTCGTAGAACTCGATCGCGGTGCCGATGAAGCTCGCGAAGATCACGCGCGAGGTGCTTTGGGCTTTATCGCCGGGATTGGCGGCGGAAAGCGGGGTTGAGGACATGGTGTCTCCGTTTCATGAAGCGCTGTTGGGCGCATCGGCCCCAAATGGACGATGGCGCTCGGTCATGCTTTTATAGGGATGAAAAACGATGCCTCGGGCTGCGCGAGAGTGTGCGCAAGGCGGGTGCGGCGTGGCCGCATGAGCGCTTCGCGCGGCGCGCGGGGTCGGCGCGCGGCGAAGGCGGCGCCGGTCGGAGCCGGCAGGGGTGCCAAAAGTATATCGACCGGGCGCGGAGAGCGCCAACTCGTTCGCCGGCGGGCGCTAGTCGATGGTCGTCGCCTGCGGCGAGTGCGATGTCTGCAACTGGAACTGGCCGTTGTCGTTGAACATCCATCCTTCGAAGAGTTCGATCTGGCCGCTGCCGTTCAGGAGCCGCGCGGGCGGCGCGGGCAAGGGCGCCGAGCGTCGCAACGACGCGAGCGCGGTGGCTTCGGCTTCATCGTCTCCGTTCGTGCGATACACCGACGAATGCAGGACTCGCCCGCTGCGATCGACGGTGAACGAGACGAGGACGAACGAGCGCAGCATCGCTTGCGGGGTGCCTCGGAGCACGAGCGACGGATTGCGCTCGAAGATGCGCTCCGCGATGCGCGCTTTGTAGTCATTGAGCGTGGGACTGGGCGCGGGCGTCGCGGGCGCGGCGGCCCGCGCCTGCACGACGCTCGGCGGCGGCGTGAAAGTGCAGGCGGTGGTGGCGAGAAGGAGCATCGACGCGACGCAGATGCCCGACCGTCGTATGAATGAGGCGCACATGGAACGAAAGCACGAGTGACCCGATGTTTAAATAGTAGTCGGTGATTGCGTAGACGGGTGCATAACTTGCTAACGATGGTTGTATATCGAACGGAGAACGGAGGAAGTCATGAGCAGCGAACCGAATCGCCCTGAAGATGCACAGCCGGCCGAGCATAGCGACAACGAGAAGAGCAAGTTGCCGGAGCGTAACGACGAAGGCCGCAAGCAGGCGCCGAATGATCAGCCGGGCAAAGAGCCGGGCGCGGGCGAGCCGCCGGTGGGTTGAGCGCACCGGGGATGCGGTGCTAAGGTAGGAGAGAGGCGTCCCGCGCCTCTTGGGAGAAAGCTATGTCACCCGCGAACGATCCACCTTCCAACGGCGCGCCTGAACAGCCGCCGCCGTCACCCGACAAGAACGGCTCGGTCCCCGATGCCGATAAGGCCGAGCCTGCCCCGCACGAGCGTCCGGTCCGAACGGACGACAACTGACGCGGGCGTTTGCGTCAGTCGCGGTAGGGTTGGACCAGTTCGGCGCAGCGCAGCGGCGTGATTGAACGCGTCGCGGCTGAATCCGTCGCGCGTGTTTCGACGCAGCGGTAGACGCTGTTTGTCTTCTGCAGGATGTAGGTGTCCTCGGGCAGGCCAGTGCTGCGCGCGGCGACGCTCGTCGTGCCGGCTATCGTGTATCCGTTCTGGATCAGGTCGAACAAGGTGATGTCTGATGCGCGCCATTGGGTGTTCGGCAGGACTTCGGCGTGCGCGGACGGTGTGAAGTTGCTGAGAGCGAGGGCTAACAGGAGCGCCGTTATGCCGCCTGCGATTTTCATGCGCGGTTCTCCGTGGGCTTAAGGCGGGTTAGATGGCGTGCGGCCGGAGGGGTTCATTGTTGGGCGGTGGGCGCGTGGTATTGCATGGGCGTCGAGGCTGTTCGGGACTTGCAAGACTGAAACTTTGTCTCGATTGGCCGACCGTCATCATGTTGATATTCAGAATAACGCACTGTTTTTCTTCTGCTGTTGCGTGTTATTTCTCTTCCTTTGGGGATGGTAGGGAGGAGAACATAACGCATGTTTTATCTTGGCCCGGACTTCGGCATTCATGACGAAAACAGCCACTACGCACATCTTTTCGGGGAAAGCGTTCATCAATCGATCTACTTGACCGTGTGCAATCCACGCATGCTCTTTCCGGCTAGCCATTACTCCTTTGCCACGAACCGGAACGCTGGCGACGTGACCCGCGACGAGATGGCGGATATCACCGCAGCTATGAAAGTCGCCCGGCAGGCCTTTCTCCAGCATTTCGATGTGATCCTTATGGCGTGCTCGGACTCTGACCTGCGCTCCGCGCTTGGCCGTTCCGATAACTCGTTCGCGGAATGGGTGTGGAGGGGAACTTGTGAAGTGTCCCGAGCTGTCCGCGAAGAGGTGAAAAATGGCACGTTAGTCTTCGTGCCGACGCACGAAGACTAACGTGCCTGTATCGCGGCTATTCAGAAAGGGCGGATGAAGCGGCCCGCGCCCACCGCGAGATCCGAGCGGTTCGACCCTCAGGCCGCCGCGCAGCAAATGTTTGTTAGGCCGCGCCGAATGCCTCAGGATATCAATATGCCATTCGATGCCCCCGACGCAACGCCGCTTGCTGACGCGCAGCCGTTCGAATATCTGCCGGATATGCCTGATGGTGATGTATTCGAGCTTGCCAAGACACCAAATGAAGGCGAGCCGGGAACGTGGTACACCAATTCGGGCAGTGGTCAAATGCGGTGGTACGGAAGGGATGGAAGACCCGTAGTCGATCTTGATTTTGACCACGATCATGGGCAAGGCGTACCGCACGCGCACAACTGGAGCATTGATCCCCTTACAGGGAAGAACACTCGCGGCTCCGGCGTTATGTTTTCGATTCTTCCGTGAAGCTTCAAATGAACACTTCGAGATTTCAGCCCGTGAACACCCTTGCTGCATTACCCAGCTTCCACGACGCGGAGCTTATGGCAGTAGAGCATGACCCAGACGCCAAATCCCTGACACTTCGATTGAAACGCGTCTCCGGTCCGGTCGAGACGCTGTTGTTATCCGCAGTGGTGGCGCAGCGAATGATCGATTTTGCGGACCAAAACGTGGCCTCTCGCCTTTTGGTTTCCCCTTTGCACGATTTCTCGCTTGATGATCTACGCGTATGGATTCGTTGGATCTACAGCAGGGACGACGCGCAGGCACCTGAGCCGGATCGCATAATCATCGAGCGCTTCTATCAAGACGTTATGGCGGGGCGCAAGACTCTTTTCATTCTTGAACCTTCGTGTGGTGCGGAGATGGCGGTTTTGTGCGAGTCTGTTTCCATCCTGACATGAGCTGATTCGCCTTTCGCGCGATCTCTACAAGGTCGCTGCATCTCGCGCACGCTCCTATTGGTGAAGCTCCGTGCGCATAGCCACCTCTTACGGGTGCCGTAATTGGGCTGACGAGCAAGGTCACGCCCGCGACCTTGCGAAGCGCGCGCTGGCTCAATGAGAGTTGTCTAACGAGTGCCAAAGCGAAGCGATCCTAAGCGGCGGGTCAGATCAAGCCATAACGCTTCGCCGCAACGTGTGGCCAAAACTAACCGAGCAAAGCTGAAACGAAACAAAAACCACGATATCGCCCGGCCAAAAAACAAAACCCGTAAGTCATCAGACTTACAGGGTTCGATTAATGCATTGGCGGAGGCGGTGAGATTCGAACTCACGGAAGGATCGCTCCTTCGCCGGTTTTCAAGACCGGTGCCTTAAACCGCTCGGCCACACCTCCAGCAAGGCGCGTATTGTAGCGCAACTCGCAGGCCGCAAGAAACGATCAGCCTTCGAGCGTGCGCGTCGCCTTTAGCGCGGGAAACAGCCGCATCCACAGCAACGCGACCGCAATCGTGCCGATGCCGCCGATCAGCACCGCCGGCACCGCGCCGAACAGCCCCGCCGTCATCCCCGATTCGAATTCGCCAAGCTGGTTCGACGTGCCGATAAACAGCGAATTGATCGCGCCGACGCGTCCGCGCATCTCGTCGGGCGTCTGCAATTGCACGAGCGACATCCGCACGACGACGCTGATCACATCCGACGCGCCCAACGCCGCCAGCGCAATCAGCGACACGTACAGGTTGCTCGACAGCCCGAACACGATCGTCGCGATGCCGAACGCGATCACGCCGCCGAACAGCGCCGTGCCCGCGCGCCGTCGCAACGGAAAATGCGCGAGCCAGATCGATCCGGCCAGCGCGCCCGCCGCCGGCGCCGCTCGCAGCACGCCCAATCCCCACGGACCGGTATGCAGAATGTCACGCGCGAACACGGGCAGCAGCGCGGTCGCGCCGCCAAGCAACACCGCGAACAGATCGAGCGACAACGCGCCGAGGATCACCGGCTTGCTTCGAATAAAGCCGATCCCGCTGAACAACGCCGCAAACGACAAGGGCGCACGCATGCGAACGGCGTCATCGATGCGAATCGCCGAGACCGCGCACGCCGCCACCACGAAAGCGGCCGTCACCGCGCCATACACGGTCGATGCGCCCAGGCTGTACAGCAGGCCGCCCATCGCGGGACCGAGAATCTGCGCGGTCTGATTCGCCGATGTCGACCACGCGCTCGCGTGCTGCAACTGATTGCGCGCGACGAGGTTCGGCAGCAGCGCCGCCATCGACGGCGATTCGAACGCGCGCGCAGCGCCCGTGATCATCGCGATCGCGTAGATGGGGCCGACGTGATCCCAGCCGCGCCACGCCCCGAAGCACAGCACGAGCGCCGCGATGCCTTCGATCGTCTGACAGACATACGCAATCGTGCGCCGGTCGTAGCGATCCGCGGCATGACCGACGACGAGCGTGAGCACGAACATCGGCAGAAACTGCGCGAGTCCGACGAGGCCGAGCGCAAAGGCGCTGTGCGTGATCGAATAGACCTGCCATCCGATCGCGACGGACATCATCTGAAACGCCACCGACGACATCACCCGCGCGCTCCAGAACAGCGCGAAAGGACGATGCCGCATCACCGAGCCTGGCGCCATCGCGGGCGCGCTCAACTGTGCGGATCCTTCAAGAACAACTCCTGGAGATCGTTCAGAAAACGCTGGCCGAGCTCGGTCGGCGCGATGCGCTCGAAATCGCGCGTGATGAGCCCGCGCTTCTCCGCTTCGACGAGCGCAGGCTCGATCGCGGACATCGCGAGACCGGTGCGCTCCACGAACGCGTGGACCGGAAAGCCCTCGACGAGCCGCAGCGTATTCAGCATGAATTCGAATGGCAAATCGCGCGGACCGACCTGGCGCTCTTCCTGAATCGCGCTTTCGCCGGGTGACAGCGCCTGATCCATATACGTCGACGGATGCTTGAAGCGCGCCTGCCGCACGATCTTCTGCGGAAACGACAGCTTCGTATGCGCGCCCGCGCCGATGCCCAGATAGTCGCCGAAGCGCCAGTAATTCAGGTTGTGCCGGCTCTGCCGGTGCGGCTTCGCATACGCCGACACTTCGTAACGCTCATAGCCCGCATCGCGCGTGCGCTCTTGAATCCAGTCCTGCATGTCGGCGGCGGCATCGTCGTCGGGCAGCGCGGGCGGATACTTCGCGAAGAGCGTGTTCGGCTCCATCGTCAGGTGATACAGCGACAGATGCGGCGGCGCGAATGCGATCGCCGTCTCGATGTCCTGCCGGCATTCATCCAGCGTCTGCTGCGGCAACGCGAACATCAGATCGAGATTGAAGTTGTCGAAGTGCTTCGCGGCGATCTCGACTGCGCGCCGCGCCTGGCTCGCATCGTGGATGCGGCCGAGCGCCTTCAGATGCGCTTCGTTGAAACTCTGAATGCCGATCGACAGGCGATTCACCCCGCTCGCGCGATACTGCGCGAACTTCTCGACTTCGAACGTGCCGGGATTGGCTTCGAGCGTGATCTCGGCGTCGGCGTCGATGGGAAGCAGGGCGCGCGCATCGGAAAGCAGCCGGTCAAGTCCCTTCGCCGACAGCAACGATGGCGTGCCGCCGCCGATGAAGATCGTGTGGACCTGACGTCCCCATACCAGCGGCAAGGCGCTTTCGAGATCGGCGCGCAACGCGTCGAGATAGCGGTCTTCGGGAAACGTGTCGTCCTTCGATTCGTGCGAGTTGAAATCGCAGTACGGGCACTTGCGCACGCACCACGGAAAATGCACGTAGAGCGAGAGCGGCGGCAGCGAGGTCAGCCGGATATTTCCCGGCGACGTGAAGGCCTGGACGACGTTGATCGTGCGTTTGGTGCTGTCGGGTCCGGTGCTCACGCAAGTTCCTTCAGCCGTTGCAGCAGATCACGCAGCGCGAGCGCGCGGTGGCTCAGCGCGTTCTTCCGTGCGGGATCGAGTTCGGCGGCGGTCGCGTTCAGCGTCGGCAGAAAGAAGTACGGATCGTAGCCGAAGCCATTCGCGCCGCGCGGGGCATCGATTACTTCGCCGTGCCAACGGCCTTCCGCGATGAGCGGTTCGGGATCGTTCGCATGCCGCACCAGCACGAGCACGCAGAAATAGTACGCGCGGCGGTCCGCCTCGTTCGCGAGGTCCGCGACGAGCCGCGCATTGTTGGCGGCGTCGCTTTTGTCGCCGCCGTTCATCATCGCGTAGCGCGCCGAATAAACGCCGGGCGCGCCGTTCAGCGCGCGCACGCACAGACCGGAGTCGTCCGCGAGCGCGGGCAGGTTCGTCAACGCCGATGCATGACGCGCCTTCGCCAGCGCGTTCTCGACGAACGTCGCGTGCGGCTCTTCCGCTTCCGGCACGCCGAGCTCGCCCTGCGCGATCAGTTCGATGCCCGCCGCATCCAGCAGCGATGCAAACTCGCGCAGCTTGCCCGCGTTGTTCGACGCGAGCATCACGCGCTTCATGCCATGCGTATCAGACACCTTCGATCTCCAGCGCCGCCTTCTGCTTCGCGATCAGCGCCTTGATGCCGCTGTCCGCGAGATCGAGCAGCGCGTTCATTTCGTCGCGCGAGAACGGCGCGCCTTCCGCCGTGCCCTGAACTTCGACGAAACCGCCTGCGCCCGTCATCACGACGTTCATGTCGGTATCGCACTGCGAGTCTTCTTCGTAATCCAGATCGAGCACCGGCGATCCATCGAAGATCCCGACCGAAATCGCCGCGACGAAATCCTTCACCGGCGATTGCGCGATGCGCCCGCTCGCGAGCAGCTTCGTTGCCGCGTCGTGCGCGGCGACGAACGCGCCGGTAATGCTCGCCGTGCGCGTGCCGCCATCGGCCTGGATCACGTCGCAGTCGATATGCAGCGTGCGCGGGCCGAGCGCGTTCAGATCGAACACCGAGCGCAGCGCGCGGCCGATCAGGCGCTGGATCTCCTGCGTGCGGCCGGTCTGCTTGCCGCGTGCGGCTTCGCGGTCGCTGCGCGTGTGCGTCGCGCGCGGCAGCATGCCGTATTCGGCGGTCAGCCAGCCTTGCTCGCGTCCGCTCAGAAACGCCGGCACGCGCTCGGCGATGCTCGCCGTGCAGATCACCTTGGTATCGCCGAACTCGACGAGCACCGAGCCTTCCGCGTGCTTCGTGTAATGCCGCGTGATGCGGACATCGCGCAACTGGCTGTCGCGGCGGCCGCTCGGACGTGGAATGGAAGGCTTCAGCAGGGGAGAGTCGGTCATGGTGATCCGGAGTAGGAGAGGTCAGGCGCGGGTTCGAAGCCGATCGCGCCGGGTGCAGCGATTTTATCGTCATTCAACGCGCGACGTTGCCGGGCGCGACGGGTGCCGGGAGCGCCTGTCCGGGCGGCCCGCGCGGCAAAAATGGGATAATGCCGATTCATCGCCCGGCGGCACACGCGTGCTCATCCCAAAGCACCTTCAGACGCGCCGGGCGTTTCGTTGAACCGGCCTTCGCAAGGAAGGCTCACATCGCGAGACGGACCATGATCTACAGCATGACAGGCTATGCCAGCGCGACGCGCGAAGTCGTCGCGGATGGCGCCGGACCCAATGGCGCCGGCGGTTCCGGCGTCGGTGTTTCGGTGGAATTGCGCACGGTGAATTCGCGCTTTCTCGACCTGAATTTCCGGATGCCCGAAGACGTGCGCGCGACCGAACCGCAATTGCGCGAAATGCTGATGACGAAGCTCTCGCGCGGCAAGGTCGATATTCGCATCAACCTGAATCGCGTCGAGCAGACGGCCAATGCGGGCGCGCTCAATCGCGACGCGCTCACGCAACTCGCGACGCTCGAACACGCGGTGCTCGACGTCTTCCCGGATGCCGAACGCATGCGCACCGGCGAGATTCTTCGCTGGCCGGGCGTGCTGGCGGAAAGCTCGGTGTCGCCGGAAACGCTGCGTGAAGCGGTGCTTGCATGCGGCAAGCAGGCGCTCGCCGAACTCATCGACGTGCGCGCGCGTGAAGGCGCGGCGCTCGGCAACGTGCTCATCAACAACGTGACGGAGATGGAAACCATCGTCGCGCGCATCACGCCGCTGGTGCCGGAACTGATCGCCAAGCATCAGCAGAAGATCGTCGAGCGATTGCAGGACGCGCTCGGCGTCGCGACCGCCGAAAACACGGCCACGACGAGCGTGCCGCGCGAAGAGATCGCGGAGCGCATCCGTCAGGAAGTGACGATGTACGGCATTCGCATCGATATCGCCGAAGAATTGCAGCGCCTGACCGCGCATCTCGCTGAAACTCGCCACGTCCTGCAGAAGGGCGGCAAGGTCGGCAAGCGGCTCGACTTCATGATGCAGGAGCTGAATCGCGAAGCGAACACGCTCGGCTCGAAGGCGGCGGCGAAGGAACTCGCGGATGCATCGATGACGCTCAAGCTGCTCATCGAACAGATGCGCGAACAAGTACAGAATCTGGAGTAATGCAACATCATGCCGAACACCGCACACCGCTCGCATAGCAACTACACGGGCGTCTATCCCGGCAACCTGTTCATGGTGGTCGCGCCTTCAGGCGCTGGCAAGTCCACGCTCGTCAACGCACTGCTCGCTCAGGACCCGGCCATTCGCCTGTCCGTGTCGTACACGACGCGCGATCCGCGTCCGACGGAAACCAACGGCGTGCAGTATCACTTCGTGTCCGTCGAAGACTTCATGGAACGGCACGGCAAGGGCGAGTTCCTGGAGAGCGCCGAAGTCCACGGCAACTACTATGCGACCTCGCGCCTGTGGATCGAAGACCAGATGAAGATGGGCCACGACGTGCTGCTCGAAATCGACTGGCAGGGCGCGCAGCAGGTGAAGAAGCAGTTCCGCAACGCGGTGGAGATTTTCATTCTGCCGCCGTCGCTGGATGCGCTCGAGGACCGGCTCAAGAAGCGCGGCCAGGACTCGGAGAAAGTCATCGTGCGCCGTCTGCTCGCGGCGGGCAGCGAGATGGCGCATGCATCGGAAGCGGAGTACGTGGTCATCAACGAAAACTTCGATCGCGCGCTCACCGAACTGCAATGCCTCGTCACCGCTACGCGGCTGCGCTTCACGTCGCAATACGCGCGTCATACGCAGCTTTTCGTCGACCTCGGCATTCATCCCTCGCACGCGTCGTGACGCGAGCCGTGGCCAAGCCGTACCGGTCACATAAGGTAGAATAAAACTCATATTGAGAAGGAAACAAACATGGCCCGCATTACCGTCGAAGACTGCCTGAAACAAATCCCGAATCGCTTCGAGCTCGCGCTCGCGGCAACGTATCGCGCGCGCCAACTGGCGCAAGGCCACACCCCGAAAATCGAGAGCCGCGACAAGCCGACCGTCGTCGCGCTGCGCGAAATCGCAGCCGGACAGGTGGGCGTCGAAATGCTGAAGAAGGTGCCCGTTTAAGGGCCGCCGGCTTCAAAGTCTTATCGCTTCATAGGCGTTTCACTTCTTGCAACCGGCGCGACAGATCGTCAGGCGGCGCGTCACACGAACACGGAGGCGAACTTGAGTCAGACACCGTTGCCCGTCTCCGCGTCCGTGGACCCCGAGACCGATTCCGACATCGACCAGGACGCGCTTCTCGACGCCGACAAGCCGCACGCCGCGCGCAAGTACATCGATGCAGTCCTCGAGCAGTCTTTCCGCCATCTGTTCGGCCCGACCGCGACGCCGGAGCAGCCGCGCAAGCACGACGTCGTTTCCATCGCGAACCTGACGAACGCGCTTGCGAGCTACCTCTCGGCCGACGAGATCAAGGAAGTCAAGGCGGCGTTCCACTTCAGCGACGAAGCGCATCTGGGGCAGTATCGCCAGAGCGGCGAGCCGTACATCACTCATCCGGTTGCGGTCGCGGAAATCTGCGCGAGCTGGAAGCTGGACGCGCAATCGATCATGGCGGCGCTCCTGCACGACGTGATCGAAGATCAGGGCGTGACCAAGACCGAGATCGCGGAGCGCTTCGGCGCGAAAGTCGCGGAACTGGTCGATGGCTTGTCGAAGCTCGACAAGATGGAGTTTCGCAATCGCGAGGAAGCGCAGGCGGAGAACTTCCGCAAGATGCTGCTCGCGATGGCGCGCGACGTCCGCGTGATTCTCGTCAAGCTCGCGGACCGGCTGCACAACATGCGCACGCTCGGCGCGGTGCCGCCGGAAAAGCGCCGCCGCGTGGCGCGCGAAACGCTGGATATCTACGCGCCGATTGCGCATCGGCTCGGCTTGAACAACACGTATCGCGAGCTGCAGGACCTGAGCTTCGCGAACTTCAACCCGAATCGCTACGCCACGCTTGAAAAAGCGGTGAAGTCGGCGCGCGGCAACCGGCGCGAAGTGGTCGGCAAGATTCTCGAAGCGGTGCAGCGCACTATCGCGGATGCGAAAATTTGCGCTGAAGTCACCGGCCGCGAGAAGACCATCTTCAGCATCTACAAGAAGATGCGCGACAAGCAGTTGTCGTTCTCGCAAGTGCTCGATGTGTACGGCTTTCGCGTCGTCGTCGAGAGCGCGCTGGAATGCTATACGTGCATCGGCGCGCTGCATGCGCTCTACAAGCCCGTGCCGGGCAAGTTCAAGGATTACATCGCGATTCCGAAGGTCAACGGCTATCAGTCGTTGCACACGACGCTCGTCGGGCCGTTCGGCGCGCCCATCGAGTTTCAGATTCGCACGCGCAAGATGCATGAGATCGCCGAAGCGGGCGTCGCGGCGCACTGGCTCTACAAGAACGGCGGCGCGGACCTCAACGATGTACAGAAGCGCGCGCATCAGTGGTTGAAATCCCTGCTCGACATTCAAAGCGAAGCCGGCGATTCGAGCGAATTCCTCGAGCACGTCAAGATCGACCTGTTCCCGGACGCAGTCTATGTCTTCACGCCGAAGTCGAAGATCATGCCGCTGCCGCGCGGCGCGACCGCGCTCGACTTTGCGTATTCGATCCACAGCGACCTCGGCAATCAGTGCGTCGCGGTGAAGATCAACAACGAATTGCTGCCGCTGCGCACCGAGCTGAAGAGCGGCGATATCGTCGAAGTGATCACCGCGCCGTATTCGAAACCGAATCCCGCGTGGCTCGGCTTCGTGCGCACCGGCAAGGCGCGCTCGGCCATTCGTCACTATCTCAAGACGATGCGTCTGAACGAGTCGGTGCAACTGGGCGAGCGGCTCGTCGACCAGAGTCTCAAGGGCTACGGCCTCGCATTGTCCGAAGTCACGCCGGAAGTGTGGGAAAAGCTCGTGCAGTGGACGGGCAACAAGACGCGCCAGGAAATTTTCGCGGACATCGGCCTTGGGCGTCGCGTCGCGGCGGTGATGGCGAAGCGCATCGAAGTCTTGATGAACGGCATCGCCGATGACGACGAGCATCCGCATCGCGAGCATCACAACACAAATACCGCGCCGCCGGTGGTGATCACGGGCACCGAGGGCATGTCGGTGCAGTTGTCGCCGTGCTGCCGCCCGATTCCCGGCGACAACATCATGGGCTATATCGGCATCGGCCTCGGCATGGCGATTCACACGACCGAGTGCCGCGTCGCGCAACGCATTCATCGGCGCGATCCGGGCCGCTGGATCGACGTCGCGTGGGCGCCGCAGCCTGGCCGTCTCTTCGATGTCGCCGTGAAGGTGCTCGTGCGGAACACCAAGGGCGTATTCGCGCGCGTCGCGGCGGACATCACGTCGGCGGATGCGAACATCGTGCATATCGCGATGGACGAAGATGTCTCGCAGGAAGCCAAGCTGTTGCGTTTCGTGATTCAGGTCAGCGACCGCGTGCATCTCGCCAACGTGATGCGCCGCGTGCGCACGAACCTGGACGTGATGCGCATTGCGCGGGAGCGTCCGAGCGACGAGCCGCATCATCGCAATCAGGACGGCGGCATGCGTGTCGACCGGGAACGCGCCGACTACTGAGCGGCGCGGGAACGCGGCGTGCATGCCTTTCGTCATTCGACCGAAAGCATGGGAAACGCCGCAATGAAAACATCCGATCTCGAAGGCGCCACGCTCGACTACTGGGTCGCGCGCGGGCTGCACGACTTCATCCGCGAAATCTACTTCACCGACAGCGGAGAGACGCTCTCCATTCGCGGCACTGACCGCGGCAAGGCATGGGACGGGCGATTCCTTCCATCGACGTCATGGGAGGCGGCTTCCGTCGTGCTGGAGCGCGCCTGCCGGTTGGAAATGAGCGATCACGGGCGTGGCGAGGTGCAATGCACGGTAACGTTCGGCGCGCACGGCCAGCCGGTGCAAGGGCGCGGGCCGTCGCTGCGCATCGCGCTGCTGCGCGCGTTCGTGCAGCATTCTTTCGGCGATGCCGTCGAGGATGTTTATCTGCGGCATCCGCAGACACTGCTTGGGACGCGGGCTGAATCTATTTCGGAGCAGACTGCCGTTAGCACGGCGGGGGATGTTCCTGTTCCTGAGGGGCGGATCGGGGATGTGCGGTCGGCGCCGCGGCCTTGAGCTTTTCTTCGTTTTCGGGTGCGGCGGAGAAATTATTTCGCGTCGGACTATTGATGCGTCCGTCGCCGGCGAGGCACTTGATTGAGTTGGCGCTTTGGCACCTTTGCGCGACTCCATGCAGGAAGCAGCTTCTACACCGCCCATAGCATCCGTGGCGGCCGACGCGTCGCCTCATGGCGCAGCAGGGTTTAGTCGGATGTCACAGTGACGGCGTGGTAAGCCCGGCATAGCGCGTCGCGCTGCCATCTAGCGCTAGGCTCGATCACACGCCAATATCTGCGCCCCAAAACAAAAAGGGCCTTCCATCTGGAAGGCCCTTCGAAAAATGGCGCGGCTGGCAGGATTCGAACCCACGACCCCTTGGTTCGTAGCCAAGTACTCTATCCAACTGAGCTACAGCCGCACGCAAAACGGTACTGCTATATTACTTCAATGCGCTTTTGGTTAAGCGCTCGATGCCTTCGCTCGAAACGAAAACACCGGAATGGGTGGCGCGGCTGGCAGGATTCGAACCCACGACCCCTTGGTTCGTAGCCAAGTACTCTATCCAACTGAGCTACAGCCGCACGCAGAAGCGGAATTATAGCGAAGCCGTTTTCAAAAAGGAAGCGTTTTCGACCGGAAAATCGCTGCTGCCTCTTCATTCAAACGCTGTACTTCAGCCTCCGGACGAGCGTCACCGCGCCCACTTCTTGCGACGTGCTAAGTTGATGGTCTGAACCTAACTGCGGCACCCTGAAACCGGTTTGCACGATGAACAAGGCATTTGTCAAAGAATCCGACGAGAGCGACGACGACCTCGAACTCAACCAGCCCGATGTCCCGGCCGGCTCGAAGAACTACATCACGCCAGCAGGCCATGAAAGGCTGCGAAGCGAGTTGTTGCAACTTCTCGACAACGACCGTCCCGAAGTGGTCAAGCTCGTGTCCTGGGCGGCGTCCAACGGCGATCGCTCGGAAAACGGCGACTACATCTACGGCAAGCGGCGTCTGCGCGAAATCGACCGGCGTATCCGCTTTCTGACCAAGCGGCTCGATCTTGCCGAAGTCGTGGATGCGCGCAAGCAGGAAAACGTCGATCAGGTGTTTTTCGGCGCGACGGTCGATTACGCGGGCGACGACGGCATCGTGCAGACCGTGACGATCGTCGGTATCGACGAGGTCGATCTCGATCGAGGCCACGTCAGCTGGATCTCGCCGGTCGCGCGTGCGCTGCTGAAGGCGAAGATCGGCGATACGGTGCCGCTGCACACGCCGGCGGGCGTTCAGCAGATCGACATCCTCGACGTGCGTTACCCGCGCTGATCACCCGGAGAAGGGCGCAGGACGAAAAAAGCCGCTCCGAAGAGCGGCTTTTTCACAACTGTGCTGCGGATACGGCTTAGAAGCGGTGACGAACGCCAACCGTTGCCGAAACCTGATTCGACGACGACGACATACCGACGCCGTTGATCGTCGCGCCCAGATCCGAACCGTCGAGGCCGGTCACGTGCTGGTACTCGCCCTGCAGGTACACGTCGGTACGCTTCGACAGCGCGTATGCCGTTTGCAGGTCGACTTGATGCCACTTCGGTGCGATACCGTTGATGCGGCTGTTCGTGTACGTGTAGTTCGCAGCCAGCGACATAGCCGGCGTCAGGTTGTAACGGCCGTTGACTTCGTAGTTCGTGAAGCGAACGTGACCGTTCGTCAGCTGGAAGGCGCCTGCGCCTTGCGTGCCGCCGTTGGTGATGCTGGTTGCGTTGTCCAGCATCGTCTGCGTGAACACGAAGCCGACCGTCGCCGGGCCGAATGCGTAGTTGATGCCGCCGCCGAAGATGCGCTGACGGCCAGCCACGAACGGCGTGTTGTCGTTGGTGACTGCACCAGCCGCGTTCGCCGAGCCGACGTTGTTCAGTTGCATGTACGCGCCAGCGATGTTCAACGGACCGTAGTTGTACGACACGCCTGCGCTGTAAGCGCGGTTATCCGCGAAACCGCCTGCTTCGTTCGAGAAGCCGTACATCGCGCCGAACTTGAAGCCAGCGTAGTTCGCGCTCGTGTACTTGACCGAGTTGTTGACGCGGAACGTGTTGTCCAGGTTGTCGTTGTCGAACGGGTGGGCGAACTGCGTGCCGCCGTATTGCGTGCCCGTCAGAGCCAGAGGCCCGAGGAAGTCGACCACGGAGTCATACTGACGGCCGAGGGTCACGGCGCCGAACTGGTTGCTCGACAGACCGACGAATGCCTGACGGCCGAACTCACGACCACCTTGGCCGTTCGTGCCGTTCATGATGTTGAAGCCGTTTTCCAACGTGAAGATCGCCTTCAGGCCGCCACCGAGGTCTTCCGAACCACGCAGGCCCCAACGGCTGCCGTTGACCGAGCCGCTCGTCGCCTTCCAGTTGCTGTGGCCAGGGCCGCCGACCGTCGTCACCTGGTTGTTCGTGTAGGTGATGCCCGCATCGATCAGGCCGTACAGCGTGACGCTGCTTTGCGCATGGGCGGCGGTAGCGAAGACGCCCGACAGGGCAGCGACCATGAGAGTCTTTTTCATCTTTGTAACTCCGAGAGCAGATTGGGCCTAAGGGTCCCAGGCTTTGAGGAAACCTCCGTGCGACGCGCTGCGAGAGGCGCTGTCGGGGAGCAATGCGTCCGAAGGTGCGACACATTTGTTTCCGGACCAGACGAAGTGTAAAGACGGCGTTACAGATGGGGCGTTCCACTTTCCGCAATAAATCATTCTCCGTTCAGCAATGATCGAATCGCGCCTGTTTTCCCTTTATTCACAATGGGTTATCGGCGAATAAAGTCGTAAAGACCAAGGTGTCAACAGAACGACGTTGCGGAAGTGCTACATGAAACTAAGGCGTCGGCAATGGGAAACCGCCGAAGTATTGATTGTTGAGCTTAAAGAAACAGACGTTTGTGCGTTCCGAACGTAATGCTCGATGGGGTTATCGCTATACTGCGGTTTCTGCTTTCCGAAGCAGACTTTTTCGTTGACGGAAAAGATCTCCAAACTTTGTCAGCGCGACTTCCCGGTCGCGCTTTTTTTTCGCCAGTGCGCCCGAGCGCCAAGCAGGGCGGGGCTTGGGCGGGCGGCGGCGTTTAGCGAACAGGCCGCTTAAGAGGTGGCTTGCCTTAAAGTCCACGCGAAATGGTTACCTATCTTTCGAGGTAAGCGGCAAGTTCTGCCAAACTGTTCCGAGACGCGGGGAGGTATCTGCACGCAGAATTTGCTGCACTGGTGAGAATCGCAAGAGGCGGGAGAAAGGGCTAATGAAGTTACTGAGCGCTTCAGGTCCGATTGAGGAAATTCGTGATTAAAGCACGGAGAAAATCGGACGCCGAATTGATCCGAGATTCGTTCAATGCACAATGGCGGATTCTGAAAATCCGATAACCAACAGTCGCCGATAATAAGAAAAACAATGGACGATAAACCCCGGCGAACGTTAATCGTTGATTAACGGGACGCGGCGCGTTATTCCAAAAACCTTCGCGCGAGGAGCCACGGTAGCCGCGCCTAGCTGGTGCGCGCAGCGTCCTGCGGGGCCAGCGTAGCTTGTGGGAAGCGCGACGGCGCGTTCGGTCAAGTTCGCGCGGATGCCGCGCGCCATATACCACACCGAAATTAACGACAAAAAAGATTCGATGCGACGCTAACGTTTTTTCTACAATCGGGTAATCCGCAATTGCCCGTCATTCGAATTTTGGTTCAATGAAGTTGAATCCCGAAAACCGCGTTCGCCCGCGTCGTAAATCGGTGTAACTACCAATCAATAAAAAATCTTCTCCGCCGACACCGCATTTTTACCGACGCCAACGCGCTCAAGCCCGCCGCCGCGTCCAAAACACTGTACGTTAGAATGCACAATCTGATCGACTTCATGATCGCCCTCGCTCCCTGACCCGCCGTCCCACGATGCGCCCCGATTTCTTGCCTGAATCCGCACTGCCCGCCGAACCCGTCGTCTTCGTCGATCTCGAGACGACAGGCGGCACCTTCGGCGTCGACCGCATCACCGAAATCGGTATCGTCGAGGCCGGGCCGCAAGGCGTGTCGCAATGGACGACCCTCGTCAATCCCGGCAGGCCGATTCCCGCGTTCGTCCGCCAGTTGACCGGCATCGACGATTCGATGGTCCGCGACGCGCCCACGTTCGAGCAGCTCGCTTCGGACCTGATGGAGCGGATGAGCGGGCGGCTCTTCGTCGCGCATAACGCGCACTTCGATCACGGATTCCTGAAGGGCGAGTTCAGGCGTATCGGCATGCGCTTCTCGCCCGACGTGCTCTGTACCGTGCAGCTTTCCCGCGCGATCTATCCGCAAGAAGCGCGGCATGGCCTCGATGCGCTTGTCGAACGTCATGCGCTGTTGCCTTCGGCGCGGCATCGCGCGCTCGCGGACGCCGATCTGCTCTGGCAGTTCTGGCAGCATCTCCATGGCGCGCATCCGTCCGACGTGCTGCGCGCGCATATGGAGCGCGTCACGCGCCGGTTCCAGCTCGCCGCGCATATCGACGAAGACACAATCGAGCGCATCCCGGCGGGCTGCGGCGTTTATACGTTCTATGGCGACGACGATCTGCCGCTCTATGTCGGCCGAAGCGTGCGATTGCGTCAGCGGGTGCGCTCGCATCTGACGGGGCCGCGCCGGTCGGCGAAGGATATGCGGCTCGCCGCGCTCGTGCGGCGTGTCGAATGCAAGGCAACCGGCGGCGAAATCGGCGCGATGCTTGCCGAAGCGCACATGGTCGCGACGCTGCGTCCGTCGCTGAATCGCGTGTCGAAGTCACGTAGCGGGGAAGCGCGCGGTGCGCCGTGGCTGCATGCCGGGGCGATCGCCATCGAGGAGCGCGACGCGTCGACGGGTGAGTCCGCGTGGCATGTCGTCGACAACTGGCAGTATCTCGGGACGGCCGGCACGTTGACCGAAGCGCGGACGTTATGCACGTCCGCCAAGCCCTATGCGTTCGATCGGGCGACTTATCGAATTCTCGCCGAGCGCCTTTCGCGGGGACTGGCGATCACGCCGCTCGCGCTAGATGCGCTCGTCAGCGCGACGTGACGCGACGTGACGCGATCGGACGCGCCGGATTCAACCCACGGCGCCCACACCGCCGCCCGCGCAAACATGCGACAGAGCGCGCGAAAGCGGCGCGTTCATCGACGATTCATAGCGCGTCAGATGCTTCCAGCGCGCGACGCTGTCGGCGAGGCGAAGCGGGCAGTCGTCGGCATGACGGATCGGCTCCACGCGCGCCAGTGCGCTCAGCAGCGAGCGCGTGAGCTGGTCCAGTTTCGGCCGTGTATCCCTGGCGAGATCGGGCGGCGTGCCTTCGGGAGCGGCCCGCACCGCGCGCCAGCTGGCGAAGAGGGCGTTCTGCACGTCCTTGCTGGCGTCGATCTGATCGCGGAAGAACTGTTGCGCGAACTCCGGGTCCACTTCCGCCGCGCGTGCCCGCTGTTCGACCTGTTTCAATAACGCGGCCTCGCGGGGTTCGTCGGTGATCGGCTCGTGGTTCGCCCATTTCCAGCGCGCGACCGGTTCGGCCAAAGCGAGCCGTTGCGAAACCAGTGCGATGAGATTGGTGAACGCGGTGTCGTCGCCGTCGGCGTGCGCCGGGCTGGCGAGGGCAAGGAAAAGCGCCGAAGCGGCGGTAATCGCGTGGAGCGGGCGAAGAAGGGAAGGTCGGCGCATCGGTCGTGGGCGGAAGCTGACGAAAGCGCCAGCATAGCGCAGCGACTTCAGCCGGCGGGACGGATGCGCGTCGGGCAGCGATGCTCGACGACGTTCGAGCGCGCGCGACGCCCCTTGGCGTCGAGCCATATGCGGACTGCGTAGTCCGGGTGCGGCTTGCGCACGGGCGTCGCGATCACGTCGACGACGGAGTGATAAGACTCGCCGCCCTTAGTTCGACGACGCCATCTTGCGCTGTTCGTCGAAGAACGCGCGCACGTGCGCGGGCAGCTCGGTCGCGAGAAACTCGACGGCCACCGGCTCCGGGTCCGGGGAATACACTTTGTCGGGCGTCGGGATCTTCGTCGGTTTGGCGTCCATGGTTCTCTCCTCGGGTGACATCAACTATTGCGTTGCTACGGATGCGGCTTTCGCGCGATCGCATCCTTACTAATCCAATACCACTTCCTTCTCTTTATGCGTTATCGGATCGTCGCAGCCTGACTTGAGCGGCGCGTGAGATCCGGCACGATCGTTCTTGAGTCCTTCGGTAATTTGCGCTTGATGCTTGATTGGAGGACCGGCGTGTTCCAGCAAAAACTTCGCGTTGCATAATGGATGGAAGCGCGCGCGAAGCCGCGTGGCGTCTGGCTGCGCGGCCGACGCGCCTATCTCACGCTCTCGACTTTAGCCTTCCCTCTATAGGTATAACGATACCGGGAAACCATCGTTGACGCCTCATGCTGCGGAGCGGAAAATGGGTCGCCGTTGTATGAAACCGCACATAACGAGTGAATTAGCGAGCGCGGTTGAGCAGAGGCGAAACGAAACCGCGAGAAGGGCGCAATCGACGCTTCATTCGACCAGGCGCAGTGTGCGCTGCGAGGTCGTCGCTGACGACACACCGACAGCCCAAAGCAAAAACCCGCGTCACTTGCGTGAACGCGGGTTTTTGTTTGATGCTGAATCTTGATGGTGCCGGAAAGAGGAATCGAACCCCCGACCTTCGCATTACGAATGCGCTGCTCTACCGTCTGAGCTATTCCGGCATCAGAGAAACAAGATTATAGCGAGCACTTTCTCGTTTTGACAATACCCTGAATCAATTTTTCTTTTCGAGATGGTAGGCGGTGACGCGCTCCACCTCGTTCTTCGAGCCGAGGAAGACCGGCACGCGCTGATGCAGGCTCGTCGGAACGATATCGAGGATGCGCTGTTCGCCGTTCGTCGCCGCGCCGCCGGCCTGCTCGACGATGAACGCCATCGGATTCGCTTCGTACATCAGGCGCAGCTTGCCGGGCTTCGACGGGTCGCGGCGATCCGCCGGATACATGAAGATGCCGCCGCGAGTCAGGATGCGGTGCACGTCCGCCACCATCGACGCAATCCAGCGCATGTTGAAATCCGTGCCGCGCGGGCCGTCCTTGCCCTCGTTCAACTCACCGACGTAACGCTGCACCGGCTCGTACCAGTGGCGGACGTTGGAGGCATTGATGGCGTACTCGTTGGTGTCGGCCGGCACCTGCATATCGCGCTGCGTCAGCACCCACGAGCCGAGTTCGCGGTCCAGCGTGAAGCAGTTCACGCCGTTGCCCGTGGTCAGCACGAGCACCGTTTGCGGGCCGTACACCGCGTAGCCCGCGGCCACCTGCGCCGAGCCCGGCTGCATGAACGCCGCTTCGGTCGGATCCGCGCCGTCGGGGCAGCGCAACACCGAGAAGATCGTGCCGATCGACACGTTGACGTCGATGTTGGATGAGCCATCGAGCGGATCGAAGGTCAGCAGGTAATTGCCCTTCGGATAGCGGTTGGGAATCGGGAAGATCTTTTCCATCTCTTCCGATGCCATCGCGGCCAGATTTCCGCCCCATTCGTTGGCTTCGAGCAGTATTTCGTTCGACAGCACGTCGAGCTTCTTCTGCACTTCGCCCTGAACGTTCTCGCTGCCTGCCGAGCCGAGCGCGTCGCCGAGCGCGCCTTTGCTCACCTGATAGCCAATTTGCTTGCAAGCCCGCGCGACGACTTCGATCAACAGGCGCAGGTCGGCCGGCAGGTTTTGATGTTGACGCTGCTGCTCGATCAGATACTTGGTCAGCGTGGTACGGCTGGAGATGGAGGACATGCGAAGCTCCGTGAGCGTTTAGACGAATGTTCACGATTCTAACCGCTCGATTCGGTCATTCCTTATGACAGTGCCCGCTGATGCCCGCCATAAGCGAGAACGGCCGCCGCGCGAATCGTCGCGCGGCGGCCGTCAGGGCGTTAGAGCGCGCTCAGGACGCGAGCGCTTTCTCCACGACTTCCCGCACGTCGCGCGACTTCACCTTCGACGCCACTTCGGTCAACGCCGCGTGCATCTTCTCGCGAAGCTGCGGCGTGAAGCGTCGCCACATTTCGAGTCCGCGCGCGAGACGCGCGGCGACCTGCGGATTCAACGCATCGAGCGCGATCACCTGTTCGGCCCAGAATGCGTAGCCGGAACCGTCGACGGCATGGAACTGAGCGGGATTGCCGCTGCAGAAGCTGAAAATGAGCGAGCGGGCGCGATTCGGGTTCTTGATGTTGAACGCCGGATGCTGCATGAGATTGCGCACGATATCGATCACCTTGCGATCCGCGCCGCCGCGTTGCGTCGCCTGAAGCGCGAACCACTTGTCGATGACGAGCGGCTCCTTCTCGAACCGGCGATAAAAGTCCTCGAGCGCGGCATCGGCGGCATTTGCACTCGCGCCCGCCGTCGCGCTCGCGAGCAACAGCGCCGACAGGGCCGCCGAGCGATCGGTCATGTTGTTGGCGTCGTCGTACTGCTTTTGCGCGAGCTGAACGGCGTCACGCGGATCGTCGAGCTGGCTCAGATACGCGAGGGCGAGGTTCTTCAGGCCGCGTTTGCCGGCATCTTCCGGCGTCGGACGATATTCCCCCGGCGTGCGGTTCGCCTCGTAGAGCGCGAGCCACTTGTCGCGCAACCGCGACGCCAGTTGCCGGCTCATGAACACGCGCGCCGCGTGGACGGCGGCCGGATCTGACACGCTCATCTGCTCGGCGAGATAGCTCTCGGACGGCAGCATCAGCGCGAGTTCGCGGAAAGCGGGCGTGAGTGTGGTGTCGTCGAGCACGCGGGCGAACGCGGCGATCGTTTCATCGTCGATGGCAAGCGCCTCGCCCTTTGAGGCCCGCGCGGCCAACGCGAGCAACTCGCGCGTCGCGAGCCGCTGGCCGGCTTCCCAGCGGTTGAACGGATCGCTGTCGTGGGCGAGCAGGAACGCGAGCTGTTCGTTCGTGTAATCGAAATCGACGATGACCGGCGCGGAGAAATTGCGCAGCAGCGACGGCAGCGGCGGTTCATCGACATCGACGAACGTGAACGATTGCTCGCGCTCGGTGAATTCGAGAACGCGCGTCGTGCCGCCCGGCTGTTGCTCGCCTTCGAGGCGCAGCGGCAAGTCCGCGCCGTTCGTGCCGATCAGACCGACCGAGAACGGGATCAGGAGCGGCCCTTTCTGCGTGGCGCGCGCGGCCTCCGACGTCTCGCCGTAACCCTGCGCGAGCGTCAGCGTGTAACGCTTGGCGGCGGCGTCGTAGGATGCGCGCACCGTCACGCGCGGCGTGCCCGCCTGGCTGTACCAGCGCTCGTACTGCGTGAGGTCGCGCTTGTTGGCATCGGCCATGGCGCGGCGGAAATCGTCGCAGGTGACGGCCTGGCCGTCGTGGCGCTGGAAATATAGGTCCATGCCGCGCCGGAAGCCGTCGCGGCCAAACAGCGTCTGATACATCCGCACGACTTCCGAGCCTTTCTCGTAGACGGTCATCGTGTAGAAATTGTTGATCTCGACATAGCTTTCCGGGCGAACCGGATGCGCCATCGGGCCGGCGTCCTCGGCGAACTGCATCTGCCGCAGCACGCGCACGTCTTCGATGCGCTTCGTCGCGCGAGCGGCGGCGCTGGCCGCGCCTTCGGCATCGCCGGCGGCCATGTCGGCGGAAAATTCCTGATCGCGGAACACGGTCAGGCCTTCCTTCAGGCTCAACTGAAACCAGTCGCGGCAGGTCACGCGGTTGCCGGTCCAGTTATGGAAATATTCGTGGCCGACGACCGCCTCGATGTTCGAGAAGTCGATGTCGGTGGCCGTTTCCGGATTCGCCAGCACGTACTTCGTGTTGAAGATGTTGAGGCCCTTGTTCTCCATCGCGCCCATGTTGAAGTCGCTCACCGCGACGATCATGAAGCGGTCGAGATCCAGTTCCAGCCCGAAGCGCTTTTCATCCCAGCGGATCGAGTGGATCAGCGAATCCATTGCGTGACGCGTCTTGTCGAGATCCTGCGGCTCGACCCAGACCTGCAGCAGCTTTTCCTTGCCCGAACTGGACTTGATGCGTTCTTCGATGCACACGAGCTTGCCCGCCACCAGCGCGAACAGGTAGCTGGGCTTCTTGAACGGGTCTTCCCATGTGGCGAAGTGACGGCCATCGGGTAGATCGCCTTCTTCGAGCAGATTGCCGTTCGACAGCAGCACCGGATACGCCGCCTTGTCGGCGCGCAGCGTGACGGTGTACGTCGACATCACGTCCGGGCGGTCCAGGAAATAGGTGATGCGCCGAAAGCCTTCCGCCTCGCACTGAGTGAAGAAGTTGCCGCTCGACACATAGAGCCCGGACAAGGTCGTGTTCTCAGCCGGATTGCAGATGCTTTCGATGCTCAGCTCGAACGCGTCGCCGGGAATATCGCCGATCGACAGGCCGTTTTCAGTCACATGAGCGTCGGCGTGGGGCTTGCCATCGATCGATGCGCTCACGAATTCGAGCTGTTCGCCCATCAGTTCGAGGCGGGGCGCGGCGCTCGCGGCGTCCGGATTGCGACGCAGGCGCATGGTGTTCTTCACGACCGTGCGCGATGGCACGAGATCGAACTCGAGCGCGACCGAATCGATCAGAAACGCGGGCGGCGTGTAGTCCTCGCGGCGGATAACAGCGGATGCGGTCGGTGCGGTGTTGGACATGGCAAGATCGTGTAGGTGGAATGGCGGCGCGGTCGCATGGGCGTGCCGGGAAGCGGGAAGACAGGCACGAATGCGGGCGAGGCGGGTCGAACCATTGTACAAAACGGCCGGGCGTCGTGAGTCGGATGCGAGCCGGCAAGTGCGGCAACTGCTATCTATAACTGAGAAGGGCATTCGACGAAGTGAGGAAGACCATGAATCTCTCGATGTTTCCCAGCACGCTTGTGCGCGCCGTCTGCGTGCTGGGCGCGTTGTGGCTCGCCGGTTGCACGAGCTACGTCCAGACTCGCGTGACCGCCTTCTCGGACTGGTCCGGCAGCGACGCGAATCGCACCTACGCGTTCGCGCGCACGCCGGAGCAGCAGAACAGCATCGAGCAGGCGAGCTACGAAGTGCTCGTTGCGAACGAAATGGCGAGATACGCGTTCAAGCAGGTTCCGGAAGCGAGCGCGCACTACGAGGTGGCGCTCGCGTATTCGGTTCGCGGCGATCTGCTGACCGTGCGCCAGCCCGTCTTTTACGATCCCTGGCCGATGTACGGCTATTACGGCCGCCCGTTCTGGGGTCCGTGGGGCGGCATGGGACCCTACGGCCCGTGGGGCCCGACCGGCTACGTCGATCAGAGCTATCCGGTCTTCATCCACGCGCTGCAGGTTCGCATGACGGATCGCACGACGGGCCGCGAGGTCTACAAGGTGAGTGCGGTCAATTCGACCGGCGACGCGTCGCTGTTCCACGCGATGCCGTTTCTGGTCCGCAGCGCGCTCGCGGATTTCCCGCTCGGCAACGGCACGGTGCGCACGGTGACGCTGCCGGTCGATCAGAGCGGCGGCGTCGGCAACGAGACGGCGGCATCGGCCGGACCGAACGCGGGCGGCGGTGCGGCGAAAGGGGTCGAGTGACAGGCTGCGAGCCTTGTCGGAACGGGCGTTCGCAGACTTCGCTGACCGCCCGCATCCATGCAGCACGGGCCGATTAGCGATATATTCGCGGTCATGACAAAACCGTGTCCGCCCGACCCCAAAACCGTCCCGAAGCCCGCCACGTGGGACGCGCGGCTCGCCCGCGTGCTCGTCACGCCGCTCGTCGGCACGCCTGTTACGCCGAATCATCTGACGACGCTGCGCCTGGCCATCGGCCTCGCGGGCGCTTATTACCTTTCCCTCGGCGATTTCTGGCTCTGCACGCTCGGCGCATTGCTGATCGCGCTGTCGAATTTCGTCGATCACACCGATGGCGAGCTCGCGCGCATCAGTGGTCAGTCGAGTAAAATCGGGCACTTTTACGACCTCGCGTCCGACGCGTTGATCACCGTGCTGCTGTTCCTCGGCATCGGGTTTTACGTGGCGGAGCATCATCCGTCGATGGCCGCGGCGGCGCAGTGGCTCGGCGGCGTCGCCGGCGTTGCGGTCGCGATCATTTTCTTCCTGCGCATGCGCATCGAGTCGATGGTCGGCAAGTCCGGCACCAAGCAGGCTTCGATGGGCGGTTTCGAAACCGAAGACGTGCTGTACCTGCTGCCGGTCGTGACGATCCTGAACGGCATGACGCCGTTTCTGATCGCCGCATGCATCGGCGCGCCGCTCTTCGCGGTGTATGTCGCGGTGGACTACCGGCGCGTCGTACGGCGTGTGCAGTCGAATACGAAAGGCGCAGCGGCCAAGGACGGCAACGATTTTCAGGCGGTGAGATGAGCGATACGGCAACCCCGGTCAGCAACCTGCATCACGAGCGGCATCCGGCGGACGCCGGCCGTCCCACGCGGGACGAAATCGACGCCACGCTCCGCGCGCGCCTCGCGGCGCTGCCCGCGCCGAAGCTCCACGCAGATTACGAGAAACAAGGCTCCTTTCTTTATCTCGACGACTTCCTGCCGCGCGAATACACCGAACGCCTGATCGCCGCCGTGCACGACGTGACGCCCGCTGTGAACCGCAACTATCTGCCGGGCCACAAGGCGGGCGGCAGCGTGAGCCGCCACACGCTCGACAAGCTCGCGCCGTTCATCGCGGACCTGTACCGGTCCGAGGCGCTGATCAAGTGGCTCGAAGCCATCAGCGGTGACAAGCTCCAGCTTTCGCCCGAAGACGATCCCCACGCCTACGCGCTGTACTTCTATACGCGTCCGGGCGACCACATCGGCTGGCATTACGACACCTCGTACTACAAGGGCCGCCGCTATACGATGCTGCTCGGCGTCATCGACGATTCCTCCTGCCGGCTCGACTACGAACTGCACACGCGCACGCCGAACGCGACGCCGGAGCCGGGCTCGGTGCAGTATCCGCCGGGCGCGCTCGTGTTCTTCGATGGGGACAAGCTGCGCCACCGCGTGACGCCGCTTCGCGAGAACGAAATGCGCGTGTCGCTCACGTTCGAATACGTGACGAATCCGAACATGCGGCCGTTTCAGCGCTTCATCTCGAACATGAAGGACTCGATCGCGTACTTCGGCTTCAGCCAGGTCTTTCGCCGCAAGGGCGGCAAGAACGGACAGGCATGAGCCGCGCGGGCACGTTCATGCTGTCGGTCGGCGTGGTGTTGTTCATCGCGCTGCTCGGCTGGCAAGGTTTCGGCTCGGTCGCATCGACGCTCGCCGCAGCGGGCTGGGGTCTCGTCGCGGTCGCGGCGTTTCACTTCGTGCCGCTCATCGTCGACAGCGCGGCCATCAGCGTGCTCTTTTCCCACAAGCAACGCGATGTCTCCCTGCGCGATGCGCTGCTCGCGCGCTGGGCCGGCGAATCGGTCAATAGCCTGATGCCCGCGGGCCAGATCGGCGGGCCGATGCTGATGGTCCGCCATCTCTCGCAGCGTGGCATGCGCGCGCGTGACGCCGCCGCCGTCATTACCGTCAGCACGACGATGCAGACCGTCGGGCAACTGATCTTCGCGCTCGTCGGCGTCGTGCTGCTCACGGATTACGCGGCGGGCGGATCGTCGGCGGTCGTGTCGATCGCGGTGCTCGCGGTCGTCGGCGTGATCGGCGCGATGATCTTCGGCTTTTATCTCGCGCAGCGGCGCGGTCTGTTCGGCCGCGCGATGCGCTTCGTCTCCGGCATCGCCGCGCGCTTCTCGAAGAAGCGCGACTGGTCGTCGCTCGTGACGCGCGCCGAAGCCGTCGATACCGCCGTCCACGAGCTGTATCGCGAGCGCGGCAAGGTCGCGGCGAGCTTCGCCCTGAGCCTCTTCGGATGGATCGTCGGGACGGGGGAAGTGTGGCTCGCCCTCAATGTGCTCGGCCATCCCGTTGGACTGACCGAAGCGCTGCTGCTCGAAAGCCTCGGCCAGGCGATCCGCGGCGCGGCCTTCATGATTCCCGGCTCGCTCGGCGTGCAGGAGGGCGGTTATCTGCTGCTCGCGCGCCTCGTCGGCCTGCCGCCGGAAGCGGCGCTCGCGCTCTCGCTCGCCAAGCGCGCGCGGGAACTGCTGCTGGGCGTGCCGGGCATCGTCTATCTGCATTTCGTTGAGAAAGGCTGGCAGCGCCGCCGTCTTGCGCGCGTGCCGGAAATCGACTGACTACCCCTCGAAGGGAAACAACACCATGCGCGCAATTATTCTTGCGGCCGGGATGGGCTCGCGTCTCGCCCAGCCCGACGGCGAGCAAAAGCCGAAGTGTCTGCTGCGCTTCAAGGACAGCACCGGCGACGGTTCGGGCGATGCATCGCTGCTCGAACGCCATCTGCATTTTCTGAAGAACGCGGGCGTCGACGAGATCGTCTTCGTGACGGGCTACAAGCACGAGCAGATCGATGCGGAACTCGCGGGCATCGACTGGAAGCCGCAGACCGAAACGATCGTCAACGGCGAATTCACGCTCGGCAGCGTGCTGTCCGTGCACACGGCACGCGACGCGATGACGCGCGGCGGCGACGTGCTGCTGATGGACGCCGACGTGCTCTACGACGAGCGCATCATCGACCCGCTGGTGGCGGGCGGCTCCGTGAACCGTCTGTTGATCGACCAGGACTTCGAGGCCGGCGATGAGCCGGTGAAACTGTGCGTCGAAAACGGCGTGCCGGTCGAACTGCGCAAGCAGGTGGCGGTGGGCTTGAAGTACGACACCATCGGCGAATCGGTCGGCTTCTTTCGCTTCGATGAAAAGACGGCCGCGCGTCTTGCCGATATCGTCGCGGATTACGTGCAGACCGGCCGCGCGAAGATGCCGCATGAAGAAGCGGTGCGCGACCTTCTGCTGGAGCAGCGCCACGTGTTCGATATCGCCGATGTCACCGGCGCACCGTGGATTGAAATCGACTTTCCGAACGACGTGAAGCGCGCGGCCGATGAAGTCCTGCCGCAGCTCAACCCGCTGCGCCAGTTCGCAGGCTAAAAAGACAAGAGGAGCAATTCGACAATGAACGCACCACGCACTATCCCCGTTGGCTATTCGCGCACGCTGCGCCTGCGCGAGATGCTCACGAGCAACCGCCTCGAGTTCCTGATGGAAGCGCACAACGGCATCTCGGCGCGCATCGCGAAGGAAGCGGGCTTCAAGGCGATCTGGGGCTCGGGCCTTTCGATTTCCGCGCAGTTCGGCGTGCGCGATAACAACGAGGCGAGCTGGACGCAGGTCGTCGACAACCTCGAATTCATGGCCGACGCGAGCGATCTGCCGATTTTGCTCGACGGCGACACCGGCTACGGCAACTTCAACAACGTGCGCCGTCTGGTGAAGAAGCTGGAGCAGCGCGGCATCGCGGGCGTGTGTATCGAAGACAAGCAGTTCCCGAAGACCAACAGCTTCATCAACGGCGAAGCGCAGCCGCTCGCCGATATGGACGAATTCTGCGGCAAGATCAAGGCCGGCAAGGATTCGCAGAGCGATCCCAACTTTTCGATCGTCGCGCGCGTGGAAGCGCTGATCGCGGGCTGGGGCATGGAAGAGGCGTTGAAGCGCGCGGAAGCCTACCGTCAGGCGGGCGCGGACGCGATCCTCATTCACAGCAAGCTTTCGAAGCCCGATGAAATCCTGACCTTCGCACGCGAATGGGCGGGGCGCGGTCCGCTCGTCATCGTGCCGACGAAGTACTACAGCACGCCGACCGACGTGTTCCGTCAGGCGGGCATCAGCACCGTGATCTGGGCGAACCATTTGATTCGCGGCGCGGTGTCGGCGATGCAGGCCATCGCCAAGGAAATCCACGACAGCGAGACGCTCGTCAACGTGGAAGACCGCATCGCATCGGTGAACGAAATCTTCCGCCTGCAGGACGCGGACGAATATTCCGCCGCCGAGAACATCTATTTGACGGCGGCGAACGAAAAGCGCAGCGCGGTCGTGCTGGCCGCGAGCCGCGGCGCGGGCCTCGAAGCGCTGACGGCGGATCGTCCGAAGGTGATGCTGCCGGTCGCGGGCAAGCCGCTGCTGCGCCATCTCGCGGAAGCGTTCAAGAAAGAAGGCATCAACGACATCACCGTGGTGGGCGGATATCGCGCGGACGCGATCGACACGTCGGGCATCCGCCTCGTCGTCAACGAGAAGCACGAGTCCACGGGCGAACTCGCGTCGCTCGCGTGCGCGGCGAAGCACATCGCCGGCGATACGGTCATCTCCTACGGCGATCTGCTGTTCCGCAGCTACATCCTGCGCGATCTGGTCGAGTCGGAAAGCGATTTCTGCGTCGTCGTCGATTCGTCGCAGACGCCGCAAGCAGGCGCATCGGCGAGCGCAACGGACTTCGCCTATTGCTCGACCGCCGACGACCGCGCGCTGTTCGGCCACAAGGTGTGGCTCGAAAGCGTGGTCGGCGCGGGCCAGGCGTTGAATGGCGGCCGCGCGCCGCAAGGCCGCTGGATGGGTCTGATCTACGTCCGCGCGGCGGCGCGCGAGCGTTTCACCGCGACACTCGCGCAGCTTCAGCAACGCGCCGACTTCGACACGCTCGACATGGCCGCGCTCCTCAACGCGCTGATCGCGGCGGGCGAAAAGGTGGAAGTGCAGTACGTGCACGGTCACTGGCGCGGCGTCAACGATCTGGACGATTTCCGCCGCGCAGGCGATTTCGCACACGGCCAGACGCCGATCGGTTCGGAAGGAACGGAGAACGCGCGTGATTGAAGCAGCCGAGTTCGTCGAAGCGGCGCGCGCGCATGGCTTCGACTGGTATGCGGGCGTGCCGTGCTCGTTTCTCACGCCGTTCATCAATTACGTGCTGCAGGACGAATCGCTGCACTACGTGTCGGCGGCCAATGAAGGCGATGCCGTCGCGTTGATCGCGGGTGTCGCGCTGGGCGCGGCTCAGGGAGAAGGAAAGGGCGCGGTCAGGCGTCGCGGCATCGCGATGATGCAGAACTCCGGCCTCGGCAACGCGGTGAGTCCGCTGACGTCGCTCACGTGGACGTTCCGTCTGCCGCAGCTTCTGATCGTCACGTGGCGCGGCCAGCCGGGCGTCGCGGACGAGCCGCAGCACGCGCTGATGGGTCCGATCACGCCGCAGATGCTGGACACGATGGAGATTCCGTGGGAGCTGTTTCCGACGCAGAGCGATGCGATCGGTCCGGCGCTCGAGCGCGCGACCGAGTATATGGACCGCACGGGCCGTCCGTACGCGCTCGTGATGCAGAAGGGCAGCGTCGCGCCTTATGAGTTGAAGCGCACCGGCTTGTCCGGCGTGCGCGCTGCCGGCGAGCGGGCTTCGGTGGCCCGCTTCGATGGCGAGCGCGTGTCGCGCCATGATGCACTCGAACGCGTGATCGCGAGAACGCCGAAGGAATCCACCGTCGTGCTCGCATCGACGGGCTTCTGCGGCCGCGAACTCTACGCGATCGACGACCGCGAGAACCAGCTCTATCTCGTCGGCTCGATGGGTTGCGTGACGCCGATGGCGCTCGGGCTCGCGCTGTCGCGCCCGGACCTCACCGTGGTCGCGCTCGACGGCGACGGCGCCGCGCTGATGCGCATGGGCGCATTCGCGACGCTCGGCGCCTACGGCCCGTCGAACCTGCTGCATCTGCTGCTCGACAACGGCGCGCACGAATCGACCGGCGGACAGGCGACCGTCTCGCGCGGCGTCGATTTCGCGTCGATCGCGTCGGCGTGCGGCTACGCGCTCGCGCTCGATGGCGACGACATCGGCGTGATCGATCGCCTCTTCGCCGCCGACGCACCCGAAGGCGCGCGCTTTGCCCGGCTGTCGATCGGCACCGGCACGCCCGCCGACCTGCCGCGCCCGAAGATCACGCCCGAGGACGTGCGCGCGCGCCTGCAACGACATATCGGAGAACGCTGATGCTGCTGCTCAATCCTGGCCCCGTCACGCTGACCGAGCGCGTGCGCAACAGCCTTCTGCAAACGGACCTGTGCCACCGCGAGCCCGAGTTCTTCGATCTCCAGGACGAGGCGAGAAAGCGTCTGGTCGCCGCGTACGAGCTCGATCCCGCGAAGTGGACGGCGGTGCTGATGACCGGCTCCGGCACGGCCGCCGTCGAAAGCATGGTGGCGGGCATCGTGCCGGAAGGCGGGCGTCTGCTCGTCGTCGAGAACGGCGTATATGGCGACCGCATCGCACAGATCGCGAAGCAGTACGGCATCGAGCATGAAGTCTTAAAGTACGAATGGATGCAGGCGCCCGACATCGACGCGATCGTCGCGATGATCGACGCCCAAGCGTTCACGCACGTCGCGGTCATCCACCACGAAACGACGACCGGCCGCCTCAACGCCATCGATGCGCTGTCTCGCGCGTGCGCGACGCGCGGCGTGGGCCTGCTTGTCGATGGCGTCAGCAGCTTCGGCGCCGAAGCGATCGACTTCGACGGCGGCGGCATCGTCGCGGTCGCGGCGACGGCGAACAAGTGCCTGCACGGCGTGCCGGGCGCGGCGTTCGTGATCGTCCGGCGCGATGCGCTGGAGAAGGCCGCGAGCCGCACCTATTACCTCGGCATCGCGCGGCTCGCAAAGCTGCAGGACCAGCGCAACACGCCGTTCACGCCGTCGGTGCATGCGTACTATGCGCTCGTCGAAGCACTGCGCGAGTTCGAGGACGAGGGCGGCTGGCGCGCGCGGCATCGGCGTTATGCGGCGCTTGCAGAGCAGGTGCGCGCAGGGCTGGCTGCGCTCGGGATCGACAGTGCGTTGCCGCCGGAGGAATCGTCGGTGGTGTTGCGTGCGTACCGGCTGCCGCAAGGCGTCACGTACGAGACGCTGCACGATGCGCTCAAGGCCAAGGGCTTCGTGATCTATGCGGGGCAGGGCGGTTTGTCGAAGAGCCTGTTCCGCATTTCGACGATGGGCGCGCTCGATGCAGCCGACATGGACCGGCTGATCGCGGCGGTCGGCGAACTTTTGCGCTGATCAGGGCTTGCAGAAAATAGCAGTGATGAAAGGCGCGACGTGGTGCACCACCGCGTCGCTGCCCGCCTCGCGCACGCGCTGCTCCACTTCGTCGTCCCCGCCCCACACGACGGCGCCATACGCCGCATCGCCGATGGGTTCGCCCTTGCCTTGCCTGAAGAGCGGATCGTCCTTCTGATACGCCACCAGCGCGTAGACCTTGAAGCCGTAGGCGGTCATCACCGTGCCTTTCACCGGCTTGAACGCGTTGATCGAATTCGGCTCGACGCGCATCGCTTTCTTTTCGAGCAGACCTTCCTTCTGAAGCGGCGCGATGAAGTCATGCGGCGTGGACTTGCAGTCGAGCTGCGATTCGATGGCCGTCGCGTGCGCGAGCGAAGCGGACGCGGTGATCGCGAACGGCACGGCCAGGCGAGAGAGTCGAGCGGCAAGCATCATGGCTTAAGCGACGTGAATGGCATCAGGCACTTTAACGACAACGCAAAAAATCTGCATGAGCGGCGCGATGGAAAAATTTCGCCGCGCCGTCGCGAAGCCGTTTGAAGGCGCGCGTCAGGCCGCCAGTTCCAGCTTCGCCGTGTTGCGCTTGTCGCGCGAATGAACGCGTCTTCCTGCTGCATACGTCTCGAACACCGCGCGATCGTCGCCGAGGAGCGCGAACGCAAACAGCAGTTCCTCGAGCGATTCCACCCGCGCCGTGCGCCGCGCGAGCAGCGGCGTCGCAGCCGGATCGAGCACGACGAAATCCGCTTCGCTGCCCGCCGCGAGCGTGCCGATCCTGTCGTCTAGATCGAGCACGCGCGCCGCGCCCGTCGTCGCGAGCCAGAACATGCGCGTCGCGGTCAGATGATGGCCCGTCAGGCGCGCGACCTTGTGCGCTTCGTTCATCGTTTGCAGCATCGAAAACGACGTACCGCCGCCGACATCCGTCGCCAGCGCAACCGGCATGTTCGCCGCGCCCGCCTTCTCGAAGTCGAACAAGCCGCTGCCGAGAAAGAGGTTCGATGTCGGGCAATGCGACGCCACCGCGCCGGTTTCCGCCATGCGCTGGCGGTCCGTCTCGTCGAGATGGATGCAGTGGCCGTACACCGCGCGCCGCCGCAGAAGCTTGTAATGGTCGTAGATGTCGAGATAGCTGCGATGCCCCGGAAAGAGGCTCTCGACCCACTTGATCTCGTCGGTATTTTCGGCGACGTGGCTCTGGATGAACACGTCGTTGTGCTTCTGCGCGAGCGCGCCGCACGCTTCGAGTTGCGCCTGGGTCGATGTCGGCGCGAAGCGCGGCGTCAACGCGTAGTGCTGGCGTCCGCGTCCGTGCCAGCGCGCGATCAGTTCGGCGCTATCGTCGTAGCCGGATTGCGCCGTGTCGCGCAGAAATTCGGGGCAGTTGCGATCCATCAGCACCTTGCCCGCGACCATGCGCAGGTTGCGTGACTCGCTTTCGGCGAAAAACGCATCGGCGGATTGCTTGTGCACCGTGCAGTAGACGAACGCGGTCGTCGTGCCGCAGGCGAGCAGTTCATCGAGGAAAAAGCTCGCCGTTTCCCGCGCGATCGTCGCGTTCTCGAAGCCGCGTTCGACCGGAAACGTGTACGTGTTGAGCCACGGCAACAAGCCAGATGCCGGCGACGCGATCATGTCCGTCTGCGGATAGTGGATGTGCGAGTCGATGAAGCCCGGCACGATCAGCTTGTCGCGCATCGTGTGGACGGTCGCATCCGGCCTGAGCGTGTCGCGCAGCGACGCATACGCGCCGGCCGCGCTGACCTTGCCGTCCTCGACGATCAAAACGCCGTCGGCCTCGTACACCGCGCCGTCGGCGGCATGCGCGGGGTCATCGCGAAAGGTGAGCAACTGGGCGCGGTAGGCGGTCTGAGTCATGGTGCAACGTCTCCGGTTTCTAATGATGTCTACAACTGCGAAAGCAGCACAATCGAGAATGCCGCGATGACCCACATCGCCGGCTTGATTTCCCTCGCGCGTCCCGTGGCCGCCTTCAGCACGACGAAAGCGATGAAGCCGTAGGCCACGCCATCCGTGATCGAGTACGTGAGCGGGATCAGGATCATCGCGAGGAAGGCGGGAATGGCTTCGTCGAAGCGATGCCATTCGATCTTCGTGATCGCTTCCATCATGAACACGCCGACGAGCACCAGCGCGGGCGCGGTCGCGATCGCCGGAACCAGCGACAGCAGCGGCGAAAGAAACAGGAACGGCAGGAAGCACAGGCCGGCGACGACCGCGACGAGCCCCGTGCGGCCGCCCGCCGAAATGCCCGCCGCGGATTCGATGTACGCGTTCGCCGGACTCGTGCCGAGCGGCGCGGAGATGAGCGCGGAGAAGGCGTCGACCGTCATCGATTGACGGATGTTGCGCGGATTGCCGTTCTCGTCGTAGAGCTTGCCCGCCTCGGAAATCGCCATGAAGGTGGAGAGCGCATCGAAGAAGGACGTGAACAGCATCACGAAGATGAAAGGCCAGTAAACCACTTTCAGCGCGCCGAGCAGGTCCAGTTGCCCGATGCCCGAGAAGTCCGGCGCGGAAATGAGGCCGTTCCAGTTGACGAGCGTTTTGGTGGCGATCGCGGCGGGCCAGTACGCGGTGCCGTCGCCCCAGACGCGGCCGATCGGAATCGCGATGATCGTCGTGAACACGATGCCGAGCATCAGCGCACCGGTGACCTTGCGCGCGACGAGAATCGTCGTGACGGCGAGGCCGATCAGGAACGTGATGACGACCGGATTGAGCGATGCCGAATGCACGATGGTGACCGGATCGCCGACGACGAACTTCGCATTCACCAGCCCGATCAGGCTGATGAAGAGGCCGATGCCGCACGACACCGCATGCCGCAGGTTCGCGGGGATCGCATCGACGACGAGCTTGCGCGCGTTGAAGAGCGCGAGGATCGCGAAGATCACGCCGGCCCAGAACACGCAGCCGAGCGCGGTCTGCCACGGCATCTTGCCGCCGTGGACCATCACGAACGCAAAGAGCGCGTTCATGCCCATGCCCGGCGCGACGAGCACAGGATTGCGCGCATAGAGGCCCATCGCGCAACTGCCGAGAAAACTGACGATGACGGTCGCCGTCAGCGCGGCGGGAAACGGCACGCCAGCCTGCGAAAGAATGCCGGGATTGACGACGATGATGTACATCGCCGTAAGAAAGGTCGTAATGCCCGCGACGACTTCCGTCTTCGTGCGCGATCCCGCCGCGCGGATGCCGAAAAAGCGCTCGAGCGCGGTGGTGTCGCGTTGTGTGGTGACTGTGGTATCCATCTTGTTTCTATGTAGTGCAGGTTGATGCGGTTATTGCTTCCAGTGCGCGTCGAGGCGCGCGATCATCCCGTCGCGTTCCTCGGCGCTGACGAACGATGCTTCCAGGCTGTTGCGCAAAAGCGTGTAGACCTCTTTATCCGAGAGCTTGAGCGCATCCACGACGGCGAAGTAGTTCGCGTTGACGTAGCCGCCGAAGTAGGCGGGATCGTCGGAATTGATCATCACGCGCACGCCCTGATCGAGCAGGTCTTTCAGCGTGTGCTTCGTCATGTCGTCGAACACGCAGAGCTTGAGGTTCGACAGCGGGCAAACGGTGAGCGCGATGCGTTCGTCGGCGAGACGCGCGACGAGCTGCGCATCCTCGATGCTGCGCACGCCGTGATCGACGCGATCGACCTTCAGCAGATCCAGCGCTTCGTAGACATACGACGGCGGGCCTTCCTCGCCCGCATGCGCGACGAGCTTCAGCCCGCGTTCGCGCGCCTTCGCGAACACGCGCTCGAACTTAGACGGCGGATGCCCGCGCTCCGACGAATCCAGCCCGACGCCGATCAGCCGGTGCGCGTATTTGTCGAAAAGCGGCAGCGCTTCGTCGAACGTGGCGAGCGCGTCTTCTTCGGAAAGGTGGCGCAGAAAGCACAGGATCAGGCGCGAACTGAGGCCGCGCGTTTCGGCTTCGGCGAGCGCGCCTTCGATGCCCGCGACGGCCGTTGCGATGGACACGCCGCGCTCCGTGTGCGTCTGCGGATCGAAGAAGATTTCCGTGTGCGCGACGTGGTCCTCGAGCGCGCGCTCGACGTAGGCCATCGTCATGTCGTAGAAGTCCTGCTCGGTGAGCAGCACGCTTGCGCCCGCGTAGTAGATATCGAGGAACGACTGCAGGTCGGTGAATGCGTAGGCGGCGCGCAGGGCTTCGATTGAGTCGTACGCGAGCTTCACGTTGTTGCGCTTGGCCAGTTCGAAGATCAACTCGGGCTCGAGCGATCCCTCGATATGGATATGCAGTTCCGCCTTCGGCGCGTGCGCGATCTTGTCGGCGAGTGTGGGATTCATGGGGGCTTTGTGGTTGAGGCAGTTAAACGGTTTGTTGCGACGACGCATGCGCCATATTGGCTTCGACCGCCTGCAGCAACTGGGCTGCCGCTGCGACGGCGATCACTTCGGGCGCTTTATCGACAATGCCGTCGATGCCGATCGGACACACCATCCGTCCGATGCGCGCGGGGTCGATGCCGCGCGCCGCCAGCCGGTGCTCGAACTGCCTGCGTTTCGTGTGCGAGCCGATCATGCCGAAGAACGCGAAGTCGCCTCGCGCGAGGATGCGCTCGGCGAGCACGAGATCGATCGCATGGTTGTGCGTCATCACGATGAAATACGAGCCGGGCGGCGCGTTGTCGACGGCTTCGTCGGGCGCGTCGTTCGGCTCGATCGTCACGTTCGCGGGAACGAAGGGCGCAGCCGGAAAAGCGGCGTCGCGTTCATCGACCCAGACGACGTGGCACGGCAGCGTCGCGAGCACGCGCACGAGCGCCGCGCCCACGTGACCCGCACCGAACAGCACCACCTTGAAGTCGCGCGGCGCGATGGTTTCGGTGAGCAATGCACCGCTTTCATCGAAACCCGCGCCGTCCCACAACAGGCAGTCGGTGTCTTCCGCGCCGGGCTCGGGATCGGACAGCATCACCGCGTCGGGCATCGGCGCGAACGAAACGCTGCGCACGGTCGACAGACCTTGCGCCGTGCGTTTGGCAAGCGACGTCACCCAGTTCAGGTCCGATACGTCGAGCCGCTCGAACGCGAGCACGACTGCGCCGCCGCAGCACTGGCCGAGGCTCGGGCCGAGCGCGAAACGCTCGAGCCGGCGCATGCGCTGCATGTGCATGCCGTCCTTCAGCACTTGCCGCGCGGTTTCGATCGCCTTCCATTCGAGATGGCCGCCGCCGATGGTGTAGCGGGCGTCCTCGCGCGTGACGATCATCTTCGTGCCCGGCTCGCGCGGCGCGGAGCCTTCGACACGCGCGACCGTCACGAGCACGGCGGCGTCGCCGTGCGCGAGCAGGTGTTGCAGGTCGGTCAGCCAAACTTGCATCGGTGGAGCTCCGGGAAAGGATCGTGTTTGCGTCGTCGCAGGCGCTAGTTTACCGGGCGCTCGCCTGCGCCTCGAAGCCGGGCGCATCGAGCGCGTCCAGAATCGCTTCCGGCGTCGCGGGCGCGCGCAGCTTCGGCGCGTCTGGCGCGTCAGGCGCCGTGGCCGCAATCGCGGCGCGGATCGCGAGCAGCACCGAGAACGCGAGCAGCAGCGGCGGCTCGCCGACCGCCTTCGAGCGGAAGATCGTCGGTGCGGCGTTGTCGTTGCGGTATAGCGCGACGTTGAACGCGGCGGGGATATCGTTGACGGCGGGAATCTTGTACGTGGACGGCGCGTGCGTCATCAGCCGGCCATCGCGGTTCCACCACAGTTCCTCGGTCGTGAGCCAGCCCATGCCCTGAATGAAGCCGCCTTCCACTTGCCCGATGTCGATGGCGGGATTGATCGAGCGGCCCGCGTCGTGCAGCAGGTCGGCGCGCAGGAGCTTCCATTCGCCGGTGAGCGTATCGACGACGACCTCCGACACCGCCGCGCCATACGCGAAGTAATAGAACGGATGGCCGGTGAGCGTCTTCGCGTCCCAGTGAACTTTGGGCGTCGCGTAGAAGCCGTCCGACCACAATTGCACGCGGGCGAGATAAGCGGCCGCGACGAGCTGATCGAACGGCAGCTGTCCGCCGTTCGATTCGACCACGCCGCCGCCGAAGCGCACGTCCGCCGCCGCGCCGCCGAGATGCTTCGCGGCGAGTTCGGCGAGTCGCGAGCGGATCGCGAGCGCGGCGTCTTCGGCGGCCTTGCCGTTGAGATCGCTGCCGGTCGATGCCGCCGTCGCGGAGGTATTGGCGACCTTCGACGTATCGGTGGCCGTCACGCGCACCCGCGCGATCCCGATGCCGAACACGCTCGCGACGACCTGCGCGACTTTCGTGTTCAAGCCCTGGCCCATTTCCGTGCCGCCGTGATTCACGAGCACGGAGCCGTCCTTGTAGACGTGCACGAGCGCGCCCGCCTGGTTCAGGAACGGCACGTTGAACGAGATGCCGAACTTCACCGGCGTGAACGCGATGCCGCGCTTGAGCACGGCGCTCGTCGCATTGAACGCGGCAATCGCGGCGCGACGCGCGGCGTAATTGCTCGATGCGATCAGCGCATCGGTCAGCGGGGCGAGCACGTTATCGGCGACGGGCTGGCCGTACGGCGTGACGTCGCGCTCGCCGATGCCGTAGAAATTCGCGCGCCGCACGTCGAGCGGATCGCGCTTCAGGCGATGCGCGATTTCGTCGAGCATCACTTCCATCACGAGCGCGCCTTGTGGACCGCCGAAGCCGCGAAACGCCGTGTTCGACTGCGTGTTCGTCTTGCAGCAGTAGGCGCGGATATCGACATCGCTCAGGTAGTACGCGTTGTCGAAGTGACAGACCGCCCGTGTCGCGACGGCGCCCGACAGGTCCGCCGAGTAGCCCGCCCGCAGCGCGATTTCGACGCGCGCGCCGGTGATGCGCCCGTCGTCGTCGAAGCCCGCTTCGTATTCGTAGACCGCTTCGTGGCGCTTGCCGGTGATCATGAAGTCGTCGTCGCGATCGGCGCGCAGCTTGACGGGGCGCTTCAAGAGATGCGCCGCCAGCGACGCCACGCACGCGAACACCGCCGATTGCGACTCCTTGCCGCCGAAGCCGCCGCCCATACGCCGGCACTCGCACACGACCGCGTGCGACGGCCAGTCGAGCATGTGCGCGACGACTTGCTGCATCTCGCTCGGATGCTGCGTCGAACTGTAGACGAGCATGCCGTGCGATTCCTTCGGCACCGCGTAGGCGACTTGTCCTTCGAGATAGAACTGTTCCTGTCCGCCGACTTCGAATTCACCGGCGATGCGATGCTTCGCCGCCGCGATGCGGGCTTCGGGATCGCCGCGCTTCAGATGCAGCGGCGGCAGCACGAACTGCTTGCGCGCCTTGGCTTCGCGCGGCGTCAGCACAGGCTCCAGCGGCTCGTAACGCACGACGTCCTCGCTGCGGGCGAGCGCGGCGGCGCGGCGCGCCAGATCGTGCGTCTCGGCGATGACCGCGAACACCGGCTGGCCGAGGTACTGCACTTCGCCGGCGGCGAAGATCGGATCGTCGTGAAGCACCGGGCCGCAGTTGTTCTCGCCGGGGATGTCGGCGGCGGTCAGAACCGCGATCACGCCCGGCGCGGCGCGCACGGCGTCGAGATCGAGCGAAACGATGCGCGCATGCGCGTGCCGCGACAGCCCGAGCGCCGCGTGCAGCGTGCCGCGCAACTCGGGGATGTCGTCGGTATAGATGGCTTCGCCGCTCACGTGCAGCGCCGCCGATTCGTGCGGCAGCGCCGCACCGGCGGCCTGTTGCGCGGCGGCGTCCAGTCCGACGGGCTCGCTCACCTTGTTCATGGCTGCTCCTCGGCGGCCGATGCGTGCGCGCCGTAGGCGAACGCGTTGATTTCAGCGAGCGCCAGTGGCGTGTCGGCACGCGTCTCCAGATAGAAGCGCAACAGCACGTTGCGCGCCACTTTCGCGCGATACGCGCTCGATGCGCGCATGTCGGTGAGCGGCTGAAAGTCGCTGTCGAGCGCGCTCATCGCGGCGCGCACGCTGGCTTCGGTCCAGTCCTGGCCGATCAGCGCGGCTTCCGTGCTCGCCGCCCGCTTCGGCGTCGCCGCCATGCCGCCGAACGCGATGCGCGCGTCCGTCACGCGCGCTGCGTCATCGAGCCGGATCGCGAAAGCCGCGCAGACGGCCGAGATGTCCTGGTCGTAGCGCTTCGATACCTTGTAGGTGCGGAATCGCAAATTGGCGGCCGGGCGCGGCACGCGGATCGCCGCGACGAACTCGCCCGCCGCAAGCGCGGTCTTCTGATAAGCGAGGTAGAACGCATCGAGCGGCAGCGTGCGCGTCGCGTCGCCGTGTTGAAGGACGACTTCGGCGTTCAGCGCGATGAGCGCGGGCATCGAATCGCCGATCGGCGAGCCGTTCGCAATGTTTCCGCCGAGCGTGCCGGCGTTGCGGATCGGCCGCGATGCGAAGCGCGTCCACAATTCCGCGAGTTCGGGGTAATCGACGGCAAGCGCCGCATACGCGTCTTCGAGCGATGCCGCCGCGCCGATCGTCAGATGCTGCGCGTCGCGCTCGATGCGCTTCAGTTCGTCGACATTGCCGATGAACAGGATGTCGCCCAGATCGCGGAATTGCTTCGTGACCCACAGGCCGATGTCGGTGCTGCCCGCGAGCAGCCGCGCGTCCGGATTCTCCGCCCGCAAGCGCGCGAAGTCGGCGCGCGCGACGGGCGCTCGATACGTGCCGGAGCCTGACCGGTATTCGAAGGTTTGCCTGCGGCGCAAGCCGGCCAGCGCGGTTCTGACCGCCTCGCGATCGAACGGCGGGCGCGGAGGGTCGAACATGCGCTCGGCGGCATCCACGATCGGCCGATAGCCGGTGCAGCGGCACAGATTCCCCGAAATGGCGGTGGCGATTTCATCGCGCGAAGGCGGGCCGGCATCGGCGGGATGCGCGTGATATAGCGCCCACAGCGACATCACGAAGCCCGGCGTGCAGAAGCCGCACTGCGAGCCGTGGCAATCGACGAGCGCCTGCTGCACCGGATGCAGCGCGCCATCCGCGCCGCGCAGGTCCTCGACGGTGAACAGCGCGCGGGAATCGAGCGTCGGCAGGAACTGGATGCACGCGTTGACGGCCTTGAGCGCAAGTTCGCCGGTCTCGCCCAGTTCGCCGACGACGACCGTGCACGCGCCGCAATCGCCTTCCGCGCAGCCTTCCTTGGTGCCGGTGCATAGCTCGGTTTCGCGCAGATGCTGAAGCACCGTGCGGGTGGGCGGCGCGTCGGCGATTTCGCGGACGGCGCCGCGCCAGAAGAAGCGGATGGTTTGCGTTGTCATGGGCGAGCAGGGACATTGCGGACCGGGCGCGCGTTACGCGGTGTCCGTTGCCGGTCATGCACCGGCCAAACGGACTGCGCGCACGTAGATCGCCATCCAGCCTCGACCATAGCACCGCAATATCCCAAAAATATTATTGGGACGGTATCTAGGTTATGCGGAAGCGCTGATGCGGGGAAGCGAAAAGCGGGGGAAGCGGTGTGCGCGGGCTCCGGATGGCCCGCGCAGGAGGGGCGAATCAGCGCGTGGCGGCGCGCAGCTTGCGTTTGGAAAGCAGGCTCGCGGCCACGAGCACGAAGATGACGGCGAACGCCACGAGCGACCATTGCGGCAGCGTCAGTCCGAGGATGGGCGGATACGGCGTTTCGCACAGCCCGGCGACCTTGAACACTTGCGGCAGCCAGCGCGCGGGCGGCAGGCCGTCGACGACGGGCTGCAGTGCATCGTAGCCGCAACTGAAGCCCGGATGGGCCTGCACGTAGACGTGCCGCACCGCCGTGGCGATGCCGCCGAGCGCCGACAGCGCGACCAGCGTTTCGAGCACCGCGATGCCGCGCCAGCCGTTCAGACCCGCGCCGAGAAACGCGAACACCGCGACGAGCACGAAGAAATACCGCTGGATGATGCACAGCGGGCAGGGGTCTTCGCCGTGGAAGAACTGCAGGTACAGCGCACCGCCGACGAGCCCGAGGCTCACGAAGCCGAGCAGCGTGAGAAGCCGGCGCTCGCGTCGCAGGACGCGGTCATCCTCGTGCATCGTGAAGTGATGTAGATGGTTGTTCATTATTACGCAACGATTCGAGAAAAAAGTGCCCTAAGCCTCGGGGATTCGCGCAGGAATTCTAGCGCGATCGCCCGAGGGCGCGGGTGAGACGGGACGGCGCGTTCAGCGCGTCGTTTCCAGCACGGCTTCGACGGCGCGGCCGATCGAGAGCAACGTGTCGTCGCTGTTGGGCGCGCCGGCGAGCATCAGACCGACCGGCGCGCCGCCACGCGGATGGCACGGCAGCGACAGCGCGCATGCATCGAGAAAATTGAAGGCGGTCGGGTTGCGCAGGATCAGCGCGTTGGTCCGGTTGAAAAGCTCGTCGTCGCCTTCCAGCTCCGCGATGCGCGGCGGCAGCACCGGCACGGTCGGGCAGACGATGGCGTCGAAGCGCTGCCAGAGCGTCGTGCGCGCGGCTTCGATCATCGCGGCGCGCGCTTCGCAGAGTTCGATGTAATCGGCGGCGCTCGCCGTTTCCGCGCGCATCAGACGGGCGAGCACGCGCGGGTCGTATTCGGCGGCGTGCTCGGCAATCAGCTTGCGATGCCACGCATACGCTTCGATCGACACGAGGCCGAAGCGGTTCAATTCCGGCAGGCGGTCGAGCGGGGCGAAGCGGACGTCTTCGACGAGCGCGCCCGCGGCCGCCAGATGATTGATGGCCGCCTGCACCGCCTGCGCGACCGGCGCTTCGACGCCGTCCGTCACGTAATGAGTCAACACGCCGAGGCGCACGCCGTCGAGCGGGCGCGTGGCGGGGACATCCGGCTCGCGGCCCCCGAGAATGCGATCGACGAGCGCGCAGCACGTGACCGACACACCGATCGGCCCGAACGAATCCAGCGTCTTCGAAAGGGGAATGCCGCCCTGTTTCGGAATGCGGCTCGCGGTCGGCTTGAAGCCGGTCAGCCCGCAGAGCGCCGCCGGAATGCGGATTGAGCCGCCGGTATCGGTGCCGAGCGCGACGGCCGCCATGCCATCGGCCACCGATGCCGCCGCGCCCGAAGACGATCCGCCCGCGATCCGCGCATCGCCCGGCACGTCGGCGCGATAAGGCGAGCGCGGCGTGCCGTAGTGCGGATTCAGGCCGAGCCCCGAGAACGCGAATTCGCTCATGTTGGTGCGCCCGACGATCACCGCGCCGGCCCGCCGCAGCCGCGCGACGGCGACGGCATCGGCTTTCGCGGGCGCGGCGTTGGCCAGCACGCGCGATCCGGCGCGCGTCACCTGGCCTTCGATATCGAACAGGTCCTTCACCGACACCGGGATGCCCGCGAGCGGCGACAGCACGGTCCCGGCGCGGCGCAGCGCATCATGGGCGTCGGCGGCGGCGCGGGCATGATCGGCATCGACGTGCGTGAAGACGGTCGAGCCCTGGCCGTTCGGATCGGCGATACGTTCGAGCGCCGTTTCGATCAGCGCGCGGCTGGTCGTGCGGCCGCATTTCAGGTCGGCGGCGAGGAGGGCAAGCGGGGCGAACTGCGGCGAAGTGGTTGGCATGGCGTCGGGCAGTAGCTTGCCGGCGGCAGGCTTCGCTTCACGCATGCCGGTCGGCGTCCGATGCGGCGCTTCGAGCGGGCGCATCGGCGGTGTAAGGGCGGGCGCGGTCGTCAGCCTGGGCTGCGGCCGGGCGCCGAAGGTGGCTGTCATTCTAAGCCAGCGCAGTAATAAATACGCGTGCAACGGCGTAATCGTGCGAAGGCCGTCACGTATTTCTGGCTTCAGATGGTGCGCGAGAAGCGCTTGAGCGTCGCGACGCCCGCTTGTCCCAGATAGCGGTCGAATACCGATGCGACGTTGCGCACGAGCATCCGTCCGGCGGGAAGCACGCGAATGGCGTTGCCGGTGATGTCGACGAGGCCGTCATCGGCCATCGGCGCGAGGCGCGCGAGTTCATCGGCGAAAGTGTCCGCGAACGCGATGCCGTGCGCTGCTTCCATGTCGGCGAAACGCAGCGTGCCGCCGCACATCAGCCGCATGATGACGTCGCGGCGCAGGAGGTCGTCGGCGGAAAGCCGCACGCCGCGCCTGATCGCGAACTGGCCGGCGTCGATGGCGGCGGCGTAGTCGGGCAGATCGCGGGCGTTCTGCGCATAGACATTGCCGACCTTGCCGATCGACGACGCCCCGATGCCGATCAGATCGCAGTCGGCGTGCGTGCTGTAACCCTGAAAATTGCGCTGGAGCATGCCGGCTTGGTACGCGCGGGCGAGTTCGTCGCCCGGCAGCGCGAAGTGATCCATCCCGATGTACACGTAGCCCGCGTCGCTCATGCGCTCGATTACGCGCCTGAGGATCGCGAGCCGCACGCTGGGCGACGGCAGCGCGCTTTCGTCGATCTGACGCTGCATTTTGAAGAGCGACGGCATGTGCGCGTAGCCGAACACGGACACGCGATCCGGCGCGAGCGCGATGATCGCATCGAGCGTGCGCGTGAAGCTCTCGACGCTCTGATGCGGCAAGCCGTAGATCAGATCGACGCTCACCGACCGGAAGCCGTTGTCACGCGCCGCGCGCATCACGTCTTCGGTCATCGCGCGGGGCTGGATGCGGTTGACGGCCTGCTGCACGCGCTCGTCGAAGTCCTGGACGCCGAGACTCAGCCGGTTGAAACCCAGTTGCCGCAACAGCGCGATGGTCTGCGGCGATGCCTCGCGAGGATCGACTTCGATCGAATATTCGGCGCGCTCGTCCGCGACGAGACTGAAATGCGCGGCCGTCTCGGCCATCAATTCGGCCAGTTCGTCGTGGGACAGGAACGTGGGCGTGCCGCCGCCCCAGTGAAGCTGCGTGACGGGACGGGCGGTGTCGAAGCAGGCGGCCTGCATCGCCAGCTCGCGCTTCATGCGATCCAGATACGGCCGGCCGTGCGCGCGATTCTTCGTTGCGACCTTGTTGCATCCGCAATAGAAGCAAACGGTGTCGCAGAACGGAATGTGGAAGTACAGCGACAAATCCGCCGATGCGCCGCCGGTTGCGGCTGCTTCGAAGTAATGCGCGGGATCGAACGAATCCGTGAACTGGACGGCGGTGGGGTAGGACGTGTAGCGCGGACCGTGTGCGTCGTAGCGGGCGAGCAGGTCCGGGCGGAAGAGAGTGTCGACGGGTGTCATGGCGAGCCTATGCGTTGCGCCGAGTTTAGCGAGCGCAGGCGAACCGGCGTTGCGTGATAACGTCGCAGCCCGCGCGGGCGTGGGACAATGACGGCTTCACCGGCTGTCCATCTTCTATCGCCATGCCCTTGCAGTCTTCCTCAGCCCATGCCTGCCGCGAAGGATGCGGCGCGTGCTGCATCGCGCCTTCCATCACGAGCGCGATTCCCGGCATGCCCGGTGGCAAGCGCGCGGGCGAGCCGTGCGTTCAGCTCGACGGCGACCTGCGCTGCAAGATCTTCGGCGATGCGCGCCGGCCAGGCTGCTGCGGCGGGCTGCAACCTTCCGCGGAAATGTGCGGCGACACGCGCGAGTACGCCATCGCATGGCTCGCGCGGCTCGAGGTCGAGACGCAACCGCAATGAAGTTCGCCTGTCCAAGCACCGTTCCAACATCGAATCGAGGAAACCCCGCATGACATACCCCGTCGCGCCGCGTCGGCGCCGGATCGTGCTGGCCGGGCTCGCCGCCTTGCCGGTGTGCGCGTTAGCATCGGCGGCGCGGGCCGCGTCCATCTTTCCGTTTATTCCGGATCACTACACGTTTCCACAAAAGCAGGTGCAGGAAGCCGTCGCGCGCAAGTTTCCGCTGCAGCGCACGGCGCGGCAGATCTTCGATGTCGTACTAAGCAATCCGGTCGTCGGCATGGCGGCGGATCGCAATCGCGTGACGGTGCATGTCGATGCGCGGCTCTCCACGCCTTTCATGCCGAATCCCGTGAACGGCGCGTTCACGCTGTCGACGCAACTCGCCTACGATGCCCCGAGCCGCTCGGTCATTCTCATGTCGCCGACAGTTGACGACTCGCAACTGACTGGCGACGCCGCGCAGTACAACCAACAAATTGCGGCCGCCGGCGCGCTGCTCGCCGCGCAGTTGCTCGACCGTTATCCGATCTACACGTTCAAGCCCGAAGAATTGCAGTTTGCCGGTGTTTCTTACGAACCCGGTACAATCACAGTCCTTTCAAACGGCATACGCGTTCAGATCGTCGAGAAGTGAGTCGAAATCTTCGCGCGCTTTGCTCCACGCCAACAGCGAAAACAGCTAACAAGGGCTGACGGATGGACTGGATTCTCATGTTGAAGGCGCTCGTTCTGGGCGTTGTAGAAGGCTTGACCGAATTCCTGCCGGTCTCGAGCACCGGGCACCTGATCGTTGCGGGAAGTCTGCTGAATTTCACCGACGCCCAGGCGAAGACGTTCGATGTCGTTATCCAGTTCGGCGCGATTCTCGCGATCTGCTGGGAATACCGCGCGAAGATCGGCTCCATCGTGAGCGGTTTGCCGACGCGGCCCGACGCGCGGCGCTTCGCGGTGAACGTGATCATCGCGACCATTCCCGCCATCGTGCTCGGGCTGCTTCTCGAGAAGAAGATCAAGGCGGTGTTGTTCTCGCCGGTGCCGGTGTCGGTGGCGCTGATCATCGGCGGTATCGTCATTCTGTGGGCGGAAGCGCGCCAGCGAGACCGCGCGGTGCCGCCACGCGTGCATTCCGTCGACGACCTCACTTACGCCGACGCCTTCAAGGTCGGCCTGGCACAATGCTTCGCGCTGATTCCGGGCACGTCGCGTTCCGGTGCGACGATCATCGGCGGGATGCTGTTCGGTCTCGACCGGCGCGCGGCGACGGAGTTTTCGTTCTTCCTCGCCATTCCGATCATCTTCGGCGCGACGCTCTATGAGATGGCGAAGTACTGGCGCACGCTGACCGTCGACGATCTCGGGCTGTTCGCAATCGGCCTCGTGTCGGCGTTCGTGAGCGCCTTCATCTGCGTGCGGTGGCTGCTGCGCTACGTCGCGTCGCACGATTTCACGGCGTTCGCGTGGTATCGGATCGGCTTCGGGCTGCTGATTCTGATCGTCGGATATAGCGGCGGGCTGAGCTGGGCGGACTGATTCGCCGCCCGTCCGCGCATGTGAAAACGCCACGGCTTGCCGTGGCGTTTTCGTTCATGCACGCGTTACTTACGCCGGAACAGCAGGTCCCAGACGCCATGTCCGAGACGCAATCCGCGCTGCTCGAACTTCGTCACCGGGCGATATTCGGGCCGCGGCGCATAACCGTCGGCGGTATTTTCGAGCGCCGGCTCGGCCGACAGCACTTCCAGCATCTGCTCGGCGTAGTTTTGCCAGTCCGTCGCGAGATGCAGATAGCCGCCCGGCTTTATCCGCGAGACGAGCTGCGACACGAATTTCGGCTGAATCAGGCGGCGCTTGTGATGACGCGCCTTGTGCCACGGATCGGGAAAATAGATGTGCACGCCGTCGAGGCTCTCGGGCGCGATCATGTGTTCCAGCACCTCGACGGCATCGTGCTGAAGGATGCGGATGTTGTCGAGTTGCTGCTCGCCGATCAGCTTCAGCAGCGCGCCGACGCCCGGTTCATGCACTTCCACGCCGATGAAGTCGTCGCCCGGACGCGCGGCGGCGATTTCCGCCGTCGTCGCGCCCATCCCGAAGCCGATTTCCAGCACGCGCGGCGCGTGGCGGCCGAAGACGGCGTCCCAATCGGCGAGTTCGGGCGTGTACGGCACGACGAAGCGCGGACTGAGCTCGTCGATCGCGCGTTGCTGACCCGGCGACACGCGGCCCGCACGCGTGACGAAGCTGCGAATGCGGCGATGATGCAGCGTCGATTCAACGCTCTCTGCGGGTTGACCGGCGGCGTTGTCGTCGTCCTGGGAATCGTGATTCATGGCGAGATTGAATGCGGATGCGGGAATGCTGCGCGGGAAACTAAAAAGCCGCCTCGATGACGGAAGGCGGCTTTCACTGTGATGCTGGAGCGGGCGATGGGAATCGAACCCACGTCAGTAGCTTGGGAAGCTACGGTAATAGCCATTATACGACGCCCGCGTGAGCCGGCTATTGTAAGCGCAAGAACCGCCGCCGCGCAATTGCGGCGGCGCGGCGGACTCAGATGCCGAACAGCGTCATCGAGACGGCGAGGCGCGTCACCACCATCAGCAACACCTGCACGATCACGAACAGCAGGATCGGCGACAGGTCGATGCCGCCCAGGCGCGGCAGGATGCGCCGGAGCGGATCCAGAAACGGCGCGGTGATCTGAAAGAGCAGGGGCATCGCCGGCGATTGCGGATTGAGCCACGAGAGCAGCGCCATCAGAATCGTCATCCAGATGATGAGGTTCAGCGCCCACTTGACGACGGTGAGCACCGCGACGAGCAAGAGCATGGGCGCCATGAGCGTCGGGTCGACGCCCGCCAGCACGACCATCAGCGTCACATAGACCGCCGCTGCGATAAACGCCGCGACGATGCTCGCCCAGTCGATCTTCCCGCCCGGCAGAATCTTGCGCAGCGGCAGCACGATCCAGTTGGTCGCCTGCATCACGGCATTCGATACCGGGTTGTATGGCGGCATGCGCACGACTTGCATCCAGGCCCGCAGCAAAAGCGCCGCGCCGAAGAGGGTGAAAACGGTGTTGAGCAGAAAACGGGCGATATCGCCGAACATCTCGGGTCCTCTTGGAAACATGCGCGGCATACGCGCCGCGCCGGGGTCGGAAAAGCAAAAGAAAGCCAGAAAGAAGCGAAAGGGCGATGCCGCTAGCGGGGCGCGCGAAGCCGATGTGCTCGGGCGATGCGATGTACGAGACCGTGCGAGTCGTGAAGGCTGACCTTGTTCATTGTTCGTTCTCTGAGCTGAATGTCATGCCGAAGTCCTCGCCGGCCGGCGGCTTGCGTTCCCCGCCCACCGTCAATGCCGGTGGGGCGCCGGACGTCACCTTAACATGGCTTGCGCGCCGCTTGGGGAGCGTTCGCGAACAGGCGGCAGCGATTGTGCCATGAGTCGGTGAAAGCTGACTGCAAGCACGCGCGTGGGGCGCTGGCATCATCGGAAAACCCTGATGTTGTCAAAGCGATACTGTCTCGAAAAGCGAAAAGTGCCACGATACGATGACAGCAAACGACACAAGACCCGCCCCGCAATTAGAAATCGATTTTAATGATCGGCATGGTTACTGCTGAAATGTGGTTCAGCACACGTCGATCGCGGGTTTTGGTTCCCTTGCGTACATTGATGGACGAACAGGACGCGAAATACTTAAGAGAAGACGGAATTCAACGGGAAACCACCTCAGGTCATAAATGGATGCGTTTCCTCAAGATTTTTATTCGCTACGTTCGGAGGTCGCATGAGCATTTTCGCTTATCGAAAGCATCTGCGGTTCTTGAGTCAGGCTCAACGCCGCCGCTGGTGGGATCAAAAGAAGCGCTTGACGCCGCGTGTCGTCATTGGCGGGGCTTACGTTCCGCCGAACGTATCGCGTGAATTCGCTTATGTGAAAGTCGGCTGAGACCGATAATCGAGTTAGCGTAAAACATTAAAAGCCCTGCTGAACCTCACGTTCGGCGGGGCTTTTCAATTACCGAACGCTGATTTGTAATGAGACGTTACCCGCTGCGGAAGCACACCGGATCGACAGAAGGAGCGGGCGCCCGGCCAGGGCGTGCGCATCGGCGAAGCGCGCTCGCGTAGTGGCTGGCGCTCGACCGGAGTGCGCGTAAGAACTTGCAATTTGCAACACATGGTTTAAGCACCGTCCCGGTTTTTTCGTAAAATTGATCCTGTGACGTCGCGCGCCGGATGGCCGGTGAAAGCGGCGAGGAGAAAGAAAGTGAAAAAGCTCAGTGGTCTTCTGGTCGTTGGTGCAATCGCGCTCGGCGCGGCAGGTGCGGCGCAAGCGGGCGGAGTATCGATTGGTGTCGGCATCGGGGTGCCGGCGTATCCGGTTTATCAGGCGCCGCCTGCGCCGGTCTATGTCGCCCCGGCCGCGCCCGTTTATATGGCGCCCCCGCCGCCGGTCGTGTACGGGCCGCCGCCTGCGGTCGTCGTTGGCGGTTATCCGTATGGATACTATGGCCGCCCTTATGGCCGTCCGTATTGGCGCCAGCACGGCTATTACCGCCACGGCTATGGCGGCTATGGTGGTTATGGTGGCTATCACAGGTAATCGCCGCCGCGCGAACCGATAACGCAAGTCCCGTCCGGGACTTGCGTTTTTTTATGGACGGCGCGGCCAGCCTATTCCGGTTCGCACCGGAACTGCGGAGAATGGTGGATCCTTCACATCACGCTCCGTCCGATGCCCACTCTTTCTTCTCCGACTTTCGATGATGTCGCCGATGCCGCCCGCCGCATCGAGGGTTTCGCGCATCGCACGCCTGTCCTCACGTCCCGCACGGCGGACGAAATCGCGGGCGCGTCGTTGTTCTTCAAGTGCGAGAACTTCCAGCGCATGGGCGCGTTCAAGTTCCGCGGCGCATACAATTCCATCTCTCATTTCAACGACGCGCAGCGCGCGGCCGGCGTAATTACGTACTCATCGGGCAATCACGCGCAGGCCATCGCGCTGTCGGCGAAGCTGGCAGGCATCCGGGCGACGATCGTCATGCCGGAAGACGCACCCGCCGCCAAGATGGAAGCGACGCGCGGCTACGGCGGCGAAGTCATCACGTACGACCGCTACACGCAAAATCGCGAGGAAATCGGCCGCGCGCTGGCCGAGGAACGCGGCATGACGCTGATTCCGCCGTACGACCATCCGCACGTGATCGCGGGGCAGGGCACGGCGGCCAAGGAATTGATCGAGGAAACCGGGCCGCTCGATTACCTGTTCGTGTGTCTCGGCGGCGGCGGGCTGATCGCCGGTTGCGCGCTCGCGGCGGCGGCCTTGTCGCCGTCGTGCAAGGTGATCGGCGTGGAGCCCGAAGCCGGCAACGACGCGCAGCAGTCGCTCGCGCGCGGCGAGATCGTGCATATCGACGTGCCGCGCACCATCGCCGATGGCGCGGCGTCGACGCATGTCGGCGAATACAACTTTCCGATCATCCAGAAGCATGTCGACCGCATCGTCACCGTGAGCGATGCGCAGCTCATCGACACGCTGCGCTTCTTCGCGCAGCGCATGAAGATGGTCGTCGAGCCGACCGGCTGCCTCGCGGCGGCGGCGGTGCTGCAAAAAATCGTGCCGGTGGAGGGCAAGCGCGTCGGCGTCATCGTGAGCGGCGGCAACGTCGATCTGGCGCGGCTCGCGCAATTCATCGCGTAAGCGCGATCGTCACGATGCCGCGTGGACGATGAGATCGCGGTAGCCGTCGACGATCACGCTATACGAGAAGTAAGCGAACAGCACCGCCGACAGCACGTGGCACGCGCGCAGCAGGCGCGTGCCGGCGCGCTTGCGGCCGTGGCTTGCGAGCGTGCAGATGAAGATGGTCCAGCCGAGCCCGCCGCAGAAGAAGCCGAGCAGGAAGACGGATGCGCTTACCGTGCTCGTCGCGCCGGCCTTCGCGATCAGCGCGCCGCCGACCGCCGCAAACCAGAGAATCGCGCTCGGCGACGATACCGCGAGCAGGCATCCGCGCAGGAAGCTTTTCAGGTGGCTCTGACGCGGCGCGTGCGGGTCCGCTTCGCCGGCGACGGGCGGCGCGGTCTCGGGCTTCAGCGCCTCGCGCGCCATCTTCCAGGTGAGCATCAGCAGCACGATGCCGCCGCCGATCCACACGATCCATCGCACGGCTTCGAACTGCAGCAGCGCCGACATGCCGGCCAGCGCGAGCGCCGCATAGAGCAGATCGCCGAAGCACGTGCCGAGTCCGAGCACGAGTCCCGGCTTGAAGCCGTGCGACAGCGCGAGCGAGATGATCGCGACGTTCGCGATACCGATATCCAGACACAGCGACAGCGACAGGAAGAACCCGTCCGACATCAACGACCAGGAATGCATCATCGCTGCCCGGTCAGTGTCAGGGTCACGTCGAGCCGTCCGGTTTCGACGCCCATGGTGTTGCGCATCGCCGGATGGCGGAAGTCGTCGAGCGCCGCGCGTTGTTCCGGCGTGCCGATGCCGAGCAGATGCAGCACGTGGGCGGCGATCGCGTGCATGACGGCGAGGTTGCCGTCCTCCACCTTCACCGCGATACCGAGCGCGCCTTCCGCACGCTTCACGCCGATCGCATAGCTCGCATCCGCGCCGGTCTTGCCGACGACCGCGCCGCCGAACGCGCGCATGAGCCGCTCGCAAAAGCGGCCCTCGCCGGAGACGAGTTCGGGATACGTCGTCATCGCACGATGGATGCGCCCGAGCGGCGAATCGTCGGGCGCAGCGGCGAGCTTCATGTACAGCCGCGCCAGCCGGTCGAGCGGGAAGGCGGGCGTCGGCAGGTTGCAGCCGTCGATGGCCCATTGCACTTCATCGGAGGGCAAATCGACCGCCTGCGCCACCGTCTGCTTCACGTGGGCTTGCAGCGGGTGCGCGCTCAAGTGGTAGCCGTCGAGCGGCGCGTTCATCGCGCGGGCGGCGGCGAGCATGCCGGCGTGCTTGCCCGAGCAGTTGCTGCAGACGGGCGTCGGCGTGAAGTCGCGACGAATCCAGTCCTTATAGACGGTGTCGGAAATCGGCGGATGGCCGCCGCAGCGCAGATCGCTTTCGTGCGCGTCGGCCTTGGCGAGCATCGCGCGGGCGCGGTCGATGTGGCGCGGCTCGCTGCTGTGCGAGCCGCACATCAACGCGAGATCGGCGTCGTCGAAAGCGAAGCGCTCGAGCGCGCCCGTCTCCATGATCGCAAGCGCCTGCGCCGGTTTGGCGGCCGAGCGCGGCAGCGTCATGCGATGCGGATCGCCGAACGCATGCAGCACGTCGCCATTTGCATCGACGACGGCGACGTGCGCCCGGTGCGTGTTCTCGATGGCGCTTCCACGATAGAGCGTCGCCGCGATCATGCGTTGCTCCCCGCATCGTCGAGACCGATTTCGGTCCACAGCGCATCGACGCGCCGCTTGACGGCAGCATCCATCACGATCGGCCGCCCCCATTCGCGGTGTGTTTCGCCGGGCCACTTGTTGGTGGCGTCGAGTCCCATCTTCGATCCCAGGCCCGCCACCGGCGATGCGAAGTCGAGATAGTCGATCGGCGTGTTGTCGACCATGACCGTGTCGCGCGTGGGATCGACGCGCGTGGTGATCGCCCAGATGACTTCCTTCCAGTCGCGCACGTTGACGTCTTCATCCACGACGACGATGAACTTCGTATACATGAACTGTCGCAGGAAGCTCCAGACGCCCAGCATCACGCGCTTCGCATGGCCGGCGTAACTCTTCCTCATCTGCACGATGGCCATGCGATAACTGCAGCCTTCGGGCGGCAAGTAGAAGTCGGTGATTTCGGGAAACTGCTTTTGCAGCAGCGGCACGAAGACTTCGTTCAGCGCGACGCCGAGCACGGCCGGTTCGTCGGGCGGCTTGCCGGTGTACGTCGAATGAAAGAGCGCGTCGCGCCGCATCGTGATCTTCTCGACCGTGAAGACCGGAAACCACTCCTGCTCGTTGTAGTAGCCGGTGTGATCGCCATACGGCCCTTCGAGCGCGTGCTCGTAGCGCGCGGCGGCGCCGGTCGCCGGACGCGGCGGTGCGCCTTCCGGCGACGGAGGCAATGCGCCTTCCTGCGGATAGATGAACCCTTCCAGCACGATTTCCGCGCGCGCCGGCACCTGCAAGGTGTCGACGCCCGGCGTCAGGCACTTCGCCAGTTCGGTGCGCGAGCCGCGCAGCAGACCGGCGAACTGATATTCGGACAGCGTATCGGGCACGGGCGTGACCGCGCCGAGGATCGTCGCGGGATCGGCGCCGAGCACGACCGCCACCGGGTACGGCTTGCCCGGATTGGCGAGCGCGAACTCGCGGAAGTCGAGCGCGCCGCCACGATGCGCGAGCCATCGCATGATCAGCTTGTTGCGCCCGATTAGCTGCTGACGGTAGATGCCGAGATTCTGACGCGGCTTGTTCGGCCCGCGCGTCACCGTGAGCCCCCAGGTGAGCAGCGGTCCCGCGTCGCCAGGCCAGCAGGTCTGGATCGGCAGGCGCGCCAGATCGACGTCGTTGCCTTCCCACACGATTTCCTGGCAAGGCGGCGAACTCACGGATTTCGGCGCCATATCCCACACGGCTTTCGCGAGCGACAGCAGCTTGCCGGCGTCCTTCAGGCCGCGCGGCGGCTCCGGCTCCTTGAGCGCGGACAGCAGACGGCCGACGTCGCGCAGGGAATCGAGCGCGGCGGTATCGCTGCCAAGTTCCGCGTTCGCGCCTGCCGTCGTCTGCGTTTCGATACCCATGCCGAGCGCCACGCGCCGCGTCGTGCCGAACAGATTGGCGAGCACCGGCATCGTGTGACCAGTCGGCGCTTCGAACAGCAAGGCCGGGCCGCCCGAGCGCAGGACGCGATCGGAAAGTTCGGTGATTTCGAGGATGGGAGAGACGGGCTGGCGGATGCGGCGCAGTTCACCGAGCGCTTCGAGGCGGGCGGTGAAGTCGCGCAGATCTTTATATTTCATCGATGGTCGATTGAAGACTCGAGGCCGCTACCAGAGAAGCCGGGGAGCGGGACGGCTGCGCGCTTGGCGATTGTCGATTTTACCTGCGCACGCGTCCGTGCGCTGGGAGACATTCAGCGAATTCCCCTCGAAACCGCCCGGCGGATGTGCGTTGCCGCTCCTAAACACTGTTCATCATAACTGTAAGTAATTGAAACGCAAAGCTATAGCATTGACGGATCATTAAACCCTGCTAGAATCGCTTCGCATCAGTTGCAGGTTTTGAAACTTTTTACCTCTGCCTCAGGTTTTCTTCAGACGCTGTGCGTCGCCTGCGCCGTTCCTGCCCGGCGATTCATGGCTGTTGGTTGTCACTGCCGGCGTTTTTGCGCCGGTTTTCGCGTGGAAAGCCACCTGCGCACCAAGGGCACGCTGTTCGTGCCGCGCAACCCGGCGTCACTTGCCGGATCGGTTTTCCAGACGGCGCATGCCGTTTCCCCGATGCCGCTTATGCCTTGCCAAGAGCGAGCGGTGTCTGATTTACGCTTCGATTTCCTGGCTTGCCGGCAATCATCAGCGTAAATCATGCAACATTGGGAGCATCGATGAACGCTTGGTTGACATGGCGTCCCGACACTCGCGCCGCGCAGGTAATGCGCGCCGCGCTGCGTCGTGGCAGCCGAATGAGTCACTATCTTTTCAGTCTGGTCGGCTGCGCGGCCGTCGTCACGGCGCTCGCGCTCTGGCTGCTGCCATCCTGGCGCACGACCTTTGCCGCACGGATCATGCCTTTCGTGTCCGCAGCGGTCCAGGCGGGACCCGCGCGTCTGCTCGCCGGTCAGCCGTTGCCGCCGTTCTCGGCGGTGCATCGGCCGCCGGGCGGTGATGGCTCGTCCATCCGGATCGCTGCGAATGCCGGCGCGCCCGCTGCACCGTCGCCGCTCACGCCGTCGCTCGGCGCGGCTGCGACCGACGACGAAAGCACGCGCCAGTTGACCGGCGGCATCAGCCTCGCCGTGTCCCCGAACGGACTCGATCCGCGCACGATGCCTTCGGTCGCCGTGCTGGCCAACGCCATTCCGGCGCAGCGCGTCGTCGCCGATGCGCGCGATGATCGGGCGCTGGTCTCGACGCGCGAGCAGAAGCTCGTCGCCACCTTCATCGCGCGGCGGTATCGCGTGGCGCAGGAGCCGGTGAGCGAACTCGTGCGTGCGGCGTTCGATACGGGCCGCGAAGTCGGTCTCGATCCGCTGCTGCTGCTGTCCGTGATGGCGATCGAATCGGGCTTCAATCCGTACGCCGAAAGCGGCGTCGGCGCTCAGGGCCTGATGCAGGTCATGTCGAAGGTGCATTCCGACAAGTTCCAGTACTTCGGCGGCTCGCACGCGGCGCTCGATCCGCTCGCGAACATCAAGGTCGGCGCGCTGGTGCTGAAGGATTGCATCGCACGCGGCGGTTCGGTGGCGGGCGGCTTGCGTTACTACGTCGGTTCGACGTCGCAGGACGACGGCGGTTACGGCGCGAAGGTTCTGGCCGAGCGTTCGCGTCTGCGCGATGTCGCGCGTGGCCGCAACGTGCCGGTCAACGGGCCACAGGCGCCCGTCCAGGCCGCGCCGAAGCAGGTGCTGGCGTCGGCATCGGCGACGGATGATGCGGCCAAGCGCGTCCACATGACGATGGATGCGCCGAAGAAGGCCGACGCTCAGGACGGCGGCGACATTGGCGAAGCGAAGCACGTTCCGTCGGCGGAATACGGCGCCTGATCGGCAGGTCGTATTAGCCAGAACGAAGAAAGGGCGCCCGAGGGCGCCCTTTTTCATGGTTCCGCGACAGCCGCCATCAGCGTCTGAACAGGTCGCCGAGCCGCACCACGGCTTCTTCGAGCTTCGCGTACGCCGTCGCATACGACAGCCGGATGTAGCGTTCCGGCGCATGGACGCCGAAATCCGCGCCCGGCACGAGCACGACGCCCGCGTCGTGCAGCATCGACCGGGTGAGGGCACCGCTATCGCCGGCGGCGGGGTGATGCACGCCGTTGGTGTCGGCATAGACGTAGAACGCGCCGTCGGGCACTACCGGCACGCCGAAGCCGAGCGAACGCAACGCCGGCACGATGTAGTCGCGCCGCCGCTTGAACTCGAGCCGCCGCGCTTCGTAGATCGCGATCGTATCCGGCTCGAAGCACGCCAGCGCGGCATGCTGCGCCAGCGCCGACGCGCAGATGAACAGGTTCTGCGAGAGCTTCTCGACGGCGCCGATCATCGCGTGCGGCACGACGAGCCAGCCGAGCCGCCAGCCGGTCATGCTGAAATACTTGGAGAAGCTGTTGACGGTGACGACGTCATCGCCGAACGAGAGCGCCGACACCGGTTTCGCGTCGTAGCTCAGGCCTTGATAGATCTCGTCGACGATCGTGAAGCCGCCGCGTTCGCGCACCGTATCGACGATACGGCTCAGTTCGCCCGGCTCGATCGACGTCCCGGTCGGATTCGACGGCGACGCCAGCAGCACGCCGCGCGTCCTGTCGCTCCAGTTCGCGCGAACCTGCTCGGCCGTCAACTGGAAGCGCTCGGCCGGGCCGCTCGGGATCAGCACTGGCTTGCCATCCGCCGCCGACACGAAATGGCGGTTGCACGGATAGCAGGGATCGGGCATCAGCACTTCGTCGCCGTGATCGACGAGCGCCATGCACGCGAGCAGCAGCGCCGCCGACGCGCCCGCCGTCACCACGATGCGCGCGGGATCGACCGTCAGGCCGAACGCATCGCGATAATGCGCGGCGATGGCTTCCCGCAGCGCCGTGACGCCGAGCGCGTTCGTGTACTGCGTGACGCCGCGGTGCAGCGCATCGGCGGCGGCGCGCGTGACGGGTTCGGGCGCCGTGAAATCCGGCTCGCCGATGCCCATATGGATGATGTCGCGCCCGGTGCGTTCCAGCGCCTGCGCGTCCTTCATCAGTTCCATCACGTAGAACGGCTCGATCGCGTCGACGCGCGACGCGAGCCGCACGAGCGGCTCGGACACGTTGTTCATCGGCGCGCCTGTGCTTCGGCCGGGCGCATCGCGACGGCGAGCTTGTCCAGCACGCCGTTCACGTACTTATAGCCGTCCGAGCCGCCGAACGTCTTCGTCAGTTCGACCGCCTCGTTGATCACCACGCGATACGGAATGTCGATGTGATGCTTGAACTCGAAAGCGGCGACGAGCAGCACCGCGCGCTCCACCGGCGACAACTGTTCGATAGGCCGGTCGAGACAAGGCTGCAACTGCGCGGAGAGCGCGTCGGCTTCCTTGATCACGCCGTGCAGGATGGCGTCGAGGTGCGCGTGATCAGCCTTGTCGAAGCCCTGCGCGTTGCGCAACTGCGCGTCGATTTCGCCGCCGGGCGCGCCCGACAGCAGCCACTGGTAAAGCCCTTGCGTCGCGAGTTCACGCGAGCGGCGTCGTGCGCTCTTCATGCGCGGTCCTCGTCTTCGTCTTCTTCGTCGTCTTCATCGTCGCCGCCGAGCTGTTCGAGCGCGACCGACAGATTCGCCATCTCGACCGCGACGCGCGCCGCATCGCGGCCCTTCTCGGTCATGCGGGCGACGGCTTGCTCGTCGTCTTCGGTCGTCAGCACGGCGTTCGCCACCGGAATGCCGAAGTCGAGCGCAATGCGCGAAATGCCCGAGCCGCTTTCGTTCGATACGAGCTCGAAGTGATACGTCTCGCCGCGCACGACCGCGCCGAGCGCGATCAGCGCGTCGAACTGGCCGGATTCAGCGAGCTTTTGCAGCGCGAGCGGAATTTCGAGCGCGCCGGGAACGGTGACGAGCAGCACGTCCTGGCCGATCACGCCGAGGCGTTCGAGTTCTTCGATGCACGCATCGGCGAGGCCGTTGCACACCGGTTCGTTGAAGCGCGACTGGACGATGCCGATGCGCAGGCCGTCGCCGTCGAGATTCGGCTGATATTGTCCGATTTCCATATAGAGATCCGTTGGTTTGGAATAGGGTGGGCGTTCAGGCCGAGCGAAGATGCGGGACAGCCGCGTCGGCTGTACCGGCGGCGTTCGCTGCCGTGGCGGGCGATCCGGGCATCGGAACGAAGCCCGTTACTTCCAGCCCGTAACCCGACATGCTGCCGAGCTTGCGCGGCGTCGCGAGCACCTGCATCTTGCCGACGCCCAGATCGCGCAGAATCTGCGCGCCGATGCCGTAGGTCTTGAAGTCGATCGGGCGGCGCGCCTGCTTCGCGGCCTTGTCGCTCTCGTCGAGTGCGCGGAAGGCGTCGACGAGATGATCTTTCGTGTCGCCGCAATTCAGCATGACGATCGCGCCCAGATCGCGGGCGGCGATTTCGCGCATGGCGGCGTCGATGGTCCACGAGTGCGTGGACGCGTCGATTTCGAGCAGGTCGAGCACGGACAGCGGTTCGTGCACGCGCACGGGCGTTTCCGTATCGGGCGACGGCGTGCCGCGCACCAGCGCGATATGCGGCGAACCGCTCGGCTCGTCGCGATACAGCACCGCGCGAAACGGGCCGTGCGCGGTCTGCATCGTGCGCTCGCTGACTTTCTCGACGATCGATTCGGTGCGGCTGCGATAGTGAATCAGGTCCGCGATGGTGCCGATCTTGATGCCGTGCTGTTGGCCGAATTCGATCAGATCGGGCAGACGCGCCATTTCGCCGTCGTCGCGAATGACTTCGCAGATGACCGACGCCGGCGACAGCCCCGCGAGCGACGCGAGGTCGCAGCCCGCTTCCGTGTGTCCGGCGCGCACGAGCACGCCGCCCGGCTGCGCCATGATCGGGAACACGTGACCCGGCTGAACGATGTGATCGGCGCGCGCATCCGGCGCGCAGGCCGCTGCGATGGTGCGCGCCCGGTCGGCTGCCGAAATGCCGGTGGTCACGCCTTCGGCGGCTTCGATGCTGACCGTGAAAGCGGTGCCGTACTGCGTGCCGTTGCGCTGCGTCATCAGCGGCAGGTTCAGCTGCTTGCAGCGTTCCTGCGTGAGCGTCAGGCAGATGAGGCCGCGGCCGTAGCGGGCCATGAAATTGATGGCTTCGGGCGTGATGAAGTCGGCGGCCACGATCAGATCGCCTTCGTTCTCGCGGTCTTCTTCGTCGACGAGGATCACCATGCGCCCGGCTTTCAGCTCGGCGATGATTTCTGGAGTGGAGGCGATCGACATGGTGCGTCCCGATGGGTGCGTTTGGGAAAGGGCGTATTTTACGCCACGGCCGATGGACAGGCGGTGAAATCGCCGCGGGCGGGGTGGGGGAGGCGGCTTATGACGGTTGGCCGACTGTTGCGCTGGCGGGATGTTTGCGACGATCCGAATTCCTGCCGATTTCGAGCATGCGCACAGTACACACTACCGAGCCGGGAATGGCTTTCACGCAAGAGAAGTCACTTCTCTTGCGCAGGCGCGAGAAGCTGGCGAAATTCATCGATGAAGTGGCAAGGGTGCGGACGAGGTCATCGCGAAGAACGCCGGGTGAGTCTGGCGCTGGTTAGTACCGAAAAGCTGGAAGACTGCCACCGCGCGGAGCGGGCGCGTGTTCATTCGCTATCGTCCGGGGAACGTCAAGGAGGCCGTGGGAGCGCGGAAAGCGCGTGACCACACACAAGACGCCGGTGAATTGCCCGGACGTCTGCGTGCACGACGCGAAGCGCGCGAGGAAAACCGGCCGCAGAGGAGACGCGCGGACGACGAATGATGCACTCAAGCGCGCGACTGTCCGATTCTTGATGGCATTCAAGGCCGAACGCGAATCCCGAGCGTGGCTGGCGGCGGCAAAACCAGCCGCGAAGCGTTGAGCGCATGGGCGACGCATTCGACGCGAAAGCCCGGCCTCCGCTCCAGCAATTTTCAGCGATTGTGGCCGCCTGCTCGAGAACATTGCCCGCACACGAAGGACGCTTTGCGGGCGTGCGACGAACTGAGCGAAGAAACGGAACGCGCGACGCAGCGGGTCGAACGGCGCAGGTTCGTCTACGTAACTACGTGCGCTCTATCGACTCCTGAGCGACACGCTGCTGCTCACATCGATCCGGTACACAAACAACTCCGCAACCCCAAACGCCGAGGAACCCGCCGCCGTCACGCCCCGCTCATCATCCGCTCGACATACCGCGCGATCAGATCGATCTCCAGATTAACCTTCGCTCCGGCGTGCAGCGCCTTGAGCGTCGTGACTTCCACGGTATGCGGGATCAGGTTGATCGAGAACTCGCAGCCGTCTGCCTGATCGCTGACCGAGTTGACCGTGAGACTGACGCCGTTCACCGTCACCGAGCCCTTATAGGCCAGATACTTGCCGATGTCCTTCGGCGCGACGACGCGCAACTCGTGCGATTCGCCCACACGCTCGAAGCGCGACACGACACCGAGCCCATCGACGTGACCCGACACGAGATGGCCGCCGAGCCGGTCGTGCGCGCGCAACGCCTTCTCCAGATTCACTTCCGCGCCGGCGTTCCCGAGCCCAACGGTCTTGTTCAGACTTTCACGCGACACATCGACGTCGAACGAATCCGGCGCTTTCTCGATCACCGTCATGCATGCGCCCTGAATGGCGATGCTGTCGCCCAGCTCGACGTCCGCGAGATCGAGCCCGCCCGCAGCGACCGTCAGGCGGACGCCCGCTTCCGGTTCCGTTCCGAGCGGCGTGACTTTCTCGATGCGGCCCACCGCCGAGACGATTCCTGTAAACATGAAGTGCGTTCCTTTGTTCGGTCAGATTCAGCGCGTTTCGCTCGCGGCATGCGCCCCGGCGAACCGCGCGAGAATGCGCAGATCATCGCCGAGCCGGTCGATGCGATGAAACTTCAGATGTGGCCGCGCATCGAGCGTGTCGGGCGGCGCGAAGTCGAACATGCCGGGCGCGCTGCCGAGCAGGCTCGGCGCGAGGTAGATCAGCAGTTCGTCGACGCAGCCTTCGCGCAGCAGCGAGCCGTTCAGCTTGTGCCCCGCTTCCACATGCAACTCGTTGATGCCGCGATCGGCGAGCGCGGTGAGCATCGCGGCGAGATCGACCTTGCCGTGCTCGTTCGACAATTCGGTGAGTTCCGCGCCTCGCTCGCGCAGCACATCGGCGCGGGCCGGATCGGCATCGCCGGCATGGAAGATCCACGGCGGCGCGCCTTCGAGGATGCGCGCCTCGAGCGGCACGTCGAGCCGGCTGTCGATCAGGACGCGCTGCGGCTGGCGCGGCGTGTCGACCGCGCGCACGGTCAGTTGCGGATCGTCCTCGCGCACCGTGCCAATGCCCGTCAGGATGGCGCAGGCGCGGGCACGCCAGGCGTGGCCATCGGCGCGTGCGTCCTCGCCCGTGATCCACTGGCTTTCACCCGATGGCAGGCCGGTGCGTCCGTCGAGCGTCGCCGCAACCTTCATGCGCACCCACGGACGGCGCCGCGTCATCCGCGAGACGAAGCCGATGTTCATCTCGTAGGCCTCGTTGGCGAGCAGCCCGCAGCGCACGTCGATGCCCGCGTCGCGCAGCATCGTGAGACCGCGTCCGGAGACGGCCGGGTTCGGATCTTCCATCGCCGCGATCACTTTCTCGACGCGCGCGTCGATCAGCGCATGCGCGCACGGCGGCGTGCGGCCGAAATGGCTGCACGGTTCGAGCGTCACGTAGGCGGTTGCGCCCCGCGGGTCCTTGCCGCGCGAGCGGGCGTCTTTCAGCGCGCGGACTTCGGCGTGGTCCTGACCGGCCGGCTGCGTGAAGCCCATGCCGATCACTTCGCCGTTCTTGACGAGCACGCAGCCGACGCGCGGATTCGGCGTCGTCGTGTACATGCCGCGCGACGCGAGCGCGAGCGCGCGTTCCATGTAGGTGAAGTCGGATTGCGAGAACATCGCGCCGGTCCGTGCGGCGGGCTAGGCCGCGACCGACGCGAACGCGCCGCTCGCAGCGTCGATCGTCGCGGCGATCACGGCGTCGTCGTGGGCGCTCGACACGAAGCCCGCTTCGAACGCGGACGGCGCAAAGTACACGCCGGCATCGAGCATCGCGTGGAAGAACGCGTTGAAGCGCTTCGTGTCGCCGTGCGCGATCTCCGCGAAGCTGCCCGGCACCTTGTCCATAAAATAAAGGCCGAACATGCCGCCGATCGAATCGGCGGAGAAGGGCACGTTCGCGTTGCGCGCGGCGGCGGCGAGGCCGTCGACGAGCTTGCGCGTCTGTTTCGCGAGGTCGTCGTAGAAGCCGGGGCGCTGGATCAGCTGCAGCGTCTTGAGGCCGGCCGCCACGGCGATCGGGTTGCCCGACAGCGTGCCCGCCTGATAGACGCCGCCCAGCGGCGCGAGATGGGCCATGATGTCGCGCCGCCCGCCGAAGGCCGCCGCCGGCATGCCGCCGCCGATGACCTTGCCGAGGCACGTGAGGTCCGGCTGGATGCCGTAGACCTGCTGCGCACCGCCGAGCGCGACGCGAAAGCCGCACATCACTTCGTCGAAGATCAGCACTGCGCCGTACTCATTGCAGCGCTCGCGCAGCGCGTTCAGGAACTCGGGCGTCGCGCGCACGAGGTTCATGTTGCCCGCGACCGGCTCGACGATGACCGACGCGATCTCCGCGCCGAACGCCGCGAACGCTTCGTTAAGCTGCTCGACGTTGTTGTATTCGAGCACCGTCGTGTGCTTCGCGATGTCGGCGGGCACGCCGGCCGAAGTCGGATTGCCGAACGTCAGCAGGCCCGAGCCGGCCTTCACCAGCAGGCTGTCCGCGTGGCCGTGATAGCAGCCCTCGAACTTGACGATGCGGCTGCGGTTCGTGAAACCGCGCGCAAGGCGCAGCGCGCTCATCGTCGCTTCGGTGCCGGAGGACACCATCCGCACCTGTTCGATCGACGGCACCAGCTTGCAGATTTCCTCCGCGATCTCGATTTCCGCCTCGGTCGGCGCGCCGAACGAGAAGCCGTCGGCGAGCACGCGGTGCACCGCTTCGAGCACTTCGGGATGAACGTGGCCGAGGATCATCGGGCCCCAGGAGCCGATGTAGTCGATATAGCGCTTGCCGTCCGCGTCCCAGAAATACGGGCCCTGCGCGCGCTCGATGAAGCGCGGCGTGCCGCCGACCGACCGGAACGCCCGCACCGGCGAATTGACGCCGCCGGGGATGGTTCGCTGGGCCCGTTCGAAGAGAGCTTGATTCTTGGACATGGATGAAGGCCTGCTGAAAGTGGATGCGAGCCGCGCGGAACCGGGCGTTCGCCCGTGGCCGATGCCCGGCGTCCGGCGCGACGATTGTTGCTGAAATTGTACCGGAGTCGTTGCAAGCGGGCGGGGTCGGGCGTGGCGGCGGCGGCCGTCATCGGCCCGCATCGCCGGAAGGAAGAGGTGCCGCATGAGGACGCCCGCGCCGGCCCGTGCGCTCGGTCCAGAGCTTTTCGAGCGCCCCTTCGGCCATCGGCTTGATGAGGGTGCCCGAGCTTTGCGCATCCCACGTCTGCACGGAGAAGGGATGAGCGCGCAACTCGTCGCGCGTGACGACGACCTGCTCACGCGCATCGACGAGCCAGTCATACACGAAGTCGATGCACAGCCGGTAGCCGCGCTTCGACTGCGCATCGGGGACGTCATAGGGCGCGCGCGTCACGTAGCCGGACGCGAACACGCCCTTCGGCTCCTGCGCCACGCGATGCACGAACACGCGGTCGCCCGGCAGCAGGCCGCGTGCGGTGCCGCAGCCCCAGACATCGGCGACCGCTTCGCCCGCTGCGACGCGGCGCGCGACATCGGGCAACTCGGGCCACGGCCATTTGCGCGGGCTCCAGATCAGAAGGAAGGCGGTCATGGGCCGAGCTTAGCGCAACGCCGAAAAAGAGGTCGCGTACAATGGGCCGCTCGCCTTCGAGGCTAGAAGCCGCGAAGCGCTCCGTCCTTTTCCAGCGCACCCGATGTCAGACACCACTCGTCGCCGGCCCGACCGCCGGCTGATTCTGTTGCTCGGCGCGCTTGCAGCGTGCGGCCCGCTGTCCATCGACATGTATCTGCCGAGCCTGCCCTCGCTCGCCGCCGCGTTCGGCACGAGCCCGGCCGCCGCGCAAAGCACGCTGACGAGCTTCATGTTCGGCTTTTCGTTCGGCATGCTGCTCTATGGTCCGCTGTCCGATGCCTATGGCCGGCGCCCCGTTCTGCTCGGCGGGATCGCGCTTTACGCGCTGGCAAGCGTCGGCTGTGCGGCGGCATTCTCCATCGACGCGCTCGTCTTCGTGCGCTTCCTGCAGGCGCTCGGTGCGGGCGCGGCGTCGGTGCTGGCGCGGGCCATCGCCCGTGACGCGCATCAGCCGACCGATGCCGCCCACGTGCTGTCGATGCTTTCCATCGTCACGTCGATCGGACCGCTGCTCGCGCCGCTCATCGGCGGGCAATTACTGCTGCTCGGCGGCTGGCGCGTCGTGTTCGTCGCGTTGACGGTGTTCGGCGCGGTGTGCGCCGTGACCGCGTTCCTGCGCGTGCCCGAAACCTGGCCGAAGGAAAAGCGCGCGAACGCGGCGCTCGGCAAGTCGTTCGCGGCCTACGGACATCTGCTCACCGATCCCGTCACCTGGGGCCATGTGCTGTGCGGCGGCATGGCGTTCGCGTCGATGTTCGCGTATATCACTGCGACGCCGTTCGTCTATATCGATTACTTTCACGTGAAGCCGCAGCATTACGGGCTGCTGTTCGGGCTCAATATCGTCGGCATCATCGCCGGCAATGTGCTGAATACGAAGCTCGTCGGGCGTGTCGGTCCGATCCGGATGATTTCGGGCGCGGCGATCGTCAGCGTCGCGGCGGCGCTCGTGGTGGCGCTCGTCGCGCTGACGGGGTGGGGCGGGCTGTGGTCGATCGTCGCGAGCCTGTTTTTCGTGGTCGGCGTCGTTGGTCTGCTGTCGGCGAACTGCACGACCGAACTCATGCATCGCTATCCGCGCAACGCGGGCGCGGCGGCGGCCGTCTTCGGCGCGATGCAGCTCGCGCTCGGCGCGCTGGCGAGTCTCGCGGTCGGCCTCTTTCACGATGTCTCGCCGCACGGCATGGGCATCGTCATCGGCGTGTGCGGGGTGCTGACGTTCGCGGGACGCACGCTCGTGATGCGTTCGCACGCTACGCCGGTACGCGTCTGACAATCGTTGCGACGTGCGCGGGCGAAAAAAAACCTCGCGCGATGGCGAGGTCTAAGAGGTCAGGTGTTGCATTCGGTCTATATTCAGTCATTCATCTGGGTCAGAGGTGAATTCTTGGTCGCTTCGGTGTGGGCAATAGGCGTCTGTTCCTGTATTGGATCGGTACTTGCTGGGTCAGAGGTGTTTCCGATCGGTTTGCTTCGGTCGAATAAGTCAGTACTTCGTATCACTCCCGGCTGGACGAACTGGTGCTGTGCACGTACCGGTTCCCTGCTCGCCGCTTCTCTGTGGGAGGCGACTCGCCGATGCAGCAAGGAGTGTCTGAACTATAAGCCGCATGTCCGGCCGCCTATATCGAAGGATTTCGAATCGCAAGGATTCGACGCTATTCGTGAGCGATACCCTTGTTTTCGTTGACGTAACTCAATTTCAGACGGCAACGGTCCAATCGCCGACGCGAGGAAAGCGAACGCCGCCGCCTCGGCCTGCGCGACCGCTTCGGGCTCGACGCCCGCGCCGTGCCCGCCTTCACCCGTTTCCTGATACCAGACGCGCTCGTGTCCCTGCGCCTGCATCTTCGCCGCCATCTTGCGGGCGTGGCCGGGATGCACGCGGTCATCGCTTTTCGATGACGTGAAGAGCGCCGGCGGATACCCCGCATTCGCGCTGACGTTGTGATACGGCGAATACGCGACGAGATGACGGAGGTCGGCGGCATCGTCGGGATCGCCGTATTCGTCGATCCACGATGCGCCCTGAAGCAGCGTATGAAAGCGCGTCATGTCGAGCAGCGGCACTTCCGACAGCACCGCGCCGAAGCATTCCGGGCGCTGCACCATGCAGACGCCGGTCAGCAGCCCGCCGTTGCTCGCGCCGCGTATGCCAAGCTGTTTCGCGCTCGTGAAGCCGCTCTCGACGAGCGCCTGCGCGACCGCGATGAAATCGTCGAACGACACCTGCCGGTTCTCGCGCAGCGCAGCCTGATGCCATTGCGGTCCGAACTCGCCGCCGCCGCGGATGTTCGCCACCGCGTACAGGCCGCCGCGTTCCAGCCACGCGATGCCGGTCGTCGCGTCGTAGCTCGGATCAAGCGCGACTTCGAAGCCGCCGTAACCGTACAGCAAGCAGGGGCGCGGCTGCGATGACCGTTCTGCCTCGACATCGCGGCCGATCAGCCAGTACGGAATGCGCTCGCCGTCGGGCGCGATCGCGTGACGGCGCACGGCCGACAGCCCGGACGCGTCGAATTGCGCGGGCAGGCGCGCGAGCAGCGTCCACGGCGCGTCGATGGCGAGGTCGGCGTGATAGAGCGACGGCGGCGTCAGAAAATGCTCGACGTGAATCAGTACCGTGTCGTCCTGCTCGCTATCGATGGAATCGACGTATGACTGGCTCGCCTCCGGCAACGCGAATTCGCGCGATGTCCATTCGGCGCCCGGCGCAGCATCGGCGGGCGGGCGCCAGAGCGTGACGCGCGGAGCGCCGTCGTCCATCTGCGAGGCGATCAGCCAGTGCTTCGTGAAGTCGATGCCCGCCAGCACGCGCCGCGCGCCCGGCACGAAAAGCGCGGTGAAGTCGCGGGCACCGTCGAGAAACGCATCGCGCCGGATGACGAGCAGAGAACCCGCCGCGTGCCGCCGCCCGCCCGTCGTCCACGTCTTGCGCGGCGTGACGAACAGCCAGCCTTCCCAATGCTCGATTTCCGCGTGCGCCGGGAGGTCGTACTGACGCCATTCGTTCGCGCTTTCGTCGAGCCAATAATGCAGCGTGTCCCAGAACGTGACGGCGCGCGAGGCGAGATGCAGCTTCTCGAGCGGATCGTAGTCCGCGCCCGCCGATACGTCGCGCCGCTTGCCTTCGAACACGACCGGCGCATCGGCGAGCGGCGTGCCGCGCGCCCAGCGCCGCGCCTGACGCGGAAAGCCGGACGTGGTCAGCGCGGGGCGCGCGTTGGTCCGGCTGTCGTCCCAGCCGACGTAGACCGTATCGCGATCGATCCACGATACATCGTGCTTGCCGACATCCGGCAGCACGAAGCCATCGTCGATGAAGCGGCGCGCGGCGATATCGAATTCCCGCACGATGCACGCGTCCGAGCCGCCCGGCGACAGGCTTACTAGCGCGCGATCGTAGGTCGGGTAGAGCATGTCGAAGTCGGCGAGCGCCCAGCGCGTGCCGTCGGCTTCGTTCGTGTTGAGATCGAGCGCGTCGACATCCAGCACGATGTCCCAGTCGGGCGTCCCGGCGAGCCACGCGCTCCACGGCGTGCGACGCACGATGCCGAGCGGATGCGCGTCGTCCTGCCACGTGTTGTAGGCCCAGTCGCCGTAGCGAGAGCAGGTCACGATCCGGTCCTGCGACGTGTACGCCGCTTCGAGCCGCGCGGCCAGGGCGCGCGCTTCGGGCGTTTCGCCGAAGGCGGCTTCGGTGCGGCGGTTCTGGGCGTCGATCCAGTCCTGCACAGCGGGATCGTCGAGCGATTCGAGGCCGATGAAAGGATCGGGGCCGTCGGAAGGCGGCCAGACGGGAGCGGGATACGTGGGAAGCAAGGTCATGAACGATGGCTGCGCGTGGAGCTTCAGGCGAATGTCGAAGCGGTGATTGTGCCGCACGCGGCGAAAAACCGACGCGCAAAGAAAAAGCCGCGCGATGAGCGCGGCTTCGAAAGCGATGCGGTTAGCGCGAAGGTTCAGGCAAGACGCTCTTCCGTCTGCGGGTCGAACAGCACGGCCTTCGAGACGTCGAACAGCAGCGTCGTGTTCGACATCGGCTGCGGGTTCGACGCCGGGTGCACGCGCGACACGATGCGCTTGCCGTTCACCTGCGCGAACACCAGCGTGTCCGGGCCGGTCGGCTCGATGACGTCCACCCGCACGTCGATCGGTTGCAGGGCCGCGTCCGACACGTCGTGGGCGCTGCGCGCATCGGTGATGCGTTCCGGGCGCAGGCCGAGCACCACGTCCTGGCCGATCTTGCCGCGCAGGCGCGATGCATCGAACGGCAGGTTCAGCGTTTTCTGCGTGACGCCCGTATCGATCTGCAGGCCGACGCCCGAGCCGGACTCGACCAGCTTGCCGGTGATGAAGTTCATCGGCGGCGCGCCGATGAAGCCCGCGACGAACAGGTTCGACGGCGAATCGTAGATTTCCTGCGGCGCGCCGAACTGCTGCACGACGCCATCCTTCATCACGGCGATGCGGTCGCCGAGCGTCATCGCTTCGATCTGGTCGTGCGTCACGTACACGATGGTCGTGCCGAGACGCTGATGCAGCAGCTTGATTTCCGAACGCATCTCGATGCGCAGTTTCGCGTCGAGATTCGAGAGCGGTTCGTCGAACAGGAACATGACGGGATCGCGGGCGAGCGCGCGGCCCATCGCGACGCGCTGACGCTGGCCGCCCGACAACTGGCCGGGCTTGCGGTCGAGCAAATGGCCGATCTGCAGCGTCTCGGATACGCGATCGACGATCTTCTTCTGCTCGTCCTTCGGCACCTTGCGGATGTTGAGGCCGAACGAGATGTTGTCGCGCACGCTCATGGAAGGGTAGAGCGCATACGACTGGAACACCATCGCGATGTCGCGGTCCTTCGGCGAGAGGTTGTTGACCGTCTTGCCGTCGATCATGATGTCGCCCTTGGTCACGGTCTCGAGACCGGCGATCATGTTGAGCAGCGTGGACTTGCCGCAGCCCGAGCCGCCGACCAGGATCAGGAACTGACCGTCCTCGATGTCGATATTGACGCCCTTGAGAACCGGCACCCCGTTCGGGTAGGTCTTGTACACGTCACGGATGGAAAGGCTTGCCATGCTTGAATCCTCTATGTTGTCTGTTCAGCAGGGGACGCGCGCCGCTGCGCGCTCAACCCTTCACCGCGCCCGCCGTCAGGCCGCGCACGAAATAACGTCCCGCGATCATGTAGACGAGAATCGTCGGCAATGCCGCGATGATCGCGCCCGCCATGTCGACGTTGTATTCCTTCACACCCGTCGACGTATTGACGAGGTTGTTCAGCGCGACCGTGATCGGCATCGAATCGACGCCCGAAAACACGATGCCGAACAGGAAGTCGTTCCAGATTTGCGTGAACTGCCAGATCAGGCAGACCATGAAAATCGGCAGCGAGACGGGCAGCAGAATCTTCGTGAAGATCGTGAAGAAGCCTGCGCCGTCGATGCGCGCCGCCTTCACGAGCTCAGCCGGAATGCTCACGTAGAAGTTGCGGAAGAACATCGTCGTGAACGCGATGCCGTAGATCACGTGGACGAGCACGAGACCGCTCGTCGTGTTCGACAGGCCGAGGAAGCCCTGCAGACGCGCCATCGGCAGCAGAATGGCCTGGAACGGGATGAAGCAGCCGACGAGCAGCATCGTGAAGAACGCATCCGCGCCGCGAAAGCGCCAGTGCGTGAGCACATAGCCGTTGAACGCGCCGACGATCGACGAGATCAGCACGGCCGGAATCACCATGCGCACCGAGTTCATGAAGAACGGCTGCATGCCGTCGCAACGCACGCCGGTACACGCTTCCTGCCATGCCTTCACCCACGGCGCAAACGTGAAGTGCGTGGGCGGCGTAAGCAGGTTGCCCGTGCGAAGCTGGTCGAGATCCTTGAACGACGTGGACAGCATCACGTAGATCGGGAACAGGAAGTAAAGCGCGAACAATATGAGCACCGCGTAAATGACGGCGCGGCTGATCGTCATCTTAGGCTGCATTGCGGGTGCTCCTCGATTCGAGATACATCAGCGGCACGAGCACCGCGACGACGGTGGCGAGCATCATCATCGACGAAGCGGCGCCCACGCCCAGTTGTCCCCGGTTGAACGAGAACGTGTACATGAAGATGGCCGGCAGCGACGACGAGGTGCCCGGCCCGCCCGCGGTCAGCGCGACGACGAGGTCGAACGTCTTGATCGTGATGTGGCAGAGAATCAGCAGCACGGAGAAGAACACCGGCCGCATGCTCGGAATGACGATCTTGCGATAGATGGTCGGCAGCGTCGCGCCATCCACTTGCGCAGCCTTGAAGATTTCGCTGTCGACGCCGCGCAGGCCCGCGAGAAAGAGCGCCATCACGAAGCCGGTCGATTGCCAGACCGCCGCGATCACAACGCAGAAAATGGCCTTGTCGGGATCGTTGAGCCAGTTGAACGAGAAGCTCGTCCAGCCCCAGTCGTGGAACACCTTTTCGATGCCGAGGCCGGGATTGAGAATCCATTGCCACGCGGTGCCGGTCACGATGAACGAGAGCGCCATCGGATAGAGAAAGATCGCGCGCAGTGCGCCTTCGTTGCGGATCCTCTGATCGAGCAGGATCGCGAGAAACAGGCCGAGGCCCACGCAGATGCCGATGAACGGAATGCCGAACCAGCCGAGGTTGGCGGCGGAAGTCCACCAGACGTCGTTGTCGAAAAGTTGTCGGTAGCGGTCGAGGCCCGAGAACTCGTAGCGGGGCATCAGGCGCGAATTCGTCAGCGACAGATAGCCCGTGATGAGGATGAAGCCGTACACGAACAGGAGCGCGATCAGGATGCTGGGAGCGAGCACCAGCTTGGGAATCCAGCGATCGGCGAGCGCCGCCGTGGGCGAGGCGCGGCGAGGCTGGTGCGGACTCTTTTCCGCGGTACCGCTGAGGGAGGCAGTCACAACTCGACTCCTGGAAGATGCGCCGGCGCTTGTTGGCGCTCTTGCGCGCTGATGAACACTGACTCGCGCGCTTGTGGCGACAGGTGGTGCTTTCGGATTGGGCTGGCTTGGAGCGTCAACGGACGCTCGATGCGGCGTATCGCCGGTCGGGCGGCGCACGGCGATGATCCGGCGCGCGCCGCCCGTCCTTCAGGCTTCGTGCTTACTTCGTCTTGGCGGCGTTCGCGAGCGCAGCGACGGCGCTCTTGGAATCCTGCGACGAATTCATGAACTTCGTCACGACGTCGGTCATCGCGCCAGCGGTCGCGTCGCCCTGAGCCATGCCGTGAGCGAGCGACGGAACATAGCCGCCCGATTTGATCGCCGTCTGTTCATCAGAGTAGGACTTCTTCGCGCAGTCGTCGAACTTGTCCATCTTCACGCCCAGACGAACCGGGATCGAGCCTTTGTTCAGGCTGAACTGCTCCTGGAATTCCGGCGACATGATGGTCTTCGCGAGCGCGAGCTGGCCCGGCGTGGCGGCCTTCTGGCCCTTCTGCTGGAAGAATACGAACGAGTCGACGTTGAAGGTGTACGACTTCTCCGTGCCCGGCACTGCGGCGCAGATGTAGTCCGTGCCGGCCTTCTTGTTCGCGCCGGCGAATTCGCCCTTCGCCCAGTCGCCCATGAACTGCATGCCGGCCTTGCCGTTGATGACCATGGCGGTTGCAAGGTTCCAGTCACGGCCGGTGCGGCCGTTGTCGAAGTAACCCTGGATCTTGCGGACCGTGTCGAACACCTGAACCATCTTGTCCGAGGTCAGCGTCTTCTGGTCGAGATCGACGATTGCCTTCTTGTAGAAGTCCGCGCCCTCCGACAGCACGACGTCTTCCCACAGCGTCAGGTCTTGCCACGGCTGGCCGCCCATCGCGACCGGCTGGATGCCCGCGGCCTTCATCTTGTCGGCCACCTGGAAGAACTCGGCCCAGGTCGTCGGCACCTTGCCGCCTGCCTTGTCGAGCGCGGCCTTGTTGATGTACAGCCAGTTCACGCGATGCACCGAGAACGGCGCCGCGACGTACTTGCCGTCCGCGTGGATGATCTTGTCGATTTCAGGCGGCAGGTTCTTCTTCCAGTCGCCGGCGACGGAATCGATCGGCACGAGCACGCCTTGCTCCGCCCATTCCTGGATCAGCGGACCCTTGATCTGGGCCGCCGTCGGCGCATTGCCCGAGATGACCTGGGTCTTCAGCGCGGTCATTGCAGCAGCGCCCGCGCCGCCTGCGACGGCGAAGTCCTTCCAGGTGTAACCCTGCTTGGTCATGTCGTCCTTGAGCACGCCGACCGCCTTCGATTCACCGCCCGAGGTCCACCAGTGCAGCACGGACACGGCTTCGGCAGCCTGCACCGCCGACGCCGTTGCGCCGCACAGAAGACCTGCGGCGCAGAGCGCGCCCATGAGCTTACGGACTTTCATTGTTTATCTCCTCCAGACACCTGAACAAAAAACGATTGGCTCCTGATGTCGCCAGAAGCGTCGAAAAAAGAAGGGTGAAACGGTGCAGCGGTGGCCGGGGAATCGGCGGTGTCGGCGGGAGAGCGTGCGGCGCGCATGATGATTCGCGCACGCGCGGGCAGGGCCGGCAGACCGATGTTCGGCCGCACGGCTCTCAAGGAATGAGTGAGTTGGATCGCAACGACTGTCTCCTCTCGACCGAAGCCGGCGGTTTCGCGCCTGTTCCGGTTCCATGCAAAGTAATTGCTTTTGGTTTTTGCCGGCGCCAGCGGCCGCGATGCATTGCGGGCGAAGGCGCACAGGCGCGAGGCTGGTTTGCACGCGAAGCCCGAAGGTGCTTGAAAGCAGCGATGTCCGGACTCCGTTAACATGCGTTCAGAACAATGTCCTAGGGAAAACACTCAGCTTCTGATTGACAAGCCATTTTTTTCCCGGATGACATTTCCTCTTGATTTGGATTGTAGTTAAACTACAATTCAGTGTCAAAAAAAATTTTGTCGAACTACGCTAGCTCTCTGTTCGACGTCCCACCGACTACACACGCGGCCTTCAGACCCATGCAAACCGACTCGAATTTCATCTTCGTGCTGTTCGGCGGGACCGGCGACCTGTCGATGCGCAAGATTCTTCCCGCGCTGTTCGAGGCGCATCGCGCGGGCATGCTGGCGCCTTCGGGCAAGATCGTCGCGGTCGCGCGGGGCGCACAGGCGCCGGGCGAATACCTCGCGTGGGTCGAAGAGCACGTGAAACCGCACGTGTCGAAGAAGGGGATCGACGAATCGGCGTGGCGCAGCTTTCTCGAGCGCATTCAGTACGTGCAGCTCGACCTGGGTCGCGCCGAAGACTTCGTCGTCCTGCGCGACGCGCTGTCCCAGCATGACGGCACGCGCGTCTTCTATCTGGCGACCGGGCCGTCGCTCTTCGTGCCCATCTGCCGGGCGCTGGCGCAAGTGGGGCTGAACGAGAACGCGCGCATCGTGCTCGAAAAGCCGCTCGGTTACGACCTCGAATCGTCGAACGCCATCAACGACGCCGTCGGCGAGATCTTCCAGGAAGAGCAGATCTACCGGATCGACCATTACCTCGGCAAGGAGCCGGTGCAGAACCTGCTCGCGCTGCGCTTCGGCAATGCGCTGTTCGAGCCGCTATGGCGGCGCGAATGGGTCGAGAGCATTCAGATCACCATCGCCGAGGAGCTGGGCGTCGAAGCGCGCGGCGACTTCTACGACAACACCGGCGCGCTGCGCGACATGGTGCAGAACCACTTGCTGCAACTGCTTTCCATCGTGACGATGGAACCGCCGCACTCGATGGACTCCGACTCCGTGCGCGACGAAAAGCTGCGCGTGCTGCGCGCGCTGAAGCCCATCGACGAGCGCGAGATCAGCCGCGTCGCGGTGCGCGGTCAGTATCATGCGGGCGTGATTCGCGGCGCAGCCGTGCCGGCGTATGTCACCGAGCCGGGCGTGCGTCCGGACAGCAATACCGAAACCTTCGTCGCGCTGAAGGTCGAAATCGAAAACTGGCGCTGGGCCGGCGTGCCGTTCTTCCTGCGTACCGGCAAGCGGCTCGCCGACCGGGTCGCGGAAATCGTCGTCAATTTCCGGCCGGTGCCGCACTCGGCGCTCGGTGCGAACGCGTTGCGCGCCGGCGCGAACCGGCTCGTGATCCGCTTGCAGCCGAACGAAACCATCCGCCTGTACTGCCTCGCCAAGCAGCCGGGCGAGGGCATGAATCTGGCAAGCGTCCATCTGGACCTCGCGTTCGACCAGTTTTTCAAGGAAGGGCAGATGGAGGCGTATCAGCGGCTCTTGCTGGACGTAATCCGCGGCCGGCTGGCCCTCTTCGTGCGGCGCGATGAGCAGGAAGCCGCGTGGCGCTGGGTAGAACCGATCCTCAACGCATGGGCCACGTCCACCAACAAGCCGAAGCCGTATGCGGCGGGCACGTGGGGGCCGGCGGCGTCGAGCGCCATGCTCGCGCAACACGGCACGTGCTGGCTGGAAGAAGAGAATTAAGGGCGTCGCGCCGACGGTCTCCCACAGAGGGACGCGGCGCGAACGTCAGCACCCACACCGCTTCGCGGACCGTTCGTGGCTTCGCGGCAAAAGCGGGTCGATAAACCAGACAAGCAGGATGGAGGAGCAGTGATCGAGCTTCGCACTTTCGACGACCCGCGCGCCCACTCGGACGCGCTGGCGAAAGCCGTCAGCGACGCGCTTGCCGCGTCGCTCGCGGCACGAGGCGCCGCATCGGCGGATGCCAGCGCGCAGCCCACCGGACAGCCGGCGCACGCCACGCTCGCGGTATCGGGCGGCACGAGTCCGCGCCCGTTCTTGCAGACGCTGTCGCAAGAGCCGCTCGACTGGGCCCATATCGACGTCACGCTCGTCGACGATCGCTGGGTGCCCGAATCGGATCCCGCCAGCAACGCGCAGCTCGTGCGCGCGACGCTGCTGCAGAACGCTGCGGCGGCGGCGTATTTCCTGCCGCTCGTCGATACCTCGGCCACGCTGGAAGCGCACGTCGCGGCCTTGAACGCCGACCCGCGCCGCCGCCTGCCCGATGTCGCCGTGCTCGGCATGGGCGAGGACGGCCATACGGCGTCCATCTTCGCGGATGCGCCCGAATGGGACTTCGCGATTTCCACGCAGGATCGCTTCGTCGCCGTGCATCCGGGCAGCGCGCCGCATGCGCGCGTGAGCCTCTCGATGTCCGCGCTGAAGCAGGTCAGCCAGCTTTTTCTCTTCATCTCCGGCCAGAAGAAGCTCGACGTACTCAATGCGGCGCTCGCCGCCCGCCAAAAGAACGCCATCTCGACGCTGGCCAACGATGAAGGAGTGAAGCTCGATGTCTACTGGTGTGCATAAGGTCGCGCAGGCCGCGAGCCACGCCGATGGACCGAGGCTGCTCGCCGACATCGGCGGCACGAACGCGCGCTTCGCGCTGGAGACGGCGCCGGGCGAAATCGCGCAAATCCGCGTTTATCCGGGCGCCGATTACCCCGGCATCGCGGAAGTGATGCAGCAGTATCTGAAGGACACGAAGGTCGGCCGCGTCAATCATGCGGCCATCGCGATCGCGAATCCGGTGGACGGCGATCACGTGAAAATGACCAATCACGACTGGAGCTTCTCGATCGAAGCGACGCGACGCGCGCTCGGCTTCGATACGCTGCTCGTCGTCAACGATTTCACCGCCCTGGCGATGGCGCTGCCCGGCCTCACCGATGCGCAGCGCGTGCAGATCGGCGGCGGCGCGCGCCGGCAGAACAGCGTGATCGGCTTGCTCGGCCCCGGCACCGGCCTCGGCGTGTCGGGCCTCATTCCCGCCGACGACCGCTGGATTGCGCTCGGCAGCGAAGGCGGCCACGCGACGTTCTCGCCGTTCGACGAGGACGAAGACCTGGTCATGCGATACGCGCGCCGCAAGTGGCCGCATGTGTCGTTCGAGCGCGTGTGCGCGGGTCCCGGCCTGGAGCTGATTTATCGCGCGTTCGCGGAACGCGATGGCGTCGCGGTCGCGGACGATTTCAGCAGCGCCGACGTCACCCGCCGCGCCCACGAAGGCGAAGCGCTCGCGCTTCAGGCGGTGAACTGCTTCTGCGGCATCCTCGGCACGTTCTCGGGGAATATCGCGGTGACGCTGGGCGCGCTGGGCGGCATCTATATCGGCGGCGGCGTGGTGCTGAAGCTCGGCGAACTGTTCCACGCGTCGCCTTTTCGCGAACGATTCGAGGCGAAAGGGCGCTTCCAGCAATATCTGTCCGGCATCCCGACTTACGTCATCACCGCTGAGTATCCGGCGTTTCTCGGCGTGTCCGCGATTCTCGCGGAGCAACTGTCGAATCGCGCGAACAGCGGCTCGTCGGCGGTGTTCGAGCGCATCCGCCAGATGCGCGACGCACTCACGCCCGCCGAGCGGCGCGTGGCGGACCTCGCGCTGAATCATCCGCGCTCGATCATCAATGACCCGATCATCGACATCGCGCGCAAGGCCGACGTGAGCCAGCCGACCGTGATCCGCTTCTGCCGCTCGCTCGGCTGCCAGGGTCTGTCCGACTTCAAGCTCAAGCTCGCGACGGGCCTGACAGGGACCATTCCCGTCAGTCACAGCCAGGTGCACCTCGGCGACACCGCCACCGATTTCGGCGCGAAGGTGCTCGACAACACCGTGTCCGCCATCCTGCAACTGCGCGAGCATCTCAACTTCGACAACGTCGAGCGCGCGATCGACATTCTCAACGGCGCGCGTCGCATCGAGTTTTACGGGCTCGGCAATTCGAACATCGTCGCGCAGGACGCGCACTACAAGTTCTTCCGCTTCGGCATCCCGACGATCGCTTACGGCGATCTCTACATGCAGGCGGCGTCGGCGGCGCTGCTCGGCAAGGGCGATGTGATCGTCGCGGTGTCGAAGTCGGGCCGCGCGCCCGAACTGTTGCGCGTGCTCGAAGTGGCGATGCAGCAGGGCGCGACCGTGATCGCGATCACATCGAGCAACACGCCGCTCGCCAAGCGCGCGACCGTGGCGCTGGAGACCGATCACATCGAGATCCGCGAATCGCAACTGTCGATGATCTCGCGCATCCTGCATCTCGTGATCATCGACATTCTCGCGGTCGGCGTGGCGATCCGGCGTGCCGCGCCGAAGCCGGGCGCGACGCTCAGCGAGACGGTCGCGAAGGCGCGTCAATCGGGCGACGATGACGCCGCCGCCGTGCTCGACTGGCTCAGTCACGGCGCATCGGGCGTGGCGAGGGACTAGCGTCCGGCTGGATTGCGTGCAATGAAAAAGGGGCCGCCGATGCGAATCGGCAGCCCCTTTTTCATGCGCGTGTCGCGGAACAAACAGTACGGCATCCGAAAGATGCCGCGCCGTCATGCCCCAACGCCGCTCAGAACGAGTGCTGGATGCCCGCGTACACGCCCGTCTGACTGCGGCCAGGGAACGGATTGTCGGTCGCCGGACCCGTGCCGACGCCGTTGGCGTTCAGGCCATAGTTCGCCGTCTTGCTGTTTTGCACCGTCGCGACCTGAAGGTCGAACAGCGTGCGCTTCGACAGGTTGTACGAGCCGCCGAGCGTGTACATCGTCGCATTGCCCGCGCCGTTGTTGCCGTTCACGTGGTAGACCGCAGCCGTCAGCGCAGCCGCCGGCGTGGCTTGCCACGTCACGCCGCCCCATTCGTGATCGAGCGTGGTCGGCTGGCCGGGCAACTGGCCCGTCATGCCGGACGAACGGACGGCTTGATAGCCGGCTTGCAGCTTGAACTGGCCGAGGAACACGTTGGCCATCGCCGAGTATTCGCGGGAGTAGTCGTAGACGCCGTTGTTGCCGTTGTAATCGCCGCCGAGCGTGCCGTTGCCCGAGTTGCGGATTTCATCGTACATGCCGCGGACTTGGAAGTAGGGCGACGTGTACGTGATGTACGCGCCGGCTTCGCGGCCCTGCCGCGTCGTGCCGTTGCCGTTCCAGCTCGTCGCGTTGGACAGCGCATATTGGCCGTAGAAGTCGAAGCCGGCGAACTTCGGCGACTGATACGAGATGTTGTTGCTCGATTGCGGCCAGTTGCGGCCACGCACCAGCGATGCCGACGACCAGTTGGACTGGCCGAACGGATCGAAGTCCCACACGCCGTTCGACACGAACAGTTCGCGGCCGAGCAGGACGGTGCCGAGGCGGTCGCTTGCGAGACCGACCGTCGCCCAGCGATTGAAAATGCGGTTGTTGTCCGGACCCTGGCCGTTCATCGTGTTGAAGCTGCCTTCTAACTGGAACACGGCGCGGTAGCCGCCGCCCATGTCTTCAGCGCCCTTCAGGCCCCACAAGCTCGTGCCCCAGTCGCCGCTTTCCGCGCGAATGCGGCTTGCGGTTGCGTTCGCCGGGTTGCCGGTCGGCACGCCGTTCATGTATTCGAGACCCGCGTCGAGCCGGCCGTACAGCGTCACGCTGCTCTGGGCATGCGCCGCGGCGCCGAACGTCAACAGCGCTGCCGCTGCAAGCAAAGCCTTCTTCATATCTCCTCCAACTCCGTCAAAGTGAACTCACTACTGCTGCACGGTTCGATGCCGCTGCATCGACCGGAACTCGTTCGACGGGAAGCCCGCGCTGCGCAAAGCAAGCGGACACGGCCCGTTTTTTGGACGGAATTTTGAAGGAAAACTACTTTTTGGAAGGGGTCGAACCTGTACTTTTGATTCAATATGACAGATGCGGTCACAAATAAAAAACGGTGCGATACCCTTTCAGGCATCGCACCGATACGCGCCTCTCGCAGCAGCGTGAAAACTCTATAAAACTATTCTTGATTCAGCCTCGTCGATTCAAACGATTAGAACGAGTGCTGGATGCCTGCATAAACGCCCGTCTGGCTGTGGCCGGGGAACGGGTTGTCCGTCGATGCCGCCGAACCGTAGTTGTTGGCGTTCAGGCCGTAGTTTGCCGTCTTGCTGTTCTGCACGGTTGCGACTTGCAGGTCCAGCAGGGTGCGCTTCGACAGGTTGTACGAGCCGCCGACCGTATAGATGGTCGCGTTACCCGCGCCGTTGTTGCCGTTCACGTGGTAGACCGCCGCGATCAGCGCAGCCGCCGGCGTCGCTTGCCACGTCACGCCGCCCCATTCGTGATCGAGCGTCGTCGGCTGGCCGGGCAACTGGCCCGTCATGCCGGACGAGCGGATCGCCTGGTATGCGCCCTGAACCTTGAACTGGCCGAGGAACACGTTGAACATCGCCGTGTACTCACGCGAGTACGCGTAGGCGCCGTTGCCGCCCGCGCCGCCGTCGATGGCGTTGTACACGCCGCCCAGCGTACCGTTGGCCGGATTGCGGATTTCATCGTACATGCCGCGAATCTGGAAGAGCGGCGTGGTGTACGTGATGTACGCGCCGGCTTCACGGCCTTGCGGCGTGGTGCCGTTACCGTTCCAGTTCGTCGCGTTCGACAGCGAGTACTGGCCGTAGAAGTCGAAGCCCGCGAACTTCGGCGACTGGTACGAAATGTTGTTGCTCGATTGCGGCCAGTTGCGGCCGCGAACCAGCGATGCCGACGACCAGTTCGACTGGCCGAACGGATCGAAGTCCCACACACCGTTTGCGATGAAGAGCTCACGGCCCAGCAACAGCGTACCGAACTGGTTGTTCGCGATACCGACCGTCGCCCAGCGATTGAAGATGCCGTTATTGCCCGGGCCCTGGCCCGTCATGGTGTTGAAGCTGCCTTCCAACTGGAACACGGCGCGATAGCCGCCGCCCAGATCTTCGACGCCCTTCAAACCCCACAGGCTCGTACCCCAGTCACCGCTTTCCGCGCGGAAGCGGTGCGACGAACCGGTGGCGGGTGCGCCGGCGGGGCCGGTCGGCACGCCGTTCATGTACTCGAGCCCCGCGTCCAGGCGACCGTAAAGCGTCACGCTGCTTTGAGCATGAGCCACCGCGCTGAACGTCAGCAGTGCTGCTGCCGCGAGCAAAGCTTTCTTCATCATCTCCTCCAACCCTGTCAAGAAATAGAACCCAAAGTGCTGCCGTGTGCGGTTCGATGCGAGCGCACCCAACCGAAAATTGTTTTCAGAGAAAGACACACGCGCGGGCAGTAGTGCTCATGGCGATCACGCGTCGGCCGCGCGAACGTGACGCCGACCTGTCGATCGGTGTCTCCTCACTTTGTTTTGAAGTAAAACTACTTTTTGGGTACTTCGTTTTGGTACTTTAGTTACCAATTTAACAAAATACATCACAGACGCCAAAAGAAATTGACGTTTGAGCGGACTGTGTATCGAAAACGCAATGCTAGTGTGGTGGGTGCGCTACCCACAGCTTGGGAAACGGTCCGGAAATCCTTGCCACACAAGGCTTCCGGACCGGCTGGATTTCGGAGTCGGGTTTGACGCCTATTGACGTGGAAACGCGGTGGCGCTAGTCCGCGTAAGTGCCTCGTTCGCGGCTCACAGGCGTAAAAAAAGCGCCTTTCGGCGCTTTTTGACTGCGTTTCGTCTGCTTATTTGAGACTGCCCGAAAGGAACTGCTTCAGGCGCTCGCTCTTCGGGCTGCCGAAGAGCGCATCGGGATGACCTTCTTCTTCGATGCGTCCCTGATGCAGAAACACCACGTGATTCGACACATTGCGCGCGAACGCCATTTCGTGCGTGACGACGACCATCGTGCGGCCTTCTTCGGCGAGCGTCTGCATCACCTTCAGGACTTCACCGACGAGTTCGGGATCGAGGGCGGACGTGGGCTCGTCGAAGAGCATGACGTCGGGATGCATGGCGAGCGCCCGCGCGATGGCCACGCGCTGCTGCTGTCCGCCCGACAGATGCGACGGATATTGCTTCTCGAGCCGCGGAGCGAGGCCCACTTTTTCGAGGTACGTGCGCGCCCGGTCCTCGGCTTCCTTCTTGGGCAGGCCGAGCACGTTGACGGGCGCTTCCATCACGTTCTCCAGCACGTTCATGTGCGACCAGAGATTGAAGTGCTGGAACACCATCGACAGTTTCGAGCGGACCTGACGCAACTGCTTCGGATCAGCGACCTTCAGTGCGCCGCTCTTGTCCATCATCGTGCGGACTTCGGCGCCATCGACGAAGATGCGCCCGCGATTCGGCTGCTCGAGGAAGTTGATACAACGCAGCATCGTGCTCTTGCCCGAGCCCGACGAGCCGATGATGCTGATCACATCGCCGGCGTTCGCCTTCAGCGATACGCCTTTCAGCACTTCATTGCTGCCGTACTGCTTGTGGATATCATCGACGAAAAGCTTGTGCTTCTGGGAATTCATGAACGGTCCTGGGGCGACTATTGCCTGACTTATTTGCCTTGAGGCCGCAGGTACGCGAGCCAGCGGTGCTCGGCGCGGCGGAAGAGCCACACGAGCGCGAACGATATGACGAGGTAGAGCAGGGCGGCGATGCCGAACGCCTGAAACGACTGATACGTCGCCGAGTTCACGTCGCGAGCGATTTTCAGAATGTCCGGCACGGTCGCGGTGAACGCGACGGTCGTCGCGTGCAGCATCAGGATGACTTCGTTGCTGTAGTAGGGCAGCGCGCGGCGCAGCGCGGACGGCAGGATCACCCGGCGATACAGCGTGAAGCTCGACATGCCATAGGCGCGCGCCGCTTCGATTTCGCCGTAGGGCGTCGCCTTGATCGCGCCGGCGAAGATTTCCGTCGTATAGGCACAGGTGTTCAGCGTGAACGCGAGCAGCGTGCAGTTCATCCCGCTGCGGAAGAATTCGCCGAGCACCTGATGATCGCGCACGACCTGCAGGCTGTAGAGGCCCGTATAGCAGAGCAGCAACTGCACGTAGAGCGGCGTGCCGCGAAAGACATACGTGTAGAGCCACACCGAGCGCGACAGCAGCTTGTTCTTCGAGACGCGCGCCACGGCGAGCGGCACGGACAGGCAAAAGCCCAAGCCGATGGACACGACCAGCAGCCACATCGTGATGGCGAGACCGGTGGTGCGATAGCCGTCGGTGAAAAGGTAGTTCTTCCAGAATTCCTGGATGATTTCGATCATGAAGTCCGCCGCTCTTGTTCGCTGGAGATGGCTAATTGCAGGGCTGATTAAGGGCCGGTCAGAGATCCGCTTTGCGCACGCCGATGGAATAGCGCCGCTCGAGCCAGATCAGCACGAAGTTCGAGATCGTCGTGATCGCGAGATAGATCACACCCGCGAGCAGCGTGAAGAAGAAGAACCGCTGCGTGCCCTTGCCGGCGTCCTGCGCGGCTTTCACGACATCTGCGAGGCCGATGATCGACACCAGCGCCGTCGCTTTGACCATGACCTGCCAGTTATTCCCGATGCCCGGCAGCGCGAAACGCATCATCTGCGGAAACATGATGCGCGAGAAGGTCTGCCAGGGCGTCATGCCATAGGCCGCGCCCGCTTCGAGCTGGCCGCGCGGCACCGAGAGGAACGCGCCGCGAAACGTCTCGGTGAAATACGCGCCGTAGATGAAGCCGAGCACGAGAATGCCCGCGAGGAACGGATCGATGTCGATCTGGTCCCAGCCGAGCTGATCGGTCAGAAGGTTCAGCCAGATCTGGATGCTGTAGAAGAGCAGCAGCATCAGCACGAGATCGGGCACGCCGCGAATCAGCGTCGTGTAGACGGTGCCGATGCCCGACGCAAACCGGTTCCTGGACAGCTTCGCCGCCGCGCCGATCAGTCCGATCACGAAGGCGAACCCGAGCGACAGCACCGCCAGCTTGACGGTCTGCCAGGTGCCCGCGAGGATCAGCGGACCGTAGCCTTGCAACATGGTGATTCCTTCGTAAGGTGCGCCACATATGACCGGCGCGCACTGGACCGCGCCGGGACGGCCTCCGTTTCGCAAGCGTCGTGCTCGGCGACCGGCTGATTCGGGCTTCAGCGCCGGCGGTGCGTATTCTAGGTGGCCAAAATTGGCGAGCGTCCCGCCGTGCGCCGGTCCGCTGCGCGCCAACACCCGCAACGATGACCGCCCCGCAAGCTTTCCGCAGCGATACAACGCCGCCGCCGGCCGAAAAGCGCGGTATTTTACCCGAACCCGGATCGCGCGCGGCGCGATGTCAGGACGTTTCCGATTACCTCCACCGGCGGGACGGTGTAGTGCCGGCGCGCTCGTTGTTCCAGGCGGCCGCCGCCCTTACATTCTGTCCATCGCAGTTCAACGTCTTTACCGGGAGCAATCATCATGTTCGAGATTCGCCGCAGCAACGAACGCGGTCATGCCAACCACGGCTGGCTCGACTCGTATCACAGCTTCTCGTTCGCCGATTATCACGATCCGGAGCATGTCCACTTCGGCGCGCTGCGCGTGATCAACGAAGACCGCGTCGCGGGCGGGCAGGGCTTCGGCACGCACGGCCATCGCGACATGGAAATCGTGAGCTATGTGCTCGAAGGCGCGCTTGCGCACCGCGACAGCATGGGCAACGGCTCGACGATCCGTCCCGGCGACGTGCAGCGCATGAGCGCCGGCACTGGCGTGCGTCATAGCGAGTTCAACGGCTCGCCGAGCGAGACTGCGCACTTCCTGCAAATCTGGATCATTCCGGATGCACCGGGCGGCGCGCCCGGCTACGAGGAAAAGCGCTTCGCCGACGATGAAAAGCGTGGCCGCCTGCGCGTGATCGCATCGCCGGAAGGAGCGGAGGGGTCGGTCAAAATCGGCGCGGACGCCCGCATCTTCGCGGGACTCTTCAGCGGCGACGAACGCGCCGACTTCGACGTGCCGGCGGGGCGTCGCGTGTATGTGCACGTGGCTCGCGGCAATGTCTCGGTGAACGGCGAGGCGCTCCGTGCGGGCGATGCCGCGAAGATCGAGGATGTCGCGAAGGTCACGCTCGACGCCGGCGATAACGCCGAAGTGCTGCTGTTCGACCTCGCGTGAACTTGCCTTAGTGCTGCGTGAGTGTTGCCACAGTCGTGATGAAGCCGCGGAGCGCGCAAGCGCCCGCGGCTTTTTTTGCGTCTCAGGAATTCAACACGCCGGGGGCGGCGCCGAGACGCCGCTCCGGGCCGGCGAAGCGCTTAAGGCTTTGCCGTAGCGGATGCACCGGCAGCCGCACCCGGCGCGCCATCCTGCGTGCCGCGATGCTTACCCCAGCGCTCGTGCATGTTGTGCTCGTGCTCGCGCATCTTCGCGAAGTGCTTTTTGAGCGCGGTGCTGACGGTCGTCTTTTGCTGATCGTTCAGCGAGTTATAGAAGTTGAGCCACGCGGTCGCCGTCTCTTCGCGCAGTTGCGCCTGCTGCTGCTCCAGCTTCTGATGCGCTGCGTGCATTGCGTTCAGGTCCAGAATCGGCTGGTTCGCCATCGACTCGAACTGCTGATGCATCTGACGATGACTGTCGCGCATCGTGTCGCGGTTGTGCTTCATCGTGTCGATCGCGGTTTGCCAGAGCTTGTCCTGCTGCGCGTCGAGCTTCAACTGGCCGTGCAACTGCTCCAGTTGCTTCTGCATGCGCATTTCCATGCGATGACCGCCCGGGCCGCCGGGAGCGCCCATCACGGCCGCGCCGCTGGCGGGCGGCGCGCTGGGCGCGTCGTTCGTGGCGGCATAGGCCGAGCCGAAGGTCAAGGCGAGTGCGGTAGCGGCGGCGGTGAGGATGCGATATTGCTTGCCCATCTTGAGACTCCCTTTCTTTGTTGTCGGAGCCGAATTGCGAGGCCTCGTCGAGGTCTTGCGCTTCCGGTGAGACACAGCGTAGAGGCTCGCGGCGGATCGCGTGTTACGGCCACGACGTTTCGTATTACGCTGGTTTACGCGCTCCTTTCGCGGTAACACCCCGTAACCCTTTGGGGCGGATGCACCGTCAAACCGTCTCGGCTCACGCGCTAAACTTCTTCACATGACTACACAAATCCTTGTCGTCGACGACGACGCCGAACTGCGCGACCTTCTGCGCGACTATCTGGTCCGGCAGGGCATCGAAGTCTCGGTGCTGCATGACGCCGGCTCGCTCGAACGCCGTCTGGAGCGGGAACGCCCCGATCTCATCGTGCTCGACCTGATGATGCCCGGCGTCGATGGCCTCACCGCGCTAAGAAAGCTGCGCGCATCCGGCGACGACATCCCGGTCATCATGCTCACCGCGCGTGCGGACGACGTGGACCGCATCGTCGGCCTGGAACTCGGCGCGGACGATTACCTCGGCAAGCCGTTCAACCCGCGCGAACTGCTGGCTCGCGTGCAGGCCGTGCTGCGCCGCCGCCGCACGATTCCATCCGCCGCGCCCGAGCAGCGCGAGCCGTATTCGTTCGGCCGCTTCCGGCTGGATTTCCAGTCGCGCACGCTTCAGCACGACGAGAAGCCGATCACGCTGTCCGGCAGCGAGTTCGCGCTCCTGAAGATCTTCGTCAACAATCCGATGCGCACGCTCACGCGCGAACGCCTGCTCGAACTGCTCCACGGCCCGGAATACGACGGCACGGACCGTGGCATCGACGTGCAGGTGTGGCGTCTGCGCCGCATCCTGGAAACCGATCCTTCCGCGCCGCGCTTCATTCAGACGGTGCGAGGGCGCGGCTACGTCTTCGTTCCTGACGGCGAGCACAATGCGCCGGCCCATTGATTCGCTGTTCGGGCGTCTTGTCGTCCTCGTGATCGGCGTGCTGGTGCTGTCGCACCTCGCGTGGTTCGCCGTCATCCGCGTCGAGCGCGACAACTCGCAGACGCGCTATGCGGTCGAAGAGGCGGCGTTTCTCGTCGAGGCCGTGCGCCAGCACATCGCGAACAATCCGGATCAGCCGCTGCCGTCGCGGGTGCGCGTGGTTCCGCTCAACGCATCCGACGTGCCCCAGCCCGCGGCGGAAGACATTCCGCGGCCGCTGTCGCGTTTTCTCGAAGACATGAAGGACCGTCTGCCCGACAACACCGATGTGCGTCCCGGCGAACCCGGCGCGCCGCCGAGCGTATGGGTGCACGGCGTGAAAGACGCCGGCTGGATCGTCGTGCCGGTGCAGCCGCTGCGTCCGCCTCGCTCGCGCGACCGCATGCTGGTCTGGCTCGCGATCATCTTTTCGACGGCAGTGCTCGCCGCGCTGTTCGCCGCGTGGCAACTGCAATCGCCGCTGCGCTCGCTCGCGCAGGCGGTCGGCCGCTTCGGACGAGGCCAGCCGACGCCGCCCGTGCCCGAACGCGGGCCCCGCGAACTGCGTCAACTGACGCATGGCTTCAATCAGATGGTGCGCGAGGTCTCGCAGACCGAGAGCGATCGCGCCGTGATGCTCGCGGGCGTCGCGCATGACTTGAAGACGCCGCTCGCTCGCCTGCGTCTGCGCGCCGAGATGATGGACGACGAAAAAGCGCGCGACGGCGTCGTGCGCGACGTCGATTCGATGGCGCATATCGTCGATCAGTTTCTGGTGTTCGCGCACGACCGACCGGACGGCAGCGAGCCGGTGCCGGTGGACGAGCACTGCGAGCGCATCGCGCGGGCGTATCGGGCGTACCGGCAGACGCCGCCGGGAACCGAGTCGATCCGCCTCGTGCTCGAAGCGGGTCCGAGCTTCGTGCTTCCAGCGGCGACGCTCGATCGCCTGTTATCGAATCTGCTCGACAACGCGCATGCGTACGGTGCGCCGCCGATCGTCATCGAGACGCGGCGCGGGCCGAATGGCTGGAGTTTGAGCGTCGCGGATCACGGCAAGGGCATCGCGCCCGCCGATCTCATCAAGGCGAGCCGGCCGTTCGTGCGGCTCGATCCGGCGCGCGGCGGCAGCGGGCATAGCGGACTGGGCCTCGCCATCGTCGAGCGGCTCGCGCGGCGCGCGGGCGGCGAATGCGAGATCGGCAATCATGCAGAAGGCGGCTTGCAGGTGCGAATGAGCTTTCCGTTCGATGTCGCGACGCAACCGGTCACGGAACGCCGCGCCGGATCGCAACACGAGGAACGCGCGCTGTAGCGAGGGGCGGCGTCAGTCGAACAGCGTTTCCAGCGCTGAAGCCGCTTCGCTGTCGACCGTGTTGTACGTCACCGTCGACGCTTCGAAGATGTAGTGCGTCGTGTACTTGCCGAGCCGCGCGAGTATTTCTTCCTGAATCACTTCGGGCGCGAGGTTGATCTTCAGATACCACGCGGTGGAAGAGAGCCGCGTCTGGAACGACCCGTACTCGGCAAGCAGTTGGTCGAACGTTTCAGCGTCCTGATCGCGGCACACGATGACCAGATTTCCCTTCATGCAATCCTCCCGGTGACGGCAAGCAATCGATATCCACGTCGATGATACCTGCCCGCACGCGCACGCGCCCGGTTCACGGGCAAGCAGACGGCGCGACCGAAGCGCCTATTTGCCGGCGAGCCAGTTCTCGGGATGACGCGCCGGCGGGACCGGATCGGCAGGGCGCACTTCACTGCGGTCACGCCCGCGCGACTTCGCTTCGTAAAGCGCGAGATCGGCGCGAGAAAGAATCCATTCGAGCGCGTCGCCGCCAGCCAGCTCCGTAATGCCGATGCTCACCGACAACTCCGCGTCGTCGGGCAGATGCGCGCAGTGCTCGTGATGGAAGCGCTTGCGCAGCCGCTCAAGCACGGCTTGCGCGTCCGCGAGCGAAGTCTGCGGCAGGATGATGCCGAACTCCTCGCCGCCGAGCCGGCCGACGGCATCGCTCGGACGAAGCTGCGCCCGGCACACTTCCGCGAAATGCTCGAGCGCGCGGTCGCCGGAAGCATGGCCGTAGCGGTCGTTGATCTGCTTGAAGTGATCGAGATCGGCGATCGCCACCGATAGCGGCGCGCCCGCCGAACGCGCCAGCTCGACCTCGTGACGCAGCGTATCGAGAAAATAGCGACGCGAAAGCGCGCCGGTCAGTGCATCGTGGCGGGCCTCGGCGGACAGCAGCGTATTGGCCGCCTGCAACTGCTCGGCGAGATCGCGGGTCGCGCGATGCAGCCGGCGCTCGCGGGAATACGACGTCGCGATCACCACGGCCAGCGTCACTACGCCGAGCATCGTCAGAAAGACGAGCAGGCGGTCGCGATCATGGTTGCGGCTGATCTCCGGCCAGCTCGTGAGCGGATGGATGATATGCGCCGACAGCCCGGAATTGAGTCCGGTGCGCTCGTCGTAGAGCGAGGGCGACGCGTCGCCGTTGGCGGTATAGAAGCCTTGCGCGAGCGTCGGGGCAAGCCACGGCGCGGCCTCGCGCATCCGTTCGCCGACCGGTGCGACGCGCAACGGGGGAAACGCGTCGCGGCGGTAATGCTCGAAGCGCTCGCCCGGCGTCATTCGGGCGACCGGCGCATCGGGCATTGCCTGATATTCGAGGCGGCCGTCGTGAGCCATCACGACGACGCCGTTTTCATCGGTGACGAAGGTGCCCGCTCGCGACACCCAATGCCGCAACCGGTCGATGCTCACCTTCGCGATGACCGCGCCGACCAGCAGTCCGTCCTCGTACACCGGCGCGGCGATAAAGATGCCCGGCTCGCCGGACAGCCTGCCGACGCCGTACATTTCCGCGAAACCGCCGAGCAGCGCCCGTCCGACGTAGGCGCGTGCGCTCATGTCATAGCCGATGAAACTGTTCGGATCGGCCGCATTGCTCGACGCGATGCAGTATCCCCGGTCGTTGACGAGCCAGATCGAGTCGAGGCCGGAGAAGCCCTGCGCGTCGTGCAGGAAGGCATCGACCTTGGCGAGGCTCGGCAAGGCCATCCATTGGGCGCGGCGGGCGGTTTCCGTCGCATTCGCGTTCAAGGCATAATGCCGCGATTCCGCGAGGGCGCGCTGCATCAGATCCATCTGCGCGAGCGTGGCGGGAATGGCGCGGGACATCGCCAGATCGCTCGCGATGATCTGCGCCATGTTGTCGACGATCGAAGCGGCCATCTGCCGCTCGGTGCGCACCGTCCCGGTCATCTCCTGTTGTACCATTCGGTCCGACAGCAGGCCGGCGGCGATCCAGCACGCGAGCACGATCAGCGCGAGGCCGAGCGTCGCGATCACGCGGTGCAGGTTGAGCCTGTTCATCATGCGGCGGGTGCGAACGGTCACGCCGCACGCATCGGGCGCGAGTGAAGCGCGCCGCTCGCGGCGAACATGCCGGTCGCACGTCCGGACGCGCGCCAGGGCGCGCCGCCAGTTGATGACCGGCTGATCGCCAGCATGGCCGCGCGGGGCGGCAGCGTGCGGCGGGCGCGTTGATTGCGTCGCGTCAGGGCTGCGGCCGCGGTCTGTGCATGCGCACCGGGCCGGGCGATGCGGCAGAAGCAGTCTCTCGAGTCTGTCGGACGGCCTTCCGACTTGATTTTGGCGTCACGCATTGCATCGGCGCTCAATTTATTGTTTGTGGTAAGCCAAGATTGGACGATGTTTTTAGTCGTCTATCAAGCGCCTTCTCGTCATGCGCGACGTCTGTCCAACACAACGCCATGCCGCGCCGCCGTGCTTGCGCGGAGCTTGCGCCGCGCTTGCCGCCGTGGCTGGCGGGCTCGAAGCGCGCCGAAATGCCGTTGCGCCACGCCGACGCTCCGGGGAACCGCGCCTTGATTTTTGCCTTCGTCGTGCCGAAGAGCAACAGAAGCATCGCATGAATGGGCGAAGTACGGGAGAGGAGGTTGTGCCCGTCATCGTGCATGGTGTAGTGTCGCTCGGTTCGGCGGGCCGCACCTGTAGTCGATTCGGCGGAGAGCCGCGTTGAATGCCGGGGCGCCGCGCAGCGGCCAACGGGAGGCCTTTGACCCGCGCGACGGCGCTGGCCGTCTCGAGCATTACCCGCGCCTCGCGCGGTCGGAACAAAGCCTTACGGGGAGGGCCTTGAATGGAATTTGGTTTCAATCTGAATCGCACGGCGAATGCGTCGGCGTGGCGGCTCCTGCCCAACCGGTGGGACTTCGTCGCGTTCCCGATGATCATCTGCATCATCGCGCTCGCCGCCGTCGGCTTTCACGAGACCCTCGCGCCGATCTCGACGCTGCAGACGCAGGCCATCTCCCTCGACCCCGCGAATCTCCCCGAATACGCGCTGCGCACGACGCTGCGCATGCTCGCGGCGATGGTTGCGTCGCTGATCTTCACGCTCGTCTATGGCACGCTGGCGGCCAAGAGCCGGCGGGCGTCGATCGTGCTCGTGCCGATCCTCGACATCCTCCAGTCGGTGCCGGTGCTCGGCTACATCTCCTTTACCGTCACGTTCTTTCTTGCGCTGTTCCCCGGGCGGGTGATCGGCGCGGAATGCGCGGCGATCTTCGCGATCTTCACGAGCCAGGCGTGGAACATGACGTTCAGCTTCTATCAGTCGCTGCGCACGGTGCCGCGCGACCTGGACGAAGTATCGCGCGGCTTTCATCTCACCAACTGGCAGCGCTTCTGGAAGCTCGAAGTGCCGTTCTCGATGCCCGGCCTCATCTGGAACATGATGATGTCGATGTCGGGCGGCTGGTTTTTCGTGGTCGCATCCGAGGCGATCACGGTCGGCAACCGCACCGTGGTGCTGCCGGGCATCGGCGCGTATCTGGCAGCCGCTATCGGCGAACGCAATCTCGGGGCGATCGGCTGGGTGATTTTGACGATGACCATCGTGATCCTTGCATACGACCAGTTGATGTTCCGCCCGCTCGTCGCGTGGGCGGACAAGTTCCGCATGGAAAACACGAGTTCGGGCAATGCACCCGGATCGTGGCTGCTCGACCTCATTCGCCGTACGCGCCTGATTCACCGGCTGCTCGTGCCGGCCGGATGGATTCTCTCGAAGGCGGCGCGCGTGCCGATCCGCCTGCCGTCGATTCAACGCGTGCGCCTGCCGTTGCGCGCGCCGCTGCAGTCGACCCGCGCAGGCGATATTGCGTGGGGCGCCGTCGTGCTGGTGCTGACGGTGTTCGTCGTGTGGAAAGTGGTGTCGTTCGTCGCGACGGGCGTCACGTGGGGCGAAGTGGGCCACGTGTTCGTGCTCGGCTTCATCACGCTGATTCGCGTGGTGGTGCTGATCGCGATTGCATCGGTCGTGTGGGTGCCGGTCGGCGTGCTGATCGGGCTGCGTCCCGCGCTCGCCGAAAAATTCCAGCCGCTCGCGCAGTTCCTCGCGGCGTTTCCGGCGAACCTGCTGTTTCCCGTGTTCGTCGTGGCGATCGTGCGCTGGCATCTGAACCCGGACATCTGGCTTTCGCCGCTCATTGTGCTCGGGACGCAGTGGTATATCCTGTTCAACGTGATCGCGGGCGCGTCGGCCTATCCGAACGATTATCGAGAAGCCGCGACCAACTTCCAGATTCGCGGGTGGCAGTGGTGGAAGAAGGTCATGCTGCCCGGCATCTTCCCTTACTACATCACCGGCGCGATCACTGCGTCGGGCGGCGCGTGGAACGCGAGCATCGTCGCGGAAGCGGTGTCGTGGGGCGATACGAAGGTCGTCGCGCACGGCCTCGGCGCGTATATCGCGCAGACCACCGCCAATGGCGACTATCCGAAGATCATTCTCGGCATCGCCGTGATGTCGCTCTTCGTGACGTTGTTCAACCGATTGTTGTGGCGTCCGCTGTACGCCTACGCCGAAGCCAGGCTTCGACTGGATTAAGGACGAGTTCCGATGCAGAACCTCAAGAACACGCAGACGCCCGGCGCGCAGACCGCTCCGCGCACGGGCGCGGCCGCAACGCCGGCGAAGCCGCCGCATCCGGGCGCCGAAATCCTGCGCGTGCAGAACGTCAGCCGCGGCTTCAACAAGACGCAGGGCGAACTGCTCGTGCTCGACGACGCGAATCTCTCCTTGCGTCAGGGCGAAATCGTCGGCTTGCTGGGGCGCTCGGGATCGGGCAAGTCGACGTTGCTGCGCATCATCGCCGGCTTGATCGAACCGACCGCCGGCGAAGTCACGTATCTCAACGAGCCGTTGCGCGGCCCGGCGAAGGGCGTCGCGATGGTGTTTCAGACCTTCGCGCTGTTCCCGTGGCTGACCGTGTTGCAGAACGTGGAAGCGGGTCTTGAAGCGCAGGGAGTCGGCGCGCGGGAGCGTCGTGAACGGGCGCTGGCCGCGATCGATCTGATCGGCCTCGACGGTTTCGAGAACGCCTATCCGCGCGAGCTTTCCGGCGGTATGCGCCAGCGCGTGGGCTTTGCGCGCGCGCTCGTCGTCGATCCGACGCTGCTGCTGATGGACGAACCGTTTTCCGCGCTCGACGTGCTGACCGCCGAAAACCTGCGCACGGACCTGCTGGACCTGTGGACGCAGGGGCGGCTGCCGATCAAGTCGGTGTTGATCGTCACGCACAACATCGAGGAAGCGGTGTTCATGTGCGACCGGATTCTGGTGCTGTCGTCGAATCCGGGGCGCGTGATGGCCGAAATCAAGGTGCCGTTCAAGCATCCGCGCAACCGGCTCGATCCGGCGTTCCGCCGCCTCGTCGACGACATCTACGCAAAGATGACCGCGCGCCAGCTCGATGAATCGAAGAAGAAGGGGCTGGAGCTCGGAAGCTGGCTGCCGTCGGTGTCGACGAACCTGATGGCCGGGCTCATCGAAACGCTGGCTGCGGAGCCGTATCACGGGCGCGCGGACATGCCGGAAATCGCGCGGTCGCTGCATCTCGAAGTGGACGATCTGTTTCCGATCGCGGAGGTGCTCCAGCATCTCGGCTTCGCGGACGTGCGCGAGGGCGACATCTATCTGACGCCGCAGGCGCGCGTGTTCGCGGAATTCGGCACGCAGGAACGCAAGATGATGTTCGCGGAACATCTTTTGAGGCACGTGCCGCTTGCCGCGCGGATCAAGAAGGTGCTCAACGAGCGGCCGGGGCATCGCGCGCCGCGTGTGCGCTTCGAACAGGAACTGGAGGACTTTCTCTCCGATAAGGCCGCGCAGGAGACGCTGGATGCGGTCATCGACTGGGGACGGTACGGGGAAATCTTCTCGTATAACGACCAGACGGAGATGCTCAGTCTGGAGGATGTGGAAGGTTAGGGGTTCTGTTTGATTCGATGGAAAAGCGCGGTGGCCGGGGACGGCGCCGCGCTTTTTTGCGTTGGGATTGGCCGAATGGCTGAATGTCGGCAAACAGCAAGGCGACATACATTTTCATCTCCAACACTGCGCCGCGTGTGTAGAATTACACACGCGGCATCCGGAGATGAGATGAATTCATCGACCCTGATACGGATGCTTATGGAGAATGGCTGGCAACTGATGCGCATCAGTGGCAGTCACCACACTTTCAAACATCCGAACGCGAACAAGCTGGTAACCGTGCCGCATCCGAAGAAGGATCTGAGCATCGGGACATATAGACCGATCCTCAAACGCGCCGGCTTGCTGGACCGTCGGCACTGAACGGAGAAACTGGACATGAAATTTCCCATCGCTATCCACAAGGACGAAGGGAGCGTCTACGGCGTGATCGTCCCGGACATTCCCGGCGTTTTCTCTTGGGGCGAGACCATCGACCACGCAATCGACAATACGAAAGAGGCCATCTTCGGCCATGTCGCAACGTTAATAGAACTCGGGGAAGAAGTCGGCATCACAAATTCGTCGATGGACGAACTGATTACCGACCCCGACTACGAAGGCGCCATCTGGGCCTTCGTCGAAGTCGATCTCTCGAAGCTCGACTCGAAGCCCGAGCGCATCAACATCAGCTTGCCGCGCTTCGTGCTGCACAAGATCGACAGTTACGTCGAAGCCCGGCACGAGACCCGCAGCGGCTTTCTCGCGCGTGCCGCGCTGGAAGCGATCGCGCACGGCTGACCCATGCGAAAAAGCGCGGTCCCGATGGCCGGAACCGCGCTTTCGTCTTCACACCCGAGCAGTCATTACTGCAGCGTGCCCCAGCGCTCGACGGCAGGCTCGGCCGACGCCCATTTCCATCCTTCGCTCTGCTTGCATGTGGTCGCGAGGAACCAGTCCGCATGCGCATTCGGCTCGTCGCCGTCCGCGACGGAGAACGCGAACTCCTTGCAACTCGCAAGCGCGTTGTCGAACACCCGCAGCACGCGGACGTCGCCGTGGCCGTTCTCGATCGGCAGCGTGTGCTTGACCTTCCACGGGCGGGTTTCGCCGACCGCCGAGTCGCCCGCCGTCGCCGCGATCGCCATTTGCTGATCGGTATGGAGCGACTTGGACACGCGCTTGACGGCTTCGTCCGTGGCCGCCTGCACCGCGATACCCACGCCGATACCGATTGCCGGATTGGTCGTGACCGCGCCCGTCGCCACGCCCGCGACCGCACCGGTCGCCGCGCCGATCGACGCGCATCCGCTCATGGCCGCGCACGCCGCTGCAACGGCGGCCAGAAGCGCGAGGCGCAATGCCGCCGGATTCATCAGCCGCACCGTCATTGCAACGAGCCCCAGCGCGGCGTGGCAGGTTCCGCCGACGCCCACTTCCACTTGTTGCCATCGCGGCAGACGGACGCAACGTAAAACGCGCTGTCGGCGGCGCGATCCGTGGTGGCGTCGCGATCGACGGAAAACACGATTTCCTTGCAATCCAGCGTGCCGCTGCTGATCGCGCGGCTGACGGTGACGCGGCCTTTCTCGTCTGCTTCGAGCGGGATCGAGTGGACCGACACCCACGGCGCGACCGCGCCGACGCCCAGCGGGCCCGCAGCCGCGGCGATCTTGTCCTGCGTATCCGTGTGAATGACACGTTGCGTGTACTGCACGCCCGCGCGTGCCGCCGCAACCGCGCCCAGACCGATACCGGTGGCGACCGCCGCGTTGTCCGTCACCTTCGCGGCGATGGCCGCGCCCGCGATACCCGCGCCCGCCGTCGCTCCTTCACTGTAAAGCGAGTTGCACCCGCTCAAGGTCAGGCACGCGACGGCGCCGGAGACGATCGCGGTGAGCGCGGCGACGCGACGGCCGCGCCGGGGGACACAGATCTGCATGTTGCTTTCCTTCGTCTGCCGTTTTTTAACGATGCGATCGAACGCACGCGGCTAAGTCCTGTTCCGAACGGTTGCCCGCGACGAGCGAACAGGCGCGATGCATCGCGGGCTTCGCGCATTTTGAAGCAAGCCTCTAATTACCGGTGCGGGAAAATTGCAAGAAATTGCAAGCGCGGGGAACGCGTTGCGCGGCGCGTAACACTGAAAGCGCCGCCGTGGACCGGATGCCGATGACGCAGTCCGGTCCGGATCCGCTGGCGCGAATCAGCTTTCGCCAGCCGACGAAGCCGTGTCGCCGCCTTCGGTGTCCTCGTTCTCGTAAGCGCCGAGGCGGTTATACAAGGTCTTCAGGCTCACGCCGAGCGCTTTCGCCGCGCGACGCTTGTCGCCGCCGCAATGCTTAAGCGTGCCGAGAATGATCTGCTTTTGCGCGTCGGCGAGCGGCGTGCCGACCCAGACGTTCATCGCATCGCCCTGAGTGATCGGCTTCTTCACCCGCGATGCCAGATGCGGATGCGCGATCTCCACCGTCTTCTCCGCCAGAATGAACGCGCGATACACCGTGTTCTTCAGCTCACGGACGTTGCCCGGCCACGAATAGGTACGCAGCACGTCGAGCGCGCGCTTGCTGAACGCCTTGTTCGTGCCTTCCTGCGCATTCATCTCGGACAGAAAATACTGCGCGAGCAGTTCGCGGTCCGAATCGCGCTCGCGCAACGGCGGCGCGCGCAGCGGGAAGACCGCAAGGCGATACATCAGGTCTTCGCGCAGCCCGTTCTCTTTCACGGCGGCGATGGGATCGCGGTTGGTCGCGGCAATCACGCGCACGTCCGACCGGATGAGATCGTTGCCGCCGACCCGAAAAAACGTGCCGGTCTCGAGTGCGCGCAGCAACTTCACTTGCCGGACCGGCGACATTTCCGTCACTTCGTCCAGAAACAGCGTGCCGCCATTGGCGTGTTCGAAGTAGCCGACGCGCCCCTGCACCGCGCCCGTGAAGCTGCCTTTCTCGTGGCCGAAAAGCTCGGCTTCGATCAGATTGTCGGGAATCGCGCCGCAGTTCACGGCGATGAACGGCGCGTCCTTGCGCGCGCTCTGGTCGTGAATGGTCCGCGCGATGAGTTCCTTGCCGGTGCCGGACTCGCCGATGATGAGCGCCGTCGCATCCGTTCCGGCGACGCGCTCGATCTGTGAATACAGCTCGAGCATCACGGGCGACGAGCCGTACAGCAGTCCGTAAGACTTCAAACCCGGAACATCGCCCGCATTGCGCTTCTTCTGCGCGGGTGTATCGCCTGCGACGAGCGGCGGGTCAAGATCGGTTGACGCCATAGGTCCTGGTGGTTCCTGAGTATTGCGAATGTGGTTGGGCGGGCGGCGTCGCAGCAGTCGATGCAGGCGCCGCCGAAGCGGGCAGGGGCGCGATCGCAGTCGCGCGCGGGCCTCGGCCACGTTCGTGCGTTGGATTTCCTCGCGCGCATGGCGCACGCGCCATGGTGACCGTCCGCATCAGCGATGACGCGCTGGCGCTGCTGCCGTGCTCGCAGTGGCGATAAGCCGATTTCCTCTCTATGCGTCGGTCCGGAGTCGCGCGGCGCGCATCGCGCGCGAAATTGCCGCGTTCATCGCGCTTCGCCGCCGACGACTCCATCTCATAAACGCTATTTAACCATTCGCAACGATATTGCGGCAATGCGCTCTTGACGACGGGATGGCAATTTGTCTGATTGCGTTGAAGACGTTAGACGGTTCCGGAAAGGTTCGCCGCATGCGCCGCGAATTTACAAGCCGACGGCGTAAGACTTACCCGCCGGCGCGCCGCTCGAGCGCCTCACGCCCGCATGTGCCGCTTGGCACGAATGCTGCTCTTCGCTGTGCATCCTTATTCGAATGCCCGATCACACGCCGAAGCGCGGGGCAGTGCAGGGCAGTGCGAGGGGCCGAGACATCATGGAAGACATTTTCGATTTCGATATTGCCGCCGGGGAGCGCCGGTCTTTACCGGGCGTTGCGCGGTCCACCCGAGGCGCGCGCAGCGTGCGAAGTGGCTCATCGAGCGATGGTCAGGAACTCGCGGCGGGCGAGGCGATCGACATCTATCACTGGGCGGCAGTCGCGCTGGTGACGGCCCTGATGTGCGCGGTGCTCGGCTACGCGGCCGGCACGCCCGCGCTTTCGCGTGCCGCGAACATGACGAGCCTCGTGTTCGGCGTCGCGGGCGGCATGCTGACTGCAAGCGGCATCGTGCGCCGGCTGCGCGCCCGGCTGACGGCGAACGGGCCGGGCAAACCGTTGACGGTGACGGTTGCCGAATCGCAGTAACGACTGCATCAACGTAGCAATCACTGATAGCAAACCCAATGTGGAGGACTGATTCCATGAGTCAAACGACTGTCCAGCTTGCGTTGGGCAAGCAGAAGATCATCGAAGACATCAAGGTGCTGCTGAACGACTCGGAAGAGTTGCTGCGGCTGTCGGCGACGCTGCCGGGCGAAGGCGTCGAGGCGCTGCGCTCCCGCCTGCGCGATCACACCGATACCGCCCGCGCCGCGCTCGAAGACGCGCAGGCCAACGCGCAAAGCCGCTATCGGGCGGGCATCGACTGCACGGAGAAATACGTGCGCGACAACCCGTGGAATTCGCTGGGGCTGGCTGCTGCTGCCGGCTTTCTGCTGGCGGTCCTGATCTCGCGCTGATCAGACATCGAAACTCATTAACGGCAGGAGAGAATACGAAATGGCACGTTCTTCGATTGGAGTGTTCGGGGCGCTGTTCGCTGTCGGCAGCGTCCTTGCGTGGAAGTGGATGCAGTCGCAGGACGGGACCGCGCGCCGCTTCGGACGCGACGCGCGGCGCACGGTGTCGTCTTCGCGGCGGCGCTCGGCGGTGAAGGGCGACGAGATCGTCGGCGGCACCGCCGACGCGTGGCATTTCCCGCGAAGCTGACTGTGGGTCGAGCCGGCAACCCGGCTCGAATCGGACGATTTACCGCATCCCCAATGCAGACGCACGCCACCCTGGCGTGCGTTTTTATCTTAATAAACCCTTATAATTGAGAAACCTCTGCCATAAGTGGCCTAATTGGCAATACTTACGGCGGCAGCCCCCAAGCGTGCGGAAGTTTCGGAAATTATTTTATTTTCTGCGCCTGAACCGGCTCGTCACTTCCTGACGCCCGGCCGCAAGACGCACCGGCCCGGATGGCGCCCCGCCGCCCGGAGACGACCACGCCGCCACGCGGTGTGTGACCCTGAAACGCTTTGGAAGAATTCGAGACGCAATGCCACACGTATTGATTGTCGATGACGATCCCAGTACCCGCGAGGCGCTAGCCGCGATCATCGGCGAAGATGGACTGACGACAGCGACCGCCAGCGATTTGCGCGAGGCGCGCATTCAGCTCGTGAGGCAGACGCCGGACGTCGTGTTCACGGACCTCAAGTTGCCGGACGGCACGGGCGTCGACCTTTTCGAGGATCTCGATCCGCGTTCGGGCGTGGAGGTGATCGTCATCACCGGCCATGCGACCGTCGAATCGGCCGTGAGCGCGCTCAAGATGGGCGCGACCGACTATCTCGTCAAGCCGATCAACATGCAGCGCGTCAAGGCGATTCTTTCGCGCCTGCCGCGCCCCGGCGACCTCAAGGCGGAAATCGGCACGCTGCGCGGCGAATTGCGCCGCATGGGCCGCTTCGGCCTCATGCTCGGCAACTCCCCCGCGATGCAGACGGTCTACGACCAGGTTGGCCGCGTCGCGCCGACGGCGGCGTCGGTGCTGCTGATCGGCGAATCGGGAACCGGCAAGGAAGTCGCCGCGCAGACGCTGCACGAGCTGAGCCTGCGCCGCAAGCACTCGTTCATCGCGGTGAACTGCGGTGCGATTTCGCCGAATCTGATCGAGTCCGAAATGTTCGGGCACGAGCGCGGGTCGTTCACCGGCGCGGATCGTCAGCACAAAGGCTATTTCGAGCGCGCGAACGGCGGCACGCTGTTCCTCGACGAAATCACCGAGATGCCGATCGAGCTTCAGGTCAAGCTACTGCGTGTGCTGGAAACCGGCATGTTCATGCGCGTTGGCACGACGAAGGAACTCGAGACGGACGTGCGTCTGATCGCCGCGACCAACCGGGATCCCGAGCAGGCCGTGCTCGAAGGCAAGCTGCGCCTCGACCTCTATCACCGGCTGAACGTGTTCCCGATCAACTTGCCGCCGCTGCGTGAGCGCGGCAAGGACGTCGAACTGCTGGCGCAGGCGTTCCTCGACGAGCTGAACTCCCGCTACAACACGCGCAAGGATTTCCCGCCAGCCGTGCGCGACATGCTCGCGTCGTATAACTGGCCGGGCAACGTGCGCGAGCTGAAGAACTACGTTCAGCGTGCGTACATCATGTCGGGGGCGGATTCGGACAGCACGGCCACGGTGCCGCTGCAGATTTCGCTGTCGAAGCCGTCGGCGGGTACGGCGGTGACGATTCCGTTCGGCACGTCGCTCGCGCAGGCCGACCGGCAACTGATCCTGGCGACGCTCGAGCAATGCGGCGGCGTGAAGACGCGGGCGGCGGAAATTCTGGGCATCAGCCTCAAGACGCTCTATAACCGGCTCGTGGAATACGGCGAGGATGCCAACAAGGCGGCTGTCGGCGAAGGCGCCGATGCGAACGACGCCGATAGCGAAAATCCCTGATCGTCGGTTATCTTCACACGAAAAACACGCCCGCTGCTTGCAAAAAGCGCGGGCGTTTTTGTTGGCAGGCGCGATTTCAGCCACCATAATGGGGTCGATGGACGCGATCGTGTCGAACAAAAGGGAACGCGCCTTGCGTGACGGTAAATGCTTGCGTCGATGACGCACGCATCCATGATCACAAGACCGCAAGGAGCCCGCTATGTCCGATTCCGAACGCGCGCCCATCAGTGCGCAGACGCCTCAGCCGCCGGACCCGCCGGTGACGCCACCCGATCAGCCGCCGCCGACTCCGATTCCGCCGGACACGAACCCGGACCCGACGAGCGATCCCCCCGAGCAGCCGATGCAGCCCATCGGCGACCCGCCACCGGGACCGGGCGACGCTCCTCCCGTAGCCTGACCGGCCGACGGCGTCTTTAGGACCGATTCACCGAATTCGTGCAAAGCCTGAATAAGTTTTCAACTTGAAGGTAGGGATTACAACGAATGACGCAAAGATGACCGGCCGCGCATCACGTGGCCGGTTTATTTTTCCGAGGACGCGCTGATCCGCCGCCATTGCACGCGACGGAAGAGTGCGTTGGTCCGACGCCGCCGAGGTCCATTCACGACGGCCTTCTTTCTGGAGGCACCATGAGACACCCCGCACTTCGACGCTCCGCGCGTCACTCTTCCAAACGCGAAGCACGCGCTGAGGCAGCCAAGAACGGCACGCCGCAAAGCGCGTCGCCGCCGGCCGCGGAACACGACCCGGCCGGTCAGAACCGCCCCGCACCTGACGCTCCGCCTGATGGCGAGCACAACCAGGGCGGCGTCCGTCGCGAGGGCATCGACTATCAGCGCGATCTTGGCTCCGAGCAAGACGCTTGATCGCCGCTTGCGCGCGCGTGACTCAACACAGCATAAAAGTTCTACGCAGCGGCCTTGTGCCGCGCGTTTTTATTCGTCCGTAACATCTAGATACGAATTTATGAATCGGATAACGCACAGATCGGCATAGGATTTGCATCCCCTAAGGCGTCCTTTCGGGCATGCAACGACAACTGAAGAGGTGAGCCTGTAATGAGCAGATTGATCGTGGTATCGAATCGCGTCGCGCCGGTTCAGGAGGGTAAGCCCAGCGCGGGCGGTCTCGCTATCGGCGTGCTGGATGCGCTCAAGGAAACGGGCGGCGTGTGGTTTGGCTGGAGCGGCGAGATCGTCGGCGAATCGGCTGCGCCGGTCGTCGAAAAGAAGGGCAATGTGACTTACGCGACCGTCGGCCTGACCCGGCGCGACTACGACCAGTATTATCGCGGCTTCTCGAACGCGACGCTCTGGCCGACCTTCCACTATCGCAATGACCTGTCGCGGTTCGATCGCGAGGAATATGCCGGCTATATGCGCGTCAACGCGACGCTCGCGGCCAAGCTCAAGACGCTTCTGCAACCCGACGACATCATCTGGGTTCACGACTATCACATGCTGCCGTTCGCGCAGGAACTGCGCAAAATCGGCGTGACGAACCCCATCGGCTTCTTCCTGCATATTCCGTTTCCGGTGCCCGAAGTCATGCGCACCGTGCCGCCGCACGAAGAACTGATGACAGCGATGTGCCAGTACGATGTCGTCGGCTTCCAGACGGACAGCGACAAGCAGTCCTTTGTCGATTACATCGAGCGCAGCGGCCGCGGCCATTCGAGCGAAGACGGCATGCTGCAGGCGTTCGGCCGCATGCTGAAAGTCGGCGCGTACCCGATCGGCATCTATCCCGACGCGATTGCGAAGGCGGCCGAGCAGTTCTCCGGCCGCAAGCAGGTCAAGAGCCTGCGCGACAGCATGCGAGGTCGCAAGCTCATCATGAGCGTGGATCGCCTCGATTATTCGAAGGGCCTCGTCGAGCGGTTCCAGGCGTTCGAGCGCCTGCTGCTGACCGCGCCGGGCTGGCATGGGCGCGTGTCGCTCGTGCAGATCGCGCCGCCGACGCGCTCCGACGTGCAGACCTATCAGCGCATCCGTCAGAATCTGGAAGGCGAGGCGGGCCGCATCAACGGACGCTTCGCGCAGCTGGACTGGACGCCGATTCAGTACCTGAATCGCAAGTACGAGCGCAACCTGCTGATGGCATTGTTCCGTCTTTCGCAGGTCGGCTATGTAACGCCGTTGCGCGACGGCATGAATCTGGTCGCGAAGGAGTACGTCGCATCGCAGGACCCGGCCGACCCGGGCGCGCTGGTGCTGTCGCAATTCGCGGGCGCGGCGGATCAGTTGCCGGGGGCGCTCGTCGTCAATCCGTTCGATTTGTCGCAGATGTCGGAGGCGCTGGAGCGCGCATTGTCGATGCCGCTCGCCGAACGTCAGGCGCGCCACGCCGACATGATGGCGCCGCTGCGCGAGAACAATCTCTCCGTGTGGCGCGACTCGTTCCTGTCGGATTTGCGCAGCGTCGCGACGGCAAGCTCCGTCACGGCGAAGACCGTCAAGACGGTGAAGCAGGGCGCCGCGACGGCGAAGCGCGCCGCTCGCGCATAAGCGGATAGCGGGCCGCCGGCGCATAAACGAAAAGCGCGCCGCCGGCGCGAGCGCATGGTTCGATAAAGCCCCGCGTCTCGACAGAGCGCGGGGCTTTTCTTTGGCGCACGAACGCGGAACGGGACTTGCGGTCTCGTTATCGACACAATCGAAGGAGGTCATCATGACGGGAAGCACACTGAATCCGCCGGATGAGGGCGGCGTGGAATGGGGCAAGGGTCACGGCACGGGCGCGCTCGGACCGAGCGATTCATCCGATAGCGGTTCGGACGTGCAGGGCGAAATGCGCCGTCCGGGCGACATCGAAGACGAGCTGGACGCCCACGCGCTCGGGCTGTCCGACGCGCAACTCAACAGCGACACCGATCGCGCCGGCACCGGCGAAGACGCATCCGCCGATGGCGACAATAATCTCGAAGTCGACGGCGACATCCTGCCGAACCAGGTCGAGGATGAGGACGTCGAATCCCTGGCCGACGACGGCGCGGACCCGGCCGCCGACGACGAACCCGTCTGAAGCCATTGGCTAAAAGCGAGGCGCGAGCGGACGATTCCGCCCGCGCCTTTTTTACACGCATCGCATGCGGGGACGCTAACATCGGCGGTTGACGCATCACACGCCGCCTCCTTGCCGATGACTCGCGAAGTCCCCAATCCGTCCGCTCCGCTCGCCGAAGGCCGCACGTCGCGGCTCGGCTGGCTCTCGTGGATCGCCGATCCCGTCGCGCAGTGGCTTCAGGACCACTGCCTGATGTTCTCGGCGGCGATCTCTTTCTTCGCCGCGTTCTCGCTCGCACCGACGCTCGTCATCGTGATCTCGGTTGCGAGCGTCTTCTTCGGCGCCGATGCCGTGCAGGGCCGCCTGTTCGACGAAATCAGCGGCGTCGTCGGTGCGGATGCCGCTCACGCGCTCGAAGCGATCGTCGCCAACGCATGGCAGGCCGACATGGCGCGGCGCACGGCGGTGCTGTCGATCGCCGGCGTGCTGATCGGCGCATCGGCGACGTTTTCATCGCTGCATAGCGCGCTGAACGTGATCTGGCCGACGCCGGCCGTCAGCACGCGCGACAGCCTCTTCGCGCTGCTGCGCGTGCGGCTCATGTCGTTCGGGCTGGTCGTGGGTGCGGGGCTGCTCGTGGTCGTGTTGCTCGTGCTCGATGCGCTCGTCGAAGTGCTTGGCCATTGGGCCTTCGGCGACGGCAATCCGTTCGTCGTCCTGTCGACGCTGACGCGCCGCGCGATATCGCTCGCGATGCTGATGCTCGCGTTCTCCGTCCTGCTCAAGTTCCTGCCGACGACACGCATGCGCTGGCGCGATGCCGCGCTCGGAGCCGCAGCCGCCGCGCTGCTGTTCGAGGGCGGCAAGCGCCTGTTTGCTTTTTATCTGCAGCACGCGGGGACGGCGAACATGTTCGGCGCGGCGGGATCGCTCGCGATCATTCTCATGTGGCTCTATTACTCGGCAGCGGTGTTCCTGCTCGGTGCGGAGCTATCCGCGACGGCGGCGCGCAAGCGCACGCACCGCGAATCGGGCTGGCGATAGCGGGCAAGACCCGGACGAAAAAAAGGCCGCCTGTTGAAAGGCGGCCCGACAGCTACGCTCCGTTACTCTCGCTCATGCAACTCGCTTGACCGGGTCCTCGCTGAACGCTGGAGCGTGGAACTTCCTAGCGGTGCTTCATGCCTGTCTGCGCAGTTCCGCCGGCGGAACCTTCATCAGATGCCGATACTTCGCCACCGTGCGGCGCGCGACGATCACGCCCTGATCGGCGAGCATCTTCGCGAGGCTCACGTCCGACAGCGGATCGCGTGAGTTTTCCTTCGAAATCATTTCCTTGAGCAGTGCGCGCACGGCTGCGGCCGAGCACGTGCCGCCGCTCTCCGTCGACAGCTCGCGCGGGAAGAAATGCTTGAACTCGAAGATGCCGCGCGGCGTCGACATGTACTTGTTGCCCGTGGCGCGCGAGATCGTCGATTCGTGCAGGCCCAGTTCGTCCGCGACATCGCGCAGAACGAGCGGCTTCAGCGCGATTTCGCCGTAGTCGAAGAACGCCTTCTGATGCGAGACGATGCATTCGGCCACGCGCTGGATCGTCGTGAACCGCTGCTGCGCGTTGCGGATCAGCCAGCGCGCTTCCTGCAACTGCTGCGCGAGCGGCGAGCGGCTCGCGCCCGCCGATTGCGCAAACAGCTCGGCATACATGCGATGGATACGCGCACGCGGCAGCACCGCCGGATTGATCGTCACCACCCATTGCTTTTTGACCTGGCGCACGATGACGTCCGGCACCACGTAGTTGTCCTCGCTTTGACCGTAGTTCTCGCCCGGCTTCGGGTCGAGACGGCGCACCAGCGCGCAGGCGATGCGCAGTTCCTCCGCGCTGCAGCCGATCTTCTTCTGCAATTCGGCTTGCTCGCGGCGCGCGAGACGTTCGAGATGATGTCCGACGATTTCGCGCGCCACGTCGCGGCCCGGCGTGTCCGGCGGCATCGCGTCGAGCTGGAGCGTCAGGCATTCGGAGAGATTGCGCGCGCCGACGCCCGGCTTGTCGAGCGACTGCACGAGCTTCAGCGCGATGGTGAGTTCGTCTTCGCTGATGGCGGGTTCGATATCGACGACGTCCGCCAGTTCGCTCAACTCCTGACGCAGATAGCCGTCGTCGTCGAGCGCTTCGATGATCAGTTGCGCGATCGCGCGATCGCGGGTGTTGAGCTGGTACATGCGCAGCGAATCGTGCAGCGTTTCGTGCAGCGACGGTTCGATGCGGACCCAGTCGGCGGGATCGGAGCCTTCGCCGTCGCCGTTGTTGCGTGAGCCACTGCGGCCGAACGGATCGGACGAGTAATCGCTCATGGAATCGTCGCGCGAGCCGGAGTCTGCGTTGGCGTCGCCGTCCATGTTCGATTCGGCGGCGAGAGGTGCTTCGGTTGCGGTGTCGGCGGAAGTCGAGGACGAGTTGTCGCTCATCGAGTTGCCGTTATCGGCGCCGAGGGCGTTGTCTTCGGTTTGCGATTCGTCGTATTCGAGGAAAGGATTCGTGTCGAGGGCGTTCCGCAGTTCCTGCTGAAACTCCAGCGAGGAGAGTTGCAGAAGGCGGACGGATTGCTGCAGCCGTGGCGTCAGGGCCAGACTTTGCTTGGTGCGGAGTTCGAGTGAAGGCGGCATTGCTTGCTAATCCTCGAAGGTTTTTACGTGATCAATGTGTTCGCGAGCACACTCAGAGCAACGTCCGTGCCAACGATGGCTAAGGCCATGCTTCGTTTACGTTTTTGCATGGACACAAGTTCGCCTCAAAGGCGCAGGCACCCACTTTCACCGACTTTTTTACACGGCCTCAGACAAAAGGAACGCGGGTTGCGGGGGTCGCGCGACGTCCTTTCCCGTGGCTCAGCGCAGCGCGTCCAGAGTTTGTTGCTGTCCCCGTTAAAGCCCGTGTCGCAAGGGCGGCGGGCCACAGAATCGCCCGCGAAGACGTCTTAAGAAAGCGACCCGGCACGCAAGTTGCATCAGTGCTCATGCGGTCGTGCGGCAACGTGCGAGCGCGCCGAGGCAACAACGATCATCACGAACAAGCGGGGCGCCTCGTGCGCGTGTTGGGCGTATCGGATACGCAAACACGCGGAACAAGTCAGCGCGACAGGGGCGCGCAACACTAAAACTGAAAAGAAGGAGCATTGCCATGAAGACGACTCAATTCCTCAAAGCAGCCGGCGGTATCGCATGTGTGGTGTTCGCGCTGAACGCAGGCGCGCAGACCAACTCGGCGGCGTCCTCGTCGGGCGCAACGGACACGTCCGTCGGCCAGAAGGTCGATGACAGCGCGGTCACGGCAAAGGTCAAGGCCGAACTGCTGAGCGCCAAGAACGTCAAGTCGACGCACATCCACGTGAAGACGCGCGGCGGCGTCGTCTCGCTGACCGGCACCGTGCCGTCGGCGGAAGACAAGACCGCTGCGGCTGAAGTCGCGAAGGAAGTGTCGGGTGTTGCATCCGTGAAGAACCATCTCAAAATCTCTGCCAAGTAACGCGGAAGTGATGGCATAGTTCGTATGCCCGGCTCGCTGAAGGCGGGTCGCGCTCGAGACAGCAGCACCGGAACCCGCGCGGGGTTCGATGATTCGTCGTCACGGCGACCATCGGGCCTTTAGCGCGGGTTCATTGCATCGTGCGTCGGTTTCCTGTCGCCTTTGCTCGCTTTACGTGGCACGTGCATCACCTCGCAGCATGTTGGAAACCCTAAAAACGAAGGACGGCCTCAGGTCGTTACTCACAGGCGGCTCACGACGCGTCGTTCATACGGCGCTCGAAGGCCCCGGCAAAAGGAGCTCTTCATGAAGACGAAAAAGATGGCATTGATTGGCGCGCTGGCTCTCGCATTCTCGACGACCGCGTTTGCACAAGCGGCATCGGATGCGGCGGGCACGGCAGCTCCGGCTTCCGGCGCTCACGCGAAGTCCAAGGGCACGACGCTGCATCAGCAGAACAAGGCGCACAAGCTGAAGGGCGCATCGGCGGCTGCGGCTGCTTCCTCGCTCGGCACCAACGACAAGGGACAGCCGCAGTAATAGCGGTTGCAGCAGCCTGTCGAACGGCCACGCAAGTGGCCGTTTTCATTTGCTCCGCGCGTCGCGCGGGTTCGTGCGGATCGACCATGAAAAACGCCGCCCGAAGGCGGCGAGGTCATGCTCTTTACGCGATGCGCCGGCCCAAGGCCGGCACGCCAATCCAGCGCATTAAGACTTTGCTGCTGCGTACTGATCGCGCAGATCGCGAATGCGATCGTGGTTCTCGAGGACGCCCTGATACTGGCGTTCGACGATGGCGCGCACATCGGCCGGCAGATCCTTCTCCAGCGCCTGGCGATAGTTCTTCTTCGCCGCATCTTCACCGCGCTCGCATTCGGCGAGCACCGCATGGTCGCTATGGCCGCTGACTGCGGACTTCACATCGACCCAGCCGCGATGCAGCGCGCCGGTAACCGAGCCGCCGGTTTCAGGCTTGCCGCCCAGGCGCTGCACGACATCCTGCAACTCGATCGCGCCTTGCGCGCAGGCTTCCGCGCGGTTCTGAAACAAGAGCTTGAGACTCGGATCGCGCGTATCTTCCGCGGCCTTGAGGAAGCCCTTCTCTCCGTCCTTCGAGGTTTCGATGAGATCATTGAGTACCGAGACGACGTTTGTGCTCATAGGGATACCTCCTTTTGTTGACGAATTGGTTTGAGCGCTGCGTCCCTTCAGGGATGCGCCTGCTTTTCCTGTCGCACGTCCCGTGCCCGAATGCCGGCGCTCGTCGGCACGTCGCTTGCTCTTTCTGACGCACCAGACGCTCGTCCCACGCAGGCCGGCGCAACGACAAGGCAACAGGGAGAACCGAATGAAGAGATTGAACGCGCTCGCGAACCGCGAGTTTCTAGTGCTCGTGGCGATTGCCGCATCGGCAATCACGCTGAATGTGCGCGAGCGGGTCATCGACGAACCCGCTACGTCGCATGCGAACTACACGCTCATGTGCGAGCCTTCCGCGGCGCCATCGAAGAAGGCGAAACTTCAATCCGCCGAATGCGCAGTGCCCACCGGTGCGCATCCGGTGCCGGCCGCGCGCCCGTGGGTGTGACGCAATAATAAGACGCCCCGACCGCGAACGGTTCGGGGCGTCTCTTCTCGACTAGAGCGACCGGCTCGCCTCACGCACGCGGCTGGGCGAATTCCTTGACGGGCTGCGGCGGCTTGAGCGGATCGAAGTCGCTCCAGCGGCCTTGCTTCCAGCGGCCGGACGCGCGTTCGATATCCAGCCCGCCCGACTCACGCAATATCGACGCCGCGCGATCGTGCGTCTCCGGCGATACATGCACGGCGACCAGCACGCCCGACGTGCGCGTCGGTTCCTCGGCCTGCGCCGCGGTATTCGGCTTCTGCTTCGTATGCGACATCGCGCCGGCCAGCGAGCCGATATACGCGCCGACGCCCGCCGCCACCACGGACACGAACAGCGGCGCCTTGAAGACGGCGAAGATCGCCGCGCCGATGATCGCGCCGATGACGGCGCCGATCGTCACGCCCTTGCCGGCGCCCTTCGGTGCGGCGCCCGCGCCTTTATCGGTATGGACGTCGCCGCCGATGGGAAATTGCGCGTGCTGTCCGCTCGGGTTGACGAAGAAGAGCGTCACGTCTTCTTCCACGAATCCGTTGGCGAAGAGCCGTTGAGCGGCCGTTTCCGCGGCGGGAAAGGTCTCAAATCGGCCGGCAATGATCAGGGACATGTTCCCTCCTGTAGAGATGTGGTTGGCGTGGAATCGGCCACGGCGCGGACCGTCGCGCGGGCGCTTCGGTGATCGAACGGGACGGACGGCATCATTCCGGTTCCAGTCCCGCGACGCGGAACAGTCCGCTGCGCAGCACGACGGGCTGGCCGCCGTTGTCGTCGAGCGCTTCGGCGCAGACCGCACGGATGCGCGCCGAGCCGCTCTCGAATGCGGGCATCAAATCCTCTTCGCGTGCCGATGCTGCGCCGAAGTGATCTTCGAGCGCCTCAGCGCTGATCGAACAGACGACTGCTTCACCGTCGACGAGCGCGGTGAAATGAATCGCGAGGTCGTCGCCGTCGAACACGGGGCGTTCTTCCGAAAACGTGATGTGCATGGTCGAGTCCTCATAAGCCGGTCGTGGACCGGCGGGCGCGCGAACGGGCTGGCCGCCCGCGCGATCGGTGTTGAGCCGGGCGGTCATGGCGCGGACTTGGCTTTCGCGAGTTGCTGCGCCATCGCGTAGTGATGGCGGATGATCGGCAGCGCCTTCGCGGCGGCGGCCTTCAGCGCGGCATCGTTGCCGTTTTCGCTCTCCTTCGTGAACAACTCGACGGCCTTCTGATGCCCGGCCAGCGCGACCTTTTCAATATAGGCCTTGTCGAACTCGGCACCTTCGAGATTTTGCAGGCTGCCGACGACCGACGAATCGGATGCCGGCGGCGTCGTGATGCCGTGGCGTTTCGCGATCACGTCGAGATTGCGCGCGAGCTTCGTATGATCCGCGATCATTCGCTGTGCGAAGTCCTTGACCTGCTTGTCGCCTGAACGCGTGAGCGCGAGCTTGCTGGCGGCGATTTCGGTCGCGCTCGCGGCGCCGGCGTCCTGCATGAACTGCTGATCGACGGTCGAGAGTTTCTGCGTCTGCATCTTGCCCGCGCTCGCGCCGTCCTGCGTCTGCGCAGGCGCAACCGCGGGAAGCGTGGCAAACGCTGCAAGTGCGAGGGCGATGAAGCACGATGAAACGCGTGGCATCGGCGGGGCTCCGGTGGTCGTGTTTATCCGCTCGGCGCGATCAGGCGGCGCGCGTCTTGCCGAGCGCCTCGATCAGCGCGTTGTTGAACGCGGGCAGATCGTCGGGCTTGCGGCTCGTGATGAGATTGCCGTCGATCTGCACTTCCTGATCGACCCATGTGCCGCCCGCGTTGCGCACGTCGTCTTGCAGGCTCGGCCAGCTCGTGATGGTGCGGCCCGCGATGATGCCCGCCGAGATCGGCAGCCAGCCGCCATGACAGATCACCGCGATGGGCTTCTTCGCCTGATCGGCTTCCTTCACGAAGGCTTGCGCTTTTGCGTCGAGGCGAATCGCATCGCCATTGACGACGCCGCCCGGCAGCACGACCGCATCGTATTCGGCGGCGGTGGCTTCATCGAAAGTACGATCGACGGGGACGGTATCGCCTTTATCGACGTGCTTGAAGCCCTGAATCTGGCCGGGCTTCTGCGAGATCACGTCGACTTGCGCGCCGGCTTCCTTCAGCGCACGCTGCGGCTCGACGAGTTCCGCCTGCTCGAATCCGTCGACGGCGAGCATTGCGACCTTGCGGCCGTTGAGGGAAATTGCCATGAACACACCTCCATTTCATTGCTTGTTCGGACCTCCGCGCGGCGAGAAGATCGCCTGCGGATCAATGTTCGAACGGCAGCAAGGTGTGTGCCCAATGGCGGGAAGCGTCTAGCCGCAACGCGTGCCGCGCATGCACGCGCGCATACGCGTCAGGCCGTCTCCACGCGCCGCTTGCCCGCGAGTCTCAACATGCTGACGACGGCCGCCGCTGCCGCGAACACGGCCGCCAGCGACAGCGCAATGACGGCCCCGCGCTGCGGCTCCACGCCGAAGATCAGCGCGACAAAGGCCGCGCCCAGCGTTTGCCCGGTGAGGCGCGCGGTGCCCAGCATTCCGCTCGCGCCGCCGCTGCGATGACGCGGCGCCGACGACAGCATCTGGCGGTTGTTCGGCGACTGGAACAGCCCGAAGCCGAGCCCGCATACCGCCATGCGCCAGCCCACGTCGAGCGGCGTCGGATGTGCGCCCACGGTTGCGAGCAGAACGAGGCCGACTGTCAGGATCGCGAGCCCGATGCCGCCGAGCAAGCCTGCGGAATAGCGATCAGCGAGCATCCCCGCGACCGGCGCGACGAAGACGATCACGAGCGGCCACGGCGTCATCAGGAAGCCGGTCTCGACCTGACTCATGCCGAAGCCGTTCTGCAGCAGAAAGGGCAGCGAAACGAACGCCAGCATCTGTGCACAAAACGAACAGACCGACGTGCCGACCGACAGCGCGAACACCGGAATGCGCAGCAGATCGACCGGCAGCAGCGGGGCGCTTTGCGTGAGTTGCCGCCGCACGAAAAAGTAGCCGAGGATCGCCGTCGCAACGAATTCAGCGATCACATACGGGCGATGCTCGCCGTGACCGAGGCCATCGATGGCCACGATCGCGATGCCGAAGAACAGCGCGTTCATCACCGCGCTCACGAAGTCGTAAGGCTGCCGATGCCCCTCGATGCGCGGCAGCGCCTTTGCGCCGATCACCAGCGCGGCGATGCCGATCGGCACGTTGATCGCGAAGAGCCACGGCCACGGCGCGATGGCCAGCACGCCCGAGGCGACCGTCGGTCCGATCACCGACGAGATCGCGACCACCGACGCGTTGATGCTTACCCCGCGTCCGAGCAGCTTCTGCGGATAGATGATGCGGACGATCGCGGTGTTCACGCTCATGATGCCCGCCGCGCCGAAGCCCTGAACCACGCGCGCGACCGTCAGCGCGACGAGCGACCCCGACAGCGCACACGCCAGCGACGACACCGTGAACAGCGCAAGCCCCGCCATGTACACGCGGCTATATCCGATGCGATCGCCGAGCGAGGCGAGTGGCAGCAGCGAGATGGTGATCGCGAGCTGGTATGCGTTGACGACCCAGATGGAGTCGGCGGGGGAGGCCGACAGATTGCGCGCGATGGTCGGCAGCGCGACGTTGGCGATGGCGCCGTCGAGCACGGCGAGGGTGATGCCGAGCGCGACGACGGCAATCGCCCAATAACGTTGGGGGACGGGAAGGCCTTGATCGGAGTCCATCGGAGGGCGGTGAGTGGCGGGCGGCGCATTGTATGTCGCGCCGTTTTCAAATCGCTTGTGGCTGCGATCGACGTGGCCACGGAGTCACCGTGGCCACGCCTTGCTTCACTTCAGTTCGTAAAGACCGGTGTAGGTCGCCGAGTCGATCTCGTTGAGATGCGTCATGAAGCGCGCCACGGCGTTGGTCGTGCTCGGATCGAGCGGAAGGTTCTCCGCTTCGAGCGCGTGAATGCGGAAGATGTAGCGATGCGGCTTGTCGCCGCGCGGAGGCGCCGCGCCGCCGAAGCCCACCGTGCCGTAGTCGTTGCGCAGCTGCAGTGCGCCGGCCGGCAGCAGGCTGCCGTCGGCTTTGCCCGCGTTGCGCGGCAGCGAGCGGATATCGGCAGGAATGTTCACGACGATCCAGTGCCAGAAGCCGCTGCCGGTGGGCGCGTCGGGGTCGTAGACGGTAAGCGCGAAGCTCTTCGTTTCGGCGGGCGGATCGGCCCACTGCAACGCCGGCGAAATGTTTTCGCCCGACGCGCCGAAGGCTTGCTGATCGAATTCCTGCGCGCGGGTCAGAAAGCCGTTCGCCGGAAATTCGTCGGACCAGATGCGGAAATCAGCCATGAGAGTCATGCCTCCTTGTGAACCTTACGAGCGATGAAGACGCGATCCGATGCCGTGCAGCGAACGTGCCCGACGGTTCGTGCGCAAGGGACCGCGATAGCCAGTCGAGTGTAGCATCCGCCCCTCAATTCGAGCACGCACGCGCGGCGCGCTGCTCGTCAGCGCGTCACTTCGTCGATGCCGCGATCGAGCGCGGGACACGCCTCGTCGATTTCCTTTTTGTACTCGGCCGGATTGCTCGTCTTCAGCTTGTCGAAGCGATCGACCGTCGCCTGCGCCTGCCGGTATCCGAGCGCCCATTCGGCGTCGAAGTCGGGCGCATCGCGGAAATTGGCGCGCGCGGCGTCCTTGAAGTGCGCGATCTTCGCTGCATCGATATGACAGACATCGGCTGCGCCTCGCGCGATGTTCGCGCTCGTCATCACGCCTTCGGCGGCGAGCAGTTGCGGCGACGATGGATGGCCGGGCGGCAATTGCGTCTGAGCGGCGGCAGGCAGCGCGGAGGCGGCGAGCGCCGACAGAACGAACGACAGGGCGACGACTTTCAAGTGCGGCATGCGATGACCGGGGACGTTGGATGATCGAAAAAGTATAGTTGAAGCCCCTGAAAACCCTTGTCCTCATTGGCTCGGAAGCTCAGGACCCCCATGCTAGAATCCTTCCCCACCGCCGTTCTCAGACACAACAATGAAAAAAGGAAGCAAGGCCGCGACGCCCGTCAGTGCTGCGCCCTCGCCCACCGGGTCGGAAGGGCGGCGCAAGTACGATCCTGAGGAAACCAAACGCAATATCCTCGACATCGCCACGCAGGAATTTTCGGCGATGGGCCTGACGGGCGCGCGCGTCGATGCCATCGCGGAGCGCACGAACACGACCAAGCGCATGCTGTACTACTACTTCGGCAGCAAGGAAGGGCTGTACGAAGCGGTGCTCGAGCAGGTCTACGGCGACATCCGCGCGCTCGAACAAGAGCTTCATCTCGCGGAGATGGACCCGGAGGAAGCGTTGCGTGAATTCGTCGGCTTCACGTTCGATTATCACGACAAGCATCGCGACTTCGTGCGTCTCGTGACGATCGAGAACGTGCATTCAGCGAAGTACATCGAGCAGTCGAAGACCTTCAAGACGCGCAATTCGACGGTGGTCAAGACCATCGAGGATCTGATCGCGCGGGGCGTCGAAGCGGGGCGCTTTCGCGATGACGTCGATCCCATCGATCTGCATCTGATGATCAGCTCGTTCTGCTTTCATCGCGTGGCCAATCGCCATACGTGGAGCGCGGCGTTCGGGCGCGATCCGTCCGGTCCGCGATCGCGGGCGCGGCATCGCGAGATGATCATCGACGCCGTGCTGTGCTTCATGCGGCGCGACCGCTAAAAGAAAACGGCGGCTCTCTTGCGAGGCCGCCGTTTTTCATGGCGTCGATGGTCGAAGCGATTCAGGCTTCAAGGAGGCGCTGAAAATGCTTGAACATGCGCTCCGCATCCGGTTCGCGGCCCGTGAAGATGCGCAGCGCATCGACGGCCTGACACACGGCCATGCCGCCGCCGCTGACCGTTTTGCAGCCGAGCGCCTTGGCCGCTTTCAGCAGTTCCGTTTCCAGCGGGAAATAGACAATCTCCGCGACCCACAAATCCTTGTGCAGATACTCGGCCGGCAACGGCAGGCCGGGCAGCTTCGCCATGCCGGTGGGCGTCGCGTGGATGAGGCCGTTCGCCGCGCGCAGCGTCTCGCGCAGATCGCCGCCGCTCGTCACTTCGCGATCCGGAAAGCGCGCCGCAAGCTCTTGCGCGAGCGACGATGCGCGCGCCTCGTCGGAGTCGAACAGCGTGAGCGCGCGCGCGCCCATCGTCAGCGCGGCATGCGCGACCGCCGCGCCCGCGCCGCCCGCGCCGAGTTGCACGACGCGATCGAGCGGGGCATCGGGCAAACCGCGTTGAAACGCGCGCGCAAAGCCCGACCAGTCCGTGTTGTAGCCGATGCGCTTGCCGTCCTTCAGCACGACCGTGTTGACCGCGCCGAGCGCACGCGCGTCGGGGTCGAGATCGTCGAGCAACGGGATCACACTTTGCTTGCACGGATACGTGATGTTGAGGCCGTCGTAACCCATGCGTTCGGCCGCCGCCAGCAGATCGGGCAGCGCCGATGGCTCGAGGTTCAGCGCCTGAAGATCGATGCGCCGGTACACGTAGTTTAGCCCGAGGACGCGGCCTTCCTCTTCGTGCATGGCGGGCGTGAGCGAGCCGCCGATGCCCGAGCCGATCAGTCCGATGAGGTATGAAGTTTTGCTGGTCATGCGAGCTGCTCCCGCGAAAGATGCCAGGCGACAGAGCCTAGCGTACAGCAGAAAATGAGAACGCGATGTTGCATCGCGACAGAGTCGAAGACCGCAGTTTGACCGCGCGAGCGCGCGCTGTCCGTCCGTACTTACACGTATTTTGTACGGTCTAGTTAGTTTGTTATGCTGGCGCACAATGACGTGGAATGCGTGCGCAGCGCCTACACTGAATCGAATCATCCCGCATCACACCGAATGCAACGAGGAGGCAGCATGCTGCGTTCAATTCCCACATCCATCGCGACCGTGTCGATCAGCGGGACGCTCGTCGAAAAGCTGAAGGCGATCCGCGCGGCGGGCTTCGACGGCGTCGAGATCTTCGAGAACGATCTTCTCTACTTCGACGGCACGCCCGCCGATGTCCGGCGCATCTGCGAGGATCTCGGCCTCGGCATCTACCTGTTTCAGCCGTTCCGCGACTTCGAGGGTGTGCACCCTGACCGGTTCGCGAAGAACATCGAGCGCGTGAAGCGCAAGTTCGACCTGATGCACGAGCTGGGCGCGGACCGCATGCTCGCGTGCAGCAACGTGTCGCCCGAGACGATCGGCGACGATGCGCTGATCGTCGATCAGCTCGGCACGCTCGCGCGGCTCGCGGAAGAAGCGGGCGTCGTCGTGGGCTACGAGGCGCTCGCGTGGGGCCGGCACGTCAACTCGTACAAGCACGCATGGCGTCTCGTCGATGCCGTGAATCACCCGAGCCTGGGTCTCGTGCTCGACAGCTTCCATACGCTTTCCATCCGCGATTCCGTCGATGAGATCGCCGCGATTCCGGGCGATCGCATCGCGTTCGTGCAGATCGCCGATGCGCCCGTCCTCGCGATGGACGTGCTCGAATGGAGCCGCCACTATCGCTGCTTCCCGGGGCAGGGTGCGTTCGATGTCGCGGGCTTCACGGCGCGCGTGCTCGAAGCGGGCTACACCGGGCCGCTGTCGCTCGAAATTTTCAACGACGGCTTTCGCGCCGCGCCGACCGCGATCACCGCGGCGGACGGGCATCGGTCGTTGCGGTTCCTCGAAGAACAGACGCGCGCCATCATGGGCGACAAAGCGCCCGCCGCGCTCTTCGATCCGCCCGCGCCGCCGGAGCATATCGGCTTCCAGTTCCTCGAATTCGCGGTCGACGATACGACGCGCGAGCACGTCGCCGGCTGGCTCGGCAAGCTCGGCTTCCGGCTTGCGGGCCGGCATCGCTCGAAGGACGTGACGCTGTATCGGCACGGCGCGGGGTCGATCGTGCTCAATGCGGAAGCCGATTCCTTCGCGAGCGCGTTTTATCAGCAGCATGGCTTGTCGCTCTGCGCGTCGGCGTTTCATGTCGATGACGCGAAGCTCGCGTTCGAGCGCGCCGCAGCCTACGGATCGAAGCCGTTCTCGGGGCAGGTCGGGCCGAACGAGCGCGTCGTGCCGGGCGTGCAGTCGCCGGACGGCAGCCTCGATTACTTCGTCGATGAAGCGCCCGGCGCGCCCACGCTGTGGGAGTCCGATTTCGTCCTGACCGATATCGACGGCTCTTATGAAGTGGGTCCGCTTTCGCGCATCGATCATGTGTGTCTGTCGCTGCCCGCCGAAGCGCTCGATACGTGGGTGCTGTTTTTCCGCAGCGCGTTTGGCTTTGAAACGGAGCCGGGCGTGCTCGTGCCTGATCCGTATGGCCTCGTGCGCAGCCGTGCGGTGCGCAGCCGCGACGGCTCGGTGCGGATTGCGCTGAATGCGTCGGTCGATCGTTATACGGCGGTGGGCGAATCGCTGTCGATGTATCGCGGTTCCGGGCTGAATCACGTTGCGTTCAGCACGCCCGACATCTTCGATGCGATCCCGCGCCTCGTCGCCGATGGCGTCGCCTTCCTGCGCATTCCGCGCAACTACTACGACGATCTCGCGGCGCGCTACGGTTTGCCCGACGAGCAGATCGACGCGATGCGCGAGCACAACATCCTGTATGACCGCGACGAGCGCGGCGGCGAGTTCTTTCATGCGTACACCGAGCAGCTCGATCAGCGATTCTTTCTCGAAGTGATCGAGCGGCGCGGCGGCTATGACGGCTACGGCGCGGCGAACGCGGCGGTGCGTCTTGCGGCGCATGCGCAGCAGCAACGCGCGCGGCAGGCGGCGGCCGTCTGAGGGATTATGGACGGTTGTGCGCGGCGCGCGTGACTATCATTGAATCATGGCAATCGATAGCGGGAGAGCGCCATGACGGACTTGACCAGCATTCTGATCGGCGTTGCGGGACTGGCTGCGCTCGGCATCGTGCTGTTTGCGCAGGACTGGCGGATCGACGCTCGTCCACGCGAACCGATGCGCGCGCGCGAGCGGCGTCATCCGCTGCGCGACTGGTGGCTCAGGCATCGGCATTGACTCGTGCGGCTGAGATCGTGACGGGCTCGTCGGCGGATGCCGCAGATTGGGCTTCGTAGGCATCGATGTACAGATAGAGCCGATGCACGGTCTGAATCTGCCTGGGCGAGAGATGTGCCTGCCGCGTGATGGCGGCGAGCCGCTCGCGCCAGTACGAGAGCGGCAGCAACGGGCCGCCGAGATCGCACGACAACGAACGGCGCATCACCCTTTGTAGGTGCGCGAGGTCCTGATCGGCCAGCAATGTGGAGAATGTGCCGTGCGGCTTATTGTGGGGAATGAGGTCCATTATTCCGATGGCGGCATCGCACGGCGAAACTTGATAGGCACAAACCCTTAATCCGTCCGCGCAGGCCGATCCCGATTCAGAGGAGCGTTTTGCTATACTCTGCGCTCTCGCCACCCAGGCGAGTCGCACGGTCCGCTCCCCGTAGTTCAATGGATAGAACGAGTGCCTCCTAAGCGCTAGATGCAGGTTCGATTCCTGCCGGGGGGACCATCACGATGCTTCATCGGCTTGCCGTCCACGAAGCACAGCAGCACCTCCCACACCTTCACGCTTCTTCTTGCGCCCGCCTCGCGCGCCGCGCCATCGCACGCCCCGATGCGCCGAAGCCCCGGCGACATGAAACGCGCCCGCCGAATTCCCTCATAATGCGTCGACTCCTCATCGCGCCTCGCGGCTCATGCCTGCATGACCGAAATTCAATCCGCCGTGCTCGTCTTCGTGCTGCTGCTCGCCAGTACCGGCATCGGCGTGGTGGTGCGGCCGCTCTTGCCCGAGGAGCACAAGGCGCAGGAGACCGTGCAACTGGTGCAACTGGTCGTCGGCATGCTGGTGACGTTCGCGGCGCTCGTGCTCGGCCTTCTGACGGCATCGGCGAAAACGGTTTTCGATACCACCGATAACGACGTGCGCAGCTACGCCGCCGCGATCATCGAACTCGATCACACGATGCGCGACTACGGCGCGGACCTCGACGCCACCCGTGCGCTGCTGCGCGCCTACACCGCGGCGGCGGTCGCGAGCACCTGGCCCGCCGAAGCACCGCCACCCGGCGATTACTATCCGAAAGTCGAAGCGTCGCCGCATGCAAGCGGCAAGCTCGCGAACCGCGCGCTCGGCGAGATGCTAGAACGCGCTCAACGTCAGGTGCGGCTTTTGGAGCCCGCCGACGCCTATCGCCACAAGCTCGCCGACGACGCCGCCACGCGCTTCGAGCAGCTCATCGCGCTGCGCTGGAAGCTGATAGAGGAAGCGCACGGCTCCATTTCGTATCCGTTCGACCGGATTCTCGTCGGCTGGCTGCTGATCATCTTTCTGTGCTTCGGGCTGATCGCGCCGCGCAACGCGCTGTCCCTCGTGACGATCACGCTCGGCGCGCTGTCGATTGCGTCCGCCGTGCTCGTCATTCTCGATCTCGATACGCCATTTTCCGGACCGATCATGATCCACAGCGAGCCAATGCGCGAAGCGCTCGGCTATCAAAGCCGATGACGTCTTCCACGCTTTATTCCGACCCGCGCATCGTCGCGCTCTACGACGCGCTCAATCCCGCCGGTCCCGATACCGCGTTCTATGCGACGCTGGCCGAAGCGGCGGGGCATGTCGTCGATCTCGGCTGCGGCACGGGGCTGCTTGCATGCGAACTGGCGGGGCGCGGGTATCGCGTGACCGGCATCGATCCGTCGCGGGAAATGCTGCGCATCGCGCGGGGCAGGCCGCACGGCGACCGCGTGACGTGGATCGAAGGCGATGCCGCGGCGTTGCCGTTCGTCGGCGCGGCGGACCTGCTCGTAATGACGGGCCACGTCGCGCAGATCTTCCTCGACGATGCGGCGCTGCTCGCGACGCTCATCGCCGCGCGGCGCGCACTGCGGCCCGGCGGGCGGATCGCGTTCGATAGCCGCAACCCGGCCGCGCGGGCGTGGGAGGACTGGACGCCGGCGCGTTCGTTGCGACGCGTTCGCGCCGCCGATGGACGCATCGTCGAGGTATGGCAGGAGCGGCATGCAGCGCCCGACCCGGACGCGACGAGCCGCGTCGCGTTCACGACGCACTATCGCTTCAGCGAGAGCGACGAGACATCGAGCGCGCAAAGCGAACTGCGTTTTCGCAGCCGCGACGAACTCGCGGAGCTGCTCACGCAGGCCGGATTTGCGCACATCGACTGGTACGGGGACTGGAATCGCGCGCCGGTGGATGCAACGAGCCGCGAGCTGATCGCGGTGGCGCGCTAGGGAAGGCGTCGCGTTTGCAGCGACGCCATGACATCAGAACTCGACGACGACGAAATCTTCCTTGCCCACGTCGCATTCCGGGCAGCGCCAGTCGGCGGGGATATCGGCGAAACGCGTGCCCGGCGCGATGCCTTCGTTCGGCAGGCCGTCTTGCTCGTTATAGACCCAGCCGCAAATCAGGCACACCCAGCTTTTGTATTCGATGACTTCGCTCACGACAAACTCTTGATCTGAAAATGGAAACAGGCCGCCCGCGCCGCGCATGGCGCGCGGCATCCGGCGAGCCGGCATCTTACCCGAATCGGCGGGCGCGTTCCCGATCCGCGACGCGCGGAGCGGTGTATGCTTGGTCGCGGTTTGTGGCTGCCATCGACCAGGAGAATACGATGCTCAAAAACATGCTTTCCGCCGCCGCGCTGTCGGGCGCGCTCGCGCTCACCGCTTTCCCGGGCGCGGCTCACGCGCAATCGCACGTCAGTTTCGTCGAGCCGAAGGACGGCGCGACCGTCACCAGTCCGGTTCACGTCAAGTTCGCCGTCGAAGGCATGAAGATCGCGCCGGCCGGCACGATGACCGAAGGCACGGGCCATCATCATCTGCTGATCGACAGCGGCCCGCTGCCCAAGGGCACGGTGATTCCGGCCAGCGATACGTCGCTCCATTACGGCAAAGGCCAGACCGAGGCCGACGTGAAGCTGCCGCCCGGCGATCACACGCTGACGATGCAGTTCGGCGACGGCGCGCATCGCTCGTATGGGCCGGAGATGGCGCAGACGATCAAGGTTCACGTGAAGTAGCCGCGAGGCATCGGCCATTCGGCCGATGCGCAGAGAAGCGGCCGAACGCGCCGGTCAACATCGGTACAATGGCCGCTTCCACGGTATCGCCATGACTGGCGTATCGTTCACCGTTCGTTCGCATTCATCCCCATGTCGCTTTATTCCATTTCGGACGCACAGCTTGCGTTCGGTCACGTCGCATTGCTGGATCACGCGGATTTCTCGCTCGAAGCGGGCGAGCGCGTGGGACTGATCGGCCGTAACGGCGCGGGCAAGTCGTCGCTGTTGAAGATCGTCGCGGGGCTCGCTGCGCCCGACGATGGTCTCGTCACGCGCCAGAACGAGCTGTCGACCGTCTACGTGCCCCAGGAACCCGAGTTCGATCTCGACGCCTCCGTGTTCGATGTCGTCGCCTCGGGTCTCACCGATGCGCGCTCGCTGCTCGACGAATACGACAGCGTCGCGCATCGCCTCGCGGACACGCCCGAAGGCGCGGAGCACGACGCGCTGCTTGCCCGCATGAACGCGCTGCAGTCCGCACTCGACACCCGCGACGCGTGGAACTGGCGCACGCGCGTGGCGACGACGCTCGCGCAGATCGGCCTCGACGGCGACGCGCGCGCAGGCTCGCTCTCCGGTGGCATGAGAAAGCGCGTCGCGCTGGCGCGGGCGCTCGTCGTGCAGCCGGACGTGCTATTGCTCGACGAGCCGACCAACCATCTCGACTTCGAAGGCATCCGCTGGCTGGAGGATTTGCTCGTCACCTTGCGCACGGGCTTGCTCTTCATCACGCACGATCGCGCGTTTCTGGATCGCGTTGCGACGCGCATCGTCGAACTGGATCGCGGACGGCTCCTGTCGTATCCCGGCAATTTCAGCGCGTATCAGATTCGAAAGGCGCAGCAGCTCGAAGTCGAGCAGGTGGAGCAGGCCAAGTTCGACAAGCTGCTCGCGCAGGAAGAAGTGTGGATTCGCAAGGGCGTGGAGGCGCGGCGCACGCGCAGCGTCGGACGCATCGCGCGGCTCGTCGAAATGCGCAACGAACGCGCCGAACGCCGCAACGTGCAGGGCAACGTAAGGCTCGATGTCGGGCAGGGCGAGAAGTCCGGCAAGATCGTCGCGGAACTGACCGATGTGACGAAGCGCTATGGCGAGCGCACCGTCGTGGACAGCTTCACGGCCACCGTCATGCGCGGCGACAAGGTCGGTCTGGTGGGGCCGAACGGCGCGGGCAAGACTACGCTGCTCAAGCTGATTCTCGGCGAACTTCAGCCCGACGAAGGCAGCGTTCGCACCGGCACGAACATCCAGACCGCGTATTTCGATCAGATGCGCGCGCAACTCGATCTCGACAAGTCGCTTGCGGACACCATCAGTCCCGGCAGCGAATGGGTCGAAGTAAACGGCGTGAAGAAGCACGTGATGAGCTATCTCGGCGACTTCCTGTTCGCGCCCGAACGCGCGCGCTCGCCGGTGCGGTCGCTGTCGGGCGGCGAGCGCAATCGCCTGCTGCTGGCGCGGCTCTTCGCGCGTCCGGCGAACGTGCTCGTGCTCGACGAGCCGACCAACGACCTCGACATTCCCACGCTCGAACTGCTCGAAGAACTGCTCGCGGACTATGACGGCACCGTGCTGCTCGTGAGCCACGACCGCGCGTTTCTCGATAACGTCGTCACTTCGGTGTTCGCGGCGGAAGGCGGCGGCAAGTGGCGCGAGTATGTCGGCGGCTTCTCGGACTGGCAGGTTCAGCGCGAACGTTCGGATCGCATCGCCGAGGAGGCGGCGCGGCAAACCGCCCGCGAAGCGCCAAAGGAAGACGCGCCGAAGGACAGTGCAGCGGGCCGCAACGCGCAACGCACGGTGAAGCTGTCGTTCAAGGAACAGCGCGAGCTCGAAGCGCTGCCGGGGCGTATCGCGGAACTGGAGGAGGAGCAGAAGCGCATCGGCGCGCAGCTCGAAGACGGCTCCATCTTCGCCACGGACGCGAAGGAAGGCGCGCGGCTGTCCGAGCGTCACGCGGCGATCGAAGAGGAACTGCTGGTCGCGCTGGAACGATGGGAAGAGCTGGAAGCAAAGCGCAAGTAAGCCGGGCTTGCACGGCTTCGGGGCCGCCGTCAAGATGGGCGCGGCCCGCGAAAACCGCTATTCTCCTAGCGCGGCGCGGCCCGTGCATGCGACCCAGTCCGTTCACGCCGGCTTCGTCAGGCAATCATCGAGCATTCGATCAAGCATTTCCCGGCATCCGGGCAGACGCACAGTGACCTTTCCCGCGCGTTCATCGATGCCGGACCAACGTTCAGCTATGTCCACGAAAAAATCCAGTGCGGCCGAAGCAGTCCCCGTGAAGCGCACCATGAGCGCGAAGGCGGCCGGTTACAGCGAAGCATCGATCAAGGTGCTCAAAGGGCTCGAGCCGGTCAAGCAGCGGCCCGGCATGTACACGCGCACCGAGAATCCGCTGCACATCATTCAGGAAGTGATCGACAACGCGTCCGACGAAGCGCTCGGCGGCTTCGCCAAGCAGATCATGGTCACGCTGCATGCGGACAACTCCGTATCGGTGGAAGACGACGGGCGCGGCATTCCGTTCGGCCTGCATCCCGAGGAAGGCGTGCCGGTCGTCGAGATCGTGTACACGCGCCTGCATGCGGGCGGCAAGTTCGACAAGGCCGCCGGCGGCGCGTACACCTTCTCGGGCGGCTTGCATGGCGTCGGCGTATCGGTGACGAACGCGCTCGCCACGCGGCTCGAAGTCACGGTCTGGCGCGACAACAAGGTCGCGCAACTCGCGTTCGCCAACGGCGATGTCATCGAGCAGCTCAACGTGCGCTCTGCCGATCGCGGCGAGAAGAAGACCGGCACGCGCGTGCGCGCCTGGCCGAACCCGAAATATTTCGATTCCCCCAATCTGCCGCTCGGCGAACTGCAGCGGCTTCTGCGCTCGAAGGCGGTGCTGTTGCCGGGGGTCGAAGTGACGCTCGTCATCGAGAAGAGCGGCGAGCGTCAGACGTGGAAGTACGAAGACGGCTTGCGCGGCTATCTGCTGGAAGGCATGGGCGGCGGCGAACTGCTGATTCCGCTCTTCGAAGGCGAACGCTACGCCGAAAGCTCGAAGAACACCGAAGAAACCTTTGCCGAAGGCGAGGGCGCGTCGTGGGTGGTCGCGTGGAGCGAGGAAGGGCCGCTCATGCGCGAATCGTATGTGAACCTGATTCCGACGCCCGCGGGCGGCACTCATGAATCCGGCTTGCGGGACGGGCTCTTTCAGGCGGTCAAGAACTTCGTCGAAATTCACAACCTCCAGCCGAAGGGCGTGAAGCTGCTTGCGGAAGACGTGTTCGCACGCGTGTCGTTCGTGCTGTCGGCGAAGGTGCTCGATCCGCAGTTCCAGGGGCAGATCAAGGAACGTCTCAATAGCCGCGATGCCGTGAAGCTCGTGTCGTCGTTCTCGCGGCCGGCGCTGGAGTTGTGGCTCAATCAGCACGTCGAATACGGCAAGAAGCTCGCGGAACTCGTGATCCGCCAGGCGCAGGCACGGACGCGCGCGGGCCAGAAGGTCGAAAAGCGCAAGAGCTCGGGCGTGGCCGTGCTGCCGGGCAAGCTGACCGATTGCGAATCGACGGATATTGCGCGCAACGAACTCTTCCTCGTCGAGGGCGATTCGGCGGGCGGGTCCGCGAAGATGGGCCGCGACAAGGAATTTCAGGCGATCCTCCCGCTGCGCGGCAAGGTGCTGAACACGTGGGAAACCGAGCGCGACCGGCTCTTCGCGAACAACGAAGTGCATGACATCGCGGTGGCGATCGGCGTCGATCCGCATGGCCCGGACGATCAGATCGACCTGTCGAATCTGCGTTACGGCAAGATCTGCATCCTGTCGGACGCGGACGTCGACGGCGCGCACATTCAGGTGCTGCTGCTCACGCTCTTCTTCAAGCACTTCCCGCAACTGATCGAACGCGGCCATGTGTGCGTCGCGCGTCCGCCGCTCTTCCGCGTCGATGCTCCCGCACGCGGCAAGAAGCCCGCGCAGAAGCTCTATGCGCTCGACGAGGGCGAGCTGGAAGCCATCCTCGACAAGCTGCGCAAGGACGGCGTGCGCGAGACGCAATGGAGCATTAGCCGCTTCAAGGGTCTCGGCGAAATGAGCGCGGAACAGCTCTGGGACACGACGATGAACCCCGACACGCGCCGTCTGCTGCCGGTCGGTCTGGGCGATCTCGGCTTCGATCTCACGGTGTCGCGCATGACGATGCTGATGGGCAAGGGCGAAGCGGCATCGCGCCGAAGCTGGCTCGAAGAGAAGGGCAACGAAGTCGAAGCGGACATCTGACGCTTAACCGACGCAACGCTTCAAGAACGGAAATTCGATGGGAATCACAGACGATCTCTTCGCCGCGCAGACCGCACCGGACGGCGACCAACTGACGCTCGGCGATTACGCCGAACGCGCGTACCTCGACTATGCGGTGAGCGTGGTCAAGGGCCGCGCGCTGCCGGATGTATCGGACGGGCAAAAGCCCGTGCAGCGCCGCATTCTCTACGCGATGAGCGAGATGGGCCTCGCGAGCACCGCGAAGCCGGTGAAGTCGGCGCGCGTGGTCGGCGACGTGCTCGGCAAATATCACCCGCACGGCGATCAGTCCGCGTACGACGCGCTCGTGCGTCTCGCGCAGGACTTCTCGATGCGCTATCCGCTCATCGACGGGCAAGGCAACTTCGGCTCGCGCGACGGCGACGGCGCCGCGGCCATGCGATACACCGAAGCGCGCCTCACGCCGATCGCGCGCCTCTTGCTCGATGAAATCGATCAGGGCACGGTCGACTTCATGCCGAATTACGACGGCTCGTTCGAAGAGCCGAAGCTCTTGCCCGCGCGTTTGCCGTTCTTGCTGCTGAACGGAGCGTCGGGGATCGCGGTCGGCCTCGCGACGGAGATTCCGTCGCACAACCTGCGCGAAGTGGCGACTGCCGCCGTCGCAATGATTCGCGATCCGAAGCTTGGCCATGCGAGCGTGATGGAAAAGCTCAACGGTCCGGACTTTCCGGGCGGCGGGCAGATCATCTCGTCGCAGGCGGAAATTTCCGCTGCATATGAAAGCGGGCGCGGCAGCCTGAAAGTGCGGGCGCGCTGGAAGATCGAAGACCTCGCGCGCGGCCAGTGGCAACTCGTCATTACCGAACTGCCGCCGAATACGTCCGGTCAGAAGGTGCTCGAAGAAATCGAGGAACTGACGAATCCGAAGATCAAGCTTGGCAAGAAGACGCTCACGCCCGACCAGTTGCAGACCAAGCAGACGCTGCTGGGTCTCCTCGACACCGTGCGCGACGAATCCGGCAAGGACGCGCCGGTGCGCCTCGTGTTCGAGCCGAAGTCGAGCCGTATCGATCAGACGGAGTTCGTCAATTCGCTGCTCGCGCATACGAGCCTCGAATCGAATGCGGCGATCAACCTGGTGATGATCGGCGCGGATGGCCGGCCGCGGCAGAAGGGCATCGTCGAGATCCTGCACGAGTGGGTCGGCTTCCGCTTCGTGACGGTGACGCGCCGCACGCAGCATCGCTTGAACAAGGTGAACGACCGCATCCATATTCTCGAAGGGCGAATGATCGTCTTCCTGAATATCGATGAAGTCATTCGCATCATCCGCGAAGCCGAGGAGCCGAAGCAGGCGCTGATTGCGCGCTTCAAACTGTCGGACCGGCAGGCCGAGGACATCCTCGAAATTCGTCTGCGCCAGTTGGCGCGGCTCGAAGCGATCAAGATCGAGCAGGAGCTGTCCGAGTTGCGCGACGAGAAGACGAAGCTCGAAGAGTTGCTCAACAGCGACGCGGCGATGAAGCGGCTGCTCATCAAGGAGATCGAAGCCGATGCGAAGCAGTACGGCGATAACCGGCGCACGCTGATTCAGCAGGCGACGCGCGCGACGTTCGAAGCGCGGGTCGTCGATGAGCCGGTGACGGTGGTCGTATCGCAACGGGGCTGGGTGCGCGCGCTGAAGGGACACGGGCTCGATCCCGCGGGCTTCACGTTCAAGGCCGGCGACAGCCTCTACGCGGCATTTCAGGCGCGCACGCCGGATACGCTCGTCGCGTGGGGCAGCAATGGGCGCGTGTACTCGGTGCTGGTTGCGGCGCTGCCGGGCGGGCGCGGCGATGGCGTGCCGGTGACGTCGCTGATCGAGCTGGGATCGGGCACGCATCTGCTGCATTACTTCGCGGCATCGGCGGATCAGCCGTTGTTGCTGGCATCGAGCAATGGCTTTGGCTTCATCGCGAAGATCGGCGACATGGTGAGCCGCGTCAAGGCGGGCAAGGCGTTCATGACGATCGACGAGGGCGCGACGCCGCTCGCGCCGATGCCAGTCGTGCCGGGCGCGACTCATGTCGCGTGCCTGTCGAGCATGGGCCGCTTGCTGGTGTTCGGCATGGACGAAATGAAGACGCTGTCGGGCGGCGGACGCGGCGTCACGCTGATGGCGCTCGTTCCGAAGGAAACGCTGCGTCAGGCGCTGGCGATCGATTCGCGCGGCGTCGTGCTGACGGGTACGGGACGCGGGGGCAAGGTGAGAGACGAGAAGCTCGCGGGGGCGCAGTTGCAATTGCATATTGGCAAGCGGGCGAGAAAGGGCCGCGTGCCGGATACGACGTTGAAGGTCAGCGAGATGCGGCCGGTATTTGAGGGGTAGGGGTTGGGTTGAAAGGCGCCTTGCAGCGGGAGTTGCGAGGCGTTTTTGGTTTTGGATTTGATGCGGCGGTTGCGCGGTGTTCTGCGCCGGGGATGCGGCGGTTCAGTCACGGAATAAGGACGTGCCGTAGTAATCGTCAGCGAGAAGCGCATCGCGGGGAAATACGTCACGCCCTTTCACGTCTCTCATCCTTTGGTTTCCTTATTGATTAGCGGATGGATTCGACTGCGATTGGACCGTAGCCGCTTTGCTCCCCGCCATCGGAAAAAGCTCAAAACCGGAGCACGCGACAGTGTGCCCGACACGGTCGCAGCTGTAGCGCATAGGGCTGGTTTCTTGTCGACCGCCTCCATTTCACCGGAGGTCCAAAGAGCCGCGCCCCGCCGACTCAACGCCTCCTCCACAGCCCCAATCACATTCCTCAGGAACTGACGGCCCGTACCCTAGTCGAACGCCCAACCTTCATCCGTCACCTCGATTCCCCGGAACCCCCATGACCAAAGCCATCGAAGCCGCGCTTTTCCTTCACCTGCTCGGCGTGGCCGTGTGGATAGGCGGGATGGTCTTCGCGCATTTCTGCCTGCGTCCCGCGCTCGGCGATCTCGCGCCGCAACTCCGCCTGCCGCTTTGGGAAGCCGTGTTCGCGCGCTTCTTCAATTGGGTCGCGGGCGCGGTCATCGTCATCCTCGTCACCGGCGGCTTCCTGCTCGCGCAATTCGGCGGCGGTCACGCGGCCTGGCCGCTTCACGCGATGGCCGGCCTCGGCATCGTGATGATGCTGATTTTCGGGCACATCCGCTTCGGGGTGTTTCCGCGCATCCGCCGCGCAGTGCAGGCGCAGAACTGGCCCGATGGCGCACGCGCCGTCGGCACCGTCCGGCGGCTGGTCGTCGTGAATCTCGTGCTGGGGATCGTCACGATCGGAACAGCGGTCCTGTCGCGCGGCTTCTGAGCGCAGCCGCGACAGACGCCGATCAGCCGCCGCGCGCGTCGCTGAGCGCGGGATGTTTGCGCCCGCGCGCCGTCCGCCCGACCGGCCAGCCGCAGACGCCGAAGCGGTCGAGCAGGGCCTGCACGCCATCGGCGGGAACCGGGCGGGAGAACAGGAAGCCTTGCGCTTCCACCGGCCCGAGCGCCGCCAGCCACGCGATCTGCTCTTCGCGCTCCGTGCCCTCGACGACGACAGTCAGCCCGAGCGAGCGCGCGAGATTCACGATCGCCGATACCATCACGCAGACGCTGCGGTCTTCGGGAATCGCCTGGATGAACGAGCGGTCGACCTTCAGCGTATCGACCGAAAAGCGGTTCAGATACGACAGCGACGAATATCCGGTGCCGAAGTCGTCGAGCGCGATGCGCACGCCCAGCCGCTTCAGCGCAACGATCTTCTCCTCCACCAGCTCCGGATATTCGACCATCACGGTCTCGGTGATCTCGAGTTCGAGCTTGTCGGGCGGAATGCCGCTCGACGTGATCGCGCGCGCGACCGTCTCCAGCAGATCGCCGCGCCAGAACTGCACCGCCGATATGTTCACCGCGAGCGACAGCCCCGAATAACCCTCGCGCTGCCATTGGGCGAGTTGCGCGCACGCGGTGTGAATCACGAAATCGCCGACCGCGACGATCAGCCCCGTCGATTCCGCCACCGGAATGAACTCGATGGCCGGTATCAGGCCGTGCTGCGGATGGTTCCAGCGCACGAGCGCCTCGAATCCCGTGATGCAGCGGCGCGCCAGATCGATCTTCGGCTGATACACGAGGAACAGCTGCTCCTCCGTCAGCGCGACGCGCAGTTGCTGCTCCCACTTCATCAGGTGATCCGCGCGATGCGACAACTGCGGCGAATAGAACTGATAGCAGTTCTTGCCCGCGTCCTTCGCGCTGTACATCGCGAGGTCCGCTTTCTTCAACAGGTCGATTTCACTTTCGTTCGACACGGAAAACAGCGCAATGCCGATGCTCGCATGCAGCACGAACGCGCTGCCGCGCACGTCGAAGGGCGTCGCGAACATCGTTGCAATGTCGTTGGCGAGGGTGACGGCGCGCTGCTCGACATCGTCGCCCTTGACGACGACCACGAACTCGTCACCGCCGATGCGCGACAAGGTCCCGCTGTTGCCCACGGTCTCCGCGAGGCGCGAGGCGGTCATCTGCAGCACGATGTCGCCGGCGTTGTGGCCGAGCGTGTCGTTGACGGTCTTGAAGTTGTCGAGGTCGATGAACAGCAGCGCGAGCCGCCCGATGTTCTCGGTCTGCGCCACGTCCTGCCGCAACGCGCGCAGCGTCGAATAGCGGTTGCGCAGGCCGGTGAGCAAGTCGTATTCGACGAGATGCGTCATCTCGCGTTCGCGGCCGAGCAGCTTGCCGATCAGGCCGGTCGCGACCGCGAAGAAGCCGAGCATCGCGAGCGAAATGAAGCTCGCCATCAGCAGATAAACGTTGCGCGTGTGGTGATAGTCGGCGAACTCCTCGCGCTCCGACAACCCGACGAGCACGCCGAGCGGATAGCCGTCGATATGCCGGTACGACACGATGCGCTTCACATGGTCGATCGGATCGACGTAAATGCCCGATGCGTGGCCCGAAGTGGGGTAGACGCCGCTCGCGCTGAATTCCGCCTGAGCGGGCGCCGCGTCGCTACTCGCGCTCCCTTTCGTGACGGCGCCGGGCGACGGGCGTTCGGTCAGCGTGCCGCCCGCGCTACGGGCGAGCACCGCGCCGTTGTCCGACACGACGGCGATCACGCCTTCGCGCCCGATCGACGCGACGTTGTAGAAGTCGTTGGTGAAGTAAGTCGGATCTTCGGAGACCACTACGACGCCCGCGAACGAGCCGTCCGGATGATTGAGCCGCCGCGTGATTTGCAGCGTCCACTTGCCGGAGAGGCGTCCGTGCACCGGGCGGCTGATGTAGAGCAGGTCGTCGTTGGAATGCACGTGCACCCTGAAGTGCTCGCGATCCGACAGGTCGATCGGTTTTGGCCGCCGGTCCGACGTATTCGCGACCAGCTTGCCGTTCGCGCCGATCAGCGAGACCTGCACGAGCGTATCGCTTTGCACGACGCCTTTGTCGACGGTGGCGGCGAGATCGAAGTCGCCCGGCGATTTCTCGTATTCGTACTTGACGAACCGCGTGATCTGATCGACCTGATGGATCGCCTTGATGGTGTGCTGTTCGAGCGCCGAAGAAAGAATGGCGGCGGAGGCTGTCGACTCATGCGTGGTCGCGTCGCGCTCGACCGACAGGCGCGCGAAGATCACCGCCCACAGCAAGCCGAGCACGAGCGTGCCGAGCACGGGAATCGCGAGCAGCGCGCGGCGCCGCCGGATGGCCGGGGCGCTCGCGCGGGAATCGGTTGCTGCGTGGGAGCGCGCACGCTTCATAAAGCGCCTGAAGTAAAAACGCCGCACGGCGCCCGCCGTGCCGGCGACCGCGCGAAATGTAAAGGGTGATGCATGTGCTGAGGCGTTCCCCGAAACGGATCAATCGAGCGTAGTCTGCGCGCCTTGGGACCGGGAACCTGATGCCGCGCCCATCCGGCTGGCGCGCTCGCGGGATTGCGTTCGGGTGATGACGCCTTGATTGTGCCGGTGGCGATTCATACCGATCGCCGCCCGCCGCGCTTGTCATCCGGTCCCCAATGTTCGGATAGTACTGAAGGCGCACGAATTAAGGAAGGGCAACGGCGCGGCGTCGGGGTTTACGCCCTGCGCACGCAGGTCATTGTTTCAGAAGCGGAAAGTACCGTCGACGACCGTCACGGAATCGCCGCCGATCCATACCGGCGCGCCGTTCGCGCGATCGTCGAAGGCGATGCTGACCCGCCCATCGCGACCGAGCGCCGTGCCCTGACGCACCGTATAGGCATCGCCGGGGCGCTTGCCTTGCGCCGTCAGCAGCACGGCCAGCGCCGCGTTCGCGCTGCCGGTCACCGGGTCCTCGATGTTCTCCGCGCCGAGCAGCAACGTGCGCAGTTCGAACGTCGCGGGCGCGCCGCCGTCGTGCGGACCGTAGACGACGATCCCATGCGTGCCCACTTCCGCGACGAGCGCGGTGAGCGCCTCCCGCGCGGCGGGCGACGGCGTCATCGCAAGGCATTGCGCCGCGTCCCGCAAGCGGATGAGGAGCCAGGGCACGCCATTGTCGACCGCGCAAGGCGGCGCGTCCAAATCGATGGCGACGGGCGCGAGCGCATCGGCGAGACGCTTTTGCTGATCGTCGTCGAGCGGCGCGATGCGCGCGGGCGGCGCGGCGAACGCCCATTGCGCGTCGGCACGCTTCGCGAGCGTCACCAGCCCGCCACCGCACTCCTGCACGAGCGTGCCCGGCATCTTCGGCGCATAACCGCTTTCGAGCAGCGCGTGCGCGGTGCCGAGCGTCGGATGCCCGGCGAAGGGAAGCTCCGTCGCCGTCGTGAAGATGCGCACGCGATAGTCGGCGCGCGGATCGGTCGGGCGCAGGATGAAGGTCGTCTCCGACAGATTCGTCCAGCGCGCGATGGCCTGCATGCGCTCGGTCGTGAGATCGTCGGCGTCGAAGATCACGGCGAGCGGGTTGCCTCTGAACGGAACGGACGTGAAGACATCGACCTGTTTGAAGCGGACGGTGCGAGTGGATAAGGTCATGCGCGTGAAAGGGAGGGGTCAAAAAAAACCCGACGCGCGGACACGTCGGGTTTCGCTGGAATCGATGCCGCCGCGCTCAGCCCACTTCGGCGATCAGCTCGATTTCGACGCACGCGCCGAGCGGAATCTGCGCGACGCCGAATGCGGAGCGCGCGTGCTTGCCGGCATCGCCGAAGACTTCCGCGATCAGTTCCGATGCGCCATTCGTCACGATGTGCTGCTCGGTGAAATCGGGCGTCGAGTTCACGAGGCTCATCACTTTCACGACGCGCTTCACGCGGTTCAGGTCGCCCGTGTGTGCATGCAGCGTCGCGATCAGATCGATGGCCACGCTGCGCGCGGCGGCCTTGCCTTCTTCGGTCGCGATGTCCGCGCCGAGTTTGCCCGCGTGCACCTTGCCGTCCTTCTTCGCGATATGCCCCGACAGATACACGGTGTTGCCGCTTTGCGCGCTCATCACGTAGGCGGCCGCCGGCGCGCCCGCGACGGGCAATTCGATGCCGAGTTCCTTCAGCTTGTCATACACGTTCGATGCCATCGTTGCTCCTTGATTGCGTTGCAGAGATTCAGAGGCTCGCGCGAATCAGCGCGCCTAGCTTCGCGACGCCTTCGTCGATCGTCGCGGGCGGCACCGTGACGAAGGAAAGGCGCATCGTGTTGTGTTCGGCCTGATTCGCGAAGAAAGGGCCGCCCGGCACGAAGGCCACGTTCTGCGCGATGGATTGCTCGAGCAGCTTCATCGAATCGATCTGCTGCGGCAGCTTGACCCACACGAACATGCCGCCTTCCGGCCGGTTCCATTCGACGCCTGCCGGCATGTGACGTTCCAGCGCCGCGAGCATCGCCGCGCATTGATCGCGATACAGCGCGCGGATAGTCGGCACGTGCTCGTCGAGAAAGCCGTCCTTCACGACTTCATGCACGATGCGCTGCGTGATGCTCGGCGTGTGCAGGTCGGTGGCCTGCTTCGCCTGCACGAGCTTGAAGTGCAATTCCTCGGGCGCGATGATGTAGCCCACGCGCAAGCCCGGCGCGAGCACCTTCGAGAACGAGCCGAGATGCACGATGTGATCGGGCGCCATCGAGAGCAGCGTCGGAAGCGGGGCGCCGGCGTAGTCGAGCGCGCCGTAGGGATCGTCTTCGATGACGGGGAACGCGGCTTCGTTTGCGAACGCGGCGAGTGCGCGGCGGCGTTCGAGCGGCAGGCGGCGGCCCGTCGGATTCTGAAAATTCGGCTGCGCGTACAGCAGGCGCGCGTTCGCGACGAGCGCGGCATCGAGCCGCTCGGGAATCAGGCCGGATTCGTCCGTCGGCACCTGCACGTAAGTGGGCTCGAACATCGAGAACGATTGCAGCGCGCCGAGATAGGTCGGCGTTTCGACGAGGACACGGCTGCCCGGATCGACGAGCACCTTGCCGAGCAGATCGAGCGCCTGCTGGGAGCCGGTCGTGATGAGCACTTGCGTCGGGCGGATCGTCGCGCCGTTCACCGAATAGCGCGCGGCCACCCACTCGCGCAGCGGCATGAAGCCTTCGGTCGCGCTGTACTGGAGCGCCGCTGCCGGTTGATCGCGGAGGATGCGCTCGGACGCGTGGCGCATCTGCTCGACGGGAAACGTCGCCGGCGAGGGCAGCCCGCCCGCGAAAGAAATGACTTCGGGCCGTTCCGTGACCTTGAGGATTTCACGAATCGCCGAACTGGTGAGCTTGCGGGCGCGTTCGGAAAGTTGCCACGGCGTGGCGCGGAGATCGGCTTGATTCATGAAGTGCCTCGGTTGTCTCTGGGTTTGGTTCTGGGTATCGCGTGACGAGGGACGCGCAAACAGCGATTATCGCCCGGGCGCGTCACTGCGTCACTTGGCGTGGCGGGCGGCCGTCACCGGATGCGCTGCCGGCGTCGCGACCGCTGCCGGCGCGGCGCGCACCGCCGTCTTGCGGCCGAGCACGACGGTCACGATGACGGCCGCAGCATACAGCCATGTCGACGCGCTCACGTGCTCGCCGAAGAAGAGCGCGGAGAGCGCCATTGTGAAGAAGATCTGCAGCAGTTGCACCTGGCCGACGCGGGCGATGCCGCCCATCGCGAGGCCCGCATACCACGCGAAGAAACCGATGAACTGCGAGAAAAGCGTCACGTAGCCGAACGCGAGCCAGGTGCGCAGCGCGAGCGGCTCGGGATGCGCCGCATGATGCGCCCACGCGAGCCAGCCGACCGGCAGCAGCAGAAACGGCGCGGACAGCACGAGCGCCCAGCAGATGACCTGCCAGCCGCCCATCTGACGCGCGAGCCGCGCGCCTTCCGCATAACCGAGCGCGCCGATGCCGACCGCGACGAGCATCAGCAGGTCGCCCGCCTGAAGACCGCCGCCGCCCGCCTGCAACGCGAACGCGACGACGATCGCGCTGCCCGCCACCGCGCTCGCCCAGAAGGCTTTCGACGGCCGTTCGTGCGAAAGCCACGCCGCGTAGATCGCGACGCACAGCGGCTGCAGGCCGTTGACGACCGCGCCGTGCGAGGCGGGCACGGTTTTCATCGCCCAGGCGGAAAACACCGGGAACGCGATGATCACGCCCAGCGCGACGACGCCGAGGCTCTTGACTTGCGGCCACGTCGGCAGCTTTTCGCGACGCCACGCGAGCAGCAGTGCGGCCGGAATCGCCGCGACGAGCGCACGCCCGAGGCCGTTCAATAGCGGATGCACTTCCTGCACGACGATGCGCGTCATCGGCAGCGTCAGGCTGAAAATGACGACGCCGATCAGGCCAAGCAGCATGCCTTCGGTTTCGCGAGTCTTCATGATGCGGCGTCTCCTTTTTTATTGCAGCGCGCGGGCGCTCAGTCGGGTGTGTCGTGTGAAAGCGGCAGTTCGGGTTCCGCCTGGGCATCCTCGATTTTCTTGCTCTTGACGCGGTGGCGCTTGGCGACGTCCTGCTGCGCGCGCCGCGCGGCTTCGGCGGCTTCCGCAGCTTCGCCGAGCGTCAGCGTCGAGCCGTCCGGCAGTTCGAATTCCGCGACGAGCACCGGCGCGCCGGCCGTCGATTCGACGCGCATCAGATGCGACGCCCCGAGCCACGCAAGCTGCTCCGCGATGACATCCGCGTTCGGATGGAAGCCCGTCAGTGCGCGCAGCGCAATGCCGCTTGCCGGAAGCGCATCGCCCGGATGGCGCGGCGTGTCCCACTGAATCAACGACGGCAGCACGCCATCGCCGGCGGCCTGCCATGCGGGGAACGCGCCGTCGTCGGGAACGGTGAGGTTCCAGGTATTGCCGCCGCGCGACATCGCCACGACCGGCGCGATGCGCTCCGGATACTGCTCGCGCCAGCGCGTGAGCGACTTCGGCCGGTCCACGCGCGCGACCCAGTGCACGAGTTGCGGGCCGCTCGCGAGGCGTTCCTGCATCGCGGGATCGTCGAGCGCGAAGAGGCGAGGACGAGGCGCTTCGCGCGGCGCGGCGGCCGGATCGGCGGCGATCACTTCGACGTATGCGCCGCCCCACAGGCCAAGCAGCCGATTGTGCGTGCCCATCAACGGATGAGCGCCGCCGGGCTCCGACTCGACGCCGAACTTCGCGGCGACGAACCGGGCGCCTTCGTCCAGCGTGCGCGCGGCGATCACGAGATGGTCAAGTTTTAGCGGATGAGCGGTCATGGTCAACGGATGGAGCGAATTCGGGGCGTTAGCATAACCGTTCGCCAACCGGGGCGAGAAGCGTTGCCGTCCGGTCGCCGGAACGGAAAATGTAACGGTAATGACCAGAACAGTAACGGTACAATCGGCCAGATTGGATTCGGTACAGTTCGTCAGCCAATGGCGTCTGCACCGCTAATCAGGAACCCGCGAGGAACCGCCATGTCCGTCCCGCTCGATCTGATTCCCGCCCCGCACGACGCCACGCAACTCACGCTCGTCGATCAACTGGTTCAATGGGGCCGTCGGCGTATCGACGAACGCGTGTTTCGCCCCGGCATGCGCATGCCCTCGATTCGCAAGCTCGCCGTCGACAAGGGCGTGTCGCGCTTCACCGTCGTCGAGGCTTATGAGCGGCTCGTCGCGCACGGCTATCTCGACTCGCGTCGCGGCTCAGGCTTTTACGTGCGCGACCGTATCGTGTCGGCGTCCCCGGCGGCGGGCGTGGCGGCGCAGAGCGAGCCGGTGCAGAGCGCCATCGACGTCGTCTGGCTGCTGCGCAACATGCTGCATACGGCGAGTCCCGAAAAGGGACCGGGCCTCGGCTATCTGCCGGGCCGCTGGCTCGACGGCGAACTCATCACGAATGCGCTGCGTTCGATGAGCCGGCTTTCCGGCGCGCAGATGCTCGGCTTCGGCACGCCGCAAGGGTTCCTGCCGCTGCGACAGCAATTGCAGACGCGGCTCGCGGAACTGGAGATCGGCGCGTCGGAGCAGCAGCTCGTGCTCGTGTCGGGCATCACGCAGGCCATCGACCTGATCGCGCGGCTTTACGTTAAGCCGGGCGACGCGGTGATCGTCGGCGATCCCGCGTGGTTTCAGATGTTCGGGCGCTTCGCGTCGCAGGGCGCGCGGCTCGTCGGCATGCCGTACACGCCCGATGGCCCCGATCTCGACGCGCTCGAAACGCTCGTGGCGACGTGGCGGCCCAAGATGCTCATCATCAATTCGGTGCTGCACAACCCGACCGGCACGTCGCTGACGGCCGCGCAGGCCTTCCGAATCCTGCAACTCGCGCAGCAATACGATTTCATCGTCGTGGAGGACGATGTCTACGGCGATCTTTGCCCGACGGGTTATCCCGCGACGCGCCTGGCATCGCTCGATCAACTGAAGCGCGTGATCTTTCTCGGCAGTTTCTCGAAGACGCTGGCGGCGAATCTCCGCGTGGGCTATATCGCGGCATCGGCGGACGTGGCGAAGGCGCTCGCCGACCAGAAGATGCTCGTCGGCATGACGAGTCCGGAGCTGAACGAGCGCGTCGTCTACAAGGTGCTGACCGAGGGGCATTACCGGCGGCACGTCGAGCGCTTGCGCGGGCGGCTCGACGGCGTGCGCGACAAGACCGCGCGCATGCTGGAAAAGACCGGCCTGAGGCTGTTCACGACGCCCGACGCGGGCATGTTCCTATGGGCCGATGCCGGCGTCGATTCGGAAGGCCTCGCGGCGGCGGGTCACGAAGCCGGCTTTCTGCTGACGCCCGGCAGCCTGTTTTCGCCGCAGCAGTCGCCGACGACGTGGATGCGCTTCAATATCGCCAATTGCGGCGATCCGGCGCTGCCCGCGCTCATCGCGAGCCATCTGGAGAAAGTCGCGCGGCGCGGCGTTTCGGCAGATGACGGCGATCGGACGGCGCGTCGATGAAATCCGCGAGCACGGTTTCATAGAGCGCGAGTGCATCGGGCGTGTGGCGGTAACGCTGTTCGTACAGCCGGCTCTGGGCATCGCAGAAACGCAGCGCGAAGTAATCCGCGAGCAGGTTGCCTTGCGCTTCCATGTTGTAGTCGGACAGGCGCTTGCCCGCGCCGAGCGTGTAGCCGTACTTCAGCCCGATGCGGATCGCCCCGCGCGTGCGCACCCAATAGCCAAGCTGAAACTGCCAGACGTGCGTCATCTCGTGGATGAACCACATCTGATCGGAGATGCCGCAGGCGGCGAAATCATCCTGATGGCAGGCCGGCGGGAAATAGAGGCTGCCGTTCGGCGCCATCGCGGTGTGCGCGGGCTGCAGCCCGAACGGCAGATACGGCCGCGCGTGGACGCGGACGGTCGAATAGTCGATCGCATCGCGGAAGACGAGACGCGCAATCGCGATTTCGTTCGGCGTCAGCGGACGGGCGCGTCGATCGGGCGGGTGCGGCGCAAGCATGTCGGTCGTCTCGATGATTCGGGGATGCGCATCTTAGCGAAGCGCATCGGCATCGGCTCTTGAAAAGGTTTGGACCGTCCTCATATCGGACAAATTCGCCGGGCAGCGCCACGCGAGCCCGGCGGCGTGACAGCATTGACGACACCCAACTTAGAGGACCCGACCATGGCGCAAGAAACCATGAGCTTTCAGGCGGAAGTGAAGCAGCTTCTGCACCTGATGATCCATTCGCTGTACAGCAACAAGGAAATTTTCCTGCGCGAGCTGATTTCGAACGCGTCCGACGCCGCCGACAAGCTGCGCTTCGAGGCCATCGAGAACAGCGCGCTGTACGAGAACGATCCCGATCTGCGCATCCGCATTTCGTTCGACAAGGCCGCGCGCACCGTCACCATCGACGACAACGGCATCGGCATGAGCCGCGACGAGGCCATCTCGCATCTCGGCACCATCGCGCGTTCGGGCACGAAGGAATTCTTCTCGAAGCTCTCGGGCGACCAGCAGAAAGATGCTGCGCTGATCGGCCAGTTCGGCGTGGGCTTTTACTCGGGCTTCATCGTCGCGGACAAGATCACGGTCGAGACGCGCCGTGCCGGTCTGCCGGCGAACCAGGGCGTGCGCTGGACGAGCGCGGGCGAGGGCGACTTCGAGATCGAGGACATCGAGCGCGCGCAACGCGGCACCACCATCACGCTGCATCTGCGCGCGGACGAGGACGAACTGCTGTCGTCGTATCGCCTGAAGTCCATCATCCGGAAGTATTCGGACCACGTCGCGCTGCCTATCCTGATGAAGAAGGAAGAATGGGACGCCGAGAAGAGCGAGATGGTCGAGAAGGACGAGGACGAGACCGTCAATCAGGCGAGCGCGCTGTGGACGCGCCCGAAGAACGACATCACGGACGAGCAGTACAAGCAGTTCTATCAGCACATCTCGCACGATCACGACGAACCGCTCGCGTGGACGCATAACCGCGTCGAAGGCCGCAGCGAGTACACGCAACTGCTGTATGTGCCGAAGCATGCGCCGTTCGATCTGTGGAACCGCGAGCACCGCGGCGGCCTCAAGCTGTACGTGAAGCGCGTCTTCATCATGGACGATGCCGAGCAGTTGCTGCCGGCGTATCTGCGTTTCGTCAAGGGCGTGGTCGATTCCGCCGATCTGCCGCTCAACGTGTCGCGCGAAATCCTGCAGGAAAGCCGCGACGTGAAGGCGATTCGCGAAGGCGTGACCAAGCGCGTGCTGTCGATGCTGGAAGAGATCGCGACTTCGTCCGCCGAAGCGACGGAAGACGCCGACAAGCAGAAGTATCAGACCTTCTGGAACGAGTTCGGACAGGTGCTGAAGGAAGGCATCGGCGAGGACTTCAGCAATCGCGAACGCATCGCGAAGCTGGTGCGCTTTGCATCGACGCATAACGACAGCGACGCGCAGAACGTATCGCTCGCCGAATACGTCTCGCGCATGAAGCCCGAGCAGACGAAAATCTACTACGTCACCGCCGACAACTGGCAGGCCGCGAAGAACAGCCCGCATCTGGAAGTGTTCCGCAAGAAGGGCGTCGAAGTGCTGCTGATGACGGATCGCGTCGACGAGTGGATGCTGTCGTTCCTGAACGAGTTCGACGGCAAGCCGCTGGCGAGCGTTGCGCGCGGCGATCTCGACCTGGGAGCGCTCAACGACGAAGAGAAGCAGCAGCAGGAGAAGATCGGCGAAGACATGAAGCCGCTCGTCGAGAAGATGAAGGAAGCGCTCGAAGGAAAGGCGAAGGACGTGCGGCTTACGTTCCGCCTGACGGATTCGCCGAGTTGCCTGGTCGCCGACGAGGGCGACATGAGCGGTTACCTGCAGCGCATGTTGAAGGCGGCCGGGCAGAAGGCGCCGCAGGCGGAGCCGATCCTGGAGGTGAACCCGGATCATCCGCTGGTGAAGGCGCTCAAGGCCGACGACGCGAACTTCAGCGACTGGTGCCATCTGCTGTTCGATCAGGCGATGCTGGCGGAGGGCGGAGTGCTCGAAGAGCCGGCTAGCTTCGTGAAGCGGACCAACGCGTTGTTGCTGGCGCGTTGAGTCGCTAGCGGGTGAGTTTGTTGCGTAACGCGCCGCCGGGAGACCGGCGGCGCGTTTTTATTTGCTCGTGCGGTCCTTGTTGGACTGAGCGAGCACCGATGCGGCGAGTGTCTTCGTCTCTTGCGAGTATTTGTTGCTGTGAAGCACTTCGCTTGCCTTATGCTCCATGTTGCCGCTGGTCTGCTTGGCCGAATGCGATTGGGCAAGTGCCGACGCGGCAAGGCTCTTCGCGGTCGCGGAAGCCTTCGGATCATGCAGCGTTTTGCTGGCAAGGTGAGCGACTTTCTTCGATGTCTGCTTCGTGTTGTTCGTCATTGACGTTCCTCGTTGTGTCTCTTGGATAGCCGGCGTCAAACACTGCGCGGCTTCCACAGTCTCGTGCGCGAAGTCTCCAGTCACCATACGATTTTTCCGAATCGCGGCCCGGTCCTATAATGGCCGCCATGTCGATCCCCAACGATCCCGTCGACCATCAGTGGCGCGCCACACCGCTCCCGTCCTTCAGCGCCCACCAGAAGGACTGGCTAACGCGCACCGGCTCTCTCACCGCCCACTTGCACACGCTCGGCGCGGTCACCGTCGATGTCACGCGCGAAGCCGTCGATACACCCTGGCAGGACGAATGGTGCGCACTCGGCGTCACGCCTCGCACTCCGGTCTGGACACGCGAAGTGGTGCTAAAGGTCGATGGCGTCCCGTTCGTCGTCGCGCACAGCATCGTCGCGCTGTCGGACAGCCACGGCGTGTGGCAGTCGATACGCCGTCTTCGCACACGGCCGCTTGCTGAATTGCTCTATAGCGACAGCAGCGTGTCACGCTCGATCCTCGTCAGCCGCGTGCTGACCGCCCGGCATCCGCTCCATCGGCTGGCGATCGGCCAGGCCGATGCGAGCCACGCACTCGCCGCGCGCCGATCCATTTTCGTGCGTCACGGCGCCCCGCTGATGGTCACCGAATGCATGCTCGATGCGCTCTGGCGCAAGCTCGCCGCATCGCATGGCGAGCCGCATCATCGCGAACATGCGCGTGCTTTGGAACATCTCGTTTCACATGCGAAACGCGCCGTGCGTGAGGAAGCGAAATGAAGCTCACGGGCTTTCCGCCTATCGGCGGCCACGCGACGCACACGCTCATTCTCGGCAGTTTCCCTGGCGTCGCATCGCTCGCGGCGACGCAGTATTACGCGCATCCGCGCAATCAGTTCTGGCGGCTCGTCGGCGCGGCCATCGACGAACCGCTGCACGAACTCGCCTATGAAGATCGGCTCGCGCGCCTGACCGGACACGGCATCGGCCTGTGGGACGTGCTCGCCGCCTGCGATCGCGAAGGCAGTCTCGACAGCGCCATCCGCAATGCATCCCCGAACGACTTTGCCGCGTTCCACGAGCGCTTCCCGATGCTGCGCAAGGTGTGCTTCAACGGCAAGACATCGGGCAAGTTCGCGCCCGTGATCGCCGCGGCGGGCTACGCGACGCTCGTGTTGCCGTCGTCGAGTCCGGCCAATGCTATCCTCTCGTTCGACCAAAAATTGCGCATCTGGCGCGACATCCTCACCCATGACGAATCTGATCAAGCGCGCGTCGGCTGAAGCCCGCGCGTTCGGCCGCAAGAAAGAAAGCGGCAAGCAAGCCCGCCGTAACAAGCAAGACGACGATGACCTCGCCAACGCACCGCGCATCGACGCGCCGCGCAAGCCGCGCTTCGCGCCGGTCACGTTCTCGGAAGAGGGCGGCGTGCGCTTCCTGCACTTCGGCACCGAATGGGTTCAGGGCGCCATGCGCCTGAGAAAGCCCGATCACATCGAACTCGAATACGCGCAGCAGATGATGGCGTGGCTGCTGTTCATCGAAACGCCCGAACGCATCGTGCAACTGGGTCTCGGCGCGGCGGCGCTCACGAAGTTCTGTTATCGCTTTTTGAAGCGCGCGAAGGTGGAAGCGGTCGAATTGAATCCGGCCGTCGTCATCGCGGCGCGCGCGATGTTCGAACTGCCGTACGACGACGCGCGCCTCACCGTCACCGAGCGCGATGCGTGGGAGTTCGTCAACGACCGCGCGAATCACGGCACGATCGGCGCCTTGCAGATCGACATCTACGACGCCACCGCACGCGGTCCCGTGCTCGACAGCGTGTCGTTCTATCGCGCGTGCAAGGCGTGTCTGACGCCGGAAGCGGGCGTCGTGACCATCAACCTGTTCGGCGATCATCCGAGCTTCGTGCGCAACATGCGTCATCTGAACGAGGCGTTCGATCGTCGCGTGATCGCGTTGCCCGAAGTGCACGACGGCAATCGTGTCGCGCTCGCGTTCGCCGGCCCCGCGCTGGACGTGCCGTTCTCCGCATTGCAGGAACGCGCGAAGCTGCTCGAAGCGCAACTCGGCCTGCCCGCGCGCAAGTGGGTGAAGGGCCTCATCGAAAGCGCCGGCGTCCCGGCGAAGGGTTCGTTCACCATCTGAGCGCGTCGGCGAACACGCACACGAGCAGGGCGCGAATCCCGTTACAAAGGCCTTTCACATAAGGAGAATGGTCGGGATTCCCCCTGCTTGACCGTGTTTTGGCGGTCCCTATACTCCTCCTGTTATTTCCGAGCGCTTTCAGCGGCGTGTCTGCCCGCCCGCCGCCGGCCTTGTCGGCCACGGCTTCAGAAGCGCATGCTCAAAACGAATCAAACAACTTGCATGGGACCGGAGTAACGGGGCACGCCCGCTCTGGCCCGCCAGGGGAGAACGGTCATGGCTGCCGATCCAAGCCGCACAGGACAACCGCGCAATAAACATTGGCTCTGGCTTCTGATCCTTCCGTGGATCGGCGTCGTCTGGGTGCCGTTCTACAACAAGGTCGAGCCGGTGCTCTGGGGCTTTCCGTTCTTCTACTGGTATCAGCTCCTGTGGGTGCTGATCAGCGCAGTCATCACGGCTGTCGTCTATAAGAAGACCAAGGCGCTGCCTTCGGGCCGTGCGCCCCAGGGAGGTGCGCGATGATGAACGCCACCGCAACCTTCGTCTTCGTCCTGTTCTTCGTCGGCGTGACGATACTCGGCTTCATCGCCGCCCACTGGCGCAAGGGCGACCTTGCCCAGCTCGATGAATGGGGCCTTGGCGGCCGGCGCTTCGGGACCATCGTCACGTGGTTCCTGCTCGGCGGCGATCTCTACACGGCCTATACGTTCGTCGCGGTGCCGGCGCTCGTGTTCGGCGCGGGCGCGACGGGCTTCTTCGCGCTGCCGTACACCATCCTGATCTATCCGTTCGCGTTCGTCGTGTTTCCGAAGCTGTGGAGCATCGCGAAGCGTCACGGTTATGTGACCGCCGCCGACTTCGTCCACGCTCGATACAACAGCCGCATGCTCGCGCTGGCGATCGCGGTGACGGGCATCGTCGCAACGATGCCTTACATCGCGCTGCAGCTCGTCGGCATCGAAGTGGTGATCGGGGCGCTCGGCTTCAGCACGCAGGGCTTCGTCGGCGATCTGCCGCTCATCATCGCGTTTGCGATTCTCGCCGCGTACACGTACACGTCGGGGCTGCGCGCGCCCGCGATGATCGCGGTCGTCAAGGACGTGCTGATCTATATCACGATCATCGCCGCGATGATCGTGATCCCGGCGCAACTCGGCGGCTTCGGGCACATCTTCGGTTCGGTGCCGCCCGCGAAGCTGCTACTGAAGGCGCCGGACGCGGCGAGCCTCAACGGCTACAGCGCGTACGCGACGCTCGCGGTCGGTTCGGCGCTCGCGCTCTTCCTGTATCCGCATTCGGTGACGGCGATTCTCTCGTCGAATTCGGGCAATACGATCCGCCGCAACATGTCGCTGTTGCCCGCGTATTCGCTGGTGCTCGGCCTGCTCGCGCTGCTCGGCTACATGGCGCTCGCCTCGGGCGTGAAGGACATGCCGGAGTACGCCTCGTACTTCAAGGCGTACGGTGCGAACTTCGCGGTGCCGGCGCTGTTCCTGCACTACTTCCCGTCGTGGTTCGTGGGCGTGGCGTTCGCGGCCATCGGCATCGGCGCACTGGTTCCGGCGGCGATCATGTCGATCGCGGCGGCGAATCTCTATACGCGCAACGTGCATCGCGAGTTCGTCAATCGCTCGATGACGCCCGAGCAGGAAACCAACGTCGCCAAGCTGGTATCGCTGATCGTGAAGGTCGGCGCGGTCGTGTTCATCCTCGCGCTGCCGCTCACCTACGCGATCCAGTTGCAACTGCTCGGCGGCATCTGGATCATTCAGACGCTGCCCGCGCTCGTGCTCGGCCTCTACACGCGCGTGCTGGATCATCGCGGACTGCTGATCGGCTGGGCGGTGGGCATCGCCTCGGGCACGTGGATGGCGGTATCGCTGCAACTGAAGGGCTCGATCTTCACCGTGCATTTCTTCGGCTACGCGGTGCCGGGTTATGCGGCCGTGTGGGCGCTGATCATCAACCTGATCGTGTCGATCGCGATCAGCGTGCTCGTGCGGGTGCTCGGCCTCAAGCGCTCGGACGACCGCACGCGGCCGGAAGATTATCTGGACGTCGTGGAGAACTGATCGCGCGCCCGGCGTGACGCGGCACCGCGTCTGCTACGCTAACGCCCGTAATGGCCATCGGCCGTTGCGGGCGTTTTGCCTTCAGGCAATCGTTCGGACACGCACTCATCGACGCGAGCGAATCATGGCTTCATCGACATCGGCGTCATTGCGCAAAGGGCGCGCGAAGCGGCTGTGGCACGGGCTCATGTCGCCGTACTTCCGTTACCGGCACGCGAAGCTGATTCACGCGGTGCGCGTCGCGCTCGGCATGGCGACGTCGTTTCTCGTCACCACGGGCATCGACGTGCCGCATGGCGTGTGGGCGTCCGTGTCGCTGATCGTCGTGATCGGCGGATTGCAGCACTATGGCAACATCCGCAAGAAGGCGGCGGAACGGGCGATCGGCACGGCGCTCGGCGCCGCGATCGGCCTCGCGCTGATCCTCGTGCATATGCTGTTCGGCTCGCTCATGCTGTTCTTCCTGCTGATGTCGGCGATTGCCGGAGCATGCGCTTATTACGCGATCGGCAAGGCGGGCTACGTGGCTCTGCTGACGGCGATCACGATGGTCATCGTCGCCGGCCACGGCGATTCCCCGTTCGATGTCGGCCTGTGGCGCACGGCGAACGTGCTGATCGGCATTGCGATCGCGCTGGCGTTTTCCTTCGTGCTGCCGCAATACGCGACGTATTCATGGCGCTATCGCCTCGCCGACAATCTGCGCGAATGCGCGCGTCTGTATGGCGCGCTGCTGGACGGCAAGCCGCTGATCGCCGAAGAAACCACGCGCCGCTTTCTCGTGATGAGCCAGCGGCTCGTGCAGTCACGCGCGCTGATGGATTCGGTCGCGAAGGAAACGGGCGTGCCGCTCGCACGGCTCGAGGAAATACAGCGGCTGCATCGCTCGATACTCGCGGCGCTCGAGATGCTCGTCACGTCGTTGCCGGAGGCGTCGCGCGATACGAACGGCTTCGCGCTCGATTGCACGCCACGGGAACTGGAAGCGCGGCACACGCTCTTGCAGATGGCGCGGGCGCTTCGCTTCGGGCGCGTCGGCCTGCTTTACGCGGGCGTGGATGCGATGGCGAAACGAGAAGGCGGGAATGGGGAATCGACGCAGCAGGGCATGCATTGGCTCGCGATGCGTTTCGACGAGCAGGTGGATCGCTTGCGGCTGCGTCTGAGTGAAATTGAACGGCAGTGGAACATCGAAGGCGCGCGGCCGTTCAACGGCTGACGCGCCTCGCAGATTGTGCTGCGCTTACGGCTGCTCGGATGCGGCCGGCGCTTCTTTCGCGTCTTCGGCAACCTCGACCGCGTTCACCACGTTGATGCGCCAGGGCACGCCGAAACGGTCCTTGAGCATGCCGAAGCCCGCCGTGAAGAACGTGGATTGCCACGGCGTAATGACCGTGCCGCCTTCGCTCAGGATGTTGAACGTGCGCTCGCCGGATTCGGCGTCGTCAGCGGCGATGGAAAACGTGAAGCCGTGATATTCCTTCGGCGGTTGCCCGAACTGGCCGTCCGAGACCATGACCTCGCTGGAACCGAGGCTGAACATGGCGTGCATGACCTTGTCGTGCCATTCGGCCGGCACGTTGGCGGCGTCGGGCGTGTCCCGGAAACGGATCAGCGTATCGATCTGAGCGCCGAACGCGGCTTGGTAGAGCGCGAGCGCCTCAGCGCAATTTCCGTTGAAGAAAACGTAGGTATCCAGCTGCATGACTGACTTCTCCGAGCCTGGCGGACTCCCGCCAAAGCAGCAAAGTCTATTGCAACCGGATGCGCTGCCAGCGCTGAAACGGTCAATTTATGTCGCGCGCCACTGAAAGACACAGTTTCCGTGGTTGTGCGCGCAGGGCGGGCGCAAGGCGCGCCCGCCGGGCCATTACTGCAGCGCGGTAATCAGCTTTTCCAGCTTGATCGCATCGGCGGCGAATGCGCGGATGCCTTCAGCGAGCTTCTCCGTCGCCATCGCGTCTTCGTTCAGGAGGAAGCGGAAGGTCGGCTCGTCGACACCAATCTTCTCGATATTCTCGTTCGCCACCGCTTCCGGCGAGAGCTTGCGCTCGACCTTCTCGTCGCTGTCGGCGAGTTTCTTCAGCAGATCGGGGCTGATCGTCAGCAGATCGCAGCCGGCCAGTTCGATAATCTGGCTGACGGTGCGGAAGCTCGCGCCCATCACCTCGGTCTTGTAGCCGAACTTCTTGTAGTACGCGTAGATGCGGCGCACCGACTGCACGCCCGGATCGTTCGCGCCGCCGTTCTTCACTTCGTCCCATTCAGCGCCGGCGGACTTCTTGTACCAGTCGTAGATTCGGCCGACGAACGGCGAGATGAGTTGCGCGCCCGCATCCGCACAGGCAGCGGCCTGCGCGAGCGAGAAGAGCAGCGTCATGTTGCAGCGGATGCCTTCCTTTTGCAGCACTTCAGCCGCGCGGATGCCTTCCCACGTCGACGCCAGCTTGATCAGCACGCGCTCGCGCTTGATCCCGGCGTTCTCGTACAGCTTGATGATCTCGCGGCCCTTGTCGATCGAAGCCTTGGTGTCGAACGAGAGGCGTGCGTCGACTTCGGTCGAGACGCGCCCCGGCACGATCTTTAGAATCTCGGTGCCGAACGCGACGAGCAGGTGATCGATGATCTGGCCCATCGGCTTGCCCGCGTGCTCCTTCACGGTCTTCTCGAGCAGCGGCTTGTAGTCGTCCTTCTGAACGGCCTTCAGGATCAGCGACGGATTGGTCGTCGCGTCCTGCGGCTTGAACTGGATGAATTGCTGGAAGTCGCCCGTATCGGCGACGACCGTCGTGTATTGCTTGAGCTGGTCGAGAGCGGATGTCATGTCGATTCGTCGGCGCAGTGCGCCTTGTCAGAGTGCGGTAGCCCGCGGGTTGTCCTCGATCGCGATGCCGCGCAGCATGCTGCCACGCGCGGTTCGCCCTTGAAGCGATTCCATTATTCTAGTCCCGGGCAGGCAAACTGCGCTGGGTGCGGCTGATTCGACCGGGCGCGCGGCGTCGCGTTCCCCGTGCGCGGCGCGCCGGTCAGCCGCCCGGTCAGTCGACGGCGTACGCCAGCTCGTGCCAGCGGCGAACCGTGCCCGAGCCCAACTGCCCGCGCGCGAAGCGCATCTTGCGGACTTCTTCAAGCGCGTGGGCGTCCTTTGCGGCATCGCCGCAGCTCATTTTCAGGACGACGTCCTGAACGTGCCCGGCGTCGTCGAGCAGGACGCGGACGATCGTTTTACGTTTCTGCGCGCCGGACGGCGCGGTGCGCGCCAGCAGTTTGTCGATCAAAGCCATGATGAAATGCCAAAAGCGGTTGCATGAGCACGGCCGAAGCAAGCCCGGCCGGCTCCCGCATTGTAGGCCGCGTCAGCGTCGCCAGGCGTTCAGCACGACATGCGTGACGACGCCCGCGACCAGGCCCCAGAACGCCGAGCCGATCGACAGCAGCGTGAGTCCCGAGGCCGTCACCATGAACGTGACGAGCGCCGGTTCGCGCTGGCGGGCGTCGTGCATCGCGTTGGCGAGGCCGCTCATGATCGAGCCGAATAGCGCGAGCGCCGCGACTGAGACGACGAGCGCCTTCGGGAAGGCCGCGAAGAGCGCGGCGATCGTTGCGCCGAAGGTGCCCGCGAGCAGATAGAAGATGCCGCACCAGACCGCGGCCGTGTAGCGCTTGTCGCGGTCGTCGTGTGCTTCGCGGCCCGTGCAGATGGCCGCCGTGATCGCCGCGAGATTCACGCCGTGCGAGCCGAACGGCGCAAGCACGAGCGACGCGATGCCGGTCGTCGAAATGAGCGGCGCGGAAGGCGTCGTGTACCCGTCGGCGCGCAGCACGGCGATGCCCGGCACGTTCTGCGAGGCTGTCGCGACGACGAAAAGCGGCACGCCGATGCTGATGGTCGCTGCGAGCGAGAACGCGGGCATCGTGAAAACGGGATGCGCGAGCGCGACGTGAAAGTGCGAGAAGTTAAGCAAGTCGAGCGCACCCGCGACCGCCACGCCCGCGAGCAGCGTCGCCGGAATCGCGTAACGCGGGGCGGCGCGTTTGCCGGCGAGATACGTGAAGAACATCGTCAGCACCAGCGCCGTCTGATGCTCCGCCGCGCGAAAAATTTCGATGCCGATCTCGAACAGGATGCCCGCCAGCAACGCCGCCGCGATGCCCGCCGGAATGCGCTTCATCAGCGTGTCGAACCAGCCGGTGAGGCCGACCGCCGTCAGCAGCGCCGCGCAGACGATGAATGCGCCGATCGCCTCCGCATACGGCACGTTCGGCAGCGACGACACGAGGAGCGCCGCGCCGGGCGTCGACCACGCGACGACGATTGGCGCGCGATACCGCAGCGACAGTCCGATCGTGCAGAGCGCCATGCCCATCGACAGCGCCCAGATCCACGAAGAGATCTGCGCGCCGGTCAGATGCGCGGCCTCGCCTGCCTGGAACATCAGCACGAGCGAACTGGTGTAGCCGGTCATCATCGCGACGAAGCCGGCGACGATGGCGGACACGGATGTATCGGAGAAAGGGCGAAGCGGGGCGCGCACGGCGTGCGCGCCGGAAGGCATGGCTTTCATGCGGAGTCGTGGTGGTGGATTACTTGGACAGCGCGCGCATCGCGCTTTCGAGGCCGGCCATCGTGAGGGCGTACATGCGGTTACCGAGAACGTGACGGATCGCCGATATGGACTGACGATATTCCCACAGACGCTCCGGCTCGGGATTGAGCCACGCGTGATGCGGGAACTGATCCGCGAACCGGCGCAGCCACACGGCGCCCGCTTCGGCGTTGTTGTATTCGACGGAGCCGCCCGGCTGCAGGACTTCGTAGGGGCTCATGGTCGCGTCGCCGACGAAGATCAGTTTGTAGTCCGGCGTGAACTTGTGCAGCACGTCGAACGTCGGCGTGCGCTCGGTGTGGCGGCGGCGGTTGTTCTTCCACAGATAGTCGTAGACGCAGTTGTGGAAGTAATAGAACTCGAGGTGCTTGAATTCGGCTTTCGCGGCGGAGAACAGTTCTTCGACGCGCTTGATGTGGTCGTCCATCGAGCCGCCGACGTCCAGCAGCATCAGCACTTTCACGTTGTTGTGACGCTCGGGCACCATCTTGAGATCGAGCCAGCCGGCGTTTGCCGCCGTGCTGCGGATGGTGTCGGGCAGGTCCAGTTCTTCGGCCGCGCCTTCGCGCGCAAAGCGGCGCAAGCGGCGCAGCGCGACCTTGATATTACGTGTGCCGATTTCGACCTGATCGTCGTAATCGCGATACGCCCGCTCGTCCCACACTTTCACGGCCGTGCGATTCCCCGCCGATTCCCCGCCGATGCGGATGCCTTCCGGGTTGTAGCCGCCATGCCCGAACGGCGACGTGCCGCCGGTGCCGATCCACTTGTTGCCGCCTTCGTGACGCTCTTTCTGCTCGTCCATCAGTTCCTTGAGGCGCTCCATCAGCTTGTCGATACCGCCGAGCGCCTCGATGCGCTTCTTTTCTTCCGCCGTGAATTCGCGCTCGAGCCGCTTCTTCAGCCAGTCGAGCGGAATGTCGAAGGCTTCGTCGGGCAACTGCGTCACGCCATGAAAGTACGCGCCGAACGCGCGATCGAACTTGTCGAAGTACTTCTCGTCCTTCACGAGCGTCATGCGCGCGAGGAAGTAGAACTCGTCGAGCGAAGGGGAGATGACCTGCGCTTTCAACGCTTCGAGCAGCGTCAGGTATTCCTTCACCGACACGGGCAGCTTCGCGTCGCGCAGCGAGTAGAAGAAGTCGATCAGCATGGCGCGCTCCCCTTGGCGACGTGAATCAGCGGTCCAGCCGATGCTTCAGATGCGCGCGCACCGCCGGCCATTCCGATTCGATGATCGAGAACACGACCGTATCGCGATACGCGCCGTCCTTGCCGATCTGGTGATTGCGCAGAATGCCGTCCTGTTTCGCGCCGAGCCGCGCGATGGCCGCGCGCGACTGGTGGTTCATGAAATGCGTGCGGAACTCGACGGCGATCGCCTTCATTTGCTCGAACGCATGGCCGAGCAGCAGCAGTTTCGCTTCGGTGTTGAGCGCGGTGCGCTGCACGCGCTTCGCGTACCACGTATGCCCGATTTCCAGCCGCCGATGCGCCGCTTCGACATTGAAGTACCGCGTCGAGCCGACGACATCGCCGCTCTTCGGATCGATGACCGCGAACGGATGCGCGCCGAGCCGCTCGCGCATGTCGACGGCCGCGTCGATGTAGGCGCGCGCCGTATCGGGCGAGGGCACGCTCGTGTACCAGAGCTTCCACAATTCGCCATCGGCGGCTGCGCTTGCCAGCGCTGCTTCGTGCTCGGCGGTCAGCGGCACCAGCCTGACGTGCTCGCCTTCGAGCGTGACGGGTTCGATCCAGCGGCTCATGCTTCGCGGTTCCTTTTGGTGGTCGATGAACGATCAGCGGTTATTGCGGTTCATGAAGAGCAGGCGCTCGAACAGCGCGACGTCCTGCTCGTTCTTCAGCAGTGCGCCGTGCAGCGGCGGGACGATCTGCTTCTCATCCGGCGAGCGCAGCGCTTCGGGCTGAATGTCTTCGGCGAGCAGCAGCTTGAGCCAGTCGAGCAACTCGGACGTCGACGGCTTCTTCTTCAGGCCCGAGACGTTGCGCAGTTCGAAGAAACTCTGCATCGCGGCGGCCAGCAGGTCCTGCTTGATGCCGGGGAAGTGCACGTCGACGATGGTCTTCATCGTCGCGGCGTCGGGGAACTTGATGTAGTGGAAGAAGCAGCGGCGCAGGAACGCGTCGGGCAGCTCCTTCTCGTTGTTCGACGTGATGATGACGAGCGGCCGATGCTTCGCCTTAACGAGCTCGCGCGTCTCGTAGACGTAGAACTCCATGCGGTCGAGCTCGCGCAGCAGATCGTTCGGGAATTCGATATCGGCCTTGTCGATTTCGTCGATCAGCAGGACCGACTGCTCCTCCGACTCGAACGCCTGCCACAGCACACCCTTGACGATGTAATTGCGAATGTCTTTCACGCGCTCGTCGCCGAGTTGCGAATCGCGCAGGCGGGAGACGGCGTCGTATTCGTACAGCCCCTGCTGCGCCTTGGTCGTCGATTTGATGTGCCACTGCAGAAGCGGCATGCCGAGCGCGCCGGCCACTTCCTCCGCGAGCATGGTCTTGCCGGTGCCGGGTTCGCCCTTGATGAGCAGGGGCCGCTGAAGCGTCATCGCGGCGTTCACCGCGAGCTTGAGGTCGTCGGTTGCGACGTACTGCGATGAGCCTTCGAAGCGCATGACGAAGATCCGGTGAGGAAAAAAATCCCAGTATAAGTCAGAAGCCCTTTCCCGATGGACGGCTCACGGCTATCGTTGCAGCCTCGTTCGGAACGATGCACACGGCTTGCTGACGCTTGGTCAGGTAGGCGAAGAACAGATCGGGAAGAGGCGAATTGTCGCAGGCGCGGCGTGCGTCTTTCAGCCGTTTCCCATTGCCATCGCGGCTTTGCGGCTGTCTCCGATAATGGACGGTGCCGAGGTCGCGCGGTACAATTAGCCCGATTTTTTTGGCCTGCGCGGCCAGCCCGCGGCCATCGGACACGGTCGGACCTCGTCGGACACACGATCGGCCGCTCAAGAAACAGCGTGGAAGGCAGTGCGCTCGGCGCGGGCCGCGCCTTCGGAGCGCCGGATTTCCCCTCATGCTAGGTTAGAAGCTATGAACAATTTCGTCGGCAAATGTGCCGTGATTGCAGCGCTGTCGGGTCTTGCCGGCTTCGCGACCCAGGCGTCGGCGGACGTCGTGGGCAACGCAAAGGCCGCGCAGGGCAAGGTGGCGATGTGCATCGGCTGCCACGGCATTCCCGGCTATCGCACGGCATACCCCGAGACCTACGAAGTGCCGATGCTCGGCGGCCAGAACGCGCAGTACATCGCCAACGCGCTGCACGCGTACAAGAAGGGCGACCGCCATTTCGACACGATGCGCGCCATCGCGGTGACGCTGTCGGATCAGGATATCGCCGATATCGCCGCGTACTACGCCGCGCAAACGCCCGAATCGAAAAACAATCCCGACAAGTGATCCTCGTTACACGGATACGCGGCTCGAAGCGCATCCGGCAACGCGGGGCAGCGACTACATTGCATCGGGCAGGGTCATGCGTTCAAGCGGAACCCGGCCGACAGGAGAATTCATGAAGCCCTCTCAGGCACTTCAATCCAGCTTCAAGGCAGCATGCGCGGCGGCGGCGTTCATCGGCATGGCGGCGCTGAACACGGCGCACGCAGCCGACGCCGGCAACGGCAAGGCGCTCTCCGACAGCCACAACTGCGCGGCCTGTCACGGCCCGAATCTGAACAAGCCGGTGAGCGGCGAGTATCCGAAGCTCGCGGGTCAGCACGCGAGCTACATCTACTGGGCGCTGCGCCAGTATCAGATGGGCAACGGCAACCCGAACTTCGGCCGAAACAACGCGATCATGTCGGCGCAGGTCCAGAACCTGTCGCAGAGCGATCTGAAAGACCTCGCGGCTTATATCGAATCGCTCGATGGCAGCCTCGTGCTGAAGAAGTAAGCGCGGTCCGGTTGCACGCAGAGACGAAACACCCCGCATCGAGCGGGGTGTTTTCATTTGGAGCGATGCTTAGTCTTTCGAAGCACGGCGTTCGATGAGCGCGAGATAGGCATCGGTATCCGGCGGCGTGTTGCTGCGTTGCGCTTCCCAGATCACTTGTCCGAGACATTCCATGATCGCGTGCTGGGCATCGTGCGCCGAGCCGAGCCGCGCGGCCAGCCTGTCGTGCGCGCGGCGGATGCCGGGCGGCTGATCGATCGACAACTGCTCGCTGATGGCGAGATGCATCGACAGATGCAGGAAGGGATTCGTGCGGCCGGCGTCGGGCGAGTAGTCGGCCTGGCGGGCGTCGGGATCGGCGAGTTCGGTCTGATATTCGGGGTGCTCGCGAATCCAGTCGGCGGCCATGCTTTCGAGCGGCGTGAGAATCTCGCCGGCGCGCTCCTTACGCCACGTTTCGGTGAAGAACTGGCGGACTTCGTCGCGGCTAGGGTTGAACATAAGCGATTGATTCCATTGCGGCATTCAAGCCAGTATTGTAGCGGGCCGCCGCTTATTCGACCGGCGCGGGCGTCTTCGGACGATACTCGCAAAGCGGCTCGATCGCGCAATGCCAGCACTCGGGCACGCGTGCCTTGCAGATGTATCGGCCATGCAGGATCAGCCAGTGATGCGCGTCCTGGAGGAACTCCTCCGGCACGTTCTTTTCAAGCGCCGTTTCCACTGCGCGCACGTCCTTGCCGGGCGCGAGCCCCGTGCGATTCGCGACGCGGAAGATATGCGTATCGACGGCGATGGTCGGTTGACCGAACGCAACGTTCAGCACGACATTCGCCGTCTTTCTTCCGACGCCGGGCAGCGCTTCGAGCGCCTCGCGATTGTCGGGCACTTCGCCGCCGTACTGGTCGACGAGCATGCGGCACGCGGCGATCACGTTCTTCGCCTTCGTGCGATAGAGCCCGATCGTGCGGATATATTCCGTCACGCCTGCTTCGCCGAGCGCGAGGATGGCCTCGGGCGTGTTCGCGACCGGAAACATCTTGCGCATCGCCTTGTTGACGGAGACATCGGTGGCTTGCGCCGACAGCATCACGGCGATCAGCAGTTCGAACGGAGTCGTGTACTCCAGCTCGGTCTTCGGATGCGGATCGAGGCTTTGCAGCGTTTCGAAGATGGCGCGTCGCTTCTTGGCGTTCATCGGGGTTTGTTCGTGTCGCTCGATGCGTTGCCGGGGTCGCTCACGCCCAGGCGGCGACGGCGTTCTTCCGCTGCGTCGATCTGCGCCTGCACGGCCGCGCTCACGTGCTCGGTGTTCTTCGGGCCGGCGCCGAGCTTCGCCAATTCTTCTTTCTTCTTGCGGGCGCGCCCCATCGCGGCCTGGATGATCGCGCGTTTTTTGGCTTCGGCGTCGTCGTTCGATGCGGTGGCTTGCGTGACTTCCGTGGCTTCGGGCGCCGTCTGCGCCGAGCGCGACGCCTGCCGCGCCGACGCCCGCGCTTCCGCTTCGACGCGTTCACGTTCGATGCGCGCGATGCGCCGGTCGTGCCGCGTGCGGGCCGCATCGGCCTGTTCCTGAGTCCACGCGTCCCAGCCGGTGGCGTCGCCGGTGACGGGAATCATCGCAATGCAATCGACCGGGCAGGGCGGCACGCACAGATCGCAACCCGTGCACAGTTCCGCGATGACCGTATGCATCTGCTTGGCCGCGCCCGCGATGGCATCGACGGGACACGCCTGCATGCACAGCGTGCAGCCGATGCAGATGTTCTCGTCGATGACGGCGAGCGGCCGCGGGCGCTCCACGCCATACGTGGTGTCGAGCGGAATCACCGGCTTGCCGAGCAGCGCGGCAAGGCGTGCGACGCCTTCTTCACCGCCCGGCGGGCACTGGTTATAGCTCGCCTCGCCGGCGGCGATGGCATCGGCGTAAGGCCGGCAGGCCGGATAGCCGCACTTGGTGCATTGCGTCTGCGGCAGCAGGTCTTCGAGGCGCTCTGCGAGCGTCTTGGAATGGATGGCGGTCACGTGGGGTTGCGCGATGGCGAATTAAGCAGAGGACTCGAGGCAAAAACACATGCGAGCGACGGCGCCTGTTTGGGAAGCATTTCCGGCGGCATCGGCGCGCAGGGTTTAATGCTTCAGACGTCATTATCGCCGAAGTCCGCAACCGTCTGCGCAGGTGGCCCTTCATCCCAATTGCCAATGCCGTTGTGATGTGCGCATAATCGAACCGCTTTATCGTTTGACCGCAGGACGGTGTTCCCCAATAACTTGGCGCGCCCGTTCACGTCATGTACCCAATGCGGGCCGCGTGACGCATATCCGGACAACGCGGCTCCCGACTCATGCCACCATGAATCAGCCGAAAATCAAAAGAGATCCTGAAGGAACCCGCCGCCGTATCCTGCTTGCCGCTGCGGAGGAGTTTGCAGCGGGCGGCCTGTTTGGCGCGCGTGTGGATCAAATCGCCCGGCGGGCGGAGACCAATGAGCGCATGCTGTATTACTACTTCGGTAGCAAGGAGCAGCTATTCACAGCCGTGCTGGAGCATGCGTTCAGCGCGCTGGTCGAGGCGGAGCGATCGCTCGATCTCGAAGGCGTCGCGCCCATCGAGGCAATGACGCGGCTCGCGCATTTTGTTTGGGATTACTATCGCGATCACCCCGAACTGCTGCGTCTGGTCAACAATGAAAACTTGCACGAAGCGAGATATATCAAGGCATCGAATCGGACGCGCGAACTGATTTCGCCTGTCGTCGAAACGCTCACGAACATTCTCGAACGTGGGCAAAAAGCCGGACTGTTTCGCACCGATGTGGATCCGCTGAAGTTCTATATCACGCTGTCGGGGCTTGGGTATTACATCGTGTCGAATCGTTTCACGCTGGAGGCGACCTTCGGCCTGGATTTCAGCGAGGCCACGCAGCGCGAACAGATGGTGAAAATGAATACGGAATTGCTGCTTGCCTATTTGACGCGTCGCTGAAACGCTGCGCGGACGGCAGAAAAAAACGTCGCGCCTTACAAAAGGCGCGACGTTTTCATTTGGAGAAATGGAATCGGTACCTAAACCGAAATCACGCAGGAACCGCTTCGGTCTTCGGCGATTTGTCGTGTTCGAGAATGAACTCGCGCAATTGCGGATACACCATCGTGCGCCAGCGCCGGCCCGAGAAAATGCCGTAGTGGCCGGCCTTTTCCGCCGTGAAATGACGCTGATTCTTTTGCGGAATGCCTGTGCACAGGTCGTGCGCGGCGCGCGTCTGGCCGCTGCCGGAGATGTCGTCGAGTTCGCCTTCGATCGTGAAAAGCGCCGTGTTCGTGATGTCCTGCGGGCGCACCGGCTCGCCGTTGACTTCCCACGTGCCTTCGGCCAGACGGAATTCCTGGAACACGACGCGAATCGTCTCCAGGTAATACTCGGCGGCCATGTCGAGCACGGCGTTGTATTCGTCGTAGAACTGGCGATGCTGTTCGGCGTCGTCATCGTCGCCGCGCAGCAGGTTTTGATAGAAGTCCCAATGCGCGGTGAGATGGCGCTCGGGGTTCATCGCGACGAAGCCCGCATGCTGCAGGAAGCCGGGATACACCTTGCGACCCACGCCTGGATAGTTCGCCGGCACCGTGTAGATGACGTTGTTCTCGAACCATTCGTAGGAGTGCTCGCTCGCGAGCGAGTTGACCGATGTCGGGCTGCGGCGCGCGTCGATCGGCCCGCCCATCATGGTCATCGTGCGGGGCGTGGCTTCGCCGCGGCTCGCCATCAGCGAGATGGCGGCGAGCACCGGCACGGTCGGCTGACACACGGAAATGACGTGCAGGTCCTTCGCGCCGATGTGACGGATGAACTCCTGAATGTATTCGACGTAATCGTCCAGATGGAACCCGCCGTTCTCGATCGGCACCATGCGTGCGTCGAGCCAGTCGGTGATGTACACCTTGTGGTCCTGCAACAGTGTGCGCACGGTATCGCGCAGCAGCGTCGAGTGATGGCCGGACAGCGGCGCGCACACGAGCACGATCGGCTCGTCCTTCAGCTTGGTGACGGTCGCGCTGTCGTCGGCGAAGCGCTTGAAGCGCAACAGCCGGCAGAACGGCTTCTCGACGACCGTCTGCTCGACGATCGGAATGTTATGACCGTCCTTGACGATCTGATGGATGCCGAATTCGGGTTTCTCGTAGTCCTTGCCGAGCCGGTAGAGCAGTTCATAGCCGGCGGCAAAGCGCGTGGAGCCGGGAACGTAGGCGAGGGGGCTGGCCGGATTCACGAACGACTTCGACGCGGCCTGGGCCCATGCGGTGAGGGGAGACAGCATGGCCCGCTGAAATTCGTGGATTTGGTAAAGCATTTTCGCCCCAATGACTTCGGTACGTACCGGTCTGCCCGCCGAACCCGTTTGCTGCTTTCGGACTCGACGGCGATCAAAAAATCCTCGCGGCGCGGCGGATTTCCCGCGCTGCCAGGTGCAAAGGTGCTGCCGCCATACGGCTAGACTGGCGGAAAAATCGCCGACAGCAAGATTTTCCGCTCATTAACCTGTCAGTACAACCATTCGGTAGGAATTGCCAGCTTTCTCGCAACACATTGTTGCATTGCATCAATTTTAACGGCGGTATGGCCTTCCGCCAATGAAAACAATCGCTTGCGTCGATTCTTAGTCTTTCGCGGCGGCGGCATCGACGGCGACATCCGCTTCCGCATCCTCCGATGTCGACGGCCGGCCGGTCGCCTTCGCCATGCCTTCCTCGTGACGCATCAGGTTCATTCCTGTATGCACCAGTGCAACATGCGTGAACGCCTGCGGAAAATTGCCGACCATGCGTTTCGCCACCGTGTCGTACTCCTCCGAGAGCAGGCCGACATCGTTGGCCAGCCCGACGAGACGTTCGAACATCGCGTACGCTTCCTCGAGCCGTCCTTGCAGCGCCAGATTGTCGACAAGCCAGAAGCTACAAGCCAGAAACGTGCCTTCTCCAGGCGGAAGACCGTCCGCCACCTCGGTAGTGTGGTAACGCTTGACGAGGCCATCGTGCGTCAGATCGGTCTCGATCGCATGTACGGTGCCGGTCACACGCGGATCATCGGGCGGCAAAAAGCCTAGAAGAGGGATGAGCAGCAGGCTCGCGTCGAGCGCATCGCCGTGATAGGTCTGCACGAACGAGTTCATCTGCGCATTCCAGCTTTTCTCGCAGACGTCCGCGTGAATCCGGTCGCGCATTTCGCGCCAGTGGTCGATGGGCCCGTGCAGGTTGAACTTCTCCGCCGAGCGGATCGTGCGGTCGTAGGCGACCCACGCCATCACTTTCGAGAACGTGAAGTGCTGGCGCCCGCCGCGAACTTCCCAGATGCCTTCGTCGGGTTCCTGCCAGACGGTGTCGAGATGCCGAAGCAGCGCGCACTGGATGGACCACGCGGTATCGTCGCTTTGCAGGCCGCCGACGCGCGCCAGATGCAGCGCATTCATCACTTCGCCATAGACGTCGAGCTGCAACTGCTCGACCGCGCCGTTGCCGATGCGAACCGGCTGCGCGCCTTCGTAGCCCGGCAGCCACGGAACCTCCCATTCGGCCAGCCGACGCTCCCCCGCGATGCCATACATGATCTGCACCTGCGACGGCGAGCCGGCCATCGCGCGCCCGAGCCATGCGCGCCAGGCGCGGGCTTCGTCGTAATAGCCGCCGCGCATCAGCGCGAGCAGGGTGATGGTGGCGTCGCGCAGCCAGCAATAGCGATAGTCCCAGTTGCGCGTGCCGCCGAGTTGCTCCGGCAGCGATGTCGTCGGCGCGGCGACGATGCCGCCCGTCGGCTCATAGGCGAGTGCCTTGAGCGTGATGAGCGAGCGGCGGATCGCGCCGGCCCAGCGGCCCTTCACTTCGCCTTGCGCGGCCCATTCGCGCCAGTGGTTTTCAGTGCGAGCGAGTTGCGTGTGCGGATCGTGCGCGGGCGGCAGACGCAAATGCGACTGCGAATAGCAGAGCGAGAACGGCACGCGCTCGCCGGCGCTGACATCGAAGCAGGCGGTCGTGCGCATGTTTTCGCCGACGAGTTCGACCGGCGTGCGCAGCACCGCGAGGTCCGGGCCGGCGATCGCGCGGATGCCGCTGTCGTTCGACAGCCGGCACACCCACGGCACAACCGATCCATAGTCGAAGCGCAGAACCAGTTCCATCTTCATTTGTACGGTGCCGCGCTTGCCGACGACAATCCGCACCAGTTCCGAATGACCGTTGCGCGCTGGCATGAAGTCGACGACCGTCACGGCGCCCTGCGGCGTTTCGAAGTCGGTTTCGAGGATGAGCGTGTCGTCGCGATAGCGGCGGCGCGTAACGGGAGATTCGCCATCGGGCATCGATGGCGCGAGCAGCCATCGACCGTGCTCCGGCGTGCCGAGCAGGGCGGCGAAGCATGCGCCGGAGTCGAAGCGCGGCCAGCAGAGCCAGTCGACGGAGCCGTCGCGGGCGATGAGAGCAGCGGTGTGGCCGTCGCCGACCATGGCGTAGTCTTCGATTAGTGCGGGCATAAGCTGACGTCTTCTGGCGTGCGGCGCGCGATGCGCCGGATGGACGGGAACGCCGCGCGATTTCACTGGCGTGGCGAGAAGCGCATGTGCATGTGGCCGCATTCTGCCGCAATCGTTCGTGGCGAGCAGAAAACGTGACGTTCACGCGCTGGGGCGGCACGATGCGACGCCAAGTGCGACGCCGTGCCGCGTCTCGTTGGCGGATAAAGACTAGGCATGCGCCGATGCCGCGGTTGATAAAAATATTGCCTGATGTTTGAATGAAAGCTCGTGTAAGGCCGGCGCGCCTTCTCTCTCATCGTTGCACGCGTTTCGAGGAATAGATCTCCATGCTCAATCCGTCGAAAGCTGACTGCATCGCCATTCTCTCCGCCGCAAGCGGTGTGCGCGACAGCGACGCCTTGCTTGCGCTCGATCACAAACGGCTCGGCCTTTCCCGCAACGCGATGGACACCACAGCGATCTTTCTCACTGAGCGCGGATGTTTCCACCGCTACAGCTTCGGCGCGAGCGGCGTGTCGGTCGGGGCGTTGTCGCTGCAAGGCCGCTTGCGGCTGGATCAACTCGCGAACGGTTGAACCACGTCGCTGCCGCTTGTAAAAGACAGGCGGCGTATCGCTGACTTTCATGTGCAAACGCACGCGTGCGGACTCACCGCTCGCGTGCGTTTTCGCTTTCAGTCTGAAGGAAAGACGCGCGCGCGGAACCGTCAGCGCGAATCGGCGTCACAAGGCAACGTGTGCTGTCAACGTGTGCTATAGATGGGCCGCACCCGAACCGAACAAACCGATCAGCCCGATCACGATCAGATAGATCGCCACGATGAAGTTGAGCAGCCGCGGCATCACGAGGATGAGAATGCCCGCGATCAGCGATACGACCGGTCCGAGGCTCAGGTGAATGTTCATCGCGTCAGTTCCTTTTGTTCGCTCGAGTTATGCGGTCTGTCTGTCGCGTCCCGCTTGCGATTCGCGCGGTCCGCAACTTGCTGTCGCACACCGCCGATCTTGCCGGCCGACACCCGCCCTTGATAACAAGCAGCAAATAGACGACGAGGAGGTTTCATGCAACCGATCCATTCCTGCGCCGCGACGAATGCGCCTTTGCAAACCGCGCGCCAGCCCGCCCGGACGCTGCGCTGGGCCAAGGGCGTCGCGTTGATGCTCTCGCTCGCCGCCGCCCACGCCTTCGCGCAGACGCCGGGCGCAGCCGCGCCGTCGTCTGCTGCGAGCGGCGTCACGAACGCCGCCGGTGCAAGCGAAGTCTATGACCTGCTCATCGGCACTTACACGGGCGGCGGCAAGAGCGAAGGCATCTATGTCTATCGCTTCGATGCGGGCAACGGCGAACTGACGCGCATCGCGTCGGCGCAGACGGTGAACCCTTCGTATCTCGTCGTCAGCCGCGACAACAACTATGTGTACGCGGTCAACGAGCTTCCGGGCGACAACGGCCCCGCGTCGCAACGCGGCGGCGTCAGCGCGTTCCGCTTCGATCGCGCGAGCGGGCAACTCAGCTTTCTCAATCGCGTGTCGGCAGAGGGCAACGATCCCTGCTATCTCGCGATCTCGCCCGACGGCAAGTATCTGCTCACCGCCAACTATTCGGTCGCGGCCAATCCGGGCGGCAGCTTCGCCGTCTTTCCGCTCGCTGCGGACGGGCATGTCGGCGCATCCGTGCTGACGGTGCATCACGAAGGCAGCGGGCCGGTGAAGGGCCGGCAGGACAACTCGCACGTCCATTCGACGGTCTTCTCACCCGACGGCAAATATCTCTTCGCGCAGGATCTCGGTGTCGACAAGGTCTTCGGTTATCGCTACACGCCCGATGGCAGCCGCGGCCTCTTCGGTCCGACCGATTCGCGCTACACGCCGGTCAAGGCCGGCTCCGGCCCGCGTCACCTGATCTTCGACGCGAGCGGCAAGCACGCCTATCTGACGACGGAGATGAACGCGTCGGTGCTCGTCTTTGATTACGCCAATGGCAAGCTCACGGAAACGCAATCGCTGCCGATGACCGCGCCCGGTTTCAAGGGCAAGGTGGGCGGCGGCGCGCTGCATCTGTCGCCGGACGGGCGCTTTCTCTACGCGACGAACCGTGGCGACGCAAACGAACTCGTCGCGTTCGCGGTCAATCCGGCGAACGGCCGTCTGAAGCTGCTGAAGCGTTATCCGACGCTCGGCAAGACGCCGCGCGAATTCGCGATCGAGCCGGGTGGGCGCTGGCTCGTCATCGGCAATCAGGAGAGCGACAGCGCGTTCTTTTTCCGGCGCGATCCCGCGACGGGCGAACTCGCCTCGGACCCAAAACGGCTGTCGATCGGATCACCCGTGGATTTCAAGTTCGTCTCTCCGTCTTGACGCATTGCGCCGTACCCGTTAGCCACGCAGCCCAGTAACGATGACAAAAATAGCGGTCAAGGCGGTCACGGTTTCCTTGCTCAGTCTGTCGTTCGCGGCGCATGCCGGCGAAGCGCAGTGCGACTACAAGCACGACTGGTTGTCGTCGGCGTGCGAACGCGTGATGCGCGTCGCGCACGACGGCACCTGGGACTTATACGTAACCGGCTATGGCTGGCACATCGACGGCTACACGAATCGTAGCGAGCTGAATCCGTGGTCATGGGGCGGCGGCGCGGGCAAGCACTGGGTCGACGCGAACGGCAACGAAGACCTGCTCTTCGCGATGGCCTTCTCGGACTCGCATCACAACGTCGAGCCGATCGTCGGTTATGCGCGCCAGTGGTACACGAACCCGGTGCTCGGCGGATTGCAGGTCGGCGGCGGCTTCTTCGCGGGCTTCACCGCGCGCAGCGATGTCGCGCATTACCTGCCGCTGCCGCTTGCGTTTCCGGTTGCATCGATGCGCTATCGGCGGACGTCGTTCCTGGGAACGTTCATCCCGCGCATTCCTGGTCTCAATGATGGCGATGTCGCATTCTTCTTCGGCCGCTACGAGTTTTAGTACGCTGCCGCAGCGGCGCGCGATTCGAAGCCGCCATCGTCAATAGTATTGAAAGGCAGAAGCAAGATTGGACACCATCCGCAACTCCGACGCGACGGCACGCACCAGCACCAGCACCGGCACCAGCACCGGCACCAGCCGCAGCGATCCGGCGCCGCCCGGCTTCATCAGCGCGTTCGACTTCGCCGGCGGCGATGCAATCCGCCTTTCGTGGGATGAAGCGCGCAGGGCCATCGCCGGCGACGGTATCACCTGGCTGCATCTCTCCGCGAACGACGATACCGTCGAAAGCTGGCTCGAAGGCGTCACCTCGATGCCCGACGTCGCACGCGAATTCCTCAACGGCGAGGACAAGCGGCCGCGCGTGCACATGGGCGCGAACTTCATCTACGGCGTGGTCGCGGATCTCGAACTGGTCGCCGCCGCGCAGCAAGCCGCGTCGCCCGGCGCGCGCGAGGCCAACCGCGCGACCGGGGCGCTGCGCTTCTACGTCGACCGGCATCGCATGATTACCGTGCGCGCGCGTCCTTTGCAATCGACCGACCGGCTGCGTCACGCGGTCCTCGAAGGCGCGACGTTCCGCGATACCGTCGATCTCTTCGCGGGCCTGATCCGCGCGCTGAACGAGACCTTCGTGGACCGCATCGATGAAATCGGCGATCGCCTCGATGATGTCGAAGAAGGCGTGCTTGAAAACAGCCACGCGAACTGGCGCACGCAGTTGGGCGACGTGCGGCGGCGTCTGGTAGAGGTAAAGCGCTTCATCGACCCGGAGCGCAATGCGCTGACGCAACTCGTCACGCGCCGGCTCGAATGGGCCGAACCGCGCTCGATGGAAGCGCTCGTGCAGGCCATTCAGGTGCTCAACGGGCTGGGCGGCGGGCTGGAAGGACTCTATGAACGCGCGAAGCTGCTGCAGGACGAAATCGCGGCTCAGTTGTCGGAAGACATCAACCGCAAGCTGCTGTGGCTCGCCATCATGTCGGCGTTGCTGCTGCCCGCCACGCTCGTGACGGGCATCTTCGGCATGAACGTGGCCGGCTTGCCCGGCACGCACGATCCCCATTCGTTCTGGATCGTCGTCGGCGTGATGGCGGGGTGCGCCGCCATCACGATCCTGCTGTTGCGCAAGCTGCGTCTATGGTGACGGCGGCCTGACGCGCTCACTCGCCGGGGCCGGGCGGCGCGAGCACTTCGCGATTGCCGTTGCTGCCCATCGGCGAGACGAGTCCGGCGGCTTCCATCTGTTCGACGAGCCGCGCGGCGCGGTTATAGCCGATGCGCAACTGGCGCTGCACCGACGATATCGACGCGCGCCGCGTCCGCACGACGAACGCGACGGCTTCGTCGTAGAGCGGATCGGCTTCCGCATCGGGCGTTTCACCGAACAGGTCCTGCGAACCGCCTTCGGCCGTCGGCCCAGAGAGAATGCCTTCCTCGTACTCCGGCTCGCCGAACTGCTTCAGATACTCGACCACGCGATGCACTTCGTCGTCCGCGACGAACGCGCCGTGCACCCGCTGCGGATAACCGGTTCCGGGCGGCAGGAACAGCATGTCGCCCGCGCCGAGCAGCGATTCCGCGCCCATCTGGTCGAGAATCGTGCGCGAATCGATCTTCGACGACACCTGGAACGCCACGCGCGTCGGAATGTTCGCCTTGATGAGGCCGGTGATGACATCGACCGAAGGACGCTGCGTCGCGAGAATCAGGTGGATGCCGGCCGCACGCGCCTTCTGCGCGAGCCGCGCGATCAACTGTTCGATCTGCTTGCCGGCGACCATCATCAGATCGGCGAGCTCGTCGATGACGACGACGATCAACGGCAGCGTCGACAGCGGCTCGGGCGCGTCGGGCGTCAGCGAGAACGGGTTCGACAGCTTCTTGCCCGCCGCTTCCGTGTTGCGCACCTTCTGATTGAAGCCTTGCAGGTTGCGCACGCCGACCGCCGACATCAGCCGATACCGCTTCTCCATTTCGCCGACGCACCAGTTCAGCGCGTTGGAGGCGAGCTTCATGTCGGTGACGACGGGCGCGAGCAGATGCGGGATGCCCTCGTAGACCGAGAGTTCCAGCATCTTCGGATCGATCATGATGAGGCGCACGTCCTCGGGCTTCGCCTTGTAGAGCAGCGAGAGGATCATCGCGTTGATCGCGACCGACTTGCCCGAACCGGTCGTCCCCGCGACGAGCATGTGCGGCGCTTTGGCGAGATCGGTCACGACCGGATTGCCGACGATGTCCTTGCCCATCGCGATGGTCAGATTCGATTTCGACGAGCGATACACGTCCTGCTCCAGAATCTCGGACAGGCGGATCATCTGGCGCTTCGCGTTCGGCAGTTCGAGGCCCATGCAGGTCTTGCCGGGGATCGTCTCGACGACGCGGATCGACGTGAGGCCGAGCCCGCGCGACAGGTCTTTCATCAGGCCGACGATCTGGCTGCCGCGCACGCCGAGCGCCGGCTCGACCTCGAAGCGCGTGATGACCGGGCCCGCCGACGCGCCGACGACCGTCACCGGCACCTTGAATTCCTGCAGACGCTGTTCGATCAACTGGCCCGTATCGGCGAGGCGCTCTTCTGACACGGGCTCGACTTCGTCGGAAGCGGGTTCGAGCAGGTCGAGCGTCGGCAACTCCACCGCCGATGCTTGCGGCGCGTGGAACTCGAACGCCGCGCCGGCGAAGCCGCGCACGGGCTGGCGCGGTTCGGGCGCGGGTGCGGGCGTGGGCAGCTCGACGGTGGCGGGCGGCGTTTCCCGGCTTGCCTGCTGCTGCTGCTGTGGCTGTGGCTCCAGCGGTGTCTCGGCGGGTGAGGCAGATGCCGGAGGCGCTGGCGGGATGGACGCGGTGTCGTCGGACCAGGGCGGCGTCTCGGTGTGCTCCAGCAGCGCGTCGGGGAACGGCGGCGGGAGGATCGGCGCGGCGTCGAAGGCATAGCTCGCGGGTTCGAATGCCGGCGTTTCCGGCGGCAGCGGCTGCATCGCGGGCGCGGGAGGCCATGCGGGTTCTCGCGGATCATCGTTCGCCGATACGGCTGCGTCCGCACGCGTCGCTCCTCCGGCGGGCGGAAGCGGCGGGGCCGAGACCGGTGGCGCGCTGATCGCGGTCAGTGCGATGGCGCTGGGTGCGGCGAGAGGCGCTTCGGCGTGGCTTGGCTCGTCGGGTGCGGGAGCGTCGAATTCACTCGGGCGCCCGGCGGCGCTCATCGGCGATTCAGGCCAGGACGGTTGGTCGGGCAGTTCGACGCCCGCAGTTGTGACGTCTTCGGTGGGCGCGTCGCGCTCGGGTTCCGGCGGATCGACGGCCAGCGATGCTGCGTTCTCGTCCGTACGTTCTGTGGACGACACACGCGAAGGCGCAGACGCGGCGGCGTCGAAAGGCCACTGCGGTTCGGAACTGCGTGGAGCTTCGGTCGCAACGGGTTCGGCCGCGATTGCTGGCGTTGCCTCGGCGTCACTAAGTGCTGCATCGCTTGGCGATTGCATTGCATCACTGACCCGCGCTTGACTGACTGCCGCCGCTGCTTCGATGCGCGTATCGATCGGCCTCGGTTCCGCGCTTGCAGCAGGTTCGAGCGGCGGCGTATCGCCAAAGCTTTCCGGCGCGGTCGCACCAGGTGCGGTGAAGATGGAAACGTCATCCTCCACCGATCGCGACGAGGGCTGCGGGCCTTTCACTGAAGATGCGTCGGCATCGGCATCGGCGGGCTTGTCTGTCGGATGCACGGCAGTGTCTTGCGTCGCGACATCATGGCTTTCGAAAGCGGAGCCAACGAGCGCCTGTACGCGCGGCTGGGGCCACGCGTCTTCCGCTGGCGCGTGGGCCGATTGCGTTGCGAAAGGCGCGATTCCGTTAGCGCCCTGACGCGACTCGTGCTTAGACGTAGCAGCCGCGGCCACTTTCGTCGCGCTGTCTCCTCGCAGCGAAGAGGGCAGGGCGGACTGACCTAAGGCACCCGAGCCGCCAAAACGCGACGTTACATTCGCTCCAGAACCCGCTGCATTCTCCGGCAGCGCCTGAGCTTCATGATCGCGGGCGAGGCTTGCCCCGGCAAGCGAAGTCCAGAGCGCGGCGTTTTCTTCGATGGAGCGCAACGTCGCCTGAATTGCTTCGGGCGGTGGCGGCGGCTTCGACGGCGCGGGGGCGCGAGAAAAGGCCGGCGCGGCGAGAGGCTGGGGCCGTGGATCGCGCGCAACGGTATTTCTCGTCACATAGCCTGACGAAGCCCGTTTCGCGATGCCGCGCGACATCGGAGACGGCGACGGCGCGGTCGGAGAGCGGGGTGGCGCCATCGCGCTCGTGCTTGTCGAAAGTGGCGCCTTGGAAGGCAGCGGCGCGCGTGCAGGCGTTACCGGTGATCGATTGACCGCAGCAGCCGACGCAGCCGAAGCAGTCGCAGCAGCCGAAGCCGGTACCGTCGATAGCGAAGGCGCCCGCGTCATGGCGATGTCACTCGCGCCGCGTCCTGTCGCCTTGCCAGCGGACTTCGACGCTCCCAGCGCAGCCGCCGACGTCGACAGCGAATTGAGCCAGCCGTCCGGCGCGACCGGTTCAACGAACGCCGCCGGTGCTGCCGCCCCCGCACGTTCGAAAGCGGGGCGCTTCGAGTACGCTTCCGCCGTCGCCGCAATGTTCGCGGCAGCGGCTTCCGCGCGCCGCGTCGTAGGCTTGCCGGTCGCAGGCGGACGCCACACGGTCGGCCGCTGATAACGCCCGCTTCGATTGCCCGGCGACATGCCGAGCGTCGACTCGTCGTGCGACGCGCGCAGGCTCAGGGCGTCGAAATGTTCCCCGCCGATGCCGCGCACCGCCGATGCTCCACCCGCCGGCTCGCGCGTGCGGCGCTCCCGCCAGCGCATCCTGCTGGACTTCGACTTCGACGTTGCGCCTGCCTGATCGCGCGCACGCGGCTCGCGCTCGGACTCCTCGGGCGGCGTGGTCCAGCTTTGCGGCAGGCCGAAGCCGAACGCTTCCTCGACCCAGCGAAGTACCGAACGCCAACTGAAGCCGACGAGCCAGGGAAGACTGATCCCAAGCACGAGCGCCGCGAGCGCGACGGCCCCCGCCGGCTGCGCGATGCCAGCCAGCCCGCTTGCAAGCGCACGCCCGACGCGATTGACGTTCTCCTGCGCTTCAATGGCGCCGGCGAGCGCGCCTTCGAGCGCGGCGCTCGACAGCAGCACGCAGAAAAAACCCAGCCACAGCCGGATCGTGCCGGGGCCGCGCAGGCCCGCACCGCCCGGCAGCACCGATTTGACGACGCGCCAGAGAAGCGCAAGGAACCAGACGACTGATGCACCGAACCAGCCAAGAACTACCGTGTGCATGCTAAGGATTGAACCAGGTTTGGGTGAAACGGATGGAACTGCTGCCCGGCAGCACGCATCATGCGAGCGGGCCGGGCATATCGATCGAGCAGTTTAACGGGTCGCGACTAAACCGACGCGCGATGGCGTTAGCGCGCAACAGGTTTGCGGCGGGTCGCGACGCCCGCGTTCATTTGGCGCGTGCTGCGAAGGTGAGCACCTGGCCGTCTTCGAGCGTCAACTGGAGCGATTGCGGCGGGTTCATCTGGACGCCGCTCTTCGCCACGTGCGCAAGGCCGTTGAGATACGGCTGCTCGAGCGCGCCGCTCGACTGCGACGGACACGCCATGCGCGTGCCGGCAAGCGGCCCGAAGCTGAGCTTGCCGTCTTTCAGATCGTACGCGCCGGTGTAGCGATTGCATCCGGAGAAGCCGCTGGCGCGCCGGCGACCGCTTTCCGTCGAGAAGTCCAGCGTAATGGGTTGCGCGCCCTGTGCGACGGCCGGAATTGCGCGGGGCTGTCCGCTCGCCTCGGTCCACGCGGTGAGTTCCCATTGCGTGTCGTCGAGCAATTGCGTCGCGGCGGGGTTGTACGGATCGGTGGGCGGCGCGCTCGCGTCGGGATGATGCGGCATGGCGCATCCGCTCAGAAGGCTCGCCACGACGAGCGCCGCGCCGGTGCAGCGCGACAGCAGTTTCGTCGACGGCCATGAGGAGAGCGAAAGCGATGCGCGGGGGAAATGCGAGGACATCGATGATCCTGAAGCTGGCGAAAGCGTAAGCGTACCGCACGCGTCCTACGCTGTGTCCAGCGTCGAGATGCAACAAAATGATCGGCGGCCCTATTCCCGGTGACGCTTCCCGATGACGCAGCCGGGAATTCGGGCAGCAAGCGCGAGTCAATACTGCTTGTCAATATGCCGAACGGCAGAGCAGAAGCGGCGAGCGGTGCGTGTTAACATCGCCGCCAATCGCTACTCGAAGGGCTTGCGTATGCCTTCGCAGCGGACGCACAACCGTTTTCATTGGAGCACGCATGCAGACCGATCACGCCGGAAACAACGCAGCAAGAGAACTCGCTTCGTCGATCGGCACGCCGCTTTCTTCCCACGCCACGCGCGTCATGTTGCTGGGCGCGGGCGAACTGGGCAAGGAAGTGATCATCGCGTTGCAGCGGCTGGGCGTCGAAGTCATCGCGGTCGATCGATACGCGAATGCGCCGGGGCATCAGGTCGCGCATCGCGCGCATGTCATCGACATGACCGATCCCGCCGCCTTGCGCGCGCTCGTCGAAAAGGAGCGGCCGCATCTGATCGTGCCGGAGATCGAGGCCATCGCAACGGACGCGCTCGCTGAAATCGAAGCGGCGGGCACGGCGACCGTCATTCCGACGGCGCGCGCCACGCAACTCACGATGAACCGCGAAGGCATCCGCCGCCTTGCCGCAGAAACGCTCGGCCTGCCGACATCGCCGTATGCGTTCGCGCAATCGCTCGACGAGATGAAGGCCGCGATCGCGACTATCGGCTTTCCGTGCGTCGTGAAGCCGGTGATGTCGTCGTCGGGCAAGGGCCAGTCCGTGCTGCGGAGCGAGGCGGACATCGAGCCGGCCTGGAACCACGCGATGGCGGGCGGGCGTGTGAACCACGGGCGGGTGATCGTCGAGGGTTTCATCGACTTCGAATACGAAATCACGCAACTGACCGTGCGCGCCGCCGATCCCGTGAGCGGAGAGACGCAAACCTACTTCTGCGAGCCGATCGGGCACGTGCAGGTGGCGGGCGATTACGTCGAATCGTGGCAGCCTCAGGCAATGGCTCCTGCCGCACTGGAGAAAGCGCGCGACGTCGCGGCGAAGGTCACGACGGCGCTCGGCGGCCGCGGACTCTTCGGCGTCGAACTTTTCGTTCGCGGCGACGATGTCTGGTTCTCCGAAGTCAGCCCGCGCCCGCACGATACCGGCCTCGTGACGCTGGCGACGCAGCGCTTCTCCGAGTTCGAGCTGCATGCGCGAGCGATTCTCGGCTTGCCCGTCGATACGTCGCTGAGCGCGCCGGGCGCGTCGGCGGTCATTTATGGCGGCATCGACGAAGCGGGCATCGCGTTCGAAGGCGTGCGCGAGGCGCTGGCGGTGCCGGGCGCCGACTTGCGGCTCTTCGGCAAGCCCGAGAGCTTCGTGAAGCGCCGCATGGGTGTCGCGGTCGCGACGGGCGCCGACACCGGCCAAGCGCGCGAGCGGGCCAAGCTGGCGGCATCGAAGGTGCGGCCGGTTTCGACGAAGTGACGGCATCGTCCATCGTCATCGACGGGAGAAGAGGGTGAAACGCTTGGGGCTGGCCGCGCTCGTCGCGGCATGCGTGGGACTTTCGGGCTGCGGACTGGCAGCCGCGCCGTGCCGGATCGTATCGGCGGGGCTGAAAATCGTGCCGGTGGTCGGCCATGTCGCGGCTGCGCCGACCGACGCTTGTGCGGAAGTCATCGATCCATGATTCACATGAAGCGCTTTCTCACATTCACTATCGCCGGCATGGCCGCACACACCGCGCTCGCCATGCCGCTGACGGTTCCGCAGATTCAGGCCGAATCGACGCAAACCACGCGCTATGACTGCAAGGACGGCAAGACCGTGTCGGTGCAGTACACGAACACCCGCAATCGGCAGAGCTTCGCCGCGCTGACCGTCGACGGGCGCAAGCTGCTGTTCGTCAGCGTGATGGCGGGTTCGGGCGCGAGGTACGTTGCCGATCGCTTTGTCTGGTGGACCAAGGGTCCGCAGGCGAATCTGTACGACGATACCGCCGCGAAAGATTCGCCGCCGCTGCTTGCGGACTGCCAGGCCCGGGCGAAATGACACGGACGCGCCGCGAGGAAGGGCCGGAGCGCTTCCCGGGCCGGTGCTACAATGCACGGTTTCCCGGCAATGACCTGGCGGCTGCGATGGCGAGTAGATCGCGTGCAGCGCCCGGCCGGCAAGCAGCGGCAGAACGCCGTTTCGCCTGGTGCGCGGCAACGCGCGTCCGGTGTCGCGAGAGCGTCATCGAAGCGGTGTTCCATCGAAGGCGTTCGTCGTGCCGCAGCGAAGCGCAAGCTGCGACGCACCGGCCGGCCTGCAGATTGCAACGCGCGCACACCGGGCGCTGAACCTCTTGCACATTACGTCGCGGACCTTTTCGCGTCATCGAAACATTCACGCGTGACCGACCGGACCATCCCAACCGTCCGTTACGCGCGCCGCATCGAGCGGACCCTTTAGCGAAAGCCAATAAAGTCACCATGTCTGATTCCGTCGCCACGACCACGCCCACCGAACAAGCCAAGGCCGCGCTCACGTTCGACCAGTTCGGCCTGTCCGCCGACATCCTCCGGGCGGTGAGCGAATCCGGCTACACCACGCCCACGCCGATCCAGGCCGAAGCCATTCCCGTCGTCCTGGCGGGCCGCGACGTAATGGGCGCGGCTCAGACCGGCACCGGCAAGACCGCGAGCTTCTCGCTGCCGATCATCCAGCGCCTTTTGCCGATGGCGAACACGAGCGCATCGCCGGCGCGCCATCCGGTCCGCGCGCTGATGCTGACGCCGACTCGCGAACTCGCCGATCAGGTCGCCGCCAACGTGCAGACCTACTCGAAGCACACGCCGTTGCGCAGCACGGTCGTGTTCGGCGGCGTCGACATGAATCCGCAATCGGAGGCGTTGCGCCGCGGCGTCGAAATTCTGATCGCGACGCCGGGCCGGCTGCTCGATCACGTCCAGCAGAAGACGCTCAACCTCGGCCAGGTGCAGATGCTCGTGCTCGACGAGGCCGACCGCATGCTCGACATGGGCTTTCTGCCGGACCTGCAGCGCATCCTGAATCTGCTGCCGAAGGAACGTCAGACGCTGCTCTTCTCGGCGACGTTCTCGCCCGAAATCAAGAAACTCGCCGCGACGTATCTGCGCAACCCGCAGACGATCGAGGTCGCGCGCAGCAACTCGACCAACGCGAACGTGCGCCAGATCGTCTACGAGGTGCATGAGAGCGATAAATCCGGCGCGGTGGCGCAGATCATCCGTGAGCGCGAGCTCAAGCAGGTGATCGTGTTCTGCAACAGCAAGATCGGCGCGAGCCGGCTTGCGCGTGTGCTGGAGCGCGACGGCATCGTGGCGACCGCCATCCACGGCGACCGCACGCAGGGCGAACGCATGCAGGCGCTCGATGCCTTCAAGCGCGGCGAAATCGAGGCGCTCGTCGCCACCGATGTCGCGGCGCGCGGTCTCGACATCGCCGAGCTGCCGGCCGTGATCAACTTCGATCTGCCGTTCAACGCCGAAGACTATGTGCACCGCATCGGCCGCACGGGCCGCGCGGGCGCATCGGGCGATGCGCTGTCGCTCTGCAGCGCCAACGAGCGCAAGCAGCTTGCCGACATCGAGAAGCTCATCAAGCGTCCGCTCGAAGTGCAGACGCTGCATGTGACGGCGCCCGCTCGTCGCGACGGCGCACGGCGCGACGAGCGTCCGGCGCGCGGCGAGCGTACGGAGCATCGTCATGGCGCGCGGGAAGACGCGGGATCGCGCCGGCGCACTTCGCCGGGCTCAGGTTCGTACGACCGGCCGCGCGGGCGTCAGCAGCCCATCGACGAATTTTTCCTGAAGCCGTATGAGCCGTCGCCATCGGCGATGAAGCGGCAGGAAGAGACGCCTGAACCGGAGCGCAAGAGCACGTCCAAGCAGCCGCTCGCGGCGTTGCTGGGCGGGCTTGGCATGCCGCGAAAGACGTCCTGATCGAAGAAAAACGGCAGCTTCTTACAGCTGCCGTTTTTTTGCCTACCGCGCGAAGCGCCGCGCCCAATCGTCCGTCGCGGCGGCGTAGAAGCCATCGAGCGTGCGGGCCGGCGATGCATCGATGCCGAGATGCCGCGCCGCCTGCACGAGCGCGTCGAGCGGAGCGTCGCGGCTCAGCGGCGCCGCGCCGGTCTGCTTGCTAAGCTTTTCGCCAGCCTCGTTGGTGAGCACCGGCACGTGCAGATACGACGGCGTCGGCACGCCGAGGCATCGCTGTAAATAGATCTGACGCCCGGTCGAATCCAGCAGGTCCGCGCCGCGCACGATGTGCGTGATGCCCGCGTCGGCGTCATCGACGACGACAGCCAGTTGATACGCCCACAAGCCATCCGCGCGCTTCAGCGCGAAATCGCCGACTTCGGTCGCCAGATTCTGCGACTGCGGCCCCTGCCAGCGATCCACGAACACGATGCACGCCGCATCGCCGTCCGGCACGCGCAAACGCCACGCGCGCGCGGGCCGGCCGTTCAGGCCAGTGCGGCAGGTTCCCGGATACGCTAGGGTCGCGTGACGCGCGTGGGCATGCACTAGCGAATCCGCGATCTCGCGACGCGTGCAGCCGCACGGATAGATCAGGTCTTGCGCCTGCAACGCTTCGAACGCCTTCGCGTAGGCGGCATCGCGCCGGCTTTGCCAGACGGGCGGCTCGTCGGAACGCATGCCGAAAGCGCCGAGCGTCGCGAGGATATCGTCGGCGGCGCCGGGCACGGTGCGGGGCGCATCGACATCCTCGATTCGCACGATCCAGCTTCCGCCGTGCGCGCGTGCATCGAGATAACTCGCGAGGGCGCTCACGAGCGATCCCGCATGCAGCGGGCCGGTCGGCGAGGGCGCGAAGCGGCCGCGATAGGTCATGTACAGGCGGTTATGCCGCCTTCGCTTCGGGGTGGCAGGCCGGGCAAGCCTCGCCCGCCTTGTAATAGGGCGATTGCTGGTCCTCGACGCTCACGACCGCGCGGCACGCGAAACATTGCGCCGTCTCAGTCGGCTCGAGGTTCGGGTTCAGCGCCGTGCGGTAATCGAACACGAAGCAGTCGCCGTTGTAATGTGCGCCGCCCACTTCCTCGAAGTACTTCAGGATGCCGCCTTCGAGCTGATAGACATGCTCGATACCCACTTCCTTCATGTGAATCGCAGCCTTTTCGCAGCGAATGCCGCCGGTGCAGAACGAGACCACTGTCTTGCCTTCCAGATCGGCGCGGTTCTGCTCGATCACTTCGGGAAACTCGCTGAACTTCGCGATGCGATAGTCGAGCGCGTTGTCGAACGTGCCGACATCGACTTCGAACGCATTGCGCGTGTCGAGCATCACGACCGGGCGGCCCGCGTCGTCGTGGCCGCGGTCGAGCCAGGCCTTGAGCGTCGGGGCATCGACAGAAGGCGCGCGGCCCAGTTCGGGCCTGATCGCGGGCTTCTTCATCGTGATGATTTCGCGCTTGAGCCTGACCAGCATGCGGCGGAACGGCTGCGTGTCCGACAGGCTCTCCTTGAACTGCAAATCGGCGAAACGGCCGCCGAAGAGCGCGTCGGTCCGGATGTAGTCGATGAACTCGCGCACCTGCGCTACCGGCCCCGAAATGAACAGGTTGATGCCCTCCGGCGCCAGCAGGATCGTGCCCTTCAGGCCGAGCGCGTTGCAGCGTTCGGTGACGAGCGGCCGCCAGGCGGCGCCGTCCTCGATGGTGACGAATTTATAGGCGGAGAGATTCAGAATGTTCATGGTGAAAGACGGCGAAACGCGTAGAAACAAGACAGACGCGGCAGCGGGCAGCCGCGCGAAACCTCTATTATCCCGCAAACGGCGCGGTCGATTCGAGCGGGGCGTGCGCCGCCTGGCGCGAAGCCTTGCGCGTGCGCAAATTCGACCGCGCCGAGCCCCTCGTCCGTTCGGCTAACGCGGCCTGGCCGAGGGTTTTTGCGATGACCCGGATGTACAATGTCGGCCATGTCAGATCCCCGCTTCGTTCATCTCCGCGTCCACTCCGAATTCTCGATTGCCGACGGCATCGTGCGGCTGGACGACGTCGTTAAGGCCGCGTCGAAGGACGGTCAGGGCGCGCTCGCGCTCACCGATCTCGCCAACGCCTTTGGTCTCGTGCGCTTCTACAAGGAAGCGCGCGGCAAGGGCATCAAGCCGATCGCCGGCTGCGATGTCTGGATCACGAATCCCGACGATCGCGACAAGCCTTCGCGCCTGCTTTTGCTCGTGCGCGACAAGACCGGCTATCTGAATCTGTGCGAACTGCTGAGCCGCGCGTGGCTCACGAATCAGTATCGCGGCCGCGCGGAAGTGATGGTCGAATGGCTCGAAGAAGGGCTGGCCGAGGGACTGCTCGCGCTGTCGGGTGCGCAGGGCGGCGACATCGGTCTCGCGCTCGCGGCGGGCAACGAAGCGAGCGCCGAGCGCCACGCCGGGCGATGGGCGAAACTCTTTCCGAACGCGTTCTATATCGAACTGCAGCGCGCCGGCCAGCCGGGCGAACAGGCGTATATCCAGGAAGCCGTCGCGCTCGCGGCGAAGCTCGGCTTACCCGTGGTAGCAACGCATCCTCTGCAGTTCATGACCCCCGACGACTACACCGCGCACGAAGCGCGCGTCTGTATCTCGGAAGGCGACATTCTCGCGAATCCGCGCCGTCAGAAACGCTTCACGACGGACCAGTATTTCCGCACGCAGGACGAGATGTGCGCGCTGTTCGCGGATATCCCGTCGGCGCTCGCGAACACCGTCGAAATTGCGAAGCGCTGCAATCTCACGCTCGAACTCGGCAAGCCGAAGCTGCCGCTGTTCCCGACGCCCGATGGCATGTCGCTCGACGACTACCTCGTGCAGTTGTCGAAGGAAGGGCTGGAAGTGCGGCTCGCACAGCTTTATCCCGACGAAGGCGAGCGCGAAGCGCAGCGTGAGACGTATTACAAGCGGCTCGACTTCGAGTGCGGCACGATCATCAAGATGGGCTTCCCGGGCTACTTCCTGATCGTCGCCGACTTCATCATGTGGGCGAAGAACAACGGCGTGCCCGTGGGGCCCGGCCGCGGCTCGGGCGCGGGTTCGCTCGTCGCGTATGCGCTCGGCATTACGGACCTCGACCCGCTGCGCTACAACCTCCTGTTCGAGCGATTCCTGAACCCTGAACGCGTGTCGATGCCCGACTTCGACATCGACTTCTGTCAGGAAGGGCGTGACCGCGTCATTCAATACGTGAAAGGCAAGTACGGCGCGGACGCCGTCTCGCAGATCGCGACCTTCGGCACGATGGCCGCGAAGGCGGCAGTGCGCGACATCGGCCGCGTGCTCGATCTCGGCTACATGTTCACGGACGGCATCGCCAAGCTGATTCCGTTCAAGCCGGGCAAGCACGTGACCATCGCGGATGCGATGAAGGAAGAGCCGACGCTGCAGGAGCGCTTCGATTCCGAAGACGAAGTGCATCAGCTGCTCGAACTCGCGCAGCGCGTGGAAGGGCTGACGCGCAACGTCGGCATGCACGCGGGCGGCGTGCTGATCGCGCCGGGCAAGCTCACGGATTTCTGCCCGCTCTATACGCAGGGCGAGGACGGCGGCGTCGTCAGCCAGTACGACAAGGACGACGTGGAAGCCGTCGGCCTCGTCAAGTTCGACTTTCTGGGCCTGACCACGCTCACGATTGTGGACTGGGCTGAACGTTACATTCGCCGGCTCGATCCGTCGAAGAAGGACTGGAGCCTCGCGCAGGTGCCGCTGGACGATCCCGCTTCGTTCACGATCCTCAAGAAGGCGAACACCGTCGCCGTGTTCCAGCTGGAAAGCCGCGGCATGCAGGGCATGCTGAAGGACGCGCAGCCGGACCGCTTCGAGGACATCATCGCGCTGGTGGCGCTGTATCGTCCGGGCCCGATGGACCTGATACCGAGCTTCTGCGCGCGCAAGCACGGGCGCGAGATCGTCGAGTATCCGGACCCGCGCGTCGAACCTGTTCTGCAAGAGACCTACGGCATCATGGTCTATCAGGAGCAGGTGATGCAGATGGCGCAGATCATCGGCGGATACTCGCTCGGCGGCGCGGACTTGCTGCGTCGCGCGATGGGCAAGAAGAAGCCGGAGGAGATGGCGCAGCATCGCGAACTGTTTGCCGAGGGCGCGGCGAAGAACGGTCTGTCGCGCGCGAAGTCCGACGAAATCTTCGATTTGATGGAGAAGTTCGCGGGCTACGGCTTCAACAAGTCGCACGCGGCGGCGTATGCGCTGCTCGCGTACTACACGGCGTGGCTCAAGGCGCATCATCCGGCGGAATTCATGGCGGCCAACATGTCGCTCGCCATGGACGACACCGACAAGGTGAAGATCCTCTTCGAGGATTGCATCGGCAACGGCATGGCCGTGCTGCCGCCGGACATCAACCGTTCGGCGTATCGCTTCGAGCCGGTCGCCGAAGCCGACGGCAAGCGTTCGAGAACCATCCGCTACGGTCTCGGCGCGGTGAAGGGCAGCGGCCAGAACGCTATCGAAGAAATCCTGCGCGCACGCGAAGACGGTCCGTTCGTCGATCTCTTCGATTTCTGCGAGCGCATCGACCGCCGCGTCGTGAATCGCCGGACCGTGGAGGCGCTGATTCGCGCCGGCGCGTTCGACACCGTCCACGCGAATCGCGCGCAATTGCTCGCGTCCGTGCCGATGGCGATGGAAGCCGCCGATCAGGCCGCCGCCAACGCGATGCAGGCCGGCCTGTTCGACATGGGCGACGCGCCGCTCGCGAAGCACGAATACGTCGATGAACCCGCGTGGTCGGACAAGAAGCGTCTGCAGGAAGAGAAGACGGCGCTCGGTTTCTACCTTTCCGGCCATCTTTTCGATGCGTACAAGGGCGAAGTGCGGCGCTTCGTGCGTCAGAAGATCGGCGAACTGAAGGAAGGGCGCGACAAGCTGGTGGCGGGCGTCATTTCTTCGTTGCGCACCCAGATGACCCAGCGCGGCAAGATGCTGATCGTCAATCTCGACGATGGCACCGGCCAGTGCGAAGTGACCGTGTTCAACGAGCAGTTCGAAGCGAACAAGGCGCTGTTCAAGGAAGATGAACTGCTCGTCGTGCAAGGCCAGGCGCGCAACGATGCGTTCACGGGCGGCATTCGCTTTACCGTCGATACCGCGATGGACCTCGAACGCGCCCGCAGCCGCTATGCGCAGTCGGTGAAGGTCGAGATGAACGGCAACGCCGATGCGCTGCGTCTCAAGCGCGTGCTGGAAGCGCATACGGCGGGGGCGGAGGCGCCTGCGGCTCCGGTCGCGGCGCCGTCGCGCGAGAACGGGCGCTCGCGTCAACAGGCGCCGATTCCGAACGGGCTGAACGTGAGCATCGTGTATCGCAGCGAGCACGCCGAAGGCGAAGTGCGGCTCGGCGATGCCTGGCGCGTGAAACCGACCGACGAACTCATCACCGCGTTGCGCGGGGAGTTCGCGGGGAGTGAGATCGAGATCGTTTATTGATTGGCCGCTTCGTTCAGGCGCGCGAGCTTGACGAAGCGGTAATACACGGTCTGCGCGTTGAAGACGGCGATCATGAAGCCCGCTCGACCGTCCAGGAAACCGCGCCGCAGCACGTAAGTCCTGACGAACGCCCAGAGTCCGCGCGTGATCGCAATGCCGAGACTTCCCCGCTTGCCCGCGGCATGGCGCTGCAATGCGCCGGCCGTCGAGTAAGCGTCGAGCTTGCGCAACACCGTTTCGAAGTCTTCGTAAGAGTAGTGCAACAGTTTGCCTTCGAGCCGCGCGACGGGCGTTCCGCTCTGCACGACGAGGCGCTCATGCACGAGATCATCCGAAAAGCGCGCGCAGCCCCGTTTGAAGAGGCGCGGAATCCAGTCGGGATACCAGCCGCTGTGCCTGATCCACTGGCCGCAGAAACTCGATAACCGGTCCACTGCATACACATCGGCGCGCGGATTGTCCATCGTGGCCCGGATGGACGCAGCCAGTTCCGGCGTCACGACTTCGTCGGCGTCGATCGACAGCACCCAGTCCGTCGACAGCGCATCGAGCGCGCGATTCTTCTGCGGCCCGAAGCCCGGCCACTCGCGCCTGATCAACACCCGCGCGCCGTGCGCCTTGGCGATATCTACCGTTGCATCGGTGCTGCCGCCGTCGATCACGACGATATCGTCGGCGAAGGAAACGGAGTCGAGGCATTGCGCGAGCCGTGCAGCCGCGTTGTACGTAATGATGGCGATGCCGAGGCTGGCGTGCGTCATGAATTGAAGCCGAGTGGACCGTGGCGCGTATTTTAAGACCATCGGTCGAGATTTACGTTTGCGCCGGGATGAGTCGCGGGTAGCCAACGGTTTACAATGGCGGATTGTTGTGGCGCGGGGCCATGCCGCCCGGCGCGGTTCTTCGCCCGGCTGGCGGCGCGCGCGCCGGGACAACGCAACGGCAGAGGATCATTTGAGCGAGAAGCAGACACTAAGAAAGACCATCGGCGAGGGCGAGAACTCATCGTCCACTGCCGTCATGCGGCGGCTCTGGCCGTATCTGCGGCCGCTCATGGGCTTCGTGCTCCTCGGTCTCCTCGCGATGGGCTTCGTCGCCGCGAGCGAGGCCGGCATCCCGATGCTGCTCAAGCCGCTGCTCGATCATGGTTTCGGCACGAAGAGCAGCGACAAGGCGAGGTGGATCGTGCCCGTCGCGGTCATCGGCCTCGCGCTGGTGCGCGGCACCGCGCAGTATGCCGCCGGCTACTTTCTTTCGTATGTATCGAACAAGATCCTGCTGCAGTTACGCCTGCAGATGTTCGACCGCATGATCCACACGAGCGCCGGCTTTTTTCAGCGTGAGACGGCGAGCACGGTCATCAACGCGATCGTCTTCGAGGTCAACCAGATCCTGCAGGTGTTGTCCGGCGTCGTCGTGACGCTGGTGCGCGATTCGCTGACCGTCGTGTTTCTGCTCGGCTACCTGTTCATTCTCAACTGGCGTCTTACGCTGATCGTCGCGGTCATTTTGCCGGCCATCGGCTGGCTCGTTTCGAAGATCAACCGGCGCTTGCGGCGGCTGAATCGCGAGCATCAGATGTTGACCAACGAGCTGTCGTATATCGTCGAAGAGACGGTCGGCGGCTACAAGGTCGTGAAGGTGCACAACGGCGAGCCGTATGAGATGGGGCGCTTCTCCGAGATGAGCGGCCGCTTGCGCGGCTACGCGATGCGCATGCAGGTGTCCGGCGGCCTCGCGCAGCCGCTGACGCAGTTTCTTGCTTCGATCGCGCTCGCCGTCGTCATCACGATTGCGGTGCTGCAATCCGCGAGCGACCAGACGACGGTCGGCGGCTTCGTCGCATTCGTCACGTCGATGCTGCTCGTCATCTCGCCGCTCAAACATCTGATCGACGTGAACCAGCCGCTGCAGCGCGGCGTGACGGCGGCCGAACTGATATTCGGTCTCATCGATGAACCGCCGGAGCCGGCTGGCGGCGGGCGCCCGCTTCCACGCGCGGAAGGCCGCATCGAGTTCCGGAACGTGTCGTTCAGTTACGGCACGCAGGAACGCGCCACGCTCGACGACGTCTCGTTCAAGGTCGCGCCGGGCGAAATGGTGGCGCTCGCGGGGCCGTCCGGAAGCGGCAAGACCACGCTCGTCAACCTGCTGCCGCGCTTCTTCGATCCGGCCGGCGGCCAGGTGCTCGTCGACGGCGCCCCGATCACCGAATACGCGCTGCATGATCTGCGCGCACAGATCGCGATGGTCAGCCAGGACGTCGTCCTCTTCAACGATACGATCGCTGCCAACGTTGCATACGGCACCGTTCCGGACCGCGATCGCGTGCTGGCGGCGCTGGCCGCAGCCAACCTCTCCGATGTCATCGGCTCGCTGCCCGATGGCATAGATACCTTGATCGGCGGCAACGGTATGCGCTTGTCGGGCGGGCAACGTCAACGGCTCGCCATCGCGCGCGCCATCTATAAGGACGCCCCGATCCTGATCCTCGACGAAGCGACGTCGGCGCTCGACTCCGAGTCCGAGCGGCACGTGCAGTCCGCGCTCGAAACGCTGATGAAGGGCCGCACGACGCTCGTCATCGCGCACCGGCTGTCGACGATCGAGCGCGCTGACCGCATCCTCGTGCTGGAAGCGGGCAAGATCGCGGAGCAGGGCAGTCATGCGGAACTGCTGCGGCTCGGCGGCCTGTATGCCCATCTGCATCGCATTCAGTATCAGCAACAGGCGGCGTAACGCCGTTCTGCTGCGTTCCATTCCACAACTCGCCTTTGTCGAACGAGCAGTTTCCAACATGCAAGCGATCGCAGAATGAAGCGAGTTTTGATAGTCAAGGTCAGTTCGTTGGGCGATGTGATCCAGGCACAGGCGGTCGTCGGTGATCTGCATCGCGCGTTTCCGGGGCTGAAGGTCGACTGGGCGACCGACGAGAATTTCGCCGACATACCGCGCTGGAATGCGGGCGTCGCGCGGGTGCTGTGTGCGCCGCTGCGCCGCTTCAAGAAGGCGCGCAACCTCGGGGATCTCAAGGCGATCTGGGCGTCGATTGCCGATTTGCGGCGCGAACGCTACGACGCCGTCTTCGACCTGCACGGCGTCTACAAGAGCGCGATCATCTCGTTTCTAGCCCGTTCGAAGCGCCGTTTCGGTTACGCAAACGTCAATCTGGGCGAGCGCGGCGCTGCGTTTGCTTATACGCATCGGTTCGCGCCTCGTCATGATGCGAACGCGTGGCGAGGCATGCGCCAGACGCTGGCGGACACGCTCGGCTATGCGATCGACGCCGCTCCGCCCAGCGTCTTTGTCATTCCGAGGCCCGCCGCGCCGCTGCCCGCGACGAAAGACGTACCGTTCGCCTTGCTCTTTCACGCGACCTCCAAGGCAGAAAAGAAGTGGCCCATCGACAAGTGGATTGCGGTGGCGCAGTCGCTCGTCGCGCGGGGCATAACGCCGCTTCTGCCGTGGGGTTCCGATGCCGAGCGCCGCGACGCCGAAGCGATTGCGCAAGACGTCGCCGGCGCGCGGGTGCTGCCGAAACTGAGCATCGAGGAGATGGCGCAGCACATCGCGCTGGCCGCGCTCGTTGTCGGAACGGATACCGGCCTCGTGCATCTGGCGAGCGAACTGCGCCGGCCGACGGTGATGATTTTTAGCGCGACCTCGCGGCCGCATTTTGGTGTAGATGTCCCCGGCTTATGTGTCTCGATCGGCGATGAAGGCGCTCCGCCGTCCGTTGAACAGACGCTTGCAGCCATTGATTCTGTAGTTGAGCGTTCTTGAAGATACTTCTTACTAATTTCCACGATGGCCGCGGTGGCGGCCACGACACATATATCGTCGCGATTGCACGGACTCTGTCCGTGAGACATCAGGTGTTTATAGCAGCACCCGGCTCGAGCCGGCTGTTCGACCATGCCCGCGCGCTGCCGGGCGTGACCGCCGTGCCGATGAGTTTTCCCGCCAAGATCAAGGACTTCCCGCGAATGCGCGCCGCCTGGCGCACATTGCGCACGTTGATCGAACGCGAGCGCTTCGACGTCATCCACGCGAACGGCTCGCCGGATCACCGTTTGTTGCTGCTCGTCATGTTGTGGTGGAAGAAACCCCGGCCCGGGATCGTTTTTACGAAGCACAACTCAATTGCCATCAAGCGCGACTTCCTGACCCGGCTCCGGGCGACGCTCGCTACCGACGAAGTCATCGCGGTGGCCGATTCGACTGCGGAACTCGTGCGCGGGTCGGTTTATGGACACTGTCCGCTCACGGTAGTGAAGAACGGCGTTGACCTTGCCAAATTCGCGCCGCGCGATACAGCCGTTGCCGCCGTGAAGCGTGAGAGGATGCTGGGAAAGGAGGGCGCCAAACGTCTGGTTATCGGCACCATTAGCGGGTTCGATTCGTATAAAGGGACCATGGACATGATCGCGGCGGTGGCCGCGCTTCCCGCGGACTTGCGCGCGCTGGTGTTGGTGGTCGTAGTGGGCACCGAGCCGAACGACGAGCAGAAGCAAAGCATCGATTCGCTCCGCATGCGGGATCATGTACATGTTGCGGGATTCGTGGAGAATGTGGCGGACTACATCGCCACGTTCGACGTGGGCTTCGTGCTGTCGTTCGCAGTGGAAACGGTGTCCTTCGCGTGCCGCGAGATGATGGCGATGGCCAAGCCCGTCATCGTGACTTCCTACGCCGGGCTGCCCGAGAACGTCGATGACGGCGAGAACGGCTGGATCGTCGAGCCGCGCGACGTCGAGGCCCTGAGCGCGACGCTACGATCGATCATCGCGGCTCGCAGCCAGTTGCCGGCGATTGGGACGCGCGCGTACGGCAAGGCAATAAGCGAGTTCTCGGACGAGCGCTTCATCGATGCGACCGAGGCGGTTTATCGGCGTGTCGCGCCTGCCTTTACCGCGCAAGCGCCGTTCATCGTGAATTCGATCGTCACGCGTTTATCAACTTCCAGCTGGGATGCCTAACGCAGTGCTTAAGCCGACCATCCACCTCATCAACGGATTCATGAATGAGAACGGCGGCAGCGAGCAGGAAGCCCTGCATCTCGCCCGCCTGTTGCGCGATCGCAGCGATCTCACGTTGTGGTCGCCGTCGGCACGGTGTTCGCCGGAGCTTGCGCGCCGCCATGGCATTCGGCGAATCGGACTCGGCGCGGGGCATCGTCCAAATGGCGGGACGTTCGTATTCGTCGGCTCGCACTGGCGCAACAAGCTGTGGCCGTATCTCACCCGCGCGCCACAGCGCCTGATCTACGTGTTCAACACGTTCCATCCGAAGATCCTCTCGCTGACCGCGACACATCCGTCGATGCTGCGCTGGCCGCGCACGGAATACGTGTTCATCTCCGAGTTCCAGCGAAAGCTGCTGGGCGTCGACGGCGAAGTGCAGCCGTCGCCCATCGACATCGTGCAGTTCTCACCCGCCCCGCAACAGCGTCCAACTGATGGGCGTCCGGTCGTCGGGCGCCTGAGCCGCGACACGCTGGACAAGCACGATCTCGACGACATCGCGCTTTACCGGGCCTGGGCCGGCGAGGGCGCCGAGATACGACTGCAGGGCGCGACCGCTTTGCGCGCGGCGACCGGCGAAGCGCTGGCGAATGCTCCGGCCATTCATATCCTGCCCGAAGGCGCGTTGCCCGCAGTGAGGTTCCTGCAGAGCCTCGATGTCTTTTATTATCGGACCGGCGCGCATGTCGAGACGTTCGGGCGGGTCGTGCTCGAAGCGATGGCGTGCGCACTGCCCGTCGTATGTCACCGGCGCGGAGGCTATGCCGAATGGATTCGCCATGGCGAGAACGGCTTTCTGTTCGATACCACCGACGAAGCGCGCGGTCTCGTCAGCACGCTGCTGAACGATCGCGCGTTGCGTGAAGCGGTCGGAAAGCAAGCTCGACGCACGGTGGAAGCCATCTATTCGGACGAGGCCCTGCGAAGCCGGGCTGATTTTTATCTGCGTGGCGCGAGATGAAGGTTCGGGGTACCGGAAACAAATAATGCAAGTCACATATAACTCGAAACTGGGCCGCTCGGGTAGCGAGTCTTACCAGCTGGTCGCGGCGAAATGGTTCGCCATCCTGACGCTTTGCCTCGTGCCCATTTCGACGGCAGGCGTGAACGTCGGCTCCGCGGTATTCGCGGTGCTTGCGCTGATATCGCCTGAAGTATGGCGGCGTGCGCGTACTTTGCGCGCCCGGTCGCCCGCGGCATTGGCTGCGCTGGTGCTGTTCATCGCGCTCGCATTGAGTCTCGCGTACACGTCGCCGGGCATGAACGAGGCGGTCGACTTCCTGATGAAGTACAGGAAGCTGCTGTTCATCCCGCTGCTTTATCTCGTCTTTGCCGACGATAAGTCCACGGCATGGGCCAGCGTCGCCGTGTGGGGCCTTTTCGCGTCGCTCGTGCTGACGATGATCCTGACCTACACGAACTACCTGGGCTGGACGGCGGTCGGGCCGGTGCACGGCACGGACGCGATGACGCGGCCGTGGGTCTTCAAGGACCATATCTCCGGCGGCCTGATGATGGCGTTTCTCGTCTGCCTCGCGGCATCGCTGGCGAAGTCGGCGAAGCACGCGGTCGCGAGCAAGGCGCTGTATCTCGTTGCGGTGCTGGCGATGATCAACGTCCTGTTCGTGCTTCAAGGGCGCACGGGGCAAGTGGTGGCGATCGCGTACATCGCCATCTATCTCGTGATGCACGCAGCGCAGTTCCGCCGATACGACAAGCGCACGCGCTGGATTGCGGGCGTCGGAGCGATCATCGTCTGCCTGTGCGTCGGTGCCTTCGTGATGTACGGCAAGGATTCGCGCCTCGCCGACACTGCCCAGGAAATCACCCAGTTCGAAACGCAGAACAAGAACACGTCGATGGGCGTGCGTATCGAGTTTTACCGCCGCAGCCTCGCGTTGATCGCGGAGCGTCCCATAGCTGGCTTCGGCGTGGGCAGCGTGCGCACGCAGTTCGAGCGGCTTGCGAGCATGCAGACGGGCGGGCGCGCGGCCATGGCCGGCAATCCGCACAACGAGTTCTTCCTGATGGGCGTACAGCTCGGGCTGATCGGCGTCGCGCTCTTCGTATGGTTTCTGGTCGCGGTGGCGCGTGCGAGTCAACGCCTCGTCGAGCCTGCGCGGAGTATCGCGCAGGGTTATCTCTTTGCGTTCGTGCTCGGTTGTCTCGCGAACTCGTTGCTGCTGAACTTCACCGAGGGCAACCTGTTCGTGTTTCTTATCGGGATATTGATCAGCGCCGCGCCCAAGGAGGGCGGGGAAACGCGGGCAGTTTAGACGGGTGATGCGGGGCAGTCTTCACATCAACACGATGTCATACTGCTCCTGGCTCAGATTCGACTCCACCTGCAGCGAAACCGGCTTCCCGATGAAGTCCATCAGCATCGCCAGATGCTGGGACTCTTCTTCGAGAAACAGATCGATGACCTGCTGCGACGCCACCACCCGAAACTCGCGCGGATTGAATTGCCGCGATTCGCGCATGATTTCGCGCAGCACGTCATAACACACGGTCCGGGGCGTTTTCACCTGCCCCTTGCCCTCACACGTCGGGCACGGCTCGCACAGCACATGCGCCAGCGACTCCCGGGTGCGCTTGCGCGTCATCTCAACCAGCCCGAGCTGTGAAAACCCGTTGACGGTCACGCGCGTCCGGTCCCGCGACAACGCCTTCTTCAACTCGCCCAAGACCTGATCGCGATGCTCGACATTCTCCATGTCGATGAAATCGATGATGATGATCCCGCCGAGATTGCGCAACCGCAGTTGCCGCGCGATCGTATGCGCCGCTTCGAGGTTGGTCTTGAAGATCGTGTCATCGAAGTTGCGCGCGCCGACATAGCCGCCCGTGTTCACGTCGATGGTCGTCATCGCCTCGGTCTGGTCGATCATCAGATAGCCACCCGACTTCAGATCGACGCGCCGCGACAGCGCCCGCAAAATCTCCGCCTCGATGTTGTACAGATCGAAGAGCGGCCGCTCGCCCGTGTAGTGATGCAGCCGCGACGCCACCGCCGGTGTGAACTCCGCCGCAAAATCCGCGAGCATCTGATAAGTCTCGCGTGAATCCACCTGAATGCGCGTCGTCTCGTCGTTGACGAAGTCGCGCAGCACGCGTTGCGCGAGATTCAAATCCTGATAGAGCAGCGTCGTCGCCGGCACGCGCTGAGCCTGCGTCACGATGGTCGCCCAGGTCTTGCGCAGGTAGGCGACATCGGCGGCCAGCTCTTCGCTCGACGCGTCTTCGGCAATCGTGCGCACGATATAGCCGCCTTTCTCGTCGGCGGGCAGCACGGCGGTCAGGCGCGCGCGCACGGCCTCGCGATCCGCCTCGCTTTCGATCTTCTGCGAGATGCCGATATGCGGCTCCTGCGGCAGATACACGAGCGTGCGTCCGGCAATGCTCACCTGCGTCGAAAGCCGCGCGCCCTTCGTGCCGATCGGGTCCTTCACGACCTGCACCATGAGCGCCTGTCCTTCGAACACGATCTTTTCGATCGGCACGTGCGTACCCGATCCATGCGGCTCGCCCGCGATGCGCGGATGCCAGATATCGGCGACATGAAGAAACGCCGCGCGCTCGAGACCGATATCGATGAACGCCGATTGCATGCCCGGCAACACCCGCACGACCTTGCCGAGATACACATTGCCGACGCGCCCGCGAGACAGCGTGCGCTCCACGTGAAGTTCCTGAACGGCGCCTTGCTGAACCAGTGCGACGCGGGTTTCTTGCGGTGTGACGTTGATCAGGATTTCTTCGTTCATGGCCTGTTTAGAATTCGACGCGCGCCACGCGCAAGAGTGCTGCGGTTTCGAAAAGGGGCAAACCCATGATACCTGAATAGGACCCGTCGATTCGCTCGATGAACTCCGCCGCGCGGCCCTGTATGCCATACGCGCCGGCCTTGCCGAGCGGCTCGCCAGTGGCGGCATAGCGTTGCAGCGCAGCACGTTCGACAGGCGCGAAGCGCACCATCGAACGCGACAAGACCGGCTCGAGCAACGCGCCTTGCGCATCTACGACGGCGATCGCGGTCAGCACTTCATGCTCGCGTCCGGCGAGACGCTCGAGCATCGCGACGGCGTCGTCTTCATGCAAGGGCTTGCCGAGAATGTGGCCGTCGATGGTCACGGTCGTATCGGCGACGAGAATCGGTGCGGCTGCATGCTTGCCTGCAAGCAGGCGATCACGCGCAGCATGTGCCTTGAGCGCACAGACGCGCACGACGTACGCATCGGCGGATTCACCATGCAGTTCGGCTTCGAGCGCTTCGGCGTCTTCATCGGGGCGCGGCAGCAGCAGTTCATAACGAACGCCGAGTTGCTTCAGCAACTCTTGTCGACGCGGGCTTTGCGAGGCGAGATAGACGTAGGGATAGACGTTGGATTGAGCGGACATCGGATAGTTGGAAGTTCGAAGCGCGCGGCCTTCGGCGTCCAACTAATGGGAAGGCTCACGCGCGGTGATAAGGATGATTCTGCGTGATGCTCCACGCCCGGTAAAGCTGTTCGGCGAGCAGCACGCGCACCATTCCGTGCGGCAGCGTCAGACTCGACACGCGCAGCATGATTTCCGCGCGAGCCTTCACTTCGGGCGCAAGCCCATCCGCGCCGCCGATCACGAAGGCGACATCGCGCCCGTCCTGCTGCCAGCCGGGCAGGGCGTTGGCGAGTTGCATCGTGGTCCAGTCGCGGCCGCGTTCGTCGAGGGCGACGACGCGCGCGTTCTTCGGCAAGGCGGCTTCGATACGCTGCTTCTCCGCAGCCATCACGCTCTCTGCGTTGCGTCCCGACGATCGCTGCTCGGGCTTGATCTCCTTCAGCTCGATGCGCAACTCGGGCGGCATGCGCTTCGCGTATTCGTCGAAGCCATTCGTGATCCAGTCGGGCATCTTGTGTCCGACGGCAAGGATGACCAGCTTCATGAAGACGCTTTTTATGCCTGCTTGCGCGTGGTCTTGCGAGCGGGGCGTTTGACTGCCGGTGCGTCGTCCTGATCTTCGTCCTCGTCTTCGTCCGCATCGGCGGTGACGCGTGCGCCGCCGAACATGCTCGGCTTTTGCAGCTTCACGCGCACGGGCTTGTCGCCCCAGACTTCCTCGAGGTTGTAGTACTGGCGCAGCGCCGGCTGGAGAATGTGTACGACCGCGTCGCCGCAATCGACTAGCACCCATTCGCCGATGTCTTCGCCTTCCGTGCTGATGATGTCGCCACCCGCTTCCTTGACCTTTTCGCGCACGCTGTTGGCGAGCGCCTTGGTCTGCCGGTTCGACGTCCCGCTCGCCACGACCACGCGGTCGAACAGCGACGTCAGGTGGGTCGTGTTGAACACCTTGATGTCTTGCGCCTTGACGTCTTCGAGACCGTCGATGATCGCGCGTTGAAGCTTTTGAAGTTCCATAATTACCGTTGGTACAGGTGATGTTGAACAATATAGTCCCATACGGCGGATGGGACCTGGGCGCGCGCGTCACTGACGCTTGCGCCCGCCGTTGTGTTTGCCGCTTGACGAATCGCCGTCGCGGATACGTCGATCATGAGCGTCTCGTCGATCAGCACGTGCCCATGCGCGCAGTTGCGCAAGACTTCGGGCGACGCCCGCCGTGCGGTCACCTCGGCGGCGACTTCGGCGGGTAACGTGCCGATATCGAAGCCCGGCCGGGTTTCGACGCACACGTGCGCGAGATCGAAGAGCCGCTTCCAGTCGTGCCACGAATCCAGCTTGACGAGCTGGTCGGCGCCGATCAGCAGCGCCAGTGAAGCCTTCGCGCCTTCGCGCTCGCGCCAGTGAGCGAGCGTATCGACCGTGTAGGTGGCGCCTTCGCGCTCGATTTCCTCGGTCGCGACGGTGACTGTTACGCCGTGCATATCGAGCGATGCCGCCGCCGCACGCGTCATCGCCAGCCGATGATGCGGCGCCGACACCCCTGCCTTCTGCCACGGCTGCCCCGCCGGCAGCAGCACCAGTTCGGTCAGTTGCAGCAAGTCCGCGAAGCGCCGCGCGAGTGCGAGATGACCGGTGTGAATAGGATCGAACGTGCCGCCCAGCAAGCCGATGCGCTTCGCGCACCGAGCGTTCGCGCCGTCGAGATTCGAAGCCCCGGTCACAGCCATTCCCTGCGCACCAGAAAATCGCGGTAGAGCCGCGCTTCGGGCGTGCCGGGTTCCGGTTGCCAGTCATAGCGCCAGTTCGCGACGGGCGGCATCGACATGAGAATGGACTCGGTGCGTCCGCCGCTTTGCAGCCCGAAATGCGTGCCGCGGTCGAAAACGAGATTGAACTCGACATAGCGGCCGCGCCGGTACGCCTGGAACTCGCGCTCGCGCTCGGTCCACCGCGTGTCGCGGCGGCGCTCGATGATCGGCAGATACGCTTTGAGGAACGCATCGCCGACGCTTCGCATCATCGCGAACGAGCGCTCGAAGCCGGGTTCCGAGAAGTCATCGAAAAAGATTCCGCCGATGCCGCGCGCTTCGTTTCGGTGCTTCAAATAAAAATACTCGTCGCACCACGTCTTGAAACGGGGATACAGATCCGCGCCGAACGGTTGCAGCGCATCCCGGCATACGCGATGAAAATGCACCGCGTCTTCTTCGTAGCCGTAGATCGGCGTGAGATCCATGCCGCCGCCGAACCAGAAAACCGGCGTTTCGCCGTCCTTCAGCGCCGTCAGCATGCGCACGTTCATGTGCACGGTCGGGCAGTGCGGATTGCGCGGATGCAGCACGAGCGACACGCCCATCGCCTCGAAGCCGCGTCCCGCAAGTTGCGGACGCGCCGCGCTCGCCGACGGCGGCAGCGCGTCGCCCTGCACATCCGAAAAACCGATGCCGCCGCGCTCGAAAAACCCGCCGCCCTCGAGAATGCGCGTCACGCCGCCGCCGCGCAGATGCGCGCCGGGCTCGCGGGACCAGGCGTCGGTGGCGAACTGCGTACCGTCGAACGCGCCGAGCGCATCGGCGATGGAAGCCTGAAGGCCCGTCAGATACTCACGCACAGCCGTAATGTCGGGCGATGCGTCCTGTCGTGCCTGGTTGTCCGCGCTGCGGTTCGGTTCACTCATCGATCGATGCACTGCGCCAGCCGGCTGGCGCGTAGGTAAGAGATGCGCTTAAAAACACTGCCGGACACGAGGTCCGGCAGCACGGTGTCGCGTTGAGTTGCGAACGCCTGTCAGCCGTGGCGGTCGGCCTGCTTGCGATTGAGCGCGCGATAGCCGATGTCGCGGCGGTACTGCATGCCATCGAACGAGATCTGATTGACTGTATCGTAGACCACGGATTGCGCGCCGCGCACGGAATCCGCCAGGCCCACGACGCACAGCACCCGGCCGCCGGACGTCGTCAACTTGCCGTCAGCGAGCGTCGTGCCCGCGTGGAACGTCACGGCGTTGTCCGTTTCGGCCGGAATGCCGTTGATGCGGTCGCCGTTGCGCGGCGTGTCCGGATAGTTGTACGCGGCCAGCACGACGCCCAGCGCGGTGCGGCGGTCCCAGTCGAGCTCCGCGCCGTCGAGCTTGCCGTCGATGGCCATTTCCACGACCTTCGAGAAATCGCCCTTCAGGCGCGCCATGATCGGCTGCGTTTCCGGGTCGCCCATTCGGCAGTTGAATTCGAGCGTTTTCGGATTGCCGTTCGCGTCGATCATCAGGCCGGCGTACAGGAAACCGGTATAGCGGATGCCTTCGTTTTCCATGCCGCGCACCGTCGGCAAGATGATTTCGCGCATCACGCGGGCGTGCAGCTGCGGCGTGACGATCGGCGCGGGCGAATACGCGCCCATGCCGCCCGTGTTCGGGCCCTTGTCGCCGTCGAGCAGGCGCTTGTGGTCCTGGCTGGAGGCGAGCGCCAGCACGTGCTTGCCGTCCACCATGACGATGAAGCTCGCTTCCTCGCCGGTCAGGAATTCCTCGATCACGACGCGCGCGCCCGCATCGCCGAACTGGTTGTCGGCGAGCATCGAATCGACGGCGGCGTGTGCTTCTTCCGCGTTCGTCGCGACGACCACGCCCTTGCCGGCAGCGAGACCGTCCGCCTTCACGACGATCGGCGCGCCTTTTGCGTCGATGTAGGCGTGCGCGGCGGCGGCGTCGGTGAACGTTTCGTATTCGGCGGTCGGGATGTTGTGGCGTTTCATGAACGCCTTCGCGAAGTCCTTGGAGCTTTCAAGTTGCGCGGCTTCCTTGGTCGGGCCGAAGATCTTGAGCCCGCGCGAGCGGAACAGATTGACGATGCCCGCCGCGAGCGGCGCTTCCGGACCGACGACCGTCAGCGAGATGTGCTCTTTCTCGGCGAAATCGGCGAGCGCCGCCGGGTCGGTGATGTCGAGGTTGCGCAGGCGCTCGTCCTGCGCGGTGCCGCCGTTGCCGGGCGCCACATAGACCATCTGCACGCGCGGCGACTGTGCGAGCTTCCATGCCAGCGCATGTTCGCGACCGCCGGAACCGACGACGAGTAACTTCATTTGAATCCCCGAAAAACTGGTGTTAAAGCAGTGGCGGCGCACCGGACGGCGCGCAAGGCGCGCGGGCGCGGACAAGACACGGCAAAACGAAGGCGGCTCGCGCGGACATCGGCTGCGTCACGCGCCTTCCCAAGCGTCGAGTCAAGCGAAAGGCGTTCCCAATATGCCTGCCATCGCGGGCAGGCGGCCGCGGCGCGCGATCACGCGTCGTTGATCGCGGCGTTGGTATAGACTTCCTGCACGTCGTCGAGATTTTCGAGCGCGTCGAGCAGTTTTTGCATCTTCACCGCGTCGTCGCCGCTGAATTCGACTTCGGTCTGCGGTTTCATCGTCACTTCGGCGAGTTCGGCCTTGAAGCCCGCGGCTTCCAGCGCGTCCTTCACCTTCTGGAAATCGTTCGCCGGGCAGATCACTTCGATGCTGCCGTCTTCGTTCGTCACGACGTCGTCGGCTCCGGCTTCGAGCGCCGCGTCCATCAGCGTGTCCTCGGACGTGCCCGGCGCGAACAGGAACTGGCCGACGTGATCGAACATGAACGACACCGAGCCGTCCGTGCCCATGTTGCCGCCGAACTTGGAGAACGCATGGCGCACTTCCGCGACGGTGCGGGTGCGGTTGTCCGTCATGGTGTCGACGATGATCGCCGCGCCGCCGATGCCATAGCCTTCGTAGCGGATCTCTTCGTAGTTCGCCCCATCGACGCCGCCGACGCCGCGCTGGATCGCGCGGTTGATGTTGTCCTTCGGCATGTTGGCGTCGTAGGCCTTGTCGACGGCGAGCCGCAGACGCGGGTTCGAATCGATGTCGCCGCCGCCCATGCGCGCCGCGACCTGGATTTCCTTGATGAGGCGCGTCCAGACCTTGCCTTTCTTGGCGTCGGCCGCGGCCTTCTTATGCTTGATGTTGGCCCATTTCGAATGACCCGCCATTACCTTTCTCCGTCGCGCGCGGCAAGAAACCGAGCGCCAAATGTGCTGTGCGTGCTTAATGTGTCCGCGCCGCCTGGCTTCGCGCGGGGTTGCGCGGTCGGGCGGCAAGCTGGCTTCCGTCGGTAACGCGCGCTTCGCTCAGGGCGTCTCTTGAACGCGCCGCCGGGCGCTCGGGCGCCCGATTTACCGATTAGGAACAGACCGAAATTTTATCATGGCCCCAAGCGGCGGCAGCCTCCGCCTGGCCGAATGGACGATGAAAACGACACCGCCGCACGGGCGTGCGGCGGCGCGGGCAGGGCGGCGAGGCGCGGAAGGGGCTTCAGTTGCGCGTGCCGAACAGGCGGTCGCCGGCATCGCCGAGGCCGGGGACGATATACGCATGCTCGTTCAGATGCGAATCCAGCGACGCCACGTAGAGCTTCACGTCCGGATGCGCGTCCTGGAACACCTTCACGCCCTCCGGCGCGGCCACGAGCGCGACGAAGATGATGTTCTCGTCGAGCACGTTGCGGCGCTTCATCACGTCGACGGCGTGAACGGCCGAATAACCGGTCGCGACCATCGGATCGCAGAGGATGAACACGCGCTCTTCGAGATCGGGCGGGAGGCGCACGAGATACTCGACCGGACGATGATCGTCCGCGCGATACACGCCGATATGTCCGACGCGCGCCGACGGAACCAGGTCCAGCAAGCCGTCCGACATGCCGATGCCCGCGCGCAGCACCGGCACGATCGCGAGCTTCTTGCCGGCGATGACCGGCGCATCGATTTCGACGAGCGGCGTGGCGACGCGCTTCGTCGTCAGTTGCAGGTTGCGCGTGATTTCATAGCCCATCAGCAGCGTGATCTCCCGCAGCAGCTCGCGGAACGTGCGCGTCGACGTGTCCTTGTCCCGCATGTGGGTGAGCTTGTGCTGGATCAGCGGGTGATTGAGGATGAAGAGATTCGGGAAGCGGCTGTCTTGTTTCATGGGTCTCGCGCGATGCGCGTCCTGCTCGGGTGATGGTCCTGCCTGGGCGATGAGCGCGGCGCGCATGCGAAAGCGCCGGATGAGGCAGTGGCGACAGTTTACCGAAAAGGCCGGCGTCGTTTAGGAATAATCGTTCGCTGTCTGGCTGTGGCGGCGCGCTTCGCCGGCCGCCGACGTTGCAGCCCCGATTCTTCTAGAATGCGCGAGAGGCGTTTCGAAGCGCGCAACGCATTGCCTTATGCAGCACATCGGGCATCGCGCTTCGGGCCAACAATTCGAACACTCAACGACGACATGGAGAATGGACGATGGATCTGGGAATTGCAGGGCGCACCGCGCTCGTGTGCGCAGCAAGCAAAGGGCTCGGGCGCGGCTGTGCGGAAGCGCTCGCCGCCGAGGGCGTCAATCTGGTGATCACGGCGCGCACGGCCGAGACCCTCGAAGCGACCGCCGAGAGCATCCGCTCGAAATATGGCGTCGACGTGCAGGCCGTCGCCTGCGACATCACCACGCCCGCCGGCCACGCCGCCGCGCTCGCCGCGTGCCCGCAGCCGGACATTCTGGTGAACAACGCGGGCGGGCCGCCGCCGGGCGACTTCCGCCACTTCACGCATGACATGTGGATCAAGGCGCTCGAAGCGAACATGCTGACGCCAATCGAGCTGATCAAGCGCACCATCGACGGCATGATCGACCGCGGTTTCGGCCGCATCGTCAATATCACGAGTTCATCGGTGAAAGCGCCGATCGACGTGCTCGGCCTCTCCAACGGCGCGCGCTCGGGGCTGACCGGCTTCGTCGCGGGCGTGGCGCGCAAAGTCGCGTCGACGGGCGTCACGATCAACAACCTGCTGCCGGGTACGTTCGACACCGACCGCGTCGCCGTCACGTTCGAGGCGCAGGCGAAGGCGCAGAACATCACGATCGAAGAAGCGCGTGCGCAGCGGGCGCAGGCGCTGCCGGCGGGCCGCTTCGGCCATGCCGACGAGTTCGGCAGAACGTGCGCGTTCCTCTGCAGCGTGCATGCGGGTTACATCATCGGCCAGAACATTCTGATCGATGGCGGCGCTTACCCGGGGACGTACTGAGCATGAGCATACGCGTCGCGCTCATCGCGCACGACATGAAAAAGGACGACATCGTCGCGCTCGCGGGCGAGTACGTCGACACGCTCGCGCAATGCCAGCTCGTCGCGACCGGCACGACCGGCGCGCGCATCGCGGCCGCGCACGGTCTCGACGTCGAACGCAAGCTGTCCGGCCCGCACGGCGGCGACTTGCAGATCGGCGGGGAACTGGCGGAAGGGCGCGTCGACGTGGTCATCTTCCTGCGCGACCCGATGACGCCGCAGCCGCACGAGCCGGACATCAACGCGCTCGTGCGCGCCTGCGACGTGCACAACGTGCCGTGCGCCACCAACGTGGCGACGGCGCGGATGATTCTCGACGAACTGCGCGCACGCCTTCCGCACGCGCGCTGAACTATCCACGAGACCAAGGAGACGATCGAGCGATGACCAAGGCAATCCGATTCGACAAGACAGGCGGCCCGGAAGTAATGAAATGGGTCGATGTGGACGTGGGCGAGCCGGGCAAGGGCGAGATCCGCGTGAAGCATCATGCGGTGGGGCTGAACTTCATCGACGTGTATTTCCGCACCGGGCTTTATCCGATGCCGCTGCCCGGCGGCCTCGGCATGGAAGGCGCGGGCGAAGTGACGGCGGTGGGCGAGGGCGTCACGCAATTCAGGCCGGGTGATCGCGTGGCGTATGCGTCGCGTCCGCCGGGCGCTTACGCCGAGGAGCGCGTGATGGCCGCCGATTACGTCGTCAAGCTGCCGGATGCGATCAGCTACGAAGATGCCGCATCCATCATGCTGCAAGGTCTGACCGCGCAGTATTTGCTGCGACGCACGTATCGGGTCAAGGCGGGCGATACCGTGCTGATTCACGCGGCGGCGGGCGGCGTCGGCATGCTCGCGTGCCAGTGGGCGAAGGCGCTCGGCGCGACGGTGATCGGCACGGTCGGCTCGGATGAGAAGGCCGAGATCGCGAAGGCGCATGGCTGCGATCATCCGATCGTCTATACGCGCGAGAACTTCACCCAGCGCGTGCGTGAGATCACGAACGGCGCGGGCGTGCCCGTCGTCTACGATTCGATCGGCAAGGATACCTACATTGCGTCGCTCGATTGTCTTGCGCCGCTCGGCTTGTTCGTGAGCTTCGGCAATTCGTCGGGACCGCTGCCGCCGATCGATTCGTCCGAACTCGCGGGACGCGGCTCCTTGTACTTCACGCGTCCGACGCTCTTCAGCTATATCGCGAAGCGCAGCGATCTCGATGCGATGGCCGCCGAGTTGTTCGATGTCGTCGCGTCGGGGAAGGTCAAGACGAATGTGCGGCAGCGGTATCCGATCGCGGAAGCGGCGCGCGCGCACGAAGACCTGGAAGCGCGCAGAACCACGGGATCGACCGTTCTGCTGCCTTGAGCGTGTCCGTCGCGTGAACTAGATGCGCTGGCTCTGACGCGCGAGCATCGGAGCCAGCGCGTCTCCCGCGATGAGCGCATCGAGCGCGTCGTCGATCGGCTCGTTTCCGCCGACGAAGCCGATCGTCTGATTCTTCACGCCACGCAACACGCATCGCACGGCCAGTGCGGCGACGTCTTCGCGCGATGCCGCCGGCATGCTCTGCGTCCGCTCACCGGCCAGGGCGATCGCGCCGCGCGCCGGCGCATCCGAAAGCGGGCCGGGCCGCAAGATGACATAAGGCACGCCGCGATGCGCGACGTAATCGTCGGATTCGCGTTTCATGCGGGAATAGTGGCGCAGCGCGAGCGGATTGCTGTCGGGATGCAGCGCCGACAACGCGCTCACCACGACGAGTTGCCGCACGCGGCGGCGCCTCGCGTAATCGGCGGTCCGCATGACGGCGTCGCGATCGATCGCGCGTTCCTCGTGCACGCCTTCCGTCTCCGCCGATCCGGCTGCGTAGATCACATGCGTGATGTCGTCGAACGCGTGCGAAAAGTCGTTGGTCAGATCGCCCAGCACGATTTCCGCGCCGAGCGCCGCCAACTCGCTCTTCTGCGCCGACTTGCGCAGCAGCGCACGAAAGGCGATGCCTTCGTCATGCAGCCGCCGCGCGATCAGGCGCCCCGTGCGGCCGTGCGCGCCGATCAGCAGAACTTTCATCGCTTTCATTCGAGGTCGCTCCGTTCCGGTTGCCGGTCCTGAACACCGTAGGCGATTTTCGCGGCGCGCGCCACGTCGATTTGCAGCGGCGTGTTCTTACTCGACCGCCCCCGCCGCGCGTGGCCCGCCGTTGCGACGTGCACGCCGCGCTTCCGAGCGCAGACGGATGCGGTCCATGTAGAGATAGACCACCGGCGTCGTATAGAGCGTCAGCATCTGACTGACGATCAGCCCGCCGACGATCGCAATGCCGAGCGGCGCGCGCATCTCCGAACCTTCGCCCGTGCCGAATGCGAGCGGCAGCGCGCCGAGCAGCGCGGCGGCGGTCGTCATCATGATCGGGCGAAAGCGCAAGAGGCACGCTTCCTCGATTGCATCGCGCGATGTCTTCGCGCCGTTGCGCGTCGCTTCGATCGCGAAGTCCACCATCATGATCGCGTTCTTCTTGACGATGCCGATCAGCAGAATGACCGCGATCAGCGCGATGATGCTGAACTCCGTCTTGAACAGCAGCAGCGCGAGCAGTGCGCCGACGCCCGCGGACGGCAGCGTCGAGAGAATGGTGATCGGATGGATATAGCTCTCGTACAGGATGCCGAGCACGATATAAACCGCCGCGAGCGCCGCCAGAATGAGCAAGGGCTGGTCCTTCATCGACTGCTGGAACGCCTGCGCCGTGCCCTGGAAGCTGCCGTGGATGGTCTGCGGCACGCCGATCTGCGCCATCGTCTCGTAGATCGCGGCGGTCGCTTCCGAGAGCGACTTGCCCGGCGGCAAGTTGAACGAAATGGTCGATGCGACGAACTGGCTCTGGTGATTCACCGACAGCGGCGTGTTCCCCGGCCCGAACTTCGCAATGGCCGATAGCGGGACCATCGTTTCCTTCGACGTCGATACCGCCGCCCCCGATGACGATCCCGACTTGCCGCTCGCCGCAATCGCGTTGGTGGCCGAATTGCGCACCGATTCGAGCGCGAGCGCGGCGGTCGTGTCCGATGTGCTCGTCGACGATCCGCCCGCGCCGGTCGAACCGGTTGCCGATGTGGACGCCGTGCTCGTCGTGCTGGACGTAGTCGTCGAATTGGTCGATGCCGCACCGCTCGCCGTGCCGCCCGACGTGCTGATGTAGATCTGCTTCAGCATCTCCGGGTCTTGCCAGTACTTCGGCGCGACTTCCATCACCACGTGGTACTGCGAGAGCGCGTTATAGATGGTGGAAACCTGCCGCTGGCCGAACGCGTCGTAGAGCGTGTTGTCAATTTGCGCGGGCTTGATGTTGAGGCGCGCGGCGGTCGCGCGGTCGAACGTGACCATCGCTTCTAGGCCGCCTTGCTGCTGGTCCGAGTTGACGTCGGTGAGTTCGGGGCGGTGCTGCAGCGCCTCGGTCAGCTTCGGTCCCCATGTGTACAGGTCCGACGTGGTGTCGGACAACAACGTGAACTGGTACTGCGCGTTGGACTGCCGCCCGCCCACGCGGATGTCCTGCACCGCCTGAAGGAAGGTGCGCGCGCCGGCGACATCGGCGAGCGGCTTGCGCAGGCGAGCGATCACCTGATCCGCCGACACCTTGCGCTCGTCCTTGGGCTTCAGCGAGATGAACATGAAGCCCGAGTTGGTCGAGCGCCCGCCCGTGAAGCCCGCGACGCTATCGACGGCCGGGTCCGCTTCGACGATGCGCATCATCTGCGAAAACTTGGTCTTCATCGCCTGGAACGACGTGCTCTGGTCCGCCTGAATGCCGCCGACGATGCGCCCCGTGTCCTGCTGCGGGAAAAAGCCCTTCGGCACGATCACGTACAGATAGACGTTAAGAGCGATGGTCAGGAGCAGCACGACGAGAATCAGCAGCGGATGCCCGAGCGCCCAGCCGAGCGTGCGCGCATAGCCGCGCTGAAGGCGGTCGAATTGCCGTTCGAGCCAGCGCGCGAGCCGTCCTTCCTCGCGCTTTTCGTGTCCTTCCTGCAAGAGGCGCGAGCACATCATCGGCGTGACGGTGAGCGACACGACGAGCGACACGGCAATCGCCAGCGACAGCGTCAGCGCAAACTCGCGGAACAGCCGGCCGACGATGCCGCCCATCAGCAGGATTGGCAGGAACACCGCGACGAGCGACACGCTGATCGACAGCACGGTGAATCCGACTTCGCGCGCGCCGATGATCGCGGCCTGCCTGCGCGGCACGCCGTTCTCCACATGGCGCGAGATGTTTTCGAGCACGACGATGGCGTCGTCGACGACGAAGCCCGTCGCGATGGTCAGCGCCATCAGCGAGAGGTTGTCGAGCGAGAAGCCGAGCAGATACATCGCCGCGAAGGTGCCGATGATCGATATCGGCACCGCGACGCTCGGTATCAGCGTCGCGCGCCAGTTGCGCAGGAAGAGGAACACGACCATCACGACGAGCGCCACCGCGATCACGAGCGTGAGTTCGGTGTCGTGCAGGGAAGAGCGAATGGTGGTCGAACGGTCGGCTGTCGGCGTGATCTGGACGTCGGCGGGAAGGGCGGCCTGCAATTGCGGCAGCATGGACTTCACGCGGTCGATCGTCTCGATGATGTTCGCGCCCGGCTGGCGATACAGAATGACGAGCACCGCGCGCTTATTGTTGATGAGGCCGAGGTTGCGCAGGTCTTCGACGGAGTCGACCACTTCGCCGACGTCCGACAGCCTGACCGCCGACCCGTTGCGATAAGCGACGACGAGGTCCTTGTACTGCGATGCCTTGCTCGCCTGATCGTTGGTGTAGAGCTGAACGCGCGTGCCCTTGAACTCGATAGCGCCTTTCGGGCTGTTCGCGTTCGCCGACGCGAGCGCCGCGCGCACGTCTTCGAGGCCGATGCCGTAGTGAAAGAGCGCGCCCGGCTCCAGTTCGACGCGCACCGCCGGATTCGCCGATCCGCTCACGTCCACTTCGCCGACGCCCGGCACCGTCGAGAGCGTCTGCTGCAGCACGGTCGCGGCAGAATCGTAGAGCGAGCCGGCCGTGCGCGTGGGCGATGAAAGCGCGAGCACGAGGATCGGCGCGTCGGCGGGGTTGACCTTGTGATAGGTCGGATTGCTGCGCAGTGAAGCAGGCAGATCGGCGCGCGCTGCGTTGATCGCGGCCTGCACGTCGCGCGCCGCGCCGTCGATGTCGCGGCTGAGGCCGAATTGCAGCGTGATGCGCGTGCTGCCGACCGAACTCATCGACGTCATCTCGCTCACATCGGCGATGCTGCCGAGATGCCGCTCGAGCGGGCTCGCGACGCTCGTCGCCACCGTCTCCGGGCTCGCGCCCGGCAGCGACGCCTGCACGGAGATGGTCGGGAAGTCCACTTGCGGCAACGGCGCGACCGGCAGCCTCACGAACGCGAACATGCCGGCGAGCGCGATGCCGATGGCGAGCAGCGTCGTCGCGACGGGCCGGTCGATGAAGAAGCGCGACAGGTTCATGGCTTACTCCACGTCGCTCGCGGGCCGCGCGCCGGGCAGGCCGCGTCCGAAGCGCGCGCGCAGGCGCTGGCCGAGCGAATCGAACGCGAGGTAAATCACCGGCGTCGTGAACAGCGTCAGCAATTGCGACACGATCAGCCCGCCGACGATCGCGATCCCCAGCGGATGCCGCAGTTCCGAACCCGCGCCCCAGCCGAGCATCAGCGGCAGTGCGCCGAGCAGCGCGGCCATCGTCGTCATCAGAATGGGACGGAAGCGCAACAGGCACGCCTGGAAGATCGCCTCGCGCGGCGACTTGCCTTCATCGCGCTCCGCTTCGAGCGCGAAGTCGATCATCATGATCGCGTTTTTCTTCACGATGCCGATCAGAAGCACGATGCCGATGATCCCGATGATGTCCAGATCGTGTCCGGTGATCATCAGCGAGAGCAGCGCGCCGACGCCCGCCGACGGCAGCGTCGAGAGAATGGTGATCGGGTGGATGAAGCTCTCGTACAGTATGCCGAGCACGATGTACATCGTGACGACGGCCGCGAGGATCAGGAACAGTTCGTTCGACAGCGACGCCTGGAACGCCAGCGCCGCGCCCTGATAGCGAATCTGGAACGAAGCGGGCAAGCCGATCTCGTTCTTCGCCTGTTCGATCGCCTTCACCGCCGCGCCGAGCGATGCGCCCTTTGCCAGATTGAACGATACGGTCGTCGCCGGGAACTGTCCGAGATGCGTGACGAGCAGGGGCGCTGCGCGCTCGTGGAACGTCGCGATGCTCGAGAGCGGCACCTGTCCGTTCGTCGCGGTGGAGGAGGGCAGATAGATGCCGTTGAGCGTTTCGCTGTAGTGCGCGTCGCTCGGCTCGGCTTCGAGAATCACGCGGTACTGGTTCGATTGCGTGAAGATCGTCGAGATGATGCGCTGGCCGAAGGCGTCGTAGAGCGCATTGTCGACGGTCGCCGGCGTGATGCCGAAGCGCGCGGCCGTCGCCCGGTCGATTTCCACGTAGACGGACTGGCCGTTCTGCTGCAGGTCGGTGGCGACATCCGTCAGGATCGACGTATGTTGCAGCTTCTCGACGAGCTTCGGCACCCATTCCGCGAATTCCGTCGCGTTCGGGTCCGTCAGCATGAACTGATACTGCGTCGGGCTGACGGTCGAGTCGATCGTCAAATCCTGAACCGGCTGCATGTACAGCTTGATGCCGGGAATATCCGCGACTTCGCTCTGAATGGTGCGGATGACATCGCTCGACGTATCGCTGCGGTCGTCGCGCGGCTTGAGGTTGATGAGCATGCGCCCGCTGTTGAGCGTGATGTTCGTGCCATCGACGCCGATGAACGACGTGAGACTCTCGACATCCGGGTTCTGCAAAATCTTCCTCGCGAGCGCCTGCTGCTGTTCGGCCACCGTCTGATACGACGCGGCCTGTGGCGCTTGCGTAATCGCCTGAATGACGCCCGTGTCCTGTGTCGGGAAGAAGCCTTTCGGGATGAACACGTAGAGCACGGCGGTCAGCACCAGCGTGAGCACGGCGACGACGAGCGTTGCGCGCTGCCGCTCCAGCACCCATTCGAGCGCGACTGCGTACCGGCCGATCACATAGTCGATGAACCGGTGCGCGCGCGCCTCGAAGCGCTTGCTGTCGCGCGGAGGCGTGTGACGCAGCAGCTTTGCGCACATCATCGGGACGAGGGTGAGCGACACGATCGCCGAAATGACGATGGTCACCGCGAGCGTTATCGCGAATTCATGGAACAGCCGGCCGACGACATCGCCCATGAAGAGCAGCGGGATCAGCACGGCGATCAGCGAGACCGTCAGCGAGATGATCGTGAAGCCGATCTGCCGGCTGCCCTTCAGCGCGGCTTCGAGCGGCGATTCGCCTTCTTCGACGTAGCGCGCGATGTTCTCGATCATCACGATGGCGTCATCGACGACGAAGCCCGTCGCGATCGTCAGCGCCATCAGCGAGAGATTGTCGAGCGAAAAGCCGCACAGATACATGACGGCAAGCGTGCCGACGAGCGACAGCGGCACCGAAAGGCTCGGAATGATCGTCGCGTAGACGTTGGCGAGAAAGAGATAGATCACCATCACGACCAGCACGACCGACAGCGCGAGTTCGAACTGCACGTCGCGCACGGACGCGCGAATGGTGGTGGTGCGGTCGGTGACGACGCGCACGTCGAGCGCGGCCGGCAGCGATTGCTGCAGATTCGGCAGCAGCTTCTTGATGCCGTCCACCACCTGAATGACGTTGGCGCCGGGCTGGCGCTGCACGTTGAGGATGATCGCGGGCGTGGAATCGACCCACGCGCCGAGCTTCGTGTTCTCCGGGCCTTCCACGATGGTCGCGACATCGGTCAGCATCACCGGCCGCCCGCTGCGATACGCGACGACCGCACTCTTGTACGCGTTCGCATCGGTGAGCTGATCGTTCGCGTTGATCGTGTAGGCGCGGGTCGGGCCGTCGAAGTTGCCCTTTGGCGTGTTGACGTTCAGGTTCGAGATGGTCGTGCGCAGGTCGTCGATATTGAGTCCGTACGACGCGAGCGCGCGCGTGTTCGCCTGAATGCGAACCGCCGGGCGATTGCCGCCGCTGATCGACACGAGACCGACGCCCGCCACCTGCGAAATTTTCTGCGCGAGGCGCGTGTCGGCAAGATCCTGCACTTGCGTGAGCGGCAGGGTCTTCGAGCTGATCGCGAGCGTCATGATCGGCGCGTCGGCGGGATTCACCTTCGCGTAGATCGGCGGCGCGGGCAGGTCGGACGGCAGCAGGTTGCCCGCCGCGTTGATCGCGGCCTGCACTTCCTGCTCGGCGATATCGAGCGGCAAGTCGAGGCTAAACTGCAGCGTGATGACCGACGCCCCCGCCGAACTCTGCGACGACATCTGATTGAGACTGGCCATCTGCCCGAACTGCTTTTCGAGCGGTGCGGTGACGCTGGACGTCATAACGTCGGGCGACGCGCCGGGATAGAAGGTCTGGACCTGGATGGTCGGATAATCGACGGCAGGCAGCGCGGAAAGCGGCAGAAAACGCAGCGCGACAAGGCCGACCAGCATGATCGCCGCCATGAGGAGCGCCGTGCCGACCGGACGCAGAATAAAAATGCGGGAGGGATTCATGCGTTCGCCTGACCGTTACTGCGACTGCTGCTGACGCCGATGCCCGCCGTGCCGCGCGCTCGAAGCCGGCGCCGCCGCCGATGCACCCGATGCCGCCGATGCACCGGAGGCTCCCGCCGCGCGATCCGCCGGAATCGTGATTTTCGCGCCTTCCTTGAGGCGGTCCGAGCCGTCGATGACAACCCGCTCGCCCACTTGCAGGCCGGACTTGATGCTGGTGCGCTCGCCGTCGACCGGGCCGATCTTCACGTTGCGCACGGTCACGGTGTTATCCGGCTTCACGACATACACGAACGCGCCCGACGAACCGTTGAGCACCGCCGATGTCGGGACGATGGTCGCATTCCTGATGACGTCGACGAGCAGCTTCGTGTTCACGAACTGGTTGGGAAACAGCATGCCTTCCTTGTTCTGGAAGGTGGCGCGCAGCTTGACGGTGCCGGTCGTGGTGTCGATCTGATTGTCGACGGTTTCCAGATAGCCGGCTTCGAGCGCCGTTGTGTTCGCGCGGTCATAAGCGGTCACGGACATCTTCGTGCCCGCATGCAGCGGCTTGAGGATGGCGGCGAGGTTGTCTTCGGAGGTCGTGAAGATCACGCTGATCGGCTGCAACTGCGTGATGACGACGACGCCGTTCGTATCGCCCGTGGTCACGTAGTTGCCCGGATCGACCTGCCGCAGGCCCACGCGGCCCGACACCGGCGCGGTGATGCGCGCATACGTGAGGTCGAGCTTGTAGGTATCGACGTTCGCCTGATCGGACTTCACCGCGCCTTCGTACTGCTTGACGAGCGATGCCTGCGTGTCGACCTGCTGCTTCGCGATGGAGTCCTGCGAAAGCAGCGTCTGATAGCGCTGCAAGTCGAGACGCGCCGTTTGCAGCAGCGCCTGATCGCGGGCGAGCGTGCCTTCGGCGTTGCGCAGCGAAATCTCGTAAGGACGCGGATCGATTTGCGCGAGCAGATCGCCCTTCTTGACCATCTGGCCTTCGGTGAACGCTACGTTCATCAGCGTGCCGTTCAGCTGCGTCTTGACCGTGACATTGGCGAGCGGCGTGACGGTGCCCAACGAGTTGATGACCACCGGCATCTCGCCTTGCGCGACGGTGGCGACGTGCACCGGCTGCGGCTGGTTCATCGGGTTCGCGCCGCGCCGCCCGCCCTGACGCGCCTCCTGCGGCTGGCCGGACGTGCCGCCGCGATTCCACGGATGCCACCACGCCACCGCTCCCGCGACGATCAGCACGGCGACGATGAGCGGCACGAGCCGGCGACGGCGCGGCGGCGTGTCGGCGGTAGCGGGCGGAGCGGGATCAGCGGGATCAGCGGGGCGCGTGGGCTTCTGGCGTGACTGCGCGGGAGAGGTTTTCTGGTCGTCCATCTTCGGTGGCTGGGTCTTTCCAAGTCTGTCGTACGGGGCGCGGATGGGCGGCATCTCGCGATGCGGTCGGGGCGGGGTCCGGGAAGACCGGCGGCGGGCCGAGCAGCCCGTCAGTTCAAAACAGCCGATGTTGGGGCAGGGCTTCGGCCATGCGTCCCGGCGCGGCCCCGGTGCGCGCGAAGCATGATGCTACGTCTCGCACCGATGCCCGTCCACCGGGCATTCTTTCTGTTGATTACGGCTGTAACAGCGCGCCGTCGATTGCCCGATGCGCGGCCGTCGGACGCCGTGCGACGGCCGCGCGCCACCGCAATTGCGCGCGTAAGTTTACTTCGTCTCGCGGGTAGACGCCCTGGCGCCGGGCGTGCCGCCGATCTCACGCGCAATGTATTCGATGCATTCGAGCAACGCGGGCGCGACGGTCCCGACGAGCGTTTCATGCGGACATTGATGCGCTGCTCCGCCGCAGTTGACCGAATACCGCTCTTCCGACGGACCGACGAAACCCGCGGCCACCGCGTTGAGGCCGTGATGCCATTCGCCGAGCGATATCGCGAAGCCGTGACGGCGCGCATCGTCGAGACCGCGCTGCAAGCCGCCGGCGATGGCCGGCCAGTCATCGCCCGACGCGGTTTGCAGGCTGCCGATCAGCGCCTGCCGGTCGTCATCGTCGAGCACGGACAGATACGCGCGCCCGATCGCGGTGCGGCTCAGGTCCATCTTGCCGCCGACATCGAGCCGCGAAACGAGCACGGCGGAACGCGGCCGGATCGCGTCGATGACGACCATGTCCAGCCGGTCGCGCACGGCCAGATGCACGCTCAGGCCGGTGCGCTCCGCGAGCGCAATCAGGAATGGTCGCGCCCGGGCGCGAATATCGAAGTTGCGCAGAAAGCCGTTGCTCAGTTCGAGCACCGACGCCGTCAGCACGAAGCGCTCGCTGTCGGGCAGGCGAAGCAGCAAGCCGGCGCCGACGAGCGTCGCGGTGATGCGCGACACTGTCGGCTTCGGGATGCCGGTCCAGTCGGCCAGTTCACGATTGCTGACGGGCGCATCGGCGGCGGCGATCCGGCGCAGCACATCGAGTCCACGGGCGAGCGCGGTGACTTCGTCGCCATCTTTGTCTTTTGTCTTTTTCCGGCTCGTCGACCGGCTGCTCATCGTGTCAATTTGCATAATGAAACGTCGTTTCGAATGCGAGGTTGTACGTGAGGTTGACGTGGCGCGGCGTCAAACTTGCAAGCCATGCAAGCCCCGATGATAAGTGGTATTAGATACGTAACTTTTTAATGATACGTCCCCGCAACGCCGCTTTCGGGCAGATGCCCGGACACAGAAATTTTGCTTGACTTGAGCAATGATCCCGGAAAAAATGGAATCCGATTTCGAAACGGCTGGCGACGTGCGCAAGGCTTACCGCCCCGTGTTTGGAATACAGGCTCTCAGGTTCTAGCACGGCCCTCGGAATGGCTAGAACTTTTAAGGCGCTACGGCAACGTGGCGCCTTTTTTTTGCCTGTACGTTTCGGATAGCGGCCGTGACTTGGCCCTGAATATACGCCCAAAGGGCGCGCGGCGCTGCAGGAAGCGCGAGAGGAACGCGGAACGGAATGAGGCTGCGGCCAGCGCCACGGAGGCGTTACCGGAAGCCAAGCGCGACGACGATCGCGCCCGGCGAATCTGAATCAATGCAGCTGATTGAACACGCGACGCTGCCGCAGCAGCAACTTGCCACGGACGAGCCAGTAGACGCTCGCGACGAGCAGCAACACCCCGACGCCAAGCGGAACCAGCGGATGAATGCGTTCCGGCGAAGGCTGGCTGGTTGCAACGAGCAGTGCGGCGAAGAACGCGGCGCCCGCCTGATAGTAAGAACGCTTGGCGAGCACCCGGCGCATGCGATGGGTGGTGAAGCGGGAGATGGGCGCGCGGGTGAAGGGTTCGAATAACATCAGCCCGGCGACGAGGGCGATAGCGAGATTCATGAAAAGCATGGTTGATACGGGCGGAGGCGTGGACTGCGCGCACTATAAGCGGATGCGTGATCGGCCAGAAGCAGACGTCTCCTAAAAGTAGAGGAAACGTTCTACTGCACGTCCGGTCGGATCGGCCAGCTGTCGAAACGCGAGTTCTCTCGTCATGCAAGCTTCGCAATCTGCGCCGGTTCGGACAGCGTATGATGAGCGCGCGTTTTTCACGTAGGAGCAAGACCATGCAAATGACTCCCTTCACCCGCATTGCGATGGCGCTGGCGGCGCTCGGCGCGCTTGCCGCATGCGAGAAACACGACGCCACCGCGGGCCAGGCCGCCAGTGCGCTCAATAACCTCGCGAGCCAGACCAACCAGAAGTTCGATCAGGCGGCGAGCTACGTCGGCCAAAAGATGGATGCCGCCAAGCAGTCGGCGCAGCAGGGACTCGATAAAGCCGGCTCGATGCCGGACATGTCGGCGAGCGGCGTTGCAGCTTCGGCGCGGGCGAACCTCAATAGTGCGGCGAGCGCGACGAACGCCGCCATCGCGGATGCCGCGAGCGCGACCGGCGCGGGGCTGCAATCGGCGGGGCGCAAGCTGCAGGAGTGGTCCGCGAAGGATGGCGGCGCGTCGGCCACGAGTCCCGCCGCCGAGTCGTCCGGGACGCGCACGGACATGGACAAGTAAGCCGCCCGCTTTACATTCGGTTACGTCCGCGATGCGTGGCGCGTCGGGGTCAGCCGGTAAACTGGCGAGCTTTCGGAAATCGAGACCGTTATGAAGTCACGCAAGCTCGCGCATGGCGGCGCGCTGGCGTTCGTCGCGAGATCCCGGACGACGGTTTTCGCCGTCGCGCGCGCGCTGTCGTCGCTCTTCCTGGCCGCGCTGGTCCTGCTGACGATGACCCCCGCCGAAGCCGCCCCCACGCTCGAACTGCCCACGTTCCAGGAACTCATCGCGCCGCCCGCGCCGGCATCGTCGGCGGAGGCGGCTGTCGGTGCATCGGCGCCGGCCGTGTCGGATGCCGACATGCTGCACTCGCTCGACACCGTCATCGCGACGCTCGACAACGACCGCCAGCGCGCGGCGCTCGTCGCGCAACTCAAGCGTCTGCGCGATGCGAAGCATGCCGCCGCGTCCGCTGCGCCCGTCACACCCGCATCGTCTGCCGATACCGCTCCGACCGCCGCCGGTGCCGCCGCAAGCGCCCCGGCGAGCGCGCCGACGCCCTCGGTGGTGGCGAGCATCGCGCAGAACGCGGGCTTGCTGGGCGCGATCGCGTCGGCGGTCACGAGCATCGAAGCCGACGTGAAGCGCGGCAAGACGCCGCTCGCCTACTGGGGCGGGCGCTTCAACGCTGCGGGCAACGAGCTGTTCACGATCGTCACGAGCCAGAGCCGCGAGCCGTTCGGCCGCACGCTATTCAACTTCTTCGCGACGCTCGCGGGCTGGGGCGCGTGCGCCTTCGTGCTCGTGTATGCGCAGCGGCGCATATCGAGCCGGTATGGCGTCGAAGTGTCGCTGCATTCGAATCCGACGACGCGCGAACTGCTGCTCTTCGCGCTGCGCCGCGTCGCGCCGTATCTGATCGCGTTTCTGGCGGCGCTGACCTTCGCGCATCTGATGCCGCAATCGCTTGGCCGCACGCTCGCGATGGTCACCGCGTATGCGATGGTCGCGGGCGCGGTGTTCTCGGCCATCTGCCTCATCATGTTCTCGCTGTTCGGCTCGGCGCACCGGCGCGTCGCGGTGAACGTGCTGATCATTCATGCGCGGCGGCTGCTGTTTCTGATCGGCACGCTCGGCGCGCTCGGCGATGCCGCTGCCAACTACGACGTCGCGCAACAACTCGGCACCAACCTGTCCGCGCTGATCTCCACTTTCGCGAACATGGCGGCCGCCGCGCTCACCGCGTACTTCGCGCTCGCGTTCCAGCGGCCGGTCGCGCATCTGATCCGCAGCCGCACCTACGAGCAGCGCCACACGCGCAAGGCCGCGACCGAAACGTTCGATGTCGTCGCGTCGCTATGGCAATTGCCGTTGCTCCTGCTCGCGTCGGCGTCGGTGGTGGCGACGCTCGCGGGCATCGGCACGTCCGAAAACGTGCTGCAGATGGCGATCGCGACCGCTGGCCTGCTGGTCGTCGCGTTCTTCCTGTCGGCGATCGTGATCCGCATCACGCGGCCCAAGTCGCGCCGTCCGCGCCGCCAGTCGGCTTATGTGCGGCGGCTCGTCAAATTCGTCGGCACGCTGATCGTGGTCGGCGTGTGGCTCGCGTTCCTCGAAGTGTCGTCGCGCTTCTGGGGCTTCTCGCTCGCGGACATGGCCGAGCGCAGCGTCGCGGCGCGCGGCATCACGCACGCCTTCGGCATGATCGTGTTGACGTTCTTCGTCGTGTGGCTCGTGTGGATTCTGATCGATACCGGCATTCAGGAAACGCTCAAGCCCGATTCCGCGCGGCGCGGCGGACGCGGCCCGAGCATGCGCGCGCGCACGATGCTGCCGCTCTTGCGCAACGTCGTATTCGTCGTGCTGTTGACGATCGCCGCGATCGTCACGGCGGCGAACCTCGGCCTCAACGTGACGCCGCTGCTCGCGGGCGCGGGCGTGATCGGTCTTGCGGTCGGTTTCGGCGCGCAATCGCTGGTCGCGGACCTGATCACCGGGCTTTTCATCATCATCGAGGATACGATTTCGGTCGGCGATTCGATCGAGGTGGAAGGCGGGCACGCGGGCATCGTCGAGAGCCTGACGATCCGGACCGTGCGCCTGCGCGACGGTCAGGGCGCGATTCACGCGATCCCGTTCTCGCAGATCAAAACGGTGAAGAACCTGTCGCGCGATTTCGCCTATGCCGTGTTCGAAGTGCGCTTGCCGTTTTCCGCCGATGTCGACGCCGTCACCGACATGATCCGCGAGGTCGGCGCGGAACTGATGGACGATCTGCGCTACCGGCGCGAGATGCTGGGACCGGTCGAAGTGTGGGGACTGGACCGCTTCGATCCGAACTGGATGGTCGTGAAAGGGCAGATCAAGACGCGGCCGCTTCAGCAATGGAGCGTCGCGCGGGCGTTCAATCTGCGCATCAAGCGCAAGATGGACGAAGCCGGCATGCCGATTCCGGTGCCGCAAATGCAGGTGCAGATGTCGCGCGACGCCGGCGATTCCAGGGAAGCCGACGCCAAGTCCAAACGCATCTGGATCGACGAAGAAGAAGCCGCCGACGCCGCCGATGCGCCGCGTGCCGTGGCGCTCGACGTATCGCACGAGCCCCGGCCCGCGCCGCCCGCCACCGATCATTCGGTGCAGATTCCGCCGCAGATTCCCACGGCGCCGGAGCCGGGCAAGGGCTGATTGAGCGTCAGGCGGCGAGCAGGTCGTTGACGTGCGTGGCGATATGTTGCCCCGCGACGCCATAGACGTGAATCGATACGGCGCGCGTGGCGGCATCGGCGGGGTTGCCGAGCTGGTGAATCGCGCCGCGTCCCGCATCGACGAACGATACCGCGCCCGCCGCACGCGGATGGTGGCGCGTTTCCTCCGCGCGGTGCGTATCGGCATCCCAGCGATAGAGCGTTTCGGCGAGCGTGCCGTCGATGACCGCGTAGCCGCACCACGTCCGATGGCCATGCACCGGACTCGCTTGCCCCGGCTCCCACACGAGCGCGGCGATCGCGTACCGGTTGAGCCCATCGGCGGCGAGCAGATGGCGGCGGTATCGGCGCGCGTCGCCGATGCGCTGGTGCGCGTGCAGCAGCGAGGGATCGGCGATCGCCTGCGTCAGCGCCGCACGCACTTGCGCCCCGAACGATGCGTCGCCGGCTTCGAGCGCGGCATCGATGTCATGGCAAAGGCGTCGCAAGGCCGGGTTGTCGTTGCTCGGCGCATGCAGCGCGGCGCGGGTGCCGGCGTTTTGCCGCATCGGGCGATTAAAACTTTGCAGCTTCATGATGAATGTGGGATTGGGAATCGAGCCTCCATTTATATCGGCTTGCATCTGGAATTTGTTTTCATATAATTCCGCCAACGCTTCGAAAAATAGAAAATTAATCTACGGGGGATGCAGTATGGGAATGGACGTCATTGACCGCAAGCTGCTCGAACTGCTGCAGGGCGACGTGACGATGCCCGTCGCGGAACTGGCTCAGCGCGTCAATCTTTCGCAGACGCCGTGCTGGAAGCGCGTGCAGCGGCTCAAGGAGACCGGCGTGATCCGCGCGCAAGTCGCGTTGTGCGATCCGAAGAAGCTCGGCGTCGGCACGACGGTGTTCGTCGCGGTGCGCACGAATCAGCACACGCAAAGCTGGGCGGACGAGTTCACGCGCGCCGTGCGCGACATGCCGGAAGTGGTCGAGGTGTACCGGATGAGCGGCGAGACGGACTATCTGCTGCGCGTGGTGGTAGCCGACATCGACGATTACGACCGCGTCTACAAGCAACTCATTCGCGCGGTGCCGATCTACGACGTCAGTTCCAGTTTCGCGATGGAGCAGATCAAGTATTCGACGGCGTTGCCGGTGCGGCCCGCATCCGACGCCTGAGCGCGGCAAAAGAAAGCCGCCCGGGGAGGGCGGCCGAACACGTCCGGTCACGAGGTATCACGGCGAGCCCTGGCGCTCGCGTGATCAGACGCGCATGGAATCCGGTTGAGTATGGTCAACGAGGCGGGCTTCGTTCAAGCCGGACGGTGCAGCACAGAATTTCGGGGGTGTCGTTCGCGGACTGAAACACCGCGCGCAATCCAACTGAAAACGAAGCCGGGTACGATGTCGGTTCTATCTCAAAACTTTGAACGAGCCGCCGCGCCCCATGACCGACGACCCACGCAACAAGCGCCCGAACGCCCCGCAGAAAAAGAAGAATCCGACCTTGGGCATCAGCGTGTTCATCGTCGTGGTGTTGCTGCTGGTGATCTTCACGCTGCTCTTCAACGCGATTCGCGAGAAGCGCGAGTTCGACGAGCAGACCGCGCCGCCCGCCACGGCAAGCGGTGCGCGGCCCGCGCTCCCGGCGATCGGCGCATCGCAATAACGCTGCGCTCACGACGGCAGATGAATCTGCGTCGCGTCCTTGCGGATCAGCGTTGACGCCGTGAGCATCTGCTTGCACTGATGCGCGAGCAGTTTCAGATCCTGAATCGCATCGGCGGGGAGCGCCTGCGCGCGTTCGGCGGCGGCGACCATCGTATCGAGATCGCGGCGCAAATCCTTGATTGCGTCGGAGGGCGGGGCGCCGTCGTCGTCCGATATCGCGGCCTGCGCGTCCGACAGATTGTCCCGCACGATGGCGAATGCCCGCTGCACCGGCTCGAAAGGCTTCGGATCGGCGTCATTGATCGCTTGCAATAGCGGCGCGGCCGCCGTGATCTGCGACGCGAGCACGTGGCTCTGGACGAGCAGATCGTTCAGTTCGGCGACGTATTTCTGCTGCGGCTTCGGCTCCAGCATCATGCGCTGAAACGCCTGCGCGAGATTGGCGAACGCGACGTGCACGTTCTTGCGCGCGAGCCGGTAGCGGAAGTCGCGATCGAGCGCCGTCGCCGCGACGGTCGCGGCGGCGGACCCGCCCTTGCTCGCGGTGGCCGCGGTGCTCTCGCCGATGTTCACCGACGACAGCCGCTCCGCCGTCGCGCTCGCGGCCTTGAGGGCGGGCTCGTCGCTGGCGGCGCTGGTCTTGATTTCCGGCGCGGGCACGGGCTCAGGCGCGGTTGCGAGCGCCGCGCCCGCGTTGCCATCGGCGAAAGCGGCGCTCGGCACGGACGACGGCGCGCGGGACGTAGCGCCCCCCGTTTGCGTCTTCCAGGACCAGCTTGCTTCCAGATAATTGCGCGTCGCGCCGAGCAGATCCTTCACGAGCTTGCCCATCAGCCGGTACTCCCAGTACGGGAACAGATGACTCGCGGCAATGGCGATAGCGGACCCAACGACCGTATCGATGGCCCGCTCGCCGATCAGCCGCAAGCTGCCCGGCGCGAGCAGATGGAACATCAGCAGCACATACGACGACGTGAACACCACGCTGCCCGCGTAGTTGAAGAGCAGCAGGCTGTAGCTCATGACCATCGACGCGAACATCGCGACCAACAGCACATGCGGGTCCTTGACGACGAGGATCAGCGCGATCGTCACCGCGCAGCCGATCGTCGTGCCGATGATCCGCTGCGTATTGCGCTGCTTGGTGAGCGAATAGCCCGGCTTTAGGATGATGACCGTGGTCATCACGATCCAGTACGCGTTCGTGAGCGGCAGCAGCCGCCCGAGCCAGAAGCCGACGCCCACCGCGATCGTCACGCGCAGCGCGTGGCGGAAGCTCGGCGATGACATCGTCAGATTCGAAAAAATCTGCCTGAACGGCACGCGCCGGCTCGAGATGAAACGCGAGAGCGCGTGATCGATCTGTACCTCGGTTCCGCTGAGACTGGCGTCGTCGTGCGTGCGGCGGCGCATCTTGTCGATCAGGCGCGTGGCGCTCCACAGACGCCGGAACACGGCGGCCGCCGCCGCATACGCTTCGGGATTCTTCTCGGGCAGCGCGTGCTTGCGCATCAATTCGAGTTCGTATTCGATCGCGCGCAACTCGGCCTTCATGCTGACGTGCTTCGACGCCGGGCGGTTTTGCAGCACCGCGAGGCCGATCTCCTCCAGGTCCTCGCTGGCCTTGCGCATCAGGTCGCGATAGAACACGAGCACGTCGGAGCCGGCGAAGGTCTTGCGCACAAGCGGATAGTCCGTATGCGCGCCGACGAAGAACTCGTGCAGGTCCACGATGTTGATGAAGAGATTGAAGAGCCGCGCGCGCCGCGCATCGAGCTTGCCGGTTTTCACCTTCGGCAGATTGCGCAACACGATCTCGCGTGCGCCTTCCTGCTGCTCGACGGCCGCGATCTGCTTTTCAATGAGCTTTCGATAACACTCGTCGAGGTCGGCGTCGACGTCATAGAACTCTGCGCGCGCCTGCAGATACTCCGCGCAACTGAAGATGCTCTGCGCGAGCGCCTGCCGCTCGATGCGATACACGAGCAGATGCGAGACGAGCGTCGCCCAGTACGTGTACCAGAGGCCGCCGAGCAGAATCCACGACGCGTTGATGAGCGCCTGCATCGGCGTGAAATGCTCTTCGAGCGTCACGATCATCATGAAGAGCGTCGCGAAGCTGATCTGCGGCCAGCGGTTGCCGTAGACGACGATCAGCGACAGCACGAAGGTGAGCGGCACGACGGTCAGCCAGAGCGTCACCGGATGGGCCGTCGCAATGCCGGTCGCGAGCGCCGAAAAAAAGCCGATGACCGTGCACGCGAGCATCTCGTTGTGCTTGTGCTTGAGCGGCCCCGGCATGTCGACGACGCACGCGCCCAGCGCACCTGTCGCGATCGTGAAGCCGAGTTCGCGGTTGTGAAACACCGTGAGCATCAGCACGGCCGGGAGCGAGATGCCAAGCGCGCTGCGCAAGCCGCCGAAAAAGTACTGGCTATAGATGAACTTTTTTATTTCGAACGAGTAACGCATCGACTTCCTGTATGGACGCGCAAGGGGCGGGCAAGGGCGACGTCGAGTCTAACGCAACTCAACGAGCGTTCGGACCTCGGCCAAACGGCCAGGTTCTCGGCGCGAAGTCGCTTTGTTATGCTGACGCTTGATCTGACAAAGCTTTGCGTTTTGCGCGCGGGTTCTTCGCCTGCCAGCATCCAATCCCGCCCTTCATGCTCGAACTCTTCTATTCGAACCGTCACGAAACGCTTGCCGCCGCGCTTTTCGAGGACCTCGACGCATTCGCGATGCGCGAGGGCAATCCTTTCGCGCGCGAGTCGGTCATCGTGCCCAGCGCGGCCGTGCGACGGCGGCTGGAACTGGATATGGCCGAGCGTTTCGGCATCTGCGCGAATGTCGACTTCTGCTATCTCGCGCAATGGTTATGGGCGCAGATCGGACGCGTGCTGCCGGTGCCCCAGCGTTCGCCGTTCGCGCCGGACCGGCTCGCGTGGCGCTGCTATCGCCTGTTCGACGAGCCGCCGTTCAGACATGCGCCGCGCCTGTCGACCTATCTCGATGCCGCCGACGATTCCATGCGCTATGAACTCGCGCGCCGCATCGCGACGGTGTTCGACCACTATCTGACCTATCGCCCGGACTGGCTCACGCACTGGCAGTCGGGCGGCTCGATTCTCGCGGGCGGCGGTGCTGAGACGGATGCGCGCGGTCCGCGTCTCGCGGGCGCGAGCGAGATTCAGCGCCAGGACGAACACTGGCAGGCCGCGCTGTGGCGCGCGCTGCTCGACGACCTGACGACGCCCGGCTCCGGGCAAGATCCGACGCCGCCCGCGTATCGCTTTCTGGCCGACGCGCCGCGCTTCGATCTCGATACCGCGATGCGCGCCGAATGGCCGAGCCGCATCAGCGTGTTTGCGCTGCCGACCATGCCGCCGCTGCATATCGCGTTGCTGCGCGAGCTGTCGCGCTGGATCGACGTGCGCATCTACGCGCTCAACCCGTGCCGCGAATTCTGGTTCGATATCGTGAGCCAGGCGCGCGTCGAACAGCTCGAACTGAAGGGCGAGGCGGACTTTCAGGAGGTCGGGCATCCGCTGCTCGCGGAGTGGGGCCGTCAGACGCAGGCGCAGCTTCACATGCTGCACGAACTGACCGAAAGCGCGGCATCGAGCGAGCGCGAGCTGTTCGAAGAGAACACCGCGCCGACGTGGCTCGCGCGCGTGCAGAACGGCATCCTGACGCTCGACGAAGAGAACGCCGGGCCGGAGCCGGAAGACATCGTCGAGACGGGCGTGGAAGTGCATGTCTGCCATAGCCTCTCGCGTCAGCTCGAAGTGCTGCACGACCGCCTGCTCGACTGGTTCGACGAGATAGAAGGACTCGAGCCGTCCGATGTGCTCGTCGCGTTTCCGGATCTGGCGGTGGCCGGCCCGCTCATCGACGGCGTGTTCGGCACGGCGCCCGCCGGCGCCAGCAACGAGCGCAGGCGCATTCCCTATCGCATCACCGGCTTGCCGCCTTCGCAGGCCAACCCGGTCGCGCGCGCGATGCTCGACTGGCTCGCGCTCGCGGAACGCGGCGTCGGCGCGCCGGAGCTGATCGAATGGCTGCGCGTCGATGCAATCGCGACACGCTACGGCATCGACGCCCCATCGCTCGAAACGGCGCAGGAGTGGCTCTCGGCGGCGGGCGCGCGCCGGGGCTTGCGTCCGGCGGAAGCCGCCGGCGAGCACGTGCCCGCCGCGCGTCACACCTTCGCCGATGCGCTCACGCGTCTCTATCTCGGCTACGCGCTGCCGGGCGGCGGCGCACCGGTCGCGGAATGGCTGCCCGTCGAGGGCGCGCAGGGTTCGGAGGCGGAGTTGCTCGGACGCCTCACACGCTTCATCGACGATATCGACGCCTTCGCCGCGCAGATCGAGACGCCCCGCACCGCACGCGCGTGGGGCGACTTGCTGCTCGATACACTCGCGCGTTTCTTCGATGCCGGCGTCGCGTTCAACGACACCATCGGCGACGTGCGCCATGCGATCGATGCGCTGATCGTCGCGATGGAAGAAGGCGCGCGCGACACGGAAGTATCGGCTGCGGTGATCCGCACCGCGCTCACCGATACGCTCGACGATCCCGCGCGCGGCGGCGTGCCGTGGGGCGGCGTCACGTTTTCGTCGCTGACGAGCCTGCGCGGGCTGCCGTATCGCGTGGTCTGTCTGCTCGGCATGGACGACGGCATGTTGCCGAGCCTCACGCGCGCCGACGAATTCGACCTGATGGCGAGCTTCGGCAAGCTGGGCGACCGGCAGCGCCGCGACGACGAACGCAATCTCTTTCTCGACCTGATGCTCGCGGCGCGCGACCGGCTGCTGATCGCCTACACCGGGCGCAGCATCCGCGACAACGCCGTGCTGCCGCCCGCCGCACTCATCGACGAATTGCTCGACCATCTCGCCGAAGCCGTCGCGGGCAAGCATGCCGCGCCGGACGCACTGGCGAAGGCGCGGGCGTCGTTCGTGCGCGAGCATCCGCTACAGCCGTTCGCACCCGAGTATTTCGAGCCGGCCGGCCGTCTCTTCACCTATGAGCCGGAGCGCGCGGAACTGGCGCGGGTGCTGGCGGCGGGGCGCGTGCACGGCAGCGCGCCGTTCTTCGCATCGCCGCTGCCGCCCGAAGACGACGAAGCGGCTACCGTCGCCTTCGACGATTTCGTGCGCTTCTGGCGGCATCCTGCGCGCGCGCTGCTGCGAGATCGGCTGGGCATTGCGCTCGTCGATGCCGAAGCCGAACTGGATATCACCGAGCCGTTCGAACTCGGCTTCGCAGGCCGCGATGCGCTCGCCGGGCGCGTGCTGCCGTCGCTGCTCGAAGCGGAAGACGACGTTGTGCACCACGCCCGCGAGCGCGCGCGTCACGTTGCGCGCACGAGCCCCGAAATGCCCGGCGGCGCGACGGGCGCCGTCTGGCAGACGCGCGAGATGCACGCGCTCGCGCATCTCGCGGACCGCATCCGCACGTCGGTGGCGGAAGGCGCGACGCGTTTGCCGTTCTCGCTCGACGTCGCGCCGCGCTGGCCCGATACGGGCGGCGTCGCGCTCTTCGGCCCGCACGACGACGCGCTCATCGACGAGCGGCCGCTCACGCTGTCCGGCACGCTCAATCGCCTGACGCCGCAAGGCCAGGTGATCTACCGTTACGACCAGCCGCGCGCCCGCGATTACCTGTCCGCGTGGCTCGCGCATCTGGCCTATTGCGCGGCGCTGCCGGACGGCCCGCGCCGCACGATCTGGCATGGACGCGGCGCGCAGTCGTCGGATTTCGAGCTGACGCCTGTCGCCGATCCGCTCGCGCATCTCGCCGCGCTCGCGGCGCTGTATCGCGCAGGCCGGCGCATGCCGCTGCGTTTCTTCCCGAAGAGCGCGTGGCTCAAGATGACCGAAGGCGACGCGAAGGCGCACGGCGCGTGGGAATCCGACCGCGTGCGCGCGGAATCGGACGATCCGGTTTATCGCGTCGCGTTTCGCGGCGAATCGCTTGGGCTCGACGACCGCTTCGCCGCGCTCGCGCGCATCGTTTTCGAGCCGCTTCGGCAACACCTGCAACGCGACGCATGATGACGACAGCAATCCAGTCCGTGAACACCGAAGCCGTCCAGGAACTCGACGTCTTCTCCTGTCCGCTCGACGGCGTCAACCAGATCGAAGCATCCGCCGGCACCGGCAAGACGTGGAACATCTGCGCGCTCTACGTGCGCCTGCTGCTCGAGAAGCAGTTGAGCGTCGAGCGCATTCTCGTCGTCACCTTCACGAAGGCCGCGACCGCCGAACTGCACGAGCGCATCCGCACGCGGCTCGCGGGCGTTGCGCATGCCATCGAAAACGGCGATGCAGCCGGCGATCCGTTCATCGAGCGGCTTTTCGAGACCACGCTCGCCGACATCGATCCGAACGAGGCGCTGCAGCGCATTCGCATCGCGCTCCACACCTTCGATCAGGCCGCGATCCACACGATCCACGCGTTCTGCCAGCGCGCGCTGCAGGAAGCGCCGTTCGCCGCCGCGATGCCTTTCGCGTTCGACATGGAAGCCGACGACAGCGCGCTGCGCTTCGAGCTTGCCGCCGATTTCTGGCGCGAGCGCGTCGAGCCGGCAGCCGCGCGCACGCCGTCGTTCGCGTCGTGGCTCGTCGCGAAGGGCGCGGGACCGGCATCGCTCGATGCGCAACTGGCGCGGCGTCTCAAGAAGCCGCTCGCGACGCTGCGCTGGGGCAAGAGCGAGGCCGAACTTGCAGCGGAAGCCGTCGATGCGAAAGCGCTTTTCGACGAAGCGTGCGCGGTGTGGAACGCCGAACGCGGCGCGATCGCCAAGCTGCTCTTCGACGCCGAGGCGATGCTGAAGCAGACCTCGCACAAGCGCTCGATGATCGAAGCCGCCCTCGACGCATGGGCCGAATATTTCGCCGATGCCGACTGTCACGCCGAGCCGCCGAAGGAGGCGCTGAAGATCACCGTATCGGCGCTCGCGAAGGGCACCAAGGTCAAGCACGCGCCGCCCGCGCATCCGTTCTTCGAGCATGCCGAGACGCTCGCCGCGTCGGCTGCCGCCGCCGAAGCCGCGCAGCGTGCGATGTGGCTCGACATCGTGCGCGAATGGCTCGACTACGCGCCGGCCGAACTGTCGGCGAGAAAGCGGGCGCGGCGCGTGGTGTCCTTCGACGATCTGTTGTCGAACCTGCATCACGCGCTCGTCCGGCACGCGTGGCTCGCGCAGGCATTGCGCGAGCGTTATCCGGCGGCGCTCATCGACGAATTCCAGGACACCGATCCGCTGCAATACGCAATCTTCAACCGCGTGTTCGCGCCGCACGGACCGCTCTTTCTGGTCGGCGATCCGAAGCAGGCCATCTACAGCTTTCGCGCCGCCGACCTGCACACGTATCTCGCCGCGCGCGACGGCGCGAGTGCGCGTTACACGCTCGCGGTGAACCAGCGTTCGACGGCGCGCATCATCGAGGCGTGCAATCGCGTGTTCGGCGCGAATCCGTCGGCGTTCATTCTCGAAGGCCTCGACTATCAGCCGGTGCGCGCGGGCACGCGTTCACGCGGACCGTTCGTCGATGCGACGCCCGCCGCCGCTTACTCCGATATCACGGATTTCTGCGTGTGGATGCTGCCGCACGGCGATGCGGCGCTGTCGAAGGCCAACGCGCAGCGCGAAGCGGCCGAGGCGTGCGCCGCCGAAATCGCGCGGCTGCTGAAGGGCGCGGCGCGGGGCGAAGTGCGCATCGGCGACGAGGCGCTCAGTGCGGGCGATATCGCCGTGCTCGTGCAGACGCATCGGCAAGGCAGTCTCGTCAAGCGCGTGCTGGCGGCATGGGGTATCGGCAGCGTGGAGCTGGCGCAGGCGTCCGTGTTCGGCTCGCTCGACGCCGAGCAGATCGAGCGCGTGCTCGCCGCCATCGACACGCCCGGCGACTTGCGCCGCTTGCGCGCCGCGCTCGCGACCGACTGGTTCGGGCTGGACGCCGCCGCGCTGTGGCGTCTGGAGCACGCGGCATCGACGGATGAACGCGGCTCCAGCGATTCGACGAGCTGGGTCGAGAGATTCTCGCGCTATCGGACGATCTGGCACGAGCGCGGCTTCGCGGTGATGTGGCGCACGCTCGCGCGGGAACTGTCGATTGCGGCGCGGCTCGTTGCGCGCGCGGACGGCGAGCGCAGGCTCACGAACGTGAACCATCTCGCGGAACTGCTGCAGGCTCGCTCGGCGCAACAGCCGGGCATCGCGCCGACCTTGCGCTGGCTGGCCGCGCAGCGCGCGCAGCAGGGCGGCGGCGAAGACGCGCAATTGCGCCTCGAATCCGACCGCAATCTCGTGCAGATCGTGACGATTCACAAGTCGAAGGGCCTCGAATACGCGGTCGTGCTCTGTCCGTTCCTGAACGACGGCACGGCGCGCGACGCTTCGAAATCCGGCTTGCCCGACGCCCGCGAGTATCACGACGGCGCGGGCGAAGCGGTGCTGCACTATGGAATCGACGACGACGAAGCGAAGGAAATCGGCGCGGCCATCGCACGCGAGCAGGCTGCCGAGCGGGCGCGGCTCGTTTATGTGGCGCTGACGCGGGCGGTGTATCGCTGCTACGTGGTCGCGGGCGTTTATATCTCGAACATGTCGAACAAGTCGACGAAGGAATCGCGCAGAAGCGTGCTGAACTGGCTCGCCGCGGGCGCGGGTCAGGACTTCGATGCGTTTTGCGACGAACCGCCTGACGAAGCGGGCATCGTCGCGGCGTGGCGCGCGCTGGAAAGTCAGGCCGAAGGCGCGATCGGCGTGACACCGCTGCCGGTCATCGACCGGCGCGAGCCGCTTGCCGCCGTCGAGCGCGGCACGCACGAGATCGCCGCGCGCACCAACCGCCGCCTGTTGCGCGATCGCTGGCGCATGGCGAGTTTCAGCTCACTGGTGGCGGCGGGCGCGCGCGAAGAGGCGAATCAGTCGCAGCCCGCCGAGGCGCGCCCCGATCACGACGAACTCGCCGATACCGCTTCAACGCTCGTGCAAGCGCCGCCTTCCCGCGACGAATCCGCGCTCGCCGACGACGACATCCTCGCGTTTCCGCGCGGCGCGGCGGCGGGCGAATGTCTGCATCGCATGTACGAGCTTGCGGATTTCACACAGCCGTCGACGTGGCCCAAGGCGGTCGAGGACGCGCTGCGCGAGTATCCGGTTCCGGCGCCCGCGCCGCTCGCCCAGCGTCTCCGGCCGATGATGCTGCGCCTGCTCGCCGACACGCTCGAAAGCGAGATCGCGCCGGGCATGCGGCTGTCGGGCATCGCCAACGGGCGGCGCATGAACGAGCTGGAGTTTCTGTTCCCGGCGCCGTCGCTGGATTTTCCGGCGCTGCGCCGGCTGCTGTCCGCGCACGGCTATCCCGATGTCGCGCTCGAAACGGGCGCGCTGCGGGGCTTCATCAAGGGTTTCATCGACATGATCGTGCTGCACGGCGGGCGTTACTGGATCATCGACTGGAAGTCGAATCATCTGGGCGATGCCGCCGAAGACTACGGCGCCGCGCCGCTTGCCGAGGCGATGGCGCATCACGCGTATCACCTGCAGGCGCTTGTTTATGTGGTCGCGCTGCATCGTTACCTGCGTGCGCGGCTCGCTGATTACGACTACGAGACGCATGTCGGCGGCTACCTCTATCTGTTCGTGCGGGGCGTTCGTCCCGACTGGCGCGACGGCGACGCGGCGAGCGGGGTGCATCGCGGGCGGCCGCCGCTGGAACTGGTCGAGGCGCTCGACCGGGTGATGTCGGGAGGCGCGGCATGAGCACGATCGAAGCCGTGAACGCCGGGGAGTCGGCTGCGTCGGCCTTTGCCGACGAAAGCGCCGCGCTTGCCGAAGGTTTCGCGCGGCGCATCGGCGAACTGTCGCGATGGTCGGGTGCGGACGCGCGGGCGATCGCGTGGGCAGAACGCGCGGCGCTTGCCATCAGCCGGGCGACGGCGCTCGGACACGTCTGCATGCCGCTTGCCGCGCTCGCGCGGCGTCACGGCGAGAACGTGCGCGAAGCACGCCATGCGCTGCTCGCAAGCGGCGTCGCGACGTTTGCCCGCACCGAGGCGCGCTTCGATGCGGCGAGTCTTCGGCCGCTCGTCATCGACGAGGACGGGCGCCTCTATCTCGCGCGCTACTTCGATTACGAGCGGCGGCTCGCGGTGGCGCTGGTCGAACGGGCGCGCGGCGCGCGAATCGACGTGTCGCAGCGGGAGCTTGCGGAGCAGGCGGAGCGGATCGCACGCTACTTCGGGGAAGGCACGGCCAACGACGACATCGACTGGCAGCGCGTGGCCGCGCTCGTCGCGCTCGCGGGCAGGCTGACGATCGTGAGCGGCGGGCCGGGCACGGGCAAGACGACGACCGTGGTCGGCGTGCTCGCGTGTCTGCTCGACGCCGATCCGGGCTTGCGCATCGCGCTCGCCGCACCGACGGGCAAGGCCGCGCAGCGCATGCAGGAAGCGTTGATCGAGCGGGCGGACAAGCTGCCGCCCGAGCTGGCCGCGCGGCTGCCGCGCACATCGTTCACGTTGCAGCGCTTGCTCGGCGTGCTGCCGGATGGCGGCTTCCGGCATCATCGCGACAATCCGTTGCCCTATGACGTGATCGTGGTCGACGAGGCGTCGATGATCGATGTCGCGCTCGCGGCGCATCTGCTCGAAGCGGTCGCACCGTCGAGCCGGCTCGTGATGCTCGGCGACAAAGATCAGCTCTCGGCGGTCGAAGCGGGCGCGGTGTTCGCGGAACTGAGCGCGCAGCCATCGTTCAGCGAGGCGGGCGCGGGGCGGATCGCGGGCGCGCTGGGCGTGGAACTGGCGCGGTTTCGGGCGGCGTTGCCTGACGGCGTCAAGTCCGGTGGCGGCGACGGGCGCGGGAGCGCAGCGGCCCACGCGCGGATGAGCGATGCGTCGCTTGCACAATCCGATGCCCATGACGAGGGATACGGCGACTTCTTTCCGGGCGACGAGGAGGCCGATGCATCCGGCGCACGAGGCGAGAACCAGGGCGATTTGTTCTCGAACACCGACGCCCGCGCGAGCGAATCGCCTTCCGCGGCTTCGCCCGATGCGTGGGGCGCTCACGGCGATCTCGACGACGCACCGCATACCGACGAAGGCTACGCCGACCTCTTCGCCACGCTAGACACCGGCTCCCACGATGCGCCCGACGCCCGCGACGACGCCCCGCTCACCGACAGCGTCGTCTGGCTCGCGCGCAACTACCGCTTCGGGCTGGATTCGGCGATCGGCCGCCTGTCGATCGCAATCCGCAACGGCGATGCCCAAGCCGCGCTCCAAGCGCTCGACGCAAAGCAATCGGCCACGCCCGAAGCGCCCGCCGCGGTGCTGCTGGACGACGGCCACGCCACGCTATCGGACCGCACGCTCGCTCATCTGGCGAAGGGCTTCGCGCCTTACGCCGATGCGCTCGCGTCGATGCTGCAAGCGGAGCACGCGCCATCCGATGAAGCCCGGCTCTTCGACGCGCTCAATCGTTTCCGCGTGCTGTGCGCCACTCGCAAGGGGCCGCGCGGCGTCGACGAAGTGAACGCGCGTATCGCGTCGAAGGTGCGCGAGCAGGCGGGCATTGCGCTTGCAATCGGAGCACAGTGGTTCGCCGGACGGCCGGTGATCGTCACGCGCAACGACTATGCGCTCGGGCTCTTCAACGGCGATATCGGCATTGCACTGCCGGGGCCGAACGGCGCGCTGCGCGTCGCGTTTCGCATGGCGGATGGCTCGCTGCGCCATGTATCGCCTGCTGCGCTGCCGCCGCACGACACGGCGTTCGCGCTGACCGTGCACAAATCGCAAGGCTCGGAGTTCAAGCACGCGGCGCTCGTGCTGCCCGGCAGCTTCGTGCGCGTGCTGTCGCGCGAGCTGGTCTATACGGCGATCACGCGGGCGAAGCGCCGCATCGAAGTCATCGGCTCGGCGGCGATTTTCGCGCAGGCCGTCGATGCGCCGACGCGTCGCGATTCCGGTCTCGCCGCGAGAATGGCGCGGCTGATGCGCCTGCACCATCGATCCTGAACGAAGGAGTGTCATCCATGAGCGATAGCCTCGTGGTGCCGCCAGGCGAAATCGAGCTGACCGCCGTGCGTGCGCAAGGCGCGGGCGGGCAGAACGTCAACAAGGTGTCGAGCGCGATTCATCTGCGCTTCGACATCCGCGCGTCGTCGCTGCCGGAGCACATCAAGGCGAGACTGCTCGCGCTGTCCGACAGCCGCGTCACGCGAGAAGGCGTGATCGTCATCAAGGCGCAGGAGCATCGCACGCAGGACATGAATCGCGCGGCGGCGCTCGCGCGTCTCGATGAGATGATTCGCAGCGTCAGCGTCACCCGGCGCAAGCGCATCGCAACGAAGCCGACGCGGGCGTCGCAAGTGCGCCGGGTCGAGGGGAAGGTCAGGCGGGGAGCGGTGAAGGCAGGACGGGGCGCGGTGCGAGGCGAATAGGGCGGCAAGCGCCTCGCCGTCCGTCATCGCGCGATGCTGCGCCATGCGCACCGCGCGACGCTCAGCAATCCGTCACCGCGCGATGCTCCGCCGCGTGACAAACGGAACCTGCTTCACGATTCCCGTCGCGAGCGCCGTGCCCACCAGCACGACAGCGCATCCTTCGAGCATCACGAGCGATACGTGCTCGCTCAGGAACAGCGCGCCCCAGAGAATGCCGAAGAGCGGAATGACGAAGGTCACCGTCATCGCGCGTGCAGGGCCCGCCGCAGCCACGAGCCGGAAGTACAGAAAATAGGCGATGCCCGTGCAGCAGACACCGAGCGCGATGACCGCCGACCACGCATGCGCGGAGATCGGCGTCGCGGGCCACGTCAGCAGGGCGATCGGCGCAAGCATGATGGTCGCGCCGATCATGCTGCCGGCGGCGTTGGCGGTTGCATCGACATCCATCAGATACTTCTTCGCAAAGTTGCCCGCCACGCCGTACAGCGCCGATGCCCCGAGCGCGGCCGCCGCCGCCAGCATTCCCTGAACGGGCAGCCCGGACGATGCCGCGCCGTCCGTCGCGATCTGGTTCCACACGAGCAGCAGCACGCCCGCGAAGCCGATGGCCATGCCGATGCTGCGCATCGTCGTCAGCCGGTCCTTCAGCCACACGTAGGCGACGAGCGCGCCAAAGAGCGGCGTCGTCGCATTGATGACGGACGTCGCGCCCGCCGACAGCGTCAGCTCCGCGAACGCGAACAGGCAAAACGGCGCGGCCGAATTGAGAATGCCGACCACGAAAAGCGGCAGCGCGCGCCGGCGCATCGTGCCGAGGGTGGCGGCGACGTTGCGGCGTGCAAGCAGCATCACGATCAGAAACAGCGCGCCGATACCGACGCGCACGGCCATGAGCGGCGCGACGCCGAACTCGGCGACTCCCACGCGAATGAACAGGAAGGATGCGCCCCACAATGCGGCGAGCACGATCAATTGCAACAAATTGGCGATGGACATGACGATGGCGGACTTCGAGATACTAATTAAAAGTCCGCGCATGTTAGCACTGCGCGCGGCGCCGAAGAACGCGCCGCGAATGACACCGCAAGATGCGGGGTCAGTGCGGCGGGATCATCCACGTCAGCACGTTCTGCTGCAGCCAGACGAGCACGCCCAGAATCACCGTCAGCAGAATCGAATGCTTGAAGGTGCGCGCGAAGACGAGCCCTTCCTTGCCCTTGAGTTCAGTCGTCGCGACACCCGTCGAGATGTTCTGCGGCGAGATCATCTTGCCCATCACGCCGCCGGACGAGTTGGTCGCTGCCATCAGCACGGGATTCAGGTTGAGCTGATGCGCCGCCACTACTTGCAGGTTGCCGAAGAGCGCGTTGCCCGACGTATCGCTGCCGGAGAGGAAGACCGCGACCCAGCCGAGGAACGCGGACACGAGCGGAAAGAACGGTCCGACCGACGCGACGCCGAGACCCAGCGTGTAGTTCATGCCCGAGTAGTTCATCAGATAGGCGAGGCCGACGATCGTCGCCACCGTGAAAATGGCGATGCGCGTTTGCACCCACGTATCGACGATCGCCGCGCCGTACTCGCGGACCGGCAGCCGCACGAGCGCCGCCGTGATGATCGATGCGACCAGAATCGCCGTGCCCGTCGCGAGCGGCTGAAAGTCCCAGATCGCGCCGTACGGCTGGTTGTACAGCGTGATGTAGACGGCTTTGTCGAGTCCGGGCCAGGAAACCTTCACATCGCCGATCAGGAAGATTTTCGCGACCGTCCACACGATCACCACCAGCGACACGACGATCCACGGCAGCCAGCCTTGTCCGCCCGAAATAGCCGCGCGTGTCTGGCCGAGTCGATCGACGTTGACGGCGAATCGCTCGTCGGCGGCAGGCTTCCAGACGCGCAGGAACGCGATCGTCAGAATCAGCGAGACAAGCGAGGAGAGCACGTCGGTCAGCGCATAGCTGATGTAGTTCGACGTGACGTACTGCGTGAGCGCGAAGCTCGCGCCCGAGACGAGCAGCACGGGCCACACGCGCATCATGTTGCGAAAGCCCGCGTAGATGCCGATTACGTAGAACGGCAGGAAGAAGGCGAAGAACGGCAACTGGCGGCCGACCATCTTGGCGAGCGCATCGGTGGGAAGGTGGGTGACCGCGCCGAGCACGGTAATCGGCACGCCGAGCGCGCCGAAAGCCACCGGCGCGGTATTGAAGATCAGCGTGAAGGTGAGCGCTTCGAGCGTCGGGAAGCCGAGCAGGATCAGGAGCGAACTGGTGATGGCGATCGGCGTGCCGAAGCCCGAGATGCCTTCCAGCAGCGCGCCGAACGAGAAGCCGATGACGACCAGCACGATACGCCTGTCGTTCGGCAGGTTTTCGACCATCCAGAGGCGGAACGCCTCGAAGCGTCCGGAGCGTTGCGCGACGTTGTAGAGCAGGATCGCGGCGAACACGATCCACATCACCGGCCATAGCGCGAACACCGCGCCCGCGGCGATCGAGTTGAGCGCGAGCTTGAGCGGGAAGTGCCAGGCCGCCACCGCGATGACGAGCGCGACCACCAGCCCGGCGAGCGACGCCTGCCACGCGGGCCGGCGCGCCCAGCCGAGCAGCACGAGCACGACGGCGATCGGCAGCGCCGCCACGATGAACGACAGCGCGAGCGAATTGGCGACGGGGGTAAGCAACTGATGGAACATCGACGTCTCCTGTCGACCGCAGTCGGCGAACCGTGTTGCGCGTTCTTGTCGGCACGCGGCGGCGAGCCGCGAGGCGCGTAGGGACTTCGATGCTTCATATGCCTTAAGCAACCGCGTAACGCGCAGCCTAAGAATAGGTGACCGATGGCCTCCGTCAAGCGGGAAATGTTCTTATCGGCTGCGACGCACGAACGCGCGCCGCGACGCGCGTGCTATCGCTTGACGAGGAGGCTTGCCGTGCCTTCAGCTTTCGACGGCTGCGGCGGGCGGTGTATCGTCGCGGCCCGGCAGAGGTGTTTGACGGAAGACCCAGACGGTCAGCAGGGCGAGAGAAGCAAGCATCCACAGCACGAAAAACACAAAGGCCATCATGTCCACTCCCCGAGAGCGATGGTTTCGCGACGGCGGTGTACCGTCGCGTTGCGCAAATGAGGAAGCTTGATAGCCAGAACCGTGCCAATCGTCTGGCGAATCGAGCCAGACGCTTGTCGGAAAAGGAAGGGGCGCTTTGCGCTCGCACCACCGCCGCCCCTGCGGGAGCGACTTGTGTCGGAAAATGTTGCAGGTTTGTTACGTCGAGAGACGCAACAGACGGGGAAGCTGCGTTTTTCGTAACGCCGGCGAAACAACTCAGTGGCGGCCGCCGCCATGACCGCCGCCGTAGCCGCCACCGCCGCCGTGCCAACCGCCACCGCCGCCGTGCCAACCGCCACCGCCGCCGTGCCAGCCGCCGCCATGCCAGCCGTGTCCGCCTCCCCAGCAGCATCCGCCGCCCCAGTATCCGAAGCCGATGGATATCGCCGGATAACCGTAATAAGCGGGGTAGGCCGGATAAGCAGGATACGGCGCGTAATACGGATACGACGGATAGGCGGGCACCGCGTAGTACTCCGTCATCGGCACTTGCGCGGTCGCGTAGGTTGCTGCCGGCGCGGGAACTGCGGACGCGCCCGACGCGCCCTGTGCCGGGACGGCGAATTCGCGTTGCGCGTACGCCGTGGGTACGGTCGAGTAATAAGCGCCGGGGTAATCCGGATAGGGAGGGTAATAGCATCCGCTGACGAGCACGCCCGCCGCGATCGCGGTGACGGCTGCTTTGGATGGGATGATGAAGCGGGCGGGAATCATGGTGCTGCTCCTTGCGTGCGCCTTGCCGGACTCTTAACTCAAGCGGGTCCGTTCAGAGGAGCTTACTCGATCGCTTTGGAACACGTGCCTGAACTCGTGTGACAAAGGAGCGCAAGGAGCCGCGTCTTGTAACAGGTCTGAAACAGCGGCGCGGTCAGGACCGGTCGCGCCGCGCGTGTGAGGTCCGATTACTTGCCAACCTGATTGCCGATGACCCCGCCGACCGCCGCGCCGCCGAGCGTCGAAAGCGCGCTGCCGCCGATCACCGCCCCGCCCGCTGCGCCGACGCCCGCGCCGATCGCGGTATCGCGTTGACGAGTGGTCATGCTGTCGCAGCCGGTCAGGCCGGCCATGAGTGCTACGACCATTGCAGCGGCGCCGATTTGTTTGATGTTTTTCATGTCGACTCTCCAATACGATGATGAAGTGAAACGGCTGCGGCTCGCATGGAACAGCACCGCATAGGCTGCCGGTTCATGCAGTAATGAGCAGGAAAGGTGCCTGCATGCCGTCGACGCATCCACGAAAAAAAAGCCTGCCGCACGTCAGGCGCGACAGGCTTTTCCTGGTCAGGCAGCAGCAACATCAGGTCGGCTGGTAAATCTCCGATCCCTTCTTCACGAACTCGATCGCCTTCGTCTGCATGCCGTGCGTGAGCGCATCGGTTTCGCTGACGCCTTGCTTGGCCGCAAAGTCCCGCACGTCCTGCGTGATCTTCATCGAGCAGAAATGCGGGCCGCACATCGAGCAGAAATGCGCGACCTTGGCCGAGTCCTTCGGCAGCGTTTCATCGTGGAATTCGCGCGCCTTGTCGGGATCGAGGCCCAGATTGAACTGGTCTTCCCAGCGGAACTCGAAGCGCGCCTTCGACAGCGCGTTGTCCCGCACCTGCGCGCCCGGATGACCCTTCGCCAGATCGGCCGCGTGCGCCGCGAGCTTGTACGTGATGATGCCTTCCTTCACGTCGTCCTTGTTCGGCAAGCCGAGATGCTCCTTCGGCGTGACATAGCAGAGCATGGCGGTGCCGAACCAGCCGATCATCGCCGCGCCGATGCCCGACGTGATGTGATCGTAGCCCGGTGCGATGTCCGTGGTCAGCGGCCCGAGTGTGTAGAAGGGCGCCTCGTCGCACCATTGCAGTTGCAGGTCCATATTCTCCTTGATGAGCTGCATCGGCACGTGGCCCGGACCTTCGATCATCACCTGCACGTCATGCTTCCACGCGACTTGCGTCAGCTCGCCGAGCGTCTTCAGTTCGCCGAGCTGGGCTTCGTCGTTGGCGTCGTAGATGGAGCCGGGGCGCAGGCCGTCGCCGAGCGAGAACGAGACATCGTATTGCTTCATGATTTCGCAGATGTCCTCGAAGTGCTCGTAGATGAAGCTCTCCTTGTGATGCGCGAGGCACCACTTCGCCATGATCGATCCGCCGCGCGACACGATGCCCGTCATGCGGTTCGCCGTCAGCGGCACGTATTGCAGGCGCACGCCGGCGTGGATCGTGAAGTAATCGACGCCTTGCTCGGCCTGCTCGATCAGCGTGTCGCGGAAGATTTCCCACGTCAGGTCTTCGGCCTTGCCGTTGACCTTCTCGAGCGCCTGATAGATCGGCACCGTGCCGATCGGCACCGGCGAATTGCGAATGATCCACTCGCGCGTCTCGTGGATGTGCTTGCCGGTCGACAGGTCCATCACCGTGTCGCCGCCCCAGCGGATCGCCCACGTCATCTTGTCGACTTCTTCGCCGATCGACGAGCTCACCGCCGAATTGCCGATGTTCGCGTTGATCTTCACGAGGAAGTTGCGGCCGATGATCATCGGCTCGCTCTCCGGGTGATTGATGTTCGCGGGGATGATCGCGCGGCCGCGCGCCACTTCATCGCGCACGAACTCGGGCGTGATCGCCTTCAGCGCGTCCTTGCCGAACGCTGCCGCGCCGAACGCCTGGCCGGGATGCTGGCGGCCCATCATCTGCGCGAGCTTTTCGCCGTTCGGACCGCTCGCCTTCAGGCTTTCCAGATACTCGGCGCGCCGCTGGTTTTCGCGGATCGCGATGTATTCCATCTCGGGCGTGACGATGCCCGCCCGTGCGTAGTGCATCTGCGTGACGTTCTTGCCCGCGACGGCGCGGCGCGGCTTGCGATGCAGGCCGGGGAAACGCAGTTCGGCGGTCTTCGGATCGGCGGCGCGCTCGCGGCCGAATTCGCTCGACAGGCCGGCGAGTTCTTCGGTGTCGCCGCGTTTCTCGATCCAGCCGGCGCGCAGTGCGGGCAAGCCGGAGCGGATGTCGATGCTCGCGTCGGGATCGGTGTACGGACCGGAGGTGTCGTACACGTACACCGGCGGATTCTTCTCGCCGCCGAAGCCGTCGGGCGTGTCGGATTGCGTGATTTCGCGCATCGGCACGCGGATGTCCGGCGTCGATCCGCTCACGTAGACCTTGCGCGAGTTCGGCAGCGGCGCGATGGCGGCGGCATCGACGACAGCGTTTTCAGACAGAAACTTCGGATTGGCATTCATGCTGTATGTCTCCTGCAGGGACGAATATTCCAGCGCGAGCATGGGCAAGCTCGGCTGACTCAGGAGCTAAACAGGGAGGAACGAGATGGAAAGGTCGGGCGCTGAAGATGCGGCGGTAGGTCATTCGAAAGCCGCAGTGCCCGAACGCTTCCCTGCGCTGGCATTATCCAGATCAGGTTCAAAGGGTATTTCTCACCCACGTGGCACGGGCGATTCGACCGGTGATGCCGATTCGAAATCGCGATGTGCAGCGCAGGACCCCCGCGTTAGCAGCCGCCACGATACACCGCACCGTGGTGCGTTGACAACCATCCCGAAAACGGCCGCATCGCGTCGCGCCGTTCCTGCATAATGGCGGGCGCCGCGTTTTAGGTGATTACCCGAAGCGCGGTTTCGCGACCGCCGCCGCTCTTCGTTCGCCTCTCGACCGCCCTTCCTTCGCATCATCATGCCGTTGTGTTTTCATCGTCCTGCACCGTCGTGCGGGCGTCGTGCTGTGAGTATTTCGGTCGTTTCCGCAGGCGCCATGCGCTACGCGGTTTTCGCGGAGTAAGCATGTCCACTCCGATGCCGCGTCTGCCTTTCTCTTTTCCCGATCGCTTTCCTTTTCGCGCGCCTCGTTCCTTCCGGGGACAAGTCGTGCTCGCGCTCGCCGTCGTCTATATCGTCTGGGGATCGACCTATCTCGGCATCCATCTGGCGCTCGAATCGTTTCCGCCGCTGATGCTCGGCGGCCTGCGCAATCTGTGCGCGGGCATCGGGCTATTTGCTATCGGCTTGCATCGCAAGGCGGTGCTGCCGAGTGCGCACGAGGTTCGCAATGCGGCGATCGTCGGCACCTTGCTCGAAGGCCTCTCGAGCGGAATGATGGCCTACGGCATGCGCACTGTCGGCACCGGCACGGCAGCGGTCATGGTGGCGACCGTGCCGCTCTTCGCGACCATCTTCACCGCGCTCGCCGGCCGCGCAGTGGCGAAGGGGGAGTGGTTCGCGGTGGCGCTTGGGCTCGTCGGCATCGTGGTGCTGAATCATGGCGATCCTTCGCCCGGTTCGACGCACGGCACGCTCGCGATTCTCTGCGCCGCGATCTTCTGGGCGGGCGGCGCGCATCTCGCGGGGCGGCTTAGGCAGCCGTCGGATCTTCTGATGTCGACGGCGCTGCAGATCGGGTTAGGCGGGCTGATCGCGACGGGCATCGCGCTCATGGCGGGCGAGCGTCTGACGCATGTCGGCTTCGGCGCGGGCGTGTCGTTTCTGTATCTGATGCTGATCGGGTCGATGGCCGCTTACGTTGCATATAACTTTCTGATTCGCCATACGAGCACGATCGTCGCGACGAGTTGCCTGTACGTGAATCCGATCGTTGCGGTGCTGCTGGGGGCGGTGCTGCTTGGGGAAGCTATTGCGCAGTGGACGGTGGTTGCTACCGTCGTCATTCTGATTAGCGTTGGGTTGTCGTTCTGGTTCGATCGCCGGCGGCGGGGAGTGGCCTGAGCATTTCCTGCCTTCCCGATTGGTAAGGCTTGCGCCTCGCCGCTCCTCTGTTGCGGTCATTCAAGCGACTCGAATAATTCCTCTAACGATTGTCGAAGCCTTTACTGGCAAGGCTTTCAAGCTGACTTGCGGCTGCTTTGCACGGCGCTTGGGCATAGACGCTGCTCATGTCCGGCGCCCGCGACGTGTGTCGTTTCGAAGGGATACGGCACGTCGTAGCGGCCCATCCAGACATCGACAATCAGAACAAGGAAGGTGGCATATGAAGCTCATCCGCACTGTGACGGCGCTCGCCGCTGTCGCCTCGATCCTGTCCGCCTGTGGCGGCTCGGACGACGTCGGCAAGGAACTCGGACTCACGCAAGCGCAGGTTCATTTCATCCACGCGATACCGAGCGGCCCGAACGTCGACTTCTATGACAACGGCAAGGTGCTGCAAGGAAATCTGGCCTACAAGGCGGTGACGAACTTCGCCAACATCGACACCGGGCAGCACAACTTCTCCTATGCCGCCGTCAACACCACCACCCAGCTCGCCACCGACACGACGGTCGGCAATGCGGCAAAGGGCCACGAATACACCGTGATCGCGCTGCCGGAAGCGGGGCTGGCGCCGTCGATTGCAGTCATCGACGATCCGTTCGACAAGGGGCTACTGTCGAACAGCGCACGCGTGCGGGCGTTCAACGCATCGACGAATGCGCCGAATCTCGATCTGTATCTCGTCGCGCCCGGAACGGACATCACGGCGGTCAGCCCGACGATGGCCGGCGTCGCCTTCAAGAATGCGGTCCCGGCTTCCACACAGGATTCGCTCTATGTCTCAGGCGGGACCTATCAACTGATCGCAACGCTGCCGGGATCGAAGACGCCGGTGTACAAATCGGCATCGTTCAACCTTGGCAACAACGCGGACTGGCTCGTGACGACGCTGCCATCCGGCAATGCCGTCTCGCAACTCGTGCCGGGAAAGATTCGCGTGCTGGTGGCGCAGGGCGGCAATACACAGCAACCGGCGCTCGATCTGCCCGACACGCAGTAACGTATCACCCATCAGAGCGACAAACCCGCCCGAGCAATCGGGCGGGCTTGTTTTGGCTGGAACGCATGAACCAAGCGCACAAAAAAATTCCCGCCGCGCAAGGCGGCGGGAAGTCAGGAGTACGCTTCTATCGAGCCGTAGCCCGCACCCGGCTTACTTATGCTCTTCGGCCGAATTGTGGATAGCCTGGCCGCCCTTCGAAATATCCTGGCCCGCGCCCGAAATGGTGTTGCAGCCCGCGAGCGCAGCCGTGCCGGCGATCAGCAGCAGAGCGATGATTCGAGTCATGTTCATTCCCCTTGATGTGAAATGGCGTGGTTAATCGTGTCTGGGTTGGCCGCTGATCGTTGCCTGGGCCTCACCGGTGGTAACAATCATAAAAAACGCGGGCGGGGCTCGGCTGTAGGCACGCATGTGTTTTTCTCGTCAGCGCAATCCGTACTTCTCGTCGGCATCGTCCTACGCGGCGGAACGCGCCGGCGTCGCAACGGCATCGCCATGAACGCGCTCGCGCGGCATCGACACGTGGATGCTCGTGCCGTGCGGCTTCACTCGCTCGATCTCGAAGCGCCCGCCACGCGCCGACACGCGCTGCCGCATGCCGACGAGCCCATGCGTCTGCGTGCGCTTCAAATCCTGCGGCCGGATGCCGATGCCGTCATCGGCGATATGCAGCGACACGCTCGCCTGATCCATCGTCAGCGCGACGCGGATGTTGCTCGCGCGCGCATACTTCGCCGCGTTCGTCAGCGTTTCCTGCGCGACCCGGAAGAGGGCGATCTCGATCGCTTCGCCGAGCTTCGGGTCGTCGTCGGGCAAGTCGAACGACACCGCCCAGTTGTTGCGCTGCGCGGCTTCATCGACGAGCCCGCGCAGCGCCGTCACGAGCCCGAAGTTCGCCAGCACGGTAGGCCGCATGTCCTCGATGATGCGGCGCTTCAGCGCAATGCCCTGATCCAGATTGCCGATGGCGCGCGTGAGTTTCTCCGCCATCGCCGGTTCCGTTTCGCGCAGCTTGCCGCGCACCCACGCCACATCCATCTTGCTCGCCGTGAGGATGGAACCGAGCTCGTCGTGCAGTTCGCGGGCGAGTTCGGTTTTCTCGTTTTCGCTCACCGACTGCAGATGCCACGCAAGCGCTTCGAGTTGCCGCGTGCGCTCGAAGACGAGTTGATCCAGCTCTTCCTGCTGCGTGATGAGTTCCCGCTGCACGCGATCCTGCTTGTCGAGCTGAATGCCGAGGTTGCGGAAAAGCAGCACGAACAGCACGATGTTCAGCGCACACAATGCGCCGACACACAGCGTCGAAATGCGCTGATCGGCGCGGCTCGCATCGAGTGCGTGCTGCGCGCGCTGCTCTTCATTAAGGCGTAACAGCGAGAGGGCGGCGTCGAGCGTGGCGTCGTCGGAGGCGGGACGCGCTTCGGGTCGCGAAGGCGCGGCAAGCCGCGCGGCGCCTCGCTCGATTTCCTCGTTCGCCGCAGCGCTGATCTGCGCGAAGCTGGCAAGCGCCGTGTCGTCGCCGATGCGGCGGTAATAGGCATCGAGCGTCGCGAGGGCGCGGCGCACGTGGGCCGCCGTTTGCTCGAATTGCGCCTTGTAGGCGGGCTCCGGTTTCAGTGCGAACGCGCGTCCCTGGGCGGAAAGCGTCGCGATGTCGGCAGCGAGCGCGGACAGGTCGGCGGTGGCGCTTTTGGCATCGAGCGCGGTCTCGTATTCGGCCGCGATGCGCATGCGCCCCGACTCCAGAATCACGAGGCCGCCCACCGTGATGACGATCGCGACGGTCATTGCCACCAGCCAGCTATAGCGGCGCATCCATTCGTTGATGCGGGCAAGGCCGGCGTGGGCCCGGGTCGGCGCTTCGTCGTGCGCGGTGCGCGGCGGCACGGCGCGGGGTGCGTGGCTCATAGAGTTGGTCTGGCGTCGCCCGCGCGTCGGCTGGTTCGCCCGCGCGAGTCGATTGAAAGCTAATGTCGGTGGATTCTCACAGCAAAAAAGGAGCCAGCCCGAATGCGCGCGACGCGCCGCATCGCTAGGATGGGTTCACCATCCATTCCTACGGGGAAAGATCATGCTGAAGTGGGCACTGTTCTTTGCGATCGTCGCGGTCATCGCCGGTCTTTTGGGCTTCACCGGCGTCGCGGCCGGCGCGGCGACCATCGCCAAATTCCTGTTCGTCCTTTTCCTGATTCTGTGCGTCGTGTTCCTGGTGCTCGGGTTCGTCATCACCAAGAAAGCGATCGATTAGCGGGCCTGCATCGATGATGGGCGGCGCGTGGCGCAAGGCCATCGCGCGGCCCTTGACGCAATGACAGGCACGATCAACGAGGAGGTTTCATGCTGCGCTACGCCGCCGTTTTTTTCGTGATCGCGATTATTGCCGCGGTGTTCGGCTTCACGGGCATCGCGGCGGGCGCGGCGGAAATCGCGAAGATCCTGTTCTATATTTTCCTGGTCGTATTCGTCGTTACCCTGTTGCTCGGTGTGTTCAAGACATGACGGCCCCGCCGCTTCGACGGCGGCTTCATCTTGACGATTTCGCGAGCGGGCACGGCGCGTGCATCGAGTTCTTCATCGGATAGCGGCGCGCTATGGAGCGCATGGGCGAACCGCGCCACCGCTACCGTCCATCACCATTCCACAGGAGCCAATCAAATGTCCAATTCGTCTGCTGTAACCGCCGCGCCGGGCCAATCCTCGGACGCCTTTGTCCTCGACGTCGAGAAGATCCGGAACGACGCGCGCCAGCACATGGACGAGGGCCCCGTCACGGCGACCTATAGCGCGGATCGCGAGACCGTGCTCAAGCTGCTCAACGACGCGCTCGCGACCGAGTGGGTCTGCGTGCTGCGTTACAAGCGCCACTATTTCATGGCGAAGGGCATCCACTCGGAAGCCGTCGCGCAGGAGTTCGCCGAGCACGCGACCGAAGAGCAGGAGCACGCCGACATGCTCGCGGAACGCATCGTCCAGTTGGGCGGCGAGCCGAACTTCGCGCCGGACAGCCTGAAGTCGCGCGCGCATTCGGAGTACAAGGAAGGCGCCGACCTCATCGACATGATTCGCGAAAACCTCATCGCTGAACGGATTGCGATCGATACCTATCGCGAGATCATCCGTTATCTCGGCGACAAGGACGTCACGACGCGCCGCCTCTTCGAAGAGATTCTGGCGGTCGAGGAGGAGCACGCCGACGACATGGCCGATCTGCTCGAAGGCCGCAACGGCTAAGTTGAAGCCAAAGCGGGCGATGCGCGGGCGAGTGGAACCGCGCATCGCGCGTCGGGCAAGCATGCGTAAAATGACCGTTCACTCATTACAGCAGCGCGGACGGCGTGAATGATTCGAGTCTTGATAGCCGACGATCATGCGATCGTGCGCAGCGGGTTCAGGCAATTCGTCGCCGATGAGCCCGACATGGAAGTGGCGGCAGAAGCATCGACCGGCGACGAAACCATCGCGCTCGTGCGCGAGCAGGCTTTCGACGTGGTGTTGCTCGACATCGCGATGCCCGACAAGAACGGCGTCGACACCTTGCGCGTCATCAAGCAGATTCGGCCGCAGCAGGGCGTGCTGATGCTGTCGGGCTTTCCCGAGAGCCAGTACGCGATCAACCTGCTGAAGGCGGGCGCGAACGGCTATCTGAACAAGGACGCCGCGCCCGATGAGATCGTGCGGGCGATACGAACGGTGGCGCGCGGGCATCGCTATTTGTCAGAGTTTATCGCCGATGCGCTCGCCGACAAGCTCGACAAGCCGGCGGCGGAAAGGCCGCACGAGACGCTGTCCGAGCGCGAGTTTCAGATTTTTTGCAAGCTCGCGGGCGGCCGGATTCCGACGGAGATCGCGCAGGAGTTGCATCTGTCGGTGAAGACGGTGAGCACGTACCGGGCGCGCGTGCTGGAGAAGATGCGGCTGTCGAACAACGCCGATCTCACGTATTACGCGATCAAGAACGGGTTGATCGAATAGCGCAGCGTTTCCATGTGCGACGAGGAAGCAGTAAAGCGGAGGATGCCCGCCGTGGGCCACATCATCATCGACGATTCGGCACAGCAGAAGACACCGCGCGGCGGGCCGCTCGCGGTGCTGCTGATCGAGGATTCGCCGCTGATCCGCGGCAGTCTCACCGAGGCCATCGAGGCGCTCGGACCGTGGCGCGTGACCGCTTTCGCCGATGCCCCGCAAGAGGCCATCGCGTTGCTGTCGTCACAGCCGTTCGATGCGGTGATCGTCGATCTGCAATTGAAACGCGGATCGGGCATCGACGTGCTCGCGTGGCTCAAGGAGTCGGAGACGTCGCGCCTGGCGGACGATGCGTTCATCGTCGTACTGACGAATCATGCGCTGCCGGCTTATCGCGAACGGTGCCTGCAGTATGGCGTGCGCCATTTCTTCGACAAGTCGCTCGAGTTCGATCGCGTGCTCGATGCGCTTGAGGAGTATGCGCGGGAGAGGGTGTGAGCTTGCTCGCGTCGCAGCGCGGGTCGTTGAACTTCGCCGCTTGGCGTATCGGATAGCAAGTAGACGGTCGCTCGCGGGCCTTACGCTTTTTGCGGGCGTTAGGAGGCCGCTGAGCATCCGCCACCACAGTTATTTCTTCCCTGACCCGTCACGCTCCGCTTCGCGCGTCCAAACGCCCCTCCCGCCCGCGCCAGTGGCTAAACCCTGCCAGCCCCGTCGCGGCCAGCCCGACGATGCACACGCCCATCCATCCCATTGCGTGCCAGGCGAGCGATGCCAGCGCCGATCCCACCGCGCCGCCGATGAAGTACGCCACCATATACACCGTGTTGACGCGGCTGCGTGCCTCGGGCTTCAGCGCGTAGATGCGCGACTGGTTGGAAATCTGCGCGGCCTGCACGCCGACATCGAGCACGATCACGCCGATGACAAGCCCCGCGATGCTCCTCGACGACAGCGCGAACACGACGAACGACACCGCCACGAGCACGATCGACAGCGTGATGACCGCACGCGGCCCGCGCTTGTCCGCCGACTTGCCCGCAAGCGGCGCGGCCAGCGCGCCCGCCGCCCCGACGATGCCGAACAGTCCCGCCGCCTGCGGACCCATATGAAACGGCTCGCCGGCGAGCAACAACGTAAGCAGCGACCAGAACGCGCTGAAGCCGGCGAAAAGCGCGCCGCCCGTCAGCGCGGCTTCGCGCAGCGCGGCGCTCTCGGCGGTCAGATGCCACATCGACGCAAGCAGCTTGCCGTAGGAGAGCGTGGATGTCGGACGGCTTTTCGGCAGCCGCATCATCACGACGACCGCGAGCGCGATCGTCGCCACCACCGACGCCGCGAACACCGCGCGCCATCCGAAGTACTGCGCGACGAAGCCCGAGACCGTGCGGGCGAGCAGAATGCCGAGAAGCAGCCCGCTCATGACGGTGCCGACCGCATGGCCGCGCTCGGCGGGGGGCGCGAGTTCCGCGGCGAAGGGCACGGCCTGCTGCGCAATCGTCGATACGACGCCTATCGCGAGACTGGCCGCGATGAGCACCGCGAGCGTCGGCGCGGCGCTCGCCACGATCAGCGCGACGCCCAGCGCCGCGAGTTGCATGAGGATCAGCGTGCGCCGGTCGAAGCGGTCGCCGAGCGGCGCGAGCATCAGCATGCCGAACGCATAGCCGAGTTGCGTCGCGGCGGGCACGGCGCCGATCAGATAGGCGCTCTGAGGAAACGATGCCCGGAAATCCCCGAGCAGCGGCTGATTGAAGTAGATGTTCGCGACCGACACGCCGGCAATCGTCGCGAGCAGCCAGAGCGTCGCGCGAGAGTAATGGGGATGGCGCTCGGGCGTGTGGTCGTGAGAGGACTGCGGCGACTGATGCGATGACGCGGACATGGTTCCTTCCGTCGGACGGGCGAGAGGGCGGCTTGCGGCAAGCCGCCGATCATACTGGAGACGGAAGCGCTTTGCCGAACGCGCGGCGGTGCTTACTCGTCGTCGGCGGCGGGCGGTTTGGGCACGAGCTTCGCCGGCGCGAGCCACTGGAACGTCGTCAGCGTGTCGTCGCTGAAGGTGCATTCGGCGGCGGCGGGGGTGTCGGCTGCTTTCGTGGCGGGCGGCTTCGGCGGCGTTTCGATCGTGCCATGCACGACGACGCGCGAGCCGTGCATCGCCGCGCTGGAGCCGGTGAGCTTGAGCGGCGCGCTCGCGGCGTCCGGATAATCGGCGCGCATGCGGTCCTTGCAAGCATCGATGTTTCGGTAATAGGACGTGCAGCCGGCCAAAAGCACGAGTGGAATCGAGAGAAGCAGGAGCAGGCGGGAGCGAGTGTTCATCGATGGGACCGGTCGATGCCCGATGCGGCGCGAGCATCGGAGCGAAATGAGAATGGGCGGCGAGCTTTATAACACGCGCAAAGCACTTGTTCGCGGTTCGGGCGCGGTAGCACAATCGGCGGGAGCAATTCTCGGCGATGCAGAGGCGGCCATGCAAAAGGACATCGAAGTGGGCGATTACATGCTCGCCATGAGCGCCGTCCCGAAGCCGCGTCCGGGCGATCAAGAAACCGAGGCGTGGGTCGAAGGCTACGCGGTTCGCGTGCGGGTGACGCGCGTCGACGGGCAGCCGGTACACGGCTCGACGCTCGCGGACGATTCAGGCGAGATGACGGGTGATCATGGGCCTTTTGAAACCGTCGCTCAGGCGATGGCGCACGGGGAGGCGTGGGGCCGGCACTATGTGGCGCGGGTGCTGGGGCATGGGGTGTGAGGGGGGGGCGATCGACGTTGCCATACTCGGGAACGCATCGCGCGCTGGTGCCGGGGACCGGACTCGAACCGGCAAGCCGTTAGGCGGCGGATTTTAAGTCCGCTATGTTTACCAATTTCATCACCCCGGCAGGGCGGACGCGATTCTACCATCGCACCGGCCGCGCCAAAACCGCCAAAACGCCCGCCGTATCGCTCGAACGCGCATATTGAAAGCCATTCGACAACCCCACGCGCCTCCCGCATAATCGCCGACTGATCCGCCTTCGCTCGATCGAAGCCAACACGAAAGGACACTCAATGGGCAAGACCCGGCTCGAAGCGTTCAGCGATGGCGTCATCGCCATCATCATCACGATCATGGTGCTGGAACTCAAAGTCCCGCACGGCGACGACTTCAGCGCGCTCGCGCCGCTCGTGCCCGTGCTCGCCGCCTACGTGCTCAGTTTCATCTACGTCGGCATCTACTGGAGCAATCACCACCACCTGCTGCACGCAATCAAACGCGTCAACGGCTCGGTCCTGTGGGCGAACCTGCATCTGCTCTTCTGGCTGTCCCTCTTTCCGTTCACGACGAACTGGATGGGCGAGAATCATCTCACCGCCGTTCCGACCGCCTGCTATGGCTTCGTGCTGTTCATGACGGCCGTCGCGTACTACATCCTCACACGCGCCCTCATTTCGATGCACGGCGAAAACTCCGCGCTCGAACGGGCGCTCGGCGCCGATCGCAAGGGCAAGATTTCCGTGTTGCTCTATCTAGTGGCGATCGCCGTGTCGTTCTGGCAGCCGTGGCTCGCCGCCGCCATCTATGCGCTCGTCGCGGCCGGCTGGCTCGTGCCGGATCGACGCATCGAACGCATGCTGCTCACCGAAGAACAATAGGCCCGCGCGATGCGCATCGGCCTCATCTCCGACACGCACAACCTCGTGCGCCCCGAAGCGCTCGACGCACTGCGCGGTTGCGAGCACATCATCCATGCGGGCGATATCTGCAAGCGCGAAGTCCTCGACGCGCTCGCGGCACTCGCGCCGCTCACCGTCGTGCGCGGCAATAACGATACCGGCGAAAGCGTTGCGTCATTACCCGAACATGCGCGAATCGAACTGGGCGGCGCGACGATCCACGTCGTCCACGATATCGCCGACGTGCCCGCCCGGCTCGACGGCGTCGATGTCGTCGTGACCGGCCATTCGCACAAGCCGGTCGTCGCGCGGCGCGACCGCGTGCTGTTCGTCAATCCGGGCAGCGCGGGGCCGCGACGCTTCAAGTTGCCCGTAACCGTCGGACTGCTCGATATCGACACCGATACGAAAGCCATCGACGCGCGCATCGTCACGCTCATCGCGTAGATGCAAAAAGGGCCGGCGCATCACACGCCGGCCCTTCGTCATTCGGATGAACGCAATCGCTTACGCGCGAGCGGCGTTATCGAACAGCGAATCGTCCATCTCGGCGGCCTCGCGATGACCACGCAGGATCGCATGCGCTTCCGAATGCGACCCCACTGCGGGCGGCGAGCCCTTCAGCGGCTTCTTCGCCGTTTCGTGCAGCGCCAGCACCGACACGATGCCGATCACCGATGCGCCCATCAGATAGTACGCGGGCATCATCAGCATGCCGGTCTTGTCGACAAGCCATGCCGTCACGAGCGGCGTCGTGCCGCCGAACAGCGACACCGACACGTTGAAACCGATCGCCAGCGCGCCGTAGCGGATCTTCGTCGGGAACAGCGCCGGCAGCGACGACGGCATCACGCCGGTGAACGTCGACAGCAGTGCGCCCAGAATCATCATGCCCGCGAACACCGACGGCACCGTGCCGACGCGGATCAGCGAGAGAGCCGGAATCGACAGCAGCAGCAAGCCGACGCAGCCCGCGAGCATCACCGGCTTGCGGCCGATTGCATCCGAGAGCCGTCCGGCGAGCAGCGTCAGCGGAACCATCAGCACCATCACGACCAGCACGATGAAGAGGCCGTGCGTTTCGTTGAACTTGAGCGTCGCCGACAGATAGCTCGGCAGATACGACAGCGCCATGTAGTCCGTCACGTTGAAAATCAGCACGAGGCCGACGCATTGCAGAAGCGGCTTCCATTGCTGCATGAGCGTTTCGCGGAACTGCGTCTTCGTCGTCTGATGCGCGGAGGCCTCCATCTTGTCGGCTTCGCGCTGGAACGCGGGCGTCTCTTCAAGCTTGATGCGGATATAGAGACCGATCAGTCCGAGCGGACCTGCGACCAGGAACGGAATGCGCCAGCCCCAGCCGAGCAGCGCGTCGTGCGACAGCACGGCGGTCAGCACCGCCACTACGCCCGCGCCGAGCACATAGCCGACGAGCGTGCCGCATTCCAGAAAGCTCGACATGAAGCCGCGCTTCTTGTCCGGCGAGAATTCGGCGATGAACGTCGCCGCGCCGCCGTACTCGCCGCCGGTCGAGAAGCCTTGCACCAGGCGCGCGACGAGCAGCAGCACGGGCGCCATCACGCCGATGGTGTCGTAGCTCGGAATCAGGCCGATGCAGAACGTGCCGATGGCCATCATGATCATCGTCATCGCGAGCACGCGCTTGCGGCCGATGCGGTCGCCGAGCGGGCCGAACACCATGCCGCCGAGCGGACGCACGAGGAACGCGGCCGCGAAGGTGCCGAAGGTCGCGAGCAACTGTGCGGTCGGGCTGCTCGACGGGAAAAACACCTTGCCGAGCGTCACGGCAATGTAGCTATACACGCCGAAGTCGAACCATTCCATCGCATTGCCGATGGCCATGGCGCCGACAGCGCGCTTCAGGAGAGATTGATCGACGATGGTGATGTCGTCGAGCGTAAGGCCGTTCGATGCATTCGCCGCATTCGCTGCGTCGGATGTCTTGTGTGTGCGCCAAAGGCCGTCGTGTAGGGCGGTCATACGTTGAAAAGCTCCGTGTTCAAGTGCCCGTTGCCCGCGCGAAAACGGCTCGCGAAAGCGTCGGGCGCGCCGGGAAGCAGCGCGTATTGCCGGATAGTGCAGTTTCGTGACGGCGCCGCAGCGCATTCGCATCGTCGGAACGAAAGCCAAAGGCTTCCCGCAGCGCCGGACCAATGGACCGGAGCCGAGGCTCGAATGGATGACACGGTGCCGGTGCCTCGCGGCGAAAGTCGCGAAATTGCACTCGGGATGAAACAAACGAATTTGACGTGCGGACGGCGAACTCGGGAAGCTGCCGCGGGTGGAACCGCTACGTCGGCGAATTACAAGGCTTGGAACGAAAAAGGCCGGCGTGCGCGCGGAGCGCTAAAACCGACAAGCCTCTTTGTATAAAAACTGTCACTACCACGCGTTGGCCGATTCCTGCCGCATCATGCGATCAAGCCGGCTGCCGCGCGTGAATGATGGTGAATTGCTGTTGATAACGAGCGAGATGATAACACGATGACAGATGATGTGCAAACCGACCTGTCCGCCGAGGTTTGCGAGGATCGCTCAATCCCTTACGTGGCTTAGGATTCCGCTAAGTATGTCTTATGTTTTGCGCGCCTAAATCAGAGGCCGGAGGCAACAAAAAACCGACCACGAGGGGCCGGTTTTTTCGGTCGAGCAGGGCGCCAGGTCAGCTTTGCGGCGGCACGTAGCCGGACGCCGTATCCGCGCCTTCACCGAAGAAGTATTTCTCGGTCTGCTTGAGCAGATACTGGCGCGCGCGCGGGTCGGCCATGTTCAGGCGATTCTCGTTGATGAGCATCGTCTGCTGCTTGAGCCAGCCCTGCCATGCTTCCTTCGAGATCGATTCGTAGATGCGCTTGCCGAGCTCGCCCGGCAGCGGTGGAAAATCCAGTCCCTCGGCTTCCTTGCCGAGCTTCGCGCATTGAACCATTCGGGCCATCGTGTGTTTCTCCTGTATCGGGGTGCGGGACGCGCTTTACAGCCGCGCGTCCGTTATCGTGTTCAAAGCTGTTTCATCAGCACGAGCGACTTGCGCTGCCAGTTGTACAGACGCCGGCGGTCTTCGGGCAGATCGTCCACCGTGACCTTCACGAAGCCGCGCTTGAGGAACCAGTGCTCGGTGCGCGTCGTGAGCACGAAGATGCGCGTAAGGCCGCGCGCACGGGCGCGCTGCTCGATGCGCTTCAACAGGCGCTCGCCGTCGCCCGAACCTTGCGCTTCCGGCGCGACGGTCAGGCACGCCATCTCGCCGATGCGCTCCTGCGTGTACGGATAGAGCGCCGCGCAGCCGAAGAGCACGCCGTCGTGCTCGATGACCGAAAAATGGTCGATGTCCCGCTCGATCTGGTGACGGCCGCGGCGCACGAGCGTGCCATCGGATTCGAGCGGCTCGATCAGCGTAAGAATGCCGCCGACGTCATCGGGCGTGGCCTCGCGCAGGCTCTCGAGATTCTCGTAGGAGATCATCGTGCCGACGCCGTCGTGCAGAAAGAGTTCGAGCAGCACGCTGCCGTCGAGCGCATATGGGATGATGTGGGCCCGCGCCACGCCGCCACGGCAGGCGCGGATTGCGTGCTTCAGATAAAACGCGGTGTCGCCCTGCAACTCGCCCGACTCATGCAGGCGATAGGCGTCGTCGAGCGACATTTCGCGCACGAGCTCGTCTTGCTGGTCGGCGAGGCCGGGAATTTCGGTGACGAAGATAATCTTGTCGGCGCGCAACGCGATGGCGGCGGCAGACGCGACGTCTTCCATCGACAGATTGAACGCCTCGCCCGTCGGCGAGAAACCGAGCGACGACAACAGCACGATCTTGCTGCTCGCGAGCGACTGGCGGATCGATTCGCCGTCGATCTTGCGCACGACGCCGGTGTGCTGGAAATCGACGCCATCCAGAATGCCGACTGGCCGCGCCGTCACGAAGTTGCCCGATACGACGCTGATGTGCGCGTGCGCCATCGGCGTATTCGGCAAGCCCTGGCTGATCGCGGCTTCGATATCGAGGCGCACTTCGCCGGCGGCTTCCTTCGCGGATTCGAGCGCGCGGGCATCCGTTATGCGCAGTCCATGCGAGAACGACGATTCGACGCCGTGCAGGCTCAATTGCTCGTCGAGCTGCGGACGCGAGCCGTGCACGAGCACCACATGGATACCCATTGCATGCAGCAGACCGACGTCCTGCACCAGCGCGTTGAGCCGTCCTTCCTGCACCAGTTCCCCGCCGAACGCGACGACGAACGTCTTGTTGCGAAAAGCGTGAATATAGGGGGCGACGGAGCGCATCCAGTCGACGAACTGGGCGAGCGGATTGGGCGCGTCGGCTTCAGTTGCGGCCGGCTGCGACGCGAGGGTGAGGTCGGTTTGGGAATTCATGCCGGGATTATAATGCGACGCTATGCCGAATGTTTTCAAACGCCCCGCGCAGCCGGGCAAGCCGCAATCCGCCGATAAAGCCCTCGATACCCACGAGCAGTTGAAAAAGCTGCGCGAGAATCTCCTGCACGAGGCGAAGTCGGGTGCGGACGAGGAAGGTCTCAGCAAGAAGGAACTGGCGGCGCGGCGGTTTGCCGGGTCCGATGACGGGCAAAAGGTTGCCGCTACCAAGTCGCCGAGCGCGGGTTTGCCGAAGCCGAAGCCCGAGCCGAAGCCGCCTGCATCCGCCGATACGCGTCGCGCTGAACGCCCGCGTGAGCGTGATGCAAAACCGGGCGTGACCCATGTCAAGCGCGGAGACGAGAGCGCTTCAGCCACGCACTCGCGTTCTAGCGAACCGGCTCAACGAACTGCGAAGCGCGAGACGCCGCCGCAACGCGACGCGGGCAATCTAAACGCTGATTCTGCTTCAACGCGGGCGAGCGAAGAACGCGGTCAACGCGCGACGCCGAGCGCAAAGAGCATCGCGCGCGAGCAAGCCACGCCGCCGCGCGTGCCCGAGTCCGCGAAACAAAGCGATGGCGCAGCGAAGCGCGACTCGCGCGGTGCGCCGACGCAATCCGCCGAAGTCCGCCGCAACGATCAACGCAAGCCCACGCGCAAGGCCGACGCCGCGCAACGCAACGCGCGCGCCGAAGCGCAGGCTCCGCGCCCTGCGGATCGCGGCGATGAGCGTCAGCGAAACGCGCGTGGCGACGAAAAGCAGCCGCTCGAAGCACGCGCAGATCGCGACGATCACAAGGCCACGCAACGCAAACCCGACGCGTCGAATCGGGACGCTAGTCCGTCCCACGCCCCGGCGGCTCGCCGTCCGCGCGAACCGCGCATCGTCACGCCCAATCCGATCCCGCCGATCACCTTTCCCGAGGCGCTGCCCGTCTCGGGCCGGCGCGAGGAAATCGCGCGCGCGATCGAAGCGAATCAGGTCGTGATCGTGAGCGGCGAAACCGGCTCGGGCAAGACGACGCAATTGCCGAAAATCTGCCTGTCGCTCGGGCGCGGCCTCGGCGCGGGCGGCAGCGGTCTCATCGGCCATACGCAGCCGCGCCGCATCGCGGCTTCGGCGACCGGCCGGCGTATCGCGGAGGAACTGGGCACGCCGTTCGGCGAAGTCGTCGGCTACAAGGTGCGTTTTACCGACAATCTCGCGCCGGGCGCATCGGTCAAGCTGATGACGGACGGCATTCTGCTTGCGGAAACGCAGACCGATCCGCTGCTGAAGGCGTACGACACGATCATCATCGACGAGGCGCACGAACGCAGCCTCAACATCGACTTTCTGCTCGGCTATCTGAAAGAGATTCTGCCGAAACGCCCCGATCTGAAGCTGATCGTCACTTCCGCGACCATCGACGCCCAACGCTTCGCGCGCCATTTTGGCAGCGATGAAAAGCCCGCGCCGGTGATCGAAGTGAGCGGGCGGCTGTATCCGGTGGAAGTGCGCTATCGGCCGATTCAGGAAGAAAGCGAGGCGATCAGGAACGCGCAAGGCAACGCGCCGAAACGCAACGACCGCAAGACGGATCGCGATCTGATGGAAGGCATCGTCGATGCCGTCGATGAACTGTGCCGCGCCGGCCCCGGCGACGTCCTCGTGTTCCTGCCCGGCGAGCGCGAGATCCGCGACGCCGCCGAGGCGCTGCGCAAGCACCATCCGCCGCACACGGAAATCCTGCCGCTCTTCGCGCGTCTCTCGGCGCAGGAGCAGGAGCGCGTGTTCAAACCGTCGAACGCGCGGCGCATCGTGCTCGCGACCAACGTCGCGGAAACGTCGCTCACGGTGCCGGGCATCCGCTATGTCGTCGATACCGGCATGGCGCGCGTGAAGCGCTATTCGTATCGCAACAAGGTCGAGCAATTGCAGATCGAGCCGGTGTCGCAAGCGGCGGCGAACCAGCGCGCGGGGCGCTGCGGGCGCGTTGCGGACGGCGTGTGCATTCGTCTCTACGACGAAGCGGACTTTCAGGCGCGGCCCCGCTTCACCGACCCCGAGATTTTGCGCTCGTCGCTCGCCGCGGTGATTCTGCGCATGAAGTCGCTGCATCTGACGGCGATCGAAACTTTCCCGTTCATCGAGCCGCCGCCGGGCCGCGCGATCGCGGACGGCTATCAGTTGCTCAACGAACTCGGCGCCGTCGATGACGACAACGCGCTGACGAGTCTCGGCCGCGAGCTTGCGCGCCTGCCGCTCGATCCGCGCGTCGGCCGCATGATCCTCGCCGCACGCGATCATCACGCGCTGAGCGAGATGCTCGTGATCGCATCGGCGCTGTCCGTGCAGGACCCGCGCGACCGGCCCATCGAAGCGCAGGAGCAGGCGGATCAGGCGCATCGCCAGTTCGTCGACGAGCGCTCCGAATTTCTGCAATGGACGCGCATCTGGAAGTGGTTCGAAGAAGCCGTCGCGCACAAGAAGTCGAACAAGCAGCTCGCGGATGCGTGCCGCGCGAACTTCCTTTCGCATCTGCGGCTGCGTGAGTGGCGCGACGTGCATTCGCAACTGCTGACGGTCGTGCGCGAGCAGGGCTGGCGTCTGAACGAATCGGATGCCACCTTCGAGCAGATTCACCTGTCGCTGCTGACGGGCCTGCTGGGCAACATCGGCATGAAGGCCGACGACGAGCCGCATTACCTCGGCGCACGCGGCATCAAGTTTCATCTGTGGCCCGGTTCGGCGCTCCTGAAGAAAGCGGGGCGCTGGGTGATGGCGGGCGAACTCATCGAGACGAGCCGCCTTTATGCGCGGACCATCGCGAAGATCGAGCCGGAGTGGATCGAAAGCGTCGGCGCGCATTTGCTGCGCAAGTCGCTGTCGGATGCGCACTGGGAGAAGAAGGCGGCGCAGGTCGTCGCGTTCGAGCGCGCGACGCTTTACGGGCTGACCATCTACGCGCGGCGGCGCGTGAGCTTCGGCCAGCAGGACCCGAAATATGCGCGGGAGCTGTTCATTCGCGGGGCGCTCGTCGAAGGCGAATTCGACACGCGGCTGCCGTTCTTCGCGCATAACCGCAAGCTGGTCGCGGATATCGAGCAGCTCGAGCACAAGTCGCGGCGTCAGGACGTGCTCGTCGACGACGAACTCATCTACGGTTTCTACGATTCGCTGATTCCCGAAGGCATTTGGACCGGCGCGGCGTTCGAGCGCTGGTATCGCGACGCGCAGAAGAAGGAGGGCGGCCAGCAACTGCTTTTCCTGTCGCGCGACGACCTGATGCGCCACGAAGCCGCCGGCGTCACGACGGATCTGTTCCCGAAGCGCATGACGATGTCCGGCATCGAAATGACGCTCTCGTATCACTTCGAGCCGGGCGCGCCGCGCGATGGCGTCACGCTGACGGTGCCGCTGTACGGGCTCAATCAGATCGACCCGCGCCGCGTCGAATGGCTCGTGCCGGGCATGATCAAGGAGAAGACGCAACTGCTGCTGAAGTCGCTGCCGCAGAAGCTGCGCCGCCATGTGGTGCCGTTGCCGGACTACGCGGCGTCGTTCGCGGAGCGCCACGCCGGGCCGAAGTTCGGCGCGGGCGGTCTGATCGACGCGATCATCGCCGATATTCGGGAGCAAACGCAGGTCACCGTGAAGAGCGCCGATTTCCGGCTCGAAACGCTGCCCGCGCACCTCTTCATGAACTTCAAGGTGATCGACGAGCACGGCCGCCAGCTCGCGATGGGCCGCAATCTCGCGCAGTTGCGCGTGGAACTCGGCGGACAGGCGCAGCAGCAGTTCCAGAAGCTGACGGCGACGGCCGCTTTCGATGCGCTCTCCGGCGAAACGAACGCGCCGCCGCCGCAGTCGCAAGCGCCGCAGACCGGCGAGAGCACCGCGCTTTACGAAAACCTGACGACCTGGAACTTCGGCAAGCTGCCGGAGTTGCTCGAGATCCGCCGGCGCGGGCATACGCTGTACGGCTATCCGGCGCTCGTGGATCGCGTCACGCATTGCGACGTCGAAGTGTTCGATTCGCCCGACGAAGCCGCGAGGATTCATCGCGCGGGCTTGCGGCGGCTGTTTGCGCTGCAGCTGCGCGAGCCGATTCGCTATCTGGAGCGCAACCTGCCGGGCCTGCGCGAGATGTCGATGCAATACATGGCGCTCGGCACCGCCGACGAATTGCGCGATCAGATCGTCGAGACGGCGCTGGATCGCGCGTGCCTGCAAGACCCGCTGCCCGACGACGACGCGAGCTTCCACGCCCGTCGCGACGCCGCGAAGGGCCGCCTCACGCTGCTCGCGCAGGAGATCGCGCGGCTCGTGGGGACGGTTCTCGCGGAGTACGCAACGCTCTCGAAGAAGCTCTTGCAGGCGAAGCCGTTCCCCGCCGCTTACGCCGACATGCAGTCGCAACTGAACGCGCTCATCGGCAAGCGGTTCGTGATCGATACGCCGTATGCGCAACTCGCGCATTTTCCGCGCTATCTAAAGGGCATCGCACTGCGCATCGACAAGCTGAAGGCCGATCCCGCTCGCGACGCGCGGCTTTCAGCCGACTTTCAGCCGCTCTTGCAGAACTATCAGCGAGCGGTGTCGCAGCGTGGTGGCGTCGCGGATGCGCGGCTCGCGGAATATCGATGGCTGCTCGAGGAGTTGCGCGTGTCGCTGTTCGCGCAGGAATTGCGCACCCCGATGCCCGTATCGTTGAAGCGGCTTCACAAGGTCTGGGAATCGATGCAGCGATAACGCCGCCAGTCTGCGGCGCTATGACGCCGTAAGAAGCGGCATTTCTTGCGCAGGCGCACCCTATTGTGCAAAACGACGTTCGCCGTCAACGTGTTGCAGCAAGCAAACGTTCTACAATGACGCCTGCTTTCCGACGTGAAAAATTCATGCGCTCCAAATTCTTCTCCGGCCGCCTGCGCGCGGCCGCCGCACGTGCCGCACGTATCGTGGTCCCGGCCACCGCGGCGCTCGCCGCCACCGCGGCATTCGCCAATAACATCATCGTGCTCAACTCGGCGGAAGCCACGCTGAGCCTCATCGACGAGAACACGCGCCAGGTGATCGGCACCGTGCCGACAGGCAAGGAACCGCACCATCTGATGCCGACGCCCGACAACGCATCGCTGATCGTCGCGAATTCGGTGTCCAATAATCTGATGTTCGTCGATCCGAAAACGGGTACGGTGCAGCGCTGGGTGCAGGACATCGAAGATCCGTATCAGATCGGCTTCTCGCCCGACCGCAAGTGGTTCGTCTCGACGGGCCTGCGGCTCGATCGTCTGGACATCTACCATTTCGACGGCAAGAACCTGACGATCGCGAAGCGCATGCCGCTCCCGACGATGCCGAGCCACATCGCGTTCACCGACGACAGCAAGACGGCGTTCATTTCGCTGCAGGTGTCCGGCGAAATCGCGGCGATCGACCTCGCGACGCAGACGGTCAAATGGAAGATGAAGGTCGGCCCGGTGCCGGCCGGCGTCTGGCTCACGCCGGGCGACAAGTACCTGCTCGTCGGCATGACGGGCGCGGACTACGTGGCCGTGGTCGACCCCGCCACGCAGAAGGTCGTCAAAACCATCCCGACCGGCAAGGGCGCGCATAACTTCCGTTCGCTCGTCGACGGCAAGCACGTGCTGGTCTCGAATCGCGTGGCGAACACCATCAGCATCATCGATGAAGACTCGCTCACGAACGTCGGCGACATCACCGGCCTGCTGCCGGGACCGGACGACATGGAACTTTCCGCCGACAAGAAGTATCTCTGGGTGACGTTCCGCTTCGCGAAGCATGTCGGCGTGATCGACCTCGCGAGCCGCAAGCTGATTCAGACCATCAAGGTCGGACGCTCGCCGCACGGCATCTACTTCTACAACCGGGCGCCGGTGACCGCGCCGAACGGCGCCTGAAGCGTCGCGGAAGAGGGCGCTCGCGGGCGTCCTGTACTACGATTGAGTCACGGGCCGCGTGATCGAGCGTTTCACCCGGCCCGAAAAATCGAGTTCCACGGAGCACCATGTTTCACTACATTCTCTCGTCTCTCGACACCTTCGTCTCCGCACTGCAAACCACGCTGTACGTGGATGCGGTGCAGCCGCTGTTGTTCAAGCTCGGCATGATGGACTACGACGAGGACACCTACGACGCGCTTTACTGGGTGATCGTCGGCGTCCTGGAAGTGATCGCGATGTACGCCATCCTGCGCCCGCTCGAAGCCTTGCGGCCCGCCGAAACGTGGAAGGATCGCAAGGGCGTGCGCGTGGACGTGCTTTACACGTGGATCGTGAAACTCGGCATCCTCAATCTCTTTTTCTTCTTCACGTTCCAGCCGCTCTTCGATTCGCTGCAAAGCTGGCTGCGGCTTCATAACGTACCGACGCTCGAAATCGACAACCTCTGGCCCGGCGTGACGACGCAGCCGCTCGTGACGTTCGTCATCTACCTCGTCGTGCTCGATCTGGCGGGGTACTGGTATCACCGGCTCGAGCATCGCTTCGGCATCTGGTGGGAACTTCACGCGGTGCACCACAGCCAGCAGAAGATGTCGCTTTGGTCGGATGACCGCAATCATTTGCTCGACGACATTCTGCAAGCGGGATTCTTCGCGACGGTCGCGCTCGTGATCGGCGTGGAGCCGTCGCAGTTCGTCGTGCTCGTGGCCATCACCAACCTGATGCAGAGCGTGCAGCATGCGAACATTCGCGTGCATTTCGGATGGCTCGGCGACCGGCTCATCGTGAGTCCGGCGTTTCATCGCCGGCATCACGCGATCGGCTACGGTCACGAAGGCACGTCCTATGGCTGCAACTTCGGCGTGCTGTTCTCGTTCTGGGACATCCTGTTCCGCTCCGCATCGTTCGACCGCACCGTGGAGCCGACCGGCATCCGCGACCAGCTCGGCGCACCGGGCGTCGCGCCGGTTCGCTACGGCGACGGCTTCATCGAGCAGCACTGGCTCGCGTTCAAGCGCATCGGCGCACGTGTTGCCGCGCGCCGGGCCGCCGCGTCGGGCAAGCGTTCAGCCGCGCTCTGACGGCCCGCTTTCCGCACCTTCCGCATCCGCCAGCGCGCATCCCGCGCGCTGGTTTATCCTGTCGTTTCCTCTTTCTTCGACGAATCACGCATGAATGATTTGCTGCGTTCGTTCGTGCGCGCGCTTGCCAACGTGTTTCATCCGCGCATGCTGTGGCTCACGCTGATGCCGTTCGGCGTCGCCACTATCGTGTGGGGCGCGCTGCTCTGGTATTTCTGGCAAACGCTCACGGGCACGGCCAGCGGCTGGCTCGACGGCTGGGCGCTCACGTCCGCGATGTATCGCCTGTTCGACGCCGTCGGTTTCTCATCGCTGCACGCGGTCATCGCGCCGTTTCTGGTCGTCATCGTGACGATTCCGCTGATCGTCCTGACCGTGCTGCTGCTGATCGCGACGCTCTCGATGCCCGGCGTCATCAAACTCCTGACGCGCCGCCCGAAAGGCCACTACGCGCTGCTCGAAGAGCGGCGGGGCGGTTCGTGGTACGGCAGCCTCGGCCATTCCGTGCTGACGACGATCGTGTGTCTCGTCGCGCTCGTCGTGACCTTGCCCTTGTGGCTCATCCCGCCGTTTTTCGCGCTGATTCCGCCGCTGCTGTGGGGCTGGCTCACGTATCGCGTGATGACGTACGACGCGCTCGCCGTTCACGCGAGTGCCGAGGAACGGCGCCTCATCGTCCGCAGTTCGCGGTGGCCGCTGCTTGGCATCGGCATCGTGAGCGGCTTGCTCAGTTCCGTCCCGACGATGCTCTGGGCGTGGTCGGTGTGGCTGCTGCCGCTTTTCCCGGTCGTCGCCGCCGTGACGATCTGGGCGTATGCGTTCATTCTCGTGTTTTCCGCGCTGTGGTTCGCGCATTACTGTCTGCACGCGCTCGAGCGCCTGCGCGCGAACGAGCCGCAGTATCCGGCGATCAGCGCGCAGCCCGAGACCGTCAGCCGAATCACCGAATAATCGATCACCAAAGAGGCACACATGGGTATCGGCGTCATCATCATCGGCGATGAGATTTTGTCCGGGCGGCGCACGGACAAGCATTTGCCGAAAGTCATCGAATTGCTGAGTGCGCGCGGTTTGTCGCTCGACTGGGCGGAATACATCGGCGACGACCCCGCGCGCATCACCGCGACGCTCGCGCGCACGTTCGCATCGGGCGATATCGTGTTCTCCACGGGCGGCATCGGCGCCACGCCCGACGATCACACGCGCCAATGCGCGGCGAAGGCGCTCGGCGTGCCGCTGGAGCTGCATCCCGAGGCGGCGGAGCTGATTCGCGCCCGTATCCGCGATACCGCCGCGCAGGCCGGCAAGCCCGCCGACCTCGATTCGCCCGAGAACCTGCATCGGCTGAACATGGGCGTGTTTCCGCAGGGCGCCGGGATCATTCCGAACAGCTACAACAAGATCCCGGGCTTTTCCGTCGGCGATCATCACTTCGTGCCCGGCTTCCCGGTGATGGCCTGGCCGATGATCGAATGGGTGCTCGACACGAAGTACGCGCACCTGCATCACGCGACGCCATACGTCGAACGTTCGCTGCTAGTGTTCGGCCTGCCGGAATCGCGCATCACGCCGCTGATGGTCGCGATCGAGCGGGATTTCGACGGCGTGCGCGCGTTCAGCCTGCCGAGCGTCGGCGATGCGGCGCGCGGTGCGCTCTACGCGCGGCCCCACATTGATCTGGGCGTGAAAGGCGATCCCGAGCGCGCGAACGCGGCGTTCGAGGTCTTGCGCGACGGCGTGATCGCACTGGGCGGCGAAGTGGTGGAAGTCGCGCCCGAGGATGCGCAGTGATCCTGCTCGAAGTCATCGCGACGACAGTCGCGGATGCGCGCGCCGCCGAGCGTGCCGGCGCGAACCGCATCGAACTCGTGACGGCGATGGGCGAGGGCGGGCTGACGCCGAGCATCGGGCTGATCGAGGCGGTCGTCGATGCGGTGCGGATTCCGGTGAGCGTTATTCTGCGGCCTCATAGCCGTTCCTTCGTCTACGATGCCGACGACTACGCGGTCATGCTGCGCGATGCGCGCGCGATCGTGAAGGCGCGCGCGAACGCGATCGTCGTGGGCATGCTGACGCCGGACCGCGATGTCGATATCGACGGCCTTTCGCGCATCATCGACGCGGGCGATGGCCTGCAAGTCACGTTTCATCGCGCCTTCGACGAGGCGCGCGATCTTCACGCCGCATTCGACGCGCTGTTGAAGCTCGAATCGGTGACGAACGTCCTGACGTCGGGTGGCAAGCCATCGGTGCTGGACGCGCGAGACGTGATCGCGAAACTCGTCGCCCAATCCAGCGGCACGCGCTGCACCGTGCTTGCGGGCGCGGGCCTCACCGTCGACGCGGTCGCGCCGTTCGTTGCATCAACGGGCGTGAGCGCGGTGCACTTCGGCTCGGGCGTGCGCATCGGAGGAAAGGGGCTCGCGCCCGTCGATGCGTCCGCCGTCGCGCGGGTGCGCGCGTTGCTCGATGCGGCTAACGCCTGATCGGACTTATTACGCGCCCATCCACGGCAGCCCGCGAAAGCACCATCCCGACACGGTTTTCCTGTGACCCTGAGCGTCCTTGTCGCCTTCGAAGCCTTCGAGCAGATCGAACGCTTGCTTGAACCCAGCCTTCTGCGCCGCTACCGCCGCGAGCTTCGAACGCGCGGCGCTGCGGCACAGGAAGAGAATCGGCGTATCCGGGGTGGCGACTTGTCGCAATTGTTCGATAAACTCGTCATTCGGCACGGAGCCGGGGTAGCGGATCCATTCGATATGCGCGTATTGCTCGCCATTGATGGCCGGCCGTCCGACCCAATCCAGTTCGGCGCGCGTCCGGACATCGACGAGGCGCGCGTTCGGTTCCAGTTGCAGCAGTTCGAAGGCTTCGGCAGGCAGGATGGCGCCGGCGTAGGAAAGGTTGTTTTCGGCCGCCCGGCGCGTGGCCGTGTTGTACAGTTGTTCGCGCGTGGTCATTTTCGTGTCTCCGCAACCAAGGATGATTCAATTTTAGCTTGGCGACGGCGTCGGAACGGTAGGCACCGAATTGGTGCAGATTCAATCGAACGCACTTCGACGGTGCCAGTCAAAAGCGAACAGCGGCGCGCAGCACACAAATGGTGCATGTGTGACGAGCGTGCTTAAGCCGGTCACGTAAGCATCGTAGCGACGCGTAAAAATTCACCGGATTTATCAAGCGCTTAGCGCAATATTAATGCGCTTGGCACGGAAGCTGCTTTTCCATCCTCGATTGAGACGGAAGTGCAGAATTGGTCGAGGCGGCGGAGTGATCTGCCGACTTTTGTTAATCAGGAGATAGGTAATGAGTAAATCCGTGGCCGACGTCATGCAACTCGTCAAGGACGAGGACGTCAAGTTTGTCGATTTCCGCTTCACCGACACGCGCGGCAAAGAACAACACGTTTCGGTGCCGGTATCGGCATTCGACGATGACAAGTTTGAAAGCGGCCACGCTTTCGACGGTTCGTCCATCGCCGGCTGGAAAGGCATCGAAGCGTCGGACATGCTGCTCGTCCCGGATGCGGACACCGCCTTCATCGACCCGTTCTACGAAGAATCGACGCTGGTTCTGACCTGCGACGTCGTCGAGCCCGCTGACGGCAAGGGCTACGAGCGCGACCCGCGTTCGCTGGCGAAGCGCGCAGAGGCCTATCTCAAGAGCTCGGGCCTGGGCGACACCGCCTTCTTCGGTCCGGAGCCGGAATTCTTCATTTTCGACTCGGTGCAGTGGAACACGGACCAGTCGGGCACGTTCGTGAAGATCGGCTCGGAAGAAGCGCCGTGGTCGTCGGCGAAGGAATTCGAAGGCGGCAACACGGGCCATCGCCCGGGCACGAAAGGCGGCTATTTCCCGGTCGCGCCGGTCGACACGTTCCAGGACATCCGCTCGGAAATGTGCCTGCTGCTCGAGCAGATTGGCATTCCGGTCGAAGTGCACCACCACGAAGTGGCGGGCCAGGGCCAGAACGAAATCGGCACCAAGTTCTCGACGCTCGTTCAGCGCGCGGACTGGCTGCAGCAGATGAAGTACATCATCCACAACGTCGCGCATACCTACGGCAAGACGGCGACGTTCATGCCGAAGCCGATCGTCGGCGATAACGGCTCGGGCATGCACGTTCACCAGTCGATCTGGAAGGACGGTCAGAACCTGTTCGCGGGCAACGGCTACGCCGGTCTGTCGGAATTCGCGCTGTTCTACATCGGCGGGATCATCAAGCACGCTCGCGCGCTGAACGCGATCACGAACCCGGGTACGAACTCGTACAAGCGTCTCGTGCCGCACTTCGAAGCGCCGGTGAAGCTGGCTTACTCGGCTCGCAACCGTTCGGCATCGATCCGTATTCCGCACGTGAGCAATCCGAAGGGCCGCCGTATCGAAACGCGCTTCCCGGATCCGCTCGCAAATCCGTACCTGTGCTTCTCCGCGCTGATGATGGCGGGTCTCGACGGCGTGCAGAACAAGATCCATCCGGGCGAAGCAGCGGACAAGAACCTGTACGACCTGCCGCCGGAAGAGGACAAGAAGATCCCGACCGTGTGCGCCGGCCTCGACCAGGCGCTCGACGCACTCGACGCGGATCGCGAGTTCCTGACGCGCGGCGGCGTGTTCACGGATTCGATGCTCGACGCGTACATCGAACTGAAGACGAACGAGCTGCAACGTTATCGTCAGGCGGTGCATCCGATCGAGTTCGAAATGTACTACTCGCTGTAAGGCATGACCGCGGCGCTTCATTCATGGCTGTTCGATGAAGCGCGCCACGCGACGTGATGCGACAACAAAAAGGGACGGCGCGCCGTCCCTTTTTTAATCGCCGTCGCGTCGAAGAAGCGACCTTGCTGGCCCACATCTTTCTTGTTCGATGGTGCTAAAGAACCTCATCAAGGCCCGCAAGGGTCACGCCGATGCGCTCTCCGACGATGCCCAGCTCGCCGCGACCGGCCTGTTGCCCGGCCTCGAAGCGCTGCCCACCGTCGTGCTCGTGCTCGACAAGCGTACGAGCAGGATCGCGTATGCGAACCCGTCGGCGGAATCGATGCTGGAGATGTCGCGCAAGCAACTGACGCAGACGCACTGGCCCGATCTTTTCGCCAACGCCGATGAACTCGCGACGACCATCGCGTCGATTGCGGAGAACCGCTTCAACGCGACGCGGCTCGACGCCGTGCTCGAGCGCGCCGGACGCGAATCGGTGCATGTACACGCGATCGTCGCCTATCTCGAAGCCGCGACAGATTACGTGCTGCTCGAACTCTTCGAGAACGAGCGTCATCTGCGGACCGATCGCGAAGAGCGCATTCACGACCTCACGGCGGTCAACAAACAGCTCATCCGCAATCTCGCTCACGAGATCAAGAATCCGCTCGGCGGCATACGCGGCGCGGCGCAATTGCTCGAATTCGAACTGGGCGCGCTGCGACGCGACGAGCTGCGCGAATACACGCAAGTCATCATCAAGGAATCCGATCGATTGCAGACGCTCGTCGACAGGCTGCTGGAGCCGCATCGGCATCCGCATATCGTCGGCGATGTGAACATCCACGAAGTATGCGAGCGCGTGCGCGCCGTGATCCTCGCGGAGTTCCCGCGCGGCCTGACGATCGAGCGCGACTACGACGTGAGCGTGCCCGACCTGCGCGGCGACAAGGAGCAACTGATTCAGGCCGTGCTCAACATCGTGCGCAACGCGGCCGAGGCGCTCAGGGAGCGCATTTCGCAAGGCGACGCGAAGATCGAACTGCGCACGCGCATCGCGCGCAAGGTCACGATCGGCAAACGCCTGCACAAACTGGCACTGGACTTGCATATCACTGACAACGGTCCTGGCATTCCCGGCGAGATTCGCGATCGCATCTTTTTTCCGCTCGTGTCGGGCCGGGAAGACGGCAGCGGTCTGGGTCTCACGCTCGCGCAATCGTTCGTGCAGCAGCACGACGGGCTGATCGAAGTGGAAAGCAAGCCGGGCTGTACCGAGTTCACCATTCTGTTGCCGTTCGGAAACTGAGGGCATCGACCGGCAAGGACAAACGACTATCAAACAGGCGCCGCTGCTTGACCTGAAGCCTGACCGTTTCGACGGGCATACACCGAACCACACGAAGACTTCTCGCCGAACGATATGAAGCCGATCTGGATAGTAGACGACGACCAATCCATCCGCTGGGTGCTGGAAAAAGCCCTCGCACGAGAGAACTTCACAACGCGCAGCTTCTCGGGCGTGCGCGATGCGCTCGCCGCGCTCGAAACCGACAGCCCGCAGGTGCTGGTTTCGGATATCCGCATGCCCGGCGGCTCGGGGCTCGAACTGCTGCAAACCGTGCGTGACCGGCTGCCGGGGCTGCCGGTGATCATCATGACGGCGTTCTCCGACCTCGATAGCGCCGTCGCGGCTTTCCAGGGCGGCGCGTTCGAATATCTCGCCAAACCGTTCGATATCGACAAGGCGGTCGAGCTGATCCGCCGCGCCGTCGACGAAAGCATGCGTGGCGATGCCGCCTACGACGAGCGCGTGACGGAAACGCCCGAGATGCTCGGCCAGGCGCCCGCGATGCAGGACATGTTCCGTGCGATCGGCCGCCTGTCGCATTCGGCGGCGACCGTCCTCATCACGGGCGAATCAGGCACCGGAAAGGAGCTTGTTGCGCGCGCGTTGCACCGACATAGCCCGCGCGCGAACGGACCGTTCATCGCGCTGAACACGGCGGCGATTCCGAAGGATCTGCTGGAATCCGAACTATTCGGCCACGAGCGCGGCGCATTCACCGGCGCGCAGGCGATGCGTCAGGGCCGCTTCGAGCAGGCGGAGAACGGCACGCTGTTTCTCGATGAAATCGGCGACATGCCGTTCGATCTGCAAACGCGGCTGTTGCGCGTGCTGTCGGACGGGCAGTTCTATCGCGTGGGCGGGCACAATCCGCTGCGCGCGAATGTGCGCGTGATCGCGGCGACGCATCAGAATCTGGAATCGCGCGTGAGACAGGGCTTGTTTCGCGAGGACTTGTATCACCGTCTGAACGTGATCCGCCTGCGTCTGCCCGCACTGCGCGAACGAAGCGAAGACATTCCGCTGCTCGCGCGCCATTTCCTGCAGAAGAGCGCGCGCGATCTGGGCGTCGAGCCCAAGCGCGTCTCCGACGATGCGCTCGCTTATCTCGCGTCGCTGCCGTTTCCCGGCAACGTGCGGCAACTCGAGAACCTGTGCAACTGGCTCACGGTGATGGCGCCCGCACAGGTGATCGAGCAGAAGGATCTGCCGCCCGATCTCACGGCGCGTCAGGAAACATCGGCGGAGGTGATCGCGGTATCGCCCGATGGCGCGGCCGCGCTCAACGGTGCAGTCGCGGGCGCTGCGGCGGCATCGGGTGCGGCGACCGCGGCCCCGGCGGGCGTGCCGGTGAGCGTGTGGGAAAGCGGCTTGCGCACGGAAGTCGCGCGCCTGTTGCGTGAGAACTCCGCCGATGTGATGGATGAGCTCGCGCGCCGCTTCGAAGCCGCCGTGATTCGCGAGGCGCTCGACTTCACGCGCGGGCGCAAGGTCGAGGCGGCGGAGCGGCTGGGTATCGGCCGCAATACGATCACGCGCAAGATTCAGGAATTGCATCTCGACGCGTGAACCTTCGCGGGGTCAGCAGCCGATGTTCGCGATCACCGGCGCGTGATCGGACGGCTGATCCCACTTGCGCGGCGCCTTGTCTACTTCGCACGACGAACACAGTTCCGCGAGATCGGCCGACAGCAGAATATGGTCGATGCGCAGCCCCGCGTTGCGCCGGAACGCCATCATTCGATAATCCCACCACGTGTAGAGCTTTTCGGGCTGCTCGAACTTGCGGAAGGCATCCGTTAGGCCGAGTCCGACGAGTTGCAGGAAATGCGCGCGCTCTTCGGGCGACACGAGGTTTTGTCCTTCCCACGCTTTCGGATCGTGCACGTCGCGGTCGTCGGGCGCGATGTTGTAGTCGCCGAGCAGCGCGAGCTTCCGGAACTGCGTCATCTCTTCTCGCAGCCACTCGCGCAACGCATCGAGCCAGCGCATCTTGTAGGCGAACTTGTCGCTGCCGGGCGCTTGCCCGTTCGGGAAATACGCGGAGACGATGCGCATATCGTTGACGGTCGCCGCGATCACGCGCTGCTGCAGGTCTTCGAAGCCGGGGATGTTGCGCACGACGGTGGCATCGTGAACGTCGATACCGTCGCGCACCAGAATGCCCACGCCGTTATAGGTCTTTTGTCCCGCGAACCAGCTTTTGTAGCCGGCCGCTTCGAGTTCGGCGCGCGGGAATTTCTCGTCGGGCAGCTTGAGCTCCTGAAGGCACAGGACATCGACTTGCGAAACTTGCAGCCAGTCGATGACGTGCTGCAGGCGGACCTTGAGAGAGTTGACGTTCCAGGTGGCGATTTTCATTGACGGCGGGGAGGTGAGTGCGTGACTTGTCGATCGAAGGACGAATGATAACGCCATGGGGCGTTGCGGCTGATGGGTTGGCGATTGACCTCTGCGTATAACGTCGCGGTCATTGCGTCACCAACACAACCATCCTTTCGCTTCTTGTTCAATGCGCGCGACAGGGAACGTCCCCGACACGGCACTTTCAACCACGCGTTAATGTCTCGCTACAATCGACCAAACAGCTACCGACGGAGAGCTCGCAGATGGACATCATCATTCGCCGCGCATCGCTCGTTCGTTCGACCGGCCTCGTCGATATCGGCATGGAAGCGGGGCGCATCGCCGCGATCGAGCCGCATCTGAACGCGACCGCGCGCGACGAAATCGATGCAAACGGCTCGCTCGTCACCGCGCCTTTCGTCGATGCCCACTTCCACATGGACGCAACGCTCTCCTACGGCTTGCCGCGCGTGAACGCATCGGGGACGCTGCTGGAAGGCATCGCGTTATGGGGTGAGCTGAAGCCCGAACTGACGCAGGAAGCGATCGTCGAGCGCGCGCTGCAATACTGCGACTGGGCCGTCGCGCGCGGTCTGCTTGCAATCCGCTCACACGTCGATGTGTGCGATCCGCGTCTGCTCGCGGTCGAAGCGCTCGTCGAAGTGAAGCGGCGCGTGAAGCCGTATCTCGATCTGCAACTCGTCGCGTTTCCGCAGGACGGCGTGCTCCGCAGCGCGGGCGCGTTCGATAACCTGAAGCGTGCGATCGAGCTGGGCGTTGATGTCGTCGGCGGCATTCCGCACTTCGAGCGCACGATGGCCGATGGCGCCGCATCGATCAAGCTGCTGTGCGAGTTCGCGGCCGAGCGCGGTCTGCGTGTCGACATGCATTGCGACGAATCCGACGATCCGATGTCCCGCCATATCGAAACGCTCGCGGCGGAAACACATCGGCTCGGGCTGCACGGACGCGTGACCGGCTCGCATCTCACGTCGATGCACTCGATGGACAATTACTACGTCAGCAAGCTGATTCCGCTGATGCGCGAGTCCGGCGTGGCGGCCATCGCGAATCCGCTCATCAACATCACGCTGCAAGGGCGCTCGGACACTTACCCCAAGCGGCGCGGCATGACGCGTGTGCCGGAGTTGATGGCGGCGGGCATCGACGTGGCGTTCGGCCACGACTGCGTGATGGACCCGTGGTACAGCCTCGGCTCGGGCGACATGCTGGAGGTCGCGCACATGGGCTTGCACGTCGCGCAGATGACGGGCGTCGATGCAATGCGCGCCTGCTTCGACGCCGTCACGACGACGCCCGCGCGCATTCTCGGGCTCGAAGGCTATGGCATCGAAGTGGGATGTCAGGCGGATTGCGTCGTGCTCGATGCCCGCGATCCGATCGAAGCGATACGCCTGCGCGCGGCGCGCACGATGGTCATCAGAAGAGGGAAGGTGGTGAGCCGCAGCCCGGCCATGCGCGCGACGCTCGCGCTCGAAGGCCGGCCCGCGGAAGTGGACTTCAGGATCAGGCGCTAGAAGCAAAAACCCCGGCGGTTCGCCGGGGTTAATTGAAGCCGAAGCTCAGTGAAGCGTCTGCCCGGCCATGCCGTTATGACGCAACAACGCGTCGATGTTCGGCTCGCGTCCGCGGAACGCCTTGAACGATTCCATCGCGGGACGGCTTCCGCCGACTTCGAGAATCTCCCGGCGATAGCGCGTGCCGGTCTCCGCATTCAGCACCGAACCGCTGGCGGCCTTCGCGGCTTCCTCGAATGCGGCGTACGCATCGGCGGACAACACTTCGGCCCACTTGTAGCTGTAGTAGCCAGCCGCATAACCGCCCGCGAAGATATGGCTGAACGTGTTCGGCCAGCGCGAGAACGGCGTCTGCGGAATCACGTGGAATTTCTCGTTGATTTCGCGGGCGAGGTCGTTGACGTTCTGCGTCGCGTTCGCCGGATCGTACGACGTGTGCAGCACCATGTCGAACATCGAGAAGACGATCTGGCGCAGCGTGCCGAGTCCGCTCTGGAAGTTCTTCGCGGCGAGCATCTTGTCGAAGAGTTCGCGCGGCAGCGTCGCGCCGGTATCGACGTGAGCGGACATGTCCGTCAGCACGTCCCACTCCCAGCAAAAGTTCTCCATGAACTGCGACGGCAGTTCGACCGCATCCCATTCGACGCCGTTGATGCCGGACACGCCCAGTTCGTCGACGCGCGTCAGCATGTGATGCAGTCCGTGCCCGAACTCGTGGAACAGCGTGATGACTTCATCGTGCGTGAAGCACGCGGGCTTGCCGCCGACCGGCGCGGAGAAGTTGCACGTGAGATACGCGACCGGCGTCTGCACGCCGCCTTCGCTGCGCTTGTGACGCGCGCGGGCGTCGTCCATCCATGCGCCGCCGCGTTTGCCTTCGCGAGCGTACAAGTCGAGATAGAACTGCGCGACCAGCGAGCCGTCCTTGTTTTCGACGCGGAAGAAGCGCACATCGGGATTCCACACGGCGGCTTCATCGCGACGAATCGATACGTTGAAAAGCGTCTCGGTGACCTTGAACAGGCCCTTCAGCACCGCTTCTTGCGGGAAGTACTGCTTCACTTCGTTCTCGGAGAACGAATAGCGTTTCTGACGCAGGCGCTCCGCCGCGAACGCGATATCCCACGGCTGAAGCTCGGGCATGCCGAGTTCCGTCGCAGCGAAGGCGCGCAGTTCCATCCAGTCGTTTTCGGCATAGGGACGCGCGCGCACGGCGAGGTCTTCCAGAAACGCGATGACCTGCGCGGGCGATTCCGCCATCTTCGGCGCAAGCGATACTTCCGCGAAGTTCTGATAACCGAGCGTGCGCGCCTCTTCGAGACGCAGCTTCAAGTGCTCGACGATATTCTGCGTGTTGTCCCAGTCGGCCTTGCCGTGACCGTAGGTCTCGCCGAGTTCGGACGCACGCGTGACATACGCGCGATACATCGCCTCGCGCAACGGACGATGCTCTGCATATTGCAGCACCGGGAAATACGACGGGAAGTGGAGCGTGAATTTCCAGCCGTCCTTGCCTTCCTTCTGCGCGGCTTCGCGAGCCGCTTCGATGACGTCGCCGGGCAGGCCCGCGAGGTCGCTCTGCTGCGTGACGATGTACGCGTAGGCATTCGTCGAGTCGAGCACGTGATCCGAAAATGCTTTCGACAACGCCGCCTGCTCTTCCTGCAACTGTGCGAAACGCGGCTTGCGGTCTTCGGGCAACTCCGCGCCCGACAGACGGAAGTCGCGCAGCGAATTCTCGAGGATCTTCTTGCGTTCCGGCGACAGGCCGGCGAATGCATCGCTCGCGGCGATCGCCTTGTACTTCTCGTACAGCGCGAGATTCTGGCCGACGCTCGCGGAAAATTCGGTGACGCGCGGCAGGTTTTCGGCATGCGCGGCACGCAGTTCGGGCGTATCGGCGACGGCGTTCAGATGCCCGACGATGCCCCACGCGCGCGACAGCTTTTCCGATTCGCGTTCGACAGCCTCGACGACGTCCGTCCACGTGGCGGCCGTTTCCGGGGCGCTCGCGCGATCGACGGCGTCTTTGGCCGCGGCGAGCAGCACGTCGAGCGCCGGCGTGACATGCTCGGGCCGGATGTCGCCGAAACGCGGCAAGTCGGAGAAATCGAGCAGCGGATTGGCCGCTGCGGTCGGCGTGACGGCGGTGATATCGCTCATGGCTCTCCCAGTTTCGTGTTCAGTGAAGCGCGGGACGGGCCAGCAATGCCGAGGCCCGTCCCGCTCTAATGAAATGCCTGTCCGGACATTATTGGGGCGGCAGGGCCAAAATCCAATTGATTGTTTCCAAAGAGACGATTGGCGGTCTCCCTGAACTCACGCGGCTGCGGCGCGCTCTGCGGCTTCGATCGTATTGACGAGCAGCATCGTGATGGTCATCGGTCCGACGCCGCCCGGCACCGGCGTGATATGACCGGCCACTTCGCGCACGCTCGCGAAATCGACGTCCCCGCACAGCTTGCCGGCGTCGTCCCGGTTCATGCCGACGTCGATGACCGTCGCGCCGGGCTTTACCATGTCGGCGGTCAGAATATTGCGGCGGCCGACCGCGGCGACGACGACATCGGCTTCGCGCGTGTGCTTCGCGAGATCGCGCGTCTTGCTGTGGCAGATCGTGACCGTCGCGCCGGCTTCGAGCAGCAGAAGCGCCATCGGCTTTCCGACGATGTTCGAGCGGCCGATGACCACGGCGTTCGCGCCCTGCAGATCGATGCCGTGCGCCTCGAACATCTTCATCACGCCATAGGGCGTGCACGGGCGAAAGAGCGGCTTGCCGGTCATCAGCGCGCCCGCGTTGGCGACGTGAAAACCGTCGACGTCCTTCTCGGGCGCGATCGCTTCGATGACCTTGTGGCTGTCGATGTGCGCCGGCAGCGGCAGTTGCACGAGGATGCCGTGAATCGACGGATCGGCGTTGAGCTTGTCGATGTGCGCCAGCAGTTCGCGCTCCGAAAGCGTCGCGGGGAAGCGGTCCATCACCGAATGCAGGCCGTTGTCCTGGCACGCCTTGACCTTGTTGCGCACATAGACTTCGCTCGCGGGGTTGTCGCCGACGAGCACGACGGCGAGGCCCGGCTTGTGTCCGCGAGCGGTGAGGGCGGCGGCGCGCACGGCGACATCGGCGCGGAGAGTCTTGGAAAGGGCGTTGCCGTCGATGAGTTGGGCAGTCATGGCGAATCAGTGAGGATGAGCCGTATGGCATGAATGGCGAGCGGCGAGCCGCGTGCGCAGGGCGGGCTGCGGCGGGCTTCGCGGGCGCTTTGTCTTGCGCCCTTGGGGAAGGGCGAGATTATACCGCCGGGCGCTTTAGAGCGTCCGGCGGTGAGAGGCGGGGCGGCGGCGGGGCGTTGGCGGGGCGTTGGCGCGGCGTCGGCAGTCAGGGCGAAACGGGCTGCCAGGACGAATCCGGGTCGAAGGTCTTGATCGATGGCGCGGCGCGCGCCGTCGCGGGCCCCAGGTTCTTCTCGAAGACTTGCCCGTCCTGATTGACGATGAAGGTCATCACGCCGGTTTCGCCGTACTTTGCCGGCCACGCGATCATGCCGAAGCCCTGCGCGAGCGCGCCGCCCTGCATGTAATTCTTCGCGCCTTCTTTCGCGTGCGGGCCTTGCCCGGTCAGGATGCGGTAGTGGTAGCCGTAGTACGAGTCGCCCGGATGCGTCTTGTTCGGCATCGTCGCGGCGAGCGGCCCGAGCGGGCTCTCCGGCTCGCCGGGCGCGGTGTTCCAGTACAGGCCGTCGTGCTTCCCGGACGTGCTCACGAAGCGGTCGGCGTAGCGATTCATCAGCTTGCGATAGTCGTTCTGGGCATCGACGTAGGCGAGGGCGACGTGCATCACCGACCGCTCGTTGCGGCCGATGCGCCGCGTCAGCAGCTCGTCGCGCGCGGCGGGCATGTCGAAGCGCCAGCCCTTGCCGGTATCGACGAGCGGTATCGGCAGCATCCAGCCGCTGTCGCCCGTTTCGATGTGCACGGTCTTGCGGCCGCTGAGCGGCTCCTTATCCTCGACGATGCGATGCCCCTTGGACCACGATGCGAGGTACTCGTAGATATCGTCCTGGCCGACGCTGCCCGCAGGCACGTAGCGCGCGTGGTCCTTGCCGAGCACTTTCTGGAGCGCGGTTTCGTCGTTGGATGCGATGGCATCGGTGAATGCTTGCGCGGCGGCGTCGGGCGTGGCGTAAAGCGCCTGCGCATGAGCGATGGATGCCGCGATCGTCAGCGACGCGGCGGCGAGCGTCGCGCGCAGCAGCGTTTTCTTCGATGAGGCGAGCGTTGTGGTTTGAGTCATCTGAAGCTCCTGGGTCGGACTTGCATGAAGGCGTGTCTGGACACGTTGGTTCATCAACGGCGAAAACCTCCGCCGCCTCCGTGAAACCCTCCGCCCCCGCCGCCGTGGAAGCCGCCGCCGCCACCCTGAAAGCCTCCGCCACCGCGTTGCATTCCGCCGCCCGCATCCGGACGCGCGCTCGCGAGCGATTGCCGGCTGGCTTGTCCGCGCTGCATGTCCTGCCGCGCGACGTTGCCGTCGCCTGCGCCGCGCAGCGCGTTGTCGCGATTGACGTTCTGCGCCCGCTGATGCTGATCGCCATTGCCCGCGCCGCCCTGGCGCATGTTCTGGACGCGCTGGTTCGCCGGCTGATTCATGTTCTGCCCCGTGCGCTGCTGTAACGTTTGCGCCGCTTGCGCGCGCTCCTGATCACGGCCACGGAACTGGTCGCGATTCACCGACGCGACGTTCTGGTTGTTCACGCGGTTCTGCCGGTTCACGTTGGTGTTCCGGTTGAACTGCGGATCGTTGCGATTCCAGCGCACGTTATTGCTGTTCGCATTGATGCGGTTGTTCACGTTGATGTTGTTGTAGCGATTCACGTTGACGTTGACGTTTCCGCGATTCCAGTCGCAATTGCCCCATAGCGAGTTGGCGACCGCGATGCCCGCGCCAAACGCGAGCCCGGTGGCGAAACCGGTCGCGATTGCATAGCCGGGCGGCGGCGGGACATAGACAGGCGGATACGCCGGATACGGCCACGCGCCATAGACGACCGTCGGGTTATACGTGGGCACGTAGACGACCTGGGGATTCGCCGGCACGATCTGAATCGTGCTCTGCTCGACCACCACTTGCTGCTGCTCGGTCGTCTTGAGATTGCCGGCGGTCTGGGCGGCGCGGCGCAGGCGCTGCACGGAATCCATCACGTCGCTCGGCTGCGCGACGAACGCGTTGCCAAGCTGCGTGACCCAGTCGATCTTGGAGGCCATCGTCGCAAGCGCCTGCGGGAAAGCGACCAGCGATTGCACGCTCGGGTCCCACGGCTCCGACTGCACGGCCTTCACGGCGTCGTCGCCCTTGATGTTCGAATTGGCCTTCGACCACTGCGCCGCTGCTTCGATATCCTGCGGATACGTCGACGCCATCAGCACCTGTGCGAGCAGGGCGTCCGGATAAAGCGCGACGGGCGCAACGAGTGCATCGAGCTGCTGGTTGGTGAGCTTCTGCGCCGGCGCGTTGCCTTGCGCCTGAGCGCAGACAGGCGGCGCGTGGAGCACGGCAAACGGCGCTGCGGCAAGCGTCGCCGCGAGCGCCAGCACGCGCCCCGCACAGAGGCGGCTCACGAGCAATCTGGTTGATTTCTTGTTCACGGCGATGTCCTCCTGAGCGTGGCGGGTGATGGCTGCGGAATAATCATATTGAAGTCGTAAGCCAAAGAATACTTGCGGACTGCCAACCAAATGCGATGCGCGCCTGCGTGAAGGACGGGGGGATGATGGCCGAAGAAGCGTGTGGGCAGCGAGCGCATTGCCGTGCATGAACCGGTTCTCTTTAAGAACGCTCGATCAAATTACGGGGCTGCGTCGGCAGGTGTCAACGCGAATCGCGAAACGTCGCGTTTCAGACTCGCATGATGCGCGGGAGCACTGCAAAGGACAAGCGTGGCCGGCATGCATGGCCGGCCACGTGAGGAGAAAGCGTGAAGCGTTACTGCTGCGGCTTGTTCGACAGCGCGAGACGCAAGAGGTCGGCCACGGTGTTCACCGACAGCTTTTCCATGATGTTCGCGCGATGCGCTTCGACCGTCTTGATGCTGATGCCGAGGTCATCGGCGATTTGCTTGTTCAGACGCCCCGCGATAATGCGCTCCAGCACCTGATGCTCGCGCGCCGTCAGCTTGCCGAGCCGCTCGGCGGCTGCGCGTTGCTGCTGCACGCTGGTGCTTTCGCTGCGCGCCTTCTCCAGCATGCGCTCGACGAGCTTGCGCAGTTCGGCTTCGTCGAACGGCTTCTCGATGAAGTCCATCGCGCCTTTCTTCATCGTGGAGACGGCCATCGGAACATCGCCGTGGCCGGTGACGAAGATGATCGGCAGCAGTGAATTCTCGGCGATGAGCTTCTCCTGCAGTTCGAGGCCGGTCATGCCGGCCATGCGCACGTCGAGGATCAGACAGGCGATGGCGCCCGAATGAGCGATCGGCAGGTAGACATCGAGGAACGACTCCGCGCTCGAGAAGCACTGCACGCGATAGCCGTTCGCCTCGAGCAGCCAGCGCAAAGAATCACGCACGGCCTCGTCATCGTCGACGACAAAGACGGTTTCCTGAGTGGTGACTGGACTGCTCATAGTTCTCCCGTAACTGTTTGTTGTCTCGTATTCGTGTATTCGTCATGCTCATCGCCGCCCGATCCCGATCCGTGCGAGCCGTCCACCTCGCCGATCGGCAGGCTGCAATGGAAGGTCGCGCCGGTGACGTGGCCGTCCGGATCGACATTATTGACCACCCAGAGGCGGCCGCGATGCGATTCGATGATCGAGCGGCAGATGTTCAGACCCATGCCCATGCCGTCCGACTTGGTGCTGTAGAACGGCTCGAACAGGCGCTCGGCGGTGGCTTCGTCCACGCCCGGCCCCTGATCGACGACGCTGATGCAAACGGAGCCGCCGTCCGTGCGAAGCACGACGACGCGAATCACCGGATCGACGGCGTTCGGTTTCGCATCATGCATTGCTTCGGCTGCGTTTTTCAACAGGTTGACCAACACTTGTTCGATCAAAACCGGATCGACGTATATCACCGGCATGCGTGACCGAATCTCGGTGACGATGCGAATCTTCCGCTTGCGCGCTTCGATTTCGGCGAGGCCGACCGCGTCCGCGACGATATCGGCGACGCGCGTAGCCTGACGCTTCGGCTCCGAACGCTTCACGAACTCGCGAATGCGCTTGATGATCATCCCCGCGCGCACGGCCTGCTGCGCGGTCTTTTCGAGCACCGGCAACAGCGTTTCCTGCGTCATGCGGCCCGACTTCACCAGCGCGACGCAGCCGGAGCAGTAGTTGTTGATCGCGGCGAGCGGCTGATTCAGTTCGTGCGCGAGCGACGACGCCATCTCGCCCATCGTCATCAGGCGGCTCGTGAACTGGAGCTTCTCTTCCTGCTGATGCGCGAGTTCCTGCGCCTGCTTGCGCTGCGTGATGTCGGTCGCGATCTGCATCTGCGCGAGATGGCCGTCCACCCACTGAATGTACTGGCGGCGCACTTCGAACCATTTCTGGATGCCTTCGACATAGACCTCCTGCGCATCCGCCGAGCTTTCGGTCAGCGCGGCGGTGGGCAGGCCCGCGTAGGTGTCGATCATGTCGATGGTGTCGGACGAACTGTGACCGCTGCCGTCGAACGCCGCGCCCGCCAGTTGCAGATGCCCGTCCGGACGGATGCCGAACAGATGCCGGTAATAGCGGTTGGCGAAGAGCAGTTCGGCTTCGTCGGCGGCGAGCACGGACACGGCCGCGTCGAGGCTTTCCAGCACGGTGGTGAAGCGTTCGTGCGCGGCGGCCAGTTCCTCGCGGGCGCGCTTCGGCTCGGTGATGTCCGTCATCGACGACATCCAGCCGGTCTGACGCCCCGAACTGTCGATCAGCGGCGAGACATACAGCCGCGCGTGGAAGAACGAACCGTCCTTGCGACGCACGCGCAATTCGAAACCGGAAGAGGGCGCCTTGCCGCGCAGCGTCATGTCGAGCTGGCGCTGCATCTCGGGATACGCATCGCGCGGCCAGTACGGGAACGGCGCGTTCTTGCCGACGAGATCGCTCTCGTCCCAGCCCGTCATGCGGCAGAACGCCGGATTCACGTGCGTGATGCGGCCGTGCATGTCGAGCACGCGCATGCCGATCAGCACGGAATTCTCCATCGCGCGGCGGAAGAACGCTTCGGCATAGAGCGCCTGCTGCGCCTCGAAGCGCTGGCGCGTGTGTTTCCAGAGGCTCCACAGACTCCACAGCACGAAGCACGACAATCCGGCCACGAGCCACACGAGCGTGTTATTGGTGAAGTTCGTGAGCTGCGGATACGAATACACGCGTACCGACAGCCCTTGCCCCGGCGGATCGAGCGGCAGATCGTAGAACATGTCGCGCGGCAGGCGCGGCCGGCTCGACGTGGTGGCGAGCTCGCGATTGTTCAGATCGGTGATGGAAATCTTGTACTTCGCCGACAGTTCGCCTGGAATGTCATGTTTGAGGATGCCTTCGATCGAGAAGACGGCGGCGATCGATCCGAGGAATTCGCGGTCGCGGAAAACCGGCGTCTGCAACGTGATGTAGCCGTTGCCGAGGTCGTCGTAAAGAAGCGGCGAATAGACCTGGCGGCGCGTGGTGCGGGCTTCGTCGAATGCGGCCTGGACGGCTTCGTCGAGTTGCGTGTCATTCGGCTTGGCGAGGCGCGAGCCCAGCACCGGCAGCGGCGAATTGGGCCAGCGCGGCTTGTGCTCGCTCGTGTACCAGTTCATGTAGAGGATCTCGGGATGCCCCTGCATGATGTCGGTGGATGCATTCTGGAAGTTCTGCGGGTCGCCGTGGCCGCCGGTGATGTCGCGCGCGAGGGCCTGGATTTGTTCTTGCGCAGCGGTCATCGAAAGACGAATCTGCTGCTGCGCCCACGCGACGTTGCGATACAGCGTGTCCTCTTGCTGCTGCTGCTCGCGCCGGTTCAGGCTCCAAAGGATCAGACTCATCACGACCAGAAAAACGAGGATCGAAATGAGCGGCGTGAGTAAATAGGAGTTCGACCACCACGGTCCGTGGTGCCAGCGGGAGGGCGACGAGTCGGCAGGGTTCTTTGCGACGCGCGCCGAGCGTTTGATCAGCCGGTCAGTCAACATGGGAGCGATTGTAACGCAGCACCCGATTGTTAATTAGCGTAAAAAGGCGCTAAGAATGAGGCATTTGCAAGAAAAGGAGACGAACCATCTGAGTTGAAAAGCCATATCGGACGGTGCATTGCAGCAATTTTCCGCATTATGAGATAGCCTCTCATGATTCGAAAAATTCCTTGCTTCAAGCTCTGGACCCTCTTTAGAATTGCCGGCACGCGGCCAGTGCCCGCTTTTGTGCTTTCGCGCGGGCGTGTGTTGGCGGTTTACGAGCGTTCCTCACATCAGGAGACGAGCATGTCCGCTGTACCCGACGAAGTTCTCAAATATGTCGCCAACGCAAAAGACGACGATCCGCAGGAAACCGCCGAATGGCTCGAAGCGCTCGATGGCGTGATTTCGGCGGTCGGCCCTGACCGCGCGCACTACCTGATCGAGAAACAAATCGAATTCGCTCGCGTACATGGCGAGCATCTGCCGTTCTCGGCGAACACGCCGTACATCAACACGATCCCCGTGACAGCGCAGGCTAAGATTCCGGGCGATCAGGACATCGAACACCGCATCCGCTCGTACACGCGCTGGAACGCCATCGCGATGGTGCTGCGCGCGGGCAAGGACACCAACGTCGGCGGGCATATCGCTTCGTTCGCATCGGCGGCGACGCTGTATGACGTCGGCTTCAATCACTTCTGGCATGCGCCCTCGAAAGAGCACGGCGGCGACCTCGTCTTCGTGCAGGGCCACTCGTCGCCGGGTGTGTACTCGCGCGCGTTCCTGCTCGGCCGTCTCACCGAAAAGCAACTGAACAACTTCCGCCAGGAAGTGGGCGGCGAGGGCATCTCGTCGTATCCGCATCCGTGGCTGATGCCGGATTTCTGGCAGTTCCCGACCGTGTCGATGGGCCTCGGCCCGATCATGGCCATCTATCAGGCGCGTTTCATGAAGTACATGCAAGCGCGCGGCATCGCCAAGACCGATGGCCGCAAAGTATGGGCGTTCCTCGGCGACGGCGAAACGGACGAGCCGGAATCGCTCGGCGCGATCGGCATGGCCGGGCGCGAGCGTCTGGACAACCTCGTGTTCGTCATCAACTGCAACCTGCAGCGTCTGGACGGCCCGGTGCGCGGCAACGGCAAGATCATCCAGGAACTGGAAAGCGAATTCCGCGGCGCGGGCTGGAACGTCATCAAGGTCATCTGGGGCAGCCGCTGGGACGCACTCTTCGCACGCGACAAGACCGGCGCGCTGATGCGCCGCATGATGGAAGTCGTCGACGGCGAGTATCAGACGTACAAGTCGGAATCGGGCGCGTTCGTGCGCGAGCACTTCTTCAACACGCCGGAACTGAAGGCGCTCGTCGCCGACTGGTCCGATGACGACATCTGGAATCTGAACCGCGGCGGCCACGATCCGCACAAGATCTACGCCGCGTTCGACGCCGCGACCAAGACGAAGGGCGCGCCGACCGTCATCCTCGCCAAGACCATCAAGGGCTATGGCATGGGCGAGCACGGTCAGGCGATGAACATCACGCACCAGCAGAAGAAGCTGCCGATCGAGACGCTGAAGAAGTTCCGAGACCAGTTCCGCCTGCCGATCAGCGACGAGCAGATCGTCGACGTGCCGTATCTCACGTTCGAAGAAGGCTCGAAGGAACTCGAATACATGCGCCAGAAGCGCATGGACCTCGGCGGTTATCTGCCGGCGCGCCGCGAGAAGGCGGAATCGCTGCCGGTGCCGGCGCTGTCCGCATTCGAGCCGCTCCTGAAGGGCACGGGCGAAGGCCGCGAAATCTCCACGACGATGGCCTTCGTGCGGATTCTCAACATCCTGCTGAAGGACAAGGCGCTCGGCAAGCGCGTCGTGCCGATCGTCCCGGACGAATCGCGCACGTTCGGCATGGAAGGTCTCTTCCGTCAGATCGGCATCTGGAATCAGGACGGCCAGAAGTACATACCGGAAGACTCCGACCAGCTGATGTTCTACAAGGAATCGGAGACCGGCCAGATTCTGCAGGAAGGCATCAACGAAGCCGGTGGCATGTGTGACTGGATCGCGGCCGCGACGTCGTATTCGACGCACGGCGAGATCATGATCCCGTTCTACATCTTTTATTCGATGTTCGGCTTCCAGCGCATTGGCGATCTGGCGTGGGCGGCGGGCGACATGCGCTCGCGCGGCTTCCTGCTGGGCGGCACCGCGGGCCGCACGACGCTGAACGGCGAAGGCCTGCAGCACGAAGACGGCCACTCGCTCCTGTGGGCTGCATCGGTTCCGAACTGCGTGAGCTACGACCCGACGTTCGGCTACGAACTCGCGGTGATCATGCAGGACGGCCTGCGCCGCATGGTGCAGGACCAGGAGGACGTGTACTACTACATCACCGTGATGAACGAGAACTACGAGCATCCGGCGATCCCGCAAGGTGAGTCGGTTGCCGCCGACATCATCAAGGGCATGTACGCGTTCAGGAAGGCGGACGCGCCGGCCAAGGCGCATGTTCAGCTGATGGGCGCGGGCACGATCTTCAACGAAGTCATCGCCGCCGCCGACCTGCTGAAGAACGACTGGGGCGTTTCGGCCGACCTCTGGAGCGTTCCGAGCTTCACCGAGCTGGCGCGCGAAGGCCAGGATTGCGAGCGTTTCAACCTGCTGCATCCGACCGAAGAGAAGCGCGTGCCGCACGTGACGAAGCTGCTCCAGGGCGCACAAGGCCCGGTGATCGCGTCGACGGACTACATCCGCGCGCTCGTCGATCAGATCCGCGGCTATGTCCCGAACAAGTTCGTGGTGCTCGGCACCGACGGCTACGGCCGCTCGGACACGCGCGAGGCGCTGCGTCACTTCTTCGAAGTCGACCGCTACTGGGTCACGCTGGCGGCGCTCAACGCGCTTGCCGACGAAGGCAAGATCGAGCGCAAGGTCGTCGCCGAGGCGATCAAGAAGTACAACCTCGACCCGGCCAAACCCAACCCGATGACCGTCTAAAGGCATCGCCCCCGAGCGTTGTGATGCGGCCTCTCTCCGAAGCGGAGGGAGGCCGTGTGCAACCCAGGAGACACTAATAATGAGTCAAGCGATCGAAGTCAAAGTGCCGGACATCGGCGATTTCAAGGACATCCCGGTGATCGAAGTTCTGGTCAAGCCGGGCGATGTCGTTGAACAGGAACAATCCCTCGTCACGCTGGAATCCGACAAGGCCACGATGGACGTGCCCAGTTCCGCAGCGGGCACCGTGAAGGAAGTGAAAGTGAAAGTAGGCGACAACGTGTCGGAAGGCACGCTGATCGTCGTGCTCGAAGCGGGCGGCGCGAACGCGGCGGCATCGTCCGCTGCGCCCGCGAAGCAGGAAGCGCCCGCGCAGACCCAGACGCAATCGCAGCCGGCGCAGGCTGCGCCGGCATCCGGCGGCGGCGGATCGGTCGAAGTGAAGGTGCCGGATATCGGCGACTTCACGGACATTCCGATCATCGAGATCGGCGTCAAGGTCGGCGACAAGGTCGAGAAGGAGCAGTCGCTCGTCACGCTCGAATCCGACAAGGCGACGATGGACGTGCCGAGCCCCGCATCGGGCACAGTCAAGGAACTGAAGGTCAAGGTCGGCGATACGGTCTCCGAAGGAACGCTGATCCTCTTGCTCGAAGGCGGCGACGGCGCGAGCGCCGCGGCCCCGGCTCCGAAGCAGGAAGCCGCGAAGGCCGCCGAGCCGCCCGACGCGCCCGCGAAGCCCGCGCCGGCGGCAGCCGCGAAGGAAGCGCCGTCCGCGCTCGCGCAAGCGCCCGTGATACCCGCCGGCGATGGCGCGCGCACGTCGAGCCACGCGTCGCCGTCGGTGCGCAAATTCGCCCGCGACCTGGGCGTCGATGTCACGCGTGTGAAGGGCACCGGTCCGAAAGGCCGCATCACGCAGCAGGACATCACGGCGTTCGTGAAGGGCGTGATGAGCGGCCAGGGCGCGGCGCCTGCCGCCGCGGCTGCACCGGCTGGCGGTGGCGGCGGCGAGCTCCGCTTGCTGCCGTGGCCGAAGATCGACTTCACGAAGTTCGGCCCCGTCGATCCGAAGCCGCTTTCGCGCATCAAGAAGATCTCGGGCGCGAACCTGCATCGCAACTGGGTGATGATCCCGCACGTCACGAACAACGACGAAGCGGACATCACCGAACTGGAAGAACTGCGCGTCAAGCTCAACAAGGAGCACGAGAAGGCAGGCGTCAAGTTCACGATGCTCGCGTTCGTCATCAAGGCGGTCGTGTCGGCGCTGAAGAAGTTCCCGACCTTCAACGCGAGCCTCGACGGCGACAACCTCGTCTTCAAGCAGTACTACCACGTCGGTTTCGCGGCCGATACGCCGAACGGCCTCGTCGTTCCGGTGATCCGCGACGCGGACAAGAAGGGCCTGGTCGATATCGCGAAGGAGATGGCGGAGCTGTCGAAGCTCGCACGCGACGGCAAGCTGAAGCCGGACCAGATGCAGGGCGGCTGCTTCTCGATTTCGTCGCTGGGCGGCATCGGCGGGACGAATTTCACGCCGATCATCAACGCGCCGGAGGTGGCCATTCTCGGCCTGTCGCGCGGCCAGATGAAGCCCGTGTGGGACGGCAAGCAGTTCGTGCCGCGCCTCACGCTGCCGCTGTCGCTGTCGTACGACCATCGCGTCATCGACGGCGCGGAGGCCGCGCGCTTCAATGCGTATCTGTCGGGGATTCTGGCGGACTTCCGTCGCGTGATTCTTTGATCTTCTGATCCGGCCGACGGCGGAGCCTCGGGCATGTCCCGAGGCTCCATCCGCACATCTCTTAGGGGACAACATGAGTCTCGTCGAACTAAAAGTACCCGATATCGGCGACTTCTCCGATGTCGATGTCATCGAAGTCAATATCAAGCCCGGCGACGTCATCGAAAATGAACAGGGCGTCATCACGCTCGAAACCGACAAGGCGACGATGGAAGTGCCCGCCGATGCCGCAGGCACCATCAAGGAAGTGAAGGTCAAACAGGGCGACAAGGTCAGCCAGGGCTCGGTCATCGCGATGATCGAAACCGCAGGCGCGGGCGCGTCGCAGGGCGAGGCGCCGAAAGAGACGCCGAAAGAGGCGTCGGCCGCGAAGCCGGCTGCTCCGGCCGCATCGAGCGGCGCGGCGCAGGACGTGAAGGTGCCGGATATCGGCGACTTCAAGGACATTCCGGTCATCGAAGTTCACGTGAAGCCGGGCGATACGGTCGAGAAGGAGCAATCGCTCGTCACGCTCGAATCGGACAAGGCGACGATGGAGGTGCCATCGCCCGCAGCGGGCACGGTGCGTGAACTGAAAATCAAGGTCGGCGACAACGTGTCGGAAGGCACGCTGATCCTGACGCTCGACGCGCAGGGCGGCGGCGCGACCAATGTGCCGACCGCGCCCGCCGCCGCTCAGCCGCAACCCGCCGAAAAGGCGAGCGCCGCGCCTGCGCCGCAAGCCGGCAGCTATTCCGGTTCGGCCGATGTCGAATGCGACATGCTCGTGCTCGGCGCGGGTCCCGGCGGGTATTCGGCAGCGTTTCGCTCCGCCGATCTCGGCATGAACACCGTGCTCGTCGAGCGTTACTCGACGCTCGGCGGCGTATGCCTGAACGTCGGCTGCATTCCGTCGAAGGCGCTGCTGCACACGGCGCTCGTCATCGACGAAGCGGCCGAGCTTGCGGCGCACGGCATCAGCTTCGGCGAGCCGAAGATCGACCTCGACAAGCTGCGCGGCTTCAAGGAAGGCGTCGTCAAGAAGCTCACCGGCGGTCTCGCGGGCATGGCGAAGGCGCGCAAGGTGCAGGTGGTGACGGGCGTCGGCACGTTCGTCGATCCGCATCACATGGAAGTGCAGGGCGAGGGCGGCAAGAAGGTCGTGCGCTTCAAGAAGGCGATCATCGCGGCGGGCTCGCAGTCGGTGAAGCTGCCGTTCTTCCCGGACGATCCGCGCGTCGTCGATTCCACCGGCGCGCTCGAACTGCGTCAGTTGCCCGAGCGCATGCTGGTGGTGGGCGGCGGCATCATCGGGCTGGAAATGGCGACGGTCTATTCGACGCTCGGCGCGCAGATCGACGTGGTTGAAATGCTCGACGGCCTGATGGTCGGCGCGGACCGCGATCTCGTGAAGGTGTGGGAGAAGTTCAACGCCAAGCGCTTCGCCAACGTGATGCTGAAGACGAAGACGACCAAGGCGGAAGCCAAGGATGACGGCATCTACGTCACGTTCGAAGGCGAGAAGGCGCCGGCCGAACCGCAGCGTTACGACCTCGTGCTGCTGGCCGTCGGCCGCAGCCCGAACGGCGGCAAGATCGGCGCGGACAAGGCGGGCGTCGCGGTGACGGATCGCGGCTTCATCAACGTCGACAAGCAGATGCGCACGAACGTCGAGCACATCTTCGCGATCGGCGATCTCGTCGGCCAGCCGATGCTCGCCCACAAGGCGGTGCACGAAGGCCACGTCGCGGCGGAAGCGGCGCACGGCGAGAAGGCTTACTTCGACGCGCTGCAAATTCCGTCGGTCGCCTACACCGATCCGGAAGTGGCCTGGGCCGGCAAGACCGAGGACCAGTGCAAGGCCGAAGGCGTCAAATACGGCAAGGCAGTGTTCCCGTGGGCGGCGTCCGGCCGTGCGATTGCGAATGGCCGCGACGAAGGCTTCACGAAGCTAATCTTCGACGAAGAGACGCATCGCGTGATCGGCGGCGGGATCGTCGGTCTGAATGCGGGCGATCTGATCAGCGAAGTGTGTCTCGCGATCGAGATGGGCGCGGATGCAACGGACATCGGCAAGACGATTCACCCGCACCCGACGCTCGGCGAATCGGTCGGCATGGCGGCGGAGTTGTACGAAGGCGTCTGTACCGATCTGCCGCCGCAGCGGAAGAAGTAACCTCGCGGTTCCAGGAAGGACGAAGGCGCGTTCCTGCGAGGGAACGCGCCTTTTTCATGGGCGACTCGGCGCGGACAACAAAAAACCCGGCCGAAGCCGGGTTCCTTGTTTCAACCTTCGCATGCAGACAGCATGCGTGGCCGATGTCTTACGCGACGGTGCGCTTTGCCGAAACCGCAGCGGTGCGAGCAGCTTGCTCGGTCGCTTGCGTGGCAGCCTTCGTCGCAGCCGTGGCGGCGGCGTTGAAGTTGCTTTCGGCGATTTCGACAGCTTGCTTCGTTGCCTTGTGAACGGTTTCGTACGTCGTGTTCGCGGCGGTGATGGCCGACTTCATCACGGCGACAGCCGTTTCCGAACCAGCAGGCGCGTTCTTGGCGACGTTGTCGACGAGCGTCTGCACCTTGCGGTTCTGCTCTTCGTACTGCGCTTCCGCGACGCGGGCGAATTCAGCTTGCGTAGCCGATGCGATTTCATACAGGTGACGGCCGTACGACAGCACCTTTTCCGCGACCGGCTGGGTCAGGCTGGCTTGCAGCGCGAGCAGTTCCTGCGCGTCCTTCACGGACAGCGCGCGTTGCGCGTTTTCCTGGCTTTCGGCGAGCGTGGACTTCACGACTTGGAGATTCAGTTCGACGAGCTTTTCAACGCCCTCGAACGCCTTGTTCGTCAGACCGAACAGCGTGTCGAAGTTGGCTTTCTGTGCAGCGGCGATTTGCTCGGGGGTCAATAGCGTCATCTCAGGCTCCTTATGCCGACCCTTCATCGCGGGTCGTAGTTTGGTAATGCAGCAACTTGCTGCCAGATGGTGCAGCTCCGGATTGGTGCGTTGCAACATGAAGCCCATTTTAGAGATATTCCTATCGATGTCAAGCGCTTTTTGTGCAATGCACAAATAGGGGAAACCCTTGTTAAACAAGAGTTTAAGTAACGCATTCGATCGGGAAAGGGCGAGAAGCGGGCGGCGCGCGCACCGACGAGGACTAGCGACAAGCGGCGCGTCCCATGCTGCGCGCGGTTGCGTCGGCGCATGTTGAGATTAAGAAAAATCTCGGATGTTCTTGTTTTTAAGACGTTGCCGTACACCAAATTGTTGAAGAACCGTTAACATTTCGACTGACGATGCAGTGCACACCGGATTGTGAGGGCACAAGCCGCGGCGTCGATTGCCGCGCGCCGTAAGCCCGCCAGCCCCGTTCTTAAAGTCAACCCTCAAGTTTCAGAAAGAATTGCCGACAGAGCGTAAGCAGCGTGGTCGAAAGCGCGGTTTTCGCAGTGCCGGATGCGTGGCGCACGATCGTTTTTTCCGATCGAGGCGCGCAAAGTTTCAACAATCAGCAATCGTCGCTTACAAAACAGATTAACGTGCGTCGATAAGTGCTTAATATTGCTTAAATTTCGCAGCTTCACTACACTTGGCGGTACTCTCCAGCCGCCCAACAGAACACTAATGAAAACCGAAATGTTTTCGTCGCTCAAGGTGGTGCACGGCGTGGCATTGCGCTCCGCATTGTCTTTCGCCGTATCGCTCGCCGTCGCGACATCTTTCGCAGCGGCTCCGGCTGAAGCCCTCGCCAAGACTACGACTCATAGCAAGACCGTCAAGCAATCCGCCAAACCCGCCGCCGAAGGCAAGTCCGCGAAGCCGGCTCGCGTCGCGAAAGCCGGCAAGGGCGTGCGCACGGCCAAGGCCGCCGCAGCCGATGACGATGAGGACGCGCCCAATGCATCGCGCAAGCGTCGCGTGAACTACCGGATGGACCCGCATGCGCGCCGTGCCGCCGTGCATTCGGTGGCGTATCAGCCGCGCGCGACGTCGGTCGGCCAGGCGTTCGGCCTGCACGACACGCCGGATAGCCTCGCGCTGCGTTCGAGCGTCGCGTATGTCGTCGACCAGGACACGTCCGAGACGCTCTTCGACAAAAACTCTCGCGCCGTCGTGCCGATCGCCTCCATCACGAAGCTGATGACGGCAATGGTCGCGCTCGATTCGCACATGCCGCTCACCGAAGAAATGACGGTGACGGACGAAGACCGCGACTACGAGAAGTACACGGGCTCGCGGCTGGCGGTCGGATCGGTGCTGAACCGCGAAGACATGCTGCATATCGCGCTGATGGCATCGGAAAACCGCGCGGCGGCTGCATTGTCGCGTTATTACCCGGGCGGGCGTCCCGCCTTCATCGCCGCGATGAACGCGAAAGCGAAGGCGCTCGGCATGACCGATACGCACTTCGAGAATTCCACGGGGCTCACGAGCCAGAACGTGTCGAGCGCGCGGGATCTCGTGAAGATGGTGAACGCGGCGTATCAATATCCGCTCATCCGCAAATTCTCGACGGACCGCAGCTACGAAGTCTTCACCGGCAAGCGCACGCTCGCGTACAACAGCACGAATGCGCTGGTGCGCAATGCGTCGTGGGACATCGGCTTGCAGAAGACCGGCTTCATCAACGAGGCGGGTGAATGTCTCGTGATGCAGGCGACCGTGCATGGCCGCCAGGTCATCATGGTGCTGCTGGATTCGTACGGCAAGTACTCGCGTTTCGCCGATGCAGGCCGCCTGCGTTCGTATCTCGATACCCTCGGCGAGCCGCGCATCATGAGCGCGGACATGGGCAGCGGCGCGAATCCCTGAGCGCGTCTTCGGGCGCGGGCCGTCAGGCCGAAAAAAAGCCGGAATCGTCGAAAGACGAATCCGGCTTTTTCTTTGGTAGCGGCGATCAGCGATGCGCTTCGCGTTGTCCTTCCGCCGACAGTTCCGGGTGATAGCCGAGCGATCGCGAGATTTCCAGCGCGGTATGGCTCAGTTGCTTGAGCCACGCGTCCTGCAGACGATCGGCCGGCGCGGAAAGGGACAGCCCCGCGACGAGCCGGCCCGTGTCGTCGTAGATGCCTGCCGCGATGCAGCGCACGCCCAGTTCCAGTTCCTCGTTGTCGCGCGCGCACGACTGCTGCCGCACGAATGACAACTCGCGTTCGAGCTTGGCCAGATCCGTGATGCTGTTCTGCGTGTGACCCGAGAGTCCGGTGCGCATCGCGTAGGCGCGCACGCGGGCGGCTTCGTCGGCGGCGAGGAAAAGCTTGCCCACCGACGTGAGATGCAGCGGCGCGCGCCCGCCGATGGCCCGCACGACCTGCATGCCGGAGCGCTCCGAATACGCACGCTCGATATACACGATCTCGTCGCCCTGACGCACCGACAGATTCACCGTCTGGCCCGTCTGCCGATGCAGTTCGCGCATCGGCGGCATCGCGGCCTCGCGCACCGAGAGACGCGCCTTCACGAGATTGCCGAGTTCGAGCAGCCGCATGCCGAGCCGGTACGTGCCGGGATCGGACCGGTCGACCAGCCGGCACAGCACCATGTCGTTCAGGATGCGGTGCGCGGTCGACGGATGCAGGCCAGTACTGTGCGAGAGTTCCTTCAGGCTGACCGGATCGGTGTGGCCGGCGAGTGCGTCGAGCAGACGCATCATGCGTTCGATCACCTGAATGGATGTCTTGGAGTCCGGGTTCGTATCGCTCATCGTGAAAAATCGGTTGATGCGTCAAACAGCGGAAATCGCATTGTATCTCATAATGTGAAAAGACATGACCCGCCGGCGGTCGGATGCGCCACGCTTTTCGCGGATAATCGACCTGCTTCGCTTATTCGAATCAAAAGGAAAATCCTCATGCGAGTCGGTTTATTCGTCACCTGTCTGATCGACATGATGCGCCCGGAAATAGGCTTCTCGGTCATCAAGCTGATCGAACGCGCCGGCTTCGAGGTCACTGTTCCTCCGGCGCAAACGTGCTGCGGTCAGCCGGCGTACAACTCCGGCGATCGCCGGCTGGCGCGCGATCTCGCCGAGAAAACGCTGCGCGAATTCGAGCAGTTCGATTATGTGGTGGTCCCGTCCGGCTCCTGCGGCGGGATGATCCGCGCGCATTACGGCGATCTCTTTCGTGACGATCCCGAGTTGATGAACCGCTTTGCACGGCTGCAGCCGCGCGTCTTCGAACTGACGGACTTTCTCGTCACGGTGGCGAAAGCCCGCATGGAGCCCGGCGTTTTCGACGGCATGGTCACGTATCACGATTCCTGTTCGGGCCTGCGCGAACTCGGGGTGAAGACACAGCCGCGCGAACTGCTCGCGCAAGCCGGCGTGCCTGTGACCGAGATGGCCGGCTGCGAGCACTGCTGCGGTTTCGGCGGCACGTTCGCGGTCAAGTACGGCGATATTTCGACGGCGATCGTCGACGAGAAATGCGCGAACATCAAGGCGAGCGGGGCGCATGCCGTGGTGCTCGGCGATCTCGGCTGCATGCTGAACATCGAAGGCCGCCTGCGCCGGACGGGCGATACCGCGACGCGCGTGCTGCATATCGCCCAGGTCCTTGCCGGCGATGCCCAGCGTCGCGCCTGACCGCCCGAAACATCGACTATCGACGAGTCCATCCATGCAAGTCCAGACGATGCACTTCAAGGCGCGAGCCGGCAGCAAGCTCGCCGACCAACGGCTCCAGCAGAATCTCACCAAACTCTCGACGAAGTTCGTCAGCGCGCGGGCGGCGGCGGTGCGCGACATCGACTTCGAAGCGACGCGCGCCGCGCTCAAGGAGCGCCGCAATCGCGCGCTCGAGAATCTCGACGTCTGGCTTGAAATGTTCGAGCGCGAGGCGACGCGGCGGGGCGCGACGGTGCTCTACGCGGAATCGACGCAGGACGCGGCGCGCCTCGTCGCGGACATTGCGCGCGAGCACGGCGTGAAGAAGGTCATCAAGACGAAGTCGATGGTGTCCGAAGAGATGCAACTGAACCGCGTGCTCGGCGAGATGGGCGTGCAGTCCATCGAGACGGACCTCGGCGAATACATTCTCCAGATCAACGACAACGAACCGCCGAGCCACATCATCGCGCCCGTGGTTCACAAGGACAAGGAACAGATCGCGGACCTGTTCGCGAAGACGCATGGCAAGCCGCGGCTCACCGACATCCCCGCAATGACCCGCGAGGCGCGCGAAGTGCTGCGCCCGCATTTCATGTCGGCGGACATGGGCGTGACCGGTGGCAACTTTCTGATCGCGGAGACGGGGTCGGTCGCGGTCGTGACGAACGAGGGCAACGAGGGCATGTGCACGGTGATGCCGCGCGTGCATGTCGCGGTGACCGGCATCGAGAAGGTGCTGCCGACGCTCGAAGACCTGGCCACCGCGATGCGCCTGCTGCCGCGCTCCGCAACCGGACAGACCACCTCGAACTACTTCTCGCTGCTCACCGGCCCGCGCGCGTCCGACGAAACGGACGGCCCGGAGCACATGTATTTCGTGCTGGTCGACGGAGGGCGCACGGGGCTCATCGGCGGAGAGTTTCAGGACATGCTGCGCTGCATCCGCTGTGGGGCGTGCATGAATCATTGCACGGTGTATCAGAAGATCGGCGGACATGCGTACGGCTGGGTGTATCCGGGTCCGATGGGCTCGGTGCTCACGCCGGCCTACGTCGGCATCGACAAGACGCTGGACCTGCCGCAAGCCGCGACGCTCTGCGGCGAGTGCAATAGCGTGTGTCCGGTCGGTATTCCGATCTCGGATCTGCTGCGCAAGCTGCGCGAGAAGCAGATGGAGCGCCGGCTGCGCCCGTGGAGCGAGCGGGCGGCGCTCGCAGCGTGGGGCTTTCTCGCGATGCGTCCGGCCGCCTATGCGCTCGTCACCAAGCTGGCAGTGCGCGTGCTGGAGCGCATTGGCGGGCGGGAGAAGAAGCTATCGCGCATTCCGTTCGGCGCCGGATGGACAGACACGCGCGACATGCCCGCGCCCGTCGGCCGCACGTTCCGCGAGCTGTACAAAGCGCAGCAGTCGCATATCGGCTGATTGGCGTCGTACAAAAAGAAAGGCCGCGCCGAATCGCGTGATCCGGCGCGGCCTTTTTCACTATCGCGCGGACGATCAGCCGCCAGTCCGCCCGAGAAAGCCGCGGTCGTTTCCGCCGTGGTTGCCACCACCGCCGCCACCGCCACCACCGCCACCGCCGCCGCGCGACGGAGCCTGCTGCGGTTGTTGTTGCGGCTGCTGCGGCTGCGGCGGATGCGGCCTCACGCCGCCCACTGCCTGCGGCATCGGCGCTGCGTTCGCCTGTGGCGGAGGACCGCCGCCGCCGCGTTGCGGCTGGCCGCCGTCCTGACCGTCGTGGCGGCCGCGACCGCCCTGACCGGCATACCCGTCGCCGTGCGGCCGGTTATTCCAGCCGCCGGGCGGCGGACGGCGATAACCGGGGCTGTCGTCCCAGTAGCGTCGGGGCCCCGAATAGTAACCGCCGCCAACGACGACGCCCGGCTGCACCACCGGCCCGCCGTAATAAGCGGGATAGGCCGGATACGCCGCGTATCCGGGATCGTCGTACACGGGATAACCGCCGCCGTACATCGGACCATCGGGGTAAGCCGCGCATCCGCCCAACAGCAGCGCGGAGGAAAAGACTACTAAGCCAGCGACTTTCATGACCGTTGAAATATTGGTTGCACGTATAAGCATTAAGACACCGCTCGCTGCCCGATGTCCCCGACAACTTTGTAAGCCTTTATGACGGCCTGGCCTGGCCTGTTACAACACTCAGCGAAACTGGCCGATAACTTGCTTGTTGCCAGAGACGCAACGAACCTTCTCTGTTCGATGGCTTTTTCAGCAACGGTCGATTGCGTAACATCCGAACCGTCGACAAATGGGTAAATCGCCCGCAGCGACATCGAACCGAAGACAGTCTCATGAGAAAGACAATATCGACTTACTGGCCTCTCGCCATCCTGCTCATCGCCGCATTGACCTTCTGCATGAATGCCGAGGAGCGTGAATCGGCGGCTGCGCGCCGTCAGCAAGTGGACGTCGGAAGCGTGAGCGCGGAACTGGCTCGCGCGATCTCGTACGGTCTCGTCGAAGCCGACGACGCCGTGACGCCCGCTCCGCACGCCGCCCCGCATACGCTCTGACAGCCGGCATCGCCCACAAAAAATGGCGTCCTCCAACCGAAGGACGCCATTTTTATTTGCAGCAGACGGCGCTTACTTGATGACGCTCGCGACCGCGTTCGCGACGACGTCCAGATTGCGCGTGTTCAGCGCGGCGACGCAGATGCGGCCGGTGCTCACAGCGTAGATGCCGAACTCTTCACGCAGACGGTCCACTTGCGCAGCGGTCAGTCCGGAGTAGGAGAACATGCCGCGCTGGGCATCGACGAACGAAAAATCGCGATCGACGCCCGCTGCCTTCAGGCGCTCGACGAGACCGTTGCGCATCGCACGGATGCGGTCGCGCATTTCGCCCAGTTCCTGTTCCCACGTCGCGCGCAGTTCAGGCGATGCCAGCACCGCCGCGACGACCGATCCGCCGTGCGTCGGCGGGTTCGAGTAGTTCGTGCGGATCACGCGCTTCAGTTGCGACAGCACGCGCGCCGATTCTTCCTTGGACGTCGTGATGATCGACAGCGCGCCGACGCGCTCGCCGTACAGCGAAAACGACTTCGAGAACGACGACGACACGAACACGTTCAGTTCAGCCGCGGCGAACAGACGCACGGCAGCGGCGTCCGCCTCGATGCTCTCGCCGAAACCCTGATACGCGATGTCGAGGAACGGCACGAGGTTGCGCGCCTTCACGACTTCGACCACTTGCGCCCATTGCGCGGCGGTCAGATCGACGCCCGTCGGGTTGTGACAGCACGCGTGGAGCACGACGATCGTGCCAGGCGCATAGCCGTTCAGCGCGGCGAGCATGCCCTCGAAGTTCACGCCGTGCGTGGCGGCGTCGTAGTACGGATAGTTGACGACTTCGAAGCCCGCGCCTTCGAACAGCGCGCGATGGTTCTCCCAGCTCGGATCGCTGATGGCGACGGTCGCGTTCGGGTTCACGCGCTTCAGGAAATCCGCGCCGATCTTGAGCGCGCCCGTGCCGCCCAGCGCCTGCGCCGTGACGACGCGGCCTGCGGCGATCAGCGGCGAGTCCTTGCCGAGCAGCAGCGTTTGCACGGCGGAGTCGTAAGCGGCGATGCCGTCGATCGGCAGATAACCGCGCGGCAGCGCGGCGTCGACGCGGGCTTTCTCGGCTTCGCGCACGGCGCGCAGGAGCGGAATCTTGCCCTCTTCGTTGGTGTAGACGCCGACGCCCAGATTGACCTTGGTCGGGCGCGGATCGGCGTTGAAGGCTTCGTTGAGGCCCAGAATCGGGTCGCGGGGGGCGAGTTCGACGGCAGAGAAAAGAGACATGATCTATCGGCAGTGAGGAAAGGACGTGCGGCAGGGAGTGCGGACGGCGAAGTTTCTCGACCGCGTCGCGCCTCGATGGCCGGAAAGCTGGCTCGGCGCGCGGGCGTCGGCGGCGGCGAAAGCGTATGGGACGTCATTTCGCGCCGGCGAGCCCAGTCGCACATTGTAGCGAATCCCGCTCCGGTTTCGTCGGCGTGCGGTGAGATTGCGTGCTTTTTACCGGTCGGATCGCCGGAAATGGCCGCGATCCGCTGGGCGGCGCTTGAGATCAGGGGGGCTAGCCCAATGTGCTTGAAACGACGCGCGGACAGGCCGCACAGCACGGATGCCGCGCCCGATTTCGCCCACCGCCCGGGCGCTGCGCCAGTTTTGCGGCAGCCGCTAGAATAAGTGTTTGCCCCGGCGAAGACTCTGGTACCCATGTCCGATACCCTCATCGAAGCGCCCGACGCGCTGGACGAGTCGAAGTTCATCACCTTCGACGGCTCGCCGTTTCAGCTCTATCAGCCTTACCCGCCCGCCGGCGATCAGCCCGCCGCGATCTCCACGCTCGTCGAAGGCGTCGAGGACGGCCTGTCGTTCCAGACGCTTCTGGGCGTCACCGGCTCGGGCAAGACCTTCACCATGGCGAACGTCATCGCGCGGCTTGGCCGGCCGGCGATCGTCTTTGCGCCGAACAAGACGCTCGCAGCCCAGCTTTACGCCGAATTCCGAGAGTTCTTCCCGCGCAATGCGGTCGAGTACTTCGTCTCGTACTACGACTACTACCAGCCGGAAGCGTACGTGCCCCAGCGCGATCTCTTCATCGAGAAGGATTCGTCGATCAACGAGCACATCGAGCAGATGCGGCTCTCGGCCACCAAGAGCCTGATGGAACGGCGCGACGTGGTGATCGTCGCGACCGTCTCGGCGATCTACGGTATCGGCAATCCATCCGAGTATCACAAGATGATTCTCACGCTGCGCACCGGCGACAAGTTCGGGCAGCGCGACATCATCACGCGCCTGATTGCGATGCAGTACACGCGCAATGAAGCCGACTTCCAGCGCGGCACGTTCCGCGTGCGCGGGGACACCATCGACATCTTTCCGGCGGAGCACGCGGAAATGGCCGTGCGCGTCGAATTGTTCGACGACGAAATCGAGTCGATGCAGCTGTTCGATCCGCTCACTGGCCGCGTGCGCAACAAGATTCCGCGCTTCACGGTGTATCCGTCGTCGCATTACGTGACGCCGCGCGACACCGTCATGCGCGCGATCGAGACGATCAAGGAAGAACTGCGCGACCGGCTCGAGTTTTTCTATAGCGAGGGCAAGCTCGTCGAAGCGCAGCGGCTGGAGCAGCGCACGCGCTTCGATCTGGAAATGCTGCAGGAGCTTGGCTTCTGCAAGGGCATCGAGAACTACTCGCGGCATTTCTCCGGCTCCGCGCCCGGCGAGCCGCCGCCGACGCTCGTCGACTATCTGCCGCCCGATGCGCTGATGCTGCTGGACGAATCGCACGTGCTGATCGGCCAGTTGAACGGCATGTATAACGGCGACCGCGCGCGCAAGGAAAATCTTGTCGATTACGGCTTTCGCATGCCGTCCGCGCTCGACAACCGGCCGCTCAAGTTCAACGAGTTCGAACGCAAGATGCGCCAGGCGATCTTCGTTTCGGCGACGCCCGCCGATTACGAGAAAGCCAAGGCAGGACAGGTAGCCGAGCAACTCGTGCGTCCGACTGGCCTGGTCGATCCGGAGATCGAAGTGCGGCCCGCGCGCTCGCAGGTCGACGACGTGTTATCGGAAATCAATGTGCGCGTCGCGGCGCAGGAACGCGTGCTCGTCACCGTGCTCACCAAGCGCATGGCCGAGCAGTTGACCGAATTCCTCGCGGATCATGGCGTGAAGGTGCGTTATCTGCACAGCGATATCGATACCGTCGAGCGCGTCGAAATCATCCGCGACTTGCGGCTGGGCACGTTCGATGTGCTCGTCGGCATCAACTTGCTGCGGGAAGGGCTGGATATTCCGGAGGTGTCGCTCGTCGCGATTCTCGACGCCGACAAGGAAGGCTTCCTGCGCGCCGAGCGTTCGCTGATCCAGACCATTGGCCGGGCGGCGCGCAACGTGAACGGCAAAGCCATTCTCTATGCCGACAACATGACCGACTCGATGCGGCGCGCGATCGGCGAAACCGAGCGTCGGCGCGCAAAGCAGATCGCTCACAATCAGGCGATGGGTATCACGCCGCGCGGAGTTCAGAAGCGCATCAAGGACATCATCGATGGCGTCTACAGCGCCGACGACGCGCGTGCCGAACTCAAGGAAGCGCAGGCGCGCGCCAAGTTCGAGGACATGACCGAGAAGCAGATCGCGAAGGAAATCAAGCGGCTCGAAAAGCAGATGATGGATCACGCGAAGAATCTGGAATTCGAGAAAGCGGCGCAGACCCGCGACCAATTGGCGCTGCTGCGGCAGCGTGTCTTCGGCGCGAACGTGGGCGACCACGTGAGCGGCGCTGGCGGAAAGTGACGCCAGACAAGGCTCGAAGCGAAACCGGGCGGCGGACATACGGTCCGCCGCTTTTTTTCGCCCTTTGCGTCCCTGACTGGGCCGCCCGAAAAGCCTTACTGCGACTGGGTTTGTAAGCCGCTTCAAATTGTTGCGTCCATCGAACGATGCTAAACTGACAAACATTGAGAATGGTTCGTATTACCGTTCATGGTAGCGGGGTGATCGGCCGTTTTGTAGCGTGGCCGCGCGGCAGTAATTGACGCGTGAGCCGATCCATAAAAAGAAGGAGTACCTGATGGGTTCTACGTTGATGCGCGGCCTTGTCGCCGCTGCTGGTCTCACGGCGATGATGGCGGCCTCCGCTGCCGAGTATCCGATCGGAAAGCAGCACATCGAAGGCGGCATGGAAGTCGGCGCCGTCTATCTTCAGCCGATCACGATGTCGCCGGAAGGCATGATGCGCAAGGCGTCGGATTCGGACATCCACCTCGAAGCCGATATCCACGCGGTCAAGAACAATCCGACCGGGTTTGCGGAAGGCGACTGGATGCCGTACCTGAACATCACGTACGAACTCTCGAAGGTCGGCACGACGCAGACGATCAAGGGCGACCTGATGGCGATGGTCGCCAGCGACGGCCCGCACTATGGCGACAACGTCAAGCTCTTCGGGCCGGGCAAATATCACCTGAAGCTGCACGTTTCCCCGCCGGCCGAAACCGGCCATATGGCTTTCGGCCGTCACACGGACAAGGAAACGGGCGTCGGCCCGTGGTTCAAGCCCTACACGATCGAGTACGACTTCCCGTTCGCGGGAATCGGCAAAAAGGGCGGGTATTGAGCATCGCGCGACCGCGCGCTTGATTCGCGCGCCCGGCTGTCCTCAAAGGCCGGGCGCGTTCATCTCAGGAAGTACGCATGAAACTTAGAAGCCAGGTGGTTGCGATCGCGTTGTCCGCCATGTTCGGGGCGGGCGCCGGTATCGCGCAGGCCGCCGATCTGCCGACGTTCAAGCTGGAAATGAACGACGGCAAGCTGAACCCGGTGCGCATCGAAGTGCCGGCGGGGCAGCGCATCAAGATCGAAGTGCATAACGTCGGCAAGGGCGCAGCCGAATTCGAAAGCGTGCAGCTGCGCAAGGAAAAAGTGCTCGCGCCGGGCGCCGATTCGTTCGTCGTGATCGCCCCGCTCGATCCGGGCGAGTACAAGTTCTTCGACGATTTCCACCAGACGGCGCAAGGCGTCATCGTCGCGAAGTGATGTTCCTGCCGCGCGATCTTTTCGCGCGGCGGTAGTGAAGCAGAACTGCAGGAGGTTTGCGTTATGGGGCAGGTCCTTTTCATCGTTTGGCGGGAAAGCGTCGAGGCGTTGCTGGTCGTCGGTATCCTGCATGCGTGGCTGAAAAACGGCGACCAACAGGCGCGCCGCGGCCTGCCTTATCTGTGGTTCGGCGTCGCGGCCGGGCTGCTTGCGGCTATCGCGCTCGGAGCGGCGCTCATCGGTTTCACCGAAGTGCTGTCCGGCAATGCGCAGGATTACTTCCAGACCGGCATGGTGCTGATCGCCTGCGTGCTGATCGTGCAGATGGTGCTGTGGATGAAGCGTCACGGCCGCACGCTCAAGCGCGACATGGAAACGTCGCTGAAAAAGAGCACGCAGGACGGGCACTGGTGGGGCATCGCGCTGCTGGTCGCGCTCGCGATCGCGCGTGAAGGCAGCGAAACGGCCGTGTTTCTCTATGGCGTCGGTTTCGGGCAGTCCGGTCACGTGCCGGCGTCGCAGTACGTGGCGATCATCATTGGCTTCGGGCTCGCGCTGCTCACGTTCTATGTGCTGCAACTCGGCGGCAAGTTCTTCTCGTGGCGCTCGTTCTTCCGGGTCACCGAAATCATGCTGCTGTTCCTTGCTGCCGGTCTTTTCGAAACAGGCGTCGACAAGCTGATCGACATGGAAGTGCTGCCGGTCATCGTCAATCAGGTATGGAACACGTCCGCGCTGCTCGACGATTCCACCACCTTCGGCTCGCTCGTCGCAACGCTCACCGGCTATCGTGCGCATCCCGCCGGCATGAACCTCGTCGCTTACGCGCTGTACTGGATCGTCATCTATCTCCTGATGCGCCGTTCGAACAACCAGATGGCGCAAAAACAAAAGGCGGCTGGCCGCCCAGCATGAGCTCCGAGATGCAACAAGGTGTGCGAGTCCCGAGCCGGCTTCAGCAAGCCGGCCAATGGATGCAACAACACGGCAGCACGATCCGCGGAATCCAGTGGGTCGTGGTGGCGGTGTACGCTTTTCTGATCCTGGTTCCTGCAGTGATGCCGCTGCCCGACGGCTCCGCGCATCTCTGGAACAATCTGACGCTCGCCGCGCAGTTCGTGTTCTGGGGCATCTGGTGGCCGTTCGTGCTGCTGTCGATGGTGATGCTCGGCCGCGTCTGGTGCGGCGTGCTGTGTCCGGAAGGCGCGTTGACCGAGTTCGCGAGCCGCTTCGGCCGGGGGCGCGCCATTCCGCACTGGATGCGCTGGGGCGGCTGGCCGTTCGTCGCGTTCGGCCTGACGACGATCTACGGCCAGATGGTCAGCGTCTATCAATATCCGAAGGCCGTGCTGCTCGTGCTCGGCGGATCGACCGTCGCAGCGATGATCATCGGCGCGTTGTACGGCCGTGAAAAGCGGGTGTGGTGCAAGTATCTGTGCCCGGTGAACGGCGTTTTCTCGCTGCTCGCGCGCCTCGCACCGTTCCATTACAAGGTCGACGAGGACGCCTGGCGGCGCTCGTACACGAAGGGCGAGCACGGGCATCGCGTGATCCCGATCAACTGCGCGCCGCTCGTGCCGCTGCGTAACATGAAGGGTGCCGCCGACTGCCACATGTGCGGAAGATGCAGCGGTCACCGCGACGCCATCGCGCTGTCGTGGCGCTCGCCCGCCGACGAAGTCGTCAATCAGGGCGACAAGGCGGCGAATCCGTGGGACACCGCGCTCATTCTCTATGGCCTGCTCGGCATCGCCATCGGCGCGTTCCACTGGACCGTGAGCACGTGGTTCGTCGATCTCAAGCAGTTCTTCGCGGGCTGGCTGATCGACCACAATATTCTCTGGCCGCTCGAAGCCAACGCGCCGTGGTTCCTGTTCACGCATTACCCGGAGCAGAACGACGTATTCTCGTGGCTCGACGGCTCGCTGGTCGTCGGTTATATCGTCGCGACGGGTCTCGTCTATGGCACAGCGCTGCTCGCGCTTCTCGCCGGGGGCGCGCGTATGCTCGGCGCGGGCAGCGCCAGGCGGCTGCATCATCTGGCGCTTGCGCTGATTCCGATTGCAGGCGTCGGCGTGTTTCTCGGCCTTTCCGCGACGACGGTCTCGCTGCTGCGCGCCGAACATGTTCCGCTGTGGTGGGTCACGGGCCTGCGCCTGGGGCTGCTCGGCGTCGCCAATGTATGGAGCGCGTGGCTCGCGTGGCGCGTGACCGGCCGCTACGCGACGACGCTTGTTCCTCGTTTCGCGGCGATGTTATGGTTCGTGGCAGCGCTGGCCGTTGCGGACAGCGCGTGGTATCTGATGTTCTGGGGCTTTTCACGCTAACCGGACCGCGAGCGAGCCAATGAGAACGAAACCCGTACTGACCGACGATGACGTGACAGCCATGGCCGCCGCCGCCGAGGCTTTCGCGAAGCAGCATCAATGGAACGTGACGATCGCCATCGTCGATGAAGGCGGGCATCTGCTGCATCTGCATCGGCTGGATAGGGCGGGTGCGAGCACGGTCGAAATGGCGACGGGCAAGGCGCGCACCGCCGTGCTCGGCCGCCGCGAAACGAAAGCTTACGAGGACACCATCAAGCAGGGACGCACCGCGTTCCTGTCCGCACCGATGACCGCGATGCTCGAAGGCGGCGTGCCGATTTTCGTCGGCGTGGATATCGTCGGGGCGGTGGGGGTGTCGGGCGTGAAATCGGATCAGGATGCGCAGATTGCCCGCGCGGGCATCGGGGCGCTGGGTATCGAGAACGTCTGAGGCGTTCGCCGCAAAAAACAAACGGCACGCTTTCGTCAGGAAAGCGTGCCGTTTCGTCTTCTACGTTCGCCATGCAGGCGCATCCGGCAGGAACCAAGAAAAGCGGCTTCGCTTGCTACCGACGACTGGCTGGTGTTTGCACGAAGGGGTCTAAATTCTCGCGTGCAAGTCGTCCTTGCTGGCTAAGGCCAAACACCTCCTGGCGAGGTGGTCCCCACAATACACGGTACGTACTGCTGTTCTTCCCGCTACTTCGTCAGGATCAGCTTACCCAGACGCGTAGCGCGCAACTGATAGGTCTCCCCGTTATGCACGATCGCGATGTGACTGCGGCCCTGCAGCAGCGTATCGCTGCGCACAGAGCGCTCGGCGTTGGCATCGGCTGCCGGGGCGGGCGTCGCCTTGGGGCGGGTGATAGCCGCGTCGCGAACAGCCGGACGGCGCAGCCTGAGCGTGGAGGATCGCAGCGTGTCGGTCATGTCGGTCGGAAGGTAAGTTCGTTGATTCGATGGACCTATAGTAAATGATAACCATTCCTATTTGCAAGCAGACTTTCCGATCAAAGCGCGACTTTCGATAGCCGCGCTCCATCCGCTCAGTGCAGCGGGCTTTCGCCTGTGCGGCCGTGCGCGTACTGGCGAATGAGCCGCACCGTATCGATGTCCGACTCGCGGTACGCCGATTTCACGATTTCCTGCGTCTGCCGCTCGTCCGGCGTCGGATGATCGTTCTCCGGCAGCGTCGTGCTGTAGGTGAAGCGCAGGAAGAGCTGAAGCGCATCCGGCTGCTCGATCGCCATCGTCAGCGAACCGCCGACGTGTTCGGCGGTTGGCAGGATGTCGTAGCGCACGCTGTCGTTCGGATACAGCGTGACGCGATCGCGCACGACGGCCTGGCCGTAATGCAGCTCGCGCTCCATCACGTCGCCGTCGCGGGAAAGGATGGCGCAGCTATCGAGGCCGAGCACGAACAATTGCGGCTGCTCGGCACGCAGGACGAGACCTTCCCACAACTGCTCGCGCGTCAGCGATGCGACGAGCGGGTTGTGCGGATCGTTGATCTGGATCAGGTGTTCAAAATTCAAAACGACGTTTCCTTGGACGTTCGTGATGCCGCTGCGAGGCCGTCAGGCTTCGGCAAGTCCGGAATCGATGCGGATCGCGCCGGACAGGACCTTGTGCATCGGGCACGCGTTGGCAATTTGCAAGAGCCGTTCCCGCTGTTCGGTGTCGAGTGCGCCTGTCACGCTGATGCGACGGTCGATGACCGTGCCGCCGTCCGCGCTTTTCATCGACAACTCGACGCTCACCGATTCGAGCGCCCAGCCTTTGCGCTTCGCATACATCTTCAGCGTGATCGACGTGCACGCGCCCAGGCTCGACAGCAGCAGGGCGGCCGGTTGCGGGCCGGAATCCGCGCCGCCGAGGCTGACGGGTTCATCGGCGAACCAGGTGTGCGTGCCGTCGTCGAGGCGCGTTCGGAACTCGGCCTCGCCGATGCTGGCGGTCACGACAGGAGCGGACATGCGCTTTTCCTCGAGTAGGGAACGGATGCGCCGGACAAAATGATACGGCGCGGGACGAACGGCCATTGTGACGCAATGTGCTCGTTCGTGCCGCGCCGTTTTGCGCTTTTGAATCAGTGCGTGATCGCGCCCATCCGGCCTGACTGATAGTCGATCACCGCCTGACGAATCTCGTCTTCCGTGTTCATCACGAACGGACCGTAGCGCACGACCGGCTCCTTGAGCGGCACGCCGCCCAGCAGCAGCAGCTCGACGGGCTCATCGCCGGCGGCGAGGGTGATCGTGTCGGCGTCGTCCCGGAAGATGATCATTTGTTGCGCGCGCACCGGCTGGGCTTGCGGACCATACAGCGCCGTGCCGGACAGCGCATACGCAAACACGCGGAAGTCGCGCGGCACGCGATGCTCGACCTTCGCCCCCGGCTGCAGCGAGAAGTGCTGATACAGAATGGGCGTGCGCGTTTCGATCGCGGCCTTCACGCCGAGCGCCTCACCGGCAATGACCTTCACGCGCACCTTGCCGTCTTCGCTGGTCGCGACCGGAATGTTCGCCGACGGAATTTCCTGATAGTGCGGCGCGATCATCTTGTCGCGTTGGGGCAGGTTGACCCACAGTTGCAGGCCGTGAACGCGCCCGCCGCGCTGCGTGAACGCCTCGCCCGGCATCTCGCTGTGCACGACGCCCGCGCCGGCCGTCATCCATTGCACGTCGCCCGCGCGCAGCGTGCCGGAGTGGCCGGCTGAATCCTTGTGGCCGAATTCGCCTTCCAGCATGTAAGTGACGGTTTCGAAGCCGCGATGCGGATGATCGGGCGCGCCCTTCGCCTCGCCGGGCGCATAGTCCACCGGACCCATCTCGTCAAGCAGCAGGAACGGGTCGAAGTCCATCAGAAGGCGCGTCGGAAACGGACGATACACGACGAAGCCGCCGCCTTCGACGGTGCGGGTCGCGGGAATGATGCTCGAAATGGTGCGGCTCATGGTGTCCTTGCCTCGCGTCGCCAATAGGGGAATGGCGCTAAATTTGGAACGATGGAGCTATTATATGGCCCGTATTTGGCGGTAAAAGACGCCGCGGCGCAAAGCATTGTCCTGCTGCGATAAACAACGGCCCGGGCCGACGACACCAAGCGACTACCGAAAATGAAAGCCGATTCGCACGACCTCAACGACCTGATGTACTTCTCGCACGTGGTCGAGCACGGCGGATTTTCCGCAGCCGAACGCGTTCTGGGCATTTCGAAGTCGCGGCTGTCGCGGCGCGTGTCGGAACTGGAGGCCTCGCTCGGCGTGCGGCTGTTGCAGCGGTCCACGCGCAAGCTCGCGCTCACCGAGGCGGGTCAGCTTTTCTATCAGCACTGTCAGGCGATGCTCGCCGAGGCGCAGGCGGCCGTGAACGTCGTGCAAAGCCTGCGCGATTCGCCGCGCGGCACGGTGCGTGTGAGCGTGCCGGTGACCATCGCGCAGACGTTTCTGGCCTCCGTGATGCCCGACTTCATGCATCGCTATCCCGAAGTGCGTGTGGTGCTGCGCGTGACGAACCGCGTCGTCGATCTGTTCGAGGACGCGATCGATGTCGCTTTGCGCGTGCGCTCGGAAGCGCCTGCGAGCTCGAACGTCGTCGCGCGGCCGCTATGGCGCACCCAGCAGATGCTGGTCGCCGCGCCGTCGCTTCTGAAGCCGAACGCGCCGCCGATGACCGTCGCGGACCTCGCGCAATACGACACGCTCGACATGCCGTCGTCGGATGGCCGGCACGTCTATCGCCTGATCGCGCCTGACGGGACGCGCCACGAGTACGAGCACGAGCCGCGTCTCGTCACGGCGGACCTGTCGATGATTCGCGAAGCCGTGATGCGCGGCGTCGGCATCGCGGCCTTGCCGGAGATGATGTACGGCGCGCCGTTACGCACCGGCCAGTTGTCGCCGGTGATGCCGGGCTGGACGTTTCCGTCGCCGCAACTGTATGCGGTCTTTCTGTCGCGGCAGGGCATGGTGCCGGCGATTCGCGCGTTCGTCGATTTTCTCGTCGAGTCGATCGATGACGGCAGACGCTTTCCCGGAGAATGTCCTGTCATCGAGCGGCCCGAACAGGAAACGGTTTGATCGCCCGGGCGTACTGCATCGTCTGAGACATTGAAGCGCGCGCTTGCGATGGTCAGATTCAATCGGACAAGATCTTGTCCCGCGAAAATGACGGCGTTATATTGGGATGCCTTTCGCTAAGGAGCTTCTTATGCGAAAACTGACGGCTACTCTGATAGTTAGCCTGATAGGGCTGATCGCGCTGTCCGTGTCGAACACGGCTGCCGCATGCGGTGATTCAGCGGGTTCAGGTTATTCGAGCCCCAAGTAATCGCCTCGCCCGAATGCGCCGAGCGCGCAATAAAAAAGGCCTTCGTCTGACGATGAAGGCCTTTTACTTTCTGCTCGCGGTACAGCTTATTTCCCGCCTTTCGGCTCCGTGACGAAACCGATCTTCGTCAGGCCGCCTGCCTGCGCCGCCGACATCAGATCAGCAACACGTTCGTACGCGACCTTGCGATCCGCGCGCAAGTGGATTTCCGGCTGCGGCGTCTGCTGCGCCGCCTGCGCGATACGCGCGTTCAGCGTCGCGTCGTCGATTTTCTGATCGTCCCAGAGAATCGTGCCGTCTGCCTGGATCGCGACGTTCACGTGTGAAGGCTTCTCGTCCTGCGGCTGGCTGCTCGCGTGCGGCAGATCGATCTTGACCGCGTGATGCATCGCGGGAATCGTCACCAGAAAGATGATCAGCAGCACCAGCATGACGTCGACGAGCGGCGTCATGTTGATTTCGCTCATCATGCCGTCGTATTCTTCGCTGGCGAATGGGCTCATGGCCATGAGAACCTCCGCTTAGCTGGCGCGCGTCGCGAGACGCAGGCTATCGGCCTGACCGTTCGCGGCGGGCTTTCGCGACGAGAGCTTCGCCCCCGTGACGAAGAATGCATGCAGGCCGTGCGCGAAGCGGTTGAGCTTGGTCACGATGCCTTTGTTCGCACGCGTCAGCGCGTTGTAGCCGAGCACGGCAGGAATCGCGACGAACAGGCCGAACGCAGTCATGATGAGCGACTCGCCGACCGGCCCCGCGACCTGATCGATCGAGGTTTGGCCCGTCGCGCCGATGGTCAGCAGCGCGTGATAAATTCCCCACACGGTGCCGAACAGGCCGACGAACGGCGACGTGCTGCCGATGGACGCCAGAATGGCCAGGCCCGACTGCATGCGGCCGACGCCTTCGTCCATCACGTCCTTGAGGCAGCGCGTGATCCAGTCCGACACGTCCATGCGGTCGTGCAGATGCGGCTGCGTCTGATGGTGATGCTCCGCCGCTTCCTGGCCGGCGAGCGCAAGCGCAAGGAACGGGTTGTCGGCCGGGCTCGACGACTGGCTACCGAGCTTCTTGATGCCGTCGTTGAAATCGTCGGAGTGCCAGAAAGCCTGCTCAGCATTCTTCGTCAGACGCTTCAGGCGCACGACGTTCCACGCCTTCACGACGATCACCGTCCACGAAAGCACCGACATGATGACGAGCGCGAGCGCAATGCCGCGCGTCACGAAATCGCCTTGCGCCCATACGTGCGCAATTCCGTAGTTTTGCATTTCTGTTTCCTGTATCTAAAAAGCGTTCAGTCGTTCAAGCTGAAAACGAAGGGCACCGTCGCCGTCGCGCGGATCGCCTCGCCGTTTTCCTTATAGGGCGTGCAGGCGCTCGAGCGGACCGCGTCGAGCGCGGCGTCGTCCAGGCGCGAGGAGCCGCTGCTCTTCTGCAGTTTCACGTCTTCGATCTTGCCGGAAAGCCCGACCGTCAGCTTGACCATTGCCGTGCCTGTTTCGCCGCGACGGCGCGACATCGCCGGATAGTCGGGCTGCGCGATGTTGCACGACAGATGCGCGACGTTCTTCGGCGCGGCGAGATCCATCGTCGGCTTGCCGATGGCGGGCGCCGCTGGCGGAGGCGGCGCGGGCTGCGGGGGAGCGGGCGGCGTGGGATCGGGCGCGGGCGCGGCGACCTGCGACGGCGCTTCCGTTACCGGCATCGGCGTGGGCTTCGGCTCGACCTTGGGCTTGACCTTCGGTTTGGGTTGCGGCTTCGGAACTGGCTTCGGCGGCTGCGGCGTCGGCGGCGACTCGACCGCGACGGGCTGCGGCGCGGGCCTGGGCGTCTCGCTGATCAACTGCGCGGTGATCGCCTTCGCTTCGACGGGGCGAGGCGCCGGCTCGTGACGCATCGTGAGCGCGACGCCCAGCAGGGCGGCATGGATCGCCAGCACGGCCGCGCACGCCGCCAGCACGCGCGGATTGACGTTCGAAGCAGGCGGCCGCTGGAAAGCGGCAGGAGAAATGGTCGGGGACTGCATTGTTATGTGCTGCTGGCCTGACTGCGGATTGCGCTGCCATCCAGAAAGGATACGGCGCGGGACGCGCGAAGAGAGCCGAACGACATCATGTGCGAAAAATAACCAGGGATATGAACAACGTGGCCACGAAACCAATCAGCAATTCCATCTTTCCCTCCTCGGGCAAGCGTTGCATGGCTGGCTGACGACCCGTGGAATGAACCAAGGTACCTGGCTTGCAGGAAAACGATCATGCGACGGAACGGCGCGGTCGGCCTTCCGTCGCCCGGCACAGCGAACTTAGGCGGCCTTGCGTTCGTAGAACGTCAACGGCACGGCCTGCGGACGCTCTCGTTCGATGACACCGCAGTGCGACGCACATACGCCGCTTTGCGCCATCACATCGCGAACGCTTTCCTCGCATTTGCCGCAACACATCGCGACGCCGAGCTCGAACTGAAGTTCGTCGAAGGAGTCGATTCCCTCGGCGATGGCGGCGCGGATCTTCCGGTCAGACACTGATTTGCAGACACACACAATCATGATCGTTCGCGATAGCTTTCGTTAATGCGAATTATTATCATTCAGTATGCGAAGCTTTGCAAGCGAGGGTCGGCGTTTTTTGTAACACGTCGCAGAAGAGCGGGGATGTTGCTGCGGGGTATCGTCAAGCGGGGAAAAGCGGCTCACGAACATGCGTGAGCCGCAAGGAACTGCTCAGACGGCTTGGGCCGCGCGGGAAGGAATGTCCACGTGCTCGACGCTGGCATTGAGTTGCAGGAGCGATGCGGCGAGTTGCCGCTGGGATTCGCCGTCCGCCGTGGAGCAGAAGCGCGGCAGGCGTTCGAGCGATGCGTCGGTGTTTCTGAGCGCGTTCGCGTCCAGCAGACGTTCGAGTTGGCGCGCGACGGCCACGCTCGTATCGACGACTTGCAGCCGCTCGCCCGCGATGTCGCGGATGGCGCGGTCGAGAAACGGGTAGTGCGTGCAGCCGAGCACGAGCGTATCGGCGCCGGCGTCGAGCATTGGCTTGAGATAGCTTTCCAGCAGTGCCATGAGTTCCGGCGACGAGGTATCGCAGCGTTCCACCGCCTGCACCAGCCCGTGCCCCGGCTGGCAGATAAAGCGGCAATCGCCGGCATAACGGTCGAGGAGCGACTGGAAGCGCGTGCTCTTCAGCGTCACCTGCGTCGCCAGCACCCCGACGACGCGCGTCTTCGACGCCGCCGCCGCGGGCTTCACGCCCGGTTCCACGCCGACGAGCGGAATCGCGAGCCGCTCCCGCACGAAAGCGATGGACTGCGCCGTCGCCGTGTTGCAGGCAACGACGAGCGCCTTGGCCCCTTGCGCGACGAGCCATTCGCCGATGGCCATCGTGCGCGCGGTGATGAACGCGTCGTCGCGCTCGCCGTAGGGCGCGTGCAGCGAATCGGCGACGTAAATCAGCCGCTCGTGCGGCAACAGCGCACGCACGGCGCGCAGGACGGAAAGCCCGCCCAGGCCGGAATCGAAAATGCCGACCGGCGCGCTCGTGTCAGGCACGGCGCGCGCGTTCGGTGTATCGGCGGACAGGGCGGATACAGCAGATGGCACAGCGACAACGGACATTGCGATTGCGGATTACTCGTGGTCGCCCATCATGGTCTGCTGGTAGTTCTGGATGCCGACCTTGTCGATCAGATCCAGTTGCGTCTCCAGCCAGTCGATGTGCTCTTCGGTGTCGTTCAGGATTTTGTCGAAGATATCGCGCGAAACGAAATCGCGTACGGACTCGCAGTAAGCCATGGCTTCCTTGCAGGTCGACTGCGAAATCTGCTCCAGCTTCAGGTCGCATTCGAGGATTTCCTTCGTTTCCTCGCCGATCAGCAGCTTGTGCAGGTCTTGCAGATTCGGCAGGCCGTCGAGCATGAAGACGCGCTGAATCAGCCAGTCGGCGTGCTTCATTTCGCCGATGGACTCGTCGTACTCGTGCTTGTTCAGCTTCTCCAGGCCCCAATGCTTATACATCCGCGCGTGCAGGAAGTATTGATTGATCGCGGTCAGCTCGTTCTTGAGTTGCGCGTTCAGGTATTCGATGACTTTTGCGTCGCCTTGCATGATTGTTCCTTGTCTGGAGCGCGGGGCATTGAAGAAAGATAATCCTTGAGCGTGCTTCTGCCAAGGTAGGGAGATATTTTTTCTTTCAGATGAAACTGAGAATGAATCTCTTTAGCGACGGCGACGGGGCTCAAAGAAAAAAGCCGGGCGCCATGCCCGGCTGTTGGAACCACGCGCCGCCTGCGATGCGCGCTCAGACCGTCGCGACCGGAATCTTGCCGATCTTTGCCTGCCATTCTGCAGGGCCGGTCTTGTGAACGGACGTGCCGTTCGAATCGACGGCCACCGTGACCGGCATGTCCTTCACGTCGAACTCATAGATGGCTTCCATGCCGAGGTCTTCGAAGGCGAGCACCTTTGCTTCGCGGATCGCCTTCGACACGAGATACGCCGCGCCGCCGACCGCCATCAGATACGCCGCCTTGTGCTTCTTGATCGCCTCGATCGCGACCGGACCGCGCTCGGCCTTGCCGATCATCGAAATGAGGCCGGTCTGCGAGAGCATCGTCTCGGTGAACTTGTCCATGCGCGTGGCCGTGGTCGGGCCGGCCGGGCCGACGGCTTCGTCGCGCACCGGATCGACCGGGCCGACGTAATAGATCACGCGGTTCGTGAAATCGACCGGCAGCTTTTCGCCCTTCGCCAGCATGTCCGCGATGCGCTTGTGCGCGGCGTCGCGGCCCGTCAGCATCTTGCCCGAGAGCAGCAGCGTCTGGCCCGGCTTCCACGCCGCGACTTGTTCCGGCGTCAGCGTATTCAGATCGACGCGCTGGCTCGTCTCCGTATTCGGCGCCCATGTGACGTTCGGCCAGGCGTCGAGCGGCGGCGCTTCGAGTTTCGCGGCGCCGGAGCCGTCGAGCGTGAAGTGCGCGTGACGCGTCGCGGCGCAGTTCGGGATGATCGCGATGGGCTTGCTCGCCGCATGCGTCGGCGCGGCCATGATCTTGACGTCGAGCACCGTCGACAGACCGCCGAGGCCTTGCGCGCCGATGCCGAGCGCGTTCACTTTCTCGTGCAGCTCCACGCGCAGTTCCTCGATCCAGTCCTGCGGACCGCGGGCGATGATGTCCTGAATGTCGATCGGGTCCATCAGCGATTCCTTCGCCATGACCATCGCCTTCTCGGCGGTGCCGCCGATGCCGATGCCGAGCATCCCCGGCGGGCACCAGCCCGCGCCCATTGTCGGGACGGTCTTGAGCACCCAGTCGACGATCGAATCGGACGGGTTCAGCATCGCGAACTTCGACTTGTTCTCGGAGCCGCCACCCTTGGCCGCGACCTGCACGTCGACCTTGTCGCCCGGCACGATCTCGTAGTGGATGACAGCCGGCGTGTTGTCCTTCGTGTTCTTGCGCGCGCCTTCGGGCGGGCTCACGATCGATGCGCGCAGCACGTTGTCCGGGTTCATGTAACCGCGGCGCACGCCTTCGTTGATCATGTCGGTGACGGACATCGTCGCGCCGTCCCATCGCACGTCCATGCCAACCTTCACAAACACCGTCACGATGCCGGTGTCCTGGCAGATCGGCCGCTTGCCTTCGGCGCACATGCGGCTGTTGGTCAGGATCTGCGCGATGGCGTCCTTTGCAGCGGCGCTTTCCTCGAGTTCATAGGCACGGCCGAGCGCCTGAATGTAGTCGAGCGGATGGTAATAGCTGATGTACTGCAGAGAATCGGCGATGCTCTGGATCAGGTCTTCTTGCTTGATGACGGTCATGGCTTGTGCTCTGGGGACGTGGATCTTGCTGTGAGCGTTCGGATGACGCTCTGGTCAATCCAGCGCACCGCGCGCGGCGGTTTCGCTGTGGAAATGCTTCGGATGCGTGTGCGTGGTCAGCCGGTCGACATACGCCATGATCAGCGCGGACACGAGGAAGGCGACATGAATCACCACTTGCCACATCACCGTGTGGTAGCTGTGCTGATCGGGGTTGATGAACGATTTCAGCAGATGGATCGACGAGATGCTGATGAGCGCCATCGACAGCTTCACTTTCAGCACGCCCGCGTTGACGTGGTCGAGCCATTCGGGCTCGTCCGGATGCCCTTCGACGCCGAGCCGCGACACGAAGGTTTCATATCCGCCGACGATCACCATGATCAGCAGGTTCGAGATCATCACCACGTCGATGAGGCCGAGCACGACGAGCATGATGTTGGTTTCATCGAGCGTCATTGCGTGCGTGACGAGGTGCCAGACTTCCTTCAGGAACAGCACGACATAGACGGCTTGCGCGACGATCAGCCCGAGATACAGGGGCACCTGAAGCCAGCGGCTCATGAAGATGATTCTCGGCAGCGCCTTCATCGTGCCGGGTCGGACGGGCGAATCTGGAATGTGCTTGGGAGCGGACATGGGCGGCTCGTCGGGGTAGGGCGGTCGGCTAAGAGGGATGACGGGAAAGCGATTGAAACGATGAACGCGAAACCGGAACGCGCGCCGCGTATGCAAGGGCTGCGCGAAAGTCGCGTGATAAAGCCCGGCATTGTAGCGCGTCGGCGCGCGATGCCGCCGTGACGTCCATTGCGGCGGGCCTGTTCAGACGCCGGATTCGCTGCTTTCCTGCGCTCTGCGCGGCGGGCGGCGAAGACTCGCCAGCAGGATGCCCGCCATCACGCAGGCGAGCGCCGCGCCGTGCGCGAGCGTCGGCCGTTCGCCGAGAAACACGATGCCATAGAGCGCCGCCGCCACGGGGAGCACGGCAGAGAACACGCCCGCGAGACTGCCGGGCACATGGCGGATGCCCCTCATCCAGAGCCAGAAGGAGAAGACGCTGGCCGAAAGCCCGTACCAGCCGACGAGCGCCCACGTGATCCAGTCGACGCCGCTCCAGTCGAACGCGAGTGCGGAGGGCAGGCCGAGCGGGAGCATCAGCAGGAGGCCGAAGCCGTGCGTGTATGCGCAGATATCGATGGCCGGCAGCGTCTGCGTGAGCCGCCGCGAGAGGATTACGTAAAGCGATTCGCAGCACACCGCGCCCACGATCATCAGATTGCCCGCGAGCGAACCGGCTCCGCCCGCGTTGGCATCGGCCGCCGCGTGCGCGCCGCCGCTCTGCGCCACGTTGACGATGACCACGCCGACGACGCCTAACGCGATGGAAACGAACGCGCGTCCGCCCGGGCGCTCCTTGAGAACGAGCCACGCGAACAGGGCGACGACGGCAGGCAACGTGCTCGTGATGACGCCCGCCGCTACCGCGCTCGTGCGCGCGACGCCGTTGAGCATCAGCAGCGTGAAGCCGAAAGTGCCGAACAGGGCTTGCAGGAAGAGGTTGATCCACTCGGCGCGGCGCACGCGCTTCATCTTCGATAGACGAAAGAGCGGCCACAGCACCGCGAGCGCGATCACGAAGCGCAGCAGCGCGAAGAGCGGCGCCGGCACGCTTGCGACGATCGACTTGCCGATGCCGACGTTGCTCCCGACGAGCAGCATCGACGCGATGAGACAGAGGGCGTATCGGTTCACGCGATGAATTTCCGCGCCGCGTGCACGACAAGCGCGCGACGAGTTCAGTTACGATTGTGGGGACGCATTGTAGAAGCCGCGCCGACTCCGTGTATACCCCGTGCCAGCAAGGGCGCTCGCGTAAGAAGCGGGTAAGTTGGGCGGCATATCTTCGAACCAGTGCTGGAAGATGGCGGAGCGCAAGGCTCTGCAGCTTTGCATGGAAGGGAGACAGGGTTCTGGCAGGAAACGCGCACGGGCGTCCCGCTTTCGAACCTCATAACATGCGGCGCGATCGGTTCACACGAGGCGCGCCGGCGGTTCTTGGAATCATCATCAGAGGGGTTGTCGATGTCTGCGATCGAATCGGTTCTTCAGGAAAAACGCGTGTTTCCGCCGTCAGCCAAGGCATCGTCGGGAGCGGCGATATCGGGCATGGACGCCTACAAGGCGCTCGCCGCCGAAGCCGAACGCGATTACGAAGGCTTCTGGGCGCGGCTCGCCCGCGAAACGCTCTCGTGGCACAAGCCCTTCACGAACGTGCTCGACGAATCCAACGCGCCGTTCTACACGTGGTTCGCCGACGGTGAGCTGAACGCGTCGTACAACTGCCTCGACCGTCACGTCGAAGCGGGCCGCGGCAACGAGACCGCGATCATCTTCGAAGCCGACGACGGCGCCGTCACCAACGTTACCTATCAGGACCTGCTCGAACGCGTGTCCCGCCTCGCCAACGCGCTGAAGAAGCGCGGCGTGAAGAAGGGCGACCGCGTCGTCATCTATCTGCCGATGTCGGTGGAAGGCGTTGTCGCGATGCAGGCGTGCGTGCGCATCGGCGCCACACATTCGGTCGTGTTCGGCGGCTTCTCGTCGAAGTCGCTGAACGAGCGTCTCGTCGATGTCGGCGCAGTCGCGCTCATCACCGCTGACGAACAGATGCGCGGCGGCAAGGCGCTGCCGTTGAAGAGCATCGCGGACGAAGCGCTCGCCGCCGGCGGCTGCGAGGCCGTGAAAGATGTCATTGTGTATCGGCGCACGGGCGGCAATGTCGCGTGGACCGAAGGCCGCGACGTGTGGCTGCACGAGATCGTCGAGAACGAAGCGCCGCAGTGCGAGCCCGAGTGGGTCGGCGCGGAGCATCCGCTTTTCATCCTGTACACGTCGGGTTCGACGGGCAAGCCGAAGGGCGTGCAGCACAGCACGGCGGGCATCCTGCTGTGGGCCGCGCAGACGATGAAGTGGACCTTCGACATGAAGCCGGGCGACGTCTTCTGGTGTACGGCGGATATCGGCTGGATCACGGGGCATAGCTATATCGCGTACGGGCCGCTCGCTATCGGCGCAACGCAGGTCATGTTCGAAGGCGTGCCGACGTATCCGAACGCGGGCCGCTTCTGGGAGATGATCCAGCGTCACAAGGTCACCGTCTTCTATACGGCGCCCACCGCGATCCGCTCGCTCATCAAGGTGTCGGAAGCCGACGCGAAGGTGCATCCGAAGAGCTACGACCTGTCGACGCTGCGCATTCTCGGCACGGTCGGCGAGCCGATCAATCCGGAAGCGTGGATGTGGTATCACGAGAACGTGGGCGGTGGACAATGCCCGATCGTCGATACATGGTGGCAGACCGAAACCGGCGGCCACATGATCACGCCGCTGCCGGGCGCGACGCCGCTCGTGCCGGGCTCGTGCACGCTGCCGCTGCCGGGCATCATGGCCGCGATCGTCGA